>Ga0315336_1000023_pt1 | contig 983368 bp, 867 predicted proteins | sample ASW5metaG_FD_204512 | JGI IMG/M metagenome (GOLD analysis project Ga0315336, IMG submission 204512) | Ammonia-oxidizing marine archaeal communities from Monterey Bay, California, United States - ASW #5 | ecosystem: Environmental > Aquatic > Marine > Intertidal zone | place: USA: California... | reverse complement strand
GGAAAGAACAGGCTGAACCGGGTGAGATTGACTTGCTGTTCGTCGACCTCGACCTGTGCGAAGTCGGTGTTGTAGGTGAAATCCGCGGTGAGATTCTGGGTGACCCCGTATTTGAGGTCAACACCTGTGTTCCCGTTTAGCGCATTCGTGATTGCCGGACTCGCGTTGCGGTCTGTGGCGAGCGACCCGATCGCATACGGTTTGATTTCAAGGCGGCGGTTACGAGACGGGACAACCAGGCCAGTTAGTGTGGCTGCTGCAGAGGTGCGGAACAGTCCAGGTCCTCCTGAGATCGGTATTGCGGTGAGATATGACGACTCGTTTTTCCACCGGATACGGCGTCCCATTTGTATTCCCCAGATTTGAGAGGTTCCTGGGCTGAACCGCAGGGATTTGAACGGGATCTCCATTTCGGCCGTCCATCCCCCGTCGAACCGGCCAGTCCGCACGTCCCAGACTGCGTTCCAGTCGGTGTTGGGACGGCTTTCGTCGGTGATTTCTTGATCTAAGAATCCTCCGATGGGGTTGACCATAAACGCAACGTTGTTTCGTCGGTCGTAAAAGGTATCGAACGCGACACTGACGCGTTCATTGTTAATGAGTTGAAAAGAGTCGCGTTGCATTTCATTGGCCACCCATTGTGATTCGGGCGCTGAATCCCAGAGACGGGCCGACACATAGATATTGTTGTCATCGAAGAAGACCCAGGCTTCCGTTCGTTCCGTCGCGGGTGCTCCCTCGTCGGGTGACTGTTGTATAAATCCCGAAAAAGACTCAACCGTATCGTACGCGGTTTCATTGAGGATGCCGTCAATCTCCAATGGTTCGGTCAATCGGACAGCGCGAACTGTTGCGCGGCCTTCGGCATCCCGATTGATGGTGGCAGGTGCAACTGGCGGCGGCGGGCCATCAATGACGGTTGGGTCCGACAAGGCCGGGCTCAGTGGTGCGGTTGTCTCGGGCTGATTGTCTGGTCGACCGGGTGTGCGCGGAAAAGTCGTTCCCGCACGTTCAGCCCCGCGGTCTTGTCGTTGCGCAAAACCCATTTGAAGATCAGCGGCCAGTTGGTCTTGGAGTGCGAAGAGTTCCTCGAGTTGTCCGTTAATGCTGGTGCTTCGCACGACGTCTCCGCTGATGCTCTCAATGAGACGTCCGGTGAGTCGTAACTGGTCCCCGATGCGCTGATAGGTTCCACCTACGATCCAGCGTGCGTTGAGTTCTCGCCCTGCCGTCGCGAGAGCTTCCTGGTCGCTATTGTTCTGCAGGCGGGCATCGTTAATTCTGATCACGGTTTGTGAAGTGGCGCGTTCCAATTCGGCCGTGAGCGTTTCGGCGATTCCGATTCCGATCCAGTTATCCGCGGTATTCCCCGTGATATTGGCGAAGGGAATGACGGCGATGCGGTCCGGTGGCGTGGAGGGTTGTTCTCCCGCCGTCAGGCCTTCACCGAGTAGGCAGAACAAGATAAACGCGGGGAGGAAATGACCTCGGGGCTGTCTAGTTGCGAAGCGACTCACTGCGTCGTGTTACGCCTGTGCCTACCAGTACGTTTACAGAGGAACAAAGCTAATCTCAAAAAAACCTTCACGGTAAGCGTTATTAGGCTTTCAGACCAGCCCTACGGTAACGCAAACGCGATTACAGTATTCGTCGCAACAACTGAAATATATTGCTTCCCGGAAATTTCGTACGTTATCGGACTTGACCGTATCGGACGAGAGGCACTGTATTGAAATAACTGTTCGCCCGTGGCCGCATGCAGGGCATAGAAACTGCCATCGTCAGTGCCTTGCAAGACAATGTCGCCAGCAGTGACCAGGTTTCCACTCGCTGCGATCGATGTTAACGCTGGTAGTACTTGCTGCCACTGTTCTTCACCACTGACAGGATCGTAGGCCGTGATCGCTGTGCTGGGTGTATAACTCGGGATGCGACTCAATTCTTCGAAGTTTTCGGTATGACCTCTTGAGTCCGGGCCTGCCTCAAGGCTATCACCGACCGGTTTCACGGTAAGTGAGACGGCTGCGTTTTTTCCTGTGACATAAAGCAATTCCGTGCGTGGACTGAAGGCCGGCGAACCGAAACTGGAGCCGCCATGCGCCACGATGTAATGCTCATTCGTGGAGTAGGGCCAGTACATCTGACGCGCCTGAGCCTGAAGTTCAGGATCGTCAAGATTGACATAGGTTGCACAGAGGGGAGTCATCGGAACGCCTTGTGCCGTATGCGGAATAGGTTGTGTCGGGTACACCACTTCTCCCGGGACATTGGTTTCGGTCGGAACCAATGTTTCGACCATAGGGTTGAGTGGTTGCCCGGTCTCACGGTCCCAGAGATAGAGGAGGCAATTCTTTCCGGCGGCGCCGACACCTTTGATCGTTCGCCCGTTACGCGTGATGTCAAAAAGAACTGGTCCGGTGACATGGTCCCAGTCCCAAAGATCATGGTGCACGGCTTGGTAATACCACTCGAGTTCTCCGGTTTCGAGGTCTAAGGCAATAGTGGCATTGGTAAAAAGATTTGCGCCGGGGCGCGCTGACCCGTCATATGCCGGCGATGGATTTCCAGCATTGATATAGAGGAGCCCCAGATCGAGGTCGATCGCTGGTTGTGTCCAAACGCCACCTCCCACACGTTGGCCGTCCCCCCACGTGGGGTTCGCGATCTCCCACCCTTCATCTTGCGGACGCTGTGGAATCGTGTTGAATACCCATTTAATGGCGCCAGTCGTAGCATCAGTGGCAATCACAAGACCGCCTGGGATATGCCCTTCCGATAACGCGGACCCAAGATACAACGTTCCGTCGTGGTACGTTGGTGCACTGGTGATCCGGTATCCGATGGAATAGGGGTCGAGAGTTGGGGGGTAGACATCAGGGTATTTGGCCTGCATTGCGAGCCCTACAACGGGGAGCACGCCGCCGTTACCAAATGACTCGACTAATTCTCCTGTTTTCGCATCGGCAGCAACGAGGTTCGAACCGTTGTACGAGTAGATCTTGCCTTCTGCATACGTGGGGCCGCGTACTCGATTTCGCTCGGCCACATCAAGTTCTAGCGTCCAGATTGATTCACCCGTTGCTGCATTAATACCGAAGACCATGTTCGCGGCGTGAAAATACATCATGCCGTCGACGACAAGCGGTGTTACTTGGCTCACGTCGACACCAGCGGGCACGTCAAAAGACCATGCCGACCGGAGACGGTTTGCGTTATTTGTATTGATTTGGTCAAGTTCCGCGTAGCGACGGTTATGTAGGTCTAGATTGTGGCTGCCCCAGTCGGTGCGTCCGCCGGCGGAAATCGTGGGTGGTGTTCCTTGGCGGGATGTTGTGCCTTGCCCCGCTTCGGCTGCAACACTTCCTGCCCAGAGCGCCGTTAGTGTTCCCAAGGTTGCCAACTTTGTTACTGCTCGACCGGTTCTTGTCATCGTGTGCCCTCGCGAAATCTGTTTGTCTAATTATGCAATTAGTTGCACGTGTGACGCGAGTAGGCGATTATGCAGCCTATGGGTAGAACTAATCGTTTGCCGAGGGTCTCGAGAGATTGCCGCAGTGTTTTTGTATGTCTCCTGTGTGTTTTATCTGTCTCTGTACCGGTGGCGGCTCAATCCACGTCTGCGTCTCGTACGGCCTGGGGAGCGCCTGATCTCCAGGGACTTTGGAATCACGGCACGATTACGCCGTTAGAGCGACCGGCCGATTATGGCGACAGAGAATTATTGACGGACGAAGAGGTCGCTGCGCTGAATTTAGCTTCCGAGACTCGCGCAACGTCTGAGCGGCGGAGCAGTCTGACGAGAGAACAGGACGTGGCGCTGGCCTATAACCAGTTTTGGTGGGATCGGGGTATTTCGGTTGGACGGACTTCTTTGATTACAGACCCGAATAATGGGCGCTTGCCGAAACGGACTGCGAGCGCAGAAGCATACTTAGCTACCGATGAGGCACAGCGATTGCAGGCCGCAAAACGAGGTCGTGTGCCGGCGCATGGCCCCGAGGATATGGACCTCGGTGACCGCTGTCTTGTCTATCGCCCGGTCCCCATTACCTCGAGTGGCTACAACAACCACGTGCACGTCCTGCAGTCACCTGGATATGTCGTGATCTTTCAAGAGCAGATTCATGATGTTCGTATTATTCCGGTCACGGATCAACCGGTGTTGCCGGACCAGGTGCGCCAGTGGTTGGGTGTATCGCGTGGTCGTTGGGAAGGTGACACGCTTGTCGTGGAGACTAAGAATTTTTACGAGCAGGCCGATTACCTCGGGTCACATGTCAATCGGCGTGTAGTCGAACGATTTACGCGTGTTGCGGAGGACGTGATTGAGTATGCGTTTACGGTAGATGATCCGACCGTGTGGACAGCATCGTGGAGTGGCATGGTTCCGTGGCGGCCAGCCGAGGGACCCCTTTTTGAATATGCCTGCCACGAGGGTAACTACGGTATGACGAATTTGTTGACGTCATCGAGAGCAGAGGAGAAGAAGCAATGAGCAGTCGACGTGCTTTGCTGTTCTTTACGAGCTATTTGTGGTTCTTCTCCGTGTCGGTGCATGCACAAGAGATGTCTGTTTTTCCTCGATTATCAGATGGTCGGCCGAATCTACAAGGAGTGTGGGATTTTCGCACGCTTACGCCGTTGCAGCGTCCTCAGGACCAGGAAAACTCAGTCTTGTCTTTCGAGGAAGCAGCTGAGATCGAGGCCCGGTCTGTTGCACGCACGAATCAAGCATTTTTACCAAGCGAAGTTCGAGACGAGCCATTACCCGCGGGTGGTGCTGTTGGTGCCTACAATCAATATTGGGTCGACCAGGGTGCGGGTGTCGTCGGCGATAAACGGACGTCGCTGATTACCGATCCTCCCAGTGGGCGTGTGCCGATGTTGCAGCCTGGACAGGAACTGGTAGAACTGTCGCTTAACGAGGATCGACCTGGCGCTCGTCCGGTTCGTGTTCGTGCGGCAGGCATCGGTGCAGATAGTTATGAAGACAGAGGGCTTGCTGAGCGCTGTCTTCTTGGTTTTAATTCTGGTCCGCCGATCGTTCCGGCTGGCTACAACCAGAACATTCAAATTTTTCAGACACCAGACCATGTCGTGATTCTGCATGAAATGGTGCATGACGCCCGCGTCGTTCCGCTTGATGGGCGCGGTCATCTCCCTGGGGGTGTGCGACAGTGGATGGGTGATTCTCGTGGTCATTGGGAGGGCGATGTCCTTATTGTTGAAACGACCAACTTTACGGATAAAACCGCTAGTTTTAATCCGTCAGTAGCTACCGGTGCCGGGGACGGTACGAGCTTGCATCTGACAGAGCGTTTTAGTCTGGTGGATGGAGATACACTGAAGTACGAATTTACGGTTGATGATCTGAAGACATTCACTGAACCATTTACGGCGATTCTTCCGATGAAACGTGGCGAAGGTATGTATGAGTATGCCTGTCACGAGGGCAACTATGGCCTGACGAATATTCTGGCGGGTGCTCGCCAAGAAGAACATCGACGCGTTCCATAGTTTTGTGCGAGGCCTGCTTTAAGCATTCTCATCGTATCGACCGATAACCATCGTGCGGTCCTTATCAAGCGTCGATGCCTTTTTTTCGAACGGTCTTTGTTTGGGTATTTTGTTTTCTGTCGGTCTTTGATGCCATAGAGATTTTTGGGCAAAGTCTGCGCGGTAGTTCGGCGTCTCTCGATCGCCAGAACACGCAGGCAAAAGAACACGACTTTACAGTTTTGCGCGATCCTTCACAGTTAAAGCGTTTTGTTGGGCTGAAACTCCTTGTTCCTGTTCAGGCAAATAACGATTTCGTTTTAAAAGACGTGTCATTTCCATACGCTCGTCCTGAGGTGCAACTGTTTATTGGCCGACTTAGTAGTCAGTACCGGAGAGCCTGCGGCGAACGATTGGTGGTGACTAGTTTGACCCGTCCTCGAAGCCACCAACCGCGCAATGCCTCAACTCGTTCGGTGCATCCGACGGGCATGGCGCTCGATTTGCGCCGACCGCGGCGAGGACCGTGCCGCCAGTGGCTTGAGCGCGTTTTGCTCTCTCTTGAGGGGCACCGTGTACTTGAAGCTACATTAGAGCGTCGCCCTCCCCATTTTCACGTGGCGGTTTTTCCAGTTGCCTATCGACAGTATGTTTCCCGTATGACTTCAGGAGGCACCTCTCGCCTGGCGACATATACGGTTCAACGTCGAGATACTCTTTGGGAGATTGCTCGTGATTATGGGACGACACCGTCAGCGATTCGAAGAGAAAATGGGCTTCGTTCGACGGTAATTCGACCCGGGCAGCGTCTACGTATGCCGGCTGAGTAGACTGTTAACGTATTTGATCTATTCTTTCTTGTCGCGTCGGTGTTCTGGTGAGGTTTTCTTGGTGCGTGTGCACAGAGAGGTGTTACCCATGCGAGTCGCTACGGTCTTAAGCACACTAGTGATTCTTACGTTTGTTTCATCAACTGTTCTCGCCCAGGAAACATCCGATTGGGCGATGCCCCGGACAGCAGATGGGCAACCTGACCTGCAAGGTGTGTGGGATTTTAGGACACTAACCCCACTTCAACGACCAGGTGAGCGAGGGGATCAAACAACGCTGACGGAGGAAGAGGCAGCAGAAATAGAACAGCGTTCCGTCCAAAGTGCTATTGACGCGGACCAGCCAAGCGAGATTCGAACTGAACCGCTTCCCGTTGGCGGGAATGTTGGTGGCTATAACAATTTTTGGTTTGATCGTGGGGCGGGTGTTGTCGATGACTACCGGACGGCTTTGATTACTGACCCGTCAGACGGCCGTGTTCCTTCTTTGCAGCCTCGATTTGAAATGGTCCAGTTATCACTTGGAGAAGATATTCCTGGTACTCGTCCTGTTCGTGTTCGTGCTGCTGGTATTGGTGCGGATAGTTATGAAGACCGGGGCCTTGCGGAGCGTTGCCTCCTCGGCTTTAACTCTGGCCCGCCTATTGTTCCTGCTGGCTACAACCAAAATCTTCAGATCTTTCAGACGCCGGACCATGTTGTGATTTTGCATGAGATGGTGCACGACGCGCGTATCGTGCCATTGGATGGACGACCTTATCTGCCGGAAGGGGTACGTCAATGGATGGGTAATTCTGTTGGCTACTGGGAGGGGGATACGCTCGTAGTCGAGTCCAAGAACTTCACCGATAAGACATCGAGCTTTAGCCCGTCCGTTACGATGGCCGCGGGGAATGGCACGACACTTCACCTTACCGAACGCTTTACACGAGTCGCTGGCGATACGTTGCTCTACGAATTTACTGTTAATGATCAACAGACGTTTACGCGACCATTTTCTGCGGCGATTCCAATGAAGCGGGGCGATGCGCTATTCGAGTACGCGTGTCACGAAGGTAACTACGGGCTTTTAAATATATTGTCTGGTGCTCGCCAGAAAGAGCGAGAATTACAGAATTAGACCAGGGGGGTCAGATCGCCCCGTCGGACGTCTCGCGACAATGACCGAGTCGGTGAGTTGCGTGTCTGCGTCGGTACTACGTTTGTCCTCTTCGTGGCTACGGATGGCTTCCCATTGCCAGTCCTGAGCCAGTCTTTTAAGTTCGCCAGGTTGAACTAGGTAACGGTGATCGCCAGACGATGATGCTATCGCCAAGTGAATAATGCCGATGAAGTAGCCGCCTGCTCGGATACCGTTTTGAATGGCCTCGAAAAGTGGACGGTGCAAAAAATGGCAATTTATGATGAGGTCATAGCGTTCTTCGGGAACCTGGAATTCTGGCGGTTTCGATTCCAAGTCTGCACATATCGTATGTATTCGGCGACTGCAGCCACTGTTGTCAGCAAAGCTCAGTAGTTGATGAAGCGCTGTTGCCGAACCGTCGACGGCGTCAACATTCCACCCGAGTTGGGCAAGCCAGATAGCATGTCGCCCCGGCCCACATGCAAGGTCAAGAGCACGCCCAGGTTTTAGTGTTTTGGTCGCTTCGACAACGGGTTCCAGTGGTGGTTTCAGTAGCGCGCGCGCATTCGCTTTGTAGCGGGTGTCCCATTTGTCGATTTGTGGGTTTAGTCCGTTCACGATCGATGACAATGCTTACGGATGTGTTCCCCAGATTAATTCAGCGATAAACCCGGCCGGAATACCTATGACCATTAAGACGAGGCTGAGTAGTAAGAATCGCGAATAGATAGGGACTCTAAGTGCTCGGTGCTTTAGTTCGACACGAACCGTCTCGCGTTCGTCGATTGCGGCATAAGCACGTTGCAGGCCATCTTCTGTCGAGACGTCAAAGTAGTCACCTCCATAGTCGCGGATGCTGTCAATCAAGGACGGGCCTGCGGCGTCTTCATCGGTGGCCCGGACGTTTTCCGTATTGATGTAGATGATGTACGGCACGATGTTACGTGCATTGAGTGCGGAGAGTTCGGCCACAGGTATTTCGTCGACGTCTGCGTCGGTAATGATGAGTACAGCGCGGTGGTCCGTTGCTCCTTGATTGAAAATTTCCGCGTCTCGATCGAAGTGTCTCAATACAGATTGCAGAGCAAGTTGAATATTTGTTGTGCCTTCCGATTCGATAATCCGTACTTTGTCTTCTGGGACGAAGTATTTGTCGCGTTGGGCGCCGGGCTCTGACGCGAGGATTTTCACAGTAACGTAAGGTGCCTCCATAACTTGGAAAAAATAAAGTTCGTCGTCAATGACAAAGTCGTCAACCATGTACGGGTACGACGAAAAGAGCCAAAGTGAGACGCGGTCATTTTTCTCGCGTCGCATTTCGAGAAACTCAAGGTGAGAGGCCCGCGCTACTTCTGCGCGAGATAGTTCACTGTTTGCGAACTCCCAGGCCATTGAGAGTGATGTATCGACGAGGTCGATACGGACACGAGATTCAACGTTACCTGTGACCTCTTCTGTAGAGGTTACGAACGGGTCTGAAAGAGCAACCAAAATAATTATCAGGGCTAGGCCGAGGACAATTTTAGGGATGTTATAGGCGAGTCCTACCAGAAACCCTCGTTGATGCCGACGTGCGACTTCATGTCCAGAGTGCTGTCGCGAATGACGACGGCGCAGAAATAGAAGACGGGCGAATGTGACAAATAGCGCCGCAATGACAATCAATGTAAAAACTACAGCGGTGCCGGTATCTCCATACCTCACTTGCGCGAAATCGGTGTCGACCAATTCCTGGAAACGCGTTCGTATAAATAGATCCAGCGCCGCCCAATCGAACAGCATCGCAGTATCATACAGACCGATGGTAGCTGGGTGGTTTGCGACTGGTTCGGTACTCTGCGGGCTTGGGGTCATCCTTGGCGCGTTTGGTGCACATGGATTACGGGCACGATTGTCGCCAGAAATGCTTGTGGTATTTGAGACTGGAGTGCGATATCACTTGATCCATGCGCTCGGTTTGTTGGCGGTCGCCTGGGCCGCGTCCCGCTGGCCGGGTTCGTATGTCAGCATTGTTGGCTATCTTTTTGTGGCCGGAATATTTATTTTTTCAGGCAGTTTGTATGTGTTGGCGATTACAGGAATCCGCTGGCTTGGGGCCATAACGCCGATTGGGGGCGTCTGTCTGATTGTTGGCTGGGGATTATTGGCGGTTGGAGTACTCAGAGCATCGTAATCGACCGGTTCCGAAAAGCCCTACGGCTCGGCTAACCGAGTGCTTCAACAAAAACAGTAGCTATCTCGTCGGCGGGTCTTCGATTCCAGGTCTCATTTACCGCAATTAAGAATTCGCCTGTGCCTCTTGGTCTGCCGATGACGATTCCAGCACGTTCGAGTTTGGCGCGGAATAATTGCGGGTCCGTCCCCGTGACCCGTAGCCGTAATAAGTTGGTACCGCTTTTTATCCGCTCAACAACAAACGCGTCGTGATTGCTAATTAGTTCGACCCATGCTTCTGACGTGTCGACCGCCCGACGGAATCGGGTCGTAAATCCTGGAAGGTAGTGGTGGGCGATTGCGGCAAACGGCCATGCGGCTGGGAGTCCGGCGCCGAACATTCGACGAGTGTGGAACATTCCATCAAGTAATGAATGTGGCCCAGCGAGAATGGCTCCAGACGGAGCATTAAAGTATTTGTAGAGGGACACGTAAACGGTGTCGAACGGCGCAGTGTAGTCCGAGACTGGCCTGTTTTCGTATGCCGCTTGGAGGAAGATGCGTGCGCCATCCAGGTGCAGACTGATTTCCCTTTGTTTTGCGAATGCGACCACGCGTTCGAGTTGATTGCCGTCGAATGTTTCACCGAATCGTCGCCGTACCGGGGTTTCGATCGAGATCACCCGAATGGGTGTTGCGACACGGCCAGTTTGAGCCCGTTCGACGGCTGTATCAAGATGTTCCATCGAAAAACTCGCCTGATTTACCCCGAGTGCGACAAGGGGCATATTAGTTAGATTCTGTACGCAATCACCTGAATCGTTGTAGAGATGACTTTCGGCCTGGACAATCGCGCGTCCAGTTCCGCCAGCCAACTCCCGCACAGCAAGATGGTTGGCCAGCGTGCCGGTTGGCATAAAGACGGCTCGTTCTTTGCCGAGCGCAGCGGCACAAGCTGTTTCTAGGTGTTCGACCGTGCCCCCATTGGAGTAGGAGTCAGGCTCGATTTCCCCTTTGGTTGCAAGTTGGGTCCATGTGTCAGCGAGTTCACTTGGAGAGAGCCCAAGGCCATCACCAACCATCCGGACCGTGTTTTCGCTACTGTGGTTTGACTGTGTAGCACTAGCATGTGGCGCGATAGCGCCGTAACCGACTCCGAGTGTTCCAATCTCTAAAAAGCGACGCCGATTCACTAGGTTTGCCATAGTCTGTGCCTTTAGTCGCAGTCGATGAGCTTGGCCTTTGGGTTAGCGATAATAGACATGATCCGCCAGTCGCCATCAAATTTTCCAAATAAGTAGGCAGAAGCACCTTTTGTAAGCACGCTGTTATCGTTCCGATATCTCGTGAAATGAGCCGTCAAAAGAGCACTGCCAGAGTTGAGCACGCAGATTGCGGCCGTATCGGTTTCCGAGTGGCTGTACCGCTCCGCGGCCAGGTATCGATGGATTTCGTCGAACGCTAATTTTGTATCATTTTCGGTCATTCTGACATTTGCGCCCTGTTCACCGACTTGGAAAGACGGGGTTGCGTAGACACGATTAGCCACAACGTCGGTCTGACCAGCGGAAAAAGCGGCGATGTAGGCATTCCAGGCCGCAAGAATTTCCGCCTTTGTCGTGTTTTCAGGGATTTCCTGCCCGGTAAGGGCGGAACCACAGAAGACTATCATTGAGAACGCGCATAATATGACACCAAAGATTCGAATCATCAGACTGTTCCTCGCGTCACGATACGCCTTGTAGTGGTCCAAGGCCAAGTGGCCGAGGTCCACAAGATTGTTCGATTCGATTATGCTTTTGCAACTGGAGGATAGAGGTTATGTCGCAGTATCTCGCTAAGTGTGCTTTTGCGGTTGTCTTTGCTCTGACGCTGGTCATTGGACACAGTTCAGCGGTAGTTGCGCAGAACGTGGATTGGCAGTTGCACAATCTTGATCTGCATGGAAGTCGGTACGCTGATATTGATCAAATTACGCCTGAGAATGCGCACCAACTGACACCCCGCTGGTTATTCCAACATGGTGTCATCGATGGTGTGAGTAACCAGACGACGCCGGTTATTGTCGATGGCATTATGTATGTCACTGACTCACGTGGCAGTGTTTATGCGGTCGATGCGTACGACGGTCATCACCTCTGGACCTATGATGTGACGGAGTTGCTTGGTGGCGGTCGCAGAGAAGGGTACGTCTTCCGGCACCGTGGTGTGACTTATGAGAATGGTGTTGTGTATAGCGCCGCCGGATCTTTTATGTTTGCGTTGGATGCAAAGACCGGTGAGCCAATCGAAACGTTTGGCGATAGCGGGCAGGCCAGTGTCATTCTTGACGTCTTGCGGTTGGATTATCCAGAAGTCGAGACAGCAATTTCAATGGGGTACTGGTTTACGGCAGCGCCACAAATTCACGACGGTGTGCTGTATGTGGGGTCTACGCGGAGCGAAAGTAATATTCCAGGTGGCCATGTTTTGGCGGTTGATGCGACGACGGGTGAGGTTCTCTGGCACTTCAACACGGTTCCGCAAGATGAAAGTGACCAAGGGTGGGATATTGCTGGTCCGACCTGGGTAGGTGGTGAACGTGAGGGAGGCGGTATTTGGGAGACTCCGTCAATCGATCCAGAACTCGGCATGATGTACATCGCGGTGGGGAATCCTTTTGGCCCGTCTGATCTGCGGGACGGCCTTAACCTCTTTACTGATTCGGTTGTAGCTCTTGATCTTGAGAATGGGCAGCTTCAGTGGTACTACCAGCTGGTTCATCACGATGTTTGGGATTATGACAATGGCAGCCAGCCCATTCTGTTTGATACGGAAGTCGACGGTGAACCGGTTAAAGCATTAGCGCAGGCTAATAAGAATGGCTGGGTGTACTTATTGAATCGCGAAACTGGAGAGCCGATTCATCCGATTATTGAGACCTCGGTGCCAACCGAGACTGATCGGGAAGGCGAGGAACCGTGGCCCACACAGCCCATTCCACATAAGGCCAACGGCGATCGAATGGAACCAGCTGCACCGGTATTCCCTGAGCTCATTCCGCCGGAGCATGCCGAGGGAAAACGTCTCGAAGTACAGTTTACGCCTGTCGCAGCCGATCGTTCGAATCAGATCCATGCTCCAGGGTTCGGCGGTGGACCAAGTTATGGACCAATGGCGCATAGCAAAGAGACCGGTTACTTGTATGTTAGTGCGACCGACCAGCCATTTAATTCGGGGCGAGGTCCACGGATGTTTTTGTCGGCATATGACCCAACGACAAATGAACTTGTATGGCGTCAGATCTACGAAGGGTATGGACAGTCCGGACCGGTTGTCACGTCTGGTGGGGTGGTCTTTGTTGGGACAGGCAGCAATATCGCCGGCTACTTTTTTGCACTGGATGCCAAAACCGGTGAGGAGCTTTATCGTTTCAACACTGGAGCTGGGGTGTTTTCCGCGCCTAGCGTTTACATGGCAAACGGCGAACAGTTTGTGACGGTGGCATCAGGAGGTGGTGACCGCGGTCGACGTGGTGGCGATCTTATTCTGAGCTTTGCATTACCGAAGCCTAACTAGTATGGGGCGACTCAGAATAGCGAGGAGCGATGTCTCGTATCTATGTTCTCCACGAAAATGATACGTGGGTTGAACCACTGCGAGACGCTCTTAATGAACGTAGGTTGCCGTTTGAAGAATGGTTTCTCGATAACGGTGTAATCGACTTTCGAGAACCGCCTCCTAACGGAATTTTTTACAATCGGATGAGTGCGTCGTCGCATACGCGTGACCATCGCTACGGTCCGGAATACACAGCGGCTGTATTGAGTTGGCTTGAACAGCACGGCCGCCGCGTCCTTAACCCCAGTGCGGCTCTTCGTCTTGAAGTGAGTAAAATCAAGCAGTACTCTGCGTTAAACGGCTACGGCATTAAAACACCCCCGACCGTCGCTGCAGTGGGCCGGGAGGCCTTGGTTACCGCTGGTCGTCGAATGGACCTACCGTTTATCACAAAGCACAACCGTGCGGGGAAGGGTCTGGGCGTTCGGTTATTTCAGGCCTACGACGCATTCGAAGATTATGTATCAAGTGATGCATTCGAACCGTCCATCGACGGAATTACTTTGGTGCAGGACTATATTCAATCGCCTGAGCCATTTATTACGCGGGCGGAATTCATTGCCGGGCGGTTTTTTTATGCGGTACGAGTCGATACGAGTTCCGGATTCGAGCTGTGTCCTGCCGATGCCTGTCGCACTGAGCAGGAGGATGCGTTTTGTCCCACTGGTGACAGTGGCGGTGCACCTGGGCGTTTCCAGATATTGAACAGTGACGAACGGCCTCCTCAAGCTCTGCTTTCAGCGTATGAGAAGTTTCTTAAAGGGAGCCAAATTCATATTGCGGGGATCGAATTCATCGTTGACAGGAATGGCGAGGCATGGACGTACGATGTGAATACGAATACTAACTACAACAGTGACGCGGAAGCGACGGCTGGCCATTTTGGGATGGGTGGGATTGCGGATTACCTTGGTAAGGAACTTGCAGCGCTTATGTCGACAGCAGCAACGGTTTAGTGATTGAGCAAGAGAGGTGTAAGATCACCGAGAAATGGGTGAAACCCGCATCGAGTGTGAGGGCGAAGAATAATGACGATGCTACTAACACGAACCTGCTTTAGTGCGCTTTTGGCCGTCGCGGTGGCGGCGCCGATATTTGCGCAAGGGCCTGACGCAGTACCTGAACTTTCTGGAGTGTGGGATGGTGGACCACGGGCACGGCCTGTGAACGGACCCAACATGCCATGGACATCAGAGAACTTTCCTGTTCTTAATGAGCGTGGCCTTGCATTTCAAGAAGTGTTTGACGAGGCGATCTCGCCGAAATACGACTGTGTGCCGTCGACCCCACCAGCTCTTGTCTATGACCCCTACATGATGGAAGTGGTGCAGTGGCCAGACAGAGTTCTGTTTCGCTATGAGAAAGATGACCAACTGAGAACAATTTGGTTGGACGGGCGAGAGCCGAACCCGATGGACTATAGCTTGCAAGGTGTTTCGGTTGGACACTATGAGGGGAACGAGCTCCATGTGACCACTACACATTTCACGTTCGACGTCACTGGATTTGATGATTACAACGGGATTCCGTCATCGCAGCTCAAGAAAGTGACTGAGCGTTATTGGCGAGAAGGTAACCAACTCAAATTAACACTCACTGTTGAGGATGAGATGTTTTTGCGTGAACCGGCTTCGTTTACCACGCAATGGGACCCGGGTGCAGAAGGCTACAAGCTGCAGTCGTATGCCTGTGATCCTGAGGAGGCACGGCGCCCAGTCAAGTTCCTCATACCAAAATACCAGTAATTAGCGTCGTGCGGAAGGAGGATAGTTTCGTGAAGACTTGGGCTTGGCTAGTAGCTGTAGGAATGATGGCGGTCGCTGTTGCGGCGATCGCATGGGTTCCGGTAGGAGCACATCATGCGAGTGCACCGTTCTACGATGGCACGAAGAGTGTTGAGGCGGATGGAGTTGTGACGAGGTTCGTGTTTCGTAATCCACATTCATTTCTCTATGTTGATGCAGAAGGTGACGACGGTGAGATGATTGCGTGGGAAATCGAGATGGGGGCGGCGGTCATGATGAGTCGACGTGGTTGGACCCCTGACACGATTAAAGTTGGTGACAGAATCAAGGTTGTCGGACAGCCTTCGAGAGCTCCCGGTACCTTTGGTATGTGCTGCGCGGAGTTGACGCAACCAGGCGGTGACCCGATTCGTCCGGCGAATTAGCTAGGGCTTGGGGCTTGGGGCAGGGCGCGGGTCGTCTTGGTCTGGGTACCAGAATTGTGAATGGCAATTTTCGCACGCAAGGTCGAGCTCTGTCCCTGCAATCAAAAGCGCATCAATGTCTTGGTTGTCGATCGCGTCGATTAGTGTACGGCTTGTCATCCGTAGCATCTGAACGGCTGCTACCCACGACGCCCAGTTTTCCGTAAGCAGTTGTTGAATTGCATCCGGATGTAAATCGATTCCAGGTAATTCTGATCGAGAGTCAGGTCCCGCGACCCGGCGGCTCGGTACTACAAGCAAGTTTGTAGCTTCGGCCAGTGTGATTGCATGGCGCCGAAGTCTGAACCAATCCTCTTCTGTTTCGGGTCGAATTTCTATGATGCCGTTGGTCGTGGCTTCAGTTACGACCGAATCCCAAACAGCGTCGGCCGGCGGATCAATCATGGTACGCATGAGTTCTTCGACGGTCGCGGTCGGACGATACACTGCGCGAGAGGCTTCCCCGCACCCGGTAATGGCTAGCACGGTGAGCAGACCGAGTACGGCAGTGGCGAAGTGTCCGGGTGATATCAGCCGGCACTGCTTAGACAACAGCACAGAGTCCATCTGAATTACGGCGTGTTTGTCCTACTTTTTTCTTCCTGAACCCTCGCTCCGGCAAGGATTCCTGTCATGCCGATGTTGCCTTCGTGACAGGCATACTCAAAGAGTGTGTCAGTGCTTCTTGATAATGGTGCCATGGCGGTCCACGGAGTAGTCCAGGTATTTGAATCCGTAAGCGTGATTTCGTAATGTAGTTTGTCTGGACCAGAGAGCGTGAATCGTTCCATCAGATGGAGGTTGTCAGCCGAACCGCGATAGTTGGCTTTGGCCGAATAGTTAGTCGTTTCAACTATGAGGGTGTCACCTTCCCAATAACCACGTGAATCACCGTGCCACTGGCGGATGCTGTCATGAGCGTGCGGGAATTCATCTTGTGTGTTGATTGGAATAACGCGGGCATCGTGAATCATTTCTCCAAGCATAACTAGGTGAGTGGGTGTCTGAAAGATTTGGTAGTAACTGTTGTAGCCGGCCCCTAATCCTCCGACTCGGGGAATGCCATATGTGATGCAACGCACCTGTCGGCTCAAATCTTCAGGACCATCGGCGGGATGGTCACGACGGTACGCGGTGGCCTCGGCCAGACGTGTCTCGGCATTTGCGGTGAGTGGGGGGAGTTTTCCGTTCGGAGGGTCACTAATCAGCGATGTGCGATTTTCAAATTCACGGTCAACCATCCAGACGGAGCTGTAATTTCCTGTACCTCCATCGCGCGAGACATTTTTCTCAATGTCTGCGAGTACTGCAGTAAAGACTCCGTCGCCAAATGCGGCATCGTCTGCGCCACCAAACAGGCGTTGCGCGGTATTCCGGAGTTCCGCTAGTTCTTCATCCGTGAAGGTCGATTTTTCAGCAAGTGACTCCGGTCGCTCCAACGGAGTTGCGGCGTTGTTTGCCCAGACACCTTGAAGGTCAATGCGACCGTCCGCAGTACGGGGAACTGTCGAGTTCGTTGTTTGCGCCACGGACGGAATTGCTGTGAGTACGCCTATTAGGGTTAGTAGTAAAAATGCGCGCATCGGGCCTCCTGTTGTTCTACATTATGGATCGACGACCGTGTCTTGGATAAATCTGTGCACTAGAATTAATGATCACACTTTGACGCCGGAGTTTTTTCGATGAAAAAACAGCGATTTTTGATTACAGGTGGAAGCCAAGGGATTGGTGCAGCATTGGTTGAATTGGCTCGTGGCGACGGGCATGATGTTGTATTTACCGGGCGAAACCCAGAGTTAATTAACAAAGTGCAGTCAAACACGGCCGCTCATGGGATACAAGCTGATGTGTCGAACGGAGACGACAATCAACGGACTGTCGATACTTGTCTTGAGGTGATGGGCGGTATCGATGTGCTGGTTAACAACGCAGCTTTTGGGTATCTCGGTGACCTCGGTCAGATTGAGATATCGAAAATGAAGACGCTGTTTGATACGAATGTGTTTGGGCTGGTCGATATGGGAAACCGAGTTGTTCCTTTACTGAAAGCCCAGAAAAGTGGTGCGATCATTAATATTGCGTCGACGTCCGGTACGAAGGGTGCCAAAGGTCAGACGGTCTACGCAGGCAGTAAATGGGCCGTGCGGGGTATTACGCAGTGTTGGCAGGCCGAACTACGACCATGCGGGATTCGTGTGACGAGTATCTGTCCGTCCGAGGTGCAGACTGATTGGATGGGAAAGACCGGCCGGAATAACCCAAACAAGCTATACGCGTCTGATATTGCCGAGACGATCATGGCAGCCTTGAAAATGCCCTCACGTGCGCTGTGGGTCGAACTTGCGATCTTTGCGAACAATCCGTGGAAAGAGGACTAATAGGTCCCAGGTAAGCGAGCGTCCAGAACCATTTCCTCGGTTAACCTACTTCCGAATCCAGGTGTCGTTGGCACAACGTAATGGCCGTCATTGAGAGGGGGGGTCATCGCATCCAGGATCGGTGACCCTGCCGGGAAGCTTTCCGCCATTGTGCAGGTGGATGCCGTAAGAGCGACCGGGAGTCCCCAAACACTGCCACCACGATGTGGAATCAGCTCAAGGCCGGCTCCTTCAACGAGGTCTCGAATGCGTTTAGCGGCCGTCAATCCACCGCACCAGGTGATGTCGGGTTGCAGAATTTCGGCCGCCTGATTCTGCACGAGTACGTTAAATCCGTGTTCCGCGTATTCGTGTTCCCCACATGCGACGCGGGTCCACGCTAATCCTTGACCGCCGATGCGTTTGACTAATGCAGCATAGCCGAAGACATTGTCTGGTGACAGAAGCTCCTCCATGAAATAGAGGCCGGCCGGCCGGACCTGTTCTGCAAAGCGGACAGCCCACTCGACAGTTCCATTCCGCGATACGCAGTCGGTCATCAAGTTGCCATCTGGGCCTAACTCATCTCGTGCTGCCAGAATGGCATCGACGACCCGTTGTTGGTCGGCTGTGCTCGTGTGGGGACCCACGCGAGCGGACAGTTTGAAGTTTCGAATCCCGCGGGCTTTCCCCTCGCTAATATTGCCGCCAGTTTGGTAGAGCGGTAGTCGGTCTCGTGGTGTCCCGCCGATCAGTTGTGTGAGTGGGCGTCCAGCATGTTTCCCGACAATATCCCACACGGCATTGTCGACTGCGCTTAAAGCCATCGTGAATAACCCGCGGCGCCCGTAGAGCACACCTGATGTGTACATCTGGTCCCACAGTTGCTCAGGATTGAGTGCGTTCGTACCGATTAAGAGGTGTTTCAGGTGACCGTCGATAATTTCCCGCGCCGCCGTTCCGCCGGCGCCCATTCCGAAGCCAGTAATTCCCTGGTCTGTCTTGATGATCGCAATGATGGCTGACGGCAGTTGCTCGAATGGTCCCCCGTAGCGCCACCGACGGGGGTCATCGTCTCCGCTGAAAGTCGGTGGATCTAGCAGTCCATCGGACCGTTGATTGATGTAGATTGGATATGCATTGACCTCTTGGATTGTGACGCGGTCGGTCTGTGTTGCAAGCGTTCGCGTGGGTCCTACTGAGGCGGCCATCGCAGCGAAGCCACCGATTCCTCGCAGAAAACGACGCCGAGTAAGATCATCGAGATTCGTGCGAGGTTGATAAGACATTGAGGTCAGTCTATACCTGACCTGATGGTTTGGCGTAAAACGACGTAGCATGGTGAAGTATCGGAGGAGTACATATGCATTTAAGACTACAGACCCTATTGACGGTCGGGGTGCTATTCATAATGCCGTCTTTGCCGTTTGCTCAGTCATCCGAACCGTTACGCACCCCGTGGGGGGACCCTGATATCGGAGGGGTATGGGATTACTGGACCTTTACACCACTGGAACGTCCTGACGAATTTGGTGAAAGGGGAACACTCACTGACGAAGAGGCCGCCACGTTTGCTCAAGAGGCTAATGCTGAAGCGCTGGCGCGTGATCTTGCGGCGCCACCTGGGGATCCAGGTGCTTATAGCCAAGCTGTATGGACCGATCGCAGTCGCGCGACAGCATTAACGCAAGCATCACTTATTGTTGACCCGCCAAACGGCCAGATTCCTGGGTTGACTCCTGATGCGGTTGCTAGGGAGAAGAGTCGACTGGCTGGTGATGGTCAACCGGTACGGATCCGGGTGGGTGGGTTTGGTACTGCCGGCCCTGAAGAACGCGGGTTAGCGGAGCGTTGTCTTCTTGGTTTCAGTACCGGCCCACCGCTGTTACCAGGAGGCTATAACAACAACGTTCAGATTTTTCAGACGTCTGAGGCCGTTGTGCTATTAGTAGAGATGAACCATGATGTCCGCGTGATACCGATTGATGGACGGCCCCATTTGAATGATGACATCCGCCAGTGGATGGGGAGTTCCCGCGGTCGGTGGGAAGGGGACACACTCGTTGTCGACACCACGAATTTCACAGACCGCACGGCTAGTTTTGGGATTACAGGTCTCGCATTGGGGTCAGCCGAGGAATTACATTTAGAAGAACGTTTTACTCGTGTAGACAACGGACGCCTGATGTATGAGTTCACAATAAACGATGCAGCGAGTTTCGTTCGATCATTTAGTGGTCAATTGCCCATGAATACCAGTGATCTTCCACTGTACGAATATGCATGTCACGAAGGTAACTATGGGATGGAGAATCTCCTTCGCGGCGCGCGCGCCGAGGAACGCCAAGCGCTCGAGCAATAGAACGGTCGGGCGTCGTCATAGGGAAATCTGAGACATAACAATAAGGATAAAAGTGTTGCGATGTGTAGATTGTTTCGTGTGAGTTTTGTAGTTGCCTGCGTGTGTATGGTTTGGCTGTTTGCTACGTCGTCGCAGGCACAGGCGACAAGGCCACAATGGGACGCGATAGAACCAGAGTTGCTGCGGCATTTTCAGGCGCTTGTCCGTATGGACACCACTGATCCACCTGGGAAGGAACAGCCGGCCGCAGATTATATTGTGGAGATGCTTGAGCAGGAAGGTATTCCGGTTCAGGTGTTTACTCGTGAGTCGGGACGCCCGAATGTCGTTGCACGGCTTAGCGGCGATGGGTCTCGGGACCCATTACTGTTAATGGCCCATACCGACGTTGTGAGTGTGGACCCTGAAAAATGGGTGCATCCTCCATTTAGCGCCACGCGTGAGGGTGGCCACATATACGGTCGTGGCACTCTCGATGACAAAGATAGTGTTGCGACGGCGTTGACTGTGATGCTGCTCCTGAAGCGATTTGATGTTCCATTGAATCGCGATGTAATTTTCTTGGCCGAAGCGGGCGAAGAGATCAATACGAGCGTTGGCATTGAGTTTATGGTCAACGAGCATTATGAAGAAATTGAAGCGGAGTATTGCATTGCTGAAGCGGGTGGTGTTCAGCGCCGGCGCGGCGAAGTTCGGTTTGCCTCAATCGAAACACTTGAGAAGATCCCTCGTGCTGTGCAGTTAACGGCCAGTGGGCCAGCGGGACACGGGTCAGTGCCGCGTTTGACTAATCCGGTTGTGCGCTTGGCGGCTGCGGTTACTGCAGTTGCAAACTGGCAATCTCCGGTTCGTACCAATGAAACAACCACGGCCTATTTTGAAAGATTGGCGCGTTTGTCTTCACCCGAAGACGCAGCCCGCTATCGAGCCGCGATCGGAACAGATGCCGAGGCGGCCTTACGAGCTGCCGAGTATTTATTGGAATACGAACCGAGGCATTCGTCGATGCTACGGACGTCAATATCTCCCACGATTATTGATGGCGGATATCAGGTCAACGTTATTCCGGGCGAAGCCGTAGCGACGCTTGACGTTCGTATGTTGCCAGATGAAGATCCTGAGGTCCTGCTAGAGACACTTGGCAATGTTATTAACGATCCGACTGTCACGGCGTCGTATATCCCCCGAGATACCCGGCCGGTTGCAGACAATGGACCGTTGGATTCGCAACCGTTTGAAATTATCCAATCGATGCTTGCTAGGCACTATGAGGCTACAACTCTGCCTACAATGAGTACTGGTGCGACTGACATGGCGTACCTACGGGCTAAGGGCATGCGGTGCTATGGTGTGGGTCCGGCAACTGATATTGAAGATATTGCTCTGGGATTTGCGGCACATAGTGACCAGGAACGGATTCTTGAGGATGAGTTGTATCGGTTTCTACGGTTTTACTGGGATGTCGTCGTTGAGATTGCTGGTGTGAGATAACCAAGGAGGAAGCCTGAGGTGACGGACCAATCTCCCAAGAGTGCCTACGAGCTAGCGATGGAAAAACTTAAGGCACAGGATGAAGCAAGCGGCTCGGTGGCCACAGATTTGGGCTCTGAACAAATTGAAGCCATTTCTGCTGCGCGCCAAGACTATGAAGCGAAACTTGCCGAGTGCAAGATTTTGCATCAATCAAAGATGGCATCGACGTTTGATCCGGCTGCCCGCGAGGAACTGGAAGCTCGGTATCGGCGTGACCTCTCGCATTTTGAGGCTGACCGGGAGAAGAAAATTGATCGGATTCGTCAGGGTGGTGGGTAGTCCTGGGATGGCAGGAGCGGTGACGGTGTAATCGATGTTAGCTGCCCGGGGTCCAAATTTTAGATTTGGGTCCTCCGGCCATTGTGAGCATCAACGCATTGAGTCGCGTTACAAAAGCTGCCGGGTCTGTGAGTTGTCCGCCTTCGGCCAGCATGGCCTGGTCAAAGAGAATATGACTCCAGTCGGCGAATCGAGAGTCATCGGTCTCATCCTTTAGGCGAACGACGATTGGATGCTCAGCATTAATCTCAAGAACAAGTGGGACGTCAGGAACGGCTTGGCCGGCGGCGCGTAGGACTCTTTCGAGGTTCGCGCTCATGCCATCTTGCTCGGTAACAAGACAGGCGGGTGATTCTGTCAGGCGGTCTGTAAGACGTACTTCTTTGGCCTTATCGCCAAGCGCTTGTTGAATACGCTCCAAGAGGGGTTTGAAGTCATCCGCTGTTTTCTTTTTCGCCTCGACTTCTGCGGTTACGTTTTCTGAGGCCAGTTCGCCAAGGTTAAGGTCGCCCTTTGTGACCGACTGTAATGTTTTGCCATTGAATTCATTCAGATGAGCTACTAACCATTCGTCGACCCGGTCATGCAGCAGTAAGACTTCGACGTTTTTCTTCCGAAAGATTTCAAGGTGTGGGCTGTGCTGTGCAGCTGAGAAACTATCAGCGGTGATGTAATAGATTGAGTCTTGGCCGTCCTTCATACGGTCCACATACTCAGCAAGTGACACTGTTTGGCTGTTGTTATCGTGGTGCGTTGTGGCGAATCGAAGAAGGCCACCGATACGTTCTTTATTGGCGAGATCTTCGCCAACGCCTTCTTTGAGCACGCGCCCGAATTCTTTCCAGAATGTCTCGTACTGGCTAGGTTCGTTTTTGGCAAGGTCTTCAAGGAGACCAAGGACACGCTTCGCAGAAGCTGTTTTCATAGCTTCGACGTCACGTGAATGTTGGAGGATTTCCCGCGATACATTCAAGGGGAGATCATTGGAATCGATAAGCCCCTTTACGAATCGGAGATAGCCAGGCATCAGCTGTTCCGCTCCGTCCATGATGAACACACGACGAACGTACAGTTTGATGCCATGTCGTTGGTCGCGTTCGAACAAGTCGAACGGGGCTTGCTGCGGTATATAAAAAAGAACTGTGTACTCTTGCCGGCCTTCAACTCTGGCGTGTGTATAGGTCAGAGGTTCGCTAAAGTCGTGCGCGACATGTTTGTAGAATTCGTGATATTGCTCTTTAGTAATCTCTGATTTTGCGCGGGTCCAAAGCGCGGAAGCTTGGTTAACCTTTTCGATTTCGCTACTTCCGGCTGTGTCCGTTGCGTTCTCACTATCGCTTGAATCTTCAGAAGGGGGGGCTTCTTTCGGCATAAAGATCGGGATTGTGATGTGGTCCGAATACTTATGCAGAATGGTACGGATTCGATGGCCTGAGAGTAGTTCATCTTCGTCTTCGCGAAGATGAAGTGTGACTTCTGTTCCGCGTGAGTCTTTAGAGACCGACTCGAGTGTGTAATCTCCTTCGCCGCTACTTTCCCAGTGCACCGCATCAGTGGGAGTGAGGCCGGCACGTCGCGTCGTCAATGTGACTCGGTCTGCGACGATGAACGAAGAGTAGAACCCGACGCCGAACTGGCCAATGAGTTGCGCGTCTTTTGCCTGGTCACCGGTGAGTGTTTGGACAAATTCTCGAGTGCCAGATTTTGCAATGGTGCCGATCTGATCAATAACCTCTTGCCGCGACATACCCACGCCGTTATCTGTCACCGTGATCGTTCGGGCATCCGTATCAACATGTAGATGGATCGCGAGTTCTGAGTCCTCTTCAAGTAGTTGCGTTTCCGTCAGTGCTTCGAAGCGGAGTTTGTCACACGCATCGGAAGCATTCGAGACCAATTCCCTGAGGAAAATTTCTTTGTTCGAATAAAGCGAGTGAATCATCAACTGAAGTAGTTGTCGGGCTTCAGTCTGAAAAGTAAGTGTTTCTTTGGTCTGAGAGTCAGTCACAGGTGTACTCCGATAGCAAGATGAAAACCGACGGGGACGATAGCATAGATTACGTTCTAAGCATGCTATGCTGCGAATAATTACCGGCTAATACAAGTAAGGATGGGGATATGGTGCGCCGAATCATTTGTAGTACGGCGATGAGCCTTGTAGTTGCTGTGGTGATGACGATTCCTGTCGTTGCCCAGGAGTTTCCTCAGACAGCGTCTGGCCAACCGGACTTGCAGGGAGTCTGGGATTTCCGAACGATTACCCCAATGGAGCGTCCAGGAGAACTGTCCGATAAGCCGTTCTTGACGGCGGAAGAAGCTGCTGAAATTGAGAACATCCGCGCGCTTCAAGATGAGGGGCGCGACGATGAAGTGCCTGCAGACATAGTCGGGAATTACAACACGTTCTGGTTCGATCGCGGGACATCAGTGATCGATACCATGCGAACCTCGCTTGTAATTGATCCACCTGATGGTCGTATTCCCGCCCTCACTCCTGCTGCCGAGCGTATGCGTGTAGCGATGAGTGAAGCGCGTAAGGATACGGGCCCCCATGAACCAACGCCAGGTGGGTGGGTCGACGATCTCGGTCCGAATGGACTGCAGGTGCGGTGTGTGACCGGGTTTAATTCCGGGCCTCCAATGACCCCCGGCGGGTACAACAATAACGTTCAAATCTTTCAGACCGCTGATACGGTCGTGCTCTATAACGAAATGAATCACAACTCTCGGGTAGTGCCACTTGACGGACGGCCACACACGCAGCTTCGTCAATGGACAGGTGAATCGCGTGGCTATTGGGACGGGGAGACCCTTGTTGTTGAGACGAAAAACTTTCTTCGCGAGACCAGTTTTATGCGCGGAGGTGCGAGTGCGGAATTGGAATTGACCGAGCGCTTTACGCGGATATCGTCAGATGGCTTGTTATATTCGGTAACGGTGAATGACCCGCTCACTTGGACGAAGCCGTGGACTTATGAAGTGCCGATGACTGCAAATCCAGACGACATTTACGAGTACGCGTGCCACGAGGGGAACTATTCGATGGCGGTTATTCTGGCCGGTGCACGGGAAAAAGAAGCTTCCGAGGGTTCACGTTAGAACGATTAATACGGTAGCGGAGGAATAAGATTGTAATGGCCATGAATCGATTGATTTTTACAATTGCGGTGAGTGTTCTATTTGTAATTCCGTCGGTCGTTGGGGCTCAAGACCGAGATGGAACCTCTGCGTGGACCCCTAGCCGTCTCGCCGATGGTCAGCCGGACATTCAAGGCATGTGGAATAACACGCGTGCGATGTTTACACCCTTGGAACTTCCGGAAGAACTTTCGGGACAGGACCTGACGATAGAGGAATTACAGGTGCGGGCACGAGCACGTGGAGAAGGTCGTATTACTCGGTCGGAATGGCAGGGGCATGAAAATAATCAGGGCGGAGTTGGGGGCTATGGTCTGTATTGGTTTGATTGGTATTTTGATACGCCGACCGATATTGGACAGCCGTCAATTATTGTTGAGCCAGCTACTGGGCGTATCCCTGAACGAACAGCTGACGCACGCGAGTCAGTGGCGATGAATCTCGCTCAACTCCACGATTCTTATGCAAATATGGAATCTGGGGACCGATGTATCTCCCGCGGTGTCCTCGGTATGATGATGCCGACAGAGTACAACAACGGGACGTTGATCCTGCAACCCCCAGGCTATGTTGTGATTCATAGCGAGATGATTCACAACGTGCGCATTATCCCAATCACAGACAGTCCTCATGTTGATGATGAGATTCGTCAATGGGAAGGTGACCCACGTGGCCATTGGGATGGCAATACGTTGGTCATTGAATCGACGAACTTCAAGGCCGTTCAAAATATGCGTGGTCCCACGGCTGGGACACGTTCTCGTCAGTCTGAGGGGCAACAGGTGGTGGAGCGACTCACCGTGGCCGGCCCGAAAGCGCTGCACTACACCATCCGTATGGATGACCCGGAAACGTACGCGGTCCCATGGACGGCGGCGTTCCCGTACGACCGCGATGACGACTATGTCCAGTTTGAGTACGCGTGTCACGAAGGAAACTACTCCGTGCCGAACGCGTTAGGTGGGGCGCGCTTGGAAGAACGACAAGCGCAATAGAGAGCGCGTAAAAACTACTTAAGGAAAACGGAATCTGCCTCTCACCTTTGGTGTGTGGTGAGAGGCAGACTTCGGTTGTAGTCGGCTATCGGTCGCTTACGGGATCATCAAGTGTGCTTCGCTCGTACCCGCTGCCATAATGAATGCGCCGCCTTGGTCCCGATTCTCGGGAAAGCCAGCTGAGGCCGTGGTGGCGTCCGGCATAGAGATGGTTGTATGCACACGGGCACTCGCTTGGTCTTGTCCATTCATCGAACTGAAAAAAGAGCCATATTCCGCTGGCACGCGGGTTCCATTGTCACCAGCTGCGGCGACCAAGGCGCGTTCCTCTTCGGCGTCTGAACTGTCCGCTCTGAATTTCCTGCTTTGTGCGACCCGGTCGAGATTGGCCTTGACGGTGCACTGGACAGCAAACGGCGGTCGGTCACGTTGGTCAGCTCTGCTGTAGCAGACCACCGTATTCGTGCCTTCCTTAATCGTCGTGTACGTATGGTCGGCACTCCATTTGATCACGGACGCATCGTCACGAGCTCGACGAGGTGCGGCGGCGAGGCTCTGTTCAATGAGTTCTGAGTCTGATTGGGCATACGCGCTTGGTGAGATGGTCAGGACGCCAAGGGCGAGAAATAGTATGCGTTTCATGGTGGTCCTCCGTGTCTCGTTGGCTTGATAATTCGTTTTCAGGGCAGCGAGACGGTAATTTCGATAAACGACAGGTAATGATACCTGTGTCTTACCTGCTCGGCGTTATATTTTCTAGGTCGTACTACTCTGTTGGTTCAAATTTGTTTCATTTACTCCAAAAAATTCCTAATTGCATCATTCAAGAATTGCACGTCGTCGGGGTTTGTCCCGATGCCGGCACGGTGTCCCCAGATAGAGGGAATCATCAGTAATTCGGCATTCGGGATCAGTGTACTTTCGTACTCAGCATCTTCGGGAGGAAAGTAGAGGTCGGTGGCAGAGGGCATCAGAAGCACACGTGCTCGAATTGAATGGAGCGCTGCTTCGAAATCCCCATTGAATCCTGGTGTGTCACCAACATTATGGGTTTGCCAGGTTTTAGCTTGAGACAGGAGATTATTGGCGTCTTTGCTGAGCCAATAGCCTTCTGAGTTGCGAACCCATTCCTCGACAGAATCGGCACCTGACTCTCGGAAGAGTTCTTGTCGCCACCATTCCTGGGAGGTGCCCCATGCTGCCCAGTGGCGTGCGAGGGCTCGCAGGCCAATATCTGGTGGTTCAGAATAGCGTCCATTATTCCAGGCGGCATCCGCCATGATCGATGCTTTTGCACCTTCGAGTCGTGCAATGCCAAATGGATACTCTTTTGCGTTTCCGCAATATGCGACGATCGCGTCGACCATTGCTGGGTGACTCACGGCCCACTGCAGCGCTTGTTGTGCACCCATAGAAAATCCGATAACTGCCACCAAACGCTCTATGCCAAATACCTCTGTTATTAATCGGTGTGTTGCCGAGACATTGTCTCGAATTGCGATTTGTGGAAAATCAGGTCCAGCAAATGGCGGCGGTGTGTTACTCGGAGATGATGACAGGCCGTCAGCGAATTGATCAGTGGCAATAATGAAATACTGAGAGGGATCAAGCGCCTTGCCAGGTCCAATAAGAAAGTCGTACCCGTGATGGTCGCCTCCGTACCATGAGGGAAGGAGGATCGCGTTTGTTCGCGTTGTGTTCAGCGTCCCATACGTTACATAGGCGAGTCGGCTGTCCGGCAGGACCATCCCGCTCTCTAGATGAAAATTGCCGAGTAAGAACTCTTGATGGTCACCTTCTGACGTGACAGGCACAGACATAGCGACCGATATAAAAAGCAGAGTGGCGGTAGTTCTCAGGAATACGTGTCGCGTAGTCATAGTGAGGCCTTGTTGTTCTAATAGTGTTACGTGCGATGCCGTTAATCTGATGATTGATTGATAGACGAGTGACCGGATGCCCTCTTGGTCGTTCACTGTGTCAGGCACATGGTTAGGTGCACCGGCCAAGCGTATACTGACGGTGCCTATTGGCAAATACTTTTGGAAGAGAGATGAAACAGTTGTCGAAGTGGGTCGGAGTTCTTGTTATTGCACTTCTTGTCACCACACGGCCCACTGATATCAGCCATGCCACACAAGGGCGAACTGGTTCCGGACACGAACTTCAGAGGGACTGTGGGCTTTACTTCGAATTTCTAGGTCGTACAGGTGCCGGTCGTGAGGAGACTTTTGAGGTCGATCCTTTCGGGATGGGCTACTGTGCTGGACTGGTACGTGGGGTGGCAGATTCAGCAGGTACATTGATGGGTGACCAAATTTGTGTCCCCGGGGATATTACGGCAGCGCAGGCGGTCAGGGTGGTCGTACAGTACCTGAGACAGCATCCAAATGTTTTGTACGAATCGGATACAGCGTTAGTGTTTCGTGCCCTGCAATCGGCGTTTCCCTGTCGATGACACTATCCGTCTGCGCGGTACCTTACGGTTTCACTCTCACGTATTTCTAAGAATTTTGAGACGCGGGTTCACCACCGTAGACATTTCCTTCTCCGTCGACGGCTACGAATTCGGCACCACTGCCAATCGTGCTTCGGGGGTACCCTACGGGTAGAGAATGAATTCGTTTAGCCAGCCGGGTTCCTCCCACTCTTTAAATGTAGGAACCATCAGGCGGAAACTTAACGACACGGTTGTTGGTTGTGTTCGCGTGCCCGTCAGCTACGAAAACACTACCGTCATCAGAAAAGACAACGTCGGATGGCGCATTAAATCTGTCCGACTCCTTGCTCGGTGAACCGGAGAGGTGTACGGTAGCGACTATCCGAGTTAGGTCCACTCAAAACGCGTCGAGGTGCCCATGTCTGTTCGCAACCCAACCGTATCCGTAGCCGTTCTGCTCGTACTCGTCTCGGCGTTGGTACCGCAGGAAACTGTTGCGCAGAACTCCACGAACCCATATGCGATCGTCGAAGGGTGGGCAAAGCTGCCGAGCGGAAGGGTGATGGGAGCAGTCGGTAAAGCGAAGATCGACCCCGACGGACGCCACATCTGGGCCGTTATCCGTTGCGATGCCGGGCCTGACCGCTTCGGATCGGAGTGCGTTGATTCAGACCTAGATCCCGTCTTGAAGTTCGATCCCGACGGCAACGTGGTCGAGTCCTTTGGCAGCGGAATGTTCATTTGGCCGCATGGAATTGACGTTGACTCCGACGGCAACGTGTGGGTGACTGACGCCGTGAGTGATAACAACATTCCCGCGGGCGACGATCGGGGCCATCACGTCATCAAATTTAGTCCAACGGGCGAAGTGCTCATGACACTTGGTACGCCCGGAGAAGAGGGAGATGGCCCTAACCACTTCACTTCCCCGAGTGATGTGGCGGTCGCGCTCAACGGTGACGTGTTCATCGCGGACGGCCACAACGCAAACGGAAACAACCGAGTGATGAAGTACAACAGCAGTGGCGAATTCCTTATGTCTTGGGGAGAAACTGGCTACGCCCCGGGACAGTTCCGTGCCCTACACGCCATCGCCTTTCATCCGGACGGCCGAGTGTTTGTGGGAGATCGCAGCAATAGCCGGATCCAGATCTTCGACCAAGAGGGAAATCACGCTGCCACTTGGACGCAGTTTGGGCGCCCGAGCGGGATCGCCTTTGACGACCAGGGGCGGATCTACGTCGCGGATTCCGAGTCGGACAACGTACAGAACCCAGGGTATGAAATGGGCATTCGCATTGGCGAAGTCGAGACGGGTTGGGTGAAGGAGTTTATTCGCTTCCCGTGGGCGAATCCTCACATCCTTCCGGGGAACGGAGCGGAGTTCGTCGCCGTCGATCGCGAAGGTAATATTTTCGGAGGAGAGCCCGTCCCCAATCCTCATCTTAATGACCGAACGCTCAGGAAGTACGTGCGAGTGCGACCCTGAGCGATGGTCAGCCCCGTTCTCGGGTTGCAATGTGGACCCTGCCGCTTTCGGCTTTTTTCGGTGTGCCAAGCGGTATCAATTTTTCGCCCGTTGGACTGAATGTGATGACTTGGTGTCCGCGGGTGCCAAGAGGGTTCGCTGTTCGGAAACCGTATCGGGTCACCCAGGCGTTTCCATCGCTATCCACTTGGTGAGCGATAGTTTTCAATCATAGTTCTGACCTGACTACTTGTTTTCTTGTGCCCGTTCTCCACTGAGCGAGTTTGGAACTGCGTAATTACCTTCGTGACAGGCATACTCGAACTGGAGGTAAGCGTTGTCACGTTTATAGTTGAAGGCGACCGTCCACGGCGCGGTGTAGGTTTCTGAGTCATTCACACGTAACTCATAGTGCAGGGTGTCTTGATCGAGGAGTGAGAACCGTTCAACGACGTGTCGAGTTTCCGTTTGAGGTGCTCGTGAACCTGGTCCGCGTTGATTTCCAACCGCCTTGAAATTGTTTGATTCTACGACCAGGGTATTTTCTTCCCAGCGCGCGCGCGGGTCACCGTTCCATTGTGTAATGGTGTCTTCAACGTGAGGCTCAGTACTTATGGGGATGATGCGGGCGGTGTGAATCATTTCACTCAAAATCACGACGTGATTCGGAGTCTGAAAAAACATTTTTCCATTGTTGTAGGCTGTTGGCATCATGATGCCGTAGGTGCCGCGTGATACACAGCGGTCGCCTGATTCCATGGTCGAGTAAGAATCGTGTAGGTGGTCTCGGTAGTACGCGACACTTTTTTGACCTTTGTCCGTCATGCTTGGCATTTTGCCGTTGGCAGGTTCGATAAGTAACGCTGGAGCGTCAATCGCGGCGGGTTCTTTCCAAAACCAGTCGAACCAGTAATTGGCATAGGCCCCAACACCACGACTATTCTCGTGCCCCTCCCACGTCGCGGATTTACCGCGGTCTGAGCGGGCCTTCACGAGTTGATCGATTTCGTCTTGGCTTGGTACTCGACCAGCGAATTCATCGGGGAGTTCGAGGGGAATGTGTGAGGAGCCAACGTTATTCCAGGTTCCATTTAAATCAGGTTGCCCGTCCGCCAGACGAGGTGGTTCAAAGGTACTCTTTTGTGCGAGTGCTGCCGGAACAAATCCAATGGCGGCGATGACGAGCGTGGATAGGACGCGTAGGGCAGAACGGGTAGCCATGAGGAACCTCGCTTTCGAAGCAAATCATACCGCGTTTGTCTTGCACGTAGGGTACTGGGAAGCTATGGTAAGTCCTTGAATATTATGAGGTGTATTATGCGAAACCGCACTTTTCCACTAGTTTTTACGGTTTACTTGTTGGTAGCTGGATTGCCTGGTCTTGTCATGGGCCAGACGCAATCTGACAGCAATGCGCGCACGTCGTGGGGAGACCCGAACCTAGAGGGGACGTGGTCTTATGCGTCACTCACACCGCTACAGCGACCCGCAAGTCTCGGTGAACGGGAGTACTATTCCGAGGAAGAAGCCGCAGAGCGGAACATTGCGGTTACCCGTGACGTTGCGCCGCCACCTGGTAGCGTCGGTTCTTACAATGCGTTGTGGTTTGACCGTGGTAGTGTGAGTCCAGACCTGCGCACGTCACTTATCACCGAGCCGTCGAATGGTCGTCTACCAGTACGACCCGAAACAACGGCCAAGGCTGACGCGGTTCGGGCCTACACCACTGACCACCCAGCTGATTCATGGCTTGACCGCAGTAATTGGGACCGTTGCATTACGTATCACGGTGTTCCTCCAGTCTCGACCGGCTATAACAACACGTATCAAATTTTCCAGACCCCTGACCACGTGGCGATTCTTGTCGAAAATATTCATGACGTTCGTATTATTCCCCTCGACGGTCGCTCGCAACTGACGAGTGAGATTCGTCAGTGGAATGGAGATTCGCGCGGTCATTGGGCGGGTGATACGTTGGTCGTCGAAACGCGTAATTTTAGTGACAAAACCCAGCACCGATTCCCTTCGTCTCCAGACACCATTGCTGTTGAGCGGTTTCGTCGACTTGATGACAATACGATCGAGCATTCATTCACCATTGAAGATAACTCCGTGTACACCCGACCGTGGACAGGCATGCGGCATATGCCTCGGTTACCTGAGTACGTTATTTATGAGTACGCCTGTCACGAAGGGAACTACGCGATGACAAACATTCTTTCGGCGGAACGGACCGGAGAAGTTGCCGCTTCGAACGAACAATAGAAGTTCTTAACTTAACCACTCTTCAATCGATGGTGAGAGGAATGTTCAGGTGATGGTGAGGCTACTCTTTTCTCGACGGACGGTTGTCGGAATCGGATGCTGGGTGTTGTGTTCGTTCATGATGATGGGGAGTGCCGTGGCGCAGGATCTGTACGAGCGTGTGGAACATCACTACGCTGAGAATAATGGGGTTCGCATTCACTATGCGAGTCTTGGTCAAGGCCCACTGGTAGTGATGATTCATGGGTTTCCTGATTTTTGGTACACCTGGCGCCACCAGATGGCAGCACTGTCAACTGAGTATCGTGTCGTGGCTGTTGATCTGCGCGGGTACAACTTGAGTGATAAACCTGACGGTGTCGATGCGTACGCTCTGCCGAACCACATCGCCGACGTGGCAGCTGTTATTAAGGATACCGGGGAAGACAGCGCAGTCATTGTTGGTCATGATTGGGGAGGAATGGTTGCATGGTATTTTGCTATGACTCAACCGACGCTGACTGACAAGTTAGTGATTCTGAATTTGCCGCACCCCAATGGATTGTCACGAGAGTTAGTTACGAACCCGCAGCAGTATGAGAACAGTGCGTACGCGCGGACTTTTCAGGAAAAGTCTCCCGATGATCCTGATGTGTTGTTTGGTCGACCAATGACGGCTGAGACTCTTGCATTTTGGGTTACGGACGCTGATGCACGACAGCGTTATGTCGAAGCATTTCAGCGATCTGATTTTACGGGCATGTTGAACATGTACAAGGCCAATTATCCGCGTGTCGCCCCAGGTGACGAGGTGCCGCCGCCGGCTCCGTCAGTAATGATGCCTGTGTTGATGTTTCACGGACTAGATGACACGGCGTTACTCTCCGGTGCATTGAACAATACGTGGGATTGGCTTGAAAAGGATTTAACGCTTGTGACCGTGCCAGGCGTTGGGCATTTTGTGCAGCAAGATGCAAGCGAACTCGTGACATCAACGATGCAATGGTGGTTGGGACGCTAGTTCTGTTGTAGAGTGCGTTCTGGAGGGCGAATCTGATGCAATATCGTTCTGGTTTTCGGGTCATTGGTGTCGTGGTAATGTTGGGCCTTTCAGTCGCTGGACTGCAGGCTGCCGAATCGCCGACTTTTACCAAAGATGTGGCTCCGATCATCTTTGATAATTGCGTGACTTGCCACCGGCCAAACCATATCGCCCCGATGTCGCTTGGTTCGTATGAGGAAGCGCGTCCATGGGCACGCTCAATAAAAGACGTTGTCGTCTCTCGTGTGATGCCGCCGTGGGGCGCCGACCCAGAGAACAGTCTGAAGTTTAGTAACGAGCGGTATCTCGACCAAGAGGAGATTGACACGATTGTTGCATGGGTCGATGCGGGTTCACCGAAAGGGAACGACGCTGACCTGCCCTCGCTGCCGGAGTTTGCTGCTGGGTGGACGTATGAAGGTGGCGAACCCGATTACATCATCCCGATGCCAGTTGAACATGAAATTGCTGCGGAAGGGGAAGAGGACTACCTCGATTATTGGTCTCCGATGCCGTGGGAACAGGATCGTTTTGCTGAAGTGTTAGAACTACGACCTGGTAACTTCGCGGTCACGCACCATTCAGCGATCTATACGCGAGACCTTCCTGCGGGCAAACGCGTTGTTGATGGCATTCTTATCGACGATGAGAACGATACCGCCGTTGTACGTGACGCGATTGAGAATGAAGGTCGCGTGGAACAGAGCGTGTTTAATGAGGTCAATCTTCCCGGGTCGAGCAAACTCTTGTCGTATGTGCCTGGTCGAGGCGTGGAGCGGCATCAACCCGGGACGGGTAAACGATTAGCTGCCGATAAATGGTTGCGTTGGACACTGCACTACAACCCGATTGGGGTGCCGGCTACCGACCAACACAAGCTCGGGATTTGGTTCAACACAAAACCGGTGACGCATGAGGTGCTAACCCGTCAGGCGGGTAATGCCTTCCCGACGGATCCATTTGGCAGTGATGTGTACATTGTTGAAGGGACAGAAATAAAACCGACACGAGACGGTGAGACTGGGGAAGTCGTGCGTGCCAAGATTCCAAATATCCCGCCGTACGCGGATGATTGGAAGATTACGGGAATTACCCCGATTACGGAACCGGTCACCTTATTTGCGTTGTCGCCTCATATGCACTTGAGAGGAAAGAGTCTGCGATGGGTCGTTACCTATCCAGACGGTCGGGAGCAGACGATTCTCGACGTGCCGAATTTTGATTTTAATTGGCAGATCCACTACGAGCTTGCCGAACCATTGCACCTCCCTGCGGGTAGCAAGATCACGGGCATCGGCGTCTACGATAACTCACTCAATAATCGGTGGAATCCAGGGCCGCATCTTGAAGTGTACTGGGGGCAGCAGAGTTGGGATGAGATGTACCAGGCGTTCACCGAATATGTGGTTGATAGCCAGGATTTAACAAAAACCAAGCCGAGCACGAACAACGAATAGGGATCCGTGGTGTTACGACTAACCGGTTTCAGCGTGGTCTGCGTAATGACCACGTTGTTTGTCTCGGTTGGGCTGACGGTGTCGGCTCAACAGCGTCTTCCTCAGGGACAAATTCCTGACCTAGGTCGCCCCACAGAGAGTGGGGACGATATCCCCTTGTTTGATTACGACCAGTATTTCCCTGGCTCGTGGACATTTGAGTGGCGAACGCCGGAGAGTCCCTTTGGGAGTGGTGGGATGATCGAAGGGCGTGAGACGTTTGCGGCTGGTGAAGACGGCCGAAACTATGTCAGTTCGATTGAGGCAGTAGGTCCCGAGGGGCCTTTTTCGGTGGAGTCGACCATCGTGTACCTCAAGCCCCAACAATCTTTTACCCGTCTTGAGAACGATAGTCGTGGCTTTGACTTGTTAAAGGTAGGACGGATAGGCGGTGACCTTGGCGGGTTCTATACGATTCACTATGAGTCTGCCCCGTCGGCGATCAATGGGGTTGTGGCACGTGTTCGCAGTGTGACTCGCATTGTCTCTCCGTTTAATTTTAAAGTGGAGTCCAGAATTTCGGTGGACGGTGGCCCCTGGACTAATTTTGGAACAGGCTGGTGGCGCAAAGAAATTGATGGCGAACCATGAAGATCAAAATTCTTGTGGCGCTGCTTTTCGCGTGCGGGCCGTGCAGCGTGAGTTCAGCGCAGTCTGCGCCGAACACGGCAGCGATGGTCACGCTCGTTGGGTGTATTGAGAGAGGCATGGGCGAAGGATTGTTTGTCGCTAAAGCGACGGCACCGAAGGAGATGGATGACCGACTTCCGGAACAGCCTGCGTTCGATGTGCCACTGGGTACGGGGCGCGTGCGTTTGATCGGGACGCTTGACGAGTTTGGTGTCGCCGCGCATGTTGAGCAAAAAGTATGGGTCAAGGGGTTGTACATCGAAGGCGAGTCTGAGAATCGCCTCAACCTTGTGTCGATTACACACCTCGACGGGACGTGTCAGTAGAGAGCGGAGAGAGCACATGCGAAAACGCTGTTCGGTACTGCTAATCGTTGCTGTGATGGTCTGGTCATTAACGGGCTCTGTTTTGGCTCAGGACACCCTTCGGACTTCGTGGGGGGCACCTGATCTCCAAGGCATCTGGACCGGTTCGACCATGACGCCGCTTGAGAGACGGCCGGAGCATGCCGGAAAAGACGTGTTGACGGAGGAAGAAGCGGCGGCCCTTGAACGACGGGCAGACGAGAGTCGCTTTGTCGAGCGTGAGCCGAGCGATGGTGACCCCGGTACGTACAACCAAATCTGGTTCGATCCTGGGACACGGATTGTGTCTGACCGACGCACGGCGTTGATCACAACCCCGCTTGACGGGCAAGTGCCGTACACGTCAGCGATGGCGGAACGCGAACGACTTCAGGTTGCCTATCGCGTGAACGGGCAGCGTGATTCGTGGGTTGATGTTGATACTGGTGAACGCTGTATGTCAGACGGTGTTCCCATGTTCTGGCTTGGCTACAATCCGAATCACCAGATTGTGCAAACCCCTGATCATGTGGTCATTCTTCATGAGATGTTTCGTGATCGCCGAATTATTCCGATTACGGAGCAGCCGCATACGTCGGTCCGTCAATGGAATGGTGATATCCGTGGCCATTGGGACGGCGACACGCTTGTGGTTGAGTCGACCCATTTTGTTGACAAGACGTCAGACCGTTGGGCCGCGACGTGGCGGATGCCCACAGAAACCATGCATCTCGTTGAACGGTTTACCCGACTCGATCGCGATACCTTGCAGTACGAATTTACGTTGACGGATCCTGCGAAGTTTACCGAGCCGTGGAGTGTCAGAATTCCTTTAACGACAAACCAGGCCTCACGCGGTGTGACTGAAGGCCCCCTCTATGAATATGCTTGCCACGAAGGGAACTACAGTCTTATGAACGTCTTGAGTGGTGCACGCGCTGAAGAGCGGTCGCAGGAAGCGCCATAACGGGTAATGTCCGGTCTGTCGCACGGGTTGCATGGCAGAGACGTCAAGCGAACATATGATCTTTCGCCTGACGCGCTAAGGATCTTCCATTTTTCTGTTGCGTCGGTGTAAAGCGTTCTACTTTGTTGTGTTAGGCGACGAACATTGGTATCGTTTTTCGGATGCGTTGTTCGCGGTGGGGGATTTTGCTGCGTGAAGCCGCTACTTCCGCTCGCCGTGGCGACTCTGACCTACGGCGAATGGTAGGAGGAAAGGAAGCATGATGCTAAGAATTGAATCGCGAATCCTATCGTCGGTCTTGACGCTGACTTTGTTGGCGGTCGTTCCCGTTTCGGCGCAGGACGCGCCACAAACATCGTGGGGTGCACCTGACCTTCAGGGTATATGGGATTTTCGGAGCATCACACCACTTGAGCGTCCTGAAGACCGTGCCGACCAGGAATTTCTGAGCGAGGAAGAGGCGGCAAATCTGGAGCAGGCAGCTGTCAATCGAGTTGAGGAACTGGCGAATAAAGAGGCGGAGCGGACGGAAGTCGGTGGCAACATTGGGGCGTACAACGATTTCTGGATGGACCGAGGCACCAATACCGACGACACCAGACGCACCTCATTAATTCTTGATCCTCAGAACGGCCGTCTTCCGGATATGACGGACGCAGGCCAGGCGAGAAGGTCGAGTGCGCCGTCCTCTTTCACTGACAAGATTTATGATTCCTACACGGACCTGAGTAATTTCGACCGTTGCATCATGGGCTTCAATGCGGGGCCACCGATGACGCCAGGGGCCTACAACAACAACATGCAACTTTTTCAGACACCTGACTATGTGGCGATTGTGACGGAAATGGTGCATACCACTCGGATCATTCCGGTGGGCGATCGTGCTGGATCGAATGAAGCGATCCGCCAGTGGTCAGGTAATTCACATGCGCATTGGGATGGTGACACGCTTGTTGTAGAGACCGAAAACTTCAATGATCATGATGTGTATGCGAATTGGCGGAGTTCAAGCAAGAACATGAAAGTGGTAGAGCGGTTTACCCGCGTTGATGACACCACATTGTCGTATGAGTTTACGGTCAATGATACGGACACGTGGACGAGTCCATGGACGGCTCAGGTATCAATGAAACGTAACGATCTACCATTGTTTGAATATGCCTGCCACGAAGGTAACTATTCAATGGATGCCATGCTCTCTGGTGCACGTTCCGATGAACAGCAAGCTGCTCAGGGTGGTCAATAACTAGCTCATTGGTGAGCTTGGAGGCTAGACATATGACGTGTCTTCGAACGATTACGATTGCATTTGTGTGCGGTGTTGTAGTGTGTGTGGCTGTTCCCGCGGTTGGCCAAGAATCGTTGAGGACAGCCTGGGGGACCCCTGACTTACAAGGTGTCTGGGATTTTCGGACCATCACACCATTGGAGCGTCCGGAAGAACGTGCCGACCAGACATTTCTGAGTGCGGAAGAGACCGCAAACCTCGAGCAGGAGGTTGTGGATCGAAACGAAGAGTTGCTGCATGCAGACGCGCGTCGGACGGAAGCTGGTGGCAATGTTGGTGGGTATAACAATTTCTGGATGGACAGAGGTACGACATCGACAGGTCGGACGTCATTGGTGACCGACCCTGCGGATGGCCGGATTCCCCCTACGACGGAAGCTGGTGGGGTGAGGAGAACCAGAGTCGGTTCATTCAACGTCGAGATTCCAACGTCTTATACGGAACTGAGTAATGCGGATCGTTGCTTATTGGGGTTTAATGCCGGTCCTCCCATTACGCCTGGTGGCTATAACCAGAACATGCAGTTCTTTCAGACCGAAGATTACGTTGTGGTGATGACCGAAATGGTTCATACAGCGCGGATCATTCCTCTGGGTGACCAACCAAGCCTTAGCGATTCCATTAGGCAGTGGTCCGGAGATTCCCGCGGCCATTGGGAAGGTGACACATTGGTTATCGAGACAACGAATTTCCAGGATCACGACGCCTACAGCACGTGGCGAGGGTCCAGTAAAGACATGAAGTTGGTGGAGCGCTTTAGAATTGTCGACGCTGACACGTTGTCCTACGAATTTACGGTTAATGATCCGGCGACGTGGACACGGCCATGGACGGTTGAGGTTCCAATGACGCGGAATGACTTGCCGCTGTTTGAGTATGCCTGCCATGAAGGCAACTACTCGATGGACGCGATGTTGGGTGGTGCGAGAGCCGAAGAGATAAAAGCTTCGGCCGGCGGGCAGTAGCTATATCCAGCAGTCTATTATCTTAGAAGGCAAGAAGGCGGCTCAGTTTTAGAGACTGAGCCGCCTTCTTTGTGTACGTCAAAGAAAGGGGTAGTGGTCTCAGACTTCGTACATCTTGCCGTCGAATGTACGGGCAGGATGGTCAACGACGCCTTCACTGCGATGTTGGCTCCCGTCTGAGACTTTTACGGTCATGACGATCTTAAATCGTGCTTCTTGGCCGATTTGTTCCCATGTTCCATGACCGATACCACCAGCTATGGAATTGTCATCAAGAAGAGCTTTGCCAACAAATGAAAGGGACCCGCTCGAGGCGCTTGTTTCACTGAGAGCTTGTCGGAAAACTAACGTTCCGAAGACTGCGCCAAATCCGGTAGCCGTACCTTCATAATCAGCTGTCTGTTGAATTTTGTCGTCCTCCAACAAATCGAAGCTGAAGCCTGTATTTTTCATATGGAATTCGCCGATTGGTTCTGCCATGTGAATTCTCCTCAGATAAAAGGAATTTAACTAAGCAGAACATTATGAGGTCAGGAAGTACCCGATTGTCGAGAAAATTCTGGTTCAGCGTATTCCCTGATGGGGCCAGGCGAGGCTATCGAGGTGTCCAGAAACGCTTATGAGATCTTAGATGACGACAACCACGATGAAATGTTGTATTCCAATTCCGTGTGAATGGGGCACGTTCGCGTTAGCGGGAGTTCCATGTTGCGCCGCGAGTATTGCGTTCTTGGGTAGGCTCATGACGTTCGAGCATCTGACGACGAACCACCCCGCCATAGACATTGCCCAGCGTGTCGACACCAATGCCTTCAGCGCCACTGTGTGCAAAGTCCATTGATTCAATATCTTCAAGAAAGTAATGCACTTGACCGGTTTTCGCACTACCGATCCGGATGCCCTTCTTCCATCCAGGATTGTCAGGGCCCCATGACTCAGAATCTGCGACGTAGATCGTGTCGGTGTGGTCGATATAAATGCCGCTCGGGCGACCGAACTGTTGCCACTGATCGATGTAATTCCCGTCTTGGTCCCAGATCATGATTCGGTTGTTGTCGCGGTCGGCAATAAAGAGTCGACCTGTCGTATCGACGGCAATAGCATGCGGCGCACTAAGTTCCTGATGTCCTTGCCCGGTTATTCCGAGGTGCGTGATAAATGTGCCGTCTGATGCATATTTGGAGATACGGGATCGAGGACCATTTTTGATATGGCCTTCGGTGATGAAAATAGTGCCTTCTCGTGTCGTCACGACGTCGGTCGGTTCGCGAAGCAGTCCTGGTTCATCGCCGGCAACGCCGGACTGACCAATCGTCATGAGAAGGTCCCCGTCGCTACTGAATTTGCGAACCAGATGTCCGCCCTCAGCGTCTCCTCGTCCGACATCGGCTATCCAGATATTGCCGTTGTGGTCGATATGAAGACCATGGGGGAAAGCCAGTAATCCTTCGCCCCACTCCGCGAGTCGACTGCCTGTGCGCGGGTCGAGTATGACAACCGGTGGTTCCATACGACCCACGCAGGAATTCGATTGGCAGCGATGCAAAATATATAAATTCCCATCCGGGCCACCTTCGGCGCCAATAACGGCTGCCCATTCACCATTATTCCCGGGCGGGGGTTCACCAAATGGTTCAACGCGTCGGTATGGATTGGGCCGGTCGTTACTGTCGGCGATGGGGCCGTAGGCTGCAACCAGTCGTTGTAGCAGCATGATGACCGCACTATCGAACCCTTCGTTCGTAATCGGTCGGTTGATATTCGGATTTTGTCGAACGGTTGCGGATCCATCTGACTGTTGTGCATGCAGGTCATGATGAATGAGTGATACCGCGGCTATGCCCAGTGTCAGTGCTATTCCTGTCGCGAGTACGCGAGTCATTGTTACGTTCTCCTTGTGAATCTGAAACCTCACGGCGTCTTTGAATCGTATGATAGCCGTCGAAATGGGAAAAGAAGAGCCCTATCTTCAGGTAGGTCTTACTCTTGTGCTCGCTGACCTTGAATAGACAGTGTGCGAAAGACAGCGATAATACGTGTATGAACCTATTCGTGGCTGTGGCACTTGGTGGTGCGGCTGGTGCCTGCCTACGGTATGCGATTGTTCTGCTGGTCGGTCCTGAGAATCAAGGCTTTCCCTATGCAACGCTCATTGCCAACGTTATTGGCTGCGTTGCTATTGGGGTGCTCTTATTTCTAATTGATCAGCGTGAATTTTTGAATGCGCATTGGCGGGTATTTCTGGTGACCGGCATACTGGGTTCCCTCACGACATTCTCAACGTTTAGCTACGAGTCTTACACCCTGTGGATGTCTGGTGAACGATCACTTGCGGTAGCAGCGGTAAGTGTCAACGTCGTTGTGGGAATTGCTGCGGTTGCGTGTGGATGGACCGTGGCGTCCAGATTGTCTTGACGTTTCAGGCGCGCTTGGTTTTCTAGGAAGCCTTGGGCTTGATCCTGCGTATTTACGGAGCTGTGCTTACCCACATGCCGGACTGTACCGTGCTGCCGCCAGCCGCGCCACCAGCGACGTAAAGCTGGTTTCCGATGATCGCTGCGGCAGGGGATGAGAGTGGTCCTGGCAGCTCACCGACTTTCTGCCACGGGCTGCCTCTAGTGAGCCTCAGGATGTCAGGGTCTTGGGATTTTGTTCCGCCGGTTGGCGTGGTGTGACCGCCAATCATGTAGATGTTGCCGTCATGCACGAACGTGGCCCCCTCGGCATGGGAATGCCCCTTGGGAAGATCGGGGCCGCTGCTCCAGGTGTCAGTTACAGGGTCGTAGATGTCGGTACGCGGCTGGTCCAGTTGCACGCTGTCGTGATGGAACTGACCACCAACGGCGTATATCCTGCCATCGAATACCACGGTGGAAAACTGGTTGCGAGGTGCCGGCATGGGAGCGGCGTGGGTCCAGGTAGCCGAACCCTGCATCCAGCCTTCCAGGTCGAGCATCCAATGATCGCCGGAATCGGTGTCCCGGTCTGCCATGAGTCCGCCGAAGTAATGTAATTGACCATTGACCACGGCCAATCCTCCTCCGGCGCGTGGTTCTGGAAGAAGGGGCGCCGCCGTGTAGCGATCCAGGTCGACGTCGTAGTTCCACACTTCGGCAATCGCGTGACCCTTGTAACCATCCTTGAACCCGCCGGCAAACCATACAGTCCTGCCATCGAGCACCATGTTCATATGGGTGATCGCGCTGGGAAGTTCCTGAATCAGGGTCCAGTTGTTGTCAGACGGATCGAAGACCTCAGAGCGCTTGCTGGAGACCACCCCATCGGTATAGCCCCCGAAGATATAGAGTTTGTCATCCAAGACAACTACGCCTGGCTCCCATTTTCCCACCGGCATATCTGGCAGAGCCTGCCAGGAACCTGGAGATTGAGCGAGACCGAGATTTGTCCAGAATAGGCACAGTACCGTTACGACGCAGAACTTGGTTGTGGGAATCTGACCTACGAGCTTTGCAGTTATCGCATTTATTCTCATTGTGAGTCTCCGGTGTCCTGACAGGCCAGCTATTCGCTGCAGGTAATAATAAACTTGGGCGAAACTCAGAAAAGGATTTTGAAGCGTATGAAGGTCTCATGTAAAACAATCACGCTGCTCCAGGCGACGCTGGTACTGCCGCTAATGATTGTCTCGATTGGGTATGCCCAGCCTGTAGGCGAGACGGTTAATTACACAGACCTGCAAGCGGTGGCCGGTAAACTCACGTACGAGAGGAACTGTGCCTCCTGTCATGGGGTGAACCTGGAAGGTGCTGCCGTGGTGCCAAACCTGTCGGGTGATGCGTTCGCCGCCAAATGGGGTGGTGCGCCCCTTCGGGATCTGGCGACTGCGCTTCGGCAGATGCCTCCAGGAAATACAGACGGACTGGATGAGCGGACCTACGAGGAACTCGCAGCCTATATTTTGGCGTTCAACGGCATTCCAGCCGCGCCAGATGCAGCGGCGAACACTCTGAGTTTCCAGTCTAACGGTCTGTTACCGGGTATGACGGGGGGGCAACCTGTCCCGATCGTTACCAACATTACCAGCGGCGCTGCCGAGGTGCTGGGGCGACTGAGTCCGGTTACGGATGAGATGTTGAAAAATCCGCCCGCGGAAGACTGGTTGTTATGGCAGAACAGTTATGACAATCAGGGGTATAGCTCGTTGGACCAGGTCAACCGGGAGACAGTCTCTGATTTGGTATTGAGCTGGCGGATGCCGGTCCAGATTGGCGAAAATAATCCTGGGCCGATCATTCACGACGGCATCATGTTTTTCTTTACCTTCCCCGATACCGTGCTGGCCATCGATGCTAGGAATGGTTCCTTGCTGTGGCGCTACCAACATCAATCCGACGTGCGACCCAGTCAGAAAAAAGGGATCGCACTGCATGGCAGCCAGGTCTACGTCCCGACGTCAGACCTTCATGTGTTGGCGTTGGATGCGATAACCGGGGAACTGATCTGGGACCATGAGATCGAAACGGAAGAAGGGTTGGAAGGCTATCACCTCCGTATGGCACCGATGGTTATTGGCGACACCGTAATACAGGGGATTACCTCCCTGCGTGTGCCGAAGGGTGGCTGGATCCTTGGAATTAACCGTAACACTGGGGTACAGAAGTGGCGATTCAACACCATTCCCCGTCCCGGGGAACCTGGTGGTAATAGCTGGAATGGGTTACCCATTGAGGAGCGGAGCGGCGGGTCTGTCTGGAACGCGGGTTCCTATGATGAAGCCCTGAATTTGGTGTACTTCGGTGTGGCACCCACGTACGATACGGCACCGCTGCTGTCCCCGGTAAATGTCGATGGCATTACCAACGACGCACTGTATACCAACGCCACGATTGCCTTAAATCCAGATACTGGAGAACTAGTCTGGTACTACCAGCACCTTGCTAATGACCAGTGGGACCTCGATTGGGCATTTGAACGCCAGATCGTCACCATTCCCTTTGAGGGCGAATCCCGTAAAGCGGTAATCAATATGGGTAAGCTGGGGATTCTGGATGCGCTGGATGCGGCGACTGGTGAATATCTGTTCTCGATGGATATGGGTCTGCAAAATGTTGTGTCGGCAATCGACCCTGACACGGGCTATAAGACCATTAATCCATACACAGTCCCACAACTAGAAGAGACACGGTTGATCTGTGCTAATCACTATGGTGCCAAGAGTTGGCCGCCGGCGGCGTTCAATCCCACCACCAATCGCCTTTACCTACCCCTGAACGAAGGGTGTATGGAAGCGGGTCCGGAAGGAAGGTACGAAATCTTGACGACGGGAGTGCAGATGAGGCAGGCGCTGCTTCCCGAGAGCAATGGCAGGATGGGCCGAATTCAGGCATTGGATCTTGGTAGCCAAGAATTTGACTGGTTACATCGGCAACCGAGCCCCGTTATCAGTTCCATACTAGCCACAGCTGGCGGTTTGGTCTTCGCAGGTGATCTGAATCGAAACTTTAAAGCGCTCGATGAAGCGACGGGCGAAGTTCTTTGGGAAACGGATTTGGATGATATACCCAGTTCCACCATTGTCACCTACGCCGTGGAAGATATTCAGTACGTGGCGATCGCCACCGGACAGACTGGCTACCATGTGAATGACTGGGCCAGGATGTACGACACCTTTGCGGAGTCGCAGGGCATGCCGGTGAATGATTCGCCAAAAGGCGGAGCGGCAATTTGGGTATTTACGCTCGCTCGCTGAGCTGATAGTTAAGAGCAAGAGCCTTCGCAGCATTTGGTCTCGTACTTCCTATCGGTTTGTTGATTTTGGGCGCCGATTTCAAATAAGGCCTGTGAATGCAGGCCTTTGTTTAAAGAATGGTGCGGAAAGGGGGACTTGAACCCCCACGAGCCGAAGCTCACTAGCTCCTGAAGCTAGCGCGTCTGCCATTCCGCCACTTCCGCAGTAGGGCACCCTAGGAGAGCGCGAGTATATCACTCGCTTTTCCAGTTGCTTTCTCTTGCTCATATACTCGCTGAAGCGAGTATTTCTTCAAGGAGACTATGTAGTGATGTCAAGAGGTATGCGTTTCATTCTGTCGTTTGTTGTGATGGCTGTTCTCGTAGTCATCTCCGGTGTTGCGTTGGCGTATTTCCTGGGGAGTGGCGGTCCAACGATCGAGACGAACTCAGTTCTATGGCTACGTGTGCCGGATAGTCTTGGAGAGCAGGAGGCCGACGATGTCTTTGGGCTAATCAACCAGAGAGACACGGTCATGTCCCTGGTCAGCACCCTTCAGAAGGCGAAGGTAGACGAGCGGATATCGGCCGTAGTTCTCATTCCGTCAATTACTGAAGGTCTATGGGGGAAGGTCCAGGAGATACGAGACGCCGTAACCGACTTCAAGGCGTCAGATAAACCGATCGTTGCGTACATGGAGTATGGAACGGGGCAGTCTTACTACTTAGCGTCCGCGTGTGACGAAGTATTTATGACACCGACAAGCCCACTTAATCTCATCGGTGTTAGTAGCTATGAAGTGTTTTTAAGAGAGGCGCTGGATAAAGTCGGTTTTCAGGCGGACATGTTATCCGCTGGCGACTACAAAACGGCCGTGAATCTCTATACCGAAACAACGTTTACGCCAGAACATCGTGAGATGGCTCAATCGTTGAATCGAGACCTCTATGACCAGTTAGTTGCTGGTATTGCGGAGGGACGAGAATTGACGCTAGCTCGTGTACGTGCACTTATTGATGACGGTCCGTATAGAGCGGCGGATACTGTGCGGGTGGGCCTTGTGGACGCGCTTGTGTATGAAGATCAATTGATAGATGGGTTGCCGCTCGGTAGTAGTCCGTCGATCGTTGATTATGCAGACTACCGACAGGTGACGTTGCCCGGTGAAGATGGTTCGCGAGTCGCTCTTGTCTATGCCGAAGGTGTTATCAATTTTGGAACCAATGGAAGTGATTTACAGGGGAACCAAACTGTCGGTTCTGAAACGCTGACGTCAGCTATTCGGGCAGCGCGTAAAGATGATGAGATTGAGGCAATTGTTCTTCGAGTTGATAGTCCCGGGGGTGTTGCGGTGGCCGCCGACGTGATGTGGCGAGAACTTGATTTGGCGAGTGCTGAGAAACCGCTCATTGTCTCGATGTCAGACCTGGCGGCGTCTGGTGGCTATTACATTGCAGCTCCTGCCGATGTGATTGTCGCGCACCCGGGCACGCTTACCGGCTCGATCGGTGTCTACGGCGGCAAGTATGTTGCCGGTGAGACATTGGAGAAGCTTGGTGTCAATGTTGAGGTCGTGACTGACGGAACCCATGCTGATCTGTTTTCGCCGACGACTCAATTTTCAGATAGTGCACGCCAAGCGGTACAAGCTCAGATTGATGATACCTACGAGCGATTTCTGCAGGTGGTTGCAGACGGTCGTGAGCTCAGTCGTGACCAGGTGCACCAGATTGCACAGGGACGAGTATGGACTGGTCGCCAAGCTTACGAGAATGGCCTTGTTGATGAATTAGGAGGGCTGCACCGAGCTGTTGAGGCTGCGAAGACAGAAGCTGGCATCGCCGCAGATAGTCCGGTCACTTTGGTGACGTATCCGCAACCACGTTCATTCTTCGAAGTGCTTCGTAATTCGTTCGGGGTGGGCGTTGCACGGGGGGCATTTGAGGTGTTGATATCGCCGTATGCTGCTATGTTGAAAGACGTACTGGGGCCTTTGCCTCTAGGCTACGTGCAGGGTGCGCCTATGGTACTCATGCCTGTCCGATGAGCATGAACCTGGTCGCTAAACTGGATTCAGGGCCTGGTCTAAAACCTCTAAGTCGATATCAATATCGATGCGTTCTTTGACGTTCTCCATGTAGGCATTAAAGAACTGATTCTGTCGTGAAAACAGCAACTCATTGCGGAGTGTATCTTCGGTGGTTGCGAGGTCCTCTTCAGAGGCATCTTCCTTTTCTACCAAATGGACGATTGCTGCGGAGTTTGCCGCTTGAATGACATCGCTCACTGCCCCCGGGTCCATGGCGAATGCGACAGCTTCAACCGGTGAGCTAATGCCGACCTGCGGGAATGAGGCTCCACGCGCAACGAGTTCACTTGTCCCGACTACAAATTCGGCCGTTTCAGCTGCTGAGACGAAGTCGTCGGCTGATTTCAGTGACTCAGCCGCTTCATTCGCACGCTCCAACGCCAGTGTCAGCGACTTCTTTCTGATGACATCCTCACGTACCCGGTCGCGGACTTCGTCGAGCGTTGCGGGTCGCGGGGGTTCAGTGGCGATCACCGTAATAAAAGCGGGGCCAGAAGGTGTGTCGACCCCGGCGACTTCATTTGGTTCGATGGAAAATGCTTGAGCAGAGACTTGTGGCGCCATTCCGAGACCAAGGATTGGTTCTCCCTGAGCTGCGAAACCTGATTCCTGTAGTTCGTAGCCACGTGCAGCGGCAGCCTGCGCGAGATCTTCTGGTGTCTCCACTTCGGCCGCGATCGCTCTGGAAAGCGCCGTCGATCGCGATGAGGCTCGTTCCTGTTTTAGAAGATTCTGAATCGCTGTTTGCACAGTTTCAAATGGTTGTGTGAGTTCTTCTTGTTTTTCGGTTACTTGAATGACGTGATAACCAAATGAGCTCTTGACCGGGTCAGAGATGTCGCCTTCATTCATTTCAAAGGCAGCTGCTTCAAATTCAGGGACCATCCGGCCGCGTCCAAAAAGTCCTAAATCTCCACCGTTTTCAATGGTTCCTTCGTCATCGGAATGTTCTCGGACCAACTCAGCGAAGTCAGCACCACCGCGAGCTTGGGTCGCGAGTTCGGCCGCGCGTCCAGCGACTTCTTCATCGGTGTCTTCGTCATCAACGCGAAGAAGGATGTGGTTGGCACGTACTTGCCCTGGTGTTTGGTACTGCGAAATATTTGTATCGTAGTACTGACGCACCTCATCATCGGTGACGGTCAGGTTGTCAAAGATTTCTGCCTCATCAACGAGAAGGAAACGCAGTTGCCGTTTCTCGGGAACTGCGTAATTAGCTGCTTCTTCTTCGAAGAGAAGAGAGATGTCATCGTCGGTTGCTTCCGCCTCGTCACGAAATTCTGAGGCTCGAAAAGAAACGATATTGACTTTCACTTTCTCGTTACGCCGCCGATGTTCTTCAGCGATTTCTTCGTCTGTCACTGTCATCCAACTAGTAACAGCTGTCTGTAACCGTTCTACCATGATTTGTTGACGGATTTCTTCTTCGAATTGCGTCGGATTAATCGGTGGTCGCTGCGTCTGAAGTAGTTGGTAATATGCATTATCTCCAATGAACTGTCCGTCAACTTGCAATTGTGGAAGCGTAATGATGCGTTCTCGAACTTCAGCATCGCCGACGACAAGACCGAGACGCTCTGCTTCAGTGATTGCAGCGGATTCGTCGATCAGTTGCTGGAGAATCTGTCGGTCAATTCCAAGTGAGCGAAGAATTTCTTCGGACACATCTCCACCTGATTGCAGGCGGTAGTTATTGAGTTGCTGCATATAGATCTGTTGGAATTGGAGTAACGAAATCTCATGCTCGCCTACCCTGGCAATAATGTTCGAAGGGAGTGTCGGGTCGGCCACCGGGCTCATGGAAACACCAGGGATGATTGCGATGAACGCCAGCACGACAAGTCCGAGACTCCATTTGAGCCACCCTTTATGTCGTCGCATTTGGTCAAGCATGGTCATGACGTGCGCTACTCCCCTCTAGTTACTCAGTCGCATTAGAGCGAACCCTCATTCTAGGGGGAGAAGTTCAATAACGGCAAGCAGTTGAGACAGGTCTGCACCTCGCGGGTCAATCGCAGTTCATTTCGTACGACAGGTTTTGTCACTACCGGAGATTCAAATTGAATTCTTGGGGGGCGAAGCGGCTGTTTCTATGGATAGACGAACAGACACCGCAATATTTCTTGGTGGTCTGGGTGCGAGATGCACTGGTTTGCACAGTCCCATGTGATATATTTGCGAGTAGTTAAAGGACTTAGGGGAATTATCAGAACCCGCCGGAGCGATGGTTATTCGCTTTTATAGTGCTACGGTTAGGCAACGACGTCTCGCTGACCTAGCGTCCGCTCCATACAATGAGACTCCAACAACACTCAATTCCAATTGAGCTATAACACGACGGATATTAGAAATTGAGTTTTCGTTCAATTTTTTCACTGTTTTCAAATGACCTCGCGATCGACCTTGGTACAGCGAATACCTGCGTGTTCGCGCGTGGCAAAGGGATTGTGCTTAACGAGCCGTCGATTGTAGCTATTAATATGCGCGATGGAAGCGTAGAGGCCGTCGGCAGTGAAGCAAAGCAGATGTTGGGGAGAACACCCGGCAATATTGAAGCAATTACGCCCTTGAGAGACGGTGTCATCGCAGATTTTAAACGGACAGAGATGATGCTTGGGTACTTCATCAAGAAGGCGCACAATCGTACGATGTGGATCAGCCCACGGATGATCATTGGCGTGCCATCCGGAATTACTGAGGTGGAGAAGCGTGCGGTTCGTGACAGTGCCGACAAGGCTGGTGCCTCAGAAGTACATCTCGTTGAAGAGGCGATGGCAGCAGCGATCGGCGCTGGTATGCCGATCTCGGAACCGTATGGGAACATGATTGTCGATATCGGTGGTGGGACCACTGACATTGCTGTGATTTCATTGGCAGGGATTGCGTATAAGAGTTCTGTTCGCGTGGCTGGTAATGAGATGGATCATGCGATTACTGAGTACATCAAAAAGGCTTATAGCTTGTTGATCGGCGAACGAACAGCCGAAATGATAAAAATGCACGTAGGGTCTGCTTACAGACTCGACGAGCCCATGACATATGAAATTAAAGGGCGGCATTTGATTGAGGGAGTGCCCAAGACTATTACGGTCTCCGATGAGGAAATACGTGGGGCTTTGTCAGATACAGTCGACCAGATTGTTAAAGCGGTGCTCGATGCTCTCGCGGGGACTCCTCCAGAGCTATCGGCAGATATTGTTGATCGGGGTATTGTCATGACGGGCGGTGGGTCGATGTTGAAAAATCTTGACATACGACTACGTGAGGAAACCGGCGTGCCTTTGGCGATGGCGGAAGAACCGCTATCTTCTGTTGTGCTTGGTGCCGGACAAATGTTGAATGATTTCAATTTGCTTCGGAAAATATCTATTCCTGAGTAATTGAGTCGCTCTATATATCTTGGTCTGTCCTGGAAGGACGCGAGGCCTACGTGTTTAAGAGACGGCAACGTATCGGTTACCTCGTTCTGGCCGTAGTTCTCGGCCACGTAATCTTGATATCAGCGCAGGTAAATGTACGCCAGGAAGGAAATTTCCTTCAGGTGGTTAGCTTCAGCGCACTGGCTGGAATAGAGGAGATCATTTCGTATGGTACAAACGCAGTAGGCACGGCGTGGTCACGGTATGTGTCTCTTCGTGATGCAGAAGAAGAGAATGCTGTGCTCCGAGAGTCGATCGACCAACTTGAACTGCGATTGCAACAACAGAATGCGTTAGCACGGCGAGCTCGATCGCTGCAGCGGTTACTTGAATTACGTAATTCGGTCGAGCTTTTGACATTAAGTGCGCAGGTCATCGCCGTAGATGCGACGCCGTGGTTTCGGACGTTTACGGTCGACCGAGGAACTGGAGATGGAGTTCGGCAAGACCTTGCGGTTATTGCGCCAAGTGGTGTGGTGGGACGAGTTGTAGGGACGCCCGGTCCTCGGGCCGCGAAAGTGCAGCTTCTAATCGACCGCAATGCAGCAGCCGGTGCCTTGATTGAGCGGACACGGGCGGCTGGTGTTGTCACAGGCGTAGATGGACAGTCGCTTTTACGTATGGATTATGTGTCAAACCTTGAAGATGTACAAATTGATGATGCGGTCGTAACGTCAGGAACTGACGGGATTTACCCGAAGGGTTTTGTTATTGGTACCGTTGCAGATGTGCGTCGGGGCGACGATCTTTATAAATCAATCTTGGTCGCCCCAGTAGTGGAATTTGGAAACCTTGAGGATGTACTGATCGTGCTGCATGATGATCGATTTGCGCAGGCAGAAGAGAACGAATGAAGGTTGTTATGTTGGTGGCAATGGTCGTTGTGTCAGTGGCGGTACAAGCAACCGCTGCCCGTGTTTTTGATTTAACGTTTGCGAATATTGATTTACCTCTAGTGGTCGTTGTGTTGGCATCATTGTCGGGTGGGCCCATTGTTGGACTTTGGGTGGGCACTCTCGCCGGCTTTCTACAAGATGTAATGTCGGGTGGCCTGATTGGTGTTAGTGGACTGGCGAAAAGTCTTATTGGGGTAACTGTCGGGCTTTTGGCGACGCGGCTAATGTTTACAGGGCGATGGTATCAATTGCTTTTAATCGTCCCTGCAACGATTATGAATGTCGTGTTGTTTGTTGGCGTTTATCGACTTATTTCATTTGCGGCCCCTGCAGTTGATGGGGTGAATGTGTTGCAACAGGCCGTCTTAAATGTCGCTGCAGGGTTTGTGGGCATCGGCATTAGTGAGCAAGTCCCCAGCTTGTGGAGCCGTTTACGCAGGCGGCGACTAGTGCTTGCGATTCAGCGGTGGCGTACTAATTAGACCGATGTATATAAAGGTTCCAGTCCAGGAGGGGCGGCACGGAAAATCACTCATCGCCTTATTTCAAGGTGCGGTTGTCCTCGTATTTGTGATACTCCTCGGTGCTTTTTGGCATTTCCAGGTTGGCCAGCACACGAAATTTCTTCAAATGGCCGAGAACAATCATCAGCGCCGGTTGTCACTGCGTGCTCCCAGAGGAGTGGTCTTTGATCGACATGATCGGGTATTAGTTGAAAATCGTCATTCCTTAAATATTTCCCTTGTAAGGGAGCGAGTTGCAGATCTCAGCCAAACCCTTGCGCGACTGTCCGAAGTAGTTGCTGTCAGTGAATCTGAATTGCGCCGTGTCCTTGAACGCCAACAGGATGAACCGCTATATCGACCGGTTGTGTTAGTCCCGGATGCGACCTTGTCTCAGGTATCGGCGGTATCGGCCCGTAGCCTTGAACTACCCGGTGTGGTTGTGGAGCAGAGTCCTGCTCGTTACTACCCAACCGAACATCTAGCTGCGCATTCCTTCGGGTATGTTGGGGAGGTCACCGGAGCTCAGCTTTCTCTCGAAGCTTTCGATGACATGCAGAGTGGCGACATTGTTGGTCAGGCAGGTCTTGAGCAAATTTACAATCAATTACTGATGGGAGTCGATGGTTCTCGGCACGTTGTTGTTAACAGTCAGGGGCGAGAAATCGAGACTATTGGTGAAGTGAAGCCGCTAGAGGGCTCGTCGCTGAAATTAACAATTGACTATGACCTTCAGCGCGCAGCAGAGGACGCATTTCGGTTGGCGGGTTTCGACGGCGCCGCTGTGGTGCTCGATCCCCAGAATGGTGAAGTGCTATCACTGGTTAGTTTGCCGGCATATGACCCCAACGCATTCGCGACTGGCATCAACCGAGATGACTGGTCGAGGTTGAATAATAATCAGTTGAACCCGCTCCAAAATCGCGCACTACGGGGACGTTACTCACCGGGTTCGATTTTTAAGATTGCGATGGCTGTCGCGGCATTAGAAGAAGGAGTGATCGAGCCGGATTTCAAGGTGGCTTGTAGGGGAGGCGGAACGTTCTATGGAAGGTTTTTCCGGTGTCACACAACTCATGGTACCGTGACACTGGATGAGGCTTTGGAAAAGTCTTGCAATACTTATTTTTATACCCTCGGCGAAAAACTTGACGTCGATCAGATTCATAAATGGTCGACTGCTTTGGGCTTAGGTCAAATTAGTGGTATTGATCTTCCTCATGAAGTTCAGGGGTTGGTGCCGTCCAGAGCCTGGAAACAAAAAGAGGTCGGTGAGCGTTGGTACCCTGGTGAAACGATATCGGTCTCGATTGGGCAAGGCCAAGTATCGGTGACTCCTATATCGTTGGCCGTGATGATGGCGACGGTAGCCAACGAAGGGCGTCGCGTAGTTCCACGATTACTGCATTCATACAATAATGGTAGTGGCTGGAAGTTAGTGGAATCGAATGAAGATCCTTCACATGTAGAACTAGCGCCGACGACCTTAGATGCGGTGAAGCGTGGTCTTTGGATGGTGGTCAATCAAGAGGGCACTGGTCGGCGTGGACGGATTACCGGCCGCGATGTCATCGGGAAAACGGGAACGTCGCAGGTGATTTCACTATCAGGTCGAGAAGCAGCAGAAGGAAGTACGCGGGACCTTCGTGATCATGGCTGGTTTGTTTTTGCGGCGCCGCGTGAAAATCCTAAAATTGCCGGGGTTGTATTCGGTGAGCACGCAGAGCACGGGTATCTTACAGCGCCGATTGCACGGCATGTGGTAGAAACATTTTTTGCGAAGCGAGAAGGACGAGATCTACCAATGTTACCGATGCCTTCTAAAGTACCGTCGGTTTCACCGGTACTCACGAATATCGGAGGTGGAGAGTAGTGTTTGAAAGACGCCTCTACGCGAACATTGACGGGAAACTGTTATCGGCTGTTGTTGCGTTAAGCCTGATCGGGCTGGTCATGATATTCAGCACCACGTATGACGCAGCGACGGAACAGGTTGGTAGTCAGTTTTACCGACAACTGGGGGCATTGTTGATCGGCTTGGTAGCTCTTGCTGCTTCTCTTACGATTGATTACCGAACCATCGTCAATCGCTCATTACTTATATACGGAGGCTTGGCAGCGTGCTTGCTCTATACGCTGTGGTTTGGCGTTGAACAAGGAGGAGCCAAACGCTGGATTGGGTTAGGCGTAGTGAATTTTCAGCCGTCTGAGTTCGCACGTCTTGTTGTTGCATTGGTTCTTGCATTTATTTTCGCAAAAGATCATCGGGGATCTAGACGATCTAGTGACTGGCTGATTGGTATTGTAATTGTCGGTTTACCGGTTTTTCTTATTGCGAGGCAACCTGATCTTGGAACCGCAGCGATTCTTTTGCCGGTCTGTATTGTCATCATGCTGTTTGCTGGCCTGAAACTTCGAGTGTTGGCGGTTCTTTCTGTTGTGGCAATTCTCGCCGCGCCGGTTGTTTGGGCGTATGGCATGGAGGATTATCAGAAAACACGAATCGCCAGCTTCCTTGATCCCGAACAAGATCCTCGAGGGGCTGGTTACCAACAAATTCAAGCCAGGATTACCGTGGGTTCAGGTGGTTTAACCGGTAGAGGATTTTTGCAGGGCACGCAGAGTCAGTACGATTTTCTTCCAGTCGCTCACAACGACTTTATCTTTTCAGTGTTGGCAGAGGAGCACGGATTTATTGGAGTTTTATTTACTCTGGGTTTGTATCTATTTGTCGTACTACGTTCTCTTGAGGCAGCGCGATTGTCCAAGGATCGAATGGGCCAATACCTTGTTGCAGGGGTTCTGGCTGGGTTTACGTTTCAGGTAATTTATAACGTCACGATGTCGGCAGGTTTAGCTCCCGTTAAGGGGCTACCTTTGCCACTGATGAGCTATGGAGGCTCTTCTGTCATTGCGACATTGCTTGGGTTTGGGCTCATTCTGAATGTGAGAATGCGTCGATTCACGAATTGATGGTGTCTAGTGGTTGGTAGATTAGGGTTGTGCAATGTGCGAGGTGTGACGACGGGAACCGTTGTTAGTCCGACGGCATATTTGTGTTTGTGTAAGGCACCTATGACTGTACCGCTAGGTCCACGGGAGATTGGAACACATGAACAAGGAGATGATTGTCTCCTCGAATGGTCACGAAGTGGTGGCTTCGATTCTCGAGGAGGATCAAGTAGGTGAAATTTACATTGAACGCGAGAAAGACCGCGGGGTTGTTGGCAATATCTACAAAGGTCGGGTCAACAAGGTGTTGCCAGGGATGCAGTCAGCATTTGTCAACATCGGTCTTGAGCGGGACGCGTTTCTTTATGTTTCTGACGTAATTGACACTTTAGATGAATTTGATCAGTTAGAGGCCGCGGACGAAGAACTCGAATCAGGTCCGGAGACTGCCGGGGCGGAGTCTTCGAAAGAGCGAGGGTCTCGTCAACGTAATGCGGGACGGGGACGATCGAATCCGCGTGTTCAGCTGAAACCGACTCATAAAATTGATGAATTGCTGGAAGCTGGGCAAGAAATTCTTGTTCAGGTTGTCAAAGAGCCACTAGGAACGAAAGGTGCTCGAATTACGACCCATCTAAGTGTGGCTGGTCGGTTCCTCGTGTTTATGCCAGCGTCTGACAATATTGGAGTTTCACGGAAGATCGATACGAGAGAAGAAAGAGGTCGACTTCGTGGATTTGTTCGCCAGTTCAGAGAAGAGCACGAGATGTCTGGAGGCATAATCATACGGACCGCTGCATCGAAGCGGTCGAAAGATGACATCAATGGAGACCTTGCCTATTTCCATCAATTTTGGACTGACACTCAGTCAAAGATGAAGTCACTCCAAGCGCCCGCCTTACTCCATCATGAAGAGAGCCTAGTTGCAAAACTCTTAAGAGACTTTTTGACGGATGATTTTTCGGCTATACGAATTGATGACAAGCAAGAGTATGACCGTGTCGTGCGTCTTATTGAACGCATCATGCCAAACATGGTGTCTCGTATTCAGCACTATACGAAGCCGTTTCCGATCTTTGAAGAGTACGGCGTGCAGTCGGAGCTTGATAAAGCCCTTCGGAGCAAAGTATGGCTTAAGTCTGGTGGATATCTGGTGATCAATCCCACTGAGGCGCTAATAGCGATTGACGTAAATACTGGTCGTTATGTTGGCAAACGGACAGGTCGCCTTGAAGACACTATTGTCAAAACAAATTTAGAGGCAGCGAAAGAGATTGTGCGTCAGATCCGTCTCCGCGATCTTGGGGGCATCATTGTTCTTGATTTCATTGATATGGAAGAACGACAAAATAGACAAAAAGTGGCGCACGCTTTTGAGCAAGAGCTTAGGCGTGATCGGTCGCCGTCAAAGACCGTCCAGGTATCTGACTTTGGACTCATTATTGTTACGCGGAAACGGGTAAAGAAGAGTCTTGAGCGGCAGCTCACCGAGCCTTGCCCTTACTGCTCTGGTAGTTCGGTGATTAAGTCATCTTCGACGATTTGTTATGAGATCTTGTCAGAAATGCGAAAACTCAGCGGCGAACTAGATGGACATGTTATTCAGTTGCGCGTTAACCCGGACATTGCCAGAGTTCTGAATCAAGAAGAGAAGGGTGTCCTGCAAGAGTTGCGTCGGGTAATCGGAAGTGAAGTCACGATCAAGTCAGACGGACAATTGCACCATGAGCAATTTGATGTGATGGCAGTGTGAAGGCAGTCTTGGTTTCTAGCGACGCCACCGCACTTTGTCGAAATCTTTGATGCGATTACCTCGAAACGTGATCCCTTCATAGTGCAGTAGTTGGGACTTCATTGCTAAGAGATTGTACCCACCCAGTCGGCCCTTTGCAGCCACAACACGGTGGCAGGGGATTCCCGGTTCGGAACAGGTTCGCATAATGTTACCGACGGCACGCCACGCGTGAGGGCGACCGGCCATTGATGCGATGTCCCCGTAGGTCGCAACATGCCCAATCGGAATCTGACGAACAATTGTCAGTACGCGCTTGGTAAAGTGTTTGGAGTGATTGGGCAATTTGATTCCATGCTTTATTTTTAGCTTCGACCTGTCTCATAAAACACAATAAACGGTCAAGGTTGCGTCTTTCGCCAGACCTCGTCAATGGCGTTTGCGTTAAGCAGTTTTGTCGCGTACGCAATCTGACCGACGTGAAGGGCATAGTGAGCTACCTGAAGGCTGATGATATCCATAACAATTGCCGGTTTGAGCGCACGCTCTGCTGGAGTGAGTAGCGTTATTGGGTCAAGGTGTGAGAGGACGTCATCTGCCTCCTCAATCGCAATGTTGAGATGAGCGAGCAGCTCTGCGGCTGGGAGTGAGCGTCGTTCAGAGAACTCGGCATCTCGGTTCCGGACGAAGTTACTGTTGCCGATCACGTGTCCGATATAAAAACGTGTCGAGCCTACACAGTGCAGAACAAGGTTTCCGATTGCATTGGAAGCTTCATTCGGCCTCCACCAGATCTGCTCGAGTTGCAGGCCATTAAGACATTCCTGTGTCTGTCTTGTGAGGTGTACGCAGAGACGGGAGCGAGCGTTCTGAAGGAAGGCAGATTCAATAGTTTGTTCTGTCATGGGTTTTCCTTTCCAGCGAGTGTTCGAGGGGCAAGAAGCTCAGTTTAGCGTCGCCAGATCGGCAAGTAACAGAATCCGGCAAGGACAATATTTTGTATCGCACAGGTTGTCGGATACCACGATGGACGAATGGTCGAGAGTAGCTCAGCGATATGTGCCAGGTCGAGGATCGCATGAGCGGCCCATGCGACAGCCAGTACGGTCAGGGCTCGTTCGGGTACCCAGGTAGTAGCAATCGCGGCTAGTAGGATGAATCCTGTTGAGAGTGCAATATCGAGTTCAATTCGAGGTTGTTGTTCTTGGGCAAGTGAGAGGCCGATATACACGCCAGCTGTCAGAACCAGTAATAACGCTGCATATTGAGCAAGGCGAAGCTCTGCAACTAGACGGTCTGGATTTGTTGTTTTCATATTCGCGGCCTGACTTGAGAGCCAAATGACACCGCAGCTAAAAGCTAGTGTGGATAGAGAAAAAGCAGGAGAGAAGTCAGACATGATGTTTGCAGGCTAGCGTCAAATCTGTCACTCGATCAAATGGGAAACGGCGACGGTTTTGCGCTGAGGGACGGTTTGCGCAATAGAATCAACCGGTACGATGGAGAATTCACGGTCAAACCATCGGGTCCGGGGTAGTGCTGCATGCCTCGCGGCTGTCCTCGCGATCATAGCGTTTGCTTTTTGCTCATCTATACATGGGCAAGTGCGTGCATTAATGGGGATAGTTGCATTCATTTTGACAGCAGTTGCATTTTCGGTAAATCCGAGTGGTATACGGTGGTCGTTTATTGCGCGTGGTGTGGTTCTGCAAGTGGTTTTGGCGGCCGTCATTCTGAAGCTATCAGTCGGTGGCGTGCGTCCTGGATACATCGTGTTTACGTGGCTAGCTGCGGGTGTGACACGTTTCCTTGAATTTACGAGTGTGGGTGCTGTTTTTGTATTTGGAGAAATTGCTGATCCGCAAGCGATGGCGTCCATATTCCCGAATGGATTTGTGCTGGCATTTGCCGCGTTACCGATCATTGTTTTTGTATCGTCCGTGTTTACCGTGCTCTATCACCTTGGGGTTATCCAGATAGTTGTACGTTTACTTGCGAGATTGATGATGCCTCTTTTGGGAACCAGTGGTGCTGAAACACTTTCAGCTGTTGCTAATGTTTTTATGGGGCAGACAGAAGCACCGATAATCGTCAGACCCTATGTTCCGAGGATGACACAGTCCGAACTACTCGCGCTTATGACCGGTGGATTGTCCACGATTGCCGGGAGTATGTTTGCTGTTTATGTTGGGCTGGGGGCTGACCCAGTCGCTATGTTGACAACTAGTGTGATGGCCGCTCCCTGTGGACTGTACCTCGCAAAGATCTTAGTACCAGAAACAGACATTCCAGTCACGTTGGGTGACGCGAATGTAGAGGTTGATAGTGAGCACGCCAATGTTGTTGATGCTGCAGCCAGTGGCGCATCAAACGGTATGCAGTTGGCACTCAATGTGGCAGCGATGCTGATTGCGTTTTTGGCATTTATAGCCATGATTGACTATCTGTTGGCGCTAATTCGACCGGGCTTATCGATGTCAGCTGTCATGGCTATCTTCTTTTCACCAGTGGCTGCGCTGATAGGTGTTCCAGGCGGAGACGTACCGTTTATTGCAGATTTGCTTGGCACTAAGCTTGTGACTAATGAGATGGTGTCTTACGTAAAGTTGAATGGTGAATATTCAGGCGTTATTAGCGAGCGGGGACATGTCTTGGCCACGTATGCGCTGACTGGGTTTGCCAACCTTGGGTCGATTGGTGTGTTACTGGGGGGGATTGGTGGAATGGCGCCTGGGCGCCGAGCGGATTTGGCTCGCCTGAGTTCGAAGGCACTGCTCGGTGGATTCATTGCAACCCTCATTAATGCATCGATCGCGGCTCTTCTGCTGTGATGGCCTTGTATCATTCAACTGATGCTACCGACCGTTGACTGGAAAGACGGCCATGTTGTTATGGTCGACCAGAGAAAATTACCTACGCAGGAAATCTACGTCGAACTTCGAACAGCCCGTGAGGTGGCTCGAGCAATAGAGAAAATGATTATCCGAGGTGCGCCGGCGATCGGTGTTGCGGCAGCCATGGGGTTGGCGCTGGGCGTCTCTAAGAGTAAGGCTCAAGGAACTGCGGCGCTGGCTACGGAGTTTTATAAGTTGTGCGACATGATGGCCGAGACAAGACCAACAGCTGTCAACTTGTTCTGGGCGATTGATCGCATGAAACGAGTTTTTTCAGAATCAGCTCGGGCAGGGCGGTCACCAGCTGAGATCCGAGAGGTTTTGCTTGCGGAAGCACGTAGTATTCATGACGAAGATGTCGCAAGTTGTCGAGCGATGGGTGAGCATGGTGCGACGATACTTCCGGATGACGGTCGTGTATTGACGCACTGTAATGCTGGTGCGCTTGCGACAGGCGGCTATGGGACAGCGCTTGGTGTAATTCGAGCGGCGGTTGAATGTGGCAAGCGCATTGCTGTTTATGCTGACGAAACTAGGCCATTTCTCCAGGGCTCACGACTCACCGCATGGGAGCTTCTTCGGGACGGTATTGAGACGACGATAATCACTGACGGCATGTCTGGTTCGCTTATGCGTCGTGGTTCGGTTGATGCGGTTGTCGTGGGTGCTGACAGGATTGCGGCGAATGGCGATGTGGCAAACAAGATCGGGACTTACACGGTTGCGGTTCTTGCGCGTGAGCATGATGTGCCGTTTTACGTTGCCGCGCCGACATCAACCGTTGATCTCGCGACGACTGACGGGAGTGGAATTCCGATTGAGGAACGCGACCGGCGAGAAGTGACACACGTCGGGTCTAAGCGTGTGGCCCCAGAAGATGCCGGTGTGTGGAATCCTGCCTTTGATATCACTCCCCACCAGTTTGTGTCTGCCATCATTACCGAACACGGTATTTGTCGGCCACCGTATGTGGACAGTTTGAAAGCTGTTTGTGAATTGACGTAATTGGTATGGATATTTTAGGTATTGAAACGTCCTGTGATGAGACCGCAGCCGCGGTCGTCTCCGATTCGGGTAATCCATTACGTCCATGGATAGTGCGATCCAACGTTGTTGCGTCCCAGGCGGATATTCATCGCGAATGGGGTGGGGTCGTCCCTGAAATCGCTTCACGTCAGCATATTCGAGACATATGTCGTGTGGTTGAACGGGCAATATCAGACTCAGGTAAACACTGGTCTGATATTGGTGCGGTCGCTGTTACGCAAGGACCGGGTTTGGTTGGGTCCCTCTTGGTCGGAGTGTCATTTGCAAAGTCGTTGGCATGGTCACTCGGGATTCGACTAGTACCGGTGCATCATCTTGCCGGCCATATCGAGTCTCTCGTTATTGAAGGCGGTCGTATGCCCCTTCCGGCTGTTGTATTAGTGGTGTCAGGGGGGCACACGAATCTTTATCGCGTGACTTCTGAAAAGAACGAACAGGTTGATTATCAATTAATCGGTCGCACTCGTGATGATGCAGCTGGCGAGGCTTACGATAAGGTAGCCACACTACTTGGGCTGGAGTATCCGGGAGGACCGGTGATCGATCGTCTTGCAAAGCAAGGAAACGATCAAGCAGTACAGTTTCCATTTGCGCGGATGACACATGATGATCGCAATGCTGGTCCGATGGTAGATAGACCGGTCGGTTTGGCGGCGACGCAGCGCAATCGTCTTCTCGAATTTAGTTTTAGTGGATTGAAAACAGCTGTTAAACGACATGTTCAGCAGCGTAACGCACAGATGGCTCCTAGTAGCGGTTTGTCAGCGAAAGAGGTGGCAGACATTTGTGCGAGTTTTCAGCGTGTCGTGGTTGATAGTCTGCTTGACCGAACTTTTCGGGCCGCACACCAATACAGTGCTAGAAGTATTGGGATTGCGGGTGGTGTATCGGCGAATTCTCGCCTGAGAGCCGATGCTACTGTCCGAGCGAATCAAGAAACATTGCCCTTATTTTTACCAAGTCTTTCATTGGCGACGGATAATGCCGCAATGATCGGTGCCGTTGGCCTCAAGCTGTACCACGCGGGTTTGACCGCGTCACCAGATCTCAACGCGCAGGCTTCCTTGGCAATGTAAATTGATGTAATGAGTTGGTACCAGCAGACACATTGGCGGATTTTGGTCGCACTGGGATTGGGGGCGGTGTACGGAGTTGTCGCCGCGCTGAGTGGGTGGGGTGAGTTCACCGGTGATTGGATCACTCCGTTCGGGACAATTTTTTTACGTCTTCTTCTTTTAATTGCGGTTCCATTAGTACTTGCGTCACTGATTACGGGTATTGCATCGCTGGCTGACCTCAATAAACTGTCGCGTATTGGCGGTAAGACGATCGCTATTTATCTAGTGACTACTCTGATTGCACTCATCGTTGGCTTGGGTGCTGTGAATATTTTTCAGCCTGGCACTACGATTCCTGATGGTCTACGCACGCGACTGCAGGATACCTATCAGACTGACATCGCTGATCGAGAGACCGCTGCCCAGGAAGCGACTGAGGCTGGTCCGCTTGAACCCTTAGTTGAGATGGTGCCGGAAAACATTCTTGGTGCGGCAGCCAATAACCGCGCGATGCTGAGTGTTGTGTTCGTTGCATTTTTATTTGGTGTGTCCTTAATGCTCTTACCGCGAGAAAAAGCTAAGCCGTTGCTCGATCTGTTCGACAGCCTTGACGCGGTCATCATCAAGATCGTTGAGATTGTGATTGGGTTTGCACCACTGGGTGTTTTTTGTCTGATCGCCGGAACGATCACAGCGGTGTCGGGAGACGATCCGAGCGATGTATTCGAGTTGTTGAGTGCGTTAGGTTTTTACTGTTTCACCGTGGTGTTGGGAATGACGATTCACACGGTGGTTATCTACCCTTTGATGTTGCGGCTGTTCACGCCAATCCGGATACGAGACTTTTTTGCAAGTATTCTTCCGGCGCAATTGGTTGCTTTCTCCACATCATCGAGTGCAGCGACCCTTCCGGTCACGATGAAACACGTTCACAGGGACATCGGTGTGTCGGATGAAGTTGCATCGTTTGTTTTACCGCTCGGCGCGACGATTAACATGGATGGAACAGCTCTTTACCAGGCGGTCGCCGCAGTATTTATTGCGCAAACCCTCGGTATACCCCTTGATGTCGGTGCTCAGGCAACGATCGTGTTTACCGCGTTGCTTGGTTCGATTGGTACTGCAGCCGTACCCAGTGCTGGTATCGTGATGCTGGTTGTTGTCCTTGAGTCCGTCGGCGTACCAGTTGCTGGTATCGCTTTGATTCTCGGTGTCGATCGGATTTTGGATATGTGTCGGACAGCTGCGAATGTAACTGGGGATGCGACGGTGGCGACGGTTGTTGCAGCAAGTGAGAATCAATTATTTCCGACAGTCGTGAATAAACTGAAGGGCGATAGTTTTTCTGCCGGACGGTTGTAGAGATGAGGTCCTGACGATGGTACCAACACGCGATGGGGCCTGGTTGTTACTGAAGGAATTTACGGCTGGGCAGGGTCTTTTAAAACATGCGATGGCTGTTGAAACGGCGGTACGCGGTTATGCTCGGCTGTTCGGTGAGGATGAAGAAGCATGGGGAATCGTTGGCCTATTACATGATTTTGATTACGAGCGGTGGCCTGACCCGGCCGACCACCCGTTTAGAGGCGCGGAGATCCTGAAAGAACGTGCGTATCCGGAATACATGATTCGGGCTATTTTGTCGCATGCTGATTACAGTGGCGTAAAACGGGAATCGCAATTGGAACACACTCTGTTTGCATGTGATGAACTGGCAGGTTTTATCACGGCGGCGTCACTCGTTCGACCGACCAAGAGTGTGCTTGATCTTGAAACGCGGTCGGTCAAGAAACGCATGAAGGATAAAGCATTTGCCCGTGCGGTGAGTCGCGACGATCTTCACCAGGGAGCGGAGGAACTCGGCGTCTCTCTTGAAGAGCACATCACCAATGTCATCGGGTTTTTACGTGGCCGTGCGGAGCTCCTTGGATTACGCGGCAACTTATAAATAGATGCACGGCAAGATTGACCACATTTTCTTCTATGGCACATTAATGCGCACTTTCCCCCTTCGTGCCAGTGCCGGTATTGATGACTGGCTGGAATATGTCGGCAGTGGACGCGTGGCTGGCGTGCTATTTGATCTCGGCTCGTACCCAGGACTAGTTGTTGATTCGGACAGTGAGGTGTGTGGCGAGGTCTATCGCATTCTTGACCCTTTTAAATTATTCGACCGGGTTGATACGATTGAAGATTATCGCGCTACGGCTCCGAGCGAAGGCGAATACGTTCGCCAGCGTATGAGCGCTATACTGGATGACGGGCGGGCGACCATCGTTTGGGGGTACGTCTATAACCAACGGGTGCCATCATTTCGACGGATTGAGTGCGGTGATTACCGGCATTACGTCAGACGATAGTGTGTTGTTTCAGGATCTTTCGGTCTAGGTGCGGCGGTGTCTAGTGTTGGTGCGTCTTTGTTATGATTTACCCCCCGCGTACAAATAATTAAGAGCGACGATAAACCTTTGGCGTATCAAGTAATCGGAGTAGTCGGCTGTGGTCTTATGGGAGCTGGGATTGCACAGTTGTCCGCACAGTCTGGCTATCGTACGTTCGTGCGTGAGGTTGATAAGGAGACTGTCAGAAAAGGGCTATCCCGAATAGAGGGTTCTCTCGCATCAGGTGTCGAGCGTGGCAAGCTGTCGTCTGCGACTAAAGAAGCTACGATGTCTAATCTTATTGGCACGACGAGCCTTGAGAAGATGGCAGAGTGCGATCTGGTGATTGAAGCTATTGTCGAAGACCTTACAGCGAAGCAGGAAGTATTTTCAGCGCTTGAGGCGATTGTTCGCCCGGAAACGGTATTTGCTTCGAATACGTCGTCTCTTTGTATCACGGAGATGGCGTCAGGTACGAGTCGACCAGACCGTTTTATCGGCCTTCATTTTTTTAGCCCAGTGCCCGTGATGAAGCTGGTTGAAGTTATCCGGGGACTTGCAACCAGTGATGAAACTTACAAACAAATTTTTGCTTTTAGCGAGACCTTGGGGAAGGAACCGGTAACTGCTCCAGATAGACCAGGGTTTATCGCGAATAGATTATTAATCCCGTATCTTCTCGATGCAGTTCGGGCTTATGAGTGTGGCGTTGGAACGATTGAGGATATTGATAAGACCATGTCATTGGGGTGTGGGCACCCAATGGGGCCATTTGCGCTGCTCGATTTTATTGGGATCGATACCACGTATTACATCGCGAACATCATGTACGACGAGTTTCGCACGTCAAACTATGCTCCCCCGCCGTTGCTGAAACGGATGGTACTCGCGGGCAGGCTTGGGCGAAAAAGCGGCCAGGGTTTCTATGAGTATTAGGTTTTTCGATCATGAATAAAGACCGTGTAAAAGCTGCGATTGAAGTATTGCTTGCTGAGACTGGTGAGGATGCCGAACGAGACGGACTCGTTCGGACGCCGGAACGAGTTGCCAAGTCACTGGAATTTCTAACGAGTGGCTACAGCCAAGATATCGAAGAAGTTTTAAACGGCGCCCTCTTTTCTGTTGATTACAGTGAGATGGTCATCGTGAAAGATATCGATTTTTATAGTCTCTGTGAGCATCATCTGCTGCCATTTTTTGGTAAATGCCATATTGCGTATCTTCCACGTGACCGGGTTGTTGGCTTGAGTAAGATCCCGCGGCTCGTCAATGTTTTTAGCCGCCGATTGCAGATTCAAGAGCGTCTGACTAACCAGATTGCACAGGTTATAGAAGATACGTTGCACCCACTGGGCGTCGGGGTGGTAGTTGAGGCGACACATCTCTGCATGTTGATGCGCGGCGTAGAGAAACAGAACTCATTCGCTCTGACTAGCGCCATGTTAGGAGCTTTCCGGAACGATGCTCGTACGCGAAGCGAGTTTCTGGAATTACTGAAGCTTCGTGGGGATATGCGATCGGCGCTGAATCCTGCGAGGCTTCCCGGTGGAAATGACGACGGAGCGTTGTCGTGAATCAGAAAGTAATAGGAGGCGTCATTCTTGCATCATGTCTCCTGTTTGCTGACATAGCGCCGGGCCAGGGAATGAGTACGGATCCCGCAGAGGTGCACTGCCCGTCAGTGTTGGGCGTTGGCGTTAATACAGACCTTGCTTTCTGCGACATCTTGATTCAGCAGGACGCCGGGTTGGGTGCAAGGGTGATATTGCCAGTTCATCGGGGTGAGGCAACCGTATCGTTTAACCTTCATAATCGCCACACTTATTCTGAAGATGAGGTCGAGGCCGGGCGTGCGTTTGCCTCCTACACAGCAGAAATTGCAGTTGCTTCGTTTGAGGGTAATGTTTTGGGCCGACGCTTTATCCAGTCTGAGTTTCGGTCGGGGGATGACTTAGTTGATCGTATTACAGGCGGCGCGGGCCCACTAGGACTGAAAGCTGTTTCTCCCATGGGTACTGAACGTGTCTTTGTGAACATCCCTGAGGAACTCAATGAAGTCTTTATCGTTGGCCAAAGTCTTCAAGTCGTACGTGTGGACACTCGAGAAAATATTGTTAATGTCGGTCGAACTGTGGCTGTGATCAGTGATGTGCGGGTTGAGTACCAGCCTTAATTTTAAGGAGAGCTAGTTTCCATTATGGCCATTTATGACCTTGTGATTGTTGGTGCTGGACCGGCAGGTCTTGCAGCTGCTATTGCAGCGAAACGAGCCGGACTTAACTTTCGTATTTTGGAGAAGGGTGCGTTAGTTAATTCCATTTTTCGGTTTCCAAGTCAGATGGTGTTTTTTACGACCCCGGATTTACTCGAAATCGGCGATTTGCCGTTTGTTACGCCGCACGGTAAGCCAACGCGAGATGAGACTTTACGTTATTACCGTCGCGTGGTTGAGGCCTTTGATTTAGAGATTGACTACGGCGTCACTGTTACGGAGATTAAGACTGGTGGTGTATCCGATGAGCCATTTTCGGTTGACACAAAGCATGAGCACGAAGGACAAATGACTTTTCTGGCTCAAACAGTGATTATCGCAAGCGGTTGCTATGACCATCCAAATCAACTCAGTATTCCTGGCGAAGAACTGCCACATGTATCTCATTACTTTACGGAGTCTCACGGGCTTTACCAGAAAAATGTTGTGATTGTCGGAGGTAAGAATTCTGCTGCTGAGGCGGCGCTTGAACTTTATCGAAATGGTGCGTCAGTTACGTTGGTTCATCGTCGCGCAGAACTTGGTTCGTCGATTAAATACTGGGTCAAGCCAGACATTGAGAATCGTATCAAGGAAGGATCGATCAAGGCATATTTTGAGACCAACGTCATTGAAATTCGACCACATGCAATGGTTATTGAGCAAAATGGGGAGAGGAAGACTATCCCTGCGGACGGAGTGTTTTTACTGACCGGCTATTTAGCTGATCTGGATTTCTTGAAGAGATGTGGAATTGTCGTGCGGTCAAACAATGTTCCCGAACATGATGCCGAATCTTTTGAAACGAATGTCCCTGGTTTATATCTTGCCGGGGCGGTCGTTGCAGGAGCCAATCGTGGCGAAGTATTTATTGAGAACGGGCGGTTTCATGGTCAAGTCGTTGTAGGGCATATTGTGAAGCAACTCGGGACTCAGGTTGTCACAGCGTAAATAATCAGCGGGTCTACTGAATGCCCAATGGAGTCGTGGTCTTGTTGTTCATCAGTTGGCGCATTTCCAGTAAGTCGACTAAAGCTTTACAGCGTTCTGGTGGTCCGATTCGTTCAAGGAGTGCCTGCTTTTCAAGAGGCTCGAATTCAAGGTACTGCGCAAGGGTATTAACGAGGTCTTCCGTGGGCATGTCTCGTGGGATCTTTGCTTCAGGACCTGTTCGCGACTGGCTTTGGTCAAGTAATTGCTCAAGTTTTTGTTTGTCTCTGTCAAGTTGAAGCTTTCCGTCCGCGCTAACCTGTTCTGGGAGGATATCAACATCAGCGCGACGGTAGACACGCGTCTGATCTTCCTGCGCAACTCGAAACCGCTCGAAACCACGTAGTACGATGTTGTAATGAGCGTCATCGAGTGACTCGACATGAGTGATAATTCCAGCACAGCCGACGGTATAAACGGGTGGATTTGGATCGGCGTGGAGGTTCCAGCCTGCCTTTAAGAGAACCATCCCAATAATTCGGTCATTAGAAATAACATCCCGAACCATTTGACAGTAACGCGGTTCAAAGATGTGGAGAGGCATGAAGACATTAGGAAATAGCACGGCGTTTGGCAGCGGGAAAATAGGAATCTGGCTAGGGAGCGTCGCGTTTGTCAATGGATGTCGCCTTGGGAGCATCTTATTACATCATTAAGGCGTTTCAACTGGTAGGCATTCATAGAACAAACCTTGTTACATAACGACTAATACTGGACTAGATCAATTATTAGGTCAGCTTCTTCAGTGTTGCCGTGTACTGATTGCGACGGCTACAATGGATAGGTGGAAGTGGGGTGGTTCTCCCGCGGTCCGATGTCGTTCATTGGCGATGGGTATGGGTCCATATACCGCTAGACAGTTGAAACATTAGACGGAGAATGTGTGCATGAGTGGTCTTCCTAAATATCCTGGTGAGCGTATTACTGCAAATGGCAACCAACTCGTTGCGTACCACACGGAAGCTCGTGTGACGGACGGCGGGGTCTACTATCCCATTACGCCGTCAACTGAGGGTGGCGAGCTCTATCAGCAGTCATTCGCGGAAGGAAAGCTTAACGTCTTTGGACGCAGTACGAGGGCTATCGAAGCCGAGGGTGAGCACGCGGCGCAGGGCGGAGCGATTGCTTACTCAGTATGCGGGAGACGCGTTACCAATTTCACGTCAGGTCAGGGTCTTCCCTACGCCTCAGAGCAGTACTATCACGCCCCTGGAAAGGCGTCGACCATGATTGTTCAGGTGGGGGCGCGTGCACTGACGAAACATGCACTCAACGTGCATTGTGGGCACGATGATATTAATGGAGTTCTCGATACCGGTTGGATCATTGTGTTCGGTAAGGATGCCCAGCAGGCTGCAGACCAGTCGCTCATTTTACGCCGGGTTGCAGAGAAGAGTCTGACTCCTGGAATGAACGTGCAGGACGGGTTTCTAACAACGCACCTCGAGCGGACCTTTTATCGCCACGAGTCGGAGCTCATCCGAGAGTTTCTGGGGGCGCCGGATGACATCATTGAGTGCCCGACCGAGGCTCAGCGCGTTCTGTTCGGTCCCACGCGTCGGCGTGTACCTAAAATGTACGACTTGGCCAACCCTGTGCTGTTGGGTCCCGTTCAGAACCAAGAGCACTACATGCAGGGTGTGGTCGCCCGTCGGAATAACTTCATCGAACCAATTCTCCAATACTTGGTCGAGTCTCATGAGGAGTTTGGTCGTCTCACGGGGCGTCACTACGGTCTACTGTCGGAATACAAAACTGAGGACGCCGAGACCGTCTTGATTGCGTTAGGATCGGCGGCCGAGAATTGCGAAGCGGCGGTTGACTATCTTCGAGAGACTCGGGGGGCCAGGGTCGGTTCGATTCACGTTAATGTACTCCGGCCATTTCCCGAGCAAGCCATTGCGAAGGCCCTTGCGGGTAAACGGAACGCCATCATATTGGAACGGACCGATGAGCCACTGGCCGGTGATAATCCCCTTGGCCGCGATATTCGAACCGCTCTTAATAAGGCGTTATTAATTGACGGACGTCCAATCGCGGAGGGTTTTCCTGCGATACAGGCATCTGAGATGCCACGGATTTTTAATGGTATTTATGGACTCGGTTCCCGGGACTTTCGCCCCGAGCAAATTTTTGGTGCGTATGAGTACGCCACATCGGGTCGGGCGCGGACAGATGGTCGCACTGCGGACGACGGAACTTCCTTCTTTGTTCTTGGTGTTCCCCATCCATACGAAGTCAAATCTGATGAGACGCCGTCGTTGCTCCCCGAGGGGGCGATTGCGGTGAGGTTTCATTCGATCGGCGGTTGGGGTGCGATCACGACTGGTAAAAACTTAGGTGCGATCATTGGCGACTTTAATGATTTCCTTTCGGCGCGCAACACAGAGCTGGACGACTTTGGTCGTCTCAAAGAGGTTATCCATGTTAGTGCCAACCCCAAATATGGATCCGAAAAGAAGGGGGCACCAACGTCGTATTTTCTCGTCGTCGCGCCTGAACGTATTCGGGTAAATTGCGACCTTCGGCATGTTGATGTTGTGCTCTGTTGCGATCCCAAAGCTTTCACGCATTGCAATCCGCTTGATGGAATGTCGGAAGGCGGTGCCTTGATCTGGGAATCTGATGAGACGGCAGAGGAAGCCTGGGAGCGTCTTCCGATTTGGGCTCGCACCGAGATTCTAGACAAAAAGATACGGGTATTCACTCTGCCTGGGTTTGACATCGCTCGCAAGGCAACCAACCGCTCAGACCTGCAGCTCAGGATGCAGGGCAATGCGTTTCTTGGTGCCTTTTTTAAAGTGTCGCCGTTGCTTCAGGATTTTGAGATCAGCAACGAGCAGTTTGAAGAAGTTGTCCGTAATCAGTATCAGAAGAAGTTTGGCAAACTTGGCCAGGCGGTCATTGAGTCGAACATGGAAGTCATGACCCAGGGTTTCGGTCGCGTGACGGAAATTCAGGTGGGTGAAATTACGGCGGCGGATCGTTCCACGATGCGTGGCCTTCCTATGCTGCCGCTTGCCTCACTGCCACCTGCAGAGTCTGGTGAAGGATGTTCCACCTGTCGTTCACATCCACTTCCGGAGGGACAGACTGAACGAACGCCGGTGACGCAGGTCGGAGTGTTCGATTCCGAGTTTCGATCTGACTACGGTTACGATCAGCCGGCTTCACCACTGGCTGCCATGAGTGTAATGGCAGCAGGAACCGGTGATACGGCTTCCAAGTATGTTGCCCGTCGTGAAACGCCGCTCTTTATTCCTGAGAACTGCACCCAGTGTATGGAGTGCATCGCTGTCTGTCCGGATACAGCTCTTCCGAATTGCTCGCAGGACATAGCGACGGTGCTTCGGACAGCGATCGATAATTATGTTGAGAGCACGGACGATCGGGCAAAACTCAACGCTCACGTACCGGAGATTGAGAAACGAACACGGTCTCTGATGAACGAAGCGGTTGGCGGCAAGACGGGCACTCCGTTCCCAGAGCTCGTTCGTGAGGCAACCACTGGATTGAATGGTTTTTCGGATGCGGCGCGCAAACAGTTTCTAACCATCATCGAGCAGGCGCCAGTAGCGTACAACAAGATCAACGCGATCTTTAAAGGACCAGAGAAGAAGAACCCGGGAAGTGGTGGTGTGTTTTCCATCTTTGTTTCTGACCTGTGTAAGGGGTGTGCAGCGTGTGTTACCGCATGCGGTGACCACGATGCGTTACGGATGGTGGCGGAGACCGAGAGTGTCAATGCGGATCATGAGACCGGAACCGCCTTTCTCGACCTTTTGCCAGATACGGAGCAGAAATTCCTCGGGTTTTATAACGACGAGCACCCTGTCGATTCCAAGACGGCGACACTGCGAAACCACTTAATGGTTCGCCGAAACTATGATGCCCTTGTATCGGGTGACGGTGCTTGTGCCGGATGTGGCGAGAAGAGCGTCTTGCGTGCGATCGCGTCGATAACCGAGGCCTACATGCGACCGCTTTATCACGCTAAGGCAGATCGGTTTTCCGAGAAAGCGGTTCAACTTCGTCAGGGTGGTGCCGCATTGTTAGCGGCGTTGGCAGCATTGCACCCAGAGCAGCACGCGCTGTTCGTTCGCACGGTGGCTCATGTCGTCATGGGACTTGGTGGCGACAGCGAGAAGGATACCGACGTTCGACTTGAGAAGAATGGGCCGATATCGGATGAGGAAATTGTCGACGCATTGGCAACCGTGCTCGAGCAGGAGTCATTCAATCACAAAGACTTACAGGCCCTCGATGGCAGATTGGACAATGGTCAATGCGTCATGGCAATGGCGGCCCATACCGGGTGCAATACGGTCTATGGGTCGACTCCACCCAATAACCCGCATCCGTATCCGTGGATGAATTCACTGTTCCAGGATGGTGCAACGATCGGGTGGCTCTTTGGCGAGAGCTTTATGGTTGACCACGGGCGTCGCTCGGTTGTTCCGGAGCGTCTTGCCGACACGCTTATAAATAAGACTGGTGAGTCGATAACGGCGCAGCACTACTACGACTACACCCACTTTAGTGACAATTTGATGACCGATGATGAAATCAAAGAGCTGCCAAAGGTGTGGATCGTTGGTGGGGACGGCGGTATGGGCGACATCGGCTATCAAAACGTATCGAAGGTGATGCTGCAGAACCGTCCGAATGTAAAAGCGGTGATGCTCGATACGCAGGTTTATTCAAATACGGGGGGGCAGAATTCCGACTCGACGCCGATGTTGGGTGGTGGTGACATGAACTCCTTTGGCGCGGCCACTCAAGGTAAGGCGGTCGAGAAGAAGACAGTAGCTGAAACCTTTCTGGCTGGCCACGGATCTCCCTTCGTGTCGCAGATTTCGATCGCTAATGCGCCGAAATTCTTCAGAGCTATCCTTGACTCGCTTGAGTATCGTGGGACTGGCTTCCTCCAGTGCTTTACGACATGCCAGCCTGAGCATGGGGTGGGTGACGACATGGCTCTTGATCAGGCGCAACGTGTTAGAGATTCACGTGGGGCTCCCGAGTTCGTTTTTAATCCAACGTTTGGCGAGACCTATGAAGAGGCACTTGACCTCAAGGGCAATCCCCATGCTGATAAGGATTGGTACACGACGAAATTCAAGAGTACGGGTGAGAAATATCGTTACACTGTGGCGCATTGGTGCGCAACCGAAGCCCGTTTCCGGAATCACCTTAAACGCATCAAGGACGAAAGTAAGATCGAAGGCATGATCCCGCTCGAAAATATGCTCCTTCGGATTACTCAGCAGGATGTCGTCCACCGTTATCACCTCAATACCGAACACAGAGCTTTTGTTCCTGACTTTGGAGTGTTCGCGAAGGTGCCAGGGGAGGACGGGAAGCCTCAAGTTGTTGCGTTGTCACGACAACTGGTGCTGTTCTGTGTGGAGCGTCGAAAGGCCTGGCGACTGTTGCAGAGTAAGGCCGGTATTGTGAACAAGGAATATATTGCTCAACGGGCACTCTTGACCGACGTGGATGCCGGGACGCTGTCCAAAGACGAGTTCTTTTCTCGTGCGGAAGAACTGTTCGAAGAACGCCTACTTGGACCGGCTGCGGCTGTATCTGCATAGCACAACAAACGCAGTCGATTATTTGTATAAGAGGTTTTAGAGCAGCGCCTTTCGTTCCGATCTCCTAAGGCCTTTCTTTAACTAATTGCTCTGCGGTCGCGTAGATCGGCCTTATATCGATTGGGATCTCGGTGAGTCGATCGAGTAGGACCTGAACTTCAGGCCGAACGACCCCAAGCTTCTCAAGCATTTCTTGAGCTTCTTTGTAATTCCCCTCAGCCTGTATGGTCATTATGCGACTCGTAAGTATTTCAACTGCTGACGGAATACGATCGTGATTGACTTGGAATGTTCCGTCAGGACTTACGGTGACGGCTCCGGTGTCCAAGAATGTATTAAGTTGGATTGCGACGCCACGGCCGTGAGCTTCATTAAGGCCGAATCTGATGGAACGAAACGTTGATGCTAGAAAAGTTGTGTATATCGATCGTTCCAGGGAGCGATCGACTACGCCCTTATCAATCAAACGTTGTAGGGCCCAGAGTCCAGAGATATCCGCCTTTGCTTCTTCAATCGTACTGTAGGTTTCCTGCAGGACTTGTCGGACTGTGGTTGGCTGATTATCTATCTGGATCGAGTGCGGACCGAGTCCGTGCATCAGTTCGTGCATCAGGATATGTGTAAAAAATGCGTCGAATGATACGTCCGACCGTTCTTCTGGTGAGAGGGCAACCATCGTGATTGGTCTCAAGATGTGGTCAAACTTGGCTTGTTGTACATTCTTTAGCATCACGCGCTTTGATCCCTTATCGCGAATGACGCGTTCGTCATTGGGAAGGTTGAACGCTGCTGTTTGGACACCGCTGTTTGCATCGCCTGCGGTGAAGACGACATTGACCACGCGAATGGGCGCAAGTGCCCCTAACTGTGGATCCCGATAATCTGGATGCACTGGAAGGTTATCTTCTAGTTCTTGTAGTTCATTGCTGAACCGTGACAGTTGAGTTGTTTCGATGTCATCTCGAATGGTGACGAAGGCTTCGAATGCGGCTTTATAGTTGAACCATTCATCTTCATAGACTTCGTAAGGGCCGATCGTGGGTTCGATACGGGAATCAAGTTCCATCCAGGCGATGTCACTGTCGTAATACTCATTTGAGCGAAATGCTGTGGCCCGAGCTTTAAGGTATTTTTCAAGTGACGGTTCAGCAGTGAGTGCTGCAGCTTCGCGTAGGTGCGTAGCCGCAAGATCAAGTGGTCCTTGGTATTCCAAGCTATATGGCACTGCCTGAAGCGAGCCGCTTGCATCGCGTCGAATGGTTGTAAAAAATCCTGTTGCCTTACGGCGGTCACTATCTGAAAGTCCATCGATCCATGCTGTTATTTCTTCCCGTGTCGCATCGGTCGGGTAGTAGCCTGCGCCTTTTGGTTTTTCAGGCACACCGGCAACAAAAGGTCTGTTTTCTTCGAGTCGTGACCAGGGGCCTTTGTTGACGAGGAAGAAATCGAGAACGTCGCGATCTGCTTGATTCTGGGTATTTTGGAGCTGCAGCAGTAATGAGGGATTCCCGGTCCATACTTGCTCGAGAAACAGACCGTCCATAATTTGGGCAGCCTTGAGAATTCTTGCCAAAGCGGCACGTTCTGACTCAGGGAGTCCGTCGATGTCCGCCGTAATGTCAACAGGAGTGAACAATGGAACCATTGGGTTTGATAATCGCTGACCTTGCACGAGACCCGTAAGTAACAATAGGGCCACACCTACTACCGTAAGCGTGCGTTTCATCTTTACTATAGTAATGTAGATGCCGATGTCACAGACGACGCACACCGCCGATGTTGTTGTAATTGGTGGAGGCCCAGCCGGGTACACGGCTGCATTTCTTGCTGCCGATCGCGGGATGTCGGTTACGCTGATCGACGAAGCGCCACGACCAGGCGGCGTTTGTCTTTATCGCGGTTGCATGCCCTCAAAGGCCCTTTTGCATGCGGCTAAGGTTCTGAATGACGCTAGAGACGCCTCTGCTTTTGGCGTGTCATTCGGTCCGCCTTCCATTGACGTCGATCGTTTGCGTGGCTGGAAGGACGATGTGGTTTCAAAACTCACCGGGGGTCTCGCTCAACTTTCAAAGCAACGTGGTATCACATATATCCAAGGACGAGCGATATTTACCAGCAGTCAAACGCTTGCCGTAGATTTGAACGATGATTCGGATCTGTCAGCAGTAATTGGTTTTAGACACGCAATTGTTGCGACCGGTTCCCGTCCTTCGAAACCGGCGGCGCTGAGTCTTGACGATGCGCGGGTTCTTGATTCAACGTCCGCTCTGGAACTGGAGGAGATTCCGTCTTCGCTGCTCGTTGTCGGAGGTGGTTACATTGGTCTTGAACTCGGGACCGTCTATGCGGCCCTTGGAACGGCCGTTACCTTGATTGAGTTGACGAAAGGTCTCCTGCCCGGTGCAGATGCCGATCTTGTTCGTGTACTGGAGCGCCGTGTCGGTCGGATCGCGGAAGCTATTCATCTTGAGACACAAGTAGCGGGGCTTACAGCGGCTACCGACGGAATTGACGTGTCGTTAAAGGATGTAGACGGGAGTGTGCGCACAGAACGTTTTAAAAAGGTGCTGATTGCTGTGGGGCGACAGCCGAATTCAGATCTTCTCGGCCTTGAGGACACAGTCGTGTGTAGAGATGGTGATGGTTTCATTGTGGTTGATACACAGTGTCGAACCGCGGAAAGTTCGATTTTTGCAATCGGTGACGTCTCAGGGGAACCGATGCTGGCGCACAAGGGATTTGCTGAAGCACGTGTCGCTGTTGAGGCTATTGCTGGCCATCCGTCTGCATTTGAACCGAGAGCTATTCCAGCCGTGGTTTTCACGGATCCAGAAGTCGCATGGTGTGGTTTAACCGAGGATGAAGCCACTGCAATCGGACGACAGGTTGTGGTGGCGAAGTTTCCTTGGGGGGCATCCGGTCGTGCGCTGACACTGAATCGACCTGAGGGGTTTACAAAATTAATTGTCGATCCAGAAACGAAACAGATATTAGGTGTCGGTATTGTTGGTGTTGGGGCAGGTGAATTAATCGCCGAAGGCGTGGTCGCCGTTGAGATGGGTATGACGGTGTTGGATATGAAAATGTCCATCCATCCGCATCCGACCGTGTCCGAGACGTTCGGGGAAGCAGCCGAACTTTTCTTCGGTGAATGCACGCACGTTTATAAGCCTAAAAAGACTTAGCTTTCGAAAATACGGTATGGGTGCGAAGGTAGTCGCTTTGCCCAAATCAGGAACGCACTCGTCTTGGCCGTACCACCATGCTATCTGACTTATTAGCTTTGGATGATTTGAAACGAAGACGCCGAAAATCTAATCATAATTTGAAGATTCCAGGTTATTTCAACAAGATTCTGACTTGTTGGAATATATCCGCGAGCATGTTTGTTGTTAGCTTTCCGGTGTTGGTATTTTGCTGACTTGGATGATACGAGGCTACGAGTGTCGGTCCTAGGTCTTTGGTCTCGTCGAAAACCAGTCCGTGAGCGAAGCGAGGTTTGGGTTTTGGCGTAACGCCCTGTGTGGCTAGGAGGCTCCAGTAGGCATCACAGGCAATTTTTCCCAGCGCGACAACAACCTGTACATTTTTCAATGCCTTTAGTTCATCTTCCAAAAAAGATTCGCAATTATAAATTTCACGTTTTGTCGGTTTGTTTTCTGGCGGCGCGCAGCGTACGACGGCATTGATGTAGACGTCGGTAAGTTTGAGGCCGTCTTTTAAATGTGTGGAGGATGGTTGGTTTGCAAAACCAGCATCATGCAGTGCACGGATGAGAAAATCACCAGATTTGTCACCGGTAAATACTCGTCCTGTGCGATTGGCGCCGTGTGCAGCCGGAGCGAGTCCAATGACTAGCACGCGAGCACGCCGGTCCCCAAATCCTGGCACTGGTTTTCCCCAATAGCTTTCATCTCTAAAGGCTGCTCGTTTCTGTCGGGCAACCCGGGCGCAATAGGCTCGAAGTCTCGGGCAGCGCTGACATGAAATGACCTGACGTTTTATCGTTGACAGTGTCATGAGCATTGGTAGTTGAGGTTAAGCAGAACAACTCGCAGAGGACACCGCGGCGGCATCGGCCTGCTCGTGCGCATGGTACGAACTTCGAACTAGCGGTCCCGATTCAACATGTCGAAATCCAAGCTCAGCCGCGCGTTCTCGAAGCATTTTGAATTCATCAGGATGGTAGTACCTAGCAACTGGAAGATGCGCGATAGACGGACGCAGATATTGGCCGATCGTGAGGATGCTGCAGCTTGCTTCGCGTAAATTGCTCATCGTGATGAACAACTCTTCATGCGATTCTCCGAGTCCTACCATGATTCCAGATTTTGTGGGAATTGAAGGTTGATATTGGTGTGCCTTCTTAAGTAAATCCAGTGCCCTGTTGTACCGTCCTCCTGGGCGTGCCACGCGATACAGCCGTTCGACGGTTTCAATGTTGTGATTAAGGATATTTGGTGCAGCATTCAATACGGTATAAAGGTCATTGGTACGGCCAGAGAAATCAGGGGTGAGGACTTCGATCCGGCATTGTGGAGACTGCCTACGGATGGCGCTAATCGTCGCAGCGAAGATTCCTGAGCCACCGTCAGGGATGTCGTCACGGTCAACTGACGTGATCACGACGTGTTGGAGGTCAAGCTTTGCGACAGCCGCTGCAATCCGGTCAGGTTCTTTGGTGTCTATCGCTTGAGGCGTTCCATGAATGACATTGCAGTAGCCGCACGATCTAGTGCAAATATCTCCAAGAATCATGAATGTTGCTGTGCCTTGGGTCCAGCATTCACCAATATTGGGGCAATTCGCTTCCTCGCAGACCGTGTTCAGAGAGAGCGTTCGCATTAAGCTTTTAAGCCGGAGATAATTAGGGCTACCGGGTGCCCGCACACGCAGCCAAGAGGGTTTATTGCCACGTGGCAGTGTTTCAGGCCGGCGGTGGCGGCCGCGAATTAGTGGGATGGGCACAGGGGAAGTCATTCTTGAGTTGATGTTATCGTGAGGTTTCTATGGCGTCCATAGGTCGTCTTGCTATTACTTGGTTGGGGCACAGCACTTTTCTGCTAGGGACCCCTGGTGGTAAGCGGTTGATCTTTGATCCTTGGTTGGTCGACAACCCACGCTGTCCTGAAGAATGGAAGCGAAAAGTTCCGGTTGTTGACTTGGTCCTTGTGTCGCACGGGCATTCTGACCACATTGGTGACGCGGCGCGTGTAGCCCGTGAGAGTAATGCTCCAGTCGTTGGTATGGTCGAGCTGTGCCGGTGGTTGCAGCGGCAGGGTGTCCGCCGGATTGAGCCGATGAATTTAGGTGGCACGATTACAGTGGCAGGACTTCGTGTTACGTTGGTTGAAGCTCAGCACAGCAGTGCCTGTTTCGACGATGAGAGTCCGATCTACCTTGGAGCACCGTCTGGATTTATCCTCACTCTCGAAGATGGACGAGTAATCTACTTTGCTGGAGACACCGATGTTTTCGAAGGGATGCGCCTTATTCGGGAACTGTACCATCCAGAGGTTGCATTTCTTCCTATTGGTGACCGATTTACCATGGGACCGAGGGGGGCAGCGTTGGCTTGCGACCTGTTAGGTGTAAAGCAGGTCGTGCCTATGCATTATGGAACCTACCCAGCCTTAACGGGAACTCCGAAAGAACTCCGTAAGTATGTCTTGGCTGGGATCGACGTTCTTGAATGTCGTCCGGGTGAAACCGTGGAGTAATCCGGCGGGTTTATACTCTTAATTGTGAATGATGACGTTAAGATGAATCACCGCTTCACGCTTCTTGAGGCCCAGAAACTTCTTCCTAGGGTGTATGAGAAAACATCTGATGCCGTAAATCGGGTTCAGCAAATACGGGTGCAACTTGACGAGTTCGGGGATGGTACGCCTAAGGGCCGACGGCTTTTATCTGAAATCGATGAGTCTGTCGTGACGTGGACTCGTGATATGGAAATGTTAGGTGTTGTGGTGAAAGGGTTGTGGCTTATCGATTTCGATAGCGGTGAAGGTTACTATTGTTGGAAATACCCTGAACCAGCAGTTAGTCACTACCATGGTTATGACGATGGGTTTTCTGGTCGTATTAAGATTATCTAACGGGATTGATGCATATTCGAATTGGGCGCACCTTGATCCATGGCTAGCCGGCCGTGTATTCTGTTGTCCCGGTTAACATTATTGGCAGTATCCGGAGGAATGAATGGCGTATTCGATTTGTGAGCCTTGTGTTGGGACAAAAGACACAGCCTGTGTTGACGTCTGTCCTGTCGACTGTATTCATCCACGTAAAGACGAGGAAGAATTCGAAGCCGAAACAATGCTCTATATACATCCCGACGAGTGCATTGACTGTGGTGCGTGCGTTCCCGCTTGTCCCGTCGAGGCGATATTTGCTAATGATGAAGTTCCAGATCAGTGGGAGAGCTTCTGCGAGACCAATGCAGTATGGTTCGAGGGTAAGTAGGCGTTTCGCCTCTAATTCCGCGTAGCAAAGTCACTCTAAATTATGGGTCTTATCGATCATAGCTTTGAAGACAATTTCATCACGACGAATCTTGATCGTGTGCTGAATTGGGCTCGGCAGTCGTCACTTTGGCCAATGGGATTTGGATTAGCCTGTTGTGCGATTGAGATGATCGCGACGTCAACATCTCGCTACGACATCGCAAGATTTGGCGCCGAGGTGTTTCGTGCGTCACCGCGGCAGTCAGACCTGATGATTGTGGCGGGTACTGTTACTAAGAAGATGGCTCCGGTACTGCGACGCCTTTACGACCAAATGCCAGAACCGAAGTGGGTGATTTCCATGGGGAGTTGCTCGAATGCTGGTGGGCCGTTTCCGACCTATAGTGTTTTACAAGGTGTCGATAAGATCGTGCCAGTTGACGTTTATGTGTCTGGTTGTCCGCCTCGTCCAGAAGCATTGCTGTATGGGCTCATGAGGTTACAGGACAAGATCCGAAAAGAAAATACAGTGCTTCGGAAAGAACGCGTGATAATGGTCGGTCAGTCCGAGCCTATCTTAGTTGAGGACCGGGGTTAACGTATCGTGCTGTTTCTTGCAAAATTATTCCGGACGGTTTTCCTGGTTGATCTTCTAAAAGGCCTCTGGGTTACGTTGAAATATACGCCTGAGCCGGCCTTTACTTTTCAGTATCCGGAAGAGCGTCGACCGGTGGCGCCTCGCTTTCGTGGCGTGCTTCGTTTACAGGTTGAGCCAGAGACGGGGGCACAGACGTGCATCGTCTGTGATCAGTGCGCTAAGGTTTGTCCTGACGAACTGATAAATTTGGGCGGTCACCGTGAACCGGGACACAAAATAAAAGTGTTAGATTATTTTGATTTCAATTTGTCTCGGTGTTCATTCTGTGGGTTGTGTGCGGAAGTTTGCCCCACGAAGCCGGTGAAGGCCCTCATTATGAGTGAAGACTACGAACTTGGCACTTACAGCCGGGACGCGCAAATCATGCGGGTTGACGAAATGTATGATGGTGTGCCAATCGAGCCGTACACTCGCTAAGTGGTTGTTCTATAACCCTTCTCTTGAATTTAACTGAGCTTGTTTAGTGGTTTCACAGTTGATTTTCCATTCATTCAGAACTATGTTGTCGCGTCCGGTTTGTGTAATCCGTTTAGAGGGTCTTGCACTAGTTAAACCAATGGGGCATAGTTTTATTAAGTAGTTACATTTTAGTTACCTGCTTACGTCTGATGTAGCAGGTTTTTTTATCCTGAGTGTCGGAGGGTCTGCATGCGCGTAAGTGGCATCGGTATCAGGGGGATATGTCTGATGCTGGCGTTTTCGATTGCACCCATTGTCATCATTGCGGAATCAACTCCTGCGAGCGCTCGCAGTGAGATTCGTCTGCAGTTGGCAGACCTTTTGTTCGCGGATGAGCGGTATTGGGAAGCACTGACTACTTACGAAAATGCTAAAGACGGCGCAAAACCAGAACAGTTACTTCGTGCGTCTGGGGGCTTGCTGCGATCACTGTTGCAGGTAGCTGAATTTTCTCGGGCATACCAGGAAGCTGAATTCCTCAATAGCCTTGGCAGTAATAATTCTGAACTGCGTTCCTTGTATGCCGAGGCACTCTGGGCCTTTGGCTTGTTTGCTGAAGCGGAGCAGATCTATAACGAAATTCTCGCTGTTGATCCTGCGAATACGTCAGCACGTCATGGGATGGGGCGTAGTCTCGCGGCGCGTGGACAGATGGATGAGGGCGTTACACAGTTGCAGGCAGCAATATCTGGTGAAGAACGGCCAGAGTACTACCATACGCTTGGAACAGTCTTGCGCCGTATGCACCGATACGCCGAAGCGGCAGATGCCTTAGAAGCCTATGTAAATCATCTTCCTCAAGTACGCCGGACAGAGAAGAGTGATTGGGTACGTTCGGAGATTCGGTTTCTTCGGTCTTTTGGCGATCGAGTACCGCTTCAGCGTCCACCGGACCAGCTTAGTGAGGTGCATACGATTCCATTTCGTTTGCAGAGGGACAAGGTCATTGTCCGCGGGCGGGTGAATGGTGGAGACGTGATGGATTTGGTGGTGGATACGGGTGCCGAGCAGATGGTCATGTCGAAACCATCGGCGCAACGTGTCGGAGTAAGACCCATCACCAATACGCTCAGTGCTGGTGTCGGACGTGTGGGTCTTCGTGGTTTGGAATCAGGTCGCGTTGATACGCTCGAAGTCGGGACGTTACATGTTTCCAACGTGCCGACCATCATTAAAAATCCCCCACTCAGTGGATTGCCTGATACTCGTAGTGAGAATAGTTTTTCGCCATTGGCTCTGGGGCTTTCGACGATTATTGATTATAAGAATCACCACATGATTGTGGCTGACGATTTACCGGATGAACCCTTTGATATAGAGATGCCGATGCGGTTTCATCGTTTGGCAATGGTTCGCGGGATCATCAATAGTGAGCATCCGAAGAGCTTTATCGTTGATACCGGTGGTGAGGTTATCTCGATTAGTCTGAGTGCCGCCAACAGTTTGGGTATTGTGCCGGTTCGTCATATTCCGCTGAGGGTCTACGGGACGTCTGGGTGGGACCAGGATGCATTCCTGCTTCCAGGGGTGAATTTAATGTTTGACCGTGTGCAGTACGATAATTTTTCTGTTGTGGTGTTGAACCTGCATCGTCCCAGTGCGTTACTCGGTTTTCAGGTCGGAGGTATTATCGGCCATAAATTTTTAAGTAATTACCGTGTAGCGCTTGATTTAAATCGTGGCGTGGTACGTTTAACGGAGCTATAGATATCTAGCTTTGTAGGAACGACCTTGTCAGTGCTGGCTCTACTAGAAGTCGTAGCCTATCCAAAGTTGCATTCTGACATTCCTGAAGAAGTCGCTGCCGCGCGTTCGACCATCCCGAGCTGCTTCGGCAGCGAACAGTACATCTTCCCAGCCTCTGTTGAACATCGTTAGCCACGACCAATCGATATGTATGGGAAATCCGATTGCAAATGTTGTTAGTCCGAAGCCGTAGGAGGCACGTGCATTCGCGAGGCGGAACCCGGTGACAGACACCGGATCACCAAAGATTTGTTCTACGCCATCAGTCGCTGGGTTGAGGCGGTATCCAGTAACGGGTCTTACGTTGACTTCTTCACTTGTCCAGGCATTGAGGGGTTGTCCATCGAAACCAGCAACACCGAAATTGAAGAAAAATGTGCCTCGGATTCCTCCCAATATCCCGATAGGCGTTGCCATTGCTTCAATCAGAGGGAAACGGAGCTCCGCATTGCCATAGAACGATTTGTGTCCAATGAACTGGAGGTAGTCATATCCCCTCATTTCTGATAATCCACCAAAAAACGTGAAGTCGGGAAACTGCCCCCAACTTTTAAACCCACGGCCACGGACAGCGAGCACGCCATTTTCAGCAATTCTCAGGTAATACCGAGTATCGAATTCCATTGATTGGCGTGACAGAAAACTAGACATTGGTGGGGCGAACTCATACCCAAGCATGACCGTATTTCCGGAGACTGGACCATATTCTCGCAGGACAGTAGTTTCTTGCACAAAGCGTGCACCGAGTGGTGCAAAGCTTCCATTCCGAAAGAGTGTGGTTCCAAATTGCTGCATTTGAAACATGTCTGACTGCGCCTGTAAAGCATCGTTGGCAAATGTCTCTCGGTATTTAAAGAGACCTCCTGACAATTCAACTCGCCTGTAGCGATCGAACGGATAAATTCCTGAAATGCTGCCCCCTTCAGTGCGACGGGTTGCAATGGCCTGGTCACGACTCAGATAGCTGAAGCTGGAACCAAATATTTGTCCGGGGGCATAGCCATAGAAGAATTGTTCCGACTGAGCTCCTTGTATCGAGTATTGGAATCGACCGGACAGATTTGCGTAAGACCCTCCAATGGTCCGGTACTGCGAAATAGAATAAATCAAGGCGCTGAAGTACTGGTCGCCAAGGACATCCGAGAATGAGATTTGCGTGCCTCCAAAAATGTCACCGTTATTTGTGACGCCTATATTTAACGGAGGGAGGGCGTCGAGGTACATGTTTTCGAAGCGCTCTTTTTTTCGAGCATTGAGTGGATTCAGCGTATGCGTAAGAGGAGCCTGGAAGTCGATAGTTGGGCCTGGTGCGCCAAAGTCACTAGTTTGAGCGACATAAAGCGGTTCATCGTATTCGATGGAGCGCAGCCCGTACTCACCTCTGTAATAGGTAATAAATCCAATGCGCCGGTTGTCCGAATCTTCATTGGGTGACAAGCCGATGGGATTTACCACACCTGTCGAGGCGTCGGTGAGTTGGCGTAGTTCACCCGTTTCAATATCCAATGTCCATATGTTGAAGATTTCGGCGTCGGTAGCTGTTTCTGATTCGAGAGGTTGTGTCGGGTCAGCGGCAGTCGATGCAAATACAAGAGTTCGGTCATCAAGAAACTCACCGCCGGCGTCGTCATGCGTGCCGAATGTTAATTGGATGCGCTCGCCAGTGGTTCGATCGAATCGGAACAGTTTGTTATTGCCACTCACGCGTGTCATATGAACGATATATCGTCCGTCTGGTGAGTAGAATGGTGCATAGTCCGCGAGGTCTGTATCGGTCACTTTGGTGACTTCATATGTATCAAGGTCGAGTTCGTAGATGTTGCCGACGGCTCCCTCAAGTGCTGAAAATACGACCGTTGTTCCATCGGGTGAAAAGTTTGGTGATTCGGGTTCATCAACCATGTCGAGTTGGACTAACGTTTCAATTTCTTTGGTGACCACGTTCTGTACGACGAGAGCTTTATGCTTGCCTTTACGAACCATGTACGCGAGCCGGTCACCTGTCGGAGCCCATGACATCCACGGGACCGTATTCCAACGCTGTCCGGGTGCAGGGATGTACTCGAACCCATAATTTTGATTGAAGCCGTTTGTGAGATTGTCAATCACGTCGCCGGTTCGGGATGATAGCAGCACGATGTCTGATTCTCGGTCTTTGCGGTCTGCAGCCATGGCGGCTATCACTTCACCGGTTGGTGATGCTTCGATCGAATACACGACTGGATAACGGCTACGCAGCGGATCTGGTGTGAGGTCACGTCCATAGTCGGTTGGGCGCTCTTTTTCTCGAAAGACTTCAAAACGTTCTTCGAGATATGCCTTAAAGGCATCATCGAATTCTTCGGCCTCAAGGTCAAAAGCTTCTTCGTAGGGGTCTTCACCACCACCGATGGCATTCCGGCGTAAGGCAAAAAGAAATTCTCGTATGCCTTCCAGTCCCCATCGTTCTTCCATGAATTCAAAGGCGGCGTGCCCAAGGTTGTAAACTACCCGGCCGCTGGCGAACCCGCCGTACCGTTCGAATTCCGTCATAGAGGGCACGATGTCCGCGACGGCAACATCGCGGACCTGCATGAGATCGAGAGGTCGCCATACCCCCGCCATGTAATCAGAGAGGCCCTCGTCTACCCACAAAGGGATGGTGTTGCGGATGATCGAGCGTGGAATGATGTCAAATTCAAAGATATGAGTTAATTCGTGAACGATAAGCCGGTATAAGCCATCGGGCGGTTCGTCGATCGGAAGCACGATACGGTTACGTTGTGGTTCGGCGAATGCCCCGACACCTTCTGGGCTCGCTCCTGGAAATATCAATTGTTGTTCGAATTCACTATGTGTTTTGAACACAACGAGGGGGATTACAAATGCAAGGTCGTGGCGGAGGTCGGCGCTTATTTGTTGGTAGGCGCTTTCTGCGTAACTTGCGATACGTCCCAGGTGTTCCTCTAGCTCCGGATAGTAGTAAATTTCAAAATGATCCGTTGTATAGATATGCCAATCGAATTTGTCGTATTGCACCCGATTCTTGCCGTAGTACGGTATGGCGCCAAACTGGGCATAGGTCGTTCCGGCGGAGCACGTCAGTAGAAAGATTAGTGCGGTTGCTATTTCCCACCGAAAACGAGTTCTAAATTGGCTGCGTAACATCACGACACCTCTTGAGGGTCAGGGGACATATCAGTCTATCCAGTGCGCAATCTTATTTCTGGAGAGAGCACCTAAATTTCTAGTCGTGAGACCCTTGAATCGTCACCGTGTTTCAATGAATTCTTGTTGTCAGGGCCCTACTCTTCATCTTACTGACTAACGACTTCTTCGGCAATGCAGCAGTGTGTGAGCAGGTAACGAGCTACGGTACCCGAGGCCAAGAATCTGGTCAGTTTTAAATGATGATTGCGTTTGAGTCGCGCTCAAAAGTACGCTGATGGCAATGACTTTCCCTAGTTAAGGTTGTTCAATGCTACGTACTCTAGTTATATTAGGGGCATCGTAGATGCTATCGGGAGTGGACTAATTATGATGAGGCGCTGGATATTGGCAGTCGGAGCTGCGGTGGCACTTGGGTTTTTGACCTTGCCGGTTACCCCAACTTTTAGCTTAGAACCGGTTTCATCATTATTTGACTACGACGTATCCGCGGCGGCGGCATGTGATGCTGATGCCAAACCAGCTCCTCTCGACTATACCCTGCGCGACGTGACTGGTGAGGAAGTTGACCTGAGTTCCCACAAAGGAAAAGTCATTCTTTTGAACTTTTGGGCAACATGGTGTGGTCCATGCAAGATTGAGATCCCATGGTTTGTTGAATTCCAGGAGACCTACGGGGATCAAGGACTTGTCGTGCTTGGTCTTTCAGTTGATGACACCCCTGAACAAATGAGGCCATTTATTGCAGAATATCGGGTGAACTATCCGATGCTTGTTGGTCTTGGTCGAGAGGATTTCCAGGAGGCGTACGGACCGGTTTGGGGACTTCCGATTACCTTTATGATCGATCGTGAAGGTACGCTGTGTCGTAAACATATTGGTATCGCGACAAAAGAGGAATTTGAAAAAGATCTGGCTGACCTTCTATAGAATACGAACGTGTGAATTAGAGTAGTCATCGGTATCTCTAATTGGCGTCAGCTTCTTCCGTGTTGTGTATTCATTAAGGCGCCCCCCCCCCCTGTAGTATCATCCCTACCATGCTGAAGGGATTCAGGTTTGCAACACTGGCCTGTGGTTGTCGGGTTGGTTTTCGAGAAGGCTGTGAGGGGAGCCCGGTTACGGTTGTGGTGGAGGACAAGTCTTCGATATGTACCCTCCTACTGCATGTAGCTGGCATGCCTGTCTATGACTACCGTGAAGCCCTGAGGCCCTCTAACCGACCGATGCTTCCAGCTGAGGGAGAGTACGAAGAAGAGGGTTGATACAATCAACCCCATCTCGGAACTCTTGTCGTTCATAGTAACTTCACTCGTGTGATTGGTCCTCGTTTCTTTAGAGGTGCGTAGCGATGTCCCAACTTTCGTCAGAGCTCGAAGTAGATTGTCCGTGTTGTGGTTCAACGCTGATCGTCGATGTTCATCTTCGTCGCGTCGTGTCTCATCGTGAGCTTGAACGTGAGGATAAGCCAGTCTTAGAGGATGCCCGCCAAATTCTTGATGCAGAGGCTGCGCGGCGAGAAGCAATCTTTCAACAGTCAGTTACTGATGAGAAAGGCCGTAGCGATGCGTTGGCGAAACGCTTTGAGGAAGCTCTTAAAAACGCCTCATCAGAACCACTTACGAAGCCAGTTAGAGATTTTGATCTTGACTGATGGTGCTTTGTGACTTCGACGTAGAACCTCGAAAAGTCTGTGGGACACTTTCTCTGGTTTTGATATTTTCGGTAGTGCGGACTGGTCTAGGCGAGTACTGAGTATTCGGTCAGGATGCTCTAATCTGCTCCAGGATAAATTGGAGTGCTGTTTGTTCGGCCCAATACCCATCGAAGCCTGTCTCGGGCGAGGTGTAGAAACCGCAGTGTCCGCCGTAATCTGTTATCAGCGTTGTCACATGGGAATTGTTTGAGATAGCTTCTTCTGAAAATTGTTCATGCGGAACAAAAGGGTCGTCTGCAGCACTAAGGATGAGCGTCGGGATGGTGATGTCGTCGACTACGCGTAGACTACTAGCGCGATAGTAATAGTCTGCTGCATCATTAAACCCATGATGAGGAGCCGTGTACATCTCATCGAATTCTCGTACCGTTTTCACTTCATTGAGTTGTCGAAGATCAAATAGGCCTGGCAGTGCGCGTGCTTTTCGACGCATACGTTTCTTTAGATTCCTGACGAAGTTCCATTCGTAAATGGTATTTTCTCGACGTTCGAGAGCGTCCACACAACGACCAAGATCCATGGTCGGCGATACGGCGCAAATTGCGCGTAACTGCTCCGGTGGATTTGATCCATAATCTCCCGCTAGCTTTATCCCAACATTTCCTCCCAATGAATAGCCCACAATGCCTATGGCATCTAACCGATCTACATTAATAAGTTCTTGAATTACGGCGGCGGGATCGGTCGATAGGCCTGAGTGGTACAAGCCTTGCGAAAGATGTTCCGTATCGCCGCAATTTCTTTGGTTGAGTAGCACTACGTTGAGGCCAATGCGGTACGCTTTGTCTGCCAGGCCACGCATATAGTGAGCTTTACTCGAACCTTCAAGCCCATGTAATGCAATGAGTGTTGGATGAGCTGAGGGATCTATTTGCCAATGACAGTGTGCCAATACTCGTGCGTCCGGTGCGACATCGAAGTAACGTCTGACGGGGCAAGGAAGCCCTGGGAAATAACGCGGTTTCCCCCAGGTGTAGAGGGTCATGCGGTGTCCGCCATCGAGTCCTTGAAACGGGACGAAGTGGTTGTAGAGCACAAGTAAGAAGGTAACTTATCAGTTGTTAGGTCGAAGGACGTAACATTGCCACATTAGTTGTACGCACGGGTACGTTGCGCAAATCGTGCGTCTGTGCGCAGGTCATACACCAAAAATGATCCTTGTTCGTGTACAAGTGGCAATTCGATCGGGTGCTCGGTGATCAGGTAATCGATGTGATACCGCCGAGCGAGACGTTTCGCACGAGAGGGAACGAGCTGTGAAAAATCACCAAGCTCAGTGATACGATTTGAAACCCTGTCAGCAATGTCGTCTGAGTAGATCGCGATACCGATGTCTTTGATTTCTTCAAGGTACACATCCCGGCCACTGGCGGCCCTGACACTGGATCCGTAACGCCATGCATGTCCCGGATCAACTAAAAAATGGGTCCCGATTGGTTTCTGTTCTGCCCATTTCATTACCGCGGTCCATTCGGTGTCCGGTAGGTCAATTTCAACTAGTGGATGACTCGAACGTTCAAAGTACGACACGTATGCTCCGCGAGATAATGCGGCGATGAATATGAGTGCTACCCCAACGTAGCGGACTTGTAGACGTGAAGATTTATTTGTGGTGTTAAGTGGACTTTCGATCACGAGCCAGACCATGTAGGTAATGGCGACGATGTCCAAAAGCCAGAAAATTCGACTGAATTGCAATTGAACGATGAGTGCTACACCCGAGTGCGCTAATGGTACCGACAGTAGAAAGAGCATTAGCAATGCGGCACAGCCGGCGACTAATCCTGTTTCTCGAGGTGTGGTCAGGTTGAGCGTTCGTCGATAGTCATAGACAGCAGCAACGATTGCTGCAAAACCGAGGTTGGCAAACCATGTCAATAGCGGCCAATCGGTTGCCTGCAGGTAGTCCTTTGTTTGGAGTAGGGCAGTCCATGATGGATTCATTACGACAATTTGTTCTCGAAGTGTACTGGCTAAAAGTACAGCCGCGGCTGCGGCACCTGCTCCGGCGATTGCGAGAATGGGTTGGCGGGATTCTCGGTCCGATACTAAAGCGGCAATGCCAACTAGCACCGCAAACCAAATAGCAGTCGTTGGGTGAAGAAGCATTGCGCCGGCTACCGCACCGACCGCTAGCCATGTGGTTCCTCTGAGGAAGACTGCAACTCCGACTAACCCGAGTGCGAAAGCGAGTTGTCGTGGGTGCAAGTAGGCTTCAAGAGTGTTGACGGCTGTATCGGGAATGCGGTGACGGATTGTTAATGCTGCACTGAGTGCGGCCACACACCACCAGGATTGATAAAGCGAGCGTCCGATAGCTACGGTTGCCCCATACAGAACAAGCAAGCCTACGAAGTAACTGGCAAGAAACGCGCTTGGAAGGGTTAGGCCACTGAACTGAATCAATGGCGCAAATAAGTTATCGAACGCGAAGAATTGATTCTGAGCCGCCAAAAGAGCGGCATCGTGAGGAAATAGTGACGGATTTAGGCCCTGCTTGACGACCGGTATATAGAAAGCTTGGTCGGACACTCCATAGCGATAGCCTCCCACGTTGAGAATAACGAGGACGCAGAATATTACGCCGCCGAGTGCGATTACTGTTAAGCGAAGCATCAGAAGTGAGGGCCACCGACCATTAACTCTTATCGACAGGTGGAGGTGTCCGGCATAGACCTCTGTTTTGAAAATGTGTGCAATTGTCCTGAGGTAGTGTGAATCAGACAGAAATAGACGGTGCGATTCAGGCGGGGTGGAACGTGCTACGAGCAGTTATACAGAGCAAAAATGGCTTGCTGTGAAAATTGATTTTATTTTTCTGAATGGGGGCGTTTTTTGGGTTCACCTTCTTGTCGCCGGGTTTAGTCAGGCAATCTGATCAACAATAGTTGCATGCTCACGGCGGTAATTGTCTACATGTCGATTCTGGTCTTGGTCGGTACGTGGCGCAGCCGTAATGTCAGAACCGGCGATGATTTTCTTGTCGCGGGACGTACACTTCCTGCTCGAGTTCTTGTTTTTACGCTTCTGGCAACGTGGGTGGGTTCTGGTAGTTTGTTTGCTGGGGCAGGATTGGGCTACCGCTCAGGTATTTCGGCACTCTGGCAATCAGCTGGTGCCTGGGTTGGTATCGCACTCGTTTACTTTATTGCCCCGCGTGTCAGACGGATTGCTCAGTATACGGTTCCCGATATTCTGGAACTGCGGTACGGTCCAGTGGCCCGTATTCTTGGCACGATTACGACGGTATTAGCGTATTCAACGATTGCGGCATATCAGTTTAGGGGTGGTGGGCGCCTACTCGCTTTAGTGGCCGACATTGACCCTGGCACCGGCGCGCTGATTACTGCCATCTTTTGCATCCTGTTTACGGCGCTTGCCGGGATGCTTTCGATTGCCTACCTCGATGTTGGAAATGGTCTTCTCATGACTGTTGCGGTCATGCTTGGTGTTGCATTTTTAGTCAACGATGCTGGAGGGCTTTCAATCGCACTCTCGGAGCTGCGCCCAGACCAGTTGTCGATGTTCGGTGACATGGGGTCACAAGCAGCGTTGGCATTATTTCTTCCGACGATGTTTTTGTTGCTTGGCGAAGCAAATATGTACCAGAAGTTTTTTTCGGCACGGGATGAACGCGCGGCACGTGTAGCGGTTATCGGTTGGATCGTTGGTACGATTATCCTTGAGACATTGATCGATTCGATTGGTATTTTAGGGAGCTTGTCGATTGTTGGTCTAACATCGATCGAATCAGAAGAGATTGTTGTTCGAGTTGCTACAGAGGTTCTTCCGGGACCGCTTGGGTTATTGCTTGTATGTGGCGCTGCAGCGATTATTGTTTCTACGGCAAATAGTTTTCTCCTTACGCCGTCGACTAATCTGATGAGGGATGTTTATCAACGGTTTGTTGACCCGACCGTATCTGACCGTCAGATGGTTGTGTATACGAGGATGGTTGTTGTTGTCATCGGCGGGGTCGGTTACATCGCTGGTAACTTCTTCCCGACGATTTTGTCGATGGCTCTATGGGCGTACACCATGTACGGTGCCGGTATTACTCCGGCGTTACTTGGAGCACTGTTGTGGAAGCGGGCGACACCGTATGGAGGAGTCGCCTCGATTGCTGTCGGAATGACGACGACTTTTTGTTGGGAGGTGTTTGCACTCGCACGATCGACGGACGGAAGCCCAGAGTATCTCTTTGGCTGGCAGACGATCTTTCCGGCTTTGACGTTGTCAGTTCTCACACTAGTGTTGGTCAGTCTGGTCACGACACCATTGAATTCACCCAACCGTGACCTGAGTGCTATTGATTGATAATGATTGTTCTTGTCTCGACCTACGAACTTGGCCGGCAGCCCTTTGGTCTTGCGTCCCCAGCGGCGTGGCTCACCCGTGCTGGGTGTGATGTGACATGCCTTGATTTGTCTCGACAGCCATTCGATGCTTCCATAGCTGAGGCTGAGCTCGTGGCCTTCCATCTTCCAATGCATACGGCAACTCGGCTCGCGGTGCCAGTGATGAAGCGTCTTTTAGATTTAAATCCGAATCTTAAGATATGCGGATATGGGTTGTATGCATTCTTGAATGAGGCGTTTCTTCGTTCTATCGGGGTATCGCATATTCTCGGAGCGGAATTTGAGGCAGATCTTGTCCGCTTAGCTTTGGACGAGACTCCGCTTATGACCGGTGAAGGTATTCAGCGGTTGAAATTTGTGACTCCCAATCGAGATGGTCTACCAGCATTAACAGAATACGCAACGCTTCAAGATGGCGCACTGCGTCGGATCGTCGGTTACACAGAAGCTAGCCGTGGTTGTAAACATACCTGCCGCCATTGTCCAATTGTGCCGGTGTATGAGGGGCAGTTTAGGATTATTCCAGTAGATATTGTTGTTGCGGATCTCGAACGGCAAATTGAAACAGGCGCGGAACATGTTACGTTTGGGGACCCCGATTTTTTTAACGGCATCGGCCATGCACGGCGTGTGATCAAGACCGTCGCTTCACGATTTCCAGGTCTAACCTACGATGTCACGATCAAAGTCGAGCATTTACTGCAGTATAGGCAGTTTATCCCCGAGCTTCGTGATACCGGGTGTGTGTTTATTACGAGTGCGGTTGAATCATTTGACGATGTTGTGCTCGAGCATTTTCAGAAAGGCCATACCCGGGGTGACGTAGAGCACGCTGTCGATATCTGTCGTAGGGCTGGAGTACCGGTCGCACCAACATTCGTCGCATTTAATCCATGGACGACGCTTGCTAGTTATCGTGATTTTTTGGCTGAAATTGATCGACTTGAACTGGTTGACAATGTTGCCCCAATTCAACTCGGGATTCGATTACTTGTAACGTCCGGGTCGCATTTACTCGCATTAGATGATCCAGATTTACGTCTCGGAAACTATGATGAGTCGAAGCTTTTATATCCCTGGAGTCACAAAGATCCTCAGGTAGACAGGCTGGCTGATGACATTGGTGCGCTCGTCGGTCTGAATTTACGTGCGTCGCGGCAAGCGATATTTAGTCAGGTCTGGAAACGCGCGTATCATGGAACACCGTTAGCAGTCCGAAAGTCAGATGGACTACGCCAGCGAACCGAGGTGCCCTACCTTAATGAACCTTGGTACTGCTGAGCAGAGCCGACGACTGAGCAGGTAGCTCTGGTATAAATGGTGCAATCGCAGACAGACATTGCCCGTGTCTTACTTGTTGCGGAGACAACGGGATACCAAACCAGGATGTTCGGTGACGTCGCTGAACGGTGTGGTATTTCATTGATTTTTGCGACCGACCGTTGCCACCAGCTTGATGATCCATGGAGAGATGCGGCGGTGCCGATCCGGTTTCATAACGAAGAGGAGTCGGTTCGTGCGATCGTTGAAAAAATGTCCCATGGTCGTATCGACGGTGTCGTGGCGGTCGGAGATCGCCCGGCCGTTCTTGGAGCGCTTGCCGCGCAAGCTCTTGGCGTATGTTTTCATCCAGTAGACGCCGTACGTGCTGCAACAAATAAATTAGATACTCGTCGCCGATTTCGTGCTGCTGGTGTGCCAGTCCCGTGGTTCAAGTCTGTGCCGCTCGACGTCGATCGTAAACACCTTGAGGCGGTTCCATTTCCATGCGTTGTTAAACCGCTGTCATTATCGGCCAGCCGTGGTGTGATTAGAGCGGATAGTCCGAGTGAACTCGAAGCGGCGATAGTCAGACTGTCGGATCTTTTGCGTAGTACAAGTGTGTTATCGCGTCGTGAAAAGACAAGCGATACGATTTTGCTTGAGGAATATATTTCTGGACGAGAACTGGCGATAGAAGGATTTGTGACGAATGGTCAATTTCGACTGTTGACGATCTTCGATAAGCCAGACCCACTCGAAGGACCGTTCTTTGAAGAGTCGATCTATGTGACACCAACGAGTTTGACGGAATTTGAGCAGCGCCGAGTAGAACGGCAGGTCGATGCTGCGATACGGTCACTCGGCTTAACTCATGGACCAGTTCACGCCGAGTGTCGGTTGGGTAGCGGCTCTGTGTTTGTACTTGAGGTGGCCCCGCGTTCGATTGGTGGTCTTTGTTCAAGAGTACTTCGGTTTAAGGGTCCTGGAGGGGATGTTGTTTTCGAGGAGGTGATTTTGCGGCATGCGCTGTCGGAACCAATTGATCAGTATCGACTAGCGTCAGAAGCGGCTGCGGTCATGATGATGCCAGTTCCGGAGGCAGGTGTGTTTAAAAAAGTCTCCGGTCTTGAAACTGCACGGGGTATGCCATTTGTCGAAGACATCATTGTCACGGCCAAGCGCGACCAACGGTTCGTTCCGTGGCCTGAAGGTTCCAGTTATCCGGGATTCATTTTTTCACGCGGTGGAACGGCAGCGGATGTGGTCACTTCGCTTCGTAATGCGCATGCAGCGCTGCAGTTTGATGTGGATCGAGAGATTCCTCTCTCCGCCTCGAGGAAGAGAAATAATATTTGCCTGTAGCTACTGTGAGATGGTTGCGGTTGTTGAGAAGGACCGGAACTCGCGGTAATTATTTTTTTTCTTGGGGAGGCACATAATCTGGTGGGAGCGCAGAACCTTCACCGAAAAAGAACTCTTCCATTTGCTGAGCCATCATAGTTTGCGCTTCTTTTTGCCACGGCATGAGTCGGTACTCATTTAGGATCATTTTCATACGCTCTTCCCACAGAGCCCACGCTTCTTTAGAGATATTTGCGTAAATACGTTCTCCAAGTTCTCCGGGCCAAGGGGTCTCGTCGAGTCCAGGGAGTTCCTTTTGCATCTTCACACATTTGACGAGTCGTTCACCACTCGGAGCGTCAGCCATACCCTTAGTGTACTCGGTCCGGCCGTGTTTCGGGAGTGGTCCATACAGCGATAGGTTGACCGTCGATTTCGGTGGTCACGATTCGGGTTATTTCTACCCGAGCATCGTTAAAGCAGGCTCCGTCACCTAGGTCTGTGAGTTCGTCTGGAACGAGCGCATTGGCTGTTGATTCGTTCATCGTGCTGTGTCGCCAGAGTCCTTTTGGTAAGCTGATCACGCCACGTTTAACGTCAGAGTTAACGACGACCATGCAGTGAATTTCTCCTTGGTCGTTGTAGATCCGAGCAGCGTCACCTGTTGCTAGATCACGAGACTCGGCATCGTCTGGATGGATCTGTAGGCGCGCAAGACGAGTACGAAGTTCACCTAGAGTCGAGTTGGTCGTTTTATCGGTGGCCGGTGACACTAATGCCAATGGATATTTTTCTTGGTAAGGATCAGGCCGAAACCGATAGAGTCCTTCCGGGGCTTGTCGTTCTAGTTTTTCAGGGAGCAAGTCGACTTTTCCGTCATCGGTCCGCGGAAATGTATCCCCAAACTGAACTGGACGTACACGTGGTGTTACGCCATGCTCGAGCAGGGGCTGACCTACCTTATCTGGCAGCATACCCGTCACGTGAATAACTGATTCCATGTCTGTTTTAAGAAGCTCATCGATGTCGATGCCGAGTTTGGCTGCCAGATCGCTGAAGACATCTGTATTGGGACGAGACTCTTCAATGGGTTCGATGACAGGCTGTACTAACTGCACGTTCCCGTGGCCATAACTGAGGGCGAGGTCGTAGTGCTCAAGAAATGTTGTTGCCGGTAGCACAACGTCGGCCCAGCGTGCGGTGTCGGTCATTACCTGGTCGAATACGACTGTAAATAAGTCACTCCTGTTTAGCCCGCTTAGTATTCGATTTTGATCGGGGAGTGTAACGACGGGGTTGCAGTTATAGACGAAGAGCATCTTGATCGGCGGGTCGTCATACTCTGTTAGGGCGCGCCCAAGATGATTCATATTGACAATTCGAGTGTTTGGTTCGGGTTCTCGGATCCATTGGTTTTCATCGACATGAAACGCTCGAGAACTGCTCATTGAATAACCGCCGCCGCGGACACCAAACTTACCCGCTACGGCAGGCAAAGTTAAAACGGCCATTGTGGCGTTACCGCCATTTCGATTGCGCTCGAGTCCCCAACCGCAGCGGATTACCGCCGGCGATGTTTCCGCATACATTTCCGCGACACGTTCTAGGAGTTCGGCATCGATGTCAGCAACGGTCGCTGCACGATCGATCGTCCATTCGCTCGCACGCTCTCGCAAGATATCGGCGTGATGAGTATGAGTATCAAGGAAAGAGGTGTCGGCAAAGCCGTGTTCAAAGAGGAATCGGTGGATGGCGAGCGCGACAACGACGTCAGTGCCAGGGCGGACGGCAAGATGGATGTCGGCTGCTTTGGCCAGCGATGTACGCCGTGGATCAATAACGATCAAGGCGGTACCGTTTCGGGTGGCTGTACGTATGTGTGGTATGAGATGGGAGGCTGATGTTGAAGGATTAGCGCCCCAAATCATAATGAGATTGGCGTGTCGGTAATCATCGTACGACACACCTGGCATTCGTCCGTAAAGGGCATCTGTGACCGTCGTTGTTGGTGCCGCGCAAACATTGCGGGCGAGTCTCGATGTTTTAAAACGTCGAAATAATTGGGCGTCAGCGGTGTCTTGTGACAGGAGTCCGTTTGAGCCACCATAGGAAAGAGGCAAGATCGCTTCGGCACCAAATTCATCGCGGATTTGGCGCATGCGCGCGGCAATCGTTTCGAGTGCGTTATCCCAGCTTGCGCGTTCAAATTGACCGCCACCTTTGGTTCCTTTAACGATGCCGGGATGGTGCAGGCGGTTCACGCCATAGACTCGATCAGCGAAACGGCGCACCTTGCTGCAGATAAAACCGCCAGTTAAATCATGACGTTTTGATTGGTCGATATTTGTGATTTGTCCGCGTTCGACGGAGACCGATAGACTGCATGTGTCTGGGCAATCAAGCGGACACGCAGTCTCAACGGTTGACCCTCCCCACCTATCCTCTTCCCGCTTCGACACCAGCAAAGTGTACCATGGGGCTACAGGCTTGCTATTCAGCGCATGGACATCTGTTTTACTAATTTAACGCACTGCTATGGTGACACGACGGCGCTCGATGACTTGTCGTTTGATGTGCCGTCTGGTTCATTCGTTGTCATCGTCGGGCCGAGTCATGCCGGAAAAACCACGTTGCTTCGATTGGTGGCTGGTGATGAGGTGTCAACGACTGGCACTGTTCGCTTTATGTCCCGTAACACGGAGTCGTCGGCGGAACTGGAAACTGTTTCGCCGCTGTTTCTTGATGCCACATCACCTGTAGTAGGCAAACAATTGCCACCGGCCGACACTGGCGTAGTAATTCTCGATGAATTGTCGGCGGATATCGTGTGCACTCCGCTCGAACGGCAGACATATCTGGAGAAACTTCGGTCGCACGTACGCGGAAGTATTGTGTATGCGACGCGCGACGAAGGAGACGCCTTGGCGGTGTCGGACCATCTGGTAGTGTTGCGTAATGGTCATCTCCAACAGTTTGGAACGCCGAAAGAGATTCTTACCGACCCAGCAAATGAGTTTGTCGCGACGTACTTTGGCCGGCCTGTCATTAATTTATTGCCAGCAATCCTCGAGAAAGATGGTCAGGCGATCCTCGTCGGTAATCAGACCATGTCGCTAGCTGGTCGTATCGCTGAAGAATTTTGTCGTGACATAACGGTCGGCGTCCGTCCAGAGCATGTCCGAGTGACGCGAGATGAAGGCGGTTGGCGGGGCCGTGTTGTGTCGGAGGAAGACGATGGTCACTACGCAATAGTCACTGTGAATGTAGAGGGAGTGAGTATTCGAGTCCGGTCCACTGAGTCGTTTTCAGAAAATGAGTCAGTTTTTGTCCGTCTGATGTCGAGACATTGCATTGTCTTTGATGATCGCGGACAACTGTTGGATCAGTTGTGAAAGCACGTGTGATGACTCCCTACCGCGCAGTGGCCGTCATCGGAGTTGCCGTTACGGTGGGAGTGGTTCCAGTTCCAGCGTCGTGGATTGAGCAGATTTATTCGCGAGAGGTGTACTTGGTCGGGCAGCAGGTACTGACAAGCTTGTCGAGCCTCTTTAGGGTTGCATTGCTTGATGTTATGGCGGTGCTAGCTCTTGTGGGGTTCATTTGTTGGTGGGTACGAGCAATTCGTGCCGACGCTCAAAAATCACGTATACGGATCATTGCCAAAATGTGTCTCAATACGATGGCTACGGCAGCCGTGCTGTATTTGATGTTCATGGTGTTATGGGGACTTAACTATCGTCGCGAACCATTGATCACAAAGCTTGAGTATGATGCGACTCGGATTTCACCCGCGAGGCTTCGCGACTTTTCAAGAGAAACTGTTGGACAGTTGAATCGACTGCACAGCATAGCTAGTAGCACGGATTGGCCTGATTTTGAGGAGTTGCCTAATCGGTTTGGTCCAGCATTCGGAGTTGTTCAACGTCGGATCGGCGGTTCACGAACGGCCGTCGTTGGTCGGCCAAAACCCACACTGTTGTCTCCGTACTTTGAACGTGCCGGCATTGATGGGATGGTGAGTCCGTTTTCACTGGAGGTACTCGTTAACCACACTGTATTACCATACGAACGACCATTCCTAGTGGCGCATGAATGGGCGCACCTTGCTGGCTACGCGAATGAGGCTGAAGCTAGTTTTGTTGGGTTTCTCACCTGCCTAGCGGGAGACGAGCAAAGCCAATATAGCGCCTGGTTGTTTCTGATTCCCCAGTTAGTGCGTCATCTTCCGCAAAAGGAGCGTACTGATGTTTATGAAGGCCTTCGCGATGGCCCTCGGCAACATCTCCGTGAAATTTCAGACCGACTTAATCGGGCCGTTCCATTTGTACGTCGGAATGCGAATCTAGCTTATGACCGGTTTTTGAGAGCGAATCGGGTAGCGGGAGGCATTGCCAGTTATGGATTGGTCGTGGACTTGTTGATGGGAACCAGTGGAAGCGATGTCTGGAAAGGTCTTATGCAGCGGGATGATATGATCAGCCGCGTTCTTGGAGAAAACGATGTTTAAGCTTGTAACAACCGTCCGAGGTGGCTCAGTGAATGCTGCTTCTGCTTCAGTTCGCTACTCGTCTGCTGATGAAGCTCGCGAGGCTGCTAAACATTTGATGCATGAGCATCAGCGGGTCATTCGTGTGATGATCATCGAGGAGCCATCCCGTTTCGTCGAGTGGATGGATCGGAGCTAGGCTACTTCTTCATTGGTCTGTAAGTACTGAGCTTGGACCCGGTCTGACGCCGGTCCAAGACCCGCAACGTTTTGCAGTAAACGTTTTTATTGCCTTAGCCGTCTAAATATCGGTGCCTGTCTTTATCTCACATTTCAGATTGTCCGCCCTCCTGTATTTTTTGATTGCGCCAATAGTGCTCGGCGCGCAGTCTGGTCAGGGCATCGCTTCTGTGCCCGGCTCGGTCGTTGTTGTGCCATTTGCGAATCTCACTGGAGATCCTGCTGAAGATTGGATTGGAGTTGGTATTGCAGAGGCCGTGACTGCAGAGATTGAATCACGGATAGACCTCAGTATTACCGTTATTTCTATCGACAGTCCGAATCGTAATGGGGGTAATGGTCTTGACGAACAGATCCTATTGGCAGCTAGAGGACGAGCTGCGACACACGTTCTAACTGGCACCTATCAACGTAGTGAGAGCCGTGTCAGGATCATTGCTCGACTCGTCGAGGTAGCGAACGAAGAGGTGTCTGGGGTCGTTACAGTTGATGGTTCGCTGGCTGATCTGTTTGTACTGCAGGACCGGGTTGCGATTGAAATAGAGCAAGTAATCGAATCCGTTCATTTAGGCCCAAATAGTAGTGTTTCAATGTCACGTGAACCTGCGATGGCTGATGGCCAACGCGAGCGGGCGGATAGTCAGAGAGGTACTGTATCAGCGGCTCCTCCGTCTGGCCCGATCGATCTGACTGGACTCATTGATGGTCCACCCGCACCGATTCCGCCTGCGGTGATGCGACGTGACGAGCAGGGTCGCACAACAGTCCGAGCAATCAAAGTTGATGAGGGCATACGTCTGGATGGTGTGCTCGATGAAGCGGTTTACAGCAGTATTCCAGCGATTTCAGACTTCATACAACAAGTTCCGCAGGCGGGTGCGCCGGCGACGGAGCGAACGGAAGCGTGGATTCTATTTGATGAAGTGAACATTTACGTGTCGGCGAGAGTGTGGGATTCGGCTCCGGAGAGCGAGTGGATCGCTAATGAAATGCGGCGAGATACGAGTCAACTTCGTCAAAATGATACGTTTACAGTCTTCTTTGACACGTTTTACGATCGTCGAAATGGGTTCAATTTTTATACCAATCCACTCGGTGCTCGTGCTGACCAGCAATTTACCAACGAGGGAAATCCAAATGGTGATTGGAATTCGGTGTGGGACGTACGCACGGGTCGATTCGATGGTGGCTGGACTGTGGAAATGGAGATTCCCTTCAAGACACTCCGTTATCGTTCCGGAACACCACAAGTATGGGGAATTCAATTACGTCGAGCGATTCGACGAAAGAACGAGTGGGTTTATCTAACGCGCTTGCCAATCGCAGCTGGGGGAGGAAGCGGATCATCTGGCATCTTTCGTGTATCGGCCGCTGGCACGTTGGTGGGGATTGAGCCGCCTCCAGCGAGTCGGAACATTGAAATTAAGCCATACGCGATCGGTGGACTCACGACCGACCGAACTGCGGTGCCTCCTGTAAATAATCAAATAGACGGTGATTTCGGACTGGATGTGAAATACGGCATTACAGAGAACCTAACCGCCGATTTCACTTACAACACCGATTTTGCTCAAGTGGAGGTAGATGAACAACAGGTGAACCTAACTCGATTTGGTTTGTTTTTCCCAGAAAAACGAGAGTTTTTCCTGGAGGGACGTGGGATTTTTCAGTTTGCCCGTGGGGGAGTTGGGGGGCGTCGTCCCGGTGGTTCTGGTGGCGTATTTGGAGGAGTCAATACACCGACCTTGTTCTACAGTCGACGTATCGGTCTTCAGCGTGGGCGTGTCGTCCCGATTCTTGGCGGTGGCCGAGTAACTGGAAAGATAGGGCCGTTCGATGTCGGGGCGCTCAGTATTCAGACTGATGATGAAGCACGATCTTCTGCAGAATCGACTAATTTTAGTGTATTGCGCCTGAAGCGTGACATTCTTCGGCGAAGCTCGATTGGCGGTATTTTTACAAATCGTTCGGTGTCTACGCGCGGCCACGGTTCGAGCCAGACGTATGGCGTGGATAGCACGTTCGCTTTCTATGACAACCTCAGCATGCTTGGCTATCTAGCGAGAACTGAAACACCGGGTCTTATCGGAAAGGATTCTAGTTACCAGGCAAAGTTTGATTACGCGGCTGATCGTTACGGACTACAGGTCGACCATTTGTTAGTGGAAGATAATTTTGTTCCAGATGTTGGGTTTGTACGGCGAGACAATTTTCGGCGCACGTTCGTTGAGGGGCGTTTCAGCCCGCGCCCTCAATCAATTGACAGGGTGCGCCAATTCACCCTGACCGGTAGTACTGATTACATCCTTGTCGCTGATACGAACATTCTTGAAACCAGACTTAATCAGTTTCGGTTTAATACACAATTCGAAACGAGTGACCAACTTTCTTTTACGGTCAATGACAACTATGAGTTATTGGCTCAGCCTTTTTCTCCGGCACCGAGCGTGACCTTGCCAGTGGGCGGTTACGGGTTTTCAGATGTCGAAGTCGGCTATTCGATTGGACAGCAACGTCGTGTTAACGGCCAAGTGTCTGTGAAACGTGGTGGGTATTTCAGTGGTGAGGTTACAGCACTGACCTTCCGGCAGGGACGCGTCTCTGTTTTACCGCAAATGTCTGTTGAGCCCAGTGTGTCGTTTAATTGGATTGATACGCCACAAGGATCGTTTCGTACGGACCTTGCAATGACGCGCGTCAATTACGCATTTAATCCACGGATGTTTTTTAGTGGGCTCGTTCAGTACAACTCTGCGAATGACACGGTTAGTAACAATTTCCGCTTCCGCTGGGAATATAGCCCTGGGAGTGAATTCTTTGTTGTTTATACGGAGGAGCACACGACGGATCCTTTACGACCTGACCGGATGACGGATCTTCAGAATCGTGGTTTGGTTATCAAATTCAATCGGTTGTTTCGTTTTTAACGATCAACCAAGCCGAGATTTCGCACGATAGCCAGTACCGACTTCGACCGATTCAGCGAATACAAATGCAATCCTGGAGCGCCTCCTGCGAGTAATGCTTCGCATTGCTGCGAGGCGTATTCGATGCCGAAGGCGGTCGCTGCGTTTTCGTCGTCACCGCATTTGTCGAGCTCGGTGAGTATCGGTTCTGGAAGCGACGCGCCACAGAGTGCGCTGAATCGTTTGATTTGCGCGCTACTGAGAATCGGAAGAATACCAGGCGTAATGGGGACGTGAACGCCAAGTTTGTTTCTCAGATAGTCAACCATTCTGAAGTAGTCATCGTTATTAAAAAACAGCTGTGTCAGGATGAACTGCGCGCCATGTTCAACTTTGTTTCGAAGTCGTTGCCAGTCGATCTCTCGACTTTCCGTGCAGGCGATATGCCCTTCGGGGAATCCGGCGCAACCGATTGACATATCGCTACCCGTGCTCTGCTTAATAAAGTCAATCAATTGATAGGCGTAATCGAATCCATCGGCTGGTCTGACTAGCTCGGGTGTGTCGGCCGGTGGATCACCGCGAAGCGCGAGGATGTTGCGGATCCCTTTGGCTTTGGCCTCATTGATATACGAGAGGATGTCGGCAGATGTACTTGCCAGACAGGTCAGATGGGCCATTCCGACAAGTCCGAAGTCGCGCTGGATACGGTCCACCACGCTAAGCGTTTTGTCACGGGTGCTTCCACCGGCGCCATAGGTAACGGAACAGAAGTCTGGATTAGCCTCCGCAAGTCGGGGGAGCACTCGGTCGTAGAGGCTTTCTTCGCCTTTAGCGGTCTTGGGCGGGAAAAACTCCACTGAGATCGCCGGCCGATCGTGCGCGGAACACTCCGCATAAATATCAGAAATGGACTTCACGCCACTAGTGTCGGTCAAATCGTCCGACTCCGCTAGGGTGACAATTCTGTTCGGCTGTTGCAGACTTGCCAGATGCAGCCGACACAAGAACCGCCCACTCGTCCGTTCACCTCATTCGTTCCTGAGGAATCCAACCTTCCTGAACTGACGTTTCGGGCGGTGTTTCTCGGAACGGTTATGGCGATTGTCCTGGGTACCGCGAATGCCTATCTCGGGATGAAAGCAGGACTGACGGTAGCGGCGACATTCCCGGCAGCTGTTGTTGCGATGGCGGCATTACGAATCTTGGGTGGGTCGGTGCTTGAGGAAAATATGGCACGCACCACAGCGTCGGTTGGTGAGGCGCTTGTGGCTGGCGCGATCTTCACGATTCCAGCATTTGTCATTAGTGGAGTGTGGGATGAACTTCGATATTGGGAAAGTACTGCAATTATGCTCGTTGGAGGATTGCTTGGCGTGCTTTTCATTGTGGTGCTCCGCCGGACGCTGGTTGTTGAGGCCGACTTGCCGTTTCCGGAGAGTGTAGCTGCGGCAGAATTGGTTAAGGCTGGTCAAGGCGGGCAACAAACGGGGTCAGCTTTTGTGTTTAAAGCCATGGGTGTTGCCGCAGCATGGGAACTCATCAAGAATGGCAATGGGGTAAAACTCGTGGCCGATTCGGCGACGACATTCGTTTCACTCGGACGGTCGACAATCGAAATGCTCGGCCAGCAAATTACCTATGTCGGAGGTTTTCTTTTGCAGTCTCCGGCTGCGTCGCCGGCGCTTGTCGGGGTGGGATTTATTGTCGGTCCCCAGATCGCGGCAACCTTGTTCGCTGGGGCGGTGATGGGGTGGCTGTTACTCGTCCCGCTGAGTCTGTATCTCAATCCGCAGCTAGCTGCACAAGCGGGAGACGCTGCAGGTTTTATTGAACTCAGTACAGAAGTGTGGCTTCGACAGGTACGGCCTCTAGCGGTCGGTACTATGATTGTTGCGGCATTTTATACGCTGTTTAAGCTTAGAACGTCGCTCCTTCAAGGGATCGGCAGTGCCATGACTGACCTTCAGTCTTCGCAGGGTAGGGTGGGTGGTCGCCGAGATATCGACCTCAATTTTCAAAAGATTGGCTTAGCTATCGGCGCGCTGTGTATTCCTCTTTTTGGACTGTATTGGTACTTCAGTGAAAGCCTGGCAGGTGCGGCTTTGCTGACTGTCATGATGGTGGTCCTCGGGTTTTTGTTTGCGGCAGTTGCCGGCTATCTTGTTGGATTACTTGGAAGCTCAAACAATCCGATTAGTGGGCTGACACTTAGTACATTGCTTATTGCCGCGGTTGTAATGGTTGGCATTGGTGTGACAGGGTCGAGTGGCGTTCTGGGAGTACTCGCCGTGTCGGGCGTGGTGTGCTGTGCGTGCGGGATTGCCGGTGACATGCTGCAGGATCTCAAGGTCGGACATATTCTTGGTGGGACGCCTTGGAAAATGCAGGTTGGTGAGTTGATCGGCGTGACAGTCGCGGCGCTTGTGCTGATTTGGCCGATGATCTTAATGGATGAGGTCTACGTTATCGGCAGCCCTGAACTTCCTGCGCCGCAGGCTGGCCTGATGGCGCTTATTGCGCAAGGTATCGTGGGTGGAGACATGGCATGGCCTTTGGTCATGACCGGGATGGCACTTGCGATCGGGTTAATTCTTATTAACGCACCGTCGCCAATGTTAATTGCCGTCGGTATGTATCTTCCGTTTCCTTCGACGGCGGCGATTTTTGTCGGAGGTCTCCTAGCGTGGTGGCTCACTCGGTCTGTCGAGACACAGCAGGCGAGTGAAGAAGAGCGAACTCGCGCGAAGAATACTGGTGTTTTGTTGTCTTCTGGGTTTATTGCCGGAGAGGCGTTGATGGCCGTACTGCTCGCATTAGTGGTGGGGGCCAGCGAGGCATTTCCTTGGTTGGTGGTGCCGCCGATTGCTGATAGTGCATTAGGCGGTGCACTTGTCTTCGCGCTCCTCTTTTATATGTTGGTCAAGATTCCTTTGGCGGCCATGCGTTCGGAAACTTCTGATGTCAGGTTGGAATAACTCATGACTGAAGCTGAACGGTTTTGGAGTGCGCGCCCGTATCGACGTCTAGGATGGCGGGAGGGTAGTGATGGTTGTGTTGTTATCCTGCGTCCTCGACTTGGCGAAGGGTGGTTAGGCCACTGGTTTGGTGGCTTGCTTCGCGATCCGTACTATCGTATTCGGTTGGATGAGTTTGGAACATTTGTTTGGAAGGCATGTGATGGAGAGACATCCCTCGAGGTTATTGCTCAGCGAATGCAGCAGCACTTTGGGCGAGATGTAGACCCGGCGGATGAGCGAGTCGGTCAATTTGTGCAGACGATGGTAAGCTCGCGCCTTATTACGGTCTGTAGAGATTCGTAATTGGAAGTCGCCGGTCTTTACCGAAAGCTCTTGTTGATATCCGGACACCCGGCGGTGCCTGACGACGTTTGTATTCAGCGCGATCGACTAGTTCGATCACATGGCGTACGGTAGCAGGATCAAACCCTTGGTCTTCGATTTGCGATGGATGTTCGTCGCGTTCAACATACCGTTCCAGGATGCCATCAAGTACATCGTATGGCGGCAGAGAGTCGGAATCTAACTGCTGCTTGCGTAGTTCCGCTGTAGGGGGCCTATCAATAATGCGTTGGGGAATGACGCGGGCGTCACGGTTACGCCAGCACGCTAGTTGATATACCCGTGTCTTAAAAACATCCTTCAAAACAGCGAACCCTCCGGCCATGTCCCCATAGAGAGTGGCATATCCGACACTCATTTCACTTTTATTGCCGGTCGTAAGAACTAGCCAGCCGAACTTATTAGAGAGTGCCATCAAGAGGTTTCCCCGAATGCGTGCCTGTAGATTCTCTTCTGCCACGTTTGGCTCGGTATCTGTGAATGCACCTTGTAAGCATGATTCGTAGATGACAGCTAGTTCTTTAATAGAGAGTTCAAGCAGTGAGACATTGAGGTTAGAAGTCAGTTCTCGAGCATCTTCACGACTGATGTCAGCGGTGAACTCAGACGGCATTGATACAGCTGTTACCGCTTCGGCCCCGAGTGCATCAACGGCCACTGTGAGTGTCAGTGCGGAATCGATGCCGCCAGAAAGACCGAGCACAACACCGCGGAATCCATTTTTCTGTACGTAATCTCGAGTTCCTAGCGAGAGGGCTGCGTAGACTTCTGCCTCGGAGGGTAACACTGGCTTTAAAGTTCTGTTTTTAGGTGTCGGGGCCGTACCCGAAGACGATGGTCGTGGTCCTTGAGTCAAGATGATGCGGTCCGACTGCGGTTTAGCTCCTGCCCAACGGTCGTCACCCTGTCGCAGGGTAGTCGCTTCATCGAGATCGACATCAATAATGATTAAGTCGTCCGTGAATTGCGCGCCACGGGCGAGCACCACGCCGTTTGGATCGACAACGAGACTGTGTCCATCGAACACCAGTTCATCCTGACCACCCACGGCATTACAAAACGCAAGAAAACACCGGTGAGTAATGCATTGAGTAGCAAACAGTTCCTCTCGTTCTATGCCTTTGTACATATGGTACGGCGACGCCGAGAGGTTGACGATCAGTTCGGCCCCTCCATCGAGAGCGGCCCACTTGAGAGGTCCGCTATCCATCCAGATGTCTTCGCATATGGTGACTCCTACCAGGCAGTCGCCAATACTGATCACGACTGCTTCATTGCCAGGAGTGAAGTAGCGTCGTTCGTCGAAGACTGCGTAGTTTGGGAGATGGTGTTTTCGGTACTGCGCGGCGATCTTCCCGTTTATCAGTACCGCAGCCGTATTGTGCAGCGAATTCGTATCCGGATTTATCATCGGATATCCGACGAGGGTGGTGATGTTAGATACGGCTGATGCGATTTCGTCGATCGCATCGGCCGCGTTGTTGATGAAATCTTTTTTCAACAGCAGGTCTTCAGGTGGGTATCCCGTGACTGATAATTCCGGAAAGACAATCAGATCGGCACTATGGTCCTCTGCTTGGCGGAGGCGCGCTCGCGCCCGTCGCACGTTGCCAGAGAGATCGCCGACTGGCAGATTGTCTTGAGCGAGTGCGATACGTACCACGCGAGGCATAGTAGCAAACGTACCGAGAATCTAACGCAGAATCACATTACCGGCAGGCAGATCAGAGATACCAATGACCGAAGCGATTTCTCGGATCACGCCTTGCACGATTCTTACGTTGTCGGGTCCCATTCCTAAGAATTGTTTTTTCGCCGCCGAGAGGCTTTGAAAGTCCGGGTCGGTATATTCGTAAAAAAAAGATGCCCGAGGTTCGATGATCGGGCGGCCTTCAATAATGGGCACTTCAAGTAGGTGGGTGATTGCCCTCTCGAAACTGCCTGGGAATGCTGAATCAGGAATACCGAGCTCGGTGTAGGCTTCGTTCATGAGCGGGAGAAGTTGACGGTAGAGCTGTGCCGTGCCGTTTACGTCGAGCGATGCCACGGCGGCAGCGAGACCATCGTATCTGGCGTAACTGGCGGGTCCGATTCGGAGCGCAGGCTCAGTATCATCTATTGCAAACCGTGATGACGGTTTCATGAATGTTACATGCTGCGCAGGATTATTCCCGTTTGCCACATTTTCGACAACGACGACGAATCGTCGTATCAGGTCATCAGTAATCAACCAGCTAGCAAAACCCGGATGCGTTGAGAGGGCGGATAGTAGTTCTCGGATGACGCCATCACTGTCGCTGAGTGCTGGAAGTTCAAATGGTGGCGGTTCGGGTTCAGGTTCAGGCTCAGGCTCGGGTGGTGGAACCGCCGCCGGCGGTGCCTCGGTTACTATTGCTGCCGGCGGAGGTTCTTCGCCGAGGTTCAGCAACCAGTAGGCGGAGATGGCGATAAGGACGACGACGCCGACTACCGCGCCGATCATGGCTCGCGGTTGTTGTTTGAAGTCCATGGTCTATTTTACTCGTCTATGAGCAGCCATCCCCGGATTTCTCCATCTGGATTGCCTACAGTCTGAATCTGGAGGTAGTACTGTTCTTCTCGGAGCGTGCGTAGCTGTGGCTCCGTCAATGTCAGTGTGTGGCTAAAGTTTCCAGTTGTTGACTGGGGCGTACGAATATTGAAAGTAAACTCAACGCCCCCCCGTTGTCCTTTGGGCGCTTTACGTAGTTCAGCGCGGGTTGCCGCCGAACTCAGGCCTGCGAAGTGAACTTCCAGTAGTAGCTCATGTTCTTGAATTTCTGCGGCAAACTCGCCATTCCCAGAGGTTGTGGCGACTGTCGAAAAGTCAACGGGAACGATTGACAGTCGTCCGCGATAGCGAGTGGGGCTCTGAGTATTAACTGTGGTTACTGCGCATGCGATCAGCAATAGTGCGAGGGTGATTTCGAAATGTTTAGGAACGTAATACATCTTCTTAACCGGTCACGTCAGTTTATTAGTTCTCAGTATCTTGTGGTTCGTCGAGCCCCAGTTCTTTCAAGATTTCTTCATTGTGTTCCCCGAGCGCCGGCGGCGGTTTTTGGAGTAATGCTGGATTTGATGACAGCTTGATGGGGTTCCCGAGCGCCTTGATTTTTCCGAGTTGGGGTTGTTGGATGTCGACCACCATTTCTCGTGTTTTGAGATGGGGTTCTTCAAGCGCTTCGGCTACTGTTCGTACTTGTGCGCATGGTACAGCATGTTCACGTAATCGTTGGATCAGGTCATCGCGAGTGTATTGACCTAGACGACTGGAAAGTTCTTGAGTGAGTATCGGCCGATTTGTCATTCGGTTGGTATTGTTGTGATATCTCGGGTCGTCTCTGAGGTCGTTCGCGTTGACCGCTTGGCAAAATTGTGCCCAGAGTCGCTCATTGCCAACGGCAATGACGACGAGTCCGTCTTTGACCTGGACCGTTTCATACGGGGTCAAGGAGTGGTGCTGATTGCCCTCTCGACCAGGGGTTTCTCCGGTATGGAAATAGATATTGGCTGGTAAGGCTAGCGCCGATGTCATTGAGTCTAGAAGAGCGATGTCGACATGTTGTCCCTCTCCAGTACGGTCACGCTCGCGGAGGGATAAAAGAATTCCGTTCATGGCGTAGAGGCCGGCCAAATAGTCCGTGATCGCGACACCAACGCGTGTGGGCGGTCCGTCAGGAAAGCCGGTGACGCTCATGAGGCCGCTGTCCCCTTGAATAACAGCGTCGTATCCAGGAAGGTTTTTATTGGGGCCAGTATGCCCGTAGCCCGTGATCGAGCAGTAGATCAATTTTGGGTTCATCGCGTGGACGTCGTCGTAGCTAAACCCGAGCTTCTCAAGACTACCTGGGCGAAAGTTTTCGATTAGGACGTCGGCCGTCATAATGAGTCGACGGAGTACTTTCTGGCCGTTTTCTGCCTTGAGATCAATAGCCAGGCTTCGTTTACTGCGATTGAGACCGAGAAAGAACGTGCTCCATCCGTCTCGGTGCGGTGCCCAGTCCCGCGTGTCGTCACCGTGCGTGGGTTCCTCTATCTTTATGACGTCGGCACCCATATCACCAAGCATCATCGCGCAATACGGTCCAGCAAGCACTCGTGTGAGGTCGATAACACGTATGTCGTCAAGGGTAGGCATGCGCGCCAATTATAGGCCCGTCTTCTTATAGTGGTGTTGGCTAGGTAAAGGATGTACCGTAATTGCTGGTGTTGTGAGGTGTAAGTCGATGTCGAGACGAATTCATATCGTGCTATTAATTTGTGCAGTTGCCAATCTCGCGGCGGTGACTGGTTGTCGGGAGCCCTTCGGCGAGTCTTCTGATGCGTGCAGTGATTTGACAGGACTGCCATTAATTGACCTATTTATAAGTTCGTCTCAGCGACTACCAGCATCAGGTGAGGTGCCTGCGCACTGCCAGGTCAAGGGTGTGATCGAAACAGAAATTCAGTTTGAGTTGTTGCTTCCTGAGCCTGATGAATGGAACGGTCGTTTCTTAATGGGGGGCGGTGGGGGATTTGTCGGGACCGTCCAGAATCAGGCACGCACACTGTATGCGCACGGTGGGAGACCGCTTCAACGTGGGTACGCGACCGTTGGTACTGATACGGGGCATGTAGGGGGTGGTATCGAAGCATCGTGGGCGCTGAATAATCCCACGCGACAGATGAACTGGGGATACCGCGCGGTTCATCTCACCACCGAGGCCGCCAAGTCGATCATTGCCGAGTACTACGGACGCGCTTCTGACTACTCATATTTTGTTGGGTGTTCCCGAGGCGGTGGGCAGGCCATGATGGAGTCCCAGCGCTACCCAGACGATTTCGATGGGATTATCGCTGCGGCACCAGCCTACAACTGGACGGCATTCACCGCGGGATTTCTTCAAGCACAGCAGGTGATGTTCCCGAATGGTGAAGGTGGTGACCCGGTTGTGCGCGAGGAGACGCTGGAGTTACTCGGTTCGAGCATCCTGTCTGCGTGCGATGCCGAAGATGGCGTTATTGATGGTGTCATGACGGACCCTCGCCGCTGTTCATTTTCGACCAGTGACTTAATGATGTGTGCCGATGATGTTGCGGCAGATGGGTGTGTAACGTGGCAAGAATTAGCTGCTATTGAGGCCGTGTACAACGGGCCAACCGTAGACGGAGAATCCATTTTCTTCGGGTTTAACTATGGTGGAGAAAATGATCGGGGAGGCTGGGATTCGTGGGTTGTGTCTTCTGAGCGCCAGCGTGCACGTGGCAATCCCAATGCCCAATACGGATTTGGCACTGAGTTTTACAAGTATTTTGTCTTTCAAGATCCGGAGTGGGACTACAACACGTATGACTTTTCAACATGGCGGGAGGATGTCGCACGCATTTCACCAGTGGTTGATGCTATTGCTACTGATTTGAGCGTGTTCCGAGACAGAGGCGGAAAGATTATCTACTGGACAGGGTGGTCGGACTTGGCATTGACCCCACTCGGAACCATTGACTATTACGAGCAATTACAAGCGAGTGATTCGATGGCGCGTGATTACAGCCGGCTGTATATGTTGCCGGGGGTGTTGCACTGTGCTGGAGGCCCAGGTCCTGATCAGGTCGATTGGGTTGAGGCGATACGGGCTTGGGTCGAAGATGGAGACGCTCCGGAACGATTGACTGCATCCAAACTGGATTCGTCAGGACAGACAACGGTCGCACGTCCGGTGTGTCCGTATCCAGAGTTTGCAGTCTACGACGGAACTGGAGACCCGGCCGTAGAATCAAGTTTCAGTTGTTCCGTCTGGTGAGATTACATGTAGATTGCCGCCACCACGACCGGCAAAGGTATACAAAGTCATACCCGCAGTCGCAGCCATCTCAACTGCAACACTCGAGGCTGCGCCGACCGACACCATGACTGGAATTGCCGCATTCAGCGCTTTCTGGACGAGTTCAAATCCGGCTCGTCCGCTTACGACAAGAATGCGCTCACGTAGCGGGGCGGCATTCTGAAGAACGTAGTGACCGATGACCTTGTCGACCGCATTGTGTCGTCCGATGTCTTCGCGCAGGCAGAGTAACTTCCCATCCATCGAAAAGATTGCCGCGGCATGAATGCCACCGGTGATGTCAAACAGTTCCTGAGCACCACGTAGGTGTCCTGGTAGCGATTCGAGCAGAGCTGTTTCGATGGCGATTGGAATGATTTCAGGCAGGCTATCGGTCAAGCTGTCGAGTTGATCAATAGATTCTTTGCCACAAACACCACAGGATGCAGTGGCGCGAAAGGTTCTGTCAGCAGGTTGCGTGTTGTCGGTCGGGTCGTGTTTCTCTGTTGTGATTTCGACACGGTCACCGGGAAAATGTGTGACCTTGATTCGGGTGTCAGTTGTGCTGATTCCCGCAACACAGCGGATGTCACTGATGCGGCGGTTGTCCGTAATGAGCTGTTCGCTATAGAGGAATCCGGTTGCTAACTCTTCGTCGTGACCCGGCGTTCGCATAGTCACGACCACTGGCTTTCCGTCGAGTCGAATTTCAAGGGGTTCTTCGATGACCACGTAATCATTGTTGAGCTGGCCATTATTTCGTCTGACTGGCACGGCACGAATGCCACGGGGCAGCGGTGACGATGTTGACATCGCAGCATCATACTCGCTGTGGGTATTGTTGCTGCTCCCGAGTCTGTCTAAATTGTCCGGTTTTCGTTTGGTGAGATTGGTTACAATCTTAGGAAGTCGATGGCTACGGATATTACTCGCCGAACATTTATAAAGGCTACCGTTGTCGGTGGGGTATCGGCGAGTGCCTTGGGTTTCGATCTCCGACAGGCGCAGGCGGCAGTTCGGCAACTCAAGATTCGTAATGCGAAGGAATACCGAACAGTGTGCCCCTACTGTGCGGTCGGTTGCGGGACCATCGCGTACGTGCACGGTAGTGGTGGGCTAAATACGAAGAATACGGTTATTCACGTTGAAGGAGATCCCGACAGCCCGATTAATGGAGGCACACTCTGTCCCAAGGGTGCGTCTCAGATGGATTTGGCAATCAGTCCCCGTTTACGACATCAACCGTTGTTTCGCGAGGCAGGCGCTTCAGACTGGACAGAGGTTGATTGGGACTTCGCGATGGACTGGTTCGCGCGTAAGTTCAAGGATTCCCGTGACGCGTCTTTTACGGAGCGTGACGACGAGGGCCGGGTAGTCAATCGGTGTGATGGGATTGCATGGGTTGGCAGCGCGACGGTATCTAACGAGGATGCCTATCTCATCACGAAGACGATGCGTGCCATGGGTTTGGTGTACATCGATCATCAGGCGCGCATATGACATAGCCCAACGGTGGCCAGTCTGGCCGCCACGTTTGGCCGCGGGGCGATGACCAACCATTGGAAGGACATCAAGAATGCTGATGTCATTTTGGTTATGGGTGCCAATCCGGCTGAGAATCACCCGTGTGGGTTCAAGTGGGCAGTTGAAGCACGTGATAATCGTGGGGCTAAGTTACTCACGATTGATCCTCGGTTCACTCGCACGTCGGCTGTTGCGGACCGGCACTTACAGATACGGCCAGGGTCAGACATTGCATTGCTCGGTGGTCTTGTCCGATACACGCTGGAGAATGCGCTCTATCACGACGATTATGTACGGGCGCACACGAATGCTTCGTTCGTTGTTAGCGAAGAATACGGGTTTTCCGATGGACTGTTTGCCGGGTTTGATGAGGCAGCTAGTAACTACGACAAGACAGCTTGGGATTACGAGCGCGGCGCGGATAATTATGCACGGCGCGATGACTCGTTACAGCATCCGCGGTCGGTCTTCCAACTACTGAAGGAGCATTACGACCGCTACACCCCGGATGTGGTTGCCGATATTGCGGGGTGTTCTGAGGCCGGTTTTCTAGAGATGGCGGAGATTATCTGTTCCACCGGGCGAGCAGATCGAGTTGGGACAATCATGTATGCGGTTGGTTGGACGATGCATACCGTAGGCAGTCAGATCATTAGAACGGCAGCGATTTTGCAGTTGTTGCTCGGTAATATTGGTCGGCCTGGCGGAGGAATTAACGCCCTCCGTGGTCACGCTAATGTCCAGGGCGCGACAGATCATGCCATTGTTGCTGGCATTCTTCCTGGGTATCTGAAAGTTCCGACGCCGCCCCAAACATCACTAGGGCGACACCTGGATGAATCAACACCCCGTCCGCTCGTTCGCGACACCGTCAATTACTGGGGGAATTACCCGAAGTTTTATGTATCGCAGATGAAAGCATGGTTTGGTGATCATGCCACTCCTGATAATGATTTCGCCTATCACTATCTCGCGAAGCAGGGCGAGGATGCGACATGGTTGTCAATCTGGGATAAAGCGCGTCAGGGTAAATTGGAAGGGTTTGTTGCACTCGGCTTTAATCCATTACTCGCTGGGCCTGATGTGCCCCGCCTTCTTGACTCCATGTCAAAGCTAAAATGGAAGGTCGTTATCGATCCTTTCATGCTTGACTCCGCTGAGTTTTGGAAGGCGCCCGGGATGGACCCATCTACCATCGATACGGAAGTGTTGTATTTGCCTTCGTCGCACTGGATTGAGCGAGATGGGTCATTTACGAACAGCGGTCGTTGGGCTCAGTGGAAAGAGAAAGCTATTGATCCTCCGATCGGTGTAAAGCCGGACACTTGGATTCTTTCGGAACTGTTCTGGCGGGTGAAGGAGTTGTACCAAGAAGAGGGCGGTGCTTACGATGAGCCGATTCAACATCTGACTTGGGATTATCTCAATCCGCGTGAGCCGACGTTGGTTGAATTAGCGCGTGAGGTGAATGGCTACGACCTGGAAACCCGCCAGCAACTGGATTCGTTTGGGCAACTTCGGGATGATGGAACGACCGCGGCGGGCAATTGGATCTATACCGGCAGTTACACCGAAGCAGGGAATCAGATGCAACGGCGTGGCACCGACGATCCAACTGGTCTCGGGATGCACCACGACTGGGCGTTTAGCTGGCCAGCGAATCGACGCGTTCTATATAACCGTGCATCTGCCGATGCGGAGGGACGTCCCTGGGACCAAACTCGTGCGGGTATCGCTTGGAATGGACGTGAATGGATTGGCGATGTACCGGACTATGGGCGGACCACGCCGCCTGATGCTGCTGGTGCATTTATCATGACGGAGGAAGGGGTAGCGCGTTTGTTTAGTAGTCACTTGGCAGATGGGCCTTTTTCCGAGCACTACGAGCCAGTTGAGAGTCCGACGACGAATCTTCTACACAATAACGTGCCGATTAACCCAGTCATTCGATGGTACGACGGGGTCCGCGAGACTCTGGCGACAGAGAACGATGATTTTCCCTATGCTTGCACGGTTTATCGGGTTGTTGAGCGTGAGCACTTTGTGACGAGTAATGTGCCATTACTCGTCGAGGCGATGCCTGATTTTTTTGTGGAACTTCCAGAAGGGCTGGCCAAGGAAAAGGGAATTCCAAACGGGAGCCAAGTGCGGGTGTGGTCGAAGCGTGGGGAAGTGCAGGGTACTGCGATCGTCACGAAACGCATTCAGCCACTCCAGGTTAATGGTCAAACCGTGTGGACGGTTGGAATTCCAGTTCACTGGGGGTTTGTTGGTTTGACGCAAGGGTCGATGGCCAATCTCTTGACACCATTTGTCGGTGATGCCAATACACAATGTCCTGAATTTAAATCCTTTTTGGTTAACGTGGAGCGAGCATGACCGATACGCTTACCGTTCGACGTGTGTCCGCCACACCCGACGCACTCATCCCAATGGATGCGCTTCGCTCCGATGGACCCACGTACGCAAAATTGGTTGATATATCGAAGTGCATTGGTTGTAAGGGGTGCGAGGTCGCATGTAAGGAATGGAACGATCTTGGGGTTGAACCGACGGCTAATTTCGGTAGCATCCAGAGTCATCAGGATTTAAGTCCGAAGACATGGCTGTTAATGCGGTTCAACGAAGTTGAGATTGATGGGAATCTGAATTGGCTTATCAAGAAGGATGCATGTTTACACTGCGAAGAGCCAGGGTGTCTCTACGCGTGTCCGGCTCCGGGTGCCATCGTGCAGTATACGAATGGCATTGTCGACTTTAACCAGGAGCACTGTATCGGTTGTCAGTATTGTGTCACCGGTTGCCCCTTTGATATTCCCAGGTTTGATGCGAATACGCGTAAGGTCTCCAAATGCAACATGTGTATTGACCGAGTTGAGTCCGGGCTTGAACCTGCGTGCGTGAAGACATGCCCGACCAATGCGATTTCTTGGGGCAGCAAAGAAGACATGTTGGCTCTGGCTGACCATAAGATTGAGACACTGCAGTCTCGGGGTTACGAGAATGCGGCGGTTTACAATCCGGCAGGTGTTGGTGGCACGCATATGATGTATGTCGTACCGCACGGAGATCGACTCGAGGATTACAGTCTGCCATCAGACCCAACCGCGAGCCCGGCCCCGATGACTGCGTTGGGTTTCCTCAGACGGATCGGAGCGTACTTTTTGAGTTTTAGCGTTATTGGGGCACTTGTACATTTTCTGGCGTACGGACCTGAACGGCTGGAAGAGGAATAACTAGAGTGGCAACCCGACTTCTCGATCGCTTTAGTTTTTTTGAACGGCTTATTCACTGGGTTGTCGGGATCACGTTTGTCGTGTTGTTGTTCACGGGGCTTGCATTCTCGCATCCATCATTGTTTTGGTTAACGACTGTTCTGGGTGGCGGGCCGTCGGCTCGCGTTTTGCACCCGTGGGTTGGGGCTATTTTCAGTATTGGCATGTGTTTAATGATCCTCATATGGATTAAAGATATGTTTCTTGATGACGGTGACCGCCGCTGGCTTGGTGCGGTGCGACACTACGCCATGCGAGAAACAGACAAGGTGCCCCCCGCGGGCAAGTACAACGCTGGACAGAAAATGTTTTTCTGGTTCCAGGCGATGTTTGGCATATTGCATCTTGCAAGTGGTGTTCCCCTGTGGTTTCCGACAGGATTCGATGCGGCTGTGTTGCAATGGATGCGGGTTATCCATTACGTCGTAACGCTGGGTGGAGGCGCGCTGCTGGTTGTGCACGTCTACCTTGGGACTGTTGCGTATCCAGGCACGGCTCGGGCAATGATTGATGGCACTGTGACGGCCCGCTGGGCTCGGCATCACCACCCACGTTGGCACGAAGAACAGACGCGTAGTTAACAGGATTTCGATTGTCTCAGATTCTCGGGAGTACGCCTTCGGGGGATTGGGTTCGACGTCAGAAACGTGTCGCCCGTCTTCAGACCCAATATCCACACGTTGGTGACATGCTGGCGTTTTACAAATCGTTGCTTGGGCAACAGGATAAATTATTTCGTAAAACGATTCGATCGCGGGCGTTTGATACCGCGGTTTCTTCCGAACAGTCTCAAGGCCAGAAGGTTAATGTGTACCTGGAACGATTGCCGCGCCAGCCGATGGACCGGGCTTTCATGGCTTTTTTGAAGGGGTTGCCGGAACCCTCGACAGAGGTGCTTCAGGCTATAGCCGCCCGACTACTCAAAGCGCCTACTTCGGCTAGTCGCCTGCTGGCAGCCGTTGTGTCTAGGCACCCGATTGACGAGGTAGCCGCCGAGCTTGAGTGCGACACACTGCCTCTGGAATTTTTCCCAAGAGCATTTCTTCAGCCGATGGCCGAAGCATTGGTTCAATGTGTGGGGCATGGGGTACGTCGCGAGGTGGATGGGAAAACCATCTGTCCATATTGTGGTTCGCCACCACAGGTCTCGGTTTTGCAGGATGACGCTGACACCAGAGGGAAGCGGACATTGCTCTGTTCTCTGTGTGCGTCCGCGTGGTCGTTTTCTCGTTCCTGTTGCCCCCAATGTTCTGAGCAGCAAGCCGAACAGTTGCAATACCACGAGACAGAGGCGTGGCCGCACGTACGTGTTGAAGAGTGCCGGTCCTGTCAGACCTACATAAAGGCAGTGGACTTAAGAAACAACGGACTGGCGGTTCCTCTTGTGGACGAGCTTGCTTCTGTTGAATTGGACTTGTGGGCGTGTGAACAGGGGTTGGTGAAATTACAGCGGAATGTCCTTGGGTTCTGACCAGTATGTACGTGGCTACGACACGATTAGTTGTGATGAAAGGACTGTTACTGGTGACCCGAACTGGTTGATTCAAAATCAAGCTGATGCGAAAAGACGTGAGATAGGGTAACGTCACGTTCGCCGGAATGCGGCCGTTGGTCTTGTGGCGACAATAGTAGTTTCGGCAAGACCTCGTATTGTCAGTTGAAAACACCATGAACGAAGCATTTATTTACGATGGACTCCGCACCCCATTTGGACGACACGCGGGAGCCTTGTCTCCTGTGCGTGCTGATGACTTGCTCGCCGAGGTTATTCGTGCTGTTGTTACTCGCAGCGCCTTTTCCGTTGAGTTGTTTGAAGATGTGGTCGTGGGGTGCACCAATCAGGCTGGAGAGGATTGTCGGAATATTGCGAGACGGAGCGGGCTGCTCGCTGGGTTACCGGTTGAGGTGGCAGGAATCACTGTGAATCGATTATGTGCGAGTGGACTGGCTGCTGTCGTTGATGCGTCTCGAGCGATTCAGTGTGGGCAGGGCGACCTATTTATCGCGGGTGGTGTTGAGAATATGAGTCGCTCGCCATTCGTGATGGCCAAAGCAGAACAGGCCTACGGTAGAGATATGGCCGTGTTTGACACAGCACTCGGTTCACGGTTTCCAAATCCACAGTTGGCATCGGTCTATGGTGATCATGCGATGTACGAGACGGCGGAACACATCGGACAAGACCTTGGCATAACCCGTCAGTCGAGTGACGAGTTTGCGGCAATGTCACAGTCGAAATATATAGCGGCAAAGCAGGCTGGGTTTTTTGCAGACGAGCTGACCCCCGTCACTGTTCCCGGACGGAAGCGGACGGCGTCGTCGACCTGCGTAGACAGTGATGAACATCCGCGGCCAAATACGGATGTGGCCAAATTATCAGGACTGCGTCCACTTGTTGAAGGTGGCATTGTTACTGCCGGGAACGCTTCTGGTATTAACGACGGTGCAGCGGCGCTCGTTGTTGGGTCACATGCCATTGGCGATCGTGTGGGCGCACCACCTTTAGCTCGGGTCGTTTCTGCGGCAGTTGCGGGTGTTGAACCGCGTCTGATGGGACTTGGACCAGTACCGGCTTCCCAGAAGGTGCTTGATCGGGCGAATCTCACGATGGCCGATATGGATATCATTGAGATCAATGAGGCATTTGCCACGCAGGTGCTCGGCTGTTTAAAGCTTCTTGATATTGCTGATGGTGATAGTCGTATAAATCAGAATGGTGGTGCCATCGCGATTGGGCATCCGTTAGGAGCATCTGGAGCACGCCTCGCCTTAACGGCGGCTCGTCAGCTGCAGCGGACCCACGCCCATTACGCATTGGTAAGTCTTTGTATTGGCGTTGGTCAAGGGCTTGCGATTATTTTGGAGCGCTGCGACTAGCGATCGTGTAATGACCAGTAAGTCAGTTCGACTCCTTGCGCTGCTGGTAATTTACGTCACTGTTGTTTACATACTACCTACTCCAGACGGGGTCGACGCTCAGGGATGGCGCGTCACCGGGATTTTCTTCGCCACGATTGCTGGGTTGATGTTACAGCCACTGCCGGGATCACAGGTGGTGATTATTGGCATCACGATGTTAGTGCTTGTCGGTGGCATTCCCATGCCGCGGGCGCTGAGCGGATACTCAGCTGCGTCGGTGTGGATGGTACTGGCCGCGATGCTGATGTCTCGTGCACTGCGAGATTGCGGTCTTGCCCGTCGTATTGCGCTTTGGTTTATCCGCGTTATCGGGAAGACTTCATTGGGCTTGGGATATGCCCTTCATTTAACAGATGTGACGTTAGCAACTGGCGTACCATCAATTACAGCACGGTCCGCAAGCATTGTGTTTCCAATCGCCAGAAGTATCAGCAGTCTGTATGACTCTGAACCAGGCGAGTCGGCGCCAAGGCTTGGTGCGTTCTTGATGACCTGCATGTACCAGACGAGTGTCGTGGCCTCCGCGATGTTTTTCTATAGCAGTGCCGCAAACATATTACTTGGCGACATTGCCTATGAGGTGACTGGTATTGAGGTGACGTGGACCAGTTGGTTCGTCGCCGGATTGGTGCCTGGAATCGTCTCCAGTCTCGCGGTGCCTTATCTAGTGTCGCGCCTATTACCACCCGAGATCCAGTCGACGCCCGCGGCATCCGAGTTTGCGAAAACAGAACTGAACAAAATCGGTCCAATCAAGGGCCGAGAAGCTGTCGTGCTGAGCGTATTCATATTCCTCATCGCGTTTTGGGTTGCTTCGTCGTACATCGAGTGGCTGTCGGCAGGGTTGGTGGCATTTATTGGGCTAGTCGTTCTGTTTATTACTGGGGCATTGACGTGGGATGCCGCATTGGAAGAGCGGTCGGCGTGGGATGTCTACGTCTGGTACGGTGGATTACTGACGATGGGTGGGCTGCTAAACGAGACTGGTTCGACAACAATATTTGCGTCGTGGATTGGGAGTTGGTTTGTGGGTGTGCCGTGGTTTGTTGTTCTGATGGGCACACTTGCCGTCTATTTTTATAGCCATTACTTCTTTGCCAGCACGACTGTTCATGCCTTGGCGATGTATGCACCGTTTATTGTGATGCTCGTCGGGGCTGGTGTGCCGGCAGCGGTAGCTGTATACAGTCTGTTGTTCATTAACAATCTGCAAGCCGGTTTAACACACTATGGCACGACCACATCCCCGGTCATTTTTATTGAAGGTTATGTTAGTTTTCGGGACTGGTGGAGTATCGGATTTATGGCATCCGTTCTGAACTTACTGATTTGGATTGTTGTCGGGATGTCCTGGTGGAAGGTATTGGGCTACTGGTGAACACAAAGCTTTGGTTGCGGGATAAAACGACGGCTGTCCGGAAAATATTGCCCGTGGCTACACGTGTAAGTGCGCTGCTCACAGTGGGACTCGTAATGGCGGTTAGTTTCTCCGCGTGCGTGTCAAGTGACGGACCCGCTGATACGCGTTCTGAAACCGAAGGACCGAGAAAGTTTGATTTAGTCATTGCGAACGGGCGGGTGATTGATCCAGAAACTGGGCTGGATGCTGTACGCCACATTGGGATTGAGAATGGGGCCATCGTGGCGCTATCTGAAACCGGCCTAGATATTTCAGACGACGGTCTATTGGTTGATGCTGGCCACCTGGTCGTTGCCCCCGGCTTTATTGATTTACATGCTCATGGGCAAGACTTCGAAAGTAACCGCTACCAGGCCATGGATGGTGTGACTACTGCACTTGAGTTGGAAGTTGGCGTCTTTCCTGTTGACCGGTGGTATGACGCGCGGGCAGGAGAGGGATTGATCAATTACGGGGCCTCGGTGAGTCATCAAGGCGCACGTGTGCGAGCGATGCGAAGCGCATTCGCAAGCGCTAACTCAGACGGAACGTTTTCACTTGGGGAAAGTGGTGATGACACGCTCTATCGTGCTGCCTCTGACGGAGAACTGTCTCAGCTTAAAGACTTTATGCAACAAGGGCTTCGTGCCGGTGGAATTGGCTTTGGCTTTGGGTTGAGCTATACGCCAGGGGTTAGTCATCGGGAGTTATTACAACTATTTCAAGTCGGCGCAGCGTTTGAGGTGCCTTCATTTGTACATCTTCGATCTACGAGGGATTTTGCCCATGGTGGTCCGCTTGCGCCGTTTCAGGAGGTCATTGCGAACGCGGTATCCACTGGAGCGGCGCTTCATATTGTCCATATGAACAGCACTTCTGGTACGCGGGCCGAAGAGGCCCTCGCGTTAATACGTGGTGCCAGAGAACACGGTGTTGATGTGACCACCGAGGCCTATCCGTACACGGCGAGTGCGTCACTGATTGAGTCACCGCTGTTTGATAATTGGGAAAATCGTGTAACGAGCGCTTATCGTACGCTCCAATGGGTCAATACTGGTGAGCGCCTTACCCCCGAGACGTTCACTGCGTATCGGCAAGAAGGTGGTTGGGTCATCATGCATGGTCGGCCCGAATCAACAAATGAATGGATTGTGAGCCAATCTGATGTGATTGTGGCAAGCGATGGAATTCCATTTAGCGCGGGACGTGCACATCCGCGAGGAGCAGGTACGTTTTCTCGGGTACTCGGCCACTACGTGCGTGACCGTGGCGCGCTGTCCTTAATCGATGCAATTCGAAAGATGACAGTATTGCCGGCGCAGCGACTTGAGACGGTTGTTCCAGAAATGAAGCAAAAGGGCCGTATCCAAGTTGGCAGCGATGCCGACGTGACGATTTTTGATCCGGTCACAATTATTGATCGAGCTACATACGAAGACCCGGACCAATACTCAGCAGGGATTAGACACGTAATTGTGGCAGGCACATTTGTCGTTCGAGACGGAGTGCTACAAGAAGACGCCCGCCCTGGACGACCATTGCGCGGACGACACCTTGTTCCGTGAGTACCCCGATTCTCTTAGTGCGCGAGTGGGTTCGGTCTGATCTGGAATTTCACCAGATTACTTTTTGTGCCTTTTCCGCCCTCGATGTGCCAGACCGCATTGGTTCCGTAGTCGGCCCAGACGCCGCGTCCTTTCCACCCGGTACTCGGATCATCGATCCGGCCATCCATGCCTCTGGAGTAGAAGCCCAGAGGGTATGGCACGCGCATCACGACAAATTCCTCGCTGTCCGGTAAAAAGGCCAGGAGTGAGTCGGATGTAGACCCGGTGGCGATCGGGATATTTTCACCGAGGCCTAACGTGTCAAACTGGTCAACCCAGTTGTAATAGTGAAAGTCAGCGCTTCCATTGTTCCGTAAACCCTTCATTTGCGGTCCCGGTGTGGCATACAGGGTCCATCCTTCAGGACAATGTTGGCCGGTAGCCGTGGGGCCGTTGAGAACCTGACACTGGCTTCTATCAAATTTGGCGAAATGGCCGCTACCAGACAGTGCGGTCCAGACGATACCGTTTTGGTCAATATCGACTCCCCGTGGAGAGTATCCATCCACAGGGCTGTTGGGGTTATCGAACGGCGGTTGGTAGTACTCGGTAATACATGTTTCCGGGGGATTGTCTCCAAGTGAGAGCCTTGCAATTTGTCCTGGCACTCCGCCGGAGGCAGCCCAGACGACTCGATCTTCTATTGGATCAGGAACAATGCCATACCAGCCGCGACCCATTTGCCGGTCCTTGGTTGGGTCCGGCGTTTCTCGGTAGCTCGTCCATTGTCCGATACGGCCATCGCCTGTTGTGTCGACGATGGTTGGACACCAGCCCTGCGAGGCTTGTTCGTCTCCCGTTTCTTCGTAGTGCCTCGTATCAATCCAACCGACTACATCACTCACTGAACTAAAGTAGAGAGTGTCAGCGTCATCAAATCCAAACTGTAAATGATGAGTGTTAAAGCACGTGTCAATGAGTTCAACTGATTCAGTTTGCGGATCAAAGAATGCGGCGTGACGTGCAGCTCGTTCCAAGGGATAGTACTGAGCAAAGGCGTTACGGGACCCCTCTTGGCACCATGCTGGGTTACCTGGACCACGAATTTGATGGGTCATCCAGACTCGTCCTTGCGCATCCATCATCGGGTTATGTGGATTGCCTGGATTGTTCCAAATAAGTTCGTCGCCGTAGTACAACGATGGATTTGGCATGTCTTGTGCCATATACGATTCAAAATCGCTCTCGCCCGGGATGTCACGGACTGGCAATGCGACCGCATGTGATTCATGCGTTTGTGGATCGACCCAAACGAGTTCATCATTCGCGAATTCAACACCGTAGACGGGTCCGCCCGCATTGACGTGAGGATTGCGTTTATCGCTTGCGATTTCGTCATGAATATAGGCTGTATCTCCGCCCCATTCCCACATCGTGAGCACGACGTCGCGTTCTCGTCCTTCTGGCCTTGGGGGTTGCTCAGGCACCTCACCAGAGACAATGCGGTCCGTCCAGTCTGCGTAGCTTTCGATGCCTCGGTCCCGCCCGAGTCGACCCATGTAGGCGCCCATCGTTTGCCCACGTTGCCCGGTCATGATGCGATGTGCCCACGCAGCTTGAGTAGAGTCAAAGTCCTGAGGATTGGATACTTCCCGTGTGGCTTGATTTCCGAGCTGATGGCAGAGCTGGCAACCCTGTTTGAGGGTATCTACCCAGTGGGCCTGCGTTTGCATGCCGGGTGCGATACCGTTTCCCGACGGTCCTGTTCCTGGAAATTCACTCGGAGATGGAACTTCCATCAAGGAGTACCAGTAGTTAGCCGGATAAACTTTAGCCGCGTCTTGTGGCGTTGTCGCAACCGCGACGGTTATATCTAGCATTGCACCCGGCCGGCCATTTACTTTACCGGAGTCATTAAGACCATACCCACGAACCCAGAGGTTGTACTGTGCGTCCGGGAGGTCAGGAAGCACGTAACGACCGTCCTCGTCAGTGACAACGATTTTTCGGTAGATCGCATTAAAGTCTTGTGTTTCCGCGATTACCCATACGCCGGATTCCGGCCCTGCGGCACTTCGGACGGTTCCACCGATGTCATCGGCATCCATCTCGATGGTACCTTGGCCGACGGGATACAACTGGTTGAATCCAAGTGTCGCCATGATCGCAAGAACGAAACACATCGTGACGCGACGGTGGTGGGTTCTCATTACGCCTTCTCCTCTGCCTGACAGGATGTTGCTGAGTCAATCGTATCGAGTTTCGGGCGACGTTGCCCATATTTCGTCTGTTCTTCAAATGCATGTGCAAGTTGGAGTACGCCAAGGTCATCGTGTTGTCGGCCAACGATTTGCATGCCAATGGGGAGTCCGTCGTCGGTAAAACCACATGGCACTGAAATCGCTGGTAATCCGAGTACGGAAATGAAAGCACAGGAACTCATCCAGTCGATATATGTTTCCATCGCGATGTTATTGATATTCGTAATGTAGGGTATCGAGATGTCGAAGGGTGGGACTTGCGCCACCGGTAATATCAAGAACTCATAGTGTTCCATGAAGCGCCGGACACGTTCGAGTAATGCCGTGCGCTTGATTTCTATCGTTCCGAGGTGCGGCCCGGTCAGCCGCTGTCCCTCTTCAATATTCCACACAACGGTGTCCTTGAGGCTGTTGCGGTGCTCTTTCAAAAGCGACCCGTAGCAGAGTTCAAAATACCAGGCTCGCCAACACCTAAAAATTTCCCCGGCATCAGTCATATCTGGTTCGGCTTCTTCTGTGGTGCAGCCGAGTAGTTCGAACGTTGGTCGTTGCGCATTAACGGTCGTTGTCACCCGTGGGTCAAAGGGTAGTTCTGCGAAGTGGTCGGCCCAGGCAATGAGCGTCCCGTCAAAGTCACGCATTAGAGGAGGCGTAAATCGCTGTCCTGGTTCAGGTAATGAAATGGGTGACCGCGATGATGGACCGGCGATAGCACTCAGCATCAGAGCGACGTCTGGAACTGACCGAGCCATTGGACCTTGCACGCCTAGGGAAAACGATGAGGCTTGGCTGGGCCAGATTGGGACACGTCCAGGTGACGGGCGGAAACCAACAACGTTGCAGAAACTCGCCGGGTTACGCAGCGATCCGCCGAGGTCGCTTCCATCAGCTAGCGGCACCATCCCTGAAGCCAACGCAACAGCGGCTCCGCCGCTACTTCCCCCACAGGTTTTCGACGGATCGTACGGATTCAGGGTTGCACCAAATACTTCGTTGAAGGTTTGTGAGCCTGCCCCGAATTCTGGGGTGTTGGTTTTTCCAATGGTGATTGCTCCAGCCGCACGGAGTCGTTCGACAATCAGTGCGTCATCATCTGGCACGAAGTCTTGAAAGATTTTTGATCCGAACGTTGTGCGAATACCCTTGGTGCGGGTTAAGTCCTTATGGGCAACTGGCAAGCCATGCAAAGGACCGAGAGTGTCACCTCTTAGAATGGCCGCATCTGCCTCTCGCGCTTGCTCGTTCGCAGCATCCGTGACGAGCGTGACAATGGCATTTAAGGTCTGGTTCACCTGGCTGATTCGTTCAAGATGCGCCTTCATAACCTCTACAGTCGAGACCTGTTGAGTGCGGATGAGTTCGACGAGTTCGACTGCCGAGTAGTAGTACAGTTCAGCCATTTCAATTTGTGTGTTTAGACGGGCACTGTAAACTAATACGTTTGTCTGTACATAGAAAGTTTCAGTTGCGTCGTCTCCTCTCAATCTTTGCGCACTGGTTTTGGCCTGTTTTTATTCTGTCCGTGGGTCTTTTTACGGACGTTTCGGCCCAGTCCCCCATCACGACGACTCCTGCCGTGGTGTCGACGTTCATTAATCTCAATGGCCGCATGGAGGACAGATGGATCGGTCGAGGTCTCGACGCCGTGGTTACTGCAGACCTTACCGCCATGATTATCGAAAGACCTGCGTTAGGCCGTTGGCGTGTCACTGGCACGTACAACCGTCAAGGTACGCAGCTTCATGTTGCAGCCGAGTTAATGAGGGCTGACACTAGTGCGGTCGTTGCATCTATTGAGGTTGCAGGGAATACCGATGACTTGTTCGCCGTGCAAGACGAACTTGTGACCAGACTAAGGACAACATTATTGTCTGACGGGGAACAATTTCCGACATTGACCGATGCAGAGGGCCACGCCAATGGTCGTGTGGAACTCGGAGATGATCCATCTCAAATTGATGGACCTCCGGCCCCAGTCGCCCCGGATGTTTTTATGCGAGACGAACGGGGGCGTGTCACGATGCGACCGACCCGTCTTGAAGCTCCTCTCGTGCTCGATGGACAACTGGATGAAGATATATACCGACGCGTCAGTCCTGTCGGTAATTTTATTCAACAGGAACCGAACGAAGGCCAACTTGCGACGGAACAAACAGAAGTATGGGTGTGGTTTGATGATGACAATATTTATATTGCGGCACGCTGTTGGCATTCGGAACCAGACAGGATTGTTGCCAATGAGATGAAGCGTGACAGTTACAACATGTTCGGCAATGAAGTATTTGGTGTGGTCATTGACCCCTTTTACGATCGCCGCAATGGGTACCTTTTTCTGACGAACGCTCTGGGTGGGTTATTTGATGCAACCATTACGAATGAGCGTTCGCCAAACCTTGATTGGAATACGGTATGGGACGTTCAGACTGATCGATTTGATGGAGGCTGGACCTTGGAGATGGCCATCCCGTTTCAGTCGCTTCGTTTCCCGGCTGGAGCAATGCAACAGTGGGGTATCAATTTTCATCGACGTGTCGTTTCCAAGAATGAAGCAAGTTTCCTGACGCCCATTCCTGCTGCTCTTAGTTACCAGGGCTTGTTCAAGATGTCCTCCGCTGCGACTCTTGTCGGTCTTGACGTGCCGTCAGCGGGACCACGGTTTGAATTGAAGCCCTACGCGATCGCTGATCTCACCACCAATTTGAATGCGTCTCCTTCCTACACGGATCAGTTCAGTGGAACTGGTGGTCTTGATGTGAAATACGGTGTTACCGATGGTTTAACTGCTGATTTCACCGTGAACACTGATTTCGCGCAAGTGGAAGTGGACGAAGCTCAGGTGAACCTGACGCGCTTCAATCTATTCTTTCCAGAAAAGCGTGAATTTTTTCTTGAAGGGCAGGGGATATTTGAGTTTGGTGGGGGCATGGATCAGGACGTTACCACGTTCTATTTCAAGGGACAGATGTATGGTGGCGAAGCGCCGGTTTTGTTTTTTAGTCGTCGTATCGGACTCGACGATGGTCGTGCGGTTCCTATTCGTGGCGGTGGTCGACTAACCGGGAAAACCGGGCCATACAGCATTGGATTACTTGATGTGCAAACCGGTTCGGATGAGATGTCTGATGCCAATCCGACAAATTTCTCCGTAATCCGTGTCAAACGAGACATTTTGCGGCGAAGTTCCATTGGCGGTCTTTTTACAGGCCGATCGGTGTCGGTAGATGGGCAAGGGATGAGCTCGACGTATGGCGTCGACGGGGTGTTTTCGTTTTACGACAATCTGAACATTAATACCTATCTCGCAAAGACTGAGACACCCGGGCGGTCAGGTGATGATACGAGCTATCAAACGGAACTTGATTACGGGGGGGACCGCTTCGGACTTCGGGTTGAACGTCTCGCGGTTGGGGAAAACTTCAATCCGGAGATCGGGTTCGTACGGCGTACGAATTTTCGGCGAAACTTCCTCCAGTTTCGGTACAGTCCGCGCCCGGCGGCCGTGTCATCAGTCAGAAAATTCTTGTTTCAACCGAGTCTTGATTACATTACTGATCGCGCCGGAACACTGGAAACGAGATTGCAACAGTTGTTGCTGGGCGCAGAGTTTGAAAATGGTGATTATGCGTTTGTGGGTGTCACTGATAGTTATGAATTCCTTAAGGTGCCATTCCAAATCGCGAAGACCGTTGCGATTCCGGTTGGTGGCTACACGTTTCTCGACACACGCATCGTCTATGCGTTAGGCCAACAGCGTGTTTTTTCTGGTGGTCTGATTTTTGATCGTGGTGAATTCTTTGGTGGACATAAGACGGGAATCGGGTTTTTTCAACCGCGAGTCAGCATGGGGTCTCGATTTTCTGTGCAACCGTCCATGTCTGTAAATTGGATCACGTTGCCTCAAGGTGCATTCACGAGTAAATTGGCATCAACGCGGCTGACCTATACGGTGACACCACGGATGTTTGTTTCGGCGTTGATGCAGTACAACTCTGCGACCGACTCACTTGGTACAAACATTCGGTTGCGGTGGGAGTATCGACCAGGGAGCGAGCTGTTTCTCGTGTATGCCGATGAGCGGGACACATTGACACCGCGCTTTCCAGGGCTCCAAAATCGCGCATTTGTTGTGAAATTTAATCGATTGTTACGGTTTTGAGTTAATAGATGAGTACACGAGTGGTTGCGCTGATGATGTTGGCCGTAGCGACGGCGTGGGCTCAAGAGGTGCCAGTTTCTGATGGCGATGACATCCCTGTCGTCGTTCTTCCATTTACCAATATTAGTGGTGCACCGGCTGATGACTGGTTGAGTGTCGGTATTGCCGAAACGATTCGCGTCGACGTGTCGGCAGCTTCCGGATTTGTTTCTCTGACTTCAACAGATGTTGAGCAAGTTCAGTCGGCCTGGATTGTCCGTGGAGCTTTTCAACGTGTCAATGATTCCATCAGAATTACCGCACAGCTGAATGATGGCGACGGACGGACGATCAGAGCCGCAACAATTGATGGATTATTGTCCGAACTCTTCGCGCTCCAAGATCATATTGTCGCTGAGTTGGGTATCGCAGACCTGTTCGACGAGACACCCAGAGAGGCTGGGACTGCACCGCGCATGGATGAGTCATCACCTAACCCTGTTGGGCGAATAGACAGTGCAATACCTGCTGCTTCAGAAAACGTTGCAGTTGGTGGGTTTGCGATGGCTGGTGTTGTCATTGATCCACCTCCGCCGATCGCTCCGGCCGTCCAGTCACGAAATAGTTCTGGGCAAGCAACGGTGCGTGCGATCCGTCTGGAATCGCCCCTTGTCATGGACGGCCTTCTTACGGAGGCGGTGTACGAGGAGGTGAGGGCGATTACTGGGTTTATTCAACAGGAACCGGTCGAAGGGCAGCCGGCGACGGAGCGTACGGAAGCCTGGGTTCTATTTGATGACGAGAACATATATATCTCAGCACGGTGCTGGCAATCGCGTATGGACCAGGTGGTTGCGAATGAGATGCGCCGCGACGAGATCTTTCGAAACGATAACTTCGCAATCGTGTTTGATACCTTCCATGATCAGCGCACGGGTGTCTTGTTTCGAGCGAGTCCTATTGGTGCGCTGATGGACATGGAGTTTACGGAAGAGCCGACATTTAATATCGATTGGAATACGGTGTGGGATGTCCGGACCGAATATTTTGATGGTGGTTGGACCGTTGAGTTTGTGATCCCATTCCGTTCCCTCCGGTACCCGGCTGGTGCTGGACGTTCATGGGGGATCAATTTGGGGCGTACGGTCTTGTCCAAGAATGAACGAAGTTTTCTAACACTAATACCGGCCTCATTATCTTCAAGGGGGTTTACGACGGCGGCCTACGCCGGAAATCTCGTCGGGCTCGAGGTGCCTGACGACTCAATCAATATTGATGTGAAGCCGTACGCTATTGGTGGGCTGACGAGTGATTTGTCGATGCCGAATCCGATTAAAAACCAACTAAGTGGAGATGCTGGCGTTGATCTTAAGTACAAGATTACCCAGAGTTTGACGGCAGATTTTACGATCAATACGGATTTTGCGCAGGTTGAGGTTGACGAACAACAAGTGAATTTGACCAGGTTTAGCTTGTTTTTTCCTGAGAAGCGAGAATTTTTTCTAGAAGGGAAGGGGCTTTTCGAGTTTGCTGGAGGACGAGGTTTTTCGGGTGGCGGCAGTTCAGCCTATCGGCGCGGTCGACAGGCCACCAATACCCCGGTGTTGTTTTTTAGTCGAAGAATTGGTCTTGAAAATGGACGCGTCATACCTATTCGTGCTGGCGGACGCCTAACCGGAAAAATGGGCCCCTTCAGTCTTGGTGCATTAAGTATTCAGACCGAAGGTGCCGGAACTATTGATTTGCCGTCTACAAATTATTCGGTTCTTCGGATTAAGAGGGATGTGCTCCGACGTAGTTCTATTGGTGGTGTTTTTACCGGGCGATCAGCGTCGACGGTGTCACAGGGATCAAATCAGGCGTATGGTGTGGATGGCGTCTTTACGTTCTATGACAATGTAAACCTCAATGCTTATATCGCGAAGACGCAGACCGGTGGTCTTGTCGGGGATGACCTCAGCTATCGGAGCCAATTTAACTATGCTGGTGATCGCTACGGATTACAACTTGAGCAATTATCTGTTGGGGCAAACTTCAATCCAGAAATTGGGTTCGTTCGACGTCATGACTTCCGTCGTTCATTTGGTTCTGCCCGTTTCAGTCCTCGTCTCCGTCGGTGGGAATCCATTCGGAAGCTGTCATGGGAAGCCAGTCTTGATTACACGACTGATGGTGCTGGGCTACTTGAAACACGCGTTCAATCAGGGGTCTTCGGTGTTGAGTTTGAGAATAGTGATGAGTTTTTCATCGACCAGTCATTAAACTACGAGTTCCTTAAGGCTCCATTCGAGATTTCACCTGGTATTAGCGTTCCGGTTGGTGGGTACAAGTTTGCTAACACGCGGTTCGGGTATGCATTTGGTCCACAACGAACCTTTTCCGGGAACGCGTCAGTTGAATACGGGACGTTTTTTGGTGGTAATAAAACTTCGGTTACGCTGATTCGGCCTCGAGTCGAGATAACCCCGCAATTTTCTTTGGAGCCGATCATGTCTTTGAATTGGCTCGATCTTCCGCAGGGGGCATTTGCAACGACGTTAGTTAGTTCACGTGTAACGTACACACTGACGCCTCGATTTTTTGTAGGCGCTCTTGTTCAGTACAACTCAAGTGGGCGGAGTGTAGGCACGAATGCTCGACTACGATGGGAGTACCAGCCCGGGAGCGAACTGTTTGTGGTGTATACCGAAGAGCGGGACACTTTGTCCTTGATGCCGGAGCGCTCCACGTTACTCAGAAATCGTGGCCTTGTTGTGAAATTAACGCGATTATTCAGGTTTTAGCAGGAGGGGATTGAAATGCGAATGGCTATCTGTGTTGTGAGTGTGCTTGCTCTCACGATTGCGTGCGAGAGCGACTCACCTGTTCAAGAGTCAGAGACCGCTGCTGTAGAGGCACCGGATACGGGGGCTGGCACGATCGTCAGGCTCGACCCGGCTTTTGACGAGTTGGTGCCTAGAGATGCAGTTATTGAACATCTTGCCGAGGGATTCGGTTTTACGGAGGGCCCGCACTGGATTGACGGTGATGGAGGCGCCGTGTTGTTTAGTGACATTCCAGGTAATACTATTTTTCGATGGAGTGCTAGCGATGGCGTGAGTGCTTTTCTGTCACCGGTTTTTGAGGGTGACCGAGACGGGGTGATGGCCGGTTCAAATGGCATCACTACTGATCGTTCGGGACGTATTCTTTTTACGGAACATGGGAATCGACAGATCAGCCGCATCAATGCAGACGGTTCACGAGAGGTTGTTGTTGGTAATCACGAGGGCAATCGTTTAAACAGTCCGAATGACCTCGTGTTTCATTCTGACGGCTCGCTCTATTTCACGGACCCTCCGTACGGACTCGCCGCACAGGACGATGACCCGGCGAAGGAGGTGGCGGTAAATGGCATTTACCGACTTGGTCCAGGCGGGGAATTGGCATTATTGGCGGACCAGACACGTCCGAACGGTATTGGCTTGTCACCTGATGAGTCCCGGCTGTATGTTGCGAATTCTGATAATGCAAGCAGGATTTGGATGGTGTATGACGTTGTCGAAGATGGCACGCTGACAAATGGACGCGTGTTTGCCGATGTTACGGATGATGAAGCGGCGGGGGTGCCAGATGGTCTCAAAGTCGACGCGCGTGGGAATCTCTGGGCGACTGGACCCGGTGGCATCTGGGTGTTCAGTTCTGAGGGACGTCATCTTGGCTCTATTCAGCCAGATGAGCGTCCTGCCAATCTGGCATTTGGTGGCACTGACGGCATGACACTCTTTATGACGGCACAGACAGGCTTTTATCGCATTCCCGTGAGCGTCGTTTGGGCGGGTCTGGAATAACTGTCGTTTGCACGTACCTGCGATGAACCGTGCTATGAATGAGGTGTTGGATGATTGAACACGCAGACCGACTTCGTGAAGATAACTTCGGGCATTCGTCTAAACGATATCGTGTGATCTTTACGTTCGTCCTTCTTGCACTGGCTTGGTTAAGCCTTACTACGAGTTCAGTCGCTAATGAGAACTGGCCACAGTTTCGTGGCAGTGGTGCTCTTGGTGTTGTCGATGACCCCTCGTTACCCATGTCATGGAGCACGACTGACAATGTGGAGTGGGTCGCCGATGTGCCGGGCCTTGGCTGGAGCTCGCCCATTGTGTGGGACGATCTGGTCATCGTGACAACTGTCGTGAGTGACGGCTCTGTCGAAGACCCACGGGCCGGGTTTTACTTCGGCGGTGAGCGGCCAACGCCGACCGACCAACATCGTTGGATGGTTTTTGCATTCGATATTAATACCGGGAAACTTATGTGGCAGCAGGAGGTGCATCGGGGGATACCGGCGGCACCTCGACACCTAAAGAATACCTATGCCTCCGAGACACCGGTGACTGACGGTCAACACATTTACGCGTATTTCGGCAATGTGGGTTTGTTCTGTCTCGATATGGCCGGTCGCGTACTGTGGTCACAGACCTTTGACCTGGCTGAGACACGATCAGGATGGGGCACTGCGGCGTCACCGATACTTCACGGCGATCGTTTGTACCTCGTTAATGATAACGACGACCAGTCGTTCCTTGTGGCATTGAGTAAGGAAACTGGCGCCGAAATCTGGCGGGTGGATCGAGATGAGGGCTCAAACTGGTCTACCCCGTACATCTGGGAGAATGCTCTGCGAACAGAACTTGTGACAACGGGAACTGACAAGGTTCGTTCCTATGATCTTCAGGGGAACCTGTTGTGGGAACTGACAGGGATGTCATCGATTACGGTCACAACGCCGTTTTCAAGGTTTGGTTTTCTCTATCTCGGTTCAGGGTACATTGGGGACCAGCAGCGACCGGTGTTTGCCATTAAACCCGGAGCGAGTGGCGATATTAGTGTTCCGGAGGACGGCTCGCTCGACGAATACATTGCATGGTATCTACCCCAAGCGGCATCCTACAATCCTTCTCCTGTGATTTATGGCGACCACTACTACACGCTACTCGATCGCGGGTTCTTCACGTGTCACAACGCTCGAACTGGAGAAGAAGTCTATGGCCGTCAACGCATCCGTCCTGGTGTCGCATTTACCGCATCACTATGGGCTTATCGTGATCATATATTTGCGTTGAGTGAAGACGGAGATACATACGTTATTAGGGCGGGTGAAGAGTTTGAAGTAATTGCTGTTAATAGTTTGAATGAGATGTCGATGGCGACGCCGGCCATTGCTCATTCCAGCCTATTTGTTCGCACTGCTTCAAAGCTGTACAGAATTTCAGCATCAGACTAGGCGTGGTGAGTATTCATTAACAAGCCCGAAAGGGGAGTCATGCGTTTCTCTAATAAGGACAGTCGTAGATTTTTTACTGCAATCGTGTTAGTCGTCATGTCGGCTTTGAGTGTCGTCGTGCACGCTCAGTCCTCTCGTCGCGTTACCGAGGTAATGGTCGACGAATGGATGACCAGCTTATCGAATTGGGGACGGTGGGGTTCTGACGATGAATTAGGAACATTGAATCTTATTACTCTCGAGAAACGGCGAGCGGCTCTGGGACTCGCAACAGCAGGTATTTCGGTCTCCCTATCGCACAATTATCTTACCGAACGAGCCGTTGATGCCACTTCGCCAATCGGCCGAGAAATGCTTGGACCGGATCGTCCTGGGCCATTCCGCAGCGACCGCTATACCTTTGCATATCACGGGTATGCCCACTCACATATGGATTCACTTTGTCACATGATGCATGACGGCCGTATGTATAACGGCTATGTACGTGATGAAGAGGTTACGCCGGCTGGATGTGCCAAGTTGGCAATCATTAACTTCAAGCAGGGCATTGTGACGCGAGCCATTTTGATGGATATCGCTCGCCTCAAGGGTGTTGATTATCTTGAACCCGGAACTCCTATTTACGTGGATGACCTCGAGGCGTGGGAGCGTGCATCCGGGGTGCGAGTGGAACCCGGAGATATTGTCTTTGTGCGAAGTGGACGCTGGGCGCGACGTGCCGATGTGGGACCATGGGCGACGTCTGAACAGTCTTCCGGATTGCATGCATCTGTTGCTCCATGGCTCCACGAACGCGGTGTTGCGATGCTTGGCGGCGACGGGACAAACGATGCTATGCCGTCCGGCGTGGATGGTGTTGCACAACCGATTCATCAGTTGACGATCGTCGCGATGGGGATGCCGCTATTCGACAACCTTGATCTTGAAGCGGTTGCTGCGGAGGCTGCCCGCCAAAACCGATGGGAGTTCTTGCTTGTTGCTGCACCACTTGCGATGGACGGCGGTACGGGATCGCCGCTAAACCCACTGGCAATCTTTTAATGAGGCAGAATATTTGTTGGGAGCGATCGCAGTGAACACCGTTCAAAGTGTGCGGCAGTATCCATGATGGCTCTCAATAACCAATTGCGATTAATTCATCGACGGTTCGGATGTACCAGATACCGTCAACCAGTGCAGGAGATGCAAGAGTTTGCGCTCCAATGTCATTCGTATGAAGGAGTTCAAACTCGGGTCCGGTTTTTAGAACGAATGTAACGCCGTCATCGCTGGTGACGAATACTTTGTTGTCAACAACAACCGGCGAAGCGGAGATACCTTCACGTATTGCTCGTCCAAGCCGTTGTTGCCACATTACCGTCCCTGTGGCTGCATCGAAGCAGGTGATAATGCTCGACATGTCATTGATCGTGTACAGGTATCCATCGTATGCGACCGGTGAGGGTATAAAGGGAGAGCCGCGCGATGTTGACCAGGCGATATGAGTGTCGGTGATGTCTCCCTGCCCCCCTGGTCGAATCGCAAGTGTCGGTCCTGCGCGTCCAGAGGCACAAAAGATGAGCCCGGCCGCTACAACTGGTGTCGGGATCACCTCAAACAGATTACCTCCACAATGCCACAGTTCGTCGCCTGTTTTCGGATTGTAGGCATTGACCGTGTTTTGGCTGCTGATAATCAATTCATCGTGGTCACCAACCCGGATTGCGATCGGTGAGCCCCAACCAACGCTCGCGTTTCGTGCCGTGCGCCATACTTGGTTGCCGGTTGCGGTATCGTACGCGGCAACAAAGCCACCACCACGTTGGTCTTGATAAACAATGAGTAGGTCTTCGTATAGTAGTGGCGACCCAGCAGGACCATGGTAGTTGTTGATTGAGCCGACTTCTGAGTGCCAGAGAATATTGCCATCGAAGTCAAGTGACACGATGCCACGACCGCCGAGTGACGCGAAGATTTGTTTGCCATTAGTTGTTGGGGTAGCCGACGCTGGACCGTTTTTTGAATGGACGCGTTCAGGGCGTCCCGGAGCGACTTCTGTTTCCCATCGTAGGGTGCCATTCGATCGTCGATACGCTTGGACGAAGAGTTGTCGACCCGCGTCCCGACCAGTTGTAAGGATGATGTAATCACCCCACACGATTGGCGAAGAATTTCCTCGTCCTGACAGACTCGTTCGCCAAAGCACATTTTCACTAGCATTCCAACGGTCAGGGTAGTTGCTGCTGGTGACGAGCCCTTGCCCTGACGGCCCGCGCCATCGAGGCCAATACTGTGCGCTTTCACCGGTCAATTCGACCATGCCTACCGTTTGGTTATCGCCCTGCGCAAGCGCGATTACTGAGATAACCAACGATAGAGCTACCGCAAGTGTTGTGACCGATAGTTGGTCAGAGTTCATGTGTATGTGGTTCAGTCTAATGAAGATTGGCGATGAGTTGTCAGCTGTTTAGGAATATGGACCAGTATAATCGGTGACAACCTCGAAGAGTTACTGCGAAATTACCTTATGCAGACCATCTCGGTAAATGAGCGCCTTCAACTGGTTCCTCTTGAAGTGTCGGATGCTGGAGAGTTGTTTTCAATTACTGATGCTAACCGTAGCTACCTTCGGAACTGGTTGCCGTGGTTGGACAACATCCGCCGAGTCGATGATACGAGGGCGTTCATTCGTGCTGCTCAATTGCAGATTGGACGCAACAATGGGGCTCAACTGGCAATCAAGTTTGATGGCTGTATCGCCGGGATCATTGGTCATCACCAAATAGATTGGCGTAATCGGCTAACGTCGCTGGGGTATTGGCTTGATGCAAGCTATCAAGGACGAGGTCTGGTGACAGCCTCATCTGGTGCGTTAATTGAGTATACGTTTAACGAATTACGGTTGAATCGTATTGAGATTCGTTGCGCTATAGACAATCAGAAGAGCCGAGCGATACCAGTCAGACTTTGTTTTCAGGAGGAAGGACTCTTGCACGACGCCGAATGGCTTTACGATCATTTTGTTGACCATGTGGTGTATGCAATGTTGTTGAAAGAATGGCGCAAGACTAACGTGAGCGCCGAAGTTCCGAGAGGCGGAAAATGTTCATGAGGGATTGGGGGCAAATTCGGATCGCAAACAAGGTCTTTCATTCCGGCTGTGGTGTTTGTCTATTTGGTTTCGTCGTGAGTGCAGGCGTATCGCTTATTGCGCAAGATTGGCCACAGTTTTTAGGACCCGACCGCAACGGCATCTACGAGGGACCGGCCTTATCCCGCGAATGGTCAGGTGAATCACCCCGTGAACTGTGGCGGCGGTCTGTGGGTGCAGGTTTCGCCGGACCGATTGTTGTGGAGGGTCGCGTTCTACTCTTTCATCGTGTGGCTGGAGAAGAGGTCTTAGAGGCTTTTATGGCCGATTCGGGTGAACCGTTGTGGCGGTATGCGTATCCGACAACCTATCGAGACGATTTTGGTTTTGACGAAGGACCACGGTCGTCACCAGTTGTTGATGCTGGGCGGGTATTTACATTCGGGGCTCAAGGGCAATTACATGCCGTAGATCTTGAGACGGGTTCCGGTCTTTGGCATGTCGATACGAGAGAGCAATTTCGGTTTTCGAAAGCATTCTTTGGCGCTGCCGGAACGCCGTTGGTCGAAGATGGCCGCGTGCTGGCAAATATCGGTGGACAAGAAGGTGCGGGCATTGTTGCGTTTAGCGCGTCAACCGGTGACGTCCTGTGGACATCGACGAATGAGGAGGCTAGTTACTCGTCACCAGTTGCGGCAACATTCGGTGGTGTTCGCCACGCGTTGTTTTTTACTCGAGATAATGTTGTGGCGCTTGATCCTGCTACAGGACGAGTCCGTTTCCAACGTAGCTGGCGCGCGCGTATTCGCGCGTCTGTCAATGCGGCAACACCGCTCGTGGTGGATGACCACATTTTTATTTCGGCACAGTACGGGACTGGAGCTGGAGTATTTCGGATCGCAGGTTTGAATTTAGAAGAAGTGTGGACGTCGGACGATGTGCTGTCTAATCACTATTCCACGAGCGTACATCACGATGGTTATTTATATGGGTATCACGGACGGCAAGAGTACGCTCCAAGCTTTCGTGCTGTTGCGTTTGAGTCTGGCGAGGTAGCTTGGGACACGGGACCATTCGGAGCTGGGAGTGTTACTGTCGCAGGCGAGCTGCTTGTCCTTATGCGAGAGTCAGGCGAATTGGTGTTGGCCAACGCGTCTCCCGAAGGATTCGTGCCGGTTGCGACTGCTCAGTTACTTCCCCCAACGGTTCGAGCTTATCCCGCCATTGTCGACGGTCACTTTTTTGTACGCAACAATGACACTCTACTGGCTGTTGACCTGACGCCATAGAGTCCGGGATAGAAGGTGTGCGGATTGTCGTAACAATCAATGCGTGACTGGATATGCAGGACAGCGTTTATTCGGGATATCAACCGTGCTGATCGAATAGTCGAGAGGAGTCGATTTACACCATGTTAGAACTGCTGTTGGTGGTTACGGCGGTCTTAATGACGTCGGCAATCTGCTCGTTGTTTGAGGCAGTGTTGTATTCCGTTCCTGCAAGTCGCATCGAAGCTTTGGAGAGGGCTGGTAGCCCAACCGGCCATATCCTCAAAGAATTACGGCGTCAGGTTGATCGGCCAATTGCTGCGGTGCTGTCGTTGAACACGATTGCGAACACGGGAGGTGGTGCCATCGCTGGTGCTCTTGCAGCCCAGGTCTTCGGTGGGAATATTTGGTTGTTTTCGTGTGTCTTTACGCTGGCTATCTTGGTTTTCTCTGAGGTACTACCGAAAACTATTGGTGTTGTCTACGCTCGTGGTCTTGCGCCATTGATAGCTCGGCCTCTGCGGGGGCTAGTCTGGCTGTTTCGGCCACTCATTACATTGACGCAGCAAGTCACCAAGTTGATTTGGTCCGGCCAACAAGAGCAACGAGTGTCAGATGATGAACTGTTAACCATGGTTGGGCTCGGCTTGCGATCAGGTGATTTGCAGCCACATGAAGCGCGAGTCATTCGTAATGTGCTCGCATTTGAGCGACGTACCGCGGCCGAGGTGATGACGCCGAGAACCGTCGTGTTTACCTTGGAAGCGCAGACCACGGTCGGTGACGCCGCACAGAATTCCGAGCTGGAGAAATATAGCCGGGTGCCGGTATTCGAAGGTGTGGCGGAGGACCTCGTTGGGGTTGTGCACAAAGTTGATATTCTCAAATCGGTAGCAAATGATCAGTTTGATATGACTCTTACGGCTTTAATGAGACCGATTCATTTTGTAGTTGATACGACGTCGCTGGATCGCTTGTTGTTGATTTTCCTTGAACGTCGCCAACACGCGGTAGCGGTCATTGATGAATTCGGCAGTTTTTCCGGCCTTGTCACGTTGGAAGATGTGCTTGAAGAATTGCTCGGCCGAGAGATCGTCGACGAATTTGATCAAGTGACTGACCAGCGGGCATTCGCTAAACGCCGCCGCGCTGAGACATTGCGTGGTCGAAGTTTATCGTCCGGAATGAGCGACTGACTAAATGTGGAGCGACAGCCGTTCGGGACAGCTGTCGCTCCACGGTGGACGGTATCTACAAAATATATTCGGTGCTACTGTGCAGACCTGTTGAGTAATAGTTTTTGCACGCGCCAGTTGTTCATATCGGCAACATAGAGTGTGTCTTCGGATCGACAAGACAGCCCATGGGCCCAATTGAACTGACCTAATTGACGCCCGGATTCGCCAAGCCATCCAAGAATGTTTCCGTCAAGTGTCATCTTGTAAATTCGACCGGGTTCTACGTCTGACGCAAATAGATACTGCGGATCGCCACCTGAAATACAGATCGTCCACGGCGCGGTTTCGTCAGGCGGATTTGGGTTTTTGTTTCCGAGTACCGGTTGGCGGGTCTTATCGTACGGTGCGTTAAGGTAGATTATTTTATCGAGGTGTCCATCTGAATCAAACTTCTGGATACGACGGTTTTCTCTATCAGCAACATAGACAAATCCTTCGCGGTCGACTCCCATGTTGTGTGGTAACCGAAACTGTCCGGGGTCTGTGCCATGGGTTCCCCAGGTCTTAATCCAATTACCGTGTTTGTCAAACTTGGCGACCCGTGAATTTATGTAGCCATCGCTAATGTAAATATTGTCGTCTTGATCCCAGCCAACGTCAGTCGGCCCATCGAAAAAGCTATCTACATGCACTTTATCTTTCGGTAAAACGTGATGGGGGGGTTCATATCCTTCAGGGCGACGACCGAGGTTCAATGTGACATAGCCAGCCGGATTGATTTTGGTGACCGCGTTGGTGCCTTTATCGACAATCCATAGATTGTCGTACTTGTCGTAACGTGCTGAATGGGAGTACCCGAATCCGTAGATGCCTTGTCCGATCTCTCTGACGAAATGTCCGCGATCGTCAAATTCGAGTAATTGTGTTGTTGCATTCCCGAAAAGCGGACCCGTTGTAGCGGAGCCAGGATGATTGAGCACAAGAAGATGCCCCTTTGAATTTTCGGCCACGGCTAACGTTTCACCTAGATTCATTTCCGGTGAGTACTTTAAGTAGTTTGGCACCGAAATGAACGGAATCTCCGGTGCGTCACTGTTGTCGATTTGCTGTGCTATGGCGGGTGCAAATGCGAGGCTGATAGCGATAATGACGATTATGGTGATACGTTGCACGAGGTCCTCCTTACAATTGTTTTACAAGAAGCGTATCAAGCTATGGGGAGACATGTACTTCGGCGAGTGATATTCCTCGTTCACCAGCGATCGCATATAGCAGATAGACGCGACCGTCTTCCTCATAAATTGCTGGATCGCGAATTTGGTTTACTGGCACATTAATCGAACCTCCTCGCGATGGCTCGACAGGTAAGTTGCTGCCTTCCCAGGGGAATTCCGCGCGCAATACTTCTACTGGATTACTGCGTGTCCACGTCTCCCATTCAGTGCTGAGGTCAATGTGGGAGACGTATATTCGCTCTGGAGCGTCATTTCTTTCCGTCCAGAATACAAACAGTTGGTTTCCTCGCTTCAGTAGAGCGGAGTGTCTCATGTCAGGATTGAAGAGATTGGGCCCTTCTTCGAAGTCGGTCAACCCGGTATGGGACCGATACATCACCCCCGGCATCGCCAGCGCGTAGGTGAAATTGTCGTGCTGGAAGGCTCTGAAATATGGCCGACCAAGAATTTCAGGATGTCCGTCGAAATCGATGCCGTCGCTGGAAGTCGCGACTCGAGTAACTTGTGGGCCGATGTCTCGTCCATGAACGTACATGATGATTTGGCGTGTCTCGTGCGATACATGTACGTCTGGCGATGCGATATGTGGATAGGCACCTGGACCGGTGCCGTCTTTAGACTCGTCAAGGCACGGGGGGCAACTCGTCGGGAAATATGATTGCTCAATTTGTAGCGTTCCCGGTTCATACGTTGTCCAGGGACCAGTCAGTTCGTCCGCATAAGCCAAGCGGATATAAAGTCCTCGATGGTCGGAGAAATACAGGTAGTAGCGCCCCAATGGGTTTTCGATCCAATCCGGCACGCGAATTAGAGAGGGCCCAGCAATATTGCTCCCCATTCGCCCGTCCATTTCAGGCCGGATGATGGGGCTATCCACTAATCGTTCAACCTGAATCGTTTGGGAGAAGCCGTGGTCAATCGATGCTACGAGCAGGAGAACGACGGTGAACACGACCGAGCGAATTCGTACTGGTTGCATGGGTGAGACCCCGTATCAATGCATTAAGAGTATGACGAAGGCGCCTGGGGAATCTCTGGTGCCGGAGGTGGGACTCGAACCCACACTAGGGGTGAACCTAACTGGATTTTGAATCCAGCGCGTCTGCCAATTTCGCCACTCCGGCTTTCGGGTCTACTATTCTTAGTCGCGCACAGTTCCATCATGTCGCCATAGATAGAGAGACCGTGTGTTGCCTCGCTCGTCTTCGTACCGGTCGAGTACGTCCGGCTCCCAGTCGCCCATGCTGAATGCATGCGATACGATCCGAGAACCTGGAGCGAGTTGACTAGTGAGCAGCGGTCTCAGCTTTAGGTTAGATGACGATAGAAGGTACAGCGTGACAACCGTTGCCTCGCTCACATCAACGGTCATTGCATCTTGTTGAATAAATTTCACTAAATGCTGCACACCAGCTCGTTCGGCATTTGCATTAGCTTCAGCAATTCGCTGGGGGTCGATGTCAATGCCTACGCCACGCGCACCGAATCGTTGCGCGGCGGTAATTACAATCCGCCCGTCACCGCAGCCAATGTCGTAGACAATGTCATCTCTTGTCACCTCGGCGAGCGTAAGCATGCGCTGAACGACATCATACGGTGAGGGAACAAATGGTGCGAGGCTAGGATTATTTTGCGACAAAAGAGGCTCAAAGCCATTTGTCGTTATCGGTAGAGCAGAGATGAGCAGTCCTAAACACAGGCCGAGCGCGTAACGTCGGATCCGGTACGGCATTTTGCTCTCCTTTGATTTTTTCAGTATCTCTGGCACGGCGATACTCTACAGCATCACCATTTCCTAGTTATTGATTGAGATCGTTTTATCGAATGTTTCCGACAGGTCGATTAGGTCGAACAACAAAATAGTTGGTCTTGGTTGCTTAAATTATTAGTGCTGAACTGTGAAAAACGATGCAAACCACTAATAATCAGTAGTTTCTGGATTGCTCGTTTATGGCCCTCTAGGGTATTATCAATTGGTTACGTCCTTCCGTGGCACTCCCAACGTCGCCGTCCAACTTTAACCTGGGGGCAATATTGCAGTTTGAGATCGGAGATAAGGTCATCTACCCAAATCATGGGCTTGGTGTAATTGAACGGATTGAGGACAAAACCATACTAGGTACAACATGTGGTTTTTATTCACTCCGCATGGCTACCAGTGACACCACAGTATTGGTTCCAGTTGATAACGTGAGTGACGTCGGGTTACGGCGAGCAATTGGTGACCACGAGGTCAAAAAGATATTCACATTGCTAGGAAATGGGAAGATTGAAAACCATCAAAATTGGAAAGGCCGGTTTAAGGATAACTCCGATAAGATGCGAACTGGCTCAATTTACGATGTTATAGACGTCTTGAAGAGCCTAAACCATCTTAGTCAGTCAAAGAACCTTTCTTTTCGAGAAAAACGAATGCTCGATCGCTCGAAGTTCCTTGTCGTATCTGAGATTTCTGAAGTGATGAATGAATCAGATGAAGCTGTTGAGGAACGCGTCGGGAAAGCCTTGGAACGTTGTTTAGTCAACCGAATTCGTCTACTTGAAAAGGCCAAGATGGCCAAGAAGAAAACCGCAAAGGCCAAAAGAGCGTCGAAGAAAACCTCTTCTCGTGCAGCTCCTAGTAGAACCGCTGCTGCTTCATAGTCAGTACCATTAATTCTTGGATGCGTGGCGGAATTGTTCCGCAATTTAGTTTCAATTGTTCGTTCTTTGGTCGCATATGTCAGCGTCTCCCTTTGGGTGTTGCTGCTGGCTCCTGTAGGGATGCTTTGGGCGTTGATTTCTCGTTCGCCCGGGGTGTTGTACATGCTAGGGCGTGGCGGTGTTCGGCTAGGCCTGGCTGCTGCTGGCATCAAGGTTCAAATCGATGGTTACGAGTCTGTGCAGAATTCCCGAGGCGCAGTTTACTGCGTTAATCACAGTAGCAACCTCGAGCCACCTATCATCTATATGGCGTTAGCTGCTATCCACCCTAGGCTTAAGATTTTGTACAAGTCAGAATTACGAGCTGCAATCCCTGTGCTTCGCAATGCATTTGACATGGCAGGGTTCGTGCCAATTGAGCGTCGTAATATCAAGCAGGCTTCTAAGGCCATTGACCAGGCGGCTATGGCTTTGATCAATGGTGATTCGTTCATGATCTTTCCGGAGGGAACTCGTAGTCGTACGGGTGAACTACTTCCATTCAAAAAAGGTGGTTTCCTGATGGCTATTAAGGGGCAAGCTCCCATCGTTCCTGTTGCTATAAGTGGAGCGAGAGCAGCGATGGAGAAGGGGAGCCCGGTGATTAACCCCGTGACTGTTACTGTGAAAATTGGTGAGCCAATAGAGACCAATGGACTTGAAGTTGCCGAACGGAATACTTTGATACGGAAAACACGGTCGGCACTGGACTTATTGTTGGGAAACGCTACTGACCGCCCACAAAAAACGACAGCATCCACGGTGATAGCGGAGAACCATCGCTTGCAGTGATTCCGTCTGTTAGTTCGACAGAAACGTTCCGATACCGCTCAAGTTCTTCATTGAATATAATCTCGACCACACGATTTCTTCTTCGGTACGATAATTCAAATGTAATTCCGGTGTCAGGGCTTGATTCTGATGTTGCAACGCCTGCGTAACGAACTTTGACATGCTCATTAAAGGAAACTTCGTCCATATCTCGTGAGAACTGGATGCGGACAGTGCTGTCCTCAGGGACATCAATATCGTCGGCGAGCGGTGCACTAAATATCACTTCAGGAGGTGGTAGGTTCGGCCTATTTGATGTCGTCGCTGAAGCAGCGCGGTCGGTTCGAGCTCTTGACAACGTGAGCGATCCCGCTTCAATCAAGATCATTCCGTCTTCGAGAAGAACGTCACCAGTAACTTCGAGCCATTTACCGGTGTCTACGCGAGCCATGATGTCGAGTTCGAAGCCGTCTCCCTTTGGTTCTTTTCCTACCACCCATACTGATGCATCGACCGAATGTAAAACAAAATCCCACCGACTTGTTTCAGGTGCTTCGGGCAGATCACCATACAGGTTTCGTCCACGAAAACGCCCCGTAACGGTTACACCTTTATCTATATAACGATGAGGTTCTAGGACAATATTACGAAGGGTTGTGACATCAGGATTAAGAGCAGGTCTGGTTGAGCTGGCGACGATAAGCGGAAGCTCACCTACCCCTGGCCATCTTTTGTGAAGCAATTGTTGTGAAATTTGCGTAATGGGAAGGCCAGACAATCTGGGGTCTTCTTCATCTAGGCGCCCTACGTCATAAAAAGTTCCGATAATTTCGAGGCGCTCCCGTGCACCAGTTGGTAATGGCGGAATGTCAAGTGCGAGAATGCGCCTGGTATCGTCTTCACTTACGAGCCAGTTCAGTACACCTTCGGCTATTACGTCGGTGATAACTACAACTTCTTCACGGTGAAAGAAAATGCGATGTTGTTGTAATGCTTCGATACTGGCTGACCGGCGAATTGTTTGAGACGAAACGAATGTACCGGAGAGGCACGCCGTCACTACGAACACTAGCCATGTCTTGTGGCCCAGTATCATTTGAATAATTTTGCTCCTTGTACCGCATCTTAGCATGCAGGTGTTTGGGTTTGTTAAGGCTTGACCCATACAATACAGCGCCGTAGAATCGCGAGCCTCACCTCTACATTAAAGGTCGATGCGAAATCAGATCTCTGAGCTGACAACGAACAGGCTGTCTCTTTACCTTCGGTTCTTAACTGAGTTGGAAGAGAAAGATGTCAAGACGGTATCTTCGAAGGTCCTTGCAGAGCAATTTGGCTTGAATGCGGCCTTGATCAGGAAAGACCTAGCTCATTTTGGCGACTTGGGCGTCAGGGGCGTGGGGTATGTGGTGAAGGATTTACGCCGCCAGCTTCACACAATACTCGGATTGGATCGTAATCAGAGAGTCGCAATTATGGGAGCTGGGAATTTGGGACTTGCATTGGCAGATTACCCTGGATTTCGACGAGAAGGATTTCGAATTGTGGCGTTGTTTGACACATTGCATAACAAAGTTGGGCAGCTTTCTCGCGGTGGAGTCAAGATTTACGACATACGTGAATTGCGTAAGGTTGCCCACCGTGAAAACATAACGATAGCCGTCATTGCGGTGCCGGCAGCATCAGCCCAGCAAGTAGTCAAAACAGTTGTGCAGGCTGGAATAAAAGCAGTGCTGAATTTTTCGCCCGGTGCTTTGCGTGTGCCGGATGACGTCAAACTTAAGAGTGTGGACCTTACTGTCTCGCTTGAGAGTCTGTCTTTTTATTTAGCCACACTTGATAGTGGTGGAAATTAGGTAAGAGAAAAGTTATGGGCGGACGAAGTCATTCTCGTACAAGGGCTCGATTGAGTCATGTGGATGCTGATGGTGCTATTCGTATGGTCGACGTTAGTGAGAAGCCGGTTACAGAACGAATTGCTGTTGCTCGCGGACGAATTACGATCGGGAGAGCGGCTCTCACCGCTATTCGGTCTGGGCGTGTTGCCAAAGGAGATCCGCTTCAGGCAGCGCGGCTTGCAGGAGTGATGGGAGCAAAGCGAACTGCAGAATTGATTCCCTTGTGCCACCCTCTGATGTTGTTGAAAGTAGATATTCAGTTTTTTGCCAGGAAAGATGGCTATGAAATTGAAGCGATTGTTCGAACATCGGCTCAAACTGGGGTTGAGATGGAGGCCTTAACGGCTGTGTCGGTTGCGGCGCTTACTATTTACGACATGATGAAGGCTCTCGACAAAAAAATAATAATTGGTTCCATACGTCTAATTAAGAAGTCTGGTGGCCGGTCTGGTTTGTTTGAAGGAGATTAGTCTACGTGGCCGAATCCGTTACCACTTTAGCGGCGATACCGTTCCACGTATCTGGACGTTACCCGAAGCCGCTTCTGTTGCGTCGTTGCCAAACAGAGAAGATTGAAGAGCTGTCCAGTAAAGAGTTTTTTGATCAAGTACGGGACCTTAGTCTTGGACTTGGCACTCTTAGTGTTGAGCGTGGTGATCGGGTTGCTATCGTGTCTGATCCGAGACCCGAGTGGATTATTGCAGACTTCGCGATCCTGACTGGTGGCTACGTCTCGGTCCCCATCTATCCGACCTTACCTGCAGCTCAAATGCGGTACATCTTGGCGGATTCGAGTGCACGGGTAGCGGTAGTGGCGGATGACGTGCAGGCAGAGAAAATCATTTCCGTATGGGCGGAGTTGTCGAATTTACTTGCTGTCGTTGTCATGGATCCTGGGAAATATAACAATGAATCAGAACAAAAAGTTATCAATTTCGATTCCTTGCGAGCCCGTGGTCACCAGCGATTAATTTCTGGCGATGGTCTTGGGCGCATCTACAAGGAACTCGCCATGGCTATTACCAGTGACGCTTTGGCGACAATTATCTATACCTCCGGTACGACCGGCGAGCCTAAGGGGGTCATGTTGAGCCACGGGAACGTCATGAGCAATATCAATGACGTTGATGCTGTCGTAAAACTAGATTCAGACGACGAAGCGTTGTCGTTTTTGCCTCTTAGTCATGCATTTGAGCGAACAGCGGTCATGCTATTTCTTTATAAAGGTCTAACGGTGACTTTCGCGGAATCTCTTGAGACGATTGCCCGTGATTTACAGCGTGTAAAGCCTACTGTTATGACCGGCGTGCCGCGGGTATTTGAGAAACTACATGCGAAGATCTATGCAACGGTTGCTGAAAGTCCACCTTTAAGGCAAAGGTTGTTTTACTGGGCGGTTGGTGTTGGGCATACAGCCGCACAGGCGCTGCTGGCTGGTCGCGCGGCGTCGTGGTCTACGAGAGCTCAAAGACCATTAGCTGATCGGTTAGTTCTTTCTAAGGTGCGGGAGAGACTTGGCGGACGTATTCGCTTTTTTGTATCTGGAAGCGCACCGTTGTCAGTGGAGGTGGCTGAATTTTTGTTCGCTATAGGCATACCAGTTCTTGAAGGCTATGGCTTGACTGAAACGGCGCCGGTATTAACTGTTAATCCGGAAGGGCGCCAGAAATTGGGGACTGTTGGAATAGCCGTTCCGCAGGTTACGCTCCGTATCGCGGGCGATGGAGAAATCCTAGCTAGAGGCCCCAATATTATGTCTGGTTACTACCGGAAGCAGAGTGCGACGGATGAAGTCATTCGGGATGGGTGGTTTCATACTGGCGACATCGGCTTTCTCGATGAAGATGGCTATTTAACGATCACTGATCGCAAAAAAGAGTTGATCATTACCGCGAGCGGAAAGAATGTCGCACCAAATCCTATCGAAGCGGCTCTCAAGCGGTCACCTCTCGTTTCTGAGGCGATGCTGATTGGCGACCGAAGGCCGTATATCGTTGCAGTGTTAGTACCGGAGCTGGATGCGCTCGCACTGAGGATTCCGGATGTCGATCCGGAGAAAGCCCAGCTTGAAGATATTGTTAATCTTCCTCATGTTAAGCAATTGTTTGATGATGTTGTGGGGGTAGTGAATGAGCAGTTGCCGCGTCACGAGCAGATTAAGAGATGCGCAATCTTGCCAGCAGAATTTAGTATTGCTACAGGTGAGTTAACACCGACTCTAAAACTGAAGCGACGGGTAATTGTCGAGCGGTGGGGTTCGGTGATTGACCAGCTTTATATTTCGTCAGAATAAAGTTGCATCAGAGAGTGGCCACCACCGCAGTTGCACTTTTCCGATGACGTATTTTTGGGGCACCTGTCCCCAGTGGCGACTGTCTGAACTGTTGTTGCGATGGTCCCCCATTACAAAGTAGTAGGATTCTTGGACGACTTCTGGCCCATGATTTTCGTGACTACGGAACTCCGGGGGCACAAAACTATCAGGGAGTGGAACCTCATTTACGAATACTTGGCCGTTTTCGATCCTTACGGTATCGCCTTCTTTCGCTATGATTCGTTTGACGAATGATTTGTCTGGGTCTCTTGGATAGTAGAGCATGACGATATCCATCGGTTGAGGCTCGTCGAAGAATTGGTAGACAGCCTTATTGACGATGAGTCGGTCTTGGTCTTGTAAAGTAGGCTCCATGCTCTTGCCTTCGACGCGTGCGACTTGGAAGCCAAACGTAACGATGAGCGAAGCATAGACCGCTGCTGAGGCAAAGGTTTTAATCCACGCAACAAATTCCTCGCCAATTCGTCGAGCCAATGTTGGACGGTGCAAGAGAACTTCGGCTTTACTGGGATCGCTCTTTTTAGGCGTTTCGTTAACCGCCTCGGCTACCCATGCAGGGCGTCCAGGGGAGGGGTCGGTTTCATCGTTTAATTGGTTGTCCATTCGATTGTCCATGGTCTCGAAGTAATTATAGTTTGAGATAGTCCCGGAGGCGTTTCGTTTGTGTTCGACTGACTGGAATCTGTGTGTTTTTCTGGTCAGTCATTTTTAGAACGTAGTTTCTGCTCAATCGAGGAAGTATTTCCTTGATTTTATGAATGTTTACGACATGGGATCGGTGAACTCGCCAAAACACCGAGGGATCAAGATGTGATTGAAGTTCATCGAGTGTTCGGCAGTTCGAGAAGCCACGCAAGTTACGAGTAACAATTTTGATCGTGTCGTTGTCCAAAGAGATAAATACGATTTCATCCGACTGCACCAAGATTAATTTGTCATTGACTTTGACCGCGATGGGGTCGGGATGACTAGAGCGGTTGTCCATGAATTTGACGATATGCTCAAGCTCTTTGGCCGTGAAGGTTTTAGGTGTGGTGCTTTTAAGGGAGTTAGTACGCTGGAGGTTTTGTACCCGTTCTAACGTGCGCCGAAGCCGTACCGGTTCCACTGGTTTCAGGAGGTAGTCAACAGCGTTTATTTCAAAAGCTTCGATCGCGTACTGGTCATATGCGGTTACAAACACTACGTGTGAGTCGGTTTTCTGGAGAATTAGTTCTCGGGCAACCTCGAACCCAGTCAAACCGGGCATCTGAATATCAAGTAGAACCATGTCTGGTTTAAGCGATTTAGTCAGGCGCAAGGCTTTGATGCCATCGGCGGCTTGACCAATGATTTCAACTTCGCCGATTTGTTCAAGCTGAAAGCACAGTTCGTTTCGGGCTGGTCCTTCGTCATCAGCAACGACGACCCGGATCGGTTTATTAAGCCGTTGCGCGTTGCTCAACGATTAACTCCGGAATTGTGATTCGTGCACAGGTTCCTTTACCAAGCACGCTTTCGAGTTGGAGATGGTAGTTTTCACCGTAGATAACGCGTAGTCGTTCGTCGACATTTCGTAAACCAATCCCACTTTCACGAGTGTGGTTCAGGTCGGTATCCGACATTCCAGCGCCATTGTCGATAATTTCGATAATGCCGCGATTGTTGACCCACCGGCTTCTAATCACAATCCGCCCACCACCCACCTTTTTTTCGATACCGTGCTTAATAGAATTTTCGATTAACGGTTGGAGAATCATATTCGGTACGACTAAGTCGAGGCTGTCCTCACTAATTTCTTTTTCTATCACGAGTGTAGGCCCGAACCGAATCGACTCGATGTCGAGATATGCGTCAATCGATTTCAATTCCTCGCGTAACGTTACGAAATGTTCTTGGGTTCGTAACATTCGCCGAAGCATTGTTGATAACTTAAGAATGAGAGTGCGCGCCGTCTCAGGTTGTGAGCGAATTAGGGATGAAATTGAAGTCAGTGTATTAAAAAGAAAATGCGGATTGATCTGATTGGCTAGAGCGTCGACGCGAGCCTCCATCAAGAGTGTATCCTGCTCTTGCAAGCGATGTTCAATACGAGCCGTGTTCCATATTTTGATGGGAATTGCGACGCTAAGCACAGTGGACAAGGTAATTAGGGCAGCCATCAAAAGGCTGTCAGGCTGATAGAAAAAGATCGCATTCGTGCCAAAGCGAAGTCCGACACCTTGACGTATAAGCTCAAGGCCGACTGGAGCCGTAGCGAGCAGGAGCAGCCAGTCCACCTTGAAGCGACTTACTACTTGCCATGCGTGGCGATGAAGGTCCGTAAAGAAAAGCGGTGAAAGATGCCAAATCGCTTTTTTTGGGCAGACTTCCCGTATTCCTCCACCTGCGAAGCCGCAGCCGACTGCAAAGGGCATCGCTCCAACTTCACCACCGATAAGTGCTGGGGTACCGAGGAGTGTGCCTACGATTGCGCCAGCGTACGGACCTGCCAGTAAGCCTGCGAGAAATGGTCCAGCCAGCAAGAAATCAGCTGCATTGTAATTTAGAAGAAGTCTTGCGGCGACTCCTCCAGTGAGTGGGATCCCAAGCATAAAGGCAAACACGAGGCGTTCTCGCCATGCTCTTTGCTCTGTTAGCAGGATGCGCCTGAATTGGTGAAACCTCACCAGCATTGTGGAGAGCACCGCGATGATCGCGAGCTTCACAATAAGAGTCGTAACGAGAAGTTGTGCGGTCGACAGGAATTGGACTTCGGTTGGCACGACCACCGTAAACTATACTGCCCTAGTTCGCTTCAGTCAATCATGGAAAAGCTACAAGATGTTAATATTAAAGAGGTTATGACTTTTTGCACCCGTTCTTTTTCTGAGGATCTTCGATGTGGTGTTCTTGTTTCTGATGGTGCCATGGGGACGATGCTGTACGAACGAGGCGCGTTCCTGAATCGTGCGTTTGAGGAATTGAATCGGTCTAAACCAGACTTGGTTTTCGATATTCACTCTGCATACGTTGATGCGGGGGCGGACATTATCGAATCGAATACATTCGGTGCTAATCGAATGAAGCTTGGTAACTTTGGCCTACAGGATGAGGTCTCTAGTTTCAATGCTGCTGGTGTGGCATTAGCGAGGAATGCAGCGAGAGAGGGCGTTTTTGTGGCCGGTGCCATGGGACCGCTCGGTTTACTGAGAGCTCCGGAAGGAGAAATTGAACGAAACTTTGCGATAGAAGTATTCCGTGAGCAGGCTGAGGCATTACTTGAACCAGGCAGCATCGATATTTTCATGCTTGAAACATTCGGTTTTTTGGCGGAACTACGTCTAGCTGTTCAGGCGATACGCTTGGTAACAACTATTCCAGTCGTTGCACAAGTGACGACCGATAATACGGGTTGCACAAGTGACGGTGCAGCGCTTGACGTAGTCGCGAGATCTTTGACTGACGAAGGTTCGGATGTCGTCGGTGTAAATTGTAGTGATGGTCCTGCTTCTATGTTGATTGCGGTGGAGAGGTTTTGTGCAGTGGCGACGGGGCCCTTGGCGGCTCAACCTAATGCAGGACGTCCGAGGCAGGTTGATGGTCGGACCTTGTATCTTTCCTCACCGGATTTCATTGCTTCATATGCTCGTAGATTCGCGAAGCTCGGCGTAAAGGTTATTGGTGGTTGTTGCGGAACAACCCCTGATCACACGCGATCGATAAAGGCTGTGATCGGACGAGAATCTTGCGAGGCCAAGAATGAAAAGTTATAGTCCGTCAATGTTTGACCGGAAGTCGCCCGCGGAGTATGTGACCGCCGATCCTTCCACGAGAGCTTTATCAGTCGCTGCGGTTGAGGCTTCTTCGTACGACAATATTGCGTCTGTCTATGACTGGACATATGGTCCCGCTCTGCATGCTGGGCGCCTTGCATCGATCGGAAAACTTCGTCTTCGTCCTGGTGATGAAGTTCTTGAGGTCGGTGTCGGAACAGGTCTTAATGCTGCGTTATATCCACGTTTTGTTGAAGTTACTGGTATCGATGTAGCGGAGGAAATGCTTGAGAAGGCCGAGCGAAGGCTTGTTGCTCGTGACGTGCGGAATGTTCGACTGATGCAGATGGATGCTGCTCGACTTGATTTTCCAGATAACTCGTTTGACCTTGTTTACGCACCGTACGTAATCAATGTTGTTCCGGATCCGATTGCTGTTGCCAGAGAAATGCGGCGTGTTTGTCGACCTGGTGGTTGCTTCGTAATTTTGAATCACTTTTTGAGTAGCAACCGTTTAGCGGCATGGATTGAACGCCTTGTGTCCCCTCTAACGGTTCATGCCGGCTTTAAGTCGGATGTAGATCTTCCTGCCTTTCTTGCGCAAGCAGACTTGCGACCGGAGTCAATCGAGAGGGTTGGTGTTCTGCCGATCTGGACTTTGATTACCTGCACCAAGTGAAGTCTGGAATTATTAGTTAATTAGTTCTGCGATTCGCAGGCCGACCACTTCTGCGCCGTTTACCTGGCAACAAGTCTTCGGTCGTTGTGTGTCTAGAAGCCTGTCCAAAGTTGGCTGCCAATATCCTTCTAATAGGTCTTCGTTGCTAATGTGGGCTGCACGAATCATTGTGTGCATTCCAGCTTTCAGGATGGCATCTTCAGGGAAATGGTTTCGGTCGGTATACAACATGGCTGTGTCGTTTGCGGCACATTCGGCAACCATGCCGAATCCCGGTTTTGTGATGACGATATCTGCCGCAGCCATTACGTCCGCATAGTTAAGACCCTTTCTTGAAAGTGCTGCTTCATCGAGTGTCGTAAACATCGGTCCGTTTGGTAGGAGGCCAAGTGGTTCACCAGAAGTAAACATAAAGTGATAGTTGGAATTGTTGCGTACATGGGCCCAGTTGATATTCGAAACGCCGTATCGCCCAAAAGAAAATAGAACCACCGGGGAATCGCGAGGTAGGCCCAACATATCTCGAAGTTCAACTGGGCTTCTTGTCGAGCGCCTCGCGACAAGCGGAACGTCAACAATGTTTCGGCAGGTATTGAAACCGGCATGAAGTGGAAAACGCCAGGCCATAGTGGCTGAAGCGTAGGCCGTACTTAAGGTGTCGACCAATGCTGGTGCGTATGAGGCGGTGTCAGCATAGTTGTCGTAGATCCAGTCCCATGTGAAATTACTGATAGCGACTGTCGGAATCTCAGTTATTGCGCCAGCCCGAAATGCAAGCGGAGGGATGTCGCCAACGATCAGGCGGGTATTAAAACGCTTGAGTGAGACAGCCTCGCTGGTGGCACGTTGATCAAGCGTGCGATGAAATGAGTCACATTTCTTTATTGACCGAACAATATCGACATGCAAACTATCAGTCTGGACGACACCAGTGTCCGTTTCCATCGCTTCGAAACTGAATGGTTTGAGGCCAGCAACATCAAAGAACCATCGAGGCGTTGGGGTTTTGATCGCGACGTGTACGTCACTACGTAACTGTTGCAGCTGGCGAATGATTTCAATCTGACGAGAAGCATGACCGAATCCATGTCCCGAGATATAGAAAACAACGACTGGCATGCTGACGGACACTGTTTTTCCTGCTTGCATAGAAGGGAATCATCGCGGAAATGTCGATGGAGTTTATCTGGGCTTGTCAAATTAATTATAGGATGACTGACACCTCCTGTTTTTACTCTAAGCAGGAGGCCCTTCCTTTTGGCGTACGTTACTGAAGGGCAGAGACTATAATCGCGAGGTGAAACGTTGCCGAACGGCATGGGGCCACATGCCACGCGGTTGCCAAGTCGTGGTGTCAGTATTGTTCTTGGCCTTTGTCACGAAGCCTCTAGGGGCGCAGACACCCACTGGACAAAACGATAAAGCGGCCTTTCTTGAAAGCGCCACGCGTGCGCTTGCCCATGGCAATCGGGATGAGGTTGAAACATTGGCGGAAAGTCTTGACCCTGGCATGCCAGAGGTCGTGGCATTTCGTGCGCGTTTACTTATTGATCGCGGCGATTATGCTCAAGCCGAGAGACTACTGAGATCTGTAGCGAGGGAAGCACAAGGAACAGCTACTGTTCTTGAACTAGGTTTATTACTACAGACTCAAGGCCAGATAGAGGAGGCTCGAGTTTTACTTGAGTCAGTAATTGCTAATGGTCTGCGCTCATTCGACCCGTTTGAACAATACTGGGGTGGGCTTGCCGCACGAGCCGTTGGTAGTTTCCGTCAGGCTAACCGACTTTTTCGCTCAGCGGCCCAGGCCGCTCCCGATAACCCAGCCATACAGACTTCATGGGGGCAGTTATTTCTTGAGAAATATAACCACCCGGACGCATTAGCTTCTTTCCAGGCTGCGCTAATACTTGATGATCAATGGGCGCCTGCTCATCTAGGCGTAGCGCAAGTACTGGCATCTGAGAATCCTCCGGTCGCACGAAGCTCGGTTGATCGTGCGCTTGAAATCGATCCCGGTTTCGTTGCGGCGCATTTATTTGTGGCGGAACTGGCGCTTGATGACAGTAATCGTGACGCTGCCGGCGTCGCGATCGCTGAAGCATTGGCAATTAACCCTGAGAGTCTAGAGGCTCGTTCTTTGCTTGCAGCGATCGCCTATCTTGAAGATCGCACGGCAGCTTACGAAGCCGAAGTCGCACGCGCGCATGAGGTCAATCCTGTGTACGGTGAGATTTATCGAATCGTTGGTAGTCGGGCGGCGCGCGCGTACCGATTTCCGGAGGCAGTTACGCTTGTGAGGCGCGCGCTTCAGCTCAATCCAGACAATACGCGTGCATATGCTGACCTGGGCATGCATTTGTTGCGCACTGGCGATGAATTGGGAGCTCGTGAAGCTCTAGATAGATCGTTTGAGGATGATCCCTTCGATATTGTTACCTACAACTTGCTGCAAATGATGGATCAATTGAGCGAATTTGAAACATTTGAGCAGGGTGATTTGGTTGTACGAATTCATCCCGATGAAGCTCCGGCGTTGAAAGAATATGTAATTGAAACGGCACAAGAAGCACTCGACGAGTTAACGGTTCGCTACGGGATGACTGTGCAGGCGCCGATTCTGGTCGAAGTATTTCCACGACATGATGACTTTGCTGTCCGGACACTCGGGTTGCCGGGAATGCTTGGGGCGCTTGGGGCCTGTTTCGGCAATGTCGTGACGTTGGATTCACCTCGAGCACGTCCACCAGGGGACTTTAACTGGTTGTCTACGTTATGGCATGAGATGGCTCATGTTGTGACGCTTCAAATGTCGAACCAACGCTTGCCGCGGTGGTTAAGCGAGGGCATCTCGACTTACGAGGAGAAGAGAAAGCAGGTTGCATGGGGTCGTGATGCTGTATTGGACTTCGCGGTCGCACTTAATGAAGGGAGCGTCTTATCGATTCGAGATCTGAATAGTGGATTTACGCGCCCTGAGACAATTTCATTGACATATTTTCAGGCGTCGATTCTCGTTGAACATTTAATCGACACACATGGTATGACCGCCATGCAGGACATTCTTCGGGGGTATGGTCAGGGACTCGAAACGGACGAGGTCTTAGCCCGTATTGGTCTTGATTTCGATTCGCTTCAGGCAAGTTTCGATAAGGCTGTAGAGGAACAGTTCGGTGAGTTGCGTCTCGCGCTGGAGAAACCTCAGCAAGAAATTCCTTCCGAGGGGCCGGAGATGCTTGAGGTACTGAGGTCTATAGCGATAACCGATGATGGTAACTTCCATGTGCAGTCTGCGCTTGGACAAGCTGCGTTGGAGGTGGGAGAGGACGAGGAAGCGCGAAAAGCACTTGAGCGCGCTGCCAGCCTCGTCCCAATGGCGACTGGTTTTGATAGCCCAAGAGGATTGCTGGCTCGTATTGCTCAAGCCGAAGGCGACCTAGAACGAGCGATGAGAGAACTTGAGATGCTTCTTGAATACGATGAAACATCGATAGAGGCGGTGCGACTTTACGCCACATTGGCGGAAGAGACAGGAGATCAGTTGCGGCTCGGTCAAGCTTACGAACGCCTCATTGAAATAGATCCTTTTGATCCGATCTCTCACCAGGTTCTCGGGCGGATGGCACTTGAAGATGGTCGTACGGCTTTGGCGACGCGTGAACTGACGGTTGCATTGGCGCTGGATCCGGTCGATCGGGTTGCGGCACATACCGATCTAGCCGAAAGTCTATTTTTGTCGAGAAACTTTCCCGAAGCAAAGAATCAAGTTATATCGGCACTTGAGATTGCACCGAGTTATGAGCGTGCCCAGGAGCTCTTGTTGGCCATTATTGAATCGGAGCTCTAATGGATAGATGGGCCGCTGTTTAGCGTTAAGGGTAGTGACCGATATAACTTTGGTGATGAATGCGCTGCCAAAACTGTCAATCTGAAATCGACGACAAGGCTTTGGTGTGTTTTCGTTGTGGGCATGCAACCAGCGAGCGCCAGCACGAGCCTGTTACGCTCAACGACGAAAGTTCCAAGGCGCGGAGCAGACTGTGGGTTTCTCCTGTGTTAGGCGTCATATTTATTGCGATTAGTGGGTTTTTTATGACTCAACTTGCCGGGGGCGTACCACCGGACCCAATTGTATGGGTCATGCTTGCGTTCGCGGCTGGTTTGCTTGCCTGGCGTATTCGTCTGCGATGACGTGGTCAGGATGAACCATGTCTGAGCCTCGCCTTCAGTATGCGTTTGACAGTGTTAAATTGTTTGCTATCGGCGCAACACAGAATGATGATGTTACGGCGATGGTCGTTAATTACGAATCTAATTCCGAGGACGGTTAACGTGAGTTAATTTCTATAAAGTCCCGTTCGTCCTCGCCAAGATAGATTTGTCGTGGTCTTGCGATCTTTTGTTCTCGATCGCCTAGCATTTCGTGCCACTGCGCAACCCATCCAGCGGTTCGGCCAATCGCAAAGAGAACAGGGAACATCCCAGCCTTGAAGCCCATCGCCTCGTAGATTAATCCAGAGTAAAAGTCGACATTGGGGTAGAGGCGGCGACTGACAAAGTAGTCGTCTTGAAGGGCAATGCGCTCAAGCTCCAGCGCGATATCGAGTAATGGGTTTCTGCCAGTTACATCGAATACCTGATAGGCCGTTTCTTTAATTACCTTGGCTCTCGGGTCATACGATTTATAAACACGGTGCCCGAAGCCCATTAAGCGACCTTCGCCATTTTTGACTTTATTGATGAAATCTGGGATTCGGTCGACTGACTTGATTTCTCTGAGCATGCGCAAAACGGCTTCGTTCGCACCACCATGAAGCGGTCCGTATAGTGCAGCTGCTGCACCAGCAAGAGATGAAAATGGATCTGCTTGAGAGCTGCCAATACTGCGCATTGCACTCGTACTACAGTTTTGCTCGTGATCTGCGTGAAGGATAAAGAGGATGTCAAGCGCACGTTCCAGTACAGGATGTGGCTCATACTGCGGCTCGACGCCTCGATACAACATACTCATAAAATTCCCGATAAAGCTAAGTTCCGGGTCAGGGTAGACATATGGGCGCCCAATACTATGTCGATGCGCATACGCCGCAATGCTGGGGACCTTTGCCACTAAACGGGCAATCTGTATGCGTCTCGACTGAGGGTCGAGTACCTGTTTTGCGTCAGGGAAAAAAGTTGATAACGCTCCGACCGTACTTAGGAATATTCCCATCGGGTGTGCGTCATACCGAAATCCTTCCATGAACTTTTTAATATTTTCATGGAGTATTGTGTGCTGGTTAAGTTCGTTACTCCATGAGTCGAGTTCAGTTTGAGTTGGCAACTCACCGTTGATTAGGAGATACGCCGTTTCAATAAAGTTGCTCTGTTCGGCCAATTGCTCTATTGGATAGCCTCGATACCTCAGGATGCCTTTGTCTCCATCGATGAATGTCACTCGGCTCTGGCAGCTAGCAGTATTCAAAAATGCCGGGTCGTAAGACATCATCCCGAATTCTTCAGGGTCGACCTTAATCTGCCTCAGATCGATGGCACGAATCGTGCCATCAACAATAGGAATTTCGTACTGTTTGCCGGTTCGGTTGTCGGTAATGGTCAGCGTCTCACTCATGCTTCGCTATTGCCTCTAATATGGAATTGTTTTAGTCGCCTGTGTCTGTCGTTGATGTTTCTAGTCCAGTGTCTGTGTCTTCGTCAGGAACTCGATACTTTCCATCTACCCAGTCACCCAAGTCAAGCAGCTTGCACCGCTTGCTACAAAATGGTCTCCATTGGTCTATAACTGGGTGTGCGCGACAGCGTACACACAGCCTCGGTGCTTCTTCTTTCATTGCCCTGTCACAGTCATTTTGACGGCGTACAAGGACGTGCGCGCAGTGATAAATAGTGTCGTGCCTTCGATTCCACCAAACGCTAGATTTGCTGGTGGTTCCGGAATTGCGATCGAACCGACCGGAATACCATTTGGATTGTAGATCGTCACGTCGTCGCCCGTCAGGTAAAGATTGCCTTTAGAGTCCAACGTGATTCCATCAGCTCCTTGCGGTACGAAGACGCGTTGATTATCAAGGCGTCCGTCTGACTGCACGTCATAGACGAATGTTTGGCCCCCACCATGGTCAGCGACGTATAGCCGACGACCGTCAGTTGTACCGACTAATCCATTTGGACGCACAAGGTTAGTAGTGACTTGCACTATATTGTTGGTGACCGGAGTAATGTAGTAAACATGGTTGCCGTCGAGTTCAATGTCATCTGTGGCCCCGTAGCGTGGGTCAGTGAAGTAGACACCGCCTCTCTGATCTATCCAGAGGTCATTTGGACTGTTGAACCTTCGTTCACCGTAGCGGTCAGCAATGCTCGCACCATTACCGTCTAAACCGATCGCTGTGATTCGGCGGGTTTTCATTTCGCAAATAATTAGACGCCCATCAAGGTCAAAGCTCAGACCATTAGCTTGGTTTGTATTTTCTCGATAGAGGGTGATGCCGTCAGCGGGAGTCCAACGAAAGATGCGCTCAGTGGGGATATCTGTAAAGTAGATATTTCCATAAGTATCAGCCGTTGGTCCTTCGAGAAACGTATAGCCCGTGGCAAGACGCTCGACGGCAGCCCCGGGGGCAATTGGACCTCCGTGTTGACTAAGCACAGTCGATGACAAGAGAAATGGCGAGACTAGAAGAAGAACGAGGTGTTCTCGCAGATGCATTGCCGTCGTTCGGAGGCGTCTTTTTTTTGCCACGTTTAGTTGAGAGATTTGATGGTGATGATGTTACGCGCGCGCTGTCTCGTCCGACGAGTTTGACTGCTTGGGCTGTTTCTCTGGTCGCGTCTTCGTACGGGTTTGGCTTTTGCGGTTGACGTGTCTTCTCGAATCAAATACTTCGAAACGAATCATACAGTTATACGTCTTCTGGAAGTGGAACTACACGGCGTTGGCTGTCCAGGCCTCTAGTTTGGTGTCGCCAGAAAAAGTTGACGGGCTTAGTGCTTGCAGGCGGACTATAATCCGACTCGATTTGCCCGAGTTGGCTTCTTCGTTGATACGTCGTTACGCTGCTGGTGCAGCGTTTGTGTCCTACCTTGTTATTACCGCTGTCCTTACATTTCCCTTGGTGCGCTCATTGTCCGTTGGCTTTCCCAGTGATCCGGCTGACCCGGTCCTAAATGCTTGGATTCTTTGGTGGAACACACAGGCTCTTCCCTTAACTGAGCAATGGTGGAATGCGCCCGCTTTTTATCCAACGCCAAATGTCTTGGCTTATTCAGAACATCTTGTGGGTTTAATCCCGGTCTATACCCCGTTTTACTGGATTACTGGAAGTCCCGTCGTTGCCTACAACTTAACGTTTCTGCTGACTTTTCCGTTGTCCGGGTGGGCAGCATACCTGCTTGGTTGGGAATTGACCCGCCGACGAGATGCTGCTTGGGTGGCTGGCCTCGCGTTCGCATTTGCGCCGTATCGCATGGACCAGTTGGCTCACATACAGGTCTTGGCATCGTTCTGGATGCCTCTCGCATTGTTGGGTCTTCACCGATATTTACGGATGGGCTCTGGTCAAGGCCTTATGTTGTTCGGTGTTGCAACGGCGATGCAGGGGCTCTCAAATGGTTATTTTTTAGCGTTTCTTCCTATTCTTGTTGCGCTATGGGCGTGTTGGTTTAGTCCGACAAAATACTGGTGGAAGAGCGTTGGCATAATCGGAATGACCGGCGGGGTTGCGACGCTTACCTCTCTTCCATTCTTGCTTCGCTACCAGTCAGTTCATGAGTCACTTGGATTACACCGAACGGTGATGGAAGTGAAAAGTTATAGCGCTGACCTGACTGGGTTGTTGAGCGGCGCACCCCATTTAACGTTGTGGGGAGAATTTGACTGGTTCCGCCAAGCCGAAGGCCAGTTGTTTCCCGGCGTGGCTGTTGTTGTACTGATTGGGCTCGCGTTATGCCGAATTTCGTGGCGAACATCTAGACCGGTGTCGTTCACTCTCCGAACCACTCGAATCGGGCTCATGACAATTGCCTCCACAATGACCGCCGGGATGGTTTATTACTTCGTTGCCGGTCCTTGGCAGGTTTCGATATTTGGAGGGACTCTTATGTTGAGCAGTGTTGCTCAGTGGTTTCCCTTCACACTGCTTGCATTGATACTGACGCTACTTATTAGTCCGGTCGGAGTAGAGGCATACCACCGTCGGTCGCCGCTCGCGTTTTATCTTTTCTCAGGATTTCTCCTCACGTTGCTAGCCATGGGGCCGTATCCGTCTGTTGCGGGTACGACCATCATGAATTACTCGCCGTACCTTGGATTAATGCAATTACCAGGATTTGATGGACTCAGGGTACCTGCTCGTTTCTGGATGCTGGTTCTTGTCTGTGTATCGGCGGCAGTGGCGATTGCTTATGCGCGCTTGGTTCGATCAGATGGTCGTCGTCGAGGTGTGATCTGTAGCTTAGCGACTGTATTTATCTTGATTGATGGATGGGCCGTAATTCCGATTGTTCCGGCTCCGGTGCGATCGGAGATTCTTGATGCTCGCGCCGTTGGTCCCGTACTAGAGCTTCCGTTGGGTTGGCGTGATGATGATGTCGCCGCCATGCTGCGGTCAGCAACGCACCATCAGCCGGTCGTGAATGGGCACAGTGGATATACAGCACCGCACTATAGTGCTTTGGCGTATGGGCTCGGGCACAGTCGAGAGGAATTACTCTACGAACTTGGAGCACGTGGTGTTCAGCACATTCGCATTGATCGCACGAATCCAGAAGCTCCCCACTATGAGAGTCTCGTCGCAAGTTCAGCGCTGTTACGTCTTGTGGCGGAGACAGGTACCGAATCTCTGTATGAGTATCGAGACGTTCCTGACATAATGCCGCCTCTGGTGTTCGAGGGCCGGCCTATTTCATTGGCTGCGGTAACGGCCAATACCAATAACCATCTTGTGCATTTTGCTACCGACCGTAACCTCAATACACGTTGGTTCAGTGGGGCACAGGATATGGGACAGCAATTGTTACTTGATCTTGGTACTTCCCAGGCACTTGGAGGCCTTATCATGCGGTTAGGTAGCGACAGGTCAGACTTCCCCAGGATGCTTGGTATCGAATTGTCAACGGACGGCCAATCATGGGAATTACTTCGCGGTGGACCGACGGATGTCGAAGCGCTTCGCGCTTCTTTTCGTGACCCTGAGACAATGCCACTAGCGTTTGACCTGAAAGGGCAAACGGCGAGATATGTTCGGTTGCGACAGATGGCCAGTGAACAAGAGTTTTATTGGTCAGTCGCAGAAATTGAAGTTATTGCGCCGGCCTTTTAGAGCGACGTGGACGGTGTGGTTTTAGGCGCTTCGTAGTAGCCAACCAAGTGCCGCCCCAGCTAGGATGAGCCAGGAGGAATTTGGCCGCCAGATCATAAGGATGGCGATGGTGACGAGACCGATTACCATTGTTTGGATGTCGACGAGTGATGTTTGTGCTAATTGCCAGGTGACGGCGGACATTAATCCGAATGATGCGATGACGATGCCGTCGAGGATTCCGCCCAGAGGTCGTGAGTTTCGGAGTTTCGGGATCAGTGGTTGACTAATGGCAACGAAGATAAACCCCGGCAGGAAAATAGCAATGGTCGCCAAAATGGCTCCGCTCCAGCCGCCGAGTAGGTAGCCGATAAAGGTTGCGGTCGTGAAGACTGGTCCTGGTGTAATTTGACCGATAGTGACCGCATCAATGAGTTGCTGGTCTGTTAGCCATTCCCAACGTTCAGTTAAGTCTGCTCTCAAGAAAGCTAGCAGAACGTATCCGCTGCCAAAAAGAACCGATCCGACTTTCGCAAAGAAGAGCGTTAGTCTGGTGAGTGTGAAAGGTACCGCGTCCGCGGTCACGGCTTGTGCTGATAGATGCACGGAATATCCCACCGACGTCAGTAAGGTCAGTATCGCCGCCATGCCGGTCCACCGACGCGTTGCCATGGCTAGTCCAGTGAGCGCTCCAATCATGAGCAGCAACAATTCATTGGTGCCATTCAATGCCAGTACCAGGACAGCAGTTCCGAGTAACGCATGGGACACTTGAGAGATCGCAGTGCGGCCAAGTTTTACAAGGGCCTGGACAATGATGGCGATGACGACCGGGCCGATCCCATAGATCAGCCAATCGATCTGGGGTGTATCGCCATATCTAACGTACGCCCATGCAATGGCGGCGACAATTAGTGAGGCCGGAAAAATGAAACAGGTTCCGGCAACAATCAGTCCAGCTTTACCTCCATGTTTATACCCTAGGTGAATGGCCATTTCAGTCGAATTTGGTCCTGGGATTAAGTTTGTCGCTGCAAGCAGATCAAGGAACTCTTTGTCGGTCAACCAGTGCCGACGCTCGACGACTTCGTCTCTCATCATTGCGATATGTGCCGCTGGCCCGCCAAAGGCCGTGATGCCGAGGCGGAGAAAGAGCTTGGCAAGTTCAGTAAGAGGGACGTTGCTCACGCCGAGATTCTATCGGGTTTGTGCAGAGTTATATTTGAAACGGAATCCGAGTGACCGAACATAGTCTAGGGCTGGTTCGAAGACGAGTGCTGGTGCTTTAGGGGTGAGTTTTCTGAGGGGGCCTAGAGTTCCCGTATGCTATGACTACGAATTAGAAAGCAGGTTGCGACGAGAGCCAAGAGACCACCATTGACGGCGATGATTGATTCGGTCGTCATCCAAGGGATGGAGGCTACGACGTAGCCGCTGACGAGGCTCCCAAGTGGCATGCCACCTCGAAATGCCATCAGATAAATACTCATCACACGGCCTCGTAATTCATCAGGCACAGTGAGTTGAACGAGTGAAGCCGTGAGCGAGAACACAATAAGCAGGGCTACTCCGATAAAGAAGAGAATTATGTAACTAATCATTCCGACAGGAGTGAGCGCAAATGCTGCAATAAGTCCACCGAAAGCGATGATAACTGACAGTAATGTGATGCCCATCTTATTGAAGGTGCCGAGCCAGGCCACAATGAGCGCTCCCACAACCGCACCAATACCCAGGGCGGCCATCATCTGGCTGAGCGTATTGGGGTCGTCTGCGAAGACGGGTAAGAATGCGCGGATTGGGAGCCCGAGAGATGTTGTCGCTACTGCTAAGACCGTCAATGACAGTAATGCGCCTCCCCGTCCCACATAGAGTAAGCCGCCCTTGAGTTCCTCAAGTACTGGTTTGCGATTTGCTTGATTGGGTGCCGGAATCGAGACATACGCTAGTGCGGCCACGACAACCAAAAACGATAGTCCATTAAGTCCGAAGCAACCGACGAGCCCAAGTGTTGCCAGGACGAGACCACCAATCAATGGGCCCACTGATTGGGCAAGGTTGAACTGGATAGAATTGAGGGCAATGGCATTCGGTAATGTCTTACGTGGAACTAATGACGGGATGAGTGATTGGAATGACGGACCACCAAAGGCTTGAGCAGTACCTGCGGTGAAAGACAGAACCAGTATGGAGGGAATGGTGACAGCGTCTGTCCACACTAAAGCGGTCAATGTGAGTGCGCAGCACATTTGAAGGATTTGTGATCCCATGAGTAGATATCGCCGGTCATATCGATCGGCGACGACACCACCAAGTAACGTAAACAGGAGAAGTGGGACATTGCCTGCGAAAGCATCCACCCCAAGATAAAACGCGGCATCGGTTGGAACTGATTTGGTTAGGTCGAAGATGAGCCATTGCTGTGCAAAGCGCTGCATCCACGTACCAACGGCCGAAGTAAATGCTGCGGTCCAGATATTACGGAAGGCTTTGTAAGTGAAGGCTTCCCCAATGCGAAGAAGAACCGCCGTTCCACTGGCCGAGATGCCTGACGCTTTACGGGACGGGACTGGGCTGTTCGGGGGTGGATTGTTTGCCGCGTCGGTCATGGGGTGTCAGCTTCTCCGATTGAGTCGGCCATCGGAGATAGAGACCTTCAGCCAAGAAGACCACACTGGTCCATAGCCCCTTAGAGAGGCGAAAGAAGAGGAACGGTCCCGTTGCGGCGACTGGTGTCCAGAGGGCCAATTGTTCATCAGGCGTAATAAAGGTGAACGTTTGCAGGCCCAAGTACCCAATGGCGGCGAGTCCGAGCGTGAGGCCGAGATTGACATAAACCGCACCAAACCATTGGCCGGGTTCTCGTTCGAATTGTTCGTCGCATGCGGCGCAGCGTTCGTGCATGGTTACGAAAGACTTGAAAAGTCTTCCGTGACCGCAACACGGACAGCGGAGGCAGTAGCCACGCCAGAAGATATCGACGAGCTCCCAAAACACAGCCGGGCTCCCTTCTTCGTCGGTATCTTAGCACTCACGCGATGTTCGTGCTCGATAGGTTTAGGCGCGAACGGCATGGATATATTGACTTAACCTCACAAAAATAACCGTAGTTTTCTTCTTGGTATGAGCGCTCATAAATTTACCTGTTAAGTAATTAAATTTCATATAAAGTAAACATTAATTATTGCAAACGAAAGGAATCGGAAAACAGTAAGGAGGAGCCATGAGACGTACTATTGATATCGTTAGATTGGAACAAACGCTTACAGAGGTGTTTGATGACCGACATACAAGTGTCCGAAAGCAGCTTCATATTGATCAATGTAGTGATCCGATTGATGAGGCACGGCTGATAGAGGATGCGGCTGTTGCGACGGAGCAACTTGATACAGCGTGGCAGCACCGTAGACAAGCACAGGCTGCCTTCGAACGTTTAAAGGCGGGGCGGTATGGCGTGTGCGCGAGTTGTGGTCGCGAGATTAGCGAGGCTCGCTTAAACGCTCATCCGGTGGCGACTCGGTGCCTCCGTTGCGAGCAGATTTATGAAGCGTTTCGTGGTAATGGTGACAAGGTTGATTCGAGGTCAATTCGTAAATGGCTCGATAAGGCGCCCGACGCTGCGTAAAGTGATGAGACGGGAACGGCGAGCATTACGGGGTGTTGGTTTGCCATTGCTGCACATAGAGCGAGCTGTCGAATTTTCGGCCAGTGCTCTTATAAGACATGTAGCGGATCTTTCCGAAGATCGGTCTTTCCGGACCCCAAGCTCGGTCGTGTTTTCCTCCGATTGCCCACGCGACTCCGGCATACCCGTTGGGGTCGCGTCCATCAAGCTCGTACCGATCGTTTAGGTCAATAGCAATCGCAAATGCTTCCTCGGGGCTAGCGCTCCACTGAAGAATCTTTTTTGCCCAATACATCCGGACATACCCATGCATCCATCCAGACTCGGTCATTTGTTGCTGCGCGGCATTCCATAATGGGTCATGTGTCTCTGCGTTTTCGAATTGTTGGGGGGTGTATTCAGGATGTCGTCGGTCGTTGCGGTGGTCGGCTAGCGTTCGGAGCGCCCAGGGCTCGCAGGACTCTAGGCGGTCATAATTGTCATTGTAGAAAACGAAATTGACTGCAAGTTCTCGTCGTACGATTAGTTGTTCAACCAGCGCATCACGATCAGACTGTGGGGCTCCATGTGCGTCGAGGACAGCGCGGGCAATCATTCGGGGACCTAAGTGTCCAAAATGCAGAAAAGGTGAGAGCTCACTAGTTGCTGCGCATTCAGGATGATTACGACCGGTTCCGTAGCCAGAAAGTCTATCCGTGATAAAACGTCGTAAGGTTGCGAGTCCTTCGGTTGTTCCACCACGAGCGGACGGTACCGGTTTAACCGAACGTGAAATGGGAAAGTCATCTGGGATTACGCTAGACGGACGCCGACAGGCCAGATTGCCTGGTTGTTCCCATGCGACACGGGCGATTGGTTCACTTCGATGGGGTAGGAAATCTCCGAGCTGTTTGTTGATACGCGGACGGAGCGTCCGAGCCGCGTACTGCTCTTTTTTTAGGAGTCGGCTCGGTACGATTACGTCGGCATCAACTGTCCAGAATGGAACACGCAGTTCTTTGGCAACGGCGTTACGCCAGCGTCTGGTCTCACGTAGTGGATTCTCATCACCGACAACGAGACTTGCTCGTATTTCTTCGCAGAATGGGACTAGTCGGTGACCAGGGTGATGCCGAAAAATAAGATTTACGCGTCGCTTTGCGAGTGCGGATTCGAGTTCAGGGAAGCCGTCGAACAGAAATTGATAATGGCGGAGGTTGCCATGCGGGTAGAACGGTACCGGTGCGAGAAAAACGACGACCGGTCGTTGGAGGGCATTAGCCGCATTAATCGCGACGTCGAGGGCGGGATTGTCAATAGCTCGTTGCGCCCGTTGCATCCAATACACGACGACTTTCCCGTCAGAGTCAGGACGTCCGTCGCGTCGGACTGTGACACGCGGGTCGGCTCGCAATTGTTCAAGACTCATTTCAGTCATTGTGACATCGCAGTAACACTACAAGCCGAATAGGAGAGATGGTGTCGAAAGTCCCGAAGATTTTGTTGACTGGAGCAACTGGCTATATCGGAGGACGATTGTTGACTGCGCTTCAGGCGGCTGGCTGGCCAGTGCGGTGTTTGGCTCGGAGACCAGAGTTTCTGAGTTCTCGTGTCGGTCCAGAGACCGAAGTTATGCAGGGCGACTGCCTTAAGTCGAGTTCGCTGAGACGGTGTTTTGATGGCATTGAAACAGCGTATTACCTGGTTCATTCGATGGGATCGGCGACAGATTTTGAAACTCAGGATCGGGCCGCGGCCACACACTTTGGTCAAGCCGCTAGTGAAGCGGGTGTGGCGCGGATTGTCTATGTTGGTGGTCTCGGTTCGGGGAGTGATGTGTTGTCGAAACATCTTCGTAGCCGACATGAAACTGGAGAAGTGTTGCGGGAATCTGGCATACCTGTTGTCGAGTTCAGGAGCAGTATCGTCCTCGGTTCGGGCAGCCTTTCCTTTGAACTTATTCGTGCGCTGGTAGAACGTCTTCCAGTCATGATTTGTCCATCGTGGGTGCGTACGCCTACGCAACCGATCGCAATTGAAGACTTGGTGTCCTATCTGATGGGTGTTCTCGACCAACCGATTCAAGGAAGTCAGGTATTTGAGATAGGTGGGGCTGACCGCGTTTCGTATCGAGACATCATGCTTGAGTATGGGCGACAACGTGGTCTGCGTCGGCATTTGATTCCCGTTCCGCTGTTGACACCACGGTTGTCCAGCTTGTGGCTCGGTCTCACAACACCGGTTTACGCTCGGGTTGGTCGAAAATTGGTAGAAAGTCTGAAAAATCCGACCATTGTGCATGATGATTCGGCGCGCGCGGTCTTCAAGGTTCGGACGATGGGACTGCGAGACGCCATTGCTCGTGCCATCATTAATGAAGACGCTGAGTTTGCTGCTACTCGGTGGTCCGATGCAGTATCGGCGGCCGGTTCGCGGCCGGTTTGGGGTGGTGTTCGTGTTGGGACGCGCTTGGTTGATTCGCGGTCGATGGAAGTCGATGTCCCGCCGCAACAGGCTTTCGAACCGATCCGTCGCATTGGCGGTCAGCGTGGGTGGTACTACTTGAATTGGTTGTGGCGTGTTCGAGGGGCGATTGATCTGTTGCTTGGTGGTGTCGGAATGCGCCGTGGTCGACGCGATCCCGAAGAATTGGCTGTCGGCGATACGCTTGATTGGTGGCGAGTCGAGACTTACAACCGAAATACCTTGTTGCGATTGGCAGCAGAAATGAAATTGCCTGGTCGCGCATGGCTTGAGTATGAGGTCAAGGCTCGCGCAGGCGGGGGTTCCACCATCCGGCAAACTGCGGTGTTTGATCCGGCTGGCTTGCTCGGTCTTGGTTATTGGTATGTGATCTATCCGTTTCATGCCGCCATTTTTGGTGGCATGCTGAATAGCATTGCGACGCGTGCCGGTGCATCCCATCACGATAGTCGTTAGACGTGGTTCAGAAGAGCTAGTTCTTTAGGGTGTGGATTGAGGTACGTCTGTCCGAGGAGATACGAGACGTCAAGGATTTGGGCGTGATGGCGGATAAGCGTGAGTGGGACGATACGAGGGACGAGACGCTGTTTGTAATCGCCGACGACCGTTAATAATTCCGAACGGGACGGGTTATCGAGGTGGCGTTTGAAGTGACCGAGTGCGTGCATCAGCACATTAGTATGTCGTGCTGTCGTGGCCAAGGTAGTCATGGCGGTCATGAATTCGTCTTCATAGCGCCGCGAGAATTCCGCACGAGAGATAGCCTTTACATCGGCAACGAGACGGCCGAGTTCCCTATAACGCGGCAGTGAATGTGCCATTAAGGTCAGTTTGTGGTTAGTGTGAAAGCGAACCACATCGCCGTTTGTCCAACGTCCAGAAAACAGTGTGCGCAAGCTCTGATAGGCAAAGATTCGCTCAAAAAAATTTTCCCTAAGGGACGGATCGTGGAGTCGTCCTTCTTCCTCGACGGGCATATTTGGATATTGTCGGAGCAGTTCCGCGGTAAAGATCCCGCGCCCGTTACGCGTCGATGCGCTTTTGTCATTGGCGTTCCAGACCTTGACGCGCGCCATGCCGCAGCTTGGGGAGTCTTTTTTGACGATATAGCCGCTGAGGTTGTCTCGCGCCAGTTCTCGTGTCCGCTTACGTGCGTATCGCTGCATGCGTTTACTGAGTTCCACGCCACTTCTACTGACTAACCTGACACTATCTAACTCTTCCTGATCGCGAACTAGACGTATGGGTTCGCGTGGTGTGCCCAGTCCAATTTCAACTTCAGGGCAGACCGGAACCCATTCAACCATTCGGCCAAGAGTTTCGACGAGATACGGATCCCGCTTGTGCCCTCCGTCGTGGCGAACTTCTTCACCGAGAAGGCATGTTGAGATCCCAATACGCAGGGGGGCGTCAAGTGTGGTCATGTGATAAATCGCTTTGCGATGACTTTGTAGTTGAGTGCTTCATTGGGCTTTCGAATTTATCCTGAAGCGTGTCGAGAAGTACTGACTGACGGATTTGGTCGTTTGTTTGTCCAGGATGTGAAATAAATGGTACGCCTTTTAGATATATTTGGGGTTTTTACGATCTGGCTGTGGATCGCGTATCGAGAAACAGGTGTTCTGTCACGCTCAGTCTGGTTCGTGTTGATCATGACGCTCGGGAATATTGCTGGCGCCGTATATTCCCTTCGGCTTTTTTGGCAGAGTGAATCCACCGCATCCCTTGATCATGTTTTGACTTCCGAAAGGACTCAATGATCACAATCTCGATTTACGGACTCGGTGTCTCGCTTGCGCTGATGACGGGGCTCTGGTTCGTTAGTCTGCTGATCAGAAATGTCTCCATCATCGATATTTTTTGGAGTCTCACGATCTTATCCATCGGGTGGGTTTACTTTTTAGAGTCTGAGTTGATCGCAACGCGCCATCTCATTGTTTTAACGTTTCTTCATTTGTGGGCAATACGACTTGCGTTTTACCTCGGAAGAAGAAACTGGGGGCAACCGGAAGATAAACGGTATCGAGCAATGCGAGATACCCGCGGGCCAGGTTTCCGTTGGACTAGTCTGTTTAGAGTGTTCTGGCTGCAGGCTGGGGCGGCGTGGCTGGTGTCCCTGCCTCTACTGTTTGTATTTCATGCGAATGTCTCGATTGATTGGATTGATACGGTTGCCGTCACGTTATTTTTCATCGGGTTGTTCTTTGAAGCGGTCGGAGACTGGCAAATGAATCGGTTTCGGTCAGATCAAAATAACCGCGGCCAAGTCTGTGATGGTGGTCTCTGGCGCTATACGCGACACCCGAATTATTTTGGGGAAGCGGTTCTCTGGTGGGGGTTCTGGCTTTTTGCAGTGGCTCGCACAGCACCTTTCTGGACAGTCGTGAGTCCTGTATTGCTTACGTTTCTGTTGTTGCGAGTATCCGGTGCGCGTTTGCTTGAGCAGTCGCTCACCAAAGAGAAGCCGGCGTATCGTGACTACATACGGCGCACGTCTGCCTTCGTACCGTGGATGCCGGCTCGGTAACCACGCTAATGTGGTTAGTACGTTTGGAGTGATTTGTTGCAACCGGTATTGTTGCGGTGAAATACGGTGAGAGTCGACTGGCGAACCTCGACTCTGAATATGCTATTCGAAGAACGGCGGAGTAAAATTAAGAGTTGATCTTGTAAAAACCGTCCCAGGTCTAAAGCGCTAGGTATTCAAAGAACTGTGAAAACATTGTCTAAATCTATTCAATCATTGGATTCCGACCGGATCAACTGGCTGCGAAATCTGCCATTCCTCGGTGTTCATGCAGCGTGCTTGTTGGCGTTCTGGACTGGCGTGACACCTATGGCACTGTTTGTCGGTGCAGTCACACTGCTTACACGCATGTTTGGGTTGACTGCTGGCTATCATCGTTACTTTTGTCACCGTACTTTTAAGACGACTCGAATGTTTCAGTTTGCACTGGCATGGCTTGGGGCAGCATCGGCACAGCGAGGACCGCTGTGGTGGGCTGGCCATCACCGATTACACCATCGGCACGCTGATACCGAAGAGGACGTCCATCCACCGGGAGTCAAAGGCTTTCTCTGGGCTCATGCTGGTTGGCTTATGAGTGTCCGGAATGCGCCCACCCGATTTGAGTGGGTCCAGGATTTCGCGCAATATCGTGAACTTAGATGGCTCGATGCTAATCACTATGTGGCGCCACTGAGTTTTATGTTGGTCTTGTTCGGTGTGGGCGAATGGCTCAGTACAACTTATCCCGTCTTTGAAACGACCGGGTCGCAGCTAGTCGTCATCGGGTTTGTTTGGAGTACTACAATTCTTTATCACGTGACCTTTGCCGTGAACTCGTTTGGCCATCTCTTTGGCCGGCGTCGATATGACACGAATGATGGAAGCCGAAATAGTTTCTGGCTGGCGATGCTAACGGCCGGGGAAGGATGGCATAACAATCATCATCGCTACCCGCGTTCTGAGCGGCAAGGCTTTTACTGGTGGGAGATCGATGCCACCCATTATGGCGTTGTCGTGTTGTCATGGTTCCGTTTGGTCTGGGACATTAGAGAGCCAGCCGACACAGTACTGCGCGAAGGTTCGTAGGGTTGTTTTAGGTCTTGCCTAGAATTTCGGCAACTCGCATACGCCTGTAGTCGAAGATACGCGTGAGGTCGTCATGTATCCAACCGAGGATTGGCGTCGCGGTTAGTCTACGGCAGTAGAGGTCAAATGTGACGACGTCGATGATTTCAGTTCCATGTTTAGTTGGTTTGAATTGGTGAAGGTGATGCCAGCATTTAAATGGACCGATTTGTTGAGTATCGACAAAATGATGTGGCGGACTCCATTCCGTAATTACCGTGCGCCAGAAGACGGGTATGTGGTGCAAGCGGAGTGTGTAATTAAGCGTGGCTCCTGCAAGAAGGGGTTCATGCGACCTGGACAGAATTTTGAAATTTAAAAAAGGTGGCGTAATACGTTCAAGGTTGTGTGCATCAGCAAAAAATGGAAACACCTCCGTCGGAGTGAGCGGGACGTACTGGTGGCACGAAAGACGCCATCCGTTATTGTCTGTGCGCTCAATATTTATTGGCTTTTCGTCTTCATGTTTAAATGATTTTTGTTCCATGAGAATAACTAATAGTAAAAATTAAGTATTTAGTTAAACTTATAGGATAGAACGTGGGGCGGGAAAATTTGGCAAGAAGTTGCAGCATGGATACGGTCGAATTTAGGCAAGAACTATGGCACTAACAGATACGTTAATTGATGGACTTGATCGCTATGAGATCGGCCCGAAACTTCGGGACCTTCGCCTTCAAAAGAAAATGGGGCTGGTCGAGCTCAGCCAACACACTGGCCTGTCGGCGGCGTTGCTGTCCAAGTTGGAACGTAGCAAGATGTATCCGACATTACCGACGCTTTTACGGATCTCAATAGTTTTCAGCGTTGGTCTTGAGTATTTTTTTAAGCGTGAAGAGCCACCGGTCACGATAGTGCGGAGTCAGGACCGGATACGTTTTCCTGAGAAAACAGGTCGTCGCAAAAATTCATACCATTTTGAGTCGTTGGATTTCCCGGCCAAGAAAAAGAAACTAAACGCGTATCTTGCCGAGTTTTCATCGCTTCCGGTTGATGACGTGAAATTGCACAAGCATACGGGCGTGGAGTTTATCCATGTAATGGAAGGTAAATTAGGTCTGTATGTACGGGATGGTGAACAACAGTTAGCAAAGGGAGATTCTGCATACCTCTTGGCGAACGTGCCTCATGGCTATCGGCGAATTGGGCGCCCTGTATGCCGCGCCGTCGTCGTGAGTGTTCCGTGAAATCTGATGCCAAATTACGTTATTACCGACGGACTACAACGTTAGCTGTTCCCCGTCAGGCTGCATTCGACTGGCATACTTACCCCGGTGCATTTGAGCGTTTGAGCCCGCCATGGCAACCGGCTCACATTGAATCGCGCACAGGAAAAGGACTGGCACCAGGCGCGACGGTGACGCTTCGTGTCAAAGTCGGGCCTTTTTGGCTTCCTTGGGTTGCTGAGCATGGTGAGTGGGACCCCGGATACATGTTTAGCGACCATCAAGTGACAGGACCTTTTGCGAGGTGGGAACACCGGCATTCTTTTGCTGAAGGCATGGGTGACACCGTCGAGTTGATAGATGATGTTCGTTATCAATTGCCACTGGGTTACCTGGGGTTACTTGGCGGCTATTATGCTCGGACCGAGATTAATCGTTTGTTTTCGTATCGTCATCGGGTCACAGCGCGTGATACAGCTTGGCACGAAAAATATAGGGGACCACAGATGAAAGTTGCCGTGACAGGTGCGACAGGGTTGGTGGGGTCGGCGCTTCTACCTTTTCTTGAGAGTGGTGGCCATACTGCTGTTCCGTTACGTCGTGGTATCGGCGGCTCAGGAGACAATCCGAGTTGGGACCCGACCACTGGTCAACTGTCAGCCGGAGCTTTGGAGGGTGTTGACTCGGTAGTTCATCTGGCTGGAGAAAATATTGCCGCGGTTCGATGGAGTGACACGCAGAAAGCTCGTATTCGGGACAGTCGTGTCGAGGGTACTCGCCGCTTGTGTGAGGAATTGAGTCGGCTGGATCATCCGCCTAAAACGCTTGTGGTGGCTTCTGCTATCGGGTTTTATGGGGATCGTGGGGATGAGCGTTTGACTGAAGCCTCTGGCCCCGGCGCAGGATTTTTGCCGGACGTGTGCGAGGCGTGGGAAGTCGCGGCGGACTCTGCTCGTGCTGCTGGGATTCGAGTGGTGCATCTGCGAGTGGGGATTGTGTTAACACCAGCTGGTGGCGCCTTAAAGCAAATGCTTTTGCCATTTACGATGGGTGTCGGAGGGGTGATTGGTTCGGGGCGGCAATTTATGAGCTGGGTGTCACTCGACGATGTGTTGGCGAGCGTACTCCATGCTTTAGTAACAGCAAGTTTGGAGGGACCGGTTAACGTCGTGGCACCACAAGCGGTGAGTAATGCGGAATTCACGAAAACCCTGGGACGGGTTCTTCGTCGCCCCACGATATTTCCGTTACCGGCGTTTATGGCGCGCCTTGTGTTTGGAGAGATGGCTGATGGTCTTTTGCTGTCGAGTACTCGTGTTACTCCCGCTCGTCTTCAGGAGACTGGATTTTCGTTTGGATACCCAGGCTTAGAGGATGCGTTACGCCATGTGCTCGGTCGATAATCCCGAAGTGTTTTAACCGACTACAGCTGGAAACTTTTCACGGCAATTGGTTTGTTTATGAACTGAATCAGCGGAGCAAGTGCCTTGAACAGCCTTAGCACAGATGAATAGAAACGCGGTGTGGTGGCAAAGTCGGCTGGTCGCTCTATTCCAGCCAAGAATTGCTTGTATTTGAGGTACACAGCCGCTGGATGTCCGGAATCAAAGCCTCGCGGTACCCGCTTCAAACATTCTCCTCGGAGTTCTCCGAACTGTTTTTTGAAGTTAGGATGCCCAACGATCTCTTCAATGTCATTTAGGTGTGAGGCGATATGCACGCGAAGACGGTAGAGGTGCTGCGGTGTCGGTCGGTACAGCCCCCCCCCGACGAATACGTGATCGTGGGCGACGTGGAGGTATAATCCGCCGCTTTCGTGTTTCGGTAAGTCACGATGCGGGAAGATCGCAGCGACATGCGTTTTATAGGGTGTTTTGTCCGCAGAAAATCGTGTGTCACGGTAGATGCGATAAATTGATCTTTTTGGATTTGCATTTAGATCGGGCGCAAAGTCGTTTAAGTCGTTCGCCATACGATCGACGAATGTCTCCATCGGTTGACGTACATGCGCTTCGTAGCGTTCTCGGTTTGCTTGAAACCACTCTCGATTGTTGTGGCGTTTGAGGTTGCGCAGAAATGATAACGTCTTCGATGAAAATAATAGTGGTGTTGGCAAGACTGACTCCAATCGTACCTACGGCGTGATCAATCGGACTTTTGGAGCGAGGGCCCAGTTGAACTGCTTTAGATTGTTTGGACCCAGTCGTTTTACTTCACAGAGGATACGGTCCGCCTGGTCGAGTAAATTATCAACGTCGATGGTCTGGCAGGTTGGTGTAAACGGCTGCAGGTAGTTTGGGCCACGCGTCAACATGTGGACCGCACCGTGATGATTACATCGTGAAATGTGATACATCGCGACTCCGATTTGAAGGATGCCTTGGTAGAGGCGCCTAATATCGCGGGGTTCATCAAGCCACAGGCCTTCTAGGGTTTCATGCTGCTCGAAAAACTCACCTCTGTTAAATTGTGTCACTCCCGCAAGGAGCAACGGAGGGGGTGTTTCGTCACAACAGCCTGACATTGACCGGCATTATACTTACGGCCCATGTCGACGCGTGGGACAGTTCGTGATCATTCTGATCCATTTGCCACGGGACTGTATTTCCCGAACATTAAACGGAAAGGTTCTCGACTACACGGGTGGGGTGTGTTTGCGGTCGAGGACATCAATAAGAACAAACGAATTCTCCATTATGCGGGCGAAAAGATTCGGAGCCATGAAAGTGCCGTTAGAGAACGAACCTACCTTGCGTGTGGTGAAATTTGGTGTTTTCGTATCAATCATTTGTATGTCCGTGATGGAAATGTTGATGGCAATTTGTCTCGATTTATTAATCATGCGTGCATCCCGAACTGCTATAGCCACGTCATAGTTGATACGGTATGGATAATTGCGGCGCGGAACATTAAGGCCGGAGAGGAACTGACGTATCACTACAATACCGATGGATTTGGCGAGCTTTTATGTCGGTGTCGGGCGGGTTGCACGTACCAGTTATAGGACATAAACCGTGCATGTGATTTATTTACACGGCTTTGCTTCTTCTCCGGCCTCTTCAAAGGCAATGTTTCTCAAAAATCGGTTCCTGGCCCATGGAGTTACTTTTAGTTGCCCTGATTTAAATCGTCCTGATTTTTCGAGGATGACGGTTTCGCGGATGGTGACGGAGGTGCAGAGGATAACTGAAGTGCTTCCAGAGGGGCCGGTCGTGCTTTGCGGCTCGAGTTTGGGAGCGTTCGTTGCACTACATGCGGCCGATCGCGTATCGAGACGAATTGACCGCATGATTTTATTGGCTCCGGCCTTTGATTTTGGTTGCACACCGGTCGGGGATCTTGGTGAAGAAGGAATGGCCCGCTGGCGAGACGAAGGATGGTGGACGTTTACGCATTATGCGACTTCACAATCCCAGCGCGTTCATTACGAGCTCTTTCGGGATGCAACGGAATACGATTCATTCGGAGTCTCTAGTGTCATTCCGACGCTCATTATTCAAGGGCGTTACGACGTGGTTGTTGACCCGAAGATGGTCGAGCGGTTCTCGACTACGCGTCCGCACGTCGAGCTTGTCATGGTGGATGACGATCACCAGCTTGGCGAGAGTTTAGAACGGATATGGGCTGAGACAATTCGGTTTCTATCCATTGCGTTATGAGCCACTGGTTCATTGACACAACAACCTATTCATCACGTGTAGTAGTCCACAATGCTATTGCGCCTGCTACGCTCGTGCTTAGAGTTGCCTGAAATTAATCCCTTAGTGTCGATCGTGGTCCCGGTGTTTCGGGATACCCCTCAGCTCTCAGAGCTTTTGGTGACGTTGCAGCCGGAGGCGGCGACCGGTTCATGTGAGGTCGTCGTGGCGAATGGGGACGTGACTGACGATTCGATTAGGGATCTTCATGATATCTATCCATTTGTTCAATGGGTGGGGAGCGAATCGGGCCGTGGCCAACAAATGAATGCCGGCGCAGCGGCGGCAAGCGGGCGGTGGTTACTGTTTCTTCATGCTGATGCCCGACTTGACCAGCGTTGGAGAACGATTCTTGAAGAGGCCGATGCGATGTCTGCTGTGGTTGGAGGTGCTTTCGCGCTTTCGATCACCTCGTCGCACTGGGCCGCTCGTTTTATCGAGAAGGGTGTCGCGGCCCGAGTGCGGTGGTTCAGGCTTCCTTACGGAGATCAGGCTGTGTTTGTGAGACGCAAGATCTTTCAACAATTAGGGGGGTATGCCCCGTTACCTCTGATGGAAGATGTGGAGCTGATTCGCCGTCTGAGTGTTGTTGGTAATTTATGGTTTCCAGCGATGCCCGTGCATGTGTCCGCGCGTCGTTGGGAGCAGGATGGGTGGGGACGCAGAACGGTTTTAAATCTGTGCCTGGCGGTTCTGTACTTTCTTGGTGTTTCTCCTCGCCGATTGGCATCTTGGTATTACGGGGCGCGAGAGGAGGTAGTTGGGCCGTGTTTGGAGACGCCTCATAGTATTGATGGAAATGAGCCTACCGTGGTGATCATGCCCGCGTTGAATGAAGAGGAGGCCATCGGGGGGGTGATTGCCGAAATCCCGGGTGGAATCCATGAGGTCATTGTCGTTGACAATGCCTCTACTGACCGCACGGTGGAGCGGGCACGGGCGGCCGGCGCGACAGTGGTGACTGAGGCTAACCGAGGTTACGGCAACGCCTGTCTCAGAGGCCTGAGACGGGCAACGTCGATGGGCGATGCGATCATCGTATTTCTTGATGCGGATCGTAGTGACTTTCCGACTGAAATGATGGCTCTAGTTGAACCAATACGTCAGGGGACTGCTGATTTCGTGCTTGGTGACCGTGGCGGGAGCGATCGTCCATGGCATGCACGCGTTGGCACGAAACTTTGCGTGGGGTTAATTAATAAATTATGGCGAACTGAGTATCGAGATCTTGGTCCATTTCGTGCGATTCGTCGGTCGGCTATCGACCGACTCAAGATGGTAGACCGCACGTGGGGATGGACGATTGAAATGCAGATTAAAGCAGTGGAGGTCGGTCTCGTCATTTGCGAGGTGCCAGTTCGCCAGCGTGCGCGTATTGGCCAATCAAAGATTTCTGGCACGGTCAGCGGAACCGTGAAGGCTGGCCTACGAATGCTGTACACGATTTGGTGTCTGTGGCGGACACGGCGTGCGCGTGGGTTTTGACATGGCCAAACAAATTTTCTCCCTCGGCCTCGCAATGCTGGGTGTGTTTCTTGCGGTTGGACAGATCGATGCACGTGAGGAGATAGGTTTGTTTCTTGCGCTTATGGCGACTGCATCGGTCGCTTATCTATTTGTTATCTGGTTAGTACATTCGCGCCGGCCTGGTCCGACGACAGCATTAGTCGGATGTTTGCTTCTCGGATTGATTTGGCGTGTGGGGCTAGTTGGTGCGGTGCCACTTGTATCCGATGACGTCTACCGATATGTATGGGATGGTCGAGTACAACAGGAGGGGCTGAATCCTTATGAAAGTGTGCCTGACGACCCGCGATTGGAATCGTTGCATACTGATTTGACCAGACAAATTCACCCGACGAATGCGGCTTTACCTACGATTTATCCACCACTCGCACAACGCCTGTTTTATGGTGTTACGTCGGTTCATGAATCGGTCAAGGCACTGGCCCTTGTCATGGTAGTCGCGGATGTATTGATTGTTGTTCTGCTGTGGCGATGGTTGGTCGCAACGGGGCGAAACCGATGGTGGGTACTGGCCTACGCGTGGCATCCGCTCGTGGTATTGGAAGGAGCTGGCGGCGCCCATATTGATACATTTGGGACGTTACTCCTTGCCGCTTCATGGTTCGCTCTGTCACGCCGCCGGTCGCTGCTTGCCTCTGTGACATTCGCCGGTGCGGTTGCGGTCAAGTTCGTGCCGATTGTACTGGTACCGCTTTTGTGGCGGCGAATTCGTGCGCTAGATGCCGTTGCCGGAGCAGTTGTTCTCATTCTGCTGTATTTGCCGTTTATACATGACGGAAAGATACCGATCGGTTCGCTGGGAACGTATTTGTCGCAATGGCGATTTAATGCACCTTTTTTTCGATGGCTGGAACCTCTTTTTGGCATTCCTGTCATTGTTGTCGCTTCGTTGTGTGTAGGTTTAGTTGCCGCAGAATTCTCTAGACGGACTATGCGGCGTGATGATCCGTGTGCGTGGGCCTGGCCGATTGCCGTTACGATTTTCCTGATGCCGGCAATCTATCCGTGGTACCTGGTTTGGCTTACACCGTTTCTCACTGTTGCCGCTACTTTTCCACTAACGATATGGACCGTGACGTCTATCTCGACGTATGCCGTTTGGGCGTCTGAATCGGCTGGGAAAGGTTGGAACTTGCCCATGTGGGTCGAGGTATTTGAATATAGTTGTGTTGCGGCGACTGTGGGGTTGGGTTATTGGTTTCGCAGACCGTCTACAAAGGTTGTTCGAGAGGGGTATTGACAACCAGGCATTCCAAGAAGACGATCAAGGGATAGTAGGACTGTAACCGGGTGCTGAATGATGCGACGGTAGCCCCGATTAAGCATGAGGAATAACGTATGTTGATTAAACAGGCCCCAGATATCCCCTCTTCTCAAATTACGCCAGAGAACCTGTACTGGAATCGGCGGTCGTTTATCCGCGCGGCGTCAGGGGCGGCACTTGGTATTGCAGGGACTGCGACGTTTGGAGGAACTGCCGGTGATCTGTTGGCGGCTCCGCAGAGCGACTTGACCGACCTTAGGCAGAGCCAGTTTAGTACGGCCGATGCGCCGAATAGTTACGACGAAATCACGAGTTACAACAATTTTTATGAATTCGGACTCCAGAAGGAAGACCCGAAGCGTTATGCCGAGGAACTTAGTATCGAACCGTGGTCAGTGCGGGTCGAAGGCCATATGAACAAGCCTGCGGCAAATTACACGCTTGAAGACATTCTTGCGCCACATCCGCTTGAGGAGCGTATTTACCGTTTACGGTGTGTCGAGGCGTGGTCCATGATCGTGCCGTGGGTTGGGTTCCCGTTAGGGGACCTGCTCAAGCGGTTTGAACCGACATCGCGAGCGAAGTTTGTAAAGTTTGAGACATTGGTCCGACCGGAAGAATTTCGTGGTCAACGTGCACGCAACCTGCAATATCCATACGTCGAGGGACTGCGGATGGATGAAGCGATGAACCCGTTGGCTATTCTGGCTGTTGGGCTTTACGGCAAGACCCTTCTAAATCAGAATGGCGCGCCTATTCGACTCGTTGTTCCCTGGAAGTATGGATTTAAGAGTATTAAGTCCATCGTGAAAATTGAATTTGTCGAAGAAGAACCGCGGAATACTTGGAATATCGCGATCCCTAATGAATATGGTTTCTACGCGAACGTTAATCCAGAAGTTGACCATCCGCGTTGGTCACAGGCGAGTGAGCGTCGGATTGGAGAATTCTTCCGTCAACGAACTCAGATGTTCAATGGATATGGATATCAGGTTGCCAGTATGTATGACGGAATGGATTTAGCGGAGCGCTATTAAATGTTTCTTGGCTAGGCCAGTTCATGCGATCTGCAAAGACACTGGTCTTCTGTCTTTGTCTTGTACCAGCCCTTGTACTTGTTTGGGATTCAGTAACCGGTGGTTTAAGCGTTAACCCGATTGAGGATATCACCCATCGGACTGGCGACTGGTCTCTGCGTCTTTTACTGGTAACTCTTGCTGTTACACCCTTTCGATGGTTGACCGGTTGGAATGAAGTGGTTCGCTACCGGCGGATGCTGGGTCTCTTTACATTTTGGTACGCCAGCCTACATTTTTCGACCTATATTGTCTTCGATCATTTTTTTGATCTCCGCTCAATTACCGACGACGTTGTAGAGCGAAAGTATGTGACTGCGGGCTTTCTGGGATTTGTTCTGATGCTTCCTCTTGCTGTCACATCCACGCAGGGATGGATCCGCCGGTTGGGGAGGCGTTGGTCGATGCTGCACCGATTAGTCTATGTTGCAGCGGTTGCTGGGGTTATTCATTTTTTGTGGTTGGTGAAGCTTGAGACTAGCGAACCGCTAATTTATGCGGCCGTATTACTGGGTTTGTTCTTGGTTCGCGTCGTTCGACGGATGCTCAGGCGTTCGGCAGGGCACCGGGTGTCGAGTGGCCAGACGCCGGCGACACCTTAGCTGTGAGGTAATAGTTGTTTGTATCCGCTCTGAATTTGTTTGGCTGGAATAGGTACGATCGTTCCATATTAATGTGACAACGGTAGGTCATTTAGTGACCAGTCGTATGGGAGAAATCGCACTTGCGCTCTTCCACTTTGAGCGATGTGTGATGCCCTTGATGGGCCGTACTTCGCGATGATCCCAGCGATGGCACGCTCTCTCACGGTTCCAGTTGCTTCGACCAGGTTGGCATAATGATCTACGAAATCCTCGGCGTACCAGTCGAAGAGGCTTGACACGTACAAGTAGTTGCCTTCGACACGGATACCACTATCACTGGCGAGAAAATCTCGTGTGGCAACCACTAGCTGTTGGTCAAGGCGTACATCAATATAGGGTTCAGATTTCAGTGGTGGACAGCTAATTGATGCACAGTTCACAGCGAAATGAAACCGGGGCTCAGAGTAGTTTTGGCGAAGCACATTGTGTTCGATGTTGTCGAGCGTCATTTCTGTGCCAGCTATCTGCCAGCGAAGCGTCGACCACACGCCGGGGATCTGTTTGATACTGTTGGCTGGATTCCAGAAATCGAACCAGCGACGTTGAATTGGGTAATGCTCAACAATGGCTTGAAGAGTGAATATGTTGTACGCGTTAATTAAAAATGCAAGTTGGCGTGTTGTTGGCCAACTGGTGAAGTTAGTGTTAGTGGTACGCGAAAAGGCTTGTGCGACCTCATCGAGTGTTGACCGATTTTCCTTGAGCGTTTGGTAGTTGACTCGTGTTCCGACCACATGGTCGCGGAGCAGGCGACCATAGGTAACATACGAGTGGTCGAAGGTTGGCACTTGCGATGTGCTTTTGCCCGGAAGCGAGATCGCGATACCGAACGAGATGGTAAGAGCTAAAAGGGCGCGGACTTTCACTTCGTTAGACTCTCACGTGCGTGGTTTCTTTACAATGTCCGTGAGGAATGGCGCGCGGCCTGTTGTTTTGTGATTTTTCGAGCTATTTCTACAAGATGCGGCTTTGAAATTTGAGGATTTGGGCCTGTAATTATTCAGCTAATTGTCATCTTCGGCGATGAAAACATTTCCTCGAGTCGGCTGTACGCCTGTCCAGGTCTCTAAATTGCCCATTCAGGGCACTATTTAGTCCATTGACGGACGGTTGCGAAGAGCTGTAAATCATGGCTATCCTATGGGTGGTAAAAGACTTGTCGCGGGCCCGATACCGGCAGATCAGCCGGTCGGTACGCCGCGCATCCGTTGGGAGACGGAAGGCTCATGCACAAGCCAATTAAATACATTGAAAAAGGACTATCGGTAGCCGCTAATGGCGCTTGGGTTTTGTATGACAAATACAACTCAATAATTCAGCAGCCTTCGTTCACGCCGAATTGGTCCGACAAGCCGTTATTGAAGTCAGACGAGAAGGTTAAGCCCCCATTAGGTTGGCCTCGAGAGACTGACTCACTTTGTCCTGTGTGTGTGAGGGAAACTCGACAAGAGATTTTGGATGGCAAGAAGGATTACAAAATTCTTATAAACGAAAAAATCGGTGAAATTAAAGCGATGATTGTCGAGAAAGACGGCAAGATCGTAATGGAGAAAGATTGTCCCATCCACGGCCACTTTGAAGATGTGATGGCCATCGACACTGATTTCTTTCGACATCTTGAGGAGACATTTCCGGGCAGTGATATGCGTGCCCATAACGATGAGAAGCTACACAATCATGGTAGCAGCACCATTAAGTATGGCCGTGGTTCGGTTCTGACGGTCGACCTGACAAATCGATGCAACATGATGTGTGACCCATGTTTTATGGACGCTAACCAGGTCGGTTTTGTGCATGAGTTGCCGTGGGAAGACATTAAGACGGTGCTTGATAATGCCATTTCGATTAAGCCGAGGCGACAAATGTCGGTTCAGTTTTCCGGTGGTGAGCCAACGATGTCTCCGTATTTCCTTGATGCCGTTCGCTATGCGAGGAAGGTCGGGTACAACAGTGTTCAGGCCGCGACCAATGGCATTGAGTTTGCAAAAAGCCTTGATTTTGCTCGTGCAGCTGCGGAGGCGGGCTTGCGTTACGCCTATTTGCAGTTCGACGGGATCGGGAATGCGGCTAATTCGCATCGACTCGTTGGTAACCTGTTCGATGTAAAGCTTCGGGCGATCGAGAACCTACACAAAGCTGGTGTGGATATTGTTCCGGTTATCACGATTGTGAACGGCATTAATAATGAACAGGTCGGTCGGGTTGTGCAGTTTGCCCTCGATAACCCGAAGACAATCAGCTTTTTGTCATTTCAGCCGGTGTCATTTACCGGCCGTGATGAAGAAATTACGCCTGAACGTCGTGCAGCACAGCGCTATACGCTATCCCATCTTGCGCATGACGTGAAGAACCAGACTGGTATCGGTGAGCCAACTCGCGATTGGTTTCCAATCTCTTTTATGGGCACATTTACCGATTGGGCTGACTTGGTGCATGGGCCAGAGGAAAACTGGGGCCAGCTTAACTGCGGTTGTCATCCTAATTGTGGTATTGGCATGGCCGTAATGATTGACAAAGAAACTAAAGAGTCGGTTCCTTTTACAGCGTTTGTGAAAGGAGAGCGACTGGCCAAGGATATCGCTAGAGTTAACGACGCTGCTGGCAGTCGGACTAGTTCGGTGATTGGGATGGCGCTCGCATTAATGCGAAATTACGATCCCTTCAAAGCGCCGAGACATTTTAAGCTCTCTGATCTTTTGAAGAAATTTGATAAGACGTTCGGGGCGACCGGGAAGGACTATGGGTCGGTCTCCGGTGAGCGAACGAAGAAAGATATTGATAAGCGTCGGTCTGATCGATGGAACTTCCTGTTTATTGCAGGCATGTGGTTCCAGGACCTTTTTAACTACGATTTCCGCCGCACCGAACGCTGCATTATCCCGTATGCAACGCAGGAGGGTGAGATTTCGTTCTGCGCGTACAACACCGGGATCGGATGGCGAAATATCATCGAAAAGATGCACATGACGGCGACGCTGACTAAGTGGTACGACGAACATGGCCGTCATGAGATCATTGCGGGTGGCAAGGATGTGAATCTTAGTTCGACGGAACATTCGCTTGTGCTTGACCCGGAAGCCGTGGCGGCTGGTATCCAGACTGACCTGGATGAACAGGGGATTGCGAAGAATGCTCGGCAGGAGAAGATAGCCGCTCGTGACCTGACGAACGGTGCAGAGGAGAAATCTCCAGCCGACGAAAAGGATGCCGCGTATCACGAACAGATGGCCGCACTTTATCGCCAGCACGTTCTCAAGGAAGAGAAACAATCGCTGGTCCAGATTCAAGGAATTGGAAAAAAGGAAGATGAGCCTGTTGGTACGAATTAATTAAGACGTAGCTTGACCGGTGAGTGATTTGAAGGCCGCGAGTATTGAAGCTCGCGGCCTTTTTTTGTCCATTAGTAGCGCTGCTGCCGTGTTAAATGCCGTTCTGGTATTCGTCTCAAAGTGATTTAAAGGCCAGTCAGTAGCGAATATAGAAGAGTTTGAATCTAGCCGCCTCGTGTATGCATCTCTAGGTGCGGCTCTTTTTGGAGCGTTTCAATGGAAATAAGAGATTGACGGTCTTCGGCAGTGAGTCGGAGTTCCGCGCCGCGGTCACCTCGGGCGGTCCAAACAGATGTAACGAGTTCACGTAGTTCCTTAACGGATGCGTCGCCGCGTAAGGCTTTGCGGAGGTCGGTCCCGGTGCGAGCGTAAAGGCAAAGGTACCAGAGTCCGTCTGCCGTAAGTCGACTACGGTCGCATGAGCGACAGAAGGGCTCCGTTGTCGATGAGATGATGCCGAAGGTTTGCCCGGTTGAGAGCAGGAAACGGTCTGCTGGGGCAGAAGAAATTTCATTGATTGAAGTGATAGAGCCAAACTGTTCGGCGATACGTTCGAGAATTTCAACTCGCGACACAACATTTTCGGTCGACCAGCGTGTCGCTCCACCGACATCCATGTATTCAATGAATCGAATTTCTGCACCAACTGAATTTGCGTAACGAAGTAAGTCAAAGAGTTCGTCGTCGTTCACATCTCGTATCACAACTGAATCGATCTTTATATTCTCGAAGCCGGCAGCGCTCGCGGCCGTAATTCCCTTTTGAACCAGAGAAACGCCTTCAAATCGTGTCAGTTCTTTAAATCGGTCTTCTTTCAGTGTATCGAGGCTGACCGTGAGCCGATGTAGGCCAGCGGCGTGCAGTTCGGCGGCATGAGTGCTGAGAAGTAGTCCATTAGTTGTTAAAGCGATGTCGTTTATCTCAGATTTTTTGGTAAGTAGGCGGACAAGGCCAGGAAGGTCTTTGCGTAGCAGTGGTTCTCCTCCTGTCAGACGGACACGATCGACGCCGACGGAAGTGAACACGTCGACGAGTTGGCTGATTTCCTCAAAGGTCAGAATGTCATTGCGAGGGAGCCACACGTAATCCTCTTCCGGCATGCAGTACTGGCAGCGGAGGTTGCAACGGTCGGTGACAGATATACGTAGACTTCTGAGGGGGCGCGCAAGCGCATCTACCACTGATTGATCCACCATCACCATCTATTATCGCACTCTCCTTGGGTTATCGGGGTCTCCGGGGCTCAAACGCTATAATCATCTATTGCACAGGCCAAATTGACCGGCTCTAATCTGTGCAGTGTTTTTTAATGATTCCAGCAATTCGAGGAACACACGACATTCTGCCCAATGAAGTTGGGCGTTGGCAGCGCCTAGAGTCGGTTATTCGTGATCTTTGTAGCCGTTATGGCTATCAGGAAATTAGAACACCTGTCATTGAACGGGAAGAACTATTTGCAAAAGGAACCGGCGAGACAACCGATATTGTTCAGAAGGAAATGTACACGTTTGAGGATAAGGGCGGTGAACGTATCACGTTGCGTCCTGAAGCCACACCAAGCATGGTCCGGACATTCATAGAGCATGCGCTTGAGCAGCACTTACCCACAGTGAAGCTTTTTAGTCTTGGCCCAATGTTTCGGTATGAGCGTCCGCAGAAGGGACGATATCGGCAGTTTCATCAGCTTGACGTTGAAGTTTTTGGGATCACTGATGCAATGTTGGATGCCGAGGTTATTGAAATGGCATCCGCGCTTGTTCGTGCACTCAAGATCGAGACTTCGGAGATCGTAATTAATTCAGTCGGGTGTCCCAAGTGTCGACCTAAATTCAGTCAGGCGTTGCTTGATGCACTGGGCGGTCAATTGTCAGAGCTTTGCGGGGACTGTCAACGTCGGGCGCAAATCAATCCACTTCGGATTTATGATTGTAAGGTCAAAAATGACCAGCCGATTATTGATGCGTTGCCTCATTCGGTAGATTTTTTGTGCGACGACTGCCTGGAGCATTTTGAGGTTGTCAGGTCTCAGTTGACTGCGCTCGGACTTGAGTATCGAGTTTCGCATCGTCTTGTCCGGGGACTCGATTATTACACCCGGACGACCTTTGAAGTGCTTGGCGCCAATCTTGGTGCGCAGAATGCCCTCTTGGGCGGTGGGCGTTACGATGGTCTGGTAGCCCAACTCGGTGGCCCAGACCGAGCTGGTATTGGTTTTGCGGCTGGACTCGAGCGACTGGTGCTTGCGATGCCGGAACAGCGTGGTGAGAAAGGACCGGATGTATTTATTGTCGCGCTTGGGGAGGCTGCTCGTCAGCCGGCCCACTTACTTGCACGGGATTTTCGTAATGGGGGTGTGGTGACGTTAGTTGATTATGATGCTCGGTCGCTTCGTGCACAGATGAAACGGGCTGATAAGACGAACGCGCGCTATGTGGTGATACTTGGTGACACTGAGCTCGCACGCGGTGAGGTGACGGTCAAGGACATGGACTCAGGTGTTCAGACAACCGTTTCCAGAGAGGCGGTAGTGCAGCGAATAGCTGCAGCCGATATGAGAAAACGTGACTGACGATATTCACAACCTTGTACGCAGCCATACTTGCGGCGAACTTCGTCCTGCTGATGTTGGCACCGAGGTAGTGCTAATGGGGTGGGTTCACAAGATTCGCGATCTTGGTGCGCTGATTTTTCTTGATATACGCGATCGTTATGGGATTACTCAGGTCGTTGCAAGAGAAGGGGACGACCAGCTGGCAGTTGTCAAACAGGTTAGGCCTGAATTTGTGGTGGCAATTACTGGGCCGGTTGAACATCGTTCTGACGATACGCTTAATCCAAAGATCGGCACGGGAGAGGTAGAAGTCTCGATTCAGTCGTTGACTGTGTTGAGCGAAGCGAAAACCCCACCATTCCAAATTGACGAGGAAACACCAGTATCGGAGGAAGTTCGGCTTCGCTATAGATACCTTGATTTACGGCGTGAGCGCATGCGTGAGAATATCGGCCTACGCCACCGCATCACGCTTGCGATACGAAACTATTTCGACGCGCAAGGCTTTTGGGAAATCGAGACACCGTTACTTACAAAGTCAACACCGGAAGGTGCCCGTGATTACCTTGTTCCGAGTCGACTACGCCCTGGCGAGTTCTATGCACTTCCTCAGTCGCCGCAGATTTTCAAGCAGATCCTGATGGTTTCAGGAATGGACCGCTACTTTCAGATTGTGAAATGTTTTCGGGATGAAGACCTGCGCGCTGATCGGCAACCTGAATTCACGCAGATCGATGTGGAGATGTCATTTGTAAATCAGGGAGCTGTATTTGAGGCGGTGGAAGAGCTGATCCGGGTGATTTTTAAGGTTGTTGGTCGTGACGTGATCGGCTCTTTTGAGCGGCTTACTTATCTTGATGCAATGAATCGTTATGGCACCGATAAGCCAGATATGCGATTTAAAATGCCCGTTCAGGAAGTATCCGAGGCATTCCGAGATGGGACATTTAAGGTGTTTCGAGACTTGGTTGCTCAGGGCGGGTCAATTCGAGCACTTGTTGTACCGGGAGCGGGACGTCAATCACGCGCGCAACTCGACAAGTTGGTTGATGAAGCTATCTCACTTGGCGCAAAGGGATTGGTATGGGTTCGACGTTCTGAGGAAGGTGATGTCCAAAGCTCTATTTTGAAAGTGGCGGGTGCTAAGACCTTGACGCGTGTTGTCGACATGGTTGGAGCTCAAGCTGATGATCTTACGCTCTTGGCGGGTGGTTTTGAATTTGAAGCATCCGTGTTACTTGGCCAGCTGCGACTTCTGTTGGCTCAGCGCGAAAACTTAATTGATGAGAATCGTATGGCTCTTGCGTGGGTCGTCGACTTTCCGCTGTTGGAATGGAGCGAGACTGAACAGCGGTTCGTATCCATGCATCACCCCTTCACCTCACCTCGGCCGGAAGATCTAGAAAGACTTGAGAGCGACCCCGCGAGCGTGCGTGCACAGGCATATGACCTCGTCTTGAACGGAAGCGAGATTGCGGGCGGGAGTATTCGTATCCATGATTCTTCAGTCCAGGCCAGTATTTTTAGACTTTTAAAAATATCAGACGATGATGCGAAAACGAGGTTTGGCTTTTTTCTTGATGCATTGGAGTACGGAACGCCACCACACGGTGGGATCGCATTTGGGCTCGATCGGATAATTGCTATTTTGGCTGGTGAGCCGTCCATTCGAGATGTAATGGCATTCCCGAAAACAGCGGGTGCTGTTGATTTAATGGCAGGATCACCATCCACGGTTGATAAAAAACAATTACGTGACCTTCATCTCGATAATTAATTTCGTGACGCACAATCTTGACCGAGAATCGTTGTGCGTGATATCGATACGTTAAACGCGAGTGGTACCAACTTCCTTATCCGTCACAATTTCAATTCCTGATGAAGGGATTGAGACTCTATATGGTTCTCGAGACGAGAATCTCAAACAGCTAGAGCGATGTTGTGACGTACAGATACGCACCGATGGCCATGAACTGCTGGTCACAGGATCCCCTTCGAATATTAAGCGGACAGAGCGAATCGTTGATGGTTTAGTTGGTCTTCTTCGTGAGGGCTATCACTTTTCGAAAGATGATGTGCGCCGTGTAGCCGAACTAGTCGGTCAGGATCTACAGGTCGATCTGCGTGCCTTTTTCACAAAAAGCCCGTTGCACACGTCCGATAAACACCAGGTTGCGCCGAAATCAGTAAATCAGAAAAGATATCTTGATGCGATCGATCAGCATGATGTGGTTTTTGGAATCGGCCCGGCGGGGACAGGGAAAACATACCTTGCGATGGCTCAAGCGGTGGCGTGCCTTACCTCAAAGAGGGTCAGGCGCATTATATTGGCGCGGCCAGCTGTCGAGGCGGGCGAAAAGCTTGGGTTTTTGCCTGGTGATCTTAAGGAAAAAGTAAATCCGTATTTGCGGCCGCTTTACGACGCCCTGTACGACATGCTTGATGCTGACCGCGTTGAACGATTGATTGACCGAGGTGTTATTGAGATCGCACCACTCGCGTTTATGCGTGGCCGTACATTAAATGACGCATTCGTCATCCTTGACGAGGCCCAGAATACGACGACGGAACAGATGAAAATGTTTTTGACCCGCCTTGGGTTTGGTTCGAAAGCAGTTGTTACGGGAGATGTAACGCAAATTGATCTGCCGCAAGGGCGAACCTCTGGTGTTGTGCAAGCGCTAAACATTTTAGGCAACATAGATGGGATGTCGGTGGTGTTTTTTAATGACCGTGATGTTGCAAGACATCCCCTAGTCAGGCGAATCGTAAAAGCTTATGAATTATCTTCATCAGTGGATTCTGATCGATCTAAATCTGATAATTTGTGATTAAGCAGATTCTGAATTATTACTGAAGATATATCGGTGACTGGAAACCAACTAAGGGTCGTTGTGATGGATGGACGTGGTCGTACTGTCCGGGCTGATCGGCTCCGTCGTTGGCTCGTTGAGGTGGCGCCACGGTCAACTAGAGGTGAATTGTCATTGGTAATGGTGAGTGATCGAAAGATGCGAGCACTTAACCTTAAATTCAGGGGTGTCGATCGGGCAACGGATGTGCTGTCATTTCCGATGGCTGCAGAGACACAGTCGGCGGAGCTCAGTTCCGTCGCCGAGCAGTATCTTGGTGATGTCGTAATCGCGACTGGTGTCGCTGAGCGGCAAGCACGGAATGCTGGACACCGATTAGGTTATGAGCATCGGAGATTGGCGCTACATGGTCTTTTGCATCTCCTTGGTTACGATCACGAACGGGACAATGGTGAAATGGCTCGACTTGAGAAGAAATTGAGGCGCCGTGGGGGTATTGAGTGATTCCACTTGTGATTTTCCTCTTAGCCTGCGTCACGATTTACATTGGGACTATTGCCGCAGCATTTGCCGCGTTAATGCGACTGCCCCTTCGGCTTGATGCAGAGCGACACGACTGGCTCGATCGACTTGGCTACTTGGAGAACCCAGTTCGGCTTTTCGTGCCACTGCGCTTCCTGGAAGGTGTGCTCATTATTCTGGTTGCTGCAGTAACCCTGTTGGCGAGCGAGGCACAGGGAGTTACGGAGGCGGCATGTGTCGTCGGGGGGGTGGTTGTGTACGTGGCTGTGTGTGGGCATCTGATTCCTCTCAGGATCGCTCGTCGTGATCCGGTCCGAGTGTTGGAGTTGCTATTGCCTTCTTTGCAAGTAGTAATCCGGTTAATTCAACCATTAGCGGTGCCGCTTTTTAGAATTGTGTCTACGGGACCGGTGCGGGGTGAAAAAACCTTAGCTGGAGAGGTTGCTTCTCAGCCAGGCGCTCAGGATAGTTACGAAGATACAGGCGGACAAGGTGACCGTTCAGCGAATGAGGAAGCGGAAGAACACGCGTTATTGCAGTCAGTCGTTGAATTTGGCGACACCCTCGTTCGCGAGGTCATGACGCCCCGTCCGGATATCGTTGCTGTTGCGTCTGATGTGACGGTGGATGAATTACGTGAGTTATTTATTGGAGAGCAGTACTCACGACTACCAGTGTATGAAAATAACTTGGATACGGTGACGGGCTTTGTATTTATAAAAGATCTGATTGCGCTGGGTGACCTTTCTGGAAGCGATCGGGTCGTAGAAAAGCTATTGCGACCGGCTTATGCAGTGCCAGAAACGAAACGTGTCGCAGAACTTCTTAAGGAATTACAGCGTGAGCACGTGCAGAGCGCGATTGTTCACGATGAGTACGGCGGCACGGCCGGACTCGTGACCATAGAAGACCTCCTTGAAGAAATTGTGGGTGAGATTCGCGATGAATATGACGTGGAGACAGATCCGATCGTGGAAGAGACGGCCGGCACGTTCATTTTTCATGGTGGTGTCAGTATCGATGATATGACTAAGCGGCTTGGTATTACGATTGAGCAGCAAGGATTCGAAACGGTTGCTGGCTACATACTGGCTCGGTTGGGGCGAGTGCCTCAGGCTGGCGAGAGCTTCGATATTGATGATGTGAATGTGTTTGTGCTTGAAGCAGAACGTCGGCGAGTGCATAGGGTGCGCCTCCGACAACGTTTTTTAGCGAATCGGGCTAACTAAAGTGAAGTCTGGTTTTGTTTCTCTCATCGGACGTCCCAATGCGGGAAAGTCAACTCTGATTAATCAGTTTATTGGGACAAAGATAGCCATTGTCTCGGATAAGCCCCAGACTACACGAACCAGAATTCTTGGCGTACAGCACGGGACACAGGAGAGACCTGGCCAGGCGGTCTTTGTTGACACGCCGGGAATCCACCGGCCGCTACATCGTATGAATGTTCGGATGGTTGACCAGGCTGTAGAAGCAATTACGCAAATGGATGTGGTTGTGATGGTGGTCGATGCTTCGGTTTCTAGCGGTGCCGGGGATCGCTTTGTACTTGATTTGGTAGCTCGGGCAAGTGGTCCTGTGATTCTCGCACTGAATAAAATCGATCTAATCAGTAAGCCGCGCCTACTTCCGATTATTGGCCGGTATCACAAAGAAAGTAATTTTGTGGGTTTAGTGCCGATTTCTGCTTTATCGGGAGATGGTATTTCTGCTCTGGAAACACTTATTTGGGAACATCTTCCCCAGGGTAAGCCGCTATATCCTGATGACTATCTTACTGATCAGCCGGAGCGGTTCATCGTGGCGGAAATGGTTCGTGAGCAGGTGCTGCATCAAACGGAGGCGGAGTTGCCATTTTCAACGGCGGTAGTCGTAGATCGATTTGATGAGACGAACTCGGATGGGCTGATGCGGTTGTATTGTTCGATTATTGTGGACCGTGACTCTCATAAGCCCATGCTCATTGGGAAAAGAGGAGCGCGAATCAAGCAGATTGGCACAGAAGCTCGACAAGAGATTGCGAGGTTCTTTGGTGTACGCGTTTTTCTAGATTTGCATGTTCGTGTTCGTAAAGGATGGCGAGAAAGTGACCGAATACTCCGTGATATTGGAGTTACGCGCTAGATAATGCGTGATAATATCCGGGAAGGTGTTAGGAGCAGTGGGACAACGATCCTCAACCAAACACGTTCGCTCGGGGCTTTCGGACCTCGTGGACAAAGACCATGCCGCCTCTCCGTCGAATCGATGTCGTGCTCGATTCAGTCAAACGACTGCAGCGGATTGGTGCGACTGGAAACCTGTTAAATCTTCTCCAAAAGCAGCATCCTGCTGATCTTGCGGAGGTTTTAGGCGAACTTCAGGATACCGAACGTCGTACGGTATTCAATACGCTCATCGCACATAACAGTCGCTTGGGTATGGAAGCTCTTAGCGAGCTGGAACCTGAAGTTGCTGAATCACTTCTTGTCGATCACGCGCCTGACGAATTAGCTCGCTTGTTTACGGAACTTCCGACAGACGACGCTGCCGCACTCGTCGGCCAACTGCCAAAGGAACTGTCCTCCGCAGTGCTGGAGCTGATGCATGGCGCTGATTCTGGCGACGTCCAGCATTTACTTGAGTACGAAGACCAGACAGCCGGTCGGATCATGAATCCGAACGTTTTTGCGTTGTCGGAAGATCTTACGGCGGGCGAAGCAATCATGGCGTTGCAGCGGTCTCGTGAAGTTGAGATGGTGTTCTACCTTTACGTGGTCGATGAACGACGTCATCTGGTCGGTGTCGTGTCGCTTCGACGGTTGCTACTGGTGTCACCAGAAACTCCGCTTAACAGAATCATGACTGTGGAGTTAATTAGTGCGCGTGTTGACACGGACCAAGAGGATGCTGCTCGAGAGGTAGCCAATTACAACCTATTGGCAATTCCGGTAGTCGATGAAGAAAATAAACTTGTCGGCATTATTACCGTGGATGACGTGATCGATGTTCTTAAAGATGAAGCGACTGAAGATATTCTCAGACTCGCCGGTGTCGCAGCTGATGAACACGTTTTTACGTCACCAATGGAAGCATGGCGCAAAAGGTTGCCGTGGCTAGGAATCAATCTGGTTACCGCCACGCTTGCTGCTTTAGTTGTTAGGGAATTTCAAGCTACTGTGGAAGAGGTGGTTGCCCTTGCAGCGTTTATGACCGTCGTTGCCAGTATGGGAGGAAACGCTGCAACTCAAACACTAACCGTCATTGTACGGGGCATCGCACTAGGCGAATTGACGTGGAGTAATTCACGGCGGGTGCTCGGCAAGGAAGCATTGGTCGGAATTGGAAATGGCGTTGTACTTGGGGGCGCTGGGGCTTTGGTCGCATGGTGGATCGTCGGTAATCCATATATTGGCGGTATTTTGGCGCTTGCAATGTTCATTAATTTACTTGTGGCTGCTATTGCGGCCACTTTGATTCCGATTGCTCTGAGAGCGCTCAAGGTCGATCCGGCACTCGCTTCCTCAGTGTTTATTACGACGCTAACAGACGTATTTGGATTTTTTGCATTTCTTGGCTTGGCGACGTTTTTCTTGGAGTATTTGCAGCGCGTAGCCTGAGGTGACAGATTGCCAACGAGGAATGTCACTGTAGTTTAAAATAGGTGTGGACGCGCGCGCTGGCGCGGATCCTACTAGCGTCAAATGCCGCTCTATACCTCCGACGCGCTTATTCTGCGCACTTACAAGCTTGGTGAAGCGGATCGGATCGTCGTATTTTTAACTGCCGATCGGGGTAAGCGCCGCGGCGTCGCGAATGGAGCGCGTCGGCTAAAATCGAAGTTCGCTGGGGGATTGGAGCCGCTGACCCGTGGACAGGTCGCTTATTTTGAGCGTGAACAGCGTGACCTGGTCAGATTGCAGTACGTTGAACCAACTTGTTCGCCGTTAAAGAGGCCGACGGAGGAGACGTTGGCGCATGTTAGTTATTTTGCAGAATTGATTGACGAGTGGACCCTAGAAGCTGATCCAGCAGACGCATTGTTTCGCCTTGGAGTATCCGTGCTGGAAGCGACGATGGTTGGTGTGCCGGTTGAACGGCTCGCTCGTTATTTTGAATATTGGTTGCTTCGATTACAAGGGGTTTATCCGACAACGACGACTTGCTCTAGTTGTGGGGCAACGTTGACGAATGGTGCGCAGATGGTTCCGGCGGCAGGAACATTAGAGTGCATGCGCTGTAAATCGCCGGAACACGGTATTGGGATTTCGGCCGAAGCGCTTGGATTTTTGGAGAGAGCAAAAACAATAGCGCCGGGACAACTCGGTGACATTGTGTTATCTACTCAGGGAGTTCGACAGTTGGCGTCGGTTCATCGGTTGTTAATAAAGGCACATCTTGACAAGGAGCTAAAGTCGGCGAGGGCGGTACGTGAACTTACTGACAGTAGACTGCCCTAAACGATACATATGACTTTTCAAGAGCTTATTCTCGCGCTGTCAAGATTTTGGTCGGCTCAGGGCTGTTTGTTGCAGCAACCGCTAGACATTGAGGTCGGTGCGGGCACCATGCACCCCGAGACGTTTTTGCGGGTACTTGGTCCTAAACATTGGAATGTTGCGTATGTACAACCGTCTCGTCGTCCTGCCGACGGGCGTTTCGGAGAGAACCCAAACAGGCTCTTTAAACATCATCAATTTCAAGTTATCTTGAAACCATCTCCTGATGATGTGCAAGCGCTCTATCTACAGAGTCTCAAGTCCTGCGGGATTGATCCTTCGCGGCATGATGTTCGTTTTGAGGAGGATAATTGGGAGTCTCCAACACTTGGTGCCTGGGGGATTGGGTGGCAAGTATTGCTCGACGGACTGGAAATTACTCAGTTCACATATTTTCAGCAAGCTGGCGGTCTCGATTTGGCACCGATCTCAGTTGAATTAACCTACGGTCTTGAACGAATCGCGATGCACCTTCAGGGTGTTGAGAATGTTTATGACTTGGAGTGGGGGTCGGGTGTTCGGTACGGAGACGTCCGGCTTCGCGAGGAGGTTCAGCAATCGACGTATGTGTTTGGGAAGGTCGATATGCCGAGTGGCGAGTTTTCCTCTTTGCATAGAGACTTATTTGACAGTTATTACAGTTTTGCCGAGCGATTACTTGCGTCTGATTTAGTACTCCCTGCGCTCGATTACTGCTTGAAGTGTTCCCACGTATTCAACATTCTTGATGCAAGTGGAAGTATTGGGGTTACTGAACGCGCTGCGTACATATTACGTGTGAGAAAACTGGCTGTTGCGATTGCTAGTGGACACGTTGCATCCGAGCAAGCTGTTGTCGAAGAGTTAAGTGAGATCGAAAAGGTAAACAAATAATGCCGGCCAAATACGAAGAGTTACTCCTTGAAATCGGTTGTGAGGAAATGCCAGCAAGCTGGTTGCCCGTCATAACCGACAACTTGGCCAGCTCTTTAGGTTCTCGTCTCACTCAGGCACGGATCCACTGTGATGGGGCAATTACAGCTTTTAATACACCCCGGCGTTTTGGAGTGTCGATCGAAAGAATGCATGATCGACAGGCTGATCTCGAGGAAACGATTACTGGTCCGCCTGTGAGTGCATCATTTGACCCGGACGGGTCGCCCCGCCCAGCGGCTATGGGGTTTGCGCGTAAACAGGGCGTACAGGTGGAGGATCTTTCCCGTGTGCAAACTGCCAAGGGAGAGTACCTTACGTATAACCGACGGCAACGGGGAAAAGAAACAATACACGTTCTTCCCGATGTTCTCGCCCAGACATTACGGGACATTGCTTTTCCAAAGCAGATGCATTGGGACGCAACATTGGATGATGGCCATGGTGAATTTGTATTTGGGCGACCCATTCGCTGGTTGCTATTTCTTTTTGCGGGGAAAGTCGTACCTTTCGTGATTGGTCGCACTGAGGGAGCCAATATCGTCGGCGTTGAGCCTGTCCGTAGTGGCAATGTCACCTATGGACATCGGTTTTTCTGCCGGACCGGCGAGCCGGGTCTAGCGCTTTATGTGAAGTCCTTTGCGGACTATAAGAAAACATTGGCGGATGGGTATGTACTGATTGATCGAGACGAACGTCGAGATCGTATTGCTAGCAAGCTGAAGAAGTGCGCGGAAAAAGTAGACGGAAATGTTGCACCACTTGGACAGGGTAGTGCACTACTCGATGAAGTACCGGACCTGGTGGAATACCCGGCCGTCGTAACAGGTAGTTTCCCAGACGAATTTTTGTCGTTACCTGATGAGGTTCTCTCCACGACGATGATTCATCATCAGCATTATTTTCCAGTAATCGATCGAAACGGACAGCTTAAAGCTAATTTTCTTGCCGTAACCAATACACCTCGTGACAATGTTGCCCGAATAGCTCGTAACTCTGAACGAGTGCTAGTTGCGCGTCTTCGTGATGCGCGATTTTTTTGGGAGGGTGACAGAGCGCATCGACTTGATGAGCGTCTTGACCGATTGGAGACACTGTTATTCCATAAAAAACTTGGTAGCTATCGACAAAAATCAGAGCGTGTGGCTCTTTTGGCTTCAAAGATCGCTGGTGAATTACTCGGTCAAACGGATGCAGCTGAACATGCGCAGCGTGCGGCCTTACTTTCAAAAACGGATCTTGCCACAGACATGGTTGGTGAATTTCCTGAGCTTCAAGGCATCATGGGTGGGATTTATGCTCGTGACCAGGGCGAGCCTGAGGAAGTCTGGAAAGCTATTTATTATCACTATTTGCCTATTGGCATTCAACCTGATGCACCGCCGATCAGAGGCGATCTTGGCGTAGCGAACGTGACGTGGGCAGCGTTGTCTATCGCGGACAAAATCGATACGGTGGTCGGCTTATTTGGTGTTGGTGAGAAACCTACAGGTTCAAGGGACCCACTTGGTATTCGGCGTCAGGCACATGGACTGCTCCGAGTGTTAACCGATCTTCCAGAACTGGTCGGTTTAGATAGTCGGATATCCATTGGTTCTGTCAGGCGCTTAGCACGGTCAGTGCATCGAGATTTGTTCGATGATGCGGAAAAACGAGAGACCGTGTTTTTTCTGGACCGCCTACGATATTTGTTGGAAGAGCGTGGTTTTGACGTTCGTAATGTGCGCGCTGTGACTCATGGGGATATTGACGAATTGCGTCCACTGGATGCACTCCGGAAGCTTAAGGTATTGCCTGAGTTTACCGACACGGCAGACTTTCAGCGACTGGCGACATTATTTAAACGTGTGAAGAATATTGCCCGCGAGTTATCGACTGCTGAATTGCATGAATCCGAAAGATCAGACCCGCAGCTCACGGTGTTACTTTCGGAACCGGCAGAGCGGTCATTGCTGGACGAGTTGAATATGCGGCGGGCTGTCATAGAAACGGCTGTGTCGTCGGGTGATGGGTTCAGAGAGGCGTTCGCAGACGCGTCAAAACTGGGGCCGGCGGTCGATAAATTTTTCACTGATGTCTTTGTCATGGCGGATGATGCAGTCTTGCGGCGTGCGCGACTCCGTCTCGTAAAAAACGTCGAACAACTAATAGTTCAGCTTGCTGATGTATCTGAGCTTGTACAGGAGTCGTAGTTCATCTGATGGCTAAGAAAAAATCTACGAAGAAACCTACAAAGAGGCGTAAGACGCCGGTCTCTGAAAAGATAACAAAGCACGTGGCACGCGCGAGAACGCGACACAACAAGTTTGTTTATTTTTTTGGTGATGGTAAAGCTGAAGGAGATCGTGGAATGCGCGATCTACTTGGAGGTAAAGGCGCAAATCTGGCTGAGATGACTAATGCTGGATTGCCTGTTCCGTGGGGCTTCACCATTTCAACGGCGGCCTGTTCTTCGTACTACGAACAGCGCAGAAAAGTTCCGAGACTGATCGAGGACGAGGTTGAAAAAAATCTACAGCGACTTGAGAAGCTCACTGGAGCAAAACTGGGCTCTAGGAACCACCCGTTATTGGTATCTGTTCGTTCTGGGTCAAAGTTTTCTATGCCTGGCATGATGGATACGATTCTGAATCTTGGACTTAATGATAAGGCTGTCGAGGGGTTAAAGGATCGAACGGCGAATGGGCGATTCGCGTTCGATAGTTATCGTCGATTTATTCAGATGTTCGGAAATGTTGTGCTCGATGTACCGAAAAACTTATTTGAAGATGAGTTTGACCGCATTAAATTGTCGCACGGAGCCACACTTGATACAGAGCTTGATGAGAACGCTCTTCGTGAAACGGTTGCTTGTTTTAAAGGGGTAGTCAAAGGATCGACTGGCCGTGCATTTCCAGAGGACCCTCGACGGCAACTCCGCATGGCCCGCGACGCTGTATTTCAATCATGGCAGAATCCTCGGGCTATTGAATATCGTCGTATCTATCACATTCAGGATTCGATCGGGACAGCGGTGAATGTTCAGACAATGGTCTTCGGAAATACTGGCAATAAATCTGGAACTGGTGTGGGTTTTACGAGGAATCCTGCCACTGGCAAAAAAGAATTCTTCGGTGAGTTTTTGATTAATGCCCAAGGTGAAGATGTTGTGGCTGGTATTCGTACGCCACAGCCAATTGGTGAACTGAAGCGGGTAATGCCCAAAGTGTATTCGGAGTTGCGGGACATTACGACTCGGCTTGAGCGTCACTATAAAGACGTGCAGGATTTTGAATTCACGGTTGAAGAAGAACGTTTGTATATGCTGCAGACGCGAAACGGTAAGCGTACAGGTCATGCGGCAGTGGTGATCGCGACCGATTTAGTTACAGAAAAACTAGTGACGCGAAACGAGGCGATCAGCATGGTCGATCCCGATTCGCTTTCTCAACTGTTATCACCAGTGTTTGATCCAAAAGCGTGGTCGAAGTTACCGACCGTTACGCGCGGGTTACCAGCGTCGCCTGGCGCAGCCTGTGGACAGGTGGTTTTTAATGCAGATGATGCGGTTGAATGGGCACGGGAAGGCAAGAAAGTCTTGCTCGTCCGAAAAGAAACAGTCCCCGATGATATTCATGGAATGCACGTAGCTGAAGGTGTTCTGACCGCGACGGGAGGGATGACCTCTCACGCGGCGGTTGTCGGCCGCCAGATGGGGAAGCCATCGGTGGTCGGTGCAGGAGCCCTCCACGTCATCGAAGCAGAGCGGGTCGCAACCGTTAATGGACACTCGTTTGAAGAAGGTGACTACGTTTCTTTCGATGGCCTGACAGGCGAGGTCAAGATTGGCAAAGTCGACACTACGCCCAGTGAGATACTCCAAGTCATCACAGGGACGCTTGATGCAAAACGCTCAGATATCTATCGTCGTTTTTCGAAGTTGCTTGGATGGGCTGACAAGGTTCGACGTCTTGGTATCCGTGCGAATGCCGATTTGCCGGACCAAGCTGAAATGGCGCAGGCCTTTGGAGCACGTGGTATCGGGCTGTGCCGAACTGAGCATATGTTTTTTGGAGAGGACCGCATTCCGATTGTTCAACGGATGATCCTTGCCGAAAATGAGGCTGACCGACGAAAAGCATTGGATGAACTGTTGCCGCTACAACGAAAAGATTTTTATGGAGTCTTTAAGGCGATGCGTGGTCAACCAGTCACCATTCGATTGATCGATCCGCCGCTTCACGAATTTTTGCCGAAGCGTGAAGAGTTAATGGTCGATATTGCTCGTTTGGAATCACAAGGTCGTAGTGGTGGGCTTAGTCGTAAACGAACGTTATTGCGTCGCGTTGAACAACTCCATGAATTTAATCCCATGATGGGACATCGTGGTGTGCGTTTGGCAATTAGCTACCCAGAGATCGCCGAGATGCAGGCGCGGGCCATTATCGAGGCTGCGTGCATTCTTGCGAAGGAAGGGGTGAAGGTCGTTCCAGAGATCATGATTCCACTTGTTGGCCATGTCGGCGAACTAAGCGATCAAAAATCCGTTATTGATCGCGTAGCTGCTGATACCATGCGCAGTGCCAACGTAAAGCTACGTTACTTGGTAGGAACCATGATCGAATTGCCTAGGAGTGTTGTCACGGCTGATGACATTGCTGAGCAGGCGGACTTCTTTTCTTTTGGTACAAATGATCTTACCCAGATGACTTTCGGTTTCTCGCGAGATGATTCTGCAAAGTTTCTTCCTGATTATCAGGCTCGTGGAATTTTGACGCGCGATCCATTTGCATCGATTGATGTGGAGGGTGTCGGCTCTTTAGTACGGATTGCAATTGAAAAGGGACGCGGCGTAAAGTCTAATCTAAAGCTTGGTGTCTGCGGTGAACACGGCGGAGACCCGGCATCCATCCGATTTTTTGAGAAGGCTGGTCTGGATTACGTTAGTGCTTCGCCCTATCGAATTCCAACAGCCCGTCTTGCCGCAGCGCAGGCGGTGCTCTCTCAAGACTAGCTGGTTGCATATGGGTTCGATTAATCGATTGCCGCCAGGTTTAGCAAATCAAATTGCAGCAGGTGAAGTTGTTGAGCGACCGGCATCGGTTGTCAAGGAACTCGTTGAGAACTCGATTGACGCTGGCAGCCGGCGAATCATTGTTACCTTAGAGTTTGGTGGGAAACGTCTTATTCGGGTTGAGGATGATGGTATCGGTATGTCATCAGAAGACGCATTACTGGCGATTGAAAGGCATGCTACTAGTAAGGTCGGCCGTCTTGAGGACCTGAATGCTATTGCGACACTGGGGTTTCGTGGCGAAGCATTACCCAGCGTTGCTTCCGTGTCACACCTTCTACTTCGCACACGTTCGTCCGGAACGAGCCATGGTGTTGAAGTGCGTGTTGATGGAGGTGGTGAACCGGTCATTACCGAGACTGGAATACGAGAGGGTACGGCCGTCGAAGTGCGGGATCTGTTTTTTAATGTACCGGCGCGTCGGAAGTTTCTCAAGTCTGATGGCGCCGAAACGTCACATATATCCCGCGCGATGACGCAAATGGCCCTCGGGTATTGCGGAGTGGGTTTTACGTTGGTCAGTGGTCGGCGAACACTTATTGACTGTCCACCGGTTGCTAGTTTTCCTGAACGGTTTTATCAGGTCTACGGCGAACGGACTGACTTGGTAAGTGTCGAGAAGCAGGCTGCTGGAATCCGACTGTTCGGTTTTGTGGCGGCATTGGCTGAGCAAGGTCCGACGCGGGGTGCGCAACACGTGTTCGTGAATGGCCGGATGGTAAAAGATAAGACGATTGCACATGCGGTAATCGAGGCGTACAGCCAAGCGAGTATTAAACCCCGGAGTCCTGAGATTCACCTGTTTTTGGAAATACCACATGACCGCGTTGATGTGAACGTCCATCCAACGAAGGCTGAGGTTCGATTTCTGGAACAATCGCTCGTCCACGAGCTCGTACGTCGTGGTATGGCAGATGCACTCGGTCAGGAGGCGGTGCCAGCAATTATTCCGAATCTTCCATCAGGTATATCCGGACGGGAGCCGCAGCCGCGCTCTATTCCTGGTGTGGTGTCAGGAATGGCGGCGGCGAGTCGCTGGGGTCCGGTAACAGATGTGTTTCGACAGCCCGAGAAAGTTGGCACGGTTCCGTCATTTGAAGGCAGTTTGTTACATTCAGAACTAGGAGCCACTGATCGTGGAGATGTTGGTGCGACCTCGTCGTTGATACCACTCGGTCAATTCAGAGACACGTTTATTGTGGCTGTCGATAACGATGGGGTGGTTATTATCGATCAACATGTGGCGCACGAACGGATTCTATTTGAGCAGGTAATGGATCGGTTGACTGCTGGAGCATTGGAGTCACAACGTCTTTTGGAGCCATTGGTAGTTGAGTTGCCACCGGCGTCGCAGGATGCTCTTGCTGAGCATACCGAGTCTCTCACGCGTCTTGGTTTTGAGGTTGATAGTTTCGGGGGAGATAGCGTTCGGATTGCAGCGGCGCCGAATCTCCTTGTGGCTAGTTCCTGTGAGCGTGCCGTGCGAGCGTTGGCAGACGACTTGGAGGGACTTGATAAAGGATCCGATGTTGACGAGGCACTTCGTCAGATAGCTGCCACGACAGCTTGTCATGCTGCTGTCAAGGCGAATGACAGGTTGACGGTTGAAAAGATGACCTATTTACTTCAGGAATTGAAGCGTACGGCGTACTCGACGGTGTGTCCTCACGGTCGTCCAGTCCTGCTTCGTCTTAGTCGTCATCAACTCGAGAAAAGTTTTGACCGTATCTAGAGAAGGATGATGTTTATATCGGATAAGGCAGTTTAGAAAGAATCTAAGAGGGAATGAAGATGGTCAAGATATATATGAGGCAGGTGTTGGGAATTGTCGTCGTGTCGATGTTTGTATCGACTATTGTGTCGGGAGCCCAGATTAATTCGGCAACGGATGTCACAGAAGAAGAGTATTTAGCTGTGAAGAATGGTCCTGATGGCGGCGTTGATCGTCAGGTCAAAATTGTGGATATCGGAAGGTCTAACGTTGCGGTCGGCATACTACATCGGGATGCGCTTGAGGCCACTGGCGGCCCTGCTCGAGGGATCGTGCATTCGCTCGTTACTGAGGTGTACTACATTTATTCCGGTAGTGGGACGCTGGTGACAGGGGGAATGATCGGAGATCGTCGAGATATACCAGCGGACAGTGATATTGTGACAACGCTCGTTGGGGAGAGTTTTCGCGCTACTTCGACTGGTGGGCGTAGCCGTTATGTGTCAGAAGGTGACATCGTTGTGATTCCGGGCGGTGTGTTTCATGGGTGGACAGAAATTGAGGATCATGTGACGTATCTAAGTATTCGTCCTGATCCCGACAAAGTCTTACCCGCTGGCTGGGTGAATCCAGTTATCGAATAGTTGAACTGAAGAGGGGTGACTTATGTCAGCACGGTTGATTAGCGTTGTCGTGGGGACCGTTGTTATTAATATATTGACGGTTATGCCGTCTGCCGTAGCACAGGGCACAGAGAACGGTGAATGGCGGAGCTATGGCGGTGATATCAAGAACACCCGATATTCGCCACTCGAGCAGATTGATGCGGAGAATTTTAATGACCTAGAGGTCGCCTGGCGGATCAAGATGTCGAGCTTTGGTCCAAATCCCGAGTACAACTTCCAATCGACCCCACTGATGGTCGATGGGGTCATCTACTCGACGGCCGGGTCACGCCGGACGGTCATCGCTGCCGATGCCGGAACTGGGGAGTTGCTCTGGATGCATCGCTTCGATGAGGGGGAACGTGGTGCAGCGACGCCACGGCGACTTTCTGGTCGTGGATTGGCCTATCGAGATGACGGGGCGAGCGGGCAGATCGTTTACGTCACACTCGGGTATCAGCTTATTGTTCTTGACGCGGCTACCGGACATCGTATGTCCAGCTTCGGTACAGACGGTGTTGTCGACCTGATGCAAAACATGGATCAGGACATCGACCCGCTTGCCGGTGAGATTGGTCTGCACGCGGCACCACTCGTAGTCGGAGACACTATCGTGATCGGTGCAGCCCACGTGCCGGGGAGCGCACCGCGGTCAATGCGTAACACCAAGGGCTACGTACGTGGCTTTGATGCGGATACCGGGTCTCGGAAATGGATTTTTCACACGATTCCAGGAAACGACGAATTTGGTAACGATAGTTGGTTGAATGATTCGTGGAGGTATACGGGAAATACGGGTGTTTGGGGCCAGATCAGCGCTGACCTTGAAGCGGGTATTGTCTATTTTGCGACAGAGATGCCAACAAATGATTACTACGGGGGGCATCGACATGGCGACAATTTGTTTTCAGATAGCTTGGTAGCCGTCGACATCGATTCAGGTGACCGACTGTGGCATTTTCAGGCGATTCATCACGATGTCTGGGATTGGGATTTTCCGTGTGCTCCGATCATTGCTGATGTTGTGATTGATGGGGTTGAGAGGAAGATCGTTGCACAGCCGAGCAAGCAGGCGTGGCTGTATGTATTTGATCGGATCACGGGCGAGCCAATCTGGCCCATTGAAGAACGACCTATCGAGACTTCAGACGTCCCAGGAGAATTACTTTCTGCGACACAGCCATACCCCACGAAGCCACCCGCTTACGATCGACAAGGTGTCAGTCTTGACGATTTGGTCGATTTTACGCCAGAGATAAGAAGGCGCGCAGAAGAAATTGCGGCACGTCATCGGATCGGTCCAATTTTCACACCGATCACTGTGTCTGAACCGGACGGTGTGATCGGCACACTGATGCTCCCGTCGGCCGGTGGTGGAACGAACTGGCCTGGCGGTTCGATCGACCCGGAGACGGGCATTGCTTATCTGTACTCGTTTACGGATGTCACGGTATTAGGTCTGATCAACGATCCTGAGCGTTCGGATATGAACTTTATCCGTGGTCGAGCCCGCGGCATTCCGGCGATTGATGCGGCATTGAATATTGATGGGATTCCGCTTATTAAACCGCCATGGGGGCGGATTACGGCGATTGACCTGAAACAGGGAGAAATCCTATGGCAGGTGCCTCATGGAGAGACGCCGGACAACATTAAAAATCACCCGTTACTCCAGGGCATTGATATTCCGAGGACGGGTCGCATCGGCCGTGTTGGTACTCTGATTACGAAGTCACTGGTGATTGCAGCTGAGAGCGGGGGCACAATTACCCTGCCGTCTGGTGAAGAAGGGGCCTATTTACGAGCGTATGACAAGGTAACTGGTGCGGATGCCGGCCAGGTTGTTGTACCGGCGGCGGCGTCTGGCTCTCCGATGACCTATATGCACGACGGGCAGCAGTACATTGTGTTTGCTATTAGCGGCGGCGGATTTGCCGGCGAGTTGATTGCATATCGATTGCCAGAAGGGTGATGCGGCAGGCTTCTTCAATTTAAAGATTGCGGGTACCCATTACCTCTCTGGCCGGAGTTCGGTCGCCGGTTCTACTAATCCGTCTCGGAGCATTGAGGTACCGAAGCGTGAAACCGAAGTGGCGGTATAGGCTTTGAATCCTCGTGGTTGCTTGATTGACAAGGATCACTGGCCCTGGATGTGTGGATAACCATTCAGCTGTTCTGACTTGATCCTTCCAGGTGAATTTCTTCGTTGAGTACGACGTGAATTCAACATCATAGGGAGGGTCGGCGTAGATAAAGTCAGTTTGTTGTAGTTTTAAATTAGTAAAGTCGCCACACAGAAAGTCCCATCCGATGAAGGCCTGCTTATAGTCTGAAAAATCAGAGACATAGGGGATGTTCTTGTAACGGCCGAAGGGCACATTGAAGCCGCCACGGCGATTAAATCGACATAAACCGTTGTAGCCGGTTCGGTTTAGATAATAGAAGAGAGCCGCTGATTCGCGTGTTGTAATGTTTTCCGCGTTGATCAGTTCATTGAAACGGTCTCGGTGGTGGTAAAAGAGCGTTTTGTCGTTTTCCATCGTGAGACGAGAGAGCAATCCTTTTTTGAGCCATGTGTAGAAATTAATTAGATGAGGATTAATATCATTCAAAAGTGCTTGCTGTGGTCGCAGTCCGAGCGTTACGGCAAGACCTCCACAAAATGGTTCGACAAGTCGAGACTGGCGGTTTGATGTCCAGTAATGTTCTAAGTGCGGTACTTGCCACCGTTTACCACCGGCCCATTTTAGCGGTGGTTTTACGATTTTGCGCGGTGTGGTCGACGTTGTCATCTCCCACTAGTATTCTGGAAATTTCTCAATAGTGCATGCGTGCAAGAAAGATTAGTCAATGATGTTTCCACTTCGGCCGGTGTTTGCGGTGTTGTTCCTGTTTCCTGCTCTTCAGGATGTGTCGCCAGAATTTATCAGATGGAGTACCGAAGATTTAGCGCGACGCGATGTTGCACTGTCGACACGGATGCGTCCCGATCATTCTGCCCGGGAGACCCTGGCTGAGTACGGCAACCCGAGTGGAGCCCATCGGTTTCGCTTTATTCGGCGTGATGCGGACGGTATGCCAGAGCGGCATGCAGGTATTGAAGATGTGGTCTTTATTCAGAGTGGCGCAGGAACGATTGTCGTTGGCGGAAATATGATTGGGCAAACCGGTTCGAACGGCGAATACACCGGTACGGACATTCAAGGTGGAACACGATATTCAGTCTCGGCAGGTGATGTAATCCATATTCCTGCGGATGTCCCGCATCGCTACCTCGTGCCCGAGGGAGAGCATGTAACGTATGTGCTTGTAAGGATGCCGGTGCTCAATAATCCAGTCGTGCCAGATGATGCGCCGGTCTTAAACTTTAACCCTCCTGGATTTGCCCTGTGGAGGAACGTAGAACTTCAACAGCGGCATAACGCACTGACCCGTCAGATAGGTCCCGATCATTCGGCAAGAGAAACTCTCGCGGATTATGGAAGTCCGACGCGGTCTCACCGATTCCGCTATATCCACCGTAATGCAGACGGTTTACCAGAAATACACGACGATATTATTGACGTGGTCTTTATTACGAGCGGAGCAGGCAGGTTGTTAGTTGGTGGAGAGATACTCAATCGTCGTGGGAGTCTGGGGAGTGGCATAGACGGTGGTGCAACGTATCCTGTGGCGGCTGGAGATGTCCTGCATATTCCAGGCAAGACGCCCCACGGCTATCTGGTAGAGGACGGCGAACACATTACCTACGTGCTTGTTCGACTACCTGTCTTTCTCCCGTAGGTTATGGCTGCGGGACGAATTGCGGCAGGATGTAAGCGAAGACCATTGTTACGATCGCCATAAAGATCATCAGAATGATGCTGTGCTTAAGTGTCGTTCGGAACAGCTTGCCTTCGTCAGATGATGCCATGCCGGTCGCCGCGACAGCGACTGCGATACTTTGCAGTGACACCATCTTACCCATAACGCCGGTTGCTGCATTTGATGAGGCGGTCAGGATAGGATTGAGTCCTATCTCGTTTGCGGTCACAACCTGTAGCGTGCCGAACAACGCGTTCGAGGATGTGTCACTACCGGTGAGGAACACTCCGGTCCAGCCGAGCATCGCGCTGAATGCCGGGAATAGCGGACCCGTTGCCGCGAACGCCAGTCCCAATGTGGACGTCATGCCCGCGTAATTCATCAGGAACGCTAATGCGAGGACAGACGCGATGGTCAACAATGGTTTGGACAATTGGTGGAGGACAGATCCGACAACACCAACGAATTTCCCGGGTGACATACCCAAGAGAAGAGAGGCCGCAAAGGCTGAGAGAAAGCATGAGGTTCCTGCCGCGGTCAGCCAATTGAAGTTGTACATCGCCGCGTACTCGGAGGGTTCCGGGGTGATTGGTGGAACGCGCATGATGGCTTCATGGAGACCTGGTACTCCGAACTGATAGGTAACCGTATTAAGAACCGCTTGGACTGGCGGGAAACGCCATGCGAGGACAAACGCCACAAGAAGCATGTACGGGCTCCAGGCGGAAACAATTTCACCAGTTGTATATGTTTTACGTTCTGCACTGACTTCGACATCGCCTTCGAGTCGAAAGACTTGCGAGGGTTGCCAAAACTTCATTACAAGCACCAACGCAATTAATGCTGCGATCGAGGCAAGGATGACGGCCAGATCGGGCCCGTAGTTGTTCGTCACAAAAAACAAGACACTTGCAAACGTGAGGGAGCAGACGACGATTGCTGGCAGTACCTCTAACGTCCGCTTGAAGCCAGACATAACGACGACGATATAGGCCGGGATGATAATGGCAATTAGTGCGCAGAACCGTCCGGTCATGGAACTGAGCGCCAGTTCGTCGAGGCCGGTAACTCCGGCGAGCGTAACGACCGGTATTCCCAGGGACCCAAACGCAACGGGTGCCGTGTTCGCAAGGAGACAGATAAACGCCGCATAGAATGGCGAGAATCCAAGGCCAGTGAGCATGGCGGCTGCGACTGCAACGGGGGTGCCGAATCCGGCCGCTCCCTCGATGAATGCACCAAACGCGAAAGCGATCAATATTGCTTGCAAGCGTCGATCGTCACTAAGCGAGCCAATCGAGTCCTTGATGATTTCAAATTTTCCGGTATCAACCGTGACGCGGTAGAGGATGAGCGACGCAATGACGATCCAGCCAATGGGAAAGAGTCCAAACGCCGCACCCATGACCATAGACATGCCGGCTTGAGGAACGGGCATGCCGTAAATGCCGACGGCCAAGACAACAGCGACCCCGAGTGCGCTAAGCCCTGCGACCCAACTGGGTTTTCGAATCACACCGAGCATGACAAACAAAATTACAAGGGGAATGGCAGCCACAACGGTCGAGGCGCCAAGACTTTCGGCAACGGGCGTATAGTTTTGTTCCCACATAGTTCGGAGGAATGTATCACGCTTCGCGTGGAGTCGATCAGGATATTCCGACGTTACGGTGTTTCTTCGATCCGGTACAGATGGGACTCCGTCCTGATGTATAAGGCACTGCCGACAGCGGCCATCGAGGCGAGCATAGAGCCCTCAAGCTGATTTCGTGCCAATACTTGGAATTCGGCGCCGGGTTTAATGACCGTGGTGATGCCTTCTTCATTCTGGAAATAAATGTGTCCGTTGGCAAAGATCGGTGATGCTGAGTGATTTCCCCCGACACGTTCCTGCCAATGGACGTCACCTGTGAGTGCATTGATACAGGTTGCAATGCCAAAGTCTGAGACCACGTATAACTCTTCTCCGACGAGGATTGGTGACGGCGTCAGTGGCGCACCACGGTTCAGACGCCATTCAATATGTGACCGCGTCACGTCGCCTGAACCATCGACCCGAACGGCGAGGAGTGATGGTGTTTGAAAGCCTGTCGAGAGATACACCATGCCGTGCCCAAACACCGGTCGTGGGACGTTAGAAAACCCGTTTCGATAACCGACGCTCCATAGTTCTTCACCAGTGAGCGGGTCGTGTGCTGTGGTCCTGAACGCGGCGACGCTGATGATCTGCGTGGTGCTCCCTGTATCAATGAGAAGTGGGGTGGAATATGCCTGCGAAACTGGTTCTGTTCGGCTGGTTCGCCAGCGTTCGTTGCCCGTCTCACTGTCGATCGCGACCACATAGGCAGTGTCATAGCCGTCGATACTTAGCACGAGGAGATCCTCAAAAATGATGGGCGATCCACCGTTGCCGTGCTGAGAGATGTACGAGAATTGTGTGGACCAGAGAATTGTTCCATCGACAGAAACTGCGGCCGTCCCGTAAGCACCGAAATGAACGTAAACCCGTTCATTGTTGGGATCGATCACAGCGGTTGGAGACGCGAGGCTGTTCTTCGGATTTGGTGCGTCCGAGTCTTCAATCCTGAATACTTCACTGTCGACCAGTTGGTGTCCGGTATCCGTGTCATATGCCAGTAGGCGGAGGGAACTGCCTGTTGAGTCTTCGACCGATGTTGTGATCCAGAGGCGCCCGTCTGCGATCACCGGTGATGACCAGCCCCGTCCAGGCACCTCTGATTTCCAGGCAATATTTTCGGTTTCACTCCATTCGATAGGTGGATTGGTACCGGGCGCATGGCCTTGCCCTGTCGGGCCTCTGAATTCTCGCCAATCATCTGCAGTCAGCGGGATGGTCGTCGTGGTTACACACAAGACCAGGATCAGTCCCCTAAGTCGCATTCCCATGCAGCCATTGTAGCGATACCTGCAAGTGAGCAAGCACCTCGCTATAATTCGGATGTTTAGGTGGCACTCTTTAGTGACATATTGTGCGTCTGAGCGATACATGTTGAGCGATGTTGCAACCACTGGATTACAGTAGGGTTATTGGCCTGATGGGGGAGGAGCTGTTGTGCGAAGTAAGTTGAGGGCGGTAGCTGTGCCACTGCTGACCGTCCTAGTAACAGCGATGGCCATCGTCGTAATGGGCCAACAACCCGAATCGTTATCCGTGACGCCCGTGAAAGAGGGGTTGTTTTACATCAATGGCGTTGGCGGGAATGTCGGCATTCGTGTAACGCCGATGGGTGTCATTTTGATCGACGACAAGTTTCCTCGGAATGTTGACGAGATTAAGGCGCGGGTGCGTGATGTTACGAATCAACCGATCCGGTACATCATTAATACTCATCACCACGGAGACCACGCGGGTGGCAATGTCGGTTTTGTTAACGATGTCGAGATCGTTGCGCACGAAAATGCCCGGAAGAATATGGTGAGAGGAGAGCAAGAGGGACAGCCGCGTATTGTTTACAGTGATCAGGCGGCGTTGCACCTGGGCGGTGTTGAGGTGAGAGCGCATCATCTTGGCCGCGGTCATACGAATGGGGATTCCGTTGTGTATTTTCCGGATCTTCAGACCATCCATACAGGAGACCTGTTGCACGGGACGGCTCCATTTATTGATTATGCAAACGGTGGTAGTAGTCAAGCGTGGATTGCCACGCTCAATCGCATTCTTGAACTCGATTTCGACACGGCCATTCCGGGTCATGGCGGCTTGATGACTCGTTCAGACGTCGAAGCGTTTCGAGATCAGTTTGTGGCGGTTCGAGCGCGCATGCAGGAGCTTATAGCGTCTGGGTTGCAGAAGGACGAAGCATCGACGCAAATTGTAACCGATGCGTTAAGTTGGACAAGAGCAGTTGACGGTTTGTTTATGCGACGGAGCATCCCGGGCTTCTATGATGAAATTGCCGCGGAAGAGAGTGACGTTCGGTGAGTACAAACACTTGTAGACGAGACAACGACCGTGTTCGAAGTGTGCTGATGTGTGGCTGTGCCGCGTTCAATGTTCTCTGTATGTCGTCATTGGTAGAGGCGCAAACGACAGAGTGGCGTTCCTACGGGGCAGATGTCGAAGGGTCGAAGTACTCGGCTTTAGAACAGATTGACGGCGACAACTTTAGCGACCTGGAAATTGTGTGGCGCCAGTCTGTTCTCCCAGATGTAGTGCGGGGTGACCGAGAAGTGCGTGCGTCGGTTGCTGCCCAGAACACACCCATAATGGCTGATGGACGGCTGTATATCAGTACGGGTCTCGGAACAGTGGCAGCTCTTGATGCAACTACTGGTGAAGTGCTGTGGCAGGATACGCCACCATCGCGAAATGGAGAGCCGTTCGAGCGTGTTCGGCAAACGCGAGGCGTGGCCTATTGGGATGACCCGCAAAGTAACGAGGCCCGTGTCATTGCCGTGGTCGGATCGTATCTTGTCGCTTTGAACGCTGAGACCGGTTCTAGGTATGTAGATTTTGGAAACGATGGTGAAGTCGACTTGCGGGAAGGCTATGACGACCGTGAGGTCGATACGTTTAGCTGGGGGTCTCCCCCCATTGTGGTGAATGGGGTTGTGATTATTGGATCTGCGATGTCGGATGTGACGAATCCGACAATGCCGGCCATGAAAGAGATGCCGCCTGGGGACGTTCGTGGTTTTGATGCACGCACTGGTGAACAATTGTGGAGTTTCCATACGGTACCGCGAGAAGGAGAACCGGGAAACGAGACATGGTTGACGGCTCTTAACCAAGACCGTGCTTCATGGGAATACACTGGGAATACCAATATGTGGGCGTGGGCGAGCGCGGATGAAGAGCTCGGTTATGTCTACATTCCATTGTCGACGCCGACCAATGATTATTACGGAGGGTACCGGCCGGGGGATAACTTGTTCGCGGAAGCGATTGTGTGTCTTGATGCACGAACCGGCCAACGAGTGTGGCACTTTCAGGCAGTGCATCATGGAATTTGGGACTACGATTTTCCGGCAGCGCCGAATGTGGTTGATATTGAGGTTGACGGACGAACTATTCAAGCAGTGGCTGCCGTTAGTAAACAGGCTTTTACCTATGTGTTTGACAGAGCGACTGGAGAGCCAATCTGGCCCATTGAGGAACGTCCAGTTCCCACAGGGAATGTCCCGGGTGAGTGGTATGCACCAACGCAACCGTTTCCGTCCAAACCTCCACCCTTTGATCAACAGGGGACGAGTGTTGATGATTTAATTGACTTTACACCTGAACTTCGGCGTGAAGCTCTTGATATTTTTACGGACCACGTAACTGGGCCATTATTTACACCACCATCGTTAATCGACAATGAACTCGGCGGCACGCAGGGTACACTTCAAATGCCCGGTGTTGTTGGTGGGGCAGATTGGGGTGGAGCCGCGGTTGATCCTGAACATGGCATCCTCTATGTCCCGTCGGTTCATAGTGAGTCGGTAATTGGGATTGTTCCGTCCGAGCATCCTCGGTCGGATATGAATCTCGTACTGGACTCACTAACTCCAGTTGAAGGGCCACAAGAGCTCCCTCTGTTTAAACCTCCCTTCGGTCGATTGGTTGCGATCGATTTAAACCAGGGAGAAATCCTGTGGTCAGTTGCGAATGGCCGTGGGCCGACCGAGCATCCTGCTCTGAAAGAGCTGGATCTTCCAGATCTTGGGCAGCCTGGTCGAGTATCCCCATTGGTAACGAAGACGCTTGTGATTCTCGGAGAAGGAGGGAATACAGGTATTGTCGTACTGAAGTCTATCTGGGGTGGTGCAGGCGGGAAGATGCTTCGTGCGTACGACAAAATGACTGGGGATGTGCTTGGTGAGGTCGCCTTGCCGGGCGGCACGACAGCAGCGCCGATGACTTACATGGTTGACGGCCGGCAGTTCATTGTTGTGACGGTGGGCTGGGAAGACATGCCGAGCGAATATATCGCGCTGGCTTTGCCGGAGTGATTACTTATTCCTTTGGCTGCTTCTTCACGATGAACCATCCGGCGACAAATGTTGCAATCCCGACACCGAATATTCGAGGGCTTGGACCGAGTGGTCCGGCCGTGGCGACCGCGACCAATAGCAGCCACATTCCGAGTAATTGCAATGCGCGTCCCGTGTAGTAGATGAGAACCGTCATTCGTGAGGTTCCTCTGAGCGGTTGCGTTTTTGTCGCTTTACTTCTTTCCAGGCACTGAGCCGTTTGGAGATGGTTTTTTCGTATCCCCGTGTGGTTGGTTGGTAGTATTGACGGCCTTTGAGTGATGACGGCAAGCAATCCATTCCCGTAACAGCATCTTCTTCATTGTGCGCGTACTCATAATTTTTTCCGTAGTCGAGTTGTTTCATGAGCTTGGTTGGCGCATTGCGTAAGTGCAGAGGTACCGGGCCTGCGACTTCCCGATGCGCATCCGCTGCGGCTTTTGCGTACCCGAAGTAAACAGCATTACTTTTTGGAGCCGTGGCCAGGTACGTAACGACCTGTGCGAGTGCAGTGTTTCCCTCTGGCATGCCAATGAAATGGACTGCGTCTTTGGCTGCGACGGCGATCGTCAATGCATGAGGGTCTGCATTTCCGATGTCTTCCGATGCAAATCGGATCAATCGTCGGGCAATGTAGAGTGGGTCTTCGCCGGCTTCAACCATACGTGCGAGCCAATAAAGCCCGGCATCGGGGTCGCTGTTTCGTAATGATTTGTGCAGTGCCGAGATGAGGTTGTAGTGTTCCTCTCCGGATTTATCATAGAGAAGCGAGCGGCGTTGTAGCGCCCGTGCGAGTACATTGTGGTCAATACATTTCGAAGATGGACTGTCGTTACTTTCCGTTGCGCTGTGTTCGTTAGGCGTGGCAAGAGTCGCCGTAAGTTCGAGTAGATTCAGCGCCACACGCGCGTCACCATTCGCATGTCTAGCAATAGCTGTTAATGCGTCGTCATCCGTGGCGATTCCCTGGTCGCCGAGGCCTCGTATGGGATCAGTAAGCGCGCGTTGCAGCAGAGCAACAGTGTCTTCAGGACAGAGTGGTTCAAGTACGAATACTTTAGAGCGCGACAAGAGCGCAGCGTTGACTTCAAACGAAGGATTTTCGGTTGTGGCGCCAATTAGAATGATATCGCCGCCCTCAACGCGTGGCAGAAAGGCGTCCTGCTGCGCTTTATTAAAGCGATGTATTTCGTCAACAAAAACGATGGTACGTCGATTAAATTGGTGCCGGGTTAGTTCGGCTTCAGCCATGACGGCTTTGATTTCTTTGATTCCACACAAAACCGCGCTAAATGCAATGAAATGTGCATGACTTGTTGTCGCAATTAATCGAGCCAACGTAGTTTTACCAGTTCCTGGAGGGCCCCACAGGATGATCGATTGCAATGCATCTTGTTCGATCGCTTCTCGTAGCGGTTGGCCGCGATCTAATAATTCGTGTTGACCGACGAATTCGTCGAAGGTGCGTGGCCGCATTCGTTCAGCGAGAGGAGAACCATCAGTTATTGGGTCGGTATCGTTGGATTTGAACAGTTGACCTTCTTTCATGTCACGTGCCGTTGTCGCCTTATTTCGTAGGCGATTATCGCTGTTGCGACGGCCACATTCAGCGATTCGATATTTCCGGACATTGGGATAGACAGCGTAATGTCAACTTCCTCGTCGAGTTCGGGTCCAAGGCCTGAACCTTCGTTGCCGACAAGCAGAATGACACGGCGGTTTAAATTCGCGTCGTAGACCGAGGTCCCATTGTGTGGCGACGTGGCAACGATAGTCCACCCTAGGTGTCTTGCCTGTCTGAGCGTCTCGAGAGTGTTATCAGTATCGGCAACTGGTAGTCGAAAAGTACATCCCATTGAGCCACGGAGTGCTTTCCAACCATATGGGTCCGCTGAACTATGGTCGACGATAATGCCTGCACTGCCTGCTGCGACAGCCGAGCGGATAATGGCCCCAAGGTTCCCGGGGTCCTGCACCTCGAGTGGCATGACGATAAATCTGCTTGGCTCGTAGGAGATGATTTCTTTGGAGTCCACTGGCTTATAGGAACCTAGTGCAACAACTGTAGACGGTGATCGAAGTGGGCTAACTGCTGCCATTATTCGTTCTGAGCATGTAGCAAGGCTGGTTTTGTTCGAATCGAATTGTGTGCAGAGATGCTTCACATCTGGATCGTTTTTGAACGCTGTCGTAGAAATGAGTGCCGTGTCGATCCTGACGCCGGATTGTTGCGCATCTCTTACTACTCGGAGTCCGTCTAATACGAGGTGTTTCCGAGTTGAACGTCGTTCGCGTCTCGCATTTCGAATGCGAGTGACTAAGACGTTCTGACGAGATGTAATGCTCTTCACGCGTGCGGGCGAGCATACCAGATGTGCTACGCTACGAAACTGATATGAAAGCAAAATTCTTAAAGCGGTTTGAGGACGAGATACAAACGCTTGACCGTGAATTGAAGCACGATCTTCCGAAGGAGATTCAGATAGCGCGTGAACATGGTGATCTCCGAGAGAATGCAGAGTACCAAGCTGCGAAAGAAAGGCAGCGATTGGTAGAGGCTCGTATCAGTTTGCTTCAGACTCGTGTGTCGGAAATCGCACTGATGAATTTCGATCAATTACCTCACGATCGGGCTGCCTTTGGCTCATGCGTTAGTCTCCGTGACGGAGACGATGCAACAGTTACATATGAACTTGTGATGCCAGAAGATGCCGATCCTGACAAGGGCTGGATATCAACGGCGTCTCCAATTGGTCGTGCGATCGTCGGCAAAGAAGAAGGCGATGAGATCACGGTAACCACGCCAAAAGGTGTGCGTGAATTTGAGATTCTTACCGTGACGACGATCCACGATTCGTAGGCACGAACCGCCGTGCAGCCCAACCGCCGCTATATCCCTCACTTACGAACCGCACTGGTGCTAACAGGTACTGGCACGGCAGGTGCCTATCACGCAGGAGTTGTTCGGGCTTTGCATGAGGCGGGTGTCAAAGTCGACCTCGTGGCGGGGCGCGGTATAGGTGCCGTAGGCGCTATGTTTACTGCTATCGACGGTGGCTCAGGATTATGGGAATCTAATGGGGTATGGCGGAATGCTGGTGTTGGTCGGCTATACCGCTGGCGTCGGATTCTCCGTGCTGCGTTGTGGATGGCGTCTGCAGCGGTGGCGACCTTGGTTTTGCCAATGGTGGCTTTGGTTGGTGCAGCTAGTGCCTATCCTGTCGGATATTTGTTTAAGCTGATTGGTCTGGATGTTGGGACTTCGATTATTTCGGCTTATGCGCGATTGGTCGATACAGTGTTTGCACCGACCGCGTTCCCGACCTACATACCGAGGTTGATTCTTATTGCGGTGGTCATTCTTCTCGCATTGCTCTTAATCGATACATTCTTGTCGTCGGTGCGTCGTATTCCGAGACGTCGGGTGCGAGGCGACCTCTGGTGGCGTTTATTAGGAACACCGCTTGAAGTGTCTTCGGCGGTCAAATGGTTTAGTGGTGGATTGTGGCAGGTCATGAGTGGCGCCTCTCGAATTGAGGTGCCGGTAAATAAGGATCTGGGCGAACGATATGTGGAGTTACTCGGGGATAATGTTGGGCAACCAGGCTTTTGCGAGCTTCTCATCGTGGCGCACGATATCGATGCTCGACGTGATATTGCGTATGCTCTGTTGGCTGAACCACATCGTCAGGCTTATCTGGCTGACGTGTCAGGATCGGATGCAGAAGGTCGGTTACTTGAGGTGGTAGATCTTTCAACAGAACCAAAACGACTGGCTTTTGATGCGCTGGCCAGCTCGCTGAGCCTCCCGCTCATAACAGAGCCACATTTTGTTAGTCACGCGCCGGAAAGCGCTTGGCGCGGAGAAACGCACCGAGTATCAGATCGCCTTACTTCGACGTCACGGCTTCTCGATGAAGTTGCACGGGCTGGGGCCGAGCAGGTTATTCTCGTTTCTTCGTTTCCTTCGGCACCTGGTCCTCATACGCTTGCAGTGGACCGTCATGACGTCCGCGGAAGGGCAGGTCAGTATTTGCTCAGTTCTGAGACGGCCGCTTTGCAGGATGCCTTGGCTAGCGTCGGGACAAGATTTCAAGCGCTGTTTCATGTGCAGCCGATGCACAATCCAGTGGGACCCTTTGATTTTAATGGGTGTTACGACAAAGAATCGGACAGGCTTATTAATTTGGACGAATTAGTAAACCGTGGTTACGAGGACGGTTCTAGGCAGTTTGTTGAAGCGGTCGTTGCGGAAAGTGGCGAGCTTATCGATGCGCCGTCCGGCGAACAATCCTATGAAACGGATTCTATTTCTGAGCGACTTGCGGCTCATGAGTATGACGTTGACGAGTAGGCGAACTAACCTAAAACAGTTTTCTGTACTACTCGTATGGCCGGTCATTGTTGGCACTGAATCGACTGCTGCGATCAGGGTTTCTGATTCGGTTCAAGGATAAACTGTGTTGCGAGATCTCCAATTAACACTGTAATTTTATCTGTTTCTATTGTGCCGAATTTGTTTTGAAATGCGTCGATGGGGACGATTGCCTTAGCCATTGCTCGATGGCCACCTGCGCTTCCGATGTCCTTGAACCATTTATTGACAAATGTTCCAGCATGACGGGTGTAGCCGACATTTCTGACAGAAATCACGATTTTGTCGTTCAGTTGCCCAGCGATAACCGTCCATTTAATGCCTTCGACCTGCATAAGAAAATCTGCGACATACGGAACAATGTCTTCACGAGGAATTGGTCCGAGACAGGCTGCGAAGACTTGGTCTCGTATCTGGCCTTTTTGTGAGGCGTTAGTGACGTACTGGAGTCGTTCGTATGTGATGCCAGCGCCTTCCATTTTTCTAACGAGTTGAGGATCAGCAAGTGGATACAGGAACGTGAAGGCGTCAAGGTCACTGCGATTAGTTTGCCGAGAAAGAAATAATGTATCGGATTTGATTGCATACAGTAGGGCAGTCGCGATTCGCTCGGAGACGTTGCTGTTTATTGAGCGTAGGTGCTCGGTCAGGATCGTAGCTGTCGAGCCCAAATCGGATCGAATATCTTTAAAGAGTGCTTTGCTACTGGATCGCTCTGGATGATGATCAATGACAAGGTCTACTCGATTGAGAAGGCCGCCAAAATAGTGAGGCTGCACATCAATGGTTGCGATTCGGTCAAACCGTGCTAGAGATTCTGGCGTGATTGATTCGACTTGGATGTCCAGCAGATTGGTCATTCGTTGGTTTTCAGGTCTGGTGACACCGTGAAAAGCGCCGATGATTGCGGTGGTTTTTGTGCGGTGGAGCAGGTTTCTAAGGGCTAAACCGCTTGCTAGAGCATCGGGATCCGGGTCGTTGTGCAGCAGAATTAATATCCGGCCCGCGTCTTCAAAATGGCGTTGATATTGCTGGACAAGCGAATGAGTGAGTGACCGACCGAGAGCGCTCAGGAGTGACGTTTTCGTAAGCTCAGATAGTGTGAGCGTGTGCACAGTTGGGGTAGCGCTTGTGTTCTTGGACGGATCATATTTTTGGTCTCCGACGAGCAAGACATAGAACAATGATATTCCGGCTCCTGCAGCAGCTTCGAGAATAGCTTGAATATTTCGACGGCCGTTATCTTCTACGATAATGCACGTGGCAGCTGTTACGTTTGCCTGAAGGTAGGTCTTGATCTGATAGGGGTCACCGACTCGAGTGGGAATTCCGGTGCTGCTAAGACGACGCCTCTGAGGTCGTTCTTCGACTAGGAATTCAATATCAAGTGTCGGGGCTAAGGCCTCATGTAGAGTCATGACGATCAGATCGTCTTGGCAGACTGCTACGCAATTCATCGCGACCTCGAAGTATATGCCAGCCCACACGTCCGATGGGTTATTATTCGGAACCTAATGGCCCGTTACTGGCCCGTAGTAGTTGTCGCATTCTTGTTCTCATCGATGGCCTCGGCTTTCCAGCCGACCTTTAGTAGCGGAATTGACCTTGTCCATGTCAGTGTCACCGTACTTGACCGCGATGGAAAACCGGTAACTGGTCTCAATGCCGATGATTTTGAATTACTTGAAGATGGAGAGTTACAGCAAGTGGCATATTTTGCACGTGGCTTGTCTAGTAACAGTGATGTGATGCCGGTACATCTCGGATTGTTGCTTGATGCCAGCGGCAGTATGGCCCAAGACGATCGGTTTCAAAAAACAGCCGCGATCAAGTTTCTTCGAGCATTGGATTATGCTGCCGATACAACGGTGGTTGATTTTGATACTGAGGTGCGGGTGGGACGGTATGGGCGTGACGGGTTTCCGCGACTAGTTGAGCGGATACGTGCGAGCCGTCCCAGCGGGGATACTGCTTTGTACGATGCTCTTGGTGTCTATCTTGATGGGGCGTTTGAACAGGATGGCCGGAAGATCTTAGTCTTGTATACCGATGGTGAAGATACGCGAAGTCAGATGTCATTTGAGGATGCAAGGGATCTCTTGCGTGCCTCCGATGTGACGGTTTACGCCATTGGCCTGCAGCGGTATCTTCGGGCTGGCTCTCGTCAACGGCAGCGGATGTTTCTTGAAGAACTGACCGACTCGACGGGTGGGCATGCCTATTTTCCTCAAGAAACCGATGAGCTTGACGGTATTTATGAGCAGATCGAAGCTGAATTGAACGCTCGGTATTCCATTGGTTTCATTTCGACCAATGTTGTGACAGATGGCAGTTGGCGACGGCTGGAAGTCCGTCTTCGTTCTCAAAGTGAGGACCTGCGACGAGTCGAAATAAGGTCTCGAGACGGTTACTACGCGGTTTACGTCGAGGAAGCTGCCCCCCTGAGTCCAAGGCGTCGCTGAAAACGTCTCACGGAGTATTGCCGAGACCTTCGTGGTACGATGCTTAGTTAATTCGTCGCGTGAGTGTCGTGTCTATGGCATCGAACAACGACCGCTTTAAACTCGTTTCTGATTTTGAACTGCGTGGCGACCAAGAAAGCGCCATTCGTGAGTTGTGTTCCGGATTAGATAGAAGCGACAGGCACCAGGTCTTACTCGGAGTAACGGGCTCCGGTAAGACATTTACGATGGCTCACGTCGTGGCGACTGTGAACAGGCCCACGTTGGTTATGGTGCATAACAAAACGTTGGCGGCACAACTCTACCAAGAATTTAAACGGTTTTTTCCAGAAAATGCGGTTGAGTACTTTGTAAGTTATTACGACTATTACCAACCAGAAGCGTATGTTCCGTCTACTGACTCCTACATTGAGAAAGAAGCTACGATCAATGAAGAGATCGATCGAATGCGACTGTCCGCAACTCGCGCGTTATTCAACCGGCGAGATGTATTAATTGTATCGAGTGTGTCGTGCATCTACGGATTAGGCTCACCCGAGGCCTACTACGGCATGTTGTTGACTCTCGAACGCGGGCAAACAATTGCGAGAGACGCTATCCTGAGACAACTGGTTGAGATCCAATATGAACGCAATGATCACGAGTTTACGCGCGGCGTGTTTCGTGTTCGAGGAGACATTATTGAAGTCTATCCCTCGTACGACGAAGAGGGTCTTAGGATCGAATTGTTTGGTGATGAAGTGGATAATCTGAGTAGCTTCGATCCATTGACCGGTGAGTCGTATCGTCGCCATGACAAGGTCGTTATTTTTCCGAAGTCACACTTTGTGACTCCCAGAGAACGTTCTATGCAGGCGGTTGAGTCGATAAAATCTGAACTCAAAGAGCACCGGACTTATCTTGAGAAAAGTGGGAGATTAGTAGAAGCACAGCGCTTACATCAGCGGACGATGTTTGATCTCGAAATGATTAAAGAGATTGGATATTGCCATGGAATCGAAAACTATTCCCGGCATTTGTCTGGACGTAGCGCTGGAGAGCCGCCGCCGACGCTACTTGATTATTTTCCTGAGGACGCCCTGACAATCATCGATGAGAGTCATCAAACGGTGCCACAGGTTCGTGGGATGTATCACGGTGATCGGTCGCGCAAAAGTGTTTTGGTCGAGCATGGGTTCCGGCTTCCATCAGCGATTGATAATCGTCCGTTGAGTTTCGACGAATGGAGTGAGCGTATTGGTCAGGTTGTCTTTGTTTCTGCCACGCCCGGATCGTACGAACTTGAACGGAGTGGTGGTGTTGTTGTGGAGCAAATTATTCGCCCGACGGGATTGGTCGATCCCAGTGTGGACGTCAGACCGGTCAAAGGGCAAATCGATGACTTGCTGCATGAAGTTCGTATTCGTGCAGAGCGACATGAACGGATTCTTGTAACGACTCTTACAAAGCGGATGGCTGAGGATTTAACTCAGTTTTATCATGAATTGGGAATACGAGTTCGCTACCTTCATTCCGATATCGATACATTGGAGCGCATCGAAATCTTGCGAGATTTGCGCCGTGGGGTATTTGACGTGCTCGTTGGCATTAATTTACTGCGAGAAGGGCTCGACCTGCCGGAAGTGTCGTTGGTCGCAATCTTGGATGCGGACAAAGAGGGATTTTTGCGTTCTGCAGGCGCTCTGATTCAAACATCAGGCAGAGCTGCTCGTAATGTGAACGGTCAAGTCATTATGTACGCGGATAAGATAACCGATTCGATGCAGAGAGCTCTTGGCGAGATGGACCGGCGACGCGAAAGGCAAACGGCTTATAACCAGGAGCACGGCATTACACCGGAATCGATTATCAAAGAAATTGATGGTGTTATGTCGAGCGTGTACGAAAGGGATTACGCGAGGGTTCCTGCTGCAGGAAGCCCAATGATGTCCTTTAAGACTCAATCTGAGCTTGATGAGTATGTGGCGTCCCTTCGTGTTGAAATGCGTGAGGCAGCGGCGAACCTTGATTTTGAGCAGGCCTCGAAACTGAGAGATCGGATTCGTGAGCTCCGTAAACATGAACTTGGAGTCGACCAAGCACCGTAGTCAGATACGATGTGAGAAGATGTGGTCAGAGGAGGGATATATGTCTAGAGATAATGATGCACAAACAGGTCTTGTATTGCTGGCTTTTGTGATGGGGGCTGTAACTGGGGCTGCAGCCGCTTTGCTCTGGGCTCCGGCGACGGGTGAAGAGACGCGGCGTTATTTGAATGACCGTGCGCGTGAAGGGCGGGTCCGGGTGAACGATGCAGCGGAGCGCGGACGCGAGTTTGTACGTGAGCAACGGGAACAAGTAGCGACAGCGGTGGACCGTGGTCGAGATATTTACGAGCGAGCGAGGGAGCGAGCGACTGGCAGTAGCATTGATAATGCAACTCATCTTGAAGATGAATCTGCCGAGAAACAGGCATAGCGTAAATGGCTGGTTCTACGCTGTTGTTGTCGGTGATCGCGACTGCTACCGTCATTATGGCAGTCGTGCAGATTGGAGTCGTAGTATTTGCTTCGAGACTTGCGAAGCGGGTCAGCCGACTTGTTGATGTTATTGAGCATGAGATCAAACCAACTCTTGCTAGAGTTGATGCGGTTAGTAGTGATGTTGCTCGGGTGACGTCATTAGCAAGTAATCAAGCCGAACGACTGGATCAGATTACAAGTCAGCTTATCGAGAAGATCGATGATATATTGACCGTTGCTGACCGTTCCGTCTTTGCACCGCTTAAGCAGGGCGCCGGATTTCTTTTTGGGTTACGCGCTGCGCTTTCGGCTTTCCGAGACGAATCCACACAGTCACAACCACCACCCTCTAGCGACAGCACCAGTTCGACTTCAGAATAACGGTTTGTGTTGCAGTCGATTCAGTTATTGACGGATCGCATTGCTGGTGATACTTAAGAGGAATACCACAGTAAACTTCGTCGCCCGGAAGGGGAACTTCATGCGGATTCGAATGCGAGTGCACGGGATAGTAACGCTGGTAGGTGTTCTGACCGTTCTTCTGAGTAGCTCCAATGGATACGCGCAGCAATCACCTGCACTAGCCGAAGAACTTGTGCAGCTTTTGAATGGTGCTCAGCTGGATGCGATAGCTGCAAAAGACTCAGAGGGGACGGACCGTTTTGTCGCGGCGCTAGCATTTCCAGGCCAATTGATCGTGGTTTCGGCGCGTTACGAGGTGCCAATGTATGTTGAGGAAAAGATTAGTAGCGGTGACTATCGCGAGGTTTATTTGGATCTAAATGGCGCCTCAATACCTGACACAAAGGTGTTGATTACTGATTCTGGCGCAGATGGTTTGGTGAGTGGTGCAGAAGCCGCCGCCGATATGGTTGATACTGGATCAGGGCCCGTTTTGTTTGATGGAGATGCAGATGCAGAAATGCAGTATGTAAGGATGCTGAACGCTCTCATTTCTGAAGCACGCTGACAGGCTAGTAGCTTGTACTTTGCACTTCCGGTTACACTTCGACCAGGATTAATTTCTGGTCGGGCGCTTGGCTCAGTGGTAGAGCATCGCCTTCACACGGCGGGGGTCAGTGGTTCGAATCCACTAGCGCCCACCATTATTCACCGATCGAAATTCCGTCCATAATGACTCTCAGGATTTTTTGATTATTCTACGGGTCATATAGGCATGTCGGGTAGGCGGCGTTCAAGTGGACCGTCATAGACGTGTTGATTCGGGTCGATGTGGCGAGTCGCTTTTTGGCGGCGTTGTTCTTCAAGCGCATGAGCCACCAGGCCGGGTACACGAGAGATGGTGAAGAGCAAAGTTGCTGTTTCGGCGTCCAATCCAAGGTCTCCAGACACGGCCGCTATTGCGCCATCTGAATTAAGCGACGTGCCGCCAGAGTGCGAAGTGGTGGTCCGGCGTTGAGCAAGTTCCTGTTCGACGGCACGCGCGAGTTGGGTGTGTCCCCCTTCAAGCTCAAGTTCAAAGGCAAGTTGCATTAAGCGTGCCGCTCTAGGGTCTCTCTTATGGATTCGATGTCCGTAGCCAGGCGGTAGTTGCCCCGTGCCCTCTCGCTGGTCGAGTAATCTTCGCGCTGCGTCGTCATATGAGACCCAATCGCCAACGACCGCAAGTCCTTCGTTGAGAAACCGCATACATGCTTCGATACTTCCACCGCCGCCTAGCGGTGATCCCAGCGCGAGCACACCGGCCGCCGCGGCTGTACGGAGCGGTGCTCCTGTCCCGGCGACGGTACGTGCAGCGATCGTAGATGGCGGGATTGCCCCGTGATCGATGGAAGAAACCAACAGTGCTTCCATGATTCGACTCACTGTCGGTGATGGCATATCACCAACGAGTAGAAGGTATACGGCATCTCCGAATGAGAGTCGCCCCATTAATTCGTCGACTGGATAGCCGCGAATTAAAATTTTATTCGTTTCGACGTTGGTAATAGCGGTTTGCCAGGCGTCAGTCGTCGTTTCAGTTGACGCGGTCTTCGGTCCTGATGATGTCGCCATGGTTTATCTCACTTCTGTCTGTGGTGTGTTGATAATTGCAAGATACGGGAGATCGCGATAGGTTTCGTTGGCGTCCAAACCGTAACCAACGACAAATCCGCTGCCGAGTTTAAATCCGACCAGATCGATCGAAACGTTTACTTTATGCTGCGACGGTTTGGCTAGGAGCGTTACGGTCGTCAAACTGAGTGGTTGTCGGGCTAAGAGTGATGTTCTGATCGTGTTCAGCGTTAAGCCAGTGTCGACAATATCTTCCACGATGACCACATCGCGGCCCTTGAGTTCCATAGTGGGTAACTCAAGTAGTTGTGGCGAACCTGAAGTTCGCCTGTGTGAGCCGTAGCTTGATACTTGGATGAAGTCCACAGTGACGGGGATAGACATTGCTCGTATGAGGTCGGCCACAAACACGAATCCGCCTTTTAGAACGCCAATAATATGCGGTGGATTACTGTGAAGAAAGCGATTGTCAAGTGAGGCTGCGAGTTCTGCGACTCGTGTTTGTATTGCCGTTTGTGAGTAGATTGGCTTGAGAGTCATTTGCTTGTAGCCGAATGCCCGTTTAGTGTACTAACAGTTATTCATAGCCACCGTCTGCTTCGGCCTCAGAATCAGCGGTTCGAATTCGTTTTCGAGATTTTTCCGGCGAATCGATGTCGCGTTCCTGGTTCTTGAAGGAAGGCAGACTGCTGGCCTCTACTTGCTGCGCAAGGAAAGGTCTACTGGCCTCTCCGAAATACAGTGACATATGTGGAAACGGTATCTCGATACCTTCGGCATCGAATGCTTTCTTAATACGACGTCGTAGCTCCCTTCCGATCATCCATTGTTTGAGTGGCCGGGTTTTGATCCGGATTTTGATGACTACGGCCGAATCACCGAATTCGCTGACGCCTAATATTTCTAATGAAGCCAAGATACTGTTACTAAAGTCCGAATCTGATTCAAGCTCTGTCCCGACATCGTGTAGTACGGCAGAGACATGGTCGGTATCTTCCTTGTATGCGACGCCGATGTCGAGGACTGCATACGAGAATTCTTTTGTTTTGTTCGACAGTGTCGTGATTTCTCCGTTCGGTACAACATGGACAGTCCCTGAAAGATCCCGGAGAACTAGGGTTCGCAGTTTGACGGCTTCTACAAGGCCGGATGTGCCGTTGACTTCAACGACATCGCCGACGTGAACTTGGTCCTCAAGAATAAAAAAGAACCCTGAAATTACATCTCGCACTAGATTTTGTGCGCCGAATCCTACTGCTAGCCCCGCGATTCCAGCACCGGTCAGTAACGGTGTGATGTTGACACCTAACTCTTGCAGCATCATTAGCGAGGCGGCACTCCAAACGATTATGTTTACGGCGTTCGTTACCAGGCCGCTGATTGTGTGCACGCGCTCGACAAGTTCAATTTTGTCGGCGTTGTCTCCGGCCCGTGCCCTGACGATATCCTCGAAGTGATTGACGCTCAGTTCTGCGACACGAACCGTGAAATATGCGAGCAGTCCGATCAAAACCACACGGAGGCCCTGGGCGAATAGCCAAGCAGTTAGTTCTTCAAGAGGGATGCCGAACGTCAAATCAACATCGAACAGGTTGAGTACGGGACGGGTTGAAAGTCCAAGAATTACGACAAAGACGACAGCGCGGACAACACGAATAGGACGCCGTGTAATGGGCTCACTGAAAGAGTCGCGATTCCGTGAGCCAGTAGCCGCGGCTAGTGTATATCTCACCAATCGCGCGGCAATTTGTGCAACTACGAGAGCAATTGCTATTGAAAGACCGAGTCCGGCTGCAGTATTTTGCCAATCCACCGAGCTCCCAGCATATGGAGACCAAGCCTCATGCGTCAATCTTCTTAAGTGAAATTAGTGTGTATTAATGTAGTGTCGGATGGTGATGACGTGAGATTAGCGCGTAGAGGCGATGCACGGCTACGGAGTGTTTGGCTAGCCGGGAAGAACGTTCTCAGGTAAGCTGTTCGATATATTGGTAACTCTGTAGACTCCAGACCGGGGTCTGCAACCAGTTAGGAGGAATTGGAGACCATGAAAGGACTCTTTATTCTGTTTGTCGCAGCTGTATTCGCGTTTAGCGCGATTACGATATCAGCGCAAGAGCTGGAAGTGGGCGACGATGCACCGGCTTTTGAATTACCAGGCACTGACGGAAATACACACAGTCTTGCTCAGTACAAGGGGACGACAGTGGTGTTGGCGTGGTTTCCAAAGGCGTTTACTGGTGGTTGAACGGCTGAGTGCAAGTCGCTGCGTGATTCCAGCGACCAGTTAAATACATTCAATATGCAGTACTTCATGATTAGCATTGATGATCCTCAAACGAACAAAGAATTTGCCGAATCGCTTCATGCTGACTTTCCGCTGCTTAGTGACCCAGGCAAGGCCGTTGCGTCGGCTTATGGCGTGATTAATGATGAGCGTCCGGTCCCATTTCGCTGGACATTTATCATCGGTCCTGACGGTAAGATTTTGAAAATTGATAAAGAAGTCCAAGCCGCTCGTGCGGGACTTGACTTAGTCGTCCATCTTGACGGACTGGGTGTAGCCAAGAAGTAGGCTGTGGTTTCGACCAAGTGCTGTTTGTATAAAGCGGCGGATGGCCTGGGGGTCATTCGCCGCTTTATGCTTTTAGAGGGGTATGTTGTTTAGAGGTCGTTACTCAGAGCCTCGTGACTCGGCGTTTTGGGCTTTGTCGTCAGTTTTTATCTCATCTTTAAAGCCTCGGATGGCTTGCCCCATCCCTTTTCCAATACCGGATAGACGGTTCGCACCAAAAATGAGAATCAAAATGACCATAATGATCACAAGTTCCGGTAAACCGATTGGTCCGAGAAACGCTAGCATCCCAAGTTGCATGGTGTGCCTTTCTACCCAAGCGAATATCAGGCTTGGGTCATCACCCCGTCTAGTATTCAAAAGGGCGTAGTTCAGAATAACACGGCTCGAATTATTACGGGATAGCGGGCCAGCAATAAGGCGAATTGGTCGATTTTTGAAAAACGGTAGGCGGTTTCCTCGGTGCTTCAAGTAATATGCGGAGGCAGCGAAGATGACAGCGACAAATTCGATTCCGTGTTACGGTTTCGACTCATCGAGGACGCGCGTTGGGTTTGTCCTGACTGATAACAATCTGATAGCGGTTGTGTTGAATAACTATGAAGGAAAGTCAGTCCAGTCAAGTAGTGCCTTCGCAGGAAACTGGAGCCACAGAATCACGGTTTGACACCGTCAGGCGCCAAGTTGGCCTCTTATTAGGGCCAGCGGTATTTTTGCTTGTCCTGGCGACACCATTCGAACAATTGACGCCTGAGGCACATCGACTGGCGGCAGTGACTTCATTAGTGATTATCTTTTGGACGACTGAAGCACTCCCGTTGCCCGTTACCGCATTACTTGGACCAGCGCTCGCGGTCATGCTTCAGGTTGCGCCGGTTCGAGAAGCATTAGCGCCATTTGCTAACCCATTGATTTTTCTTTTCATCGGCAGTTTTATTTTGGCTCAGGCGCTGTTTGTGCATCGTGTGAACGAACGAATTGCATACGGTGTTTTGTCGTGGGAATTTGTCGGGGCACGTCCGACGCGGATATTAGTGGCCTACGGCGCGCTTGCGGCATTTCTCTCAGCGTGGATGAGTAACACGGCGACAGCCGCAATGTTGGTGCCAATCGGGTTGTCACTTATTGCCTTTATGGAGAAGGAAGGCAAAATGCCGAAAAATTATGGCACGGCATTAATGCTTATGACCGCGTATGGTTGTTCCCGCGGAGGGATGGCGACGCCAGTCGGAACACCACCTAATTTAATTGCGATTGGCATGCTTAGTGAGCAGCTCGATGTCCGCATTTCTTTTGTTGAATGGATGGTCATTGCTGCGCCGATTACTGTCGTGCTGATGGTAATCGTGTTTTTTTATTTGAATTGGATTGGTCAGACAGGTGTAAAGGAGATTCCTGGTGCTGACTTAATCATTACGGAACGCAAGACAGCGCTCGGTCCATGGAAACGCGGTGAAGTGAATGCCCTTATCGCTTGTGGGGTGACGGTGATACTTTGGGTGGGGCCAGGATTATTACCGTTGTTGTTGGGCCGAGAGCACGCGGTTACGCAAGCGGTGCTCTCTGCTATTCCGGAGTCGGTGGCCGCCCTGACTGGCGCGGTTTTATTATTCGCGCTTCCGATAAGTAAAACTCAGCGAACAACGCTCACGTGGAAACAGGCTGCGCAGATTGATTGGGGCACGATTCTTCTTTTTGGTGGTGGTTTGGCACTTGGAACGATGGCCGGATCGAGTGGTCTTGCTCGGGCGGTTGGAGAAGGCATTACGAGTCTTGTCCCAACCAATGAGGTGGTTACGCTGACATTTGCAGCTGCGCTCTTTACGGTGGTGTTGTCCGAAACAATGTCGAATACGGCTGCGACGAATATTGCCATTCCGATCGTGATTTCGATTGCACTGGCGATGGAAGTCAATCCAATGGTGCCTGCTATTGCGGCTGGTCTTGCTGCGTCAATTGCTGTTGTCCTACCGGTGTCAACTCCCCCGAATGCGATCGTGTACGCGTCAGGAAGGGTGCCGATTATCCAGATGGTGAAATATGGTCTCTTGATGGATGCGGTTGGTGTGGTGTTGGTGCCTACATTGGTACTGATAATGATGCAGATGACGGGTCAGGTAAACCTCTTTTGACGCATTCTTGAATAGTTAAAATGGCTCAGGCCATGCTAAGCTCCTAACCGAGCGTCTCGGTGGTACGTTTCATCTTAAATTTACCTGGCATACGTAGTTTGCATGAGCGTCAACTACTGTTTCCGGTCGCGGTCATCTTTGTTGTTGCTGTTGTTTTAGTAGACGGCGCTATTGACCGCACTGAGCAAGTTGAACGTGATGCGTCCAACCCAAGTAGTAATACATTAGTTTTGCAGCCTTCTCCTTCTCCGCCGCGTCCGCTTCTACGTGGAGATCTCGAGAAGACACCACTAACTTACGTTGCCGACTATTGGTCTCAACTGTCTGCAAGTGTTGGAGGCAAGTTAATTGGTATCGGACGTACGCAGATTAGCGGCGTGGTATTCGAGTCCGGCTTGGCCGTGACCACTGTAGCGGGTGCTGACACACTTGAGGTTGAACGAGCCAGAATGTTATTGGCTCGGGAAGCGGTCGTGGTGGCTGAGTCGTCAGTCTCTGGAGAACGCTCAGACTATCCGTCTGTGCGGGCCATTGATAGGGCGTCGGGTCTTGCGGTGGTCGAAATAGAGTCATCCTATGAGCCCTTTACGGTCGCTGATGTATCGCAAATACCATCAGGTTCGTATGTTGGGGCGGTCTCGTTAGAACGAGCCGGTCGACCTGTTATTGCTCCGGGATATTTGGTGTCATTGCAGCGCGAACTTGAGCCCGGGCGTAGAGAGAACGATCTACGGACGTCACTATTGCCACCACGTCGTGGCGTATCAGCGGTGGTTGATCTCGATGGTGCGCTGGTTGGGGTTATGTATGGTTCGCCGAATGGACCCCGTTCACTGACAGTTGGGAGTTTACGCCGTGTAATTGACAGTATGGCGCAGACTGAACCATGTCGTGCCATTGCCGTGTCACCGATCGATGAACAGGCACTGCCTCTTCTTGGTGTTGACCGCGGGCTTTTGGTTGCTGATGTGGTCGAGGAAGCGTTTGTGCCGGAGCCGTCCTTACAGTCAGGCGATGTGCTGCTTGATTGGGCTGGGGAACCTATAACGACGGTCGATAATTTTATCGAACGTTATGATGCCGCCGGCGCGGGGGAACTCGTTCGTTATCGCGTGCTTCGAGGTCGGCGACGTGTCGACGGTGGGACGGTATTGCCGGATACAGAGTGTCGAGCCAGTCGTCCTATTTCTATCAGACTCGTTTCGCTGGGGATCATTCTTAGTTGGTTGGAAGGGGCAGCTACTTCCGATGGATGGACTGTCGACATCATTGCCGACGGTGGTTACGCGGATGCCGCTGGAATTGCAGAAGGTGACGTTTTATCAGCTATCAACGGTGTTTCCTTGGATAATGTCGAGCAGCGGTCCATTCTCGAACGCCTTAGCCTTGACGATGGTCCACAGATCGTCACATTACGTCGGGAAGGGCAAAGCCGTCTTGTCGTAATTAGAGATCGTGAGTGAGTCGTCGCTGTGTTGTCACTAGCTCTACATTGGATTGTTCGTACCTTTGAGATAGTCACAACCCGCCTGTCGGTGTGGCGCTGGACAAAAGTCTGGTTGCGAGCGTCGTTTCTTCCTGAGCAGAACTATCTAATTATTCTCGCTGTCGTCGTTGGCGTGCTGACCGGATTGGGTTCTGTTGGATTTATCTATGTATTGGAGTCTGTCGCAGAATTTGCGCGTGGGCCGGTCGCGTCGATGTTTGAACGCTTTGGCACGGCAGAGATTATTTTATTGCCGGCGCTCGGAGGGTTGTTGGTGGGTCCCCTGGTGCAGCGTTTTGCCAGGGAGGCAAAAGGCCATGGTGTGCCGGAAGTAATGATGGCTCTAGCCACACGCGGCGGCCATATTCGTAAGAGGGTGGTGAGCGTAAAAGTTATTGCGTCATCACTGACGATTGGATTCGGTGGTACGGCAGGGCGCGAAGGACCTATGGTGCAGATTGGATCTGCGATTGGGTCAACGGTTGGTCAGTGGACGAGACTTACGTCACAGGATGTGAGGACTTTGGTGACCTGCGGGGCGGCCGGAGGCATCGCGGCAACATTTAATGCGCCTATTGCCGCAGCGATTTTTTCCATGGAGGTCCTGATCGGGCGTGTTCGAACGGATTTCTTGCTGGTGCTCCTTACCTCTCTGAGTTCGTGCCTTGTTGCTCGTTCATTTCTTGGCGATTTCCCTGCATTTATGGCGCCAGTCTATAGTCTCGTCAGTCCAGCAGAAGTTCCTTTGTATTTTTTGATGGGAACGTTGATCGGTGTAGCTGCTATTGGCTATATCCGTTTGCTGTACTGGTCTGAGGATGCGTTTGCAAGTTGGCATTTCCCAGATTGGTTAAAGCCAGCAGTAGGCGGTCTTCTTGTTGGCTTGGTGCTTAGATTTTTCCCAGAGGTTTACGGTTCAAGTTTTACTGCTATTGAGTCAGCTCTTTGGGTTAGGTTTCCGTGGGAAATATTACTCGGTTTATTTGTGGCCGCCATGGTGGCAAATTGCGCGACGCTTGGCTCTGGGGGCTCTGGCGGTATCTTTGCACCGACCCTGTATATGGGAGCTATGTTCGGGGGGGTCTTTGGTTCATTTGTGCACGAACTCTTTCCAGCATGGACCGCAGGCTCTGGAGCCTACGCCATGGTTGGAATGGCCGCGTTCTTCGCAGCCACGGCGAAGGCTCCGACTACGTCCATCATTATCTTGTTTGAAATGACGAATGACTACCGGATTATGTTGCCGCTAATGGCGGCAACGGTCGGGAGTGTATATATGTCGCACCGATTTTCACCGCATAGTATCTACACGTTGCGGCTTGTGCGGCGTGGTATCCCGTTTCCGTACAGTGACACAGACCCGCCAGTGGCCAACACACCGAGACCAGAACCAGATACTGTGTAGCGTGGTTCCGGTTGAATGGTCTTGGTGTTGCGTGCAGCGACAGCTGGACTACTGTGAATCGGCGATGATGATCGCTTCGAGTTCAGCCTCGGCTGTCGGAAGCTCCGCATCACCGGCGGGGTAGTCATTAGCCTGCAGTAAGTAAGCCACGATATCGACGTAAGCTTGCGGACTCAAACTCGCTGGTGCTCCTTGCGGCATGGTGGTTCTAATCGCGACGAGCATGTCTGCGACGGAAAGTTCAGACCACCGGAAGCTAAACGGTGCACCAATCAAGGACGGTGCGATACCGTCCCCTAACAGGTCGTCCAGATGGCATTGTGAACACTCTTGTTGGTATGCATCCTGGCCACGAGTTGCCTGTTCGTCCGTGAAGACCGAGTCATTAGTGGTTTTGCCTTGAGCCGACGCGTTGTAATTAACAATGCATGCCATTACAAACGCTGCGGTCAAGACTACAAGTAGGTTATTCGAATTACTAATCAAACGTCGTACGCGCATTGATACCTCATTGACAGCACAAATACTTTGGGTAGAGATGGACTTGGTTCACTATATCAGTACGTCACATGACTAGGACGAAATCGCACATGGCCGTAATAGTCGTTCAGATTCGTACTAAGAAGTAGCCTAAATACCTTACCTTATTTATATCACTGACTGTTTCTGCCATGGGACGGTAGTCATAGAGAGCATTCGAATTACCTGTCAACCCATGTGCTATCGTTCGACTTGTGACCGAACGTTCCTCTGGTTCGCCTCGATCGCCTGATTGCATCGACTGTCAGCGGTTTTTCGAGTCTGTTAGTGAATTCTCTCGATTACACGCCGTGAAGTTATATCGGCTGTCGCTTGAGCTTCCGGATGCGATGCCATCATTACCCTGTCTTGATCACGAAGCAATGCTTCACGAAGGGATTTCTCCACATGCGGCAGCCTATATTGAAGACTTCGAAACGGGTGGTTTGCATGAGGTGGTTTGCGTGCCGGCGCGACGGCGGATCGAGATTGACGTTGTCTCAACTGAAGGTGAGCATTCGGTCGAGTCTCACGATCTTCTGGTAGGGCGATTAAAGGAACGGTTTCCAGGTTATCAGGTGGTTGTCAATGGACCGTCTTGGCTTCGTGGCGACCGGCGTGTTGCTCGAGCATGCCGGGCACAAGTGCCACTACGTGATGTGTTGGTGGGCGCAGATTTCTCGAAATTAGAACGGTCACTTGAGCAGTTACGCACCGTTGGTGCACTAATGGAAAAACAATCACGCGTGGCGTCATGGAGTGTGCGAACTGTGACGGGTCCCATGCTTGCTGTTGCCGGGGTGGTTTCATATCAAGTACTCGGGACGCTGACGGGGGCCTTGGGTGAACCATGGGTGCAGGGATTGCAATATCTTGTTGTTGGCTCACTCGGCGGGGTCTTTTTGTACTTAGGTTTAAAGGCGGTCCATCTGACCGAAATGGCCAATCGAGTGTGGAAGCGGTATTCAGAGTACAGCTTGATACTGAAAGATCGGTCGCGGCAAGTTACCCCTCAGAGCATCAATGACGAGGGGGCCCTTAAGGCGTTGGCGGATTAAGTAAGAGCAGGCCACAGATGACGGTGTTGATCCCGTGTGACGTAAAGCACAGAGGGCACGGCACTTTCAGAGTGACCAGTAGCGTATAGCTTAAATACACAGCAAGGCCGACCGTGACTAGGCTGGTGGCAACGAAAACTCGCCAAACACGAACGTCGATTAGCCAATCTAATCCGATAGCAATGATTAATGTTATGTAATAAATCTGGCCTAAGAGGGAGTTCGGCGGCCCAAACAGGCGTGCGCTTCGAGTGAAGATGACCGATGCGCAGGTCGTGTGATCCATTCGGCAAAAGATAGGGATCCAGCGAGCGTTTGCTGTGATCCAGTGCAATGCGACAGCAGTAAAGTACGTGGCGATCGCGAGACCGACGACCGCTAGTGAAGCAAGAATGACAAGCATGCGATGGTTAGTTGTTTTATTGAAATGGTTGAGGGCACCGGTTGCCCTTCATTGCTGTGCGTAATGCCATCCACGTTGGCTCGCAATGTCATAACAGGCTGTTCTACCGTAGCAAGCCATTATGGCGCACTTTCTGTCCAAAAATTAGGTAGTAGTCGTGTTCGGCCAGGCGCTAGTTGTACGTCGAACGTCTTCAGTGTTAGGTTGACAAAATTGTAGTAACCAATGAGCCCGGTAAGGTCCATTACGCCGCGGTTTCCAAGAAGTTCTTGGGCGCGGGTAAATGTTTCTATGCTGAGGCGTTCTTCGCTGATCAATTCTCGTGCAAACTGCACGATGAGACGTTCAGTCTCACCCAAACCGGGTAAGGGTGTGTCGAGCGTTCGACGATGTTTGACCCATTCAATAATTTCAGTTTCAAGGCCTGCATCGAGCGCGAGCGGTTCGTGGGCACTCCATTCGTATTGGCTCCTCACTTCACGTGCTGTGGCGAGAATCGCTAGTTCTGTCAGGCGCTGGTCTTTGTCAGTGCCGAAACGAAGATATGTGCTTGCAGGAAAGATATGCTCGGCCATCGCTGGGCTGTAGAGCCACATCGCGATTGGACCCCGCGGACCATCCGCATACCGACTGTCCGGGTTAATGATCGCGTCAAATGCACGTTGCCCATCACTATCGAGTGAGGCCCGATTGGGTAATGGTAGTCGGGCCCACGAATCACGCTGAATATCACTTGGGAGGTCGGATTCTGTAACGACACTTGGGACGAACACCGCTTCTGTTGCGGTATCAACATCAATTAAATTTGTCGTTTCGTTGGAGGGGTCTTGGCGGTTACACCCTGTGATAGCGATAAGTCCCGCAGAGAACATGAAGATATATAACCGGATTGATGGAGGTGTCTGACTATCCATATAGGTCTCTCTCCTTCTACCAGATAGTTGCCGACGCTAATGAGTAGAGAGTTCCCATGAAGCCAGCACTTTTTGGCATGTACAGAAACGGCCAAGTATACAGAGCGCTATTACTGATGCAGTAAATGTTGTTTTTGGAATGGCTGTTTTGATCGCGCCGACGCCAAGCGTAACGTGCGGCGCGAATGCGTCATAGGCCGCTTCAGTGCGAAATTGGCTGACCCAGGTAATGTCACGAAGGCGAGCTGCATCCGTGGGCGTAGCATCGGTATTTATGAACGCTCGTTCATCTCCTAATCCGACATCGAAAATTGCAAGTTGATCCATGAGCCGTCGATGAAGCGTGTCCAGAACAGGAGACGGAGTAACGGTTAGGGATGAAGTTGTTTGACTGGCGGTAATCGAAGCTAACGTTAAATCAATTGGAGGATGCTTGGAGACGACATCCGCGATCGTTTGTTCAATTACGGTCAGTTCTGTGGTTGGACTGAACTGCTGAACTAGTGAAATATGTGGCAGGTGTCTTGCACTAAAACGAAAGCCTTCTGGTGGTGCCGAGAGTCGTGTGTTCAATAGCTCGACCGAGGTCGAGGCGTCTGGTGGGAGCAGTATTGCGATGTCTAATGCGAGTAGCGGCGACGGCACATAAACAGCCTACACCGTGGTCAGGGAAAACGTTAGTGGTCTTAATGACGGGTAAATAGATTATGGATTTCCGGACGCATGTTAGAACTTGGTGTTAATGGGCGAATGGCGTCCCATCCATTCGCGATCAATTCGGCTTGAAGCGCCATCGTACCGTTTAGGAGCGCCGAATCAGTTGCGAAGCAGTGCACTTTTCGAAGGCCATTTGGATAGGCAACGATGAGGCGAAATCCTCCGTTGCTCCACTCTCGAGCGTGGATGGTGAGATGTTGGCGCTGGGCGGACTGTCGTCGGGTAAATGCAACCATGAGAACTGGTGGGTGTATCGGTCATTTACGCCAGTTCGATAGTTTTGAATAGATTTACTCAGTAAAAGTTAATTCGGTGCAAAAAAAAGATCTATTCTCGGGGAATATCCGGTGAGCGGCAACTGGCTATGGCGGGGTCACCGATGTAGTTCTTTCAGGGCCTCCGTCAAGGCGTGGTTTTCCTCATCTGTGCCAACCGTAATCCGTAGGGTATTGGCCAAGCGGGGTTCATCAAAATATCGTACGAACAAGTTTTGAGACTTGAGAGCTTTGTAAAGATGTTCCGCGCTGCAGTGTGTCGGCCGGACGAGGATGAAATTTGCTTGACTCGGCCAGACATAAAAATCGAGATCTTCAAGGGCGCCGATCAAGTTTGAGCGTGCAGCCACAATGCGTTCGGTTACCTCATGGGTATAGTCGATGTCGCGTATTGCTACCGCACCGAGATGCGCTGCGATGGCATCAACGTTATAGCTGTCTTTTACCTTTGCTAATCCCTTCAGAAGACTTGGTTGTGCGATGGCAAAGCCGAGGCGAAGTCCTGCAAGGCCATGGCTTTTTGATAACGTACGAAGCACGATGACGTGGTCATGCTCCCGCACGAGGTCAAGTGCCGACTCATTCGCAAACTCAACGTACGCCTCGTCCACTGCAAGTACCCCATTAACGCGACCGGCGAGTACGCGCAGGTCGTCAATGCTGACTGCCGTGCCTGACGGGCTATTGGGATTTGCGATAATCGTGAGCGCTGCATCAGCGTCTGTTAGTTGGGTCGTTGGCAGTGCGTACATGTCATCATACGGAACCTCAGTTGCGGCGCAGCCTTGTATGTTAGCCAGTGTCCGATAAAGTACGTAGGTCGGTATGGGGTAGGTCACTCCGCGTCCTGGGCCGGTCACTGCGCGGAATAATTGTGTCAGGAGATCGTCGCTGCCGTTTCCCGGCAGGACCCATGACGTGTCAACGCCTAACACTTCGGCTGTCGCCGCACGAAACTCATCCGCACACGGTTGTGGGTATCGTCGGAGCTGGTCGACGTCGATGGCTTGTAGCGCTTGTCGAACCCGTGGGCTCGGGGGGAATGCATTTTCATTGGTATTCAGCTTGACAGCGACGTCGCCTGCTGCTGGCTGTTCGCCTGGGACATATGGCTCGAGAATCTCAATCTCTGGGCGAAAACGCGACATAATTAATTCATAATACTGTAGACGCTCTGACGCACGGGGCTCTATTCCGAAGGTATACTGCGTCAACTTCGTGGCGAATGGCGCGGATGATTGGTCTACGGGGACAAAATTTTTGGGACCGTGTAGATGATGGTTTCTAGCGCATTGATGAGTGAGGGGAGCTAGTGATGCTTCGTTATGCAATAACACGTCGCTTTGTGATTACGTTGGGTATTTGTGCTTGTGTCGCGGCTGTTCCGACTCGTGCGACTGCTCAACTCGGTCAGCTATTTGTGGAGGCCCTGGATGCCTCAGGCCAGCCAATTCTGGGTTTAACAGCTGAAGACATGGTGGTCAGCGTTGACGATGAGCAGGTGCCTGTGGAGTCGGCGGTATTTGCCAATGGTCCGATGAAGATTGCGTTGCTGGTTGACCACGGAAATCAGCTGAATGAGGTTAACGGGACGAATGCGTTACGTGCCGGACTTAACTCTTTTCTTGATACGTTACCCCCGCAGCATGAAATTGGACTGTTTTCGATTGCGCGCTCGATTAATCGACGTGTTGATTTCACCGATGATCGTGACGAGCTTCGCGAGGGGGTCGGCTTAATTTTCGCGGAGAGTGGGGCGCCTGCGGTGTTGCTTGACGGGATTAATGAAACGTTGGAACGCCGGTTTGACGAAGAAGATACGTACCCGGTCTTTGTGCTGGTGCTAACGGATAACTCAGAAGGCAGCGGGAACTGGAACGACGACGAATATTCAGAGCTTTTGTATACGCTGGTTGGCAGTGGGGTGACGGTACATACTGTGGTGGTCATGACGCGCGGTGGGAGTAACGTGTCAAATACGGCGTTGAATATCAGCGAGTTTACAGGCGGGTTGTATACGAACATTAATGCTGTGACGGGTCTTGAGGGCTCATTGACTGACCTTGCGACGCGCATGGGTGAACACTTTGATCAAGTGTCGAATCGGTATCGGGTGTTATTTAACTGGCCGCCTGACACGTCTGTCTCGCTTGGTATTTCGAGTGAGCCTGGTGCCGCGGTGAGCCTATTTCCAGACCGCCGAATGCCGCAGTAATAATTGTGGTTGGTTGGTCTTTGCGGTCGATCGGAATTATTTCGTCGTCGCTATTTGGTCTGAGTATCTGGGTTCTCCAATGATGAGAACCTGCTCGCCCGGCGAAATAAGGCCGAGGTCGTCTCTCGCGACGCGTTCGATGGTGGACGGGTCGGTGCGAAGATCAACTGCAAGCTGTCGCAGTTCATAATTTTCTTTTTGCAGAGAATTCATAACTGTTTCCAGCGTTGTTCGTTGCGCACGAGCCCGCATGACGGCAATCACGCCTTGTTCGCCGACCAGCGCGTTAATGATGAGGATGCTCGTGAGTAGACTCACGACCCCAAGAACAATTTTCCGTGTTCGTATCTGACGGGCGTCTCGTTTTTCTCTCGCGACATTGAGAGCCTGTTTGCTGTGCCGGTCTACGGTAGATGTATTCGCGGCTTGAACTCGGTCGGGGTTTACCATTTGCCCTTCCGATCTTTGGCGCTAGTCACATAGCGACTTAATGCTTCGATAACCAAGTCTCGCAGCGAGACATCCATTTCCAGCGCGCGGATTTTGCATCGCCGTAAAAGTTCGCGAGGAAAGTTCCTGATATTGAGCGCGCTTAAATCGAGAGTGACTTTATTAGGCATGTAACATCAAATACAGATGTAAATATTACAACAAACGTATTGTATACATCAAATGGTAGCAATGTAACATATGGATTGCAGGGGCGAGCGACAATGGCGAATGTAGGGTTCATTGCGGGATCGTCCGGACTTGTAGTGGGCTACGGAGCTTGGCGTGCAACTATAGAAAGGGATTGGTCGAGGCGCAGCGCTGCGGACGGGTAACTGCCAAGAATGTTCCAGGTTTATAAGAAATATAGGGAGTGTGCGTACGTGTCGATGGTGGTCGATACGTTAATGAGATACGGGCTTCTGAAACACAACAATCCGGTTGGTGTTCGTGCCCTTGGTTCGATTATCGACGCCCCAGGTGTTAGCTGTTTTTGTGAATTCCTGGACGTTGATCATAATGATGACGGGATCAAATCCCGCCGTTACGCCGGCAGGAAGTACGAGCTCTTCGAGTAATAGACTGGCGTTTCGTACTTCACCGACTTCAAAGGCGACGTACCCGCCAGGACGTACGATGCGATGCAGATCTTTCAGCGCGGAAGTCATGAACATCTGCCAATCTTTCGTGTTTGCGGTTTGCGTAATCTTGATCTGTGATGAATCAATACCCAGAAACCAACACCGCATCCAGTTGTCGGCTTGATAATCCACAACATTAAGAAATGGCGGCGATGTGACGACGAGTTGTGTTGAGTCGGTCGGGATGTCCGTGGCGTGGCGAGCGTCTTGGGTGGTGAGTAGTCCATTGAGATTCCGTTGTTCGCGATCAAACGACAGAGCGGTCCAGTCTCTGAGCAGCGACTTAGATCTGCGTAGTATTCGGGGCAAGATGTCCTTTGATGGCGGTGTCTGATTCCGGGACTTATTGATGCTCCGTTGCGCTTTGATCGAAACAGCTTGGTTGGGTGGCAGTGAATAGACCGAAAAAAATCCATCAGAGTGACCAGTCAGCCGGTTCATCGCCACCATTCGGATCCAGTGGTCCACAGCATCTAGTCCACCAGCGGTTTCTTTTGCCAAAAAATATTCTTTGAGGGCGATGATTTGCCGAAGTGTGTGGAGATGGAAAAATGCTTTGAGCGCAGGGTGCAGTTCGATTGCGTGTCTCAGATCAAGAGAATCAAGTCGCTCGATAATGTCGGCGAGGTCAGGCGGATTTAGTCGTGGAGCTACGATGGCCACACTAAGGGGATTGATGTCATTGCCGAGTGGTCGGCGATGTTCAAGGAAGGCTTCTATTAGTGTTGTTCCACGCCCCATAAAGGGGTCATAAACGCGGTCCCCTCGGTTCGTGAGTCTCGAGATGAAAAACTCTGGCAGTTGTGGTTTGAAACATGCGCGGTAGGAAAATTCATGGAGGCTGTGGGCTTGCCGTTGGGCACTGGTCCAGTACTCATTAAAGGCTTTAGGTGTTATACCGCTGCGCCCGCTGCATGACCAATGAAATGATTCAATACGTGTTTTGGTCCCAAAGATGTCAAATGACTCGATGTCACGAATGAATTCTTCTTTGGTCATCGACACGCTAACGCCGCTTTCCTTGCTTGAGAAATATACATAGCGTCCAGACGGCGCACTCATAGGTCATCTCCGTATTATCCTTTGAACGAAATAATAACGAGAGGCTGTCGAGCACGGGTCGAGATGGTGCATGGCCTGCTGGAAGATCCTGTGCACGTTTGTATCGTCGGCGCTTTTCGTGACGGGGTGTCCGATTCCCGTTGAACCAAGCGTTGTTCCGCGCTACGCTGATATTGCGAGAGAATGATCCGTATTTCGCGAACAAATTGGAGGATGTCAGATGCGTAACAAAGGAATAGTGGCGTTCTTTGCCGTTGTCGCTCTGTCTGCACTTTGGTCTCAAGAGGTCGTAGCACAGTCTGGCAGTATGCCGATGCGGACGCCAGACGGGCAACCGGACGTGTCCGGGACTTTTACATTCCGAACCTTGACGCCATTTCAGCGGCCGGCACAGTTTGAAGGACAAGAAAATCTAGCGACTGAAGATGCCGCGGCATTTGAGGCATCCGAACGGACTCGTCAAAATCGTGATCTGTTCGATCCGGAAAAAGGTTCAGGCGGCTATCGCCCGCGAGCCGAAGGTGGCGTGCTGTCGTATAACGAATTTTGGTACGAACGCGGCGTTGAATTGACCTCAGATAAACGTACTGCACTCATTATTGACCCGCCGGAAGGACGCCTACCTCCGCAGACCCCAGTGGCTCGGAACGCGGCACAAGCTCGTCGAGCGTATGTGGAAGAACATCGGTACGATTCGTATGAGAACCGCAGCATGGGTGATCGCTGCATTATGTTTTCGAAGTCGGGTCCTCCCATACGAAATGGGGCGTACAACAATAATCTAATGATTTTTCAAACACCGGAGCACGTGACCATTTTGACAGAGCAAGCTCGGCAAGCTCGTGTGATCCCACTCGGGAATAGCGCGAAGCCGGCGTTCGCACAACTGGCAGGTGTGTCTAGGGGGCACTGGGAAGGGGAAACCTTAGTGATCGAGACCACCCAGTTTCGCGGGAGAGGGAACGGTGGTACCGGGCCAAACATGCATTTGGTGGAACGGTTAACTCGGGTTGATCCGGATACGGTCGCGTACGAGTACACCGTGACGGATCCGACTGTGTATACGGCACCGTATACCGTCATGATGCCATTCAGACGTACGGATGGCCCGCTCTTCGAGTATGCATGTCACGAAGGCAACATCGGGTTGTACGGCATTCTTGCGGGCGCACGGAATCTTGAACGTCAGGGACGAGAACTACGGCCCTGACACGGAGTGGCCGCGTAGCTAATCAATTTGGACTACTGCACCAAAGGCAACTTCACCAGAGATAGTGCTGTCGACGTTGTCACCGTGAGGTGCGATGTGCAGGACATGAAGAACACTATGAAACGTACTGCTATTGCTGCTATTGCTGTTGTTCTTAGTGCCAGCCACGCTGTTGCGCAACCGCGGCTCACGATGGACTGGAAGTCCATGGCTGAGCGTCTTGTCGCACAGCTCGCACCTGAACCAGGAGAGAAAATATTACTGGTTGCACGCCCAGGGCATTTTGAGGAACTGATTCCTCCATTGCGATACGCATTGCGGTCAGTCGGAGCGGTCGATCTTGGTGTGATCGATGTGATTGCTGAGCCGTATCCGAGTGATTGGGATGGCGCGGTACTCGATCGGGGTAGAGATGCCGCACGCACCGTCTATCGTGAGATGCTGCGTGAATTTGATGGCGCAATCATGCTGCCTGGTGCCCGCACGGGTCATGCCGTATATGCTGCGCTTCAAGACTTACTCCGAGAGGGAGTCGGACGTACTATCCATTTTCACTGGACGCAGAACGGAAGCGCATTTCCGGTTCCCGGTCAGCCGATGCCCAATCAGTCGGCTATCGACGCTACCTATCAACGGGCTTTGCTCGACACCGATTACGGGCGCCTTGCAGAGACCCAGCGTCAGTTCGCTGATGCGATGCGTAACGCCGTTGTAAGAGTGACCACCCCGCTTGGCACCGACTTGACGTTCCGTGTCGGGAATCGCCCCGTGAATTTCGGCGACGGCGATGCGTCGAAAGTACGGACTGATCAAGGCGTGATCTTGATCGACCGAGAAATCGAACTGCCAGCCGGAGCAATTCGTGTTGCGCCCGTCGAAGAGACGGTTAATGGCACGATTGCTTTTCCCCCCTCGCAGTGGGATGGGCGGCCGGTAAGCGGTCTGGTGTTACAAATTGCGCAAGGCCGCGTTGTCGGCTTTGACGCGACGTCTGGTCACGAGGCTGTTGAGGCGGAGCTTGCCACGATCCCAGAGGTCGCTCGTGCCTTCCGGGAATTTGCCCTCGGCTTTAATCCATTGCTTGCGGTACCAGAACACTATCCGTGGATTCCCTACTACGGTTATGGTGCGGGTGTTGTCCGTCTATCGCTCGGTGATAACTCTGAGCTTGGCGGCACAGTCACTGGTGGCTACGTTCGATGGAATTTCTTTACGGATACGACAGTGACCATTGGTGATGATGTCTGGGTCCGAGATGGCAAGCTCGTTCGTTAAGCGGTAGCTAGCATCAAATTACTGCATGGCTCTAGGCCCTCCCTGCACCTGTTGAAGTGTCCGCCACGTCACTGTAGGCTCGTTATGAGATGAACCTTCGGTATCCGATACTTAGCGCGACCGTCAGTTTCGTAGCGATTAGTAGTGTGATGGGTTACGCGCAGGATGAGACGATTGCCGGGCTACGGACGCGGGCAGAGCATGGAGACGCCGACGCCCAATACCGACTTGGCTCAATGTACGATTACGGTCAGGGCTTTCTGCAGGATTTACAGGACGATGTCGAAGCGGTGAAGTGGTACCGTTTAGCCGCGAAGCAAAATCATGTGGAGGCACAATTGGTTCTTGGGTACCGCTACCAACGAGGTGAAGGAGTACCGAGGGACCACGTGCTGTCCTATATGTGGTTTGACTTGGCTGTGACGCGCGCATCAGATGCGATTCGCGGCCGCGCGATGCGTGCGCGAAGTGAGGTCGATGAATTCCTGACATTCGACGAGCGCGAGGAAGCGAAAGCGCGAGCCCAGCAGTGGGCTAGAGCGCATCCATTGCACTAATTTGCACGCTTTTCAGTATCTTCGCCTTCATCCGAAAGACACGGTCAGATAAGCTTTTGACTTTTACCCTGACGCAAAACTAAATTCCCAGGGAGATGATTCGATGCTTGGTGAAAAAATCGCAGAAATTAAAGCGACAGCCGTGACAAAAATCCTGCCCGCCAATGGTTCGAAGCCGCGGTTTGAAACGGCGACGGAAGGCGCAGGCATGGTTTTGGGTGTCGAAGTTACTGCCATGACGACGTATTGGTCTGAAATGGATGCCGACGGCACGCTCTATGGCGAATGTCCCAATCAGGGGGTGTTGATGAGCAAAGACGGTCCCGTCACGGTTATCGCAAATGGCGCCGGGCGACTGACTGAGGACGGCGGCGCAAGTTTCAGAGGGTCAGCGTTTTTTAAGACTGCGGTGCCATCGTTATCTCGCTTGAATGGGATGTGTCTTGTCCACGAGTGGGATGTCGATGCCAACGGGAACGGGACATGGAACCTATGGGAGTGGAAGTAGCCTGAGTCCTAGCTGTTTGAAGCCGCCGGTGACGTGCTTGTAACGCCGGCGCTCGAAAAGGCGGTCAACGTGGCCGCCTTTTTTATTGGGATCGGGAATTGAAATATCAAATGACAGAAGGCTAGGATTTGATTCCGACATGAAGGTATTCTCGGTCGTCGTCTACGTTGTCCTGCAAGTGCTGTGCTTACCTCTGGCCATCGTGGGTGTGTTGCTTGCGACCTATCGGCAGATGGTGGTCAGTAAGCGTCTCGGTCTGTCCCAGACGGCGATTGAGGTGATCCAGGCTCGGTGGACCATGGACCGGTTCGGAATCCGAGCGGATCCGGATACGGTGCGGTTAACGAATGTGTTGCCGAATGCATCGCCCGTCGGCCTGTGGCTGATCTTCTTTCCACTGTGGGTCAAGTACAGACTCTGTGGCGACTTGTTTTTATATCCGACCGTACCGGCAGTCGGGTCTGAGGGTTTTGTAAATTTTTTAATTGCCCGGACACTGTATATCGATCGCATGATTCGATCGACTGTCACTCATGTCGAACAAGTGGTCGTGTTGGGAGCCGGGTACGACATGCGGTGCTACGGTGAGTTGAAACGAGAAGGCCTGTCGTGTTTCGAAGTGGACCAACCGACGGTGCAACAGCACAAAAGGGCGAATCTTAAACACGCTGGAATTAATACGTCTCATGTCACGTTTGTCGAAGTAGATTTTCGTCAAGACGAGGTGTTTAGCAAACTTTGTGAAAACGGCTATGACATCGGTAAGCGCACACTGTTTCTCTGGGAGGGCGTGACGCTATATCTGTCCGAAAGCGACGTCCGGAAGATGTTACGAGGTATCCGTACCCATGCGCCGTCCGGCAGTGTGTTGGTGGCGGATTTTTATGATCTGGAGAAGATGTTCGCTCGAGCCAAGAGCTCAAAAGCGACTGCTAATAAGGCGTTGAAATACACTGGGGAAGAGGCGGGGTTTAGTCTGTCATTTGGGGACGACTGTGACCAGGCCCTCAATCGCTTTCTCAATAGTGAAGATCTGACAGCTGGGAATACCTATTTTCTGGGAAAAATGAGCAAACACGGGCCGTTCGTGGTCGTGTCCGAGGTCCGGCTGTAGCAGTGCACGTGCACCCTGCGGGTGACGAACTTTCATTGAACCGTCTGTCATGCCGCGGTAGGCTAGACCGATGATGACCAGACCCTATGCGTTTCTGTGTGCTGCCGGCTTGCTGGTTGCGGTGTTCTGTGCCATTCCGAACGCCCAATCCGCGTATCCGGACGTTGTGCCCTGCGAGTCGGACGGCGATGTGTCGTTCGTGTGTGGACTGACGAACCCTGAGGATTTGTACCAGGTACCTCAGACACCGTGGGTCGTCGCGTCTGGTCGAGTATCGGATGTCGAAGGGCCTATTTATATGGTCGACGCGCGGGATTCCAGTACGCGCGTGGTATTTCCTGAGAATGCGTTAGCGCCGCGGCATGACACGTCACTCTACGGGGCCTGCCCGGGCCCGACGAGTCGATTCCAGCCGCACGGCCTGACGCTTCGGGAAGGTCAGAGTGACGTGCACACGTTATACGTGGTTGGTCATGGTGACCGGGAAGCGATTGAGGTCTTTGACCTGACTGTTCAAGGGACTACGCCGTCGCTTCGATGGGTGGGGTGCATTATCTCGCCGGAAGGCACACAACGGATCAACTCGATTAGTGCGGTGCCCGGTGGGTCACTGGTAGCAACGAATTTCGATAGGGACGGTGGTGAATTGTGGGAATGGCACCCGGATAGTGGATGGACGGAAGTCCCAGGAAGCCAGATGCCTGGACCGAATGGTCTGGTTTCGTCACCAGACGGTCAATGGTTGTATGTGGGCGGTTGGAGTGACCAGGCGCTGGTTCGTGTGTCACGGGGAAAGACACCGGTACAGACTGATGTTATTCCCGTCGGATTCAACGTTGACAACCTCCGGTGGGGTAATGATGGAGACGTCGTTGTCGCTGGGCATATCACGCGATGTGATGACGGGCGTCCGTGTGAACTGTCTGTCGCACGCGTTGCGAAAGTGAATCCAGAGACGTTTAACGTGCGACAACTGGTCGACTACAAAGGCAATGACTTTTTTAAGCTGGGGACTGTTGCACTTGATGTGGGCGACGAGATCTGGGTCGGCGGTATCCGGGGTAGTTTTGGTATCGCAAGGTTTCCCCACGAGTGAAGGAGGTTGCGATGCGACGCTGGCTACAGACGATATTCATCTGCATTTGGGCTGGACTTATTCCGGTGTCGGTGCAGGACGCCCAAGCGGAGCAACTTCCGGATGACGTAAATCCGGTGTCCCGCAGTCGGCTTCCTCCTGTTGATCGCGAGGAACTCGACTCCGTGCGCCGAGAGACGTATGACGCGGCGAGCCGGACTGGCGATGTAGAGCGTAATGCCATGGGTGCCGTCGCACTTCGGCTTCATGGTTCCGGTACCGACTTACGGTTTTCTGGTCCGCTCGGACGCCGGTTGACTGAGATCGCTATTTTGACGACGGCCCGCGAAATCGACCAACCCTACGAGTGGGCACTGCATGAACTCGATGCGTTAGCGGTTGGCGTGGATGAAGTAATTATCGACATTGTTCGTCATCGGAAACCGACGTCTGGCGTTGGTGACCCGGAAGCGATCATTATGGACGTTGGTCGTGAGCTGTTGACGACCAGCGGGCTTGGCGCAGAGACGTACGCGCACGCACTGCAGGTACTTGGGAAAACAAACCTTGTTGATCTGATCGACTTGGTTGGTAGGTACACGTCTACGGGGGCGACACTCACGGCGGTGAATCAACAGATGCCGATGGGATGGCGGCAATCGCTTCCGTTGCCGTTCACCTATCCTGACGATATTTATCCAGATTCCAGGAGTCGGCTGCCTCTCAGGTCAGGTCCGTACCAGACGTCTGTGAGTGCGCTGTACGGCCGTATGGCGTCACCGGGGGGAATTGGTCCGGGTCAGATTCGTGCGTACGGTGAGGGCGTACAGACGCTTGAGGCGAGGATTGGGAAGCGCTTGGAAATGCTTGCGGTTCTGGTTACCGGCAGGGCACATAACTCGCAGTATGACTGGACGATGCATGAGCCGCTGGCATTGGAGGCCGGTCTGGAGCGAGAAGTGATTGATATTGTCAGGCATCGCCGTTCGATCGACGATCTTGACGACAAAGATGCCACGCTCGTGTCATTCGCCCGCGAGTTGTTTAGTGATCACAACGTGCGGGCCGACACATACGCACGCGCCAAGAGGGCGTTCGGTGAAACGAACCTCGTTGATATCGTTGCCTTGATGGGAGCGCATGCGGCAGATGCAGTGATGTTTGCAGGGTTCGACCAGCAGCTCCCTGAGGGTGTCGACCCTTTGTTGCCACTCCCGTAAACATCGAGAGAAAAGCCGTTCGGCGAGGCGAATGATATGTCGTTCTCGTTGAACCACAAGCTCTGCAGGGGTAGGCTACAACCGTCATGACTCAACGCTATTGGTATTTGTTGGTGGTCTTACCGCTTTGTCTGGTTGTTTCAGGATTGTTCTTCGTGGGGGAGTTGCCCTTTGGACTGAGAGCACCAGTGGTGGGTGTTGTCGAGGCGGCGCAGCAGCCAGCGGAGGACGGTGGCTTCACGGCAGACCAGGTGTCTGCTGGGTTTACGGTGTACGCGCGCGAGTGCGGCGAGTGCCACGGGGTGAACCTCGACGGCGTGGAAGCTCCGCCACTTCGGGGTGCGGACTTCTTAAATGGGTGGGCTGGCCAGACAACGGACGAACTGATTACCTACGTCGAGGAAGCGATGCCACCCGGACTCGGCGGATCGCTGAGTCCGCAGGTCTATCTGAACATCGTGGCGTACATCCTTGCGGAGAACGGCGCTCGGCCCGGAGACGTCGCACTGACGTCTGATGCGATGGTGATGATCGGTGATGCAGCTGACGTGGCTGAAGCGCAACGTGCCGCACGCGAAGGGGAAACGCCCCGCCGCCGACCGTCACGGTTTGTGAACCGTGAGGTACAGCAACCACTCAGTCGGGTCACGGATGCACTGCTGCAGGATCCTCCTCCGGGTGATTGGCTCAATTGGCGACGGACTCGGAACAGCCATGGGTATAGTCCATTGGATCAGGTGACCCGTGACAATGTTGACGACCTGCAACTGTCATGGGTGTTGTCGATCCGGGAAGGTAATAATCAGACGACGCCGCTGGTCCATGACGGTGTGATGTTTTTGGCGAACCCAGGGGATGTGGTTCAGGCGATCGATGCGCTGACAGGGAATGTCATTTGGGAATACCGGTCGCCGTTGCCAGATGATGCACGGCAACGAGGTCCGACCCGGACACTCGCCCTCTATGGTGACAAGGTCTATCTTGCGACCCATGACGGTGCGATTGTGGCGATCGATACGGCGACGGGGTCTGAGGTGTGGCGCACCGTGAAGGCCGACTATTCATTAGGTTTTACGCAGAATGGCGGACCGGTGGTGGCCAATGGTGTGGTTGTGAGTGGTGTGAACGGGTGCGAGCGCTACAAAGAACAGACCTGTTTTATTACTGGGCACGACCCGGATACGGGTGAAGAACTTTGGCGCACATCGACAATTGCTTTACCGGGTGATCCCAACAATGCCTCGTGGGGTGATACGCCACCATACCTTCGCGCGGGCGGGGATATGTGGATCCCGGGCAGTTATGACGCGGGCCTGAATTTGTTTTACATCGGGACCGCGCAGGCGAAACCGTGGGTGGCGAGGAGTCGCGGGATGACCACGGGGCAAGATGCGCTCTATACCAACTCAACGTTAGCGTTAAACCCACAGACGGGACAGGTCGAATGGTATTTCCAGCATGTGCCCGGGGAAACGCTTGATCTCGATATTGTCTATGAACGCGTCCTAATCGATGCGGACGGAGAACAGTGGTTGTTCACGATCGGGAAAGACGGGATTTTGTGGAAGTTGGACCGGCGCACTGGTGCATTCGTCGAACTGCGTGAGACCATTTATCAGGACGTCTTCGAGACCGTCGACCGGACAACAGGACGTCTCGAATATCGGCAAGACATTCGTGATGCCGACGTGGGCAGTCGCATTGCCGCGTGTCCGAGCTTGCTGGGTGGGCATAACTGGCAGGCGTCGGCGTACCACCCAGGTGCCGGAGCCCTTGTGATTCCGCTGCATCAGGCGTGTATGTATCTGACTGGACGTGACGTTGAGTTTATTGAGGGTGGTGGCGGAACCGCAGGTCGTTGGGAATTGCGAGAGATGCCGGGTACGAATGGGAACGTCGGGAAACTCGCGGCGTATGATGTGCGGACGATGGAAGAGTTGTGGAGTCGGGAGCAGCGGTCACCGTTTTTAACATCGTCGCTTACGACGGCAGGTGGTCTCGTGTTTGCGGGTGATGCCGACCGCTACTATCGGGCGTTTGATATCCAGACGGGCGACGTGCTGTGGGAGACACGTCTTGGCGCCGCGGCACACGGTTATCCAATTACGTACGAGGCCGGCGGGCGACAGTTTATTGCCGTGCCTGCCTCGCATGGTGGGGTATTACGAAGTCTCAGTGCACAACTGAATCCGGAGGTGTATTTGCCGGAAGGGGGAAACGCACTGTACGTCTTCGCCTTGCCGGAGTGACGAACGGCGTGGGTGATTAACCCTACTGAACCGCGCGGTCAGTTGCTATGGCGACTCCCGAACCTTCGAGTTGGAGGAGTCGCCTCGCCGCAAAGCGACGTCGTGCCTCGGGATCTCTAGCCGCATCGCGAGAGTCGAGCCAACCATCAAAGCTCCGATACCACACAATTCTCAGCAGGTGCGCAACTTCGACGGAGTCTGACTGTTCCCGGAAGAGACCAGTTACTCGTGTTCCGAAAGTCGACTCCCACGTTTCCCAGGCTTCTTGACTGAGTCGCACGGCTTCATTCACATCGAGCGGGTGATAAAGCTCTTCACGATGAACATAGAATCCAGTCTCGGTTGGGACTGCGAGACTCTCTGCCAGATAGATGGGAATGAGGATATTGGTTGTCACCCGTGACACACCATCGAGAGCCGTTAGCGTGGCGTCGAGTGCCGAGACCTGAATGTCTTGGTCTGGCCAAGCGGCCATTAGAGCTAGTTGTGTGGCTGTGAGCCCTTCGAATGGAGCCGAATCCGGCATCCGAACGGGGACCCAGACCGAGTAGAGCGTCGCCCCTACGTCGTCAAGAATAGGAGTCAGTGTCTTTCTGATCGACGGTAAGAGATTGGTTGGCGCCGCCTCAGTCTCGATAATCGAATAGGTGAATACATGATTAAGCGGGTCTGGTGGGGTTGTCACTTGTCCAAGGGAGCCGAGGGGCTCGATATATCTGACCTGGGCTGTCGTGGGCCACTGTGCGCCACTTGCCACCATGATAACTGCCAGTCCGATCAGCTGTGCTCGCCGCATCCTGCCCTCCGTTTCCGCGCCATTCTGCCAGTTTTCGGGCGTTTGGGAAACGACAATCACACCCCGTTGAACTACCCGACGGCACGAGCAACGCCAATGACGGGGCTAATCATCAGGCATCACTCATCGGTGCGGAGGCCGGTCTCGAACGCGTGCCACAGGGTCGCACCCTCCTCATGGAGCCCGGTGCCGCTAACCACCATGCTGCCCAATTCGACGTGTTCGTTCTCCGTCAGCGTGAAGCGCGGCCACGCCGGCAGGTCGTCGCGATTCGGGTCGCCGGTGGCGGCGAACTGCAGCCAGTAGGCGCGCATCGTCTCCGATAACCCGAAGTCGGCGTCGGTGAAATCACCGGCGGACGACAGGCCGAGCGGCCGCTCGGCGTCGTCGTCGTTCCGAGTCAGAGTGCCGAAGACATAAACCAGCTCCGCGGCATGATGTGCGCCGAGTGTCTCGCCCCACGCGGTCGGCGGGACGTGCGTAAAGTGATAGAGCCAGACAGGTGAGGTCATCACGGAATGCGTCTCCGCATGAGCGCGCACTGGCCCAGCGAAGACCATGTCGTGAATCAGGTGATCGATGCCAGCCTTGGCCGTGTCGGGGGACGACGCGTCGTAGAGCGCCAGCAGGCGGTCGGCGAGCTCGGGATAGGCCTCCCGGACGTGCGTCTCGAATGCCTCCACCGTGTCGATGCCCATCCCACGGGTGAAGAGGGATCCTTCGTTGCCGGTCATGCCGGTGATAAGCGGTACGTTATGTTGTCGCCCGCTGGCATACATCTCGAACGGATCGTCGGGGATCGTCCAGCCGTCCACGTTCGGGGCCCAGGTGTTCCCTTCGCGGCGGAACGAGCGCCCGGCGTCGGCATTAGAGGCTTCGAGGACGGCGGCGGAGCTGGCGGCGCGCATGTCAGCCAGTACCTCGTCACCTTCGAGACCGAGGGCAGTGGCGATACGTACGCCTTGTGTCTCGGCTGAGCCCCAACCGGGGTAGTCACCCGAGAGCGGTCGTTCCCAGCCCTGGACGTAGTTACTCTGTGCGATGGCGCGATGAAAGAGTCCAGCCGACTGCGGCATCAGCATCACCGACATGACGGCGCCGCCGCCGGCCGACTCGCCGAAGATGGTCACGCGGTTCGGATCGCCGCCGAAGGTGGCGATGTTGTCGCGGACCCATTCCAACGCGGCGACCATGTCCATCAGGCCGTAGTTGCCGGAGGCGCCGTGCGGTGACTCGCCGGAGAGCGCCGGATGTGCCATGAAGCCGAAGACATTGAGCCGGTAGTTGATCGTGACGACGACCGCCGCGTCGGCGGCCAATGGCGTCCCGTCGTAGATCGCCGACGATCCGGAGCCGCCAGTGTAGCCGCCACCGTGGATCCAGAACATTACCGGGAGCGCCTCCGTCCGCTCGACCGGGGCCCAGACGTTGAGGAACAAGCAGTCCTCGTCCTGCATGACGGCCTGCCCGCTGTTCTGCACACAGACCGCACCGGTCTTGGTGGCGTCGCGGATGCCGTTCCAGCCCACGACCGGCTCGGGTGGTCGCCAGCGAAGGTCGCCGATCGGGGGTGCCGCGAACGGAAGTCCCTTGTAGGCGAATACCTCGGTGTTCTTTTCGGAGGGACCACCCTGGACGTCGCCCCCGGTGACGGCGACAGGGTCCGTCGAGAGGCGGTAGACGGTCGGTGCGTCGGCGGTGGGCGGGCCACATGCGGCGACGACGAGCGCGAATGATACGGCGAAGCCGAGGCAGTGGTACGAGGCGAGACGTACAGTCGACATGGGACCTCCCTTGCAGAGTTATGGTATCTCGATATTTGCCGCGATTGGCCTCGGACTGATCTACGAACAGGACAACGAGTGGGGACAGGTGTCATCTTCCGTTGAATCCCCGACCGCCTCGCAGTAGGCTGACCGTGTGATCGAACCGCGTCGTTCGTTCGTCGTCGTTATCTTGTATGGCGACTAGCCGCTCACTAGGGCTTGCGAGAGGGCAGCGAGTTTCTCGTCGTTAGCCGATCCGGTGCTACGCCACGTAATCAGACCCTCCACATTGAGCAGCAGTAGGTGAACGTCACTCGTATCCGGAATGGAGAGCGCGGCGTTGAACTTTTCGCGGTCGACGTAGACCGTTATTGTGCGCCGCCGGGCAACTTGGTCAGTGATTCCAGCGCGCATTCCATTATTGAGCCAGAGGCGGAATAGGGTGGAACTTTCGTAGATCGTTGGTACCTCGTAGAGGCGGAGTTCGGGGTCTTGTGCGAGGAACGGTTCCACGCTCGCGATCCATGTATCTACCACGGGCTGATGTTCACGTTCGAACGCAATGGCCACCAAGTTTCTTCGACCAGACAGACCGGTCGGTAGTGAGACCTCCTTGCCCTCTAGATCGATCCCAACGACGTCCGGAAATTTTACTCCCGCCACGCCGCTGGACTGTACCGGAGAGTTAATGCCGGCCGGGATACAGCCGGTAAGGGTCAGTGCCCCAAGAAGGCTGCCGACGACGCCCAACATGATTGACTGCATTTTGTTTAACTCCTGTCACGTTTTATTATTATGAACATTATTTTGATTGTAATGAACATGTCAACGTGTCTGTTGCTTCCTAAGACAGGAATAATTGGACTTTTAGATTCAGAGTAAAAACGCTGCGACTATGCAGGGGAGAGGGCAGTGGTTTTGATTTTTTCGCCAGAATCGACGGCGCTTTCCAATACGTCCCATTTGCGAGCGAGCCGTTGGGTTTCGGCAATCTCTGAGAACAGGACCTTGTCCACCAGTGAACACCGCACGCCATCCGTCCTGGCGATCGCTGAGATACGCCAGGACGGCGTGCTATATAAATACTGATGACTCTCTTTTGGAGACGCTAGGGCAATGACAAATCCCGTCGTACCCTGAGGGTGTAACTGTTACGGGAGCGAATAGAACTCGCAAACTGCTGCATCAGTTCGTTCGCCTCCTGCTCGCCGTACACCTCGGCCATTACCATTGGTAGCGACTTTGCCGGTGGCGCAAGCGCGGCCCAATTCTCTGCCGGAACGACCAACGTTGCATCGGTGGTGCCTCCGTTGGCAACCATCTGCCACAGGTAGGATCTCCCCCAGTTGCCACGGTCCAGGCCTTCACCGATTTTCGTAATCGCCTCGCGAAATTGACCCAGCAATCTCACGTCGAACTCCGTGACGGTGAAAAGCGTAACCGCACTTAAATCGTCCGGTGGGCGCGAAAGGGCCTCGTCGAGCTGACTGATTGAACTGTCCTCAGACTCCACGAACGGGCCCACCGTCGCTAGGAAGTGAGCGGCAGCTCCTACGCGGTCGTCCCACGCGTAACGAACATCAAGGTCCGCCCAACGATGATTCCCAGACCGGACCAAGTACGTTCCAAGGCCGTCACCGTTAACCATTTGGTACCATGTCCATTCCCAGGGGTCATTGTTTTGCTTGCGCCACTGCACGTGCTGTTTCACCGCCTCCTCGAATTGAGCGATCATCTCCAGCTGCACTGTGTGGACGTACCCTTGGGCGATATTTTCTGTCTGCCCCTGCGCGACCTCGGGGAAAGCGACAACCCAGAGCAACAACACAGTAGCGAGAGCGGTTAGCTTCGTTTTAATCATTTTCCTCCTCAGATTCTCACCATGATTTAGCACCCGTGGTAGCTAGGCGCGTGCTTTTTAGAATTAAATACCGCGACGTGCGTTTTTGTTGAGTAAAATGGTGCCGAGGGGCAGAATCGAACTGCCGACACCATGATTTTCAGTCATGTGCTCTACCGACTGAGCTACCTCGGCTTGTTTTGTAGCGTGGAACAGTATCGGACCTGAGAAAATAACGCACAGGACATCATTCGCGCAAGGTAAGGTATCTAAATGAGACAGTTTTTATTTATTTTCATCGCGTTAGTTTTATTACCGGTGTCCAGTCTTGCTCAAGAAGTCAATGTTATTGAGCATGAACTCGACAATGGACTAACGCTTCTGCTCGTCCCGAAACCCGGTGACCCGAACATTGCTGCTGGCTGGGTGGCAAAGGTCGGTTCAGTTAATGAAAGACCTGGTATTACTGGCGTTGCGCATTTATTCGAGCACATGATGTTTAAAGGCACGCATGCCCTTGGTACTCAGGATATCGATCAAGACTTGGAGATCATTGAGCAGTTGGACGCTCTTCGTGTGGATATTCAGGCCGAAGAGGTCGAACTTGACCGTCGGTTTCAACTTGGGCAATTGGACGACCCGGACGATCCGGCGGCCCGGAGCGCCAAGCACGAGGAATTGCTTGAGCAGTTTGACGAATTATTAGCGAGACAAAGCGGATTACTGATCAAGGAAGACTTCAGTCGAATTTATACCGGTGAAGGTGCATCCGGTATGAACGCTGGGACCAGTTACGACTTTACGATTTATTTCATCAATGTGCCGGCGAATAAATTGGAACTCTGGTTTTGGATGGAGAGCGATCGGTTGCTGAATCCGGTCTTCCGCGAGTTCTACGCCGAACGAAACGTTGTCCACGAAGAGCGTCGTTTGCGGACTGACAGTACGCCAATTGGGAAATTTCAAGAACAGTTTGAATCGATGTTTTGGCAGTCATCGCCATACGGGTGGCCGGTTGTTGGATGGCCTAGTGACCTCGAAGGTATAACGCGGCAAGAGGCGCTGACATTTTTTGATACGTACTATGCGCCAAATAATTTGGCAGCAGCGCTTGTTGGTGATTTTGATCCAGATGAGGCCATTGAATTTGCTAATCGCTATTTTGGACGACTTTCGCGCGGTGCCCGCCCTCCACTGGAACCAAGAACCCGGGAGATGCCACAACTCGCGGAAAAGCGGATGGTGGCGTCGGCTGACACGAACCCCCAGGTATCCATCCGGTATCACTCAGTGCGTGATGGCCATGTCGACGAACCGCCACTCGTTGTGCTTGGTCAGTTACTTAATGGACGCACAGGACGTTTATACAAAGCGCTTGTTGAGGAGCAGGAGGTTGCGACCTCCGCGTTTGGTGGTCAATCCGGATACAAATACGAGGGGCTGTTTGAATTACGCGGCACTGCAACGCAGGGGGTCACCCCCGAAGAGGTCGAGTTAGCTATCTACGCTGAGCTTGACCGTCTCAAGCAAGAGCTAGTACCGGAGCGTGAACTACAAAAGGTGAAGAATCAGAATGCCGCCGGGACCTTCAGAGACTTACGCAGTAATTATGGGTTGATGATGCAGTTACTCATTCGCGAGGGTAATCGTGGCTGGGAACACATTAATACGGACCCATCACTTTACGACGCGGTGACACCGGAAGACATTATGCGTGTTGCAAATACCTACTTTACGCCGGAAAGTCGGGCGGTGGCGATTTACTACCGGACAGAAGGCGAAGAGGCTGAGACGGACCCCTTGTTGGCAGGTTTAAGTGATGAGGAGCAGCAACAAGTTCGTCAAATGCGCACCATGATCAGTCAGATGGATGCGCAGCAACTGACGCAATTTCTTGGGCAAGCTGAACAGATGATGGGTCAGGCACCGCCTGATGCACAGGATGCCGCGCAGGTGATGATTGACGTGATTCAACAACGGTTGGAAGAACTTGAAGGTGGCCAGTAATGAGTAATGGTGTGAGGACGTATGTCGTTGCGTTGTTTGTGGTTGGGGTTTTCGGAACCGGGTTGAGTCCATTGCAAGACCTTCAGGCTCAAACGATCCCGAACCATCCTCGCGAATTGACATTTGATGGCTTGACGTTTGATCCGCCTGAAGCCGCATCGCATCGGCATGAATTAAATAACGGTGTTGTGATGTACGTGGTGCCTGATCGCTCGCTTCCTCTGGTGAGCGTTTCTGTTCTTGTTCGGACTGGTGGCTACCTTGATCCGACCGGAAAACCTGGAGTGGCTGCCTTGACCGGGAGCCAGATGCGTGCCGGGGGCACCGAGCATTTGACGCCATCGGACTACGATGAAGAGATCGCGTTTCTTGCTGCTGATATTGGTAGCGCAATTGGCGAATCCTCTGGTAGGGCGAGCGTGAACAGCTTAACGAAGGACTTGGATGCATCGCTTACCTTGCTGTTCGACATGCTCCGGTCCCCTCGTTTCGATCAGGCGCGGCTTGAGTTGGCGAAAAGTCAGGGTGTCCGACAAATGGAGCAACGGAATGACAGTACCCAGAGTATTGAGATGCGAGAGTGGCGTCGCTTACTTCGGGGCGATGCTCACTTCACGACTGACCCAACCACGCGTGACGGCCTTGAATCCATAACACGTGATGATTTGGTGGCTTTTCATCAGGAGTACTATCATCCCGGCAACTTTATTTTTTCGGTGTCAGGTGATGTCGAGGCGGATGTCATTGGTCCGAAGCTTGAAGCGTTAATGTCGGATTGGCCAGCGCGCACGCCGGTGTCAACCCCTGTTCCGGCACCAAACCATGAACTCGATCCAGGTATTTACCTGGTTGATAAACCTGATGTGAACCAAGGTCGCGTTGTGATTGGTCACCTTGGGGCCATGCGCGACAACCCAGATCGTTATGCATTGATGGTGATGAACGACATTCTCGGTGGTGGCGGTTTTGCGGCGCGTCTCATGACACGGATACGGTCGGACGAGGGGCTTGCCTACAGTGCATACTCATCGTTCGGGCTGGGTACGTATTATCCAGGCGCGTTCCGCGTTAGTTATCAATCACGGAGTGAAACGGTTGTGCGCGCCGCTGCAATCGTTCTTGAAGAAATTGACAAGATGCGCGCAGGCGTAGTGTCGGAAGCAGAATTACGTACATCAAAGGCTTCTTTTGTCGATACATTTAGTCGAAACTTCTCCAGCGCGTCGTCAACGGCTGGTTTATTTGCGAACGATGAGTACACGGGCCGGGACCCGTCTTATCTGACGACCTATCGTGATCGCATCAGTAGTGTGAGTGGTGATGATGTCTTACGGGTCGCGCGAGAGTATCTCGATCCTGAAGAATTGGTCATCCTGATCGTGGGTGACCGGGAGACAATTGAGGCCGGAGACCCTGACAACCCAGATTTTGCACTCGATGATTTGGTAGGTGGTGGGGTGAGCGAGATTCCGCTACCAGACCCATTCACAATGGAATACCCGTCGTTGCCGTGAAACGGCGCCTCGAAGCCCGCGTTTGGCCAACTACAAATTCTGGATTGGTTTATCCGGAATATCAAGATCGCCGACCGTCTACAGGAGTTTGTTTTTCTGGCGGTGGCACGCGATCGTATGCGGCCACCATCGGTCAGCTGCGAGGACTTGCCGAAACAGGATTACTCGATCGAATCGGCTATGTGTCAGCGGTGTCAGGCGGCGCATGGGCGGCGACAGCCCATACGTATTATGCCGGCTCAGGCCAGACCACCGCTGAGATTCTTGGTGGGGTTGCTAAGTCGGAGGAACTCGATATGGCAACACTTTCTCGGTTATCAGAGTCTGAACTCGGGACTGCCGCCACACGTGATTTCCGCAAGACATTAATGTCATTGCACCAGTCGCAAGCGGTAGCGGCTGAGCGTATTTGGGTTCAGGCGGTTGGCGAAACATTTCTGTCTCCGTTTGGTTTGTTTGAGGCCGACCGCGGCCATGGGTTTACGCTTGATAGTGTTTCTGCAGAAGACATTCGCCGGCGAAACCCCGCGATCGGGCCGTTGCATCAGGTGAGGAATGGCCGTGATGCCCCGTACCTCATCACACACGCGACGTTGAACTGGCCTTCAGAGGGCGGCAGTAGTGCATGGAAAGTTGGGTTTGAATACTCTCCACTCTATTGTGGTTCACCGGTGTTACATCGATTGGAGTCAAAAGGACAGTCTGTGTCTGTTGGCGGCGGCTTGGTGGAAAGTTATGCGTTTGGCTGCGATCCGCCGCTTGCCCCAATCGATGCAGCCGGCCGTATAACCGTGGAACAGGCGGAACCGTTCACGCTGGCCGATGTTCTCGGAGCCACCAGTGCGTTTCGGACTACTGACCGAGACAATCGTTTCTATCCACATGCTCAATGCTGGCCAGTGACCACGGCTGCGGCTCCGGTTGGGCGTTATCTATTCAGCGACGGAGGAGACCTGGAGAACTTTGGAATCATTCCCCTTCTGCGTCGCAAGGTACATTCGATTGTGGTGTTTGTGAATACGGTGTGGCCACTGTCACTTTCGGTTAACCCGGATGGTGGCTGGCCCGTTGACCCGACACCGGAGACGCGAGTCATGGACCCCTTCATTGCGCCATTATTTGGCGCGCCGAATCCGTCGTTTCCACACAATAGAGTCTTTCTGGAGAGTGAGTTCCCCGTGCTCCATCGAACGTTACAAGAGGCTAAACAAAACGGCGGAGTCGTGGCGACCACGATGACTCATCGGGTTCAAGAGAACAGTTGGTGGGGAGTATCAGGTGGGTGGGATGTCCAAGTATGTTGGGTATATAACGATCGCGTTCTCGAATGGGAAGCCCAGCTACCCTTGGAGACGCGGCGATGTATTCAAGGCGATCTCTCTACTGCAGAGTCAGGCCCACTCGACAATTTCCCGCACTATCGAACGCAGGGGCAGAACCCTGGTGCGCTTATTCGATTAACGCCTACACAGGTCAATCTGCTTTCGCATCTTGGCTGTTGGACCGTAAGAACACATGCCGATCAAATGAGGGACCTGTTGGGCAGCGCGTAGTCAGGCGTCGCTATGTTTTATGCTGGTCGCGGAGGATTACTTTTTCTGCTCGAGAAAGTGATTCCGGGTAGAATGCGGTAACCTATCAACCGTATAGTAATGAACGACATGGTCAGGCAGTCGATTCTATGTGACGCGATTGCTAATGAAGGACACGGAACATCATGACTGTCGTCAACCAAAGACAGCGTGCATCCTGGACGCAACTCAACCGACGCGTAACTCGCGGGACTGCTCGCTATCTGTTTTTCTTTGTGACGACTGTGTTGTTAATTAATGCTCTTGTTGGTGAACGAGGGTTAATGGCGACGCTTATGGCCAATCGCCAGTACACGACCTTATCGAAGAGCATTGCCGGGTTACAGGTGGAGAATGATGCGCTTCGAGACGAGGCGCGTCGCTTGCGTCACGAGCCTTCAATTATTGAAGAGATCGCCCGCCGTGAACTTGGTTTTGTTCGACGTGGTGAGCGCGTATTTATCGTGTCCTCCTCTTCCCGTAACTGACGCCGCCAGTTACGAAGACGCTTGCCGCAAGACCAATGAGCCACCCGGCGATGACGTCGAGTGGATAGTGCACACCCAGATAGATCCGTGAGAATGTAATTGCTAGCGCCATAGGCCAGACAAAAGTAGTCGCAGCAGGGGCCAGCCGTGCAACCGCGTATGCTCCAGCCGCAGACGTGGCAGCGTGTCCGGAAGGGAAGGACGACGTCGATGGGGTAGCACGCATGCTACTCGCTACCGTTTGGGTGTGCTCATATGGTCGGTCGCGGTCGATCAACGGTTTGAGGCCCACGTCAACGATACCGATTACGAAAGTAATGGCGAGTAGAACTCGCCACAATCCGCCGAAGTCATGATTTCGAATTGCGATGATGGTGGCTGTGACTACCCAAACGCAACCGGCCGTTCCAGCCAGGCTGAACACCCACATGAGTCCAATCACCCACGCTGGATGCGGGAGTTGTTGAATCAAAAGGAACGCTGCTACATCAACGTCATGTAGTGCGGTAAACATGCGACGTCAGTTCTATGCCTGGGCTGTATCTTTCGTGGGTGCCTTGACGTCAGGTACAAGGCCGAGAGCCTTCCGTACTTGTCCTTCGATCTTTGCACAGAGTTCGGGTTTATCTTTGAATAGTGTTTTGACGTTTTCACGTCCTTGCCCGAGTCGCTCTCCACCGTATGAGAACCACGCCCCGCTTTTCTCAATAATTTTATGTTCCACGGCGATATCGAGTAGGTCGCCTTCAAGAGAGATTCCCTCACCGTACATAATGTCGAATTCTGCGATGCGAAATGGTGGGGCGACTTTATTTTTGACAACTTTCACTCTCGTCCGTCCCCCGACCACGCGGTCAGCGTCTTTGATGGCACCGATACGCCGGATGTCAATCCGAACAGAAGAGTAAAACTTCAAGGCGCGCCCCCCGGTGGTTGTTTCCGGGTTGCCAAACATGACACCAATTTTTTCTCGAAGTTGGTTGATGAAGATCAAGCAGGTATGAGATTTTGCAACGACACCTGTCAATTTACGCAGCGCTTGAGACATGAGGCGGGCTTGAAGGCCCATTTGTGAGTCACCCATTTCTCCTTCGATTTCCGCACGTGGTACAAGGGCGGCGACGGAGTCCACAACGACCACGTCAACCGCACCGGAACGAATAAGTGTTTCGACAATTTCGAGAGCCTGTTCACCGTGATCTGGTTGGGACACGAGAAGATTGTCAAGGTCAACGCCGAGTTTGGTGCTATAGACAGGGTCCAAGGCGTGCTCAGCGTCAACGAAGGCCGCATTACCTCCAGTGGCTTGCGCATTTGCGATGACCTGTAATGCCAAGGTGGTTTTCCCAGAGGCTTCAGGGCCATAGATTTCAGTGACGCGTCCGCGCGGTATGCCGCCAACACCGAGTGCGTAGTCGATACTGATCGAACCCGTTGGGATACTTTCGATCGCCGAGATAGAACCTTTCCCGCCCAGTCTCATAATCGCGCCTTTGCCGAACTGTTTTTCAATTTGGCCAACGGCCATTTCGATGGCCTTTGATCGTTCTTTTTCGATACGTTCGGTATTGGGCATGGGGTTCTCCGTTTGGCTAGTAATACACAGGACTGCGCGCAACTGCACATTCTAGGCTTGTATCAAGCTGATGTCAAGCGAAAACAAGACACTTATTACCTATAAGTTATTTATTACTATATAGTTATAGGAATAGACACTTTCGCCTATTCGTATACCTGAACCAAAATTAAAGACGTGGTACGCTGGATCTAATGCGTCGTGAACCTTGTGTAGGCTGGAGACGAACAGTCGTACTTGTGACGGCGTTTGTTGGTTCATGGTTCGTGGTTCTTGATGGTCAGGTCTCGATACCACCACGAGCAGATCGTTCCATCCACGATTACGCAGGCGTTTTGGCACCAGCGGAGATTGCCACGATGGAACAGCAGCACCGCGCGCTGTTCGCGCAGACCGAGGTGTCGGTCGTTATCGTGACCATCGATACTCTGGAAGGTGAAAATGCGTCGGATTTTGGGTTGCGGCTTGCTGAGTCATGGCAGCCGGGTACTCGAGCCACAGAACGAGGGATTGTCGTCGTGCTAGCGGTTAGCGATCGTGATGTTGCGATCCAAACTGGTTATGGCGCTGAGGGCTTTCTACCTGATGCCAGAGTTGGTGCGATTCTCGATGCCGCGATACCTGCTTTCGCGGAAAATGACTGGTCGGCTGGCACTATGTTGGTCAGCCAATCGTTAGTTGGAACAGCGGCTGCCGAATTTGGTGTGTCTGTCGACGGTATGGTGCCCGTGCCACAACCAGTACGGGCTGTACGCGGTCGCGAGAGCCCTGGGAACGGTTTGCTTGGGTTACTCGGGATCCTCGTCATGGGCTATTTGTTCTTTCGTCATCCCAGTTTATTTTTCTTACTTATGCTGTCCGGGATGGGACGTGGGATGGGCGGTGGTGGTGGATTCCGCGGGGGTGGTTTTGGTGGTGGTGGTGGCTTCGGTGGTGGTGGCTTCGGTGGCGGCGGTGCGAGTCGAGGCTTTTAGTGTCAGATTTACAGGTTAAGGATATAAATTACGCATGGCGACTGAAGTGAGTACGCATCCGGCGATAGGTAAACTTTTAAAGGGACTCGAAACGGCCGTTCCGGAAGGTCTGGTGAGCGTTGTGCTTTACGGATCGGCGGCTCGCGGTGAATACGAGAAAGCAAGCAGCGACCTGAATGTTTTGATCGTTGTTGAGGAGCTGTCTCCAATGACGCTCGAAGCTCTCAGTGGCCCCATTAAGAAATGGGTGCGTGGTGGCCAACCGTTGCCGCGCTTATTGTCTCCTTCGATTATTCGTGAATCCGTCGATGTATTCCCCATTGAATTTCTAGACCTACGAGCAGCCCATCAAGTGCTACACGGGAGCGACCCTTTAGAGAACCTTGACATTCATGTGGATTACTTGCGGATTCAATGCGAACGTGAATTGAGAGAAAAGATGATGCGTTTGCGAGAGGCTTACCTCGAAGTACACGACAATGCACGAAAACTGAGCCGTCTGTTGACTGATTCATACTCAACATTTGTGGCACTCTTTCGAGGTTGTCTACACTTACACGGCGACGCCGTTCCGGCGCATCACGATGAGGTGGTCGAAATGTTTACTCGTCTAGCTGAACTTAACCATTCTCCGTTCGATGAAGTGGCGCGTCTGAAGTATGGGCAATCTGTGACGAAAAACCCGAATGAATTGTTTGCTCGTTATTACCATGAGCTCACGAAGGCTGTGACAAGAGTGGATCGATTCGAACCAATACTCGGAGGTGTACACGAATGAAGAAAGGACTGATTGTCCTTGCCGTTGTCCTGTTACTTGTGTTCATGGTCGCCGGTTCATTGGTCGGGCGATATAACGGATTTGTAACTTCGAATGAGCAGATTGATGGGGCGTGGGCTCAGGTCGAGAACGTGTTGCAGCGGCGTGGCGACTTGATTCCGAATCTTGTGTCGACGGTGCAGGGGTTTGCCGACCAGGAAAGAGAAATTTTTATTGAGGTGGCGAATGCGCGCGGTCGACTGGCTGGAGCAGCGTCGCCAGGGGAAGCGGCTGCCGCTAATGCCGGCTTGACTGGCGCACTCGGTCGACTCTTGGCGATCTCAGAGAATTACCCTCAGCTTCGCTCAAATGAAAATTTCATCCGTCTCCAAGATGAACTTGCCGGCTCTGAGAATCGTATCGCGGTGGAACGGCGTCGGTATAACGATACTGTACGGGTCTACAACACGAATGTTCGGCAGTTTCCAAATAATTTAATGGCAGGAACATTCGGGTTTGACAGTCGAGAATACTTTGAAGGGGATGAGGCAGCGCAAGAAGTACCCACCGTTCAGTTTTAGTTTCGAGACATGTAATTGATTACAGGGCGTGGCAGGGAGAGCCTGTATTTCTGTCGTGCAGCCTGATACGGTTGAGTCGTGAAAACCCATCCAATCGTTGTGTTGTCGGCCGTTCTGCTGCTGGTCGGAGTAGTTGGGTTTGCACAGGATGAGGAGGCGCAGCCCCTTCGTCTCGAAGTCGAGCCGTCTACGGTGACTTTAGCGGTTGGTGAGACGTTGACGCTGTCGGCAATCGTCCGTGATGTCGATGGGGAGATCGTTGACGATGCCCGCGTTGTGTTTTACTCTCGGGCCAGGCGTAGTATTGGAGTGACGAGAGCGGGTGAGGTTGAAGCCTACCAGCCCGGTTCATTTACGTTGGTCGCCCTCGTACCTTCTGACCCCGGTAATACAAGTGGACGCGGCATCCCAGAATCCAGAGTGCGTGTGGAAGTGCCTGTGACGGTGCCGCTTCCGCCGATTGAAACGGTGACATTCGCGACACTTCCAGCCCAGTTTTATGTCGGTACTTACCCGCGCATCGACGTCGTCGTAACTGATACGACGGATACGATTCGTGATGATATTGTGGTGCAGTACTCAACGAGTGATCCAGCGATTGCGACGGTTGATCGTTTTGGTGTGCTGACATTGCATCAGGACGGTCCTGTGGAACTTACCGCAACAGCTGCGTCGGGTCATTCGACGATGTCGATCGAGATTGTCGCAAACCCCGTGACTTCACTTGTATTAGAAGTCAGTTCCGATGAAACACGAACAGGGGATGTGCTGCAATTTACAGCCGTGGCAAATGATGCACGTGGGTTTTCGGTACGTGACGTGCCGGTTTCGTTCGCGGTTGGTGGAGAAACGGCTTCGGGGATTTTGGCGTCTGGGGCGTCTGCCCATGTGTTACCAGATGGACGTTTTGTTGCTGAGAGGTCCGGTGTATATACCGTTCTTGCGACGACAGGTGCTCATACCGCGAGACGATCCGTCACGGTTACATCACGGGACGTGAGGCGGGATATCGAGGTTGTTGGTCGAGGGACGGTGCGTGACCGACGGTCGTCAGACCTGTGGGTGTGGGAAGGCAGTGATGGACGAGACTATGCCATTACAGGCACATGGGGCGCTGATGGGCACGCCATCTTTTGGGACGTCAGCGACCCGGCAAACATTGAAAAGCTAACCGAAACCCAGGTGGACGCGCGAACGATAAATGACGTCAAGGTCTCGGAAGACGGCGATATTGCTGTGATTAGCCGTGAGGGAGCCTCGAATCGGAGAAATGGTTTCGTTGTGCTTGGTGTGGGCAATCCACGGGAAGGTGTACCAGTTCTATCAGAATTTACTGATCAGTTGACCGGTGGTGTTCACAATGTCTTCATCGCGGAAGACCATGTCTATGCGTTAAGTGCTGGTCGACGGTATGACGTGATCAATATCGAAAATCCGAGAATTCCTGAACGCGTTGGCCGCTTTGAACTCGAGACGCCTGGGCACAGTGTGCATGACGTATGGGTTAGCGACGGCGTTGCCTTTTCTTCAAATTGGACGGATGGCATTGTAGCGGTTGATGTTGGGGGCGGTGGTCAAGGCGGAACACCTGAACGCCCAGTCGAGCTTGGTCGTTATAGGTATCCGAGCGGATGGAACCACGCTGCGTTTCCGTATCGAAGTCAATCGACCGGAAAATTCTACCTTTTCGCCGGGGATGAAGCTTATCCCTATGGTGGTATTGCAGGCAGCGACGACGATGACCAAATACCTATGCGCACGGCGGGTTGGATTCACGTTATCGACTGGAGTGATTGGGATAACCCTCAGGAAGTTGCGCGCTACCAGGTCCCGGAAGCTGGCACCCATAATTTCTGGGTCGAAGACGACATTCTTTATGTTGGTTTCTACTATCCCGGTGGACTGCGTGTAGTAGATGTTTCTGGTGAACTGATGGGTGACCTGTATAAGCAGGGGCGTGAGATTGCTCGGTTCGTGCCGTTTGACCCGAATGGTTACACGCCGAACGCTCCGTTTGTGTGGGGGCCGCAGCCCTATAAAGGCCATATCTTTTTTTCCGAGTTCAATAGTGGACTCTGGGCTGTTCGCTTAGATGAAAAGACCGGACCCGCACCAGTGATCGGTGAGCCACGATAGAAAGACACACACAGAAGCGTCATGGCGCAAGTTATACGATTGTTCGGGGCAGTGTTCTTCCTCAGTATCACCGTTGGGTCTGTCGCCCCGCTGGGCGAGCAAGTTGGTCAGGACTCGATTCTTCCGACGCGTAGCTATTACGTTTATGTTTGCGCTGAGTCAGAAGATGAAGTGGCTGTTGTTCGCTATGGGCCTGCTGGCTTGGAAGTGGTCAAGACGGTTACGGTGGGAAGCTATCCAACAGAAACGGAAGGGCCTCACGGTGTGGCGCTTGATCCGAGTGGGGAATATTGGTACGTCTCAATTGCACACGGTTTTCCATTTGGAAGTGTGCATAAGTATCGAACCGGAACAGATGAATGGCGCGGTGACGTAACGCTGGGAATGTTTCCTGCGACGCTTACGGTCTCGGCTGCGACAGGATTGCTTTATGTTGCGAATTTCAATCTTCATGGCGGTATGGAGCCGGGTAGTATCTCTGCCGTTGAAGTTGACACGATGAGTGAAGTCGGACGGATCGAGACAGGGATAATGCCGCACGGTTCCCGGTTAAGCCGAGACGGCACCCAGCACTATTCGGTAAACATGATGGGCGGCGACCTGGTGGAACTGGATGCGTTGGGCTTTGAAGTGTCTCGCCGGCTGTCACTGGGTGAAGGGGTTCAACCGACGTGGGTCACGGAGCCAACAACCGATGGAATCGTCTACGTAACTGGGAATAACGTCGGGAAAGTGTTCGAAGTCGATCTCGAAGCCTGGCAAGTTCAACGGATATTTGAGACCGGTGCCGGCCCGTACAATCTTGCTGTTACACCAGATGAATCGACGCTGGTTGCCACGTATAAGGGGGATAATTCCGTCGGGATGTGGGATCTGTTCAGTGGTAAGGAACGCGCTCGTATCAAGACAAGTCGAACGATTCCTCACGGTGTTACGGTGACGCCTGATGGGGCCTATGCCTTTGTGACGCTCGAAGGCGTGGGTAGTGATCCGGGGACCGTTGAGGTTTACGATCTAGTCACGGCAGATCGTGTTGCAACCGTTGATATCGGAAAGCAGGCAGGTGGAATCGCGTTCTGGAAGGTAGAAGGAACCTAAGTATTAGTAACATGTCCGTCGGATGAGTATTTCTTTGCAGTTGAAAACCGGATACCGTCGGTACCTTTTCGCGGCAGCGATTTTTTTTCTTCTCGCGGTCATTCATACATATCCGCTCATTACGGGGCTAGACCATTTATCACGACATAATGACGATGAGTGGTTGAACGCGTGGGCGGTGTCATGGATTGCCCAGCAACTATGGAGTAATCCGCTCAGTCTGTTTGATGCCAATATCTTCTATCCTCACGAACAGGCATTGGCCTATACCGAACCACTATTGGTTCCAGGTGTCATTGGCATGCCGATTCACTGGCTGGGTGTTTCCCCATTACTGACCTATAACGTGCTTTTGCTTCTTGGGATGATGCTGACCGGACTCGCCATGTACGTCTTGGTGTTTCGATGGACGGGTGATCATTGGAGCGGACTGTTGTCTGGTGCGCTGCTGGCCTTCGGTACACCGATGCTGACACGACTCCCTCATCTGCAAACCCAGCATTTCTACTGGTTACCGCTGGCACTACTTGCATTTGATAATTTACTGACGAAACAGCGGACGCAGGATGCAGCGTGGGTAGGAGTCTGTGTGCTTGGGGCGGCATTGACGTCTGGCTATACGGCGATCTTTGTTGTATTCGCGCTAGCTGCAATGCTAGTCGCGAGAAATTCAGGATTATGGAGCACACGTGGCATCAGTGTCGTGCTCCGTCTGGCCGTGGTTGCCCTGTTTACGTTGATACTGATCCTGTTGATTTTGTCACCCTATCGAGACCTGCAGGCAGTCCGACCGTTGCCGGCTGCTGGAAACTTTTCTGCGGCATTGCAGATATACCTTTCATCGGCCACCTATGTGCACTACCACACATGGGCACAAGGGTTCTATGAACAGGCAGCGGGGTCGTTTTTTCCTGGAGCCGTTGCTGTTGTCTTAGCGCTGAGTGCTTTGTGGGGGGCACGTGTCTGTAAGACCCGGAGTGTGATGCTGTCATTGCTTAGTATCGGAATAGTCGGGTTTGTACTTTCGCTCGGAACGAGTACACCGGTATACGGATGGGTCTATGACATCATCCCGCCGTTTCAAAGTCTGCGTGCACCAAACCGTTTTGCCATACTGCCGTTTTTTTCGGTCGCGGTACTTGCAGGCATTGGCTTCGCTCAATTGCGGCGTCGAGTCGCGGTCGGCTGGGCCGTGCCGGTGTCCATTGCTGTGCTTGTTCTGGCGACGGTCGAGGGGCTCCATGGCGTGCAATACCGAACGTTCGATTGGTACCCGCGAATCTATCAGTCACTTGCAGAGGTAGAAAGTGGTCCAGTCGCGATTCTCCCTGTTTATCATGGCCGACAGTTCAACAGGAATGCCCGCTATTTGTTGGGGTCGACGTCTCATTGGAGGCCGATGGTGAATGGGTTCGGGAATTCTCGTCCTCCAGATTTCGATCAAAATGCCGCAGTGATTTCCTGGTTTCCTTCGCTTGTGTCAGTCGCACGTCTGCAAGAACTTGGGGTGCGGTACGTCATTGTGCATACGAACGCTATGCCAGAGATACAGGGCCGCTTAGCCCAAACAGCTGATCGTTCTGATGTGACGCTTATTGCGCAGGACGGACCCGATCGGCTGTACCGGATTAACGCTTTTCCAGAGATGCCGATTAAGAGTGCGCTCGAAGATATGCTGTGGTCAGAGGTTGCCTATGTTGAGCGGCCAGGAGAACTGAGCTACCTTGCTGGGAGTCAAGGTACTGGGCCGTTATTTGGACTCCAACGCCCCGAGCACATGGTGGTGCATCTGGAGAACACAACAGAGAACTCGACGCTTGATTTGCGCTTGCCCGTAGAGATGCAGGGACGGTTCTTTGATGTGACCACTGGTGCTGTTGTTGGCGAGGTAGTGGTTGAATCTTTTGATGGTGCAGGCGGTCCGGTCTCAGTGGTGTTGCCGCCAGGCCAACACGCTGTAATTCTTGAATTACGTGCGATCGATTAGATTCGTTCGATGGCAAGTGCGACGCCGTTCCCACCTCCAAGGCACAGTGTCGCGACGCCACGTGTGAGATTTCTATTTTTTAACGCATAAAGCAAGGTCGTTAGAATACGCGCTCCACTCGCTCCAATCGGATGGCCAAGCGCGACGGCCCCACCGTTCACATTGACTTTAGCTGGGTCCATGTTGAGTTCTCGAATCACAGCGAGCGCTTGAGCCGAGAAGGCTTCATTTAGTTCGATCAGGTCAACGTCGTCTAGACTCCAGTTGACTTTCTTGAGAAGTTTTTGAACTGATTCAACCGGAGTCATTAGGAGCCATTTGGCGGGTCGACCACTGACGGCTTGACCAACGATTCGTGCGAGTGGCTGGACACCGAGTGTTTTTGCTCGTTCGGCAGACATCACGACGAGTGCCGCCGCTCCGTCATTGACCCCGGGAGCATTGCCTGCCGTGACGGTCCCCCCGTCTTTTTTGAAAGCGGGTCGAAGTTTCGATAGTGCTTCCGCGGTCGAGTCGACTCGGACGCTTTCATCGTGCTCCAATCGGATCGGGTCGCCTTTGCGTTGAGGAATGTTGACCGGAAGTATTTCTTCAGTGAAGGCATGTTCACGAATGGCGGTCGCGGCTTTTTGATGACTGTACGCAGCGAAGGTGTCTTGATCTTGACGGGAGATGCCGTACTGTTCCACGACCGCTTCAGCGGCTAAACCCATTGACCAATGTTCGACCGCGCACCACAACCCGTCGTGCATCATTGAGTCGAGTAGTTTGCCATCTCCCATCCGGAGACCATTCCGTCCGTCTGGAAAAAGATAGGGGCAATTACTCATCGATTCCATGCCACCAGCGACGGCAACATCAATATCGCCAGTCGCGATACCTTGCGCCGCGAGCATGACAGCTTTAAGACCCGAACCGCAGACTTTGTTAATTGTTAGTGCTCCGACCTCTGGTCCCAAACCGCCTTTGAGAGCGGCTTGGCGAGCTGGAGCTTGGCCGAGACCCGCCGAGACAACATTACCCATGATGCATTCGTCGACAACGGTGGCCTCGATCCCTGCACGCGTGACTGCTTCACGGATGACGCGACTGCCGAGGTCCGTGGCCGGCAAACTACTCAGGCTGCCGAGGAATTTTCCGGTCGGCAAACGTGCAGCGCTCACGATCACAGATTCACGCATGGTGTGATACTCCCTATCTTGTAACGTCGATTACTTTTACGACAGTAGTCCCGAGTAGTTGTCCGAGTCGTTTGCGAATGGTCGGCTCGCATCGGATGGTTTCAAGCCGCCAGTGTTCGTTGATAGCACGAACTGTAAGGGTTCCGTCGGGACGTAATCTGACAGACGTAGCTCGTGCGAGGGCTGACCCAACTGATGTGGTCCAGGCAAATCGAACTTTCCCTTCTGATAACGGCTGATCTTTGAGTAGTGACGAAATCGCGAAGTCAGCACATTGTTTCGCGGGAAGCATTTGCAGATCGTATCATCGCCTAGTGAGGATAGTGTTAGCGTCTCGTTCACCTCGTCGGTCGGCATTACTTCAAGATGCTGGGTATGACATTGAGGTGAGCCCGGCTGATGTCGAAGAACACCAACGCAGTGATGAATCTCCGCGGGCGTATGTCTCACGGTTAGCCGTTGATAAGGTGGTTGCGGTGGCGCAACGGTATCCGAAGCAGATCGTCATTGGTGCTGATACCGTGGTGGTCCTTGATGACGTGGTCTTTGGTAAGCCGCTTGATAGGGCCGAAGCCGTCGGAATGCTTACGAAGTTATCTGGGAGAACTCACACTGTACTGACAGGAGTTGTTGTTATGCGTGGTTCGATCGTATTTAAAGGGGTTGAGTCGACTGAGGTGACATTCGTAGAGCTTACGCGTGCCCGAATTGACTGGTATGTAAGCAGAGGAGAATCAGACGATAAGGCTGGTGCGTATGCAGCGCAGGGGGTCGGGTCCCGCTTAATTGAGTGCATCAATGGTTCTTATACCAATGTCGTTGGGTTGCCCATGGCAATGGTCGATCGGTTTGTGCGGAAATTTGAATGAAATCTGTAGGATCCACTAGCGCGTTGACTGCCTGTTTAGAGGGCGATATCCTTATTGCAGACAGATTCTCAAATAAGGGTGCTTTGTATGCCAAGTAAAGCAGTAAAGATTGTACTAACGACCGTTGCGCTTTTTGGTGCGTTTTTGTTCCTTATGTGGACGACGATGCAAGAGGGGACGCAGTATTTCCTTGAAGTTGAGGAAGTGACTGCGGATGCTGAAGCGTGGGACGGAGAGGAACTCAAGGTCCACGGCTACGCCGCCAATGTACTTAGGCGTCCAAAAAGCCTCGATTATCGTTTTGAAATCACGGATGGTGTTGGTAGTAGCTTGCATGTCGTGAATGCCGTGTACACCGGTATCGTTCCTGACACGTTTGATAATCATGCGGAAGTCGTTGCAACAGGGCGACTCGTCGGTGATACGTTTCATATTATCCCTGACGGAATCATGGCGAAGTGTCCGTCAAAATATGAAGAGCAGCCGTCGGTGGGTGGAGAAGTCGCCGGTGGTTATGTTTCGGTAACCCAGCCCGACGGAGCGAGTAACTAGCTCTACTTCGTCACAGTGGGCACAGGTATCAACGTTTAGCTGATGGCCACACTCGGAACCTACACACTCATTGCGGCATTTGTTGCCTGTGCGTACGCTGCAGCAGCGTCTGTCGCTGGGCATCGCCGACGGTCCACACGACTCCTTGAGAGTGGCATCGGCGCGTTTTATCTTGTGACCGCGCTGATGACGTTAGCGTCCGCAGTTATCGTGCGGGCCTTTGTCACAGAGGACTACTCCATTCGATACGTTGACCGCTATTCGGATGCGGTTCAACCGCTGTTCTACAAAATTACGTCGTACTGGGGTGGGCTTGATGGCTCGATCATGTTTTGGGTGTTTTTGCTTTCGGTCTTCGGAGCAATAGCGGTTAAGACGAATCGTGAGCGACACCGCGAACTCATTCCATACGTCATTGCAACGGTCAGTGTGGTTCAACTGTTTTTCTTGACTGTGATGATCGTGAACAAGAATCCATTTGCGACCTATCTCATTGATACACCCGTCGACGGGCAAGGTCTAAACCCATTGTTGCAGAACCCGTATATGGTGATTCATCCCCCGTCGTTGTATACGGGACTGGTGGCGATGACTATTCCGTTCGCGTTTGGTATGGCGGCGCTGATTACGGGGCACCTTGACGACTCATGGTTACGAGCCGTTCGTCGCTGGACGATGTTTTCATGGTTCTTTTTGTCACTTGGCCTCACGCTCGGCATGATTTGGGCGTACGAAGAATTGGGCTGGGGCGGTTGGTGGGGCTGGGATCCAGTCGAAAATGCTGGCGCACTTCCTTGGTTTCCTGCGACGGCGTTTCTGCATTCGGTAATGGTGCAAGAGCGTCGAAGCATGTTGCGTGTGTGGAATATTTCACTCGTCATTATTGCCTTCGTACTCACGCTGTTTGCGACGGCGATGACCCGGACTGGAATAGTGCAGTCGGTACATTCTTTTGGCGAAGATCCAGAACTGGCCCTGATGTTTGGGATCTTTATCAGTCTGACTTTGATTGTGAGTTTTGGGTACGTTATTTATCGGTTGCCCATATTGCGCGCCCGGAACGAACTCGAATCGTGGGTGTCGCGTGAAGCCGCATTTCTCGTGAATAACTGGGTCCTGCTGTTTTCAGCGTTTTTTATTTTATTTGCAACAATGTTTCCAACGCTGAGTGAAGCAGTGACCGGCCAACGGATTACTGTCGGTCCTCCGTTTTTCAACAAATGGATGATTCCAATCGGTCTAATACTGTTGTTACTCACCGGAATTGGCCCTTTGCTGGCTTGGCGAAAGTCAACAATTGCAAATCTGAGACAGCAATTTCTTTGGCCCACCACATGCGCCGTCTTAACGGTCACCGTCCTTTACGGACTCGGGTTTCGTGTGTGGGTTTCCGGGATATGTTTTGCGCTTTGCGCGTTTGTTGTGGGGACGATATCACAGGAGTTCGTGCGAGGAGCGGTGGTCAGACGTGGGGTGACCGGTTCTGATTTCCTGACGGCGATGATTGGACTCGTCACGCGTTCGCGGCGTCGATATGGAGGATACGTCGTCCATATTGGAATTGTCTTGATCATGCTGGGATTTGCTGGCTCGGGATATAAGCAAACGGCGCAGGTCCTGTTGAGTCCAGGTGAACAAGTCGAGGTCGGACGTTTCGTAGTTAGACACGATCGACTCAGCATTACAGACGACGGCGCCAAAGAGATGCATACGGCTCACCTGACCGTGTTCAAAGATGGGCAAGAGGCGGGGCAAATGTTTCCAGGGCGGTGGTATTACCGCAAACACGAGACGGAACCAACGACTGAGGTCGCGTTGAGGAGACGTGTGAGTGAAGACTTATACGTCGTACTGGCAGCCTATGACATGGCTGACCAGTCTGCCAGTTTCCAGGTGACCGTTAATCCCTTAGTAAATTGGATTTGGTTTGGATTTGGAATGCTAGCGCTCGGTACAGGCATTGCCCTCTTACCAGAGAGTCGGTTCGCCTTCTTAGCGAGTAAATCACCACCTGAAAGTGTTGGTGCGACTTCAGGAGTGTCGACTACGATACTTATCCTGGCGTTGATGTCAGGGTTGTCTAATCCGATCTATGCGCAGCAAGGTGTCAACGTTGATTCCTACACGGCCACGACGGAACTCGAGGCCGAACTACAGAATGAACTGGTCTGTGTTTGTGGAGATTGTCCGCACTATACGTTGGCAGCCTGTCGGTGTGCATTGCCGCCGCAGTGGATAACAACCTCTGATGGAGGCCAAGAGATTGCACGGGCCGGTTCTGAGTTTATGCGCGGGCAACTGCGCGAACAGATTGAATTAGGGCGTAGCCGACGAGAAATACTGGATTATTTTATTGAGTCTTATGGCAGCCAGGAGCCACTAGGGGCGCCGCTTGATGAAGGGTTTAATCGGTTTGCTTGGCTCTTTCCTTATCTTGTTGGTGTTGGTGGTCTGATTGGCGTTGGCATTGTTGCCGTGCGGTGGTCTCGCCGTGATTTGGCGACCGTTGGTGGAACCTCTCCCTCGCTGGAAGTCGTGGACGCCGAGCTCGATGCCCGCTTGGATGATGAGCTCAGAAATCTCGACTAATACCGCTAGTTCGTCTTTTCGGGCTTGGCATTTTTTTGTTCTTGCCGGTCTCGTGGGGGCGACGGTCGCGGTGGTTACCGTCCAGCCAACCGAAACAGCGTCACTCGTGTTGCTCGTGCTTTCGGTTGCCGCCGGATCGTACGTTGGATTCGGAATCTATCGTGCAGTGCTTCCTTTGGTTTCAAGGGAAGTTCCCACGCGGATCGAGACGGTCGGAGGGCGAACGCGTGCGGCATTGGATCGTGAGAAGACCTTGGTGTTAAGGGCCATTAAGGAACTCGAATTTGATCATGCAATGGGTAAGGTGTCGGAAGATGATTTCGCTGCCATGGGAGGAAAACTCCGGTCTCGGGCACGTGAACTACTGAGACAATTGGATGTCGATGGGATGACCTACCGGGATCTTATCGAACGTGAACTACTGGAACGTTTGGGGCTCATAGGCCTTGAGTCGCCGGGTCTTCAGGGGGCGCCTGAGAGACGGCCAGTGTGTGACAGTTGTGGGACGAGCAATGAAGAGGATGCGCAATTTTGTAAGAGTTGCGGGGCAGGTCTATGAAGAGGGCCACATTGTCCGTTTTCATGATTCTTGGCTTCATACTAACGCTGCAAGCGCAACCTGACCCGAGGCAAATGTCGGGTATTCCACTCCCTGACCCGCAGTTGTCGAGTGGAACTATTACCGTTCGAGTGATTCGTGGTTCATTAGCTAATAATGTGCCTGATCATCCGGTCGAATTGCGCCAGGGGGACAATGTTGTAACAGTTGCGACAGATATGGAAGGTCGGGCGGAGTTTCTTACTTTGAACGCTGGTCAGACGGTTATTGCATCGACTGAACTTGACGGCGTAAGGTTGGATTCTCAGCCATTTCAGGTGCCAGGCCGAGGTGGAATTCGACTCATGCTTGTTGGCATCGGTGATAGCGATACCGGGGCATTAAATGATGTCCCTGCGCAGTCAGGGACTGTGACATTCGGAGCGGAGTCGCGAGTGGTTCTCGAGCTAGGGGAGGAGACGGTTTCGATTTTCTATCTCTTCGACATCGTCAATTCGCTTGCAGGGCCTGTGGAATTGTCAGAGGGGGCTGTTGTACTAAGATTGCCTGCTGGTGCTGTTGCAACGACGGTACTCAGGGATTCGCATCCGCAGACGAGAAGTGAAGGACCCGTGGTGACATTATCCGGGCCCTTTCAACCTGGTAATACGCCGCTTCGGATTGCGTATGTCTTGCCCTATACCGGCGATAATGTTGCAGTTGAGCAGGAATTGCCGGTCGCCTTGGAGGCGTTACTTTTAATTGTTGAGAAATGGAACGCGATGGACATCGCATCCGATCAGATAGCTAGACGCGCGGATATGAATCCTGATGGGGCAGATGAGGGCACCTATATTTTTGCGGCGGGACCACCGATACGGTCCGGTTCGACATTGTCGTTTGAGATCACGGGCCTACCGCACCACAGTCGCTTGCCGACCAATATGGCATTGGCTGTGGTGTTCGTAATTTTTTGTGTAGGTACATGGGGATCACTGGTTCCTGTCGATGCATCGGCTGAGGATGAACGTCGTCGCCGATTAGAGAACCGCCGGGAGAAACGGTTTGCGGACTTGATTAGGCTTGAGCAGCAACATCAGGCCGGAACAATCGGGAAGACCAAATACGTGAATCGGCGTCAGGAACTGCTTCTCCACCTTGAGCGTATCTATGGTGAACTCGACGAGCAGGGTTCGTCTGTTATCCTCAGTTCTGGTTTTCAACGGCCAGAGACTGCTTCTGTTATCGGCCAGTCAGGCACTACCGGGTGAACTTGTTTGATTTTCAGCAAGTAACGGTTTCGAAAGTTTCTCGCCATTATGGTCGGCGACGAGCACTGAATAGTGTGTCTTTTCACCTGCAGGCAGGTGAAGTTGTTGGCTTACTTGGACCAAACGGGTCGGGTAAGTCGACGCTGCTGGGGATCCTATCCACACTTATTACGCCATCTTCTGGTGAGGTTCGCTATGGCAATAAATTATCTAGCGTACTCGGTGCAGATCTTCGGCGCCTTATCGGTTTTCTTTCGCACGATTTGCAACTGTACCCAGAACTCTCAGCGCGTGAGAACTTAGAGTTTTATGCGGGATTATATGGACAAGGTCAACCTTCATCATTAGTTAATGAAGCGCTCAGTCGTGCCCGCCTGGCGGAACGTGCGGAGGAACCGGTTTCCGGCTTTTCTCGGGGGATGCGGCAGCGCCTTGCGCTTGAGCGCTCACTAATACACAAACCCCGATTAGTACTGTTGGACGAGCCATTTACTGGACTTGATGACCGGTCGACGAGCGAGTTGATTGAGCGGTTGCGGCTGCTTTCCGGAGAAGGCTGTGTGGTTGTCTTCGCGACGCATGACCTTGATATTGCTGACGATGTACTTGACCGAGCCGTTGTGCTGAGAAGAGGTCGGATCACTGAACTACCTGATGGTCATGCGTCGCTCCGTGCACGATACCGTCAACTTGTGACATCTGATAATTCGATGGAGCGTCGAGCGGGTGTCTGAGTTTTTTAGAGTCGCTTGGCTCGTGATGTGCAAAGACATTCGGGTTGAATCACGGAGTCGGGAGATGGTCTACACGACAACATTTTTTGCAGCGTCGTGTGTGCTGGTTTTTTCATTTGCGTTCGTGCGTTCTGGGCGTCCCGTTGTGGGTGCGGAAGCGGGCATTATCTGGGTCGCTCTAGCTTATGCTGGGCAACTGGCGCTCGGGAGAACGTTCGAACGGGAATTACATCAAGATGCCCTGCGGGGCTTACTGCTAGCGCCCGTTGAGCGCGCCGCGATTTTTGTCGGTAAATTACTCGGCATTATGCTGCTCATGGTAGTAGTTGAGGCGGTCGTTGTGTTTTTTGTAGCGGTGTTTTTCTCGACGGCATTGTTTGACTACGGTCTACTTTTTATTAGTCTTCTCGTTGCCGGGACAATTGGATTTGCATGTGTCGGAGCGCTTTTTGCGGCGATGTTGGCGAGGTCACAGAGCCGGACTGTGTTGCTTCCGGTGTTGCTTTATCCCATAACAGTACCGGTTCTAATAGCCGGGGTGAATGGTACGTTGTCGCTTATTCAGGCTGAACCGAACCTTGACCTGGCTCGTTTCTGGCTTGCGCTGATAGCTTTTTTTGATGTCGTGTTTATGACGCTTGCGCTATGGACATTCGAGCCGCTCATGACAGAATGAACTAGTGATTTGGTGGCAGAAACAATGAGAGAAACGATTAGTGAAATGAGAGGACTTGAGCCAGGATGTTGACCCGAACACCGATGGCTCTGCTCATAGGCGCAGCAGCGATGTTCGCTGCTGCACCGATATTTATTGCCTATGCGCCAAATGAAGCCACGATGGGCCTTGTGTACAAGATTGTGTACTTTCATGTGCCGGCGTGGTTCATGATGTTTTTGGCGATATTTGTCTGTGGGATTGCCAGTGGTATTTATCTGTTTAAGGAACGTGTCTCGGCTGACCGCCTTGCGTACTCTGCGGCCGAAGTAGCAGTTCTCTTTGGTGCTATCGGTTTGACAACAGGACCGCTCTGGGCTCGCGTGTCATGGGGTGTGTGGTGGCCATGGGATGTTCGGACGACCCTCGCACTAATCCTCGAGATGACCTTCGTTGCCTACCTTTTGTTACGGAAGTACGGCGGGCCTGGCTCTGAGAAGTTATCGGCGGGCCTTGCGCTGTTTGGCATGTTTAATGTGCCGTTTGTCTATGTGTCTGTAAACGTATGGCGCACGCTCCATCCACAGACTACGGTCGTTCCACAATTACCGTCCGCTATGGCGGGTCCCTTGTGGTGGTGCGTGGTGGCATATTTATTGTTGTTTGTTGTCATGATTAGTGGTCGTCGCCGGCTTGAAGAGCAGCGCGCGATTGTTGAGCGATTACGCCTCGTATATGACGAAGACTGACGAAAATCCGATGAGAATTCTTTTTATCTTGAATCGCGTAACTAACGTCCCGGTAGTCACGGGGTATTTTGTGCTGTTATTGGCGGCGGTCATTGTCTTAGTCGCTTCGGCGACAGTAGTGGCCATTCAGCCTCCACCAGTGGAAGAGTTCGTTCCAATTGGGGAATTGCCAGAGGAAGACCGTTTGCCCGCTGCACCGTTTCTGGTGAGTGCGTACTCTCTCGTGTGGATATTTGCTTTTGGTTATTTCTGGATGTTGTCGCGGCGTTTGTCCGTCGTTGAGCGTGAATTAAATGATTTAGCGAAGCGCGCCGGTCTAGATTCTGAGACAGAATCAAAGGGGTAGTCCTGATGTTTGATATGACAGCAGGTCACTTCGTATTTATACCAGCGGTGTTACTACTAGGTATGGTTTTCGGTTGGATATTCGGGTCTCGTGCGGCGGCGGATGCTTATGCTGCTGAGCTTCGACGACGTGAGGAGCGGGCTGCCCGTCGCTCGTCGACGGAACAGCGCGCTGCCAGTTAGGCCATCGTTACTTGTAGTCTTTCATCCTTGATCCGAGCGATATGGTGGTGGTGAAGCTGCTATGTTGATTTAGTCTTCGTCAAGATAGGTCACAATCTGACTCGCAAGTTCATCGGTCGTTGCAGGGTCGGCTTTAAGGTGCAAGTGAGCGTGTTTGTAGGCACTGCGTCTGGCGGCGTACAGAATGGCCATAGAGTCGCGTTTAGCGGCTAGTGGCCGCGTGCTGTCCAGCGGTAGTCGTTCGGCGATGGTGTTTAAAGACACGTCAAGCCAGACCGAACACCCATCATTATTTATCAGTTCTCTATTTTCTATCGGAATAAAGGTGCCGCCACCAGTGGCTATAACGGTGTGGCGATGGGCGAGCAGTTCAGTGAGTGCGCGTTTTTCGGCTGCCCGGAAATGTTTTTCGCCATGAGTTGCAAAGATTTCAGAAATGGTTTGCTGTTCTTGTAATTCAATACGTGCATCCAGATCAACAACAGTCCAGCCTAAGCGGTTGCCGAGTGTTGAGGCGACCGTTGTTTTACCTGCGGCCATGAAACCGACTAGATAGATCTTGTCTTTTTGCACGACTTCGAGTTTAACAAGTGAATCGGTGGTTCAGTGACTATTGACGAAGCATGTTGAGGGCTGAAAAAAATCCGGGATACGAGATGTCGACCGAACCTGAGTCCATAATGGTGCTTGGGGTCTCGCCTGCTAAAGCAGCGATTGCGAACGCCATCACCAGCCGGTGATCGCCGGCAGCATCTGCGGTACCTCCCTTGAGTTTATTCTGACGGGAGGCGATAAATCCGTCTGCGCGTTCGTCCACATCGGCACCGAGGGCTCGTAAACCTTTCGCGAATGAGGCTATGCGGTCGCTCTCTTTATGGCGTAATTCCGAGGCCCCTGAGACTTCGACCACGCTGCCATGTGCTGCGAGGGCGCCAAGCGCTGGAAGTTCATCGATTACCGAAGGCACTTGTTCGGCCGTAATCGATAAATTGTTAAGTGGACGAGAACGAACGCGGATTTTGCCGTATGGTTCTGAGGCTTTGGTGCCATCGAGTTCAGTTTGAATGTCGGCTCCCGCACTTCTGAGGATGTCGATATATGCCGTGCGCGTGGGATTTAATCCAACGCCTTCGACGACGATGTCAGAGTCTGGGATTATCGAGGCAGCAATAATCCAAAACGCAGCTGAAGACGGGTCGCCTGGTATTGTCACATCCAGTGGTTCAAGAGGAGATCCACCGGTGATGCAAAATGCACCATTTGTGTTTTTGGTAAGTGCGCCGAATGCCGACAGTGCTCGCTCGGTGTGGTCACGTGTTGCTATGGGTTCACTTACTTGAGTAGTGCCATCGGCATGAAGTCCGGCTAACAAGACTGAACTTTTGACTTGCGCACTAGCGACTGAAGGAATGTAATTTATGCCGGTCAGTTGGGTGCCTCGAACCACTAGCGGCGGACAACCGTTCGTGGACTCAAGAGTTGCTCCCATTTGTTGCAATGGCTGAATGATCCGGTGCATGGGGCGCTTCTGGAGTGAACTGTCCCCTGTCAACACGGATGTAAATGGATGGCTCGCCAGAATTCCCGCGAGCAAGCGCATGGTTGTGCCAGAATTTCCAGTGTCTATGGGGTGTTTCGGAGACGTTAGCGAACCAAGGCCACGTCCGGTTATGGAGACAGTAGTGCCGGTGTCCTGAGGCCCACGTGTCGACTCAATAGCAACGCCCAGTGCCTGGAGACATGACAATGTCGACTGGCAGTCGGCGCCCATAGAATAGTTCCTGATGGTTGTAGTGCCATTTGCTAGCGCGGCAAGCATGGCGTAGCGGTGCGAGATAGATTTATCACCTGGTACTCGCAGTAGCCCTCGGAGTGATTTTGCTGGCTCAACGATAGTTGTTGAACCTTTTTCATCGTTCATGGGCGCACTATACTCCAAGCTACCTGCTTGCCCGTTCAAGTACGTGGGGTTATCTTAGAGTTCATTCACACTATGAGTTTCAGACCTAATGCTGTCCGTATCGAATGTCCGAGCCACCTCGATATGTTAGATGTCATTCAGATTCACAGTGACCATATTGGGCGTCTTGGTGGTTTTGATGACGTCAACGTTAAGCGGATACCGGGCGCTGGGATGGACCTGCGCTTAGTCAAGAAATTCGGTTCACCTGAATGAGTAGACCTTCGCCCGTCCAACATGATGGGAGGTCGGAACTTGACCCTCTTCTCGTGGCAACGGCGGCTGAGGCAGTGCTCCAGGCTGGAAAAATTCAAAGGGCTCGCTTCGGCCAAGACGTCCGAATCGAGAAAAAAGGTCCTATCGATTTGGTGACACAGGTGGATATCGAAGTCGAAACAATGTTTCGAGCGATGATTAGCGAGCGATATCCAGACCATTCGGTTCTTGCTGAAGAACTGGAAGGTGACAATAGCTCAACAGATATTCCAGAGTACTGCTGGGTGTTTGACCCAATCGATGGCACGGTGAATTATGCGCATGGGCTGCCGATATTTTGTGCTTCCCTTGCCCTTGAAATCGATGGCAAGGCGATGGTGGCGGCGGTTTACGACCCGATTCGAGAAGAGCTTTTCATGGCTGAGCGAGGCCAAGGAGCCCGCTTGAATGGAATTCCATTACAGGTGTCTGGTGCGGAAACCGTTCTGGACTCTATGTTGTGTACGGGGTTTCCATACGATGTTCATCAGACCGTGAATGAAGTGGTTGGCCTGTTTGGAGATTTTGTTGCTCAGGCCAGGGCCGTTCGTCGTCTCGGGTCGGCCGCTCTTGACCTCTGTTATGTCGCTGCTGGGCGATTTGATGGATTCTGGGAGCAACGATTGCAACCGTGGGATATGGCTGCAGGCGCGTTACTCATTGAAGAAGCCGGTGGTCGAGTGACTGATATGCAGGGGCATCCGTTCTCATCCCGCACTGGGTCCATCATCGCATCGAATTCCCGGGTGCATGACGAGATGGTTGAAATTATTCTTTCGTATCATTCAAAAAAAAGAAGAGACGTATAGACGTCGGCTATAATTCCCGCGTCCGTGACGCGTATCGTTAATTGGGTTCAGGGATTCGCACTGGCTATTGGTGGCCCCGGACTTTTCCTTGTCGCTTTCCTTGACTCATCTTTTCTTTCTTTGCCTGAGATTAATGACCTTTTGGTTGTACTGCTTGTCGTTCAGCATAAAGAACTGATGTTGTATTACGCCGCGATGGCGACGCTGGGCTCCGTTGCCGGCTGCCTTGTGCTGTACTGGTTTGGCCGACGCGGTGGCGAGGTCTTGGTCGGGAAACGATTCGGTGGTGAGGCAATTGAGCGCGCCAGGCGGTTGTCGAAGCGATACGGCATATTTGCAGTGGGCATTCCGGCAATTTTGCCCCCACCAGCACCGTTTAAAATTTTCATTCTCCTTGCTGGTGTTGCGGCCGTTCCCGTGTGGCAGTTTGTGACGACCGTTGCTGTGGCGCGCGGATTTCGTTACCTAGTGGTCGGCGCTCTGGCCGTTCGGTATGGGGATGATGCCATTGCGTTTATTGAAGCGAATGGCCGCTTGGTCGCGTTTGTGATTGCTGCATTGTTCGTTGTGGGCCTGTTGTCCTATCTGCTCTGGCGCCGCCGTCGTGGAGCGCCGAGCACAGCCGAGCTATAATCGATACCGGTCATACATGAAGCCAGATTTATCGGTTGTGGTTCCTCTCTTCAACGAGGAGCCTAATCTGCTCGACCTGCATCGTGAACTGTCTAATGTATTAACGGCCTGGGGAAGGCCGTACGAAATGATCTTCGTCGACGACGGCAGTACAGACGGCACATTTTCTGTGTTAGCCGACATTCAGTCTCGAGACATGACGGTTCGTGTTATTCGCCTTCGCAAGAACTTCGGACAGACGGCCGCGTTCGCTGCCGGATTTGCCCACGCGCGAGGCAAGCTTATTGCAACCTCTGATGGGGACCTCCAAAATGACCCAGCCGATCTTCCAGCGATGGTGGACAAGATTGATGATGGATTTGACATCGTCTGCGGCTGGCGGAAAGAACGGAAGGACCCATGGTTGACGCGTCGCTTTGTATCAAATGTTGCGAACTGGCTTATTTCCAAAACAACAGGCGTCCATCTGCATGATTACGGATGTTCCCTTAAAGTGTTTCGGAGTGAGGTCATCCAGTCTTTGCGTCTCTACGGAGAGATGCATCGGTTTATTCCTGCTCTGGCAAGTGAGCAAGGTGTGCGAATTCATGAGGTAGTCGTCAATCATCGACCGCGTCGACAGGGTGTATCCAAATACGGACTATCTCGGATGCCTCGCGTTGTGCTCGACTTAGTGACGGTTAAATTCCTATTGAGCTATTCGACGAGGCCCTTGCAGATGTTTGGTCCCCCAGGGTTGCTTATGGGACTGGCCGGCACAGCCATTGTCGGCTACTTAGGCTATGTGCGTTTGTTTGCGGGTCAGGCGATTGGTGATCGTCCCGTTTTGTTATTGGGAATTTTGCTGCTGTTTGCGGGTATGCAACTGGTCACGCTCGGGTTGCTCGCGGAGATGCAGGCGAGGACCTATCACGAGTCGCAGAACAAAGCTATTTACGTGGTTCGGGATTTACTGGAACCGAAGCAGCCTCAAGGGCTAGAGGGTGACGGCCGCGGTTAGTGGATTTGTAGGCGAGAGCTGCTGCACGGATTTGCACCAATGATGCTGGATTACAGAGTGAGGTCGTTGACGGGACTCGATTGCAGGCAGTAGTCTCAACGTTTTGCCTAAACTTACCTTCATTCTCGGACGACGACTTGCCGCCTGTTTTTTCATTGCGTTCCTTTTGACCTCCTGTTCTGAGTCGTCGGTCGTTCCTCCGACTGCGCCGTCGACACTCAATACTGAGCGGATCGGTGAGCTCGGGATTGCATGCCCCACGGATATACAGGTGCAGTCGGTAGACGGTAAGGCTGCGCCGGTCTCGTTTTCTCTAGCGACCACTCAAGGCGGCGAAGCTCCCGTGACCACTAGTTGCAGTGCTGAGTCGGGCGCGGAATTCCCAATTGCTCGGACAACCGTCACTTGTTCCGCTTCAGATAACCTTGATCAAACTGCGAGTTGCATGTTTGACGTCGTCGTTTTGTCACCGCCGAAACTATCGGTGTCGAAGATACTTGCCTTTGGTGACAGCATCACATCAGGCATGGTGTCAATTCCAATTCTCGGGGCCATACAGTTAGGGCTTGAGCCATGGAATTCGTATCCGACCAAGTTGCAAGGGAAGCTTAGACAGGTTTATCAGTACCACGCCCCCACCGTGATTAATGAAGGTGAAGCAGGCGAACTAGCAGCGCATGCGCCTTCGAGACTTCGCGCGGCGCTCAATCGGCACCAACCCGATGTGGTTATTCTGATGGAAGGCACCAATGATTTAGGGGCAGCCGATGCCGTGGAGGCAGCACGTGATGAATTGGCCCTCGATGGCATAGAGGAAATGCTTGACGATATTAAATCGACTGGCGCCACTGCTATTCTTGCCACGATTGCACCAGTTCGAGAATCCGGTCCGGGGATACACACCTCGTTAGTCGGTCCCTACAATACCGAGCTACGAAGCATTGCGGCGAGTCGTGGAATTCAGTTGGTGGATATTTATACTTTGCTCAATAGTGGTGTTTGCCTACCGATGTCGTGTATTGGAGATGACAACATTCATCCAACGGTACTTGGCTACTCTGCGATGGCGGATGAATTTTATGAACTACTTGTTGAGTTATATGACGTTCCAGTTACGGTTCCTACGGCGGTTGAAGTAGGTAGTGAATTTGTTGAAACGTCGTGGAGTAAGTGACGCGGTGTTCTGTATGAGGACTGTAAGAACGTTCAGGGTTGCCTTGGTATTCGTGGGAACTTTTCTCGTTTCTTTACTGGGTTTGGCACAGGCTCAAGAACCGGAGTCTAGTCAGTCACGAGTCGAATTTGGTCAAACCGTGTTGAAAGGACGGATCACGATTTATGCCAATGGATTAGCTCAGCAAAGAGGATTACGGACATTTACGGACCAACTTTCGTACCGGGCATATGGTGAGGATGCGAAATTTACGACGTCACACGCCATCGCTGCATCACCTATTGCTGATGTCGGAGGGAGTCTTCGTTTGTGGCGAAATCTGAGGATCGGTGGTGGGTATTCTGAATCTAAGACATCTGATATCACCACAGTGGCTGGTTCTGTGCCTCACCCGATCATTCGAAACAATCCACGATTGATTGAATCCCAGTCTTTACAGTCAACTCATCGAGTGCAGGTGACGCGCGTGTTTGGGGCGTGGCGGTTTCCGGTTTTGGATAAACTCGACATCGCGGCGTTTGGAGGGGCATCCTTCTTTAACCTTACGCAAGGAGTGGTCACGAATGTCACGGCTGTAGAGGCTGGAGGCCCACCTTTTTCTGCGGTTAAGATTGATGAGTTACAACGTGGTCAGTACCGACGGAATTCGATTGGCGGACATGTCGGCGTCGATGTGACATATATGGCAACGAGATTTGTGGGTGTCGGATTTCTGGCGCGCTACACGAACGGCCTTGTCGAAATTCCGTCAGCCAAGGGCGGTATCTTGTCACTCAGTGTCGGTGGACTGGAGGTCGGTGGTGGAATTCGTATCCGCTTTTAGGAGATCGGTGTGAACAGCAACTTTGATTTGACGAACAGGCCGTGCTTTGTCGATGCCAGTTGTCGATGGACGACAGCCTGTTTTTACGGCTATTACTGTGTAGTCGGTGTTCCTGGAAGACTCAGTAGCAAAAACCGGCAATCAGTTAGGTAGGTCATACCATGTCTTCGGACAGTGATCCTGACAGACAGGCATCGAATAACAGTTCAAAGATTACTGCGATTCAAGACGAGTTGTTTGCGCCGGGCCGTTCGAAAGCCGAGCGCTATGCACAACTTGTGATTGGTCGCACGTCTCTGTGGGCACTAATTAAATATGAGCTAATTGTTACAGGATGTAGTTGGGTGCCTGGTGCGATCGGTTTCTTGTTGCGTTCCAAACTGTATCCGTTCTTGCTCGGTCGGGTAGGGGACAACGTTACCTTTGGTGCGAACGTGGTGTTGCGGCATCCTCACAAAATTGTGATTGGGAATGATGTCGTTATTGATGACGGGTGTGTTCTCGATGCAAAAGGCATGTCGAATTCAGGCATTACGATTGGAGATGGGGTCTTCGTCGGTCGGAACACCATCCTCAGCTGTAAGAACGGTGACATCGTAATCGATGATCGTGCGAACATTGGTTTCAATTGCGAGATCTTTTCGGGGGGCAAGGTGCGGCTTGGTAAAGACACCTTGGTTGCTGCCTATACCTATATGGTCGGTGGGGACCATGAGCACAAACGTACGGATACGCCGGTTCTCTATCAAGCACGAATTGCGCGCGGCATTGAGGTTGATGACAACGTGTGGTTAGGGGCTCACGTGGTGATCAGTGACGGCTCGTCCGTGGGACATGATGCCATTATCGGGGCTGGCGCAGTCGTCACCGGGGACATACCGCCGTTTCATATTGCAGTTGGTGTGCCGGCGAAAATTATTCGGGACCGACGCGATTCGACGAAACCACCTGAGTCAACTGAACGCTAGGGCGTAACTGCCAGGCGACGCTAGTCCATACCGTGGCCAGTCGTTTCAACACTTCGGGTAAAGTCTCACAAGTTTTAGGGGTGCGTAGATCGGATTGTCTGCGGAATTCCTTTCATTGTAGCCTCTTGAAAGCATTACTACCGTTTATAGTGTGAGTCCTCCCGACCTAGTAACGATATTCACTCATGTGCGGCATCGCAGGCATCGTCGAACGAGATCAACACAAACCGATTAATTCTGAGCGGTTATTAAAGATGGTCCGTGTGTTAACACATCGCGGACCTGATGACGAAGGTTCTGTGGGATTGCCTGGCGTTGGGCTAGCGATGCGCCGTTTGGCTATTGTGGATGTGGCCGGCGGTCACCAGCCATTCAAATCCGAAGACGGTGAAATACATCTCGTCGCAAATGGTGAAATTTATAACCACCTTGAACTACGCAAGATATTGATCGCCCATGGTCATCGCTTCCGAAGCGAGAGTGATATCGAGGTGCTTGTCCACGCGTATGAGCAGTGGGGAACATCATTTCTTGAGCGTGTTCACGGTATGTTTGCGATAGCACTGTGGGACGGTAGACAACGGGTCTTTCTCGCAGCTCGTGATCGGGCTGGCGAAAAGCCATTGTATTACGCAGACACTGGTTCAACGCTGATTTTTGCGTCAGAAATTAAAGGCATCCTTGCCAGTGGGATGGTTGAGCGAGATGTTGATCTTGAGGCGCTCGATCAGTTTCTTACCTATGAATATGTAATTACCCCGCGGACAATATTTTCGAAGATCCGGCGATTGCCGGCGGCGCATTACCTTGTTTACCGAGAGGGCCAACTTGAGACCCGCCGTTATTGGGATGCCGCCGCTGTGGCGCCAAAGCGTTGGAAGGAAGACGAGGCAGCGGAGGCGGTTCGGGAGGCGTTTGCGCAGGCAGTCGGCCGGCAAATGATGTCAGATGTTCCATTGGGTGCATTTTTGTCAGGAGGTATTGACTCAAGTGCAGTTGTTGCCATGATGGTGGAGGCGTCAGGGGGTGTCGGGTCGGCTGTCAACACGTTTAGCATGGGCTTCGCCGATGGAAGCTATAACGAGCTTCCATACGCCCGCGCGGTTGCATCTCGTTTTGAAACTACTCATCGAGAAGGTACGGTTGAGCCAGACCTCAGGGAATTATTCGACCAGTTGATTGTCCATCTGGACGAGCCATTTGCCGATGTTTCATTGTTTCCGACGTATATGGTGTCCAAGATGGCACGGCAGCATGTGACCGTTGCGTTGTCGGGGGATGGTGGTGATGAAATATTTGGTGGCTACGACACATACGCAGCAGACCAATTGGCAAGACGCCTTGCGACAGTATTTCCGAAGGGTGCCGTATCCATGTTGGCTGGTTTGGTCGGTCTCTTACCACCCAGCGAGCGAAAAAAAGGACTTCTTAATAAGGTCAAGCGTTTTGTTCAGGGTATCGCTGACGAGCCAGAAGATATTGCTCATTATCGTTGGATGGCATTTCTTCCGGTGGCAGCAAAGCAGGCACTCTACACATCAGAACTTCAAACGTCACTGACCCAGTCTGATGTTTATCGTCCGATCCGTGAATCACTCGGGTCTGCCGGTACAGATGATCTTCTGCACCGGCAACTTTATGCTGACTTGTGCGTCTATCTTGCAGATGACATTCTTGTAAAAGTTGATCGCATGAGTATGGCAACGTCATTGGAGACGCGGGCACCGTTTCTCGACGTGAATCTGATGGAGTTGGCCTACTCGATTCCTAGTGAGTTGAAGATCCGCAATGGAGAGCGAAAATACATACTCAAACAGGCATTGCGTGATGTGTTGCCGCCCGAAATTCTTCGGCGACCAAAGGAAGGCTTCAGCATACCGATGAAGAATTGGTTAAGGGGAGACCTCGCGCCCATAATGCGTGACCTCTTAGCGCCCGGACGAATTCGTCAGCGCGGTTGGTTCTCGCCGGTTGCGGTGACGCGATTGATTGATAGTCACCTCTCTGGACGAGATAATCACGCCCACGTTCTTTTTAGCCTGATGGTGTTAGAGCGTTGGGCGGAGTCCGCTTTGGACGAGGTTATTTGAACAGCGGCTGATGACCTCTAGGGAGTTGTCCAGGTGCCGCCTATCTGACCATGCCCGTCCCAGTGAATCCGAGGGTTGGTACCACCGGCGCCTAGTACGATATCAACACTAAATGGATTGTCAGTCGATCCGTCGACTTTGTACGCGACCGTATCTTTCCCGAGCGGACCGGTGATGTTTATTCGTCGTCCCCAGTTCGGATCTTCGGCATGAAGCCGTTCGGCGACTTTTTGCGTAAAGTCGGTTACATGAATACCTGAGGAAGGGTAGCCGGTTTCTGCGGCAATCTCTTGAACGATCGCAAAACGATTTGGCGGAGGGCAGCATCCCGATGTTGAAGGGGGCGGAATGTCAGGTGTTGTATCTTCCGGAGTTTGGAATACTTGGGACGCTGTCCAGTTGCTGGCTTGTGTGCCGGCCCCCGAAGACACGCGCCAGTACAGAGTGGTGTTGTGAGGAAGAATTGGTGAGACAGTTCCCGTTGTTCCCGTTGGCGAGGCGTTTTGCTCAAAGGATGCAACAATATTATTGATGTTTGGATCGGTGCCGACTTGAAAGTAGATGGTGACGATCCCCGCCGGTCCATCAACAGTACCGTTTGTAATCGTGAACGTCGGTGTGGTGGAGGACACACGAGTGTTATCGATCGGGGAGATTGGTATCGGTGTGCCGAGGGTGACAGGTTGTTGCGCTGTCTGGAACGTTTGAACACTAGACCAGATTCCCTTAACGGCACCTTCTTTTCCGTTGGCGATCGCTCGGCTTCGCCAGTGATAGTGAGTGTTCCATGCGAGTGGGCCAGCTTGCGCTGTTGTTAGGGTGTTGCCAGCAGACATACTCGACGCGTGAACAATATTTGAGAAGGTGTGATCCGTTGAGACTTCAAACCGGTAGGTCGTGGAGAGACTCGTCCCAGTGATCGCGGCATTTGTGATGACGAGCGATGGTTGGTTCATGCTGGCGATGGTTCCGTTCAGTGGGGAGACGGCTGTTGGTTGGCCCACAACGAGTGGTGTGAAAAGTTCGAATGAGGCCGTGGCTGAGTATGGACCAGTATTGGCTCCATCTAATGCACGGACTCTCCAGTAGTACTGGTGGTCGTTGTCGAGAGTCGTCTCCAGCGTATATCGCTCAGTCGGACTTCCACTGGGAGGAATATTTTCAGCCGCATAGATGATGCTCGTAAAAGAGGTGTCGGCACTGACCTGTAGTTCATACCAAAAAGTTCGTTCACTGTTTGATGTGGACTGATTAAAGGTCAAATGAATTGGTTGGTCTGTCATCCGGACTAGGTGACCTTCCGTTGGTTGCAAGCTTGCTGGCGATGAGATTGCAACGCCTTCGATTGGACCTGCAATCGAAGGACTAAGCGGATTCCGGCTTTTTTCGGTTCCACAGGCCGTAATGAAGCACGCCAGAGAGAAAACGCCGGCGATGTGAATGAGTTGCTGTGAGTTGTACCGCATCGTAAGTAACCGCATACTGCACGCCTCTCAAGGTGTATGTGGTGAGGCGCTTAAACAGAGAACCGACGTCTTGATATTTGTCGGTCGTACGCACGACACGGGATAGATCGATTCCAGTCGTTTATGGAGGAATGTCGTAAGTGGCGCAGTAAGTTGGTGTTAGAGCTGAGCAGTCACACGGGCAGCTCATAGATATCTTGAGTGTCGGCAATTTCTGCCGCTATTCGTTCGTTCGACCAGTCCAGTTCCTGAGCCATGGTCTCGGCGGCTGTGCGGAGCGCTGTCTCGTCGGGTTGCCCAGCGGATCCAGCCTCGGTTCGTCTGAGGAGAGCATCTGACAGATGTACGGCCATCTCTTCTCGGACAGCATGTGTTACTTCGGCGCGTGTGATTGCACAGTCAGAACTCAGGGGTTCGCCATCCTCCGGTGTATTTCGAATGGTTTCTAAGAGACGCGTATGAGTCGACCCGTATGTCCGTGCTAAGCGCTCGCGGGTATTGTGATCGGGAACTGGCGAACTGTTATTTGTTGCGGATTCGAAGAATTTACGGACGTCATTAAGCGTCCCACCGATGACAGGCGTGTTGTGTGTTTGACACGGAGTCGCAGCTAGATGGAGTACGGAAAATACCGTATCAATTGCTTGCTGTGCCGTATATCGCGCGGTTGTATAGCGGACGCCAAGAATACTAATTAAGCCAGGAAGTCCGTCTTGTCGATGGTCACGCACAGCGCTCTGTTTAAGCAGACTGACACCAGTGGCACTGTTTTCCTGACTTGGGAGCAAACCTCTGTGGACTAATCGTATGTCCTTAAGCTCGGCACTTAATCCGGGAAACGCGTTGTTAATGTCTCGAAGGAATTCTTCGATTTCCTGGTGTGTGACGGAGAGCGTGTCAGGAATGGACTTAAAGTGAGTGTGACTGGTGCCGGCTAGAGTAAATCCTCGCCAAGGCGCGAGGAAGAGCAATCTCGAATTGTTCTGTCCGCCGACCGCATGCTGGAGCGCCATTGGTTTTTCCAGAATAAGGTTCATCGCCTTAGACAATCCGTGGGGTAATGTGGGTCGCGCGTCAGGCATTAATTTCGTCAGGAGAGAGGGTGCCCACGGTCCTGCTGCGTTCAACACGACGCGTGCTCGTATATCAAACTGTTCCCCATTGAGACGGTCACGGACGGTAATACCGTTGACGCGACCATTGTGTCGGTTGGCTCCAATGCATTCGACGTAGTTGGCTACGACGGCGCCCTTTTCCTCGGCAGATAGTACGAAGGACAAGTTGACTCGGTCACTGTTGTACATTTGGCAGTCAAACCATTTGATTCCACCTGTAACGCCGGCCGGGTCGATGAATGGATTGAGTCGTAGACATTCCGCGCGCGAGAGTAGTCGGCTATGCGGCAGATGGTTGGCTGGGTCGACACCATAATTGCGGTCACCGGCCAAAAGATCGTTGAGTGCAAAGCCGAGTCGCATGAGCCAGCGATGCCGAGAAAACGATCGGTCGGTCGGAATTACAAAAGGCATTGGATGGATCAGGTGTGGCGCGATACGGCTAAGTGCGCGACGTTCCTGGACAAATTGTCGCAGTCCAAGGATATTCCCTGATTGCAACAGACGGACGCCACCGTGCACCGTTTTGGCACTATTGAATGATGTGCCGCTTCCGAAATCGGCACGGTCAATCAGTGCCACAGATAATCCCCGTAGCGCAGCATCCCAGGCAGCAGTCGTTCCGTAGATACCTCCGCCCACAACAACGACGTCAAAGTTGGTGTCGGCGAGTCTCCCTAAGTCCCTCTGCACAGGGCATATACTACATCCCGTGCATCATGCCGATGGATTAATCACACAGATCACAACCTACTGGAACCACAGTATTCACGATCTTGAAATGACAGAACATCCCGTCGGGTCGTTGGAGTTTTTCGATGATCTTGATGACTATCGATTCGACAAACTCCGCTATTTGCCACGGGTTGTTGATTTCACGGGATACCGTGGGCAGCATCTTTTAGAGGTCGGTTGCGGAGTTGGCACCGATCTACTGAGATTTGCCAAGGGTGGTGCTTGTGTGACCGGGGTTGACCTGTCGACTCAGGCAATTGAGCTTGCCAAGACAAATTTTGCATTACATGAAGCGCCACAGACGGCTAGTTTCCAAATTCAGAATGGAGAAGCGCTGTCGTTTGAAGACAATACGTTCGATGTTGTGTATGGGCACGGTGTGTTGCAGTACACGGCTGATCCAGAGCGGATGATCCGTGAATGCCACCGCGTGTTGAAACCCGGTGGTCAAGCTATTTTTATGGTCTATAACCGGTTTTCGTGGCTTCAGGCGCTCTCGAAGGTAATGGGTGTTAGCTTAGAGCATGCAGACGCTCCGGTACTTCGACTGTTTTCAATTCGTGAGTTTCGGCGTATGTTGGCCAGTTTCCCTGAGGCGGAAATTGTCCCCGAACGGTTTCCAGTCCGGTCTCGATTGCATAAAGGATGGAAAGGTACTCTTTATAACGGAGTGTTCGTCAAAGCATTTACTGCCATCCCTCTTGGGCTCGTTCGTCCACTGGGATGGCATCTCATGGCGTTTTGTCGCAAGTAGTGTTCGTTACGAAGAGTGTTTAGTCGTCAACTCGGTAATTGAAACGCGACGGAATGCGCGTCGATCAAATGGCAAGACTGTCGCTTGCAAGAAGTGATAGAGCGATTTGATGGCGAGGGCGAGACGGGCAGGTGCGCACTGTTCAATCGGGTGTAGACCTTCCGCTGTCTTGATGTGAGTTGCTGTTTTTTCGTCTGCTGCGTGCCATTGAGTGACATAGTCGCTTTGTTGTGGCGTTACCGTAAATATCGGCTTGATGGCAGTGCGTTGCGCTACGACGCAAAGGTACGTTGGCCGGAATGTGCGTAGTTGGACCCGTCCGCGTGCGTCCACTGGGTCCGTAACTTCGTACCAGTGCGGTGATGATGTTTCAGTAACGAGGAGCCGTGTGACGGTAAAACCATTGCTTTCAGACAGCACGCGATAGAACAATTCAGGAGAGAATTGATAGAACCCGTGTCCAGCTAGATTATTTACATTTGTAATGGACAGTAGATGGCCGCCGAGTTGTACCATCTGCATGCAGTTTCGAATGGCTTCGGGGAAATTGAATACGTGTTCAAGTGTGCCTGAGTCAACAACGGCAGTGAAGGATGCTGCGTGTTCGGAGGGTATGGGTTGATTCAAGTCGAGGACACACGATGCGCCCTCGTAGTCCGATGCGTCGAATGATTCTGTGTGGGTCGCACCTAACAGTCTGAACAAAGGCTCACTATAGCCCTGCGCTTCTTCAAGGAGACGCTGAGCCGTTTCACTAGTTGTTGTGATGCCAAATGCTGACAAGCGTTTCGCTAGACCAGATTTAGTGATGTAGAGCCGTTGTCTTCCGATCGTTGCTGTCTGTTCGAAAGAGACACCGAGCTGACGGGAAGCGAGTAAGAATTGTGTGGCTTTATCGTCGAGACCCATAGTTGTCGCTGTGACACTTTAGCAACTAATGATTCGCGGTTTCTGTTTATTCTGAATCGTGCCGCGTGACATAGACCGCTGCATTGCCGCCCGTCGACCCATCGACCGTCACCGTCTGATTCGATGAAACATTGGACACGATTCGTGTTGTGCCGTCGCTAAAGGTGACCGACACATTGACGGTTGTGACATTGCCGAGGCCAACGTGAAGGACTGGGTCATCTTGTCCGAGATAGCCGTTGTTACTCCGGCTTTCTCGGCTGGCAATCGTCTGGGCAGCGGCGTTTGAAGCATCGGAGATGGTTACTCGGGCGCCAAAGGCTCCAATTTGACCTTGCGGTGAGAGCAGTTTGATTTTGAGCCACCGTCCTCCGTTGACATTGTTTCGGACTAACCAGTTGCGACTCCGTTTTACGCCGACGGCAAAATCCATGTCGCCATCATTGTCGATGTCAGCAAAGGCGATAGCACGGGGGTCATTTATGCCGTCGACAGGTACTGAGGGACCTGATGCAAAGGATCCGGAGCCTTCATTGATGTAGACGCGGTCATCTCCGGCAAATGCAAGGTCGATGTCTCCGTCATGATCCAGGTCGGCGAAGGCTCCCATATAACCGTCGATTCCATTAAAACTTCGGAGAAATGAAAAAGTGCCGGCGCCAATATTACGATAGAGGTGTCCAATCGTGTCTCCAGCAGAGTCGAGGCCGACCACAACCATATCGAGGTCCCCATCATTGTCGATGTCGCCGGTTGTTATGCCACTATAGGCACGATGGATGATGCCGATAGTGTCCGGGTCAACCAATGAGAAGTTTCCGGAGCCATCATTTTTCAGGATGATCATGTCGCCATCACGATTTCCGGCGATCAGGTCGACATCGCCGTCGCCATCGTAGTCCGTATCTGTCACGCCCTGTCCAGCCAGCGCGGTATACGCAGCGCCACTCGTAATTTCAGTGAATTGGAAATTACCATCATTACGAAACAGTTCATTTCGTTCACTCGCGGGATCTCCTGCCCCGAGCCAACCATTAACTGCGAAAATATCCAGGTCACCATCGCGGTCCATGTCGAAGGTGACGATGCCACGAGTGCCAGCGTCGCGGTCACGTATTGAGGCCGGTGTGACGTCGGTGAAGGTGCCGCTGTCGTTGCGATAAATATTGTTTGCTAATCCGCTGCTTCCGGTTCCCGTTGTTCCATTCACAAGGTCGAAGTCACCGTCGTTGTCGAGGTCACCGAAGACCGCACCGTGTGAACCTGCATCGAAATCCGCAACCCCACGTGATGTCCCTGACTCAAGGAATGTGCCGGCGCCTTGATTTACAAAGAACAGGTCGGCGACCGGGTCGTTGAAATGGTTTGTGATGTACAGGTCAGGCTGGCCATCACCCGTGGCATCAGCGAAGGCGGCGCCATGGCCACCGAGGGGAATCGAAGGCGGTCCGGACAGGCCAGCCGCAACCGAGATATCAGTGAAGCTCAACGGGTTCGCCGGTGGCGGAGTTGGTGTCGCGGGTGTTTCGAATGTCCAGAGGTCGGTCCAAGGGCCGCTTGCACCATCCAGTTCTGCCTGTACACGCCATTGATAGATGCGACTAAAGTCGAAGGGGCCGGCGTAGGAAAACGTTGTCGTGGCGCTTCCTGATGAGACCAGTGAGGATGCGAGTAGAACGAGACCGTCAGTTGCGTCGTATACCTCGAAGCGATAATTGAATATGGCTGTTGAGTAGGTACCACGTGCATTCGATGCTGTCAGGCTTACCGAGGTCGGCAGTTCTTCAAGTTGTGATCCATGGATTGGTGTCAACGGTACCGGCGCATTCGACTTCAGTAAGTGAGATTGCCCGACTGTATCTAAAGGAAGAAGCACAAAACCAATATGTAGTACGGCAACTAGGAAGTATTGGAATCGGTGTTTGTTGACTATTTGGCTTCCCAAAACAGGGAGAGTATAAACCACGGCTTTCTACTGTTCGGACTAGATGTTGTTGAAGCTAAATTTAACCACAGACGATTAGCCGAGGCTGTTGCGATTACGCAGGTAAAGAAACAAACCAGGGATGGTGCAAAACACGCCAAGCACGACGATGAGCGTCGATAGGGCAAAGGATTGTGCACCTGAGATGCCCAGTGGTTGCAGTAGCCAGACAACGATACCTTGTGGAACTCCAATGCCTGCGATAGAGACGGGCAGCATAAAGGCAAGTAGCCCAATGGGCATAAAGCTCAAGTAGTAGGTAAGGTCGACATTGAGACCAAGGCCAGATCCTAAAAGGAAGACTTCAAAAATACGGAGTGCTTGAACGAGGAGTGACTGCAAGAACACGATTGCGAGGACGCGATAACGTGTTCGAAACAGCGCGATATTATCGGCCGTTTCGATGATCCATTGACCGATCGGATGCTGTCGAATCTGCGTCGGGAAAATTAGATTCGTGAGATAGTCGCCGAAAAAAGCTGTGGTGGTTGCGATAACAGTTACAACGCTGATGGTCGTAACGAACAGTCTGAGCGGATTCGTAGCATCGTCCGATGTAAGAGAAAGGCCGACGACGGCGAGCAGCATGAGTGCAGTCACGCCGAGGAGACGATCCACAGCGACAGACGCGACGGCCGCACGGCCATTATCGGTGTGTTGAGATAGTGCGTAGGCGCGAGTGATATCGGCGCCGCCAGTCGGGAGTGCGGTGCCAATAAATGAACTTACTAGAAATATTCGACCCGCACTCCAGAAAGAGATTGCGTCACCTTGTGACCGGATCAGTACGATCCATCGGCCAATCATGGTCGCCCGAGTGATCGCATCGACCACAACCGCCGCAAGCAGATACCTTGGATTAACGGTCGTCATCGCGCGCCATGCTTCACCTCCATCGAGTGTGCTCAGCAGGTACGCGAGGACTGAGGCGCTCAGGAGTACACGAAACCAAAAAGAGCGAATCAAGCTAGCAATCACAAGCCTGTAACTTTATGTTGTTTAGGCGTGTTGGTCTGACGGTAAGCATCGGGCTGTCACACAATCTAGCGAAATGCGACCACTTCATAATCAGTTAGCCAAGACAGAACGTCGATTGTGGCGGGAAGATGTGTCGTCTGTCCAGACGCGAAAAGGTTACGAAGTGAAAGCGATGGCCGGCGATGAGGTGACGCCGATCTACGAACGTCTTAGTTCTCTGTTAGTCGTGCCTATGGTTTGACCCAAGTGCCCCCAACGTACCCATGGGGATCCCAATGGACTTTTGGGCTGGAACTTCCTGCGCCAGAGACGATGTCGATGCTATACGGCCGTCCGTCCGTTGCTTTGTATGCCACGGTATCCTTGCCCAGCGGTCCCGTGATATTGATACGGCGCCCCCACCGGTTATCTTCCGCGTAGAGTTTTTCGGCCACTTTCTGGGTCAGCGTTCGTACATCTACCCCTGAACCGGGGTAGCCGATTTCAGCTGCGACCTGTTGTACGACTGTGAGTCGGTTCGCTGGGGGACAGCAGTTATATGGCGCATTCGCACCGGTTGCGGAGGCATCGGCTGTTTTAAAGACCTGCCACTCCGTCCAGTCACTCGGTTCAACTATTACGACTGTGTTTTTCGGGAGAAAATGAGTTTTTTCACCGTCGTTTTTGCCACGCGCACGCCAGTAATACGTTGTCGAGGCGGTTAATTCTGTCTCGGTAACCGACCCGGCTGGTCGCAATGCGATACGTGTACTGCCATCACGTGCCTGTGTCGAGGCTGTTACGAAGACAGTCGACGCACTGGGAGAAGTCGCCACCTGAATCTCGTAAATAATCGACCCAATATCAGCAGCCGTACCTTCGTTGGTACCATTCGTAACAGACATATGCGGGGTGAAATCCGTGATGGTTTCACCATTAATTGGAAATGTCGGAGTCGGGGTTCCGATAACAACAACCGCCTTTGGTGGAACTGGAGCAGCTGCGGTTGTGAATGTCATTGTTGTTGACCACGGACCGTAGGTATCGGTTGTCCCATCATTCAGGACGGCGCGCGCTTTCCATGAGTAGGTCGTTTCGGCGTCCAGTAATTCCGTAACCTGGTACGAGGTGGACCCGGAGGTGCCTTCATCTTGACGGGTAGTTTCAACCAAGGCTAGGCCGCTACCTTTATATAACGCAAACGCGTAGCTAAATGAATGAGTCGCATAGCTGGCAGTGGCATTTGTCACCGTGAGCGTCGGAGCAACAGCGACTACTTCGTTATTTAACGCACGGTCTGTCGCGCATTGCGTGGTGGTACACGGGATGTCGGTTGTACCGCTTGCCGGTGACGTTGGGGTTGGGGCGCTCGCTTTGAGCGTAACGGTCTCCGTTCCAAGTGAGTCCAGATTAGCAGTAGCTGTTTGAATGAGCCCTGGCGCACTAAACGTATCCGCTAGCTGCGGAACTGCACTTGGCGATACGGGAGATGAGGCGCTGTTGTCGTCACTGCAGCCCAGTGAAGCAAAAGCGAGACTGCTGATACAAAACGCTAGAGCGGCGATACGGTAACTAAAGATCACAGGACAAATCCTTCAGAGATAAAAGACCAAAAGGAGAAACCGTTAACACGGTACAATGAATCACTTTCCGTCGATGTACTGCTATACACAACAAATAAGAATGCGTATGGTTGCAGACGCGAAGGATAATACCTGAAAACATGCGATAGAGTGAAAAACAGAAACGCTATATCGGTGTGGTAAGATTCGGCGTTTGTTTACTTGGAAGAGAGCGCTAATCAGCACGGTCTTTTTGCGTGCAGGGGCATAGAGAGTATTGATGGGAATTCGTTTGGTACAAGTGACAACGACGGTCACGTTACTGCTAGTGAGTCTGTTGGTATGTGGGGCAAGCGACGCGGTGGCGCAATCACAGTGGAAGACGCTTACCGACCGAGCCTACATCAATATAAATGGTGCATTTCAAGGAACATCGGACGCGGCGTTTACAGAGACCCTCACTGATACACTTTATGGTGAAGCTGCCACCTACGAGTTAAAAAATGGCCTATCCATTGGCGGCTCAACGTTTGATGTTGGGTTTGGCGCTCGTGTCTGGAACAATGTGGCTGCCGGTCTTTCGATTTCATCAGTGACCACGTCGAGTTCGCTGAGTGCGACCGGGACAGTTCCACACCCGTTGTTCTATAACCGGTCTCGAAACGTCACCTATCAGGACAGCGATCTGTCACAAAGTAACCTTGCTTACCACGTTCAAGTTAGCTGGTTCGTACCGCTCAGCGATGACTTCGATGTGGCTATTTTTGCGGGCCCGTCTTTTTTTACGATTGACCATCGCCGCGGCACACTTCCCGTTTCAATTGAAAATAGTGGCACCCTGCTGAACAACGCCGTTATGACGAAGCTGGCGACGCAAACGTCCAGTGGAACTGCGACCGGCGTGAATGCCGGTATTGATGCGACCTACCACTTGATGGAATTTATGGGTGCGGGCGTTGGTGCTGGCGTTATGGTACGTTGGTCCAGTGGATCGGTTGACCTGGCCACCGCCAGTGGAACGCAGTCGGTCGATGCGGGTGGAGTCCAAATCGCCGTTGGTGCGAGGCTGCGGTTCTAGTTCTAATCGAAGTACTTCGGTTAGACGCGCAACCGCGGGGGACAGGATGTGAAGCGCGCCCCACGCATACTAATGTTGGCCCCTGAGCCTTTTTTTGAGCCTCGAGGGACTCCCTTTAGCGAATATCATCGGATCAAGGTACTTGGCGAACTCGGGTACGAGGTCGATCTCGTCACCTATCCCTTTGGTCGAGATATCAGCATGGCGCATCTCCGGATTGTGCGGTCTGCTCGACCCCCGTTCATCAGGGGAGTCCGAATCGGTCCGTCGATGGTGAAAGTGCTCCTTGATCTTTTTCTGGCAGTGACGGCATTTCGGAGAGCCCTAATGGTTTCGTACGATGCGATTCATTCGCATGAAGAAGCGGGTTTGCTGGGGGCCGTCCTGTCTGAAATATTGGGAATTCCGCACTTGTATGACATGCATTCGAGTTTGCCGCAGCAATTACAAAACTTTCAGTACTCAAAGTCGCCGCTGATGCGTGGATTGTTTGAGCGGGCTGAACGCAAAATGATCGATAGTGCTCGTGTGGTGATTACGATTTGTCAGGAATTACAGGACTCGGTGGTCGCAGTCGGAGCCGGCGACCGGTCATTTTTAATTGAAAATGTCATGGGTGGAGACATGACGCGTGCCGAAGAGGACCTCGCAGTCGCCGAGACTGTACGAAGGGATTACGGGATTAGGTCGGATCAACCGCTCATTCTTTACACTGGAACGTTTGAAGAATATCAGGGGCTTGATCTACTCACATCAGCGGCGGCTTGTCTGGCGAAAAGTTGTGCAGAGGCGCGCGTGCTGGTTGTCGGTGGAGAGCCTGCACAAGTAGAACGCGCGCGTAAAGTGGCTGATGCGACCGGGAGTCCGATGGTGTTTGCGGGGCAGAGGCCACCGGAAGAGATTCCTAGTTTCATCGCGGCCTGCGACATTCTAGTTTCACCGCGCGTGTCTGGCACGAACACACCGCTGAAGATTTATTCGTACTTGCGTTCAGGGCGGCCCATTGTGGCGACCGACTTGCGGACGCATACACAAGTATTGACATTAGAAACAGCAGTTCTTGTGTTGCCAGAGGCAGAGTCGCTTGCTGCTGGGCTTCTACGGTTAATTGAACAGCCCGGGGAGCGACAGGTTCTTTCGGACGCTGCAAGAAAGTTGGCGGACACACGTTACAGTCGCGATATGTATGTGTCTCGGACGGCGGCTGCTTATAACATGTTGCTCGGGAACCAAGACGGGAATCGCGAATCATACGAAGGGGTGCACGCTTAACGTGAGAGCGCTTGTAACGGGTGTGACTGGGTTTACAGGAGGACACCTAGCCCTTCATTTGCTGCGTCATGGTTATCACGTGCGGGGACTGGTCCGTTGTGAGAGCCTCGGTCGAACGGCGTCTCTCATTGATTCTGGTGTTGAAGTCGTTCAGGGGGACTTGACCGTTCCAGCGTCGCTTGAGGCGGCCTGTCAAGGAGTCGACGTCGTCTTTCATATTGCTGCGACCTACCGGACCGCTGGTCATGGTTCGTCAACCTATCATTCGGTGAACGTTGTGGGCACGGAACATCTTCTCGAGGCTGCATTATCTGCTGGTGTTCGCCGCGTCGTGCATTGCAGTACAGGTGGTGTGCACGGGCATATCGAACATCCGCCGGCAAATGAAGAGGCGCCGCTTTCTCCCGGAGACATCTATCAACGTACGAAACTTGAAGCCGAGCAATACGCCGGCCGGTTTGGCGCCAACAACGATATTGAGGTTGTGATTGCGCGACCCATTGGTATTTATGGTCCAGGAGACACACGGTTCCTTAAGATGTTTCGTCTTGCACGCGGTCGGATCCCGCTGCTTGGAGACGGCCAAGTGTTTTATCACCTCACATTTATCGATGACCTTGTGGACGGCTTGCGCCGTTGCGGCGAGAGTCCGGCTGCCGTCGGACGCACTTACTTACTTGCTGGTAGCGAATATACGACGCTGAAAGAATTGATGAGTTTGATTGCGACCGAACTAGGCGCATCGCCGCCACAGTGGCACTTCCCGGTATGGCCGGTCTGGGCCCTCGGGGCATTGTGTGAGTTTGTGTGTGTTCCATTCAAGATCGAACCGCCGTTATACCGTCGGCGTGTTGATTTTTTTATTAAGAGTCGTGCGTTCGATACGACCCGGGCTAAGAGAGAACTGCTTTTCTCACCTGAGACAACATTGCGGGATGGTATTCGGAAAACTGCAGACTGGTATTCTGAACAGGGACTGTTATGACCCATGCCAATGGAGTTTCCACGGGTGAGCGACTGAATGTCGTGCAGATTTGCGATCATCTTGGGTGGCCGGGTTCTCGCATGCACGGTGTAAAGAGATTATTTGCATGGATGTTGCCGCGGTTTCGATCGGATCGCTACCGGGTATCCCTGATTAGTTTGCGTGAACCAGACACATCGGAGGATCGCCTGGAAGACATGGGCATTGATGTGACCTATATGTCTCGGTCGAAGTTTGACCCGATGACGTTACCCGCATTGTTGACGGAACTGGATCGACAGCGTGCGGATGTGCTGCACATGCACGGTTACGGCGCCACCACATTCGGCCGATTGGCTGCAGCGCGTCGAGGTCTTCCGACAGTTCTCCATGAGCACGCTAACCTGACGGACACGCCGTGGTTTCAGAAAGTCGCAGATCGTCTTCTTGAGCCGTACACTGATCTTGCGATTGCTGTGTCACGATCTACAGCCGAGTTTGTCGTGAATGCGCGTTTAATTCCAGAGCATCGTACGCGGGTTGTCTATCTCGGGGCGCCTGTAGAGGAATTTTCGCAGGCACGCACCTCGGAGCAGCGGTGCCGCACGCGAGAACAGTTAGGGCTTCCGGTTGATCAACCAGTTGTCGGAACTGTAACGAGGTTGATGCCATCGAAAGGCAACCAGTACTTCGTCGCTGCGGCTCGTGCGATTTTAGAAAAGGAACCCAATACGTACTTTTGTGTCGTCGGTGAAGGAGAACTGCATGCGGAGCTTAAATCACAAGCAGTTGAACTCGGCCTGGGGGAACGCGTCATCTTTCCCGGGTTTACCCGTGATGTTGCAGGGGCCTTTGATGCATTCGACGTGGTGGTGTTTCCCTCTCTGTGGGAAGGAACGCCACTCACTGCGTTCGAGGCACTTGCTGCTGGTCGACCTATCGTTGCAACGGATGCTGATGGGCTTGTTGACATACTCCATGACGGCCGTGATGCCATCGTCGTTCCGAAGCGTGACAGCAATGCGATCGCGGAAGCGGTCGTGAGGCTTTTACGAAGCTCAGAGGCACGGCTCGAGTTGTCGGCTGGCGCACGGGAGACCGGGGCAGGATATGACATCGATACTTTTGTCCGCAAGATGGAACAGTTGTACGAGTTGATGTGCAGCGGCCCGCGTGCGAGTGGCCGAAACGGAGTGGCGGCGTCTGATCTCAGTTTCTTGTCTGGGACAGCGAATCCTTCATAATCACAGAGTGCCGATAGTGGGAACGGAACAAACTGGGATAGCTCGGTTGTTACGGCGTGTTGATACCGGCCTGGCAGCGACGCTGGTGGTGTTTGCTATTGGCAGTTACGCTGCATTATCGGTTGATGTGGGTCGTACCGCGTACGGTCTGAAAGGGGATGAAGCGACCTATGTTGCCATGGCGTTGAGCATGGCGCACGACCGCGATCTCGTCTATGAGCCTCGTGACATTGAACGTTTTTACCATGTGTACCATCGGGGGCCAGAAGGAATTCATCTCAAGCGTGGTGGGGATGGACGAGACGACCGGCTTTATTTTGGGAAAGCGTTCGCATATTCCGTTGCAGCAGCTCCGTATGTATGGCTCCTAGGCCTTAACGGTATGTGGGTCTTTCACCTCACGCTGTTTGCCGGCATGTTGTTTCTCGGCTATCGATTTCTTCTGGTCAGGTCGTCAGAGTGGCTTGCGCTTACGTACACGCTAGGGTTCTTTGGGGCGACCATCGTTCCGTTGTATGCCGTGTACATGACATCAGATCTTTTCCATACAGCGCTTGTGTTTTATGCCTATTTCCTTTGGTTTTACAAAGAGATTGCACCGCGGGATGACGGCTTTTTGGGTGGGCGTTTGCACGGTCGGTGGACCGACATTGCGGCTGCGGTGTTGCTAGGAATAGCGATCTTTTCAAAACCGACAAATGTGTTGCTGCTTGCGCCTCCGGTGCTTCTTGCGTGGTCCCGTGGACGGGTCCGCGCTGGTTTTGAAATGGGTGTCGTGTGCGGATCTGTTGGTCTTGTCGGGTTACTCATGACTGCGTTTGCAATGGGAGAACTGGACAGTGACCTCCGTCTCATGGAGTTGTTGTTTGTCTTTCAAGGCGGGGACCGAAAGATTTTCTTTGGGACGTTTCCATTTGAACAGCCGACGGCGACGTTTGATGCACTTGGCATTGGCATGACTACGAATGAGTTTGTTGTTGAAGAATCACTTGGCTTGGTTGGATTTCTGAAACTACTTGGCCAGAACCTGGTCTATTTCGTATTCGGTAGGCATTTTGGGTTTCTCCCCTATTTTTTCCCCGGGCTTGTGGCTCTTGCTCTATTTCTTCGGAGGAGTACGGAATGGACCGTGTGGCGGTGGGTGATTGTTGGAACCGCGATAGCCGGAGCACTATTTCTCACCATTTACATGCCCTACACATGGTCTGGCGGCGGCGGCCCTGCCGGGAACCGCTATTACCTTGGGTATTACCCGGCGTTCTTTTTTCTTACGCCAACGTTGGTTGGAGGCGTAGCGGCGGCGGTAGCGTGGTTGGGCGGAGCATTATTTACCGCTCATATCCTCATGAACCCATTTATTTCGGCAGACCAACCATTTTTAGCTGTTGAACGAGGAATGTTGCGTGCATTGCCCGTCGAATTGACGATGGTCAATGATTTGCCCGCAAACCTTACGCGGCCACCTCGAGCGAGACTTCCATTCGGTGACCCACCGGTTTTGTTATATTTTTTGGACCGGAATGGGCACACGCCTGAGCCGCCTGGCATTTGGGTGAATGCAGGGCAGCGCACGGAAATTGTTGTTCGCAGTGGACCACCGATTTTGGATTTTACGTTAACGCTAGAATCGCCGGTTCCCAATACCGTGTGGGCAAGTATGGGTGGACGGACACATGCGGCTGAACTTGAAGCCGGTGTAAAAGCGCAGATAACGCTTGTTCCAGAAGGTGTGTATTCGCGTCGGGGATGGTCGTATTTACTGTCTCTCGAGGCGAAGGAGGGCTTTGTTCCTCGATTACTGTATCCAGATTCAACAGACCCCCGGTACCTCGGCGTCTCGGTAAATATCACATCGACTTTGGGGGACGACAGTGGGCAAACGCTACACGGCTGGTAGCGATGGGCTGGTAGGCAAGTTCTGTCGTTCAACCCAGTGGTGAGAGTATCCTTCCTGCTGTGTCCCGTATCGCTGTTGTTACCTCTCATCCACTATTTGCTGCTGGGGGGCATCTTGTAATTGCGCGCGCACTCGTGACGGCGCTCGAAGAGTTTGGGCATGAGGCGTCAGTTATTCTGACGCCTCAAAATCGATTCGGCCGACAGGGAGCTGCGTATCTTTCGACGTGGCTGATGGATTTAGGTCAGGCTCATGATGGCAGTGCCGTCGATCAGGTTATCAGCCTTCGCTATCCAAGTTATGCCGTTCGACACCAGCGGCATGTGTGCTGGCTTAATCACCGAATGCGTGAGTATTACGACCAATGGCCTCGTTTCGCGCAGTCGTTATCCTGGAGAGCGAGAACGAAAGAACGTGCACGGCGCGCACTGACACATGCGGCAGACCGTTACTTTTTAGACCATTGCGTCACTCGGTTGTATGCGCAGTCCCATACGATTCAATCACGATTAGCCCGGTGGGGACGTCTGTCAGCAGAAGTGTTACATCCGCCACCGCCACCTCGTTCCTATCGGTGTGACCGGTACGGAGATTACATTTTGGTGGCATCACGGTTGACCCCGCTCAAACGCGTTCACTTAGTACTTGATGCCTTGCGTCAACCAGCTGCGCAGATGGTTCGCTGTGTCGTCGTTGGTGATGGTGAATCTCGAGATTCATTAGTTGAATTGGCTAAGGAATACGGATTAGAAGCCCGCGTGACGTTCACCGGCCAGGTCAGCGAAGCAGAATTGTTAGATCATTTGGCGCGATGTCGTGCGGTTTGTTTTCCGGCGCGAGAAGAGGACTACGGTCTTGTTACAGTAGAGGCCTTTGCGTCTGGAAAAGCAGTGATTACATGCGCTGATAGTGGAGGTCCGACAGAGCTAGTACATAACGAAACGAATGGACTAGTTGTTGAACCGACTGCAAGTGCTCTGGCCGTGGCATTGGCACGTATTTCGGAGGATGCACCGCTTGCAGAATCTTTTGGTACCGCTGCGATTCAGCAAGTGACTGCAATGACGTGGGAGCGGGCGTTAGCCCGCTTACTTCTTGTGTAGAGTTCGTACGTTACTAGAAATGACACGCTAATGGGGTATCGAAGTAATCTCGAAGCCAAGTTGGCCCGAAAAACCACACGCGCGATCAAAGCCTTCAATCTGATTGAGGACGGTGACCGCATAATGATCGGCCTATCCGGCGGTAAAGATAGTTGGGCGCTTATGGAGATACTAGATGTATTGAGACGGCGCGCACCGATCAGGTTTTCGCTTATTGCAGTGAATGTGGATTCGGGGTACTCGGATTATAAGCACGACGTGATCGCGCGTACATGTAAAGAGCGCGACTGGGAGTATCGAATCGAGCATACAGAGATCGGCGAGATCATGGATGACGTCCTTGACGCTAATGCAACACCCTGTTCATTGTGTGCGCGGTTGCGGCGAGGAGTGCTGTATCGAATTGCCTCAGATATCGGAGCTACAAAGATTGCACTTGGACATCATGCTGATGACTTTGTTGAGACGCTCTTACTGAATTTATTTTTTACCGGGTCACTAAAGGCAATGCCGGCACGGCTGCTCTCGGATGACCGGCAGCATGTGGTGATTCGTCCACTTGTATACGTATCTGAAGACGAAGCCCGTGCTTATACGCGAGAACGTCAACTTGAAGTGATCGGTTGTTGCTGTCCGGTTTGTGGTGATCTGAGCCTGAAGCGCCAGAGGATTAAACGGTGGTTACTTGAACTGGAGTGCGAACATCCCGGTGTCAAGCAGTCCATGCTAACAGCTCTCAGTAATGTGGCGCCCCGTCATTTACTCGATACTCGTTTGAATCCGCTCGCCGAGCTTCGGTCAGAAGTGCCGGTGCCTCTTGGCGCTGTGTTCTGATGCGGGCGGTTGTCCAACGAGTTTGTTCTGCCTCGGTTACCGTTGATGGGCGTACAGTTGGTTCGATTGAGCGCGGGCTCCTTGTATACGTTGGGGTCGGACGCGGCGATACCGATGCGGATGTTGCTTACATTGTCGACAAAATACTCCATCTTCGACTCTTTACTGATGGCGATGGCAAGATGAATCTGTCCGTAAATGGTGTGAGTGGCAGCGTGCTCGTCGTGTCCCAATTTACGCTCTTTGGAGATTGCCGACGGGGCCGACGGCCATCCTATGTGACTGCGTCTGATCCTGAGACTGCTCGTCAACAATATGAAGCGGTTGTTGCTCAGCTGCGCCGAGACGGGCTTCACGTCGAAACTGGTGAGTTTCGAACAATGATGCAAATTAATTCAATCAACGATGGTCCAATTACGGTGTTACTTGACAGCTCAAAAATGTTTTAACCGAGTGGGTGTATGCGCGGTCGAGAGTTAACCATTCTGGCGATTGGCGGGGAATCACTTCTCGTGGTGATCGCGGTTTGTTGGTGGGTCTACCGAGGCCCATCTTCCTGGCCAACAGTGGTCGGGTGGCAGGAAGATACAGTCATAGGCTTGGCTGTAGCCGTCGGATTCATGGTCATAAATTACGTTTTATTGCGGTGTGGCCCTGATGTGCTGCCGCTACGTCCTATCCGAACGTTATACCGGACGACACTACGACCGTTATTTGCTGATGTTCGCCTGAGCGATGTTGTCGTAATTAGTATTGCTGCGGGTGTCGGGGAGGAACTGTTTTTTCGCGGCGCGTTGCAGCCTGAGATTGGACTTGTGCCGGCAAGTATTGTGTTCGGACTGTTGCATATGGGGGGGCGAGGTACGTTCGTGTTCGGGTGCTGGGTCGCGGTGATGGGATTAGCGCTTGGGATGCTTGCCAATATTTCGGAAGGTTTAGTGGCCCCGATTGTCGCTCATTCCGCATATGATGCCGCAGCCATCGGCTATCTTCGGTGGGGTTCTTCGTAGCAGCAGTACAATCTTATGATGCGACAATCTGTGACATTCGTTATTCTGGTGGTTCTGTGGGGAAGTCTCTCGACTTCATTGGTTGCTCAGCAGCGACCGTTGTTGACAGAGGATCCTGAGACTATTGGTGAAGCTCGTACTTTGCTTGAGATAGGTATGAGTCATGTCTGGGACCAGCCATATTCGGTGTCTGGGTTGGAAGGGAACCGCATAAGTGCTCCGTTGCTAGGACTCAGTTTCGGTATGGGCAGGAATGCGGAAATCCAGATTGATCGAATTTCGTACGACCGTCTCAGTATTACAGATAGATTTGACGCTCCGCTTTCAAATTTGGTTGATGTGCCCGGGGAAGTGACGTCTGGGTTCGATGATGTCGTCGTCGGTGCAAAAGTCCGGCTTGTGGCTGAGGGCGAAAGGAAGCCAGCGCTGGCGCTCCGTTTTGCGACGCGCTTGCCAAATGCGAGCAATGAAACTGGTTTGGGCCTGGATACAATGGATTTCTTTCAGTCCTTGCTTATTGGAAAGACGATGCAGTCCGTTCGTGTCGTTGGCAATGTTGGGCTGGCGATCCTCTCGGATCCGACACGTGGTGACCGGCAAAATGATCTGTTGACGTATGGAGTCTCGGTCGCCCGTGCACTTACGCAGTCTGTTGAGGTGGTAGGCGAGATTAATGGACGCGTTAGTACTCGACGCGGTACACCTCCACCAGGAACGGAATCACGTGGCGGGATCGTTTTCGGGACCCGTTATACGCGTGGGTCTATTCGTCTAGATGCGGGATTTCTAACCGGACTGACCCCCCAAGATGCGAGTATCGGGGTGACAGGTGGACTCACTTGGGTCTTTGCAAGTCCGGTCAATCCATAGTTAGCGATAGCGTAATTCATGACGTTAGATTTTTTTAAAGCCCATGCCTACGGAAATGATTTTCTGTGCGCACCGGTTGACCAGACGACGGATGTCGAGTGTCGACAATTAGCCCGTCGTATCTGTGATCGTCACGTTGGCGTTGGTGCCGACGGGTTGATTTTGTATGCCTCCACGAAAGATGGGGCGACGATGACGCTCTATAACGCTGATGGTGGAGTTGCCGAAGTGTCTGGTAACGGTGTGCGGTGTTTGGCGGCATGGATAGTGAAGCAACGAAGCGAGACAATTGATGGGATGTCAAGCATTGTTATCGATACCGATGGTGGTCGGAAATCTCTTGCGTTGCTCGACCAGAATGGCCAGCGTTATGTATTTCAAGCCGATATGGGGCAGCCCATATCTTTAAAGCAGGAAGAACTGAATGTTGCCGGGCATCCCGTTCGCATCGTTAGCTTATCAGTTGGAAATCCCCAGTGTGTCGTATTAATGCCTTCATACGAAGAAGCCGAAAGCCGTTTTCAGGAACTTGGTTCGACATTGACGGCGCACGAGTACTTTCCAGACGGAACGAACGTTGAGCTTGTCGTAGTTGAGCGACCTGACCGTATCAGAATTCTGATATGGGAACGAGGCGTTGGGCCGACCTCGTCATCAGGCACGGGAGCGTGTGCCTCGGCGGTAGCTGCAGCTGGGTTTGGTGGGGCTAATCGTGTTGTTGATGTGGTGTCACAAGGGGGAGCGCAGCGAGTTGAGTGGGATACCAACAATACGATTACATTGACCGGATGGGCGGAACTTCTGGCTCACGGCCAGTGGTGGCTGTCTAAGGAGAATCAGTAGTGTTCACCATCCCAACCGCGGTGGAAGTGGCGAAGAAATAATCATGTCTCGCATTCTGTACCTCGACTGCTTTTCAGGGGCTTCTGGCGACATGATTGTGGGGGGGCTGATTGACGCAGGCGTGTCGTTTGCCCAAATTGAAGCGGTCGTCAATTCGCTCGGACTTGATGGTGTGCGTGTCTCCTATGACCGTGTCGATCGGAGTGGAATCGGTGCTGCCAAATTCCAGGTCATCGACTCAGCCAACACAGGAAGTTCTCATGGTGACCACAGCCATGACCACAGCCATGACCACAGCCATGACCACAGCCATGACCACAGCCACGATCACAGCCACGATCACCGTGGGTTGTCCGACATTACAGAAATTATCAAACGGTCTAATTTGTCTTCTGCTAGTCAGTTGAAAGCGGTATCACTCTTTCGTCGACTTGCTGAAGTTGAGGCTGAGATACACCAGATGCCGGTCGAAGAAGTTCATTTGCATGAAGTTGGTGCCGTTGATTCGATTGTCGATATCGTCGGTGCTGTCTGCGCATTTGAGTTGCTCGGTGTTGACCAAGTGATCTCGTCCCCGTTGAATGTCGGGTCAGGAACCGTCGTTTGTGCTCATGGGGAGCTCCCGGTGCCAGCGCCGGCAACGGCGAAGCTATTAGTCAACACACCAATTTATTCAGCTGGACCGGCGGTTGAACTTGTGACTCCCACGGGAGCGCTGCTTATTACGGAATATGCGGATGACTACGGCACCCTCCCCTCGATGCGCATTAATGGAATTGGGTACGGTGCTGGAGACAGAGATTTTAAAGGACGACCGAATGTGGTCCGGGCCTTCGTTGGAGAGACGACCGGTAAATCTGAAATTGAGCGCGTGGTCGTACTCGAGTGCCAGATAGACGATATGAACCCCGAGATCTACGGGCTGTTGATGGAACATCTGATCGAAGCCGGGGCACTGGACGTTTTTTATACGCCGATACAAATGAAAAAAAATCGACCGGCGACATTGATTACGGTCATTGCACAACCAGTGGATCGAGAATTATTAACGACGCTACTATTTACAGAATCAACGACTATCGGAGTTCGAGTATCCGAAATTGCCCGCGACACTCTCGACCGTGAGATTGTTTCCATTGATAGTCCTTTTGGTGCGGTTCGGGTAAAGGTTGCCCGCCGGAATGGAGAAATCTTGAATGTTGCGCCGGAATTTGATGATTGTGTTCGTGTCGCTGAGGAGCACGAACGATCCGTCAAGGACATACAAGCTGTGGTTATGAAGTCATGGCTAGACTCTGGGTTTTCTTCGTAGTTTTCTTTATCGATGTCGAAGTTCTATCTCACTACCGCGATTGATTACGTGAATAGCCGCCCCCATCTTGGGACGGCATACGAAAAGATCGCCGCTGATGTCATCGCTCGGTATAAACGTCTATGTGGCGTCGATACCCGTTTCATGATGGGGAACGATGAGCATTCGCAGAATGTTTTTCAGCGTGCACAGGAACTCAATAAAGACCCGCTAGCGTTTTGTGATGAAATGGAGTCCGCCTTCCGTGAGGTGTGGGGGCGACTCGATATTTCGTTCGATGATTTCATTCGAACGACTGAGTCGAGACATCGGATTGCGGTAACAACGCTCGTTTCTCGCATTGCGGAGGCCGGGGATATTTATGAAGGCTTCTATGAAGGGTGGTACTGCGTATCGTGTGAGGCCTTTAAGCAAGAAAAAGATCTGATAAACGGTCACTGTCCGGTACACCAGAAACCACCGGATTGGATTAAGGAAAAGAACTACTTTTTTCGATTATCTCGCTACCAACAGCGGTTGCGTGAGCATTACGACGACCATCCTGATTTCCTAGAACCTTCGAGTCGTCGTAATGAGATTTTGCGGCTGATTGAAGGTGGTCTTGAAGACATCTCGATGAGTCGAACAGGTCAGGCCTGGGGTATCCCTTTGCCGTCCGACCCGGAAAGTGTCGTTTATGTATGGGTTGATGCGTTAATTAATTATGCATCGGCGGTCGGTTACGGTCAGGATGAGTCTCTGTTCGAAAAGTGGTGGCCTGCGGACCTGCATGTAATCGGGAAGGACATCACTCGATTTCACTGCGTAGTTTGGCCTGCGATGTTAATGAGTGCGGGGTTGCAGCTGCCAAGGCAAATATTTGGCCATGGCTGGGTTCATTGGCAAGGCCAGAAGATGAGCAAATCACTTGGGACGGTTGTCGACCCACTTGAAGCTGCTGATCGTCTCGGCCCCGATCCGCTTCGCTTTTACTTAACGAAAGAGATTGCCTTCGGTCAAGACGGTGATTTTACGTGGGAACGATTTGAAGAGCGCTACAACGTTGACTTGGCGAACAATTTTGGGAACCTGGTGTCACGTGTTGTTTCAATGGCTCATAGGTATCGCCAGGGCCGTCTTGTCGTGCCGGCGCGTGAACCAGGGCCGCTGGCCGCAGTAGCGACAGATATGGTGAGTGTGTATCGTCGAGCCATGGATCGCTATGCGCTTCACCAGGGTATCGAGGCGGCATTTTCTCTTATCGATGCCACGAATGAATACATCACGACTGTTGAGCCATGGGTCGTGGCAAAGGATGCCGATCGCGGTGATGAGTTAGACCGGCAACTCTGCGATATGGCTGAATCCGTACGGATTGCGGCAATATTATTGACGCCGGTTATGCCGAGTGCGTGTCGTGAGGTGTTAGGCAGGGTTGGGGCTGTTACCGTTACAGATTCAGCTGCTGAGCTTTATCTTGATCGTGACGGGGCATGGACGACGCTACCTGGCACAGAGCGACGCTTGGTCAAAGGACCAGCGCTATGGCCACGTCTTGAGGGAGGAGCTTTGACTATGAATGATGACACCAATCAAACACCAGTTACTGAAAGTAAAGAGCCGATATCGGTAGTTGCTGAGGCGCAGGAATCGGCTGCTGCGGAAGAGCTTCGTATTTCCATTGACGAATTCTTTAAAGTGGAACTCCGTGTCGGGCGCGTTGTGATGGCCGAAGCAGTGCCGAAATCTAAGAAGCTCTTGCGCCTCGAGGTCGAGACAGGCTCAGGAATTCGGCAAATTGTATCTGGCATTGCAAAGTCTTATATGCCTGATTCCCTGGTCGGACGCCATGTCGTGTATGTCGCAAACTTGAAGCCGGCCAAACTGATGGGAATTGAATCGAATGGGATGGTGCTGGCGGCAACGGACGCCAATGGTGAGGCAGTGTTAATTGAGCCAGAGGACGTGACACGAGCTCCGGCAGGTTCTGAAGTGAAGTGATTGACTCCCATTGTCATTTGGCGGATGACGCGTTTAGTGATGACGTTGCTGCAGTGGTTGTTCGTGCGAGAGCTGCCGGAGTAGATCAGGCCCTTTGCATATTAGATGCAACGAACGATACTGAGTGTGCTCGCGCTGAACGGCTCGCATCGCTCTGGAAGACGTTGCATTTCGCCGCTGGCGTTCATCCTCATCAAGCCGGTGGTTTTGCGGAACGACTTGACAGTGTTGCTCCCGCTGTAACGGCGGTTTGTGAGCGACATGAAAGAGTTTGTGCAATCGGAGAGATCGGCCTTGATTACCATTACGATTTTTGCCCTCGTAGTACGCAAATCGATATTTTCCGCAGGCAAATCTCGCTGGCGCGTGAGTGTGGATCGCCTATTGTGATTCACACCCGTGAGGCGGACAACGATACGGTTGATGCGGTGCAAGCTGAGGCGCAAGGAGTGGTTAGGGGAGTGTTTCACTGTTTTACGGGTGGGAAGAAGCTTGCGCGGCAGGCCCTCGATTTGGGGTTTTACATTTCATTTTCAGGGATTGTTAGTTTTAAGCGTGCAGACGAGATTCGAGCGGTGGCGGCATACGTTCCTACGGACCGGATTTTGGTCGAAACAGATGCGCCTTATCTGGCTCCAGTGCCATATAGGGGTAAGCGAAATGAGCCGGCGTGGGTGGCGCGGGTTGTTGAAGTGTTAGCCGAGGTTCGAGGTGAAACCACGGGCGAAATAATCGAAGCGTCTCAAGATTCTTTCGTTCGATTGTTTGGAAATTGTGAGCTGAGTGGGGACACGCCTAAAGGGTTGGCTCGTTGACACTTGCAGCGAAATTGTGGTCTGATCGATAAGGCGTGAATCCGGTACTTAAATCTTCTGCCCCGGCTGACCTCACACAAATCTTCGAGCCTATTCGCACGGATCTCGATGCTGTTGAGGAAGCCTACGCGAACCATATCCAGTCCCGTGTGGAATTAATCCCGCAGATAGCCCGCTACATCCAGACGAGTGGCGGTAAGCGGGTTCGTCCTGCATTGCTTCTGATGGCATCACGGCTAACTGGCTATAAAGGCGACAGGGCCGTGCTGTACGCGTCGGTTGTCGAATTTATTCATACAGCGACGCTTGTCCACGATGACATTATCGATGAGGCGGACGTTCGGCGTGGTCGTGTCGCCGTGCACTCTCGGTGGGGGAACGATATTACTGTCTTGTTGGGTGATTATCTTTACATTAAGTCGATGGGGATGGCATTGACGTATGACTCAATCGATGTTGTTCGTCTGCTATGTGATGTCACGCTACGGATGATTGAGGGCGAGTTGTACCAGCTTACGAAAACGGGTGATGTGGATATCTCCGAGGCGGAGCATCTTGAGATTATTCGTCGAAAGACCGCGTATCTCTTTGGAGGAGCTGCAGAGATTGGGAGCATGCTTGGTACAGCAAATAAAGATCAGCGGAATGCGCTTCGGGAATATGGTTTTAATCTTGGCGTAGCGTTTCAGCTGGTTGACGATCTTCTCGACTTTACGGCGGATAAGACAGCGCTCGGGAAACCCGTTGGTGGGGATCTACGGGAAGGTAAAGTCACGCTTGCTGCGATTAAACTACTTGAGCGATGTGGAGCGGGTAGTCGAGCTGATCGAATTGTCAGAGAAACAGTTGAAAATCGTACAATTGACGCAGAAGGATGGCATGAATTGTCAACCCTATTGCGAGAACACGACGCCATCGAGTACGCCTACGACAAGGCAGTCGAATATGCAACAACAGCAAAGCAGTATCTGGAAATATTTTCGCCGTCAGAGGAGCGTGAAGCGCTTCTTGCGCTTCCGGACTATGTGCTCGCTCGTGACCGGTGACCCGTTAGCCGACACGTGGTAACGAATCCTTTTCAACAGATTGCATCGCTCCGTGATCGCATCCGCCATCACGAAGAGCGTTATTACGTGTTCGATGATCCGGAAATCTCGGATGCCGAATTTGACCAACTGATGCGCGAGTTGAGGCATCTTGAGTCAGAGCATCCAGATTTGATTACAACCGAATCACCAAGCCAGCGTGTTTCTGGACGCCCTGTTGACGGTTTTTCGTCTATTGCTCACGCGGAATCAATGCTCAGCCTTGACAATGCATATAGCACTGACGAACTAAGAGAGTTTGATATAAGAGTCTGCAAAGTTCTTGGGTCGTCTGCTTCTGTGGCGTACGTTGCAGAATTAAAGATCGATGGATTGGGCATTGCTCTGACGTACGAGAATGGGCGTTTGCTACGCGGCGTGACGCGAGGTGATGGTTCTCATGGCGAGGACGTAACGGCGAATGTTCGAGCGATTCGATCGATACCGCTTCAGCTTTCCCAAGCTCCGAGAGGGACTGTCGAGGTGCGGGGAGAAATTTATCTTCCACGAATGAGTTTTGAGAGGGTAAACGAGGAAATTCTTTCTGAGAACGAAGACATTCGACGTGCGAATGAAGACATTAAACGGAAGAATGTTGTACGAGAGAGAGATGAGAAGGCCCTGATTCCCACGAAGACCTTGAAGCCGCTCGTGGCAAACCCGAGAAACGCTGCGGCTGGTGCTATGCGGCGAAAAGAACCGTCGCTAGTAGCCAAAAGAGGTTTACGTGCATGGATGTATCAAATTGTTCGTAAAGAGTCGGATGTCGGTAAATTCTCGAGTGACGATGAGTTGGATCAATTAAAGCGGTGGTCTTTGCCAGTGGAACCGCACTGGGTGCATTGCGAAGATGTTGAGACAGTACTGAATTTTTGCAGCGAGTGGGAATCTCGCCGCGCATCACTTGGGTTTGATATTGATGGTGTGGTCATCAAGGTAAGTGATCGGTCTCAGAAATCCCGACTGGGGGCCACCGCTAAATTTCCCAGGTGGGCCATTGCCTTTAAGTTTCGTGCCGAACAGGTGACAACGCGGTTACGTGAGATTGCTGTGAATGTTGGTCGGACAGGCGCAGTAACGCCGTATGCCGTTCTTGAACCGGTGCGTCTTGCAGGGTCAACCATTTCGCTGGCAACGTTGCACAATGCCGAGGAGGTGGCACGCAAAGATATAAGAGCAGGGGACATCGTGTTGTTGGAAAAAGGTGGCGATGTTATCCCGAAGATTGTCAAGTCCATCAAAGCTCGCCGAAAAAAGGGGTCGCGTGGTCCTCAGCCATTTGTTATGCCGACGGAGTGTCCTGAGTGTGGGGTTGCGCTAGTGCGACCAGAAGAAGAAGTTGTCTGGAGATGCCCGAACTCGGTGTGTCCGGCGCAGGTGAGACGTTCAGTGACCCATTTTGCGAGTCGTAGAGCAATGAATATTGAAGGCCTTGGCGAGAAAGTTGTAGATGCACTCGTGAGCGAGGGTGTTGTAAAGAATGTGGGCGATCTATACGGAGTCGAGATGTCGACGTTGCCTGCCGTGCAGTTGGGTTGGTCATTGCTGGGCAATCCAATAAGAATTGGAGAAATACGGTCGAAAAAAATTTTATCGGAGATTGATAGGAGCAAGCAGAATGAGTTGTGGCGACTTATCTTTGGCTTAGGCATACGCCATGTCGGTGAGGGGGCAGCACGGGTTCTCTCAACGACTTTTGGGGATTTAGAAGGTTTGCTGAATGCATCACAAACCGAACTTGAATCGATTCCTGATATAGGTCCGGTGGTCGCGACGTCCGTCCGAGACTACTTTCGTCAACCGGAAACTCTAGAACTGCTTAATGCCTTTCGATCTGCTGGAGTTACCCCAAGAGAGAAGTCAGTGACATCGGAATCGAATAGCGGTTCATTGATGTTTGCGGAACAGCACTTTGTGTTGACGGGGACTCTGGCGTCACTCACTCGTTCGGAGGCACAGCGTGCAATCGAGGACCGAGGGGGCCGTGTGTCGTCTAGCGTGAGCAAGAAGACATCGTATGTGGTGGTTGGCGATAATGCTGGCACGAAGGCCGATAAAGCAAAAAAGCTCGGCATTGAAGTACTTAGCGAAGAGTCTTTTTTAGAGTTGTTAGAACAATAACGTTCGTAATTTTCTTTTGAGATGTGATCATGAAGCGGCGGATTTTAGTCATAGACGATGAGCAATCTATTCGTGATTCGCTCAGAATGATTCTTGAGTACGATGGATATGAATGCCTCCTTGCTCCGAGTGGCCAGGATGGGTTGTTGGCGATCAGCCATGATGTACCAGACTTGGTGTTTCTCGACATAAAAATGCCAGGTTTGGATGGTCTTGAGGTGCTTCGGGAAATTCGGACACTCGATAAAAGCATGCCGGTTGTGATGATTTCCGGGCATGGCACCGTCAGTACAGCAGTTGAGGCAACGAAGCTTGGTGCGTTCGATTTTCTAGAGAAGCCGTTGTCAACAGAACGTGTCACGGTGACGATTCGAAATGCCTTGCGGCAGCGTGAATTAACTGACAGTCAGTTTGAGTTAGCTAGTGAAAACAAAGGGTGGCGACGTGCTGCGGAGGTTCGAGTCCGGCACGAAATGATTGGTGGGAGTGAGGTTCTTTCGACAGTACTGAATGAAATTCAAAAGGCTGCCCCAGTGCGAAGTGCGGTACTTATTCAGGGGGAGAGTGGGGTCGGCAAAGAACTCGTGGCGCGAGCTATTCATAAGAACAGTTCGAGAGTTCGCAAACGATTTATTCAGGTTAACTGCGCAGCGATACCGGACGAGTTAATTGAGTCCGAGTTATTTGGTCACGAGAAGGGGGCATTTACCGGTGCAACCGAGAAACAATTAGGGAAATTCGAACAGGCTGACCAGGGGACTATCTTTCTTGATGAGATAGCCGATATGAGTCTGAAGACCCAGGCTAAGGTATTGCGCGTACTTCAAGAGGGCGAAGTGGAGCGTCTGGGGTCTTCAAAAACTATTAACGTCGATGTGCGGGTTGTGGCTGCGACGAATAAGAATCTTCAGGAGGTTATCGGAAAAGGTGAGTTTCGAGAAGATCTTTTTTTTAGACTTAGTGTGATTCCGATTTACGTGCCTCCTCTTCGAGAACGCCGCGAAGATATACCGCCACTCATAGATCACTTCGGTAGGCTTTTGTGTGAAGAGAACAATCTGCCATCGAAGCCATTTAGTGAGGCGTCTATTGACATGTTGTCTCAGCATCACTGGCGCGGAAACATTCGGGAGTTACGTAATTCCGTCGAGCGGTTGTTAGTTATGGCGCCTGGTGAATCAATTGGCTTGGATGAAGTCAAGACGGTGTTGGCTACCGGGGTGTTGCCTGTTACAGCTGCACCGATAGTGAGTTCAATGTCTACACTTCGAGACTTTAAAGAAGCGAGTGAGCGGGCTTTTCTTGTGGCGAAGCTTCGCGAATTGGATTGGAATATTTCTAAGACGGCCACATTAATTGAGACGCCACGTAGTAATCTTTACAAGAAACTAGAGCACTATCGTATTAGCCAAGAGACTGATGGCTAATGGTGCTAAGGTCAGAGTTCTTTGATATTCCGTCGTAGTCGGTCGGGTGACCGCTGTGGACACGCTACCCTTAGAATTAGTGTGGTCATAGAGGAAAGTCCGAACTCCAGAGAGCGATGCGCCGGGTAACCCCCGGTCAGGGTGACCTGAAGGAAAGTGGCACAGAAAATATACCGCTCGTGAAAATGAGTAAGGGTGAAAAGGTGTGGTAAGAGCGCACCGCATTGGCCGTAAGGTCGATGGCAGGCTAAACCCCGCATGGAGCAAGACCAAATAGGGAAGCGTCATTAGGGCTGCTCGCTCAAGGCTTCCGGGTAGGTCGCATGACTTTGCCAGCAATGGCAGGGCTAGAGGAATGGTCGCCGCCGTGCGGCATGAGCAATCGTGTCGGATGGTACAGAATTCGGCTTACAGTCCGGCTGCGACGGAATCTTGTTCGAAGTAATGGGGAAGGGGAAGCTAATGACTCGTAAGTGGATTGTGTTCACGGGTCTGTTACTAGTTGCGGCCGCAGCGGTTTTCGTGCAGGCCCAACGAACGCGGCCTTCGCAACCTTCAGCATCGCCTGGTGTCTTGAGCGTGGAAGAGTACACCCCGCGTTCAACCCTTGTAGTTGACACTAACCCGGTGCCGCGGGCGAAGTTTCCAGTGGTCGACGTTCATAGTCATCACCGTTCCGGGTTTTCGACGGACCAGTGGAATGACATTGTTGAGTCGATGGATGGACTGAATCTTCAGGTGCTGGTTAACCTGAGTGGCGGTTCTGGTTCGAGCATTACCCGCGGGATCGAAACTATCCAGCAGAGTGGTCATCAAGACCGAATGGTGTTTTTTGCCAACCTCGACTTTCGCGGTGGTATCACACCAGGATTCGGTGAGCGAGCTGCGGCACAGCTGGCTCGTGATGTTGAGGCGGGGGCTGTAGGGCTGAAGTTTTTTAAAAACTTCGGCATCGATGTGCGTGATGGGAGTGGTGTCCGGGTCGCTGTGGATGACCGTGAACTTGATCCGGTTTTTGAGACGGCCGGGCGACTTAATATTCCTGTATTGATGCACGTTGGAGAACCGCTGTCATTCTATGAATCTGTTGATCAATACAATGAACGTTGGCTTGAATTAACACTGCTACCGAGACGGCGTTTGCCTTCCGATCAGTATCCGAGCTTTGACACGATGATGGAGGAACGAGACCGCCGTTTTGCACGTCATCCGAAGACGCGCTTTATTGCAGCTCATATGGGATGGCACGGGAATGACCTCGGCCGTCTTGGAAGATTGCTTGATCAGTTGCCCAATGTTTATGTCGAAACGGCAGCGATTCTTTATGAATTGGGTCGTCAGCCTTGGACCGCCCATGAGTTTTTTGTGAAGTACCAAGATCGGATTATGTTTGGCAAAGACACGTTTGCACCAGATGAATTTCCAAATTATTGGCGTACGTTTGAGACCCGTGATGAATACTTTGACTATTACCGCAGATATCACGCCTTTTGGAAACTCTATGGCCTAGATCTTCCTGATGAGGTGCTTCGGAAGGTGTACTATCAGAACGCACTGGATGTGATTCCAGGTATCGAACGAACGCAGTTTCCGTTTTTTTAAGTGTCGAATGTCTGTTTGTCTTGTTACCGGCGGAGCCGGCTTTATTGGTTCACACATTGTTGATGCACTCGTTTCTCGAGGGGATTCGGTTCGGATAGTCGACGATTTGTCGACTGGTTCGCGCGAGAATTTGACGACAAGTTCGAAAATTGAATTTGTACAGGCTGATCTTGCCGACCCGGGCGTTGCGAAAACTGCTGTCGATGGTGTTGAAATGGTGGTTCATCTTGCGGCGATACCGTCTGTGCCTCGTTCTGTGCAGGAGCCCGCGCGGACTCACCGTGCCAATGTAGAAGCCACGCAAGCCTTGTTACTCGCGTCTCGTGATGCGAACGTTCGGCGAGTGGTACAAGCAAGTTCTTCGTCGATTTATGGGGAATCGGAGACGCTTCCGAAACATGAGGGAATGCAGCCGTCACCGCTTTCTCCGTACGCATTACATAAACTGATTGCTGAGCAATATGCGTCCCTGTACACGCGGTTATATGGGCTTGAAACGGTATCGCTTCGTTTTTTTAATGTGTTCGGCCCGCGTCAGTCTCCAGGGTCTCAGTACTCTGGCGTTATCTCGCTTTTTACTGCAGCACTTTTGGAGGGCCGGTCGCCAACAATATACGGCGATGGCGGACAGACGAGAGATTTTACATATGTAAGTGATGTTGCCGACGGTATCCTACTTGCCTTGTCGGCACCGGGGGCATCAGGACAAGCTATCAACCTGGCTCGTGGTGGTCGGACAAGCGTTAATTCGTTGTATGCCATGTTGCAGCGCGCGACTGGTGTAGAACGTGAGGCATTGCATAAGGAACCGCGGACCGGCGACATTCGGGACTCACAGGCGGATATCTCATGTGCCCGGAAGTTACTTGGGTTCGAGCCAGGTGTTACGGTCGAAGAAGGCCTTCGGTGGACTGTTGAATGGCAGCGAGCTAACGGCGTACAACGCGCCTGACTAGCTGCTTTTTGATGGCGTTATCGGGTCGTTGGTATCTCGAATGGTTCGAATACACAAGACCATGCCTTTTGCACCAATTACTTCGACAGTCGCGTCTCGCTCGACCTTCCTAATATTCGCTTCGGCGCGCCAGAGTTCGGTGCCGATACGGATGTAGCCAGACGGGTTGAGTGTTTCAATGGCTCGGCCTCGCGAGCCGATAAGGCGTTCAATCGGAAGCGAGTCATTGTTGGCATAGGCATTTCGCAAGAATGGGTAAAGCGCCATGTCTTTGACAAACCAACAGATTGGTAAACCGATTGCCAGCCAAGTCGGGATACGTTGTGATGTCTGGAGCCACCAAGCGGTGCCCAATGCGAGGATCCAGCCTGGAATTTGGAAAAGGAGATATCGCCAAAATGGTGATTGACTGCGTGACACTATGTCATCTTAGCCCGAGCTCCATGCCGTCCAACGGTTGTCGCGGCGCTCTAGTTGTAACGGTATCCCAAAGCACTCCGACAAGAGTTCAGAAGTTAATGTTTCACGAATAGGTCCCTGAGCCACGGGACGCCCCTCTGTCAGTAGCATGATGTGTGTGAAGCCTGGTGGGATTTCATCGACATGGTGTGTGACTAGAATGGCACCTTGAAGTTTTTTGTTGTCAGCGATGTGTGCCAGAAAGGAGACGAATTGCTCGCGGCCGGTCAGATCTAGGCCAGCAGTCGGCTCGTCAAGGATGAGCAGTGAGGGATCGCTCATTAGTGCTCTGGCGAGTAGTACACGTTGTCGTTCACCGGCGGATAATGTGGCGTATCTGGCGTTTGATAGTGCTTCACAATGAAATCGTTTAAGCAGGTTAGTTGCTTGTTTACGATCGGCGTTACTATACGTATGCCACCAGGGTGTTAATGCTGCATAGCGCCCGGTCATTACGATTTCCAAGGCCGATAAAGATGGACGCATCATGTCGGCCAAGGCGTGGCTGGTGAAGCCGAGCTTCGCTCTCAATAAACGCACGTCAGTTCGACCTAACCGCTTACCTAATACATCGATGTTCCCGTGTGACGGGTGCATATAGAGACCGGCTAATTTGCAGAGAGTGGTTTTTCCGGATCCATTTGGGCCAAGGATGACCCAGCGTTCCCCGGAAAACACGCTCCAGTTAATGCCATTTAGGATAGTTCGACCGTCACGCGTTAAAGTGACGTTTGATAAGGCGATTACGGCTGACGACAGCATGGCGCATATTATTAGACTTCGTGGAGCATAGATGCATCTTTATCCGCCTTCCTAATTGGATTGGCGACATTATGATGGCTCGTCCTGCGGTACACGCAATACGAGAGGCGTCGAGTTCTGTTCGCCTCATTGCGATGGCCAAGGTGGCGCACCAACCTCTGATTGAACGATTCGGGCTGTTTGACGACTTTGTGGCCGCACCGGAAAACAAAGGTTTCAAAAGCGTCGTGTCGGTTTGGTCAGCGGCGAGTGCTATACGTAGGCATAACGCTGGTGCAGCTGTTGTGATGGCACCTTCATTTGAGGCTGCTTTTACGACTTGGTTATCTGGTATTCGGGTTCGGGTTGGTCACGACACTGACGGTCGGAGTTTGCTATTGACGGATGCGGTCGGTCTCCGGTCTTGGATTCACCGTGTTGATAGCTACGGGGACTTAAGTCAGGCCTTAGAAAATTCCGGAGTGGCTTCGCCGCCATCTCTTTCATTTCGTCCCACTGACCATGTTTATGCCAGGCAACTTTTCCAGTCGATGTCTTGGGATGCTACTGTTCGGCCGATTTTCGTAAATCCTGCGGCTGCAAAAACTCCAAGGGCGTGGTCTTCGAGTAGGTTCCGTACTTTAGCTGAGCGACTTGTCACGCAGAGGACATCGCGACACGTTGTTATACATGCACGTCAACCTTTCTCGGCGAGTCAAGAATGGGCTCGATCTCTCGGAATTGCGTTGGTGTCAGACGTCTCATTGCCCGAGTTGGCGGCATTGCTCGAACGCTGTTCGCTATATGTTGGTAACGACAGCGGGCCTGCTCACATTGCCGCTGCGGTTGGTATTGATACCGTTACCATCTTTGGTTCATCAGTACCTGGCCAGACGGGTCCTAGTCCTGCACATGCCCCGAACGAGGGATTACATTCTGCGGTTTCAGCGGGATTTGAATGTGCGCCGTGTCGAGAGCACTTTTTTAAGGACTGTCCTTCACCGCCTTCTGAAGACGGTCGTCCGCCTTGCCTTGATGGAATTTCAGTTGATGTTGTCTTGGACCGAGTTAATCAGTTCCTGGATTCAGGTCACCGTTAGCTAGCTGTTTTTTGCATGGAGCGTATTTTTCAAGGTCTCCAGTTCTTCGCGTAGCTTTTGAATTTCAGCTCGCATCTTCGGCAAACGACCGAGTTCAGCTTGTTGCCGTTTGATGTCTTTGAGTGGTCGCGCTGGGGTTCCCCAAAATACTTGTCCGGCAGGAATACGTTTACGCGTTGGGATGCCGCATTGAGCGCCGACCATGCCGTAGTCGTCTACGCGGCAATAGTCGGCGATTCCAACTTGTCCCCCGATCATGGCTTCTCGTCCGATCGTTGAGCTTCCCGCGATGCCAGTCTGAGACGAGATAATTGCATGCGTGCCTATTTGCACGTTATGGGCAATCTGACACAGATTGTCGATTTTTGCGCCGGAGTCAATGAACGTTTCGTCAAAAGCACCGCGGTCGACACAGCTATTCGCACCAATTTCTACGTCGGATTTGATTCTGACAGTTCCGACTTGAGGAACCTTGAGGTGGCGCTCGCCGTCGAAGACGAAACCGAATCCGTCGGCACCGATGATGACGCCAGCATGAAGAATCACGCGATCTCCGAGTCGTGAGCCCGGGTACAGGATGACCTTCGGATACAAAATAGATTGTTCGCCGATGTGACAACCGCGACCGATATAAGCACCTGGAAAGATACTGGTCCCACTGCCGATATGTGCTCCTGACTCGACAACCGTCCATGCACCAATTGAGACGTCTGCTCCTATCGTTGCATCAGGCGCTATGAGCGCCGTGTCGTGGACGCCGGGTGCGGGTAACGTGGGAGGGACGATCCACTGTGCAGCACGTGCGAAGGCTACGCGAGGGTTGTCAACGACAATGACTGTTTGCTGCGGAAGGTTACCGGGCGGAACCAGGATGCACGACGCTTGGCTTGCCTCAACGCGGTCAACATATTTGGCCTCCGCGTACGCTAATGCACCCGATGATGCGTGTTGGAGGCTTCCTACGTCACGTAGTTGGGTGTCGCCGTCACCATGTAACGTTCCGTTTACGTAATCTGCAACCTGTTGTGCTGTTTTCATATGTTCTCCCGCCCCCGTGCGTTAAGTGCCTGATCATACTGGGCCTTACATCTATATATTTACGATCGGAAGGTGGTCGTCCCGCCGGTTGTCTGTTGAACGGCTTTTTGAAGCCAGGAGAAGCTGATAGTTTGCACCCCTACTCAAAGGCGCTATAGCGCTCAGTCACCAATTATGGTTACGATGTACGTCTAAGTGCCGATTAGGCGACTGACGGAGAACTGATTTTTTGAAGATTCATATTGTCAATCCAAGCCATTTTTCTTTTGGGACGGGCTTTATTACTCCGCGGTGGATGTATGTCCTAGCTGCAGCTACTCCCTCTAAATGGGGAGAACCTATTTTGAGCGATGAATCGCTCAAACCATTCGATACAAGCCAACTAAGAGAGGGAGACGTTGTCGGTATTGGGTTACATACAGGCAATGCCCTTGTTGGCTATGAACTCGGACGTCGTGCACGTGAACAGGGTGCATGGGTTGTGTATGGCGGAAGTCACCCTACGTTGTTTCCAGAAGAAGCCCTCGAACACGGCGGTGCTCATGCCGTGGTTAAAGGAGACGGTGATGTCACTTGGGGGCGGGTGATCGAAGATTGTGCGAATGGAACTCCAGATCAAACCTACGAGGGTGGTCGAGTTGATGCGGGGAAATTCAGGAAAGCTCGTTGGGACTTGATAGAGCGAGATAAATACGCTTGGGCTTCGGTTCAGACTGTACGTGGATGTCCAAAACACTGCTCGTTTTGCTCGGTATGGCGGACTGATGGACAAGAACCTCGTCAGCGCGAGGTAAATCCGGTCATTGAAGAAATAGTCGAACTTCGGCGTATGGGTTTTCGATTTATTGCGCTGGCCGATGATAATTTTTATCCAGTGACGCTTGAGGATCTGAAGATGGCGGCACGTCGTGAGGATAAAACACGCTACGACGAGCTGAAGGCTTTGCGTGATGAGCGGTTCGAACTGATGTCCCTCATGGCGCAACTTCCTGACGATCTCAATTTTTTCACACAGATCACTATGGAGTCTGCTGAGGATCCTGAATTTTTGGATGCGATGCGAAAGGCTCGCATCAGAGGGGCTCTTGTCGGTATCGAGGCGGTGACTCCTGAAGGATTGAAGGATGTGTACAAAGATTTCAATCTTGCTGGTGAGGAACTAGTTGAACGTCTGCAGACGTTCAGGGAACACGGAGTTTATATTCTTGGGTCGTTCATTTTTGGGCTTCCTAGTGATCGCCAGGATACCTTCGAGGCAACGGCAGAGTTAGCGAAACGTGCCGATATTACGTTTGCTCAATTTGTCACGTTGACACCATTTCCGGGCACGTTGGACTTTGAGAAATGGGAGAGCGAACAGGGCGATGATATTGAAACGGTAGACGGGGTCCCGGTGTCACGGCACTGGTTGATTCCACAAGAAAATAGGCCCAAACTTCTGACGCCGCACCCGGTAATGTCCGGTGAGGAAATACGGCAAGGCACACAGCGCGTATGGAATAGTTTCTATAGCCTGAAGGCGTCTTGGCAACGGTCTGACATTCTTAAATCGATTGGAAACCGTCTTATATTCCTCGTGGCGTCGAAAGTGATGTTGCAGGCCTTTGGCAACACCGGACTGTCAACAGACAGCGCTCGTGCGTCGCGTGCGACAAAACTGGGCGGTATCGGGTTTTCTCTTTTGCAGAAGATGTTTGCCGCGAAGCCTATGCCAGAACTCGAAGTTCCTGAAACGCCATCGGCCCCACCCGCATTGGCGAGCTAGTATTCCTTGGCTAGCTGGCCTTTTTAGTTTTCGGTTAGGTCTAGCTCCGTGGTGTCGGCGGCGATCGTCACTGACCGTTGCGATCGTTCCGGTCCTGCATGGATGGTCGCCATGTACTGACCAGGACTGATGTTGTCGAGGCTGAAACGGCCACTCCTTTCCGCAACGGTCGCAAAGGGGGTTGCGGATACCACAACACTCGCACCCATTTGTGGATGAATGTCGCATGCGACACGGTATGTTCCTGCAGTCGCGAAGTAGTGCTCGTATGTGCCGCCGATAGGTGTCGAAATGTTGAACGCGGTTTCTTTCGTATCAATGTTGTAAACACGGACGTTATGAAGGATGTCTTCGCCGTTGTGGAAGTGCACCGGTTGTCCGACAGTCGCAAGAAGCACAGGTGGTAGAAATTCCATACCTAATTGGTCCATCTGGACCGGTTCATCGGGTACCGAGAATTCTTGAGAAGTTTGTGGCTCGAGTAGGATGACGGTCAATGATCCGTCTGACGACGTTGGAGCTGTTCCTGAAATTGTTCGACCATCCCCGGCTTCATCCGGCTTGGAGTCTACCGCCGGCGGCAGTAGTTCCGTATGTTCGCCACCGTTGTCGACGCAGTTGGTCACAGTGAACGCAGCAAGAATCACTAGACAAATGGCCTTGTTACTGTCGCGAAAATGAATACCTTGCACTTTCATTTGTTGCCTGCCGTGTGGAGTGCCATTATAGAGCTAGGAGGGTACAAGTATGTCGTCCTTGATCCTTTTACGGAATTGGCGGTAGAATTCCAAGCAGCAAACTGCTTTGAATGATGCAATTCACTGAGATTCATCTCACCGATGGAGGTGTTCTGATGAGAAAAGCCACGCTTGGAATGGTCCTATTAGCGGCCTTGGCGATGGTGTTATTGCCCGGTAGTGCGTCAGCACAGTCGAGCGATGTGACATTCCATAAAGATGTTGAGCCTATTTTGCAGCGGTCGTGCCAAGTGTGTCATCGGCCGGACAACATGGCTCCGATGTCACTCATGAATTATCAGGAGACTCGTCCGTGGGCGCGTTCGATTAAGAACAAGGTTGTCGCACGGGAGATGCCGCCATGGCATATCGACCCGAATGTGGGCATCCAAGATTTCATTGGTGATAGGTCGTTGACGAAGGCCGAGATCGAAACGATTTCTACCTGGGTTGATGCAGGCGCACCTCGCGGTAATCCAGCTGATGGTCCTCCGCCGGCTGCCTTGCCTGATTTTGGTGCCTGGGACATTGAACCCGATCTAATCGTGACCTCACCGCCACACACCGTCCCTGCGGAAGCCGGCGACTGGTGGGGAGATTACATCGTTGAGTCTGGTGTCGCGAATGACCGGTATATCCAAGCGATCCAGACGAAGGCCGGTGACCTTCGTGTTGTGCACCACGCTTTGACCTATGCCGTGACAGACCCTGATGCATCGGTCAGCGATAGTTCTAATGACTTTTTCTTGAACGAATACGCTGTTGGTAAAAACGCTGACAGATATCCAGACGGTACCGGAAAGGTGCTTGAGGGAGATGCACGTGTTCGGTTCAGTTTCCACTACCACTCGATCGGTGAAGAAGTGGTCGACCGTACGGATCTCGGCATGGTGCTGTATCCCGAGGGAGAGGAACCTGACAAGGTCTTGTATTCGCGACAACTCGGCCAAGCGGGTGAACTCGATATTCCAGCTGGGCAGGTCACCCGTCACGATGGCTATGCCACGATGTATTTGCCGGGTCGGATTACCGGATTCCAGCCGCATATGCATTTTCTTGGTAAGAGACAGTGCTTGGAGTTGATTTATCCGAATTCATCCACAGAAATGGTCAGCTGTGCAAACTTCGATTTCAACTGGCACATTGTCTACAACTATGAAGATGAGGCCCAGCCTATTTACCCGGCTGGTACCAAACTGCATGTCATTAGCTACCACGACAACACGGAAGCGCATCGCGGCAATCTTGATGCGACGAACTGGACCGGTGGTGGAAGTCGGACGATCGACGAGATGGCATTTGGTTGGATCAGTTGGTATGACTATTCAGACGAAGAGTACGCGGCTGAATTGGAATTACGCACCGATAACAACAATAACTAAGCGGCGCGCGGTTTCTCGTGCAAATTAGTTTCCAGGCACTCTGTGGAATTCGGTTCTACAGAGTGCCTTTTCTTTATAGAGAGTTACCGTTTGTGAGGTCAGGTATGAGACAAGTTGTTGTAGGAATAGCAGTAGCGGTAATTATGGCAGGGGCCATTGGTTTGCCAGGTGCGGAGGCGCAGGTAAACCCTCGTGATGTGCCGATTGTGGCGCAACCGCAACAACGTTTTGATGGTGGCCAAGACATTCAGCCAATTTTTGAAGGTTGGAGCTTGAATGAAAATGGGTCATATCTCTTTCATTTCGGTTATTTGAACCGGAATTATCGTGAACAACCCAGTGTTGAGGTCGGACCGGAGAATTATTTTTCTCCGGGTGACGAAGACCGAGGCCAGCCCGCGCACTTTTATCCGAGGACGCAGCGGTATCAATTTACTGTCCCGATGCCAGCAGATACGGGTAGCAGTCTTGAGGATGGAATTGCGTGGCGGGTGACGGTGAATGGCAGTGAACAGGTTGCCTATGGTTGGTTGCAACCCGAATGGGAGATCGATCTCAATACGATTACGTCGAATGGTCGAACGGGTTTTGGACGACCAGTTGAATCACTCTACATAAACGGTGTACCTGAGGTTGAGGTGTCCGCGAGTGTAACCAGTGTGTCAGTCGGCCAGTCGGTTACGTTAACGGCGATGATCAAAGACGATGCATTGCCTGAGTTACTCCCCCCGAGGCCTCCACGGACTCGTCTTCCGACGCTTGTCCCACCTGATGATCTTCCGGAGGCGCCAGATAACGTTCGGTGGTACCGTAAACCGAGTGTGCCGCGCAATGGTTTGTCTGTGCTGTGGACGGTGTATCGTGGTCCGGCGGTGGCTGAGTTTGAACCGTCCGGCTATCAGCGTGGTTACGAGGAGCAGGAAGTGGAGACTGAAGTTGATGGTACGGTAACGGAGCCAACGTCATCTGGTAATAATCCGGCAACGCATACGGATGGAGACGGATTTACGTCGGCGACCTTTGAAACGACCGTGACGTTTGACGAACCGGGAACGTATACCGTTCGAAGTTGGGCCAGTGACGCGATGCTGATTACGACTGGTGATGTGACGATTACGGTTGAGTAAGCGTCAGTGTTCTGAGTATTCGCCTGCTATTAAAGGGGGGATCTTTTTAGATTCCCCCTTTTTCTTTGCTCAAAATAAACGATTCCTGATTCTGCTCGGTCCATTGAAGATGTACTTGCCTAGACGGTTATACAGAATGGCAGCGAGCAACGGGTCATCGTGTGACTGGAACCTGACATGAGAGATAGGCGAGGACATGGCTACATCGAATGGTCGAACTGGTTTTGGCCCCGCGCTTGATTAATCGTTTTTGAACGGGGGGCTGTCGTGGAGCTCAGTGTCGGTCGTCAAAGAGGAACTGATTGAACGACGCAGTTACGATGCGGCGTTCGGTGCCTTGAATGCACGAGTTGTAGTTGCTTACTAGAGATGGATTTCCCTCGGCTCGGTTCGAAACAACGGTGACGTTGAAGCTATACGTGACGGGCGTCTGGTTACGATTTGATGGATGTAGTGCGGGCTGATCTCGTCATTACGGTTTTTGCCGACGCTCAGGAGTAGTCACTTAGCAGACGCGAGTCTGAAAACGGCGAGGATAAGACAGAGCGCGCCAATGGGTGCGAGTGCGATACCGACACCCGGGTCACCGCCGTAAAACGAGACCCCGCCGAGAAAAAAACCACCAGGAAGCATCACGCTTGCGCTGATTAGACAAATGGAAATGTTGTTTCGATGCAGGACAGCGAAATCCGGCCACGCCTGGAAGACGAGTGCTGTTGCTATGTGTATGAGACCAAGTAATGCGCCATGTGCATGGGCGAGCGTCCACATCAGGCGACGTGTCGCATTGGAGACATCTAGATAGATGGCGGCTTTAAATGCATGCAGGATCTCAAGTGTGAGTCCGAGGCATAAAAACAGTAACAACGACCAGAAACCGAATCGTAAGTGGCGAACCGCGTAATTGACAGATACAGGTGGACGGCTGGTGGTCACGGACTACTCCCGGAGAAACAGTGGGCGCGTGTTGCGCAGGCTAAAGAATCGGCGCATCTTGGCTGTATCGAGTGAACCATCCTCGTTAAATAGTAATTGCGGGTCTCGGCGATCACCCGACTGCGTGCTGTTACGCCACGTTGTCAGGGCGTCCAGCGCGTGTTCAAAGCGTTCTTCACGAGTTGCCACGAAGTCGTAGGCAAAGTTTTCATAGCCCGGAAGACTTCGCACCGAATCGGCTGCGATGTAGCGAACGGCGTCGTATGGATCGCCAAGTAATTCTCCCAGATACGGAATCATCCAAGTTGTTCCAGAGGCCGTTTGGGCCGGCTCCCACCCATAGCTTGAGGCGGTGATAGCTCTCTGCCCGGCATCTCCTGTGAGTAGCCACAGTATTGAGGCCGCGACATTACGTTCATCGTCTTTGAGCGGTGGCATCGGAATGCCGTACCAGTCCTGAAGCTGCTCTCCTGACCACTCAAGGGTTTGATCAAGGTGACACAGGTTACATGCATTTGGCCTTCCCACTTCGACACTTTCTTGAATCGAAGGAGTCGTTACCGTATGGCTTCGGATCGATCGCAGTAATCCGTATGACGTATATGGCATATGGCAGTTGTAACAACTACTGCCTGAAGAGTTCACCTCATGGTTTGTATGCGCGGATACGTCGACGGTGAATTCTTGATGGCACTGGGTGCACGCGGTGTTGTCGTTCATGCCTGCCGAGACCTGGTGGGTGTCAGCCCAGGTTGATACCGACCGAGGGTCTTCCACCGTTTTGTGCATCGTATGGCATGAGAAACAGCTGAGACTTTGTTGAGGCGTGTCGGCATTCTGAAAACAGGGTGAGTCGATCAGGCCGTTGTACTCCCGACCAGAGACGCGTACCTGTCCATCTGACCAGAATGATCCTCGGATAAAGTCAGGATCGGTGTTAAGTAGTTGCTGCATCTCAGGACTATCCGCATTGGTCGTAGGGTGGGCGATGAATCGTGTATCACGCAGTTCGTCTCCTGGACGATAGGCTAGTCCTGATGCACTGGAGACTCGTTCGTCAGAAGAATTGTAAAACTCCCAGATACTGTGGCACTGCCCGCAGACCTGAGAGGATCGGACGGGATCAAGCTCCACGGGATTTACGATTGTGGCGTCCGGCTCGTCTGATAGATGCATGGCGTAACGGCGCCAGGGACTTCTGTTCGTGTCGACATGGACTTCTGCGGGTCCGTGGCACGATTCGCAGCTAATACCAAATTCGGCGACTGTGGTGTCGACGGATTGTGAACCGATTGGTTCTGAACGAAACGGCGTATCAAACTGAGTTTTCCCATGTGTAGTGTGACAGTCAATACAAATGGCATTCCAGTGTCCGTCAAGCGTGGCGACACCCTGGTTAGGCGGTGATAAGACGACAGAACTTCGCGGAACCCAGCGTTCGTCGTTTAGAAGGAACACGCCGGGCAAGATATTGAGTGCTCGGTCGTGCTCAGTCGCGTACCAGTAAATATTTTGGTGATGCGAGCCGGTGATCATGACGACTTGCCGGGTAATTCTCGGTCGGGTAGTAGTTGGTCCTTCCCATCCGGGATCATCAAATTCTGCCCAGAATTCATCGCCACGTCGCTCCAGACGCATGGGGGCGCCTTCAACTTCACTCACGGTGACTTCATCAAAATCGGCTTGTACCGTTTCGGGGTTTGCAATCTGGGTCATCGTTCGATGAAAGGATCCGGACCAGCTGTCGTACTGATCCGGGTGACAGCCTTGACATGTTGTTGAAGAGACATAGCCATCTTCAGCGATGGAAATGGGACGGTTGGTAACCTCATCCTCTGGAATACCTGGCCGCTGATTAGTGATGATAGTTCCACAGAGAACGATTGCAGTGGCAACCAGTAACAGCGTTGGGAATGAGAGAGTTTTAATCGATCGAATCATCGTACAGAATGAAGCCCACCGTTCGCTGCGTAGATGCAGCGAACGGTGGGTTTAGTACTATTAGTTGTTCTGCGTCATGGTGTTAGTTTGTTGCGAAGCAGTAATAGAAGCCATTCCCACCTGTTCCCTGCAAGTCGGCTTGTCCGCATCCTCGCGAGCCGTGTGCGGAGTTCCACGAAGTGGGGTTCGCTCCGCCACCTTGGCGGTCATGATGTCCGACGAGCGCGCTGCCATCGCTTGAGTTCTGTGTCCAATTGCCGCAGGTGCTATCGTCGCTACCGCCTGCTGCGTTTCCATCCAATTGTGAGCCAGTCAGGATGTCGTGCATATTTGGTGTATCTCCACGCCCATTGACGATCTCACCGTTTTCGTTCAATTGCGTTTCCTTCGTCAGGTTATTGTTGTCGCTGTGGAGGTTAGTAACATTTGATGCAACTTGGACACCGCTGGCATTGTGCCAGGGACCAGTACCAATGCGATCGCGGGCATTGACGCCGCCGGAACCCGTTGTGCTGAGGTACGCGCGCCACGTCTTGCTTCCAGCACCGGCAGTCTGAGCCAGCATCTGACAATGGCGGTCTGCGCCATCGAGTCCCCCAAGGTTGGCCCCGTCTCCGGGACCGGCACTAGTGATGAAGAAACTTAAGTCGGATGACTGCGTTGCTGCCGGAACGGTCATCGCAACGGCGGATAGCAGCGCGACACCAAATAAACGGGTACGGCTCATCAGAATTCTCCTGTTCGCGGGCACTAGCCCTGTTTTGATTATTACACCGGTTTGCGCGGTGAGTGTAACCTAAGAGCGAGATGAATTCATCTCGGTCCCGGCGGCGCAGATCTGACGTAGCATTAAAGGACTCATGCCTAACGTAATTATCCGTTGTGGATGGATCATCGGTGCGATCGCGGTCTTTGGAACTGTCGCACTGACTCAGAGTCCTCGGGCGATTCTCGATAAAGCAATCGATGATTTTTCTGCTGGGCGACTTGCTGAGTCAGTCTCTGGATTTGATGAGGTTGCAACTTTGGTGCCGTCTGTGGCTCCTCAATTGTGGCAGCGAGGGATTGCACTTTACTACGTTGGTCGATATCTCGATTGTCGAGAGATGTTTGAAGCCCACCGCACGGTAAATCCGAATGACGTGGAGAATGCGGCTTGGCACTTTCTCTGCGTCGCACGGCAGGAATCACTACCGGCGGCCCGTGCTGCATTGCTACCGGTAGGACCGGATAGTCGTTTGCCGATGACAGAGATCTATCAGATGTTTCGCAATGAGCTTTCGCCTGACGGTGTGATGGAGATAGCTCAGCGCGCACCAAGTCGAGCTCGGGAGCGCGCACTATTTTACGCGCATCTTTATGTCGGGCTTTACTATGAAGCTATTGGTTCCGACGCGATGGCGCGAGAGCATCTGGTGTCGGCGGCTGATAACGCGTATGCCTCCGTTGGTGGCTACATGCAGACGGTGGCTCGTGTGCATGTCGACCAACTGAACGGACACTAAGCCGATAGCTGTAACTCTTTGCACGCTTGCAGCGTTACGGAACACATGGCGTTGCCCATGTTTCGCATGCCAGGATGGTGTTTGTTTTTGCGTACACGAGCACGCTTGTTACGGTCCCGTTCGTGCTTGTGTTAGAGGCTTCGATAGTCAAGATAGAACCGTCCGTGGAGAGGCTTATTACACGACGAACGGCTGAGATGTCGGCTCCTTGGCGTTGTCCTTGGACAACAAACGAGGAGCCTTGCCAATGAGACGTGACAGCCATATCGACATCTTGACTCACTGGGATAGGACTTTCCGCGTTAATTTTATAGGTCCGAGCCTGGCTTTCATTAATTTCGCTGAGTAAGGTCACGTCCCCATTGATACTGTGAGTGACATGCAGGCGACGGGGGGCACCGCTACCAAGTCGAGCGAGTCCACCGCCAGGCGGAAGCGTGCTACGGGTCTGATCCAATACCCATGTTCCACTGAAATTTGCTGGTTGTGCTGAGGCGTCAGTAATTAAGAACAAACACAAACCCATAAACAAAATTGGACCGTGGCGTCGCATGCGTAGTCCGATTATAGTTGGTTCTATACATTTCTTAATGGAGGCGATCCGGATGCAGAAAAGCACTGTTTCTCGAATGAAAGTCGTTGTGGCCTTACTAGGTGCTCTCGCTGTCACATCCTGTACCGGTGTTGATGCTCAGCAGAGTGTGACGATCGGGATAGACGATATTGGTGGTGTGGTAACGGGGCCGAGCGGGCCGGAGGCTGGTGTGTGGGTAATTGCCGAAACAACCGAACTGCCGACGAGATTTAATCGGATCGTTGTGACGGATGACCAGGGACGCTATGTGCTTCCAGATTTGCCGGACGCCACGTATGACGTGTGGGTCCGTGGATATGGGCTTGTTGACTCAGACAAAATTCGAGCCACGCCAGGTTCAACTCTTAATCTGATGGCTGTCGTTGCGCCTGATGCGGCCACTGCGGCGCAATATTATCCTGCCGGCTATTGGCTGTCCCTGATTGAAGTTCCTGGTCGTGATCAGTTTCCTGGCACTGGTCCGGAAGGCAACGGGATATCACCGAGTATGGAGAGCCAGGCTCAGTGGGTTCGGACGGTGAAATCTGGGGGCTGTACCGCTTGTCACGCGCTCGGTAATAAAGCGACGCGTGAGGTTCCGGCCGAACTTGGTGAATTCGATTCGATGGTGGCAGCGTGGGACCGGCGTATCCAGTCCGGCCAGGCAGGTGGGTCCATGTCGAATGGGCTAGACCGCATGGGGCGACGTGGAGCGCTCGAGATGTTTGCAGATTGGACAGATCGCATCGTGGCGGGTGAACTTCCTGAAGTTCCGAGACGGCCACGAGGGGTCGAACGGAATGTCGTGATTACGCAATGGGATTGGGCGGATCCGAAAGCGTATCTCCATGATGAGATAGCTACGGATAAGCGGGACCCAACGGTCAATGCGAATGGACCCATTTATGGTGCGCTGGAAGCTAGTGCAGACTATGTGCCGGTGCTAGACCCTGTCCGTCATGAAACTCGGCAGATTCCTGTTCCTGTACGTGACGCTGATACGCCAGTTGCCGCAGGGCCACCACTCGCGTCATCACCGTATTGGGGTGATGAGGCGATCTGGAATAGTCAAACCAATGTTCATAATCCCATGCTTGATCAAGACGGACGTGTGTGGCTGACCTCACGTGTGCGCGGCCCAGAGAATCCAGCGATGTGCCAAGAGGGTTCGGCGCATCCATCGGCTCGGGCGTTTCCGGTGTCGCGGTCTGGTCGTCATCTTGCGGTATGGGACCCATCGAGTGAAGAAATGACGCTCATAGGCACCTGTTTCAGTACGCATCATTTGGTTTTTGCCGAAGATGATAGCAACACACTTTGGACAAGCGGAGGTGGTCAAGTAATTGGTTGGCTCGACACCGCAATGTTTCTTGAGACGGGCGATGAGGAGCGTTCGCAAGGGTGGACATCTCTCGTTCTTGATACGAATGGAAACGGTCGGCGAGACGCCTATACCGAACCTGATGAGGCGATTGACCCTGCAAAAGACCACCGTGTTACGAGTGGATTTTATGGTGTTGCGGTCAACCCTGTGGACGGAACGGTCTGGGGGTCGTCACTCGGGTTTCCGGGTTCTATTGTTCGGCTTGATCCAGGGAATGATCCGTCCACTACAGCTTTGACTGAGGTATTCGAGGTGCCTTGGGATGAGCCACGTGCGGCGGTTCAAGGCTACTCGCCTCGAGGGATGGATATCGATAGAAATGGCGTCGTTTGGACTCCGCTTGCTAGTGGGCATATGGCAAGTTTCGATCGCAGTAAATGTACCGGAGCATTAAACGGTCCTGAAGCGACTGGTCGTCACTGTCCCGAGGGTTGGACTCTCTATGAGGAACCCCTACCCCAATTTAAAGGGGTCACTGACTCGGGTAGTGCTGAGGGTAGTTATTACACTTGGGTAGACCAATTCGATACGCTAGGTCTTGGAGAAAATGTTCCTATTAACACCGGCAATGCCTCTGAAGGGTTACTAGCTTTGAAGGACGGCGAATGGGTGATTATGCGTGTGCCATACCCACTTGGGTTCTACACCAAGTGGATGGATGGTCGGATCGATGACCCGAACACAGGATGGAAGGGGAAAGGGCTCTGGGCAACGTATGGAACTCGCGCGCCATTTCACACAGAGACAGGAAAAGGCACGCCGAGCAAAGTGGTTCATTTTCAGCTGCGGCCTAATCCGCTTTCGCGTTAACGGATTACAAATCTTGAGGAATAATTAATCATGAAATACCGTTACCTATGGATGATGCTACTCGCAGTGATCTTTGCCGCTCTGCCTGTTCAGGCGGAGGTCCTTCAGGTCATTGTCGAGTCGCGAACGCCGTTTGCGGAGGATGTCCCGGGTAAGGTCGGTCCCTACGAGCGCATCCGGGGGCGTGTCGTGTATGCGTTAGATCCCAATCATGAAGCGAATAAGTCGGTCGTTGACCTTACGCTCGCGGCCACGAACGGTGAGGGGCTTGTTGAGTTCTACGCGGACTTCGAGATTATTGCACCAGTCGACAGAAGTCTCGCTAAACGTACTGTTCTTTATGACATCAACAACCGCGGTAGGCGTCTTTGGGGCATGCAGCCATTTTTTTTGCGCCATGGCTATGTGACGGTGTCGAGTGGCTGGATAGCAGAAGTACCGGTTGATGATCGATTGCTGCGAATTGAAGCCCCGGTGGCACTTGGCGAAGACGGTGTTCCGATTGTTGGCTTGGTGCGTGCCGAACTATCGACTGATGTGGGAACAAATCAATTGCCACTTGCTAGTCGAGGGGCACTCGCGTACGAACCCGTGATCGATTCGTTGGCGAAGGCAGAGTTGACGAAGCGACGTCGTGAACGTGACATACCCGAGTTGATTCCGCGTGATGGCTGGGAATTATTGTTGGTTAACGGACCGCAGGAAGAAGGCAGTGGGCTCATTGAGGCTGTGATCGAAATGCCGGGTGGATTTGAACCTGGCTTTTTGTATGACTTGACCTATGAGGCGCGCGGTTCCGTTGTGCAGGGCGCGGGATTTGCAGCCATTCGCGATTTTGTATCTTTTCTAAAACACGATGGTTCTGACTCAAATCCGTTGCGCGATAGTAATGGTCAGCCTTTGGCGAGTCGCGTGATCGGCGAAGGACGGTCGCAAAGCGGTCGGGCACTGCGAATGTTTCTGTACGAGGGTTTTAATACGGATGAGCAGGGGCGACAGGTGTTTGAGGGAGTTATGCCCGTTATTTCTGGTGGAGGGCAAGGCTTTTTCAATCATCGTTTTGCGTCTCCTACCCGCACTGCGAATGAGCACACCGGACATTTGTATCCGGTTGATGTGTTTCCGTTTACCTATGGAGAAGAAACACACCATATTACGAATCAACCGGACAGTCTCCTTCGACGGAGTCGTGCGGATGGTACGGCACCCAGGGTGATGCATCTTGATACGACGTCAGAGTATTGGCACAGGTCCGCGTCACTTGTGCTCACCGACCCGAGCGGAATGAGGGATACCGTAATGCCTGATGACGTTCGTGTCTATGTATTCGGCGGATCACAGCATGGGCCATCCAGCCGCCCATCCGACCGGGGACAACTGCCTCCGAATCCGAACGTGTATCAGCCATTTCTTGAAACCCTTTTCGTAGCAATGGATAAATGGATTACGGATGGAACACCGCCCCCTCGTAGTGTTTATCCGACGATTGGTGCGGGGACACTGGTTTCGTGGACGGCTGAGAGAACAGGGTGGACAGCGTTGCCAGGTGTGAACTACCCAACGACGATCCAGCAGCCAGAACCTGTCGACTACGGTTCTGATTTTGCCGAGACTCGACGAATAGATCATCACCCGCCAAAACGGCACGTGAGCCTTCGATACGGAGTTCGAGTCCCTGTTCTTGATGCTGATAATAATGAACGTGGTGTACTGCGTATGCCGGCCGTGTCAGTGCCGGTTGCTACCTATACCGGGTGGAATCTGAGGAATCCTAGCATCGGTGTTCCGGAGGCATTACTCGGGCTAGCTGGTGGATATCTCGAGTTTCCGAAAACAGAGCATGACCGTGTTACCAGTGGAGATCCTCGGCGGTCAATTGACGAGCGGTATGCTGATTTCAATACCTATCTTGAAAAGACGATGCGTGCGGCCGACACACTGATCCTTACTGGTTATCTGCTTGAGGAGCACCGCGTGGGGATTAAGGCGGTGAGCGAGTCACATCGCCCGTTGTTTGCGCACTAGAGTGGCTTCGCAGGGCCTTGGGCCGCTACAATTCACATGTTCACACGGGCTCAACGCGTTTTCGTAGCAGTTAGGAGAATCTCAGATGAGGTCACGATTTGTCACATTGCTCGGCGTTATCGCGCTGACACTGTTAGTGATTCCGGTCGACATGGCCGCCCAGGATAGTAATTGGACATTACCTCGTACGGCTGACGGCCATCCAGATTTACAAGGGGTCTGGGCGAACAATAATGCCACTCCGCTTGAACGGCCAGAGGAATGGGCTGGTAAGAACACCCTGACAGAAGAAGAACTCGCTGCCTTGCAGGTGGCTGCGACCGAAGCGGTTGATGATGGTGATGCATTGTTTGGCGATCAGTTAATTTTAGCGGCCATTGAACGAACTCAGGCCGGGTCGTACGATCCAACAACGGGAAACTACAATCAATTTTGGATTGCTGACCGAGATTTCAGTAACCGGACATCGCTGGTTGTCGACCCGTCAGATGGTCGTATCCCGGCCATGACGTCATCCGGGCAGGCGCGTGCCAAGATGCTTCGTGATCATCGTCGTATGCACCCGGCTGATACCTACACGGACCGACCACTTAGTGAGCGGTGTGTTACGTATGGGCATCCGAGACTTGGGGCTGGATACAACAGTTACTACCAATTATTTCAAAGTAAAGACCATGTTGTGTTGTACATGGAGATGAACCACGATGCGCGCGTTATTCCGCTTGACGGTACGCCGACGCTGAACGATGACGTGCGGTTATGGCATGGTGATTCACGCGGCTATTGGGATGGTGACACCCTCGTCGTCACAACAACAAATTACGCTTCACACGCGACGTTTCGCGGCATTACATCTGAAAATATGACAGTGACTGAGCGGTTCACACGTGTTGGACCGCAAACGCTCAATTATGAAGTGACAATTGATGATCCCACCACCTATACGAAGCCGTGGACGGTCATGATTCCATTGATGGGTACGACGGATGCGGTCTATGAGTACGCGTGCCATGAGGGAAACATTGGGATGGACGGGATTCTTGCCGGGCACCGCGCCGAGGAGCGTGAGGCGCTGACGGGCAGCAAATAGCCGTCGTTCTTTCTGTAGCGGCGTGTGATGTTTTTTCTGTCGAAGCTGACAACGGGTCCGTGTTTCTGCGCCAATTAGCCTAGCTAAGTCGGTCGTTGGTCGGTGATGTTCCGCGTTCTTTAAGGATTTTCAAATGAAGGTTTGTGTCGTTGGAGCTGGAGCGATCGGTGGTTACATGGCCGTTCGTATTGCCAAGGCGGGACATGACGTATCAGTCATTGCCCGAGGTCCACATCTCGCAGCCATTCGGAGCCATGGCCTGAAACTGGTCGAGGCGGACCAAGAACTTGTGGCAACTAATCTGTCTGCGACGGACAACATTTGTGAGCTCGGTCCTCAGGACATTGTCCTCCTGGCCTTAAAGGCACATCAGATTGAAGCGGTGGTAGATGACCTTTCAGTGCTCTTAGGACCTAAGACAGTCCTGGTGACGCTCCAGAATGGGATTCCATGGTGGTATTTTCAAAGGCTTGATAGTCCCTACTCTGGCCGTGTTGTCAAGACTGTCGATCCGAATGGTGTGCTCTTCAACAACATCGATCCAGATCGCATTATTGGGTGCATTGCGTACCCGGCAGCCACTGTTAGTGAGCCGGGTGTGATTAAGCATGTTGAGGGGAACCGGTTTCCTGTCGGTGAGTTGGATGGAAGTGAGTCAGACCGTGTGAATCAGGTGTCCGCGTTATTTACTGAGGCAGGATTCAAAGCGCGGGTCTTAACGGATATTCGTTCTGAAATTTGGTTAAAGCTTTGGGGCAACTTGACCTTTAATCCAATCAGTGCTGTGACGCATGCGACACTGGTGGACATTTGCCAGTTCCCGCTTACACGTACTTTGGCTGCGACTATGATGGCGGAAGCCCAAACTATTGGTGAGCGATTGGGAGCGGGTTTTCGCGTTCCGATGGAGCGTCGGATAGCTGGGGCTGAAAGTGTCGGGAAGCATAAGACATCCATGTTGCAGGACGTTGAAGTAGGAAAACCGCTCGAGATCGATGGCATGCTTGGTGTGGTTGTTGAGTTGGCGGAGATGACCGAGGTGGATGTGCCGACGTTGCGGGCTTTGTACGCGTGTGTGAGTTTACTTAATAAGACAATTCAAGACGAAGAGATCTACATCAAAGGTAATCGGAGAAAGTAATGAAAGCGTTGGACGGTGTACGTGTACTGGATATGACTCATGTTCAATCAGGTCCTACCTGTACTCAGTTGCTTGCATGGTTTGGTGCGGACGTGATTAAAGTGGAACGGCCAGGGTCTGGAGATGCGACGCGTGGTCAACTTCAGGACGTACCCAACGCGGATAGTCTGTATTTCACGATGCTCAACGGGAATAAACGGAGTATTACCCTGAATACGAAATCAGACCAAGGTAAGGAAATTTTCACGAAATTGATTGCCTCCTGTGATGTGCTGACGGAGAATTTCGCGCCTGGTGCTCTTGACCGAATGGGTTTTTCATGGGAGCGGATTCAGGAAATAAATCCGCGGATTGTTTATGCATCCATAAAAGGTTTTGGGCCGGGTGCGTATGAAGACTGCAAAGTGTATGAGAACGTCGCCCAGTGTACAGGAGGGGCTGCAAGCACGACGGGGTTTGACGATGGGCCGCCTGTCGTCACTGGTGCACAAATTGGTGACTCGGGGACAGGGTTACATCTTGCACTTGGGATTGTGACAGCGCTTTTTCAGCGTGAAACGACCGGGCGCGGTCAACGTGTTGTATGTGCCATGCAGGACGGTGTACTGAACTTGTGCCGCGTGAAGCTGCGTGACCAACAGCGGCTCACTCATGGGCCACTGAAAGAGTATCCCCAATATCCGAATGGTGTGTTTGGTACGGCGACGCCCCGCTCTGGCAATGCGTCCGGTGGAGGACAACCGGGATGGATCGTGAAGTGTAAGGGGTGGGAGGATGACCCGAACGCCTATATTTACATCATCGCTCAGGCCGCCGCTTTTGAAGGGATCGCCCGTGCGATCGGTCGGGACGATTGGCTCAATGATCCAGAATGGAACACGCCGGAAGCGCGCTTGCCAAAATTAGATCAGATGTTCAGTGAAATCGAAAAGTGGACCTCCACGAAGACCAAAGCTGAGGTCATGGGAACCTTGAATCCGTTAAATGTACCATGTGGACCAGTGCTATCGATGGAGGAACTGTCGGTCGATCAGTCACTTCGGGAGTCTGGCACGGTGGTTGAAGTTGACCATCCAGAACGTGGGAAATATTTAACCGTTGGAAATCCGATCAAACTGTCTGATTCGCCAGCAGATGTGCAACGCGCACCCTTATTGGGCGAGCATACCGATGAGATCCTTGACCAGGTGTTGGGAATGAGTCCTGACGAGGTTGATGCGGCGAAGAAAAGCGGGGCAGTGTAGCTTCTGTCTAACTTGATGATGGGTAGTGTAAGTCTGAAATCGAGAGGGAAAGCTCGAATGCGCCCGGGACGGTTTGCGTCAACGGCAGTTGTCGTTCTTGGTGTATTTCTCTTGGTGGCGTCCAGAGACCGTCACCCATTGCACGCTCAAAATTCGGCTGTAGTGCCCCTTAGTTATACCGTTTCACAGGCTGATGCCGGCGAAGAAGCCTACGCCGAGTCGTGTGCTTCGTGTCACGGCGACAATCTGGACGATGGAGAGTTTGCAGTTCCGCTGAAGGGGGTCGCCTTCCGGCAAACATGGCGAGCTGAGTCGCCGGAGGCGCTCTTTAGCTTAATGCAGGCCACTATGCCGCAGGACCGTCCGGGAAGTCTGCCGGACGAAACGTATGCATCGCTGTTGGCGTTTCTTTTTCAAGAAAATGGTACCTCTGCGGGCGACGAAGCCTTGCCGGCTGACGCAACTCGGCTTGAGGCGATAGCGTCTCCGAACTGGCGGCGGGCAGAAGGTGGGGGACTTGCCCCGAATGCCGTACTACCCGCGTGGCCGTCACGAGCCAATCCTCTTGATCGTATCGAGGCAGTGAGTGAGTCCATGTTGATCGAACCGGTTGACGAGGACTGGCTGTTGTGGCGTCGGACATATGATGCCTACGGTTATAGCCCGTTGGATCAAATCAATACTGAAAACGTGTCGGACCTGCGGGTGGCATGGACATGGTCGTTACCACCTGGTCCGAATGAATCGACACCGATAGTTCATGACGGGGTACTTTTCGTGCATGGCTATGGTGACCATGTTCAAGCCATTGACGCGCAGACCGGAGATTTGCTGTGGCAGTATTCTCGTCGTTTGCCGCGTGGGGTGTCGCCAAGTATTAAAAGGGGGTTATCGATCCTCGGAGAGCAGTTATTTGTCGCAACCTCAGATTCTCATGTTGTTGCGCTCGACACGCGCTCAGGGGATGTCCGCTGGGACCAGCCGGTCGGTGATTTATCTCGTGGCTTACGGATGACCGGTGGGACGCTCGTTGCTCGTGGGAAGGTTATGGTCGGGACAACCGGTCGGGCTGAGGGCGGTAACTATATTGTGGCTTTAGATGCAGCTTCTGGTGAAGAAGCGTGGCGTGTGGGAACAATTCCGACGCCTGACGACCCCGGGGGGCATACGTGGAATGGATTGCCGCGTGCGGAGCGGAATGGTGGGTCAGTATGGATTCCAGGAAGTTATGACCCGGTCCACAACTTGGCATTCTTTGGGCCTGGCAATACGTACGATACGGGGCCGTTACGTGATCTTGCGAGGGTCCCTGGTACGAATAATGATGCGCTGTATCTCGATACCACGCTTGCGTTGAATCCAGACACTGGAGAATTGGTCTGGTACTTTCAGCATCAGGCGAACGGGCAGTGGGATCTGGACTGGGCCTTTGAGCGGCAAATAATGACATTGCCTGTCGATGGTGTCGAAACGAGCGTTGTTGTTACCGTCGGAAAGCAGTCCATTGTTGATATCGTTGAGACGGCCACTGGTAACTATGTGTCATCGATCGACATGGGACTACAGACGGGTATTATTGCTATTGACCCGGAGACCGGTGCAAAGATTCAGGATCCGACGTTGATTCCCGGTGATGGTGAAACCAAAACACTATGTCCTCATGTGAGTGGAGGACGGGGTTGGCTTCCCACGGCATATCGACCCGACACAAAAACAGTATTCGTCCCAATCGTTGAAGCCTGCATGGACTTGGTGCCGGTTCCTGATGGTGAGCGCGGAAGTTTAACCACTGGTGTCCGATGGACCGTGCGGCCGCGTCCTGAAAGTGATGGAAACTATGGCCGTCTTGAAGCACTGAACCTTGAAACTCAGGAGACCGAGTGGATCGCGAGACAGCGAGCGCCCCTGACAACGGGTGCACTTGTGACAGCTGGTGATTTGGTGTTTGCGGGTGATTTGGATCGATGGATGAACGCATTTGATGCTGAGACGGGTGAGCGTTTGTGGGATGTGCGGTTGAATGACGTGCCAAGTTCGGCCCCTATTACCTACGCGGTGAATGGTCGGCAGTATCTTGGCCTGATCGTTGGTAGTGGTGGGTATCAATCGCAGAGTTATGGCGTCTTGGTACCAGAGATACAAAATCCGCCTGATCGTGGCGCGGCTTTGTGGGTATTTGAAATTCCTTAGTGCAAAAAGTGCTGGTTGTTTCGTTGAGACGTGCTTTTTTAATTTAGAGAGACCGGGGTGTGAACGTAACGTTACCGACGGCGGTATCGTTGGGTTCAACAACAATAATCCCCGTATCGTCTCGTCCTTCAGCAGCCAGATTAAACCCATCAATGTGATTGGTTGCGGGTTCGACGCAGAAGAACGGTTGTTCCGGCGGTGTATAGACGACCAAGCATTGGTAGATGGGGTCCGCGTTAATCTCAAGTTGCGCCTGTTGTTCAGGCCAATCAATCAGCACCTGACCGCCAAAGTTGACGAAGTTGTTGTCGAGTGGTGATGCGTCAGGGTTGAGTCCGGTTCCGGCGAGTAAGAGTTGTTCGGGAGGGGCAACGAGGGCTTCGGGCATAGCATTGTTATCTGCATGCCACATGTCTCCAACATTGGCACGAATTGTGGTGCCTGCTGTTCGAACGAAGTACGGATGCAGCCCGAAACCAACAGGCATGTCATCTGTTGATTCATTGGTTACGCTAAATCGTACGGTGAGTCGTTCGTTACTTAAATTGAATATTTGTTGCGCGCGGTAATGCCAAGGCCAACTGTCGGCAGTGTGCTGGTACTCGATAATCACTGACGTATCGGATGAGTCGACTATCCGCCATGGATGCCTCCAAGCATGACCATGAATAGCGTGAGGTTCCGGGCTAAAGTTTTGCTCTAACTGGATGGCGCGTCCTCGGAATAAAAACCGACCATTTCGGATGCGGTTTGAGAAAGGCACCATAGGAAAACTTGATGTGCCCCCAGCCGACCGAGTCGCAAGCGCGTCTTCAGACGCGGGTCGCATCCAGTTGAAAGGACGGCCATGGTGTTCAGATGCGAACCGCGTAATGGAACCACCGGCTTCCGGCGCGATTGACAATTGCATCGATCCGGCACGTAATGTGATGAGAGAAGATGTTTCTTGTCTCATGGTAAGGTCCATCGTATGACGCGTGACCTGTTCAATGCGAGTCCTGCCAAGATTTGATATCTTCGATGGTGGGAAATATATGTAAAAGATGCAATTCTGAGGTGATGCATGCGTGTGATGACCAAGCTGACGGTTCCGATTGTATTTCTACTGAGTGCGGGGTGTTCAAATGCTATGGACGACGGTTCGGAGGGAGTGGCAACGGTGAGCGACGGTAATCCCTTTTACACAGAAAGTACACAGCCCTACCAATTGCCACCATTTGATCGCATTGATGAGTCACATTTTCTCCCGGCGTTTGAGCGTGGCATGGCAGAGCAATTAGCGGAAGTATCAGCGATTTCCGAGGAGAGTGGCCCTCCATCATTTGAAAATACGCTTGTCCCTCTTGAACGATCGGGTGTGCTGCTGAATCGTGTCGCTGTAACATTTTTTAATCTCAGTAGTGCAGATACAAACGAGGCATTGGATCAGATTCGGGCAGAGGTGGCGCCGACACTGGCTTCACACACGGACCAGATCCTGTTGAATGGACGCCTCTTTGAACGTGTTCGTTCGCTGTATGAACAGCGAGAGACTTTGGGGTTGAACGACGAGTCTCTCCGTCTGGTCGAGCGGCATTATGTCGATTTTGTGCGTGCCGGTGCATTGCTCTCGGAAACCGAGCAACAGCGGATGCAGGAAATTAACGGTGAGATGGCCGCGCTTCAGACCACGTTTACACAAAATGTACTCGATGGGGTGAATGCTGCAGCGATCGTGGTCGATGACCACGAACAATTAGCTGGATTACCCGAAGGGCAGGTCGCTGCGGCGGCGGCCGCGGCGACGTCTCGAGGCCTTGACGGGAAATATGTCATTGCTCTTTTGAATACGAGTGGACAACCACCACTCAGTGCGCTCGATAATCGTTCGCTTCGCGAACGGATCATGCGTGGATCTTTAGCGCGTGGGAGCGAAGCTGGTGAGTATGACAACCGGGAGGTAATTACGCGGCTCGCAGAATTGCGTGCAGAACGGGCTGTGATGCTCGGGTATCCAAATCATGCTGCCTATATTCTTGATGAGCAGACCGCTCAAACGGTCACGGCGGTTAATGAACGTCTGGCCAGTCTTGTCCCCCCTGCAGTTGCGAATGCGAATAGGGAAGCGGTTGATTTGGAGGCGATGGCATCGGCTGATATTGGTGATGTCGAACTCGCAGCGTGGGACTGGTCGTACTATACGGAAAAGGTGCGAGCGGCACGTTACGATTTTGATGCATCCGAGTTGCGTCCATATTTTGAAATCGATGCCGTGATAGAGAAAGGTGTGTTCTATGCGGCAACTCAGTTGTATGGCATTATTTTTGAGGCACGACCTGACTTAACTGCGTATCATCCGGACGTTCGGGTGTGGGAAGTCTTTGATCATGATGGGACACCACTCGGACTGTTTCTTGGTGATTTCTATGCACGACCATCGAAACGCGGTGGCGCATGGATGAGTGCATATGTGACGCAGTCGCGATTGCTTGACACAATACCGGTAATCGCCAATCACTTAAATATTACAAAGCCAGTTAATGGTGAACCAACGTTACTGACGCTTGATGAAGTCGAGACGATGTTTCACGAGTTTGGCCATGCATTGCACGGATTCTTTTCCGATGTGGAATATCCATATTTTGCCGGTACTGCCGTTCCGAGAGACTTTGTTGAATATCCCTCTCAGGTGAACGAGATGTGGGCCACGTGGCCTGAGGTGTTGGCGAATTATGCAATCCATTACGAAACTGGCGAGCCCATGCCGCAACAGCTTCTCGACAAGGTAGTAGAGACGTCTGCGTTTAACCAGGGTTTTGCGACCACGGAGTATCTCGCTGCATCGTTGCTTGATCAGGCGTGGCACCAATTGACGGCTGATCAGGTTCCTGAGCCGGGAAATGTTGAGGCATTTGAGGCCGGCGCGTTGCAAGACGCTGGTGTCGGATTAGCTGTGATCCCACCGCGGTATCGGAGTTCCTACTTTTCACATATCTGGGGAAGCGGGTACTCAGCCGGGTACTACTCCTACATTTGGGCAGAAGTCTTGGATGCCGATTCCGTCGAGTGGTTCAAGGAGAATGGCGGTCTTCGACGAGAAAACGGCGACCACTTTCGTCGCACGTTACTGTCGAAGGGCGGAAGTGTTGACGCGATGGAACTCTTTCGAGCGTTTCGAGGCGCGGAACCGAACATAGATCCGCTTCTCGTTCGTCGCGGCCTCAACTAGCCGAATAGCGAAGGCGTGACTGAGCGATAGTAGTCCAGTGACGTGTGCGTATTGCGAGTCGTGTCTCTAGTATCTTTTTTACCGAAATGTGTGGGCAGGTATCGTCCAAGTACGCGAGCCAATTGGTCGCGTAGGTATGAAGCCAAGCTACGTATTCGTTGCACAGATGTTGACTGTCGACTACTGCAAGTCCGCGTTCTGCCCATATATCAAATCGGGTAGTCGCTAGAGACACCAATTCACTCTGATACTCCTTGAGATCTTCAGCATTCGTCAGTCGTTTATTCAGGTGGTCATCGTGGCGACATAGGCTGTTCTTGGCAATGTTGGTTGCGCAAAACCATTTTGCGTGTGACTGACTGCTCAGTTTGAACGGATTTCCTCCTTCAACAGGGTCCCGGTGTGACCACCGCGGGCGAGCCGAGTCTTTCAGCCGTGCGGGAAACGAGGTCAAGCTGTGCATGTATACACGATTGTACGAGTACAATACGGTCCCGCCGTCGGTTCTACGGAACAGGCTGGCTTGTATGGCACTCTGCCTCGAATTCTGTGACGAGATATCTCATTACGTTATTGCAAGCGTCATTGATGGGCATGACCTCCGTCGTGCGGTTTGTCATGTGGGTCGGGGTGGTTTTTGTTGTGCCTGCTGCGACTTTTGCACAACCGTCAGGGCAGCGACCACAGGCTCAGGCGGTTCGGGTCGAGCCGGATGCCGTCCGAGTGGACGGAACATTGGGTGACGCCGCCTGGAACTTAGCGACGCCGGTGACGAACTTTACACAGCGAGAGCCGAGCGAAGGTGAACCGGCACGCGACAAGATGGAGGTTCGTTTCCTTTACGACGATGGGGCACTCTACGTTGGTGCGCGTATGTATTCCTCGCAGCCTGTTCAGGCGTCTTTGACTCGCCGAGACGACCCGGGACAGGCTGAGATGGTTGCAATCGCACTGGATACCTATTTGGATCGGCGGACGGCCTATGGTTTTGGCGTTACTGCTGCTGGGGTTCGGGTGGACCTTTTCTTTCCGACCGACAACCAAGACCGCGCGGAACTTGATTTTGATCCGGTCTGGCAGGCCAGAACGGTTGTGACCGAGGACGGGTGGACAGCAGAATTGAGGATTCCGTTTTCACAACTGCGCTTTAACAGTCGGGACAAAAATGTTTGGGGATTAAATATTATGCGGTACATCCCGTCCGCAGAAGAGGAGGTGTATTGGTCTCTGGTTGAACGTACCCAGAGTGGCTGGGCTTCACGGTTCGGCGATTTGACTGGTCTTGATGACATCACGCCACCAGTCCGTCTTGAAGTACTGCCGTACTTGGCGGGATCGTCACGAATATCGAGTGAACGTGATTCGGGAAACCCTTTTGACGATGGCACCGCAAGTAGCGGTCGGACGGGGGCAGACATCAAATACGGTATTGGCTCCAACCTCACACTCGATGTTGCTGTGAATCCTGATTTTGGGCAGATTGATGCCGATCCCGCGGACGTCAATTTGACCGTGTTTGAAACATTTTTAAGAGAACGCCGTCCCTTTTTCTTAGAGGGCAGTAACGTCCTTCGGGCAGGGACTGGTAATTACTACTATTCCCGTCGGATTGGGGCCCGTCCGACGGGGCCGGCGTCAGGTGATTACATTGATTATCCAGAGACAACCACCATAGTCGGCGCTGCGAAACTGACGGGTCGGTTGCCTTCAGGAACGTCAGTCGGATTTCTTACGGCCGTGACAGATGACGAAACGGCTCGTGTATTTAGTGACGGCCAACAAAGCGAAGTCGGGGTTGGCGCACGTACCGTATGGGGACTGGCGCGGGTTATTCAAGAATTTGGTGACCAGGGTTCAACTGTGGGGGCACACCTGACATCGGTTCATCGCGACCTTGAGGAAACAGATCCACTTGCGTTGCTGCAGAGTCGGAATGCTGTAACTTTTGGTGGTGATACTAATATCCGGTTTGCCGATCGAACATACGAAGTCCGTGCCAATGTTGGGCTTACGCATCTAGATGGAGAACCAGAGGCGATCGCTGGTTACCAACGTCGAAACGGCCACCTGTTTCAGCGTGTTGATCAGGAAACAATTCGTTTTGATGGAACCAGTCGGTCAATGAATGGTGCACAGATCACAGCGAGCCTGAACAAGATTGCCGGTCGCCATTGGCTTTGGGGATACCGGACGATGATTGAAAGCCCCGCATTTGAACCAATGGATTTTGGTCGGCTGAATTTCGCGGGTGATATCGAGGGAGGCCCTACGCTGACCTATCGAGAAACGATTCCAGGTCGTTTTCTTCGATCGTATTCCACGTCGATTGGGCTGCACACGTATACATACTTTGATGCGGACCTTGGTTCTCGACACAGTATTCGGAATTTCAATCAAGCAACGTTTTTGAATTTCTGGAGTATGAGTTTCAACGTGACGAGATTTTATCGTGGGCAAGATCCACAGCGAACCCGTGGCGGACCATCTATGGGAGTGCCGCGTGGTTGGAGTGTGAGTTGGGACCTGCAGAATCGTGCGGGTGCCGAGACGCAGTGGTCAGGATTTTTAAATTATGAATCGAATGAACTTGGTGATTACACCTCGAGATATGGGGTGGCGCTTTCGGTGCGGCCGGCGACATCGTTGCAGTTGTCAGCGGAACCACAGTATCGGAATGGAAAAGGAACGCGTGCAACGATTCGGGGGCCGATTAATCGGCAGTATCTCACCTCGTTCCCAGGCGGTTCCGTAGCCTCGTACGGCCGGCGGTATGTGTTTGGATTTCCAGATCGAACGGAACTTGCAGTGCCTTTGAGAGCTAGTTACACGTTCAAGCCTGATCTTACGCTTGATGTGTACGCGGAACCGTTTGCTTCGAGCGGTAGGTATGAGCAGTTCGGCGAACTTCTGGGCGCTCGTTTGCCGGATTTGCGGGTATACGGGACCGATGGTTCTCATATTACCAAACTGCCTGACGGCCGTTCTGCAGTGATCGATGGTGACCAAGCGTTCGTACTTCCCAACTATGAATTCAATATTCGGTCATTTAGAAGCAATGTCGTATTGCGTTGGGAGTGGCGCCCAGGGAGTTTTCTCTATGCTGTGTGGCAACAAAATCGAGATAGTCGAATGTCGGATGGGCGACATGTTGGATTGAGCGACCTCTTCGGTTCGCTGTCCGCATCCGGTGACAATATTTTTGCAATTAAGACCTCGTTCTGGTTCTCGCGGTAGCCTCGCCGCATAATTACATTGTGGCGAGACAGGTCAATATCGCGTTTCTCGGGTGCGGCTTTATCACGGCTGTCCACAGCCGCTCGCTTACCCGCTTGCGAGAAGACATCGTACCAAGTTTTGCAAGCCGAAATATTGCGAGGGCGCAGCACTATTGTCATCAATATGGTGGTGTCAGGAGTTATGGAGATTACCGAGCGGCTCTGGATGATCCGGCAGTTGACGCTGTTGTTGTTGCCGTGCCCCCGCACCTACATTTACCACTCACCCTAGAAGCTCTTGCGGCAAAAAAACACGTTCTTGTTGAGAAACCTGCGTTTCCGCGTCTGGCTGATTTTGAGCGTGCCAAGATAGCGGCTACGCAGGCTGGACGTATTGTGCTGGTGGGTGAAAATGATCACTACAAGCCGCTGGCGATGTGCTTGCGAGGATTACTTGCGGACGGTGCCATTGGAGAAATGGTGCTCGCTCACTTCACAACACTCGTGAAGAAATTTAAGCCTGCTGACGACTGGCGTAATAATGAGGCGATCGCCGGAGGCGATGCTTTTTTTGAAGAAGGGATTCATTGGTTACATCTTGCCAATAGTTTGGGGCCTAAGATTGTATCGGCCCACGGATATCGTCCTCATGCGACACGTCGCCCCATTTCCGATCGGCGCGCGAAGAGTATGTTGGTGTCGTTTCTGTACGACAACGGGGCGGCCGGCTCGCTGTATTACTCCCGAGAAGTTCCGTCGCTGTTCCGTGGTTTGAGGATGTCGAAATTGTTCGGTCGAGACGGCATTATTACGTTTGAATCGAATGGTACGGTTGTTCTTGTCCGAGGTGAAGGCATGCCCGAGTTGTTGTTTCCAGGCTTTCGGGATATCCGAGGGTACCAAGCCATGTACCGAGATTTTGCGTCGGCAATTGTGACTGGATCTGTTCCAGAAATGAATCTTAATGTGGCAATCGAAGACCAGCGTCTAATGGACCAGATATACGCATCGGCTGACATCTCTTTCGGAATTGATACTGCCTGATGTCGGACAGCTACGATGTGGTCGTACTTGGGACTGGGGCCGGCGGCGGAACGATGGCACACGCGTTGTCAGGTACCGGTGCACGTATCCTATTGATTGAACGCGGAGACTTCATCCCGCAGGAAGCTGAGAACTGGGACCCAGTAGCGGTCTGGCAGCGACAGCGCTATCGAACGACTGAAACGTGGCTAGATGAAACCGACCAGGCGTTTCGTCCCTACATGCACTATTGCGTTGGCGGCAATACAAAATTTTGGGGGAGTGTGCTGTATCGCTTGCGCGAGTCCGATTTTGAAGAGGTTGAACATGTCGACGGTGTGTCACCGGCATGGCCTATCGGGTACCGGGACCTTGAGCCGTATTACGATCAGGCTGAACGGCTGTATCAGGTCCATGGGCAGCAGGGGATCGATCCGACCGAACCTCCACGTGGCCCTTACCCACATCCGCCCATTTCGCATGGCCCTGAAATTGAGCGCACTATCGAGGGGTTGAGAGCTCAGGGTTTCACGCCATCGCCACTTCCTCTTGGGTTGCGGGCACCGGGTGAACCAGATGGTTGTATTCTGTGTCGAACCTGCAATTCTTTCCCCTGTCAATTGCACGCGAAGAGCGAAGCAGAGACCAGCTGCGTGCGCCCTGTAATGTCACAGGACAATGTGACATTGTGGACACGAACGAGAGCGCGTCGATTGCTTACTGATTCGAATGGTCGTCGGGTCGTTGGAGTCGAAGTTGAGCGAGATGGGCAGGTAACGCGTGTTGATACACAGGTCGTGGTGGTTTCGTGTGGTGCCGTAAACTCCGCGGCACTGCTTTTGCGATCAGGAAATGATAAGCATCCTGACGGTCTTGCAAATTCGTCTGGCCTCATCGGGCAACGCTATATGGCCCATTTGGCGACAATGATGCAGGGGTTTCATCCGTTCAGAAAGAACGGCACCGATTTTCAAAAGACCGTTGCAATTAATGATTATTACTTCAGAGGGCCTGATAGTAGTTATCCACTGGGTCACATTCAGTCGCAGGGACGTGTCCAGGGTGCGGTAGCGAAAGCTGGATCGAGCACAGGTCGTATGAGACGACGACTCATGGCTCAACTGTTTCCGGTATGGGCCTATGATGCGTGGTGTGCTCGTGGTCAGGATTGGCTGGCAATGACTGAAGATCTTCCTCGGGCCGAGAACCGTGTCACTCTTGACCGGCAGGGGAGGATCCGGCTAGCGTACCGCCCGAATAATATAAGCGCACATGAGCAACTGGTTGATGAGATGAAACGGGCACTACTCAAATTGGGATTCTGGACTGTGGTGCAGCACACGCATCGCGAAAAGAACACGACACATCAGTGTGGAACGATCTGTTTCGGAAACGATTCTCAAACGTCTGTTCTCGATCCGTATTGCCGCACCCACGACGTCGAAAACCTGTTTGTTGTCGATGCGTCATTCTTTCCATCGTCAGGCGCTGTTAATCCCGGTTTGACGATTGTAGCGCAGGCACTTCGTGTCGCTGAACACCTCGCGGAGACGGAACTAAGGACTCTCTAGTGAAAGCGCGATCATTTAGTCATGTCGGTATTACGGTGTCTGATTTCAACACGGCGATCAAGTTTTATTGGGATGTGTTTGGCTGTCCTCTTGTCGGTGTCGCTGACCAAGATTCGGATCGGATTCGACATGCGTTCGGGGTAGATGCTGACGCACCAAGTTGTAAGGTCGGGTGGATTCGCATGCCGGGAGGCGGCGTTATTGAGATTTTCGAGTTTCAACCACAACAGGAATCGATCGATGTTCCGTGGAATCGTGTTGGCCTGACGCATTTTTCACTGAATGTCCGTAACGTGCACAAATGGCATGCCCATCTCGTTCGTAAGGGAGTTGAGATTGTAAGTCTTCCTGAGCAGTCGCCTCGCGGGCATTGGTTCTTTTTCGTGAAAGATATGGATGGGAATTTGATTGAATTGATGGACCTCGGTTTAATGCACTACGTACTTGGGTATGCAGGCATGTTGGCCGCTGGGCCGATCGGAGAGTTGGTGTTTCGCCGGGGACGGTATCAGCAGTATTACGAATAACGTCTTCGAGATAGCAGATGAGGTTTAGAGAATGACCCGTGTATGAGGTTGGTCTGATCGGATCCTTGCAAGGCGGGATGTCTTGCGTATGTGATGAGGTCGCAGGAATTCAGCGATGAGAGAAACCTATGAGTAACCAGAATTACGTGACGCGAAGATCATTTTTGGGTTCCATGGCCGCTGCTTCGGTGGCGCCATCTGTTTTTGCGCAGGCGCCGACTCAGATTCCGGTGCTGGCATGGAATCATATGACGCTTAGTGTCACTGATATTCAGCGGTCGTTAGATTTTTACCAAGGTCTATTGGGTTTGACGATTGCAGCGAGACAGGCACAGACTCTCATTCTTAGGATAGGTAATGGGCCCCAATTTATGGCACTTGGGGGTGGTCGGCCCGATGTGACGCCGAATATTAGTCATTTTTGTTTTACCGTCGAGGCGTTTGACCACGAGAGACTCGTCAGTATTTTGGGAGAACACGGTGTTCAACCGGTGGAACAGCCGGGAATCAGTGGTGGCCCCTTACGCGTTCGCATTCGGATGCGAGGTCCTGAATTTGGTGGAGCGCCAAATGGGACCCCCGAGTTGTATATCGGGGACCCAGACGGAGTCGTCGTGCAGTTGCAGGATACGACCTATTGTGGTGGCGAGGGTGTCCTTGGTGAACTCTGTCCTGCGCCAGAGACTTCGTCCCGTCGCGGTCTTATCGCTGTGCGAGACATTAATCACTTCACGGCATTTGTGTCTGACCAGCAACGTTCGATTGCGTGGTACCAGCAAGTGTTTGGTATGCCGACGACACGCTCACAAGGTGCCATGCCCTTGTTATCCGTGGGACAAGGACATCAATTTCTTGCCCTTGCTCCAACGCCAGGACCGCCCCGTATTCATCACGCCTGTTTGACTATGCAAAACTTTCAGCACGATGAAGTGCTGGACACGCTTGAGTCCTACGGGATTCGTCGCCGTGCGGAAAATGCACAAGGTCCAGTAGGGCCACTTGAGTGCTATGTGACAATGCGGATGCCGGACCGTGGTGGGGCCGCTTCAGGGACGCCTGAGCTGTATTTTACGGATCCGGACGGGATCCTGATTCAATTGCAGGATGTGAGCTATTGTGGTGGAGGTGGTTATCTTGGGGACGAATGTTAGTAGTCTAAAACGCAGTCTGGAATATTGAGGAGGACACGATGAATAAAAAACAGTTGTGTGCATTGGGTGTGGCTGTCGGATTGGCAACGGCTGCTGCGATGTCGATGGTCGTAGAGGCACAGCAGCCGTCTGAGCCGATGTCATTTTTTGTGACAAGCGTTGGGCTTGGCGATGGTGCGAACCTTGGTGGCTTAGCTGGTGCAGATGCGCATTGTCAGACACTGGCAGCGGCCGCTGGACGGGGGAGTTCAACGTGGCGTGCCTATCTTAGTACTCAGGGTTCGAATGCCGTGGATGCGAGAGACCGGATCGGCAGTGGTCCATGGTACGCACACAATGGTCGTCCGATGGCGGCTGACCAGGGATGGCTCCATGGCGACACCATTGAGCAGGCTCGGCTCGGTAATGCCATTGGGAAGAACTTTGCCCTGACGGAGCAAGGGAACGTCGTTAACGGCATAGGTGATTCACCGAATCAGCATGACATTTTGACGGGGTCGCAGGCGGATGGCCGTGCGTTTACGGATGGGGAAGACCATACGTGTGGTAATTGGACGAGCAATGGAGATGGCTCAGCCCAAGTCGGGCACTCCGATACACATGGGGGTGGCAATAGCTCCTGGAATTCTTCCCACGGGAGTCGCGGGTGTAGTCAGGAGAATCTAGTGGGCACCGGCGGTAACGGGTATTTTTACTGCTTTGCGACTAATTAGGAGTTTGCCATGAAGAACCGTATGACGGGATTGATTCTTGGCGTGGTGTTTGGGGGCGTTGTCTTTGCGTGGCTTGGTGCCGAGGCTCCGCGTGGGGCAACGGTACAACTCACGGGTGCTGACTATGCGGAGATTGAGCGACTCTATGGGTTTTACAACCAAGGCAGTGACTTCCGAAATGCAGAGATGTGGCTCTCCGCATTCGCAGAGGATGCTGTGTTTGCGACGCCCGCTGGTGAAACGCGAGGCCAGGCGGCCTTGCGACAGGCGCGTCAGGAGCGTTACCAAGGACAGACCGGTGATAATGGCCGGCGGCACTACAATTCCAGCTTTGTCATTACGCCGACAGAGACTGGTGCGAAGGGACGAGCTTACTGGCTTGTGAATGACGTCAGTGGTAGCGAACCCACTGCGGTGGCTTCCGGGTATTACGACGATACGTTTGTCAAAACCGCAACTGGCTGGAAGATTCAAACGCGTACATTGCATCGAGACCCTGCTGAGGACTGACGGTTAATATCATCGTTGGTCAGCGGTTCATCAGTCGTGATGTGATGACGAATCGCTGGCCGACACTTTCTCAGTTTATCCACTGCAACAACTGCAGACGTGTCCTGACCGCGCAAAGCTTTTGGTCGCTTCTCGTGCATTGAGTGAAGGACGCCCCGGCACGTTTGCTACTGCAGCCATGGCAACCCCGGTCGTGGCGGTGGCGCGTGCGACGTGTCCATTGCGCCGCATTGGATGTTCAGCCTGGTCGTTTGGACCCCGATAGCCTGTGAACATCTGATAGTGCCGAAGTGCGATGGCATCATCGATGCGGATGCTGTTTGAATCATCCACGGCGTATCGCCGGAACGGTTCACCGTCACACAGAATGACGATGTTATTTGGATCCGGGAGATTGGTGACACGCCAATTCGTTTGAAGACCTTGTCGATTAGGGGTTGCCGCGTAGATGCCGATTCACGAATGCTCGTCTAGAGTGGCTATTTTTCCGTGTCATTTGAGATTTTGAGGTGTGTTGTCCTCAGCACTCTAGCGTGGATTGTGCTGGAGAGGTAGGATTGGCGGTAGACGCCGAAGTTATCGGGTCCTAAATAGGGGGGATACTGTGATTGGTCGAAAATCAACGATGGTGGCAGTAGCGGTTGCGCTGACGTTCCTTGGTGGGCCGATGTTGGTTGAGGGCCAGGAGGTATCCCGGACTCCATGGGGTGATCCGGATCTCAATGGGGTCTGGGATTTCCGAACACTGACTCCATTTGAGCGACCTGAAGATCTTGCTGAGCAGGAGTTTTTTACGGAGGAAGAAGCCGCCCAATTTGAAGCGAATCGGCTTGCCGAGTTTGAGATCCGTGACGATCAGGAACCGGCGGATATTGTCGGAAACTACAATCAGTTCTGGTTTGACCCTGGCGATCAACTAAGTGCGACGAATCAGACATCGCTCGTCATTGATCCGCCGACAGGACGCGTGCCAGCACTTGTTTCGACAGCACAGACCAAAGTCGATGCGCTTCGAGAACATCGAGAAGGGACTGATCGGCATGCTCCGACGTATGGGGGCTTTGTGGATGATCTCGGAGGTGGGATGTTCGCGGTGCGCTGTATTTTGGGTTTTAATTCTGGTCCGCCGATGACGCCTGGTGGGTATAACCAGAATGTCCAACTCTTTCAGACGCCCGACCATGTGGTGTTACTAAATGAAATGGTGCATAGCTCACGGGTGATCCCTCTTGACGGACGCGGGCATATTTCTGACAACGTGCGCCAGTGGATGGGTGATTCGCGTGGTCATTGGGAGGGCGACACGCTTGTCGTAGAAACGACAAACTTTCTTCGAGAAACGAGCTTTCGTAATGGTGTTACGACGTCAAACCTGAAGCTCATTGAAAAATTTACGCGCACAGACGCGGGAATTCTCATGTATGACGTTACCGTTGAAGATCCCAATACATGGGCACAACCGTGGTCGTATCGCATTCCGATGCGTACGAATGCGATGCCAGTCTTTGAATATGCCTGTCACGAAGGCAACTATGGCCTGACGAACATTCTGGCTGGTGCTCGCGAACAAGAGGCCGCGATGGATGCAGCAGATCGGTAAATGAGAGGCTGATTTTTTCGAACCGGAAAAGAGGCGCCATGTCGCAGCCAAGGAGTATTAACGTGGCTATTCGCACAGTCGAAGTGTTATGTGTGGCTCTTGTGGTGTTGACCGTCGGTCTTTCTGCGGAAGACTGGTCACAGTGGCGCGGTCCTGGGCGTCAGGCCGTTTGGAATGAGCAGGGTATTGTTGACAGTCTGCCGGATACCTTGCGACATACCTGGAGCACGGAGATTCGCTCTGGCTACTCGGGTCCCGCGGTCGCCGATGGTCGAATTTTCATCACTGATTGGCTGGAAGATCCTGAATCAAGGACGTTAGACGGCACCGAGCGGGCGTTGGCGCTTGACGAACAGAGTGGTGAGATTCTCTGGACGCACGAGTGGCAAACCAGCTACCGGATGCTGTCGATCAGTTATGCGGTTGGTCCGCGTGCAACACCGACTGTTGATGGGGACCGGGTGTATGTTGTCGGGGGAACCGGTCGGTTATTTTGTTTCAACGTAGAGACTGGCGATGTGCTGTGGGAAAAGGACTATGTCGCGGACTATGACACAAGTGTGCCGGTGTGGGGAATCGTCAGTGGCCCGTTGGTGGATGGGGACCGCCTGATTACGGTGGTTGGTGGTGAGCCCGACGCAGGCGTGGTTGCCTTCAATAAATACACAGGGGAAGAGATCTGGCGCGCGATTAAAGTCGGATCTGAGATGGGTTACGCGCAACCGGTTATTTATGAGGCCGGTGGCGTACGGCAGTTAATCGTTTGGCACCCGTTAGCGTTAGCATCCCTCGACCCGGTGACGGGAGACGAGTATTGGGAAGAACGGTGGGATGTGTCGATGGGGGTGACGGTGGCAACCCCTGTCCGAAGTGGTGACTATCTTCTCGTCTCTCAATTTTTTAACGGGTCGATGATGATGCGTCTCAATAGCGACCGTCCTGATGCGACGTTGTTATGGAAAGGGAAGAGTCGGAGTGAATTACCTGGTGAGACCGACACGATTCACGCCATGGTGACGACACCGCTCATTATTGGTGACTATGTGTATGGTGTCGACAGTTATGGGGAACTACGTGGATTAGATGCGCGGACCGGTGAGCGGCTGTGGATGAGTCCAGAAATGACTGCGCAGGCTCGCTGGAGTACCGCGTTTTTAGTTCGGCACGGAGACCGGTATTTTGTGAACAATGATGAGGGGTATCTCATTTCAGCACAGTTCACGCCGGCGGGGTATGTTGAGCAAAGTCGCACGAGGTTGATCGAGCCGACGGCAAGTTCTGGTACGCGCACACCGCATGGCAGTATTGCAGAGCGGATTGTCAATTGGTCTCATCCCGCCTATGCGAATGGCCATATCGTTCACCGGAATGATCAGCAAATCATCAGGGCCTCGTTGCGCGCGGTCGATTACTAACATTGTTGATAATTGTTTGTCACTCTGAAAACTGTTTAACTAGGCGTAGATTTAGGTCGATGTCGCTTCGTGGGGGGGTCTGATGAAAAAACTACTGTTGACAATTGTACCGGTCATGATGCTATTCGGTGTTTCGATTGCTGGACAGCAGGAAGAATCTTATGACTACTGGCAGAACCAGCGTCAAATGGTTCGACAGGGACAGCAGGCGGTTTTCATGTGCAATGGTCTATTTACTTCAAATCGCACATTGGAACAGGTCTTCCAGCAAGAACTAGCCTTTTTACCTGACCCAATTGGGACCGCGCAAGGTGGTGACTATGAGGTCGATTACGAGCGAAAAGGTGTCGTGATTGGCTCTGGTCAGGATGCTCCGAAGATGCGTGCAGCGTTCCGCGAAGGGATTGGCTGCGTGATTTTACCGCCGGACCAGACGCTTACTGATGTCGATCAGTTGCCAATACTCACATTGCCGTACCCTGAAGATGACCCCGCAAATACACCGTGGCCACAGGGTGACCTTGTCACATCTACGAGTTTACCGTCTTACATTGACGACGCTGCCTTAGAAGCAGCTTCAGAGTGGGCGTTCGCCCGTGAGTCGCCTGAGCAGGTCACGCTCAGTTTGTTAGTGATTCATCGTGGGAACATTATCCATGAGCGGTATGCCCCTGGTATCGATATGTCGACTCGAACTCGCACGTGGTCGACTGCAAAGAGTATTGCGTCAACGTTGATCGGCATGCTCGTTGATGAGGGTAAATTGTCACTTGATGAGCCACTGGGATTTCCGTTTGCGCCTGAGTCGGCTGATGGCGATGACCCCCGTTCGCAGATCACACTACGACATGTGTTGAACATGTCGAGCGGACTTGAAACGATCGACAATGGTGGGCTTGAGTACGCGACCGGGTCAGGGTTGTCCTATTGGGCGGGCGCTAGCTCGGTCCTTGGCGCTCGGAGCCGTGCGTTGATCCGTGAACCAGGTACGAATTGGGATTATGAGAATTACGACACCTTACTAGCCATATACGCGATGAAACTCGCTCTTGGTGAAGACGCGTATCGCGAGTTCCCGCGAAAGGCCTTACTCGACAAGATCGGCATGCAGAACACCTTGGTGAGTACCGATCGCTTTGGCGACTTTGTTCTGAGTAGTCAGGTCTATACCAATGCACGGGATCTTGGTCGGTTTGGTTTGCTCTATCTGCAGAATGGTGTCTGGAACGATGAACGCCTGGTGTCTCGCGAATGGATCAACTTTGTTCGTACACCGGCGCCGGCGACTGCGGAATCGGGAAACTTTTATGGTGGGCAGTTCTGGTTAGTGCCTGATGGTCGGGATGATGTCCCTGAAGATGCCTATTCAACATCTGGCAATCGTGGGCAATACACCATTATGGTTCCGTCTCATGACTTGATCATCGTGCGGCGGGGACTTGACTATGGTCGTCAAGGCTTTGACCGGTGGAGCCTTGTCCGAGAGGTGCTTAAGGCGTTCGATATTGTTCCTGCGGAATAACGTACAAAGCACTCAATTACGTCCGTCATAGTGTTCGGCCAAGTTTTAGGATGATGTCGTATTCTGCTTTGGTCGCCGGTTGTACAGACAAGCGTGACCCTTTTTTGGTGACCATCATGTCTTCGAGGCCAGGGGTACTTTTCAAAGTTGCGAGGGGTACCGTGTTCGTGAAGGCTTCGACAAAGGCGATATCCACCATAAACCAGACCGGTTCGTCTTTGGTGCTGCGCTCATCAAAATATTTGTGTCCTGTTTTCCAGGCATAGCGGTCCGGGTACGCAGTTTTTTCGATTTTGGCGAGACCGGTGACCCCAGAGGGGGCAGCATTGGACGCATAAAATAGAACCGAGTCACCACATTGCATGTCATCCCTCATGATGTTGCGGGCTTGGAAGTTCCGCACCCCCTCCCAGCAGGTGGTGCCGTCTCGCTTGAGGTCTTTGATTGTGTAGGCGGTCGGTTCGCATTTCATTAACCAATATCGTCGTGGCATTAATGACTGTTTCCTCGTTTATATGTGTAGCATAATCGACGGGTCACGCTAATTACCGGACGGTCAGCATTATCCCCGGTGGAGGTTGAAGGATGAAGACAACCGAAACGATACCGATTCGTATGTTGCTCGGTGCCATGGTGGTGTTGGGAGCGGGTCAGATAGTCATCGCCCAGCAGAGTACGGGTGCCAATGCGGTCATGCCATGGGCGTATGTACTCAATGATCCTGATGCCCAGACGGGGGAGGCACCAGATCCCGAGGAGATGGTGACGGTGCCTGGGTCTGATGTGTCAATGCCGAGGTCGGCCATTAATATCAACACCGGCCCGCCCGATTGGCACCCTGATGGGCATCCCCCGATGCCTGAATTGGTATCGAGTGGTGGTGGTGAGGGTGTTGTTGCGTGCGGCTACTGCCACTTACCAAACGGTCAAGGTAAACCAGAAAATGCGAGTGTCGCTGGACAACCGTATGAGTACATTGTGCAGCAAATGACCGATTGGCGTAATGGGTTTCGAAAGACTGGTGAGCCGCGAATGGGCCCGCCATCGTTTATGGAGCGGATCGGTTTAGCAGCGACTGATGAAGAGGCACGGATAGCAGCGGAATATTTTTCGTCGATGTCATTCAGGCCGTGGATTCGTGTTGTCGAGACTGACATGGTGCCGCAGACGCAGTTCGCCGGATGGATTCATGAGGTTATCGAAGGTGGGAGCATGGAGGCGATCGGCACGAGGATCGTTGAGACCCCAGAGGACCTGAAGCGGACTAAGTTGCGCGATGACGCTTCAAGTTTTGTGGCCTATGTACCGACGGGATCAATGATGCGGGGGCGTAATTTGGCTGAAGCGGCTGGGTGTGCGATTTGCCATGGCGAAGGACTGAGGGGGCTTGGTCCGGTGCCTGCTCTTGCCGGTCGGTCGCCGAGTTATATCGCCCGGCAGCTGTACGACTTTCAGCAAGGTACGCGTAATGGCGCATGGTCTGACCTGATGGATACTGCGGTAGCTGACTTGTCAATTGAAGACATCGTGAATCTTTCTGCGTATACGGCGAGTTTGACACCGTAATTGGGTCAGGGTTGAAACGAGTGGCTAGCGAGTGATCACTACGCGAAATCCGATAAATGGTCGGCGAATACCTGGGTCTGCACCACCTCGAGTGGTAGTTCTGACAAGGTTGGGGCCATCCGCGTAGGAGCCGCCGCGCATCACGAATAATGAGTCTGTTGTGAGGTCTGGCTGCGGGGTGTCAGTGAATGGATAGGGAAGGTATTGACTGCGCGTAAACTCCCACACATTACCAGCCATATCCGATAGATTGTAAGCACAGTCGTCGCAAACACCGTTTCCAACAGGTCGAGTCTCGGATGCATTGTAGTTCGCGACATCTGGACGCGGATTATTGCCCCATGGATAGACTCGGCCATCGTTTCCACGAGCGGCTTTCTCCCATTCAGCCTCACTGGGCAAGGTTACCCGCCATCCGTCTTCTAAGAGTTGCTGTAGTTCTACTGGGGTGTTCGCGGATGCAGTCAGGACGCTCTGTAGCCATCGGCAATAGGCCAGTGCATCAGGCCACGATACTGAGGTGACGGGGTGAGCCGGTTTGCCATTCAGTGCGGTATCGCTAATATTTCTTCCCGTTCTGTTCGCAAATAATCCGAATTGTGCAACCGTGACTTCAGAACGACTGATATAAAAGTCTGCGACCTCTACAACGCCTTGGGCGGCCGAGGTCGACCACCGTTCATTGTCAAAGGCTTGTGAGTCGAGACTGGGGTCACTACCCATCAGGAATGAGCCAGCGGGTATTTTGACGAATCCGAGTAGGGCATCGTCTGGGAGGTACCATGCGTCGACTCTGAACCTACTTAATGTTGTTGGAAGTTCCGGCGTTTGGGCGAGGGGTGTCGTGTCTGAATTAATCGGCTGACATGCCAGCGAGGCAATGAACGCAAGTAGTGCGACCGAGTGGGATACGCGCGCTTGCAATGTCATCGTCTGCAAGCAAACCCCCAGTCGTGGTCGCAAGCACGGGCGTAGATAGCCGGTTCCGCCATATCCATGAGATTTGCACCGCCTTCACGAAGTAAAAGGCGAAGATCAAGTAGTTTCGGGTCGGCTCGATATCTATTCTCTGACTCCAAGATATTGAGGCATGCGGCCTGAAAGCGTAATTCGCACGCGCGCGAAAAATATCCGAGCGCGAGCTCACGGTCCGGTTCTACGATCTGTCCATCCCTATAGTGGAGACCAAGTTCGTTGCAAGCCCAGGCTGACGCGTCAGCGCAATATGATGCTTCGACCTGAAGAAGGCGTTCGCAGGCCTGACGGCGACCGTTTCTGCAAGCGTCTTCCCAGAACGGTACCGGATCTCCACGATGCCGTCCGTCCGTTGCGCCTGAGAGCGCCATCGTCGTGAAAAAAATAATCCAGACAGCGATATGCGCGAGATTGGCACGTGGCCTTGCCAAAATAGTAGTAAAACGATCGAATATCGGCCGTGTCGAAAGCGTTTGAACGAGGCGGTCGATCGCTTGGACGCTCAGATTGAGCAGTGGAACGGACAGTAGTTTGTCGTAAAAAGTCGGCACACCAAGCCCCCCAAGGACAGCGTATAGACCGAATACAGTGGCTCCGTACAAAATACCGAATACAGTCTTGCCCATTGGTGTCCGTGGAGATGTTGAGGGGTCTGTTACGAGTAGGTGTAAACCTAAAAAGACGGCAGTCGGAATTTCTGAATCAATAAAATAGGGCACACCCGTTGTGGTTGTGTAGAGTGCGCTTAATCCAAATAGGATGGCCGCGGCCGAGGCTACGATGAGTGTGATGGAGAAGGCATACATTACGACGAGGCCGGCGAGAAAAAGGAACAGATAAATCGATGGGGCCAAGGTCAGCGTCGTGGCGATCTCTTCTCCCCATGTAATAGGTGTTGTGCCGGTCGTGAGGAGGACGATCGAAAATAGTCCTAGTGAGAATGCGGAGGGGTTGAAGATGTGTACCCGGCGTCCTTCTCGGTTCCACCGAACGAACTCTTTGCCAAGGAACCCAACAGCAATCATGAGGAACTGCAGGTAAAACCAATCATCGCGGAACCAGAGAAAGAGATTGGTGCTGAAGATGATTGGAAAAGGTCCAAAGCCGAATACGTAGCGCTCTCGTCGAGACCACGTGAGTAATATGTCGAATATGTACGCGAAGACCACCTGTGCGAGAAGCAATGTCGAGTGGTCATAGACCGGGCGCCAGTACCATCCCCAGTAGGCGAAGACGGATAGTTGTACTAACGCTTGAACATAGTGTTGGGGACGTAAATTCGTTTCAAGTGAGACTGTTTGTTGGCGTCGGGTTTGTATTAGCTTGAGGGCGCCCTGCCAGGCGAGCAATGCGATGACGGCGCCAAGAAAAGATTGTGACAGTATTGGCGTGGCGTGGACGCGAGGCGTGAACGACAGTGCGAGTAATAGAATGGTTAGGCACAGTGGTAGCGAGAGCGGATTTCTGTGAAACAGCGTAGGCGATTCTTTCGCCCGTGGATTTCGCGGTGTCGCGGAACGATGTTTGGATCGACCGGCTGGCATCGTTGGTGAATCGTGTTACGAAATGTGGTCTTACTGAACCTGCATATTAGTTGTGTAGCGATTTCTTACGAACTCGCCACAGAGTTTGGTGACGAGAGGATGCGAGATTGGTTGTTCGCTACTGTCTGGTTCAAGGTGGCGTTCCGCAACGTACGTCATTTGGTCCGTCCCATCCACAAGAACGTGATACCAGGGCAGGTTACGTGGAGGTTGTGATCGTGCGACCTGTGTATACCATTCATTTGTCCCACGGAATGTTGCATCAACATCAAAGATCACTCCTCGGTAGTTGAATTTAATATGATGGATAATTTGACCGACGAAGAATTTTGCGCTGGTGTGCATTATTTATTGTGCTCTCGTTAGCATAGTCGACTAGTTACTGCCGGAGACACCGTGTCCGTTGTGGGAAAAGGAACGGATTATGACTACTAGTGCCGTTATTGAGCTTGTTGAATACGTTGCAATTGCCTTCTTGATTGTGGGGGCAGTGGCTTTTGTACTATGGTTTTTTGCAAGATTGGATCGCGAAGATAAGGACTCCTGACTAGCGAAGCCGATCGAATTTCTGTACACGCTGTCCCACGTTCACCTCCGTTGTATAGAGATTGCCGTCCGAATCGATCGCGAGATTATGTAGACGATAGAATTGTCCCGCATACTTTCCGAGTCGACCAAACTGGTCGATGACTTCAAGTGTGGAACGATTCAGAATCCATACCACATTATTTGTGCCATCCGGAACAAAAAGCCAGCGCTGTTCAGGGTCTTCTGAGAGCGTGACGCCGGACACGGAACCACTTCCAAGTGTTTCTGGTCTGATGAAGGCTTCACGTAAGAAAGTCCCATCTTTTTGAAATAATTGAAGTCTATTGTTCGTCCGGTCCGCAACGTAGACGAGGCCATCGGTGCTAATTGTGACGTCATGGACCGGACTGCGGTACTGTCGAAGCGGTTCGGCGTCTGGGTTATACGGCGGTAGGTCCTCGTCATGAGGGGATTCTCCGTATGCGCCCCAATGCCGTCTGTAGGCGCCGGTGGTGTTATCGAACACAATGATTCTGCGGTTGCCATAACCGTCAGCGACATAAAGTTCATTCGCGTCCTCATCGACTGTAAATCCAGCTGGCCGTCCGAGGTTGTCGGTGTCGTTGCTTCCGCCACTTTGACCGGCGCGACCGATCTGGAGGATGAACTCACCGTCGGCGGTAAATTTCAGGATGTGTGAGTCGCTAGCAGCATTTCCGCCGATCCAGACGTGTTGATTGCTGTCGACGTAAATCCCATGCTCGCTCTCTGGCCATTCGTAGCCCTCTGCGGGGCCACCCCATGAACGCTGAACGCTACCGTCTGGTGCAAACTCGATCACTGGAGGCGCCGGGACACAGCACATGCCTTCTTCTCCCCGCTGCCGAGTATCAAGTGTGCTCGGGCGGTGGACAATCCAGATATTGTCGTTATCTGAGACAGCGAGGCCAGCAACCTGGCCTAACATCCAGTTGTTCGGCAGGGCTTGTGGCCAAAATGGGTCCACACGAAACTGTGGCGTGGAGGGTGACTCCAGGTTAATCGTTTCTGAGTCTTCCGAGAGGGAGAAGTTGCTTTGTTCGGGCGGGTTTCCACATCCATACGTGATCACCGTGGCTACCGCGATCCAGAGAGACCAAATCGACTTTGTGTGGTACTTGATCATCTTAGTTATCCTCCCCCATCTAAATCTTAAGCGGGATACACTAGCCAGTCTACAGAGAGGTGACTATGAAAATTCTGCTGACTATCGCGCTCGTCGTTGTGTCGACGGGATTGTCCGCACCCGCTTACTCGCAGCTAGCAACCCCGAACAATAACGGCATTACGTATGGGCATGTGCACTTAAACGTGTCGGATATTGAGGTCCATAAGAAACTCTGGGTGGAATGGTTTGGCGGTGAAATCGTTCAGAAAGGGCCTCTTACGACCATTCGATTGCCAAACTTTCTTATTGCATTGACGGAACGGGACCCGACCGGTCCGATGCAGGGCTCAGTACTAGATCACTTCGGGTTCAAGGTGCGCGATACATCGGAATTTGTGGAACGCTGGCGTGCTGCGGGTATGGAGGTGGGGCCTGAATTTATTGGTGCTGAAGGTCTGCCGAACGCGTACGTCATGGCGCCGGATGGAGTCTGGGTTGAATTGCAAGAAGACCCAGGGTTGCATGTCCCGATTGCTGGCTACCATATTCATTTTTGGACACCTGATTATGTGGAATTACTTGACTGGTATTCAGAAGTGTTCGACTTAAATATTCGTCCGCGTGGTCGTATCCAAACGACCACGGATGTGCCGGGTATGAACATGAGCTTTGCCGATGCTGACGCTCCGACGGCTCCAACGCGTGGTCGTGCACTCGACCACATTGGGTTTGAAGTGGACAATCTAGAGGCCTTTTGTCAGAAACTCGAGGCGATGGGAATCGAATTTGACGTCACCTACCGAGAGGTAGACAGTGTTGAATTGAAGATTGCTTTTTTGACTGACCCGGCAGGCACGTATATTGAGCTTACTGAGGGTTACGACGAGTACTGAACATGCATCGATATAATGGCAGAATGTTCATCCGAAGCTGTTGTGTTGTCGTTGGTGTTCTGGTGGCGACGACATTTACTGTTTTTGCCCAAAATAACGCGGATCGTGAGTGGGTAGCGCCTCGCACGCCGGAAGGGGTGCCTGATTTACAAGGGATCTGGACATCACAGACATATACGCCACTGCAACGACCGGAGATATTTGAGGGAAGAGAATTTTTAACGGATGAGGAAATGGCCGCTCTGACTTCGATTCTGACAGCAGAAGATGTCGATCCTCTGCGTGGAGCTCGAGCATTTTCGCAGGCGCTTAATGAAGACGAGGAAGTTCGGGAGAGTGCTACGATTCAGGCGGACCCCACCCACTATGACAATTCGATGTGGTTGCGGACAGAGAATCCGAAGGCGTTATCGAGCCGTCGGACGTCATTGGTCGTAGACCCTCCGAATGGGCGGATACCCCCGTTGACCACGGATGCACAACGGCGGGCCGAGGTAAGGCGAGCAGCGCGCGGTACTGATAGCTATCACGAACGACCTCACCAGGAGCGTTGCTTGATGTGGACCCATGAGGGGCCGCCGATGTTGCCGCCGCCATACAATGACCTGTACCAAATTTTCCAGACGCCTGGTGTTGTGGTGATTTTCCCAGAAATGGCAAATAACCCTCCCCGGATCGTAGCAACAGATGGTCGACCACCGGTCTCTGACAGGATTCGACAGTGGCCAGGTGTATCTCGTGGTCATTGGGATGGGGACACGCTAGTTGTTGAGACCACGAATTTTTCAGATAAGACGTCGTTCCAAGGAGCGAGTTCCACATTACATGTCGTAGAACGCTTTACTCGAACCGCGGAGGATCGGATTCTGTATGAGTTTACTGTTGAGGATCCCGCCACTTGGGACCGCAGTTGGAGCGTGGAAATGCCCATGTCGGCCGATGACGGGCCGCTCTATGAATACCATTGCCACGAAGGGAACTACGGTATTGTGAATACGCTCCGTGGTGCTCGGCGTTTCGATAATCAATAGATGGCGGAGTACGTATCTGATCCATCAGAGACGACGGTTGTCACATCCAGCGACAGATGGGGCACTACGAAAGTTGCGCTGCTCTTTGTCGGTGTCGGAGTATTTACTCGATTTCTTGTCGTGTTCGTTCTGGGTACGTTCAGCAACCCAGAACTCTTCGAGTACGACGATATGGCGCGCAGCCTCAACTCTGGTGTCGGTTATGTCTACCCTCACTTTGGTGTTGAGTACAAAAGTTACTATCCGGGAGTACCGTATATTGCCTGGACTGCATTCTTATACTCGCTATTCCCGAATAGTGTAGTTCTCGGCCAGGCAGCTGTGTTGCTGACTCAATCTGTGATGTCGGGCCTTCTAGCGTACGTGGTGTTTCTAATTGGTCGGGAATTGTGGAATGGACGAGCAGGCGTGTTAGCCGCTGGACTGACCTTGGTGCATCCGGGCTTGGCATACTACGACACACACAAACTGCATCCACTTAGCTTCGATACACTGCTTGTGACGTTCGTTGTATGGGCATTATTACGTCTACGCACGTCAGAGTCTTTTCCGAAGGTACTGCTCACCGGTATTGTCTTGGGTGTCGCGATGCTACAACGCGGAAGCTTAGCCCTGTTCGTTCCTGTGAGTGCTATGTGGGTGTGGCTGACAGGGTCGCAGGCGCTTCGTCTTCGGATGCAGCGTTCTGTTTTCTTCACGCTGGGCGTTGTCGTCGCGATTTCCCCTTGGTTGATCAGGAATTACCAAGTGCACGGAGTACCGCTCATGACGACAACTAATGCGGAGCATTTTTGGCTTGGGAATGCACCTCATTCGCTTGGGTCTGCTACCTTGCCGTCAGGTGAGTTAGCCATTGATCAGTCTCCGCCGGCGGTGTGGGACGCCACGTCTGAAATGGAACAAAACGGAATCTATTGGCAGGCGGCAATGGATAATGTGAGTGCGGATCCTGGAGGATTTGTCGCGGGGATCTTTAAGAAGTTTGTATATTTCTGGACCATCGCCCCGCAGACAGGCGTACGTTATCCTGGACTCTATAGTATTGGCTATTTCGCCTTTTATATCCCACTGATGTTGTTCGCTTTTGTCGGTGCATGGAGAGTGGCGAATCGTGACAATTACGATACCAGTGACGCGTTGTGGGTACTTCTTTTAATCGGATCGGTATGTCTTTCGGTCTCACTTATACACAGCCTGTTGTATTTTGAATTGCGCCATCGATGGTTACTTGAACCGATGCTCGCTATTTTTGCGGCGATCGGAATCCTAAAGTACTGTGGTCGTACGAGCCGTCCAGGTCAGCCTGTTAGTGGTTGAGTGACGGAATACTAAAGATAGTAAGTCCGACATATCGATACGCCGCATCGTTGTCTTGACGCTTGGGAGAAGAGTGAGTTCTTAGTGCTTCGCTACGTGATTGAAAAACTGTCGAATTATCCTGGTCTATTTCTTTTTTGCCGAGGATTACTGGAGGCTGATTTCAGAGAGATTCGACGTACGATCCGAGAATATTTACCTGATTCTGAAAATCAGAGAGTTCTCGATATCGCCTGTGGCCCAGGAGCATTTTCGGGATTGTTTGCCGCCGATGTTTATGTTGGTGTCGACATAAATCAACGCTATATCGAGTATGCCCAGCGCCGGTACAGGGGCACATTTCACGTGATGGATGCTAGACACATTGAATTTAGTGATGACAGTTTTGACGGTGTCCTAGTGTACGGACTTCTCCACCATTTAAACGATGATGATGCGCGAGAGGTACTGAAGGGTGTTTCGCGTGTGTTAAAACCGTCCGGCAGAGCGTTGATCATTGAGGATATTCCGTCTGAGTCACGTTTAAATGTGGTCGGGCACTTGCTTCATCGCATAGAGAACGGGCACTTTATTCGAAGCGCTGAGGAATACAGAACACTTTTGGATGCTCATCTAATGAAGCAGTCGGAGCAGTTTTTTAGAAGCGGTTTCTGTGATTACTACATGGCCGTTCTGACCTGTAATGACGATGTGTTCGACGTCTAGGCGTTCAGACAACATAATCAAGGCCCAACCTTCGCTGAAGGGCTTTTGCCGGGTAAACCGGATCTCGCTGCCATCTTGTTATTGAACCGCCTGTTCTACTGAGCTAGGCTCCGTTATACGGCCAAGACATCTGGCGAATGATGGGAGGTCGGAGCTCAGTATCACAACGTACTGGCATGCTTTGGCCAGACGAGGCCGTCTAGTGGAGGGAACTATGTTTCTGCGCGCAGGATTTGTCGTTGCTGTTATGACGCTGACGGCTGGACCAATTGCGGCACAGGATGCTCGTGCAGTTGTGCAGGCGGCGGCGGAAACATTGGGTGTGACGGACATGACGTCCATTCAGTATTCCGGGAGTGGTTGGATTGGTGCTCTGGGGCAGAATTTTGCACCGGCTGATGACTGGCCACGTTTTGAATTAGTTAGGTATACGAGGACTATTGATTTCGAGACAAATTCTTCGAAGGAGGACATGGTCGTGCGTCAGGGTGACTACAGCACTCGTGGTGGCGGAGGTGCTCCGATCCAAGGAGAGCGACACCGGAGTCGATTGGTCAGTGGTACTCGTGCATGGGACGTACGGGGGAATAGGGTGATTCCGCGGCCTGCCGATTCTGAACTGCGTATGCTGGAAATTTTACTCACACCGCACGGTTTTCTTAAAGGTGCGATGGCCAGCAATGTCACGGCGGTGACGCGGAATGAATACGGCGGGCGCGTGACGGTTATTTCGTATATGGCACTCGGACGTTTTCGAGTGAATGGAACCGTTACTGAAGACAATGTTGTTGAGCGGGTACAAACGTGGCTACCCAATCCCGTAGTTGGCGATCTGTACTACGAAACAATTTATACCGAGTACGAAGATGTTGGCGGGGTGCAATTTCCGATGCGTTGGCATCAGCATCAGGATTTTGATGATGGGGCGCATGAGCCCAATGTCAGTGGCGGGGATCATACTTTCGGGCTTGAAATGATTACTGACGTCCAGATCAATATCGCTGGCGCTGCACTCACTGTGCCTGATGCTGTGCAGTCAGCACTGGTGCCTCGAGTCCGAGTGGAAACAGAACAACTCGCGGATGGTATCTGGCTGCTGGCGGGCGGTTCCCACAATAGCGTAGCTGTTGAATTTGGGGATTATGTGGCCGTCATCGAGGCACCATTAAATGAAGAGCGTTCTTTGGCAGTTATCGATGAGGTGATGAATCTTGTTCCGAATAAACCGATTCGATTCATCGTGAACACGCACCATCATTGGGATCACTTAGGCGGGCTCCGGACCTACGTGCACGAGGGAGCAACCGTGATTACCCATGAAGGGAATCGGCCCTATTACCAAGAGGTTCTCAGGGCACGACCGTGGCTACTAGAGCCGGACCGTTTTTCACTCTACCCACCTGAAGAATGGTCTGAAGGGTACATCTTTGAAACAGTGCGGGAGAAATATACGCTTGGTGACGCCACGCGGTTGCTTGAATTGCATCATGTGCAGGGCTTAAATCATACGGCGGGCATGCTTATTGCTTATTTCCCGAACGAGCGATTGGTCGTGGAGGCAGACCTGTATACGCCGCCCGCGCCGGGCGCGGCGGCGACCGGTACGCCTACTGCCAGTAATCGAGCCTTCTATCAGAACTTGATGCGCCTACAGCTGGATGTGGAAACGATCGTCCCGATTCATGGTCAGCCAAGTCCGATGGCCGTATTTGAACAGTTTGTAAATTAGAGTGAGGTTCGTCGAAAATCGTCTTCGGCGTACTAAATTATTGGATCACTGGAGAGTTTTCATGATCAAGCCTGGTGTTCGAGACAGCTTCCTGTTTGTTTTGATCTTTGCCGCAGGTGTTGCAACGGCCGACCTGCATGCAGAAGACTGGCCCCAATGGCGTGGTGTCAACAGGGACGGTAATTGGTCGGAGACTGGAGTCGTTCAGCAGTTTCCAGACAGTGGACTGAAAGTGACGTGGCGTGTGCCTATTGGTGGTGGGTTTGCAGGGCCTTCCGTGGCTGATGGGCGCGTGTTTGTTCTGGACTACGAGGAAACGCCAGATAGTCGAACGATGGATGGATCCGAGCGATTATTAGCTCTTGATGAAGAAACTGGCCGTGTTATTTGGTCACAGACGTGGCCTGCGGCGTATCGAAATATCATGTGGAAATTCGCTAATGGTCCACGAACGCCTCCTACCGTGGAAGGTGATCGGGTGTATGTCCTTGGGGCGGCGGGAATGCTTGTGTGTCTCAATGCTGAGAACGGAGAGATTCTTTGGCAGGTCGATACCGTTGAAGAATATGGTGCAACGGTTCCGGTCTATGGCGTTTCGAGTGCACCTGTGGTCGAGGGTGAAGTGTTGGTTGCGGTGGTTGGTGGTGACCCAGACGCGAAGGTCGTTGGTTTCGATAAGTCGACTGGGGAAGAAGTGTGGCGTGCACTAACAATGAATACGGAAACGGGTTACTCGTCTCCTATCGTGATCGATGCAGGCGGTGCCCGACAACTGATACTGTGGCATCCCTCGGCTTTGTCCTCGCTTAATCCGGAAACAGGAGAGGTTTATTGGGAACAAGAATTCCTGCTCGATAATGGATTGTCGATTACGACACCGATCCGGAGTGGCCAGTATCTCGGTGTGAGTCATTTCCGGAACGGGTCGATGATGATGGCGCTGAATAATGACCGTCCCGAGGCTAGAATGATTTGGAAGGGAGAAAGTCGAAGCGAATTACCTCATTTGACGGATGGGCTGCATTCGATCATTTCGACACCGATCATCATTGATGACTATCTCTACGGGGTCGGCAGTTACGGGGAATTGCGGGGTATCGATATCACAACCGGTGAACGGTTATGGCAGAGCGACGCGATGACCGCTCAGGACAGGTTTGGCACTGCCTATTTCGTCAAAAACAACGACCGATATTTTGTCATGAATGATGCCGGAGAACTGATTATTGCGAGGTTTAACCCGGAGGGTTACGAGGAGGTTGATCGGACCCCGCTGCTTGAGCCAACGTTACGCACGCGAGGGGGAGCATCAGGGCGTTGGAATGATCGCACAGTACTCTGGGCACATCCTGCATTTGCGAATCAACATATTGTTGTGCGGAATGATCGGGAAATAATACGCGTGTCTCTTGCGACCGTGGATTATTAATTGGTCTGTTACGAACGACCCCGGGCATGCTTCGAATTCGACAATCGAGAACGCCGACTGAACGGACTCCTTCTTCCAGTGGATTTGCGGAGATAGTCCGGTTTGTGGTTGTGCTTCTTCTTATCATTACAGTCGAATCGGTAGACATCTCTGCGACTGAACGGGCTGTACTCATACTGGCTCCCGGGATAGAGGATGACCGTCTTGAGTCGGCTTATGACGCCATTGACTTCTGGAACGAAACGTTCGCAGAATTAAACTTAGATCTTCGCCTTGGAACACCGGACGTTGTCGCGGGTGTTCCGCGCGCGGTGGAAACATATGCACGGTTGATTGCGTTACGTGCCGGACGGTTACCCGTGCCTGAAGACCTTGAACCGATCGTGCCAACTGAACTCGCGCAACTAGATGCGGATATCGTGCTTGTGCTGTCGCGACAAAACATCATGTCGTATGCATGGCGGTTACCCCGGATTGAACCAGGGCGATACTTAGTGGTTGTTCGACAGGTAAGAGGGCTCGATCGCGCAGACCCGATGGTGTCACGTCACGTGGTCGCCCACGAACTAGGGCATGCGTTGGGGTTGCTTCATAATGAAGATCCCCACACGCTGATGTGTGGTCCGTGTCAGCCGCTGACAGCGGAATCAGACGATCGAGGATTTTTGCCGCTGACGGATGATGAGCGGAACGCGTTGCGCGAGTGGTACGGGACTCCGTGAGCACCTTGTGGCCATTCAACATAAACCGTTGCGCGGGAGTTCTACCTAATCAAGGTGGAGAGCAGACGCGCCTGCGAATTTAACTGAAGTGCCCACCATTTCTTCGATACGTAGCAGTTCATTCCATTTTGCCATCCGCTCGGACCTTGCAAACGAACCAACTTTGATCTGACCAGCGGACCATCCGACGGCGAGGTGGGCGATCGTGACGTCTTCGGTTTCACCAGAACGTGCGGACACGATCGTGCTAAAACCAGCATGGTGCGCTGCGTCCAGTGCGGCGCGCGTTTCAGTAATCGTGCCAGCTTGATTTGGCTTTACGAGAAGGCCATTACAGGACTGTTCGCGGGCAGCACGCTCTACTCGCCGGGCATTGGTGACTAGGTAGTCATCGCCAATAATTTGAATGCGATCGCCGACTGCCTGGGTAAACCTCTGCATTCCCATGGAGTCGTTTTCATCGAAGGGGTCTTCAATCGAGAGAATTGGGTACCGTTCGATCCAACGAAGTAGCAGTTCTGAGAGCCCATCGCTGTCATATTCGCGTTTATCGAGCGCGAGGTGGTATCGACCGTTGTGAAAAAACTCTGTGGCAGCAACGTCTAACGCGATGGCGACTTCCTCGCCCGGTGTATAGCCGGCGCGTTCGATCGCTTTTACTAGGCAATCGAGGGCCTCTTCATTGGTGCCAAATGCTGGCCAGAAGCCGCCCTCGTCGGCGAGTCCCTGGAGTGTACCGGCATCCGATAGGAGAGCGCCGGCCGAATGATAGACCTCAGCAGTCCATTCAAGAGCTTGAGCGAATGACGTCGCTCCGACAGGCATGACCATGAAGTCCTGGATATCTACACGTCTCTCAGCGTGAGCACCACCGCCAAAAATTTGGATTTCCGGTAGTGGCATCAGTGGTGCCGTGTCACCGAGAAGAAATTGCCACAGCGGTTGCTGCTGCGCGGCCGCGTGGAGAGTTGCCATGGAGACAGCAATCATGGCGTTGCCCCCAAGGGTGGCTTTATTTTCTGTGCCGTCCAGTTGTCGGAGTGTGTGGTCGACGGTGGTTTGGTCTGAAGCAAACAGTCCCGAGAGCGCGGGTGATATAACCGACTTGATGTTGTCGAGTGCTGTGGTGACATCAAACCCAGCGAGTTTCGTGCCACCGTCGCGGAGGTCGATGGCTTCGCCACTTCCAGTGGATGCACCTGCCGGTGCGATAGCTCGTCCGATCTTGCCGTTTTGCAGAATAACATCCGCTTCAACGGTTGGGCGTCCACGTGAGTCCCACACGCGCCTGGCTGTGACGTGGTCAATCGTCGTCGGCGCGGTCATGCCGTCCTTTCCAGTGCTTCCGTCCATGTCATGCGCACGTCGTGGAGTGTTGCAACGGGAGAGCGTAGAAGCTTTCGGGCGACGTGTCGAATAAGGTCTCGATGTTTCTCAGTGGTGATGTAATCGACTGGTGATTTCCCGTCGACCCGGGCGAGAAAGAGGGCTGGAAGTAGGCGTGCCGCTCGAGCCTCCAGTACCTCTCGGTCATCCCACATGACACCGCCAAGATAAGCCTTCGAGAGTACGTCGAAGGCTTTTAAGAATCTTGATGTTGCGGAAGGCGTCCAAATGCATTTGAGCATGAGGTGATTGAGGCAGAACGTGATGTCAAATACGGGGTCTCCGTAGCAAGCGCATTCCGCGTCAAGAAATAAGGGGCCTGATGGCCCTACGAGTATGTTTTTAGGACTGATGTCACCATGTACGAGCGTTTGCTTTGTTCGGGTCAGGTCCGTCGCGATTTGGTGAATTGGGCCAGCGAGATCGTCGTGACGCTTGGCGGTTGTTAATAGATATGGTTCGATCCGTATCGCATGAAAAATATGATCTGTCGGAAACCGGTCTCGAATATCAGGCTGACCGGCCGTCGCTGCGTGAATAGACGCAAGACGCTGTCCGACGGCTTTGGCGGTTTCGAGGTCTGTCAAACCGTCGCGCAGTTGGTTTTTCCATATGGGGTAATTCTGTGTTTCGAGATACTCCATGATGAAGCACCCACTTTCCGTGTCACGAGCGATTAAAGAAGGCACGGCCGTTGGTTCGACCGTACCTGCGATCCGTAACCATTCCCATTCGTACTGATTCCGCTCAATTGGTGCTTCCCAAAGAGCCGCGACCTTCAGTTGTGGGAGTGCTCGTTTGACACAGACTGTTTGCTGTTTGAGTTCGACACGCCAAATATCTGAAGAGACCCCGCCCGTGAGCGGTATCATGCTCGGGACTGATTGGTCGTCGATCAGTTGAAGTCGCCTGAGGGCTTGCACAATAGTCGGATCAGTTTCCGGCATGGTCACGCAATGATAACGGTGTAGCCGCAATGAAAGTCGTGTACCACTCAACGGCAGGGAGGGGCGTACAGAGCCGTTTCGCATTTCTTGAAGAGCAAGGCATTTTTGTCACTAGCTGCGCTGAGTTCGATCGAGACCGGTTCAAGGTAGTGCTTGCTGATGCTGACGTGCTTTGGCACCTATTGGAACCGGTGACAGCGGACGTAATAGCGCTGGCACCACGACTTCAGCTCATCCAGAAAATAGGTGTAGGTGTCAACACAATCGATCTCGACGCCGCGCGACAGCGCAATATAGCGGTCTGTAATATGCCGGGCACGAATTCACAGGCTGTTGCAGAGATGACGCTTTTGTTGATGCTGACGACATTACGTCGTGTCAATCACCTGGACCAGGCCACACGCACGGGGAAGACACAGGGTTTGACGGTTGACTTGCAGGATGAGTCTGGGGAGATATGTGGACGAACGATCGGGTTAGTCGGATACGGTGCTGTACCACGTTTATTAGCACCTGTTTTGAAGGCCATGGGTGCGAGCGTTGTTTATACATGTCCGGAGGCGAAAGCCGATGCGCTGGGCGAGTACCGGTCGTTTGCTGAGCTACTTGCCGTGAGTGACATCGTGTCGCTTCATGTGCCATTGACCGGGAATACAGACAAGATGGTCAATGAAGTGGCGATTAAGCGGATGAAACCAGGCGCCATTCTTATCAACACGTCGCGGGGTGGCGTAGTTGACGAAGAGGCTTTGAGGCGGGCCTTAGGTGAACGACGTCTGGCTGCTGCAGGGTTGGATGTATTTGCCAGCGAACCGTTAGAGCCTGATGACCCGTTATTGTCTCTCGATAATGTTGTGGTCACTCCGCATGTTGCGTATCTCACAGCAGAAACTATGGTGCGGAGTATTCGTGTGGCTGCAGAGAATTGCCGACGTCTTGCTTCAAACGAGGAATTATTGCACCGTGTCGTTTAAGCGCGATGTGTTTGATATTTGAGGGCTACAATGTCGAGAGAAAGCACGATTACGACGGTGGCTATTATAGATAGAGACTGACTGAATAATTCGGTGGGAACGCCGGACAGAGTCAAGAGGAGAAAGTCATGATGACGTTGCTGCGCCCTACGGTATCACTCGTATTTGCACTTGGGTTTATCGGATTAGCGGTGGGAACTGCACCACCAGAAGGTCATGCGCAAGGCGAGGGTCGACTCAATAAAGTTATTGAAGCGCTGGAGGATGGGCGCGCGGCTGTGGCGAATCAGGAGTGGCGATTCGTTGACATGGAGCACTCTCCGTTTTCGGGACAATTGGTTCAGGAAGTGTTGGCTGAGATGGACCAAGACCGCGGGTCTGATGGACGGATGCGTCTTACGCCGCTTGTGCGGATCCCTCAAGATGGCGATGAGGATTTCAAGTGGGCCGTTAAACAGGTTCTTGACATCGGGGGGTTCGGTGTCATCTTGCCGCACGTTGATACAAAGGAAGAAGCCGTCCGGTTTGTGGAAGCGATGCGCTATCCGCCACTGAGAGGTTCGGCGTACCCGGAACCACGCGGAGAGCGAGGTTGGGGGCCAGGCGGTGCCATGCGTCTATGGGACATGGGTGCAAACGAGTATTACCGACGTGCAGACGTCTGGCCGCTTAACCCTGAGGGGGAGTTATTTGCGGTGGCAATGATTGAATCGCAGGAAGCCGTCGATAACATTCACGAGATTCTGGAGGCTCCTGTTAGTGCGATTATGGTCGTCCCTGGCGATATGGCGGCTGATCTTGGCCTTGGACCGAATCCCTCTGACCGTAATCATGCCGAAGTCGATGAGGCATTCGCAACAGTACTTGCGGCTTGCCAGGCACAGGACCGCGTTATCTGTGGCTGTGGCGACGGACGTGGCCGACTCCAACAGCGGCTCGATGAAGGCTGGAGATTCGTGCTGCCGCTCTAGGGCAATTAACTGCTGATGAGCCACTCGAGTAGTGGAACAACCTGCAGGGCGTACCAAACAGGGGTGGTTGTCAACCGGCCGTTACTGTCCGATGTTGTGATTTTCAAGAAATGCTGCAATGGCCGTAAAAATTCTTAGCATTTCATCAGTACTGAATCCCCCATGGCCGCCACCGGGAATTGTGACAAGTTCGTTGGCGACGCCCGCACCGTCAAGCGCTTCATGCAGTCGCGTTGCATGTTTGTAGGGCACAATTGGGTCGGAATCACCATGGATCGTTAGGACCGGTGGCAATCCGCGGCGAACATACGTCGTCGGTGAGACGCGCTTAGCAATGTCATCGCGGTCGGCGTGGCTTCCGAGCCAGGCTTCCGTGAAATTCCCGGACACGCCCGGTGTGTCATGCAGAAGATCGTAGACATCGGTGATTCCGTACCAGTTGATTACAGCGGCTACTTTAAGTTCGGCGGTTGAGGTGTCGCCGGTTGTCCATGATCGTCGCCGGTCGCCTGGACATTGCCGGTCAAGGCCTGCAGAGGCGGGGAGAAAGCCCGTTGTGAGGGAGAGGTGACCACCCGCTGAGTTGCCTGTAACGACAATGTTGTCGACATCAAAGTTGAATTGTTCAGCATTGCGGTAGACCCATCGGAGCGCGCAGCGACAATCCTCCACGGCTGCTGGTGCATGAGCATCGTCGGCCATCCGGTATTCCACATTGACAACGGCCCATCCGCTATCCAAATAGGGAAGAAAATTCATCAAAGATGTTTCCTTGGCTCCGTTGGTCCATCCTCCACCATGAATAAAGAGGAGGGTTGGTGCTGGTTCGGTCGCTCCTCTTGGTTGGTAGACGTCCAGCTTCAGGTCGACACCGCCAGCTCGCAAATAAGTTATGTTCGGCGCAAGACGATAGCCATTTGCGACCTCTACGAATTTTGTGGCGGTGGCGCTCAGTTGTGCGTTGGCTGGCACAATTGAGGCTAATGCGAGAACTATTAAGAAAATACTGCCGGTGACAGTGGTTCGTGTCATGTGAAATACCTCGTGATCTCTTCCCGCTAGTTTCTTGACGACCCCATGAACAGTTGCAGCACGTACCAGAACATCAATGCGATCGACGCAAAGAGTGTGAGTGCGGCTGCCACATAGCGGTCTTCAGGATAGTGATGTAGCACATTGGACGTGTCGTACAGGATGGCCGCCCCCGCCATTCCAATCATGGCGACCGAAAACCAGGTGCCAAGTTGAAACCCGAACAAGAGCGCGGCGAAGATTGCGACGATTGCAAGAATGCCGACCCAGCGCAGTATGGCCCCGAGAAATGAAAAATCTTTTCGTGTCCAGAAGACAATGGCAGTCAGCGCGGCGGAACCCAATAAAGTCACAGTGGCGGCACTTTCAATGACGCCGCCGCCGGCATATGACTGCGCCAGATAAAGCAGCGGAACGAAGATGATGGCCTCACCAACAACAAACCCGCTCAGCGCCAAGTATTGATTTTTAAGAGATTTCGATCGTGTGGCGGTTCGTGTGGCAAGCCAGCTCAGGCCCATAAATAACATCAGGACAAGCATCCAACTGCCGCCCAGCATGGCGCGCGCAATCGGTTCGGCAAGGCCTGAGGTGAACAAGAACATTTCAACCACAATAAATCCGACGATCGCCGCAAAGAGATGGTTATACGTACGCGTAATAAAGGTGGCGCGTCGGTCGACCCCAAGAAATTCAACCGGTGTAGAGGTATAGCTTCCTTGTAAAGCTGGTGTCTGCTGTCGCTGGTAATTCATGGGTTTGTTCTCCTGCCATCAGAATAGAACATTACGAGAGAACGCGCATGTCTGGAACATTTGACAGGCACCAGCGTTCACCTGATACTGACGAGCATTAGCTCATGTCGCGATTACAGTCACTGACGAGTTTGCTGGTCGGGATGCAACTGTTTTTTGGTTGGGCGAGCGAGCGGGTCGTTGCCCAGGAGGTCTGGCAACAGAGCGTTCTTGAGCGCTATTGTGTCGGATGTCACAACGAACAGCTCGAGACAGGTGGACTTGCGCTTGACCGACACGATGTGATGCAGGTGGCTGCAGAGCCGGCTGTCTGGGAAACCGTCGTTCGGAAACTTCGGGCCGGAGCGATGCCGCCGGTACCAAGACCCCGCCCCGACGGTGTGACCTATGAGCGGTTTATTCAGTACCTTGAGACCGAACTTGACCGGAATGCGTTAGCTGAGATTAATCCCGGACGGACCGAAGCCTTCCACCGCCTGAATCGCACCGAATATCACAATGCTGTTCGAGATCTATTGGACCTTGAAATCGATGTCTCCGCATTACTTCCGGCAGATGGTGCGAGTTACGGATTTGACAACATCGCTGGGGTGCTGGGTGTGTCCCCGACACTTCTTGAGCGGTACTTGGCCGCGGCACGAAGAATTAGTCGTATCGCGGTCGGGAGATCAGCTGTATCTGCTACGACTGAAACGTTTCGTGTGACTAATGATCTCTCACAAGATTATTGGGTCGAAGGTATGCCATTCGGTACTAGGGGAGGCGCCAGATTTCAGTACAACTTCCCACAAGACGGGGACTACATTGTCCGAGTGACTCTGGCCCGTGGCACCGGTGGTGCATTGGCAGCATTCGATGTCCCGCATACGCTTGAAGTCAGTCTCGATAATGAGATTGTTCAGTCCTATACGGTAGGAGAAGCGCCTCCACCTGATGTCTCACGGGATGCTGCCGCCTATCGGGATTGGCGAGCCAGCCAACGCGAGGTCGATCGGGACTGGGAATTTCGAGTGCCGGTTCGGGCAGGTCCTGGGGACATTCAAGTGACCTTCGCCCGTCGCACATGGGCGTATCCCGAATCGGTGCGTGAACCGTACCTTCGCCCGTATACGGCCGTCGACACGCGGCATCAGCCGTATCTTGGTCAGGTCACTATCACGGGTCCATATGATACGAACGATGCCGCCCCGGTTGTGCCGACGCCGAGTCGTCGGCGAATTTTTAGCTGTAGTTCCTCTGATGCGCAACCGGTTGCAGAGCAGACAGCGTGTGCGCGAGAGATCTTGTCGAAACTTGCGCGGCGGGCATACCGACGACCAGTGATAAAAGCAGACCTCGATGTGTTGCTTGATTTTTTTGAAGACGGACGTGTTGAAGACGGGTTTGATGCTGGGATTGAACTTGCATTGCGGTGGGTGCTCGCCAGTCCGGAATTTGTTTTGCGTGTTGAGCGAGACCCGGATGGACTTGTGCCTGGCACCACGTATGAAATTTCTGAATTAGAACTCGCCTCGAGATTGTCATTTTTCTTGTGGTCCAGTGTGCCGGATGACGAGTTGATTGATCTGGCGGCTACGGGCCAACTTCGGGAACCAGCAATTCTCGAAGCTCAGACGCGGCGTATGCTTGCCGACGACAAAGCGAGTGCACTGGTCACAAATTTTGCGAGCCAGTGGCTCTATCTACGAAATGTGCCGGCTCTGTATCCGGATGAGGATCTGTTTCCTCATGTGGGAGAGGCGTTACGACAGGCGATGCAGCGGGAAACAGAATTATTTGTAGAAGATATTTTTCTTCGTGACCAGAATGTCATGAACCTGTTGACGGCGGATTACACGTTCGTCAATGAGCGGTTGGCTCGCCATTACGACATTCCACATGTTTACGGGAGTCATTTTAGGCGCGTGTCACTCGACCGGTTGGGGCATGATGCCCGGCGTGGTCTTCTTGGGCATGCCAGTATTCTGGCGGTGACGGCGTATCCGAACCGTACGTCTCCAGTGTTGCGTGGAAAGTGGGTTCTAGAGAATCTATTGGGCACGCCACCGGCATCACCACCGCCGGATGTGCCGTCATTGGAGGAAACGACAGATAATGGTGAGGTGTTGTCGATGCGGGAGGCCACGGAACTCCATCGCGCTAATCCGGTGTGTGCGAGTTGTCATCGTCTGATGGACCCTCCAGGATTTGCGCTTGAGCAATTCGATGCGACTGGTCGCTTTCGAACGCATACGGCTGCGAATACGCTCATTGATGCGACTGGCGAGTTGCCGGACGGTACGCAGTTTGATGGTGCAGCCGGTTTACGGGACGCATTAGTTGCAAGCCCTGCTCGATTTGTCGGTACACTGACAGAGAAACTGATGATCTATGGACTTGGCCGAGGTTTGGAGCATTACGACGCGCCGATCGTGCGAGGCATCCTGCGAGATGTAGCAGATGACAATTATCGATTCTCATCGATTATTCTTGGTATCGTCAAAAGTCCACCGTTCACAATGAGGAGGACGGAGTCATGATTATTTCGAAGAAAGCCCTTCCACGTCGGACCGTGCTTCGTGGTCTGGGGACGGCGATGGCGTTACCGATGCTTGACGCAATGGTACCGGCGTTGTCCGGTATTTCCGGACGAGCGGCTGAACCGGTCCGTCGGTTGGGTTGGGTCTACTGTCCGAACGGGATGGCGATGGATGCGTGGATGCCTGTGGCCAAGGAATCGCTCGAGTTGTCAACGACATTAAGTCCACTTGCACCGTACCGTGACCAGACGGTTGTGGTTAGCGGATTGGCGCAAGGTCAGGCAGAAGCGCTTGGTGATGGGAATGGCGAACACACACGTGCGACCGCGACCTGGTTGAACGGCGTGCATCCGCGTGAAACAGAAGGTGCGGATGTCCGTGCTGGCAAGACAGCTGACCAGATTGCCGCAGATCAACTGGGGCGTACCACGCCGCTCAGTTCACTGGAACTGGCTATTGATCAGGACTTTCTGGTTGGCAGTTGCGATAACGGGTACAGCTGCATCTACATGAACACCATTGCGTGGAGGGATGAAACGACGCCGCTGCCGATGCAGAATAATCCGCGCGTCGTGTTTGAACGACTTTTTGGTGACGGGGGTTCTACAGCCGACCGGCAATCAGAATTCAAGAAAGACCGGAGTATCCTGGATGCAATCACGGGTGACTTAGCGAGATTACAGCGTGAGGTTGGTGCTGGTGATCAGGCTCGTGTCACCCAGTATCTTGAGGCTGTGCGTGCCATTGAGCGTCGTATCCAACTGTCCGAACAGAAAGATACAGAACTGCCTGAACTCGAGCGACCCGTCGGAATTCCGGAGTCGTATCAGGAGCACGTCAAACTGATGTTTGACCTGACTTCGTTGGCCTATCAGGTTGATATGACCCGGGTCTTTACATTCATGTTGGGGCGTGAGCTGAATGGCCGTGCGTATCCAGAGATTGGTATTCCTGACTCTCACCATGGGTTATCCCACCATCGATATGACCTGGAGAAACTAGCGCAGCTTGCCAAGATCAACACGTACCACGTCTCGCTGTTTACGCACTTTCTTGATGAACTGGCGAATACGCCAGATGGAGATGGGTCTCTGCTGGACCATTCATTGCTCATGTACGGTGCGTCATTAAGTGATAGCAACAAACATTCCCATTTTGACCTTCCGCTGTTATTGGTTGGTGGCGGCGCGGGACAACTCAAAGGCGGACGTCACCTCCAGTACCCGCGTGATACGCCCATGACGAATCTGCTGGTCAGTCAGTTGGATAAAGCGGGTGTTCGACTTGATGACGGATTGGGTGACAGCACAGGCCGACTTGTGGAACTGGCACCGTTAGCTAACATTTAACGCGGGTGAAGACAGAGGTTGAACGAGTGTTAGATTGCCTTGGTCGTCGATTGACCTGGTGCTCGAGACCCATGACGGCACGCACACTGTGTACGCTGCTGGCCCTCGGTATCGTTCCTGGCCTTGCGGATGTTTCCAGCGCACAGTCGGGGGCTGTTGAGAAACTTGCGCCGGATTCTGGTTTGCACCGCGCGGCCCATCTTGGGGATGTCGTATCACTTCAGCGAGAGCTTGATGCAGGGACTGATCCCAATGCAATAAATCGGTTTGGTGTTACGTCGCTATCGCTGGCCTGCACCGGAGGTCATGTCGATGCGATCAACGTGCTCTTGACTGCAGGCGCTGACCCCAATCAAGCGTCGGCAGCCGGTGAGACTCCATTGATGGTGGCTGCACGGACTGGAGTGGTTGACAGCGTGGTCGCGTTACTGGAGCACGGGGCCGACCCGGTGGCCCGTGAAAGCTGGATGGGGCAGACCGCATTGATGTGGGCAGCGGCCGAACGGCACGCTGATGTTATCGGGCCGCTGGTTGACGCTGGTGCGGAGGTGAATGGGCGTACGACTTCTGGTTTTACGCCACTGATGTTTGCCACGCGCCTGGGACACATTGAGACGGTCGATGCCTTACTTGAGGCTGGAGCGGATCTTCATCAGACACTTCCAGATGGCACGAGTGCGCTGGTCGTCGCGGTGATCAACGCGCACTATGATTTGGCGGTACGGCTGTTAGAACGTGGCGCCGACCCGACCGCTGCTGAGCAGGGTTGGACAGCTCTCCACCAGGTTGTGTGGACACGCCGACCGAATACCAACAAAAACCAACATAATCCGTCGCCGAGGCCACGAGGACGTGTCACAGATCTTGAGCTCGTTAAGGCACTGGTTGCGCATGGGGCTGACGTTAATGCGCGGCAGACGAAGGAGCCACGCGATGGCTACCGCAATATATTGAACCGGATTGATGCGACACCCTTTCTTCTAGCCGCCAAGGTGGTCGACCTTGAGTTAATGCGGCTTCTGCTTGACCTTGGTGCTGACCCGCTACTGACGAATGAGGACGGTACGACTGCGCTGTTGGTCTCGGCTGGGGTGTCAGTCTGGCCGAATGAGAGTGCTGGAAGTAATGAAGAAGCTCTTGAGGCTGTGAAATTGATGATGGAGCTCGGGGATTCGGTCACCACCATTGACGACAATGGCGATAGTGCGTTGCATGGGTCTGTAATGCGTGGGGCAAAGGAGTTAACACTGTTCTTGCTTGATCAGGGCGCGACACTCAGTCACGTCAATGAACGTGGGTGGTCACCGTTGACGATTAGCCAAGGTGTTTTTTACGGGAATCTGGGTCGACGCTTCCCGGAACTTGAAACGGTCTTACTGGGACTTGGTGCGACATCGCCACCTCAACCTGAATTACCGAAATAGATGACGGCTGAACGCAACGGATGCGGGCTTACGCAAGGTCGGGCTCGTTAACCGGGACTGAGGGATATGTCAGGCGCAACGGTCCGTTAGTGTGGAGGAGAGAGCATGACTCCTAGTCGACGTGAATTTTTGCAGGCTACTGGGGCTGTCGGTGCAGCGGCTATGACCTCAGGCGGAAGCCGACCGGTGCAGGCTGGTGCACAGACCGTGATGAATCAAGAGTTGCGCACTGTGCAAACGGCTGTGCTTGATATCGGCTATGAAGAGAGTGGCCACTCGGACGGATTTCCGATTGTGTTACTGCATGGGTTTCCGTATGACATTCGTGCGTGGGACGGTGTGGTGCCACCACTTGCGGAGGCAGGCTACCGTGTCCTTGTTCCGTACCTGCGAGGCTACGGGTCGACGCGTTTTCGAAATCCCGACGAGCCGCGCATGGCCGAACAAGCGGCCATTGCCCAGGATGTGGTTGATTTCGCTGATGCTCTGTCATTAGACCAGATTGCGACGGCTGGATTCGATTGGGGAAACCGTGCCGCCTGTATTACATCGATCTTGCATCCTGATCGCGTGCGTGCCCAGGTCGCAATTGGGGGGTATTCCGTGCAGGATACGGTGTCGCCGTCACGACCATCGTCATCGGCTGCTGGCGAAGCACGGTTGTGGTACCAGTGGTACTTCAATACCGAGCGAGGGCGTGCTGGATTAGAAGCGAATCGGCAAGATATCTGTCGCCATCTGTGGGACACCTGGTCTCCCACCTGGGACTATACCGATGCGGTCTATAACCGGTCGGCGCCAGCATTTGACAATCCAGATTTCGTTGATGTGGTCATTCATTCGTATCGACATCGCCACGGGTATGTCCCCGGAGAAGATCGGTTTCTGGCCGTTGAACGTCGGCTTGCCGAACGCCCCCCAATTATGGTGCCTGCGATCGTACTCCGCGGGAATGACAGTGGTTTTGGCCGGCCCTCGACTGATCCGTCGGCAGACCAGCGTCGTTTTACCAATTTGGTTGCGCGGCGCCTTCTTGATGGGGCTGGACATGATCTTGCGCCTCAGCGGCCTGAGGCTGTGTCAGATGCATTGCTGGAGCTTTTAGACTAGGCAGGAGATCTGATGCGTGGGTGTCTGGCCCGCGCTATACTCGCGACTTCTTCCGAGATAAGAGGAGAGAGACGATATGAAATGCTCATCAAGGTTTGTTCTGGGGATATGTGTATTCGGTTTGCTTAGTGTTGTGCCCGTGCAGGAGGTGTCCGCACAGGGTGGTTGGACGACATTGTTCGATGGTTCGAATTTGAACAATTTCAATCCGATTGGAGATGCCAATTGGGAAATTGCTGATGGGGCCGTTGGTGCTGACAGCGGAAGTGGCTTCCTCGTGACGAAAGAGTCGTACGCGGATTTTGAACTTACGCTTGAGTTTTGGGTTGACGAACCAGCGAACAGCGGAATATTTGTCCGGTGTGCGGATGCGATGAGCGTCACTGACCGCAACTCCTATGAAGTCAATATTTATGACACCCGAGCTGACCAGACGTATCGGACAGGCGGCATCGTACATATTGCGGCCCCGAATAGCGTCATCATGACGGGTGGTAAATGGAATAGTTATGAGATCAAAGCCGAAGGGTCTCGGTTGATGGTCACGCTGAATGGCGAAGAAATGGTTGATGTGAGGGACACGCAGTTTTCGGATGGTCCGATTGCTCTGCAATACGGCCTTGGGATTGTGAAGTTCCGGAATGTCCGTGTTCGCGGTTTGTAAAAGCACGTGATCGAGAGTAGGCGCGACAGATGAGGCAAAGACGACCGGTCGATCGCCGTACGTTTCTTGCGGGGTCAGCTGGCGCGATGGGGGCAGCGGTCTTCGGTGGTGTGCCGTTGGGCATGTTGGCCGAGCAGGGCGCACCACCTCCCGCACAGGGATGGGACAGCGGTCAGGTACGTCACTTACTGCCACAGGTGAGTGATTCCAGGATGCTGATCAAAGCATCATTCACCCGACCACTCGTTGCACCGCCGACGTTGCGCATTGGCACCACGGATGTCACCGGACGAATGAACGACACGACTGGTGAATATTGGCAATTCTATGCGTCTGATCTGGTGTCTGGTCGGAGGTATGAGCTGTCACTGCGCGACAGTGGTGGGGCCTCGTTGTGCGAACCCTGGTCACTCGCCACATTCCCGGGTCGGGATACGCGTCCCGAGCGTTTTCGAATGTTGTTCTTTACCTGCGCAGGTGGACCAGGCGGCACGTACAGCGGTCTTGGTGAACGCACCGGGTTTCTTCCGACGGTGATTCGGAACCGACTGCTTCGTCGCGCGCTGTCTTTCGAACCGGATGCGGCTGTCGCGAATGGCGACCACATCTACTGGGACCTACACACCTGGCTGGGCGACAACGTGGGGGCGCTCAGTCCGAGTGGGCAGCAGTCGAACTTTAATTTTTCCGATTCCGTATTTTCTGCAAGTAACGAGGCTGCGATGAAGGCGGCAGCCGGTCCGCAAATTGTGCCGGTCTACGGAACAGATTTTCGTTCAACGCCAATCTTTTTTTTGCAGGATGACCACGACCATTGGGAGAACGATGCGGCGAGTGACGAGATCGTCAATTTCCCGATTCCGTGGTTTCAATTGCAGCTCGCCCGTGCGACACAGCAACTTTATTACCCAGAATTTTTGCCTGATGCTGCGCGTCCGGCTGGATTGCCGTGGTCAGGGGGAAGTGATCGCGGTGAGCTGTCGGAGAGTTTTGGTACGGTACGGTACGGCACGTTGGCTGAGGTGGTGCTTTACGACGTCCGCCGGACAATGACTCTCAATGGACCGACAGCCGTCTTTGTTGATCAGCAGGTTGAGAACTGGCTCATGGAACGCACCGCGTCCACCGACGTACGGCATTTAGTACACGCGCCTTCCAACCCGTTCGGGTGGAGTGCTGGGAAGTGGGGCGAATGGTACCCAGATATTCTTGACCGTGATGCGCTTGAATTAACGACGGCTGTGCAGAAACCCTATTGGCAAGAAGGATGGCTGGCACAGCATGACCGATTGGTCAGTGCGATTTCTGGACAGCGAGACCGAGCCCCGCTGGTGATTAGTGGCGATTTGCATGCCATTGGGGTTGGGCGGATGCACCGTGCTGGCGGTGTCAACATGGGTGCGCGTCCGGTGACCACCGTGCTCAGCGGTCCAGTCGGCACATCTGTTCGTGGGTTTCCGTCGGTCGTGCGTGGGATCGGCGCATCCATTCCAGCACATCTTGAGATGGAAGAGTCGGTGGCGCCGATTGAAGACCACGGATTTACAATTGTTGATTTTCTGCCCGACCGGATCAGTCTCCGGCAGTACAAGTGGGATGTTGATCGTCAGCCCCTTGAGGCGATCGACACACTCGAGCCGTTCTATTCAACAGAACTGAACGCCTAAACCATACAGACGTTCAGTCTTTCTCAGCGGTCACGGTCGCGGTGGGGTAATCATGATGTGAGCACCCGCCATGCCTGGCATCATGAGCCATGGGCCACCTTCTGACGGTTCTGTCGAGAGCCCGGAGGATTCTGGTGTGGCGAACGGGGTGTAGACCACCCAGCGCGTATAGGCGTCCGCGATGACACCCGCGTTTTCATCAAAGCCACTTCCTTCAATGACGTACAGTGTTCGGGGTTCGCGGGGCATCGTCAGTGCGCCAGATGCCACTTCACGCTCGCGCGTTTGGACACGTGTCATCCCGGTGACACCCTCGGTAAGCAACTCGCGTCCGCGAGCCATAAAGGGTTCGAGGTCTTCGTGGTAACACGCCACGCTAAACGCGTTGTCGTTAGGGTTGTCAGCAAGGCAAACAAATTCATTTGATCCGGTACGGAGTGTGGTGAGTGCTCCGTTGGTGTCATAGCCCAGGATCGTGGCGCCCGCCCGACGATCGGCTGGGGCCGGAAGCGCCGCTGAGGCAATTTGATCGTCGCTCGTGAGTCCCTGGGTCTGCACGGAGATGGCCCCGACAGAAAAACAGGTCAGCAGTGCAGAGATGACAGTGGTGGTTATTTTCATGAGCCAGAGTCTAGACGAATTGCGCGAGAAAGATGTGACGGGCGTATACTCAACGAAAAGGCACGGTGTATCGACAGCGATTGCCATGTGGGTATTGGGATAGGGAGGCACTGATGACGCGACAGATTTTCCGTAACGGTATCTGGGTGTGTGCGGTACTGGTGATGTTTCCGAGTGGTGTGTTCGGTCAGACTGCGCCGAAGACGCCCTGGGGCGATCCTGACCTGCAGGGGACCTATACCAACAAGACGATTACGCCGCTTGAACGTCCCGATGCCGTGGGTGAAAAGCAGTTCTTGACGGACGAAGAAGTCGCAGAACAGGAGCAAGCACGACTGGACCGAAACGAAGAATTATTGTTGGCAGAGGCGGAGCGAACCATTGCAGGTGGTAACGTCGGCGGCTACAACAATTTTTGGTTAGATGGAGGCACCCGGCCAACGGGACGGACGTCATTGATCGTTGACCCGCCCAACGGGAAGATCCCTCCACTCACGGCGGGTGGGGCCCAACGCCATGCTGCACATAACGACTCGTTTCCGGTTGAGGGGCCATTCGATTCGTGGGAGGATCTCGAATTAAATGATCGGTGCCTGGTGTGGTCAGCTGGCCCGCCGATGTTTCCGAGTGCCTACAACAACAATTTCATCATTTTGCAGTCACCGGGATACGTGGTGATTTACGCGGAAATGATCCATGACACCCGCATCATTCCGATCGATAGTGGCGAGCACATCGCGTCGTCGATGCGGCAGTGGCACGGTGATTCTCGCGGACATTGGGAAGGTGACACGCTCGTCGTAGAAACTCGCAATATCCGCCGGACGGAAGCGAATGCGGCTGCGGTGGGTGGCGACCAGGTCCTTTTGCGCGCTGCGAATGGTCGGACCGATGACACGATTGCCGTGACCGAACGGTTTACGCGAGTTGATGCTCGGACGGTGAACTATGAGTTCACGATTGACGACCCGACCCAGTGGAGTACGAGTTTTTCAGGTGAGTTTCCTTTTACAACGTTTCCAGATGGAGAATTGGAATATCTCTTTGAATACGCCTGCCACGAAGGGAACTACAGCATGACGAATATTCTCGCTGGCGAACGAGAGAAGGAAAAGGCGCAGAGGTAGCGCGAAACGTTGACGATCTTGCTCAATACGGACCATGCGGTGCTGGCCGCGGCTAAGTCCGGTGGTGATATTGAGGACCCGGCGTTTAAAAGATTGTCGTACGAGATTGCGTTTAGTGAGTATGCCTTAGGCCTCGGTTACGAACTGGCGATTGATGATCCAGGATTTCCGGCGGATGACCTGTTGTATGAGGTCAGGACGAGTCTTAATAGGGTGTCAAAGGCAGCGGCGCCTTTGTATCGTGCTTAACCTGGATTTGTAATAACCCCAAGATCTCATCTGCAGTTCGAGGGCTGAAACCCGCCTTTCGGATAGACTCCGCAGGTTACGGTTCAATCTCTTGAGGAATTGCTGTGCATTGGCTTGAGTTTTTGAAACAGTTTCTGACCCGCAATAAAGAAATCGGTGCCATTGCTGAGAGTTCTGATGGCCTTGCCGAATTGATCACGGAGTGCGCTTCTGTTCAAACCGCCAAGGTTGTTCTGGAGCTCGGACCGGGGACAGGCGTCTTTACAGAAAAGATCCTGCAAAAGATGTCTGACGAGACCACCTTTTTTGCACTGGAAGTGAATCCACGTTTTGTTGAGGCCACGAAACGACGGTGCCCTCAGAGTCGCGTGTACCAGGATACCGCTGTGAATGCGAGAAAGTACATGGACGAACTGGGTGTCACGCATTGTGACGCGATTGTCAGTGGTTTGCCGTGGGCGTCTTTTTCAGAGGAATTACAGGACGACATTTTAGATGCGATTCTTGATGTACTCAAGCCGGGAGGGACCTTCGCTACCTTCGCCTATCTTGGTGGTGACAAGACGGAGCTCGGGCAGCAGTTTCGACGAAAACTGAACGATCGCTTTAGTGATGTTGAGCTGTCGCGAACCGTCTGGAAAAACATTTGGCCTGCGTTCGTCTACCGAGCGCGAAGTCCCGAGTAAGACAGCACGTTGCCTCTCGCTTAGTCAGGGAGTGCAAAGACGAAGAGGTTGTTACCAAAGCTCGGTCGAAGTTCTCGCGTCATGCTCAGTTGCGTATTGGCATTGCCCGCAGTACCGGTACTGACGGCAATGTACTGGACGCCGTCGACGGCGTAACTAATCGGGAATCCCGTCACCGGTGACCCGAGATTGATTTCCCACAGGACGTCGCCTGTCTCTTCATCAAACGCGCGGAATCGTCCATTGACATCACCGCCGAACACCAATCCACCACCGGTGGCGACGAGTGACATGGTGCCCGCACGTGTGTCGAACTGCCATTGAGTTTCACCGGTCTCTGCTGAGATGGCGTGAATGGTGCCCATCATGTCGGTCCCGGGTGTTAGTTGGTGCCGTGCCGCTAGTGCGTAAATCGCAAGCGGTGCCTGGCCACCGGCGGTCAGTGCCAGTTCGCGTTCTCCACGGACATTATTGGTGGAGAGCATGCGCGCGCAGGTGTTTCGCATTGGCATAAACATCAGCTTAGTAGCGGGACTATAGGCGCCGGCTTGCCAGTCCTTGCCACCGGCCCAGGTTGGACACGCGAGTACTTCCTGACCGTAGTCGGTGAAGACCACCTCACTGTTTTCGGTCACGGCACCGGTTGCACCGTCGATATGGGTGATGACGTTTTGCGTAATCGTTGGCGTCGCCCACAGAAATTCTCCTGTTTCACGGTCGAGGGTATAGACGATACCGGTCTTTCCGGGAATCCCCGTGATGACTTTTCGCATCTCGCCCGGTTGGAGTCTCGGATTAATCCAACTGACACTGTCGGGGTTTGGTGCGACGGCGATATTGACCAGGATGCGCTCAAATGGATGGTCGAGGTCCCAGTGGTCGTTGAGGTGCTGGTAATACCAGATGATCTCTCCGGTATCGGCGTCGAGAGCCAGTGTGCAGTTGTGGTAGAGGTGGGTCCGGTCCGTACCACCGAGCATGAATTTTGGCGCTGGTGACGTGACCGACGTGCCGATATAAATCAGATTCAGTTCAGGGTCGTAGCTTGGCGGCATCCATGTGCCGACGTGTTTACGGTCTTCATACGGAACGCCGCCCCAGGTGTCATCGCCTGGTTCGCCAGGGGCCGGGATCGTTCGACGTCGCCAGAGTTCTTCGCCAGTTTGTGCATCGTGAGCGACGACGACACAAGACTCAGGACCACCACGCGGTCGACAACTTCGCCCGGAAATCATCTTGCCGTTCGCGATAATCGGTCCCGAACTGTGTCCAGCGGGTGTGACCTGGTAATCAAAAATTTCAGTTTCCCACGCGAGTTCTCCCGTGGTGGCATCGATGCCGATGGCGTAGTCGTCGTCGGTAGCGTTAATGATGAATCGGTCGTAGATCGCGAGATTCCGGTTATTACGTGAATTTCCGCCAACATACTCGTACACATCGTCCGGAAGGTTGCGACGATACTCCCAGATGAGGTCACCGGTGACGGCGTCGAGTGCCTGAATCGCGTCTTCCGGATTCGGCATATAAAGCACGCCGTCGTACGCCAATGGGGTGCCTTCTTGCGGGCCGGTCAAGAGTCCGCGGGTCCAGACCATTCGTAACTGGTCGACATTCTCTCTCGTGATTTGGGCAAGCGGGCTATACCCCCAGCCGTCCAATGTTCGACGCCACATCAACCAGTCGTCTGGTGATGGCGATTGGAGCATTGCGTCTGTGACGGGTATAAAGTCAGAAAACTGTCCCTCAGGAGTCTGTCCAAGACTGACAAGCAAAAGTGCCGTCAATAGAACAACGATGCGGCGCTTGAGATACCGATTGATAGACACCGAAGACTAGGGTTCCAGGATAAGTGTCGATTCCGTCACGGAGTCGATCTTGTCGCGTGAATAAAACACGGGGAAGTAACGGTTTGCTGCCCATAAATCGAACAGGTCTCGATAGTGTGGGCTGTCAGGATCGCCGGATTGTCCCGGTGTATTCATGCCGACACTGTTATCCCAATTGGAAGTGTCCGTTACGATCATGAACGAGCCGCCTGATGTTTGATTGTCTCCACTTCCTGTGTTGTGGACCGTGCCCCCATATCCCCCACGCGGATATGGTCCGACATTGAGACGTGATTGGAGGTCAGGGTTTACCGCCGAGCTCATCGGATGGTGAATGAGTACATGTTTGAATTTTGTGTCTCCGTAACGCCATTGATTCATATCTGATGACCCGAATCGGTCCGACAGGTTCATGAGGGCTCCCGAGAGACTGTCGCGGAGCAGTCCGTCACGACCGGCGATGGGGTCAGCGCCGAATCTACCATCGGGCGCGACGAGCCAGTCAATCATGCGCTTGGTGTTGATACGGGAGATGTAATCGTGTGCTTCAGTCGGCACGATGGTGTTGTGGACACGTTGCAGTAGTTCGCGTTCCCAGCTGACATAGATCGCTGCTTCGATGGAGTCTCTGTCCAGTATGTGGTCCCAGTGAAGGAGCTTATCTCGGGCTGTTGCGAGGTCTCCATCAACACCAGGCAAATTCCTGAGAAGTGGGACGAGATTGCGCGCTGCGACCGAGAGTTCGTCCATTTGGAGGTTCATCATGTCGACAGTTGTCAGGTGTCGACCGGCGCCAAGGACTTCCTCGACTCGGGCTGCTCTTATCTGATCACCCCAGGTGTAGTGCAACGCATTCCAATGCTCATATCCATCGGGGACGGTGTAGTTATTTGCGGTGCCGTAAAACCCTTTCGCCGGATTGGATATGTTCGGGAGAGCTTCGATTGGCAGAAACCCGTCCCACTCGTATCGGCCGTCGCCAGGGACAGGAACGAGTCCACTGTGGAGAGGGCGAATCGGAGAGACGCCGACGGCCTGGTATCCGATCGTTCCCGTCCGGTCGGCCCACACCATGTTTTCTGAAGGGATGCGACTGTATGAGCAGGCTTCTCGGAATTCTTCCCACGTTTGCGCCTGGTCCATACGCAGGCTGGCGAGATACGGCGCTGAGCCGTAATCGAGCCAGGCCGCTTCAAGTGCGTAGGCGACATGGTTTTCCTCGTCTTCGTACAGCACGGGGCCGTGGCGTGTGTATTTGAGCTCAACGACGACAGGGCCTTGTCCCTTAACTGAGATCTCATCTTCAATCACGGTCATGTCTTCCCATCGTCCGAGATAGTGGTACTGATTCGGATTGTCAGGGTTTGTTTTGTAGACACGAAGGTCTTCGTTGTCTTGACCGAAGACGGTTAGTCCCCAGGCGCCGTATTCGTTATGCCCGATCGAGACGCCTGGAAGTACCGGTTCGCCGCCGCCGATTACATTCCAACCTGGCGCGACCAAGTGCACCCAATAGCGTAGCGATGGAGATGACTGAGCTCGGTGGGGATCGTTGGCCATGATGGGCATCCCGGTTAGCGTGCGACTGCCTGAGACCACCCAGTTGTTACTACCGATCGATTCGTAGTCTCGATGTTGCATGTCGAGTTCGCTGGGCAGAGCCTGCGCCAGTTGGTCGACGGCACTTGGGTCCCCTCGGTAGGCGAGAGCAACATCTTCAGGGAGAAAGTTAACATTACGACGATGCGCGCGGTACAGGTTCAGGATGTCATCGTTCATGATGGAAACATCGATCGCTGGGTCAAGGGTAAGGTCGGGGTCACCGTAGTAGTAGTTGAGTTCTTTGACGGCGTCTGACCCGAGCAGAGCGACAGCTCGTGCCGTGTTGAGCTCTTGGGTCACATTGCTGACGAGGCCATTATGTCTCGAGATGACCACCTCCGGTGTCCAGTGTCCGGGGGTAATTCCCAGTAGTTCGAATTCGATCGGCAGTAAGTCGGGATGGCGTTCCGTATGCGTGATGTACGCATTGATTCCGTCGACGAATGCCATCACGATGTCCTCACCTCGTTCGTGATAGTGATTAAGCTCGGTCGTCAGGTCACCTCGGAACTGGTGAAGTCGGGCTCCGGTATCACGCGTGAGTTCGCGTTCACCCAGGATTTCAGCGACGGTCCCAGTCGCTTGACGTCGCCAGATCTCAAACTGAAACAATCTGTTTCGGGCCGCGTCGTATCCCTGTGCGAAAAACAGGTCATGCTCGTTTTCTGCATAAATATGCGAGATACCCCAGCGATCCGTCACGATCTCGACAGGAGAGATCAGTGATTCAACGCGCAGTGTCTCGCGCTGTTGGGCGTAGGCTTGGGACGTTCCGAAACCTATGAGTAGTAGGAAAAACGCCAGATGGAGTCTGGGGCGTAAGTGGCAGGAATTGTTTATTAAGTTCGGCATAATAAAGACTCGGAATAACGGTAGCGTGATTATATGTGTCGGTTAGCGAACGCGGGCACTACAATGGCCGCAATCCTTGGAATTAATGGAGTGAACTGATGAGTCAAGCGCAGACACGACACCACATGTACGTCGCCCAGCAGGACGACGACCTGATCTCTATTTATACGGTCGACCCGGAAACCGGGGGTTTGTCGTTGCAGGAGGATGTCACAGTGGAAGGTGGGCCAGCGCCGCTTGCGCTGAGCCCGAATAAAGAGTTGCTGTATGTTGGCTTGCGAGGCAGACAAGAAATTGCGACCTATCGCGTGGAGTCGCCTAGCGGCCGGCTCTCGGTTGTCGGAAGTGTCCCGCTTCAAGGGGAACCAGTGTATGTGGCGACTGATCGCACAGGTCGTTATGTCCTGTCCGCCTATTATTATCAGAGCACGGCGGCTGTACACGCGGTTGACCAGCGCGGCGTGCCAACGTTTCCTCCTGTCGAATGGCGGTTCACCGCGCACGGTGCTCATGCGATGTTGACGGATCGTTCGAATCGGTTCGCTTACGTGCCGCACATCGCGAACCGTGGCCCCAACGCTATTTTCCAATTTGGGTTTGACGAGCTGTCGGGGCGTTTGACGCCGAGCGAGCCACCGAGACATTCGCCAAGTGAATATCTTGGTCCTCGAGCGTTGGCGTTTCATCCGACGCTTGCCGTCGTGTACTTTTCTGACGAGCAGGGTTGTAGTGTCACGGCGTACACCATCAATGACGCAAGTGGTGCGCTGACGCCATTTCAAACAATCTCTACGCTCCCGGCTGGTTATAGCGGCATGAATACGTGTTCGCAGATCCACATCACTGCGTCGGGTAAATTTCTTTTCGCACCGAATCGGGGTCACAACAGTGTTGCGAGTTTTCTGGTTGATGCATCGACCGGCCGACTGACGGCCGCTGGTCGAGTGGGCACAGAACCGGTACCTCGGGCTTTCGGCGTCGACCCGGATGGGCGGTTTTTGTATGCGGCCGGACAACAATCCAGCCGTCTGGCCGCTTACCGCATCGATCAGATTAGCGGTGAACTTACTCCTCTGGAAACGTATGAGATTGGTCGAAATCCGATGTGGGTTTTAATTACGACATTGGGTAGTTAGTTTAAGGAGAAATCAATGCGTGCTTTTGTATTGGCGGTCGTGATCTTGTCATTCGGAAATGTGACCCAAGCGCAGGTTCAGAATTACAGCTCGGTGACCGACGCCGAACTGGAGAATCCTGACCCGGGTGACTGGCTTAATTGGCGACGCACGCTCGATGGTTGGGGCTATAGCTCTCTCGACCAGATTGATCGGACGAATGTTGGTGACCTTCAACTCGCGTGGTCATGGGGATTAGAACGAGGAATTTCGCAGACGACGCCATTGGTGCATGACGGGATTATGTACATTGCGAATCCTGGTAATGTCGTTCAGGCGCTTGACGCGCGAACGGGGAATTTTATTTGGGAGCACCGGCGTGAGATGGATGAGCGGCTTCGTCCTGGTGCTCAGATGCGGAGTCTGGCCATTTATCAGGACTTGATCATTCTCAATACGGTTGACGCGCATATTGTTGGACTTGACGCGCGCAATGGTGAAGTGCGTTGGGATACGCCCGTGATGCCAGACTTTGAGGGGTACGGATTTTCCAGCGGACCGGTTGTTGCCGATGGAGTCATTGTGGCGGGATTGCGCGGTTGTCAGCGATTCCGAGAGGAGACCTGTTACATCGTCGGCTTGAACGCGCGAACGGGTCAAATAATATGGAAAACCTCGACGGTCGCTCGCCCGGGTGAACGGGGCGGTGATACATGGGGTGACCTGCCGGTGTTGTTTCGTGCAGGTAGTGACGCCTGGATTCCTGGGAGCTACGACCCGGTGAGTGGCCTTGTTTACTACGGCACTTCCCAAGCGAAGCCTTGGACTCGGGAGGCGCGTGGAACTGATGGTGACGCCCTGTACAGTAACTCGACGCTGGCTCTTGACCCGGCCACTGGTGAGATGAAGTGGTACTACCAGCACTTGCCAGGAGATTCGCATGACATGGATGAAACGTTTGAACGGATCTTGGTCGACTACGACGGGCGACAGTCAGTGTTTACTATGGGGAAGCTTGGGATTTTGTGGGAACTGGATCGAGTGACTGGTTCCTTCGTGAATGCCATTGACCTTGGGTATCAGAACATTCTAGATGTGTCGCCGGAGACCGGTGAGGTGACCTATCGGGATGGCATGGTTGTTGGTGTCTTCGAGGAACTCTATTTTTGTCCGAGTACCGGAGGATTTAAGAGTCTGCGTGCGATGTCCTATCATCCCGCGACTGGTGCAATGTATATACCCCTCAATCTCCATTGCGAAACCGCTGAATTCTTGCCGGTAGAGATGCGCGATGGTGGTGGGGGTGAAGGTGGTGTACGTGAACGTCAGAATCATTTTCATCCAGATTCTCCCGACCAACTTGGTGAGTTTCATGCACTGGATATTCGAACAGGCGAGACGCTCTGGAAGAATCGTCGTCGCGCGCCCTACAACACTGCAGCGCTGACGACGGCAGGCGGCCTGGTTTTTGTCGGTGATTGGGATCGGCACATCTTCGCGTACGATACCGACACGGGTGAGACGCGTTGGGAAAGTCGACTCACAACCATGGCGAACGGATATCCGATCACGTATGCCGTTGATGGCACGCAGTATGTTGCTTTTGTTGCCGGCAGCCCATTAGGGGGAGCAAGTTGGGCCGCAACGGTACCAAACGATTTACTGCCGGAGCTACGCAACCCTCGGAATGCTGGCAATGCGATTTTTGTGTTTGCGTTGCCGGAGGGAGATTCAGAGTGAGCACTGCAGTGGTGTTGCGTGCAGGGGTGTTGGTGGTCGCCGTAGTGAGTGTGGGATGTGGGACGGAGTCATTTACGCAGCCTGAAACCCGTGAGCCGACGAGCGTCGCGCAGTTTGACCGTTGGATGGAGGAATACTCCAATTGGGGACGATGGGGCGAGAATGATCAGATCGGTGCCGCGAATTTGATGACGGATGAAAAACGTCTGGAAGCTGCCGCGTTGATCCAGACAGGCCAAACGGTGTCATTGGCGCATGATTTTCTGACAGAGCCTGCTGGTGATGCACGAGAACCCTACGAGTTGCAGATGACGGTGAATGCTGACGGTCAAAATTCAGGCGACCGGATAGAAGTGTATTTTCACGGGGTGACGTACTCTCATCTCGATGGACTGTGCCATGTCTTCTATAAAGACAAGATTTATGGTGGCGCAGATTTTCATGATGTCGTGACCGATGACGGGTGCGTGAAGATGGACACGACGATGATGAAAAATGGCTTAGTTACACGTGGGATCCTTGTTGATATTCCGCTCTTGAAAGGGCTGTCGTATCTCCCGGCAGGCACGAAGGTGTATCCGGAGGATCTTGAGGCATGGGAGGAATATGCCGGTCTCACGATTGAACCAGGTGATGCGCTGCTGTTGCGAACGGGACGATGGTCGCGTCGTGAGGCAGCCGGGGAAACTGGTGTGATGTCGGGTTGGGATGCGTCGGCGATTCCCTTGTTAGCTGAGAAAGACCTGGGCTTACTGGGTGCCGATGCGGTGCATGAAGCTCCGGACAGCGTGCCGGGTCTTGGCGTTAATCCGATTCATCGATTTGCGATCGTCGCGCGTGGTATGAATCTACTCGACAATTTAGATCTCGACGCGGTTGCGGCTGTCGCGGCGGAACAGAAGCGCTGGGAGTTTATGTTGGTGGTTGCCCCGTTGCGCGTTCCAGGCGGAACCGGGTCACCGGTGAATCCGATCGCAATTTTCTAGACGAGTGTGTAGCCCGTGGTGACAGCGGAGTACACTGGATAAGGGAGAGAGCTGAGAATCATGACAAAGATGAACATCCGATACGACTTATGCGTCTTGATTGCAATTGCGGCGTTATTGGTAATTGGTACGGACGTGCTGTCACTGCGTGCCCAAGAAACGACGTATACGCCAGTCACTGATGAACGCTTGCGGTCTCCGGATGCCGATGATTGGTTGATGTACCGAGGCACCTATGACAGTTGGGGCTACAGTGCGCTCGATCAGATTACGACCGCTAACGTTACTGATTTAGTTCCGGTGTGGTCACTGTCGACCGGAGTGACGTCGGGGCACCAGTCACCGCCGATTGTTAATGACGGCATCATGTTTGTTACAACACCGGATGCACAGGTGATTGCGATTGATGCTCGCACGGGTGACCAGATGTGGCGGTATCAACGTCAGATGCCCGAGGGGGTCGTTCGTTCACATCGCACGAATCGCGGTGTTGGTTTGTATGACGATAAGGTCTTTTTCACGACACACGATGCGGTCGTGCAGGCGCTCGATGCGATGACTGGAGAACTGGTGTGGGAAACATCAGTTGCTGACTATCGCGCTGGATATTACATGACGATGGCACCATTGGTTGCGAGTGGGAAGGTCATGGTTGGCGCATCGGGCGGTGAGCGAGGCATTCGAGGTTTTGTCGCCGCGTATGACCCTGATACCGGAGCAGAGGTGTGGCGGTCACATACCGTACCGGGTCCGGGTGAACCAGGGAATGAGACGTGGCCAGGTGATACCTGGCAAACAGGCGGTGCGTCGATCTGGATTACCGGATCGTACGACCCCGACCTCAACCTGACCTACTGGGGCACCGGTAACCCCGGGCCGTGGATCGGGGACCAGCGGCCTGGCGATAATCTGTACACCAATTCTGTGGTGGCATTTGATGCGGATACCGGTGAATTGAAGGGCTATCACCAATACCATCACAACGGATCGTGGGATTGGGACGAGGTGTCTGCACCGATTTTGATAGATATTCAACGTAACGGGCGGACCATTAAAAGTCTGGTGCATCCGGCGAGGAATGGCTATCTCTGGACGCTTGAACGCACGGCTGACGCAATCAATTTTGTTGAGGCGCAACCCTATGTTGACCAGAATGTCTTCAGGTCACTTGATCCGCTGACGGGACGACCGGAGTATGACCAGGAGCGAAAACCTGGAACGAATAAACCGGCGACGTTCTGCCCGTCGCTGTGGGGCGGGAAAGATTGGCCACCCGCTGCCTACAGTCCGCAGACCGGATATCTGTACATTCCTGCAAATGAGAACCTCTGCTCGACTATGGTGGGTACAGAGGTTGAGTATGTACCAGGCCGTGGGTTCACCGGAGCCTCCTCTCAGGTGTTCGTTGTTGATAATGCCGACCATCTTGGAGAGATCCAAGCGTGGGATATGTCGACTGGTGAACAAGTATGGACCCATGAGTTTGCAGAATCGCAGAACTGGGGCCCCATCTTGACGACTGCCGGTGGACTTGTTTTTTCCGGTGGCACGAATGATCGATATTTTCGGGCCTTTAATGCGGAAACAGGTGAACAGTTGTGGGAGCAGCGAACAAATTCAGGAGTGACCGGCGTGCCTTCGTCGTACGCGATAGACGGTGTTCAATATATTGCAGTGCAGTCGGGGTGGGGCGTGGATGCTCAAGGCATGCAGCGCGCAGTGAATTCGCACTTTGACCGCGAAGATATAGTGCCACAGGGTGGAGTTATCTGGGTGTTTGCGCTCAGGGACTAATCAAAGGGGGATGCCGGCCCCTGGTTCTTTCTTTCGTGCACGATGTTTAGGCTTGTTTTGCTCGCGCAGGCTACCGAAACATGAAGTTTGATTGCTTTCGGCGCGATGTTAGACTGCCCGAGTTATTCCTTCGTCCAACGGTCTTGGTGAGTGAATCGAGGAGGCTGCGATGAGTAGCAATACCCGCGTACGTATCGGATTCGGCGGAACGGCGTTTCTTCTGGCACTCCTGCTGGGCTGGACTGGGTGGTCAGGTGTGGAAGTTGCTGCGATTCAACCTGAACCGGACGGTGTGATTGCCGGGACAGTTGAGAGCAGTGTGGGGCCAGAAGCCGGCGTCTGGGTCATTGCAGAGACGATGGAACTTGAGACGAAGTTCGTCAAGATCGTCGTTACTGATGACGCGGGTCGTTTTTTGCTCCCGGAACTACCTGCTGCGACCTACGACGTTTGGGTCCGTGGTTATGGCCTGGTCGATTCGGAGAAGGTCACACTTTCTCCGGGGCAAGAGGATGTTGAGTTAGTTGCGGTTGTTGCACCGAATGAACGGGCGGCGGCTCAGTATTACCCTGGTAACTATTGGTATTCGCTGATCGAACCACCGGCGAAGAGCGAATTTCCAGGAACCGGGTCAGATGGCAATGGAATTTCGGAAACGATGACCAGTCAGGCCGCATGGGTGGACCGAATGAAGCAAGGCTGTCAGCTGTGCCATCAGATGGGGAATACGCATACCCGTACCGTTCAGCAACTAGATGATTTTGATTCAACGGTGGCTGCCTGGGACCATCGTGTGCAGACGGGGCAGCGTGGCAATTCGATGAGTGCCAATATGACCCGTTTCGGTCGTGAGCGTGCACTGGAGATGTTTGCTGATTGGTCAGACCGGATTGCGGCTGGTGAAACACCACAGCGTCCGCCGCGGCCATCTGGTGTCGAACGGAATGTCGTGATTACACAGTGGGACTGGGGTTTGGATAGTTCTTTTATTCACGACGAGGCCACAACCGACAAACGCAATCCAACGGTTAATGGCTATGGTCCGGTGTATGGGGTGTCGGCCGGACACGGAACGTTAGTTGCCGTCGACCCAGGATCGAATTCTGCTGTGGAGTTGGAGATCCCGGTCCGTCCGGCTGACCCTGGTGCCGTGCCGACGCGTTTTCCCCAAGCTCAACTCGAGCCGTCGTATTACTGGGGAGATGAATTGCCGTGGGGTGTAGAACCCAATCAGCGAGCGGATCCTCATAACCCAATGCTTGATGGACAAGGTCGGGTGTGGATGACATCAACCATACGGGCACGTCCGAATCCCGATTGGTGCAAAGAAGGTTCAGACCATCCGTCGGCTAAACACTTTCCTTTGACCCAGACTGGTCGGCAGGCGTCGTACTATGACCCTGACACCGAGAAGTTTGTTCTGATCGATACGTGTTTTGGCACCCATCACTTGCAGTTCGGTGAGGACGAAGACGACACGCTCTTTTTTAGTGGTGGTGGCAGTGTCGTCGGTTGGATCAACACACGGCTTTACGATGAGACCGGGGATGAACGATTCTCGCAAGGGTGGTGTCCCGGTGTGCTTGATACGAATGGTGATGGGAAACCGACGAAGCCTTGGAATGCTATAGGTGAGGACATTGATCCGACACGAGACACATTAGTTCGCGCTGGTGGTTACGGCGTTATTTATAACCCACGTGACGGGACATTGTGGGCGAGCCAGACTGGTCCCTTTCCGGGCCGTATCGTACGGCTCGATTTTGGCGATAATCCGCCAGAGACCTGTGTCGCAGAAATATATGAACCGCCATCTATCGAGAATTCTGACGTGGATGCGAGTAAAACAGGACACGCACCGCGTGGCATTGATGTTGATCGGAATGGTGTGATTTGGACGGCGCTTTCCGGTAGTGGCCACATGGCCAGTTTCGACAGAGCGAAATGTACAGGGCCATTGAATGGTCCTGACGCCACCGGGCAGCACTGTCCGGAAGGTTGGACGCTTTATGCGACACCTGGTCCACAGATGAAAGGTGTTAGCGATCCAGGTAGTGCGGATTTTCATTATTACAATTGGGTTGATCAGTACAACACGCTCGGTCTTGGTGAAAATGTTCCGATCGCGAATGGGTCAACCTCTGATGCCTTGCTTGCTCTGTTGCCAGAGACCGAGGAGTGGGTCGTATTGCGAGTCCCCTATCCGATGGCTTTTTATTCCCGTGGACTGGATGGACGAATTGACGACCCCGATGCGGGCTGGAAGGGCCGCGGTGCCTGGGCAAATTACGGATCAAATTACATATGGCATACCGAGGGCGGGAAGGGCACGAAGAGCAAGATGGTGCATTTTCAGGTTCGGCCGAACCCGCTCGCCCGATAACTGAAACTGAGACAAAGTACGCGGAATGATTGAGGGGTTGTAATGCACGTAACATCAATATTGCGAATTGTTCTGGTGGTAATTGGATTCGGCGTGCCGCTAGGGTCGGTTGATGCCTTGGCCCAGCGTGGTGCGAAAGTTCCGCCGGAACATGCGAACCAGACACCGATTAATCACTTGCCGAATCCGTACGAAACCGTTCGCGACTTCGGCACGTTACCGGATGGACGCACGTGGGGGTCGGTCAGTGCTCTCAATGTTGACATTGATGGCGTGCATATTTGGGTCGCTGACCGATGCGGGTCGAATTCGTGCGCCGAATCAAACGTCGACCCAATCGTCAAAATGGATCCTGAGGGGAATGTCGTTCAAAGTTTTGGTGCGGGGATGATCACATGGCCTCATGGCATGGATGTGGACAGCGACGGCAATGTCTGGGTCGTTGACGCACGCTCGCCAAATCAACGTGAACTCGACCGTACCCCCAATGCACCAATGAAGGGACATCAAGTTGTTAAATTTAGTCCCGATGGTGATGTTTTGCTGGTCCTTGGCACGCCAGGTGAGCGTGGCGACCCGCCGACGCATTTTTCGGAACCAAATGACGTCGTGATTGGGCCGGACGGCAGCATCTATGTCGGCGAAGCGCATAACGGGCAGTTCCTTGACGAACCTGGTCCCAATGCCATCGGTCGGATTTCCAAGTTTGCGTCAGACGGCACATTCATCAAGAGTTGGGGGCAATGGGGGTTCCGGGATGGCGAGTTCCGCGCACCACATTCGCTATCGTTTGATTCGCAAGGACGATTGTTTGTCGCCGACCGCGGGAATAATCGTATTCAAATATTTGATCAGGATGGCAACCATCTTGATACGTGGTACCAATTTAGTCGCATTAGCGGTTTGTTCATCGATAAAAATGATGTGCTGTACGCGATCGATTCGGAATCAGATGAGAATTACAATCCGGGCGGTTGGCGCAAAGGTTTGCGGGTCGGGAGCGCACGCACGGGTGAGGTGTGGTATTTCGTTCGGGAACATGTGTCTGAGCGGGCCTCTGGCATGGGTGGCGTCGGTTCGATGGGCGAAGGCGTGACGGCTGATGCGGCGGGGAATGTGTACGCCGGTGAAGTTGGTCCAATTCAGGGCCTGACAAAGTTTATTCCGAGGTTGATTCCTGACTAGCATCGGTGCGCGACGTCAGGCTGCTGCAATAACGATGCAGCGAGTAATTGCGGCTACGGCGGTCGTAGTAGGAACGGTTCTCGTGGGTACGTTGTCTGCGCAGGGCACCAGCAATGTCCGTGTCGAACGATTACTCTCTGCTCCGATCATCGCACCGGGTATTCATCCCAGTGTCGGTGAAAATATCCAAGGACCATCCGTAATTAAAGTTCCAGACTGGATTAACGATCCGCTTGGAGAGTATTACCTCTACTTTGCTGATCACAAAGGTCTCTATATCCGATTGGCGTACGCGGACGATTTATTGGGTCCGTGGAAAATCCACGCGCCCGGCAGTTTGCAAATACGAGATTCTTATTTCTTGGTGGAACCACCTGCGGTCTCTCCTGATGTCGCCGCGCGACTGCTTGCATCGCAAGCGCGGCGGTCACACGATGGCCTATTTGAAGCCACGACGCCACACATCGCCTCGCCAGACGTCCATGTCGACCATGCTAATGAACGCGTCATTATGTATTTTCATGGGCTTGACGATGTCAGCACGCAGGTTTCTCGGGTTGCAACGTCGAGTGATGGTATCCATTTTGAAGCGCGTCCAGAGCGACTCGGCCGAACCTACATGCGCATCTTTAATCATGATGGCTATACGTATTCAATGGCCATGCCCGGACAGTTTTATCGATCTCGGAACCCGCTCGGGAACTTTGAAGAAGGTCCCAGGCTTTTTAATGCGAATATGCGTCATTCGGCGTTATTGGTTCGGGACAATACCTTGTTCGTATTTTGGACACAGGTCGGGGATGTTCCAGAGCACATCATGCTGAGTACGATCGACATGTCTGGGGAGTGGGAGTCATGGCAGCAGACACCAGGCATTGAAGTATTGCGACCACAGTATGAATGGGAAGGGAGCAATGCCCCACTAGAACCGTCGGTCCGGAGTACGGCGTACGGTGTGGTCAATCAGTTAAGAGATCCGGCGATTTACGAGGACAAGGAGTCAGGTCGCACGTATCTGTTTTATGCGGTTGGCGGTGAAGCTGGGATCGCGGTCGCTGAAATTCATTTTGATTAATATTTTGTGCGATGAATAATTCCTCTCAATTTGTAATTGGACTCATCTGTCTTTGGGCTGCTCCGTGCCTGGCGCAAACTAGTGACGACCCGTTTGCTGATCCGATACCGGCAACCACTGAAACTATTACGGTCGGTGTTGAAGAATTTGCGATTCTTCCTGATGTTGACGGTGTTGCCGCGAGGATGATGTTGCTCGTTGACGAGCCTGGCACAGCTCGACTGTTTGTCAATGACATGCACGGTGTGTTGTACAGCGTCAGTTATGACGGGCTTCAGGTTACGCCATATCTTGATCTTCGCTCAGCGGAGTGGGACATTCAGGTTGAAGCCTCACGTGGCGAGCGCGGATTTCAAAGTTTTGCCTTTCACCCACAGTTCGCAAGTCGAGGTACTCCTGGGTTCGGAAAATTATTCACGTATGTCGATTCGACAAATACAACACCGCCGGCAGATTTTGTACCGGGTGGTGGTGAAGATGCGCAGGATACGCTCTTGCTTGAGTGGACGGCCTCGGATCCTATGGTGACTCGGTACGATGGCGGCGCACCGCGTGAGGTGTTACGGGTCGAGCAACCGTTTCGGAATCATAACGGAGGCCAGATTGCGTTTAATCCCTCAGCCGAGCCAGGCGACGAGGAGTTTGGCTTGTTGTATATCGGTTCTGCGGATGGCGGTAGTGGTGGGGACCCCCTCAACCTCTCTCAGGACCTGAGCAAGGTATTTGGCAAGATTCTTCGGATCGATCCGTTTGGGTCAGATAGTCAGAATGGCGAGTACGGCATTCCAGGCGACAACGCATTTTCGGCTGATGGAAATGCCGATACGCTAGGCGAAATCTACGCATACGGCGTACGAAATCCTCAGCGATTTGCGTGGGATTCGCACACGGGCAATTTCTTCCTTGCCGATATTGGACAAAATATCGTCGAGGAGGTGAGTTTAGTCACGAATGGTGCCAATCTTGGTTGGAATGTTTGGGAGGGAAGTTATCGCTTCATCAGTCGGCGGGCCGTGAGTCTCGTTGACCCGCGTGGGGAGGCCGGTTTTACGTATCCGGTTGTTGAATATGGGCAACCGGACCCTTTGCTGCAACCGAGTTCCGCGGCGACGGGTCTTGTGGTGTATCGGGATGATTTGATCCCGCAACTGGCAAATCTCGTGCTTTTCGGAGACAATCCCAGTGGTGAAGTCTTCTTTTTTGACGCCGATACGCTACCCAGTGGTGGCCAAGCATCGATTCGGCGCGTGCTGCTTCGGAGTGGTGGTGAGACGAAAACATTGCTGGAGATGATTCAACATGCGAATCAAATGCAAGGGCGTGATGTGGCTCAGCGGGCTGACCTCCGTTTCGGGAGCGGACCGTCCGGCCATGTCTATTTACTGAATAAACGTGACGGTATCATTCGGAGGCTCACGAGGTAGGATCATTGCGGTCCATACATTAGGGAGAATGCAAATGCTCAAGAATAGTTTGGCGGCGTGCTTTGTCTTGGTAATGATCTCGACGATGGTTCCGTACGACGCAGTGGCCCAATCGGACGACAGTGGGATGCCGATGCGTACACCGGATGGACAGCCTGACGTGTCGGGGTTGTTCACCTTTCGAACCATTACGCCGTTTCAGCGTCCTGAGCAGTTTGCTGACCAAGAGACGCTCGATCAGGAGTCAGCGGCCCTGTTTGAGGCTTCCGAGCGCATTCGGCAGAATCGCGACCTCTTCGACCCGGAGAAAGGTTCAGGTGGGTACCAGCCTCGATCAGAAGGCGGTGTTCTTTCCTATAACGAGTTCTGGTACGAGCGGGGGATCGAGCTGACCTCCGATAAGCGGACCTCCCTGATCGTTGATCCGCCGAATGGACGACTCCCGGCACGCACGGAGGCTCAGATGAAGCGGGATGTGACGCGACGTGCCTACGTCGAGGCACATCGGTACGACTCCTACGAGAATCGAAGTTCCGGCGACCGTTGCACGATGGGGTTCAACGCGGGCCCGCCGATGCGGTCGAGCGCTTACAACAACAACGTCCTGATCTTTCAGACTCCTGGCTACGTCACGATTCTTAATGAGATGGTGCACAACGCCCGGGTTATTCCCATTGACAATGAGCCGAGCCTGCCGTTCGATCAGAAAAGTGGTGTGTCGAGGGCTCACTGGGATGGGCAGACGCTGGTTATCGAAACCGATCAGTTTGCCGGCGGGAGCAGCGGCCTGACGTCGACCAACATGCACCTCGTCGAGCGCCTGACCCGCATCGACCCCGACACTGTGGCCTATGAGTACACCGTTACAGACGGGTCTGTATTTTCGGCTCCCTACTCAGTTATGATGCCGCTCCGTCGAACAGACCAGAATCTTTTCGAGTATGCCTGCCACGAAGGGAACATCGGGATGCATGGCATTCTCGCCGGTGCCCGTCGGCTTGAAAGTCAAGGGCGCGAACTTCGTCCGTAGTAGCCTTTGATCGTTCTGTGATTTTTGCGGGTCTACACTCATTGGGGTGTGGGCCCGTTTTTTATTCACTAGACGCTTAATTCATTGGATCACAGTGGACGACCCTGCCGTGAGGTACGGTTCGGGCACGGTGACGTATACCGTCGATCAAGCATTCAGCATGCCCACGAATGAAGGTGTTCGTTATGGCGCGATTATTGTGGCCGAACCGGCAGCGGGCGAAACGGGCAACCCGCAGCATTGCTTCCGAATCTATCAAGTCGGAGGTGAGTGAGTTGGTACATTCTTTGGTTTGCAGTCGTAGAGAGAGCGTTCTTCATATGGGTAAGGTTTTACGGTAGGGCTAGAGCGATGAGTTCTGGTTTGACTGCGTCGCTATTGCCACTACCGACCGCGACAGCGATGTACTGTTTGCCTTCATGCAGATACGTGATCGGGTTGCCGTACGGAATGGCCGGTAATGTAATGGAACCAAGATACTCGCCGTTGTCTTTGTGGTAGGCCGTGATCGTGCTGGCCGAGGCAATCTGGTCTTCAACGTAGCGACCGCCTGAGTTGACGACCAATAAGGTCTTGGTGACGAGCGGGCCTCCCCCATGCATGCCACCGTGTCCACCAAGCGCTGGTAGATTGAGGTGTTTGATGGCCGGATGATTTCTCGGGCCGTCACCGTGGGGTTGCATCCAACTATGGTCGCCGGTGTTGAGGTCGATTGCCGTGACGCGCTTATACGGGGGTTTCACGAGGGGAAGGCCTCGCGGGCCGGGCACAGGGCTGGCCCATGGGTCGGTGAAATATCCAATGGTTGCCGGTGGGGGATATTCGATCAGTTCGACGGCGCGTAAACGGGTTTGCGATGGAACAAAGAGACGACCTGTCTCAGGATCGACAGCGGTGCCAGGCCAATTAATGCCCCCTCCTGGGCCGGGTGATTGGATTATCGGTTTTCCGGCGCCGCGTAATGGCGGCGGCGTGAAGATCGGGCCAAGTTGGGCGCGGCCGGCAAGTCGGATGGCTTCTTCCCGTAGCTCTGGCGTGAAATCAATCAGATCGTCAATGGTAATGCCTTGCAGATCGAACGCCGCTGGTTTCGTTGGAAAGGGTTGTGTCGGTGAATACCATTCACCCGGAACATCCCCCTGCGGAACCGGCCGTTCTTCGATCGGCCAGACGGGTTCACCCGTGACGCGGTTAAAAACGTAGGTGAAGGCTTGTTTACTCGATTGGGCGATTGCTTTAATGGGACGGCCGTCCACTGTGATGTCGAGTAGGTTTCCGGCGGTCGGAAAATCGTAGTCCCAGAGACCATGATGAATGGCTTGGAAATGCCAAATTCGTTCGCCGGTTTCTGCGTCGACGCAAATCAGGCTTTCGGCAAAGAGATTGTTGCCGGGACGCATGCCACCGTACCAGTCATTGGTTGGTGTACCGGTCGGGAGGTAAACGTAGCCAAGGTCTTCATCCACAGCCATGGTGCCCCACACGTTCGAGTGGCCACTGTATCGCCACGACTCGTTGTGCCAGCTGTCTGCGCCGAATTCGTCTCCTTGTGGGATCGTGTGAAAGATCCACTTCATCTCACCCGTCCGCGTATCAAACCCACGTACGTGTCCAGGGTCAGCTTCTCGATATTGGAGGTTCGTATCTTGGACGATACTCCCGACAATCACGGTATTTCCGGCAATGGCTAACGGTTGTGAGTGCGTGAAGCGAGAGCGGTCGACGGCGCGACCGAGAGTGGTACTGAGGTCAACGGCCCCGTCGGCGCCGAAGTCTGAGTATTGCCTGCCTGTTTTCGCATTGAGGGCAACGAGAAAAAGATCGTGCGTTGCGATAAATACCCGCGCATCATCACTGTCGTCATCCTCCCAGTACGACACGCCGCGATGCTGCCATCCCATATTCCCAGGGCGGTCAAGTCGATCGTATGTGCGCGGGTCGTAGGACCAGACCAATTCGCCGGTTCCGGCGTCGAGCGCCGCGACCTGGCTCAGGGAAGTGCTGAGATAGACGAGGCCGTCGACCATGAGTGAGACGGATTTAAATGGGCCTGGGCGAAGTTCTTCTCGTTCGCTGGTGACTTCAGTTTCGATGGACGTCCATCGCCATGCGATTTCGAGGTCGTTAAAGTTGTCTGGGGTAATTTGATCGAGAGGTGAATATTTGGTGTTCGCAGCGTCATGGCCGAAATGTCTCCACTCCGTATCGGCAACAGACTGCGCCTCTATCGCTGCAGCGGCTGCGAACATAAAGAATGCCGTCAGAGCGACGTGAATGATCTGGTTGGGTTTTACGAAGTTCGATACAGCCTCTACCATCACGGTCTCCCTCCGGGTGTCACAGTCAGCATCGGCGCAAGCACTTGGAGATGTGTTCTTAGTGGTACCCGTGCCGACAGCCGATATGCGCAACATTAGTCCGGTAATGCGAACACGAATAAATTATTTCCAGAGCTCGGTCGCAGCTCTGGCGTCAGCCCCATAAAGTGCGACGCTGTTCCGCCGGCGCCGGTGCCGACCGCCACGTACTGCCGTCCGTCGACGCCGAAACTGATTGGGAAGCCACTGACCGGCGAACCAAGGTTGATCTCCCACAGGACCTCACCGGTTTCCTGGTCAAAGGCACGGAACCGTCCATTGACGTCGCCACCGAACAGTAGCCCACCGCCGGTAGTCACGAGCGACATCGTGGCCGCGCGTTGCTCGTAGAGCCATTCTGTTTCTCCGGTTTCGGCCGAGATCGCTCGTACCGTCCCGACGTTGTCGGTGCCTGGCGCGATCTGATGTCGGTAAGCGATCGCGTAGATGTCCGCGCGACTTTCGTTGGGATCATTGGCGCGAGTTCGATCGAATTCAGTCGTTGCCATCATACGTGCGCATGTATTGCGTAATGGCATGTACATGGTGTTGGTCAATGGGCTGTAGGCACCCGCTTCCCAGTCTTTGCCACCGTTCCATGTTGGGCACGTGAATACTTGCTGACCCGGCTGCGTGAAGACGACTTCAGAATTGACCGAAACTTCTCCTGTCGCGCCATCGATACCACTGATCACATTTTGCGCGACCGTTGGATTTGCCCACAGGAATTCGCCCGTCTCACGGTCGAGCGTATAGACCACGCCCGTCTTTCCAGGAATTCCGGTCACGACTTTTCGCTCTTCACCCGGCTGTAGCCGCGGATTGATCCAACTGACCTCGGAAGGGGTTGGTGCCACTGCGGTATCGACCAAGATCCGCTCAAAGGGATGGTCGAGGTCCCAGTGATCATTCAAGTGCTGGTAGTGCCATCGGATCTCACCGGTATCCACATCTAGCGCCAGCGTAGAGTTATGGTACAGGTGCGTGTTGTTTATCCCACCGAGCATGAATTTTGGTGCCGGTGACGTGACGGAAGTGCCTTGATAGACGAGTCGCAGTTCTGGGTCGTAGCTGGCCGGCATCCAGCTACCGACGTGGATCCGGCGTTCGTAGGGCACACCGCCCCAGGTTTCGTCGCCAGGCTCACCCGGGAGGGCGACGGTACTGCGACGCCAGACTTCTTGACCGGTGCGGGCGTCGTGCGCAATGATGACACAGGTTTCAGGCCCACCTTGCGGGCGGCAACTTCGTCCGGAAATCATCTTACCGTCGGCGATGATCGGACCAGCACTGTGGCCGGCTGGATTCACCTGGTAATCGAAAATTTGGGTCTCCCAAACAATCTCTCCGGTTGTTGCATCAAGACCGATGGCGAAGTCGTCGTCGGTGGTATTGACGATCAGTCGGTCGTAGATGGCAACATTTCGATTGGTGCGTGCGTTCCCTCCGACCATGTCGTAGACGTCTTCTGGAAGGTCTCGCCGATAGGACCATTTCAGATCACCCGTGACGGCGTCGATCGCTTCGATTACATCGTCTGACTGAGGCATGTAGAGGACGCCGTCATAGACCAGCGGCGTGCCCTCCTGCCGTCCGGTCGCCAATCCTCGCGTCCAGACGAGGCGCAGGTCGCCGACGTTCTGACGGTCGATCTGGTCTAAAGGACTGTAGCCCCAGCTGTCGGTTGTTCTGCGCCAGGTTAGCCAGTCTTCATCGGCCGGGTTCTCCAGCATGGCGTCAGTCACTGGCACAAACGAGTCGGGTTCCTGCATGTACACATTCTCTGTCGATGTCGTCACACAGAACACCGCACTCGTGATGGCGATGGTTCGCAAGAGGTTCTGTCGCCTACGGGTCATTCTGAAGCTCCCTTGATGTGTGGAATGAGGATCATGAAACAGTAATTGTTATGTTCTTTTCACCCAACATGAGAGAGCGGTACTCGAGATGGGGTGACTCCGTTTGAATATTAATCCGGTAAAGCAAATACGAATAGTGTATTTCCAGCACTTGGGCGGATTTCTGGCGTCAGTCGGCCAAAAAGTGACGCTGTACTCGCCGTTCCAGTACCGACCACAATGTATTGCGTCCCATCGACGGCGTAACTAATTGGAAAGCCTGTGACGGCTGACCCGAGGTTGATTTCCCAAAGGACTTCACCAGTGGTTTGGTCGAAGGCTTTGAATCGTCCATTCACATCTCCTCCGAAGACGAGGCCCCCGCCAGTCGCCATGAGTGACATCGTGGCTGATCGTTGTTCGTGGAGCCATGTCGTTTCACCGGTTTCCGCTGAGATTGCGCGAACAGTGCCCACTTGGTCAGTACCAGGTGCGATCTGATTGCGTACGGCAAGCGCGTAGTGGGAGGTGCCGGCTGCCTGAGTTGCAAGCATACGTGCGCACGCGTTTCGCAATGGCATGTACATCATGTTCGTTAGTGGACTGTACGCACCCGCTTCCCAGTCTTTTCCACCGTTCCATGTTGGGCACGCAAAAACTTCTTGTCCGAGGGAACTAAAAACGAGTTCTCCATTCACGGATACCGCGCCTGTGGCACCGTCGATGTCGTTGATGACGTTTTGTGTGACGGTTGGTGTCGCCCACAGAAATTCTCCGGTCTGTCGGTCAAGGGTATAGACCACGCCTGTTTTTCCTGGGATGCCTGTTACGACCCTTCTGACTTCGCCGGGGTTAAGGTTTGGGTTGATCCAACTGACCGCGGACGGGTCTGGCGCTACCGCGGTATCGACCAGGATCCGTTCGAATGGATGGTCCATATCCCAACTGTCGTTCAAGTGTTGGTAGTACCAAACGATATCGCCCGTATCGCCGTCGAGTGCGAGTGTGGAGTTATGGTACAAATGTGTCTTCTCGACTCCACCGAGCATGAATTTTGGCGCCGGGGACGTGACGGATGTGCCGACGTAGACGAGGTTGAGTTCTGCATCGTAACTGGGCACCATCCAGGAACCAACATGTGCGCGCTCCTCGTAGGGCACATCACCCCAGGTTTCGTCGCCAGGTTCGCCTGGTTTTGGGATGAGATGTCGACGCCACAGTTCTTCTCCGGTACGGGCATCGTGCGCGATGATGGCACATGCCTCCGGACCACGCAGGGGGCGACAACTGCGCCCAGAAATAACTTTTCCATTAGCGATAATAGGGCCTGCGGAATGGCGTGCCGGGTTCTTGGTGTAGTCGAAGATCTGTGTCTCCCAGGCAAGGTCACCCGTTTCTGCGTTCAGTGCAAAAATATAATCATCGTTAGCGGTATCAATAATCGTATTGCCATAAATTGAGATGTTGCGATTCACACTGATTAGTCCGCCCAGGTAATCATTGACGTCCGCAGGGATGGGTCGTTGGTATTCCCAGACCAGATCACCAGTGACTGCATTGATCGCTTGAATAATGTCGTTTGGGTTCGGCATATACAGCATGCCGTTATAGGCCAGCGGTGTGCCTTGCTGCGCCCCTTGTCGGAGGCCACGTGACCACACTAGCCGCAGCTGATCGACATTGTCTGTATTGATTTTGTCCAGGGGACTATATCCCCAGCTATCGAGCGTACGACGCCACATTAACCAGTCTTCGTCGCTTGGATTCTGAAGCATGGCATCGGTGATAGGCACGAAACTGCTGGGACTTTGCGTGTGCACCGGCTCTACGGATACGAGCAGGAGTGCCAATGCGCTGGCCGCGTATATCGTACACATGGATGTGCGTTGGCTACCGAGCATCGTAAGATTCCCCTTCCTTACAGTCACAGCGTTCTATCGGGCGCCATTATTGCGATGTTTTGTTCCAAAAACTAGTGTCTTTTGGGATTGCTTACTGATCCGCTTGCGCGTGGGCGTCTGACGGGCCATCATGGTGCCACGAATCTGCTGGAGGCTAGAAATAATGGCCAATGCTATTGCGATCATGGTGATTGCGACGATTGGGTCGCTTACGGGGCTCAGTGCGCAATCCGGTGACTTGGACTTCGAGTACTTTAAGAATGAAGTCCAGCCCATCTTTCTTGAGAGGAAGGCAGGGTTTACCCGTTGCGTCGTGTGCCATTCTGATGGTGGACGAGTCGGGTTTCTGCAGGAACTAGACAGCGGAGCGACTGCGTGGAACGAGGAGCAGTCAGAGTTGAATTTCGAATCGGTGTCGCGTCTGGTGAAGCCTGGTGACCCGCTTGGGAGTCGCTTATTGATGCATCCACTTGAACCCGATGCGGGTGGGGACGAGTTTCACAATGGTGGGCGGCAGTTTACATCCCAAGATGATCCGTGGTTTCAAACATTGTCCGCGTGGGTACGCGGTGAGACCGGGAACTAGCAAGGAGGAGGAATCACGATGTTGATGTCAACACGGTCGGTGCGGGAGTTCGGAGTGCTGGCGGCGTTGGTTGCCTTGGCACTGACGTTCCCAACGCTGGTTACAGCACAAGGTCAAGTACGCATTGTTCAGACAAATAGTGCTGGCGATAACGTGCACGTCATTGACCCGGTGACGAATAAGGTGGTTGGAGAAATTTCAGGCATCGAACGGGCGCACGGTGCGGCGGCTTCGCCGGACGGGCGGCACCTGTACGTTGCCAATGAATCAGACGATACGGTTGATGTAGTGGATATGGTGATGATGAAAGTCATCAAGCAAATACCGCTGAGCGGGCGACCGAATAATATTGCAGTTACACCGAACGGTCGGAAGGTCTACGTGGCAATTGCGCAGGCACCGGGGGCTTTGGAAGTTATCGATACTGCAACGAATGAAATCTCCGCAACGATCTCGGTCCATGGTGGTGTGCACAATACGTATGTCACTCCGGATGGAAAATACGCAGTCGCGGGCATGATTGGTGCGCGTAATATTACGGTGGTCGATACAGAAACCGATATGCCAGTCTGGGCGACCTACTGGGACCTCGGGATTCGTCCGATGGCGTTTGATACGAACGCTGATGGGTCAACGAGACGAATTTACGCTCAGTTATCGAACTTTAACGGTTTTGGGGTGCTTGATTTTGATTCTCGTAAGGAACTGACGAGGATTGAATACCCAGAAGTGGTGTTCGATGAGCGTACCCCAGGTCACGGGGGCAATACTGCTCACGGTATCGGTGTGACGCCCGACAACAAATACTTGGTTGCGAACAGTAGTTTAAATAGCAGCGTGTATGTGTATAGCCTTCCAGACTTGGATCTTGTTGGTGGTGTTCGAGTGGGGCACTCGCCGAATTGGGTCACGATGACGCCAGATAGTAAATACGCGTATGTATCCGTTTCGGGACAGAACAGTGTCGCTGTTATCGATATTGCATCGGTCACATTGGTTACGGAAATAAAAACCGGCGGTCAGGTACCCAAGCGAAATACGACGATGACGATTGTCGGGCCGTAGCTGTTGAATGAGTAACGGCGGCTGTCACGTGCTGGCGACCTTTGCGTGGTTGATGGTTGTTGCCGGAGCAATGATTGCCCGCCCGGTCGGCGCGCAAGAACCTTTCGTTGCCGATGGGATTTATACGCTTGAACAAGCTGACCGTGGAGAGGTTCTCTACGACGAACAATGTGTTGCGTGTCATGGGTCCATTAATCAGTTGACACCTGACATGGCCGCATTACTCGCCGACCATACATTTCGCGCAAGATGGGAACAGCGGTCGATTGGTGAGTTATTTGATCTGATTCAAGTGGAAATGCCACAGGATAACCCGGGTTCATTGACAGATAATCAGGTTGCTGAACTGTTAGCGTTTATCTTGCGAGGAAATCGTCGTCCGGAAGGAGAGCAACTGTTGTCCTCGGACTCAGAAGTTTTAGCGACGATACCGTTTGCACCTGGGCCCTAGTGTTGGCGCGGTGTCGCTGATTGTACGCATCGCATTCTAATTGAGTGTCTGTTCGTGAGGAGTTGCAAATGTTTCGAGTGCTAGTAGGGGTGTCTGTCAGCGTAATGTTGGGTGTGACCGTCTTCTCAGGATGTGCCGCTGAGAACGTCCGACCGGTTGAGGCTCAGGAAGCCGACGCTCCGCCACCAACGGACTTGTACGCGGGGTCTCCGTATCTGAGGGAGTTACGGAACTCTCTTGTGTACGGTGAAATCTGGGAACGGCCGCAGCTGTCGAAACGTGACCGCAGCCTGATTACGATCGCGGTGTTGCAGGCGTTAGCTCGTGAGGAACTGGCGATTCATATTCCGCGCGGCCTTGAGAACGGACTGAGTCCGGAAGAAATTTCAGAAATTATTTTACATGTGACCTTTTACGCCGGATGGCCGACTGGGGTGCAGGCATCTCTGACGGCTGCGGATGCGTTTGAAGAGCGTGGTGTCTCGCTTGGTGCATTGCCACGAGCGCCGACAGGATCAGAAGCGTCGACGCCGGGTTCTTTGAGTGACGCCTATGCGGCGGTGCCGCGTCTTGGCGAGCTTCGGAATAGCTTGCTCTATGGTGACATCTGGGAGAGACCACTGTTGTCAAAACGTGATCGTAGTCTCGTGACCGTCGCAGTGAATCAGGCGATGTACGCGACGAATGAATTACGGCTCCATATAGATCGCGCGCTTGATGAAAATGATGTCACTCCCGAAGAGATTTCAGAGGTAATTTTGCATGTTACGTTCTATGCTGGGTGGCCGGCAGCTGTAAATGCTGGCCGGCTCGCGACAGCGGCGTTTGAAGCGCGGGACGTTGACCTGTCGGCGCTTGACTAAGGGCTATGGGGTATCAAGCCATTGACCGGCTTGCATGACACGTTTAATTGCGGACAGATTCTCTATGTTCACCAACGGGTCAGCACTGAGGAGCACGAGGTCGGCGGGCGCACCAGTCTCAATACTCAGAAAGGTCGGACCCGGTTCATCGAGTGTTTGTGCCGCGATCAAAATCTGGCCTCTGCCATCGACGATCGTTCCACCTTTCGGGACAGGTGTGCTAGTGCGCGTGCCAATGGTCTCAATGATTGTTCCGCGTATGACGACGACCGCGTCGTCAATCGGTTCCGCGCTGGGGCCATTAATTACCTTCGCGCCGAGAATGGTCAGTGGTGGGTCATCGGTGGTGTGCAGACCAGTGGGGGGACTTCCGTTACAGGCAGCCAGCATGACTAATGCAGAAATCAAGAACCGGTAGAGCACATGTTGCATCTCTTGAACTTCTCACGTTTTGCATGAAAATGACAATTTGTGCAGTGTGTGCCAAGCAATGACTGTGCGACGAATTAGCGTATTAGCAGTCGTGATCATTGGTGTTCTGTGCGGACGCGCGCTCGGACAGGATGGTACGACGAATGGCGAATGGCGCTCTTACGCCGGAGATGTGTGGGGGACAAAATATGCAGCGCTTGATCAAATTACCGGCGAGAATTTCTCTGATCTAGAAGTCGCGTGGAGGTGGCAGACTGCTGATGCGCTGTTGCCCGATCCCGCCGACGGCGATGTTGCGTGGCTTGAGGCAAATACCGTCTTTGATCGTTTAGAGGCGGACAATCCCGGCCTTTGGGTGACGCGGCCAGGAATCGGACGATTGTCTGCGACCCCACTCATGGTCAAGGGCGTACTGTTTCTCAGTACACCGTTGTATCAGGCTGCGGCCGTCGATGCACGCAGTGGCGAGACCTTATGGGTCTATAACCCGCGAGTGTATGAGCAAGGAAGTCCACCATTGCCGAGCCCGTGGAATCATCGAGGGGTTGCCTATTGGGAACAAGATGGGATTGCCCGGATTATCTGGGGAACCGGAGATGGCTACCTGACGGCCGTGGACGCGGACACGGGCTTGCTTGCTGCGGACTTTGGCGAGAACGGTCGTGTGAGTCTTGAGGAAGGACTTCCGCGCGCGCGTGAAAATCCGAGTCAGTTGCCGCCACCGTCTCGTTCGCCGCCTCTTGTAGTCGGTGACACGATTATTGTGGGTTCTTCTGTGCACGACTATTTAAGTCGAAAAGAAAATGCTCCTGGTTTTGTGCGTGCGTATGATGCACAAACGGGACGACACAAGTGGGATTTCCATAATGTTCCGCAAAGTGCCGACGAATATGGCGCTGACAGCTGGGCCAATGAATCATGGCGGTATTCAGGAAACACGAATGTGTGGGGGCATATCGCAGCGGACCCTGAACTGGGGTATGTCTACCTGCCGACGAGTACGCCTACGTCCGACTACTACGGTGGCCATCGACTTGGCGATAACCTGTTTGCTGAGAGTTTGGTGTGTGTTGATATAGAGACTGGGCAGCGGGTGTGGCATTTTCAGATGGTACATCACGGGGTCTGGGACTATGACAACCCCACGGGGCCCAACCTACTTGACGTGACGATTGATGGTCGGACGGTCAAGGCCGTTGCGCAAATCACCAAACAAGGTTTCGTTTATACATTTGATCGGGCGACTGGGGAGCCTCTTTGGCCGATTGAAGAGCGGTCAGTCGCAACTGATACTGATTTGGATGGCGAGGTGTTGTCGGAGACGCAACCATTTCCGACCAAACCGCTGCCATTTGAATTCCAAGGAACCTCGATAGACGATTTAGTCGATTTTACGCCTGAGATACGGCAAATGGCGATTGAGGCCGTCGAAGGGTTTCGTTTGGGCAGTCTTTATACGCCGCTCTCGTTACGTGGGACGATTTTTCGCCCGGCGGCGGGTGGGGGAGCTAGTTGGGGAGGAGGGGCGGTCGACCCGGAGTCCGGATTCCTCTATGTGCCTTCCAGAAATGTGCATTCTGTGATGCGTTTTCGAGAACCTGGGGACGACGACGAAGGTGCGACACTCCAATATCTGTTGAGTCGTGGCAATGCACCGTTTATTGAGGGTGGCAACGACCGGCGCACTCCTCAGATGCCTCAGGGGCTTCCACTCTGGAAACCACCGTATTCCCGAGTGACTGCTATTGATATGAATACGGGTGAACATGCTTGGATGACGCCGCTTGGTGATGGCGACCGATTCCGGAATCATCCGTTGTTGCGTTCGTTAAGTCTCCCTCCGCTTGGTGGCGATAGCGGACGGAATGGACCCTTGCTAACGAAGATGATTTTGGTGCAAACGCTGACCGCCGGTGGAGAAAATGGCGGCCCGCAGTTGGTGGCTTACGATAAGCTCAGTGGGGAGTTACTTGGTGCTGTTGATTTGCCTGGTGGGGCGATTGGTACGCCGATGACGTACATGCTTGACGGGCGGCAATATATTGCCGTGACGGTCGGCGGAGTGGTACCTGGGTTGGTAGCACTGACGCTGCCGTTATAAGGTTACGGTAACGCACGGAGCGAAAAACCAAATGGGGGAACATGATGTTTGAAGGAAAACTTATCGTGGCGCGTACGTTCGGTCTTTCGGTTGCGTGTGGGTTGGTTTTACTTGTTGCGACGCCGGCACTCAGTCAAGAGGTAAATCGGACTGGGTGGGGGCATCCTGACATTCAGGGTATTTGGGATTTTCGGACCATCACACCACTCGAGCGACCGGAAGAACTGGGTGACCAAGAGTTTATAAGTGCAGAAGAGGCGGCGAATGCGGAACAGGAAGTAATCACCAGGAATGAAGAATTAGCGAGTCGAACCGCACGGCGGACCAGTAGTACAGAAAGTGTTGATAGAGGCGAGGACGGTGCTCCTGGTTTTTACAATAACTTTTGGCTTGATCGAGGGACGAGTAGCACGCGTCGTACGTCGCTGGTAGTCGATCCGCCGAATGGGCGTATTCCTGCGATGACTGATCAGGCCCAGCGGATGGCGAACCGGCGTCGCGAGTACCGAAACGACAATCCCGCCAACACTTGGTTAGACCGGAGTGCGTACGATCGATGCATTCTTGGATTTAATGCCGGTCCACCAATCACGTCTGGTGGCTACAACCAGAACGTACAAATTTTCCAGACGGCCGACCACGTGGTGCTGGTAACAGAAATGGTGCACACGCATCGTGTCGTCCCGCTGGACGGACGTGCGTATCTTGGTCATGACATACGCCAGTGGTCTGGTGATTCGCGCGGATATTGGGACGGCGATACCTTGGTGGTGGAGACGCGAAACTTTCGTCAAGAGCGCGGTTGGCGAGGGACCAGTGAAAACATGACATTGGTTGAGCGCTTTACACGTACCGATGCAGAGACACTGGAATATCGCTTTACAGTCACCGACCCAGAGACATGGACGCGTCCGTGGACAGCATCGATACCGATGCGACTCAACGACCAAGCCGTATTCGAATACGCCTGTCATGAAGGGAATTATTCGATGCCGGGCATACTCGGTGGTGCTCGGAGAGATGAAGTTTTAGCGAGCGAGCAATAGTCGTCTGACTGGGTAGGTGTTCGCGCTCTAGATCTACATTGCGGTGCCTGGCGACGTGTAAGTTGCAGTCTTCTGGGATAGGGCGCATGATAGTGCGGCAGAAAGGCGATCGGTGCGAGCTATGACACAGTTCTCGTCCAACCGCTGGAACGCGGTCTTCTTTTGCGTTGGCATCCTAATGGGCGTCGGCGTGCGCGACGTGCAAGCACAAGACACGCGTCTTATAGAGGCGGCGAAGTCACAAGATCGTGTCGCTGTTGACGTATTGTTGACCGAGCAGGTTGACGTAAATATCGCCCAACCTGATGGCGCGACCGCTTTACACTGGGCGGCCTACCATGATGACTTAGGGCTCGTTGAATTGTTACTCGATGGTGGCGCCAAGATTGATGCCGTAAACGATTACGGGATCACGCCGCTGAGTTTGGCTTGCGAGAATGGTGCAGCCACGATGGTATCGCATCTTATCGCTGCTGGTGCTAGTCCGGACATCACACGAAGTACTGGTGAAACACCGCTGATGACCTGTGCGAGAACAGGTTCGGTCGAAGCCGTCACAGCGTTGTTGGCTCAAGGTGCTGACCCGAATGCCACGGAATTATGGCAGGGGCAAACAGCGTTGATGTGGGCGGCTGCGGAGGCGCACACAGGCGTGGTCCGCGCGTTAATTGATCATGGCGCGACTATCAGTGCACGCTCGACGAACGGTTATACGGCGATACTCATTGCAGTTCGTAAGAATACGCCGAAACTTATCCAATTGCTGTTAGAGGCTGGGGCTGGTGTCAACGATGCATCGCCAGACGGGATGACTCCGTTATTGGTGGCGACCGTTCGTGGGCATGCGGAGTTGGTTCTAGATTTACTAGAACGTGGCGCTGACGCGAATGCCAGCGGACCGGGGTACACCGCGTTGCATTGGGTCTCTGGTGCGTGGCATACGGAGCTCACGGGAAACTTGCAAGGCATTGACGTCGGACGTGAAAAAGAATGGCTGTCACTTAACGAGTTTTCTGACGACAGAAAAGTAACCGTGGTTGAGTCTCTCCTGCAGCACGGGGCAAATGCCAATGTCCGATTGGAGCGAAAGCCTCCGCAGTATGGTTTTGCGAGCGGTCGTTTTCGAGTGGGCCTCATCGGGGCCACGCCTTTTTGGTTGGCGGCAATGGATGGAAACGTCGCGCTGATGCGGATGCTGTCGGAAGCCGGTGCCGATGCGACATTAGGAACGGACGAGGAGACTTCTCCGTTGATGGTGGCTGCCGGGCTGGGACAGGTGCCGGCGGAGACACGAGTGATGCCGGAGGAGTCATTGGCGGCTGTGGAGTTTGCGCTGTCGCTTGGTGCGAACGTGAATCGAGTGAACGCCGTTGGTCGAGCAGCCCTGCATGGAGCAGCCCACATTCGATCCGATGAGATAGTACAAGTTCTGATTGATCACGGTGCGGCTGTTAATGCCGCCGATCAACGCGGGATCACGCCGCTCATGATTGCAGAAGGGGGCGGTCATATCTTGTTGCCGGGTCTTGGTGGTGGTTCGACGGCAGACCTTCTCCGATCATTGGGTGGTAATGAAACACGCCCCGAAGATTTCATCAACAGCTATCGCGAAGGACCGATCCGGTGATGATGCGCGATAGCGTGGTCGGTGTTCTGTGCGCGGGCCTGTTTGCGACAGTCGGGAGTGTTGAGATTGTCGGTCAGGAGGAACGAACGCCAGCCGATCATCGTGCAGTTCTTGACCGCTACTGTGTTACCTGTCACAACGACCGGCTGCGCACGGGCAATTTGTCTCTCGACTCGATTGATAGCGAGGACGTCTCGCGTGATGCGTTGACGTGGGAAAAGGTGCTTCAGAAAATGCAGACGCAGTCGATGCCTCCACCTGGCCGACCGAGACCAGATACGGAGACATATGATGCATTTGCGTCATGGGCGCAGACGGAGTTGGACAATGCCGCAGCACGGACTCCCAACCCTGGGCGCCCGACGATGCATCGGCTCAATCGGTTGGAATACGCGAATGCTATTCGGGACCTCATCGGGTTGGAGATCGATAGTGACGTGCTTTTACCGGCAGACGATCTTGCATTTGGCTTCGACAATAACGCTGATATTTTGACGGTGGCCCCGGGCATGATGGGGCGTTATATGTCTGCGGCGAGAAAGATTAGTCGTCTCGCGATCGGTGACCCATCGATCGAGCCCGACATTGTCCGGTATCCGGTGTCGACGGTGCTGAACCAAAATGAAAGGATGAGTGAGGACGTGCCCTTCGGTTCCCGCGGCGGTGCGTCTCTTCGGCATCATTTTCCATTGGACGGGGAATACATTATCCGCGTCGGCCTGCAGGGAAATCGACGAGAACCCCAGGAAGTGGATGTGCGGATAGATGGTGCTCGTGTCGGGTTGCTCCGCGTCGGGCGGTGGTCGACGGAAGAAGAGGAGGACCCACTGTATGTGCGGTTTCCCGCCCGAGCCGGTATTCATGATGTCAGCGTGACATTTGCGGAGCGCACCGGCGTAACCGAAGGGGTCGCACCAAGTCATCTGCCGATCTGGACGTTTTCGACGGGGGGAGGATTTGCTGGTCGAATGGGCTTGGAGAGTATTCAGGTCGAGGGACCGTATGCACCTGACACAGTTGGTGGAGGTGTCGATGGCGGTCGGGAAAGTGTGAGTCGACAACGGATTTTTGCGTGTCGACCCGGGAGAGGCGAACAGGGTTCTGAAGTAGCCTGCGCCGATGAGATCTTGGGGAGCTTGGCCAGACGAGCGTATCGGAGGCCTATTGACGAGCTCGATGTGAGCGTGCTGCGTGACTTTTATTTAGCCGGCCGTGAAGACGGCAGTTTTGATATGGGCATCCAGCGAGCATTGGAAATGATCCTGGTTGATCCTGAATTTCTGTTTCGGATTGAACGTGACCCAAGCGGGATAGCGCCTGGAACAGCCTACCGGGTAAGTGATCTGGAACTGGCCTCTCGACTGTCCTTTTTTCTCTGGAGTAGTGTCCCTGATGACGAACTGCTCGACGTTGCGCAGTCGGGACGGCTCCGTGACGAGGGTGTACTTGAGGAGCAGGTCGAGCGGATGCTTGCGGATGATCGGTCACGCGTGTTGGTGACGAGCTTTGCGTCGCAATGGCTGTCGCTCCGCCGGATGCGTTCTGTGACACCAGACGTCAAGGCATTTCCGGCGTTTGACGATAATCTGCGCGATGATTTGGTGCGGGAGACACAACTGTTTGTCGAAAGTCAATTGCGTGAAGACCAAAGTGTGGTCGATTTATTGACCGCAGATTATACGTTCGTAAACGAACGCTTGGCCCGACATTACGGGATCGCCAATGTCTATGGCAGTCGTTTTCGACGGGTGCAGTGGAATGATGACCGACGTCGAGGGTTGCTCGGTCAAGGCAGTATTTTGACGGTGACGTCCCATGCAACACGCACATCACCGGTGGTGCGCGGTAAATGGGTTTTGGAGAACATCCTTGGTACGCCACCGCCCCCACCTCCGCCGGATGTGCCGCCGTTACCTGATCGCGAATCGAGCGGAGTCGTTCAATCAATGCGGGAACGGATGGAAGAACATCGTGCGAATCCCGTGTGTGCGAATTGTCACTCGCGCATGGACCCACTTGGATTTGCACTGGAACACTTTGACGCCGTCGGGAAATGGCGTGAGAATGGTCCGTCAGATACGGTGATTGATCCGTCAGGGACGTTGCCGGACGGGACGGGGTTTGCGGGCTTACCGGAATTACGACAGATTTTGTTTTCGCGTCGGCATGAATTTGTAACGACCGTGACAGAGAAATTGTTGACGTATGCACTCGGGCGGGGCTTGGAATACTATGACCGACCGGCGATTCGAGCAATTGTTCGTGATGCGGCGTCGGATGAGTTCCGATGGTCGTCGTTGTTAGCAGGTGTTGCACAAAGTCTCCCGTTCCAGATGAGGAGGTCGGAGTCATGATCATCACCAAAAAATTATTGCCACGTCGTACGATCTTGCGCGGACTAGGCACGGCGGTCGCGCTCCCTTTACTTGACGGGATGGTGCCGGCGTTGACGGCAATGCGGCAGACGGCGGCGGCGGTCAAGCCCCGGCTGGGCTTTGTTTACGTACCGCATGGTGCGGTGATGGATAACTGGACCCCGGCCGAGGACGGCACCGGGTTTGGGTTTACGCCGATTTTGCAGCCACTGGAATCACATCGCGATCATCTGACGGTTGTGTCTGGGCTGGACCATAAGCCGGCTGCGCAGATGCCAGGGGACCCTGCTGGCGGTCATGGGCGTATCACGGGTGCGTTTCTTACAGGGGTGCATGCGAAACCGACTGAAGGGGCGGATTTCGAGGCGGGTCAGTCCGTTGATCAGATTGCGGCTGCGCAGTTGGGACAACAGACACAATTAGCGTCCTTGGAAGTAGGGATTGGGTTGCCGGAATTCGGTGGGGCGTGTGATGCCGGATTTAGCTGTGCCTACATCAGCACACTGGCATGGAGCACACCGACGACGCCCTTGCCGATGGAGAGTCATCCGCGTGCTGTGTTTGAACGATTATTCGGGGATGGAACGACGACCGACCCCGAGGCGCGACGGGAACGGATGGCGCGTGACCGAAGCATTCTCGATGCGGTGACCGACAAAGTCGCGCGGCTACAAGGCGGACTGGGTTCTTCGGATCGCGCGAAACTGACGGACTACCTGTCGGCGGTGCGTGATGTTGAACGTCGCATTCAGCGGGCCGAGGCTGATTTTGATCGGGAACTCCCGGTTGTCGATCGTCCGGCCGCGAGTATCCCGGATGATTTTGGCGAGTACGTCAAGGTGATGTTCGACTTGCAGGTCTTGGCCTACCAGGCGGACCTAACGCGGGTATCCACCTTTTTGCTGACCCCTGAACTGAATGCGCAGACGTACCCACAGATCGGTGTACCAGATCCGCATCACGCGTTATCGCACCATGAGAATAATCCGGAGAACATCGCAAAGCTCATCAAACTTCAGACCTACCATGCGACGTTGTTTTCGTATTACCTCGAGCGATTGAAAGAGACACCTGACGGTGACGGGACACTGCTCGACCAGGTGATGGTGCTGTATGGCAGTGGTATGAGTAACAGTAATTTGCACAACATCCAGAAACTGCCCATTCTGCTAGCCGGTCGCGGCGGTGGTCAGCTACGAGGGAATCAGCATCTTCGATACGCGGATGAAACCCCCCTCGCGAATCTTTTTGTCACGCTGCTCGACAAAATGTCTGTTCCGGTCAATCACTTTGGTGACAGTACAGGACGACTCGACGGATTGTCTGGGGTGTAACTGGCATTTGGGACCGTCGCATGAGTTGTGCGGTGCTGACGGAGTCATTTTGTAATGGCCGACTGATTTTTTACCGCAGTATCTGATTAATACTACCGGGGCCACGTTTGAGGACTAAGGGCTTCACGTTCTGGTTCTGTATGCACTCTAAGGTATTTCGTACAGCTGTCGTTGGAATTGCATGCGCGCTTTTTGTGGTGGCTGTCGTGTCGAGCCAGGTCGCTGCTGGTGATATTGTTGGTCTCTGGGATACAAACGACGGTGCCGAGGTCGAAATATACGAGCGTGGCGGAAGTTATTACGGAAGGTTTGCTCGATTTTATGACGACCCTCCAGCCGGCGGTATTGACAGTCACAATCCTGACCCGGCGTTGCGGACGCGATCCCTCGTCGGGGCTGATTTTATCTTGAAGTTCGACTTTCTCGATGGGAAATGGAAGAACGGTCGGATTTACAACCCCGACAACGGAAAAGACTACGAAGCTGATCTGGAACTAGACGGTGAGCTCCTAAAAGTGCGTGGGTGGCTGTGGTTCAGATTGCTCGGTCGAACCGTGAGATGGACCAGAATAGCCGAAGAGTCCTTGTAACTAATTCGTCGTGTCAGGTAGTGCGAAAATAAAGATATTGTTTCCGCTGCTTGGGCGCAGCTCCGGTGTCATCCGGAGGTTGATACCTGCTCCTGTTCCTGTACTTGCAGCAATATACTGTCGCCCGTTCACGGCAAAACTGATCGGATATCCAGCGACCGGCGAACCGAGGTTGATTTCCCAGAGGATCTCGCCGGTTTCCTGGTCAAAGGCACGAAACCGGCCATTGGCGTCACCGCCAAAGAGAAGACCCCCGCCGGTCGCGACGAGTGACATCGTACCAGCCCGTTGTTCGTACAGCCATGACGTCTCGCCGGTCTCGACGGAAATAGCGCGGACCGTACCAAGGTGTTCTGTCCCCGGCGTGATTTGATGTCTTGCTGCAAGCGCATAAATTGCCAAAGGCCGCTGCCCGCCTTCCGTAAGCGCGAGTTCTCTTTCTCCTCGGACATTGTCGGTAGACAGCATGCGGGCACAGGTGTTGCGGAGTGGGTAGAACATGGTGTTCGTCAGCGGGCTGTAGGCTCCTGCTTCCCAGTCCTTTCCACCCGCCCATGTCGGACACGCGAGAACTTCCTGGCCGAGCGAGGTGAAAGTCACTTCGGCATTTTCTGTGACTGCGCCGGTGGCTCCGTCAATGCTAGTGATAACGTTTTGCGCGATGGTCGGGGTCGCCCAAAGAAATTCTCCGGTCTCACGGTCGAGCGTATAGACCACACCGGTTTTTCCTGGAATCCCGGTTACGACCTTCCGTCGTTCACCGGGTTGAAGCCGTGGATTGATCCAACTGACCTCTGATGTATCGGGTGTCACGGCGGTATCAACTAGTAGGCGTTCGAACGGATGGTCGAGGTCCCAGTGATCATTGAGATGTTGGTAGTACCATCGGATATCTCCCGTCTCGACATCAAGTGCTAATGTCGAGTTGTGGTACAGATGGGCGAGCTCGGTGCCACCAAGTAAAAATTTCGGTGCCGGGGACGTGACGGACGTCCCCTGGTAAATTAATCCAAGCTCCGGATCGTAGCTGGGCGGCATCCAGGTTCCGACGTGGACCCGTTGTTCGAATGGGACATCACCCCAGCTGTCATCCCCCGGCTCGCCAGGGGCGGGCACCGTGCGCCGCCGCCAAACTTCTTCGCCTGTTGTGGCATCGTGGGCGACCACGACGCATGATTCCGGTCCACCGGCAGGTCGACAACTGCGCCCGGAGATCATTTTCCCGTCGGCGACGATCGGGCCTGAGCTATGACCGGCTGGGGTCACCCGATAATCGAAAATCTGTGTTTCCCATGCGAGTTCGCCGGTCACTGCGTCGAGGCCTATCGCATAGTTGTCGTCGGTGGTGTTGACGATGAAGCGGTCGTAGATCGCAATATTGCGATTGTTCCGTGCGTTGCCACCGACGAATTCATAGACGTCCTCCGGAAGACTTCGTTGGTATGCCCAGATCAGGTCGCCAGTCTCGGCGTTGAGGGCATGAATTGTGTCACTGGCTTGGGGCATATACAGTACGCCGTCGTAAGCCAGCGGTGTGCCTTCCTGAGCACCACGGGCGAGACCTCTGGTCCAGACCATCTGCAGGTCAGCCACATTGTTGCGGTTGATCTGGTCGAGTGGGCTATATCCCCAGCCGTCGAGTGTCCGACGCCACATCAACCAATCGTCATCTGAAGGGGCTGCGAGCATCGCGTCCGTGACCGGAGTGAAGTCCTGAAAGCTGTCGGTTTGGGCGAGCAGGAGACTGCAGTCAGCAGTAACAAAGATCACACCTGTCGCGAGAAGCGACATGAGAAAGCACCAGCGCTGAGTTTGTCGTGGCATATAGAGAATCCTTGAGAACCGTGCGGAGATCATATGATGTCAGGCAGACCGGTGAGGAGTGCGAGATGAGAAAGGTCTCGTGCCTGCGACGGACTCGGTGAGGAAGCGTGACATGTTCTAACTGGTCGATCTCAGTGAACGGTTGATTTTTTGTAGTAAAGAGACGTCACCTCGTGTGGCGTCGGTGGTCGACTACTTTGAGGATGCCCCGCTTAGTTTTAGCCGAAGTCTAGCGGGTCATGTCACAGACGGGACTGAAGATGGTATACGTCGCCCTTGCGTGCTATTTCGGTGTTTTGGTCTTGTTTGGTGTTGTCGCGGGGCGGCGCATCTCAACAATTACTGATTACTACCTTGGTGGAAAACGACTCAGTTACTGGGTCGCTGCGTTTTCCGCCCGTGCAACAGGTGAATCCGCCTGGCTGTATTTGGGTCTTACCGGACTTGGTGCCACGGTCGGTCTTCCGGCGTTGTGGGTTGTCGCTGGAGAGTTGCTCGGTGTGGCGGGAGCGTGGTTCTTAATGGCCGGTCCGTTCAAACTGACGACTGACCGTCAAAATGCGCTGACGATTCCGGATTACCTGATCGGAAGATTTGCGGGTGGGGCTCGCGCCGATCGATGGACTGTTGTATTGCGGTCGGTAGCAGTCATTGCGCTCGCTGGGTTCGTGACCATTTATGTAAGTGCTCAAATCGATGCGACGGGAAAGGCATTTGCCGGTTTTCTTGATTGGAATTACTACGTTGGTATTGTCGTGGGCTTTGCGATTGTTATGACCTACACATCTTGGGGAGGTTTCTTAGCGGTAGCGTGGTCTGACGTGTTCCAGGGCATCATGATGGCCGTTGGTCTCGTGGCACTGCCGATTGGTGCGATTGTGGCATTGGGGGGACTGAGTGGAACGCAGGCCGCGTTAGCCGTCGTTGACCCCGGCATGCTCACAGTTTGGGGAGACGGCGGGTTTACCTGGCAAAATGTGTTCACCGTGATTAGCTACGCGGCTATCGGACTTGGATTCTTAGGATCGCCTCAAATTTTTGTTCGGTTTATGGCTATTCGAGACGTCGGTGAGATCCGGCGTGGTCGTTGGGTTGCTTTGGTATTTACGCTATTTACCGATACGGGAGCAGTCATGGCTGGATTCCTCGGCAGTGTCCTCCTTGTTGGCGACCGTGGGAGCCAACTTGCGCTCCTTGGCGGTGGGGGGGAACTTGTACTTCCGCTGCTAACGCAGACGTTGTTTCCGCCTCTGATCGTGGGTTGTTTTGTTGCGGCCGTACTTGCGGCGACGATGTCTACGATTGATTCCCTGCTCGTCGTGGCTTCGAGTGCGGTGACGCATGACGTGTATAAGCGAATGCCAGGCAGAGCGGAATCTAGCGATGCGCTCATACGAACGTCCCGGCGGATAACGGTGGTACTGGGGGTCTGTGCGTTCGTCATGGCATGGGGTATGTCACTGCTGGCTCCTGACAGGACAATTTTTTGGTACGTGATCTTCGGCTGGTCTGGACTGACGGCGACATTTTGCCCGATGATGATTTTGTCGCTCGCTTGGCCTCGCTATAACGTGTACGGGGCGATCACGTCGATGGTTAGCGGCATTGTGTCTATTCCGTTTTTTGCGTTTGTGGTCCCAGTCCTGCCTGGGTGGGCTTCGCTTTTGGTACACGCGGAAGAACTCGCACCGTCATTTCTCGTCTCGCTATTGTGTGGGATCGTCGTGACATTGCTTACCAGAGACGAAGGGCCGCAAGAGCGTGCAACTGTAGAGATTGTGAAGGGGGCGGCATGAAAACAGTCATGGCCGTGTTTGTGCTGGCGGTCGGCCTTCGGAGTTGTTGGCTGCCGTCATGCTGGTGCGGGAGCGAGAACCGCCAAGACGAGTAAGCGCTCTCCACTCGTGTTGCGTATTCCATGCGGGATACCGTCGGGCGCAACGAGAAGCATGCCTGCGGTCATGGGGACCTCCTGTGTGTCCAGGAGAAATAGTCCAGACCCTTCGATGACATGGTAAACCTTATCCATCCCGACATGAGCATGGAGCGCGTGTTCCTGCCCGGGTTCAAACGCATTGAGACCAACCAGCATCTGCGCTGAGTGGTAGAGCGTACTTTTGCCCATTTTTGTCGCGTCATACTGCGCGTGATCCTGCGGATGAATCGGTATCGGATGTTCCATGATGTGATCGTAGCGAACAAGAAGGCGTTACGCCACAGATAGAGCGATGCAGAGCGAATTGGAACCAAGGCCCTTTGCAATGGGAGGCGAACGCGAGGCTTCGTATTCGTTGGAGACCTCGTTACAATGACCGGCATGAAATCATCGGCATGGTGGTTTAGCGGGGTAATCGGGTTGGCGATGTCATTGGCGGCGATTCTGACTGCCCAAAATAACAATTGGACACGGCCATTCCTAGGGCATCGCGTGATCGGAAATCTGTATGCCGTGGGGACGTATGACTTGGCGGTATTCCTGATTACATCGAACGATGGACATATTTTGATTAATACGGGAGTTGAAGATTCCACGGCGGTCATTCGGCAGAACATCGAGGCCGTAGGATTCCGACTTGAGGATGTGAAGATTTTGCTCGCGACGCAAGCGCATTGGGACCACACGGCGGCGCTTGCAGAAATAAAGGACCTGACTGGGGCGGAGATGTGGGCGACAGCAGACGATGCGCCAGTTCTTGAGGACGGTGGTTTCAGTGATCCACACTTTGGAGGTCGCGAATTATTCCGACCGGTATCCGTGGACAGAATTATTGCGGATGGCGACGTCATTGAACTGGGCGCAACGCGACTGACTGTGATGGACACACCTGGTCATACTGCCGGAAGCTCCAGCTACCTGATGGAGATACGCGAAGGGAATCGGTCGTATGACGTTGGGGTGATAAATATGGGGACGATCAATGATGGGAAGCAACTCGTTGTTGATCCGACGTACCCAGGCGTTGCCGATGACTTTGCGTTGACGTTTCGGAAGCAGAAAGCATTAGAGCTTGATGTGTGGGTGTCGTCGCACGGTAGTCAGTATCAACTGCATGAGAAATACCAGGCAGGTCAAGCGTACAACCCGGAGACCTTTGTTGATCCGGATGGATTCCTTCGGTCTGTGGATCGACTCGAACGACTGTATGTCGCCCAGATCGAAGCGGAGCGACGACAATAATGAGGCGAGTGTGTTGGGCCGTGGTTTTGACGTGTGTTGCGGCGCTGCCAGCAACAGCTCAGACCAGAGAGTCTTTTGACCTAATTATTCAAGGCGGTCGGATCGTGGATGGCACCGGTAATCCTTGGGTGTTCGCAGATATCGGAATACGCGGAGATCGAATCGCTTGGATCGGGGATTTAACGGATGCAACCGCTCGCCGTGTGATCGAGGCGAGTGGGCTCGTCGTGTCGCCGGGATTTATTGACCCACATACACACGCAGTACGCGGAATTTTTGACGTTCCCACGGCTGACAATTACTTGCACCAGGGTGTGACAACAATTACCGAGGGTAACGACGGAAGCTCGCCGTTTCCGATTGGAGCACACCTGTCAGATGTTGCGAACACTGCCATCAGCGCGAATTGGGCGGTGTTTGTTGGTCAGGGTACTGTTCGTCGAGAAGTGATTGGTGTTGATGATCGCGAGGCTACCGCTGTCGAAATAGAACAGATGAAGGGATTGGTAGCTCGTGCGATGGCAGAGGGGGCCCTCGGTTTATCGACGGGACTGTTTTATGTGCCGGGGAGTTTCACGCCGACGGAGGAGATTATTGAATTAGCGTCGGTGGTGTCTGAGTCAGGCGGCGTGTACATCTCCCACATGCGAGACGAAGCTCAGCGGCTACTTGATTCGGTGAGAGAAACGATTCGGATCGGAGAAGAAGCTGGGTTGCCGGTTCAGATGACCCACCATAAAGCCATAAGTCGAGATATGTGGGGGCAGAGTCGAGAAAGTTTGGCTTTGGTCGACCGCGCTCGCGCGCAGGGTGTCGATATTACGATGGACCAATATCCGTACACGGCGTCTCAGACCACGATCGCTGCGCTCGTACCGCAATGGGCGCAAGCGGGCGGACTTGATCAACTGTTGGCTCGCTTTGATGATCCAGAAACCCGGCGCCGGATCAGAGGAGAGATTGCTGACCGGATTGAGCACGATCGCGGCGGAGGTGATCCGGACAACGTTGTGATCAGTTTGTGCGAGTGGGACCGTACACTTGAGGGCAAGAGCTTGGCTGATATTCTTGCAGGTCGTAACGTGGCGTCTGATTTTGTGACAGCCGCTGATCTCGTGATGGAACTCATTCAGCGTGGTGGTGCACGTGCGATTTATCACGCTATGGACGAACGTGACGTTGAACGCATTATGCAGCACCCCTCAACGATGATCGGGTCAGATGGCGGTGTGTCTGTTTTCGGCGCAGGAGTGCCCCATCCCCGTGAGTACGGGACGTTTCCACGGGTCTTGGGTCGTTACGTGCGAGAACGTGGTGTTTTAACGCTTGAAGAGGCGGTGCGCAAGATGAGTGGAGCGACGGCGCAGCGACTGGGTCTTCGCCAACGCGGTCTTCTTCAGGAAGATTTTTATGCGGACATCACGGTCTTTGACCCCGAACTGGTGGGCGATCGGGCGACATTTGAGTCGCCCCACCAATACGCGGTCGGAGTCCAATACGTGATTGTGAATGGGCAGTTGGTGATCGATCAGGGAGACCATACCGGTGCGAGACCAGGGCGTGTGCTCTATGGGCCAGGACGGGAGCACTAGCGTGTCAGTATTCGGTGTGGGCGTCGTGCACAGCAGCGGTCTTGAAACATTGGCTGGCATGGTAGAAATGTATTACGACAGGAGGCGTATGCGGTGTGCGGTAGCTGTTCTGACGACTGTTGGGCTCCTGATCGGCATGGATCAACAGAGCGCCGCCCGGCAAGTCTCAAAGGTTCCTGGCATAGAAAGCATTGTTGTCAGTGTCGAATTGTCGTGCCCGTCGTGCGCCCAAGGACTCGAACGACGTCTCGGACGTTTAATGCAGGTGGATCGTGTTGAGATACACGCGGCAGAGAATGAAGTTCTATTGACGCTCAGTTCTGGGCAGACACTTGACTTACTTCTTGTCCGAGATGAGTTTCGGAATGCGGGCTTTATTCCCGATGCGATAGTGATTACGGCGCACGGGGAAGTGATGCGTGCGGATGGTCTGGCTGTTTTGAAGATTAATGACGAGACCGTGATACCTCTTGTGGCTAGCGACCGAACTACTGAGTTGATGCAACTCGGAGATGGAAGGTTCGTGACGATTAGTGGAGCGGTCGATATTCAGTCAGACGGAAATCAGTTGCACGTGCAGACGGCTGATGTGTTGTAGTCGTGGGAATGCTCTTTGCCGGCGTCCGGCCTAGTAACCCCAACCGTGGGCATTAAACGTATACGCGTGGGTGCAGTTCATGCCCTCAAGCAATCGATTCAACCGACACAGGCGGCGTTCGAATCGGAATGGTCGACTGTTGAGGTGTCGCATTTGCTTGACGGGTCCCTATATCTCGATCGAAGTCAGGGAACGGCAGATGCATCTGAATTGGCTAGACGGATTCAAGCACTGCTTACCTATAGTAGTTCGACCGGGACTGATGGAATAATCTTTACGGGTTCGTTTTTCGGCGATGCGGTTGCCCATGCACGGAACGCGATCGGGATTCCGGTGCTTCGGTCGTTCGATGGTGTTCTTGATGAGGCATTGCGTGAAGACCGTCCGTTGTATGTGCTGTCGACAGCGGAAGATTCTGTCGGGTTGCTGCAGGAGGAGTTTCGACAAGAAGTCCAACGGCGCTCTCGCTCGACGACCGTATCTGGGCATGTGGTTGAAGGCGCATTAACGGCTGTCGTGTCGGGGGAAGTTGCACGTCATGATGAGTTGGTGCTGAATGCTGTTGAGATGGTCGACCCAGAGGCGACCATTGTGTTCGCGCAATTTTCAATGGAACGAGTACTCTCGCCGGCCATCGAATTACGACGGCAACCAGTCGTCGGACCAGCAACGTCAGCAGTTAGATTACTCAGAAGAAAAATTGATCTGCTGTGACTGTGGCGAGCATTTGTAATTAGTAATGGCGATGGCTACGAATGCTTTTAATGCTCGTCGCATCGAAATATTTACTCTAATGAAATTGATCCCGCAAGCCGGTAAGCCAGGTATGCCGAACCAGACCGGCCAGACCCCTTACCCCCACCGGCTGAGATCGCAACATATTGCTCCCCATCGACATAGTACGTCACTGGTGTTGTATACGCGGCGGCCGGCAATTCAGTTTCCCAGAGCATGTCGCCGTTGGCCGTACTATAGGCCCTAAACTTTCGGTCTGGTGTTGCTCCAATGAAGATGAGTCCGGATGCCGTTACGATGGGTCCCCCGTAGCTTTCAGCGCCGAAGCCGAGTTCCTCATGGCCCGGATAGTTACCAAATGGAACCTGCCACGCAATGTCGCCAGATGCGAGGTCAATCGAATTCAAGGTGCCCCACGGCGGTGTGTTTCCAGGTAATCCTTCGTGGTCTCGGACCCACACATACCCACCATGCGCGTATCGGACCTCAGCCGTCGCCGTATCGTTGACCTTTGTGTCACCCGGCGCTTCTAAGTAGCGAAGGACTCCCCGACGCTGAACTTCTGAAAGATGGTCGAACGGCGGCATTCGCTCACGTCCGTTTTGAACGATTGCCGAAATTTCAGTGCGCCCGAGCCGATCGAATACACCCACAAGGCTTGGTCCGATTGCGGTCCCAGTGAGATCGAGTCCGTGACAACTGACACAATGCTCAGTGTAGACGCCTCGGTTGCTGTGCCCGATCGGAATCTCGTGGAGTTGGACCACAGAGCCGATTTCAGACGCATTCAAGATGAGGCGGTTGGTTGCCGGGTCAAATGCAGAGCCTCCCCACTCGGCACCGCCGTCATAACCAGGGTACATGAGGGTGCCGTTGAGTGACGGGGGTGCCCATGGACGGAGATCAAAGTCTTTAATGAGTTCCTGTACGAAGGTCGTGGCTTCAGGACTCCGATTTGTCAGTTCAAACGCTTGGCGGGTGAACGCCATAGCAGACACCGGTTGTGTGGGGGTCGGTGCTTCTCCCGGAAGATTACTCGGAAGTGTTGGTTCCTCGATAATGTCATAGAGCGGTTCACCGGTGTCCCGGTCAAACAGCCAAAGATGCCCTGATTTTGTTGTGACGGCGACACCGTCAATCGTAGTTCCATCTCGTACGAGTTCGACGAGAGTGGGCGGTGACGGGAAATCTCGATCCCAGATGTCGTGTCGCCAGACCTGATAATGCCATTTGCGTTCACCGGTTCTGGCGTCGAGTGCCAAGAGACTATTGGCAAAGAGATTGTCGCCGTGGCGGCGCCCACCATAGAAGTCTGGTGTCGCTGAGCCTGTTGGTACAAAGAGGAGTTCACGTTCTTCGTCGAGCGTGAATCCAGTCCACGTATTCGCGCCGCCTGCATTCTCAAGGGTGCCATCAGCCCACGTTTCAGAACCGAGTTCGCCGGGCTTGGGGATACTATCGAACTGCCAGAGCAGGTGGCCGTCCCTCGCATCGAATGCTCGGATGCTGCCAGGGAGGGCACCATCACTTTCAAGCGTCGAAAACCCAAAAATCAACATGTCGTCAAAGACGATGCCGGGCACCGTGACACGCAGTGATCCGGTGCGTTCCGGTGGCATGAGGTCAAGCTGTCCATTGATTCCAAACTCAACGACCGCGGAGCCGTCAATCGGATTTAGGGCAATTACATAACGACCAGCCGTATACAACAATCGCTGCTCGCCATCGTGGTCCCACCACATCAAGCCACGTTGAGGTCCGCCTGGGACTCCTGGACCGTGGCGCCACAACTCTTCTCCAGTTGCGGCATTAACCGCGAAGGCTGTCAGTGTTGGTGATAAGCCATAGAAGACACCGTCGACGACCAGTGGGCTTGTATACATGGTCGAGTTTCCTGAACGGAGGTCTCCTGAGTCGTAAGTCCAGGCTAATTCAAGTCTGTGGATGTTGTCTGGTGTGATTTGTGTCAGGTTGGAATAGTGGCGCCGCCCAGAATCGCCGAGATAGGTCGACCAGTTCACATCCTGGTCTTCAATAGGGGCCGACATGCACGAGACAAGAAAACTTGAAGCTATCGTCAGAAGTGCACGGACTTGCCGCCGGGACAGAACCGTCACAGTGTTCTCCTCTGAAATCTCTGGATATTGACTATTTCTCAGTTACAAACGGTACGGCCGGTTCCCGAACACCAGGGTGTCCCGCGTTCCTGCGTTGCGTTGACACCAAGGCCGATGCATCACGGGCCAGTTGTTCATCGGCTCGACCGGCGGAGAGTAGGTTTAGCATGCCGTAGTTTCCTTCGTGGCACGCGTATTCGTAGATGGGTTCTTGATTCTCTTGCCAGCGAAATGGAATCGCGACGGTATACGGCTCTATATAGGTTGACGGATCCTCAATAGTAAACCGGTAGTCGAGCGTTTCAGCATCAACCCGGCGAAACCGTTCGACGATGCGCAACATCTGACCTGAGCCCCGATGTCCTGTTTGTAATAGATGTGACGGCTGATAATCGCCCCCATCAAGTCGATCATGAAAGTGCATCGTTTCAACCACGAGTGTGTCGTCTTCCCATCGTCCGCGAGAGTCACCGAGCCATTGACGAATGCGCCCCGACGAATGCGGGTGACCATCAAGGGGAATGATGCGCGTCTCGTGAATCATTTCGATTTGGATAACAACATGGTCCGGTGTTTGAAAGATTTGGTAATTGTTGTTGTAGAGATTAGGAATCATTTGTACCGGCATCGTGCGGGAAATACAGCGTTCCCACGAATTTCGGTCTCGCCAGGAATCGGCCTCACCTCGACCTGCACGTGCACGCTCCCGAGTTACCAGGCGTTCGATCGCCGCCGCGGTCATTGAAATCCGTCCGGCCGGTGGATCGACAATTAACGAAGGCTGTTGGAGGCGTCCTCGAGTTTCTGGCCATGCCGCACCCGTACCACGAGTTGCTTCGATGACAGGGGCCTGTGCGTTTAATCCTCTTTCCAGCTCAGCATCTGTCATGCGTTCGAGCGGTGTAGTTGTCGAATTGTTCCAAATCCCCTGAAAGTCAGGGTCTCCCCATGGTGTTCGTGTGTCACTGGAGTTGATCTCTTGAGCCGATAGCCCCGTAATAACAGTGATTACGGTCAAGGCGAGCCCCATGACGATCTGTTGCTGTCTGCTGATTTTCATTGGTAGTAGCTTAAACCGATTAATCGAGCATTTCCGCAGTGAGGGCCCGTGCACGCTATGGATGGGATTTGAGCGGCGAATACGTCATGCCGTGATTGTGCGGTGAGGAACTCGCAGTGGCAAGTAGTTTCTGGGTGGAGGTTGCCCAGATCGTCCGGATCGAGCGATGATCACGCCAATGTACAAGGTCGTCAGCATGGTTGTCGGCAGTTTGGTATGGTTCGGATGTTCTGTTGTCATGTTTGCGCAGGGCTCTGTGATGGATGGGGTCTTTACGTCCGCCCAGGCATCTCAAGGCCAACGCACGTTCGAGGCCGTGTGCGCCTCGTGTCATGATACTAGCGAGTTTTCGGGCGGGCGATTTCAGTTTACGTGGGTGGGTCAAACGACAGCGGCCCTTTACGAAACAATTGCGACATTGATGCCAGAAGGTGACCCGGGCAGTCTCAGCTCGGAAGAGTATGCAGCTGTGGTTGCCTATCTTCTTCGGTTGAACGATTACCCACCAGGGCTTGCACCGCTTCCCGCAGATGAAATGGTGTTGCAAACTGTTCAGATTGTGGCGAACGAACAATGATGCGAACTTGGACAGGAAATGTACATGCGTAAATGTGTGACGGTGATAGGTGGGGTCATGGTGGTGCTATTTTTGGTGAGCTCGGCACATGCCCAAACACAAGGAACAGAGAATGGAGAATGGCGCTACATTGGTGGGGATGTGTGGCACACGCGCTATTCACCACTCGATCAGGTCACTGCTGATAATTTTGAGGATCTTGAAATCGGATGGGTGTGGCGTGGCGACAATTATGGGTCTACGACACTTGGCGTATCGCGTTCGACTCCAATCTATGTGGATGGATTGCTCTATACCGTTGCGGGTGAACGACGGACCGTGATCGCGATTGATCCCGCCACAGGGGAGACCGTGTGGACATACCGGGAACCTCACACGACCCGAGTGAATCGGGGTATGCGGAATGGCTACGGCAAGGGCGTTGCGTATGCCGAGGTTGATGGCCGGGGAGTGATCTATGTCATCACGCCGGCATTTTTCCTGCATGCCCTGGATGCCAAAACGGGGCGTCCGCTCGAAGATTGGGGACAATCAATTCAACTTCCTGATTTTCCAGAGACTGGCGTCGTTGATTTATTGCCAGACCTTATATCGGACTGGGGGCCATGGCAGAGTTGGGATGGCGTGTATGACGCGGACTTTGGGATTCCAAGGGAACTTGGGCACATCACGAGTTCTTCGCCTCCGATCGTGGTGAATGGTGTTGTGGTCGTCGGTAATTCAGCCGAGCAAGGCTACAACCAGACGCGAGTTGAAAACGTACCAGGCGACATCATGGGGTATGACGCTCGCACCGGTGAACATCTGTGGAAATTCCATGTCATTCCACGGCCAGGCGAGTTCGGGCATGACACGTGGGAAACCGATGCGTGGGAGTGGACTGGAGATGTCTCCTCGTGGGCTCCGATATCAGCGGATCCTGAACGTGGTCTTGTCTTTGTTCCAACGAATCCCCCGACGATCGATTTTTATGGAGGATTTCGCCCCGGTGATGGTTTGTTTGGTACCAGTGTTATTGCACTTGACGTACAGACAGGTGAGCGGGCGTGGCACTTTCAGACCGTACATCATGACATCTGGAACTTTGATAATCCGACGGCTCCAGTCGTGATGAATGTGACGGTTGATGGCAGGCCGCGCGAGATTGTGGTGCAAACGACCAAGCAAGGTTGGGCCTTTACGTTTGATCGTGAGACCGGGGAGCCCATCTGGCCGATCGAAGAGCGAACAGTGCCGCAGTCAGAAGTGCCTGGCGAACAGTTGTCTCCAACACAACCCTTCCCAACGAAACCAGCGGCGTTTGAAATGCAGGGGTTGACAGAAGATGACCTCATTGATTTTACGCGTGAGTTACGAACTGAAGCATTACAGATTGTTGAAAGCTATCGACTCGGACCAATCTTTAACCCACCGATTCAACGCGGGCATTCGTCTGGCCTGCGCTCGTTTGTCAGTTGCCCAAGTGGTGCGTCGAATATTTTTGGACCTACGTCAGCTGATCCTGAAACGGGGATTCTCTATGTGTCGACGCTGCGGGGGTGTCGTTCAGAAAATATCGTGCCGGGTGCTGCGATTGATGCGCCTGAGGACATTAAGACTACGGGGCGGACAATTGCCGACTTTGCGGTCCTAAACCGAGGTGATTTTCGAGGGCCGCAGGGATTGCCGATTTTTAAGCCACCGTATAGCCGTATCGTTGCGATTGATATGAATACTGGCGAGCATCTGTGGGAGACACCGAATGGTGATACGCCAGATCGGATTCAGAATCATCCGGCGCTTGAGCAGGTAGCGATAGCGAATACCGGTCGGACGTCACACCCAATCACCATGGTGACGAAAACGCTTGTGATTACGGCAGAGGGTACTGGGGGGACACCGCGCCTACACGCGGTGGACAAACAGTCGGGGGAACGTGTGGGGACGGTCTCGCTTCCCGCTTCTGGACAGTACGGCATGATGGGCTATCAGCATGACAATCAACAGTACATCGTGGTACAGGTAGCAGGGCGGAATATGCCTGGGTCATTAGCAGCGCTACGCTTACCGAAGGGAAACTGAACATGGAAATCGCTCGGTATGTTTTTCGAATGTTCGCGACGGTCGTGTTGGTTCAAGTATTTGCACTCGGTGTGGTGACTGCACAATCGACTGATCAGGCGTGGGAATTGATTGATGAAGAGCGTTTACTGAACCCAGAAGATGGTGATTGGACGAACTATCGCCGTACCTATGATGTGACCGGGTTTAGTCCGCTTGATCAGATCAATCGAGATAATGTCGATGACTTGCGTCTCGTCTGGGCGCATTCCATGGGTGATGGAAGTCGTTGGGTTCCGACGCCGGTCGTGTCGAATGGGTTGATGTTCGTAGCCGAAAGTGATCGGGTTACAGCGTTTGAGGTGGAGACCGGGGATGTTGCGTGGGTTCATCAGCGGAGTTATCCGGAAGACATTCAGAAGTCGCAGGCGCTTGGACGTTCACGCGGTGTGTCCGTGTACCGTGACCGTGTGTATTGGGCGACAGCGGACACCTCGTTAGTTGTTATCGATCAACGAACCGGTGAGACACAGTGGGAAGTGAGCACGGGTGACTATAGCGATGGTCTGGGACACGCGCATCCTGCGTTAATCGCAGATGGGAAAGTGGTGCTCGGCTTTGCCGGCGGCGATAAAACGGCGCGTGGTCTCGTTGTGGCTCATGATGCGGAGACCGGTGATCATCTTTGGACGACGTACACGGTTCCGGCACCTGGCGACCCGGAGTACGACACGTGGGGTGAGCGAGAGGTGCCGCCGCTTGGCGGTCTGACGTGGGGGACCATTAGTTACGATCCAGAGCTAGGGCTCATTTATCTTGGAACCGGCCAGCCGACGCCATGGGCGTCGACCCTTCGCGGTCCAGGCGATGCGCTGTACACGAATTCGATTCTGGCGCTTGATATTGATACTGGGGAAATTGAGTGGCACTTCCAGGTCGTGCCTGCTGATAACTGGGATCTCGACGCGACACACGAGAGTATGTTGGTTGACCTCGAGATGGGTGGGCGTGTGTATAAAGCGTTGATCGAGACCAGTAAGATTGGCTGGGGCATCGTGCTCGATCGCGAGACAGGTCGTTTTTTGCGTGCGTTCAGAACCGGCTACGACAATATCATTACTGGTTGGACTGATTCCGGAAGCCCCATCTATAACCCGGCGTTGATTCCGACGATGGATGACGTCGATTCCGGAAAGGTCTTTGAGGTTTGCCCACACTATCATGGCACTCGAAACTTGAATGCACCGAGCTATAGTCCAGAGACCGGTCTGTACTACCTTGGAATCAATAACAGTTGTATGGATGTGACGTATATCTCTGAGGAGTTTCAACCTGGTCGTATTTATCGTGGGATCGGAACACGAACGAAGCAGGTTCCTGGGTACGATTACATCGGAGAATTCGTAGCGTTCGACCCAGTCAGTGGGCGTCGCGCCTGGGAATATCGAACCCCAGGTGGTGTGGCGATGACCGCGTCGGCGCTCGCGACGGCGGGGGACATCGTTTTCGGCGGTACGGCTGACCGTCGGTTGTTCGCGCTCGACACCGAATCCGGAGACCTACTATGGGAGACACGACTAAACGGTGATATTTCTGGCGCGCCGGTTACGTTCGAAGTTAATGGTCAGCAATATTTGGCGGTTGGCGCAGGTGGTCGGATCGGAATGACTACCTCGTATGCTCGCTTTACCGATACAACGATCCCGCAGGGAAGCGGCGTGATGTGGGTTTTTGCGCTTCCGAAAGAGGACACCGAATGACGACATCCGTTTCAGTTGGGCAAACTGTAGTAATTCATTCCGTTACCGCAGAAGCAAAACGGAAGGCGCGTTCGGTTGAGCTTCCGGATTATGACCGGGAGCGTTTCGATGACGTGGCGTTTTTGACGGCGATGAATCTGTCTTTGATGGGGAATTACGCGCAGACTGGCCATTTTGGTGGGCCTCTCGCCTACACGCAGTACAACGTAGCTTGTCACCTGGCTGGTCCTGACTTGGGTGGACTCCGGTATGACTTACGCGAACCGAAATTCCCTTATGCAGACAAGTTCATGCTTGCAGGCGGCCATTGTATTCCGACGTGTTACTCGCTCTGGATGATTCTCTATGAGGCATTACGGCGACAGCACGTGGCGTCTGGCGATGAGCGGTTTTCCTGTGACCCTGACGTGGCGATACTTCCGATCGATGCGCTCGGTTTTCGACGCGGCGCGGGGGCACTGGAAAGTCTTCTTGAGTCAAATGGACTTGCTGATCATGCGCTCTTCGTGGATGCGAAAGGTCGAGGTATTCGTTCTTTGTCTGGTCATGCCGAATCGATTGATGTAACGAATGATGTGAACGGTGGGCCGTCTGGTATCGGCGTGGCGACTGCGGCGGGAAAAGCGGTATTTTGGGATTACATCGGTGCTCCGTCCGACCTAAAAGTCATGGCATTAGAAGGAGAGTTCGCTCTGACGGAGGGTCATGCGCAGGAACTCAAAAACATTGCGTTGGCACAGCAAGTAGGTAAGCGGCTTCGGGTTCTATTGTCAGAGAACAATGCGGGAATCGATGACACGCTAGTTGGTGGAGTGATTAAACCAAAATATACCGGCTATGACATTGCACAGCAGTGGGTGTCGTGGGGTTGGAATGTGTTTGCAGTTGACGATGGGAATGACTTCGATCAGGTTATTGCAGCATTTAAGGCGATGGAGGATTGGCCGGAAGACGATCGAAGACCCATGCTTCTCATTGGACCAACAACAAAAGGATGGTGGCCGGATGTTCGGGAAGGGGAAATCAGTGGTCAAAAGCAGTTAATCAGTTATCCATCGCATCCGTATGCGTTCAAGATGAACGGTGAATATTTTGTAGCGTTGGCCGAAACCTTTGAGCGCAAATATGGTGTTACGTTTGAGGGAATCCGCAATGGAGTGCCAACGTCTGATGCAGACCGCTTGGTGCAGTTCAAGACGAACGTCGATATTGTGATGTCGGTGATGGAACGGCGTGACGGGTTAGGTGCCTGGATCGCCGAGCGTGTCATTGGCATTGCTGACTCGATGGATCGTTCTCCTCAATTACGCATCGATCCTATGACGAACCCATTTATGGACGAGCGTCTAAAGGTTGAAAATCTACCAGAGGCCAAGCAAGACGTGGTGGTCAAAAATCCGCACACGTCTGATCAAGTCGACCGACAGATCTCGTTATTTCTTGAGCCTGGGCAAAAGAAAGGTCCGCGGCGTGCGGTGAGTGAAATTGGGGCTTGGCTGAATTACGTCACGAATGGTCGTTTTATGACCATGGCGGCAGATTTATCCGGGTCAATCAATATTGAGAATGCCAATTTGCTGGGACATTACGACCCTGTTGATAACCCCTATGGAACTCGACTGAAAGCGGCAATCCAGGAAGCTGGAAATGCGTCGACGATGATCGGACTGGTAAGCCAGAATGCGTCTGTCGATCCGAAACAATATGCCGGCGTATGGGGCATTTCCGGTACGTATGGAGCTTTTACCCCGCTGATGTACACACCGGCACGTGTGTTCTCCCAGATGAATCAGGATAGTCCGTTTGAACTCGGAGTACTACATATTCTTGCAGGGCATTCAGGGCCAGAGACTGCGGCTGATGCACGAACTCATTTTGGGATTTTTGCGCCACAGACATGGACACTGCTTCCTCGAGGACAAGTGATCAACCTCTATTTTTGGGATTATAACGATGTCGCTCCTGGTTATTTCGCTGCCGTGCAAAAGGCTCTGGAGATCAAGGAAATTGGCATCATCGTGATTCATGTGGCCCGTCCAGATTTTAATGTGGCGGATCGGGCAACGTTCGCCGATACGGATCTGAAGGCAGCGGCGAAAGGTCTTTACCTAATTCGTGATTATGACAGTGCTTCCACACCCATGGGGACCGTCTTTGTGCAAGGTTCGAGTTCGACGATGAACCTTGTGAAGGTGTTGCCTCGTTTGGAAGAAGCAGGAATTAATGTCCGAGTCGTGTCCGTTATCAGCACGGAACTGTTTGACTTTCAGCCGGAGATTTACCGCGACAGGATTTTACCCGCAGAGTCCAGATTCGATTGCATGGTTGTCAGCACAATGACCAAACGTGTTCCGCCGATTCCCAACTTGGGACCCCTGACGGAAGAGTACTCAATGTATGCGGATTTCGATGACCGATGGAGAAGTGGTGGTCTAGAACCGGACGTTATTCGTGAGTCTCGATTAGACGAGGAGTCCATTTATGAGGGAATCGTCCGATTTGCAGAAGCACGGGACGAACGTCTGGAACGACAGCGCAGTGCTCTGAGTGCGCTTAGGTAATCCAGAGGTTCTTCAGGGCGGTTTCTATAATCACAAAGCATATCGTGGTGGTTGAACCACGCGGTATAGTAGGAGGCTTCTATGAATCAGCCTAGGCGGTATCGTATTGGTGCGGTTCATGCGCTATTGAATGCAATTCCGACGACCCAGGCAGCGTTTGATCGAGGGTGGCCGGAGGCTGATGTCGCGCACCTCCTTGATGGGTCCCTGTACCTCGACCGTAGCGAAGGCAACGTTGACGATACTGAACTCGGGTCGCGGATTGACCGGCTAATACGGTATAGCGAGTCGACCGGTACAGAGGGCATCATTGTGACGGGCTCGTTTTTTGGTGAATTCGCAAAGCAAGCCAGAGAAAGTGTTGATATCCCCGTCGCAACGTCATTTGACGGGATCATAGAGAGCGCATTAGGACTCGATCAGCCGTTGCATGTGCTGGCGACGGCGCCGGACTCCGCGACTTTTCTGTCAGCGGAGTTAGAACGTGAGGCGCAGTTTCGAGGCCATGATATTACTGTTTCCAGCGGGGCGATTGACGGTGCGATGGACGCTTTAATTAGTGGTGACCCAGCGGAGCACGATCGTTTTGTCCTCGAGGCCGTTGGCGCCGTTGCTCAAGAGACGGCAATTCTCTTCGCTCAATTTTCGATGGAACGTATTTTGCCAGGAAGCGCCGCGATTCGCACGGCACCGGTCATTGGCCCTGCCAGCGAAGGTGTTGCGCGACTTCGAACACTCATCACTAGTCGCTAGGTCGCCGCGGTTAGCGAACTGGATTCTCAAGGTGCCAGGAGTAGCCAAAAAAATACGCATCGGCCGTAAAAAGGCGGCCGACGCGTATGCCAGAAGTGTGCTCGTACTACAGTGTCCGCGATCTAACCCACGTCCAATCCACCGCTCGAAGCGATGTTCCTGATTTGCGAGGCTTGACTTGGGTTGGCGGCAATCAGTTCTCGGACGCGTCGACCGATCAATGCTTTGTCTGAGTCAGACATACTAGTAGCGGCTTCGGCGGCACTTTCGACTGCAGAGAAGCAGTCGGCTTCGTAGGTAATGGAACCACATTCCGCGGTCAGATTGGCAAGGATTGGCCCGGCGGATGATGCTGTTCGCCCTGCTCCGCCGCCACCGGTGCTACCGAACCGTTCGGCTGCTTGTTGTAGCTCGGCCGCAGCACCTCGACGAATGTTCGCGCCTTCTGTAGCGGCCTGGAAGCACGTGAATTCCGGTCGGTCTGCCCAACGTAATGGCGCGCAGGCGTGAATCCCGGCGTCCTTTGCAGCGGTCGCGACTTCGTCAATGATGGCTTCGTACTCTGCGTCACCTTCACCGAAGCCTGAAAAGTTTCCGAGGTCTCCGCTTGCAGCAAAGAGGCCGTCAACACCGGGAAGCTTTGCAATTTCTCGAGCAGCTTCGACGCCTTCAAGGGTTTCAATCATGAGAATGAGCACAACGTTGTCATTCCACGTCTGACGATAGCCCCCAGGCACTTCGTTCCAGATTTCACTCATTCCTTGCCCGCCGCCAGCACTCCGCCGACCAATGGGTGGGAAGTATGTCCAGTTGACGGCTTCTTGGGCTTCTTCAACTGAGTCAACGGTTGGCACAACAATAACGGCAGCCCCCATGTCGGTAGCGTGCTGTATCTCACGTTCGTCTGCATACGCGACACGAACACCCGGCGCGGCCGGTCCAGGACAGGTTTTCCAGAAGCGCGAGACTTGTTCCCAGGTGGTCGCTTCGTGTTGCATCTCGACCCAGATAAAATCGTATCCGGCAGCAGCCATTGCACAATACGTCCGGGGATCAGTGGCACGCACAGTGCCGCCGATCATTGGTCCGCCATCAAGTAGCTTGCGCATGGCAGGGTTCCATATTTCTGCCGTTTCTCCGTCGGCCATCTTGAAGCGGTCTCCATATTCAAAGTCCGCCGCGCTGAATTGCGCCACGGCATCATGTGCCGGTGCGCCGATTAAGACACAGGTCAGTAGCGTAATAAGAGTGGTGAGTGTTTTGTTATTCATACTGGCATTTCCGTTTCCACGCACATTCGAATGGTGCGTCGTCGTTGCGCGCCTTTAAGGCGCCGTTTTCATCCGAAGGCAGTGTAATACCCGGCTCTGCCTCTAAAGAAGCGAAAAGTGTGCCTAGCTTACAGCATGTAGCCGTGGTGGACCCTTTTTAACCGATCTCGTCACTATCTCAGAGATATTTACAGGGTTCGATTAGAGATGAGGATAGAGGGATACGGTATACGTAACCGGATGTATTAACAATCGATGACTGTTGAAGGATAGTCACTCTAGCCAATTATGCTGAAGAGGGCGTAGTCTAGTAGCGGCAACGGTTGTTGCTGTTTTGGTGGTAGTTGGCGGTCGTATTGACACGTTAAATGGTTGGGAGAATTTAGATGCATTGGCATGATTACCGGTTCCGTTGGGTTCAGGCTAGCGGTCTGATTTTAGTCTTTGTTTTTGTAGTGGCTTCAGGCATTACGAACGCTCAACCGGTTAGTGGTGTCGTTCCAGTGACCGACGAGATGCTGCAGGACCCGGCACCAGAAGATTGGTTAATGTGGCGTCGAACACTTGATAGCTGGGGTTATAGCCCACTCGATCAGGTGAAACGGGAGAATGTAGATCAACTGCAGATGGTTTGGTCACGGGCCTTGGCCACTGGTCGACAGGAAGGCACACCGCTGGCCTACGGTGGCGTGTTGTATATGCCGCAGGCTAGTGACGTTATAGAAGCGATTGATGCTGTGACTGGCGACCTTAAATGGTCGCATCGGAGAGATCTGCCTGAAGATGTCTATGACTATGTTGGTGGGAACGCTCGGAATAATAGAAACATCGCTATCTATGATCGTTTCATTATCAACACCAGCGATGATAATTTTGTGTTTGGGCTGGACGTGGATACTGGAGAAATCGCTTGGGAGACAAAAATATTCGACTATCAAGTGAATCCAGTCGGACATAGTTCAGGGCCGATTATTGCTAACGGACAGGTCATTTCTGGACGAAGTTGCCGTCCGCAAGGGGGGCCAGAATCCTGCGTTATTTTGTCGCATGATGCGCGGACAGGAGAGGAACTTTGGCGACGCCGGACGATCCCTGCACCTGGAGAACCAGGTGATGAGACTTGGGGCGGTGTGCCATATGAGCAGCGTGTTCATGTTGGTACGTGGATGCCGCCAAGCTTTGATGCAGAACTCGGCCTGATTTACTTCGGTACCTCTGTCACATCGCCTGCCCCTAAATTCATGTTGGGTGGAATTGAGAACACGCACTTGTACCACAATTCGACGCTCGCGCTGGATGTGGATACCGGTGAAATTAGATGGCACTACCAGCACTTGAACGATCATTGGGACTTGGATCACCCGTTTGAGCGGATCTTGCTCGATACGGCGGTGTCACCTGATGCTGCCGCCGTTAGTTGGATTAATCCACGCGTTCGCGCTGGTGATGTCCGGAAGGTCGTGACTGGAATTCCGGGGAAGACCGGCGTGGTCTATACGCTGGATCGTGCGACCGGAGAATTCCTGTGGGCGACTCCGACCGTGGCACAGAATGTCATCAGCGATATTAATGGCGAGACAGGTGTTGTCACGGAGAATAGTGAAGCTGTGTTCACCGCATTGGGGCAGCAGGTTCTGGCGTGCCCTAACATGCATGGCGGGAAGGATTGGGAAGCTGGAGCATACAGTCCACTGACGAATACGATGTATTTTCCATTGCGGAATATGTGCCAACGTCTACTTGCGACGACTGCCGAGGATGCGTCACATCGCATTTATGCACTTGCGGTGAGGCACGAACTTGCACCTGGAACGGATCAATTAGGAACGGTTCACGCTATTTCGGCAGAAACGGGCGAAACAAAATGGCTGCACGAACAGCGTGCGGCGACGTTGTCACTTGTTGCGACTGGCGGAGGGTTGGTCTTTGGCGGAGACGCTAACGGTCGGTTTCGTGCATTTGATCAGGAAACTGGGACAGTTTTGTGGGAGATCAATTTGGGATCTCCGGTATCTGGGTTCCCGATTAGTTATGCCGTGAATGGCAGACAGTTTATTGCTGTGAGTACTGGTGGCGCGGCCACGACACCGAGTTTTCTTCAGTTGACGCCAGAACTTCGGCCGAGTAATGGAAATAACATATTTGTTTTTGCCTTGCCTGAGTAGGAATGCCTGAATGCAATCTGAGAGCTTCTAAACGCAGATTGTGGCGTTCATCATCATGATGCGGCGACAAGTGACGGCGGCGTTATTCCTTGCCACTGTGAGTGCGGCGGCCATTGGAATAGTGGGCTTAGTCGCTGAATGGTATCTGCGAACTACAATCCCGGTCGACTGGACACAGGAGTACCGTATTCCGCATCCGCTTCTCGGATGGACACTTGCAGCAGGATCTAGATACACGACGTATGTACCCGAGCCCGTTGTTGTCAGTTATAACTCTGAAGGTTGGCGGGATATTGAGCCAGACGGCAGGTTAGATGCTGACTTGCGAGTCGCGATACTCGGTGATTCGTTTGTCGAAGCCTATTCTGTCGAGAGGGACGAGAGTGTTTCTTCGAGGCTTGGTGCATTAATCAAAACGTCTGGGCGAGATGGTGAGGTGTTTAATTTTGGTGTTGGTGGCTACGGCACGCTTCAGGAATATCTGGTCTACCAACAAATCGCATCAACGTACAGGCCACAACTTGTGTTGCTTGGGTTTTATTTGGGGAATGATGTTCGTAACAATGATCTACGACTCGAATCCGTCCTGAATACGGGGCAGGCAAAAATCGAAAGTCGACCATTTCTTACGCTTGGTTCTTCTGGGATGAGATCTATTACGCCTGTTGATATTACAGAAGCCAGGAAACAATACGAGTTTGAACGAGGGCGTCGTGAACAATGGCCGTTACGCGACGCAAGGAAATCAGTGCTCTTCCGAGTGCTGGGTCGGACGGTACGGCGCTTGGCGGGAAACGTGGTCAGTTCTGACGGCACAGACAATTTAGTCACTCAACAGGAAGAGTTGGGTGAAGTGTCGAGGTTTGGCGTACATTTTTGTGAGGAACCCGAAGAAATTACGTCAGCGTGGACGTTGACGACGGTACTGCTCGAGCAATTGCGCGACGCGGTGCGGGCCAATGGTGCTCGGCTAGTCGTATTCACCGTTCCAGCGCAAGAAGAGGTGCACAAGGCCTCAATGGAAGCAGCGTTAGCTAGGTTTGCCCGTCCAGAACGGTTTTGTTTCGAGCGTGCGCCAGGATACCAACGTCTCCACGGTGTTCTTGATTCTCTCAGTATTGAGTCGGTGGATCTATTACCCACGTTCAGAGATGCTGCGCGGGAAGAGAACGCGGTATTGTTTCGCGATGATCGGCACTGGGGACCAACGGGCCATGCATTGGCCGCCGAGTTCGTATTCGGAGAACTCCATCGACGACAGCTGCTGCCGTAACATGAGATTTGGCTTGGAAGTAGATCGTAGAGATTGGTCGCTAGGGAATGTTTTCAAAACCTAGACACGTTGATAGTGGAGTAGGGGTGGCGATATTGCGTATTACATTGGGGTTCGTGGCAGTGCTTGCGTTATCAGGCTGCGACGATCGGTCGATGACTAGTCAGGAAATTGGTCAATCGGCGATTGAGGAGGTAACCGAGAGGGGGGCAGGGTCTGTACTTCGGCTTACACCAGAATTTGACGAGCTCGTTTCTGCTGATGCAGTGATTGAAGAGTTGGCTACTGGGTTTGGTTTTACCGAAGGACCTCATTGGATTGAGTATCACGGTTTGTATGGTGGCGCTGTGCTGTTTAGTGATATCCCAGGCAATCAGATATTACTGTGGAGTTCTGACCATTCGATGTCGTCGTTCTTGACGCCTGTGTTCGAAGGAGAGACTGATGGGGGATTCGTCGGATCGAATGGTATTACTACGGACGCACAAGGTAGGGTCGTGTTTACTGAGCATGGCAATCGGCGCATTAGCCGGATCGAACCGGATGGTTCTCGAGCCGTAGTGGTCGATTCCTATCAGGGGAATCGGTTGAATAGTCCGAACGATTTGGTATTTCACTCGGATGGTTCGCTGTACTTCACGGATCCGCCGTATGGATTAGCGCAGCAAGACGACGACCCGTCTAAAGAGCTGGAAGTGAATGGAATTTACCGGTTAGCAATTGACGGACGACTTGACTTGCTGGCGATGCAGACGCGGCCCAACGGGCTCGCATTTTCGCCTGATGAAAGCAAGCTGTATGTGGCGAATTCGGATGCGACGAGTCGGCAGTGGATGGTTTATGACGTCGAGGACGACGGCATGCTCGGCGAAGCCCACGTGTTCGCTGACGTCACAAATGAGCTTGGTCAGGGCTCACCGGACGGGTTGAAAGTCGATGTGATGGGGAATCTATGGGGGACTGGACCTGGCGGTGTGTGGGTGTTTAGTCCGAATGGCGAGCATTTGGGAACCATTCAGCCGACAGAGCGGCCTGCCAATTTAACATTTGGTGGTGGCGACGGTCGAACGCTTTTTATGACTGCCCAGACCGGGTTTTACAGAGTTCGTGTTCAGGTGTCTGGTGCCGTTCGCTAGAGGTGCGCCAGTCGTGTTAGTCAATCAAGAAAGAAACGATCCGATTTAAGCTGTTTGTCGTCTGTTGCCTAGTCCACGTCTTTGTCCCGCGTAGCCGGTTTCGGTCAATGCTGTGAGGGTTCAGAGTGATATTCGCTCAGGTCTGTTTGAGCTAACGGCGGAGTTCACGTCCTTCCGACTCGAGTTTTCTGGCGCCGGCCAGGATGCCGTGCATTCCGATATTGCCCTCATGGCAGGCGTATTCAAACAGGTCGTCGTCAGTTCGTCTGAGGGGCATGAGTGCTGTGTACGGCGTCGTATAGACGGTGTTGTCTGTTACCGTGAACTCATATGCAACCGTGTCTGGATCCAATCTGGTAAACCGCTCAATCAAGTGCATGTTAGGACCAGTGCCACGGCTCTGTCCGCCTCTAAACTGGGTTGTTTCAATCACAAGGGTGTTGCCCTCGTAGCGGCCACGGGATACTCCAGAGTACAGTGCGAAGGGCGGTCTATTAGTTCCGTTTCCGATTGGAATGACACGTGCGTTATGAACCATTTCATTGAGAATGGTGACGTATCCAGGCGCCTGAAAGATCATCACGTTATTGTTGTACGTCGCGGAGACCATTGGCGGACCTGAGTTAAATCCCATAATGCATCTGTCAAAGAGACTCCGGTTTTCATAGGAATCGTAACGGTGTTCGTTGACGTCCGCACGTCGCGCTGCGCCCCGACGCCGTGCGGCTGGTGTTTGGTCAGGCAGTCGACCATTCGGCGGATCGATAATCAGCGATGTTCGTTTGTCAGCGACGAGTTCAATGCCTCGTTCGTACCAAAACTCGTTGTACGAGAGCACGCCTCCGTCTGCCCGCGGTTGGTAACCGGCAGACGGTGCACCGGACTCTGGATCAAAAAGGTCTCGGTTTAGGCGGTTGCGTTCCGATGCTTCAAACTGCGCGGCTTCTTCGGTATCGAGAGCTGCTTTCCCCTCGAGCGTCTGCGGTCGTTGGAGCGGTGTCAGTGTGCGAAAGGTAAATGTGCCACTGATGTCCGGCTGTCCGTCCGCTGTTTTCATTGATGACGGGTCGAATGTCTGGGCGAGCGCGCCCGCTGAAATAAACACCATGAGTAGAGACGTCATTGCTATGGCTCTAGAAAGCATGTCCATGTTCTCCCATCTGTGGGTGGGCGACTGATTTAACGAAAAATATTTAATGCTGTTTGAACAGTACCTTTGACGTCACCGCGTATGCCGCAATGATCAGAATCAAGTTTCTGACAAAAGTGAACAGGACCACGCCGTCTTCCATGAATGAAGCCATTTGATACGAGGGCTTGATGGCAACGTAATAGAACACGGTAGCATTTAAAAAACCGAGAACCAGACGCTGTACAAGCGTCTGTTGTATCGGTCTCACATCGGCTGTTTGTTCGGACACAGAGTCATCCTCCGGTGGCAATGACGTACACGGAACCTATTGCGTAAGTCTCGCTTGGTGGCGTTTTCTTGTCAAACGTACGGTCTCTATAATTGTTGTTGTGTCCGAACAGATAAAATTCATTGGTCAACCTGGTCTGGCATTTCGGTTGTGTGATTCGGAAGAGAGCGAACATCTGCTCGAGGGTTACCGTGGCAACTGGCTTCTTCTCGTCCTGCATCGTCATTTGAATTGACTAGCCTGCCGGAGGCACTTGCTGCAGTTGCAGCAAAACATGGTTACATTGGACACGCTTGGCGTACGGGTGTTGACGGTGACTTTCGAATCGCCGGAATCTGCGCGAATCTATGCGAAAGAAACCGAAAGTCCGTGGCCGGTACTTGTTGATGAAGGTCGGACCTTATACCGAGCCTATGGATTTAAACGATCGAAATTACGTCATTTATTCGGGTGGTCCACGATGTTGACCTATTTCCGAGAGGCATTGGCTGGGCGCTGGCCACGTTGGCCGGTGTCAGATACGGTCCAGCAGGGTGGTGATATTCTGATCGATCCGGACGGTATTATCCGGTTTCTGTACGTTGGGTCTGGCCCGGGTGATCGTCCAGACATTGACCGGATCGCAGAGGTCTGCCGAACTGTTATGCCACGCTAGTGTTCGGTAGAGAGAACGGGCTCGTAGGCGTGGAGAGATGCATTCAATAGAGCTCCCCATTTGTCATTAAAAGGGTGGACGCTTGTGACGCGTTCAGTACCGCGATAAACGGGTCTGTCTTCATTCGCCCATCGAAAGAGAGAGCCTTCCAGGTTGTAGACGTCACGTGTCGAGAGTGCTTTCAAATGAGAGACGAATTCAGCCGAGCGGTAACCGACGGAGCAGTATGCGACGATGATTGTGTGGTGTGGCGCGGATTCGACGAGCACGACGGCTTCTTGGACAGAGCCGACTCGTACAGCTCCTAACAGGTGACTGACGGCGACCTCATTTTCCTCACGGACGTCGAGAAGCATGACTTCCTTGGCGCTGTCGGCAATAATTTCGGATAGGTTTCGTGTTGTGATCTGACTAATTTTAGGGAATTCCGTCGCGATGGTGGATTCAACGCTTTCCCAGTCGACGCGTACATATCGTTCTGAGCAGCTTGTTGAGATCAAGGCGCCGATTAGTAATAGAACCGCGCACGACCTTGCACAACCTGTAGATCTGATCAAGGAATATTGGTGTTCCAGCATTAATCGTCAGAGGTCGCGTCGTCAGTTGAGATGGTCGGACGCCCTTCTTTGAAGCGGTGCTTGCCGACCGCGACGGCTGCTTCGGCCTTGGAAGGGTCTATCGAGCCTTGAAATACAGCGCCCTCAATGATTTCGACCCTTGTGGAAATGATGCTCCCTACGACTCTCGCGGTTTGACGCAGTTCAATTTTTTCAGCAGCGGTAAATCGTCCGGAGGCCTTCCCGAGAATCGTCACTGTTTTGGCCATAATGTCGGCTGATACGTCGGCATTGTGGCCGACAGCGACTGCGTGGCCAGGCGCCGAAACTTTTCCTTCGACTGTGCCTTCAATAATTAAATGTTCGTCTGCGGTCAGTTCCCCTTTGATGACGAGCGTACGACCAAGGGAGGTCACGCCTTGCGGAACATTCAATGTTGGTAGCGGGAGTAGGTCGTCGTTGTCGGTGAACGGAAATGCAATTGAAGCTGGTTGATCGATTGCCATAGCTAGCTCGGACCCGTCTTCTAGTGGACTACTATATGCCGTCTAGGCGTTTCAGTTGGTGCAGACAATTACTTGGTCATTTATCTTTCGTGAAATTGGAGGTTGTGCTAATCTGCCGATACTTCGCGAAACCGGTATGTAGATGACGATGTGGCGTTCTTGGACTCGGCGTTTGGCATGTTTCTTTTGGCAAGGCCATGAATTCCACACAAAATCCGAAGATCACCGCGCGTTTCTTGAATGTCATCGGTGTGGTAAGCGAACCGTTGGCTGGAATCTCGACGTTGCCTATCGCTATGTCGAAAGCTCGAGGGACACCATGCGTATCGCATTCGCGGATGATTCGGTGGCCGTAGGCCCGATTCACCGGCCATTGAACCTTCCGGTTACTCCTCTGCGGCTTGATTTTGACGAATCGGCTTCATAGAGATATCAGCCGACGCCACGGAGCTGTTTTTTGGTCTGTTTGAATCACACTCAGAATAGGACGTTTGTCATTTGTGGATTCATTTGACCCGGCGTTTTAACGAATGTTTCGGCAATAAGGCGTAACAGGGACTCGGAACACGCGTCGTCCGTTCTTTAAACCGTTTCAAAACAACAAAAATGGAGCGGGAGACGGGAATCGAACCCGCGACCTCGACCTTGGGAAGGTCGCACTCTACCGCTGAGTTACTCCCGCTCGGCGGTAGTGCATTGTATCGAAGCGGAACTAGGAACGTCGAATATGTTGGAGGACTTCTTCGCGACGATCTTCCATTTCTGAATGGGTTGTTGCTTCGAGATTGAGTCGAATAAGTGGTTCTGTATTCGATGCCCTGACATTGAAATGCCATGTATCGTATTCGACGGAGACACCGTCCATGCGGTACACATGGCCATCTTTGTAGTGTGCAGCGAGGCGATCGATCGTTTCAGTTACCGTTGTCATATCAGGCATGTCAGTGTTGAGTTCGCCGGTGATGAAATATTTATTCCGGAGTGGCGCCAACAGTTCTGCGAGTGTTTGTTCTCGGATAGACATCAATTCGAGCAGTAGGAGCGCCGGAATGAAACCATTATCCGCAAAATAGTTATCTCTGAAGTAGTAGTGGCCCGTGACCTCACCCCCGAAGATCGCATTTTCATCGCGCATGCGTTTCTTGAAGAATGCGTGTCCGACCCTGTTCATTAGTGATGAACCACCATGCGCCTTGGTGATGTCCTTGACGGCATAACTGGCTCGGACGTCGTAGATAATTGTTGAACCTGGAGCTTTTCGCAAAAATGCCTCTGCGAGCAGCGCGGTGATGAAGTCGCCGGGCACGAACCCGCCATTGCCATCGATAAAGAAACAGCGGTCTGCATCCCCGTCCCAGGCGATTCCTGCGTCGGCAGAATCAGCAATGACACGGTTGACGATGTCTCGCCTGTTGATTTCGATGAGTGGGTTTGCTTCGTGATGTGGGAACGTGCCGTCGACGTCAAAACAGAGTTCGGTTGTGTGGCAAGGTAGGTCTTTGAGTAACGGTGGCGCTACCAATCCGGCAATGCCACTTCCAGCATCCAAGACGAGACGGAAAGGCTTGATAGCTCCGAGATCGATAAATGAACGGACATGATCGAGGTACGGGTTCAAGATGTGAGACTGACTACGGCTTCCTATCGCCGTTGGTCCGGTTGGGATCTGGTCGTGAAGGATCATGTCCCGGATATCTCCGATGCCAGCGTCGCTACTGAGCGGAATAGCATGTTGGCGTACTAATTTCATACCAATGTATTCCTTTGGATTGTGTGAGGCGGTAATTTCAGCGCCGCCGTCGAAATCACTACGAGCAACGGCGTAGTAGAGCATGTCGGTTCCGATCATGCCGTAATCAACGACGTCGGCGCCTTGTTTGCACGCACCCTCAATGAATGCTGAACAGATTTCTGGAGCTGATGTCCGCATGTCTCGACCAACTGCGATACGTGTTGCGCCAAGATAGACGATAAAGGCTTGACCGATTAAGAATGCGGAACTGGCGTCAATTTGCGTCGGGAAGATACCGCGAATATCGTATGCCTTGAAAATATCAGGATTGATTGTTGTCATGGGCTCCGTGGTCAGGTCCCGTTAATTTTGGTGTACGCCGTGATAACAGAATCGTCACCGAGAACCACACCGGGCCCAAGTTGGGCGTAGGCACCGACTTCGCATCGGTGACCCACAATAGCGCCATCGAGGCATGCCCCTTGCCCGATATGGCAATCAGGCCAAATGATCGACTGGTGGACGGCTGCTTCAGCTTCAACAATTACGCCTGTCCCGATCACGCTATAGCTGGTGATGTGCGCATTACTGTGAACGGTCGAATTCGCTCCAATAAAACAGGGTCCTTCAAGCCGAGCCGCAGCGTCAATCAGGGCATTTGGCGCAATCGTTGGATTTCTGCCGCCGGGTTCTGGAAATTGCCCTGATTGGCAGCGGCCGTCCAGGATGTCGCGGTGGCCTTGGAGGTATTTGTCTGGCGTGCCGATGTCCAACCAGTACCCATTGTTGATGTATGCAATGAACGTTTCCTGTTGTTCGATGAGCGACGGAAAATAACGTCGCTCAATGGAATATTGTGTGCCGGTTGGGATGCGATCGAAGCTATCTGGTTCCAGCACATAAATCCCTGCATTGATCGTATTGCACGTGACTTCGTTCGGGTTAGGTTTTTCAAGGAAACGTTTAACGTTACCGTTTGAGTCCGTTTCAACGAGGCCATATGCACTTGGGTTGTCCACGGGTGTGAGGACGATCGTCGCCTTTGCATTGTTCGATCGGTGATAGTCGACGACAGCAGCGAGATCGATTTCTGTCAGCACGTCACCATTGAAAACGATTGTTGTTCCGTCGAGATACGGTTCTGCATACTTGACCGCACCTCCTGTTCCGAGTGGTTTGGGTTCAACAACGTACCGGATTGGTAAGTTGGTGTTCTCGCCATGCCCGACAATTTCTTGTATGCGTTCCGGCTGATAGTTGAGGCTTAGGATGACCTCATCTATTTCCGGGACTTGATGAAGTAAATCAATTTGATGGTAGATAAACGGCCGGTCGAAAATGGGGACGACAGGCTTGGGGGTATTTAATGTGAGTGGTCTCAGTCGTGTACCGAAGCCACCAGCTAAAAGTACCGCTTTCATGTGTAGGAATGATACATTGCGTTCGTATCGCTTCTTGTTACATGAGCGAGTTACAATCGCCTAGGGACGAACGCTGCAATGAATTTGCCGAACATATTAACGGTGGCACGCATCGTATTGGTGCCGTTTCTTATGGTGGTGTTGCTGACCCGCTTCGAAGGGGAATTAATTTTCGGGATTGCAAAAGAGGTTGTAGGGGCAGCCATTTTTGGGGTTGCAGCATTTACTGATTGGCTCGATGGATATCTGGCCCGCCAACGAAATCAGGTCACGCAACTGGGTCAATTAATGGATCCCCTAGCTGACAAACTGCTGATTACGGCAGCATTGATTTCGCTTGTCCAAATGGGAATGGCCTCAGCGTGGATGGTCGCTGTTATTTTAGGGCGTGAACTTGCCATTACCGTATTGCGAAGCGTGGCGTATGTACGAGGGGTCACGATTCCTGCGTCTCCCTTGGGGAAAGTCAAGATGGGGACGCAGGTATTTGCCATTCTGTTACTTATTCTTGGACGGCAAGTCTGGGTGTTCTGGGTTATTGGGCAAATCGCACTGTGGGTTGTCCTGATGACGGCCTTGTGGTCTGCGATTGACTACTATCGCCGCTTTAGTTATGTCGTGAGTCATCCGAATGTTACTGATTTTGAAAGTGCGAGGCAGAGGACTGGGCAAGGCCGAAAACGCGCAAAGGCTGGATAGTTTGTTTAATACCGTCTGGCACGAAGATAAGAACTCATCGGTCGTCTAGTCCCATCCCAGTTTTCAGGCTGGCAATTTGTTGGGTGGCGTCAGTTACATATTCTGATTCTGGGTATTCACTAATCAACCGTTCAAAGAGTGGTAGCGCTTCTGTGTTAAAGCCATTAATGGTTAATGAGTCGGCCAGGTAGTAATACACAATATCGCGCCGTGAATATCCTGGGTCGTCGTCAAGGATGCCTCTGAAACGATCCATCGCACCTAGATAGTTCTTAATGCGGTAGTAGTAGCGTCCGACGATAAAGCTTGCCTCACTTAACCTGTCTCTCGCCTCCCGTAATTTCGTTCGTGCTTCCGTAATTAGTCCAGGTTCAGCCGCTTCAGAGTAGTCGGAGATGAAAGTTTCAAACTCTCGTACAGCAGCGCGTGTTTGGGTTTGCTCCCGCTCAGGTATTTTCATTTGGTTATAGAAAACCATCGCGATTTTATACTGGGCGATCGGTGCCAATTCGTGTGTTGGGGGGTACAGTCTCTGAAATTCCCGAAGTTCAGTGAGCGCGGACTGGTAGGCGATTTCATTGTCCTCGCCTTCGTAGGTATCGATTATTCGCAGGCGTGCTTGGTCACGCAGTGTGCTTTGCGGATAGTTGTCTCGGATCGTTTCAAAATACTCGCGAGCTCGTGTCCAATTTTCGTCGGACATTGCCTCTTGCCCGCGTTCGAAAAGAACAGTGTCGGCAGCATTTTCAATTGGATTGATCTCTAGCTCGTTTCCACCGCACCCAGTGATCGTGCCGACAATGGCAAGGCTTGCGAAGATGCTTGAACATTTAGTGGTACGACTTAGAGCGTTCCGATTGTTGATGTTAGCCATTGATACTCCGCGAGTATGCCGTCTTTTAGTATGACACGTGGCGAAAATCCGAGTTCTTTTCTGGCACGTGTAGTGTCTGCGAAGGTGTCTCGCATATCTCCTCGTTGTGTTTCTTGTCGGCGGATGTCCGGATGTTTTCCGGTGCATTGCGCCATAACGTCAAGTATTTCATTCATACTGACTCGTGAACCGCCCCCGACGTTATAAACCGTCCCGTTTGTACCATGTTCCGCGGCTGCGATAGTAGCGGCTACGGCATCTTCAACGAATGTGAAATCACGCGTTTGTTCGCCATCACCGTAGAGGGAGAGTGGTTCATTGCCTAGAATGCCTCGAAGAAAACGGTGAAAGGCCATGTCTGGGCGCTGTCGCGGTCCGTAGACCGTAAAGTAGCGAACGGCTACCGTCGGGACCGCGTAGTTCGCATGGTAAAGCATACAGAGGTGTTCTGCAGCCAGTTTGGTTACACCATATGGAGAGAGCGGTGCTGGTCTTGCTGTCTCCAGCATGGGGATAGGGACTGCGTCACCGTAGACTGAGGAACTGGATGCATAAACGATGCGTTCGAGCGAATGATTAACGCAGGCTTCAAGTAGGCACTGCGTTGCGTCGATGTTTAGTTTCGTATAAACGGCAAAGTCAGTCCCCCAACTCTTCCTAACGCCGGCTTGGGCTGCCAAGTGAAATACATGAGTTACGCCGTCGAGTAATTTGCCTAAATCTGCTGTTAGCAGAGAGTCTTCGATAAATCGGAACTGACGCCGTTGTTTGAGCGATACGATATTCGATTCTTTGATTGACCGCGCATAGTAATTCGTAAAAGAGTCGAGTCCGACAACTTCATGCCCCGCTTCAATGAGACGTTCGGAGAGATGGGAGCCAATAAAGCCGGCCGCTCCCGTAACGAATGCTCTCATGCCAATAACGCCTGCAGTGTTGGCGGAACTCTTTGTGGTCGCCCACTTGGGTTCGTCGCCGCATGGACAGTTATTCCAGACGCGAGTAATTCATTGTCCGCATGGCGCCGCACCTCGTACGTAAATTCGATGCGGGCACGCGATTTTAATGAGCCGGTTGTCTCAATGTTCAAGGCATCGTCGTACCGCGCAGGCGCACGATAAGAGCATCGTGCTTCGATGACTGGGAGAAGTAATCCCGTTTCTTCAAGCTGATTGTATGAACCACCCAATGTCCGGAGTAATTCGCATCGTCCCACTTCGAACCAGACAAAATAATTCGCATAATACGCGACGCCCATTTTGTCTGTCTCTGCATACCGTACCCGAACTTGACACGCGGCGACTGGCACTATTTCGGTTCAACTTTCTCATTATCTAGAGTGTCAAGTCCCGCCGCGCGAAGACGTCGTGTTGCCTCGGCCGGATCAGTGTCCCCGTAAATCGCTGAAGCCGCAACGAGAATCTCGGCGCCAGCGTTGACCAAACGTGAAGCATTTGAGTGCGTAATGCCACCGTCGACCTCGATAGGCGCGCGATTTCCTTGGCTGTCTAGCAGTAACCGAGTCTCCTGCACTCTTTTTATGCTGTCCGGGATAAATGTTTGTCCCGCGTAACCCGGATTTACTGACATCACGACAACATAATCTACTTGTCCGGCAACTGCTTCTAGCGCAGACACAGGCGTTCCTGGGTTGATCGCTAATCCGGCGGTTGCACCGAGCGCACGAATCATTGAAAGCGTTCGATGGATATGTCTCGTCGCTTCGAGATGTACGGACACCATGGATGCACCCGCTTTAACATAGGCTTCGATCTGTCGCTCTGGCTCGGTGATCATTAAATGCACGTCGAGTGGCACAGTGGCAACTTTATTAAGTGCGGCTACAACCGGAACACCAATGCTGACTTGGGGTACAAAGTGACCATCCATGATGTCGACGTGGATAAGGTCCGCACCTCCATCTTCAACTGTTCGAATGGCCTCGCCAAGTGAGGCAAAGTCTGCAGCAAGAATAGATGGCGCGATCCGCAGGGAATCAGACACGTTTATTGGCTAACCTCTAGAGATATTGACTCGCCTTGGGATACTTGGAATCCGGAGGAAGGTGCCTGTCGAATCACGATATCCGGTGGGATGCCAGGGTACGGATGGTCACCAACAACGGTGACTCGAAAGCCGAGACCACGAAGAATGTTCGCTGCTTCATTTCCGTTGACGCCGATGAGATTTGGCATCACGTAGCTGCGTCCGCGTTCTCCAGCATTGACCAAGATGGAAACGATTTCACCGCTACCGTAGGGTGGTGGGTCTTGAGCGACCACGGTGTTAGTCGGATAGCGGTTCGACCGAATTTCAGCGATTTCACGCAATGTAAACAGTTCTTCGCTAAGGTGTTCTGTTGCAAGGTTTTGAGATTCACCGACCAGAGATGGGAGTTCACCGGCATTCGGGCCAGAACTCAGCCAAAGTTTAACGTTTCTCCGGAGTCGTGTTGGTCTCCCCGGTCGGGGGTCTTGCTCAGCAATCCGACCTGTTTCTATCGCAGGGTGTATTCGGCGCAGGGGTTCAATTCGCGCATTCAGACCAACAGTTGCTAAAACCTCGGTTGCAGCAGCAGGTGTGAGTCCCCGCAGGTCAGGTGTCGCAACCTCACGAGATTTGATCGAAAGCTGGAGGCCAGCGTAGGCCGTGATGCCGTAGGTAACGCCCAGTGCTCCGACGAGTAGGCCGAGTTTGCCAATGAGTAGAAGACTTGTCCAAGCTTTCATTGGAATTACTCAGTGTAGAACAAGTCTTTTAAATGGACAACGTTCAAGGGATTTGCTTTTGTAGTGTGGCAGCAAAAAACCCATCGATTCCATCTCTGAATGGCAATGTTCTCAAAAAGCCATCAGGCTCGATGTAGTTATTCAATTGTGGCGTAGGCGGTCGTCTAACGCGAAAATCTCGTCGCTCTGACAGGAACTGTTGAATAACAGCATTGGTCTCCTCTGGCTCCGTAGAGCATGTCGAGTAAACGAGCCATCCTTGGGGTCGTAAGGCTTCTGACGCGAATTTCAACATTCGGAGTTGTCGAGTGGAGAACGTTTTTAATTCCTCTGCGGTTCGTCGCCAACGGATGTCGGGATCTCTTCTCAGGATGCCAAGTCCAGAGCATGGAGCGTCGACCACAATGACATCGAATGCGGCGGTAAACGGGAGTGGTTGTTCAGCATTGAGTTGAACAACCGACGTATTAGAGATGTTGTGTTTCGCAAGGTTCTCCCTTAGAAGAGTTATGCGTCGTTCGCGGTAGTCCGTTGCCACAACGCGAACTGGGTTGCCGTTACACGCAAGCCCGACCGTTTTAACACCGGGCGCTGCACAGACATCGAGTATTGCCGGATTTTTAAGTGTGGCTGTCAGGTTGCAGACAAGTTCGGTGATAACTTGTGCTCCTTCCTCTTGAGTGATGTATTCCATGGTCAATTCCTCGCCAGCGGTCGATATAGATCCTTCGGTGACGATGAGGCCTCGTTGGGCGACTCGGGTTGGAACCGTGTGAATACCTGCTCTCCTAAGTTTTGCGGTAAGTTCAGATTGTGAGAGTCGATTGAGCAGCGGCCTTATGGCGACCGGCGGCCGCCGATTATTGAAGCGAACCCAGGCGGCAGTTGCTGTCCACCCGTGACGGTCGAGCCACCGTTCAATAAGCCAGCGAGGGTGAGACAGTGTGACACTTAAGTAGTTAACGGCCGCTGTATGCTCTACGATGTCGTCGTTTTTACAGGCCGGAATTAATGGAAAGTTAATCGGACGACGTCGCTCCGTGTAGGTCCTCAGAACCGCATTTACGAATCCGCTTGCGCTGCTTACACCAATTTGGCGCGTTAGCGCCACCGCGTCAGCGACCACCGCATGGGGGGGGATCCGATCGAGTGTGGTGAGCTGATAGAGTGCGACTCGAAGGATGCGCATTACGGAATCATCGATGTTCGTTAAGGCGCGGGATGACAGTTGGCTAATGATGTGGTCGAGTGCGGCGCGCCAGCGGTACACACCAAATGCAATCTCTCCAAGAAGTGCGCGGTCGCGGGAGTCACCGAGATCTCGTCGGCCGTGATCGAGTGCGGTCGCGAGATCGTATCGATTACGGTCAACGTCTGTCAGTACGTGGTGAGCGGCTTGCCGTACGGGTGCTGTCATAGTCCGTGCGAGGTTAACTGCGTGCCGATCTGCCAGCGTTGACCTGAGAGGAACGACCGTGTGTCTAAAGAACGTCGGCCTTCCTGCTGAATGTGACGGATGGCTAGAGCATTTTCTGAGCCAGTTGAGACGATGAGTCTGTCAGCACGAGCCTCGATAATCGTTCCGGGGCTGTCGCCGGAGTCATGGTCCTCTATAACCGCACTGCGATGAATGAGATATCTCGTGCCTTGGTGCATAGTGGCGGCATGCGGCCACGGATGCAGTCCGCGAATTAAGTTATGAATATCGATAGCGGACGCATGCCAATCAATGTGTCCATCTTCGCGAGTGAGCGGTGGGGCAAAGCTTGCTTCGCTATGGTTCTGGGCTGTTTCGTGGGCCTGTCCGGCTGCCAGTGCGTCGACGGTTTCGATCAATAACTGCGCGCCCATTGTTGCGAGGTCTGATGTAACGTCGCTACTTAATTGATTTGGCTCGATTAAGCAGCGGGTCATTCCTAGCATTGGTCCGGCGTCCATTTCAGTAACGAGTCGAATAATGGTGATACCAGTTTCGCGTTCACCCGCGATTATTGCTCGATGGATTGGCGCCGCGCCGCGGTATTTCGGGAGCAATGACGCATGAACATTAATCGTTCCGAGTCGAGGCGCTTCGAGGACTGGATCCGGCAGAATGCGGCCGTAAGCCACGACAACGGAAAGGTCCGCGTTTACTGATCGCAATTGGGTTAAAAAATCAGAATTCCGAATCTGCGCACGCTCAGGCTGAAAAACAGGTACACCGGTGTCGAGTGCGCACTGCTTAACAGGAGAGTACGTGAGTTGACGACCACGCCCACGGGGACGGTCGGGTTGTGTGACAACGCCGACGACTTCATGAGGGGATGCCAGAAGTATGTTGAGCGTCGGTAAAGCGAATGCTGGTGTGCCGTAAAAGACGATCCTCACCATTTACCGGACCGTCTTAGTTTTTTTATTTTCCGTAGCATCATGTCTCGCCGGAAGCCTCGGAGATGGTCAAGGAATAATGCCCCGTCAAGGTGGTCCATTTCATGGCCGAAGGCGCGGGCGAGGATCCCGGTGCTTTCGATGTCTCTAGACGTACCATTTCGGTCAAGGCCGCGAACAGTTGCATGGAGTGGCCGTGGGACCGGGGCGCTGAATCCGGGCAGGCTCAGACAGCCCTCATCTTCACGTTGGGTGCCACGCTGTTCGATCCATTCGGGGTTGATCATAACGACGAGTTGGTCTTCATCGTGTCCGCCAGACGGGTCTGCCACAAAGATTCTGAGAGGGATACCTATTTGTGGGGCAGCGAGACCGACTCCAGATTCGGCATGCATGGTCTCGACCATGTCCGTAATGAGGGTCTGTATCGCAGGCGTAATCTCGGGAACGTCTTCTGAAGGGTTATGAAGTGTGCGGTTTCCATAACGCACAATCGAACGAATCATGTGAGAAATTGTAGTGCGGAATAGTAGACTCGATATTTCTTGCAACGAGGACGCTAGTAGAAGTGGTGGTAAGTCGCGTCCAGGACTATGATCGTGCGCGACGGCGTTTCAGTCTGCCGACAATGCGTTAGGGAGCGTAGGGCACACTATTCGCCAAAATGAAGGTTGGAGCGTACTTATGAGTATTCGATGGTCAGTAGCACTAGCAGTGAGCTGCCTATTGCTAGGGACGAATGGGTTAGGACAGATCCAGAATTATGTTCCGGTTACAGACGAAATGCTTCAGAGTCCGGACCCGTCAGATTGGCTAAGTTGGCGTCGTACGCTGGATGGACAGGGGCATAGCCCTTTAGACCAGATCACGACAGAGAATATTGACGAGCTTAGACTGGCATGGAGCTGGAGTCTTGGCGAAGGGTCTCAGCAGACCACCCCACTTGTACATGATGGAGTGATGTACCTCGCCAATCCAGGTGAGATAGTCCAAGCCATTGACGCGGCGAACGGTGAGTTCATCTGGGAATATCGTCGGAATGCACCGCCGCCTGGTGATAGCTTCGGTGGACCGCCTCCGGGTAGAGCCCATAGAAACATCGCGATGTATGACGACAAGATCTACCTCAATACCGCGGATGCTCACATCATTGCTCTGGACGCGAGAAATGGTGATGTGGTTTGGGATACGGATGTGGGGCAAGGTGTCGGGTTTCAGTACTCCAGCGGGTCCATTATTGCGGATGGCAAGGTTGTTTCCGGATTGACCGGTTGTGGGCGGTACCGGGAGGAGCCCTGTGCCATCGTCGGTCTTGATGCGAGGACAGGTGAAGAGGTATGGCGAACGGCGACTGTTGCGTTGCCGGGGGAAGCGGGCGGTGATACGTGGGGAGACCTGCCATCGATGTTTCGTGCTGGAAGTGATTCATGGATTCCAGGCAGCTACGACCCAGTCAGTCGCACATTGTTTCATGGCACCTCGCAGGCAAAGCCTTGGGCACGGGCGGCGCGTGGCACTGATGGAGATGCGCTCTATACAAATTCGACGTTAGCTCTCGATCCGGATACCGGAGAAATGAAGTGGTACTACCAACATTTACCCGGTGAAACATTGGACATGGATGAGGTGTTTGAACGAATTGTCGTGGATTACGATGGTCAGCGATCGGTCTTTACCATGGGAAAGATGGCTGTACTTTGGGAACTTGATCTTGCGACCGGTGGGTTTCGAAATGCGCACGACCTAGGCTATCAGACCTTCGCGGATGTTGATCCTGATACAGGGGCTGTTGAGTATCGGGAGGGGATGATTCCCGAGCTCTATAAAGAGCTGTTTTGGTGTCCCAGTACCGCGGGATTTAAGAGTTGGCGGGCGATGTCTTATTATCCCGAGCTCGAGACATTTTACGTCCCGATTAATCTCAATTGTGAAACCGCTACGTTCGGACCGGTTGACCGTGTGGAAGGCGGGGGTGGAACAGGTCCGGTTCGACGAACCAATCATTTCCATCCACAGAGTGAGGGAGAGCTCGGAGAATTTCTCGCTATGGACATGCGTACAGGCGAAGTGCGATGGCGGCGGCGGTTTCAAATGCCAATTAACAGTGCGGCGCTGACTACGTCTGGCGGATTAGCATTTGCCGGAAGTTGGGACCGGCAGATTTTTGCGTTTAATGCCGAGACGGGTGAAACCGTTTGGGAAGCAAGGTTGCCGCAGTCCATTCAAGGATTTATTACGACATACGCCGTGGACGGTCGACAGTATGTTGCGGTGCCAACCGGTGCAGGAGGAGCGAGTTGGGCAGGATCGATACCGTCGCAACTTATTCCGGAGAAACGACGTCCACTTGGAGGAAATGGCCTATTCGTGTTTGCGTTACCGGAATAGGGCCACTGGCTGGCGAAAGTCATATGTGAAGGCGACATGATTATTTCGAAGAACGTTCTCGCACGACGAACATTGCTACGTGGCCTCGGGGCCTCGGTCGCTTTGCCACTACTCGACGCAATGGTGCCACCGTTAACGGAGCTGGCCCGTACGAGTGTTAATCCGCCACGGCGACTCGGGTTTGTCTATGCGCCGATGGGGGCGGATATGTCCGCGTGGACTCCGGTCCAAAAGCAGATGGAGCAGGGTGTGCTGTCCTCGACCCTGCAACCGCTCTTTGAGGTCAATGGCCAAGTCACTGTGGTGACAAACGTTGGATTAGAACACACGACACCTGGTGGCCATGCCACCGCGGCGGCCGGTTTTTTAAGCGGCGTACGATTGTGTCGGACAGGCTCAGAACCTTTTTGTGTTCGTAGGACGGTTGATCAGGTGGCGGCTAAGGCCTACGAGCCGTATACCCTACTGCCTTCTCTTGAACTTGCCGTGGACGTTCCGAACACGTCGAAACAGGTGGAGCATGGTGCAGCTTCACGGTACCTGAATCACGTATCGTGGGTGTCGCCAATTGTTCCTGCTGTGTCAGAGACACGTCCCGAGATGGTGTTTTCTAGACTCTTTGGAGGGAATGGGTACCAGTTTCGTTCAGCCGGAAACACGGTGATAGGCGGTAGTGTTCTTGATCGGTTGGGTGAGCCAATGCGACGGGTGACGGGAGTTGTTGGAGCCGCGGATCGCAGGACACTGTCGATGTATTGGGAGCAGGTTCGTGCGGTCGAACGTCGGATTCAGAAAGAAATACACGCCGTGACTAAGAATCCAAATGGGCAGGACTATGACCGACCGGTCGATGCTCCACTCAAGTATCGCGATCATGTTGCATTAATGTTTGATTTGCAGTTGCTTGCGCTGCGGGCAGATATTACTCGTGTGGTGTCGTTTCAGTTGGCGCGTGAGTTGAGTCAGCGCGTCTATACGGAGGCGGGTGTCACGGAACCGCATCATGATGTGTCTCATCATGGTGGAGATCGAACTAGGCGGTGGGCTTTACGGCAGATAAATCGGCATCATGTGGAGTTATTCAGTGAGTATCTCCAGAAACTTGGTTCGGTAAGTGAAGGAGATGGAACCCTGTTGGACAACACGACGTACATGTACGGCAGTGGGATGGGTGACCCACACCGTCACGACCATGATCAACTCCCGCTTGTTCTCGTTGGGGGGCGACGGAAGAATGAACGCAGTATTCAGCATCTTCAATTTGAGGATCGGATACCGTTGTCGTCCGTTCATGCGTCACTTTTAGCTGGTGTTGGGATTAAGGCTGATGCTGGTTTTTCGGGGAAAACTCTTATTGGACCTATTGTCGATTTACACCAAAGACGGTGGGCACACGTGTAACGGCAGTGTCTGGCTGGATGGGGTGTCCCGGGCCGGACAGTGCTGTGTCAGGAGGTCGGTAATGCGGATAGGCGTAATCTTGGCGTTGTTAGTACTTGGCGTGTCGTCAGTTGGGGCTCAGTCCAGTCGCATCCTCGGCGACAGAGGCGACATTGTCGTGACACCCATTGTGCACGCAAGTGTGCAGATTGAATATGACGGGACCGTGGTGCATGTAGACCCGTGGAGTGCGGGTGATTTATCGCAGGCGAGACCAGCTGATTTGATATTAGTGACTGATGATCCTGGGCATCATCTTGATCCGGTGGCGATAGAACAGTTGAGAAAAGATCAGGCACCGGTCGTACTCACCGCAACCGCTCATGAAAGGTATACCGATGGCATTGTGTTAGCTAACGGCGAACGGGGCACGTTTGCTGGGATCGAGGTAGAGGCTGTTGCGGCGTATGACATGACTCCGGGTCAACCCTGGCATCCAAAGGGGGAGGCTAACGGGTATGTTGTGACATTGGGCGGAAAGCGTTTGTTTTTTTCTGGCGTGGGTGAATGTGTACCTGAAATTCAAGCGCTATCGAACATTGATGTGGCGTTTATGCCGATGAATTTACCGGTCGACCGGATGCGTCCACGTCCGGTAGCGGAGTGTGTCAAAACATTCAGCCCTGACATTGTCTTTTTGTACCACTATGACAATGGGTATGCCGGTTGGTTGCAGAATCCAGATCGATCTCAACCGAATAGCGACACGCAAGACACGCTTCGGGCATTCGAAGAGGCGCTTGCAGGGCAAAGTATTGAATTCCGTGATGGCAATTGGTATCCGCCAATTACCGGTCAGTAGGCGGTCTCTCAGGGACGGAGAATTGCGAGGGTCATGATGCGCAATATAACTCGATGTTTGGGGCAGTTTGTGATTGTGTGTGGAGTCATGGGTTTTGGATGCACAGCGACGCCAGAGGACACGGAAGACGCAGTCTCGCAGTCCAACGTCACTACATTTGAAGGGGCACGGGTGATTGTGGGAGATGGGAGTGAGCCGATAGAAGACGCTGTGTTTCTGGTTGAGGAGGACCAATTTCTTGGCTTAGGTCGCCGAGGTGAAATCGAGATTCCAGTTGGGTCGGCCCGGGTGGACCTGACTGGACGCACGGTGATGCCCGCGTTGATTGATACGCACACTCATTTAAGTCGGACACGTCCTGAACTGGAGGAAGACCTTCGACGACGGGCGTATTACGGTGTAGCGGCAGCGATGAGTCTGGGACAGGACGACGGTGGTGCGCCGTTTGAGATTCGTAATGAGACGATTCCCGGCGCGGCCCGGTATTTGACGGTCGGCAGAGGTATCACACGGCCTGAACCTGGTCGATCTGAAATTCCCTTTTGGGTTTCGACAGAAGACGAAGCTCGTCAAGCGGTTCAGGATCTTGCGGCCGACAACATCGAGCTTGTCAAAATCTGGGTGGATGATCGCAGTGGGCAATATGAAAAATTGACGCCTGAGTTGTACGGCGCAGTTATCGACGAGGCGCATACTCGTGGTATGAGAGTGACGGCGCATATTTTTTCGCTGGAGGATGCGAAGGGATTGCTTCGAGCGGGCATAGATGCGTTTGCACATGGCATTCGTGACCAGGATGTGGACGACGAGGTGGTCGCACTGTTTAAAGAGCGCCCGAGTGTTGTGTTGGTTCCGAATCTGCCAGGCCGTGGTGTCGCGGAGGATCTTGGTTGGGTTGGCGATACAATCGCAGCCGGCGAGCTTGCAGAATTGCAAGCAAGATTTGTTGACCGGCCAGAGGCCCAGGAATCGTTTTCGATTCAGGCGAGGAATCTAGAACGTTTGAACCGTGAAGGTGTCACCATCGCCCTTGGAACGGACGGAAATTCAAGTTGGGGGCCGCATCTTGAACTCGCGGATATGGTTGCGACGGGGATGACATCGCACGAGGTTATCGTGGCAGCGACAAGTAACTCGGCAGAGTTTTTAGGGTTGTCTCAACTTGGAACAATTGCCACGGGTAAAGACGCAGATTTCGTCGTTCTGAATGCGAATCCACTTGATGACATACGCAATACTAGGCGGATTGAATCCGTCTACATCCGTGGTATTGAGGTTGATCGAGCAGGTCTAAGTAACCGCTGGCTCAATTCGACGACTGGTGAGTAGTCGCTCGTTATTATTGGTCGGCCGTGTCAATCGAAACGTCACGGAGTTTTTGACGTTCTGTTCCAGGGATACTTAGGTGTACGTTCGCGCCCAGCTCCGCAAGGAATGCGGCGGTTTCTGGCCACGTCTGAAATTGAAATGATTGTTTGGCGCCCTCTGCAATCCGATAGGCTGTGCGCCCGCGGAAATCTCTGGCGTCGATATCAGCTCCCTGTGCCACGAGATACTCAATAATTTCGTTGTTGCCACGGAAGGCCGCACCATGAAGGGCCGTGAAGTCGGCTTCATTCACTGCATTTACATTGGCACCCTGTTCGATCAGTAGTGTGACCGCGTGTTCTGCTGTTTCGGATGTCACACCTCGTGGTTCAGCCGGCGTGTAGATGCTGCGTCCGAGCCCTGCGGCAGCCATTAATGGAGTTGTGCCGTCATCTGTGGTGAGGCTAAGGTCAGCACCTGCGGAGAGAAGCAGTTGAATAATTTCAATGGAATTAGCAGCGTCCCGGTTGGCGTTATGCGCAGCGATCCAGAGCGGAGTTGCGCCGCGGAGGTCGCCGGTGCCGCACGCAAACCGTTCAAATGCGCCTTCTCGTGGATTAGCGATGTAACTCATAAACATTGCCGATGTCGTTAGGCGGACATTGGGGTCTGCACCATGTTCGAGCAAGGACTGGACGAGGGATACTCGCTGGTCACCGGTGAGATTTTTCCCACGGAACCGTTCGCCGAACCCGTGTTGGCGAGACCATTCACCGAGCCACGTTCCCACATTGCCTGCGGCCGCATGCAGGGCAGTAATGGTTCCGAGTGTGGCACTTGCGTCGGCTCCCTGCCGAAGAAGAAACAAGGCGAATTCGTGATGGCCATTCACAATGGCGTATGGGAGTGCATGCGTACCATCAACACCAGTGTCATTGACGTTGACGCCACTCGCGATTAATTGCTCGGCCAGTTGAATATCTCCGCTGGCTGCGGCAAACAGCAGCGGGGTAAATCCATCGGCTGTCGAGTGATTGGGATGGGCGCCGCGGTCAAGGAGTAGCTGGACGATATCGTCATGAGATTCGGTGGTCGCCCACATTAAAGCGGTCGCACCGTGTTCTTCTGTCGAGGCATTGACATCACTTCCGGCATCTAACAGCGATTTGACAACCTCGAAATTCCCGGTACGCGAAGCGACCATGAGTCCAGTGAGTCCGTTCGCTTGGGATAAGTTGCTGTTCGCGCCGGCTTCTAGGAGCCGCTGAATCATCGGCAGGCTTGCGTTTTCGGCTGCGCGGACGAGTGGCGTGACACCATGATCGTCAAAGGCGTTCACATTTGCATCGGCGCCTATTAGAAGGTCCGCCATCTCGAGGTCATTCCAGTGTGCCGCCCAGAGTAACGCGGTCGATCCGTCGGCGAGTGGAATGTTGGCGTCCGCGCCTTCCGCAAGCAGTGACCGTACCTCATCCGCTTGTTGTTCGGCTGCGGCCGTGGCGAGTGAGGCCGTTTGGCCGGCAGCTGTGATACTCCAGGCGAGGAGAGCAGTTGTTCCGATAGTCGTGCGGAGCAGGCGCGTCGTCATGATACTCATCCGTTTCATCTCCCATGCGTACTTAGAAAATACGCCGGTGTTACTTGAGTCCGAGGCCCGTATCTGCAACTATACGCATACAGCTACGTTGCAACAAGCGTGAGTCGCCTGCATTCACGATAAAGTTGGTGGCACCGCGCTTCATAGGCCGTTGGAGATGAATATGCCGAAGATGTCCGGCGTCGTTCGACTGGCTGGAACAGCGTTAGTGGCCAGCTTTTGTATTCCCGTTGCCGTCGCTAGCGGTCAGACGTCAACTGGCACCCCACCAGTTCGTCAAATCGTTGATCGCTATTGCGTTACGTGCCACAACGAGCGACTGCAGACGGCAGGGCTCATGCTGGATCAGGTTGATGTCGGGGATATTGCAGGGAATTCGGCCATTCTTGAGAAAGTGGTGCGGAAACTGCGGGCTGGTCAAATGCCACCTGAGGGCAGACCGCGCCCAGACGCGGCGACGATTGATGCCGTGGCTACCTCATTGGAATTGGCCTTGGACCGAGCGGCACTCGATGATCCGAACCCCGGCCGTGTGGTGACACGGCGCTTGAATCGTGTTGAGTACGTGAACGCGATCGAAGATTTACTCGGATTGGAAATTGACGGTCCGGCACTGCTTCCGAGTGATATGGGCGCATTTGGGTTCGACAATAACGCAGAAGTTTTATCGATTACCCCGGCGCTGATGTCTCGGTACATTGCGGCCGCGACAAAGATTAGTCGCGCAGCCGTTGGTAGTGCTGACACGCGGCCGATTGTCCAGCTCTACCGTACAGGCTTTGAAGAGCGTGATGTGCGCCTCGGCGAACAGATGCCCTTTGCTAGTCATGGCGGTTTGGCCGTGCGACATCATTTTCCACTCGACGGCGAATACCAATTTACGATTCGACTGAAGCGAGATGGTACCAGTCAGGTCATCGAAGGGATTGGTGAGCGAACTCATCAGATTGAGGTGCGCGTTAATCGAGCTTTAGTTCGGACGTTCGAAATTGGTGGGCGGTATCCAGGTCCTGATCCCGGTACGTTGATTGCGCCTAGGGATGATGACCTTGAGGGCATACGCCTGCATCAGTACCGGATGGAGGCGGATGAGATTCTTGAGTTTCGCCTACAGCTGAACGCTGGCACGCAGTTATTGAGTGTCGCGTTTGCCGACACGGCGCCGACCCCTGTCGGCGTTACCGATCTGCCGGGCGTCGATATGGTGTCGATTGCTGGTCCCTTTGATGGCACGGTGCCGACGGACACGGTGAGTCGGCAAAAAATCTTTTCCTGTGACCCCGCCGAAGGAACGGGAATCACCGAAGAGGTGTGTGCGCGAGAAATTCTGGGGTTATTAGCCAGGCGCGCCTATCGGCGACCTGTGACGGACGGGGAGGTTGACACACTTCTGGGTGCCTATCGCGAGGGTCGAGGCGACGGTGGTTTTGACGCGGGCATTGAACGTGGTCTGGAAACGCTGTTGGCCATGCCTCAATTCCTGTTGCGTGTTGATGCGCGTCCCGTCGATGCCCAAGCCGGTGGCGTGTATGCCATCAGCGATTTGGAGCTTGCGTCACGGCTGTCGTTTTTTCTATGGCGAAGCCTGCCTGACGAGGAACTGATTGACCTGGGTGTGCGTGAGGCACTGAGCGCGCCGGATGTTTTATCTGCACAGGTGGAGCGGATGTTAGCCGACCCACGGGCCTCGCGGTTCATGGACGATTTCGTTGGTCAGTGGCTACAGATGCGTGACATTGAATCCCATAATCCTGATGTCCGGTTGTTTGGTGCGTTTAATGACACGCTTCGGAAGTCGATGGTTCGTGAGACGGAACTGTTTTTCCAAAGCCAGGTTCGCGGCGATCGACCGATTGGCGAGCTGTTATTAGCCGACTACACCTATTTGAATGAAGGGCTTGCGCGACATTACGGAGTTGATGACGTATACGGCAGTCATTTTAGACGGGTGGAATGGAACGATGAGCGGCGTCATGGACTGTTGGGGCACGCGAGTCTCTTAACCGTTACCTCCTATGCGAATCGAACCTCTGTTGTGATGCGAGGGAAGTGGGTCTTAGAAGCGCTTCTAGGCAGCCCACCACCACCGGCGCCGGCCAATGTGCCGCCGCTGGACGAGAATGACGCTGCAGAGCCGACCTCACTTCGCGAACGGATGGAAGCGCATCGAAATAATCCCGTGTGTGCTGCGTGTCATCGGCGCATGGATCCACTCGGTTTTGCATTGGAGCATTTCGATGCGATCGGCCGTTGGCGGGATACGGATGGCGGAGCCAGCATTGATTCAAATATTCAATTGTCGGGCGAGACGATCAGTGATCCGCAAGCATTTCGGGAGGCATTGCTCCGCGAAGGTGATGGTGAGTTCATGAAGACGGTCACTGAGAAAATGTTGCAGTATGCACTCGGGCGGATCGTGATGCACTATGACGCACCATTGATCCGGAAGATTTCGCGTGAACTCGAGACAGAGGATTACCGATGGTCAGCACTCATTCATCGGGTTGTAGCCAGTGATCCATTTCAACGGCAGCGCATGCCGACACCAGGTAATGAGGTTGTCGTGGCTGACGTTTCACAGTAATGAAGTTGGGTGAGTAGGTAAGGAGGCAGCTATGTTTATCAGCAAAATGCATTTGCCGCGTCGTACGGTGTTACGTGGACTCAGTGCATCGATCGCATTGCCCTTACTCGACAGCATGGTGCCGGCACTGACGGCGATGAGTAAGACGGCAGCGGTGCCGATTAAGCGATTCGGGATCTTTTATCCGACAAATGGGATGTCGATGCCGTATTGGGCGCCGGCGAAGGAAGGTGTATTGGATGAATTGCCGTCCACCATTCAGTCGGCCGAAAATTTCAAAGACAAGCTCCTCATTACCGGCGGATTGAAACAAGAATCCTCGCTATTGGTAAAGGGTGGGGGCGCGCATGCACGGTCGGCTGGTACGTTTTTGACGTGCGTGCCGTTCAAGCACACGAACGGTGCCGATGTCTATGCGGAAACCTCCATGGATCAGATCGCGGCGCGGGAGTTGTCGAAAGACACACAGATCGCGTCTCTTGAACTGGGGATTGAGCCGAACTCGATGTTGGGGTCCTGTGGTGGCTCGACGTGTGCCTATACGAATACGATTTCCTGGCGGTCACCAACGACACCGCTGCCGACGGAGAATGATCCCAGAGCGGTGTTTGAGATGCTGTTTGGGACGAGTGGCAGCACTGATCCCGAAGTTCGGCAGGCCAGGATGCAACGGGACCGTAGCATTTTGGATAGTGTAAATGGGGCCTTGCAAGATTTGGAATTGGTGGTTGGCACGAGTGACCGTGCGAAGCTCGACGAGTATCTGGATTCTCTGAGAGACATTGAACGAAGAATCCAGATGGCCGAAGAACAGAGCGCGCGTGAATTACCGGTCGTTGACCAGCCGGTTGGCGTGCCCAGTGATTATGCAGAGCATGCCAAATTGATGATGGATTTATTGGCGTTGGCGTATCAGACAGATCTCACACGCATCACCACATTTATGATGGCGCGTGAGATTAGTGGTCGCGCGTACCCAGAGATTGGAGTGCCGGATTCACATCATCCACTGTCACATCACCAAGACTCGCCAGCAAAATTGGCACGTCTGCACAAGGTTAATGAGTATCACTTTCAGCAGTTCGCGTATCTCGTCAACAAACTTGAACAATTGCCAGAGGGTGATGGCAATATGCTCGATAACACGCTCCTGATGTATGGCACGGGCATTAGTGACAGTAATACGCATTTTTACGACGATCTTCCGATTGCGCTTGTCGGCGGTCAGAAGACGGGCATCACGGGTGGTCGGTACGTGCGGTATGCGCAGGATACGCCGCTGGCAAATCTATGGGTGACGGTCCTTGCGAAGCTTGGGATCCCGATTGAGACGTTCGGGGACAGCACGGGGCCACTGGACCGATTGATTGACGTCTGATGCTTTAGCGGGAAACGCTGGTGTGGTCTGCGTGACCAGGACTGCTGGTCGTGGTGGCGCCGTTCCGAGACCACGCAACGAGTGATATCCACTTTCAGAGACAGTACAAAACTGTGCCGTGACGTTAGAATCACGCCTATGACACCGAAGATCGTTGCCTCTCGTGTGTGGACTGTGATCGTACTGGCTCTGTTCTGCACGGACGTAAATGTCACTGCACAAGACGCTGAACTCGTTGCGGCGATGACTGACATTGCGACACTCACAGGGGAGCCGTCAGTCCTGAGTGCCGCGGGTCTCACGAATGAGATGGACCGACTCCTGACGCTTGAGAACACCAGTGCTGTTTCGCCAGCCGATACGCGGCGGCGGGTGGTGCTCGTAGGCGGCCTCGATGGAGACCGGGCAAGTGGCGACGTGGCGCTAGAGGCCGTACGTTGGTTTAAGACGGCGGCAGACGCGAAGATTCGGTCGGAGTGGTCGGTCAGTGTCTTGCCACTCGCGAACCCAGGAACGCGGCAGGCCTTTTCGTTTCCGCCTGAAGATGGCTTCTATAACGATCCGGTTGTGCCTGAGGTCCGCTATCTGTGGCGTTGGGTGACGTATCAGGCTCCGGATGTCGTGATTGAATTACGAAGCGGGACAGAAATTGATGTCGTAACCGGGGCAAAGGCGCACCGGTCACTCATGGATGCGTTGTCTGACCCGGACAATGGAAATGGTTTGGGCATTGTTCAGACGATTGTTGTGACGGTGCCAGACGGTGCCATTAGTCAGGTATTGCCCTCTGTTCTTTCGGGTGTGGTCGAGCGGTCACCATTGCGAGACCAGCTACAAGGACGTCTTGTGCGGGAGCCGTTGGCAATCGCGCGCTTGTTGGCGGAGCGGTACCCTGGCACGCCCGGTATGGCGTATATCCCGTCGGTGGCATGGGTACATACGTTACGGCTTGCCACGCTCGTTCGCGATCCGGCGTTGATGGAGAAGGTGTTGCGAGAAGTGGATCCCTGGTTGAGCGGTGACCAACCGCTCGTTGGCGAACGGATTAGTTTTGCGAGTCTTGCTGGGACCATGGTGTTTAGCGAATTACAAAACAATGACCAGGTCGATGGAACCCGGGCGCAATCATTAGCTGCTCAAGGGGTGTCGTTGGCCGTTCAAGAGGAGGCCCCTGGGCAACCCGTGTACGGCTCGGGCTGGAGTGACGATATTTTTCTTGGCACGGTTGCTTCGTCCCTGGCCCGGGATACGGATGGCTTGGCGGCGGCGGTTCGATTGGTCGACCGGTACGCGGGACTACTCCAGCAGTCGAATGGTCTTTGGCACCATGCTCCTGATGCGCCGACAGCGTGGGGGCGAGGGAATGGATTTGCGGCACTTGGGTTGGCTGAATTGCTGACGGCGCTACCAAACGAGCATCCCGGGAGAGCGAACGTTTTAGAGATCTACGAGCAACAGATGGCTGGTCTTCGAGCCTTTCAGGGGCCGGACGGTCTGTGGCGGCAGGTTGTTGATTTGGAGGGGAGTTATCGGGAAACCAGTGTCACGGCGTTAACAGTGACGGCGATGGCGCGTGGTGTGCGGCTCGGTTGGCTCGATAGCAGTTACGGCCCCGTGATCGAGCGAGGATGGCGCGGTATTCTGAGCCACGTGGTGGAAGATGGGACACTCGTGGATGTCTGTATCAGTACCGGATCGGGGACGACGCTTGAGCATTATCTTCATCGGACCGCTGTCAATGGTGCGGATGATCGCGGCGGTGCCTTAATACTCGGGGCCGCTTTAGAGATGCACGCCTTGGCGTCGGCGCAGTAATGCGATGCGTACAACATTAGAATGGAGCACTCGGCCGGATCATGAACAGGAGTTGTCTGATGGCTAATCGCATCGCGGGAGGGTGGGAGTGTCGATTCTCCCTCATAGCTGTGATGGTCCTGTCGTTGGCAGGAACGTCCGTTATCGGTCAGGAACCTGGGACCGATGATTACACCGTGCCTCGTACGGCTGATGGGGATCCAGACCTCCAGGGATTCTGGTCAAATCAAACTTATATTCCATTAGAACGACCGGATGGGGTGGAGTCTGTGTTTTACACGGATGAAGAAGTTGCGGCGCTGGAGCAAGGACGAGCACAGGGCGAGGCAGCACAGACGACGCCGGGCACGATTCCTGATGTCCATTATGACTTTACGCAATTCGGTCTTGATCGCAGTCAGGCTGATTTTGCGCGCAATCGCCGGACGTCACTGATCGTCGATCCGTCCACTGGTCGACTGCCGCCAACGAATGCGGAAGGGCAGCAACGAGCACGAGATCGTGCGGCCGCGCGGGAAGGGATTGGTCGATGGGATTCCGCGGAGGCGAACCAACTCGATGATCGGTGCCTCATCATGAGAGGTGCTGGTCCCCCGATGATGAACGCTGGCTATAACAGTAACTATCAGATTGTTCAGAATCGTGACTACGTCATGATTCTGGTAGAAATGATTCATGACGCGCGCATCATACCGCTGGATGGTCGTGAGCATCCCGCCGCGTCAGCCCGACAATGGATGGGTGTGCCCCGGGGGCGATGGGACGGGGAGACGCTAGTGGTCGAGACCACGAACTTCAATGGGAAAAACCCGTTTAATGGATCGAGCGATCAGATGCGCGTCATAGAACGTTTTACAAGAACTGGCGCTGACGCGATTACCTATACCTTTACGGTTGAAGATTCCGGGACATGGGATGCGCCGTGGACCGCGGAAATGCTCATGACGAGTACACGTGGTCCGTTGTTTGAGCATGGCTGCCACGAAGGGAATTACGGTCTTTACAACACCCTTGTGGGTGCGCGTCTTGAAGAACGGCAGGCAGCAGAGGCGGCGGCCAGACAACAGCAACAGCGATGATGAGGCGGATGTTCAATCAAATTAGATCGAGTGTCTGGGCGTGCGGCGTCGTAAGCGTCTTCCTTTTGGTTCCGTCAGTAGCCGTTGCGCAGTCGGATGGATATCGGGCACCGAGAACCGCAGAGGGAACACCGGACTTGAATGGCATCTGGCAGGCCATCAATACGGCCCATTGGGATATTGAGCCGCATGGTGCGAGTCAAGGTACGACCAGAGAACTGGGCGCATTAAATGCTATGCCGGGTGGATTAGGTGTGGTTGAAGGGGATGTGATCCCGTACCGTTCAGAGGCACTTGAGCAGCGGAATGACAACTTTGCTGATCGCGTGGCACGGGACCCAGCAATTAAGTGTTATTTGCCAGGCGTACCACGGGCGACCTACATGCCCTATCCATTTCAAATTATCCAGAGTACTGATCACATCATGATCCTGCATGAATTTGCGGGAGCCGTAAGGACCGTCTATATGGAGGACCATGTGCCAGCGCCGGCACCTAGTTGGATGGGCTGGTCGAATGGTCGATGGGACGGTGAGACGTTGGTCATTGAAACCGAGGGGTTCAACGGGATGACGTGGTTCGATCGGAGCGGGAACTTTCATAGTGATGGTCTCCGTGTCGTTGAACGGATTAGTGCCCGGAGTTCAGAGACCCTGAATTACGATGTCACGATCGAGGATCCTGAGATCTTCACACGTTCATGGACAATGCACATGCCGCTGTATCGACGGGTGGAAGCGAATGCTGAGCTGATGGAATTCCGCTGTGTCGAATTTGTAGAAGATTTGATGTACGGACATCTTAGGAAACAGCCAGATTGAATGGTGCGCAGCCAAGTGAAGACTTAGTTGGACATGGAGGAAACATGAGAACCATTGCCGTGCTCGCTATCACATCTATCGTGGCGTTCGGTGGGGCGACAGACCTCACGGCGCACCACGCGTTTTCTGCAGAATTTGATATTGAGAAACCACTGACGGTCGAAGGGACGCTCGTAAAGTGGGACATGATTAATCCACACTCCTGGTTTCATATCGAGGTGACGGAGGAGGATGGCACCGTCGTCCCGTGGCAAATCGAAGGCGGTAGTCCGAATGAACTCATTCGGAATGGTGTGACGCAGAATACCGTGGAGATCGGCACGGTATTGACCATTGAAGGCTACCGCGCCAAAGATGGCACGGAGAAAGCGGTCGGGCGCAACTTTGTTCTGGCAGACGGATCCCGCCTCTTTCTCGGCGGTTCGGGTCAACGAACCGGCGGTGGACAGTAGCGGTAACGACCTGTTCAAGCCGAGATCAGTCAGGGCGTCAGTTGTGGCTGTGGTTTCTGCGGCGCAATGATTAATTTAGCGGTACAAACGCCAGCGCATAGTTTCCGTTCAGCGGAATGACTAACTGGTTCTGCGTTGAGTCGTAGCACATGGATGCGGCGCTTGGGATACCCGAGGCGATGACCTCAGCGTCCTGGCCCGGCCTGATACGAGACACGCTGCCATACCGCACACTACTCACGTATTTCGTTCCGTCGGCGGTGACGACGACGCCGTCATTGCCGCCCTCGGCAGCATGCTCAGTGCGAATTACGTCACCGTTTGGGTTGTACGTGATGACGGCGTTGTCACCAACGTTGACCACGACAATATTCCCATCCTGATCGATGGCGACACCATTCGGCTGGACGAGGGGAGGGCCGTCTGCAAATAAGGAGACGTCACCGTTCGCGGTCACCTTCCACATTTGTTCTGGGTTCCTCGTATTTGACGCATAGACGGTTCCATCGTCCGCCACGGCGATCCCATTCAGAATCGTTGAGTCGGGTACCGGAATAGAACGCATGGGGCGTCCTGTGGCGAGGTCAAAGAGCCGGACATGCCCTGAATCAACGGTATAGAGGACGTTACCTTTTACGGCGCTGCCCAGGGGATCGTAGAGCTCTAATCCGTCGCGAGTAGCCCCAATCCACTTTGGTGTGTGTACGCTGCCATCGGGGTTAATGAGGGAGACATACCCGTCATTACTTGGTGTCCCAGACGCAGCGACGCCGGCGTCGTTATCTCCTCGGTTCCCTGTGTTCATGGCCAGAATGAGATTTTTGTTCGGGTCAAACGTGCAGCTTTCAGAGAAATGGAAACTGCCAAAGACTTTGACGTTATCGGACATCGATTGCCAGTTCCCGGCTTCATTGGTTGCTCCAATGGGATCACCGGTTGAAAACTCCTGTGCGGTGAGTGGAGCAACCAACACGATAGAAAGGAGAACTGCTGGAATGAGGTGCCGAAGTGCCGTTTGTGTCATCAGTGTGCCCATGGTTATTGCTTTCTCCGTTTGAGGTCCGATCAATCTTACGTAAGGATATCAATTCAGAGGCCCCGGGGGGTGTCTGCCCTCGAAACCACTGATTAGGCGGCTAGACGTGTCCGCGGAGTGTCTGCAAATCGCCTCCAGATGGGGTTTGATAGACACGTAAATCAAACTCGGATGACACCGCGAGTATATGGTCGAAAATATCAGACTGGATGTCTTCGTACCGGACCCAGTCCTGGTCGCGGCTAAAGACGTAGATTTCAATAGGGAGGCCGTGCGGGGTCGGCGCCAGTTGCCGCACCAGGAAGGTCATGTCTGCGTCGATCATCGGGTGGCTGTTCAGGTACGCGACCACATAGGCACGGAACGTCCCGACGTTCGTCAATCGTCGGCCATTGACGGGTGTCGATGCGTCCACGCCTCGTTCGGCGTTCCACGATGCGATCTCGTCGCGTTTTCGCTCCATGTATTCGGCGACATGTTGGATTTTGACGAACCGTGCCAGCATGTCGTCATCGCAGAATTTGATTGACTGCATATCGATATTTATGGCGCGCTTAATGCGTCGGCCGCCAGATTCGGTCATGCCGCGCCAGTTTTTGAACGCATCCGTGATCAGCGCATAGGTTGGGATGGTCGTAATGGTTTTGTCCCAGTTTTGGATTTTAACCGTGGTCAATGCCACTTCAAGGACGTCTCCATCAGCCCCGTACTTGGGCATCTCGATCCAGTCCCCACGGGCGACCATCCTGTTGGCTGATAGTTGGATGCCTGCAATGAAGCCGAGTAGTGGGTCTTTGAACACCAACATGAGGACGGCTGTCATGGCCCCGAGTCCACTAAAGAGCAGGACGGGCGAACGACCCAGAACCAGTGATAGCACCGCGATCGCCGCAAGACCGTAAATTACCAATTTGAGGACTTGAACGAAGCTCTTAACAGGAATTTCTTTGGACAATGGGGATGCCCGAAGAATGTCGATGGAAGCATTCAGGCCAGCGTCAATGACAAAGACGATGACCATTACCATGTAAATCAACGTGACTTGCCGAACGAGGAGACCAAAGGCGACGTAGTCACCGAATACTGGCAGCGCTAAGAGGTAGATAACAATCGCGGGGGCTAGTCGAGAAAGTCGATGCACCACTCGATGACGGAGTAGCGCATCATCCCATTCGGCACTGGTTTTTTGTAGAAAGTCTGTGACGAGTCGCACGACGACGCGCTTAGTGACACGGTCCGCAATATAGGCGACACAAAGGACAAGCAGCGCTTCAATCGCTGTGGCCGCAAGGGCCGCACTTTGGAGCGCAAAGCCTTGATCCGCGAAAAAAATTCGTAACGGAGTCAGCGTAACCTACTTTTTCTTTTTCTTGCCGGCCGTACCGGAACCACCTGCGAGAACGAGGCCGAGTCCCATGACCGCAAATATCAACCCAACGAGTGGGACAATTACGAGCATCATTTCCATAACGCCAATAAGGATACCGGATCCCGGACTCCTCCTATACTAGTGACGTGATGGGAGGGGGATGAGATGGAGAGATGGATGCTGTGGGCAGGTGTACTGTGTGTTGTTGTGAGTGGTTGTGCAGGTGAATCGGAACCCGATCCGGCGGCGGAAATGCCGGTGTCAGCGGCGCCGACGCCAGCGTCGGAAGCATTGCCCGCTGTGATTGTTGCAAACAGAACCGGCTTCATTCCTGAAGGTGTGGAATATGACATGGCCAATGGTCGGCTGTTGACGGGGTCGCTGTCGGAGGGCTCGGTGTTCGAAATCGGACCTGACGGGCAAGTCACCGAGTTTGTAAACGACCCGGAACTCGTCTCCTCTGTCGGCATTGAAGCCGATGAAGCGTATGGCAGGCTGTTTGTTGCCAATGCTGACCGGTCAGTCTTTCAAGGGGAGGGACAAGGCCAAGCGAAACTTGGGGTCTATGACTTATCGACTGGTTCCCGACTCGCTATGGTGGACTTGGCCAGCACAGTCACTGATCCACCAGAAGATGCGGCCTATTTTGCGAATGATGTTGCTGTCGCGGACAATGGAACTGCCTATGTGACCGATACACGACTGAGCGCGATTTATGAGGTGTCCACGGAGTACGAAGCCTCGTTGCTCCATCGTTTTGACGATGGCGGCTCGGGTCCAAACGGAATTGTTTACCATCCAGCCGGTTTTTTATTGGTGGCGAGGGGTGCGACGCTGTGGAAAGTTCCGGTGGACGATCCTGCGACGTTGACTGAGGTGTTGGTGGCAGAAGAAATCACTGGACAGGATGGCATGGTCTGGAGTGCTATGCGTTTGGTGATCGTGAGTAATGACGCGAATCGCATTGTCGCGTTACGCAGTGAGGATGAGTGGGGGACAGCAGAGGTCGTCGGCGTGGGCGCCTATGAGCCACAGGCAACAACGGCCGCGGTGGTTGGGGACGCTATTTATGTGGTGCACCCACATTTCGCAGATGACGATCCGCCAAGTGTGAGTCGAGTTGAGCTGCAATAGAGCCTGTGAGGAGGACGAGATGAAACGAACAATAATTCTTGGAACATTGATCGTTGTTGGTGGTTTATCGATCGGACTCGGGTCTCAACAACTAAACCCGGCGGCCGTGGAGGCCACGCAGATTGAGGTCGTCAAAGGAAATCTGTACGTCATTGGTGGGGGCGGTCCCGGCAGTGATGAGTTTAGCGGGGGGAATAGTGGCGTCTTCGTTGGGTCTGACGGGGTGACGCTTGTTGATACGAAATTGGGTGGCTGGGGACAATTGTTGCTGGACCGTATTGCCACCGTGACCGACAAGCCGGTCATTCGGATTATTAACACCCACACCCATGGCGATCACGTCGGGAGTAACAGTTTCTTCCCAGCGTCAGTCGAAATCATCGTGCATGAAAACACACAGGCCAACATGCAAGGAATGGAAATCTTTGAGGGTGACAATGCTCATGGACTTCCCGATCAGGCGTATACGGACACCCTGACGATTGGAAGCGGAAGCGATCAAATTGATCTGTATTATTTTGGTGCAGGCCACACAAATGGAGATACATTTGTGGTGTACCCAGCGCTTCGGGTTCTCCAAACGGGAGACATGTTTCCCTGGCGTGATGCCCCGTTTCTCGATCGGAATAATGGTGGGAGTGGACTCGCGTTACCTGATACGCTCGAACGTCTGATCAATACGGTGACCGACATTGATACGGTCGTCCCTGGTCACATTCCTGTGACGACGCCTGGTGATCTTCGGCAATTCCAGCGGTTTACGTACGACTTGCGTGAAGCGGTGCGAAACGCACGGGATACGGGGAAAACGGCTGATCAGGCGGCGACTTCCATCGACTTGACAGACCAGTATCACGGATACAACACGAATCGAATGGCTGCGGCGATCCGTGTGATTTACGATGAGCTCGGGCAGTAGCGTTGAAATGATTCGACAGTGGTCGAGGTATTACTCGCGTAAGACAGGGGTGTCGCATGCCAGAGGGTCACAGGTGAAACGAACTCGATGCGGAGAGGTGTGGTTGGGTGTCCCACTGTGCCTTGCCTTGGTGGCCGGTGGTCTTGAGACTCAGCCGGCGATGGCTCAAGAGGACCACGTTGTTCAGATGGACACATTGAATGTCAGAGATGTGCTCTATCACTTGGGTGGTGGTGGCGGTAATGGCCTGGCGTTGATTGACGAGGTGAGTGATACACCAGGTGTGGTCCTGATTGACACGAAGCCGTCAGGGTGGGGTTCCGCGACGCTTGACGTGTTGGGCCAGGTGACGGACCTGCCTGTTCGGACGATTATTAATACGCATGACCATGTGGAACATGCCGGGAGTAACGATGAATTCGGTCCGGATGTCGAGGTCATTGCACACGCCAGCGTGTCTGCGCGGATGGTAACCGGGGGGCTGTATGAAGTTGGCGCTTTGGGTCTTCCGACGAGGACCGTGTCTGACCGTCACGGATTATTGGAGGGTATCGATCGTATCGAACTCTATTATTTCGGTGTCGGGCATACGGATGGCGACCTGACGGTGGTGTTCCCAGGGAAAGAGGTGGCTTATCTGAGTGACTTGTTTCCGATGAAAGGGGTACCAGCGATCGATCGAGAGCACGGGGGTAGCGGGTTAGCGTTTCCAGAGACCCTTGATCGCATTGTTTCAGAGATTGCTGGTGTCAGTCGCGTCATCACCGGACATGGGCCGTTTCCGACGACCTACGCCGGTCGTGGTCGAAGGGAAACGGGCGCACGGCGCGCTTGGAGCGGGTTCTATACGTGGGATGATCTCACGGAGTACGCGGGATTCGTGCGCATCTTTGTTGAATCAATTGTGCGGAGCTACGAGTCTGGTCAGGCGATCGATGCGGCTCTTGCTGATCTGCGGCTACCCGCAACGTATAGCGACTACGATATGGCAAATGCGGTGGTGACTGCGGAAGCAATTTATGCCGAACTGGATGAGAGATAGGTGACCGGGGGTCAGATGAGAACTAGACGCTGTTGGGTTGTTTTTGTCCTTATCGTGTTCTTGTCAGCGACCAGAGGCTTTGCGGAGGATTGGCCTGAATTTCGCGGTGCTGGTCGGTTGGGTGTGTGGCATGAGACCGGTGTTTTGGAACGATTTCCGGATACTGGATTAAAGGCACGATGGAGGGTGCCGATTCGTGCTGGATATTCAGGGCCGGCCGTCGCGGGCGGTCGAGTCTTCGTCACCGACTTTGAGATGACGAATGGCATGCGTGGAACTGAACGTGCACTCGCGCTCGATGAACAATCAGGAGAAGAATTGTGGGTGCAAGAGTGGCCGGCTGACTATGCGGGTATTCAGTGGGAGGTCGGTCCGAGCGCCACACCGACGGTGGATGGTGACCGGGTCTACGTGCTTGGTCGGACGGGTGTGCTCTCGGCGTTGAAGGTCGATACGGGGGAACTGCTGTGGCGTAAGAGCTATGCCGAGGACTACAGCGTCGATCGGATGCGGTGGGGATTCGATTGGGGATTCGCGAGTGCTCCGCTCGTTGATGGCGACCGCCTGATCTGCTTTGTCGGCGGCCCCGAGGCGCGCGTGGTTGCTTTCGATAAGATGACGGGCCGGGAAGTTTGGCGGGCTTTGAAGAGTGAGGCCGATCTAGGCGTCGCGCAACCGATGATTATTGACGCGGGCGGCGCCCGCCAGTTGATTGCGTGGGACCCTGAAGAGGTGGTGTCTCTCGATCCGGTGGATGGATCAGTCTATTGGCGGCAGCCGTACATCGTCGGGGGGGCCATGACGGTTGCGATGCCAGTTCAAGTTGGTCAGCAGCTCTTCTTTTCGACGTTTTACGATGGGCCGATGATGTTGACATTGAATCAAGATCGTCCCGGCGCAACCGTGGCCTGGAAAGGGAGTAGCAATAGCGAGATTCGGACCGAGGGATTACATGCAGTCCTTGCGACACCGATTATCGATGGTGATTACATTTACGGCATTTGTAGTTACGGTCAACTGCGGGCGCTGAATGCGCGCACTGGTGAGCGCCTGTGGGAAACGCAAGATGCTACGGTCGAACGCCGACGCTGGGTGTCAGGCTTTTTGGTGCAACATGGCGATCGGGTGTTTATGAATAATGATCGCGGGGAACTCATCATCGCTCGTTTGAAACCAACCGAGTACGAAGAAATTAGCCGCACCCACTTAATTGATCCAACATCAGCGCCGGGTAATCGACGTGAGCTACGAAACGTGAATTGGGTTCATCCTGCTTACGCGAATAAACATATCGTCACGAGAAATGACGAAGAAATCGTGAGTTTTTCGATGGACCCAGCTGATTATGAATGATGGGCATGATCTCTGCGTTGTGTTTGCGTGACGCATTTACTCAAACTGCAAGAATCGTGCGACTGGGTTATCAAGGCCTGCTGCTAGGCGGTGGTCTTGCCGTTCTGAGTAGTTGTGCGAGCGAGGTTCCCAATTCGTACGCCGCCGGTGTCTCGATTGAATTGTCTCAGGATCGAGCTGAGACGATTTCAAACGTACATTACGACCTGATCTTTTCGATTCCCTCTGACGTCTCAGAGCCCGTTCGCGGAACAGCGATTGTTAGCTTTATTTTGACGCGTGCCGGGAACGTCGTTCTCGATTTTGCGCAAAGTCCCAACCACGTCCTGTCGGTTCGAGCTAATGGTGGAGATGCCGAGTATGTCGTGAAGGATGAACACATCACGATTGGTAATGTGCCGGCCGGGCATGCCAGCGTCGAGATTGAGTTTGTGAGTGGGGACCGGTCCCTTAATCGCCAAGCCGAGTTTATGTATACGCTGTTTGTCCCCGATCGAGCCCGCTTTACATTTCCAGTCTTCGATCAACCGAATCTTAAGGCGCGTTATGAGCTGGCGCTAGAGATTCCCGCCGATTGGCGTGCGGTGGCCAATGGTGGACGGCTGAGTCGTGAGGTGGATGGTGAACGGGCCACGGTTCTGTTTCGGGAAACTGACTTCATAAGTAGCTATCTGTTTTCGTTTGCAGCTGGTCGTTTTGAAGTCGTCGAGCAGGAATGGAACGGACGCACGATGGCCATGTACCATCGGGAAACCGATGAAGAGCGAGTTCAACGGAACTCACAGGACATTTTTAGATTACACCACGACGCAATCGCGTGGATGGAAGACTACACCGGTATTCCCTATCCATTTGAGAAGTTTGAGTTCGTCGCCATGCCGTCATTCCAGTACGGTGGGATGGAACACCCGGGTGCCATTTTGTATCGATCTGAGGCGCTGTTTCTTGATCCGACGGCCACGCAGAATATGCATTTAGGTCGAGCTAGCCTGATTGCCCATGAAACGGCACATCAATGGTTTGGCGATCTGGTGACGATGGAGTGGTTTACCGATGTGTGGATGAAGGAAACGTTTGCAAACTTTTTTGCTGCGAAGATTGTGAATCCAGCGTTTCCCGAGATCGATCACGACCTTCGGTTCCTTCTGGCCCATTACCCGGCTGCGTACGGTGTTGACCGAACAGCCGGATCAAATCCGATTCGACAGCCCCTGGCTAATCTCAATGAAGCCGGCACGTTGTATGGGGCCATCATTTATGAGAAGGCTCCGATCGTTATACGTCAGCTCGAGCGATTGATCGGTGCGGAGGCATTGCGTGACGGCCTACGAGAGTATCTTAGTTCCTATGCCTACGGGAATGCCGATTGGACTGACCTCATCACGATACTCAATCGGCAATCGGAGGATGACCTAGTCGAGTGGAGTCGGGTCTGGGTCGACGAAAGTGGACGACCGCGGATACGTTCAACTCTGGTGACGGAAGAGGGACTGATTACGCAGTTGGTTCTTGAGCAAGAAGATCCCGCTGGCAACGGACGGTACTGGAATCAACGGTTTGATGTGCATCTCGGCTATCGGAATGGCGAAACTCATTCGCTGCCGGCTCATCTACGTGGTGCCCGAGTGGATGTAACTGGAGCCCGCGGACGACCGGAGCCGGATTTTATTCTGGTGAACGGTGCTGGGGTAGCGTACGGGTCGGTGCGTCTTGACGAACGATCCAAAATGTTTTTATTGGATTCCTTGGGAAATATTGAGCAGCCATTACTCCGTGCGGTTAGTTGGCTTACCTTGTGGGATGCTGTCTTGGAAGGAGAGCTGCAGCCGACACGATTTCTGGCACTTGTACAGCGCGTGCTCCCGGTTGAATCGGTGGAGCAAAATGTTGCACTCGTGCTGGGGTATCTCGAGACCGCGTACTGGAAGTATGTGTCCGCATCGGACCGTGCAGGGTTGGCTGCCGGATTGGAGGATATGTTGTGGCAACAAGTCGAGGCGTCGGTCAGCGTGAGTGAACGCGCGGCATATTTTCGTGCCTACCGTGGGATTGCCATTACTGAAGGCGCACTTGAGCGACTGTACGCAGTGTGGTTGGGTGATGTTACCGTGCGGGGTCTGACGCTGACCGAGCGAGATCTGACCACGTTGTCCCTGGAATTAGCGGTGCGAGGTGTGGACGAGTCCGAAGACATCATTCGTACTCAGCGCGAGCGTATCGAGAATGCGGATCGGCAGGCAGAATTTGAATTCATTATGAATGCCGTATCTGCAGATGGGGCAGCACGGGACGATTTTTTCTCGCGGCTGGCCGATGAATCCAATCGAGAGCGCGAAACCTGGGTGTTGCGCGGATTGCAGTACCTTCATCATCCGATACGTGCACAGAATGCTGAGCGGTATTTGCCGGTCAGCCTGGAGTTACTTGAGGACATTCAGCGAACCGGTGATATATTTTTCCCGGAACGTTGGCTCAGAACGACATTGAGTGGGCATCAGAGTGAGACGGCGGCCACCATTGTTCGGGAGTATCTGGCCACCCACTCTGAACTGCCGGCGCGTCTTCGGCTGAAAGTACTTCAGGCCGCTGACAGTCTCTTTCGAGCGCAGCGTGTCGTAAACTGACAGGACGCAAAGAGTGCATGGTGGGATCAACAGGTAAAAGCAATCGACGAATCGGCACGAGGATATGTGTGTTGTTCGTATGCCTCTGTGCGGTCATTGCTGGCCGCGCAGAACGAGTCGAGGCGCACCCGGCGCCATTTAGTTTCGTGGATATCACCGTGCGCCAACAACAGGTTGACGTGGCGGTCATTGTGCATATTTGGGATGTAGCCCATGAGTACGCGTTGGAAGATCCGAGCGTGCTGCTGGATGCCGGCTCAATGCGGCGCGTGGTTACAGGATTGGGTGCGGTGATCAATGGGCGTCTCTCCGTGCTGGTGGATGGACAACCCCTGGCGCTGTCGAACTGGACGGCCCCGGAATTGTTAGTCGAGCGGCAGTCGATTCGGATTCGTTCGACAGCAATGATGGCAAACGCGCCGGGTCGACTTAATTTATCCGCATCACTGTTTCCGTACGATCCGAACCACCAGACTTTCTTGAATTTTTATGAAACGGAACTCACCGCGCAAGCAATTCTTGGTGGAGACGACACGCAGTATGAATATTTTGTGGGGAGTAGGCAGGGGCGATTTGCCGTAATCCAGAAATTCGTTCCGTCCGGGATGCATCACATTCTGATCGGTCCTGATCACTTGCTCTTCCTCTTCGGCCTCCTGTTGCTTGGTGGGACGGTCAGGCAATTGTTATTTGTCGTGACGGCGTTTACCGTCGCCCACAGTATTACGCTATCGTTAGCGGTGTTAAATGTTCTGAATCCGTCGCCCCAGATTGTGGAGCCTATTATTGCGTTGAGCATTGTGTACGTTGGGGTCGATAATCTGATGGCTCGCGGTGGCAAGGACGTCCGCGTGTGGATCGCCTTACTGTTCGGATTGATTCATGGGTTTGGATTTGCGGGGGTTTTGCGGGAGATGGGTCTACCGACCGGAGCGCTTGGTTGGTCACTGTTTTCGTTTAATCTTGGTGTGGAATTTGGTCAGTTACTCGTCGTGGTTGTGGTGGCGGGTATTCTGGCGGCGATCCGCAGTCGAAGTGTGGTGATGGGCGACCGGATCGCAGTCGCGGGATCGGTTGTGGTCATAATTGCAGGTACGTTCTGGTTCGTGGAACGCGTATTTTTCTCCGGAGGAATGGCATGAAGAGAGTTTGTGTACTTGGCTTCGTACTGCTGGTGGGATTGGGTTCACTCGTAGCGGTGTCTGCCGAGCAAGGTGAGCGGGTTGTTGAGGTCGAGCAGGTAAGGGACAACTTGTTTGTATTGCGTGGCGCAGGCGGGAATGCAGCAGCGTTTGTGAGAAGTAGCGGTGTCGTGTTGGTTGACACCAAACCAGCTGGTTGGGGACAACCGCTGATCGATGCAATCGGAGGACTGACGTCGAATCCGATTACGACCATCATTAATACACATGCGCATTTTGACCATGTGAGCGGGAATGTCGAATTCCCAAGCTCGGTTGAGATTATTGCCCATGAAAATACAAAAACCTTGATCGACGAATGGAATCCTGTCACGGGATTGGAAGGTCTCGACTATCCGGCCGTGTTTGATGTCAGTGGCGGGCAGGGGACGCCGACGCGAACCTTCGACGATCGTCTGACGATTGGCAGTGGGGACGACCAGGTTGACCTTTACTACTTTGGACGGGGACATACGGGCGGAGATAGCTGGGTTGTTTTTCCTGCCCTTCGGGTGATGCATGCTGGGGATATGTTCCCTGGCAAACAAGTGCCAATCATTGACCAGAGCAATGGTGGAAGCGGTCTGGATTACGCCCGAACACTACGGATGGCGCACGCGACGGTGACTGATATCGACGACGTGATCACAGGGCACAGCACGGTTATGACGCGAGCTGACATTGCAGAGATGGCTGATTTTGTTGATGGATTTGTCGCGGACGTCAGGGCGCGGAAACTGGGCGGTCAGACAGCTGCGCAAATCGCGGAGAACTGGAAGTCTCAACCAAGGTTCAGAACTGCGTATGCGGTTCCTGGGGCAGATCGGCTGCAAGCATATGTGCAGGTCATCTTCGATGAACTCGATGCGCAATAGAACCTTGTGGTTCCTGAAAGGATCGCATTCAGCTAAGACCTCATAGCAGCGTGCGTCTTCGGTGTGTGATCGTCGCGTTCGTTTTGTGTTCAGCCTGCGAGGGTGTTTCAGATACGCCGGAGTCTCTACTTGAAACATCTTTCGCACAGCAGGTTGCTGGCGTAAACGCTGTCGAGCAATTTGAACGGGTTGCGAAGGAATTGACGTTTGCGCATCCGAATGCGGATGGAGAGATTATTCACTGGCAGGTAGTTATTGACTCGGTGACTGTGCATCCGGGTGGTGCTGATGTTGAGCCGGAGCGAGGTGACGTCGGGTCCTCATGGTACGCCGATGGGGTATTAATCGAGCCAATAGGGTCAATGTCCAGACTGCCAGCAGCATTTTTGCAGTCAGGCGTGGCACAGCAGTGTTATGCGCTCTGGGACTCAGAAGTCGGAGCATGGGGGTGGTGAAGATGAGTATGCGAAGGATTTGTGTCGTTCTGGGGGCGAGTGCGGTATTCGGTTGTGGCGGCTCAGGGCCAGCACAAGACGTTCCGGCTGATGTTGCAACGGAACCTGCGGCGGCTGCGACACGACCAGTCGATACGGCGGCAATGATCGCCTTTACGGAGGGCCCGACCGTTGACGCCGATGGCAATGTCTACTTTACGAACCTTCGTACCGACCGCCGCGACACAAGTCGAATCCTCCGGATGAGTCCAGATGGCGTGGTCGATGTGTATCGGGAGCCGAGTTATCGGGCAAATGGCCTGATTTTCGATGCGGAGTGGCGACTACTCGCGTGTGAGGGTGGAAATGGGGACGATGTCCTTCCGCGAGTGACGCGTACCAATATTGAAACCGGTGCGATTGAGGTCGTGGCAGACCATTTTGACGGGAAGCAATTTCACCAGCCAAATGATGTAACGATTGATGGACAGGGGCGTATCTATTTTACGGATCGACCTGGACCAGAGGTCACGTCTGATCAAATCGGTGTGCACGGGGTATACCGGGTTGACCCGGATGGGAGCATCGCGCAAATTTTGACAGAGCCTGACATTGAACGTCCCAATGGGATTGTGATTTCACCTGACGACAGGACGTTGTACCTGATTGAGACGGCGCAGCAATCCGGTGGTGCAAGAATGATTCGTGCTTACGATTTGGCCCAGGACGGGTCAGTTAGCAATATGCGTATTTTTCACGACTTCTATCCCGGGCGGAGTGGGGATGGAATGACCATTGATAGCGAAGGGAATCTATACGTTGCCGCTGGATTGAATCGACTGCGGGGTACAAGCGAGACGCTTGATACCGTTGCGGGTGTGCATGTGTTTTCACCAGGAGGCGAACTTCTAGAACATATCCCGATTCCCGAAGACACTATTACCAATGCAGCGTTTGGTGGCGATGACTTACGAACACTTTATGTGACCGCGGGGAAAACACTGTTCCGGATACGGACTGATATCACTGGCACGAGACGATAAGTCGCACGTAAACTCGCGCGGTGGGTCGACTCCAGTTTGCCCAAAGAAAACCAAGTCAACCAGCACCCTTCAAGTGGTAGCTTTGGTCCTTCCTAATTTTCGGCATTTAGTTCGTTGAAGGCCGTTAAGAATTCCGTCCAGGGTACCGGTTGGCCGTGGACGGGCGCCAAGGTTTGTACGTCTAAGTCCATCCGTTCAACTTGAGTGTGTAGGCTACGCATGGCTGGTAATTGCGAGGCACGTGGAGCCTCGTGGGTGTCAAACAGGTCGGCCTGGAAAGCGATTCCTTCATTCGGTAGGTAGGCCATCAGCATGCCCGTTACGTGTTGTAGCGGCTGCACGTAATAGACGTGAAGCAGACGGGAGTTATCGGTGATGACATAGCGCTCTTGGATGGCTTCGTAGTTATAGCCTTCCGCGAGTTCCGTCGGCGGCCATTTAGAGACGATATCGGGCTCAACGGTTCGTGGTTCGTAACTAAGAACATCACTGTTGAGAAATTCGAGATTTGAAATATGCGTCACGATGGTCGAACCGATGTGCAGGTAGGTTCGAAGTCCTCCAATGTGATCAAAGTGTGGATGTGTCGTAATCAGCCATCGGATTGGTTTATTTGGCGCGAGCTTGACTACCTCTTCGATGACGGCGAGGCTGCGGGCTTCATCTCCGGGAGCCTCAAAGACGGCGACAAAATCATTAAACTCGATCATGTAGCTATTGGCCGAAGTCCCACCGAGTAAATAGACGCCGTCGGCAATTTCCTCGACCGTGACCGATGTATTCCAGTCCGCCTGTGCAACAGTTGCGGGAACAGAGACCGACTCGCCACAGTTGTTGGGCTCAACGTCGGCAAATGTCCCACCGTACGCATTATGGCCGGTGCTTTGACGATAGAACTGCCAATTGTCATCCCAGCCTTGGTGTGAGTGCCAGTTGATTGGCCATTTCACATTGTCAAATGTGCGTTGGTCCGTCGATTCGTGTTCGATATTGAAATCGCCAAGCGCCGGAATGTTCACCGTGGTTTTTATCCGTTGAATTTGATTTTGTGGATTAATCGTGGCGTCGACGCGGTACTTGCCCATCATTGTAATTGCGACCACATGCATCTTTTCGGGACTCACGACGTTGCCATCACGTCCCTTCTCGATTTGCTCCCACCGCCAGAATGCGACCGGGTTCGCGCCAGGCATACGGGCGGCTTTAAGAAATCCATGTGGATTCAGCCATAGATCCAGTTGGTAGATTTCGGCTATGTCTGGTGACACCGCGACTGGCTGATTATTGCCGTCGATAGACCACGCAGTTGTTCCATTGACAATATGCGTTTGTTGTGGGAATTGTTGCGTTGGGGTACCCCCATTCCAGCCGATGCCATATTTATATGAGGCGGGCGTTAATCCCGGCTGCCGGGTAAATATCTCCACGCTGGTACCAACTTCCCAGTTAATCGTGCGTGTGTAATTCGACATCGAATCGATCCTAGGCCAATCGATATTGACGGCATTTTCGTATGTCTGACCAACTGCACCACTGTAGCCGGAGCCGGAGTAGGTGATGCATCGAAGGTTCGCCTCGCCAATTTCTTCCGAGACGGCGGCGAGCAGCGGCGCCGGGTCGACATACCCCGGGGGATACGATTGCGCAGTGAATTCTGCAGTCATACTCGCGGCGACTAAGGCTGTGACGAATAGATGACGACTGGACATAGAACCTCCTTGGCTGCGTGACACTTTATCAGGTGCTATCCTCTGGCACCGCGATAGAGTTGGATTCAATTGTTCAAGGGAGTAGTAAATGAGAACTGTGCAAAAACTTACGCTTGATGACGCCCGTTGCATCATGGAGGGTGCGGAGTCAAAAGCGCGAGAACTTGGCGTTGATATGGATATTGCTATCACCGACGATAACGGGAGCCTGTTGATGTTTCACCGGATGGATAATGGCCGCATTACGAGCATTGACATTGCCATTAGTAAAGCGTTTACGGCGGCGGCGGCGCGTCGGTCAACGCGGGCGTATGGCGAAGTCAGTGGTCCTGGAGGCCCCGCCTTCGGAATTCATGTGAGCAATCAAGGCCGATTTATGATTGTGGCCGGTGGGGTACCGTTGTTTGTTAGTGAAGAGATTGTTGGGGGCGTTGGCTGTAGCTCGGGTACACCCGATCAGGATGAGGTCGTCGCGCAGGCGGGAATTGATACATTTCTGAAGACACTGGATTGAACTACGGTTGGTGTAAAGCAGGTGGTAGGCAGTCGATACGTTCGGTGCGTTGCTGTGTGTGCGCTGGTGGTGGTTGGCGTTGGTTGTGAGTGGTCTAGCGAGACCGCGGGGCCGACTCCAGACGCGACAGTGAACCCGACAGGGCCAGCGCTTGTGAATGAGCGGTGGCAGATCATGAAGATGGCGATGGCTCACGACATTTTTACGATTGAGGTCGAAATTGTTGACCCATCGAGCGCGTCGGAGGTCGCTCGCGAGCTTGTCGGACCGCTTCAATCGCAATACGCCGAAATTCTTGTTTATGTGTATGCCGACGGTGAAGGTTCAGGAGGTCACGTTCCCTTAAAACGTATCGAGTGGACGATGGTTGGTGGTTTCAGCGAACTCGAGTATTGATTCGGGAATGATTAGATTATCCAAAGAGGAGATTGACGATAAAAGTGGCGGCTAGGATTCCTGTTACGTCGGCGGCCAGGCAGGCGGGTACGGTATGTCGTGTGTTCCGGATACCAATCGCGCCGTAGTACACAGCCAGGGTGTAGAAGGTTGTTTCGGTACTCCCGGTGAACGTTCCACTCATATAGCCAATCAATGAGTCAGGTCCGTGGGCTTGCATGGTTTCAGCGGCGATCGCAAAGGACCCGGACCCCGAAAATGGTCGTAGTACGGCAAGTGGCAAGACTTCAGCCGGCATTCCCACAAACGCGGTCAGCGGTGCAAGAAATCCAACGAGTACGTCTAAGGCCCCCGAGGAGCGGAACATCCCGATCAGCACAAGGATGGCTACCAGAAATGGAATAATTCTGAGGGCAACCTGAAATCCTTCTTTCGCACCTTCGACAAGTGATTCGTAGATGGCGACCTGCCGTACCCAGCCATACGTAACCAGTGCCGCAATGATGATGGGAATACTCCAAAATGACATGATTGACCGGACAAGCTCGAAAGCTGGTTCGGAATTTGTTCGAGCTGCGACGGACCGGATTGCAAGCGCGAACAAAGCGAACCAGAATAATCGGCTTAGCCACAATCGCAGCCTGGCAGGTTTTATATCGGCCGAATTTGCCTCATCTGCATTGTCTGGCTTGTCAGTGTCTGAGTCGTTCTCCACGTCCTTTGAATCGATGCAGGCCGGTTCCGTAGTCCGGTAGTTCGGTAACTGAGCGAGTAATGATGCGGCGAGAATGGCCACAATGGTTGCCGAAGCGCTGGCAAACCATGTAGTTAGAAAAATCCCGGCGGGGTCCTGCGATCCCATTGAGACACGCAGAGCCACCATGCCGGTTGGGAGGATGGCGAGCGCAGAGGTATTGATGGCGAGAAACATCACCATCGCATTGGTCGCTGTTCCGGACTGACCATTGTGTTTGTCGAGTTCTTGCATCGCCTTTATTCCGAACGGTGTGGCGGCGTTCGCGAGTCCAAACATGTTTGCTGACAGGTTCAACACGATGGCACCAATCGCTGGACTGTTTGGTGGCAGGGTCGGGAATAACAGGCGAATCGGTCTGTCGAGAGCTCGGGCGACTTTTGTCATGAGGCCAGCGTCCTGAGCGATCCGGATAAGCCCGAGGAAAAACGCCATTGTGCCGACGAGTCCGATGGCGAGTTCCACCGCATTGCTCGCCGATGTCATTACGCCTGTCGTTAGTTCTTCCATCCGACCGGACGAAGCTGCCAGTAGGATAGAAATCAGCGAGACCGTGACGAATAGGCCGTTCAGCATGAGATGTGAGTCTTGGTGCCGGGTGGTTAGGGCTCGAATGACGTTCCGGTCGTTGCGGTGTTATCCATCGCGTCGGTTGCCCGTATCACCATACGCGAAAAGTCGTCAGCATCGACAGTAACCGAAAAGAATTCCTCCGTGCTGTCGGATATGCCGTCACGTGGATAGATGAGTTGCCACTGTTCCGTGTCTGTACTGTATTCGACGCGTTCAACGGGTGAATGCGTATCGCTGACAGTAAACTCAAGCGTGATTGTTTCGTTTTCTCGGGTTGCTGGTGGCACCGTGACCTGTGGCGGTGAATTATCGATTACAAGTGGCCCTGTGTTTCTGTCGCCGGTTAGGAAATCGCTTGGGGTATTTGCAAGAAGGTCCGAGGCAACGATTCGTACAGAATAAACACCATCCGGTACGGAGGTAGTATCCCAGGTGTATATCGTTGCGTTGGTCTCTTGCTTAAGTGGTGTCCATGGTGCGGTGCTCGCCGCGTCGTCGGAACGGTAGAGGACCTCGAACTGAATTTGGTCACCATTCAGGTCGCGCGCCTTCCAGACGAATGTCCGTAGGCCCTTTCGGTAGACCTGTCGGCCTAGGGTCGTTGCAGGCGTCTCAGGACTGTTCGGTCCCCGGGTTGTGGATGGTAACCCTCGCTCTACGTCGAGTCCTGCGATGGGAGGGTCTCCACCGGCCAAGACCTGCTGAAAGACTTGCCCCGGTGCATGCGTGGTGATTTCTGTGACTTCTGGCGCCAGGTTTCTCGGTAGATATGCAGTCGTTACCGAGTGCAACGAAGGGGTGTCAGAACGCCCGGTTAAGATCGCTTTCCACTGCAGGTAACGGGCCTTGGGATTGTCTATCCTGGCACCACGGGGTGTGTCGGTGGCGGCTGACCAACTACTCCATGTTTCGCTAGGTTCTTGTGTGTTTCCGGTCCGAGTAAAGAGTTCAATGGCGCTGTCACCTGGAGTGTTCGATTCCCAGGTGAGCGTACCCCATGTGGCGAGCGTGCCAGTGTCATGAACTTCAGAGAGATAAGTGCCTTCTCGAACTCGATCTGAATCCAAGCGAACCACCAGACCAGGATTTGCTGTCGCGAGATAAAGACTCCCATTGACATCTGGTATGAGTGTGGTGATTTGCTGAGCGCGAGTGCTGGTCAGCAGAGTGGCGGACGAATTATCAGCGGTAACGCGGAATATTTTTCCGTCTGGACCTGTGGCGATGACCGCTCCCCGGTCGGTCTCGTTGTCGTCAAGGACGGCGTAAGGTGTGTCGATATTGGAGTCCCACATGAGATTCCAGATGCCGTCCGGCTGTATCTCATAGACAGCGCCTTTGGTTCCATTGCCGGTCGCTGCCGTTGATGTTGTTGTCGATAGGGTCGATGCTGCAGGCGTCGAGCCTGTGGTTGCAGCAGCGCTAGTCGGTACCGTTGTGCTGCTCGTCGAATTATTAGCGGCTACGACAAGCACGGTGTCATTGGAAGCGATATGCAGGTCGGCGATCTCTTCGTAGCCACTGTCGAGCAGCACGAACCCGGACCCGTCTGGTTCAATGCGGATTACATGCCCTGGAGTCGTAGTGCCGGCGAGAATTCGTCCACCTTCGGTCGTTACTAATGAGCGTACGTGAACTGCACTGGTTTCGTAAAAGAGTTCGGCGGTACCCCCTGGCGTGATCCCGTAGACGCGCCCTGGATTACCGGTTCCAACATAGAGGGTTCCCGAGGCATCGGTTGCAAGAGACCAGATATACGGTTCATCAGGATCAAAGACGACACGGACATTTCGTTCGCGATCGATGCCAAAGACTTTTCCATCTGGTCCGGTTGCCGCGAAGATACCACCTTGGCGGTCGCTTGCGAGCGCATAGACCGAGAGCGTATCGAGATCAAAGCTGGTAACTTCGCCGTCATCCTGCGCAATTCGGGTGACCGCGCCTTTCGGCCCGGATCCAACCCAGACCGCGTCCCCGTCGGTTGCGAGCGACCAAATAAATGGTTCGGTACTGGCGTAGATTGATTCAATATTTGGTCCGAGCAGGATTTGGCCGGTGGTATCAATGGAGATGTTTTGTGTTTCTCCGCGTGAAAAGTCGTCTTGGGTCGAGACGAGCCAGAAAACGGGGCTCGCTCCGTGAGGCACAGCTGGTACAAGTGCCAAGTAGACAGCAATGTGAGCGAAGAAAATCAATCGAATACGTGTCATTCGGAATCAATAATGATGGTCAATCTTCTGGAGCCAGATATGACTCGATCAGTGGGCAGTTCCCATTCGTTAACTTGCGAGTGAGTGAGTTTGGTAAGAGTTCCGTTTCCGGCATCGGCTTCGAGCACGGCTAGGATTGATGGAGGGAGCGACTCCAATGTATTGCCCTGAATTACAGCACCGGGTTGCGGGCTTAGTAGTTGAACGTAGAGGCGGTTATTTTTCCGTCGTGAATTTAATCGATCGATCAATTGGGTGACTGTCCGGACCTCCGTGACGTGTCGTCCTGATCGGATGTCTTCCTGTTCGAGTGTGGCTGCGTCCGCGACCAATAGATCCACCGTGCCAGTGACATGGCGGGGAATGTCAAGCTCGAGCGAATACGTCTGGTCGGTGCCGTCGTCGGTGCGAGACAAGATATGTAGCGAAATTGTTTGTCCTGATCGAATTTGGTCTGTGTCAATCCAGGCCCTTTGCAGAGTCGCGATACGTGGCGTTTCGTAAGCGGTGACCGCGACGTCAATCCTCTCGACACTCACAGAATCGAATGCATTCGATAGAAGCGCACTGAGTGGCGTCGCCGTCGATAGTGCAGCACTGATTGCCGCGGTCGAACCCGTAAACATATTCTGAAAAGAGACGGGAGGCTGGTTGCGTATCTGCGCGACGGTGGTGATGTCGTAGGTAGCGGCACCAACTCCTTGTGTCCAGGAGAAAAGTGTATTCAGAACACCGGTATAGGTTAAAAGAGGCGAGAACAGTTCATTATCGATGATATCGAACTGGAACGATTCGCTCGCAGACTTGTCTGGTGTGTCAAGCGTGACCGTAATTGGAATCATCGCTGGTTCAGTACCGATGGAACCGTAAATGCCTGTGGAGCGGTCTTGATCAATTGTGCCGAGGATTTCTCCGATTTCTGCAATTCGTGATGAAATCGCGAGGCTTGGCAACAAGGTGGTCACCTGAGCGCTCGTCATTGGATATTGAGCAGAGCCGAGATTGTAAAAAGGATGACCGAACGCGTACACGCGGTCGTCTTCTACGAAGGTGACAGTGCCGGTGCCAGCCATGGTGAGGTCGCCGCGCATGAGCATAACTCCAACCGGATCGCCCGGTTGGAGGCTCGTTGATCCGTTTGATTGCGTGATTCCATTGCTGCTCATTCCACCCATGGTGGTGGTGAAACCAGCGTGGTTCAACATGGAGGCCCAGATGTTATGCACTTCTGGTACAAACCCGTTCAGGACGATCGGTGTGCTAATCGGCCGGAGCATGGTCGCTAGATGACCGGCTTCACCATTTGGTATTCCAGAAACGGAGATATTACGTGGGTTGTGCGCAAATGGTTCAAGGATGTTAAAAGCCTCGCGCATCCTTGCGGAGACCTCTGTTGGTGTCGAGTCATGCGGAATGTTTGGGATGCGGCGAGCCAATGTCTGTGTGCTATTCGATTCGGTTTCGATCATCTCTTCGATAGGAGTGATTCCTGCGATGGCCTCTTTGGAGAATGATCCAAGTGAGTACGAGACCGCGCCGATGAGACGGTTATCGATGTAGACAGGACTTCCACTCATCCCTTGGATGACCCCGGTGTTGGCCAGAGGGCCGCCCTCCAATCGAGCGACGATTAGATCTCGTCGCGGTCCCATGACATTCGTCAGAACACCAAGAATATGGACATCGAATTCTGAGCGCGTATTCCCTTCAAATACCGTAACGCCAACGCCCTGCATTCCGGGCCGAACTTCACTCAGTGGCATGGTTTCCGTGACGGCAGGTAGGCTTACCGGCGCGAATGCAACACACGCGAGTCCGGTGACGATGACAGATCTCAGTATGGTGCTTCGAAAATATGGCGCTGCTGAGTCCTGTAATGCTTTGGTCATAAGGAATGGCCGTAACACCGGTTATATCGGACGAAATGTATATCGGTCAAGGCGTAGCGTTGACAGTGTACGATACGTCTGTTACGTTCGACGAAGGTTATGTGTTTTTCTGCGTCCGGTTCACTCGTGCAGCAACTGATGCGAATGTGGTCGTCCGCGTATTGGTGGTATTGCCGTAGGGTTGCGGATGCTCAAGAGGCAATTAGGTAGAATCAGGATCGATATCGTCAAACGCCGAGGCCTTTTCAGCATATGTGCTGGAGGGGCTTTTTTTTTAGGGTAACGATGAAAACGACGAAGTTGTGTGCAACCGTGACCGCAGACACCATGGAGGAACTATGCCAAAAGCGGGACCAGCAGGACGGTGCAGACCTCGTTGAACTTCGCTTGGATAGCCCGAGTGATCCAGACGTACGAGCTGCATTAAGTGGGCGGCAGGTACCCGTACTTGTGACGTGCCGTCCGAAATGGGAAGGCGGTGAATTCAGTGGATCGGAAGAGGAGCGGCGAAGAATTCTTCTGGAGGCGGTCGATGAGGGTGCGGAATATGTTGATGTCGAGCATAACGCCAATTTTCTCACCGATGTCTTAGAGCGACGACAAGGCCGGGGTGTGGTGGTGTCCTATCACGCATTCTCCGCTGGCCACCATGACGTCTATGACCGTTATCGCGCAATGCGGGCTACGGGAGCTGAAGTGGTCAAGATTGCTGTTGCAGTTGATTCCCTGTACGCCGGTGCAGAACTGATGCGTACCGGCGACAAGAATGATCGACGTGTGATGATCGGAATGGGTTCTGCTGGAGTACCAACACGAATTCTGGCCGGCCGATTCGGAATGTGTTGGACGTATGCCGGCGAGGGGGTTGCGCCAGGTCAAATCAGTCTTGACGGTATGCGAGACCAGTTTCGTGTCCGGCGTGTAACTGAAAATACGACGGTGTACGGCGTACTTGGATCGCCGGTCAGGCATTCCGTTTCTCCGGTGATGCACAATGCCGGCTTTGATGCCATGGGCTTAGACGCCGTCTATCTTCCTTTGGAAGCGAGTGACATCGATGATTTTTCAGCGTTTGTTCGGGCCATCGGTTTGCGTGGCGCCAGCGTAACGGCGCCCTTTAAAGAGGATGTTGCGTCGTGTGTGGGTGAGATGGACGAGACAGCGGAAGCCGTTGGTGCAGTCAATACCGTGCTTTGCGATGGCGATCAATGGGTCGGAAGAAATACCGATGTCACAGGATTTCTGGCACCTCTCATCGGGCGCATGTCTCTTGCTGGAAAACGCGCGACCGTAATCGGCGCGGGTGGAGCGGCTCGTGGGGTGGCATGGGGCTTAGTACAACAAGGCTCTGAGGTTCGCGTGTGCGCACGCCGGTTAGCGAGAGCAGAGTCGGTGAGCCGATCGGTTGGTGCGGAGGCTGGCGAGATGCCCCCTGCGGCGGATTCGTGGGACCTTTTAGTAAACACTACGCCAGTGGGCACGTTTCCCAACTGTGATGAATCGCCTTTACCCGATGGCGTCTTTGGCAAAGGCGTTGTGTATGACCTTATATACAACCCACGGACGACACGGTTACTCGCCCAAGCGTCTGAAGCGGGTTGCGACACGATTGGAGGGCTCGAGATGCTGGTCGCTCAAGCGCGAGAACAGTTCGCGTGGTGGACAGGCGTGCAACCGGGGGAAGGTGTGTTCGAAGAAGCCGCGGAGTTAGAGTTAACGCGGCAAGACGAGGCGGAGGAATATTAACGTGGCTGATTCGATGTCCGATACCAGTTTCGAACAATTTCGAGTGCTCGCAAAGAGTGCGACGTTCGTTCCTGTATGTCGTGAAGTAATCGCCGACACACTGACTCCAGTCTCTGCTTTTTTACGAGTCGCTGGGAAGTCGGACCGGTCATTTCTTTTTGAGAGCGTGGTTGGCGGTGAGCGATTGGCACGGTACTCATTTCTCGGGAAAGATCCGCTTTTGACAATTCGATCGGTGCGCGGGGAAACCGTACGTGAAGAGTCCGGCCAGTCAACGGTGTTAAATGTATCGTTTGTTGATGCGATACGTGAGCTGATGGTGCGGTACCGATCGCCGATTGTTCCCGGGTTGCCCCGGTTTACAGGCGGTGCTGTTGGATACCTGAGTTACGACGCCGCGCGGTGGTTTGAGCCGACGCTGGAAAAGACACGTGAGGTTCATCTGAAAGCCGAGGATCAGAATGACACCGCTGTTTTTATGTTGTTTGACACTGTGCTGGCATTCGATCATGTCAAAGGGCGGATCCTTTTAATTGCTAATGTGGCGTTAGAGGATATTAATAACGACGAGTTGCAGGCAGGGTATCAGGATGCGCGATCGAAGCTGGCGGCGTTGCAGACTGAACTGGAAAATGAACTGCCAGAAGTTAAGTTGCAGGAACCGCGTGCGATTACGGTTAGCTCGAACACGACGCAGGAGGCATTTGAACGGGCGGTCCGGACTGCGAAAGGCTACATAACGGCCGGCGACATTTTCCAGGTTGTTCTCTCACAACGATTTTCAGTAGAGATCTCGGCGGATCCATTCACCGTGTACCGGGCCCTTCGGTATGTAAATCCCTCGCCCTACATGTATTTCATACGGATCGGTGAGCTGTCGATTGTTGGCGCGTCGCCTGAGATGTTGGTGCGGGCCGAAGGCCGTGTTGTGGAAACACACCCGATAGCAGGGACTCGACCACGAGGCGGAACGGACGAGGAGGATGAACGGTTAGCTGACGAACTAATCGCTGATCAAAAAGAACGAGCTGAGCACGTGATGCTCGTGGATCTTGGTCGGAATGATTTAGGCCGAGTGTGTAGTTTTGGATCAGTGGCTGTGCCGCAGTTTATGGAGATAGAGAGATATTCACATGTCATGCATCTCGTATCACGTGTTGTTGGCAGGCTCGATAACGACCACGACTGCGTCGACGCACTCGCCGCGTGCTTTCCGGCAGGAACGGTATCTGGTGCCCCCAAGATTCGGGCAATGGAAATTATTGATGAACTGGAATCGACAACTCGTGGGGTCTACGCAGGATCCGTGGGATATATAGATTGTGCAGGCAATCTTGATTGTTGCATCACTATTCGAACTGTCGTGATTAGAGATGGACGTGCGTATGTTCAGGCGGGTGCGGGAATTGTAGCCGACTCGGATCCGACTGCGGAATATGAAGAAACGCGAGCTAAAGCGTCTGCGCTCTTTACTGCACTCGAACTCGCCGAAAGAGGACTTGAAGCGACCGGCCCGGCTGGAGAGTGAAACGGAAATGGTAATTGTCATCGACAACTACGATTCGTTTACCTACAACCTGGTGCAATACCTTGGTGAGTTGGGTGCGGAACTTCGTGTCTTTCGTAATGACGCGATTACGGTTAGCGAGATTGCACGCCTGAAGCCAGGGGGAATTGTGATTTCGCCGGGGCCAGGTCGGCCGGAGCAGGCTGGTATCAGCGTGGAACTCATTCGTGCTCAATCCCGACAGACTCCGATTCTTGGTGTGTGCTTAGGCCATCAGGCGATTGGTCAGGCGTATGGCGCGCGCATCGTTTCGGCGCCGGCGTTGTTACATGGAAAGGCCTCGCAGGTACTCCATGATGGCGCCGGTATTCTTACCGGGATAGAAAGTCCGTTTGAGGCAGGGCGTTACCATTCACTTGTGATTGACGGAACGACGGTGCCGGATGAGTTGGAAGTGGTGGGTACCGCATCTTCGGATGGCACGATTATGGCCGTTCGGCACAGGGAGTTCCCTGTCTTTGGTCTGCAATTTCATCCAGAGTCGATTCTAACGGTTGATGGGAAGTCCATCTTGCAGAATTTTTTGGAATGCCGTCGAGTCTCGGGTTAAGAATTAAATGGGAAGCAAAATTACATTAGTCAGCGTGCTGGACCTCGTTACGAGAGGCGTCAATCTTAGTGAGTCAGAGTCCGAGTACGTGATGGAAGAAATCATGACGGGACGCGCCACGTCTGCTCAGGTCGCTGGGCTATTAGTTGCGCTAAAGATGAAAGGGGAGTCCGTCGAGGAGATTGTTGGCATGGCTCGGATAATGCGGTCCCATTCCGTAACACTGAGTCGGTCTATCCCGAATTGTTTCGATACGTGCGGTACGGGCGGTGACGGTGCACAAACATTCAACGTGTCTTCAGTTGCGGCAGTTGTACTCGCGGCAACTGGTGTGCGTGTTGCAAAGCATGGAAATCGATCAGTGTCGAGTCGCTCAGGGAGTGCAGATCTGTTTGAGGCATTTGGTGTGAATGTTGAAGCCTCGCCACTGGTAGTTGAACGATGTTTAGTCGAAGCGGGTATTGCATTCTGTTACGCACCGACATTCCATCCATCGATGAGGCACGCAGGGCCAACACGGCGAGAACTAGGAGTAAGGACCGCATTTAATCTGCTTGGACCGTTGACTAATCCTGTCGGCGTGGGACGCCAGATCATCGGTGTGCCGAGTGTCGACGTGCTGGAGTTGGTTGCGAATTCACTCCGCTCACTCGGTTCTGAACGAGTTTGGGTTGTACATGGTTCTGGCGGACTCGATGAGATATCTCCAATTGGTGAAACTGAGGTCTGTGAGGTGAATGAAGGCCAACTTTCTCGATTTTCAATACGACCACAGGATTTCGGTGTTACCCCGTCCGACTTGCATGCATTACGGGTGGACAGTATTGCCGAGAGTCACAAGATGGCATTGTCGGTTCTGGCAGGTGAAGGAGGACCAGCGAGAGACATCGTTCTGATGAACGCTGCGGCAGGATTATTGGTTGCTGGTCAGGTCGGCACATTGGGTGAAGGAATGCAATCCGCAGGCATAGCGATTGATGAGGGACGCGCGAGGGTTGCGCTCGAGCGAATGGTGACTTACTCGCAAGACATGGATAAGCAATGACGGTGGATGGTAAACCGCGGTCAGAGCTTCTGGCCGCGATTGTGGCAGCCACGAAAACGGCGGTACAGGAACGTGCAGTGGCGAAACCATTGCGTGAATTGGAAAAAGCGCGCGGACAGACAATTGGGGACGCCGCCCGATTTATAGCGGCGCTTCGAAAAGAAGATCGGTATAACGTAATCGCGGAGTGCAAGCGCCGGTCACCGTCTAAAGGAGTGCTGAGTGAATCGTACAGTCCGTCAGATATAGCAAGCGGCTATGCGAACGCAGGTGCCGCTGCGATTTCCGTTCTGACCGAGTCAGCATTTTTCGATGGTGAGCTCGAGCATTTAGATGCTGTTCGGGATGTGGTTGACCTCCCGGTTTTGCGAAAAGACTTCATTCTGACGGACTATCAATTGCTGGAAGCATGTGTGGCGGGTGCGGACGCGGTGTTGCTGATAGCCGCTATTCTTGATGCAATGGAATTGCGTGACCTGATGCAGCAGGCAAAAGAGTACGGGTTGGCTGTATTGACGGAAGTGCACAACACTGAAGAACTAGCTCGATCTCTTGAGGCGGGCGCAGATATTGTTGGTGTTAATAATCGTGACCTTCGGACCTTTGCGGTTGATCTCGAAGTGTCCCAAGTGCTGATGCAGGAAATTCCTCAGGATGTTACGGCTGTCGCGGAGAGTGGGTTGACTAGTGCGTCTGACTTAATTGCACTACGGCGACTTGGTTATCACGCATTCTTGATTGGTGGTGCGTTTATGAGTAACCCCATGCCTAGTGAAGCCTTAGCGGATCTTCTGCGTGATATCTCTCAGCAGACAACGGAATCAGGCTATGGTGCAAGTTAAAATTTGTGGCATTACGCGAGCGGCGGATGCGACGACTGCCGTCTCGCTTGGGGCCACCGCGATAGGGTTTGTTTTTTGGCCGCAGAGCGGGCGCTACGTCACGCCTGCAGTCGCGGCTTCAATTGCGCGGCTGGTGCCTGACGTCGTGACGGTAGGCGTATTCGTTAATAGCTCAGTAGAAGAAATTCGTGAGGTAGCGGATAAGGTAGGTTTGACCAGTGTTCAACTTCATGGCGATGAGCCGGATGAGATGTATACGCAGTTGTCGTATCGCGTCATCCGGGCAATCGGGGTAAAGGGCGAGAAGACGATAGCTAAGGCTGATCGTGTGCCGCGGGATGTCATGGTGTTGCTTGATGTGCATGACCCCGTGCAAAGAGGTGGGACCGGGCGGACCGTTGATTGGGATGTTGCGGCTAGTATTGCGGCGAAGCGACAGATCTTTCTTGCCGGAGGCTTGCGACCAGACAATATTGCTGCCGCGATCCGGCGTGTACGACCCTACGGAGTCGATGTGTCGTCAGGGGTTGAAGCGTCGCCTGGAATAAAGGAGGTTAGAAAGTTGGTGTCACTTTTTTCTGAGGTGGGACAGGTATGACACTGCCGGTATTCGGGCGTCGAGATCCTGACGAACGTGGGTATTTCGGTGAGTACGGTGGTCGGTTCGTGCCGGAGACACTGGTCGCACCGATTGAAGAATTGGAAAAGGCCTATCGGGAGGCTCGGGTAGATCGTGCATTTGGCGTGCAACTGGAATCTCTCTTAGGTCGTTATGTCGGGCGACCGACTCCGGTCTATGAAGCCGTGCGTCTGCGGGAAACGATTGCCTCGCAAGGCTCGGTTAGAGAGACGGAGGTGGCCAGGTTGTTCTTTAAACGAGAGGACCTCGCACATACTGGGGCGCATAAGATCAATAACGCGCTGGGACAGGCGCTTTTGGCAACTCGCATGGCTAAACGGCGAATCGTTGCTGAAACCGGCGCTGGGCAACACGGCGTTGCAACAGCGACGGCGTGTGCCTTGTTAGGGCTTGAATGCGAAGTGTATATGGGGACGGAGGATATGTCCCGGCAGGCGCTCAATGTGTACCGTATGAGATTGTTGGGTGCGACGGTCACTGGTGTAGAGGCCGGCAGCTGTACGCTGAAGGATGCGATCAACGAGGCCATGCGCGACTGGGTCACGAATGTATCTGATACGTATTACTTGCTTGGGTCTGTTCTCGGGCCACATCCTTACCCGTTGATGGTTCGAGAATTTCAATCTGTGATTGGCGTTGAGGCGCGTACACAGTTTGATGATTTGGTAGGCGGCGTACCTGACGTCGTAGTCGCGTGCGTCGGTGGTGGTAGTAATGCACTGGGAATTTTCGATGCGTTTATTGAAGATGAATCCGTTCGACTAGTGGGCGTCGAGGCAGGAGGCGAGACTCTTGCCACGGGCCGGCATGCTGCCCGATTTGCGACCGGTGTCGCTGGAGTTTTGCAGGGCACTCGGAGTTATGTATTGCAAGACGATGATGGAAATATTGAACTTACACATTCGGTGTCGGCAGGATTAGATTACGCGGCCGTAGGTCCGGAACATGCTTGGTTGCGTGATTTGAAACGTACGGAATACACACACGTCACAGACGATGAGGCATTAGATGCATTTCGATTGCTCAGTCGTACCGAGGGTATTTTGCCGGCATTAGAATCGTCCCACGCGGTCGCGTACGCCTGTCAACTTGCGAGAGAACTCGGCGGGTCTTCGAAAATCCTTGTAAATCTATCCGGGCGAGGGGATAAGGACGTCGAAGCTATTCGGAATCATGAAAGTACGAGAAGCTAGTCGATGTCTAGGCTGGATGTAATTTTTGAATCAGTAAGATCCCGCACCGATCCCGGGCTGGTGACGTTTGTCACGGCCGGAGATCCCAATCTTGATCGGTCAGCGGATATCTTACGAGTGCTTGACTCTGCCGGAGCCGATGTAATTGAAGTTGGGGTGCCGTTTTCGGATCCGCTCGCGGATGGCCCGGTTATACAGAGGGCGTCTGAAAGGGCTTTAGGGACGGGGACGACGCTTAGTCGAACCATCTCGATGGTTGAGGAAATCAGATCAACGGTCCAGGCGGGCATCGTACTTTTCACCTATGCGAATCCGGTGGTTCGCATGGGCCCGAAAGTGTTTTTGGAACGGGCAGCAAATGCTGGTGTGGACGGCGTATTGATTCTTGACCTTCCTATTGAAGAGGCCGAGGAATTCCAAACGACGGCAAAGGATTTCGCAATCGATCCTATTTTCTTGCTAAGCCCGACGACATCGGATGATCGGATACGACGTGCAGCCGAGTTAGGTCGGGGCTTTCTGTACGGGATTTCGAGGCTCGGAGTGACAGGCGCGACGGATACCATCTCCGATGGCGCGGAGAAACTCGTTGGACGTATTCGGCGACTGACTGATATGCCGATTGCTGTGGGTTTTGGGATATCCAGACCAGAACATGTAGCCGCGGTTGGTCGATGGGCAGACGCGGCTGTTGTAGGTAGTGGTCTCGTCGACGTTATTGCGCGTGCATCGTCGGCAGAGTTACTTCGCGATGTTGAACGCTATGTGCGTTGGCTGCGAGGGGACTCGTCAGGGGGTATGTGATATGACCGAAGGAGAAAGAGCAGCGGAGCCGGAATCAGCTACGGTCGCGAATCGTTTAGACGGATTTAGGCGTCGAATTGATGAGCTTGATGAGCAAATTGTTCGTTTGGTAAATCTGCGAGCAGAGTGTGCGCATCAGATTGGCCAGTTAAAAGAATCCATTGGAATGGAAACTTATCAGCCGAAACGAGAGGAAGACGTGCTTGCGCATGTTCGGGATGTGAATACTGGTCCGCTCGGTGCCGATGCAATTAAAAGAATATTCGAGAAGGTCATTGATGAGAGTCGTCGCCTCGAAAAACTGACGAGCGGTGGTAAATAGTGGACTCGGTCTGTAAGCGGAAGGGCGGGGTCAAAGATGGCGCTTGTATATGTAGAAACAACTGCAGAGATGCGGCGGTTTCTCGGGTGTAATGGAGATGGAGTTGCTAGCAACGCGGCCTAATTATGGATAAATCGGTACGGACGTTGCCTGTTATACAACCTGGGCAGTCGAGCGATACTCCACTTGTTTTTGAAAAAGTGGCAGTGGTCGGGCTGGGTTTAATCGGTGGTTCGATTGCTCTTGCTAGTAGGGAAGCGTGGCCGAACTGCCTTGTTATCGGCGTCGACAATAAGACGGTGCTCGAGCAGGCAATGATTCGTCATGCGATTGACATCGCGGCGGATGATCTTGTGGTTATCGCGGAGGCAGATATTGTTATTTTGGCGTCGCCTGTTCGTGAGAATATCTCGGTCCTTGGTGAACTAGAGAAACACGTTAACGGTTCAGTAATCGTCACGGATGTCAGTAGTACGAAACGAGAGATCTTAGCTGCTGCTGAAGTGTTGCCTAATCGATTGACATTTGTCGGAGGACATCCTTTGGGTGGTGCGCCTCGAGGTGGTTTTCCACACGCGAGGCCTGATCTATTTCGCGGTCGACCTTGGCTGTTTACGCCAGTTGACGACAGTTCCAGTGAAGCGGTTGCTCAATTGCAGGAGTTTGCTATCGGGCTCGGTGCTGTCCCGCATGTAATGCAGGCTGATGAGCATGACCAGTTATTGGCATTTTTGAGTCATTTGCCTCAGCTGACGGCAAGTGCACTGATGCATGTAGTCGGCAGTTCGATAGGTGCAGAGGGTCTTCGTTTGACCGGCCGTGGTCTTGCTGATACGACACGACTTGCATCTAGTCCTCCGGATATTTGGCGAGATATTTGTGCGACGAATTCTGATGATTTGGCGACTGCACTTGATGTGCTGATTGAACAGCTTCAAGAGATCAGAAATGATCTTGATGGCGGCGAGGCGATTACGCGAGTGTTTGAATCAGCCGGTCGTTGGCGAGAGGTGTTGGCGGCTGAGCACGCCCCACAGAAGAATAAACGATAGGGCCTTGGCCATCTTTTCATCGGACGAGGAATAGATCACTGGCGCTGCTATCGAAGATTTCGGTTGTCTCCCTGCACTTGGATGCGAGTCCGTCCTGAGATGACAACGTCATCACCCTGTTTAAGGTGAAGTCTTACCTCGTATCTTCCGCCATAGTCATAGCTATGGCGGACTGAAAAGCGCCGCCTGATCTCGGATACTCCGGCTTCGTAAGGGTCGCAATCCAATGTTTGTTCGGAGGTCGTATCATCACCCCAGTCCCATTCGATCTCTGCGCAGTAAAGCTCTTCGTTGTCATCCGGCCCACCACGGATTTGTCCGACAAAGAGGATGTCAGCGGGGGCAAAAGCGACGCGGGGCGTGGCGCGAAGTCGTAGTTCCGCATCCTCGTCTTGGCCGGTAACTGGAGCACTGGACACGAATGCAAGCGTCAGTACGAATGCCGACGAGGCGGCGGTGATCCGGCGAGGGAGTAGTCCGTGCAGTTGCATCGATATCCTCATTCCGTGTGCTTGTTTCTATTCTAGCTCGATATAATCTTGCGATGTCGAATTCTCAGTATCCAGTGGTATCGCCCATCATGTCGACTGCGAAGTCGACAACTGTTGAACTTTTAATCGTTCCGGTATTTGGCTCTACAGACCTAGAGGAAGAGGTTATTAAAAGCCTTGATTCATCTAGTGATGGAGTTGTCGGCCGTGCGTGGCACTCAGGAGAATTTCAATCGAAGAGGCATCAGATTCTTCAGGTTGAATTAAAAGGCGAAGTTTGGGGCGCGCGGAGGGCCGTGCTAATCGGTACGGAGGAGAGAGAGGGATCGAATTCGGATCGGATGCGAATTGCTGGGGCAGTGGGTGCGCGGTTGGCCCGAAAACTGTGCATAGGCTCGATCGGTATCTTATGTCGCGGCGAGGCGGCGAAAGGAGAGTTGGTTAAAGCGGCGATTCAGGGAGTGGGATCTGGAGGCTTTGCTGACAGTCGGTATCGGAAGTCTAAGAAGAATGAGAAGCAGTCGATGTCTTGTGAATTGGTGTGGTTTGAGCAATGCGATGAGGATTTGAGTGACTCGATCCGGCACGGAAACGCGATTGCTCAGTCAGTAAATGTTGCGAGGGAATTCGCGAATGATCCGGCAAACATTTTAACGCCGACCGCGTTTGCACAACGTGCCGTTACAGTGTGCGAACAGAGTGGGCTACGCACCGAGGTTCTCGATGGAACCGCGATTCTTAATTTGAATATGGGGCTTTTGCTCGGGGTCGCTCGAGGAAGTGAGGAGTCTCCGCGTTTGCTGGTGATGCGCTATGAACCTGACCAATCGTCAGAACAGACGCTCGGCTTGGTTGGTAAAGGCGTCACGTTTGACAGCGGAGGGATTTCGATTAAACCGGCCGGTGGCATGGAGAGAATGAAAAGCGATATGGCGGGCGGGGCGGCAGTGATCGGGGCTATGTGTGCAATTGCTGAAATTGGTGCTCCTATTTCCGTTGTAGGACTTGTGCCGATGACAGAGAATATGCCTAGTGGTTTAGCTACAAAACCGGGCGATATTTTGACTGCCGCAGACGGAACAACGGTTGAGGTTATCAATACCGATGCGGAGGGTAGGTTGATTTTGGCTGATGCGCTATGGTACGCGCGGAAGCTTGGCGCGAGTCATCTTGTTGATATTGCGACGTTAACGGGAGCCTGTGTCGTTGCGCTTGGTAAGGTTGCGAGTGGTGTGTTCGGTGAGCCGCAGGAATGGGTACAGTCGGTTACCGGTGCTGCAGAACGAACGGGTGAACGACTGTGGAATCTTCCGTTGTATCCGGAGTATCGCGAGCAACTGGAATCGGAATTAGCTGACTTAAAGAATGTCGGCGGACGAGAAGGTGGTGCTAGCACCGCTGCTGCATTTTTACAGACATTTGCTGGCGGCAAACCATGGGTGCATCTAGACATTGCTGGTACAGCGTGGACGGAAACTGCGACGGCGGTCGGGGAGGCTGGCGCTACAGGCGTGATGGTACGAACTATGGTTGAATTAGCTGTTTCCGATCAAGATTGGTAGGCTGCCTTAGTGTTCTTGCAGATTGAACCGCTGACGCCATTGGTTTATGAGGTCGTAGAGAATACGACTACGCCGACGACGATATTGGATGTGCTTACGGGGTCGTTGGCGATTGTAGGCACGATCGGTTTGGCTGGTCTCATATTGGGCGTTACGCTGGCGGTCGGTTTATTGCTGCTACGAAAGCGGCGTGGCCAGGACCAGATAGGTCCGGATGGTGGCGGAATCCGATTGGACCTGAATTCTGGCGGGAAATGAACCCGGTTAGCATTAGTTCTTCTGCGTATGGCTCGCGAATTGATGAGGAGCCGTTTGAAGGTCAGTGCGGTATTGAAGGATGGCGGCGACAATGGCGGAAGCGATTAGGTTCCTGAAATTCTCGGTCTTGAGTAACGCGGCGTCCTTTTGGTTACTTAGAAAGCCGATCTCGGCAAGAACGCTTGGCACGTGTGTTCCAACTAACACTACAAAGGGCGCCTGCTTGACGCCGAGGTCTGGTATTTCATGGTCAACGGTTCTGAGAGTTTTGACTAGGTGTTGCTGGATGTAACTGGCAAGTCGGTCTGATTCAGAGCTCTTCGCCGAATTCGTGATCGCCCGGACGTAGGAATCTAACTCGCTGAGGGTTTTAGCCGCCTGTCGGTTTTCGCGGGCAGCGACCATTTGGGCTTCATTATTGTCCGAGAAGTCCAAGACATAGGTTTCGATGCCTCTGGTATCTCTGCGTTGGCTCGCGTTCACATGAAGGGATAAAAATAGATCGGCATTGCTTTGGGTGGCAAGGCTAGCTCGTTTTTCTAGAGGCACGAAATTGTCGGATTGGCGAGTCAATACAACTTCGATCCCGTAATCGTGGAGTTGGGTTGTTACGCGTTCCGCGAGATCCATGGTCAGGGCTGATTCAGTGAGTGAGTTGCCACTCGCGCCTGGGTCCCGGCCACCGTGGCCCGGATCGATCACGATACGAGAGATTCCGAGTCCAAGTTGGCGAGGGAGTGTTAGTGGCAGGTCTGAACGCTCGCTGGGTTGCAGAGAATCCAAATCGGCTGGTGGCGGCAAGTTCGTTGCGCTCGCGTCGGGAGGCGGATGGTGGCAATCGGCCACGATTCGGAACGGTTCGTAAAGGTTGAAGACGGTGCAGTTAGTTCGATCCGGTAGGTCTAGGACTACGCGCGCAATATTGTTACTGCGTCGACCTACACGCATCGAGTCATCTTTTTCGTCAGAGGCGAAACTGGTCATACTGAGATTGTTGGCGATGGCCGTATCTGCCAGATCAAAGAAGAGTCTCGTGGGTTCTGTAAGGTGTTCGGAGGTAAAAGTGGTTTCATCGTTCAGTTCGAGGGTGTAGCGTATCGTTTCGCCTACAAGGGTTTTACTCAGACCAGTGAGTCGGCGGTAAGAGTGGACAATTTTAAAGAGTGCTAGCCGGTCAGGCACTCGATGACTAATCGGATGGTGGCTGTATTCGCTCTGTAATTTGGTCAAGAGCATAGAGCCTCGTTCGAGGAACGACTTGTTGTGCCAGTGCTCGAACGCTGCCAGGCAGAGTCCTGCCGCCTGCCATAACGCTTGGGCGGCGTACGGTCCGTCTGGGTATTCTAGCGACACTCGCGTAAATGTACTGACGGCTTGAATGTAGTCCTCTTGGCTCGTGGTCAAGGGACCTGGAGTTCGGAGGTCTCTCTCCTGGATGAGCGCAGACCGATACATTTGTTGAGCGGTAGGCGCCGTTTCTATCTGGTTGAGTTGGGGGGATTCTGCGGCAGAAAGTGACCCAAATAAACAGAACACAAATGTTATTGTCATTGGCACAGAGGAGACCCTTGCACTGAGGGTGGTGTTGCACGGATTTTCCATACTAATTCGAGTTATCGGTTAAAACACGGTTTTAGATTAATAGTCGGTTTTGGCACCGATAGTAAGTGCCGATTTAATTGAGCCGTGCGTCAATTTCGTCAAAGTAATCAGGCTTGACGAGTACTTCTCTCGTTTTACCAGACATGCCCCCCGAGACAATTCCGTCAGCTTCCATCATGTCTACGAGTCTTGCGGCACGGCTAAAGCCGATACTGAGTCGGCGCTGAAGGTAAGAAATTGATGCCTTTCCGCTAGACACTACAAGTCGACTTGCCTGGTCGTAGAGTTCATCGCGATCAAAATTTGGTGCATCGAGTTGCACTTCGTCTGCTGTAATGGATTCGTCATAGCCGGGCATTCCTTGCTTACGTAAAAAGCCACAGAACCGGGCAGTTTCTTGTTCTGAAATATACGGCCCGTGGATGCGTTGGCAAAAAGAGCTAGTCGGGCCATGAAAAAGCATGTCGCCTTTTCCAAGGAGTTGCTCCGCGCCGTTAGCGTCTAGAATCGTTCTCGAGTCAACCTTTGAGGACACACGAAAGGCAATTCGGGACGGAAGATTCCCCTTAATGACACCTGTAATGACGTCAACTGAAGGTCGTTGGGTCGCTAGGATAAGATGGATTCCGACAGCACGCGCCATTTGTGCGAGCCTCGTAATTAACTGCTCGACTTCTTTACTCGCGACCATCATTAGATCTGCGAGCTCGTCGATTGCAACAATAATGTACGGCAGTGGTTTGGGAATCGATTCGAGTTCGTTGTCGTCGGTAGAATGCCTGGAGCCACGGCTTTTATTTTCTTTTAGCGATGCCTGTCGTAGTTGTTGAACGTTGCGGTTGTACTGTTCGATATTTCGAACGCCCTCAGTCGCTAGATGTTTGTACCGGTTCTCCATCTCTTTTACGGCCCAGCGAAGCGCATTGTTAGCCTGTTTCGGCTCGACGACAACTGGCGTTAATAGATGTGGGATATCCTCGTACATTCCTAGTTCTAGCCGCTTCGGATCGATGAGGATTAGGCGAACGTCCTCTGGCGATGAGCGGTAGAGAATACTGGTCAACATAGAGTTGAGCGCGACGGATTTGCCAGTACCGGTTGCGCCCGCGATCAAGAGGTGTGGCATCGTCGCAAGATCGCTGGTCACAGGTTCGCCGTGAATCGTTTTTCCTAGCACTAGTGTTAGCTTGGATACCGATCGGGTGTACAGATCGGATTCGAGGAGTTCTCTTAGTGAAATTTGTTCCCGGATAGCATTAGGGATTTGTATGCCAACGGTTGATTTACCAGGAATGCGCTCGATGAGCACCCTTTCCGCCCCCATTGCGAGGGATAGATCGTCAGCGAGGGCAGCGATCTTGTTGTATTTTACGCCTGAGTTTGGCTTGAATTCGAAAGTCGTCACCACTGGTCCCGGGTGAATCTGTTCGACGGCTCCGTCCACTGCAAATTCCTGGCATTTCTCTTCTAGCAGACGGGCTGCAGTCATAAGTTTTCGTTCGTCAACTTTCCCTGCCGCTTTTGGTGAGTCAAAGAGGGAAATCGGAGGACTTGTATATGAACCCGTTGTAACTTCAGATGGGAAAGGTAAGGAGGCAGACTTTTGTTTCTTTGAATTCTGTATTGAGGGATTTTGTTTTTGTATTCCGGGGGAGTGCAATTTTCCGGTACCTGCTAAATCGAATGGCTCCGGAGATTTGAGGTTCGCGATTGGTTTCTTTCGGTTTTCGTCGCGTTGTTTTTCTAAATCTCGGGCGGTTTGTATTTCAGCGAGAGCCTTTGCACGTCCAGACAGAGAGCCGGCCGCATCCAAGCGTTCATTTTCAACCTTCCCTCGCTGTCGAATTCGGCGCCTTTTCCCGGACCAGTTTCGGGACGCTTTTAAAAGTTGGATAATCCAATCGGAAAATACGGCTGAGATTCGTGAGAAGAATCGACCGAATGAAAATTGAGTAGTAAGAATAATTGAAAGAAATATCCCTGTAAGAATAACAATGATCGATCCGGTTTTATTGAAATACTCAGCGAGCCATTGGGATAGCAATGAACCAAAATAGCCGCCGGCGTCAAAGGTGCGTCCCCCGTTATCCAAAGTGCCAAATGAGAGACTTAGTAGTGCCGCGTTAGTCCCAAATAAGAGCGCTCCACCAATGAGTTTCGTGTAAGCCGCGTAGATAGGTCGGCACCAAAAATAATTCCATCCGGTGATAATGAGTGTTATGGGCATGAGAAAAGACGCGTATCCGAATGTTTGATACGAGAGTTCAGCTAAGAATGCGCCAACTTGACCAAAAAAATTCGATGGCGGGTATTCACCTCCTGTATTAACAATCCAAACCGCGTCTGAGACGTCGTAGGTGGTGAGGGCGATTAGCCATAACAATGCCAATGCAAAGAATATGACCCCGAGAAACTCATTAATACGGCGCGACAAGCTCGTTGCTGGCACGATCAGTTCTCCAGAATGACAGGCAAAACCATAGGACCTTTTCCAAAGTGACCTCTTACGAGGCGTCGCAGCTCTGGAATGACTTCTTCTAGAAGTTTTTCTGGCTCGTCATTTCCGTCTGCTAGCGCGGAATCAACTAGCAAGCGAATCGCATCCGGCAGGTCGTCAAAATATGCACTATTGTTGTTGTCGGTTGAAACTCCGCGGGTGATTAGTGTTGGCTGCTCTTTAACACGACGTGTATCTGGATTGATTCGGCAGACGATGACGATAAGGCCCTTTGTTGCAATGGCGCGGCGTTCGTGTATGGCGCGATCTTTGAGAGTTGTAGATACGTCATCATCAAAGTAACTGATTTGGGTCGGTACGGGCTCGCCAAGCCAACCCTTACCATTGTCAAAGCAGACTCGGTCTCCATTGTTTGCAAGGAGCGGAATGATGCCGTGCTTTTCAGCTAATCCAGCGTGGTTCGCGAGATTCCGATAGTCGCCATGTATGGGGATTAGATATTTGGGTCTGAGTAGTGTCATCAGTTCGGTTAGGTCGCCTTGACTGCCGTGGCCAGATACATGCACAAGCTCTTGATTGTTATCAACTAACCGCGCGCCGAGACGTGCAAGCCGATTCTTTAATCGATTTATAGCGAGCTCATTTCCAGGAATAGTGCGCGCCGAGAACACAACGGTATCTCCCTCTCCAATTGCCACAGAATTGTGTTCGTTCGCGGCCGTGCGCGACAGGGCCGCAAATGGCTCCCCTTGCGAGCCGCTCACGATACAAAGGATGTCCTGGGGTGGTTGGGTGCGAACCATCGCGTGAGGAATTCTGAGTCGTTGAGGAATCTTGAGATATCCAAGGCGCTCAGCAATGTCGACATTTTGTTCTATGCCACGTCCTATGAACGCAATGTTCCTTCCTGCTTCTTGGGCAAGATCTATTAATAATTGAATTCGACAAAGGCTGGATGCGAACGTAGTAACAAAGATCCGCGCTGTCGCCGTTTTACAAATACGTTCGAGCGCTGGTCGTAGGTCTAACTCTGATCCTGTGCATCCTTGCTCAGATGCGTTAGTGCTGTCCGAGTACGCCGCCAATACGCCGTCGCGACCGACATCTGAAAATCTTGAGAACGCGGCATCTGTTTCCGCGAGGAGGTGCCGGTCGAATTTGAAATCTCCTGTGTGTACGACTGTGCCGGCTGGACTGCGAATTACGATTGCCACTGAGTCAGGAATACTGTGAACAACGGGAATAAATTCAACCTCAAGGTCCCCAAGTTTTAATGAGGATTTCGTCGTGATGGGGATTAATCGGTTACCAATATCGATTCCATGGTCATTTAATTTTCGTTCAACAAGGGCAAGCGTTAAGCGGGTGCCGTAAATAGGTCCGTCGAGTAGGTCCCAGATAAATGGGATTGCGCCGATATGATCGTCATGGCCGTGGGTTAGTAGTAGCGCTTCAAAGGAATGGAATTCTGAGGCTATCGTGTGGCGATCCGGAATGCATAAATTGATTCCATAGTGCTGAAGGTTTGGAAATCCGATACCCGCATCGATTAGTAGAGTCGTGGCGTTCGTACGAACAGCCATCATGTTCATTCCGAATTCCCCAACGCCTCCGAGTAGAAAGGTTTCTAGGCTGGCTGACAGTGGGTTACGCATTCTTTAAATAAATGACCTTTGGTAAATGGGACGCTGTTCTCGTTCGCGGGTCGGGCGACCCGTAAGCCGGTTGCGCAGGTTGCTGGATTGGCCTGCTTGGTAGGTTCTAACCTTAGCTTGATCCTACCATAAGTAAATTCACGAGAACGCCACAACTTCATACAGGTCAATGAGTTCGGCTAATGTGAGCTCGGCCGGTCTTCGGGAAGGGTCGAGGTTTGCCCGGTTGCAACAGTCCCGTGAATCGAAAGAGGACCCGAAAGTAACAGAATTCAGTGCGTTGCTGACCTGTTTACGGCGTTGAGTAAATAACTGGCGAGTAAATGACTCGAATTGTTTGAAGCTACTAGGAATGAATTCTGGCTTATGGAACTGAAGTTGAATCAGTGTTGAATGGACTTTTGGACTCGGACGAAAAGCACCAGGGGGCAAATTGAGGAGTCGTTTGACATCGGAGTGTAGCGTCGCCATTACGGCCAACGGGCCGTAGTTTTTTGAACCAGGCAAGGCGATAACGCGCTCGCCGACTTCTCGCTGGAGCATTATCGTGGCGTCGGTTATTCCGTTCGAATGGGCGTGCCGAAGTAGTCGAAGAATTATGGGAGCAGAAATGTTGTACGGAAGATTTCCTACGACTCGTAGTAAACCATACCCGCCGCGAATCTCTTTTACTATTGTTGCAAGATTGAGTTCCAGGAAATCTGCCTGGATGATGTCGATCGTTCCATTTCCGGGTTTGTTGAGCGCATTGGCGAGTGTGCGGTCAATCTCGATGGCTAACAACTTGTGTGCCTGTGCTGCCAAGGGAAATGTTAATGCGCCTCGCCCCGGGCCTATTTCGAGAATATGGTCAGTAGCCTTTGGTGCGATAACTGCTACGACTTTCTTGACCCACGGGTCTTCAAGGAAATGTTGGCCGAATCGTCGCTTGGGTCGAAGATACTGTTGGGTCACTTCTCAATTCAACGTTGGTTAATCATTGTCCCTACGAGTCTGGTCATTTGACCACATTAATCTACAGAGTGTTGCAAATGGTATTTGCATTGTCGTCGAACTGAACAGACGTTGCAGTTTGGTCGCGGTTTACAGATCTTTCTGCCATGTTGAATTAGCACGTCGGACACGTGAGTCCACTCGGGTTCCCTAAATAACTTCGTAAGATCTGATTCCGCGTGGGTTGGGTTACTGGTTTGGACTAAACCCAGTCGATTGCTTACACGGAGCACATGACGATCGACTGGAAATCCTGGGCTATTGAATGCGTGCCCAAGGACGACATTTGCAGTCTTGCGGCCGACTCCGGGAAGTGCAGTGAGATATTTCATGCTGGCGGGTACTTCGCCACGGTGATGTTCCACAAGTCTACTTGCCATCTGGATAAGTGACCGGGCCTTAACCCGAAAACATCCTGTGCTTCGTATTAGCGCTTGAAGCTTGCTTGTATTGGCACGAGAAAGTGCATCTGCATTCGGGAATTGCCTGAAGAGTTCAGGCGTAACCCGGTTAACGCATTTATCTGTTGATTGGGCGGAGAGGATCGTTGCGACTAATAGTTGGTATGGACTCCTGAAATTTAATTCAGTCGACGCGCCGGGATAGTCCTGTTCGAGCGCAACTAGGGTTTGTCGGGCAAAACGCTGAGTAGTGTGGTTATTGTGAAGGCCAGTTACCCGGAGCGCGGATGTTGTCATTGGTGTTATTAATGGATCGGGGCTTTCGGTGGTCCTACTTGCGGTGGGGCTTCAGTGAATGCACGAAGATGTTCTTGTAAAGCAGCTATCAGGTTTGGTACGAACTGCATGGGTACGACGATCCGAGAACGAACGGGTGCTTTGAGCTGCTGTTCGGTTTCTGCCGATCGGACATCCTGTTCATTCGGGGGGAGTACTTCGCAGAAGGTTAACGTGAAATCAAACGGGGTATGCGAAATCGAGCAGAAGTTAGCATAGATTCGGGGAACGTCCGAGGGTTCATCTGGGACGATTGTGAAATTTACTTGTTTGCGGTCAGGCATTTCTGGTACCTCCGACGAAAAGCGGGCAGCGTTCTGGGTTTGTGTGAAGTCAGTATCTTCTCATGACCGCCACGACGATACCCTGGACATAAACGGATTCTGGTTTAAGTAGTAGCGGAGAGAGCGTTGGGTTTGAAGGTTGGAGCCGTATGTTGTTATTTTCGAGAAAGAATGCTTTGAGCACGACGTTTGAGCCATCTAAGAGCGCGATAACGGTTTCACCATTATGTGGTTTTTTGCGGTCCTCGATAATTACGATGTCGCCATCACGGATCTGTTCATCCATCATTGAATTTCCGTGCACTCGCAATGCGTAAGCGTCGCGAATTCCAATGAATTCTTCTGGAACCGAAACAGATTCATCGCTTGGAATCGTCTGAATTGGTACGCCTGCGGAGATACGGCCAAGAAGTGGAATTTCAGCGGTCCGAGTACCGGTCCGTGTCGCTAGTAGTTCGACGGAACGACTTTTGTTCCAGACGCGTTTGATGCAGCCCTTGTCTTCGAGGTTCTTTAGGTGCTTATGAACAGTTGCAAGCGAAGACAGCGAGAATCTACGTCCAATTTCTTCGAGGCTTGGCGCATAGCCATGGTGTTGAATGAATTCATTGAGGTAATCTAGAATTTCTCTTTGTCGTTTTGTGAGGGGCTGCACGTCTCCTCCTGCGTGCTGTCTTTTTATTTCTGATTCCGGCGTACTTTAATGCAAACAAAAGGCGAAGATCAAGGCTTGGAGGATAAGATCTGACACGTGCGCATTCCCATTACGCTTCCGAGTCTCGCTACGCCAGGTTTTGATGTTGTCGGGTGCGGATTAAACATGGTGGACCAGCTCGTGATGGTGAGCGAGTATCCCAAGCCTGACAGTAAACAGCAGATTACCCGAATGGAATACTCGCCTGGTGGGCAAGTAGCGACGGCAATGGTGACTTGTTCGCGTCTAGGTTTACGGGCTAGTTATATTGGGCGATTTGGTGACGATGTTCATGGTAAATGGGGGTTAGAGAGCCTCTCAGAAGAGGGCGTGGATACGGACGCGTGTTTGACTGCTGAGGCCACTCCGAATGGTTTTTCGATAATTCTTGTAGATCGGGAACGTAAAACCCGCACGATTTTATGGTCGCGCCCGCCGGCTTTGGACCTTGCACCGTCTGATATTCAACCTTCGCTGGTTTGCGCGGGTCGTGTGCTATTAGTTGACTGTCACGATACCGAGGCTTCAACAACGGCGGCTCGTTACGCTAGGGCGGCCGGGATTCCAACGCTCATCGATGTGGAATACGTCCGACCGGGCATTGAAGATCTCCTTGCGCAGATAGACATCATAATTACCTCGGAGGGGTTCCCTTTTGAATTAACGGGGTGTGAGAGTGCAGGCCGCTCTTTACGTGCGATACGTGACGCGTATAGGCCAGCGATGGTCTGTATGACCTTGGGGAAAGAAGGTAGTTTGGCTCTTGTTGGTGATGCAGAAATCCGCACGCATGGATTTCGTGTGCCAGTTGTTGATACGACAGGATCAGGTGATGTGTTTCGGGGGGGATTTATTGCTGGTTGGATACATGGCGGGAATTCGACCTCAGCAGCGGACGTTCTTCGTTATGCGAATGCTGCAGCCGCGCTCAAATGCCGGGAGCTAGGAGCGAGGCAGGCGATTCCGACATCTCGCGAGATTGACACGCTATTACGTGCCTAAGAACCAGGGGCTCATTGGATGGTTTACTAGGTCACGATCTATTCAGGATATGAAGGTGTATACGTTGGATATCTGCGCCGTGTTAGAGTGCGTTAATGAGATTTGTGATCGCATTGTTTCTTATTTTCCCTGTCAGTGTGGCTACTGAGCAAAGTGATGAGTTGACAGCAGCCGACGGTGAAGATTTCGAGCAGGCTGTCGCCGCATTAAATCAAAATGTTTCTGATCTCAGTAAGCAACCCGGGGAAGCGAGTTCGAATAGGACCGTAGTGTTTTCTGAGCGGTCACTAAATGGATATCTCCGATTTCAAGGGAAATCACTTCTGCCGACTGGGTTGAGTAATGTGTTGGTCGAAATTCAAGACGAAGGCCGATTGATTGGGACGGGGACGTTGAATCTTGATGAAATGGGTGATATTCCTGGTGGCTCGACCGGCGTACTCCAATTGTTGAGTGGTTCGCTTCCGGTGTCAATTACTGTAGGTGTCGAAGAGACGGATAGGCGATTGCATTTCACACTTGAGGTGGTTCAAATAGGACCAGTTACACTTCCGAGTACTATGGCAGGTTTGTTGGTTCGTCGGTACACCGTTAGTGAGAGGTATCCGGACGGCTTTGACGTCTCCGCGCCTGCCTTCCTGCCTTCTGCCGTACAAGATATACACATAGAGCAAGGTCGAATCAGCATCGTGACCCAATGAAACTGAAGCAATGGGCGTGGGACCGCGTAAAACACCAGATACTCCTGTTCAGTATTTAAAAGGAATTGGTCCGCGCCGCGCGAACGAACTCGCCGCTGTCGGCGTAAAGACTCTCGAGGAATTCTTACTCGTGCTTCCTCGTCGCTACGAAAACCGCGAAACATTTCAGTCGATTGCTTCACTCAAGCCCAATGATCTTACTGGTGTTACAGGGGTAGTGCTGAGTTGTGGCGTCCGTCTCACTCGCCGAAGAAATTTCCGGATCCTTGAAGTCGCTGTTGAAGATGAGTCCGGTCAGGTGCGGGCGATGTTTATGAATCAGGTTTACCTTCAGGATCTCTTTAAACCGGGCCAGAGGATAGTGCTTTACGGGAAAGTAGAACAGCGGCGTACTGGCGGGATTCAATTTACGAACCCGGAATATGAACTTATTGAAGATGCCTTCCGAGAGCAAGACGCAACTATTCATATGGGCCGGATCGTGCCGATATATGAAAAACTCGCTTCACTGACGCCGAAATTGCATCGTCGGGTTGTTCATCAAGCATTGAAAGTGGTGGGTGACACGTTTGAGGATTTCCTGCCCCCAGGTATTCAAGAACGACTGGGTTATCCCTCGAGAAGTCGGGCCATAGCCGAGTCGCACTTTCCGCCAATGCCGGTGGTGCTGGAAGAGTTGAATGAGTTTCGGACGTTAGCTCAGCAGCGACTGGTGTTTGATGAGTTTTTCTTTTTTCAAGCAGGTCTTGCACTGAGACGCCATGAGCTAGTCAGTGTAAGAAAAAATCATTCGGTCAAGGTTAATGATCGGATACGGGCGGCAGCGCTCGAGGTATTGCCATTTCGCCTGACTGGCGGTCAGCGTTTGGTGCTAAAAGAAATCGTATCCGACCTGACAAAGCCAGAGCCCATGCGGAGGTTGCTACAGGGGGACGTCGGTTCTGGTAAAACGATTGTCGCGATTCTGGCTGCATTGGTTGCGATGGAGAACAACCTGCAAGTTGCGTTGATGTCGCCGACGGAATTATTAGCGGAACAGCACTTTGCAAGTCTCAAGCAGGTGCTAGGCCGATCGCGATTTGGTCTGTCGTTGTTGACGGGTGCGACCCGTACGAAAGAACGGCAGCGGATCGCCGAGCAACTTGCAGATGGTAGCCTGCAGCTTATTGTGGGAACACACGCGTTATTGCAGGGAGATGTAGGGTTTCAGCGGCTTGGTCTTGTCATTATTGACGAGCAGCACCGGTTTGGTGTTGCGCAGAGATCCGCGTTGGGGGCGAAGGGAAGTAACCCGGATATTTTAGTAATGACGGCGACGCCGATTCCTCGGACGCTGGCACTGACCGTATACGGCGACCTGGATGTGTCAAATATTCATGAATTACCTCCTGGGCGAAAGCCGGTCGTGACGATAGCGCGGTCAGATGCAGAAAGGGCAAATGTTTACGCTTTAATTCGGAACGAAATAGCGAAAGGGCGGCAGGCTTACGTCGTCTGCCCACTGGTTGAAGAATCCGAGAAGTTTGATCTGAAGGCTGCGACGGAAATGTCAGAGGAATTAAAGTCCAGGATATTCCCTGAGAAAAGAATTGAATTGGTTCATGGTCGAATCAAGTCGCGCGAGAGAGAGCGAATAATGCATTTATTTGTAACTGGTGCTGTCGATATCCTTGTAGCGACGACAGTAATTGAGGTTGGTGTGGACGTGCCAAATGCGACGGTCATGGTGATTGAGCAGGCGGAACGTTTCGGCCTCGCGCAATTACATCAGCTCCGTGGTCGTGTTGGGCGCGGGGTAGATCAATCGCACTGTGCCTTGTTGCATGGTGATCAGATTTCGGATTCGGCGCGGACTCGACTGAAAGTCCTAGAGCAATCGAACGATGGATTTATTATTGCGGAACACGATCTAAATGCGCGAGGTCCGGGTGACTTTTTTGGTACAAGACAATCAGGGATGCCGCTCTTCCGCATCGGTAACGTAATTCGGGATCACGCCCTTATGGAACGTGCCAAAGATTGTGCAGATGAGTGGCTACAGTGTCGTGGCGTGTCGGTTGAGGATCGTGCGAAGATGCAGAAGAAATGGGAAAGACGATTTGGTCTAGTCGGAATTGGATAGGTGATGAGAATTATCGCCGGCGAGAAGAAAGGGCGCCCATTGTTTGAGCCGACATGGAAAGGCCTACGACCGACATCGGACCGACTGCGTGAAACTCTATTTAATGTGTTGCGGAATGATGTTATGGATTCTAGGTTTCTTGATGGTTGTGCGGGAACCGGTGCTATTGGACTCGAAGCGATGAGCCGAGGAGCTTCGAGCGTAACGTTCGTCGAGTCTGATGAACGCGCGGTTACGCTCATTGAACAAAATGTGCAGCGCTGCGATAGTGAGAAAGATACGACAATTCTGTTTGGGACTTTGCCGGATGTTCTCGGAGGGGCAGGAACGCGACCGGTCTTTGATCTATGTGTTCTCGATCCGCCCTATGAATTTGATACTGCGGCGATCAATGCCATACTGATCGGCGTAAAGGGATGCCTTGAAGAAGGCGGGCTAATTGTATTGGAACGTGATCGGCGGGCTGAGCCTGTTGAGGTGTGCGGGCTAGTGAATCGTCGCCGCATTACGTCTGGTGACAGTGCTTTGTATTTCTATGGATAAGCAGAAACCCAAACTCGCGGTATATCCAGGTTCCTTTGATCCGTTGACGAATGGCCATGTCGATATTATCGAGCGGGGTGCTCGGTTATTTGATCGGATCATTGTGGCGATCCTCGTGAACGGAGAGAAGAATCCTCTTTTTAGTTCGGTCGAGCGCAAAGAAATCGCGGAAGAGGTTTTTGGTAAATTTCCGAACGTAGAAATCGAGACGTTTGACGGTCTATTGGTTGACTATGCTGCCGGTAGAGAAGCTGCTGTGATCGTTAGAGGCTTACGAGCGATCTCAGATTTTGAGTACGAAATGCAGATGGCTTTGATGAATCGCCGTTTAAATAAACTGATTGAGACGGTCTTTATGATGCCGGACGAACGTTATACCTACCTAAGCTCTCGCTTGGTTAAAGAGGTGTACGCGCTTGGTGGTTCGACCGTTGGGCTTGTGCCGGAGATTGTAGAGACTCGACTAGCTTTGAAGATACCGCGTGGTAGTTGAGTGTTGCAGAGTTTCTTTCTGCGTTGGTTATTCCATTTAAGATGCCAATAAAGACTTCAGAGCGACTGGGACGAGTGAAATCGTCACAGACTCAGGAGGTGACGTTGGCTGCCCAACGACTTCGGAGTCAAGGCGTTAAGGTCATCGATCTCGGCGCAGGTGAGCCGGATTTTCAGACACCTGCTCACATTGGGCTGGCAGGGATTCAAGCAATCCAAGACGGCTTCACGAAGTACACGGCAAACGCCGGCATCCTGGAGCTCAAGGCAGCAGTTGGTCAACGATATCTGGCCGACTACGATGTTCGCTATGGTGTGGACGAGACGATGATTTGCGCCGGTGGGAAGCAAGGCTTGTTCAATGTGGCAATGGCGCTATTTGATCCGGGCGACGAGGTTATTACTCATGCTCCGGTCTGGCCAACGATCCCTGAGCAGATCAAGTTAGCTGGTGCTGATCCGGTTTTTGTTCGTACATACGCTGATGAGCAATTCCAGGTGGTTGCAGACCGTGTCCTTGATGCCGTTTCACCGCGGACCCGGGCGATTGTGTTGAACTCACCCAGCAACCCAACTGGCGCGTTGATCGCGGAAAGAGAACTGGACATTATTGTTCAAGAGACAGAGAAGTCCGGCATTTGGTTAATTTTAGACCTCTGTTACGAGCAGCTGTTGCATGACGACAGCGTCTCTCATAAATTGCCATCGGTCATCCAAAAGGCACGGGACCGCGCAGTACTTATTGGAAGCGCGTCGAAAACATATGCAATGACTGGATGGCGTTGCGGATGGCTACTTGGTCCACAGGAGTTGGTGACTGCGTGCAGCACGATTCAGAGCCATGCAACATCGAACGTGTCGTCAATCACACAGCTTGCTGTGCTCGCGGCCTTGGCTGGTACGGACTCCTGTGTGGAACAGATGCGCATGGAGTACCGGGACAGGCGAGACCGATTTTTGCAGTTGCTGAGTGAGGAACCCAGAATTCTTGTAAACCCTCCAGCTGGAGCCTTTTATTTATTTCCAGATATCTCTGCATTTTTGGGCGCCGATCACATGCGTACATCTGTGGACTTTACGAAACGGTTGTTGGAAGATTCGCACGTTGCAGTGACGCCGGGTGAAGCTTTTGATGCACCGGGCTACGTGCGGATCTCTTACGCGGCGTCGATGGAAGACCTAACCATAGCCGCGAAACGAATATGCGAATTCGCCCGATCATGTCTTTCGACGGCGTGAGACTGCTTGTTCGGTGCGACGGCGACATTATCGTTCCCGTGAATATCGCAATTAACTGATTATCGGTTGGATACTAGGAGCACGTGATTGATGTAGCGTTGCGGGTCTGGATTGAAAAGCATTCGCAATGTCAGACTTCCGGTATTGAGATAGGGCAGCGAGCCCAATTCACGAAAGACAACCCCGTCCCGAGCAAGCAAGGCTGCATCTTCCTCTCGTAGCACGCAGAGAACGCGCTCTGGAGATCGAAGGAAATCACGAACTGCCCGAATAACAGGAAGTTCTACGTGGGGAGACCGCACGTAATACAAAAGATTCCTATTGAAGACCCGATGACGTCCGTATTGCTCATTGTTGGTCTGTTCCGCGCGGATCATCGCAGCCATTTGTTGAACTTCTGACTGGCTATTACTGGCCAATACACCATGGTGTGCGGCGAGATTCAGCACGACTACAGACGTGGCGATTAGGGCGACGGCGGTCTGTGCCCAATGTCGGGTTGTGGTTCGTATGTAGGCCAGCGCGGCCGCGGTAATCGAGACTCCGGAAAGCCCAAGTGCAATGGTTGATGTGAAAAGAATGACCGGCGGGGTTGAAATTAATAAGGGTTGGGCGCGGTAGATTAAACCAGCGATACCGAACATAGTGCACCCGCAGGCTACACAGCAGATCCCAAAAGAACGAGCTTTGGAAACAGGATCACGTAGTGCAGAGACGATTCCATGCGCGAGGAAGATGCTGAGTGGGATTAATACCGGAAGAATATAGCGAGGCTGCTTTCCGATCGAAAACGTATAAAAAATAAGGGGCATGCTTGCCCAGAGTCCAATTCTAAGCGTGGCTATGTCAGGTCGCCAGGTTATCCGTCTCTCCCGAAGTTGCTGTAGGCACAAAGGGGTGAAAAGTGACCAGGGAAGAAGTCCTCCGATGACAATGGGGCCGTAGTACCACATGGCTCGTGGCGTGTTGTACCGATCGGTAGCAAACCGGTCGAGATTTTCAGCGATAAAAAATCGTTCCAGATAGGCGACGCCGTGTTCCATGGTCATGGCGAGATACCACGGTACGGTAAGCATGAGACCGATAGCCGTGGCAATAACGATGTCACGGGGCCGGACCTGCCAAAAACGTTTAAACATTATCCATTCGAGTAGGCTCAGTGGTAAGAGCACTGACAAAAGTAATGCGATCCCGACAGGGCCCTTAACTAAAAACGCGCCGGCGGCACCTACTGCGGAAACAGTGAGCCACGCTTGCCGCGAGTTGGTCGGCACTGTACCTGGTGGGTCGGGTAATAGTCCGACAAAGCTCCCCCATATTGTCAGTGAAATAAAAAAAGCTAATGGGAGGTCAGGGAGCGCCTGATGGGCCATTGCAATGGAACCGAAGCTTGTCGCGACGATAAGGCCCGCATAGAACGCCGTCATGTCGTCATACCAACGTCGCGCAGCAATGTAAGCGAGGATGACAAGGCCGACACCGGCGAGCGCGGACGGGACACGCGCCGCCCAAGCCGAGATTTCAGTCACGGTGTACATAGTGGCAGCCAACCAGTAGTAGAGCACTGGTTTTTCAAAGCGAGTATTGCCGTTGAAATATGGTGTGAGCCAGTCAGACCGTTCGATCATTTCTCGAGCGCTCTCGGCGTAGAACGCCTCGTCAGAGTCGGTTAGTGCTGGGCCACTTAACCCAAGGAAGAATGTGGCGCAGCAGAGCGCTAGAAGTATGAGCCAGGCTCTTGATTTTGACGGCACGTTCACGGGCTTGGTCAATCCTAGCTAGACAGTTAGCTGTTGTCGATTCGCAGAAAGATTGTCACACTAATGAGATGACGACTGTCGCGGTGATCGGTGCTTCAAATGACCGAAGGAAATTTGGCAATAAGGCTGTGCGAGCATTCCTGCGCTCGGGTTATAGGGTCATTCCGGTGAATCCGAGATTGGCGGCAGCCGGTGAAATGGTTGAGGGATGCGAGACCTATGCCACTGTCCTCGATATTCCTCATGACATTGACCTTGCTACGTTGTATGTGAAGCCAGGTATTGGACGAATTATCATTGCAACCATCGCGGAAAAAAAGATTCCTGAATTGTGGGTCAATCCAGGCGCAGAAAGTGAGGAACTGGTTGTCGAAGCGAGTGAGCGGGGTATTCTTGTGCGGGAGCATTGCAGTATTGTTGCGATCGGGCAGTCTCCGGCGGATTATGAGTAGTGAACTCGTAACTGGCGCTTAGTGGAGAGTCGTGGGTTGACAGTCCTGAATGGCCTACCTATACTCGAAATGATTAAAATCTTTATTTAAACGTCGCTCGTACGATGCGACTTGATTCATAACTTACTTTTCAAGAATCTACTCCTAACAAAAATATATCTAACTTGTGGTGGCGGCGGAGCGCGTCGAACATAATACGTGGTTGCCACCACCGAAATACCACCCTTAACCGAGAGTTCGATCGAATACATGCCAACCAATACGAAATCAACAGACGCGACGCCTGCGAAAATTCAATCAACTGCTGAAGCGGAGGCCGAGGCTAAAGCAGAGAAAAAGAGTGTTCCGGCGAGCGCAAAGGCGGCTAAGGAGAGTGTTCCGGCGAGCGCAAAGGCGGCTAAGGAGAGTGTTCCGGCGAGCGCAAAGGCGGCTAAGGAGAGTGTTCCGGCGAGCGCAAAGGCGGCCAAGGAGAGTGTTCCGGTGAGCGCAAAGCCGGCCAAGGAAAGTGTTCCGGCGAGCGCAAAGCCGGCCAAGGCCGTCGAATCCGAAAAGGGCGATAAGTCACCAAAGCGGCGGGTCGAAGATACGAAGTCCAACCAGCGGAAAGGGAAGGACACCCTCAATATTAATGACTTGAAGGAGATGGGGGTTAAAAAGCTTACGGAGGTGGCGAAAGATTTGGATATTGCTGGCGCAGGGGGCATGCCTGAACAGCATTTGATCTTCCAGATCTTAAAAGCACAGACAGAACAGAGTGGCTTTATCTTTTCGGAAGGGGTTCTCGAGGTGTTGCCTGATGGTTTCGGTTTCCTACGGGCACCAGATTTCAACTATTTACCTGGTCCTGATGATATTTATGTATCCCCTTCTCAGATCCGTAAATTCGATCTTCAAACAGGCGATACAGTTTCAGGACAGATCAGGCATCCCAAAGAAGGTGAGCGTTATTTCGCTCTGATCAAGGTTGAAGCTGTGAATTTTGAATCGCCAGATCGCGGGCGGGATAAGATATTTTTCCAAAATCTTACGCCACTTTATCCTCAAGAACAGGCGAAGCTCGAAACTGATGCTAGTAACCTATCTGCGCGCGTCATGGATTTAATGACTCCGATTGGGAAGGGTCAGCGCGGAGTTATTGTGGCTGCCCCGAGGACGGGCAAAACGATGTTGTTGCAGAGCATCGCACAATCTATCGCGAAGAATCATCCAGAGGTTTATCTGATTGTTTTACTCGTCGATGAGCGCCCAGAAGAAGTTACAGACATGGAGCGAAACGTGGACGGCGAGGTTATTTCGTCAACATTTGACGAGCCCGCACAGCGGCATGTGCAGGTTGCCGAGATGGTCATAGAAAAGGCGAAGCGCTTAGTCGAGCACAAGAAAGATGTCTTTATTTTGCTTGATTCTATTACGCGACTAGCCAGAGCCTACAACACCGTGATTCCGCCCTCTGGGAAAGTGTTATCTGGAGGGTTGGACTCGAACGCGCTACAGAAACCGAAACGATTTTTCGGTGCCGCTCGGAACATCGAAGAAGGCGGTTCGTTGACGATCATGTCTACCGCATTGGTTGACACCGGTTCTCGGATGGACGATGTAATTTTTGAAGAATTTAAAGGCACCGGCAATATGGAGATCCACCTGGACCGTAAGTTGGTCGATAAGCGAGTATTTCCTGCGATTGATATTCAAAAGAGCGGCACGCGAAAAGAGGAACTTCTCCTCGAAAAAGACGACCTTAACCGCGTGTGGGTATTGCGTAAGGTACTGAACCCACTCTCATCTGTTGAAGCAATGGAGTTGTTGCTCGATAAGATGGGTAAGACAAAATCAAACGCAGATTTCCTCGCGCAAATGCAGAAAATGAGATAACCACCGCGGCATGGTCACAATTCGGGTTCGACAGAACGGTCCACTAGTTATCAATGACACCGGGGTTGAGATTGTCGCCCCAGACGGCACTGTCGTTGTGGCCGAAAAGAAGCCAATTGCTTTATGTCGTTGCGGTTATTCGCAGGCGAAGCCGTTTTGTGACGGGGCTCATCATCGGAAAGGCTTTCAGCCGGACGCAGTTTCCGATAAATAGCCTGCTTGTCTACTTTTTGGTGTGACTGCGCTTCGTCAGAAGCGTAGTGAATTCTTCGGCCAATTGTTTTTCTGCACTATTCAGTTTTGAGGGTAATCGTACGTCGGCGGTTACATACAGGTTGCCGCGTCGGGTTCGTTTTTGAAGGGAGGGCATGCCCTGTTCTTTGATCCGAAACACTTGACCGGGTTGAGTAGTCGATGGGATTTTGAGTTGAATCGTTTCTCCTGACAGGGTTGTGACGTCAATGGTGCCTCCGAGGAGGGCAGTCGAGAGTGTTACATCTCTGTTGAGATAGAGGTCTCGCCCTTTGCGAGTGAACGACGCATGCGGCGCCAATTTAATCCGAAGATAGAGGTCGCGATGTCTTTTGTGGTCGCCTGATCGAGTACCCTTGCCTGCCACTCGAACACGAGAGCCATCGTCCATCCCGGCTGGTATGCGTACGTCAATCGATCGGCTGTTGTCACCATCCCTTATCGAGAGTCTTTGTGTAACGCCGAGGAATGCTTGTTCGAGGGTAATCGTTAATCCGTGTTCGAGATTCTGAGCTGGTTGGGCCTGTCGATTCGACGAAGGGTGTCTCTGCTGCCCACCGCCACCAAAGAAATTCTGGAAAAAATCTGAGAACGGGTCACCGCCGAACATCTGGTGTATGTCTTCCTCAGACATCGACCTGCCACGGCCACCGAATGGGGTTTGGCCTGCCGCCTGTGCGCGTTCATAATGTTTCCAGTTTGCACCGAGTTCATCGTATTTTTGTCTAGTGTCTGGACTGCCGAGGACCTCGTGGGCTTCGTTGAGTTCCTTAAAGCGGCGCTCAGCAGATGGGTCGCCTGGATTAACATCAGGATGATATTTCCTGGCGAGCTTCCGGAAGGCTTTTTTGATATCGCCCGCAGCGGCGGTTTTGGAGACACCGAGTGTCCGGTAATAATCCTTGTACTCCATTGGCAATGTCTATTAGATACCGGTTGGAATCAAATGTTCGTACGGGGCAGTCCGGTCCATGAGTCGTACTGATACGTTTTCGTCACGCTGGGGAGTGGTACTGGTCGGTCTCGGTATGGCCGTTGGGACAGGAAATATCTGGCGCTTTCCTAGAGTCGTTGCAGAAAATGGCGGGGGAGCGTTCCTCGTTTGCTGGCTTATATTTCTGTTCACCTGGTCGATTCCACTACTGATTACAGAATTTGGGATCGGCCGGAAGACCAGGCGAGGGCCGATCGCCGGGTTTGCAGCATTGAACGGATCTGCGGCGGCGTGGATGGGTGGTTTCGTGGTGGTTACCACCGTCATGATTATGTTCTATTACTCCGTGGTAACCGGTTGGGCACTGAAATATGCCATTGCCGCGGGTGCCGGCTCATTAGGAAGTATTGATCCTGGGCCGTTCTGGTCGGATTACAGTACGTCATTTTGGCAGCCAAGCTTATTTCATATTCTATCGATAGGAGTAGCCGGAGTGATCGTCGCTCGAGGCGTTACCGATGGAATAGAGCGTGCAAGCAGGATTTTAATTCCGATATTGTTTGGATTGTTGCTGTGTGCGGTTGTGCGAGCAGTAACACTACCCGGCGCGAGCGCCGGGTTGGCGTTTCTATTCGTACCAGATTTCGCTGCGTTTATGAATTATCAAACGTGGTTAGAGGCGTTAACCCAGTCCGCCTGGTCGACAGGCGCCGGTTGGGGATTGCTCCTAAGTTACGCGATTTACATTAAAAATACCGAGAATGTCGTCAGTCAAGCCATACGCATTGGTATCGGCAATAATCTCGCTTCAATTCTTGCAGCGATGGCTATTCTTCCAGCAGTTTTTGCCGTACTGACTCCGATGGAGGCGCGCGATGCGCTGTCGTCTGGGAATATTGGATTGACGTTTGTCTGGATTCCTCGGCTCTTTAGCCAAATGCCTGCTGGAAACTATTTACTTCCTGTCTTTTTTGTTGCCTTGTTTTGTGCGGCGCTGTCATCGCTGATTGCGATGGTGGAGCTAGCGAGTCGTGCATTAATTGATCGAGGGCTTGCAAGGCTCGAAGCTGTCCGTCTCGTGGTGCTGATTTCAATTGTATGCGGACTGCCATCAGCATTCAGTCTTGCATTCTTTGAAAATCAGGATTGGGTATGGAGCCTGGGATTGATGATTAGTGGCATGTTTATTGCCGTGTCTGCCCTTAGATTCGGACCGAGGAAATTCCGGGAGCAGTTGGTGAATACGCATGGCGGTGGATTGCAGGCAGGACCGTGGTACGATTGGTGTCTTCTGTACTTCGTGCCGGTCCAATTCGCGGCTATGTTTGCGTGGTGGATGTACCAGTCGGTAGTTGTATACGAGCCAGGGGCGTGGTGGAATCCATTTCGGGTCTTCAGTGTTGGTACATGTGTACTACAGTGGGGCGCTGTGTTGATCGGACTTCGGATTGTCAATAGGCGACTGTTGACTAGTGACCAGACGCGGCGTGCTACTCTTAAGGTGTAACGAAAGGAGTTGCTGTGTACCCAGAATTTTTTATTGCGCCGATGCGAGAAGAATTGACACGGCTCGGTGTGAAAGAATTGCGAACGCCTGATGATGTTGATTCGACCGTGAAAACTACGGGTGAAACCGTGATGGTCATTGTTAATTCAGTGTGCGGGTGTGCCGCGGGAAAAGCGAGACCTGGAATAGCGCTGGCGTTGCAGCACGGAACGAAGCCGGACACGGTTGCGACCGTGTTCGCAGGCGCGGACGTCGAGGCTACTGAGCGTGCGCGGAGCTATTTTGTGGGGTATCCGCCTTCATCGCCGGCGATCGCGCTTATGCGCGACGGGAAAATGCTGTACATGATGGAACGTCACCAAATCGAGAACCAGGAAGCGGATTCGATTGCTCGTGACCTGACGGTGGCATTTGATAAACATTGCGCGGCTGAGCCGGTTAGCTGAACACAGGGTTTATCCAGACAAATTGAATAAGGTGGTTGTTCATGAGCTGGCCACCTTACGTTTTTAGCGTGCGAGTGGCGGTCCCTCTAAGCGGCATGGGGGCTCGACGGAGGTGATGGGAAGGAGCCGGCCATGCTCGGCGCGATGATACATGCCCATCGTCAGATCGGCCAGTGTGTCAATAAAGGCGGGGTGCTCATTCACGGCCGCGGCACGTGCCATCGGGATGCCGAGTGTCTGGCAAACATCTGCGGCTTCGGTGTCGAGGTCATACAGAACCTCAATGTGGTCGGCAACAAACCCAATCGGCGCAATCACTGCGGCGGTGAGACCACGTTCTTTCTCTTCGCGAAGATAATCACAGATATCAGGTTCGAGCCATGGATCACCTGGTCTCCCACTTCGACTCTGATAGACAAGGTGCCAATTGTCGGTGCCCAATTCTGCTGCAATGCTACGCGCTGATTCTTTGAGATCAATTTCGTAACGACAGTCGTGCGCCATCGACTTCGGAATACTGTGGGCCGTAAAGATAAGTCGAGCTTGGTCGCGTACGCGAGCCGGAAGTTCCGATTGCGCAGACAAAATGTGTTCAACGTTGGCCTTGATAAAGCCGGGATGCGTATGCCATCCGCCGACGTAATGAATTTCGATGTCACGATGCCCCGCCGTTTGGATTGAGACTCGAGCGTCCGTGATGTTTTGACGGTATTGGCCGCAACTGGAGTAGCTATGCTGTGCAGCCAGAATAATTCCTAGTGCGCGCGAAATACCTGCGTTGCCCATTTGTACTAGGGTGTCGTCCAAGAACGGCCGCCAGTTTCTCATACCGATGAAGACAGGAAGCTGCGGTCCGGATTCCTGGAGACGGTCACGCAGGCCTTCTGCTTGGCGTCTGGTAATTGCGGTTAAGGGCGAGAGTCCGTCAAATAATTCATAATGTTTCGCCACGGCCTCGATGCGCGCCTCTGGGATGCGCCGGCCACGGAGGACATTCCGTAAAAATGGGCGGATGTCGGCGAGGCCCTCCGGGCCACCAAAACTAATAAGAAGGACCGCGTCAAATGGCTGAGTAGTACGGGTCACGAGTGAGAATGATACGATGACCTCGCAAGTCGTTAGTTGGAAGGGACGTTTTTATGCCAAAGTTTGCCGCGAGTGTTGCGATGATGTTTAACGAAAGAGACCTGCTTGACCGATTTGAGCAGGCGGCGAATATGGGCTTTGAAGGGGTCGAAATTCAGGCGCCGTATGGGGAGTCCGCAGCCGACATTGCTCGCCAGGTTAGCCAAAATAATCTGACTGCCACCCTCATGAACGTGCCGGTTGCCGCAGGTGCGGTCCCGGGTCAGGAAGATGAATTTCGTGGGGGTCTCACGCGAGCTTTTGAGTACGCGCAAGCTAGTGGGTGTGGACAATTGCACTGCCTCGCGGGCCGGACGGATGATTCCCGGGCAGAAGCGACATTTGTGTCGAATTTGAAATGGGGCTCTGAACAAGCGAGACCTCTTGGTATCCGGTTACTACTCGAACCATTGAATACGCAGGACAATCCTGGCTATTTTTTAACAGGATCAGCGCAGGCCCGTCGGATTATCGATCTTGTCGGTGAAGACAATGTCTTCCTTCAGTATGACTTCTACCACATGCAGATCATGGAAGGGTACTTGGCAGAAACGGTACGTGCCAATATTGATATTATCAGTCACTTTCAGATTGGCGGCGTGCCAGGCCGACACGAACCGGACGACGGACAGGAGATAAATTATCCGTATTTATTCGACGTTGTCGATGATCTTGGATTTCAGGGATGGGTAGGTTGTGAATATCGGCCGGCTGGCGAAACGATAGCGGGTTTGGCATGGGCCCGTCCGTATGGTATCGCGTCCCGGTAGATTTAGCGCTGGCGGCGGTTTGTGCCGTAAGCGGTAAGGTACAATGCTTCCCTGTGGCGGGGCGTAGCGCAGTTTGGTAGCGCGCTCGCTTCGGGAGCGAGAGGTCCCGAGTTCAAATCTCGGCGCCCCGACCACTTTCATGCTGACCCTGGTTGCGTACATTGGGCCACGCTAAGAACTAAAACACAGCCAATGGATTCAGGGCCGCACCAGCCCCATTGGGTACACCGTGTGGCGATGCCATGAACATGAATTCCCATCGATTGAGTTCGTTTGCGGTGTCGGCCAGGTCTTCCAGGCCAAGGTTGTCAAAAAGATGGACGCCGAGTGCAACGAGTGTGAAAAAGTGAATTGGAATGGAGACGCCTTCGACGCGACCACCTTCTTGTGGGACATCGGACCCGAGTAACGCGATATCTCGCTCCTTGAAAAACGGAATCAGTGAGGGGTGATAGCCTCCATCTTCACCGACGTCACGTCCGGTTCGCAAAAACAAGGCGTCACCAGACGCAATCGTGATGCCAGTGTCCGTCTCCCAGGCTTCGATATCTTGCCTACGGACGGATGTCCCGGGCATGTCGATCAAGATGCCTCTGGTAACCAGGCCATCCTTGAGATTGGCAACGCCGAGACGGCTACATCCGTCGGCGGTACTCGCAACGTCATCGAAGTTAAAGCCGTTGTAGACCTTTCCGTTGTAAGCCACATGGCACAATGCGTCAAGGTGACTGACAAGGCTTCCGTGATATTCGATTTCGTATCGTTCCCAGAAGTATCCATTTTCGTGGTCGATATCGAAGACGGTTCGAACAGAGCCCGCCAAGACGGGAGGACGATTGGCGTCGGTCCGCTCTGAGTTCTCGAGCGTCATGGCGCGCGCCATGGATACGACGGATCCATTTTTCACTAAACTAGCGGCTTCGACGCGTTTGGCTGGTGTGATGAGATTCAGCGCACCCAGTTGATCGTCATCACCCCAACGGCCCCAATTTGAGAGTTCGGTCATCCAAAGGTCGTACTGTTCTTTAGTTACTTCTTCTCCTGATTTGCCCTGTGCGTCACTCCCGGTGCAGGCGACGTGAGCGATTGTCATAAGAAGAGCCAAACGGAATATTGTTGAGTTGAATGTCATGAATGCCTCGCGATTGATACATTGCCGAGTGCTTAAGGTATTGGATCGTATCGGGAATCGTTTATCTAATACAGCCACAAACGTACTGGCTAGGAAAGAGGTGACGTTCTGATGAGCGTTTCGCGTCGCAATTCATTTGATACGGTTGATGTGGAAACGGCGAACAGTGGGCGTGGTTCTATCTGCCAAATTGGCGTCGTGAGTGTTGGACAGGGACAGATCGTAGAGGAATGCAGATGCTTGTGGATGCTGGGACGCCGTTTAGTGACCGAAATGTGACGATTCACGGTTTCACCTCATGGGACGTTGAGTCGGCGCCAGCGTTTAATGCCATCTACGACTGGATGTCCAAGATCAGCGGGGAGATTGTGGCGTGCTACACGATGTTTGACCGAAGTGCACTGCGGGCGGCATGCAGTATTTATCGCTTGGATGAGGCGGACCGCTTATGGTCGGACACGGCGCAGGTTGTCCGGTAAGCCCGGGATCAATTTAGTCAGAAAGGCTACAAGCTTGACAAGATCGCGACGTATCTTGGGATCGAGTTCTCACACCACGATGCCTTGGAGGATGCTCGCACGGCGGCACTGGTCTTGTTGCGGGCTGTTGAGGAGTCTGTCCGGCAGTGGCAGCAGGGCGGGATACCGAATCGTCCTGTGACGAAGAGCCGGGTGCGTCGGGTTTAGGCGAGCTATCACTTCGAGAGATTCGATAGGTCTACCATTACGTATTTTCATACTTGGGGTAATCTAGATGTATGGCGAAATTAACAGTTGAAGGTTTCGGAACCGTCGAAGTGCCGAATGATCGACGCTTGGTGCTGGCGATAGAAGAGGATGCGAAGGTTGACATCATGCACGCGTGCGGAGGTAATGCCCGTTGCACGACGTGTCGCATTGAAGTTATTGATGGTGAGCCAACACGGATGACGGCCGCGGAGAAAGCATGTCTTGAAGCGAGAGGGTTGAGCGGTGTCAGACTGTCCTGTCAGATGGTGTGTGAGCAGGATATGACGGTCCGTGCAATTAGCCGACTGGAAGGCAGCGGTCGACCCGATGCTGGCGGTACGCCATCAGAAGAGATTACGCCGCCACCAGAGTGGCAGTAGCGGATAACTATCAGGGCGCGTGCGGCTTTTGAAGGCCGCAGGCAATAATGACGGTCGTTTTGAAAGATTTTCTTAATTCGTTCTCATGAACTGCCTGGCTTCTTGAAGCGCTGGGTGATTGGCATCACCTGCCCAGTACTCGGCGAGCGCTGCATAGTGAGTACGCGCAACATCAGCAAGCCCGAGTTCGGAAGCGGCCCGTCCGGCGCCGAGTCGAGAGCGCATGCGATTCGGCAGTCGGAGCAGTGACACATCAAACTTTTTGAGCGCATCCTCAGCGTTACCCATCGCTAGGAGGATTTCTCCATATAGCTCGTAGACCGGTTTGACTGGGCTGGCGGCACCGTTCGGTGGTCGAAGCGTCTCGACGATCGCAATCGCTTCATCCATCAGCGCGATCGCCCGTTCCGCGTTGCCGTCAGCCGCCTGAATACTTGCCTCGACCTCCTTTGCGGCGAGACGGTTCTGGTCACCGCCATCCTCTGCGAGGGTGTTCAGTGCGTCGAGCGCACTGCGGGCAGTAGAGAGATCGTCCGTGCGGATCGCGCTGAGGGCCGTAGCGAGAAGTTCATGCATCGAGGAATCGTCTGTGACTGGTGCAGTCGACCATTCTTCGGTTTCGACAATGTACCGAGCCTTTGTAAGCGGAAGCGTTCTGACGGCACGGGCAGCGCCATCGCTTTCTTCGATCAGTTGTTCGAGGCGTTCAATCCACAGGCGGGCTTTATCGGAGTCGCCTCGTTGCAGGTCGCCGTACTGTCCCCAGTCTAATGGATGGACGGTGTCACCCACACTATCGCCAACGACCCAAAGGTCGCGAGCGGCCTCGTAGGCAGACTGGTTATGCGTTGACACGAGGTCCCACATGCCATGTTGAATGAAAATATGTGTTGGCATGTGCCGCGCATGGGCAACGGCCGGTGCGATTTCGGCGTAACGATACGCGGCATCAAGCGCAAGAGGTGCGTGGAGGGGGTCATCAAACGCATGAATGGTGTAATGCGGTGCACCTGGGTGGTCACGATTGTCCGCGAAGACTCGCATGGCAATGGTGCCGGCCTTGACTTCTAACCGGAGCGACTGGTCGCCAAGTGCTCTCGAGCCCGCGAGGAGCGAGAGGGCGTAAAAGGTCGAGACTTCTGGGTCATCTGGATAGCGCTCGTACAGTGTTTCCATCCGATGCATGTAGGCAACACGTCGTTCGTCGTAACTACCGTCATGACCCCAGAGTGCTTCTACTGCGGCAAGGAAGCCTTTTTCCCTTTCCGTGGGCGCCTTGCTTGCTCGCTCGGCTGCTGTGGCACCAAGTCTCGAGAGGACGGCGCGAGGATTATCCTCGTCGAGTCCTCCGACACCGAAGAGTGGGTGGTTGTAGCTCAGCGTTTCGCCCCAGTACGCCATGGCGAAATCTTTATCGAGTTCCTGTGCTGCCTGAAATTGTTCAATCGCCTGTTTCCAACCGAAACTGTGAAGAGTCGCCACGCCACGCAGGAAGTGTTGTTGCGCTTCTTGAGAGGTCGTCGAGGTCGGGAAGTTGAGAACACCGACCTCGGTAAATTGTGCGGAAACTGGTAGCGCGGTGAATAACACAACGAGTAGGCAGGCAATCGTCTTCATTTTGACTCCTTCTGCAGCGGTCCAAGTCCGTCTCGGAGGGTATCACAGGTTGGGCCTTGACCCCGACTTCAGCCAATGTCGGACGGCGGTTGGATATAATCGCGGCCGCATGTCGTTGTTGTGCAGGCGTTGTTTGGTCTCTGGCCTTGTTCAGGGGGTTGGGTACCGCGTTTTTGTGCAGGACGCCGCGATTCGTGAGAAGGTTTCGGGGTACGTTAGGAATCTCGCCGGTGGTCGTGTCGAGACAGTCCTGAGCGGCACCATTGAATCTGTTGAACGAGTCGAGCAAGCACTACAGCTTGGTCCGGCTGGGTCCCGCGTGGATCGCGTTGACGTAACCGATCACGCTGTAGAGGCATTTGGGGAAGTATTTGAAATTCGGGCAACAACACGTAGAACAGGAGAATAGTATGGAGTCACTGAAGTCACTAATTCGAAATGTCCCAGATTTCCCGAAGCCGGGCATTTTGTTCTACGACATCACCACGTTGCTTGCTGATGGCGACGGGCTTCGGCAATCGATCGATGCACTAACTAATCCGTATCTCGATCAATCTATTGATGTCGTGGTCGGAATTGAAAGTCGGGGATTCATTTTTGGCACTGCGGTCGCCGACCGCTTGGGGGTTGGCTTCGTTCCCGTGCGCAAGCCCGGAAAATTACCGTCGACCACTGTCCGTGTGGAGTACGAATTGGAATATGGCACTGATGCGCTGGAAATGCACGACGATGCGATTCGCGCAGGACAACGTGTGCTGATTGTGGATGATTTATTGGCGACCGGCGGCACAGCGAAAGCGGCTGTCGATTTGGTCGGGGGGCGTGGCGCTCAGGTGCACGCACTAGCATTTTTAATTGAATTGGATTTCTTGCCGGGTCGAGAGAAACTCTCTGGCCAGACGATACACTCGGTACTACGGTACTAATGACTTCATTGTGCACTTGGTTCGAAACACGGAGACAATGTCGGTTCTCGACTGAAGTGACATGACGAACAGCCTAATGTTGGTACTGTTGTTTGGCTTTATCGTTGCAGTTGTTGGTCTAGCGATGACGATTTACGAACGACGCGTACGGAAACAAGAGCACAACGATCAATTAATGGTAGTTCTGCTTACAGGCGCGGCTGCGGCCGTCGGTCGCGCAGAACCGCGGGAATTACTGGCGTGGCATACGACCGCAGATATTGTGAAGCGCATATTTCCTGAGGTCATTGCCAACATCGAGTCAAAAGGTGGCGAATCGTTTCCGATTCCACGGAAGGTCCTCGAGGACACGCATGCGAAATGGACGGCGGAATGGTTAGCCTGGGAACGGCAGCATGATGCCGATTTCAGAAAGCGGACCAGCGTGCTGCAGGCAGAGCTTGAGGCGACCGGTCACGAACACACACCAGATGGCCACGCACGGATGGCAGCGCTTGAAGATGAGAAATTGCAAAGCTATCAGCAACGGTATGAAGAATATGTGCAGGTCGGGAAAGGTTTAACGGAATTACTTGACGGTAACACTGAATGATGCCGCGAAAGGGAAGGCCGGTCCGTCGTGCGAGAACCGGGTGTAATCTCCCGAATTATCGTGGTGAGTGGGCTGAATCAACTAACCGCTTAATATGTTCCGACGCACGTCCCGTCGGCGTGCATTAGTATCCCTTCGCTTCTGAGTGTTCGTCCATCAGACAGTTCATGGTCCATTTTGATTCGCAGATAGGTGATATGAGGACATTTCGTTATCGGTCTCTGTCGTTCACTTTTCCGGGGCGTAATTGGTGACACGGGTTGGTGTGGTGCTGATGCTCGCTTCTCTGCCACTCTGGTTAGTGCTGCCGGTTTTACCATTTCTGGCACTATCGACCCCAGGCAAAGCGATGGCGGCCACGCTCGTTGTGGTGGTCGCCGAACTGATGTTTTGGGGAGGTGCCGTCTTAGCAGGACCTGCTGCGGTACGGCGGTTGAAGGGATGGTGGAGACGGAGTTCAGAGTGATGGCTGGTGTGACTAAAATGCCCAGCCGAGATTGATGAAACGAAGAACAGGAAAGGCGGTGCTTTCACCGCCGAGCAATCGAGTTGCGCCGCTGCCGATGGATATACTGAGGTTTTGCTCCGACCCGATGAGCCAGGCATAACCAAATTCAAAGCCCAGTCCGAGTTGGACGTGACGGAGAGCTGGGTCTCGATTGGCCCAGGATGAATCTGATGTCGTGGTGCGGAAGATACCGATGCGAGGGCCAACGTAAATCCCTTGGAAGACCTTCCGACTCGGGTAATAGCGGAATGCGAGAGTGGTGGCGACAAAATTGTCCGTCCATTGGGATGCAGATATGCCAAGGCTGAGGGACGGGTTCATCCGACGTTCGTACTCGCCGTTGTACCAAGGGAAAAGGACGAGTCCGAACGGATTGACTGAAAGAAGGTGCCGGTGGCTACCTAGTGATTCGTCATGCTCGTCCTGGGCGTAAGTGTCCGTCGGTGTAATACACAAAGCAAATAACATTAGAATGACGATTTGGCGTTCGATAGAATTCATGATTCAAAATAGTCGCCTGAAGCGATAGGGCGACTTTACTATCTGAAGATTACCCATTCGATCGAATGCCGGGATTATTCAACAAGACAGCCCACTTGAAAATGGAATACATACGTATCAGGCCATAAGCGTGTGTTCCTAGACATTAAACGGTCATTGTAAGTCATTGGCAGCGGACGGAATCTCGCTGAGTTCGTCAGCAATGGGTCGGCTGAGGTTATGATGAAGAAATAGGTTGGGCAGTCGTGCGCGTGTAGCTCAGTTGGATAGAGCGATCGCCTCCTAAGCGATAGGCCGCAGGTTCGACTCCTGCCACGCGCGCCATTTTACAGACTGACAAAGTTGGCAAAGAGTCGAAAAGTTATCGCGGGAGCTAATGTAGTGCCCGTGTTCTACGCGGAGGGCGGAGTTGGGGGAGTGACGCCGCGGGTTGCGTAGTGGTTCCAACCGAAGACTTCCTTGATGGGCATCGCTAGGTCAAACCCATGCTGCGTCACTTCAGGCACGCAGAAGTTGAATTCAAAAGGAAAGACGCAGTGTCCTTCGAATTCCTCATTCCACGATCCAACGATATATACGGGCGCGGGTAATTCCGACGTGCCAATTTGTTGTGACCAGGTTTTTTGAATGTGATACTGCTCATGGATGTTGATGAGTAGTTTCATGAAATCTGCGTAGCCAGAGCGACCGAGTTGGAGTGTAGGATGGGCAGCTTTCGCGAAGCCTGGTGAGAGATTAGGGATAACGTGGATATTGCGTTGCGTAAAGCGATTTCTGACGTTACGAACTGCGTCATAGGTACGTTTGAGTATACGGACCTGATTCTCGATGTAGGACGATGACATTTGGATGGTTGCCAGCATGCCACGCTTGAGATTAGATGCATGATGGTAAACGTGAATCGCATCAAAGTTTTGCGTGCGTCTCTGGCGGTCATCAGCAAATTGGCCAGTTGCCGACAGATACATTTCTTCTCCAACAATGTATGGCGGCGCACCGTAGATATCCTTAAAGATCTCTCTGGCTTCGTAAACCATGGTGTCGATTGCCCAAAAGTTTCCACTCAACACAGGCAGGCGACCCCACGTATGCGTCCCGAAGATAAAGAGTACAGGCCGGTTGTCTAATGTGAAGATTTGCGCGGGGGTCTCATCACGCATCTCTTTGAAGAAACGAGCCATTTCCTTGAAATCTTCTCGAAATGCCTTCTGCACATCAGCCTTAATGAAATCGATCCGGTCCCCGGTAAAGGGCAACGCGATTGTGCTCTCGTAGAGCAGGCAAACATGGCGAGTATCTACATTCGGCGCCTTCAAAAATGCGTTGCGGTAATTCGACTGATTGTCCTTGTTGTGACGTACGGGAATCCAACTCAGCGCGTCAACAGTGACACCGATTTCGTTCTTTAGCCGGTGAAAGGTTTGTTCAACGTCTGGGTCGTAGGAATAGTAATCGCCACCTTTGTAACGCACGGTTTGCCAGCCAGGAGGTCGGTCAAGGTCGTTATACCATCCGTAGTGCCAGGCGACTGTAATGGGCCTTTGTGGCGTCGCGCCTGATGCCGCGTAGAAATCGAGTGATGCCAGACCGGCATCAACGGTGGCGCGATCGATGACGCCGCGTCCGAAGAGATCAGCTCGGTGGTCGTATCCTGCGGCAGGTGAGATGTCATAACCCCGCTGGGCGAATAAAACATGTTCTAAGATAGCCCGGTCTTTGCCATCGATGACCCCATCTCCATTTAGATCGGCAACATAAGAGGGTAATAATTGCGATTGAGTTTGCGCGAATAATGGGATCTGTTGTCCGAGAGTCGTTGCGGCTAATGTCGATGCAGCCGATAGAAACTGTCTCCTGCTGGGCATATTGTTAGGTTTATTTGTTGAAATGCAGAAATCCTGAGTGGCTGCCGACAATAGAGACTTGATTCAAACGAGGGCAAGCCTACCATACGGAACGACTATATGGACTTAGCAGAGGCCTCGGCATGTCGTCTTTTGGTAGAATTTTCAAGGTCACAAAAATATGAAAAGAACTGAAAGACACCATTTAAAGGAAGACCCGCTCGTTGCATGGGTCTTGGGGATCCGCGAGTCCGTAGCAGGGAACGGTGCGACGACCATTATTGGCGCGGTCGTTGGCGTCGGCGTTCTGATTGGTGGTCTGTATGCCTGGCAGCAATCGCGATTGACGCAATCGAGTGAAATGCTGGCGGCCGCGATGGTGGTCGTTGAAGCGTCTGTAGCGGTTGAAGGGGACGATCAGACCAGTACTGAGGGACGTTACGCATCTGTTGAATCGAAGTATGAGACAGCGTTACCGCTATTACTTGAAGCAGCGAATGCCTATCCGACTCTGCAGGCCGGGATTGTCGCTCGCTACCAAGCGGCTGCACTGCTGGTGACTCTAGGACGGTCGGAGGATGCGGCTACGCAATTTGCGCAGGTAGCGGAACTAGACGCCGACGGAGTGTATGGCAGGATGGCACGTCTTGGTCGTGCGGAGGCGATGTTGTCGAATGGCCAATATCAACAGGCAATTACGCTTCTCGAGATTGAGACGGCGGAGTCAGATGTGGGGATCCCAGTCGACGCGGTACTGATGCGGCTGGGGATTGCCTACGAACTATCAAATCAGGATGCTGAGGCGGTAGCAACGTATACCCGACTGGTTGACGAATTCCCCACTTCACCGTATCGCTTTGATGCGGAATCAAAGCTCGATAGTCTTTCTGGTGGCGGATAGCCAGCAGCGACGAACCACGTATGACTGGTAACAACGCTGCTGGCAGTCCAGATCTTCGGATTGGGCTGGTCCAAATGTCCTGCGGTGATGCTGTGCCGAGAAATATCGACACAGCAGAAACTGCAGTACGCAGAGCAGCTGCTCAGAATGCGCAGGTGATCTGTTTACAGGAGCTCTTTGCTACCCAGTATTTCTGTCAATCTGAAGACTCCGGCCATTTTGACTTGGCTGAGGAAATCCCTGGTCCGACCACACGACGGTTTTCCAATGTGGCGCGAGAATTAGGTGTCGTATTGGTTGTGCCGTTATTTGAAAGACGGGCGGCCGGCGTCTACCACAACTCAGCAGTCGTGTTAGATGCGACGGGTGACATATGCGGGGTCTATCGAAAAATGCATATTCCTGACGACCCACAATTTTATGAAAAATACTATTTTGCGCCCGGCGACCAAGGCTATTCAGTATTTGAAACAGCGTTTGCACGAATCAGCGTATTGATTTGCTGGGATCAATGGTATCCAGAAGCGGCGCGCTTGGCGGCACTTCGTGGCGCGCAGGTGATTTTCTATCCGACGGCCATTGGGTGGACTGCGAATGAACCCGCTCCGGTACGGCTGCAGCAACAGGATGCGTGGCGGACCGTGCAGCGTAGTCACGCAATCGCGAATGGAGTCTATGTGGCTTCTGTTAATCGCGTCGGGAGAGAGGTACTAGGCGATGGACCGGAGGCCCTGGAATTTTGGGGGCAGTCCTTTATTTGCGATCCAACGGGTTCTGTAATTGCTGAGGCGAGCGGTACGACTGATGAAGTTCTGGTCGTGGACTGTGATGTAAAAACCATCGAAGAACAAAGAAGAATGTGGCCATTTTTGCGCGATAGGCGCGTCGATACGTACGGGGAATTATCTGAACGTTATATCGATTCAGTGACATTTCGACCAGAGTCTTCGAATTCATAATGTCAGCAGTTGTGTCCCCTGTAGTACATGGTTCTCCGGCGACGTTGGGGTTTCGCATGCCGGCGGAATGGGAGGAACATTCAGCAACTTGGATGGTCTGGCCGCATAATCGAGATGATTGGGAAATTAAAACGAGTTCGGCGGAATGGTGTTATGTGGAGATCATTCGTCAGCTTGTACGTTATGAACCTGTTTCACTAATCTGTCAAAATGCCGCAGTGCGAGACCGTGCCGAGGTTCGTTTGGCACGGGGCGGTGTAGAACACTCAGACTACGACACGCACCTTATCAAAACGAATCGTTCTTGGATCCGGGACTCTGGCCCGCTCTTTCTTTCTCATGCCGTTGGCCAGGTACGACAAATCGCTGTCAGCGACTGGGGATTTAACGGCTGGGGCCGTTACCGGTCCTACAAAGATGATGACCGGTTGCCGCGTCATATCGCAAGGAAACTCGGGATGCCACGATTTACAGTGGGTATTGATCAAGGCGATCGAATAGACAAAGTCGTGTTGGAGGGCGGAAGTATCGACGTGAACGGTTGTGGTGATTTAATCACGACCGAGCAGTGCCTACTTGGAGAATCTCACGCGAGAAATCCAGGACTTAGTCGGAACGATTTAGAGGCAGTACTACGCGACCATTTAGGAGTTACAAGGATCCATTGGTTGGCTGGTGGTATCGACGGTGATGATACCAATGGGCATGTTGACGATGTCGCAAGATTCGTAGATGCAAATACGATCGTCGCTGCGGCGGAATCGGATAATGCTGACATTAACTATTCGGTATTGCAGCAGAATCTTCGGTGCCTTCGGCGGTTAAGAAACGGGAGGAGGCAGGCTTTTGAAATTATTACACTTCCGATGCCGAGACCTGTGACATTCGACGGAATGCGGTTGCCCGCCAGTTATTTGAATTTCTATATTGGCAATAACGTTGTACTTGTACCGACTTTTAATGATTCGCACGATCAACATGCATTGGCGACGCTCGCGGAGATATTTCCGACCCGCGCGGTTGTTGGTATTTACGCGGGTGATTTGATCCTTGGTCTCGGGGCGATTCACTGTTTAACACAGCAACAGCCGGTAGGGGCCTGGTGACGTTACGAGGCAAGAGGCTAAGGCGTCCGATTATCTGTGGTTGAAAATCGGACCGATGGGATGTGGCATCCATCCATAACCAATGACTGGCCGTCGGTACTAAACTTTGGCGAACTACGATTCTTTAAAGCGTTTGCCGCCGAATCAAACAGGGCACTGGTGAGTAGTGGGAATGCGAGTGTCGCATCGGCATGCACTGTGACCTGCCCTGCGTTGGTAGAGAGTTTGCCCCAACTTTGTGCCTCGTCCAGCGTTGAACCGGACGCGCCACCAAAATGTGGGACGTCGGTGACGATCTGGATGGCATATTGATGACCAGTGATTGATGGATCGTAAAACGCAGCCTGCACGCTCGCTTGGTTGATGAAATTCTTTGGTGTACCGCCGCCTAATACGACTGAAGCAGTTCTGGGGTGTTGATTGATGAGATTAGCGGATTCAATGATGTCCCCGATTACATCGATCTGACCCGTATTCTGATTGATGTGCCGGGCTTGTGAGAGCGCCATGCCGAGGGATGAATCGGCGATCGCCGGACAAAAAATTGGTAAGTTATGTCGGTACGCGGCAGTTAGAATTCCGTCAGTGCCTGTTTGCTTCCAGAGGTAGCCGCCAAGCTGATGCAAAAAGTCTCTACTGGTATATGGTCGAGGACCCAATTCTGTTACGAAATCCGCGATCCAGTTGTCGTTATCGATAAATTCATCCTCATCGACGTAGGTGTCATAGACGCGATCAATATTTTCTGCTTGTAAAGCGGCATCATTCGCTTTGTGGCTGCCCAGGTAATGATGTCTACCCCGCGTTTCGTGCAGGTCGTGGTACAAATTGGCGCCAGTCGAAATGAGGCAGTCGAAAGCCCGTTTGTGCATCAAGTCGGCTACTGCGAGCCTGAGGCCACCCGCCGTGAGTGCTCCGGCCATCCCGAAGAAAATTAAGACATCATCGGCAATCATTCGTTCCCAGATGCGCCTTGCGTTGGCAAGATTTCTGCCTTGGAATGAAATGCGCTCCATGCGTGTGAGCAGATCGTCAGTTGATTGGGGCGTCGTCGCCTCGATCGGACAGACAGGGGCTTGAAGAAAGGACTCCTTCGTAGGAGAACGTTGTTTAGTCATTTAATTCATTCTGATATGTCGCGCTTCAATTCCGCCAAAAATAGCATCGCATCAACGGGGGTGATCTGATCAAGGTCTAGTTTCGCAAGCTTCGTGGCGAGCTTATCGTTCTTTGTAACCGGGCCCGTAAACAATCCCATTTGCGGCATTGCGGAGACTGAAGAATTGTTCAAGGAAGGACGACCACCACGGGACAATTCATCGCCTTCGAGTTCTGCCAGTATCACCTTGGCCCGCGCAATTGTCGAGGGTGGTAACCCGGCTAAGCGCGCGACTTGAATCCCATAGCTCCGGTCTGACCGTCCGCGCTCTATCTTGTGTAAAAAAACAATATCGTCCTTCCATTCGCGCGCCGCTACGTGGTAATTCGATACCTCGTTATACGCTTCCGCCAATTCCGTAAGTTCATGATAATGGGTTGCAAATAAGGTTCGTGGCCTGTTCTTACTATCCGTAACGAGGTGTTCGGCGACTGCCCAGGCGAGGCTCAGCCCATCAAAGGTGGCAGTGCCCCGACCGATTTCGTCAAGAAGTACTAGGCTATTCGATGTCGCAAGATTCAGAATTCTGGCCGTTTCTTGCATTTCAATCATGAAAGTCGACTGTCCGCGCACGATGTCATCTGACGCGCCGACGCGGGCGAATATTCGGTCTGTTGTCGGAATAATCGCTTGCCCGGCCGGGACAAATGATCCGGCATGCGCCATTAGAACGATAACTGCTGTTTGTCTCAGGTAGGTTGATTTCCCACCCATATTTGGGCCAGTAAGGAGCATGAGCTGCTGGTCGGTGCTATTAAGCGTTAGGTCATTTGGTACGAAAGATTCCGTGCGGCGCTCGACTACAGGATGTCGGGCATCGCTAAGTTGCAGCTCTGAGTCGTCACTGATCCGTGGTTTGCAGTAGTCGCGATGGGTAGCTGTTACCGAAAATGATAACAACACGTCGATTGCTGAAAGGGCATGTGCTGCCGCTTGGATATCCGGCGCATGCGTTGAGACCCGAGTCAATAAGTTCGCAAATAATTCTTGTTCACGTAAGATAATTCGGTCGTCAGCGCCGAGCGCTTTGCGTTCGTATTCTTTTAAAGCCGGCGTAATAAATCGTTCTCCATTCGCGATGGTTTGCTTGCGGTGATAATCATCAGGCACTGAATGTAAGTTACTCTTCGTTACTTCGATGTAATAGCCAAACACACGGTTGTATTTGACTTTCAATGAATTAATACCAGTCCGTTCCCGTTCGGCGGCTTCCATGGCGGCAATCGAATGTTTGGCATCTTGACTCAGGCTTCGAGCGTCATCGAGCTCGCTGTCAATACCATCCCGGATCATGCCGCCATCTCTCGCAAATGCAGGGGGGGTATCGATCAGGGTCTGCGCAATATCGTCTTGGACGCTAGCTAGGTCACGAATACCGTCAATCAGGCGTCGGGTCAGAGCTGCACTAAGAGCTGTGGCCAAGGCTCGAATTGGTGGAATAGCTGAGATGGTGACTTTCAAAGCAACCAGATCTCTGGGGCCGGCACTGCCAAGGACAACTCTTACAATGAGTCGCTCGAGGTCATAAATGGAAGACAGCGTGTCGCTCAGTTTTGTCCGCGTAATGCTCTCGGTTACGAGTTCGTCGACGGAATCCAGTCGGTCAAGAATTGATTCTCGATGTGAGAGGGGTCTTGCCAACCAAGAACGCAGGAGACGCCCTCCCATTGGCGTCTTTGTTTCGTCTATTTCCTGAATGAGAGAGCCGGCTCGATCTCCATTTGCGCCTTCAAGAATCTCAAGATGTTTAAACGTCGCTGGATCAATGGATAGATAATCTGTTCGGTCTCGGAATTCTAATCGCTGAATATGGTCAAGGCTTCCGCGTTGCGTCTCGCGAAGATAGGTAAGTGCCGCTCCGGCAGCCGCAATACTGGAAGCATTATCCTCGAGGGTGAGACCGAATCCTTCGAGTGTGGATGTGCCGAAATGGTCCGTGAGTGTTCGAAGTGCGTGGTCTAAACCAAATGTCCACGATTCCACCGCGCTAATTGTTAAACCATCAGGAAGCGATTCCGACTCGGCAGTCTCAGCGAATTCAGTCGAAAGGATTAATTCTTTTGGGGATACCGCTCGAATCTCGTCAATGACATTTCGAGACATGTAACTGTCTGCGATTTCTGTAACCCGAAATTCGCCCGTTGAGAGATCGGCAATTGCAATGCCGGTATTCGGAATGGCGGCATCCTGGTTAGAAGATAGGACCATGATGTAGGCTGGCTCTTTTGCATCTAAATAGTCGGCGTCCGTAAATGTTCCAGGCGTCACGACACGAACGACGTCACGGCGGACAAGACCTTTGGCTTTCTTGGCGTCTTCGACTTGGTCGCAAATTGCAACACGAAAGCCTTGTTTTATGAGGCGGCTTAAATAGACGTCGGCCGCATGATGTGGTACCCCGCACATGGGGATAGCCGTTCCGGCGGAATCTTTGGACCGAGAGGTTAATGTCAGTTCGAGGGCAGCAGCGGCTTTGACTGCATCTTCGTAGAACATCTCAAAAAAATCACCCATGCGGAAAAATACGATGGCGTTTGGGTGTTGTCTCTTCGCTTCAAAGTATTGCTTCATTGCCGGCGTAGCATTCTTTTGCGCGGTGGCAAGGCTTTCGGGAGAGTAGGCCATCTTAGGGATGGTAGCATCGCATTAATGAATGAGACCGAACAAAGGAACAGAGATTTGTATGTGCATTCTGACAATTGATACAAGCACGAAATCGGGGAGCCTCGCGATTAGGTGTTCTTCTGAGGAGACCGTTGAACTAATTGGAGACGCATCTTTGACACACGGAGAACGTCTGCCGAATGACATCGCGAGACTTTTAGAACGTGGAAAGGTCAATCTAGCTGACGTTGAGATGTTTGGAGTCGGAATTGGGCCGGGTTCATTTACCAGCCTCCGTGTCGGTATCGCCACGGTACAGGCACTAGCCATTGCCCAGAAACGGAAGGTAGCGCCGGTTCCCACACTCGATGCAGTCGCGGCGGCCCGGATGGCTGAGAAATACCCAATGGAGTTACTGAGACCTCCAGATCATGACTCGATCCAGAGGATTCGCATACTCGCCTGGATGGACGGTCAACGGGGACACGTATTCGCTGGTCTCTATACGATTGAGCGTACAGCCACAGGATTTATACGTCCTGTATGTATTGATGGCCCACGAGTTGGTTCGCCGATAGAAGTTTTAGATTCTTTGAGAACACTGTTTAGTAAATTTGACACAAGGCTAATGTTGGAAGTGGTAGGTAGTGCTGCGACTCGTGACGAAGATATACTGCTTTCACGGTTGTCTAATGTGTCGTCGGACGTTTTTGTAGCCCGTGGGGAATCGACGCTGGCCTCCGTAATGGCGAATTTGGTGGCGAGTAAACAATACGCGCCCGTCGGTCCGGAGGAACTCCAACCGCTCTACGTAAGGCGACCAGATGCAGTGTTGGCTAGAGAGCGTCGAATGACCTCTGAATAATTAACTCGATAGAATTAATGAGTGAGTCTTGGGATATCGTTCGGGTTGTCGATGAAACTAGTCTTGATGTTCTGGTTGAGATAAATAATCAGTCTTTCACGCACCCATGGACACGGGGAATGTTTTCTGAGGAATTGAAGAAACCTCAGAAGTCGTATTTGTTGGCTGCTGTGACTACAAGTAGTGTGATCGTAGGTTATTGCTCCATCTGGAGTGTTGTCGACCAGCTTCAAATTAACAGTGTGGCTGTATCTTTGAAATATCGGGGTCGAGGTGTCGGTCTCGCGTTATTGAATGCAGTCGTGGATTTGGGGGGGCAGTTGGGTGCCGCGAATATTTTATTAGAGGTAAGGAGATCGAACACGGCGGCCCGAGCGTTGTATCGGCGGCTAGCATTTAGAGAGACTGGACAAAGAGATGCTTATTACACTCAGCCCGTCGAGGATGCAGTAATCCTTAACCGGAGTCTTGAATCGCCAAACTCGGTGTGATATTTTCAGCGACATTACGAACGTGAGTCATGCCACTTTTCTATCCCGGGAAATTAATTGCTAGGAGGCAGAATGAGGAATGACCAAGAAGTACGCGAAGTGCTGTTAGAGCAGGACCAGGAATATCGCCGTCTTGCAGTGCAGCATCAAAATTATGAAATCAGACTTCGCGAACTAACTGGTCATCCGTATCCTACTGGCGACGATGAATTTGAAAAAGCCAGAATTAAAAAAATGAAACTGCAGGTGAAGGACCAAATGGAAGGAATTCTTCGCAGGCATCTCACACCAAGATTGGTCTCAAATTCTGCGACCATTGAGAGCTAGCGATAGGCTCCGGCCGTCCTCATTTATCGCGGGTTGGCGGGCACGCTAACTAAACCCGCGGTAAACTCGAAACCCCAATACGCAAGTTTTTGACTCGAAGGAGAACTCTGGGAAGGATGCGCATGGATCGCGACGGGCGACCGTTTGTTATTTTCCCACTGGCCGTCGCGGCTATTTTTGGTGGATTCGGGATTTGGCTAGCTGTAGTTGTTTTTGGGATATTCGCAGTCGCGCTTGGACTATTCTTTCGAGATCCTGATCGGACAGTGCCGGTCGGCTTGGATTCGAATTCTGTCCTGTCGCCCGCTGACGGTCGCGTATTACATGCAGGAGAGCCACAGTCTTCGGTTGCGCCACCCGGGAATTGGTTGCAGATAAGTATTTTTTTGTCTCCACTCGATGTGCATATTAATAGGACGCCGATTGGTGGCAAGGTTGTAGATGTTAGGTATACACCTGGTCGATTTCTGGCGGCATTCAATGAACGCTCCGCCCAAGAAAATGAAAGATCGGAAATTCATGTGGAGCGCGAAGGACAAGTTATAGTATTTCGCCAAGTGGTTGGCGCATTGGCGAGGAGAGTGGTTTGTCGAATTGAACCTGGTATGACTGTTGAGAGAGGGCAGCGATTCGGTATTATGAAGTTTGGTTCTCGGATGGATGTCTTTTTGCCACCTACGGCGACTATCGACGTAAAGATCGGGGATGTTGTCCGCGCGAGTGAGACGGTAATTGGGAGACTTGTGAGTTTGTCATGAGTAAAGTCTTGGCGATGTTCCGTGGAAAAGAACCACGGCGACGTTCGTCGCGGCGCGGCGTGCTGCTTTTGCCCAGCATGCTTACCGTTGCGAATATGTTTTGCGGATGGGCCTGCATCGTTTATTCAATGCGCGGTGACTTTGTTACCGCCGCGCCATTTATAGGTTTCGCAACCGTATTAGACCTTCTGGACGGACGGGTCGCTCGCGCGACAGGGTCGACGAGTGAGTTTGGTGTTGAGTTTGATTCACTTGCAGACATTATTTCGTTCGGTGTTGCACCAGCGACATTGGTGTTTGCGTGGGGATTGGAACCGCTCGGACAATTAGGATGGGCGGTTGCGTTTCTGTGGTTGACGGCGGCCGCCGTTCGATTGGCGCGGTTTAATGTGCAGACGAAGGTCAGTGATAAACGATATTTTGTTGGTATGCCGAGTCCCGCTGCGGCGGGCGTGCCGGCTGCAACTGTATTTGCATTGCCTGGTGGGTTTGGAGAACCATTCACTATTGTTGGTGCATTAGCTGTCATGTTGTTTCCGGCGATTCTTATGGTTAGTCGCATTCGATTCAAAAGTTTCGATCTGCTCATACCGGGACGTCAGCGGTCGTATATGACACCGCTTGTGATTGCTGCAGTGATTGCTGCCATTGTCGCAGAACCGCAAATTGTTTTAGTTGTACTGGCTTATTCGTATCTACTGACAGGACTAGTCGGTTATGTAGTTAGTCGTGGACGCACAGTGCCAGTTCCCAGCGACACAGAGGTGGCAGTGGAGGCAAAGAGTTCCGTTTCGTAACCTGCTTCTAGTTCTTTGGTTCGGCGGGAAATGAAACAGTAACCGTGGTTCCAACGCTAGGGATGCTCTCAACGGCAATAGAGCCCCCATTTAACTCGATATTGCGCTTTGCGATTGCCATGCCGAGGCCAGTACCTTTTACTTTCGTTGAAAAGTAGGGCTCAAAGATTCGACGTCTCGTGTCTGCGTCAAAGCCGACGCCGCTATCGTGAATAGTAATTTGGGTCAGGTTCTTCTTCGTTCGAGTCTCGATTCTAAGCGATCCCGTCTTTGGCATAGCGTGCAAGGCATTTTCGATGATGTTTGTGAATGCTCTTCCGACGATTACGGGATCAATCAATAATTGGATCGATGAGGTCAAAAGATCAGTTCGTATGTTAATCCGGCCCGAAAGTCCGTGACGGTAGGGATCGATGACGGATAAAACAAGCTCATCGAGACTTGTTGGACGTTTGTTGATTTCAGGCGAAGTCCCGTAATTCGAAAAATCGGCGGATATCTGACGCAGAGTCCTGACCTGCTTCAGGATCGACGTTACACAGTCGTCAAGCACCGAGCCAAGAGGGCTCCCTCGATCTTTATGGACGCGTAAGAGATGTTCAGCCGAAAGTTGAACTGGGGTTAGAGGGTTCTTTATCTCATGGGCCACCTGTCGGGCCATTTCCGCCCAGGCTTTAAGGCGATTGGTGTGCGCGAGCTCCCGGCGCTGACGAACGAGTTCACTTGCCATCTGATTAAATGAGTAGACAAGTTGCTCGAATTCGTCAGTGGTCCTGGTCACGATCGGTTCGTCGTATGTTCCTTGAGAGATCCGTTTCGTAGCGGTGGTCAATTGCCGTACTGGGTCGGCAATTCGTTCTGCGATGTAATAGCTACTAGTGGCTCCGAGCAGTATTAATAGCATCACCGCGAGTAAGAGCCCCCGATCTAATTCATCGATTTGCTGGTCTATTTCATACTGTCGAGAGGCCATTGGAACGGTCAAAATAAGGTCGCGCGCTCCAGGAAATAAGGGTGCAGCGGCCACGAGGTATTCTCCGCGGCCAACGGAACCGGTTGTGACGAAGCTCGGCAATTGGGATAACGCGATCGATTCGTACACTTCCTCTGGCGTTCGTGTCGGCAATAATCCGGAAGCGAAGAGGTCACGTTCGCTGGTCGCGAGGAGGCGAGAGCCCTCAAAGATATTGACATCTTGGTCAATTACTTGGCCTACGAATACTAAGAGATCGTCAGTGATGTCTGGAGGATCGGAATCTGTAGTCTCGCGGAGTTCAGCAACGACCCGTTGTGCGATGACAACTGTACGCGCTGCAAAAGTTTCTGCGTCACGTTGTAATTGGTCAATCGAATAGTTTCGAACCACAATCGCCAGAACTAGAATTGGAATAACTGCACCGATCGCGAATGCTAAAAATAGTCTTCTGTAAAAACTGGTTCTAAATTCGTGGAGTAGGTTATGACCTAATAGGCTGCCACCAAATACCCACGGCCCGGTCGTCGCTAATAAGAGAACCCAGAGCAAATAGGCGATTCCGAGAAGTGCGACTATTTCAGAGATTCTTACGAGATGATCGTAAGAAGTCAGGATCGGAAACCCCAGCGCATAAATCCCATAGCGATTGTTTGAAAAATAGACTTGTGAGTGCACACCATTCGCTGTCAATTGTGTCCAGAAGGGTGTTTGGGTTCTATATATTGTCTCGAAGAGGTTTTCATCTATCGACCAAACATCAGGACCAGTAGTGAAGAGAGGGGTTAGGCCCCACCCGTAAACCGCAACTTGGACATTCGCGCCGATCCGGCCTGGTGCTGAAAATGCCCGGTCCGGTTGGAATGCGCCGTAATACGGAATCGGCGTGGTGCCGAAGGGGAGCGACGAGTAGTCGAGCGGGACGTGAATCACGATGGTTCCAGATTGACCGCGCTGTCCGCCGTCAAGGCAAAGTCCACGTTGAGCGTGAAGCAATCGGCGCTCCTGTGAGCCGAATGGAGAGACTTCACCGTAGACCTCCCATTCGCAATTGGTCTGATTGAAAGACTGCGTCAGTGTTGTGTCCTCTGGGAGATTTAGAGCAAAGCGACTGATGAGTCCATGGTTAGGTCCGTAGAACTCAATTGCCGAAGTCAATCGGAGCCGCGCCAGTTCGGTTCGCTGCCACAGGCGGAAGGCAAGATTTGGGTCGGGACTATCGTCCGCAGTGGAATCTGTGCTGTTAGGCCAAGGTAATAATCCTATGACAACGTCGATTTCGTCCTGTGTGACAGAGAGGCTCTCGAGAAGCCTCTGTGGATGCGCGGCGGTCGATGGTGAAAATCTATCCTCGATAAATCGACGTTTGGCATTTTCGCCGACCTCTACCATTCGTGGATAGGCAATTACTGCGGGTATGACAAGTAATCCGAAGAGAATGACAAAACGTGCTGATTGAGAGGCCGTTCGGTAATGCCTTCTGATGAACGGTTGGGTCAGAGCGAGAATGATCGGGCCAAGGGACATCACTACGAAGGAGAAGTTGTTGAATTCGAGATAGAAAAAGCAGCTGAACACTGGAATCATCCAACACGCGAACATCGACAACTGCGTTCGGTGAGCAATATGCCACCGACTGGCCGTTAAGGCTAAAGTCGAAGCTGCAATCCATTGGCAGGCGGCTGCCAGAAGAAGCAATCCAACAAGGAGACTTATGCGTGATGTATCCCATGGATTGAGGGAGGGATAGACAAGGTCCAGTTGCGAGTTTCCGACGATGTCGTTGAGTAATTGCTCGTAGATGAAAATTACAAAAACTGCTGCAATACCGGCACTGACATGTGCGGCGACGGCGGCGCTAATGCTGGACCGAGTTTGTTTGCGTTGCGAATATCGGTGCGTTGAGCCAGAGAGTCTTCCAAATACGGACCCAATGATAATCATCATCAGGCTGAGTAAAAGAATATCTCCTGGTGTGCGAAGGATATACGGAGAAAGATCTGAACTGAATGCATTGAAACTTAGCAGGCCGGTAGTCGCTGTGGTCGGCGAACTTGACAGCCAGAGCAATCCGATAGCGACGAGTAGGCCAATGGCTGAATGTAGAGACGAGCTGCCGCGAAACGGCGCTCCGAGTCTCGTCGGATGACGGAGGACCGTCGGTGCAGTAAATATGATGAGAATACTAGCGAACAAAGCTAGCGCTATCCGGTTTACCGTTTGGCGCCAAAGAGTTCTTCCGAGGATTAAACTGGCCTTAGTGGTTGTTACGGTGAGCAGAGGCTCGCCGTCCGAAGTTTTGAGTAGGAAATCTCGCGTGCCACCGGCCGTGGGTATCGACTCCGTTGTCCGAAAAGTTAGTTTGACAAGCGTGTCCGAAAATAGTGCGGTTTCATTCGTTTCTGAAATGTTAGTTTCGTTGGTTAGAACGTATTCCGTCGCCACGGAGCCGACGCGGCGGGCGATACTGGCAGCGTTACTGCTGTCTGGCTGTAATGTCTCGATTGGGTGCAGTACTACGAGGCGAAGCCCAAGCGGATTTTCGACGATAAATGTGCTTGTGTCACCTAGAATGCGTGTCAGCGGCAATTCTGTTGGACGTCCTGTCCAAGCTCTGGCAGTGGCGGTTCCATCGTAGATGGTTGTGGAAATGTGGGGATAATCATGTCCTATCGAGGTGCGAGCCAAATTGAACAACTGAGTGCGAGATTCACGATTGCTTTCTGTGGCTAACTGACTTGCTATTGTGGGATCCGTTGCTAGGCGTTGCGAGGTGGTGGATAGGAATCTGGCTAGTGCTTCAAATTGATCCTCTGTCTGGTCCTTAACTCGATCAAATGTCGCATTCTCAGTTAGCCCGTAATAATTCCATTCGAGCAGGTATCCTGCTGAAAGGGCAGTAATTGTCACTAAGATGGCTATGGCAAACGTGTGAGGCCATGTTCTGACATTCGCGATCATTGCAGTTTGTATTTCATTCTTTGTATAAATTGAAATAAAGCAAGTTCCATTCCAATTGGTATATTTAGTCAGAGCGTGGGATCTGTACTCCTGAGTTGACCTTTAAATAGGACGGCGTTGGTCTCTTTGGGGAAAAGATGACGCGAGGAAATACTAATTCGTAGTTGTTACGAGTCGAGCGTCAATTACTCCATCGATATGAAGTTGCTCAATGAGTCGCATCGCGTGCCCGTGTCCAAGAGACTGTCCGACCCGGACACGCCGGAGCGTCCCTAAACGGGATCGACGACCGGTGGTCAGAAATGCTGGATAGCCCTTATCCCTCAATACGTTGACGGTTTCTTCCGCGGCGGAGGACCGGTCGTAGATAGCTACCTGCACAGTAAATCGTCTAGCGTGGGAGATTGGTGGACCAGCGGGAAGCAATGGTTGCACAAGAAATGGAACTTCATTCTGAGAAATGACGCTTGGCGCGGGCAAGACGGGATGAAGAGGAAATTCTGCAGGTAATTGTTGAGGTCCGGTCGCGGGCTTTAACACCATTAGCCCGCCAGATCTGGTTAAAAGTATCGTGCGGTTCTCCTCTGGGTTTTCACGTTGTATGTGGCGGAGGGGCATCGCCAATTCATTGTCGGCGGTTAAGCGACCCATCGGACGCCCTGTCTCTGTATGGAACATTTGAACATTTGGTACCAAGCCGCTTAAAACGAGTGCGTTCTCGACGCGTATAGGTCCGCTTTCTGGTCTGCCTTGGAGAGGCATGCGCCAGCGTTGCGCACCGTTTTCTCGGTCGAGTGCTCTAACGATGTTGTCGAGGGATGTGACGTAAATACGTTCTTCGTCAATTGCTGCTAATCCGTAGATATCCCCACCAGTTCTGACGTACCAGTCAACACGTCCATCATCAAGTCTAAGTCGATAGAAAAAGTTGTCCGTCGCACCGACGAAGATTGCATCCAGCGCCAGGATTTGTCCTGGGATACCAGTGAGAGTCTGTTCCCAGACATAATTTCCAGTCGATAAATCGAGCGCACGAACGGCGCCGGCGCTATCGCGTTCAAGTGGAACATAGACTCGCCCACCAGAAATAGATGGGGTCGCCGTCGCGGTGAGTCCAAGTTTTTGTCTCCACAGTTCTTGGCCATCTGTTGCGCGGAATGCTGCTAGCGTCGTATCTCGAAGTGTTACTACAAGCCATCCATTATTGATGGCTGGAGTTGTTATACGAGGTTGGTCGAGGCGGTGGGTCCACAGTAGTCGCCCGCTTGGCGCATCAAAGGCAATCAAGAGTTGTTCGTAGGTAACTATGAGTATTCCATTGTCCACGATTAAGTCGCCGTGAACGGGCCTGTGTCGAGACCATACTTGGGCTCCGGTATTTAAATTAAGAGCCAAAAGTGTGCCATCGACGAGAGGTATAAAGAGACGGTCATCATCGATAGCAGGCGGTCGGCTGGTGGGTTGCTTCAGATCGAGTAACCAAGCAATGTCAACAGGGACGATAGGTGAAGGTCCAAGCCTTTCTTCTTGCGCTAGAACCTCAGCGGTGTACGACGAACCCATGGCGGAGCCTATGATCGCCCAGATACCAACGAGATAACGGAAGTACGTATGACGTGCGGTCACACGGCTATAATATGACACTACCTCACGGGCACGTGACACATCAGACGATACTTGTTCTCGATTTCGGTTCCCAATACACACAGCTTATCGCGCGTCGATTGCGTGAACTGTCGATCTATTCAGAGATCATTTCATTCAAGACCCCGGCAGAAGAGATTGCAGCGAAACGCCCGAGAGGAATTATTTTGTCGGGCGGACCAGCAAGTCTGTCCGAAGCTGGTGCGCCAAAATGTGATCTGGATGTCTTTGACTTAGATGTACCTGTTCTCGGTATTTGTTATGGGATGCAACTATTAACGAGTCACTACGGGGGGCGGGTCGGAGCCGCAACTGGGCGTGAATATGGACCAGCGATTGTGAGTGTTACGCCTGACGGCGAACAAGGCCTTTTCCGAGAAATTCCCGGGAAACTTAAAGTTTGGGCGAGTCACGGTGATTTTGTCAGTGCGGCGCCGCCTGGATTTGAAGTACTTGCTACGAGTCCGAATGCGCCGGTTGCGGCTATGGCCGACACAAAAAGGAAACGTTACGGACTTTTGTTTCATCCGGAGGTCGTCCATACGGATCACGGGGTGACGCTCTTAAAGAATTTTGCGCAGGCGTGCGATTGCAGCGGTGATTGGACAATGTCTTCTTTTGTTGAGGAAGCGACAGAGGGAATACGCAAGAAAGTCGGTGCCGAAGGCCGGGTTGTCTGCGGATTGAGCGGGGGAGTTGATTCTACCGTGGCTGCAGTGTTGATTCATCGTGCAATTGGCGATCGATTGACTTGTATTTTTGTTGACAACGGTTTACTACGTTTAAACGAAAGGCGGCAGATTGAAGATCGGTTTACGAATCAAATGCAGTTACCGGTTGTTTATGAGGACGCATCTCAAAAGTTTCTAGATGCGCTGTCGAGTATTACGGACCCTGAGCAGAAGCGTAAAACAATAGGAAAGACATTTATTGATGTGTTTGAAGAATCGGCGAAACGTATTGGAGTATTCGATTTCCTTGCGCAGGGAACGCTTTATCCGGACGTGATTGAAAGCGTGTCTGTAGTTGGGCCGTCTGCAGCGATCAAGAGTCATCACAACGTGGGTGGTCTACCCGAGCATCTTAGATTTACCCTCGTTGAGCCATTGAGAGAGTTGTTTAAGGACGAGGTGAGGAGGCTTGGAACTGAACTTGGCCTTGATGATGAATTTGTTTGGCGCCAGCCATTTCCAGGCCCCGGGTTGGCAGTACGTATTCTTGGGGAAATTACGAATGATCGACTGGATTTACTCAGGCAGGCGGACGCGATTGTCGCTGAGGAAATCAAGCGAGCAGGACTTTACAGACAGATCTGGCAGTCTTTTGCGGTTCTGCTGCCAGTACAGAGTGTCGGCGTAATGGGCGATGAGCGGACTTACGAGTACACGATCGCGGTCAGGGCAGTTGAGAGTCGAGACGGAATGACGGCAGATTGGGCAAGACTTCCACATGACCTGTTGGGTGTTCTGTCGAATCGGATTGTGAATGAAGTACAGGGCATTAACCGAGTCGTTTATGACATCAGCTCAAAGCCACCGTCCACAATCGAGTGGGAATGAATATCGGAAGTAACACTGAGTACGCCAGTAAGGTGTTTAGCGGACTAGATGCCAAGAAATCCACAGTACAGCGGAGCCGTTTTGAAGGTTGTAGATTCGTTAATTGTGATTTTTCGTCTACTCGAATTACAGAATGTGAATTTAACGATTGTGAATTTAGGAATTCGAACCTTAGCTCGGTAGATTGTGATCAAACAAAATTCATTGGAGCCACTTTTAGAGATTGCAAGGTGGTAGGCGTTAATTGGACTACGTTAGATTGGAGTAGTTATCGTCTAGGGGCCCCAGTACTCTTTGAATCGTGTGATATTTCATTTTCAGTTTTTAGTTCATTACTGTTGCGAGGACTCTGTTTGCGAGATTGCAAAGCACACGATGTGTATTTCTCGGGATCTGATCTAGAGCGATCGGTATTTTGTCGAACGGATTTGCAAGATTCTCGATTTTCCGGGTGTCGACTCGAGAGATGCGATTTTCGTGAAGCTACGAACTACGTTATAGATCCTTTAGATAACTCAATAAAGGAATCGCGATTTTGTTCACCAGAAGTTTTGAGCTTGCTTAGTAGTTTCAACATTGAGATTGATCAAATCGATTGAGTGGAAATAATGAGTGATTTCGTTCATCTACATTTGCATACGGAATATTCGTTATTAGATGGCGCCTGCCGAATCGGGGAGATGCTTGACCGTGTTGCCGAACTCAAGATGCCGGCCGTTGCGGTTACGGAACACGGAAACTTGTTCTCTGCAGTCCAGTTTCATGACGAGGCGCGCAAACGAGGTGTCAAGCCACTAATTGGTTGTGAGGTCTATGTCGCAAATGGCAGCAGATTGGCGCGAAGTGGCACGCCTGGTGACACACAAAATCATTTGGTCTTACTCGCGGAAAATAAAGTCGGCTATCACAACCTGATTAAATTGGTGTCATCAGGCTATACAGATGGTTTCTATTACAAGCCTAGGATTGATAAAGACCTGCTCGCGGAACATGCAGAAGGATTGATCGGACTCAGCAGCTGTTTAAAGGGTGAGGTGGCGACAAAAATATGTCGTGACCAGGCTGTTGAAGCGAAGGCCGCCGCCGCATCATTTCAGGACATCCTTGGACGGGATAATTTTTTCCTTGAGATGCAATATCAAGGAATCGATGACCAACAAATTGTGAACAAGGGCTTGCAGCCGATCGCCAGTGACCTTTCGCTGCCGATGGTCTGCACGAATGATGTCCATTATTTGCGACAGGATGATCACCATCCACACGATATTTTGCTGTGTATTGGAAGCGGGAAAACGGTAACTGATGAAAAGCGGTTGCGGTACCACGGAGATCAGTTCTACCTCAAGACTCCAGAAGAGATGGCCGAGGTGTTTGGCGACTATCCTGAGGCACTTCGGAACACGGTAGCGATAGCAGAGCGATGTGATGTGGACCTAAGTGGGACGACGCATCATCTTCCGAACTTTGACGTGCCGGAGCCGTACAAACTTGATGAATATTTTGCGCATGTCGCACGTGAAGGATTTGGCGAACGCAGAGTGCGATTGGAGCAGTTAGTTGAAAGAGAAAACCTGACGCACAGCCTTTCAGAATATGAGGCCCGGCTGGATTACGAGATCGAAATGATTCAGCGTATGGGCTATGCCGGATATTTCTTGATTGTCTGGGATTTCATACGGTATGCCAGAGACCACGGCATCCCCGTTGGCCCCGGTCGAGGTTCAGCCGCTGGGAGCTTGGTGGCCTACTGTCTCAGAATTACGGATGTCGATCCCTTGGAGTTCGATCTTATTTTTGAACGATTTCTCAATCCGGAACGCGTGTCATTGCCGGATATCGATATTGATTTTTGTGAAAGACGGCGTGGTGAGGTCATCGAATATGTGACCCGGAAATATGGCCGGGAAAATGTTGCGCAGATCATTACGTTTGGAACAATGAAGGCGCGAGCGGTGGTGCGCGACGTTGGGCGTTCGCTCGGGATGTCATACGCTGACGTTGATCGAGTCGCCAAGCAGATCCCCCCAACATTGGGTATGACATTGGACAAAGCGCTTGACGAAAGTGCGCCCTTGAGGGAAATGAAACAGACCGATAGTAATGTCGATGAATTGCTACGTGTTGCACGTCGCTTGGAAGGAGTGACAAGGCATGCGTCTGTGCATGCCGCGGGCGTTGTGATCGCACCAAAACCGATCACAGAATTCGCACCGCTATATCGGGATATCCGAAAAGACGCGATTACGACTCAATGGGCTATGAAAGAGGTCGAGCGTGTAGGCCTGCTCAAAATGGATTTTCTCGGGCTGAGCACATTGACTTTACTGACGGACGCTGTCGCCCATCTCCAGGAAACAATTGGCGAAGAAGTACGATTGGAGGCTCTACCGCTCGATGATGCGAAGACCTACAGTTTATTTAGTGAAGGTCGGACGCTGGGTGTGTTTCAGTTCGAGAGCTCTGGGATGCGTGAAACCCTTCGAAAAGCTAAGCCGCAGAGATTCGACGATCTCATTGCACTAAATGCATTGTATCGACCGGGGCCTTTAGGAGGGGGAGTCGTCGACGACTTTATCGATCGAAGACATGGCAAGGTTGCCATTGAATACCTTCTTCCAGAGCTTGAGCCTATTTTAAATCACACCTACGGTGTAATCGCGTACCAAGAGCAGGTCATGCGGATTGCCAGTGATCTTGGAGGTTTTACGCTCGGTGAAGCTGATGTGCTGCGAAAGGCAATGGGGAAGAAGGATGCGTCTGTTATGGAGGCGCAACGGGAGAAGTTTATTACTGGCGCGGAAGCAAATGATCTACCAAAAGCTAAAGCCAAAAAGATTTTTGATTTAATGGAATATTTCGCAGGTTATGGCTTCAATAAAAGTCATTCAACTGCGTACGCCCTGCTGGCATATCAGACCGGCTACCTGAAAGCGAATTATCCAGCCCATTTTATGGCCGCATTACTGACAATCGAAAGTCAGAATACAGAGAAACTTTCGTTGTACCTTTCTGAATGCCGGAATCTTGACCTCACGATACTGCCACCGGATATAAATGAAAGTGAACTGCGTTTTACCGTTACTGAGGAAGGGATTAGATTCGGGCTTACTGGCGTTAAGAATGTTGGCGAGGGCGCGATCCACTCGTTACTTCAGGCCCGGACGGAGCTAGGCTCGGTTTATTCGCTTAATCGTCTGTGTGAGGAAGTCGACCTCAGGCTTGTGAATAAGCGTGTTCTGGAGAGCCTCGTCAAGGCTGGCGCAGTTGATTCACTGCTGGGTGGATCCCCCGTCTCGAGCATATCGGAGAGTATTGCCATTGATACACGGCGAGGTCGTGCGAGATTGCTCGCGGCTGTAGATATCGCCCTCGAGTACGGAGGGCGGAGGCAGCGAGATCGCGAGCGCGGCCAACATGCATTATTTGGAGAAATCGAATCGGAAGGGGGCGCGAATGCTGCGTTGAAACTTCCTTCTGCGCCGGCGTTGACGGAGGGGCAGCAATTAGCGTTTGAAAAAGAGTCGCTTGGCTTCTATTTGAGTGGTCACCCTATCGATCGCTATCGAAAGGAGCTTGGGTCGTCAGGCGTTCGTAGTATTGAAAGTTTAGTTCAATCGGAACCAAACGTGTCGGTTGCTGGAATTGTGAGCCAATGTCGACGACGCCAGACAAAAAAAGGGGATCCGATGGCTGTCCTGACTTTGGAGGACCGCGTGGGTCGGTTAGAGGTTGTCGTGTTTCCAGAGGCTTTCCGGAAATATGGAAGAATTCTGGAAGACGACAAATTGCTCGTCGTGACAGGGAAACTCGACAAGGATGAGGAGAGTTCACGACTTGTAGCCGCAAAAGTAAGACCTGTTGATGAATTGCTAGGAGGCTTAGGCCGGGTGCTATTGATTCAGATTGTCGCGCCGCCGGCGGATCGAACCATGCTCGATAATCTTTTGGTGATTTTCCAGAAATACCCGGGCCAGACCCGAGTACGGTTACAGGTTGAACTTCGGACACAAATACCACCGGTTAAAATTGACGCGGCAATCGGTGCGGCACGCGTGCAGCCCACCGATCGGCTTATTGAGTCGATTGAGACAATTTGCGGCAAGGGCGCCGTATCGTGGCTTTAACACAAACACGTAATTGGGAACAGCAACCGGCGGAGCCTTTCAGCGTTGACGTGATTGCACGGGCGTTAACTTTAGACAGACACGTTGGACGGGTATTGGTTCAACGTGGGCTCGACACTGTCGAACAGGCTGAATCGTTTCTTTATCCGTCAATTAATCAGCTCCATGATCCATTTCTTTTAACTGACTCAGAAATCGCAGTTAATCGGTTACTTATTGCAATTGAAAAGCGAGAGCGGATTGCTATACACGGTGACTTTGACGTTGATGGAATAACGGCCACGGTTTTGCTCCAGCGTCTGTTTGAATTGATGGGCGCCGATGTGATGCATTACATACCGCACCGGATGAGCGATGGGTATGGGCTTCAGGTCAGCGGTATCGACCGGCTGCACGAAGAAGGCGCGAAGGTGGTGATTTCTGTTGACTGCGGCATAAGAAGTTTAGATGCAGCCACCCGTGCGCGTGAGCTCGGGATTGATTTAATTGTGACGGATCATCATGAACCGGCCGAGGTTCTGCCGAGGGCATTCGCGGTGATTCACCCGCGACGGATTGATTCTGACTATCCATATCCGAATTTATCCGGGGCTGGCGTGGCTTTCAAGATTGCGCAGGGTATATGCATTAGGACAGCGCATATTGATTGGGTATCTGCCTTGTTGAAGATTGCTGCGATCGGGACGGTGGCAGATGTTGTCCCACTACGAGGAGAAAATCGGGTCATTGCGAGTTTGGGTTTAGAGGCGTTAACGGCAGGAGTTCATACCAAAGGACTTCAGGCACTATTAGAGGTGAGTGGACTTTCTGGAAGGCGAATCGATAGTGATGACGTGAGTTTTCGTTTGGCTCCGCGTATTAATGCAGCGGGAAGAATGAGCTCTGCGGAGGAGGCAGCGAAATTGTTACTGTCGGCGGGTGGCTCGACGACTGAGGCGTGTAGAGAATTGGCGGAACATTTGGATGAGTTGAATTCCCGGCGCCGCGAGCAGGAGCGACAAGTGACAAAATCCGCCTGCGAGTCTATAGATGCGGAGTCCTCGGAAACTGAGCGGTCGTGTCATGTAGTGTGGTCGGAAGATTGGCATAGAGGGGTGATCGGAATTGTGGCTTCAAGGCTAGTGGAGCGATTCGGGCGACCGGCGATCGTAATTACGCTCGACGGAGAGGAAGCGTATGGTTCGGGTCGGAGTATTCCGGGATTCGATTTACTTGGTGCGCTCGATCATTCCAAAGATTTGTTGACTCAGTATGGTGGGCACCGGCAAGCAGTGGGACTCCGGCTGAATAGCGCAAGAATTCTTGAATTTCGGCGTCACTTTGAGAGCTACGTAGACAAGAAATTGCTTTCAGAGGACTGTGTGCCCCGTCTGCAAGTAGATGGTGAATTACAGTTTGCCTCTATTACACCCAAATTCCTTCGTGACCTTCGGCTTTTGGAACCGTATGGAGTCGGGAACCCGAGACCTGTGTTTGTTACGTCTGGAGTGGAAATCGTCGATGGCCCCCATACGCTTAAATCTGACCATTTACGAATGACACTGGGACAAGGCGATCGACGGTTTCGAGCTATTGCGTGGGGTGCTGGTCCAGATAAGGGACGGTTCCAGTCTAGACGACGAGGATTGAAGGTAGCCTTTTCTGTAGCCGAGAATACTTATAGGGATAAAACGACGACACAGCTGACTATTGCTGAGCTACAAGAAGACGATTAGAGTGAGCTTTATGAGGGCGCCGACAGGCTTTTTACAGGAGCAGCTGATTTCGTGACGTTATGGCAACGACCAGTGCGGATTGGACTAGCGACATTCGCCGTCGCGTTTGGGGCCATTCTGTTTTTTGGAGCACGGGACCGCGCGCCAAGCGTTGTTGCGGGTAAGGTGTTACGGACGGATCGCAATGCAGTTATAGAGAGTCGCGACGCCCAAATCGTACAGCGCGAGGATCGCGCAGATAATCTGAAGATTGATGCCGACCGGCAGTTAGCCTACGAAGATGGGTCCGTGAGATTGCTTGGCCGTGTGAAAATTGAATTTAGCGATGGTCTTGTAGTGGAGACGGAGGAAGCGGTCTACGCTGATGGAGGCGAGGTGGTCAGTATGCCGGGGCTGACGAAGTTGGGTCGGCCAAATATGGAGGCTCAGGCAGACTCGGTGAGATATGAACGTACTGAAGACCTGCTTCATCTCGAGCCAAATGCGACTGTTGTGCTGAGGTCATTGGCTGTCAAAACGGGACAGGAGCCTCAGACTGTAATTACTGCAGAGCGCGCTTTGGTCGCACAGGCCAATGGCTACATGGAATTCGCTGGGAACGTTGCGATTACTGGTGATACGCAATCGATGCAGGCGAATGAAATTCATACGAATCTGACACCGGATAGTTCAGCGTTTGCTTCTCTGGCATTAACAGGTGATGCCCGGGTTCGTGGGACGGAGGAGACTCCCGGCTCACTGGAATTAGTTACTGCTCCAGTTATTAATGTGACCTATAACGATACGGCGCTGCAGAATATCCTAATGACGGAAGGTGCGCGTCTTGAGCTGTTTACCGATGGTTCTGGAGGACAGCTCAGGGCGATGTCGGCTGCGGATATTAACGTTCAGTATCTGGATGATGAACTGAATTCAATCGTCCTTGATCGGGCAGCGAATATTGCGCTGGTTGGTACAGAGGATAGCCAGGGAACTGAAATCTACGGCGAATATATCGAAGTTGCGCTTGGTTCGGGACCGAATGCTTTCGATCAGATTTACGGAAGGGAAGAGGTATCGATACGGCTACCTCTTCGTAAAGGCTCCTTACAAACGATATCCGCCGATTTGATGGAAGTGGCGACCGCAGAATTACAAGCCGATGGTGATGGCGGCCTGCAGGCAGTCTTTGAAGGCGAAGTCGAATACGTTGAAAATGACGCCGGTGGCACGGGCGGAGAATCTGATGTATTTCGAAGAATTCTTTCAGAGGAATTGACTGCCGAACTCGACAGTCATCTGGTTGGGATGGATGCTGCTAGATTTACTGGTGGGGTGAGAGTGGATACTGGCGAACTTACGGGTTTAGCCGAGGAGGTAATCTACGATGTAAACGCCGACCTGGTAACGTTCGGTGGGACAGACGCGCAGGGGCGGATTCCACTAGTAAATGATGCTCGTGGCGCATTAGTAGCCACTTCGATTAGCGTTCGATTAAGTGGTCCAGATATCAACGCGACAGGCGCTGTATCAAGCGTTCTGTCTGCCGAAGCGAATGGCTTCGATGGTGTGTCGGATGCAAAGAGGCCTCAGCTATTAAGTGAGGCTTCTCCAATCTACGTGACTGCGACAGAGTTCGCCTATGACGGGGCGGCATCGAGGGCGACATATACGGGAACTTCCAGGCTATGGCAGGATTCCACTGAATTTCGAGCCAACTCTCTGGTTTTGGATGAAGCAAGTGGCGATGTTTTCGCGGCAGGATCTGTTGAAACCCAAATTCTGATATTACAAAAGGCTGACGATAGCGAAGTGCCCGTTCAAGTACTGTCAACGGGGAGTGCCGACACCTTTGAATATATTGACGCAACGCGGACCGCGAATTACTCTGCAAATGCAACGTTGCTAACAGAAATCATAGATTTGACAGCGTCTACGATACAGCTAGTACTCGAGACAGATGGTCGTTCGTTGGAGCGAATATTGGCGTCTGGTGGTGTGGAGTTGATGCTTGAAGGGCGGCAGATGGTCGGTGAGACAATGACATATTATGAAAACGACGGGCGATATGAGATGACGGGCGACCCGGTTCGAATCATAGAAGAGGTTGCCGCGGAGTTAGAGGACTCTGAGACGGAAACGAGCGAATGCCGAGAGACGACCGGGCAAGCTCTGACATTTCATGTGATTAGTGAAGCGCTCTCAGTTGATGCGCAGTCAGAAATCAGAACGACCTCTATGAACCAGCCTTGTCCCGTCGTGCCCTAACCCGATCGTAGAAATGTCGACACTGACGACTGAAGAACTGACGAAATCCTATAGTGGCCGTACGGTCGTTAAAAAGGTAAACATCAGCGTTAAACAAGGTGAAGTGGTGGGGCTCCTCGGCCCGAATGGCGCGGGGAAGACGACCACGTTCTATATGGTGGTCGGTCTCACCGCGCCGGACTCGGGGCGGGTGCTACTCGATGGGCAGGATCTGACGGAAGAGCCGATGTATGTCCGAGCAAGAAAAGGAATTGCATATCTTCCGCAGGAACCATCCGTATTTCGTGGACTTACAGTTGAGCAAAATATTCTGGCCATCTTAGAGACGGTCAAGATGAAACGTCAATCGAGACGGCAACGATTAGAAGAATTATTGGCAGAGCTGAATCTCACACCTATCGCTCAGTCTATGGCTCATTCTCTGTCTGGAGGGGAACGACGTCGTGTGGAAATTACCCGTGCGTTGGTGATGTCCCCGAAGTTCATTTTACTGGATGAACCATTCGCGGGGATTGATCCTATCGCGGTGACTGACATTCAGGAGATCATTTTCCATCTGAAAGAAAGAGGGATCGGGGTGTTGATTACAGATCACAACGTTCGTGAAACCCTGAAGATTACTGATCGAGCACATATTGTGCACGATGGAGTACTGTTCAAGAGTGGGACGCCGTCTGAATTGGCGGATGATGATGCTGTGAAAGAGATTTATCTCGGTGCCGATTTCCGGCTCGATTGACGCTGAGCTACACGAGAAGGCTGCGACGCTCTATGGCTTTTACGCAGAAGCTTCAAACGAAGCTTAGAACAGGAATTGCGCTCACGCCGCAAATGCGGCTGACTATCGCGCTAATTCAAAAAACTAAAGCGGAACTGGTTGAGGCGGTTCAACAGGAACTTGAGGAAAATCCAGCGCTTGAGCTGAAGGAAGATGCGGATCCAGAAACCCAGGCAGCAGAAATCGAAGCGGCTGAAAGGCAGAGTGACCGTGGCGCCGGCGCGGATGAATCGCAGGACGATTGGGAAACCGGTGATTGGGAACGTTATCGAGATTATCTGCAATCGCCGTCTGGACCGCGTGGTGCTGTAGAAGTGGGTCGTGCTGCACCAATAGACAACACGTTAGCGAACCCCGAGAGCCTGGCCGACCACCTTAACAGTCAGATAGGGATACGAGTCGATAACGAGGTAGAGATTGAGATATGCGCAGCGATTATTGGTTGCTTGAATGAGGCAGGTTATTTAGAAGCCACGCTTGCGGAGATTCAGGCCTTGGGTGATGGCGTATGGTCAATTGCAGAGATTGAACGCTCATTGGTACATGTTCAATCCCTCGAACCTTATGGGGTCGGGGCACGGGATGTTCGCGAATGTTGGCTTCTCCAAATACGGGAGAGCCTGTTAAATAATACTGTTGCGGAAGTTCTCGTTCGGGACCACTTCGATACGATTGAACTCAAACAATTCGAAGAGCTAGCGAAGAAACTAGCCGTGTCGATCGATGAGATACGAAATGCGCTTGCGGCGATTAATAGATTAGATTCCGAGCCGGGACGGACGTTGATTCCAAACAAGACTGAGTATCTAATACCGGACGTCCGAGTAAGCAAGGCGGACGGCAATTATCAAGTTGAATTTATTGATGAAGGCATGCCACGAGTTCGAGTGAATCCGGAGTTTTCAAAAGTCAGGAAAGACGTGCCGGAAAGTTATCGAAAAGAAAAACTGTCGAGTGCGAAAAATTTACTTAAATCAATAGACCAACGAAAACTGACAATCTTAAAGGTTGCGACGAGTATTGTTCGGTACCAACAAGAATTCATGGACAGAGGGATGAATTCTTTGCGTCCCCTGGTACTCCGTGAGGTTGCGGAGGAGATTGACATGCACGAGTCAACAGTGAGTAGAGTTGTGCATAACAAAGCCATCGATACGCCGCAGGGTGTTTTTGCGATGAAACACTTTTTCCCGTCAAGGATTTCTTGTCGGAATGGGGAAGATGTGTCGTCTGTTGTCGTTAAATTAAAGATTGGTGACATCATTAAGAATGAATCCCCGCAGAAACCATTGAGCGATTCGAAGATTCACGCAGTCCTTCAAGCGCACGGTTATGACCTGGCGAGGCGTACTGTCGCTAAATATCGAGAAGAATTACAGTTGCCAATTGCTAGCATGCGGAAAGATTTATCAGCGTGACCGCGGACCGATTCCTTGGATCGTCTGCGAGGCTTGTCATTTTGACGGGTTTATCCGGTGCTGGTAAATCCCAAGCCGTAAGAGCGCTCGAGGATTTAGGATATTTTTGCGTGGACAATTTACCGGTTTTCTTACTCCAATCATTTGCAGAGGGTATTGAGTCTGGTGGGGCGACTGCGCAGCCGGCAGCGGTCGTAGCGGATGTAAGAGACCGAAATTTCCAGAAAGAATTCCCAGGAATATTGCGGGGACTGAGATCTAGGAAGGCACTGGGTGCGCGGGTCATTTTTCTTGAAGCAACGGACGAGGCGCTTGTTAGGCGGTTTTCTGAAACGAGACGTCCGCATCCATTGGCACCCGATCGCTCCGTCTTGGAAGGTATTGTTGAGGAACGGAAGCGCTTATCCGGCATTCGTGGTACTGCGGACTATATTTTTGATACGTCTACCCTGACGGTACACGAATTACGTAAATCTTTTATGGGACTGTCGGTAGAACACACTTCCGAGGAATTGGTGATCACAATTTTGAGTTTTGGATACAAATTTGGAGTCCCCCTCGAGTCAGATCTACTGTTCGATGTGCGGTTTTTGACGAATCCGCATTTTGATCCAAAGCTGCGTAAGATGAATGGACTGGACTCTGAGGTTCAGGATTATTTAGATAAATTGAAGCCGACGCATGAATTCCTCAATAGAGTGACGGAGCTTCTCGATTTTTTGATTTCAGAATATAGGACTGAAGGGAAAAGGTATTTGACGATTGGTGTCGGTTGTACAGGGGGGCGGCACCGTTCGGTGTCTATTGCTGAATGGTTAGCAGTGAAACTTTTAGTTGGTGAAGGAGTTAGTTTGCGGGTTCAACATCGTGATTTGGAAAAATCATAAATGGACAAGTAAGAAGGAGTCGTGAAGGTGGGTGAAGTTAGTCGGATCGAGAAACCGTGGGGCTATGAGCTTCATTGGGCGAAAACCGAGAATTATATCGGTAAGGTTATTCATGTGATTGCAGGACAAGCCCTGAGTTTGCAGTACCACAATCAGAAGGAAGAAACTTTATTGCTTTGGTCTGGCCGTTTGAAGTTCGAACTGCGTGATGGTGAAGAAGTTCGGATATGGGAAATGAGTCCTGGCGATCGCGTACATGTTCGCCCCAAGATGGTCCACCGCATGACCGCGATAGAAGATTCGGACATTATTGAGGTTTCGACAACTGAACTCGATGATGTCGTTCGCCTCGAAGACCGTTACGGTCGTGAGGGCACGTCAGAGGCGTAGCACTAAAAGGGAATGTCGTCGTCTGTAAGCTCTTGCGGAGGAACCGTATCAGGTTGGGGTGCGGACTGTCCTTGGTAATCACTGGTCGTATTGTTAGCGGCCGGTTTGTCTGCTGTGCCGCGAGCGCCACCGACGAACTCAATGCTATCTACTCTTACTTCAGTTGTTGACCGTTTCCCGCCATCTTTGGCTTCCCACTGTCGAGTTTGAAGACGACCTTCTACGTAAATCTGCGTTCCTTTTAACAAATAGTCCTTGAGGCCTTCGGCTCGCCGGCCCCATATGACAAGGCGGTGCCACTCTGTTTTTTCCTTCCGTTCGCCGGTGCTTTTATCCTTCCAATTCTCACTCGTGGCCATACTAACGTTTCCGACCGCGTCACCATTAGGGGTATATCGCAACTCTATATCTTGGCCGAGACGTCCCAGCAATAGAACCTTATTTACGCTTCCCATTAGCTTCTGATTCTCCTGTGAATTCAGATCCTACCGTGTTAAGGCTGACCGAGTCGATCTAGGGCCTGTTGCGCGAGCGTTGCCATCATGTGTTCGGGATAATTATTAACAACTAGCTCGAATGCTGTACGAGCGCGATCGGTTTCGCCAAGGCGGTCTAGCGCGAGTCCCCTTTTGTAAGACGCTTCAGGAATGACATCGCCGTCAGGGTAATTCAGGAGAACCTGTTCGAAGGCGACGATCGATTGGTCGAAATTCCCTTCCGCATAATGCGTCTGGCCTATGTAAAACGAGGCATCATCGGTTAATTCTGATCGAGGGAACGTTTTTACGTATGCCTCGAATCCCTGGATAGCTAGAGCCCATTGGCCATTTGTGTAGTCGGCCCATGCTGTGTCGTACATTCGTTGAGGCGATACTCCAGCGGCGAGTGCCGGCTCAGGTGCGGTTGGTTCGGCAATGTTAAGAGGTGAATCCGTTGTAGGGCCTACGTCGTCCATCGGTAACCCAGTCTCTGGATCAATAAGCAATCGGGTCATTGTGGGGGGGGGGGACCGGGGGATAGAGACGCGAAGTGCTTCCACTTCCTGTGACATTGACGACAATCGCACATTTGTTTCGTCTAGTTTTTCCCGTAAAATTCTGACTCCGGTTGCCATATTGTCGGTCGTGAGTTTTTGGTCGGCAAAGGACCGCCTTAGTTCGGCGTCTTGCTCATCTAGACGCACTGAGAGCGTCGAAAGTGTTCCCTCCAGAGCGGCGATGAGGTGATGTAACTGCAAGGTTTGTTCCTGTAGCATCCGAAGATCAGCCATTAGCTGTTCATGTTCGCGGTCTGCGCCAAGTAGTGGTGTTGACGCAAACATGACAAGAGTCAGACAAGCCAGGTAATTACGTATCATTTCAAAGCCTTTCAGCCGATTTTTATTACTGTAACCCAATTTGTTGAGTCTCCCAATTGATTTGGCGTAGCGTCTTTATCTATCTGTGATCACGAAATGGCCACGTCTATTGGTCGCATGGGCTTCGTCGGTATCTGCGGGATCGAATGGAAACTCTTTCCCGTAGCTAACGGTTCTGACACGAGCCGGGTTGAGACCGAGACTGACGAGATGGTCCTGAATTGCAAGCGCTCTCCGTTCTCCCAAGGCTAAGTTGTACTCTGGCGTGCCGCGTTGGTCGCAATGGCCCTCCACAGTGACTACCCACGTGGGATTAGTGCCGAGTACGTCCACGTTCTGTTGAATGACCTGTCGAGCAGGGGCATTAAGTTCACTGCTGTCGTACTGAAAGAAAATTGGTTCCAGCGGTGATTCACGATTGATCTCTTCCAAGGTGCGTGTTGATAATTCGTCTTCCGGGACAGCAGGAACATTCGGTTCCGAAGGAATTGGCGGGGGACTGGGAGGGCGAGGTGTGTCGATAGAGGGTGCTGCTGGTGGCGGAGTTGGTGGCTCGGGTTCAACAGGTGGCGGCGTTTTGACGCAGGCTTGTCCCACAACACTGACCAGAAACAGGAACAGAAGAGATGCGCCTATCGGCTGACCAATAATTCGGTGTTTACTTTTTTGAATCACAGATTCCCTCGCTATCGTGACCAACTAGGCATTTCATTATTACCGCGACTTGTGAGTTTCTTTAAGCCCCGGCCATCTCGGCCAATTAGATAAATTTGTTTATCGCCATTTCCCCGGCTTGATGAAAATACCAGATGTCGTCCGTTAGGTGAATAGCTTGGACTTTCATTACTACCTTGACCAAACGTCAACTGCCTAACCTCATTGGTTGCGAGGTCGACAACCTTTATATCGAAGCCTGGCCCTGTTCGGGAGGTATACGCGATTTCATTGTATGGAGCAGGCGACCAGGTCGGTCTATCGCAATAGGACTCAAACGTAATTCGCCGTAATCCGGTGCCATCGATATCAACCACGTAGACTTGTGGTGAACCACTTCGGTCAGAGGTAAATGCGATTTGATGACCGAGCGGCGACCAGGTTGGACTGGTGTCGATAGCTGGATGATTGGTCAAACGGCGCGTACCGGTACCGTCAACATTCATGATGTAGAGGTCGATGTTGCCGTCCCTATTCGAATTGAACGCGAGTTGTGTCCCGTCCGGGGAGAAGGACGGTAGCCAGTTGTGAATACGCTCGGTGCCGCCAGCGGGTGTGTCCATCCGCCCCTCGTAGATATGAGAGATAACCACGTCAGGGAATCCTGACCGATAGGAGGTGTACGCGAGAGACCGACCCGTGGGCGAAAGATTTGGGGTGACATTCAGGGTTCGAGTTACGGTTACCCGACGAATATTGGCTCCGTCATAGTCTGCGACATAGACCTCTTTTGTCTGTCGGTCCGGTACTAGTCCTAGGGCCGACTGGCTGTCTCTGTCAGAAATGAATGAGAGATGTGAACGGGCGATACCGTTGAGGCCAGATTGATGCCGATGGATCTCGTCAGCTAATTGGTGTCCATAGAGTCTGACATTTTGCAATGACCCGGAATACTCGACGCCAAAAGGGGCTTCTAATGACCGGATATTAAAAAGACGGGCTTGTACGCGGAGTTCATCTTCGGAAACACGACTAACAGAGCAACTCACGACGCCGTCTGCGCCGAGTTCTCTCCATGCCTCAAATGGTATATCTGTCAGCGTACGCGCCGCTGGAATGGTAGAGGTAGTATCCCGAGCGATCATTATAAATTCTCGTTCGAATGCAAGGTCCGCCCAGAGCACGCTTGCAATGGTGGTTGCGGCGTCTTCGGTTTGTGTGTCACTCGTTAGGGCTAAGCAATTCGGAACCGCGAAACGCGGACGGACCCCGATTCGATCTCCTATAACAAGATCCAGTTCAGAGCTTTGCGTGAGCGTCGATTGCGGCTGTCCGTGAAGCGGCAGGGTAGTGATACCAAGCCAGAGAGTGGCGAGAATGATGGAACAGGACACACTACATTGTTTAAGTAGTCTCATTATTGCCTGTATTCGAATGTAAGTCGTACTGTCAGGTTTGTTCCAGTGAAAGCTGAGGGCAATGGTTGGATAGTCCGAGTTAGAATTACGGCTCGCTGCGCACTGAGATCGAGTGCGATCTGACCGCTACCCTGATGTAATCCAACGTCGGTAAGTGAGCCGTCGCGTTGAATGGTAAATCGGACAACTGATAACCCAGGGACACGCTGATTGTTGTCCCATCGGCGCCGAATAAGTTCGAGCATTGTTGCTAGGTAATCAGGGCAGCAGAAGTCTCCGACGTCGAGCTCAGTGCCAGTTCCACCAAGTCCGCCGGCGGAAAGACCTATTCCCATTCCTTCGACTCCTGTTTCAGCCATCGCTCTGCCTTCGCGGAGCTCAGAACCTCGTGTCGGCGTGCGGCCTCGTGCTTCGTCTGGCGTAGTCTCAATTTCTGTTTCGGATTCAGGACGAGTCCGTGACTCGTCAGCTGGGACCGGCAGGATCATTTGTGGAGGCGTCGGTCTGGGTGGTTGTATCCATTGCGGACGTCTCGCGTCTTCCAATGGCACGACTTCCTGAATCGGTCTGGAACCGAGAGGAGTAAGGCCACCCTCGCCGGGACCTTCAGGCCCGCCGAGTCGCAATGTCATTATGTCGAGTGCCACATCGTTGGCTTCGCCTGAGAGCCAGCTATTCGGAGAAAATAGCAGGGCAAGGATTACAAGGGCATGGATCGCTAGAGAGACCGTCAGTGTTTGTTTTAATCCGCCGGTTTCCGAAGCTCTTGCGGATAGTTGTTGGTTGGTTGATAACTGCATCGAATATTTCTCAGCGTAGCGGTGGTGGATCAAGAACGAGCCCTACTTCTTGCACACCGCCATCTTTCAACAAGTCCATTACTGTGACAAGTTCTCCATAGGTGATCTCTTGGTCACCCCTGAGAAAAACAGCCTTCTCGCTGCGCTCCACCATTTCGAGGCGGAGTCGTTCAGACAACAATTCAATCGAGATCTCATCATCGCCGACTTGCACCACTCTATCGCTGCGGTATGCAAGCGGGACAGTTACAAAAAGTCTCTCTTCTGCGAGCTGTTCTGCGCGTCTCGCTTCGGGTAGGTTGACGTCAAGGCCACGCTGCATCATCGGTGCAGTGACCATGAAAATAACCAGCATAACGAGCATTACGTCGATAAATGGGACCACATTAATTTCGGATAAGGACGTCATCGTCCGACGTCCTCTTCGGCGATGGGTGCTGTGGTTGTTGTTAGGAGATGAGGGCGACGGCATTTGTCTAGGGCTCTGGTTGGTGACGGCCTATTCTGAAAAGTTTCGTTCTGAGATGTTTAAAAACTCAAGAGAAAAATCATCGATCGTAGACGCTGCAAGTTTCACCTTATGTATTAGGTGATTGTAGAAGTACGCGGCGGGTATGGCTGCAAATAATCCGGCCGCGGTGGCTATGAGGGCTTCCGCGATGCCTGGAGCAACGACAGCGAGATTAGTCGAACCTGTTTCGCCAATACTTTGGAAAGAAATAATAATTCCAACGACTGTTCCAAATAACCCAATGAATGGAGACACACTTGCAGTTGTCGCAAGTAGTTGAACGTAGCGTTCAAGTCGGTTCACTTCTACGTTTGATGCTCGCAGGAGGGAACGATCTAGCGCCTCGAAGCTCCGCAGCGCTGGGCGTGGGGCGCTGGTGTCTACCGAAGGTGTTGTCACAGATTCAGTCTGTCGAAGTTGCAAATTGAGCTCGGTATAGCCAGCTTGAAATACCCCGGCTAAGGGACTCATTGAAAGGGATTTGCAGACAGAATGCACTTCCGATAATTTATTACTCTTGCGAAAAATTTGTATAAAGGTCTTGGTGTCCTTCTCGACCCGGTTAAATTCTCGCAGTTTCAAAATGATAATTGCCCAACTGGCTATAGAGAATACAAGTAAGAGCGCCAGGACCGCCTGGCTAATGAAGGACGAACGGCCGATCAATTCGAAAATACCACCCCCTAAACCGTTCGAAGCCTCAGATATCTCTTCCGGTTGGAGCAGTAAGGCAATTAGAAAGCGTTCAAACAAGTCCGTTCCTCCGTGCTTTATGAACGTTGAGTGAGGAGTAATCATCCAAGTGATACACCGCAGAGCGCAGTAGGCTGGTATGGGATGTGCGCATGCCTTCCTTAGTTTTGACTCGCCACGGGCACCTTTTTTTTACGGAGGGCCGAACACACATTTGGTACAAATGCGTTCTTGGCCTCCATAGTCAGTAGAGACACCGGCGCGCCGCTGGGAAGGCGCAGAACACCGCAGGTTAGCACGCCCCCTAAATCGTGTCAAATGTATGATAGCATTGAACTTCCCACGCCGTCAGATAAAGCAAAAACGTCTTTTGGCTTGGTGCTGACGACGTCATCTGGCTGTCCCCATGATTCGTTTTTTAAGCATTCGTGACCTTGCGGTGGTTGACCGGATCGAGGTCGAATTTTTAGACGGATTCAATGTCTTGACGGGAGAAACCGGCGCTGGGAAATCGATTATTGTCGGAGCGCTAGGTCTCTTGGTTGGCGGACGGGCAACAAATGAACTTGTCCGGACAGGCTGTGAGAAAGCAGTGATCGAGGGTACTTTTGAAAACCTTTCCGGTGACGAGTGCATCGTCCGGCGTGAGATCTCTATGCGTGGGAGAAGTCGGATCTTTATTGATGATGCGCTTGCGACGGTTGGGAAACTCAGGGAACTGGGAAGATCGCTGGTTGATATTCATGGGCAGCATGAGCACCAGGAACTACTCGACCCGAAGAATCATGGCAGATTTTTGGACGCTTATGGAGGCCATGGCGATTTAGTGTCGACCGTTTCGGCGAGTTATCGGGAATGGCGGAAACTGCAGCGAGAATTAGGCGTCCTCATGAAAACGATTGACTCGAGGACAGAGAATCTTGAGTTGCTAAGATTTCAATTAGACGAGATCGATAGCGTTGCGCCACGGGAAGAAGAAGAAGCGGCCCTGATAGTGGAAAGGGGTCGCTTAGCGAATGCGGAAAGACTTGCTTTATTGGCGGCACAGACCTACGAAGATTTATATGAATCTGATTCTTCTGTGGTTTCTTTATTAGGTAAGATTTGGCGGAATTTGGATGAACTAGAACTCATAGATCAATCTTTCCCGACATCGCTTGAGGATAGGGAGGCCGTTTCTGCGTCACTAGCTGAAATGTCGGAAGCCTTGCGTTCTTATTCTGCGGAGATAGAGACTTCACCAAAACGACTGGAATTTGTGGAAGGGAGGCTTGCGTCACTTGAAAGACTAAAGCGAAAGTATGGCGGAAGTATTAAGGCTGTTATTGAGGAACGTGACGATATCGAGAGCCAGATTACTGCCGTCGAAAATGCTGGACAGGCTATCGGAGATAGAGAGGAGCGGCTTCACGGTGCTCGTGGGGTCTTCGTATCTCAGAGCAAACGGCTGTCTCAACGGAGAACTGACTCAGCAAGGCGACTCAAACGTGAGTTCGAAATTGAGATCGGAGAACTTGCGATCGCAAATTGTGTTTTTGAGGTTCGTGTGGATTCTGAGTCGTCAGACGACAACTGGAATGAATTAGGGGTAGACCGAGTAGAGTTTTTCTTTTCAGCTAATCCTGGAGAAGAGACAAGACCACTCGCTCGGACGGCGTCGGGCGGCGAACTGTCACGGATAATGTTGGCGCTCAAAACGCTTGGAACGACTGACCTCGCGCGGAAGACACTGGTATTTGATGAGGTCGACGCTGGTGTAGGTGGGGAGGCAGCAGATCGTATTGGTCAACGACTCGGAAAGTTGGGTGAGCATTTCCAGGTTCTCTCGGTTACACATGCACCGCAAGTGGCCGTTTACGGCACGACCCATTTCGCTGTAAAAAAGTCGGTTCAAGCGAATAGAACGGTCACCAGTGTTCAGAATTTGAGAGATGATGAAGACCGTGCGATGGAACTATCGCGCCTGATGACGGGCGGCGCAGATTCAATCGGTGTTGACACGGCGATGGCCCTATTGCAGGCAAAGCGAAAGGCGAAAGCGAAAGGCGAAAGTCGATAGGGATGGGTAAGAGGTATCTAGTTGAAACGTTCGGTTGTCAAATGAATGCGCACGACAGTGAAAGACTGTCAGGATTACTTGAAGGCTCTGGTTACCAGTCCACGGAGAATCTCGACACGGCCGACCTGCTGATCATCAACACCTGCAGTGTGCGTGAGCGGGCGGCAGAAAAACTTTTCGCGAGACTCGACCGATTCAGAAATAAGCCCCAGGAGGCGAGGCCGACGATCGCCGTAACTGGCTGCGTTGCTCAGCAAGAGGGTCACAAGATTCTAGAACGCGCGCCAATGGTGGACGTGATTATCGGAACACAGGCCCTTGAAAAGCTTCCACTAGCGATTGAAGTTTCAGAGGAAAGCGGATCATCCTATGTAGACATCAATCCATATGACAACATTTCATTCCCACTTGGAGTAGTGAAACGTAGCGATAGCGTTAAGGCGTATATCACTATCATCGAAGGGTGTAATGATTTTTGCTCATTTTGTGTTGTTCCGTATACCCGTGGCCGAGAAAGGATGCGGCCGGTGACTGAAATTCTAGAAGAAGCAACGTGTCTTGGCGCGGACGGGCACCGAGAGGTGCACCTCCTCGGTCAAATCGTTAATCATTATCAAGCACCGGACAGTCCTGAGTGCGATTTCCCTGAATTACTGGAGCGTTTGCAGTGTGTTCCTGGAATTGCTCGCATTCGGTTTGCGAGTCCACACCCAAGGCACGTAAGCGCGGGCATGATAGAAGCGATTGCAGGATTGCCAAAGGTCTGTAAGCATCTGCATCTTCCGGTCCAATCTGGTTCGACCCGTGTACTTTCTCTGATGAGGAGACGGCACACTCGTGAGCGGTATCTTGCTCTAGTTGCCGATGTGCGACAACAGATTCCAGAGATTAATTTATCGACGGATGTGATCGTTGGATTCCCCGGTGAAACGATTGATGATTTCGAGGAGACCTTAAACCTCGTGAAGGATGTTCGTTACCATAATATTTATTCCTTTAAGTATTCAGAACGACCACAAACCCTCGCTGAACTGAGAATGCCCAATACTGTTTCAGAGGAAGAAAAATCAAGACGACTGACTGAGCTGCAATCACTTCAAAAGGACATACAATTGTCGCTTCACCAGCAAATGATTGGTCGGGTTTTCGAGGTTCTTACAGAATCGAAAAGTCGGCGTCGCGATGGTGAGTACTGCGGACGAACAAGTGGGAACGTAATAGTTAATTTTCCTTCAACTGGAAATTGCATAGGTAATTTCGTAGGCATTGAAATTATGCGTGCGGGTCCGAATAGCGTCTGGGGGAAGCAGGTGGGTTCTTCAATAGACCTAAGCGCGGTGGAGTAGGGACAATGCAGATAGAGATGACGATTAAAGGCCTGATGGTCGACCCGGTAACGAATATGCCGATTGTCGTTCTTCGGGATGAGAGTGGGGAGCACTCCCTACCGATATGGGTTGGCGTCTTTGAGGCCAACGCGATCGCGTTGCAGATTGAGAATGTAACGCCGCCGAGACCCATGACGCATGACCTACTGCGTAACGTTATTTCGAACTTTAGAGGAACGGTTGAAAAGATTGTAATCAGCCAACTTAAGGAAAGTACTTTTTACGCATTTGTGTGTATCCGGATAGATGGCCAGCTTTCAGCTGTCGACTCAAGGCCTAGTGATGCGATTGCTTTGGCGCTTCGAGTTGGTGCGCCGATCTTTGCTGAGGAATCTGTTGTGACGGATGCAAAGAACGCAGAGTTGAGCCCTGAGAAGGGTAATTCAGAGCGTTTATCAAAGTGGTTGGAGAACTTAGATCCTGACGAGTTGGGGAAGTATAAGATGTAGTCGTCTTGTTGATTGTCGGCCGGCCGACAATCAACTAACCTCTTTTGTTTTAGTGCTTTGAGGATGTTTTATTTGTCTGGCTGCCTATTTTTATTTCGTTAGCTCTATTGAATTCTTGACACACCCAGAATGCATTCCTACAATACGCGCAATCCTAATGGTTGTTGCTGCTTCTGATTTTTCCGGGCATGCTCTCTCTTCCTTTCAGTGCAGTTCATGATTGTCGCCATTGCTAATCAGAAGGGTGGCGTTGGTAAGACGACTACTGCGATCAATCTTGCAGCGGCTTTGGCGCTTCGAGGGAAGTCGACTCTATTAATCGATCTTGACCCTCAGGGGAATAGCACTCTGTCCTGTATCGATCGGCAAGATATTAGCCGGACGATCTACGATGCGATCGTCGACCCGGCATGTCCAATGTCTGATGTGATCCGACCCTCAAACCAAGAGCACCTGTCCGTGGCGCCAGCCCGGATCGCGCTTGCGAAACTTGAGGCAAGACTTGTTGGTGAGATAGACGCGCACTTTCGACTGAAGGACCGACTGAGTTCACTGAAAAAAGAATTTCCGAATATTGTCATTGATTGTCCTCCGACACTCGGGCTTTTGACCGTGAATGCTTTGGTCGCAGCAACTCATCTGTTAATCCCGATACAGGCTTCGTACTTTGCACTTGAGGGCACAGATGATTTACTTGAAACCATTGAGAAAGTTCGCGGCCGTGCAAACCCAAATCTTCGTATTTTGGGTGTTCTGATTACGATGATGGATAAGCGAACATCGATAGCTAGAGATATACGGAGTCAGATACGAAAGGTGTTTGGGAAAAAGGTATTCCGGACCGTTATTTCTAAAAACGTTAGGCTGGAAGAAAGCCCAGCCTACAGGGAGTCTATATTCAGTTTTGCACCCAATTCTAAGGGCGCTGCCGACTATTACAGTCTTTGTGAGGAGGTGATGGACCGTGCCTAGGAGAGGTCTTCCGCAGAATATGAAGATGCGCCACGATGAGCATTACGTCGAGACCCTGGCGGCTTCTTCTGGTGCTCCTGTGGGTCGTTTGATATCTATTGAGCAAGTAGATCCTAACCCCGACCAACCGCGGCAAATCATGGGGGATTTGTCCGAATTAATGGCGTCTATTGCAGAGAAGGGCGTGATTGAGCCGTTAATAGTTCGGCAGCAAGGTTCGAGGTTTCAGATCATTGCCGGAGAGAGGCGCTACCAGGCGTCTGTCCGTGTAGGTCTGTCAGAGGTTCCTGTCATTATTAGGGATGTCGACGATTCTGAAGTTATCGAGATTGCACTCATCGAGAATATTCAGCGCAAAGAGTTAAGTGCTTTTGAGGAATCTGAGGCATTATTCATGTTGGCTGATCGGTATAGCCATACGCATGAACAGTTGGCGCGGAGGCTTGGTAAATCTAGATCATCCATTACAGAATCTTTAAATCTACATTCTATACCTGATGAGGTGAAAAGCCTTTGTCGGCTGGCTGATATCGAGTCAAAATCATTACTTCTTGAGATTCTCAGACAGGGGGACCAGAAGAAGATGGTTGCCTTTGTGGAGAAGTTGACGAGGGATGGTGGCGTAACTCGCGCTAAGGCGCGTCAGGTGTCGGCGGCGAGTAAAGGTCGTTCTCTGAAGGCGAAACCTTTTATCTATAGATTTAGTGCGCCGAGTAAAGCCTTTAATATGCGGCTTACGTTTCGGAAATCAAGGGTTCCTCGCAATGAACTTATTGAGACTCTCGAGGGGATAATTCGCGATCTACGTGATACGGATTAGTACTATTCAGCTCAAAAGGGTCACATAACATATGTTATCAGACCCAAGACGGACACGTTTTCCTTTGTGCTCCGCTATGTCGCGTGTTGTTCCTGGCGTGATTTATTTTTTTCGATTACTCAGGCGCTCAGTATTCGCCGATAATTAAGAGCAGGGCTTGAGTTTGAACATTATTCATCGATACATCATTCGCGAAGTCATACCGCCATTCGGTCTGAGTCTGGTGGTCCTTACATTTCTTTTGATGTTGCCTCCAATCATGGAGGTAGCCGAAGACCTGATTGCGAAGGGTGTCGATGGCTTCACCATCATTCGAATGATGCTCACGTTGCTTCCGCAAGGCCTCGGGGTAACGATCCCGATGGCCCTCCTGGTTGGAATATTAATGGGCATGGGTCGTCTTTCGGGCGATCGGGAAACTGTTGCGATGCAGGCGTGCGGGATTAGCATTTCCAGAATTCTTGCACCTATCATGGTGTTGGCAACAATGGGTGCCGCGGTCACGTGCTACACCCTGGTTGTGTCGCTTCCTGACGCGAATCAAGCCTTCAGAGATCTTAGCTACACCACAATCGCAAATCGTGCCGAAGGTGAAGTTAGGCCAAGAGTTTTCCATGATGATTTTCCGGATGTCATGCTTTATGCGCAGGAGGTTGCTTTAGATGGTAGCGGTTGGACGCAGGTATTTCTTGCTGACACGTCTAAGGCCGACCAGCCTACTGTCTATCTTGCGGAGCGAGGTCGCATAGCGATTGATCGTGAAAATAGAACCGTAGATGTTGTGCTTGAACATGGCACGGGCCATAGAAGTGATCCATCGGTGCCTGGAGAGTACGAGGTTCACGAGTTTGAGGAATTAATCATAGGGCTGAACGCCGAGACAGCGTTTCCGCGTTCAGGGCCTCAGCGAGGTCTCGCTGAATTGACCATCCCTCAGTTGGAGACAGAGGCTGCGGCGATGATCTCTATGGGCCAATCAGCCCATCAACCCATCATGCACATTCATCGGAAATTTTCGATTCCGATCGCTTGCCTGGTCTTTGCCTTGCTAGGGGTTGGCTTTGGTGTGACTAGTCGAAAAGATGGCCGGCTTGCGAGTTTTGCGCTTGGCATTGGGGTCATCTTTACCTATTACGTGGTCATGTATACGAGTGAAGCCATGGCTAAAGGGCAATTGGTGTCGCCGCATCTTGCAATGTGGATTCCGAACATCTTACTCGGGATTGCTGGGATGCTAGTCATTGCCTGGCGGTCTAGGTCTGTAGAGCGTCGTTTTAGGCTGCCCTTTCTTTCGCAACGCGAACCACATCAGGTTGATGGCGACGATCAACAAAGTGAAAATGCCGATAGTGGCACTGCCCCACTTGTCGAACTATCGCCTGGCAGGATCTCTGGGATTAAATTGCTGGATTTGTATGTCACAAGTTTTTATCTGACATGGGTTTTTTTGGCGTTTATAGGTTTGCTGGGGATTTTCTATATTTCGACATTTATAGATCTGTCAGACAAACTTTTCAAAGGACAGACGACCGGTTTGATGTTGCTTGAATACTTTTGGTACGCAACGCCTCAGTTCATGTACTACGTATTGCCGATCTCTGCATTGGTTTCGGCACTTGTAACCGTCGGAGCCCTTACTAAAACCAGTGAACTAACTGTGATGAAGGCTTGTGGGATAAGTCTGTATCGGATCGCTTTTCCTATATTTGCGTTTAGTCTTGTCTGGAGCGGTTGTCTTTTCCTGATGAGTGAGACGTTTCTTGCAGAATCGAATCGACGAGCAGAAGATTTAAATCATCGGATTAGGACCGGCCTTAGTCAGACGGTTGACGTTCTTAATCGGAAATGGCTTGTTACTGAGAATGGGGATATCTATCACTACCTTAATTTCGATCCCGCTGAAGAGCGCTTAACGAATCTATCTGTGTACGAATTTAGTAATGATGAGTGGTCACTTGATAGAAGGACATATGCTGTTTCCGCAGAATATGGAAGTGACTGGGAAGGCGAAGACGTGTGGACTCGAGATTTTGATCTCGGAGCGAATACGACGAAATATGAAACAGCCACCCGACAAGCGTTGTCATTTCTATCACCGCCAGATTTTTTTGTTGCCGAGACACCTGAAGCCGATCTGATGAGCTATCAGGAACTTGCTGGTTACATCGTTGACCTTAGCGGAAGGGGTTTTGACGTTGTGGGTCTTGTTGTTGACTTACATCGAAAAGTCTCTTTTCCATTTGTTACGTTTATTCTGACCCTGATCGCGGTTCCATTTGCGGTGACGACTGGTCCGAGGGGTGCCCTATACGGTGTGGGCGTTGGAATAGGAATTGCGTTTACGTATTGGATTATTTTGAGCGTATTTGGTGCGTTTGGGAGTGCAGGTGTATTGGCCCCGGCTCTCGCTGCGTGGGCACCCAATCTTTTATTCGGCGCATCGGCCGGCTATTTTCTACTGACTGTCAGGACTTAATTTGTTTGGAGTGGCACTTACCTGCCACGAATACAATCGAGTGTTACTCACGGCGACGGGTAATTGCTCTTTGAATGTTTCCCCAAAAAAAATCCCCGGTTAAATTGGCTGGGGCACTGCGTAGAAAAAAGAAATGAAGGCTGGCATTTCAAAGGCCAGGAGAGTTGGCATCGATACTGGCTTGAAGACTCTAAAAGCATTACGCCCTGCCTTTTACATGCCATTTGCGGGAACCTACATTCTCGGTGGATCTGAGTACAAGAAAAACAAAAACCTACCACTTCCAGAAATACAGGACGCCGTCAAATACTTTCAAAATGAAGAAATGATTAAAGAGGCAGGTTGCAGACCTATCTTGCTAAACTTTAATGCGAGTTTTGATATCGGAACTCGAGGGCAAACAAAAGAATATGTACCAGTAGATGTAAAAGAGAGAGCGCAATATATCGAAGGAGTTGCGAGTAAATTCAAATATACATTTGAGAGCGAGCGCTTTTCATCTAATCAAGAACTTTTGAGTTTATTTGAAATCGCCACCGGGAGATTAAAGAGAAAGCAAGAAGAGAACTTGGGTTCTTTGAGGATGTAAGCATCGTCTTTGATGTGAATGGCAATAAGTTTATCAGTCTGAATTTGTCTAATGCCAAACCAGTTATCCTGTCTACTATGGATGGTTTGCAGAATTATCAAAGATTTAAATTAGATACTCGACTCTTAAAAATGGCACTTAAGGGGCCAACGTTTGCAAGTTGGAACAACATTAAAATTGGGGCATTGTTAAGTTTTGCGAGAAAGCCTGATATTTATCGGATCGATATTCATACGTTGTTAAATTCGCTACACGTCTGAGGCCAAATCCTCAATTGGGGATTCATTGCTCGCCAAGGCGGAGTCCTGAAATCTGAAATTCTCCTGAGCTATTGCGTTGGTAATTGACTGTATCGATTACAAATAAGAATCCGTCGATAGCAGAAACGCTTTCCTCGGTGCTGTCTTGGCCATTAACGGGAGCAAAATCTCGGACGGATATTCGTACGCGGCGATCGATTTGGTCCGCATAGAAAGAGTCTCGCCAGCGGTTATCGCCGGTTGCTCCATGTCTTAGTTGTGCGGAAATGCGCATGGGTTTCGATGCGCGTACCATGAACTCGACAAACACATCTGAACTTATACGGTCTGACTCAATGTCGTAGGCTATTGCCGCATACGTGGCCGGGGAGTTACCAAGCGCATAGCTGAAAGTTAGAGTGTCGTCATTCTGATCAAGGCTAACCTCGGCATCGGTATGTTGTTCAGTGCGCCAGGCATCAGGATCGAGTTCGAAAAATTCAGCAGTTGCCATCGAGAACGTGCTGTCTATTTCGCGACTACCAAAATAGATCGGATTGCTCACAACCCATGGCACATCTCCTTCGGCATAAGCTCCAGCTAGATACACCTCTACACGATAGACTGCCGGAGTGTCTGAACTATTCGCGGTATACGTGACCTCCAAATTTGCTGATTCCGCAACAGTCGTTCCGTTTCGGAGTAAACGCAATGCTGCCCCGCTAGGTCTAGATATGTTTGCTACGAGTTGGAGGTCTTGACTAGATGCAATCGTCTCTCCCATTTCAATAACATTTCCATCGGGCAGCGTGCCGAGAAATGTGAAGTCCGATTGTGTGGCTAGGCCATCAACACTGCTGTAAAAGTTTCCTGATTTAATGTTGGATAAAAGGTTTCGCGCGTCTGTATCTGCGTTCCCAGTCGGGCTGCCGTCAAGATTTACTCGAATCCCGAATAATTCGAACAAGTCTTCATACCACGGAAATCGGAATACGAAACCTCCTGTGTATCCTTCTTCACCACTTCCAGTTGCCAACCGAGCATGTGCATCTAACCCAGCAAATGCAACAATCCCCTCATTCGAAGCCATCGCATCCCACATGTTCATTGAATCGGTAGGCCGATGAAGAATCGACTTCAGACTACCTACTGGACGAAACCAGTAATGAAGACTGGCCGACAGTAGCGACAAGAATCCAGCATTCCGCCATTGACTGTCGCCATTAATCCATTCGATGGCGTCGACTGGCAACGTGAAGTCCTGCCACCGGAGTTCCTCTCGTGCCGAATACGGATGGGCAATGATTCCGAAACCACCGAATCTTCGAACGTCTTCTACGACTCCTTCCGGATCACCGGCAAGTGGATACGGAGCCTGAGGCATACCAACAGCAATGTAATGGCCGCCATCTGTACTGATTTCGACTCCAGCGAGGATTAATACATCGTCAATGTACCGAGGCGGAATACTCTCCGTGCCGTCTCCGTGGTCAGTTAGAATCACGAAATCGAGATTTGAATCACGTGCAGCGGTTGCAATCTCCTCGACCGTGCCACCACCGTCAGATTCAACACTGTGCACATGGAAGGCGCCACGGTACACATTATCTCTGGGCGTCACAGAGCCGAGGTCAATTGGGTGACTCGGCACGGACCAATAGAACACAAATAAAACGGCGACCACTCCGGCCGCCGTTTTCATTCGATGATTCCCGTGCGGCATACTGCCTCATTACCACAAGAGTTGAACGATCAAATTGAGGTGCCGAATGCTTGTCTGCGAGAGTAGTGCGAAGCACCCGCCATTACAGGCCTGCCGAGTTACGCAAACCGTCTGCTTTATCGGTGTGCTCCCATTTGAATTCTGGATCCGTCCGTCCAAAGTGGCCAAAGGCAGCTGATTTACGATAAATCGGGCGCCTGAGGTCAAGCGCTTCGATGATGCCTTTTGGTGTCAGTTCAAAATGTTCTCTTACCAACTCACTGATTTTGGCTTCATCAATTTTCCCCGTGCCGAATGTTTCTACGAGCACAGAAACCGGGTCTGCGACACCAATTGCGTACGCCAATTGAACCTGAACGCGATCCGCCAACTCAGCGGCGACACAATTCTTTGCAATATATCTAGCCATATACGTGGCAGAGCGATCAACTTTTGTTGGATCTTTACCCGAGAACGCGCCACCACCATGTGGTGCCATTCCACCGTAAGTGTCAACAATGATTTTTCGTCCCGTAACCCCTGCGTCCCCATGAGGGCCGCCCGTTACAAATCGGCCCGTTGGGTTGATATGGACCTTTGTATTGGTGTCCATCAATTCTGCAGGCACAATCCTTCTGATTACGTCACGTTCGATGTCTTCGCGTAATTGTTCGGTGGAAACCGAGTCGCTATGCTGACTTGATACGACAACGGCATCTATACGTTTGGGGGTGTCGCCTTCGTACTCGACTGTCACCTGTGACTTTCCATCAGGCCGGAGGTAGTCCAGTCGACCTTCGCGTCTCGCATTTGAAAGTCCGCGTACAAGATGGTGCGACATCATGATCGGCAACGGCATCAGTTCTTCTGTTTCTTTGCAGGCATAACCAAACATCAATCCTTGGTCGCCTGCGCCGCCGGTGTCTACGCCCATTGCGATATCTCCGGATTGGGCATGTAAGGCTGACACGACACCGCACGTATTTGCGTCAAAGCCGTGGTCTGAATGGGTATAGCCAACCTCTCGCACTGCCTCTCGCGCCACATCTACGAAATTCGGTTTACTTGTCGTGGTGATCTCGCCTGCCATTACGATCAAGCCAGTAGTGAGTAAGGTCTCACATGCAACGCGTCCGTTCCGGTCCTCTTTCAGCACTGCATCTAGGACAGCGTCTGACACCTGATCTGCAATTTTGTCAGGGTGTCCCTCTGTCACTGATTCCGACGTAAATAAATATCGACCTGTTCGTCGCATCTACACGACTCTCCTTCCATTTACTAGTTCTACTAGGGCAGTTCTGCCTGACTGCAACCCCTTACGCTAACAACCTTTTAGATCTTGGTCAATCACTTCCGCGGGTGGGTTTCCCGATAGATCTGTTGTAAGCGCACGTTCATGATGCTCGTATATATCTGTGTTGTGGAGACATCGGCATGACCGAGTAACTGCTGGATAGAGATCAGGTCAGCTCCATGTTTCAGAAGATGTGTCGCAAATGAGTGGCGCAACATGTGCGGATAAACATTCCGCTCCAAACCCGCATCGAGTGCATATTGTTTTAATTTCTTCCAAAATTTTTCACGACTGAGCGCTGGACTCCAGGACGTTACGAAGAGTGACGCCGAAGTGCGTTTCCCGAGCAGTTGTGAACGGGCATCCCGGTAATATTTGGTGACCCAAAAAATCGCTTGCTCGCCAATCGGAATCACCCTTTCTTTGTTGCCCTTTCCAAGGCAGACTAAATAGCCACGATTAAGATTTAGATTCTCCGGGCGCAATGAGAGAAGCTCGGAAACGCGCATTCCGGTCGCATAAAGTAATTCTAATAAGGCTCGATCCCGAATACCGATTGGTTTCTTCGTGTCAGGTTGATTGAGCAAGGCCTCTACTTCGTCCCAGGTGAGGTCCTTGGGAAGCCGAGTATTAGCACGGGGGACGACTAAATCAGTTGCTGGATTATTTTCAATGTCGCCCTCACGTACAAGAAAGCGATAGAAGCCCCTCGTGCAGGCTATCACCCGCCGAACAGAAGCCGCACATAAATTGCTCGCGTTCAAGGTTCTTACAAATTCTTGAAGGTCCTGTGCTGTTAACCGCGAACTCGGTTTTTTCTTTACATGCGAAAAAGACTCGAGTTTGCGGATGTCACGAGCGTAACTTGCGATCGTATTCCGGGCTAACCTACGCGCCACTTGAAGTTCCTCTAAATACATATCGCTTAAATCAGTCGACTTCGGAGGAGTCCGTCGCGATTTAGAAGTCACAATTCACAGTACCATGACTGGTTACGAGGCGGGATGTTCTGCTCTGCTTTTGAGTTCTCTAATTCTCTTCTTCATGTGGACCGTTTGCTATACTCAGCGGGCGTATCGTCAATAGAAATAGATTATTTGATTCTTAGAGAATGACGTCGGATTAAGGAATTATCGATGCATCAAATCACTCGCCTGATCGGATTCTCTTTGCCCGTTCTTGTCGGCCTGGGATTGGTGGGCTGTTCCATTCGGACGATGCCTGAGGGCCCGGCGACCACATCACTCGAAAGTATGAGGGCTGCAGATCTTAGCACTCAGGTGGCTCAGTACGTCAGAGCACAGGAAGCCCTTGCCGCGGATGATTTTAGTGGAGCACAGACCGCCTTAACGAGCCTTACTTCGATTGCCGATAACACGGTGCTTCCACTCGCAGAAGCGGCTGCAGCAGCCAGTGACATCGCCACAATGCGTGCCGAATTTAAGCCTCTGTCTGAATTTCTTGCCGCTATGGATCTCCCGGCTGGCTTTGCGCGTGCGTACTGCCCCATGTATGACGGTGGATCAAACTGGGTGCAGACGGATGGTCCGGTGCGCAATCCGTATTACGGAAATGTCATGTTGACTTGTGGTGTTATTGACGGTGCTCCTGGCGCGCACATGGATCACGGACCTCGACACGGCGGTCGGGTGTTTATGGCGCCAGATAGTTTTCATCATATTGAAGGTGCTTATCCGGAAACTGGGGTATTTCGCCTCTATGCCACCGATAATTATCGTGAGCCGGTTGACGTCACTTTTTGGATGGGCCGCGTAGTTCTCGAGGAGGAATATGATCCGGACACTGACGAATTCATTGAAGTGAAGTCCTTTCCTTTGCTGCCTTCTCCTGACGGTGCCTATTTAGAGGCCGAGGTTGGCGAGTTATCGGTGCCTGCTGAATTTATTACGAAAATACAGCTCGTTGAGGATTATCCGGAAGATCGATTTGATTTTATCTTTAGTGAATACTCGACTACGGCACTGGCTGCTGACGCGGCGGTGAGCCCGGCCCCTGATGCGCCCGGATCGTTACCGTTGGCCGAAAGGATCCGTCCTCGTATTCCTGAGGCAACGAGTGATCTTGTAGCGGACATCGGCGCACGAAATGAAGAAATCAGGACTCTTGTTGCGGAGGGTGGATTTACGGAAATCTTTATTCCTGCGCTGCAGTCCAAAGAACTTGCTTTAGCACTTCATGACCGTGCTGATACGCTTTCCGTCCGAGATCGCAATAATGTTCGTATCGCAGTTCGCAGTCTTGTGCGTGCGGCGTGGCTGCTAGATTGGTACGGCGATCTCGGCAATAAACAACAAGTTAGCGACGCATATGACATTCTGAATGAGGCGGTAATTGAGATTGATCGAGTTTATAGCGACACTAACGATCGGTAGAACTGTCAGGATAAGAACATGAGATGTCGAGCACTAGCAGGTTTAATTTTGGCAACGGTGCTGATTGCGGTTGGATCCTCTGTGACACGCTCTCATACGCCTATTGCCTCCCGTTGGAATTACAACGAACACCTCTACCCTATTTTTCGGGATAACTGTGGAAATTGCCACCGTGAAGGTGGCATTGCACCGATGTCATTAGTGACGTATCAGGAAGCCTATCCATGGGCCCAGTCCATCCGTGAAGAAGTTCTCGGGCTTCGTATGCCACCGTGGCGTGCGGAGGATGGATTCGGTGATTTTAGTAATGGACATGCGTTGTCGGCGCAGGAGATGGATATGATCTTGGAATGGTCCAGTGGCGGCTATCCCCAAGGCCCGCGCGATTTGCAGCCTGAACAGATTTTAAAGTCTACGGAATGGGCTTTGGGAGTGCCGGATGTTGAGCTTGTAATGGATGAAACGTTTTCTATCGCCTCCGATGTAAATGATGTGGTGAGGTATTTTGTTCTTCCAACTTCACTTGATCGCACTAGTCTTTTGGTTGGTGCCGATATCATGCCTGGAGCAAGTGCTGTCGTGCGTGATGTTGCCATTTATGTGGATTCATCCGGGACAGCCAGGAGATTGGATGCGCTTGATGACGAAGCTGGGTTCGGGGTAAATACGGACTTTCCGACGTCAGCGCCTGTGGCACTCTGGTCGCCGGGGCAACAGCAGGTATTGCAAGAATCAGTTGCCCATTCACTTGCGGCCGGTTCAGATATTGTGGCTCGGATCCATTATAAAAAAACTTGGATCACTGAGGGTGAGTCATTTGCTGATACAACAACGGTTGGGCTTTATTTCTCAGGTGAACCTGCGGCCACACTAGCTTCGGTGCAGGTGGATTCACCAGCAGTCACCGCTAATCTCTCACTTGAATTTAGTTATCCGATTGAGCAAGCTCTCGATATTGTCGCGTTATTGCCTGAGGTTAGTATCGCGGCCAAGGATGTTCAGATCATCGGAATAACCCCAACCGGCGAAGAATATCCACTTCTGTTCCTGCGAGAGCCCGGCACTGCATGGCCGACACGCTACTGGCTCGATGCACCTATCAGTCTTCCCGCAGGGAGCAGCATTCACGTGAATGCTGTCCTGTATCCAGGCGCTGGCCGCAATGCGGATGACTCTCTTCTGGGTGGTGACGCCAACGCACCTATACGGTTAGTTCTCGATTACGTCCCTTCTTCGCCAGTAGCAAACTGACGGTTTTGGCGGATAAGGAGATCCGAATTCGCACCCGCGGGTCTCGTCAGCTCTGCTTGGCTCTTCTACTCTTACCAGCGTGCACGGTTTCCGCACCTGGCGCGCCGGCCAGTATCAGTTTAGCCGTTGTGAATGCAACGGTTTGGACTGGAGACCCAATACGGCCCATTGTCGAGGCTATTGCCATCTCTGACGGCCAAATTGCTGCGTTGGGACCAACAGCGGAGATTCGTGCGCTCGCTGGAGACGGTAATATTTTGGATGCGGACGGCGCCTTAATCACACCTGGCTTTATCGACACCCACATTCATTTACTTGATGCCGGACGTCGCCTCTTGCAGGAAGGCAGCTCCGGCCAACTATACGATGACGATGAATCCCTTCTATCAATTGGACCGAGCGCCCCCCGCACGACCCAAGAGGATGACGAAGCTTTAGTCGCGGGTCTGAATTATCTCGTGACGCAAGGCGTGACGTCTGTTCATCACATGGGCAATTGGGACGACCTTGAAACATTACGGCGAGCCGAGAGCAAGGGGCGTCTTACGGCGCGGGTGAATGTGGTGCTGCCGATTGCATCGTCAGGTCGTCTAGTCGATGCGATTGCATCCGATCAATTTGGTGGAGAACAGGGCCAAGGTTCTGAATGGGTCCGCGTCGGGGCAGTAAAAGGCGTCGTAGACGGAACGTTTCCAACGCGTACCGCGGCGATTGACCTTCCATATCCCGGAACCGGGGATGATAGAGGTTTACTGCTGTACGACGAAGAGAGACTATACGAAGAGGTAGTGAATGCTGATGATGCCGGATTACAGGTCGCATTGCATGCCGTCGGCGAACGTGCTACGAACTTGGCAATCGATGTTTACGAGCGCGTAAATCAAGAACGTGAAGTAAAGGACAGAAGATTTAGACTTGAGCACGCTCAACATCTCCTCGATACTGATTTGATTCGACTAGCTCAATTAGGAATCCTTATTAATGTACAACCGGCGCAGATTATGCATGCGGCTCGGCAATTCGATTCGATCTATGACAGTGATTCCCGAATAGTTAGTTTTCCTCTTCGAACGCTGCTGGAAGTTCGTGCGCGTGTTGCTTTTGGTACCGATTGGGCTTTTGCTCCTCCGGGCCCCTTTGAAGGCCTATATGCGGCAGTTCTGAGACGGCAGTCTGACCGGTCTCTGCGTGGTGGGTGGTTTCCAAATGAACGTCTCAACGTAAGTCAGGCACTTGACGCGTACACCGTCAACGGTGCGTATGCGTCGTTTGAAGAAAATCAAAAGGGGCGTTTAACTGTTGGCCATTTCGCTGATTTTATTTTACTGGACACGAATGTGCTCAATGTGCCGCTACCAGACATTCGATTTACACGCGTTCTGCTTACAGTCGTTGGGGGCGAGATTGTATTCGATCGTCGTGAAACCCGCGGGGATACAGACGCATTACCGTAAACGGTTCGGCGGGCGTTTGTCGCATTCAGCCGCTCGTCTGTCAACAATCGTCGATGAGCAACTTAGCTTTATCGGAACGAATACAGACTTAAAGTAATCCATCGATCTTCATTAGTTCGGCATTCAGGATCGCCGCGCCAGCTGCGCCACGCACGGTATTGTGTCCTAGTGCAATAAATTTGTAGTCAAGTACTGAGCATTGTCGTAGGCGGCCGACGGTGATTGACATGCCGTCTTCACGGCCAACGTCATATTTAGGTTGGGGGCGATCGGGATCGTCGAGATAAACGAGGGGGTGCTCTGGTGCCGTCGGTAGCTTCTCAAGCTGCGGACGCCCTCGGTAGGCACGGAAAGCGTTGACGATATCTTCATGCGTCGGTTCATCATCGAACTTAACGGAGATTAGTGCCGTATGACCATTGACGACAGGTACTCGGGTTGTCTGAGCACTTACGACGACTTTATGTGGTCGCACGTCGCCATCTACCAACGCTCCGAGTATCTTCTGTGTTTCGGACTCCATTTTCGCCTCTTCGCCAGGAATATACGGCAAGATATTCCCCAAAATGTCGAGGGACGATACTCCTGGGTAACCTGCACCAGAGACAGCCTGCAACGTAGTGACCATGACCTGGCGGAGTCCAAATTGACAAAGTGGTGCCAACGCCAATGTCATAACAATTGTCGAGCAGTTTGGGTTCGTGACAATTTGTCCGGACCACTGTCTCGTTTTACTCTGCTGCTGCAATAGGCCTAAATGGTCAGGGTTGATCTCCGGTATCAATAGTGGAACATCCGGTTCCATTCTATAGTTCCTCGCATTGCTTACAATTGTTCGACCTGAGCCTGCGAAGGCCGCCTCCACCTCACCGGCAACGGCCGAATCCAGACCGGAAAAGATAAGCAAAGGGCTACCCCCCGGAACGCAGCGATTCACAATCATCTCGCCAATTTCCTTGGGCATCTCCCGAGAAAGCTGCCAAGAAGCCGCGTCCGCATACCGCTTCTCTGCTGAACGTTCACTCGCCGCAATCCACCTCACTCGAAACCAAGGATGATTTTCGAGCGCGGCAACGAACTCCTGACCGACTGTGCCGGTTGCCCCGAGAATTCCAACGTCTATTTCATTACTCATCAATTCTTAACGTTCTGCTTGGTTGCATCATTTGATGGGAAAAATTCGTCATGCACCGATTGGACTGCGCGGTCAACGTATTGTTCTGATATTACACACGCGATTTTCATTTCCGAGGAACTAATACAGTCAATATTGATACCTTCTCGCGCTAGGACAGCAAACATCCGCCCCGCCAGACCTGGTGTGGAGGCCAGTCGCGATCCTACGATAGAGATTTTTGACACATCTGTATCTATTAGCGCTTCCCGTGCGAGACCATCTTTTTTCCAATGCGCAAGAAGCCCGCGGACGGCGCTGACATATTCGTCATCGACAACAAACGTAATCCGTCCTACTTTCTCTGTACTGGCGCCTTGAATAATCAATCTGACGCAAATATTTGCTTCGGCAAGTTCTTGAAATACTTGAGCTGCGAGCCCAGGTCTATCAGGAACATCAGTCAATGTGACTTTTGCAATCTTCTTTTCACTACTCACGCCAACAACTTCCGCTTGCTCCATCACCATGTCTGATTCTCCACGTATCCAGGTTCCTTCCAGATCATGGAAACTGGAACGAACGTGTATCGGTACGTCATAGGCCATACAGACTTCGGCTGCACGTGGATGTAACACCTTCGCGCCACTCGATGCCATTTCGATAGCCTCTTCATAACTAATCTCAGACCATTGTGTTGCATTCAGTACTTTGTTGGGATCCGCTGACAGCACCCCGTCGACATCCGTACAAATATCACACGAGGAGGCGCCAAGGGCGGCCGCCAGTGCCGCACCAGTGATATCGCTGCCTCCCCGGCCGAGTGTCGTAACCTCGTGATCACGGGTTAGCCCTTGAAAGCCAGTGACAATTACAACTCGACCGCGGTCTAATTCGTCAACGATACGTTTTGTGTCAATTGATTCGATTCGTGCGATATTGTACGCATCATCAGTTCGAATGCCGCATTGTGTGGCTGTTAGCGATATTGCGGCAATGCCGCGGTCCTGAAGCGCTAAGCCGAGTACGGACACGGATACTTGTTCACCAGTCGCGAGCAAAAGATCCATTTCCCGTCCACTAGGATTCTTCGCTACGGAATGTGCGAGGGAAACCAACTCGTCGGTCGTCGTTCCCATTGCCGACAAAACGACGACTATCCGCGGCTGAAACTTCAGACTCCGAGCGATTCGCTCAGCAATCGCAGAAATCCTCTCGGGCGTGGCAACGGAGGACCCTCCATACTTCTGGACAACGACGGCGGGCGAGACCGTTGTCATATCTGTCCTTGCCGAGCGGTTATCTGGCTCCGTAACTGATGCAGAAACAGTCCAACGTCGGTCACGATGCCAGCTGTTTGCGACGAGCCGCGATCAGCCAATTTCGTAACAACGGCCGGATTGATATCTACACACACGACTCGTACCCATGATGGCAGCATATTTCCAACCCCGATGCTGTGTAGCATCGTTGAGAGCATGACCACCATCTTCACCCCCTCGAGTGCTTTAGCGTACTGATTTTGAGCATCGATTAAATCCATGACGGTGTCAGGTAATGGCCCATCGTCACGGATGCTACCTGCGAGGACATAATCCACTCCATGCCGAATCGCTTCATACATGACTCCTGATTTCAGAATGCCCTGGTCGACTGCCTCCCGAAGACCGCCGGCGCGATTAATTACATTGATCGCCCGCATATGATTTTTATGGCCTTCTTCAACAGCCGAACCAGCATCAAGATCGATGCCTAATGAGGTGCCGTACAAAGCACGTTCTACGTCGTGCACTGCTAGCGCATTCCCGGCAAGTAAGACGTCGACGAAGCCACGCCGAATAAGTTCAGCGAGATGAGGTGCCCCGCCACTATGTACTACTACCGGACCGGCAACAAAAGCTATGCGACCGTCATCCGCCCTGATTTCCTCCATCATCGCAATAATCTTTTTCACACTGACTTCAACGCGGCGTTCTGATGACACATCATTCATCATGAATGCGAAACCGAGCCGGTCGCGTTCTTGGAATTCGGGAGAAACACGAACGCCTTCTACGCCACACACTACCTTGTCGCCGACGGTAACGTCTCGTAATTTCAGACAGCGGGCCTGGTCCCCCTCAACGACGATTACCGCATCCATACGTTGGTTCCGAACTTCGACCCAATGGTCGCCCAGTTTAATTTCTGTGCGGTGGTTCGTCGTTGAATAAAAATCGTGGGGCACGCACGCGGAACCTTCTGCCTGCCGCAGTGTGGCTGCCCGGTCTGGCTGTGAGTGGCAGCCAAAAGGGATCAATGCCTCAAGAAGTTCTACGAGTTCCTTTGGAGTTTGTGCCGATACCTTAAGCGTTAGCTTTGAGTAGGCTTCGTTATCCCGACCTATGTCGAAGCGCAGGACCTCAAATTGACCACCACGCTCGATTACTCTGTCGAAGATGGCGTTGAGTAGCTGAGAATCGACGAGGTGGCCTTCAGCCTCGACAATTTCGTTATGTAGTAATTTGGACATACTAGTCGACGGTTCGTTCTTGTTCTCGGTTAGTCATAAACGTTTCGAATTCACGTAATGAACGTCCGAGAAGCGTTGGTTTGTCAATTCTTGGAGCAATGACCTCGGGTGTCTTGTAACCGTTCCCGGTAATGCACACCACGGTGCTTTCATCTTTTGGAATCCTGCCATTTCGTATGAGCTTTATTGCTACGGCTAAGGTTGTTCCGCCCGCGGGCTCAGTGAAAATTCCCTCTGTTCGGGCTAATAACTGAATCGCACGAAGAATCTCTTCATCAGAGGCCGTCTCACCCGAACCACCTGACCTTCGAATCGTATCTAGGACATGAAAGCCGTCTGCAGGGTTTCCGATCGCAATAGAACTCGCAATCGTGTCCGGTTTTACAGGTTCTGGATGCTCTGCGCCGCTACGTAACGCGTTAATCACCGGCGCACATCCAGCGGCCTGAGCCGCATGAATTGATGGTGGCTCAGAATCCATTAGTCCAACTGCGTTGAGCTCGTGAAAGCCCCGGCCAATCCGTGGTAATAGCGTGCCTCCCGCAACCGGACACACGAGATGTTTTGGAAAACGCCAGCCTAACTGTTCAACGATTTCAAAGCCGTATGTTTTCGCGCCTTCTGCATAGTATGCGCGAAGATTTATGTTCGCGAAGCCCCATCCATACCGGTCACCGACCTGTGTGCACAATCGATTAACATCGTCGTAATTGCCATCGATTGCTATTACATGCGGGCCACTAATGGCCGACCCGAGAATCTTCGCTGGCTCGAGGGACTGCGGAATAAATACAAAACATTCAAGACCTAACCTAGCTGAATGAGCTGCTACGCTGTTCGCTAGGTTTCCGGTTGAGGCACAGCCAAAGACTGAAAATCCAAGTTCTATGGCTCGCGTCGCAGCTACGGGGACGACGCGGTCTTTGTAGGACAGCGTCGGATGATTCACAGAATCATCCTTGATATACAACTCTTCAACCCCTAGCTCTCGTTCGAGATTTCTGGCGCGGACTAGCGGTGTAAAACCAGAATCGAAACCTGTAAGTGGCTCCCCCTGAATTGGTAATAACTCACGATATCGCCATAAGCTCGGTGGCCGTTTCTCGATAATCTCTCTGCTAATCGAAGTTTTTTGCCCATCCCGATCATAGGTAACCTCGAGTGGCCCGAGGCACTGGTTACAGACGTACAAAGCCTCCGGCTCGAACGGGGTGTCGCAGATCGAGCATTTGAGACCTGTTAAAAAACTCATGTTTCTCCCCGTGCCAAAATTGGCATCCAAAATAAATCTCGTGCATGAAAATCAAAGCGCCTAATTTCACCGAGTGCATTACGTACGGCACTCGTGTTGCAGCGTTCTAACGTTATGACAAAAGGTAGTTCACGTTTAGGCCACCCTGGCTCTTGCAGAAGGGAATCGATATTGATGTCATGCGTTGCGAAGACCCGTGCGAGTTCCGAAATAATACCGGGTCGATCAATAACGATAAAGCGAATGTAGTGGGCCGACTCAAAATCAATCTGAGCCGATCCAGCTGGCGTCATGGTTGGCCAATTTGCCACGCGAGAATCACCGCGACTGATAGCAATCAGATCCGAAACGACAGCTACTGCCGTCGGATCTCCTCCGGCTCCAAACCCGGAGAATGCAGTTTCGCCGCTACGGACACCATCGACCACGACTAGATTTTGGCTGCCTTCGGCGCGTGCTAGCGGCGATGCATTCGGCACCAACATTAGCTGGACAGATGCTGAGACCATCCCGCCGTCCACGTCTAGTCGTTCTATACGCGACACTTGTCGGACCGTGCAATGAAGTCGGTTTGCATAGACGAAATCTATCGGGTCGACGCCACGAATTGTGGTCGCCGGAATACTGTCTAGCCTCACAGGACAGCCCAATCCGATCGCCGACAGAATCGCGATCTTTGCTTGTGCGTCAGCTCCGTCAATATCCGCGGTTGGATCAGACTCTGCAAATCCAAGTTGCTGTGCTTCTTCTAATGCCTGTTCAAACCCGATCTGTGCGCTTTCCATTCGGGTCAAAATGTAATTACATGTGCCATTAAGGAGTCCGTGGATTCTAGTCAGAACATCTCCACTTAGTCCCTCCTGTACCCCACGAATGACCGGAATGCCACCACCGACCGCCGCTTCAAAGAGAAGCCGGCAGTCGTTGCTGCGCGCGGTTTCGATCAGGGAAGACCCAGACTGAGCGATTACTTGTTTATTCGCGGTGACGACGGATTTGCCAAGTTTCAAGGCTTGTCGAATCAAGTCTGTGGCGGGCTCAGTGCCTCCCATTAATTCAATGATAATTTCGACGTCTGACTGGAGAATAGCTTCAAAGTCTGATGTCCAGATCACACCATCTGGCACCCAATCGACTCGTTTTTTCTCGACATTCCGATTGCAGATGGATGCCAATTCGACGTCAGTATGGCTACCGTCTGTCAGTATTCGAGCGACGGACTGGCCGACCGTCCCGAATCCGATTAGTCCAATTTTAGTCACTGGCTTATCTCTGTTTTACGCGTACGAAGAAAAAGGTCATCACCCGACCATGGATGATGACCTTCGTGATTTTATTTGTCACGCTGGTTACATCATCCGCTGCTCGACCGCGTGCCGGTCGGTGTCGGTGTTTCTACGATGGTTCGGATTGGGTCAACAGAAACGTATTTCATTAGTAAGCTTTGCGTCGTAAGTCGTCTTATTTTATACCGTGTGCTCGTACTTTGGGTCAATCACACGCTGAAAGAACCCCCATATGATTGGCAAGTAGGTTTTGCCGCATAGCGCCAGTCATGACAGTGTTACGCCTTACGCCTGATGCCCATTCTTCAGATCGGTTTTATCGATATTACGGTCATCATTATTTACCTCCTGGCTACTGTTTGGCTTGGCTTCAGGCTGAGTAGGCAGCAGAGAACGGTTGATACCTATTTCCTGACTGATCGAACGGTCCCGTGGTGGGCTGTAATGTTTTCAATTGTCGCGACAGAAACGAGCACGGTTACATTTATTAGTGTTCCCGGCTTCGCGTATGCGGGCGATTTAACGTTTCTTCAAATTGCACTCGGATACGTTGTGGGGCGTGGGTTCGTAACCATTATGTTGATGCCGACCTTGTTTCAGCCAGGCATTCTCAGTGTTTACCAATTAGTACAGCGGTATTTTGGCAAAGGTCTAGGGAGGACGATCTCAGGGCTGTTCATCTGCACACGTAACGTTTCAGATGGCCTTCGATTGCTCGGCGCCAGCATTGTTCTTAGTTTTCTGTTCGCTGCGTCTTCTGATGCGACGAATACTATTCTCGTATTGAGTATTTGTGCGTTAGCTGCAGTCACGGTGTTCTATACCTGGTTTGGTGGTATGACGACTGTCGTATGGATGGACGTGGCGCAACTCGGTCTGTACATGGGTGGTGCTACGTTCGCCATTATTCTGTTAGGCATCGAGATACCCGGCGGCTTTGCTGCCGCCTGGGTACTGGCTAGCAACGCAGACAAACTCGTATTTGTTGACCTCTCTTTTGATTTGACTCGGGATTACACTTTTTGGTCGGCCGTAGTTGGCGGTGCAGTGTTTACCGCGGCGACTCATGGCGCGGATCAGATGTTTGTTCAACGGTATCTCGCCTGCTCTACAATCGCGCATGCACGACGGGCACTGTTTGTAAGCGGGCTTGTAGTTCTGGTGCAATTTGCTCTCTTCTTAGGTATTGGCGTGTTGCTTTGGGCTTTTTATCAGACCAATGTGAATCTTGCCACGGACGTGCCTCCGTCGGCTGATCGTGTATTCGCCTATTTCATTGGAACGGAGTTTCCTCGAGGAATTCGAGGTTTTATGGTTGCCGCGGTAATTGCTGCTGCGATGTCGACACTTTCTTCGTCACTGAATTCATCGGCGGCCTCTTTGGTAGATGATTTTTGTAAGCACCCCACACCAGACGAGACGTCCCCAAATACAAGGCGACTGCGCATATCGCGATTCGCGATTCTTCTTTTTGGTACGATTCAGGCCGTGGTCGCGATCATTGGAATTGCCATCTCAGATCGATTAATTGACGATGTCCTGCGGGTCCAATTCTTTAGTGGCGGAATGATGCTGGGGATCTTCCTTCTTATGGCACGTGGATATCGATCTCCTACTGTTGGTACCGTTGCTTTGTTCGCTGGTCTCAGTGCGACAGTGTCGCTTGCGATCGCAACTGGAGTATCGTGGCAGTGGTACGCGCTCGTAGGGACATGCGCTACATTCGGCGCGGGGGCGATCGCGCACTACGCCGAACAATCTCAGCTCTAATCGACTTTATGTATGTAGACGCCAAGCAACTTATTGATGACGGGGTGCGCGTTGGAATGTTCCCAGCAGCCGCCATAGAAATTGGTGATGCTTCGGGTTGTCAGTGGACGTATGCCGCAGGCACAATCGGACACGGCGATGTCTCTGTCGACACCGTATTCGACCTAGCGTCGCTAACTAAAGTCATCGCAACCACGACTTTAGTTTTACGCCATGTTGATGCTCACTTGCTTGATATTGATCGGCCGATTCGTGAATTGCTCCACGCGTGGAACTTGGATGATCGTGCAATTGTCACGACACGAGATCTCTTAAGACATTCGGCTGGTTTAGCGGCCCACCTTCCGTTATTTCAGAACTATGCGGGGCGGCAGGACTTTGAATCGAACATTTGTTCATCGGTGCTCGAATATCGACCTCGATCACAAGCGATCTACAGCGACCTTGGTTTTATACTGCTCGGTTTTTTGCTTGCCGATATTGCGCCGCGTCAGCTCCCCCTGGACGAGCAATTTCGTTGGTTGGCTACAGACCGCGGCTGGGGAGACTTATGTTTTCGTCCAGACCGTTCATTGTTGAAGCGGGTCGCACCTACTGAATTAGACCATTGGCGTGGAAGATTACTGGTTGGCGAAGCCCATGACGAGAATTGCCATGCACTTGGAGGCGTCTCCGGCCACGCTGGATTATTTGGGACCTCGACAGCCGTAGGGAAATTTGCTCGCGATACTCTTCTGGCGACTTTAGGAGAGTCAACCTACGCGAATACCAAAACAATTCAAGAATTCGTTCGCCGAACAGCAGTTCCAGGAAGTTCCCGCGCACTCGGGTGGGACACGATGTTGACTACGTCTTCGTGCGGACGGCACATGTCCGATGAAGCATTTGGTCATACCGGATTCACCGGCACATCTCTTTGGATCGATCCTAAACACAATAAATATGTTGTGTTGCTGACCAATCGCGTAAATCCAACCCGGGAGAATGGTCGCATCGTGCCCTTCCGACCAAGGCTCCATGACGCGATCATGAGAGAACATCAGCAACAGTCGTGACCTTTACCCCACTTGATTGGCTGATTCTCATCGTCATACTGATAGCACCTATAGGAATCGGAGTTCTACGTTCGAAGCTCGCCTCTAGGAATTTGAGCCAATATTTCTTAGCCGGTCGAAATCTTCCATGGTGGCTTTCAGGCACATCGATGGTCGCTACAACGTTTGCGGCCGATACGCCGCTAGCGATTACCGGGCTGATCGCTGCGTACGGTCTAGCGGGTAATTGGTTGTGGTGGAATGCGGCACTTGGAAGCGTTTTGACCGTCGTGTTCTTTGCACGACTTTGGCGCCGTGCAGGAGTTCTAACGGACGTCGAATTTATAGAGCTACGTTACACGGGTCGGTCTGCCGCGATCCTTCGTGGATTAAGAGCCCTCTGGCTTGGTATTCCGGTTAACTGCCTCATCATTGGCTGGGTCAATCTTGCAATGGCAAAAATATTGTCTATTGCCTTGGGATGGAATCAGCTTGACGCCGTTTTTGTGGGATTAGCGCTCGCGGGTATTTACTCTTCAATCACGGGGCTTCGTGGTGTTGTTGTTGCTGATTTTATTCAATTTATTATCGCAATGGTCGGAACCTCAGCTCTTGCATACTTTGTGCTCGCATCCTCGGACATCGGAGGTGTTGGCGGATTACTAGTTCAATTACCAAGTTCAACATTTGATCTGTGGCCAGCGTCGTCGGGCGAACTTAACGGAGGTGTGGTTTCCGCAATAACTTTGCCATTGTCTGCCTTTGTCGCCTATCTCGGGATTCAATGGTGGTCGACCTGGTACCCGGGACAGGAGCCCGGTGGTGGTGGATACATCGCGCAACGAATCATGGCTACGCGGTCCGAGAAGGATGCATTACTTGCGACATGGTGGTTCACGGTCGCCCACTATTGCATACGACCCTGGCCGTGGATTCTTGTCGCACTGGCATCCCTGGCACTCTACCCTGGACTTAGCGATCCTGAATCCGGCTACGTTTTCGTGATTAGAGACTATTTACCAATCGGCTGGGCTGGTTTCGTTATAGGTGCGTTTTTTGCCGCGTTCATGTCCACCGTGTCGACTCAATTGAATTGGGGCACGTCCTACGTTGTAAATGATTGGTATAAACGATTTATTAATCCAGTAGCGACCGAAGACCGGCTAATCATTGTTGCCAGAATCGTCACGCTGGTGATTTTGTTCTTAAGCGCATCGGTTACGTTTGTCTTGGAGTCAGTACGGCAAGCTTGGGAAATCATGCTTGAGTCCGGCGCCGGCATAGGATTGGTACTCATTATGCGGTGGTACTGGTGGCGAGTGACTGCCGTTTCTGAAATAACGGCAATTCTTGCTTCCACTGTGGGATTCATCGTGATGCGGACGATGACTAACATCCCGTTTCCTCAGACACTTTTTTACATAGTTCCCGGCACGACGATATGTTGGGTGCTGGTTACCCTACTAACATCACCAGAACCTATTGATCGGCTTACTGCTTTCTATAAGAAGGTACGTCCATCTGGACCAGGCTGGGCTCCGGTCGTCGCAGAGATTGAATCGGTTCCCGCAGCCCCACTCCTCCCATTATTTTATTCTTGGGTGCTAGGCGTCCTCAGTATTTACGCAGCGCTGATCGGTATCTACGAGATTCTTTTTGACACATGGTTGTTCGGCGGTATCTTTGTCTTTGTAAGCGTCGGTCTAATGCTACTTGTCAACCGTCTTCGCCCGAATAATGACAGCGATTAAAGCCCGGACAGGCCAACCCTAACGAACTACAACCGATGCATTTAGCTCCTTCACATCAGCAGTCATCGTGGCGTTTCCCCAGCGCGCGCGTTTCCTTGTGTTATGCCATCGGGACCTATCGCCGCCTGTTCTGCGGAAGGGGGGAGTTCGGTATCTGCTGTGTGAATGAATATCCACTCGTTATACCGGTTTCGACCGTTGTATGACGCGAGCGACAGCCCGTCACTAGTACTAACTACCCCGACAATTCCGCCGTCTACGCCACCAGGATGCTCGGCAGCATTCGCATTCTGTGTTCTCTGTTCAGAAACTCGCTCGTTTCCATTACCGCTATCAGCCATTTGACCAGCGGTTATCGTGGCAAGGTCAGATTGCAAGAGGATTTGAAATTCGCCGTTTCTCGTCATCGGGTCACGATAGCGTTTACGCAGAAATCGCTCCTCGATGAGGATATCGATATCTTGCGGCGTAGACCCAGGTCGCTGCCGTTGCCACAAAGCGATCGCGCGTGCATATTGTTCTCCACGAAAGATCAGCTCGGATTCAAGTTCTCGGCGGGCGGCATGATGCCAGACAGGCAACGCCATCGCCAAGAGCAAACCCATAATGAAGATGCTCGCCAGTAATGCGCCCATCACGAATCCGGCTTCTGAATTACTCGATCGCATCGTGAGAGTCACCATTCCGCGTATTGCGTGCCGTCAAGAGCTGTTCCTAGCGCTCCACTCTGAACATCGTAGATACCTTGCATTAATGGATCAGAAGGATCGACTTCAGCTAAAACGGATACCCATGTATCGTTCGAATTAGTAAAAGGGTCGTCTGGAATCGACCGCAAATAGCCGCTCGACACTAGGCCCTCTAGTGTTATTGGATAAACACCTTGGTCGGCGTGAAATTGATCAATGGCGTCCCGCATCCGAAAGAGGTCTTCCTTGAGAACTGCCTCACGAGTTCGAGTGATTGCTGTTCGGTATCCAACGAGCGCAATAGTTGAAAGAATCGTAATTAATGCGATGACTATTGTGAGCTCGATTAATGTCCAGCCGCTTACGCCGCGAACTCGTTTCCACATCACCAGTCCCTGTAGAGGGTTCCATCGAGTGCCGTACCGCGTGAGGTTGTATAGACGTCATACACGTTCTCGCCACCCCAGCTCGAATCACCCGCATCGTCTTCGTAAGCTCGTAGTCCCCAGGTCGCTGTTTTAGTCATCGGATCAATGGGAATTCGACGAAGGAATCGACGGCGGCCCGTATTTTCTTGGTCTGTTGTTTCGATGCCTTCGACCAACAGTTCAAGATTGGGGGGGTATCCGGCATTCGATACATCAACGTCCAACCCGGCGATAAGGCCGAGGTCAACCGCGTCCTTATATCCATCGATCGCAGTGCGCAGTTCCCGAAGCGAACGTCTCAGCTCAGTTTCCCGCTGTCTTTGCATCGTGACTGAGCTAAGCGGGGCGATAGCAGATGCCAAAATCAATAAGATTGCGGAGACGACCAACAACTCCACGAAGGAATAACCGTGAGCGTCCGAATACCGCTGTCGTAATTGGTTCCGCATCTTCAATTCGATATTACTGCCGGCAAGGCGCGAAATTGTTATCCATTTTATTTATTTCGACTCTTATTGCATGCCGGATTTAAAACGGGCGCTCGCCATTATCGGTCCGATAATAAGTCGCCAGACCAAGAGTTAAGGATTCAGTATTCTCAGCCGGGTCATCTTGACTGAGTAAGATCTCTTCAATGACGATAAAGTCATCAGCGGTTTCCAGCTCGAAGAGAAAACGCCTCATGTCACGGTAGTCACCTTTCAGAAACATAGTCATTTGCAGACGCGCCAGGTGACTCCCTTCTTCGCGATCTGTTGATGAGCTTCGCCGTTCCATCAATAGGTTGTTTAGCGACGCCGCCTCTTCGAGGCGCGCGAATGTAATCCCACGAGCATTTGAGAGGTCGCTTGGTAGTATTTCTCTGTAGAAAGTCTGTAATTCACGATCGGCCTCAAGTTTCCCATCGACTGTCGCGCGTGCGATCTCAAGGTTTTGTTCTGCGACGATCAAAGCTGCACCCGCTACTTCAGCCCGTGTTCGTGCGTTCGTCAGCGCTACAGACCAGGGGAAGACGCCGAGAGCGTACAGTGCGATATCTACCACGACGGCGACAATCACGACTGTGATTGCTAATCGTTTTTCGACAAAAATACGTCGCAGTAAATTCATGAGCATGACTATCTGTCGCTAGTATCTTGAGCGCGAAATCGGTTTGATGGACGTCCCCGGAATTCCCCCGTGAGCTGTGCGCTATACATTCCATCTTCTGTTCGTTGTTCCTGTCGTGCGAGCAGATTCCTGACTGATCCGCTCGCTTCTAATTGTTCGATGAATTCTTCGATGTCGGCCACGCGTTCACCAATAACACCAATTGCCAATGACACGTTGTCTGCATTCCCTGTTGGTCGGAGGCCCGTGAGCATGACCCGGTTTGGTAAGTTTCGTTCGATTACATTGAATAATTCCGTCCAAGAGAACACACGTTGGTCTATCAATCGATTCGCTTCCGCCGCCGAAATTCGTAAGGCCTCAAGTTCCACTTCGGAAACGTTCTCCTCAAGACTCCGTGTTTCCTGGGTGACCGTTCCTACCAATGCCTCTGATGCTTCCGCTGCCCTTGTAATCTCCGCATAGGTCTTAGACAGCTCAAAAATTGTTCCTCCAGCCAGCCCCATAATTACAAGTGCGCCAGTGCCGAGCAAGACCAGAACCACGTGCACGGCGCGTTCATTGTAGAAAGGACGTGTGGCGAGATTAATCTTCAGCATGTCGGTTTATTTCTTAACCATGTCTGTCGCGCAAAAGAATGCCAATAGGAGCAGCAAGCCTATCAAGTGAATTTATCGGTATCCGTCTAGCGTTGTGGATTATTGATGCAATCTGAGAGCCGAGCTGTTCGAGAGCTACTGTGTCTGAGGTCTTGAATGACCGCTCGAACACGTTCTCAAGAATGTCAGAAGGATTTTCTATTGAGCTGCTCGCAAAAACAACCCGCTTTACACCGTCGCCACCTAGACGATCTTCGTAATACATTGCGGTCTGGTAAATAAAGTTATCCAATGAATCTCCGAACTCTGATGTTTGATTTCGATAAAAGATGAGCTGGCTGCCTCGGATAATAGCTAATGTGTTGTAACGATGTGCAAGGTGCACCAGTAACCAGTCATCTGCATTCTTTTCAGAAGTTGCGCAGATGCTCGTATTGATCAGATTGAAACTGACAAGATCGACGCATCCGACCTGTAATCCGACATCGGTGCAAATGTTTTCATATTCTCGCAGGACAGACTGTTGTACAGCTGTAACCAAAAACTGTGATTGCTTAGTAGCGTCTACTCCGCAAGCCTCGTAAGACAACTGTGCCTCGTTAAGACTGAAAGGAGTTGATTTCTGTAATTTAAGCTTAATCAGCGCCGCAAGGTCTGTTTCGTGTTCTGGAACCGTTTCGAAGCTCAGTAAGGTTACTTTTGCGATTATGTCTGGTAATACCAAGGAAATTCGTGTGGGGCGTTGTTTATAGGAAGCGAGCACTTCGTTCAGAGCGGCGGCCACCAATTTCGAGTCAGTAATATTGGGCGACATCATGCTGGGTACAACGGCACCCGTCTCGAGTGACTTCATCTGCTGGAAGGAAAGCGATGACTGGCCTTTCGCCACCGAAAGCTCAATGGCTGTTATCGAGTCACCCGCAATACTGATCGCCGCTTGAGGATTCGGCGTGCTCAATAGTGCGGTGAAAAGTCCTTTACTCAACGAATGTCACCTTGTTAATTTCACGAAACGTTGTACGTCCGCATAAGACCTGCTGAATAGCTGATTCCCTGAGGAATCGCATGCCGGATAAAGCTGCTGCATTTTTAATTTCAGACGTAGGTCGCTTATCTAAAATCATTTCACGGATATCGTCGGTTAGGTCTAACAATTCACAGATTGCTGTTCGTCCTTTGTAACCAGTGCCACCGCATTCCATACATCCCGTACCTTCATAAATCGTGCGGTCCTTGATCCGTTCTGGGTTAATCGCCGACTCTTGAAGTTCTTCTTTGGAAATAGTTACAGGGCGTTTGCAGTCTTCGCACACGGTGCGCACGAGTCGTTGAGCTAGAACGCAGTTCAATGCAGAGACAAATTGATAGGCCTCAACGCCCATATTCAGGAAACGGCCAAGCACATCCACAACATTATTTGCATGAACGGTCGTGAACACCAGGTGGCCAGTTAATGCGGATTGGATCGCGATCTGTGCAGTTTCGGGGTCGCGTATCTCTCCGACCATTATTTTGTCCGGATCGTGCCTCAGTATGGAACGCAAGCCTCGCGCAAACGTCAGTCCCTTGCGTTCGTTAATTGGGATCTGCGTAATCCCTTGCAATTGATACTCGACGGGGTCTTCGATTGTGATGATTTTGTCTTCCGATGATTTGATTTCGGATAACGCACCGTAAAGAGTGGTTGTTTTCCCACTTCCAGTTGGACCGGTCACGAGGACCATCCCGTACGGTTCGCTGATATACCGGCGAAAACGATTCAGTTCTTCGTCAGGAAAACCGAGAATGTCCAAACTGAGCTCATGGAATTGCTCGCTAATTGACTCCTTATCGAGGATTCGAATGACGGCATCTTCCCCATTGACACTTGGCATAATCGACACCCGGAAATCGATCGTTTTACCAGACATGCGGAGTTTGAAGCGACCATCCTGCGGCACTCTCTTTTCTGCGATATCCAGTTCAGCCATCACTTTGACCCGTGACAATACTGAACTATGAAATTGCTTATCGATCGGCCTCATTGCTGCCTGAAGTACACCATCGATGCGGTATTTCACATAGACGGCATCATCCTGTGTCTCGATGTGAATATCGCTCGCTCGGCGCTGGATTGCGGTGTAGATCATCGAATCGATCAATTTAATTACCGGGCTGATATCACTTGTCAGTCTCTCGACGGTCAAGCTCTCTTCACCGTCTTCATCTTCGCGAAGCAACTGGAGCTGGAAACTCTCGGTCGCGTCGTCAAGCACGCGCTGGGAGTTCTCGCTCTTGGTGAGCATTTCTTTAATGGCGCTGCGAGTTCCGACGGTAACCGCCAATGGCGAACCGAGAAGCAGGGAGAGTTCGTCAATCATCGGGAGATCGGTCGGGTCAGATACGACGATAACGAGCGTCTCTCCGTCCTTCCGATGCGGCACAAAGCCGTATCGGAGCATGAGTTCTGCAGGGATCGAACGAAATAAGTCTTGGTCGATGTGGAATTGCTCCATGTCAATGTAATCAAGGCGATACCGGTGGGCTAGTCCTCGGGCCCGTTCGATCTCGATTGTTTTATCTCTTGAACTAACCCCGGTCATTTCTTGCAATGGGTCGTTGGTATCAGCCGATTCAAGGTCGACGTCAAGCTTCGTATCGGCGTTATTACGGTCAATAGAGCCCATCAGACGATCGCTCCCAACTGAAACAGCGGTAAATACAACGAAATAAGAAGTCCCGCAATGACAACCCCCATGATGAGTAACAACACAGGTTCGAGGAGGGCCATAAACCGTGCCAACGTGGTCTCAATTTCTTCATCAAAAAAGTCCGCAACATTGTCCAACATATCCTGCAACGCACCAGTAGATTCACCTACCTCCACCATCTTTATGGCTACCGACGGAAATGCCGTTCTCTTCCGCATACAGATCGACAGCGCCTGTCCTTCACTGACTTCTTGGCGTATTCCATTTAGTTCCTGAGAAATATATCGGTTAGCGACTGCTCGTGATGCCACATCCAACGCGCTTACGAGCGGAATTCCACCTCCGAGTAACGTTGACAATGTACGGGCCAATTGGGCTGTTGAAAACTTCGTCGCTACATCACCAATGAATGGGAGTTTTAATAAGCGTTGGTCAAGCCACGCGCGTTGTCCTGCCCCACGAAGCGAACCCCAGGCAACCAATCCAGTGAAAGCGCCCAAGCTAAGTAACATCCCGAAGTAATCACTGACTACAGACGAGAGCACAAGGAGAACCTGAGTAGCTACCGGCAATGACGCCCCCATCCCGTCATAGAAATTTGCAAATTCAGGCACGACCCGCAAAACAATGACGGCAACAACAAGAATAGATAGCGCAAAGAGCACCATCGGATAGATCAAAGCAGAGATGGTTTTCCGACGGACACCATCGATGATCTTTGTGTACGCGACGTAGCGTCGCAATACTTCTTCGAGTCCACCACTCTTCTCCCCAGCCATCAACGACGCGATGTAAACACCAGGGAATATTTTGCCGTGGCGTTCAAAACTTTCTGCTAACGACGAACCACCGCGAACATTTTCATAGACGTCATCCAGGATACTTTTAAATCGAGAATTATCGACACGTTGCCGAAGGATGTCGAGGGACTGGACAATGGGCATGCCCGCCCGTAATAGTGCGGAGAATTCCTGATTAAACACAATAAATTCCCTTGTGCCAGGCCGCTTTGAATAACGATATTTCAGGGCGCCGATGGAGAACTGCCCCCGGCGCTTAAGTGACAACACAAAGAGGCCTTGTTCTTTAAACTGGGAACGGAGGCTGGCCTCGGTATCGGCGACGTAGACGGCCTCCTGGATTTCGCCAGATGCGGTTCCGACTCGACAACGGAATTCCATGTTTTACCGTAGCTCTTCGAAAGAATAACAATAAGGTCATTGCCACAAGCCCTTAGTTCTCATTAGCTTATAGCGATTAACCGTTAAGAACTATTATAGCCATGTCGACGCCAATCGAAGTGCGTAGAGACGATTAGGCCTCCGAGGTCCAAGCTTCTGTTGAGCGTTAGTTCCGTTATTGGATTTGAACTTGCCGCTCGGCTATATCCAGAATTCGACTGACGTATTTTCTGGTCTCTGAGTATGGTGGGATGCCGTCAAACTGTCGAACAGGGCCTTCTCCTGCATTGTAGGCCGCGAGCGCGCCACGTGTCCCAAATTCATCGAGGAGTGTACGGAGATGCCTGGTGCCTGCATCAATGTTAGACGCTGGGTCAAACGGGTTACGAACGTCATATCGTAAGGCGGTTCCCGGCATCAGTTGCATCAAGCCCATCGCCCCACGGGGAGACTCGGCATCGGCTCGGTAGCCTGACTCTACCTGGATCAAAGCGTATACGAGACTTGGGTCGACTCCATGGAGTGCAGATGCACGCTCGATGAGCTCCGCATAGGGCTTTTCGCTGGTAGCTGAAGGCATTACGTTTGGTTTGACGGGCATCCGTCTGGTAGCGTCTGGCTCAATTTTGTCAATAAACCTCGCATCGGCGACCAGTTCCCGACCGTCCCTAAGGGTTAATACCACCTCGTTTCGCTCAACAGCATGCCATGTAATCTGTAGATTGTTGCCATTTCGAAAGAACACTCGTTCGCCTGCAGGCGGTGCAAGTGCTGGTAGAACCGTTGAGAAGGTGCCAATGACAGCTATGCAGAGGACTAAAAAATGGGACTTCGACATCGAATCAAGGTAGCATAATTGCACGATATTGCACAACATGGGTCGTGTAAACATATTATTTTCAGTTGTTTAGAGGGTATGAGTCAGCGGGCTTCGAAATAGGTGTAAAACACTCGCACACCGAGCTCCCTGGTATCTTCAGGAGCCCCACCACGCGAGGCCGGGGAGAACGTTTGGTCAACCGTAAGCGCCAATTCGACAAACTCATCGGATCCCAAGGCTTCACGCGGTATCTCCTGCCTGATGTAAATCCGTTCATTCGTATCCAGAACCTCGCCATAAATCGTTTCGTCACCCACAACCAACGCGAATTTCTGTGGTTCTTCAAACATATCCGGCCGCGCATCTAATTCGAACGAAAACACCGCGTCCTGATTAGGGTTTCGCACAGACACCACAGCCCGGCCACTTGTCCATCGCCAGTCGTTTCGGCCGTCAGTAGCAAACTCTGCAGAGTGCCAGCCACTTTCGTAGACCAAAAAACTGCTTTCAGGCTGAGGTGCTAGGGTGATTGTCCCCACTTGGTAGGACATCTGACCAAGGTCCTCACCGGCTAGCGGTAATCGTTCTCCGGTTCGATAGGAATAGAGCCCAACAGCGATAAGTGCCTCACCCACATAGGGATACATTGGTATCTGTATGCGGTGTTGGTACTCAACAGTCTGATTTGGACGCCACTGAGAAGTCGGTAACGGAGGGTCGTGATCCTCCGCCCATAGTAATTCCTCGTCACTCCCAAGGATGTGCAGTAATACACGATAGTCCTCAGCCAGTGGCTCCAAATCCGGTGCGAGATCGAATCGGATATTAAATTCAAGCGGCGCGCCTAAGGGCGCACTGACGCGATCAACGCCAAGGGTTACAGTACCAATAGCTGGCCTGGCACTTCCTCCGCACGCAAAACTCAAGACACTAACCCCGGTTAAAATGAGGCGGGTCACGTAGGCCTGCTTACTCGGCACCTGCACAGCAACCTATCGTAGCGTGTTGCGGCAATTCCGCGCAATGTGCTACGCTGCGGCCCGGTCGGTTAAAGACGCCGTATCCACGGTCATTGCGCGGTGCTCTGATTCGTTCGTACGGCTAGTGGCAGGAGCCACCCAGAACATGACACTCGAAGCCCTAGGCATGATTGAGACAAAAGGCCTTATTGGTTCGGTCGAAGCCGCTGATGCAATGGTCAAAGCTGCCAACGTCGTCCTGGTCGGCAAAGAACAAATTGGCGCCGGGTACGTGACCGTAATGGTCCGCGGTGACGTGGGTGCTGTGAAGGCCGCAACGGATGCGGGTGCCGCCGCTGCCCGACGAGTCGGGGAACTCGTCTCTGTTCATGTGATTCCCCGTCCGCATAGTGAAGTTGAAAAGATTCTGCCAAAGGGCAAATAACTGAGGCCTTGCCGACACAGCTGCTCAAGCTAGTCGGAGTGACCTTGTCTGATTTTGTATGGTTGATAAGCCTTCCTCGACCGAGAATCATGTACTTCCGGTAAAGGAGGCTGCAGAACTTGCCACTCGAGCATCTGCTGCCCAACCAAAACTAGCCGCGCTCAGTCAAACCCAGATAGATCAAATCGTCGCTCGAATGGCGGCCGTTGCAAAGAAGCACGCGGAGGAGCTCGCAACTGCGGCGGTAGAGGAAACGCAATACGGGATTCAAGCGGATAAGGTTCGTAAGAACTTGTTTGCTGCCGAGACGATTTACGAATTTATTCGGCCGATGAAAACCGTCGGTGTCGTCCGACGCTTGGATAGTGCTCGTGTCATTGAAATCGCAGAACCATTTGGTGTCGTCGCGGCAATTATCCCCTCGACCAACCCGACCTCGACTGCAATCTATAAATTGTTAATCGCGATGAAGGCACGCTGTGCCATCGTCCTCAGTCCCCACCCCGCAGCGGTACGCTGCATCACGCGCACAGCTGAGCTTCTGGCCGAGGCCGCTCGTGAGGCTGGAGCGCCAGACGGCGCAATCAATTGGATGACCCAGGTCAGCATTGAGGGGACCCAGGCTCTTATGACTTCTCGCGAGGTTTCCGTCATCTTGGCTACTGGGGGCATGGGGCTCGTTCGAGCCGCCTATTCCGCAGGGAAACCCGCATATGGTGTTGGCCCGGGCAATGCACCTGCGTATATTGAACGTTCAGCAGACACTCAGAATGCTGTACGCGACATCCTTGAAGGCAAAACATTTGACAACGGACTACTCTGCTCCTCAGAGAACTCCGTTGTCGTTGATGCGGACATTGCTGCGACTGTGAAGGATGAATTCGAGGCACAAGGTGGTCATTTTCTCAATAGCGAGGAGTCCGACCTTCTCACCAAGGCGTTAATTACGAAGCAGCGGTTACCGAATGCAGAACTTGTGGGGCGGAGTGCCGTAGAGATTGCGAAGCGCGTTGGTATCGAAGTGCCAGAGCGAACGCGTGCACTGGTCGTGCCGCTCACAGGTGTCGGTCGTGATTATCCACTGTCAATTGAAAAATTGTGTCCTGTTTTGTCTTTTTATGTGGTTCAAGATTGGCGGGAAGGGTGCGAACGGTGTCAAGAAATTTTGCGTTATGGTGGCATGGGCCACACCATGTCCATCCATTCGCGCGATGATGAGATTATTCTGGAGTTCGGCCTCAAGAAACCAGCCTTTCGGATTGTCGTCAACACACCGACCACGCTGGGTTCAATTGGAATGACGACTGGACTTGATCCGTCCATGACACTAGGGTGCGGCGGTTACGGTGGAAATATCACGTCTGACAATATCTCACCCCGCCATCTTTTAAACATTAAGAGACTGGCTTATGACACGCGGCCTGTTCGGCCTGCTACCGTGGTGGACGAAGCGCCGTTGCCTTCATCGAAACCTCAACTCTCACCGCCGAAACTAGACCCAAGGCTAATCGCCGAGCGGATTGATAATTTCCTAGCGTTGCGGGGTCTCCATGGCAGCGATGCTGAAACAAAAAATAAGCCGCTGGCTTTTGAAACATCTGACCCTGTCGATATTGCACCAACGGTGCCCCGCTCTACTCCGCCGACAGTTGAGATAGACGAGGGCATAAAGGTCGAACCACAGGCCGTCGAATTCGTAGCGGAGGATGATGTACGCACCGCGGTACGGCATTCACGTCAGATTGTGATCGATGACAGAACGATCATTACGCCGGCCGCACGTGATCTTGCTGTTGAGCACGGGGTCTTCGTCGATCTGTCTGCAGGACGAACACGATAATTACGCACGGACTCTCAGGCTCACCAGCGTCCAGACAGCCGAGATGAAATCCTTCCAGGAAATCTTTTTACCCTCGGCAAAGCTCCGTCCGTGATACGAAATCGGAACTTCATGAATCGTGACACCCTGTTTCAGGAGTTTGGCAGTAATTTCAGGCTCGACATTAAAGCTGTTTGAGACGAGTTCTAGATTTTGCACAAGCTGACGATCGAGTAATTTGTAACAGGTCTCCATATCGGTGAGCTGACTCCCGTACAACAGATTCGTTAGCGCTGTGAGAAGCCTATTGCCCACGAAGTGGCGCAGGGTCATTGTCGGTTGTGATGTTGCGAGGCGAGAGCCGTACACCACAGCGGCATTTTTACTATCCACGATCGCCAACAATTTAGAGAAATCAGACGGATCATATTCAAGATCCGCATCTTGGATAATCACGAACTCACCGGTAGCCTGTTGAAATCCCGTGCGGAGTGCCGCGCCTTTACCTTGATTGTAATCGTGAAGCAAAAGGGTGAAGGTTTCGTCGTGATGTTCTTCCAGAATCGCCCGTGTGCCGTCCGTGGAACAGTCGTCGACAACGATGACTTCCTTTTCGATAGCAATCGCTGACACACGATCGAGAAGTTCGATAATCGTGGCGCACTCGTTGTAAACCGGAATGATGACCGACAACCGCATAGTGATGGTTAAATCATAACCGCGGACAGAATGTAATCCATTGCTCAATATTTTTGATCATTGTCGAGTTCTAGAGTAGACCAACGCAATTTGTGTGAGGTGGTCAAACTGGCCCGCTATCGGAACCAAATGCTACGCTTTTTTTTCGCCAGCAGTCTGTGTTAACCTCATTATCTATTTCGGTCGACCAACAAAAGCCTATGCTCCCTAAACGCTATTCGTGCATCTTTGCGGACCGATCCAGTGGCACGGTACACCGGTTTACCGTCGCTGTGCGACCTATGGTCGCCGCCTGCTTAGCTGTTCTGGCGCTACCTATTGGTTATACTGTCCAAAATCGTTGGGCTTCGCATACGGAAATTGGTCAACTCCGCTTACAGAATGCCCGACTCGAATTAGAAAATTCAAGCTATCGGATTACGGCATCTGAACTCACCAACAGCATTGCCGGCCTACAAGATGGGCTCACTGAACTCTCCTCTCGCCTTGAAGTCGCCGCTTTGGAGTCACCGGCATTTAATAAATTGCCTGATTCGGTTCGTGCCACGACGATTGCCAAAAGTGTTCCAGAGATTGCTCCGACCGATACGTTTGACTTGTTAGGGGGCCTTCTTGGGTCCGTGGACCAGCAATTACAAACGATTCGACACGGCGTCGCACTTCGTGAGGCGCTATCGGATGCCACACCCAACATGTGGCCGGCCGACGGATGGCTTTCTGCGTCGTACGGTTACCGTGAGGACCCCTTTACAGGAGAACGTGACTATCACCCTGCGATAGACATCTCTACACGACGTGGTCAGCCAGTGTATTCGACTGCAACGGGTCGCGTAACGGAAGCACGTCGGAATGGCGACTACGGAAAGCTTATTCAAATTGCACACGGATTTGGGTTAGTAACTCGCTACGGACATCTTGCCGACTACGCGGTCGAGGTCGGAGATACCGTCGAACGTGGCGAGGTTATCGGCTATGTGGGTTCCACCGGTCGTGCTACGGGCTCCCACGTTCACTATGAAGTGCTCGTCAATGGACGCACGCTCAACCCGCTTCGTCTGCTACCAGATACGGACGCTATCTCGGCCAACTAGAGCGAATACGTCCGATTTCCGGCCTTCGTTTGCCAATGACGCGGTCGAACACTACAATCCCTCATTCTTTGTCCAGCATTTCTTCCCCGTATAGGTTCTGACATCTGATGCTGGATATCTTACTTGCCAAGGTCTTCGGTACACAGAACCAGCGTGATCTGAAACGTATCCAACCGCTCGTTGCAGAGATTAATGCGCGAGAAACAGACATTCGCGGACTCACCGATTCAGAACTGCGGGCAAAAACCATTACCTTTCGGCAACAACTCGATCAGGGGGCGCCCCTTGACGATCTCTTGGTCGAGGCCTTTGCTGTCGTAAGAGAGACTGGCTGGCGCGTCCTCGAGATGCGTCACTTCGATGTCCAACTGATCGGCGGCGTTATGCTCCATCGGGGCAAGATCGCCGAAATGAAGACCGGGGAAGGCAAAACGCTCGTTGCAACGTTGGCCGCCTATCTGAATGCGCTCGAAGGCAAAGGCGTGCACGTTGTCACCGTTAACGACTATCTGGCTAGACGTGACTCGGATTGGATGGGCCGGATTTACCGCTTTCTTGGTATGTCTGTCGGAGTTGTCCAGCACGATATTCGAGATCCCGACCGCCACGCGGCTTATCGATGCGATATCACGTACGGGACAAACAATGAGTTTGGGTTCGACTACCTTCGGGACAACATGAAATTTGATGTGACCCAGTTTGTTCAGCGTCCTCACAATTTTGCGATTGTCGACGAAGTTGACAGTATCCTGATCGACGAGGCGCGGACACCATTGATTATCTCTGGTCCGGCAGCACAGTCGACTGATTTGTATCACGAGGTTGACCGAATCATCCCGAAACTTAAACCTGGTGCCGTCACGCAGGGGAACGTGCCTGCCGAAGAACGTGAGGCGCTCGAAGATACCGGCGATTTCCTCAAAGACGAAAAACATAAAACAGTCACGCTGACCGAAAGCGGGATGGCGAAATGTGAAACGATGCTGCAGGCTCGCCTACAGCCTGGTGGACTTTACGACCCAGCCAATATGCCGCTCCTTCACCACGTTAACCAGGCACTTCGCGCCCACAATATTTTTGAGCGGGACGTCGACTACATGGTCAAGGAGAATCAAGTCGTCATTGTCGATGAATTTACTGGACGTCTTATGCCGGGGCGTCGCTGGAGTGATGGCTTACACCAGGCCGTGGAAGCCAAAGAAAAAGTGAAGATCGAACGCGAGAACCAAACGCTCGCAACCATTACATTTCAAAACTATTTCAGAAAATACGACAAATTATCAGGGATGACCGGTACCGCAGAAACGGAAGCGACCGAGTTCGCCAAAATTTATGATCTCGATGTGTTTGCGGCCCCGACGAACCGGGATCTGATCCGGCTTGAAGAACCTGACCAGATCTACCGTACCGCCAAAGAGAAGCACACGGCAATCGTTAACGATATCCTTGCAGCGCAGGAGGCGGGACGCCCTGTCCTTGTGGGCACGGTCTCGATTGAAAAGTCGGAGCAGATCTCAGGACTCCTGAAGCGACGCGGAATTAAGCACGTTGTCCTGAATGCTAAATATCATGAGAAAGAAGCTGACATCGTTGCACAGGCTGGTCGTTCTGGGATGGTCACCATCGCGACGAATATGGCCGGCCGTGGAACCGACATCCTTTTAGGCGGCAACCCCGAATACATGGCCCGTCGGCAGGCATTGGCCGAAGATGTGGCTGAACGCCTACCGCCCGGTGAACAGAAGTTTGTTGACGACGACGAATACGTTTACTTTTTCCAGGACGGATTTTTCCGAATCGAGCGCACGGAATGGGACCGTCTCTTTACCCATTTCAAGGCCGAGACTGACGCGGACCATGAGCTCGTCGTGAGCGCGGGGGGGTTGCACATCATCGGGACAGAACGGCACGAGGCCCGGCGTATCGATAATCAATTGAGAGGGCGCGCCGGCCGACAAGGCGACCCGGGGTCCTCCCGGTTTTATCTTTCACTAGAAGATGACCTCATGCGGATCTTCGGAGGCGAACGACTCCAAACGCTGATGGACAAGATGGGGATGGAGGAAGATGTTCCAATCGAAGCGACGATGGTGACGAAGTCGCTTGCACGGGCCCAGAAACAAGTCGAAGGGCAAAACTTCTCCGTTCGAAAACATCTCCTCGAGTACGACGACGTCATGAACAAGCAACGTGAAAACGTTTATACGTTGCGTCGCGAATTACTTGAAGGCGCCGTACGGGTGGATGATGACGGTGAGGTTGAAGAAATTGACACCCGTACTTACCTGATGACACTTGCGGAAGACGCCGTGCAGGAGACCGTGCAAACATATTTCGGTGAAGAGATTGAACCCGAAGAATGGGATTTCGACGCAGCGAAGCAAGATATTGGCGAACTCTTCGGTGTTCCGCCGGAACAACTGAACGAATTGAATCTGAGCGAGAAAAACCCAGAAGAAATGCACGATGCGCTTTGGGCAGCCGTTCAGGCAGTCTACGCGGAAAAAGAAACAGCGATTGATAGCACCGTGATGCGCCGTGTGGAACGGGACATCATGCTGCAAGTTGTGGATTCCCAGTGGAAGGACCATCTGTACTCTCTTGATCATCTAAAAGAAGGAATCGGACTCCGGGGATACGGCCAACGGAACCCGCTGGTTGAATACAAGAGAGAAAGTTTTGAAATGTTTCAGGCTATGAAGGAACGGATCGATGAAGAGACGGTCCGCTATCTCTGGCGTTTACGACCGGTTCAGAAAGACGGTTCAGATCCGAAGAGTAATACGCCACAGATTCGACGGACTGCGCCGGTCACACTCAATGACCCCACGGCACAACCTTCAGCTTTTTCTGGTGGCTCAACGATGGCGCGAGGTGGAGCGCCCGTGCCCGCCCGCACCGGCGGAGACGACGCGAAGGTCAAGACCGTTCGGCGAGATGTCGCAAAAGTCGGCAGGAATGATCCCTGCCCTTGTGGGAGTGGAAAGAAATTCAAAAAGTGTCACGGAGCCTAAATCGGAAACCAATAGGTGAACTCATGGGTGTAGATACCGACCGCGCCACCGCTGAACGAACGACGACCGCCATTGCCACGGCATTGACGTTCGACGACGTCCTCCTCACCCCACGACACTCCACGGTCTTGCCGAGCGCGGTCGATATCAGTTCGCGGCTCACCAGAAATATTTCACTGAATGTACCATTGGTCAGTTCCGCCATGGACACTGTGACGGAATCTGGCATGGCTATTGCCATGGCACGGTTAGGCGGAATTGGGATTATCCACAAGAACCTTGATATTCCTGCGCAGGCCGCCGAGATCGATCGAGTCAAACGGTCCGAGAGCGGCATGATTGTCAATCCGATCACGTTGTCCCCGCAAGCCAGCGTGTTTCAGGCGCTCGAGTTGATGAAAAAATACCGGATCTCTGGTGTCCCGATTACGGAAGACGGCCGGAACGAAGGACGTCTCGTGGGTATTTTGACGAATCGTGATCTTCGATTTCAACGGGATGTCGACCGGGCGATCTCTGACGTCATGACACGAGAGAAATTGATCACCGTCCCTGTCGGGACGACGCTTGATCAGGCGAAGGAGATTCTCCATCAGCATCGCGTCGAAAAACTGCTGGTCGTGGATAACGACTTCAATCTACGTGGCTTGATCACCGTCAAGGATATTCAAAAGGCGATCAAATACCCTTCAGCGTCCAAGGATGAGCTCGGTCGATTGCGTGTCGGTGCGGCCGTCGGCATCACCGCTGACACCATGGAACGCGCCGAAGCACTCGTTGCCGCGAACGTCGATGTCCTCGTACTTGATAGCGCGCACGGCCATTCACAAAATGTGCTCGATATGGCACAACAGCTTCGCAAGGCCTTTCCGGATATTGATTTAATTGCGGGTAACGTGGCGACACAGGCCGGTACAAAAGCATTAATCGGCGCCGGCGTCGACGCCGTGAAGGTGGGCATTGGTTCCGGGTCGATCTGCACGACACGCATTATTGCCGGCATCGGTGTCCCGATGGTGACCGCTGTCATGGACTGTGCCGCCGCCGCGGCCGACGCGGGAATCCCGATTATTGCCGATGGCGGTGTTCGATATTCTGGCGATATCACGAAGGGTATGGCTATCGGCGCAAGCGCGGTGATGATTGGCAGCCTGTTCGCCGGCACGGACGAAAGTCCTGGCGAACTAATTCTCTATCAAGGCCGAAGTTTCAAGGAATATCGTGGCATGGGTTCGATTGGGGCCATGCGAAGTGGCAGTAAAGACCGCTACTTCCAGGAGGAATTTGATCTCAATGCCCACCCGGACGATCCGAACCAAAAGCTCGTTCCGGAAGGTATTGAGGGACGTGTTCCCTACAAAGGTACCGTCGCTGCCATGATTCACCAGCTCGTCGGTGGCCTCCGTGCGGGGATGGGCTACTGTGGCGCACCGAACATTACGACACTGCAACGCGAAGCCGAGCTCATTCGTATTACACCAGCCGGTGTCCAGGAAAGCCACGTGCACAACGTGGTGATCACGAAAGAAGCCCCGAACTACCGGAGCGAATAGCGTTCAGGCACCGTCAGGCTCGTGACGTGGTCGCTGTGGTGACACGTTCAACCGTCAGCAATCGATCGTCGTCGCCTTGGTCCTCAATGTTTACCTGAATGGCACCGTCATAGGGCGTAGGCAACCGGTCCGCCCATTCAATCGCGACAATCCCGCCACGGTCGATCAGATCGTGAATCTGCGGTTCGAAATCCAGCACTTCTTCCGGCCGTAGTCGGTACAGGTCCACGTGATACACCATGAGGTCACCCGCGTATTCCTGCATCAGGACAAACGTGGGACTACTGACATCCTGTGGGTCTCCACCGGCGGCGGCGACGAGTCCACGGACGAACGCCGTCTTCCCTGCCCCGAGGTCACCGATCAGCAAAACAGTCGTTGCAGTCCCATTGCACAACGCCAGAACATCGCGGGCGATGGTTTCGGTCTCGTGTTCGGACTGACTCCGGTACGTCTCAGCCATCCTCAATTTGAACTCCGAATTTGCCGCATGCCCTTGCACCTCGGATACTGTGAGCAAGCAAAAAGCCACCCCGACTGCCCACGCGTCAACTCCATCGGCTTTCCACAATTCTCACACGGCGCCTTTTCGGCCTCGTCTGCTAGTTCTTTTACATTTTCAATATCAATTAGCATGTCGAACAAATTACGTGCGGCGTCTGCGCCAAAGAACTTCGTGGCAAGATCGGCGCAGCCCTGAAAACGGCCGTTGTGGTCGGACACCAAAGCCTCATGGCTCGGCGTCCGTCTCTTTCTCCGGGTAACCTGAGTCTCGTAACGTTGGTTCAAGCCAGACGGGGACGATTTTTCAGTAACCGATGTAAACGCCTCGCCAAGACTGTGAAGGATGTCACTTGCGATCAGACTGACCTCACCATGTGCACGGGCAGCGAGATCACCGGCTCGCCCATGGATGTAGACGGCTTCCAGCACACCCAATGTATAGTCGCCGCCGAAAAGCACTCTAGTCGACCAGTGCGCGTTGAAAGGTGAAAATTTGAAATTGCTCGGTAGGTCATCGGAGCGACCAAACGTCTGACGAAACTTCTTTTTTAGGACGGTTTCATACGCGGTTATGTCCTTAAAATAATATGGCTCGCTCTGTTCAAAAGGAGCGTGCCCGCGCGCCGCGTCGTATCGTCGCTCGACCTCCCTCTTCGCAAGACATGCCGCGATGACCCCCGTTAAAACATCGCCGCATCCCGCTGTCGCCATGCCCGGATTTCCCGTCGTGTTGATTACAACGTGTCCAGTTGGCTTTGCGAGAATTGTCCGTGTCCCCTTCAGAACCAGCCAAATACCCCATCTCCGCGCGAACTCACTGGAGGCGCCGATGGGGTCAGCATTGATCTCGTCGACCGTTCGTCCCGTAAGCCGTGAAAACTCGCCTACGTGTGGTGTCATGATCACCGCATACCGTTGGTTTGTTTTATACGCTCGGACAGCCCGTTGGATGAAGGCCTTTTGAATCGCGACATCCTCGAAATCCAGAACATTCAAGGCATCCGCATCGAGGATGAGCGGCCCGTCATACTTGTCGAGTAACTGCAGAACCAATTTGGCGGCTCCGACCGCAGTGCCAAATCCCGGTCCGACCGCGACGACATCCGATTTTAAAGCCAGGACAGCCTCCGCTCCTCTGGCCATCACCTTGCCATGACGGTCCGGGAGGGACAATGTCATGAGTTCTGGTGTTTGGGAGATGTCGGATACGCAACTTTTGGGGGTCGCCACGGTCACTAAGCCCGCGCCGCCGCGAAGCCCGCCGAGTCCTGCCAATCGCGCGGCACCGACTTTTCCGGGTGAACCCGCGACAATCGTTACTCGTCCGTAATCACCTTTATGCGACCACGGGGAGCGCTCTACCAATGCAATATCTGCCGGGTCGTCTAGAACAGTGATCCGAGGTCCGCGTGTCACATCTCCTAGGTCGCTTTTCGATCCATCTGACGTCGGCTTTGAGTGTTCCATGCGCGACAGAAAATTAGCGTATTCATGCTCATCTTGGAGACGGAGACTCGGTGCGAGGGGCCTTATGAGTAACTTGCCAACAAACAGTGAGTGTGGTGGTACGACATGTACAATTTTTGGTAACTCAAACGTGACCGTCATCGTTGGGCAGACCCAATGTGGCGCGTTCACCGAGCGGCTGCGAGTCCCTGGGTCATGTGTCCAATTCAGTAAAATAGGCACCGATTCGCTCAAACCGCTCGGCACATCAATTGACACGACCTTGAGTGTTCGCGACTGAAGGTGACTTCGATTCAGAACCCTAATGAGCTCAACGCCATATGGTGACTGTCCCAGCGGTCGGTTCAGTCCCAGGCCAAACAAGCCGTCGACGACGAGATCGGCTTCATCAAACATCGCCGCATAGGATTCTTGCTCTCCCCCGATCGGCCCTACGAACTCTTCGACGCCAGCATCTAGTGCAATTTGTCGACATTCCGTCGCTTCAACTGTCGCTGGTGGGCTGGCAATCGCTGTCACTTGTGTGCCACGATCAGCGAGCAGTCGCGCAACAACCCAACCATCCCCCCCATTATTCCCAGGCCCACACAGGACGATCGCACGGTGGTCTTTCCCGTATTGCCCGAACTCCGATTCAATGGCATCAAAGACGACTTGTCCGGCGATCGCCATCAGTTCTACAGAATCCACCTGTAGTTCTTCACGGATAGCGCCTTCCAGTTGTCGCATTTGCGCCGCATTGAGTACTCGCACACCTGATGATAATCTGAAGCGGTGAGTTGGACAGTTTTCTCCAAGACAACGCCATGAATATCGCAGTTAATGTGAACGGCACGATCGACGATGCCGAACATGCCACCGTTTCAGCCCTCGACCGCGGCTTCTTGTTTGGTGAAGGCGTGTATGAAACGCTCCGCACGTACAATCGCCGTCCGTTTTTACTTGATCGCCATCTTGACCGACTCCGCGCCTCCGCCGGCCACCTGTCTCTGACCGTCCCACTCGACGATATTGGCTATGCCGAAAGAATCGCTGAGACTGTCGCGGCCGTGCCGGACAAACAAACAGAGTTGTACATCCGACTTCTCGTGACACGTGGTGTCGGCGATCTGACCTATGACCCGAATAGTTGCCCTGATCCCACGGCAGTCATCATCGTTCGCCCGCATGCCAGTCCCTCTCCAGAACTCGACCAGAAAGGCATCACGGTCGTGCGTTCCTCTATTGTGCGCAATCATCCAGCGGCGCTGAATCCGATCATCAAGTCGAACAATTTGCTCAATAATGCGCTCGCGATGCAGGAAGCGCTCAAAGCGGGGGCCGACGAAGCACTGATGTGTAACTACCGCGGCGAGGTCGCCGAGTGTGCCCAGTCAAATATCTTTATCGTGCGAGACGGTGTCGCACTGACGCCGCGACTCGATACGGGCTTGCTTGAAGGTGTCACGAGAAATTTCGTCTTCGAGGTCGGCAACGCCGCAGGCATCACTGTCCGCGAGGCGGTCATACAACCGGATGAGCTTGCTGCCGCTGATGAGGTCTTCATTACCGGCACGACGCGCGAAGTGTTGGCCGTCACCACGCTTGACACCACGCCAGTCCGAGACGGCCGGCCTGGTCCGATTACGAATGCGCTATTGCAGAAGTTTCGCGAGATGGCGAACGCGTCAACCTCGGACTAACAACTCAGGATTCGTCCGTGTACGCGTCGAGGGGCGGACACGAGCAAATTAAATTGCGATCGCCGTGCGTATTATCGATGCGACTCACCGGCGGCCAGTACTTATTGGCCCGCACGAAGGGCAACGGAAAGGCAGCGCGCTCGCGACTATAAGGATGTGACCACTCGCTATCGGGAACCGCGACATCATCTGCGGTATGCGGGGCATTCTTCACGACGTTGTCCGTCCGATCCGCACGGCCTTTCGCGATATCCTCAATTTCAGACCGGATGGCCAGCATCGCTTCGCAGAACCGGTCCAATTCCTCACGTGGCTCGCTTTCCGTGGGTTCGACCATTAATGTGCCAGGGACTGGAAACGACACGGTGGGCGCGTGGAATCCGTAATCTATCAGTCGCTTGGCGACGTCCTGTTCCGTGACATCTGCTCTGTCTTTAAACGGACGTAAATCAAAGATCAGTTCATGCGCGACCCGTCCATTTGATCGTGAGTACAGCACGTCGTACGCGCCTTCGAGCTTAGATTTCAGATAATTCGCATTCAGAATGGCGTAGCGCGTGGCATCCGTCATCCCGCGACCACCAAGAAGACAGATGTACGCGTAGGAGATCAGGAGAATACTGGCACTCCCCCACGGCGCCGCCGACACCGGTGCAAGACGCTGATGCTCGTCATTGGCCAAGTGCGGATGCCCTGGCAGGTGCCCGGCAAGATGGGCGGCCACTGCAATGGGGCCCATGCCCGGCCCTCCCCCACCATGCGGGATCGCAAAGGTTTTATGGAGATTGAGATGGCACACATCCGCACCGATGCGCGCCGGACTGGTAATGCCCACCTGCGCATTCATGTTCGCCCCGTCCATGTACACCTGCCCACCCTGGGCATGCACGATGGCACAGATGTCCTGAATCGACTCCTCGAACACCCCATGCGTCGAGGGATACGTCACCATCAATGCGGCAAGTGACCCCGCATGTACGTCCGCGTGCTTTTTCAGGTCCGCTACATCAACATTGCCATCGTCATCGCACGCCACGACGACAACCTTCATGCCTGCCATGACCGCACTCGCAGGGTTTGTCCCGTGAGCGGACGAGGGAATCAAGACCACGTCCCGAGTCGTCTCTCCATTGGCCTGATGATAGGCACGAATTGCCAGAAGTCCGGCGTACTCGCCTTGCGCGCCTGAATTCGGTTGTAACGAGACCGCCGCAAACCCGGTGATCTGACACAGCGCGGTCTCAAGTTCGCGAATGATCGTCTGGTACCCCGCTGCCTGCGTCACCGGCACATAAGGATGCAGCGTCGAGAACTCCGGCCACGTCACGGCCTCCATTTCGACGGCGGCGTTCAACTTCATGGTGCACGATCCGAGAGGAATCATCGACGTATCAAGCCCGATGTCTTTGCGCTCAAGGCGTTTGAGGTACCGCATCATCTCGAGTTCAGAGTGGTGCTGGCTAAACACAGGATGCGTTAAGTAATCCGTCGTGCGTGTCAGTGCGCCTGCAAATTCAACCACTGGGAGCGGCTCAACCATCAAAGAATCAGGCTTACCATCTTCGTTGCCGGACAGAATCTGTACCAACACGCTGATGTCTTCACGCGTAGTGGTTTCATCCAGTGCCACGCCGATAGCGCCGTCTGCGTGATACGTCAGGTTGATCTGTGCTCCATGCGCAGCCGATTGCACCACCTCGACGGAACGGTGACCTGGTAACTCAAATCGCACGGTGTCGAAATAGTCAGGATTCATCTGCTTCGCGCCAGCGGTCTCGCAGGTCTGGGTTAACAGGCAGGCCAATCCATGAATACGGGTCGCAATGTCCTTAAGACCGCGTGGTCCGTGATACACCGCATACATCGCCGCCATGTTCGCCAAGAGCGCCTGTGCCGTACAGATATTCGAGGTGGCTCGCTCCCGTCGGATATGTTGCTCTCGGGTCTGCAACGCCATCCGATACGCCTGTCGCCCCTTGGAATCGACCGACACCCCGATCACGCGACCGGGCATCTGGCGCACATAAGACTCGCGTGTGGCAAAAAATGCGGCATGAGGCCCGCCGTATCCCATCGGCACGCCGAAGCGCTGCGCATTCCCAACAACAACATCGGCGCCCCACTCCCCCGGTGGTGTCACTAACGTGAGTGCCAAAAGGTCTGTGGCGACCGCGACCAACGCCCCGTTTTCGTGTGCCTGAGTGATGAGCGTAGAAAAATCATGAAGGCTTCCGTGTGCATCCGGCGTTTGCAGCAACACACCAAAGACATGGGACCAATCCTGGTCCGTCAACGACGCGTCATCAACGACATCGACAATGATATTGAGCGGATCAGCCCGCCCCTGAATGATCGCAATGGTTTGCTGATAACACGACGTTGCCACAACGAAACGATTGGCCTCTGGCCGGGTGCGTGCCTGCACCCGGTGCAAGAGTGTCATCGCTTCCGCAGCTGAGGTTCCTTCGTCCAATAGCGACGCGTTCGCAACCTGCATGCCCGTCAAATCCTGAACGACGGTTTGAAAGTTCAGCAACGATTCCAGTCGCCCCTGGGCCACTTCCGCCTGGTATGGCGTATAGGGGGTGTACCACCCTGGGTTTTCAAGCAGATTTCGAAGTATGACTGGCGGAGTAACGCAACCGTAATAGCCTCCGCCAATAAAGGAGCGCCAGCATTGATTGGCTTGAGCGAGGACCCGGAGTCTCGACAGAAATCCAGCCTCTGTTTCTGCCTGAGGGACATCCAAGGGCTCCGGAAGCCGGATCGTCGGCGGGACAACCTCATCGATTAATGCATCGAAGGATTCTGCGCCGACGGCACGAATCATCTCGCCGAGATCATCCTCACGCGGCCCGATATGGCGGTGAACGAAACGGTCTTGAGGATCGGACATGCCGCGAACGCCTATGCGATTAATTCCCCGTAGGCATCGGCATCAATCAAGCCGTCCAGTTCGTCTGGACTGGTTAATTTCACGACAATCATCCAATTACCGTGCGGATCCTTATTCACCAGTTCCGGCTGGGTCTCAAGCGCACTGTTAACCTCGACCACTTCTCCACTCACCGGACAATATAAGTCAGAGACTGCCTTCACCGATTCGACGGAGCCGAATTGATCGCCTTGTGCCAGCACACGTCCAACTTCAGGTAATTCCACATAAACGACATCACCCAGCTGTTCCTGCGCATAATCGGTAATACCGACCTGTCCCGTGCCTTCACTCAGGCGCAACCATTCGTGGTCTTTCGTGTATTTCAGTTCCGTCGGGTACGTCATGTGTCTTTCCTGTCGGACGACCGTCGATACCATGGCATCTTCACGACGTGAGCCGCCACGCGCCGTCCTCGAATATCGATCGAGAGTTCACTATCTACCTTCGCATATTTTATTGGGACGTACGCCATGCCAATGGCTTTCTTGAGAAACGGCGTCTGCGTGCCACTTGTGACCGTTCCAACCTGTTCAGCACCAGCGTAGACGGCATAGCCGTGTCGAGCGATACCGCGTTCATCCATCTCAAAGCCAACCAGCCGTTTTATCAGGCCTTCATCTCGTTGCCTGGACAACGCGGCTTTACCGATAAAATCATCCTTCTCCCACCCGACAATCCACCCGAGGCCAGCCTCCAGAAGGGTGGTCTCCTCGTCCATGTCCTGTCCACAGAGCCTCATACCCGCCTCTAATCGAAGGGTGTCCCTGGCGCCGAGTCCCGCAGGCAGCAAACCATCAGACTCCCCAGCCCGTTGAATGCTATCCCACAAACTCTGTGCAGCTTGGGGTGGCAAGAACAATTCAAATCCATCTTCGCCCGTATACCCGGTACGAGAGATCGACGAACGGACACCGTTCACCTCTCCAGTCGCAAACGTGTAATAGGCGATTGCGTCAAGTTCGACTTCCGTCAGGGTTTGGATAATGGCCTGAGCCTTTGGACCTTGCACCGCAATCAACGCATAGCGACTACTTGTATTAACTGCGACCGCATCGCCGACCCCGGTGATGTGTTCACGGATCCACGTGAAATCCTTCGCAATATTTCCAGCATTGACGACCAGCATGTAGTGGCCTTCGGCGAGTTTGTAGACCAGGACGTCATCCACAACCGTGCCACGCTCTGTTGTCAGCGCTGAATACTGGGCCTCGCCAATGTCAAGCTGGGCGGCATCATTCGTGCAAACGTGTTGGATGGCGGCAAGAGCGTCATCTCCGGCTACTTCAATCTCTCCCATGTGGCTGACATCAAAGAGGCCAGCCGCCGACCGAACGGCGAGATGTTCTTTTGCAAGACCTGAATATTCCACCGGCATTTCCCAGCCCGAAAAGTCAACCATTCGCGCACCAAGTGTGCAGTGACGGCTGTGAAGCGCTGTGGTCTTCAGATTACCGGCCGAGGTTTGGGCCATAAAGCGTATCGCTGATCTTTCTCACGTGCGTACCGAGGATTATGACTGGGGAACCGTTAGGCGCGTAAACGGTACTATGCCGTCAGATACGGGTCAAGACGTCGCTTCTGCCTCAGTGCACCATCGGGACGACCGTCGCTATCCGCTGTTAAATCTCCTGTGCGCGAGAACTGCAAAAACCGTGACCGGGACGAGCACAAGCAATTCCCATCCGAGTGCCATTACATTGTTCTGCCAGCAAGCTGGGTCCCAATATTCCCGACACACACGATAGAAGATGAGGTAGGAAGATTGATAATAGTCTTCGCTCACAGGCCAAAAGGCCATGACTCCTGAGGGCGGACCTGTGTCCACCCCGCACCAGTCGAACAATACATGACTGCCATAGGCGAAGAACGCAGTAATACCGGCGTTGAACCGACCTGCTTTTTGAATAACGCCATACGTAAGACCGACCACTATCGTGGCTGTAACACTATGCGTCAACCCGCGGTGTATATCGAACAGCAAGTCAATATCAGCGAGCACACCAATTGTCGCAAGGCTCAGAACGCTACAACCTACACCTGTCCACGGGATCGGTAACCAGTCCTTCCCGACATCACGTCGCGCACGCCAGGCTCCAACCGCATAACCCACAGCAATCCCACCCAAGGCATGACCAATCGGCGTCGGCATCCCCTTGATTGTACCGGCTGCGAGGCGCACTATAATGCGACCTCTGTCCTTTACCTTTTTAAGGAGTGACTATGCACCGTGGCATTCTCTGTGCGATCGGAGTTATTACGTTCGCTTTCGTTGTTCCGAATAACCAACTGGTGTCACTGGCCGCACAAGGCGCCCCAACAGATACTTTAGATATCTACTGGATCGATGTCGAAGGTGGTGCAGCCACTCTGATAATTACGCCGGATCAGGAATCAATCCTGATGGATGCTGGCTGGGGTCGAGAGGACGAACGCGACGCGAAGCGGATTCAGGACGCGATGGCCGATGCGAACATCGATCACATTGATTACTTTATTACGTCCCATTTTCATCGGGATCATATCGATGGACTTCCTGCGCTCGCGAGTCGTGTGCCAATCGGGCAATTTATTGACCATGGGGATAGCGTCGAGCAAGATCGGGCGAGTGGTGCGGCCTCCTGGGCTGCCTATCTTTCGGTTGCGGAGGGTAAACGGCGCACCGTAAAACCTGGTGACAAATTACGGCTTGAAGGTGTTGAATTTTCCTTCGTTGCGGCCCGCCGTGAAGTACCGCAGCAACCACTCTCACCGGTAGGTCCCAACCCCTATTGCCAGGAATTTGAACCTGGAGATGACCTGCAGGGTGAGAACGCGAGTAGTGTGGGCTATCTATTGTCCCTTGGCGCGTTTCAGTTCCTGAATCTTGGAGACATGACGCCAAATATCCAACATCAAATGGCGTGCCCTGAAAATAAATTAGGCACCGTTGACCTCTATCAAATTCCCCATCACGGCATGCGCAACGCGTTATCGCCGGCGTTAACATGGGCTGTCCAACCAAAAGTGGCGGTTATTAATAATGGTCCTCATAAGGGCGGTGGACCTGATTCGTACGAAATCATTGAACAAATAGAAAGCCTTGAAGACATCTGGATGGTTCATCGGGCACTCGACACTGATGACGCCCACAACACGACGGAACGCCTTACAGCGAACCAAACCGATGAAGACGACTGTGTGGGATTTTGGATCCGTGCGATGGTGCATCCCGATGGCAGGAGCTATGTACTTATGAACGGACGAAATCGCGCAAGTCGAACATACGTATCTCGGTAGGCAATTGGGCCCATCACGACCACGGGAGATACTACGTGAGTATCAGTCGGTCCAGAATGACTCCAAGAGATCTGCAGTTCACAGATTATCCTGCGCTACAATGGGCTCACGTGAAGAGAGTTTCTCTGCTACGCAGACTGGAATTCGACCGCATCGGATTTGCATGGCCAGCACATAACTGAAGGGACGTTTCTAATGAACACCGCAGTCCTGACGATCCTAGCCCTATTACCGATTATTGCTGTCGCCGTTTTCCTTGTCGGATTACGTTGGCCAGCGAGCCGTGCGATGCCACTGTCGTACATCGTCGCCGCTGGACTAGCACTTGTTGTGTGGCAAGTGCCGGCTATTCAGGTCATTGCGGCAAGTATTAACGGATTAATCGTCGCATTCACGCTGCTCTACATTATTTTCGGCGCGATTCTTCTACTCAATACATTGCAAGAAAGCGGCGCCATCCGGGCGATACGTCAGGGATTCACCGACATTACGCCAGATCGTCGCGTCCAGGTCATTATTATCGCCTGGCTCTTCGGTTCATTCATCGAAGGTTCCGCTGGTTTCGGCACACCTGCGGCAGTTGCCGTGCCTCTTCTGGTCGGTCTCGGATTTCCGGGGATGGCGGCCGTTATGTCCGGCATGATTATTCAAAGCACACCGGTGAGTTTCGGGGCACTTGGAACGCCAATTCTCGTGGGCGTCAATACGGGACTTGGGCAGGGCGCCGATCCGAATCTGGTGGCCTATGCTGCGCAGCTTGGTTACGCCGAATGGAATGACTTCCTGGCACTCATCGGATTCCGCGTCGCGATGCTGCATGCTGTGGCGGGCACCTTGATCCCACTGATTCTCGTTTCCTTCTTGACTAGATTTTTCGGGAAGAACAAAACTTTCTCAGAAGGTCTTCGCATCTGGCCATTCGCGCTCTTTGCGGCGTTTTCAATGACAGTGCCGTATTTGACGGCTGCATACTTTTTGGGGCCAGAATTTCCAGCCTTAGTCGGTAGCATGGTTGGTCTGATGATCGTGGTGTCCGCTGCCCGTGCGGGTTTCCTGATTCCGAAGGACGCTACATGGGACTTTGAGAGCAAAGAACACTGGCCATCGGAATGGACCGGGTCAGTTGAAGTCAAAGATGTTGCGGCTACGGGGCCCATGAGTCTTTTGAAAGCGTGGGCACCATACGCCATCGTTGCACTCCTGTTACTGGCGTCACGCCTTGTCGACCCGCTCCGCGTGTTTCTTCAGGCGTGGGTCGTCAGTTGGCCAGAAATCTTTGGCACGACGATCACTGCCAGTTTTCAGCCACTCTATTTGCCTGGCACACTCTTTATTGTCACATCGCTGATTACGATGGTGTTTCATAAAATCCCAACCGGACAGTACGTTCGTGCATGGTCGACGTCGTTGAAAACCTCTGCGGCCGCATCAGTAGCGCTAGTCTTCACCGTGCCGATGGTCCAGGTGTTTCTGAATAGTGGTGGCGGGCCTGTTGAATTCGACGCCATGCCGATCGCCCTCGCCAATGGCGTCTCGGAATTGGCTGGCGGTGCCTGGCCGATCTTTGCACCGTTTGTCGGTGGTATCGGTGCGGCCGTCGCTGGTAGCAATACCGTCAGCAACATGATGTTCTCTCTGTTTCAGTTCGAGATGGGAAACCGGATTGCCGTCGACCCCATATGGATTGTCGCGCTCCAAGCCGTCGGCGGGGCTGCGGGAAACATGATCTGTGTGCACAATGTCGTCGCGGCATCGGCCGTCGTTGGGCTTCTTGGACGCGAAGGCGATGTCATCCGGATGACGTTGATGCCGTTCACGTATTACGCATTGCTACCAGGGTCGTTGGGCTTCCTGATTGTGTCGTACAGTACCACTGGATTTTTGAATATCGGGACACTGTTAGTGGCATCAATCGTCGCAACGGTCATCTACGTGATTGCCAAACACGGCGGCAGTCAGTCTGGCGCCTAACTCGACGGGGCAATCCAACGGCATGCGTATTCGACGACTCAGTGAACACACTGTCGAAGGCTCTGATCCCAAGACATTCACGGGACAAGCCACGTTAGTCCGCTTGAACGATTTAGCAGACGAACCCAGTATTAATGCATACCGCGTCGCATTTCAGGCGGGTGCTCGAACCAATTGGCATACCCATAGCGGAACGCAATTATTGATTGTTCTTGACGGGGTCTGCCGTCTGCAAACCGATACCGGCGCTGTGACTGAGATCACCGCAGGTGATGTGGCGTCTATCGAGCCTGGCGAACGTCACTGGCATGGCGCCAGTGACAAGGGGCCTATGACGCACCTTGCCGTCAATGTGGCGTCAACAACATCCTGGTTTGAAAAAGTAACCAATGACGAATACGACGCGTTACTACCTTGAGCGCAGTTCTCGCCAACACGCTAACTGCGGAACCCACGAACCAATCACGGATTACCAACCGCATTGCCGATTCGCATTTTGCTCATCCAGCCAAGCCTGAAGCGGCGCGAAATAGTCAAGAATAGCCGTGGCATCCATCTGGCGTGTGCCGGCAATAACTTCAAGGGCGTCTGGCCACGGCTGACTCGCTCCCATCTCCAGCATCTCACGTAGGAGCGCACCAGCATCCTCACTTTCAAAAACTGAACAACGATGGAGGGCGCCCTCGTTGCCAGCGGCAGCGCACAGTGCCCGATGGAACTGGAACTGCAAAATATGAGCAAGGAAGTAACGCGTATACGGGACGTTCGCCGGTACGTGATATTTTGCCCCCGGATCAAACAAGGTTTCATCACGAACTAGTGGTGAACGCACGCCTTGATACTGTTTCCGTAGTTCCCACCAGGCCTCGTTGTAGCGATCCGGCGTAATCTCTCCAGAAAACACCTGCCATCTCCATTGATCGACGAGCAAACCAAATGGGAGAAACGCAATCTTGTCGAGAGCCTGACCCAAGAGCAATCCAATATCGCCATCATCGGCTGGAACGCGGTTCAATAATCCGATCTTGACTAAATATTCTGGCGTAATCGACAGGGCAACCGTATCCCCGATGCCTTCATGGAAGCCATCATTGGCGCTTGTGCGGTACAGCGGGTCCTGATGCTGGTATGCGCGCTGATAATAATTGTGTCCCAGTTCGTGATGAACGACGACGAAATCCTCGCCAGTAATCCGGATGCACATCTTGATCCGGATGTCGTCCTCGTAATCCAAGCTCCAAGCAGACGCATGACAGACGACATCCCGGTCATCCGGCTGAATGAACAGAGACCGTTCCCAGAATGTGTCGGGGAGAGGCTCGAATTCCAGTGAGCTAAAAAACTGTTCTGCAAATCGAACCATTTCCAACTCATCGACACCATTCCGTTCGAGTTGCCGTGTCAGATCGTACCCACGTCCGCCCTCGTCTGGTGCGACGAGCTCGTAGACATTCGACCAGGATTGGCTCCACATGTTCCCCAACAAATGTGCCGGGATAAGACCAGCCTGGTCGACAACAGCCGTGCCGTAGGCTTCGCCAAGTTCCGCACGAACTAGGCAATGAAGCGATTCATAGAGCGGTCGAACCTGCTCCCACAAACGTTCAAGCTCAGCACGGAATTCGTCTGGCTCCATATCGTAGGAGGAACGCCACATCTCACCCATATCTGTAAATCCGAGTTCGACTGCACCTGCATTCGCGATCTCGACAAAGCGCTGATAGTCGTGTCGTAATGCAGGCGAAACGGATCGCCAGCCACTCCAGGCGTCCAACAACTCATCAGTCTCACGACTTTCCGCGAGGATGGCTTCCATCTGTGGCAAATCCAGACACCCCTCTCCCGTGCAGTATTCACCCTGTCCGTACGCAGCTTCCATCCCCGCCAGTATTTCTGCCAACTCTTGTTGCAATACTGGGTCCGCGGGAGCGACCGCCGCAAGTGATGTCTTGAGCAACGTCAATTTTCTATTCAGAGCGTCTGGCAGTTCGACCGAATTAAACTGCGCGGCCTCAGTAGCGAGCTCTGTGGTGGCCGCCATCACGGCGGCATTTGCCGAGGCTGCCATCGCATTTGTATCTATTGAAATAAAGTTCTGTTGCACCCACGCAGCTTGTCCAGCACTCATCCAAAGGTTTAACAGTCTCTCCTCTGCAGTTGCGACGAATTCCTCAGCATCGCTGACTGTCGGCGGTTCAGGTTGAACCGAACATGACAGCGCAAGCATGGAAACGACCCCCGAGACAAGGAATGCACGGGTTTTCTTCGAACCTAGGCGCATCAGATCTCCTGACATTTTTTAAATTGATAGCAATCGTCCTGCCTTCACACTGAATCCATGGCGTTACCGCTAGTCGTCCACATATTTAACCGCGCCGCTCAGAGGATTCTCAGAACTGCTAATCCCGTGGTCTGTTTGGAGAAACAAATGGATTAGTGATCTCTATTTCAACCATCGAGATGCCAGTCCGCTTTCGCGCACAATTGTGTCTTTGCGGTCAGAGCCTGTTGAAATGATGGCAGCCGGAACCCCACTTAGCTCCTCCAGGCGTTCGATGTAGGCCCTTGCAGCAGCCGGCAAGTCTGATTCAAGACGTGCCCCGGCACAACTACCGTCACCGACCCATCCTGCCAACACTTCATATTCAGGCTTACACCGTCCAAGTTGGCCGATGTCTGCCGGCGGCGCCTTTAACAGGATATCGCCGCAGCGATACCCGGTACATATTTTGATTTCTTTCTGGTCGTCTAGTACATCCAGTTTCGTCAGCGCGAGCGCGTCTATGCCGTTCACCTGCACCGCATACTTAACAGCGACGGCATCAAACCACCCACACCGCCTCGGACGGCCTGTCGACGCACCATATTCTTTTCCACTTTCACGAAGTCGGTCCCCGGCTGATCCAGTCAATTCTGTTGGGAGCGGTCCCGCACCCACGCGAGTTGAGTACACCTTTACGATCCCTAACACCGCATCTATCGCTTTTGGACCGACACCCAGGCCGGTGCATACACCGCCGATCGTGGAGTTAGACGATGTCACATAGGGGAACGTGCCATGGTCAATATCCAACATCGAGCCTTGCGCCCCTTCAAACAAAATAGACGTGTTCTCGGCTAATGCCTTATGGAGGAACGCAGAGGTGTCTGTGACCATCGGCGCAAGTCGTGTCCATACCGCTTCCAGTTCGTCGAGCAATGAACGAGACGACATTTGAACACCAGGAATGACTGAATTACGGGCTGAGACATTCGCATCAAGAAGTGTCATCAGGTGACCAGTCTCAGACCGGTCAGCAAGATCGGCGATACGGATCCCACGGCGTCCCGCCTTGTCTTCATAACTCGGACCAATGCCACGAGATGTCGTCCCGATCGCCTGGCTACCAAGCCTGGCTTCAGAGACTGCTTCAAGATCCCGGTGATACGGAAGTATTACGTGTGCCCGATCACTGACGAACAGCCGCCCCGTTGTATCAATGCCTTGCTCAGCCAAGTGGTCAATCTCGGCAAATAATGCCGTCGGGTCAACAACGACACCATTACCAATCACACAGATCACACCGTCATGCAAAATACCGGATGGGATGAGATGCAAAATAAATTGTTCACCGCTGACAAATACCGTATGCCCTGCATTATGCCCACCCTGAGATCGCGCAACAATGGTAAAGGACGGCGCAAGAAGATCGACGATCTTCCCTTTGCCCTCATCGCCCCATTGCGCACCAAGAATGGCAAGGTGTCCTGTTCGCGAATTCGTCATAACGTCAAACATCCGATGATAACAGATGCCTCGAGGTCTTCAAGGCCGTTCCCAAACGATAGAACCTCATGAAACCTCGTTGTCAACTCCAAAAAAGACAACGCACGAACCTAATCAGATTGACAAGAAGTGTGACCTTCCTTATGGTCATGGTCTTCGTCAACGGTACACAGGAAAAGAGAACAGCGCGTGCTTCCTGAACGACAACTCATCGAACAACGTATCCGAACCGCGCTTGAATCAACACCGACTCGGATCCCTGTACTCATCGGCAGTTGTGGAAGTGGTCGATCAACACTGTTGCACCGAACCTATACCACCCTCACCGAAAATAACGCGCAGTACATCGACGCTGAACACATTGCATTGACGCCCGAAGGATTCCTGAACGCAGTCACTGACGATTTTGGTTATTTCGAAACCAACAGCCCGGCATACCAACCCAAGAACCGCCACTCTTCTCGCGCAACCTTCGATGCGTTGCTTGAATTCTTCAATCAAAAACCACAGTCAAATACGCCGCCGACAACGTTTCTCATTGACGAAGTGCTCGACATTCGAACGTTAGAAAGCTTTCCCGGCCTTCGTGGTGTGATGCGAGAGCTATTCGAGTCCTTCGCGGAGAGCCCCAACCGATTCGTCCTTGCGAGTAGATTTGTCAGTCGAACATTACGGCTTCTAAAAGATTTCTCCGGCCGATTTGAAGTGATTCAGATACCAGCGCTTACACCGACAGAAGCCATCAATACGCTCGAACAATGTGGTGTCGGACAGAATGCCGCTGAACGCAATGATATTGGCCGAATGGTGCACGCACTGACGGACGGCCGCGCCACGTATGTCAATATTCTCGCCTCAGCACTTGCGGCAACAAATGGGGCGAGTGGCGGAGATCCTGTGAGTGCACTTACCGGTCAAATGGCTACCGGAACGAATTTGTGGTGGAGGTGCAGATTTTCGTACGAGCTGCGACTGCATCGAGCCCGAGGATACGGCTCTCTGAAAGGTATTTTGGCCATCCTGGCAGACGAAGAAGCCCAAACGCTGACCGAGATCGCCCGGAAACTGGGCCGGACACCGGGGTCAACCAAAGATTATCTCTCTTGGCTCGAAGACGTCGATTTAGTACGGGCTCGCCAGAAACGCTATAGCTACACTGATCCGCTGCTCAGGCTCTGGGTCAGGCTCCATGGTCATATTCGCCCGCCGACCGAAGTTACATTGGCACGGGAAGTTCAGGAATATGCGGTGCAGCGGTTGCCACTCCTTACGGAAAGTGATGATGTCACGGTTGCCGCCAAAGTGACACATATAGAGTCAAACGTTAGTCAACGTACCACTCGACCACTCGATTTAATCGAGTATGACTAGCAATCTACTAGAACGTCTTAGTACCACCACCATGTAGCGTAGCTAATGCTTTTTGCGCTGCGGCTTGTTCCGCCTCTTTTTTAGTTCGTCCATGACCTTGACTCACAATAGACTCACCCAGTCGAAGTTCAATCGTAAACATTTTGTCGTGTTCTGGACCGGCCGTACCAGCAAGCGAATACTCTGGCAGCGGCCGTCCTGCCGCCTGCAGCCATTCTTGAAGTGACGACTTGAAATCCTCAATTCCGATAACCGATGCGCCACCGCGGCGTACTCGGACTAGCTCCCCGGTGAACAGATGAGAAATCAAGGCTGCCGCAGCATCGTAGCCGCCATCGAGATAAACCGCAGCAATAAGGGCTTCGACAGCATTCGCGACCAATGACGGCTTCTTTCTTCCACCCGACTTTGCCTCACCTCGTCCAAGTAGTAAGTAATTACCAAGATCAAGATCGACGCCAATTTGCGTTAGCGTCGTAGCAGAAACCAACTGTGCCTTTAACTTCGACTTCTGTCCTTCGTCATAATCCGGACAGTCACGATACAGCCGATCCGCAATCACCAATCCAAGCACTGCATCACCTAGAAATTCGAGGGATTCATTGTCGTCACCACCAATAGTTTCATTTTCCCTCGCTCGTGAGCTATGGGTAAGCGCCTGCTCCAAAAGACCACGGTCGCGGAAGGAGTAACATAGTCGTGACTCAAGCACGACGTATTCCTTTTCGATACGCGATAGGTGCGCTTCAATTTCGTCTCCGTGCGCCACAATTAACTTCTGCGCCTTCAATTCGTTTCTAACGCCAACGGTCAACGTAATACCGCCGAATCGACTCCCGGGAAACATGGTCCCTAGCAACTGTCGTGTCGCAGAAACCTCAATATCATTTCGTCGCAACAATCCACTCACAAGAGACGCCGCGACCTCAGAACGCGTTTGGTACACGCGTACTGAGTCAGTCATCGGTGTTACTCTGCCCATGGGTCTCGGCCGTCTCGTGCCTCACCCAATCGAGATACGGACGATAGCCGTCCGACGCTACCGTGATTACAAATTCGGGAAGCTCGTAATTGTGCAGCGTAAGAATACGGCGCTCGAGTGATCTCACGCACATGCGCGTCGTTTTGATCATGAGTAGTTGTTCCTCGTTCGCCTCAATCTTACCCTCCCATCGATAAGTAGCGTGAACCTTCTGAATTACGCTGACACAGGCCGCCAACCGAGCGTTCACAAGTCCACGAGCGACCTCGCTTGCGTCCATTTCCATGGGGATTGTTGTCCAGGCAATAATCACTTCTTCACTGTTTGACATCCTAGAAACCTCTTCTTCACTTTTCTGACTATTTATCCTGCGTGATTCGTCCGACAAGCCATCTGTCAGGACATATAACGACGCGCTTCTCCATGCCCACACATAACGCTACTAAAAAACCAAAGACTCGACCCGCCGATCGAATCGGTCTTCCATCCCGTCGGGCATTCCTGTTCCTTTTGATTTTTGTCGGAACCGCATTGATTGCGAATGCCATCGTCGGCGAACGCGGTCTCATTGCTACCCGGGCAGCCAAACGCCATGCGATGGCGCTTGACGCAGAAATTACGACGATTCAGGAACAAAACGGCGCACTACGCGACCAGGCAAAAAGACTACGTACCGATCCAAAAGCGATTGAATCAGTCGCGCGTGATGAACTCGGTCTGATGAGGGAAGGAGAGGTACTCATTCTCTTACACGACGGGCCCGGAGTCGCCGAACGCTAACACTTCACTTGAAGACCCGGTCGTCGTCGCGTTGACCGAGCTGGAGACCGCCTGCTACTATTAGTGGTTCATCATAGTGTCGCGGGGTGGAGCAGTCCGGTAGCTCGTTGGGCTCATAACCCAAAGGTCCCAGGTTCAAATCCTGGCCCCGCTACCATTTCCCTTTAAACATTGACGAAAACCGCCGCTCGCGTGACGCGCGAGCGCCCCACTACCGCCTTTCCATCCCCATTTGTCACGTAAACCAGCGGTATCCAACGATACACAATACCGCTTAGATGTCGCCGTGCCCCGACAAATAACGGTCGGACTCTAATTAGTAAATTCGCTTAACCACGACGCTTTCGCCCAGATCGTCGGCGTGGTCATCAGTTGTGAATTGGAAAGCTCAATGTCATTGCAGAGGTCAGGCAACGAAGGAACCGTACCTCGGTTATTTTCGATACGTTCTCTATCTCGCTCACGAATTTTCTCATCGTAGAGATTCTCCCAGGTCATGGCTACGTCAGGCGAGAAATACACGAGCGGGCACCGAACAGTTGCACGGCCTCCGGCATCCAACATGTCAAAGTGAACGTGGGCGTGTGGTCCCAGAGACACTAGATTGCCAATATGTTGGCCAACCGTGACCCGGTCCCCGAGCGCAACCAGAATATTGTCTCGTTGATCCTGATCTGAGATCGAGCCGTCAACCTCAAAATGATACAAAGCATTAAGGCCGTCGTTTGTGAGATGAATCCGAACGCGGTAGTTCGTGCCCGGGCGACCTTGGCCCGTGTTTAATTCGATCCAAGTAACAATTCCGGATCCGGGACTCAGAAAACGTCCAGCCGTGGTCGTGTTGATATCGATTCCCGTATGCGAGGGTTTGTAGGGACTGATGAGCGTGACCGCCGCCGAATCGAAGGGCATCACGGTCATCGTCTGTGTCGCTGGGAGTTCGGACAGTGATATGCCATTGACCGTCATGCCGGTATTCCCTGTCGATCCTGTGGCTGTAGTCGTCCCGACTGATGTGGGTGTCGTGGGCAAGGAAGAGTCGCCACCTCCGCAACCCGCGAGTATCCCAACGACGAACAGCACCACAATCAACTTAACTAGGCACTTACGTATATTCAGCACGGAGCAGGATACAGAATAAGTTTGCTGCGTTACATCCTGGCCGGGTACCAATCTACTAAAACAAGAAACCTCAATAGCGAAAACAACTATCCGTCGAACTGTTCGGCCTTGAGTCTGAACTGCTCAGCTAACTGGGGTTCATCGTCGTCACCGATCACTCGATTCGCGATGTACTCCCCGAGCACCGGCCCAAATTTGAAACCCTCGGCTGAACCACCACCCGTCAGCCAGACGTTGTCCAATGCAGGATAGGTGTCGATTATGAAATTTCGGTCAACAGAACTTTCGTAGTGACACGCACGCGTCTCATTAATCACTGCGTTCGCCAGATCCGGAAAATGCCGTCGTAGAATCTCTCGAGGTCGCTCGTGATAGTCAGGCGCGACCCACCTATCAGAGAGATCAGGATCATCCGGTGGACGTCCGCCCGTTCGCACGCGAAAACCCCGGTGGTCCGAGGGCAGTGCCGGCCAACCCGTGCAACCCGGCACACCAAAACTCGGCATGTATGGGTAGGCAAATCGTCGGTCCCCTGGAGGAACAGCGAAATAAAAAACATGCCCCATGGAAATCCGCAAGCGTTTCGCCATTAAGTCCGGAAACACTTTTGGAAACCACGGACCGCATGCAAAAATGAAATTATCACCCGACAACGTATCGCCAGAATTCAACGTAACATTCTCTAGCCGTTGCCCTCGTCGGTTACCCAGCGCGGCAAGCCCGACTTCAATGCGTCCTCCGTTCTCTACAAAGACACGCGCGACTGATTCGATTGCGCGTCGAGCGCGCACGACACCTGCGTCGGGCTCATAGAGTGCGACCCCGAGGCCGTTATAGCGAATCCATGGCCAACGAGTAGACACTTCGTCGGCTGTCAAGACTTCGTATGGAACATTCCACGCGCCCCAGTTCGAGACTGTGTCCGCAATATAGGTATTTGTCTCCCCGCGAAGAATAAGATCACCTGTCTGAAAGAAAAGTCGCGGGAGTAGTCGGTCTTGACCTTCTTCGTCCCATTGTTTCCAGCGCGAAATCGCTCGCCTTGCCCATTCAGTCCACTGCCGTCCGTGCGGGCGATCACCATATGACGTCCGAACCCCTCGTGTTTCGCCGCCAGACGTCTGCCGTGAATTCCCTGCGCCGTACAAATCGACGACAGTCACCATCGCGCCCAACCGCTGTAAATACAGTGCGGTCCACATACCAAAGGCGCCGGCGCCAATTACGACAATGTCAGATGATCGTCTCCGTTGGACGGCCGACGCTTTTGCTGTGTGACTCGCTCCAATCGTTAAACCAGACCCAACCGCAGTAAGAAAATCACGACGATTGAACCGGTCCCATCCGGACCTCTTTTTAAGCCGCATTAATCAATGATGGCCTGCCGGACGGCATTCTGAAAATCAGCACGCAGCGTGCCGCCGGGCGTTTGCACCATCAGCACCGCCGTCATCGCTTCTTCTGGATCAACCCAAAACGCTGTCCCAAGAGCACCGAGCCAACCAAAACTCCCCGTCGACCGATTATCCTGCGCAACCACTGAATCTAGAACGACGTCGACGGTTAAACCGAAACCCCGACCTGGTCGTCCACCCACACGTCCTGAATCCTCGTATAAGTCGCTAACGTGGTTCGCCGCCATCAGTTCAACAGTTTTGCGACCGAGAAACCGGTGACCCTTGAGTTCACCCTCATTCACAAGCATTTGGGCAAATTTCGCATAATCCCCCGCCGTCGACCACAACCCGACACCACCCGCTGTCAGCGTGACTGTATCGACCCAGGAGGGTTTGTCTCGTTCCTCAAGGCCAGAGTCAGTCCGGACATACCGGGTCACAACACGCGACAACTTTTCTGGAGGCACGATATAGCCCGTGTCGTGCATCCCAAGTGGTTCAAACAGACGCTCGCGAAGGAAATCATCGAATGGCACGCCGGCGACCACCTCCACGATACGGGCGACGGTGTCGATGCCAGCCAATCCGCTATAGGACCATTGAGTCCCTGGCTGGAAATCAAGTGGAGCGCCTCCCAAATCAGCCGCGTATGTCTCGAGCGTATCGTCAGAATGTCTCGGTGCAATGCGCGAGGCTTCCCGGGTACCCACGCCACCGCTGACCAAACCAGATGTATGGGTTAACAGGTCTCGAACCGTCACGTCGCGGTAGGCCGGCACCAGATAGATCTCTGCGTCATCATCTGAATCAGACCTCGCAACAGCCACCTGTGATCCCTCAAATTCAGGGATAAACCTTTTGACTGGATCAGCCAGCCTCACCTTGCCTTCTTCCAGTAACATCAAAAACGCTACGCCGGCAATAGGTTTTGTCATGGAGGCGATCTGAAAAATCGTATCTGTTTCCATCTTGCGCATCGAATCAAGATCCATCATCCCGTGCGCCTCAAAATGGGCCACCTTTCCCTTTCTCACCACCAAGGTGACCGCTCCCGTAATCGCTTCAACCTCGATCGCACGGTTTACAGCATCCGCAATTCTGGTCAGTCTCTCCGTCGACATGCCGACTTCTTCCGGAACGGCAGTCGGTAAATCCTTCTGGCTCGTTGAAAGAGCACTCCCTGTCTGAGCATCCAGCGCTCGCCACACCGGGGTTATCGGTACGCTCAGGAGCCCTACACCCACGCCCACTACAGCTACGCCCCAACGCGCGATCACTGACCACGTGCGATACTTCATTGTCCAATTCGACAGTTCTGTCTTCATGAGATCCTCTTCCTGCCTCAGACTATAGCTGTGCACCCTATTTGCAACCTGATTCCCGCGCATCCTCAACCATAACGTCGCGAACGGAGCGATTGCCGAGGATGGCTGACGGCAATATGATCTTCGCTCAACCTGTCGGCCCGGCTAGACTTAGTGACTACTGCACGGCAGTTACTGTTTCAGAGAACATTACCGACTACATCATTTACTCGGAGGCTTTACGTGAATCGCTTGGTTCGAACCCCAGTCTTTCTCTTAACCGTGTGTATCAGTGCCATCGCCGCATTATCAATGCAAACAATATTGCTCGCGCAGGAAACATCGCCGCACGCAGTCCGCACCACCAAATTCACCATTTCTGACGTCGACGAAAGCAAAGTCTTCTACGAAGAACTGATCGGATTGTCGGCTTACGCGTCTGGGCCTACTGACGCAGCGCACCGCGCGCAGTCTTAAAATATTCTCGTCGACTGACAGTAATGGGTCGATCAATGCGACTCATTAATCGCGTTGGCTTCGAGACTCATGTCGAAGAAACCACGCCAGCGTGTCACAAGACCATCACGCACAGTCATAGCCATCGCCCAATCGGATTCCCATTCTTTACCGGTCTTCAACACCCGGAACCGCATAACCCCCAACACGACCACGCGGTCGCCATTCGTAAAATACTCGCGATCTTCAAAAAGGGTGGCCTCCTGTGCAGCACTCAAGTCAGCCAGAAATTCGCCCACCGCAGCCTTCCCTTCATAAACTTTATTAAATGTCGGGCCTTCTGGTCCCCGATGGTCCCAATACACATCGTCTGACACTCGCGCCAAAAACCCTTCTCCATCGCCTGCGCGAAACGCGTCATAAATTTCTTTCACGACTTGAATATTCACGTCACTCATTTTCAACGTCCTTTCGAATTCTCGGTTGCTTTTTTTCGGCTGGCAGTTTCACGAGGCGTAAAATGACGTCAGTTTACGGGGATTATCTGGATTGAACCTAGCAACCCTTCATTCTGGGCATCGAGATGGTCATGGTACGAAATCACACCCACCATATTTAAATTCCCTGTCTCTCGCGCCTGGCCAGGCTCGAGATAGCCAACCTGATTCATGGCCGGCCACCGCTCGTGCGTCGGATGTAGGTCTGAAGCCATCTCGTGCGCAACACTGTCATTATTAACAAACAAAACGCGCTGACCTTGCCTGACTACTAATACTTTCGGTGATACGCCGCCTGACGTAATCGAAATGGTCGGCGACTGCCCATCCCCGCCAATTAGATTCCCGACTGAAAGCAAGGGCGTGTCGCCTGCACAGCCAGCGCCAAGACAGGTCACTGCCATAGCAGTACAGACACGCAGTCCACCGTTAAGCAGAGGCCACATGACCTAAATAAATTCAACTCCGGCCTGCCGGAAGTCAGCGCCGAGGATCTGTGATGAATCCGCACCCAACCAGTGGTCAATGATGCGGGCATACACGGCACGGAAGTCTGTTTCAAATCTCACATCTCGACCGCCGTACTCTAGGTCTGGATTATCGGACCGTTGCTCTAACGATGCCGCTCGCCCGTAGATCCCGCCACGCACACGACCCCCAAATGCAAACATCAAACCACCCGAACCGTGGTCAGTTCCGGCACTCCCATTCTCACTCACACGTCTACCGAATTCAGAAAACACCAACACGACGGTCTGCTCCAGTAGTCGCTGATTCTTCAAGTCGGTATAGAAGGCGCTGACAGCGCCATTCAGCGTCCGCATAAGTCGAGCATAATTACCCGTCAATGTATCCTGCCGAGCATGGGTGTCATATCCCCCAGTCTGCACCCAATACAGCTTGGTACCGGCTCCACTGGCCACAGCAGAGCCAACTGCAGAAAGAGCTCCTCCCAATGCGGTTTGTGGATATTCCGCCGTTGGCACATGGGCAGCAACCACACCTACGCGATCCAACGTGTCAAACGCGGCCTGCACCGTCGAATTCACAAACGCCACATGTGTATTTCTCGCGCTAGTCGCACCGTGCGCCACGATCCGTTTCGCGGACATACGAGAGTATTCGGCCTCCTCAAGGCTAAAGGCCGAGTTGGGACTCGAAAAAGCATAGGTACTCAAATTTGGGATTGACGGCACACCGACTCGGTTCGCCAAGAAGCTCCGTGGTAATTGTTGCTGCGTATTCCAGGCTGTTAATGGGTCAACAGGACCGGGAAGGGTGTCAAGATAATGCCCCAACCACCCCCGTCCCTGTGGCCGATCTGGGTCAGCCGTCGAAAACACGTCAGTGCCACGAAAATGGGACCGACTCGAATCCGGATACCCCGTACGTTGAAGCAGTGCAAGCGCGCCATCGTCGAAGATCGTTTTCAGTCCGGTTAGCTCGGGATGGAGCCCGAGCGGGTGCCCCGTCGAATCCGCGCCAATATCAATGATTTGGTCTGCAGGAATGGCTAATTTTGGTCGGCGCTCATAGTAAGCCGGATCGGTGTACGGTACGAGGAAGCTCAGGGCATCATTCCCACCACCGAGATACAGAACGACGAGATTCCGACTATGCCCCGTCTGCGCACGTGCCAATTCGCTTAGAAAACCTGGCGCAGCCCATCCCATGGCAACCGCCGATAGGCCGTCCCGAACAAATTCTCTCCGCGTTCGCTGTTGCATGTTATCTAGCCATTAGCTCAAAGACTGCAAAGATTCTCTGCCCATCACACGAATTGATATTCAGGAGACGCCGCAATGAGATGCGCGAGTCCAGCGCCCTTAAACCAGGCTTGTATACGGGTACCCACATACGCCTCATTTGCGTTGAGATAGTTCAACAATTCTTGTCGGCTATCCACATCAAGCGGTGGCACCGTCATACGTCCGAGAAAATAATCGAGCACAGCCTCGGACGACAAACCGTGGTCTAATGCGGCGGTGCGAAGAGCAAAACGTTGATTTTCGCTCAGCGCCGACGCAAAATTCATCCGGGCCAACATCGTGGCGGTCGACATCCATGAGGCCCCCGTCGACCATCCCGCCACATCCGGCGGCTCAAACAGCGTCTGTCCCATATTTGCGAGTGGTGAAAGTGCTTGGTTTGCGGAAAACCCCGCACATCCCACCTCTTTGAATATCCGCACCACATACTCCACTGGCCAGGAGTAGCGAGCCCAATAATTTACGGGGTCTTGAAACTCTCGTGACTGGAACAGCTCGCGAACAACTTCACGCATATTAAAACCGGTCGCGTAATATGTACGAGCCAAACGCTGTACAACACGTTCATCGATAGGTCCCGTATCGTTGACGAAAAATGCGTAGAGCTTCCGGCATAAAAATGCCCCTGTCTCCGGGTGGCCGGCAAGCGCCTCAATCAAATCGATGCCATCCTGAAATCCGTCCATCGCAGAACGCGCAGGAATCGTTCGGCGGCCGTCGCGGTAAATCGGAAAACTAAACGTCTTTGGACCGTCATCATGCCGGTCTGGACTCCAATAGAAATCCGAACGCTGGTCATTGCCCCGCGCAAAATCATGCCGTTTGAGATTCCATCCGGTAAATACACGGGCACCGGCATACACGTCTTCTTCCGTAAAATGGTCGACGCCTACAGAGAACAGCTCCATCAGTTCCCGTGCAAAATTTTCCTGCGGAAAATATCGGATATTTGTGTCGCCATCCAACCATGCCACCATCGCCACATCCTGAGCCACGGCGAGCAAGAGATCCCGATAGTTTCCGAGGGCCAGATCGCGAAACAGTTCTAGTTGACCTCTCGGAACCTGTCCAACGCCTTCGCGTTGCCTACGGTCGATATACTCGGCAGGAACCTGTGCGAGTGCCCGTGTGGCCCCCTCGCCCCCAAGCTGCCCTGTCAACTTTCCATAGCCGGTCGCGAAATGATCGTGCCAGAACAACGCCATCTTTTCCTGAAGCGGGCGTGCCGTATAGACCATCCGAAACAACCAGCGCTGTCTCGCATCTACGATCTCATCGTTTGGATTAAATGGGCCGTTGGATGTGATCCCAAGTCGAGCAGTTCCGCCAATACCGGTATCGACTGGATTTGGCGTCAATTCGTAATCGACTAGCTTGTCGATAGCTGCGCGGACACCGAGTTCATTCCAGACGCCGGCTTCCTGCTCAGAGGCGCCAAATCCGGCACGTCTGAGCAAATGCCCCACCGCTGGTTCGAGAACGGCCATATCGCTGTTCACTCCGTAAGACGATGAGCAATCGTAACACCTCGGCTACGACCGAACCGGCGCAATGCTATTAATTATCGAGTGCGCCGTCCGCAATCCATTGACTGACCGTTTTGACTTCATCGCTGCTCAAGAACGGTCCCCCCTTTGGCATCCGCTCTCCAGCGATGCCAGTGCGACCTTCAAGTTTATGTAGCAGGTAGCTCCCATCTGGGTCGCTCGGACTCACCAGCGTCAGTGACGTTTCCGTGCTTGTCACATTAACCAAATTTAGAAAGGACGAGCCACTCGCCAAATTCAATCCAGCCTGTTTCACAGCATTCCCGTGACAGCCAACACATTTCGGCGTAAATATTTGAGTTTGAATCGCTGAAAGCCGAGCGCTCTCTCCGCTCGACGCTGACGAGGTCACCACCACGCCGGTTGGTGCAGTCGCTGACCCACCACACGCCGTTTCAATCAGTACTACAACGCACAGCAGGGCTAGAAAAACTGTGGCACGAACATTATCGGGAATGAATACCATTTATCTACTGTAACGGAGGATTCTCAGAAAGTCCTTCAAGCCAGTCTCCAGCCAGAATGAGGCCAGAGCGACTGCCTTGCCTGAGCCGCCCGTTGAAAGAGATCTTAATTTCTGGCCCAGGTATTAACTTCCACGTTCGCCGCGTCTCTCACGGTATCAGGCGCTCTCGACACGACGTTGTAAATCACCTGCAACGGTAGCCGTATCCGCCTGTCCGCCAAGATCACGCGTCAATAATTTCCCATCGGCCACATGAGCCTCAATGGCCCGGACAACGGCCTCGGCAGCGCTCCGTTCTCCCAAATGCTCCAACATCATCGCCGCCGTCCACGTTTGACCAATGGGATTCGCAATGCCCTGGCCGGCAATATCAGGAGCGGAACCATGCACTGGTTCAAACATCGAAGGGAATTTCCGAGTCGGATTAATGTTCGCTCCCGGGGCTAACCCGATTGACCCAGCAATCGCGGGGCCGATATCGGACAAAATATCACCGAATAGATTGCTCGCAACGACCACGTCGAACCAATCCGGATGTTGGACGAAATGCGCCGACAGGATGTCAATATGGAATTCGTCAACCGTCACGTCCGGATATTCAGTCGACAACGCATGAAAGCGCTCATCCCAAAAAGGCATGCTGTGAATAATGCCATTCGATTTTGTTGCCGACGTTAAATGCTTCGCTGGTCGACTCTGCGCGAGTTCGAACGCGTACCGCATTACCCGATCGATACCCCGTTTTGTAAAGACCGCCTGCTGGACAGCCATTTCTTCCTCAGTGCCGCGGTAGAGCCGACCACCAATCTCTGAATATTCGCCTTCGTTATTCTCCCGGACCACAACGAAGTCAATGTCTTCTGGTGTGCGATTCGCTAACGGAGACTGAATACCGGCCAGCAACCGAACGGGACGAAGATTAATGAACTGCTCGAATTCTCGCCGAATTGGAATAAGAAGACCCCATAATGAGACATGGTCCGGCACACCGGGATAGCCAACGGCCCCGAGAAAAATAGCGTCATAAGGTCGGAGTTGCTGTAACCCATCCTCCGGCATCATTGCGCCTTCGCTCGCAAACCGTTCACATCCCCAATCAAAGCTCTGCCACTTGCACGTAAACCCAAAGCGTTGTCCGGCCACCTCAATAACCTGCTGGGCCGCCGGCACCACTTCCTTCCCAATGCCATCACCGGGAATAACAGCGATCGAGTAGTTGTTCATCAGTCTTTGTCCTTCGCGAAAAATTATCGAATAACATCGTTGTCACGAAACGCGGTCACGGCGTCTTGACTGTAGCCCGCTTCCAACAAGACGTCGTCCGTGTGTTCACCAAGCAGCGGTGCTGGACGTCCTGGCGTAAGCGGTGTCTCGGACATCTTAATCGGCGTGCCAAGCGTCTTAATCCGGCCGAGCGTTGGATGATCCGTGTCGACCACCATCTCTCGTGCCTGAATATGCGGGTCGTTGGCAGCTTCCTCATAGTTATTGATTGGACCGCAGGGAATATCTTGAGCGTCTAATGCCTCCAACCAATGCGACCGTGGCTCACAACTCGTGACCGACTCAATCTCTTCTGCTAATGCCGTTCGATTGGCCACCCGTTGGGAGTCACTGGAAAACCGAGCATCCTCACACCATTCCGAGTGACCCAGCAAGGTCGCCAAGCGGCCAAATAACCGATCATTCGCGGCTCCGAGCGTAATGTACCCGTCTGCGCAGCGAATCGCCTGGTACGGTGCGCTCATCCGATGTGCAGAACCAAGCGGACCTGGCACGGTCCCGCGCGAAAACAGTTCGGTTGTTTCCCACACAGAGAGCGCGAGACCCGCATCCACTAACGCGGCATCAATATGTTGTCCACGTCCGGTCCGCTCTCGATACTGCAGGGCCGCTAAAATCCCACAAACGGCAAACAATCCCGCGCCAAGATCTGTTACGGGAATCCCCGCCTTTATCGGAGCCCGGCCGGGCTCCCCCGTCACCGACATCAGTCCTGAGACACCTTGCGCGACCAGATCAAACCCGCCTTTTTCGGCTGCAGGGCCGGTCTGCCCATAACCCGAAATTGACGCATAGATCAGTCGCGGATTGATTTCCTTGAGCCCGTCGTAACTCAGTCCGAGCTTGCTCATCACACCCGGTCGATAGTTTTCAATTAAGACATCCGCTGATTCAGACAAATGTCGGAGGATTCCAGCCCCTGATTTTGTTTTAAGATCGACCACGATCCCGCGCTTGCCTCTATTGACCGCATTAAATGCCGCACTGTCGTTACCGGAACCGCCAGCCATTCGCCGGGAGGAATCGCCGTACGGCGCTTCGACCTTGATTACATCAGCCCCCATGTCGCAAAGTAACATTGCACAAAACGGACCGGCCATTACCTGGGTTACGTCAAGGACACGGATGCCATTGAGGGATGTCTTCATGAAAACCTCTTCCATCCTAGGGCCCGAACGGAGCCGGCGTATCGGAATTGTTGAGAGGAGTCACCCATCGTGTCTACGTCGGAAGTAATCTTCGAACACCATGATGCAATAGCGACCATCACCTTTAATCGTCCACAAGCTCGTAATGCCATGACTTGGTCGATGTATGAAACTCTCCTTGAGCACTGCGAGACCGTCGAGACTACCCCATCCATCCGGGTGCTAATTCTACGCGGTGCCGGCGGAAAAGCGTTTGTTTCTGGTACCGATATCGGCCAATTCCGATCATTTCGGAAAGAAATCGACGGAATCGAATACGAGAAAAAACTGGACACTGTCATCGACCGACTCGAAACCCTCACGACACCGACAATCGCCGCGATCAATGGCGTGACGACCGGCGGCGGTTGCGTGATGGTTGTGGCCTGTGACATCCGTATCTGCACGACGACGTCTCGATTCGGCGTTCCCATTGCTCGTACGTTGGGCAATTGTGTCTCGGCGTCAAATATCGCAAGATTTCTCGACATCATTGGCCCAACACGACTGAAAGATATGCTGTACACGGGACGACTCTTTTCAGCTGACGAGGCAGCCTCTTCTGGGCTTGTCACCCGAGTCGTGGCCTCTGACCACTTCGAGTCCATCGTGACAGAATACGCGGAGATGATTGCGGCAAATGCGCCACTCACCATCCAGGCCACAAAACAAATGGTCCATCGGGTTCAACAGCATCGCCGAATCAATTCTGAACTCGGCCATGATTGGATCGGTCGGTGTTACAGTAGCGACGATTTCCGAGAGGGCGTCTCGTCGTTTCTAGAGAAACGCCAACCTGTCTGGAAAGGCCAGTAGCATTCCTGGACTTGACGAGTAAAAGCCATGATTCGATCTGACACAACTACGCGAACTCTCCAGTCGTCAAGCACTGCCCTCGACCGGAAGCAATTCTTGCAGTCACTCACTGGCTTGGCTGTCGCCGCGGTCTGGCCAGGCTCGGCCTGGGCGCAAGGCGCGACGCTTGGTGACGACGGCAGTCACAGCCGAATCGCTCGACTCATTCGGGACTATGACGCGCAAGGCGATCATCGCACTGGGTCTCCGGTCGATGCGCAAAGCGGTCTCTGGCTGTCCGATCGGGTCGACGATGCTGGAGTCGTACCAGAGCTTGAATGGATGGGGGTGCCGACCCTCGATACACAGGCGGCATTTCTTGAGATCAACGGCCGTCGTATCGACGGCGTGCCGCTCTACGACGGTGGCGTCACAAATGAAGACGGAATTGTCGGGACATTGGGCGACCAGGGGACGAACTCTGACATCGGCCTTGCCCATGCCGGACCTCGGATACCGGAGGACTTTCTAGACTATCGACGGTCGACCGCTCAAAGAGCAATCGTGACGGTGACCGGAGGCCCGGACAATGGTCTTCCTGAGGGGCTCGCGTTGATGAACGCGCCGAGTTTCGTCGACCCCTTTGGCCCCCCGGTGCTCCAGGTTGCAAGTCAGCATCGTGACTTCCTTCGACAAGCCGCCAGCGATGGGGCCTCTGCGCGACTGGTGCTCCACGTCACGAGGCGCCCAGAAGAGGTCTTTAACGTCACGGCGACACTACTCGGCTCCCAGCCTGGACTCGCCCCGCTAATCGTAATGACACCAAGGAGTGGATGGTGGACATGCGCCTCTGAACGAGGTGGCGGAATTGCCGTCTGGTTAGAAATGATCCGTGCGATGGTTGCCGGTCCACCCCCCATACGCACCACTGTATTTCTGGCATCGACAGGGCATGAACTTGGACACTATGGCCTGCATGAATTCATCCGGACCCGGTCCCGCCTATTAAGCAGTGCGATCGCCTGGGTCCATCTTGGTGCGAACTTTGGGGCTGCGGTTGGCGGCGACCCACTCCTTCAAACGTCGTCCAGTGATCTTCAACAACTCGCGACCGACGAATTAGCAGTGGCTGGCGTCCGAATGCCGAGGCGACGTCCCGTGGGTGATGAACCGGCCGGCGAAGCCCACGCGGTCTTTCAAGGGAACGGGAACTATATCTCAATCCTTGGTTCGAACGGTCTGTTCCATCATCCCCATGACCGATGGCCTGTGGCCGTAGACATCGATGAAATCGTTCGATACGCCAGAGCATTCACAGCAATCGCAACCAAAATTGCTAATACGGCCTAATGTTAAAATTACTCTTCTCAATGGACGTACGATGGAGTCCTCACGGCGTCGTTTAGTTCAAATACGCACACCCCACGACGGTTGAATCAGTCTAACTGGCCAAGCGCTTCGTCAAATAATCCCGAGCAGGCGGCCAATCCGTCCCCAATGTCACCATCAACGTGCAAGCGAAGATAACGCCGTTTCCGTCGGGTAAGCATGTCTTCATCGGCGAGCAACTGCGCAGCCTTCAATTGACCAAAACTATAGGACTCCCCTGGGATTTGCACGTCAACGACATCGGTACAGCTAAACACGAGATACAAGCCGTTCTGAGGACCGCCCTTATGAACCTGGCCCGTTGAATGAAGAAAGCGGGGCCCGAACCCAACCGTGGTCGCCGCACCAGTCGACGCGCGTATGGCTTGCCGCAGTTGTTCAACGATGCGCCGATACGGCTCACACCATTCCAAATAGGCGAGCAACGCCACATAGTCACCACTTCGAACCTGCGACAAATGCGCACGCAAGGCATCCGTCATTGTGGGTTCATCGGGCAAGAGCCGTACGAGCCCTCGCCCATAGACGCCCGGCGCATGCAAACCCACCTCCCCACTGTCGTATGGGTGTTTCATCACCGCTGACTGCGGTGCAACAGTCCGGCCCGTGCTATACCGATCCACCAGTTTCCGCGTGATCAGCTTCGTTCCCTCGACGTCCGGCTGGTTAAAGGGATGGATGCCCATAACGGCACCGGCCACCGCCGTCGCGAATTCCCACCGAAAACATTCAGCACCTAAGTCGTAAGGTGATTCCAGTAGGAACCGAACAACAGGGTGACCAGCCGCCGCGAGCTTTTGCAACGCGCCGTCGGTTTCGTCGTTTGTTTCGCCATTCATCGCAATCCCGACAAAAATACGGTCCGTTCCGTACACATCAGGATCTTCAAGATGTTCGCCAACGACCGGAATTAGCGCATGGCTCGTTTTCCCGGTCGATTCGGCCACTAATTGTTCGATCCAATCGCCAAACCCCTTCAATGACGGCGAGATTGCCAGCGTCAATTTATTCCGTCCCGCCTTGGCAGCGTAACCAAGGATCAGACCAAGTCGGACGCCAGGATTCTCACTGACAGCGTTCGCCGGACTACAGGCATCCGCCATCGACCGTGCCCGCGTTAACAACCATTCCACATCGCAGCCGATAATTGCCGCCGGCAGTAGGCCAAAATAGGTCAATGCAGAATACCGTCCGCCGACGGCCGCATCGCCATGAAACACGGCTCGAAAACATTTCGCACCTGCCAACTGGTCCAGTTCACTCCCGGCGTCCGTCACCGCACAAAATCGGCTCGAGACGACATCTGCCCCCAGCACAGGTTCCAAACGACTCATGAAATACTCATAAAACATTCGAGTCTCAAGCGTCGTCCCCGACTTACTCGACACGACAAAAACGGTGTGCTCCAAATCAAGCGTCGATTCAAATGTACGGATCTGCGCGGGATCGGTTGAATCAAGAATGCGAAATGCTATATCGCCCTTGGCTTCAAACACCTGTCGAAGCATGTCTGGGAATAAACTCGACCCCCCCATCCCCAAGAGCACCACACAGCGAATACTGTCCTTCGTCAATTGCTCGCGGAAAACCTTCAGTCGCGCCGCAACCGCCGTCGGATCGTCCGGTACATCGAGCCATCCCAGCCATCGAGACTCATCGCGGCCGGTCCAGACCTCACTGTCACGAAACCAGACACGTCCTAACAGGGCGTTTGATTCCCACTCCGTCGCCGCAGCCGTGATCTCTGCGTCGAGGTCAGTTGGAAGATCCATCTCTCCGAACAGTTCCATAGCCTTAGTCACATCTCCTTGCCGTCAGCACCGCAACTGCACACTATACCGGCTTGTCTCTTGGAGTGAGACACGACGTACAATCCTGTTGTGACCGAAGACGACGTCACGCTCGTGGTATCCCGCCTTGACACGGCTACGTCGGTGACCGTCATTACCGGTGCTGGGCTGTCTGCGCCAAGTGGCGTCCCGACGTTCCGTGGCACCCAAGGCCTGTGGAAGAACCAGCGACCAGAACAGCTCGCAACGCCAGAGGCTTTCGCGGCTGATCCGACCAAGGTGTGGGAGTGGTATAACTGGCGACGAGAACAATTGGCAGGCTGTCAGCCAAATAAGGCACATCAGGTACTTTCGCGCTGGAGTCGGAGCAGCACTCCAGCCACGGTCATTACGCAGAATGTCGATGGGCTTCACGAGCGGGCCGATACCGCGCGCCTCCTTCGTTTCCATGGATCGATTTGGGAACTGCGGTGTTGGCACCATTGTGCGGCTGGCAAAACGAGTTGGTGGGATGACACGGTCCCATTAGTGCCATGCCCGCCACGCTGCCCGCATTGCAACGGCATCGCTCGTCCCGGGGTCGTCTGGTTCGGCGAAAGTATTCCGCAGGAGACATTGACCCGAGGTCTGCGCGCCGCGCACTGTGATGTATTTTTTACGATTGGGACTTCAGCAGTCGTTCATCCTGCGGCGTCACTCGTTCACCGTGCGAAGCAACACGGCGCGTTCACCGTTGAGATTAACCTGGAACCGACACCGGCATCCGGCGATGTGGATGTCTCGCTGCAGGGCTCAGCGGATCAAATCCTGCTCGCGATCGACGAACACCGCACAACGTAGCCGTTACCACGGTAGATCGCCAGGGTGCGACGCGCTATAAATCCAGCCCCCTGCATCCGTGCCGCTGTTATAAATAATCCGGACGGTTCCATCGCCGTCGCGCACAATATCAGGGTCATTCGCCATCAGCCCATCGCTGGAAAGGCCCGTTTCTGTCTCGGTCGTAAATGACAGTCCATCCTCTGCGGTGGCGACCATGAGTCGCTTTGTGTCGTTTCGAAAATAGAAGATGGAGACCGACCCGTCGGCGTTCGCGATCGCGGCGGGGTGTTCACCACTCCCGGTCAAGGTCGCATCAACGCCAATCCTCACGCCTTCATCAACCACCCAGGTTTCAAGGTCGTCCGATGATGCACTATAAATACTGTGCTTGGTGAGGTTTAGCGTACCGGGCACTGGATCAGCCGCCGGACTTGGTTCGCCACCAGGTATGGGAAGTTCACTGAAATACATCCGCCAACGACCATCCGACGTCTTCACGATATTACTGGGTCCGGTCAGCGAGGTGGCTCCGACACTGGCCGCACTCACACGGAGTCCGTCCTCGACGACAAACGAGAGACCGTCATCACTAATCGCACTCCGAATACCGTCCGCCCCAGTCGCAAAGAGACGAAATCGTCCGTCCGCTAACTCAATTACGCGCGGCTGGCCGTATCCCTCGGGCAGGCGCGTTCCCGACTCTACTCGGACAAGCGTCGGGACACCTGGTGTCATAATCACGCTTCTGATCGCTCCGCCGGTGAACAGATACATCCGCACGTTGCCATCATCTGCTCCGCCGCTCAATTTGATACTGGATGTGTCGGCAATGACACCCGTGTACCCAACCCGATCGTTATCCAAGCGAATGCCCTCTTCGACCCATCGTTTCGTTGGGGCACCATAAACACCATCCGGCGCAACGGATGGCAATTTATATTGCTCGTCGGTCAGCAGCGCCCACATTCTTGTATCCGTCGTTTCGAGTTCCGCACGGGTGCACACCTTCCACTCGGCAGCATAGTCGGCGCACACGCCAGGCGACGTATCCCCGTAGAGTCCAAGCCTCGTACCTAGGCCATGATAGAAATACTCAACGAATTGCTCTCCATAGTGATAGTCCGGGGTATACCACGCATCCTCCGGATACGAGTCTGGGACGTCCCGCCCCGTGCCCCCCTTGGCCGCATCAATCGCCAGCGCCAGTCGGGAACCTTCTTCCGGTTTGAAGTCGTCGTAGATCTTCGCGTAGCCAGCCGTCTGCATGACCTCAGGGACATGCTCTAAGGCTGAATCCGGCAATTCCCCGCATTCCGGGCCACATTGCGTCCCCCCTTTATTGGAATGCATCGAAATCAGCACGATCTCACTGAGGTATGCCAGTTCAGGTTCGTCACGGATCGCGAACCATTCCGTGAGTCCCTCATCTCCAGGGACCGTGACCAGGATAACCGTGCCATGATTTTGGGCGATCGACGCATTCACGGCTACGTTATCAACCTGGCCATCTTCATTATTGTCCAAATACTCCGCCGTAATCGTCGCCACATTGCTAAGCATTTCGTCCGGGTACCCCTCGACCGCAAGAATACTCATGCCGAACACATTCACATATTTATGCAAGAGGCCATGGAGGGGGTCACCCACTGGAATCAGCTTCGGCGTCAGATCTGGTCGATCATTCAGGTGCGTGATCGTGCGATAGGCAACATTCGGATAGCCACCATCCGGCAAGACTGTCGGCAGGTTGTAATCCGGATTGGTCACCAGTGCGAAGCCCGCGGTATCGGTCTTCTCAAGTAATTCTCGCGTACACAGTTGCCAATTTCCCGCGATAGCATCACACCGGTGAGCCTGAGCACCGAGCGCGCTTGAGAGCAACCAATGAAGATATTCAGTCGCCTGGCATTTGTAGGCGCATCCGGCATCGGTATAGGTCAACCATGCCTCGTCCGGATACTGCTCCGGCACCTCCAGAAATTTACCCCCGCGTGCCACGTCCATCGCGGCCGTCAATTTGCTATTACCCTCTGGATTTAAGTCGTCGTAGACCGTCGCGTATCCGATATCCGTAATCAGATGAAAGATCTCTTCGAGCGAGGAATCATAAAAGTTCCCCCCGTACCCTTTGCCTTGGTGCGGAGGAATCTCGTACACGGACAACTTCGCATGCGTGATGCCATTCGCATTCCCGAATCGCGTCTGAAATAGCTCCTCGTCGTCACGCTGGTCATTGACGAGCAGAACGGCAGCATTCGCTTCAACCAACGCCCCATTGACCGGCGGATCATCGACCATCCCATCTCCGTCGTTATCGAGATATTCAGCCGTGACCGCCGCCGCATGTTGTAGCGCTCGGTCTGGAATTTCCGGTCCTTCCCGATTTGCGATCACCATGACGCCGAACACCTTGATGCATTTCGTGGCCGCCTCGTACATCGGGTCCAAGAGCGGCACCGTAATAACAGCAAGACTCGGCCCACGGAATCCGTCAGGATTAAATTCGTCGTCATCAACAGCGCCGATATAAAAATCGTTATTCGCTGTATCCGGGGTTATGTCACAGACGGATCGTTCCAAGGCACTGGTCGAATCCTGGTCCTCCGTTGCGCCTTCACTTGAACGAATATCTACAAACCCTGCTGGCAGGGTCGTGGCTTCCATCGTCGGATTGACCGAATTCGTGCCACCAGCCAATTCTCCCGGGGCCCACTGCTCGACGAGTTGCCGGATGTAGTTACTCGGCGCACCTCCAGTGGAATTGCCTCGTGCGATCGGCACATACGGCGACACCTCGAACGGAATAGGATTGAGATTCAAGAAAAAGGGATCGTGGTCAATCCTCAGTGCACGACGACCATACTGTGTAATCAGCGAGGTCTGCATTTCCCCCTGGTAGTAATGGCCGCCATTGGAGACTTGCCCAATCACTTCACCGTCTAAATTGAACACACCACTTCCACTGGCACCTTTATGGGCGGGTAACTGGTATTGAAGATTTTTCGGATATTGCACGTTATGTCCCAGCACATGCCCGACTGTGGTGACGAAGGGACCGGTCCGCGCCATGAGGGCCGGATGGCCGACCGAGAGCACGGGGTCGTACTGTTGCAGCAGATCGGAATCACCCAATTTCACGGGCGTGAGGTCCATCCGTTGCTTCGTCCGGAGTAATGCGACATCACCTCTAGTCACAGGATCGTAGTCACGCCCGTTGATATCGGTGCCCACGCCGTCAATACTCGACTTTCCAATCAGCTCCGCCTCGACATCCTGCCCATAAAACGACCGAAAGGTTGTCTTATCACCAAGATTCAACGCGGGAACACAATGGTCATTCGTGACAATGAGGTAATTGGTCACCGCAAACCCAGTGCACATACACATCACACTAAAATCATTCGTTCGTTCGGCTTCCTCTTTGCAGAGCACACAGCCGTCTTCCCGCGTGAACATGAGCGTGGCCTGCTTCGCCACGTTAAATACGTCACTATTCAGTTCAGATTTCGGAAATCCCGACGCCGTATAGTCTTCACCCCAATCAATGACCTCAAATCGTGCTCCCGTTGTAACCTCTGGATTCAACACCCAATCCGGGTCGGTCTTCGCTGGCACCGTCGCCGTTCCTGATGTGGCGCCAAGAATCAGATTACGTACTCCGTCGACAGGAATCATCCCTGCCATATCGTTGGGCGAGGCCAGAAAATCGCTCAATATGCCCAGACTATTTTTCCCACGATACCGATCCGATTTGCAGGAGTCCGGATGTTTTGCCACCCGCATACTGTCAATGATGCCAACCACATAGCCTTGCTCATCCAGAACCGGAGCCCCTGGACTACCCCGATCGGTATACAGATCCAACGCCACCAGATTCGCGTTAATAGAATTATTGACGTCATCGCAGGAGACGACTGGTCCGGTCGTCATAAACCACCCACCATTCACCCGCGCTTCGTTAGGATTGTGAATCGTGAGCACTGTGCCAGTGGCCGTGTTCGATGGAGACAACGGCAAGGCGTCGCCCGGGGCTAGCGCAGGATTCCAGGCTTCCCAACTGGACACCAACGTGTTGCCGTCAGACGTCACCCGCTCCAATTTAATCACCGCCGCAAAGTCATTCGTCGCCAGGACCTTTCCTGACGCCCATCGTCCATCAAACAGACGGATAAATGGGCCAGCGCCCTCTTCGAAGGTTGATAGCTGGTCCGCGTCTGCTCGTGTTTTTTCATCGGCTTCCTGCTCGGCACAACTCAACATCGACTGAGGGAATGGGGCCTCGCCCCATCCCTGCATGACTTCGTTGAATTCAAGTTTGCGAATCCCGGCTACCCCAGCCACCACAATTCGATCGTTCACAAAAAATCCAGAGGTCGGCATTTGGACGATTGTCCAGGCTGATCCGGTGCTCGTCGCAGATTGTTTAAAACAGCGGTCACCGAACACCTCGACGACTGCCGGGGCGGACGACCGTGCCACGCGATCCATCCCATCAAGTTCAGTCAGCTCGACGGCATCATTCACCGGAAGTCGTTTGTACCCTTCATACGTGTTGTGATTGTAATGTTGGCGATTGTCTTCAATAAAATAGTCCCCGTCCGGCCATTTATCCGCAAGCGACTGTTTCCTGAATTGTCCATAGGATGTTGTGACGGTCTTCCAGTCTCCATCACCAACGGCGAAGCAGGTCACACCATCGTTAAAGTTTTTCGCACCGCCTCCGTCATAGATAAAACTCCCTGGAATGGTTGAGGTGCCCGGCCCCGCCTCACAATTAGCGGGCGTCGCGCCGGTACCGGAATCACCCGAAACAGGACTGGTATCTCCGCCAGAACCCCCGCTCCCCCCAGAGCCACCACCTGACGAACCGCCGTCGTCCGGACCGACGATCTGTGTCGTCGCCATCTGTACGGCTGCAAATATCGCAATCGCGATCAAGCCAACCCGTCGTACCTGTCTTAACATCTCAACTCCGAAAAAATATTCTTCTAGACCACTTGGGAAACCAACGCGAGTCGCCACCGGCCAGCGAAGCTGTGCAACGCTGTACCCTCCCGGGTCATTCCATAAAAAGCCACTTGAATACGCCGATCAGAGGCGCTTCCCCATCGTAACACCTTCCTGTCTCGATGTTATGACGCGCCAATTGTTCCACGGTCTTGCTTTGTGAACACCTTACGCTTGCCGCATGCACACCGAACGAGGTCCTAGCGTTCTGCATCGTGAAGCGCGCCGGTGACCGTGGTCATCAGCGCCTGCAATCTTTCACTCAGGCGGAGCGAATACTGACCGCTTAGTTGCATATCCCGTACGCTTGCCGGAAAGCATCTGAGTTCTCTCTGTGTCCGTTCCTGTAAGGACACAAGCTCCGGCGCCACGCGCAACCGTCGACCACCCACCATCACGCGTTCCAATAATGAATATCCCGCACCAGAGAACTCCTCGTCCGCGAGACCTATCACATCATGCGAATACTCACCGGATTCGCTCGCCACTCTCCGCACCTGTTTTCTTCCTGGGTACGTCACCTTTCCTTTACTCAATTTCACTGTCGGCCGCGCCTCGCCATTGCGTTCGATTTCAACCAATTTGTAAACACCACCCAATGCCGGTGCGTCCGATGCCGTGCTCAACGCATTACCGACTCCGTACCCGTCAATCGGGGCCTCCGCCACCACCAACGCCCGAATCCGGTCTTCGTCAAGATCGCCGCTGACAAGAATGCTTGTCTCTGCCAACCCTGCTAAATCGAGTCGCGAACGCACTAATTGACTTTCCTTGATCAGATCACCGCTATCGATCCGAACAGCACCGGGTTTCAGGCCCGCCTTCGCAATGCGGTCCACAGCCGTCACAGAGTCGTACGTATCAATCAGGAGCACCGCCTGACGACCGTACAAATCCATGTATCGAACGTAAGCCTCCGTCTCCGTCTCGAAACACATCACCCAGGAGTGAGCCATCGTTCCGGCCACCGGTAATCCGTATCGCATGCCCGCCTCCACCATGGACGTACCTCCGCATCCACCCACGTACGCCCCACGTGCGGCTAATACGCCAGCATCGGTACCGTGTGCGCGTCGCGCACCGAACTCAAACACCGGGTGCCCGTCTGCCGCACCAACAATGCGTGCCGCACGACTCGCCACTGACGTCTGAAACGAGATAGTAGAAAGCAGAGCGGTCTCGACTAGTTGCGCCTCAACCAATGGCGCCGTGACCCTGAGCAAGGGTTCATGCGGGAAGACTGGAGTGCCCTCTGGTACCGCCCAGACATCACCGGTGAATGTCAACGCCGGCAACGTCTCATCAAAAAATGAAACCGGGACATTCTTGAGGACGCTTAACCCACGGAGATACTCAATCTCTGTTGCGGTAAATGAGAATTTCTCAAGATATTCAAGCGCCGGCTCAAGGCCGGCCGCAATAAGGTACGACCGCCGCGCCGGCAACGACCGAACTGACAATTCAAAACTGGCGCGACCGGTGATACCGGCCGTCACATACCCCGCCGCCATCGTGATTTCATATAGGTCCGTCGACAAGGCAGTCGCCATCGGGTCTAATGTACCATCCATGGCCAATCCGTCGGTAGCACTCGTGGTCGTCGATGTGCAGGTTGATTTCTGTCCGGGTGGCGCACTCGCAGTTCCCCAGGGAAATCGTGTTCTTGAGCCAATAAACACACTTTTACACCTCGTGACAATGAATCATCGACCCATCGTCGCCACCCGCGACTGGCACCCACAAACGTCTTCGCATTTCACATCTGGCGGCGGTCGCTGGCCACCACACTGCGTTGCTGATTCCAAGGGGGCTGCGTTTCATCCGGATTTACTATTGCCAGCACACACGATCGTCGTGTCCAAGGGTCTACAGCCAAATGAAAATGGGTACTCGGCATTCGATGGCATTGACGATAAACAGACATCCCTGCTGAACATACTGACCGCGCACTCCATCGAAGGCGTGGTCGTCTGCGGACTCGCAACCGACTACTGTGTTCGGGCGACCGTGCTCGACGCGAGGGGGTTTGGATTCTCTACATTCGTGGTCGTGGATGCCATTGCGCCGGTCAATCTAAACGAAACCGATGGTGACGACGCCGAACAGGCGATGCACGACGCGGGTGCCCAGATGGTAGACACCGCGGCAGTACAAAGGTTGCTCGTTCAAGATGACGGCAGTCATCGCCGGCGGTGAGATTCCCTTCGATCGCCTCGCTGGCGTTAGTTTCCGGTCATTGGACTCGGACCACCACGGAAAGTCAGCAGGTAATCTCTAATAGCTTCAATCTGGCGGTCGCCGTCACTGTCGAACTGCGGATAGAACGACCCCGGTAGCTCCGTCCAGAGCATTGGCATCCGTGTCCCTGGTTGAATCTCCAGTGGCGCCCGTAACCAATCCAGAATCCAGTCCGGTTGTAATCGTTCGCGGGCCATCCGCAGATCAGGCGCTAACGTGTCCGTCGGTTGATCCGCAGGAATCGTATCCAGCACATGACATTGTTGGCAGCGTAAGAGGTCAAAGAGTTCCTCTCCAACCTCATTCTCTGCCGACGTAGCAACGGATTCATGCGTACGGAACATCCCGACACTGTCGGAGACTGCGCCGAAATATTCAATCGCGGTATTCCAGTGCGCGTCTTCTAACCCGAACGTGGGCATTCGCACATCCAGCCAGGGTCGAATCGGGATCGGTCCTCGGAAGAATGCGTAGAGCCAGTCTGGTCTTACTTTCGCGCCTTCCGGCGTCAAAAGCGGAGGCGCCAACGACGGATCCGCCACCAGGTTGACATAGTCTCCACCGTCGCCTTCCATCTGGTGACAGCCAATACAATTCCGCCGCCGAAACAGATTTCGACCGTCGCGAAGCGCATCTTGACGGGCCGAACGAGGCACATGAGCCGCCACGGGCTGTATTTCAGACTGGAAGCTCATGATCGCCGTCGTGAAGAGCGTTGCCTCGGCTTCGCTCATCCCAAAATTCGGCATCCGAAGCTTCTCAAGCGGTTGCAATACGCGCTCCCGGTCAAACGCCCGCGGGTCGCGCATTTTTTGCTTAAACCAGTCAACTTTCGTATGGGGAATATCGTGCACGAAGGCGAAATCAAGACGAGCGATCAATTTCGTGCCTTCTTCCGTCAACTCAATACCAATCGGCTGCGTGTCTTCAAACCCTTCGATGTCGTGACAGCTATAACAGCCGTACCGGCCGATGACCCGTTCGCCCAATTCGAGTAGCTGTTCGTCGGCGGACATGGATCCAACCAGCGCCTCAGCCTCCGCCACCGGCACGATCGACTTAACGTAATCAAATAACACCGCTTCCACGTCAGCCTCTGTGTACGTCGCCTCGGCCGCCCGCCCACCAGAGCCAGTGAGTGACGCCAAGTAGGTCGCGATGTCGGCGGCTTCTGCGTCCGTCAACCGCAGGTCCGGCATGTAGGTGTCTTCACTGAAATGTTTCGGATCACGTACCCAGTCGTACAACCACTCGTAGCTAGTCTTATTCCCGATATTCTGAAGCGGTTGCCCAAATGTACGACGGGTCCCGGCAGCTAAACGTGTCTGGTCCTCATTAATGTGGCAAGCCAAACACCCGACGGATCCTACAAGTTCCTCGCCACGGACGAGATCACCAGACGGTGGAGATGGGTCCGTGAATTCATGTCCGTCGGACTTCGCAAACAAATACGCGACCGTCGAATCAATCTCAATCTCATTCCGCTGGATATCTTCAGGGGCATCAGTGTTCGAGTTGTACCAAAACCGTGGCATCCACGTACTCGCCTTAACTTCCCGAGGATCACGAATCCAAGTCGAGGCCCACTCCGGAGTGAGTTTCGCACTGATCTTTGTAAGGTCTGGTCCAGGTTTTCTCAAATCAGTAAAGCCCGCAGTTAGATGGCACGCATAACAGCCAGCGCGCTCATACAGGCCATACGCCAAATTCAAGTCCGGCGCCTCGTCGACGTACACAGTCTCTTTATGGCACTTGGCACATGATGCCTCGGTCATATTCGTAGGCAGCATTGGGTAATCCCAATAATGCGGAACATCCCAGTTATAACGTTCTTCCCATTCCACCGCCTGCGCCTCGGTTTCGGGCGTATGCGACGAATGGATAAAGCCAATAGATTGGCCCATGCCCTCATGACATACCGTGCAGCCCGTTGTCTGCACCGGATGCGGTGACGCACTCCCCACATACGCATCTAAATTCGGATGTGTTGTATACGGCTGCGGGTAACTTTCAAATCCTTCACGATCGATTGCGATATGGCAGGTCGTGCAGCGGTCCATTTTCGACACACGAGTAAAGTTAACGTCATCCACCACGTTCGGCGTAATAACCTGCTGAACCGTTAAGCTCGGCGCCATAAAGTCGAGCAACGGGGCATTCAGGAGGATATCGCCCACAAAGTCGACCTCTAACTCAGCAACCCGCCCCCGCAATCGCTCGGCCTCACTCGTCAACTCTCGAATCTCAGCGTCCGCATCCGTCACGCCACCCGTATACTCACCGATCTCCGCACGGACCCCATCTCGCTGCGCGGTCAATTCCTCAACCTGGATCCCCAACGCAACCCAGCGGTTATACATCTCGTCAATCCCAGGTCTCAGTTCGGCGGCGTCCTCAGGGTACTCTTCCTGCATCTCTTCATACGCATACCGCTCGACGTCATATTCCGCCTTCAGAAAGTTGTACGCCTGATTCGTAATGTAAAAGTTCGCCTCGATGTCGGCCAATTCCGCATTCAATTCGTCAACCAGCGCCTGATTGGACGCCACGAGTTGCTCAGCCTGCACACGGGCGTCGTTGAGCTGGCTGAGCCGGTCCTGGTCGAGACCCGACTCCGCTGCCTGCAGTTCCAACGACGTTACATAGCCTTCAAGCAAGACAAATTGTCGCTGGTAGCCCTTCCATTCGCGGTCGAAGTCGTCGAAGACCATCCAGATCGTTGTAAAAAATAAAAAGAGACTGGATACCGCGAAGACGACATTGAGGAAGTCAACGTTATATGCATGCCCTACGCTTTTCTTATTCGCCATAGATTTCGGTTATCGCCCTAATCTGAATTCACGCCTACTAACCATCTAATCAAATCCACTCCGTGCTGGCCAGTCGTACTATGTGCCAAGCTAACAATCATGCGCGTCAGAGTATCTCTCAATCAAATATTGAAAAACCATTCGGGAATCGCGACGACGTATTTCAAATTAAACACCCATCGCGCAAGCATTTTTATTGGTAGCGACAACATCTGCAAGAACAGGAAGATCGTCACATAAAACCGCGTGGGGCCCAATTTCTCCAGATAGCCCTTTAAGACTGTCTTTGCCAACGCAACCGGCAGCACAAAGACATATCCCAGGCTAATAAGGATACCTACGCTCTCCCTGAGCAAGATGTTGTCTGGCAAAGAAACACCGAGGCCGTAGACCCAAATGTATTCTGATAGCTGAACGTTGACCAACGCTTCCAGTTTATGAACATCCCAATACTCGAACGGTCCAAAGAAATTCCAGTTTGGGCCTCGCAGAAACGTACCCAGCACAATCAGTGAAACCCAAAGCACGACAAAGCCAAACAGAAAGATCACAATCTCGGCCTTGCGTTCATTGAAGGTGTAATACCCATTCCCTTTCGGATTCGTATCGACATACGGAATGGCCATCAACCCCACAACAATGAAACTCGGGAGGACGACCCCGGCAAGCCAGGGATCGAAATACACCAACATCTCCTGCAGGCCAAGAAAATACCATGGGGCTTTCGATGGATTCGGCGTGTTCGCCGGGTTCGCTGGCTGTTCGATCGGGGCTTCCAATAATACTGACCACGCCACAAGGACTGCCGAGCACAGCACCAGACAGATTAATTCCGTATAGACCAGGTCTGGCCACACCCACACGCGATCAGATTCCTGTTTCTCAATCACATCGTCGCCGGCTGCAACCCGTTGATCATTACGAACGCCCTCGCGGATGGAATACCACGTAAAGAAGATCACGCTAAAAATCAGAAAGACAATCGGTACGTTGTCGGCTTTCGCAATAATCAGATAAAAGTTCTCGTCCGTAAGTCCCCAGCCAAAAAACACCACCAAAAAACCCATCAAGCCGTAACCAACGGAGTCCTTAATAAACGCCTCGCGCTTCCACACAATGAAGACGAGCGCTAAAACCGAGAGAATAAAAAACAACCTCGGGTCAGCGACCAGATTGAAAAGTCCCTTAATTGCGTCCATGTCGTATCGTCTCTCTCACGTAATAGCTAAAATCAAAGCAACACACTGTCGCGCCTTAGACCGGTCCAGAAATCCCGCCATCCTTGCGAACACGCCAAAAGTGGATCGCCATCAAGAACCCGATCACCAATGGAAGGGCTACGCAATGCAATACGTAAAACCTCAATAACGCGCCTTCACCAACGAACGTTCCACCGAGAAGTGCGAAACGGGCATCGTCGGCGGCGTGAACCAATCGAACATCGCCAATCGCTAGTAGTGATGCTCCCGGACCTTCATACCCCAAGAAGGGTGTGGCGCGGGCCATGTTAGAGCCAACGGTGATCGCCCAAATGGCCAACTGATCCCACGGCAGTAAATATCCAGTAAACGAAAGGAGCAATGTCAGCACAAGCATGATGACGCCGACATTCCAGTTAAATTCCCGTGGTGGCTTGTACGAGCCAGTCATGAACACTCGAAACATGTGCAGCCACACCGTAATGACCATAAGGTGGGCACCCCATCGGTGCATTTCCCTCATGATTCCGAGCGGAACATGCTCCCGGAGACCAACAATGTCCGAGTAGGCGTACTCAAGCGTCGGTCGGTAATAGAACATCAACAACAGTCCCGTAAACGTCAACGTAAGAAACACAAAAAAGCTCAATCCCCCCATACACCAGGTATAGCGAAGTCGAACACCATGCTTCTTCAGGCGAACAGGATGGAGATGGAGAAAAATATTGGACAGCATCACCAGGACGCGATTCCGATCATTGATCGGCGCACCGTGCCTGAAGATGGACGTCCAAACCTGCGTCTCGGTTAGCCAGGTCCATGCGCGCACCAAGGCGTTTTCCTGTGGTTCAATTGATTTCGCGTCAGCCATCGTCTCCCGCTCAGTCCTTTACAGAGCCAAAAAGGCCTCCGGGTCAGTCCATTGCCCGAGTTCTTCCTGATATTTTTGGGCTTTATCAATCATGATCTGCCCATCCTCGGCCAGTACAATCCTCGCGCGTTCCAACGGACGCGGCGCAGGTCCTTCAAAGTTAATCCCCGTCGGTCTAAAACCACTCCCGTGACACGGACATTTAAATTTGCTTTCCGCAGAGAGCCAGTTCGGCGTACATCCCAAGTGGGTGCAGGTCACCAAGAGCGCATAAAAGCCGGAACCCTCGTGGTAACTATCAAACGGGGTCCGAACAAGCCAGACACCAAATCGATCTTTCCACCGCTCATCAACTCCTTCGCCGTATTCATCAGGAAACCCAATTGTAAATTGCTGTGGCGGCTCATTCAGAACATTCGGAAACATGAAACGGCCCGACGCCGCGAGGCAACCGGCAGTCGAGGCGGTAAACGCCCCCCAGGCAAGTCCCATCCACCCACGCCGCCCCATTAGCGGAGAGACATCATCAGCCGTGCGCGGCACCACCACCTCCGCTAGACGTGCGGCTGCAGTCGTTGTTCGCCCGACAAGCGCCCCTTCACCCAACGGTTTTACAGCCGGACGACCAACGGCTTCTTCACCCGGCACATCCGCAGCCACCGCCGTGTTCCCTGCGGCCGCAGTCTCTCGTGCAACATGCGCCCGAGGCTCAGGCTTAGTCCTGAACAGAAGAATAAAAAGAATGTGCGCAACAAACATCGCCACACCGCAAATAACGACGGCTAATAAAGGATTCACGCGTCAAGCCTCCCTACGTCGACCAATCTCGCTTTTGTGGTCGATTGATTTAGGACGTCAAGTGCCTTAAGCGCCACCTCGCGGACACGCAGATTCTCGTCACTTTCACTCAAGGCTTCGATTGAGCTACGCAGTTCAGATGCACCGAGCACCGCGGCGGCTTGCAGACCACTCACAATGACCTCACTGACTGGGTCGATCGTTGCGTCCGACGTCGGTGTACGCGTCACCATTCGTTCCACATAATCCCGATCGAGCATTCGTCCAATAATAACCATACCTTCGCGGTTTCCATGTCGCGCCAACGCTACGGCCGCATTCCACTGAACATCTGCGACGGAGTCATCAAGCGCCGTACGGAGCGTCGCATCTCGCCCGTCCGGAGAAAGAATACCTAAAGCGTACACTGCCATCTTCCTGACGCCGGAATCATCCGACTGATACATCTGCGCAATCTCACTCACTGTTGACGCATCCCCCAACGATGCGAGAGCCCAAATCACGCTTATCCGAGTCTCCGTATCGGGGTCTTCGAGTGACGCAAGCAATTCGCCCACCGCAGCAGCCGGCGGATGATTGAGACGCCCTAAAGCCAGTGCGAGGTAACGGCGTACGCGCGGATCATCGCCTTCCGACTGAGAAAATGCTTGAACGATGTCTGTGGCCAGCCCCGGAAAGTTCGTTTCAGTTTCGGGATTCGAGAGCAATCGCGAAAGTTCATACGCCGCCGGCCAACGTCGTTCTCGTCCACCGACCCGAACATCTGACAGTAGTTCCTGCGGCGTGCGTTCGCTCGATAGCAGCATCCGAAATCCACCGTACACAAGCACAATCATCCCGACGACTGCGAGCGGTATCAGAAAGAATTGCACCGCTAATGCCGGCGCTGCCGCGAGCGGCCTTACCCGAGGAGACGATTCTTTTTCAACAAGTTTTGCCATTCTGCCATCAAACAGTCAGGGGTGCGAGACCACCACACCTTGTGGTTTGTGAATGTATTCACAACCACCTATAGTCATTACAGTACTACTCATATTACCACCCGGTCAAGCACATCATTCATTCTCGAACCACCGTTACCGCCCTACTTTCAGGGCATTGCACGCCCGCATAAATCCTCGATACCACGGACGCTCAGTCAAATCCTTGGCAATGTGACTTCCTGTTGCGCCTGGTATTTCCCCTTCTTATCCGCATACGACCGAGCGCAAGGCTCATCACTCTGAAAAAAGAGAACCTGCGCAATACCCTCATTCGCATAGATACGAGCAGGTAACGGTGTCGTATTGGATATCTCCAGCGTAGCCGTCCCCTCCCACTCGGGTTCAAATGGCGTTACATTCACAATGATCCCGCAGCGGGCGTACGTCGACTTTCCCAGACATAGAGTCAACACATCCCGAGGTATCCGGAAATATTCGACTGTCCGAGCCAACGCAAATGAATTCGGCGGCACGATGCAAACCTCCGATTTCAGGTCCTGAAAAGACCGCGGATCGAATGCTTTCGGATCGATCACTGTCGTATTGATATTCGTGAAGATCTTAAATTCATCGGCAACGCGAATATCGTAGCCATACGACGAGACACCGTAGGACACGACACCCTCTCGGACTTGGTCTTTCACAAAAGGGTCAATCATCCCGTGCTCGGTCGCCATGCGTGTGATCCACTTATCCGACTTAATACTCATAACCAGACCATTCCTTAAACACCGAGCTACCGCCGCCAAAAAGAAACAACCATACTCAGCAACACGCTAATTAACACACATGTCGCAATCGGAACATAAATCGTTGCACCACCCCGACGAAACACAAGGTCGCCCGGGAGCCGACCGACCGGCAATCCCAGACTCACCGCGACCCCAATGCCTGCTACGAGCAACCCGATTCCGATGAGTGCCTTCCCCACCAGCGCACCGAACTAATCGACCTCGACCCCACGAAAAAAATAATTCAGCTCGTAGGCTGCCGTATCTTCGGCGTCCGACCCGTGTGTTGCGTTCCGCTCTATAGACGCACCGAACTCCCGTCGAAGCGTCCCGTTATCTGCTTTCGCGGGGTCAGTTGCCCCCATAAGCGTCCGCCAACGAACAATCGCATCCGGTGCCTCAAGCGCAAGGACCACCGCCGGGCCAGACGACATGAACGCCGTCAGCGCAGCGAAAAAAGGCCTCTCTTTGTGTACGGCATAAAACCCTTCCGCTTCCCGTTGCGTCAAATTAATCAGACGTAATCCTTTGATTTCAAAGCCCGACAACTCGATGCGTTGAATGATCGCGCCAACGTGATTATCTCCGACGGCGTCTGGCTTAATAATGGCGAGGGTGCGTTGCATACGAAGATTATAGTCGGCGTATTCGGTTAATCATTTTCTACAGCGCGGAGAACATCCGTTATCGGACGCCTTCCATGATCTCGCTAAGAACAGATTCTGGCGGACGAACCCGATTTTGAGGTAGCGTCGCCAACGGCTCGTCGACCAGGTTCAGCACGTCAATAAAATCAGCCTTCTTTGGCTCCACATAAATCAACCCTGTCGCAAATTCACCTCGACTACGGGTCTCATGCAAGGCTTGTATCGCCTGCATCTTATCTAGCGGGTTGTAGTCTTGCTCCAGCTTTTTCAGATAAAGCCTCGAGCCATCGTGCATTTCAACCTCTTGCGTTGTACCTGGCTCATAGTCAATTTCAATATCTTCAAAATACGGCACAAAACTTAAATCCTCAAGGGCTTCCTTATGACTTCGAGCATGCGCATAACTCTTTGTAGACCCCTCGTGGTCATTAAAGGTCACACATGGAGACAGCACGTCCAACATCGCCGTCCCACGATGACTTAACGCCGCAGTCAATACCGCCTCCAACTGCTTCTTATCGCCAGAGAACGAACGAGCAACAAACGAGGCGCCAAGTTCTATTGCCAGGGCACAGGTATCAATCGGAGGGAGATCATTAACGACGCCGGTTTTTGCCTTCGAACCATAATCCGCCGTGGGCGAAAACTGCCCCTTTGTTAACCCATAACAGCCGTTGTCCTCGATGATATACAGCAACGGAAGATTCCGTCGCATGAGGTGCACAAACTGGCCAATGCCGATCGCGCCGGTATCACCATCGCCACTTACCCCAATAGCGACAAGGTTCCGATTCGCTAATAATGCCCCGGTCCCGACAGACGGCATCCGCCCATGAACCGCATTAAACCCATGTGCCGAGCCCAGAAAATAGGCAGGCGACTTACTCGAACACCCAATACCGGACAACTTGATGACCCGTTCGGGATTCACACCCATCCGATAGCAAGCATCGATAATGCGTTCTGAGATGGAATTATGCCCACACCCTGCGCACAATGTGGTTTTTCCGCCTCGATAAATCTCTTGCTTGAGACCTATCCGGTTAACTTTCTTCTTTGGTTCTGGCGTCGCTACTGTCACGTAAACCTACTCCCCGCCGGTACCGGCATCCGGCGCCAGACCTACCGAAGCGCTCTCGGTTTTCCTGACGCGATAACCTTCCTGCAATAGAACTTCATCCGTAATTGAACGGGCGTCTATCGGTAAACCTGAGTAATGCAAGACGCTCCGCAAACGACTCACGTGTTCTGGGGTCAATTCAAGCTTCATTAAACTCAACATCTGCGCATCACGGTTTTGTTCAACAACATACACACGCTCGTGTCGGTCGATAAACGATTCTAATGCCGTTCGAAACGGGTACGCACAAACCCGATAGTACGACGTCTCCAAATCGACTTCGTCGTTGAGCTGGTCTCGACTCTCAACGACGGCCCAGTGCGATGTGCCATACGCAATAAATCCAATCGAAGCACGTCTATTTATTTCAACCACTGGAGCCGGGAGCCAATCCCGGGCGGTCTCAAATTTCTTCCCTATCCGATCCACATTCTGAAGATAGTCATCCGGACGCTCACTGTATTGCGCCCATTCGTTATGCCCTGAACCACGGAGAAAATAAGCGGGCATCTCATCGCCCGGAATTGTCCGGTAGGGCACGCCATCCCCGTCAACATCGTGGTAGCGACCAAATTTCCCAATCCGGTCCAATGTCGGTTTATCAAGAACCTTCCCGCGATCAATCGGCTTCGTTGGATATTCAAATTCGTCCGACATCCAAGTATTCATACCGAGGTCAAGGTCGGACATCACAAAAACAGGTGTCTGGAATCTTTCAGCCAGATCAAAAGCTTCCATACCCATTGAATAGCACTCTTCTACTGAACTCGGAAACAGCATGAGATGGCGTGTGTCACCATGCGATAAAAATGCCGTCGTTAAAATATCCCCCTGAGCCGTCCGGGTTGGTAACCCGGTAGAGGGCCCTACTCGCTGTACATCAAAAATAACTGTCGGGATTTCTCCATAATAGGCTAGGCCGGCAAACTCACCCATTAAAGAAATACCTGGACCGGATGTAGACGTCATCGAACGAGCACCCGCCCAACCTGCTCCAATTGCCATACCTACGGCAGCAATTTCATCTTCAGCCTGAACCACTGCAAAGGTGGCCTTGCCCGTTTCTTTGTCGACGCGATACTCACGCAAATAATCTATAAGCGTTTCGCACAAAGACGACGAAGGAGTAATCGGGTACCACGTCACAACCGTGACTCCAGCCATCAATGATCCGATGGCGGCCGCGGCGTTGCCTTCGATGAGAATCTTTCCGGCAGTCTTGTCGAGAGGCTCGACCCTGTATGGGTCACCCTTCTCGAAGTGTTGCTCCGCATACTGAAACCCCACATCAAGCGCCTCTTGATTTAATCCGACGGCTTTTGGTTTTCGGCCCAGTTGCTTTTCCAAGGCCTGCTCCATACCCCGCCGGTCAATACCAAGTAACTGTGCGAGAACACCGTCATAAATCATGTTCCGAACAAGGACACGTAACTTCGGTGGTTTACACACCCCCTGGACCAACTTGTTAAACGGCACCGGGTAGTAGGTCAAATCATCTCGCAACGTGCTCAAATTCAGCGGTTCATCGTAAATGACCGCGGCGTTTGGCTTTAGCGTCAAGACATCTTCACGCGCCGTCTCCGGATTCATTGCGACAAGGAAATCAACCTCTTTCTTCCGAGCGACATATCCATCCTTATTCGCCCGGATCGTAAACCAGGTCGGTAAACCAGCAATGTTGGAGGGAAACATATTCTTGCCGGAAACCGGAATTCCCATTCCGAAGATCGAACGCAACAAAATCAGATTTGCCGTCTGGCTACCGGAACCATTTACAGTAGCGATGTGGATGCTCAAATCGTTGACGATTTGCTTAGTATCAGTGCTCGTTGGTGTTTCTTTAACCGCGACGTCAGGAGGGGCCATTCATGCCTCTGTGGGAAATAGTGTTAAAACTCAGCACAACCGACCCGGCGCAGGTATACGTATGCATGACGACCAGACCGCTGCACAAAACTGCTTATTGTAACACGTCAAAACTGCCCCTGATTCACAACTACGCAACACCGAGAACCGCCGCTACTGCCTCACCGATCTGCGCCGGACTTTTTACTACCACCACGCCAGCATCTCTCAGTGCTGCCATCTTCTCATCTGCGGTGCCTTTACCCCCCGCAACAATCGCTCCCGCATGTCCCATGCGCCGACCAGGTGGCGCCGTCTGCCCTGCGATAAAACCAATGACGGGTTTCGAGAAGTCGTCCTTAATATATGATGCGGCCTCTTCTTCTGCGGTCCCGCCAATCTCACCGATCAAAACCACAGCCTCTGTTGCCACGTCTGCTTCGAATAATCGCAATGTATCAACAAACGTCGTTCCGATCAGTGGGTCACCACCAATCCCGACGCACGTCGTCTGCCCCAGGCCACGCAATGTCAACTGATGCATCGCCTCGTAGGTCAACGTACCGCTCTTCGAGACGATTCCAACGCGGCCCTCTTGCGCGATATGCCCAGGAATAATCCCAACCTTACCTTTCCCAGCAGAAAGAATACCCGGACAGTTCGGACCGACGAGCCTGGTCGTCGTCCCACGAATTTTATCCAATACCGTCACCATATCGGTGACTGGAATGCCCTCTGTGATACACACAACGACCTTAATCCCTGCGTCCGCTGCCTCGATGATCGCATCAGCCGCAACGGCCGGGGGCACAAAGACCACAGAAGTATTCGCGCCTGTAACAGCAACGGCCTCTCGCACCGAATTAAAGACCGGCCATCCTCCGTGCGTAGTTCCGCCTTTGCCTGGTGTCACACCAGCCACAACCGCAGTTCCGTATTCGGCCGCTGCTTGCGCATGAAATGTCCCCTCACGGCCAGTCAGGCCCTGGACCACTAACCGAGTCTGTTCATCAATCAGTACGGCCATAAGGCTTACTTACCATCGGCCGCCAGTGCGACCACTGTCGACGCTCCCTCATCCATTGTCAGAACCGTGGTGAAATTAAGTCCGCTCCCACGTAGCATCGATCTTCCGTCTTCCACGTTCGTCCCTTCCATCCGAATAACGACAGGAATATCAACGTCGAGTTCCTTCACGGCATCAATCACACCAGATGCCAACACATCGCAACGCAGGATTCCGCCAAAGATATTAATCAGAACCGCTTTAACGTTCGCGTCCGCCAACACAATCCGAAACGCATTACGAATCTGATCAGGATTGGCCCCTCCACCAACGTCCAAAAAGTTCGCCGGATTACCCCCGGCAAGTTTAATGATGTCCATCGTTGCCATCGCAAGACCAGCCCCATTCACCATACAACCGATGTTTCCATCAAGCCGGATATAGTTCAGGTCATATTTCGAGGCTTCGACTTCCAACGCATCCTCTTCGCTTACGTCCCGCAGGGCAGCCAAATCCATGTGCCTATAGAGAGCGTTATCGTCCAACGAAATCTTGGCATCGAGAATCAATACATCACCGGATTTCGTAACGATAAGTGGATTAATCTCTAGTAGCGAAGCATCGATATCGACAAATAGTCGCTGGGAAGCGACCATCACCTCGGCGGCCTGTCGTGCCATCGCACCACGTAAGCCAATTTCATAAGCCAAATTCCTGGCCTGGAAACCGAAAAGCCCATGTGCTGTATCGATAATCTGCTTGCAAATGAGCTCAGGTGTATCAGCTGCGACTTGTTCGATCTCCATCCCGCCTGCCGAGCTAGCCATCACAACAGGTCGCGCGTTCCCGCGATCTACTACGATACCAAGGTAATACTCTGCCGCAATCTCAACGGCTTCTTCTATCAATAATTGACGAACAATCTGCCCGGTCGAATCGGTCTGCGCCGTGATCAGATTCATCCCGAGCATAGCCTCTGCTGTTTGTTCAGCAGCATCGGCACCGTCGACAACCTGGACACCCCCGCCCTTGCCGCGCCCCCCCGCATGGATCTGCGCCTTAACGACGACCCTTCCACCGAGTCGCTCCGCTATCGAGCGAGCTTGACTCGCGCTAAAAGCGACCTCGCCCTTCGGAACCGGAAGGCCTGCCTTCGCAAGCAACGTTTTCGCTTGATATTCGTGAATCTTCACAAGAGACCGTGACCCAGTCTAGACGTTAATGATCTCGACCAGTTCACGCACGGCCTCGGCCGACTTCTTCAAGGCAACATCTTCATCAGGCGTTAATGTGATCTCAATAATTTCTTCAAGTCCATTACCACCGAGCTTACAAGGCACACCAACGAATAAGTCATGAACGCCGTATTCCCCCTGCAGGAAGACTGAGCATGGCAATATCTTCTTCTTATCTTTCAGCACGGCTTCTACCATTTCAACAACAGCAGACCCAGGCGCGTAATATGCACTCCCTGTTCCGAGCAACTTAACAATCTCGGCGCCACCATGCGCTGTTCGGCGAACAATCGCCTCGACCTGCTCGGCATCAAGTAACTCTGTGATCGGAATGCCGGCCACCGTAGAATACCGCGGCAACGGCACCATCGTGTCACCGTGTCCTCCGAGTACGAATGCATGCGTGTTCTCAACCGACACATTCAATGCCTGCGCAATAAACGCACGCATCCTCGCAGAATCCAGTACGCCGGCCATCCCGATAATGCGCTCCCTCGGAAAACCACTAACGCGGTACACGACCTGCGCCATTGCATCTAATGGATTCGTAACCGGCATGATGACGCAATCAGGTGAGTACTTAATTACCTGTTCAGTAACAGCTTTCATAATCGCGTGATTCTTTGCTAACAGATCGTCTCGACTCATCCCTGGCTTACGCGCGAGTCCTGCTGTGATAACGACGATGTCCGAATCCGCTGTATCCGCATAATCATTCGTGCCAAGAACACGTGCATCGGAACCCTCAACTGGACATGCCTCCAGCATATCGAGTCCTTTGCCCTGCGGAACACCTTCAAGAATGTCGAGTATGACAACGTCCGCCAATTCTTTATCCGCAATACTCCGAGCGGCAGTAGCACCGACATTTCCCGAACCAACAACTGTCACTTTTCGATTCATGGTCTCTTCCCTACTCCGTAATTATCGAAGGACTACATTCCATAAAGCTGCTTTAGGTCAGGTCCCTTCGGCCTATCACAAAGTCTTCAACAGAATGTGTGGAAAACCTTGTGGAAAAACATGCACCAAATCAATACCGCCCCCTGCTAACCGGGCTATTCTAGCGATTTGCACCATCCTGGTGCGGCAAATGCGTCCAGTAAACACAAGGAACGACAGCCCTGCTTTCGTCCTCACAGCGGGTGGTCATTATACTGTACGCATATTAGTTAACTATCTGATTCCTTTAATCAATACATACGAATGAAAATCATAATCTCTGACCCATTACCAACATCTGCAACCAAGCTTTTAGAAACAGAGGGCTGGACGGTCGACGCACGTTCTGGTCGACCGGCGGAAGAACTAGCGAATGACATCGCAGATGCCGACGCACTCATTGTCCGAAGCGCAACCAAAGTAACATCACAATTGATTGCGTCTGCGCCACAACTTCGTGTCATCGCCCGCGCAGGCTCAGGAGTCGACAATGTTGATCTCCAAGCTGCAAGCGAGAGAGGCATCCTTGTCCTAAATGCGCCTGGTGCAAACAGCATAAGTGTCGCGGAACACGCATTTGCGCTCATCATGTCACTAGCGCGATCAATTCCCAGAGCCGATGCGCAGATGAAAAATCGGAAGTGGGAGAAGAAATCATTCCGCGGTATCGAGCTTCGTGGAAAAGTGCTCGGTATTGTCGGTCTCGGGCGTATCGGACGCGAACTCGCTCACCGCGCGCGAGCCTTTGACATGACAATTGTCGCGCACGACCCGTTTATTACGACGCATATTGCTCAAGAACTCGGTATTGAACTTCTACCTTTGCCAGGTCTGGCAAAACAGGCCGATTTTATTTCTCTTCATCTGCCGTCGACCGAAACCACAAAGGGAATGGTAAATGCGGAATTCTTGAATACCTGTAAAACAGATGTTCGGATCATTAACACCGCTCGCGGCGATCTAATCGACGAATCTGCATTAACCGACGCTATTAATAATGGGCGGATCGGTGGTGCCGGCCTTGATGTTTACGCGCAAGAACCGCCCACTGAGACCGCATTAACCGGACATGTCGACGTGGTTGCCACGCCTCATATTGCTGGTTCAACTGCCGAAGCGCAGGAACTCGTCGGGATAGAAGCAGCGACAAGTGTTCGGGAATACTTGCGCAGTGGCGTCGTTCGGAACGCGGTTAATTACCCGTCTGTCGGAGCGGAGGAATTTAATCGACTCCGACCCTACCTCTTACTTGTCGAACGCATGGGAAGCCTCTTGGCCCAGCTCGCTGATTCGAGAATTTCTGGCATGGGGATTCGGTACTACGGCGACCTAGCCCAAGCGAGTAATGAAATGCTTGTCGGTGCGGCACTAGTAGGCATGTTCCAGCACATGCTGTCGTCGTCCGTCAGCTTAGTAAATGCACGCTCCATCGCCGAACAACGAGGCCTCGAAGTAATTGAATCACGTAGTACTCGGCCTCGGAATTTTACGAATCTTGTGTCTTTGAAATTGCAGACTGAAACTGCAGAGCATTGGGCCGAGGGTGCAGTTTTTGAACCAGGACAGCCTCGATTAGTCCGTCTAGATGATGTTGAGATCGAAATGCCGCTCGAAGGAACAGTGCTTGTGATCCGAAATAGCGACCAGCCTGGAGTTATCGGTGAAGTTGGCACAGTACTCGGACGATACGATGTCAACATTGCCACGTTCGCACTAGGCCGGAGTACAGCCGGGGCGATCGGCGCGGTCCGTATCGGCTCGCCGACCGAACAATCTCGTGTCGATACCACAACATTGCCAAGCGAACTTCTCGATGACATCCGTAAGATCGGCGCCGTTCAATCTGTTCACGTCGTCAAGCTCCAATAAACTAGCCTGAACGGATTCAACGTAATTCGTACCGCCGTGACACGCCCGAAGGAAACGAAATAAGGGCCGCGGATTCTTCAATAGCGCTGACCCTGTAGCTGTCCACGATACGCTGGCCTTCACGTGCAAGAACTACTGTCCCATCGGCTAACAGGAAGATCGCCGTTGGTTGTCCATTATCAAGCGCAATGCCAATAAAACTAAAACTCAATGGCGAATCAGAATTCGTCGCTGCGCGCTGTTCGCTTGCAACGGCAGCCGCAGTCGATGGATTTGTCGTCTGGGCAGAAGAAACGGTACTTTCGGTCTGCACAAGCAAAAACGGGTTCCGCGTAACCTCCTGTTGCACGGCGTTTCGATCGAGTCGCCCGCGCAGACGAGCGACCTCCATTGCAAGACCGGCAACTACATCACTTACTTCTGCTACCGGGGGCACAGTATTCCCGGAAACTGGATTTCGCTGGCTAAGAATCTCATCTTGTCCAACCGCTGTCATCCCGCCAATCATCCCAAGAACAACGGTAGCAAGACCGACGAGGATAAATGTCCGAGTTCTTTTCATACGACATTACTGTTATAGATCCAATCGCTTCGACAAACCAATAATCGTCAGGCTCAGTGCGCGCGACTGCACGGAACGGCTGCAACCGTGCTAGTATTCGCCGTGCATCCTGTTGCAAACGACGCGACGCACAAAATCACCCCTGTAACCACCTCTGTCGCTGTCATCCCCGTTCGCTTTAATTCGGCTCGATTACCAGGCAAGCCCTTAGCCGATATAGCAGGCCAAACAATGATCGAGCACGTTTATCGGCGCGCGGAACGAGCAAACTCCGTCGACCGCGTACTCGTCGCGACTGATGACAGCAGAATTGCAGACGTAGTATCTAACTTTGGGGGGGACGTATGCCTCACACGATCCGACCATCTGTCCGGTAGTGACCGTCTTGCTGAAGTCGCCGAATCATTAACCTGCGACTTCATTGTCAACGTACAAGGCGACGAACCGCTTCTTAACCCATTATTGATTGATGCGGTTCTTGGCCGGCTTCTTATCGACCCGACCGCACCGATCGCGACCGCTCGCTGTGCGATTACCGACCAATCAGAATTCAACAACCCAAACGTCGTGAAGGTCGTGGTTAACTCGGCTGAGGATGCTTTGTACTTCTCTCGATCGCCGATTCCGCATCAGCAAGAGGAAACGACTCGCTCGAATAACATATTTGGGTTCAAGCACATTGGCCTGTACGCCTATCGCCGGTCAATCTTGCTTGAGCTCGGAAAGCTAAGCCCCACGGCGCTAGAGCAAACTGAACGACTTGAACAACTACGAGCCCTCCAATACGGATACCGTATTACCACCGTGGAAACGGACGACAATCCGATTGGCGTTGATACCGCCGAAGACCTCGATGAAGTCCGTCGCCTTGTTTTAACTGGAGTCAAAGAATGACCGTCGAGACCAACCCAGAATCACCAACCCGTGCTGTGAAATATATTTTCGTAACTGGCGGAGTCGTGTCGTCGCTAGGCAAAGGACTTGCAGCTGCGTCCATCGGCGCTCTTTTAGAAGGACACGGCTACCGGGTTACGCTCCAGAAGCTCGATCCGTACGTCAATGTCGACCCTGGCACCATGAGTCCCTATCAACATGGCGAGGTTTATGTAACAACGGATGGTGCAGAAACCGACCTTGATCTCGGTCACTACGAACGTTTCACCAACACAGTCACAACAAAGAACCATAACTGGACCACTGGGAAAATCTACCTCTCAGTGATCCAGAAAGAACGACGAGGTGATTATCTGGGACGTACCGTCCAAGTTATTCCTCATATAACCAATGAGATAAAAGAAAGCATGCAACTTGTAGCGTCTGGTGGAGACATCGATATTGTTCTCATTGAAGTTGGCGGGACAGTTGGCGACATCGAGAGCCAGCCATACCTCGAGGCGATCCGCCAGCTCCGACAAGACCTCGGTCGCGAAAATACCTTATATATCCACCTCACGCTCGTCCCATACATTGGGACCGCCGGCGAACTTAAGACGAAACCAACTCAGCATAGCGTCCGAGATCTTCGTTCAATTGGAATCCAACCCGACATTCTCCTATGCCGCACAGATCGTTTTCTTCCGCAAGATATTCGGGAAAAGATTGCGTTATTTTGTGACGTCCCGGAAGAGGCCGTGATTACGGCAAAGGACGTATCCAGTATTTATGAAGTTCCTCTCGTCCTCGCAGAAGAAGGCCTTGATCGTATCGTTTTGCAAGGCCTCACACTTCCACCCGCAACCCCTTGCGACATGGATTCATGGGCCCAACTCGTCACTCGCATTAATAACCCCAACGATGAAGTCACCGTACACATTGTCGGCAAGTACGTCGGCTATGAAGATTCTTACAAGAGTCTGAACGAAGCCCTGCACCACGCGGGATTTACCCACCAACTAAAAGTGTCAATCAACTGGGTCGAGGCAGAAGCTTTAGAAACAGAGGCCGGCGATGAGCTTCTTGCGGGCGCCGACGGTATCCTCGTTCCAGGTGGATTTGGTAATCGTGGTAGCCGGGGCATGATGCGGGCCGCCCAAGTCGCCCGAGAGCAAGGCATTCCTTACTTCGGTATTTGCTACGGCTTCCAATGGGCAGCTGTCGAATTTGCCCGAAATGTTTGCGGCCTCGAAGGAGCCGATTCGACGGAATGTGACGAGCACACCCCCCACAAAGTGATTTACAAATTGCGAGACCTTTTAGGCGTAGATAACCTTGGCGGCACCATGCGGCTTGGAAGCTATCCCTGCCATCTCGAAGCTGACTCACGTGCCTATAGCGCCTATGAGCGACAAGAAATCGCTGAACGTCATCGTCACCGCTACGAATTTAATCGAGAATACGAATCTGTGCTCGCCGACAAAGGATTAGTGTTTTCAGGCCGGTCTCCTGATGGGAAATTCGTCGAAGCCATCGAACTACCTGAGCACCCGTGGTTTTTAGCAGTTCAATTTCATCCTGAATTTCAATCAAAACCGCGTAGCCCACATCCGCTCTTTGACCATTTCGTCAAGGCTACATACGACCACCAGCAGAGCACCAAGCGAGCATCAGAAACAATGGCCTAAACGATTCACAGAAATACAGACGGCCCTATAATTGTGGGATGCATGACGTGCGTGTCGGAGATGTCGTATTTGGGGAACGCCATCCGCTCGCATTAATCGCCGGCCCCTGTGTCATTGAGAGTTCCGACCATGCGACCGAACTCGCCGCTGCGGTCCAGATAACTGCACAACGATGCGGGATACCTTTCATATTCAAGGCTTCCTTTGACAAGGCAAATCGGACATCCATGTCGTCCTTTCGCGGCCCTGGCCTAACAAAAGGCCTTGAGATCCTGCGCTCGATTAAGGAAAAACTTGGATGCCTGCTTTTAACAGATATCCACGAACCGGAACAGGCGGGACCAGCGGCCGAAATCGTCGATGTCTTGCAAATCCCAGCATTTCTCTCAAGACAAACCGACCTCATAGTCGCCGCCGCGAATACAGGGCGTCCAATAAATATCAAAAAAGGACAATTCTTGTCGCCACTCGATATGGGTCACGCGATTAACAAAGTAACCTCCGTCAATAATCACCAAGTTTTAATTACCGAGCGTGGCACATCATTCGGATACAACAATTTAGTTGTTGATATGAGGGCGTTCCCACAGTTGAAGTCGCTCGGGTATCCCGTAATCTACGATGTGACGCACAGCCTACAACTTCCCGGCGGCGCGACCGGAGTGACAGGCGGTCAACCGGAATTTATCAGGCCTCTTGCGTCCGCCGGCGTAGCCGCTGGCATCAACGGAGTATTTCTAGAGGTGCACGAGCAACCTACAAATGCAAAAAGCGATAGCCAAAACGCACTACCCCTGGACCAACTCGAAACCCTTTTAAAGCGACTAATAGCAATAGACCGCACCGTGCGTCAGGACCACATACCTAAGTAGCAATACTGTGACCATCGACACTACCCGTCTCACCGCAGGCGATTCGACCGACGCAAGTCAGCGAGATACTGAACTTACTCTTGCAAAAAACATACTTCAGATCGAAGCTGATGCCGTAAGTGCACTCATAGACCGAATCGATGATTCATTCTTAAGCGCAGTAGACCTTATCAGCGTCTGTCAAGGTCGTGTCATTGCGACCGGTATGGGGAAATCTGGAATCATCGCCAGAAAACTTGCAGCGACTCTGTCAAGTACTGGCACAGCGGCCTACTTCGTGCATCCCGCTGAAGCCCTACACGGAGACCTTGGTGCGATTCAAACGACAGACATTGTCGTAAGCGTCTCCCAAAGTGGGGAAACCCCAGAATTAGTGCGCCTACTCGAAATGACCAGGCGACTCGGAGTCAAAACGATTGCTCTGACCGGTACGCCAAACAGTACGCTGGGCGCTAACGGTGACATCGCCCTCGACTGCGGCGTACAGACAGAAGCCTGTCCACTAAACCTCGCACCGAGCGCGAGCACGACCGCCGCACTTGCGCTCGGTGATTCACTTGCACTCGTGCTTGCCCATCGAAACGGGTTTAAGGAGGCTGATTTTGCACATCTTCATCCCGGTGGCATCCTCGGAAAACGACTACTCCGTGTAGACCGACTTATGCACACGGGTGCGGACATCCCGACAGTGCCTTCGACAGCGTTATTTCCTGAAGTGATTAAAACTATTTCGGCTGCAGGATTCGGAATGACCTGTGTGCAAGGCACCGACGACCTACTCCTCGGAATTGTGACTGACGGGGACATCAGGCGATGCTTAGCCGCAACAACTACATTCGAAGACAAAACGGCCCATGACGTCATGACGCAACGCCCGCACAACGTTAAGCCAGGCACATTAGCGATCGATGCTTTAAACCTTATGGAAAAAAACCGTATAACGTCGCTACCCGTAACGGGTGATGATGGCAAGCTCTATGGAATTCTGCATTTGCATGACCTCTGGCGGACAGAGCTGTTCTAAATAGAACAATTGTGACCATATGACCGATACGATTATGCTCGCCGTTTCGCTTCTGGCGTTTCTTATCGGACTTTCGATTGGTAAGGCCTGGGAACGATACAAATTGCGCGACGGTCGCTGGATTGACAGGCGAAAGATACAAGAGTCACCCCACTACATCCTCGGTCTTAATTTTCTTGTTTCTAACCAAATCGATCTTGCGATCGAAGAGCTCACTAAGGCTGCTGGTCTCGACGCACCTGCACTTGAAATCCATCTCATCTTGGGCAATCTCTATCGTGAGCGTGGCCAGGTTAGTAAAGCGATCCAAATGCATCAGAGTCTCTTGCAACGACCGAACCTGACCGCGATGGAACAAGCCTACGTGTTGCTCTGTCTCGGGCTTGATTTTAAGCGAGGAGGCTTTGTCGATCGTTCATTTCAAGCATTTTCAGAGGTCACACGCCTTGATCCAGGCAATCAGTACGCCCTCTTAAACCTTGAAAAACTTCATGAGGAACAGCAACAGTGGCAGGAGGCGCACGCGATTCGCCAACGCCTCGCTGACAGCGCGTCGGATGGTGAAAGGCCACGCGACCAATCCATCCTGGCGTTCCTGGAGAATGAACTCGGGCTCCAGGCGGTACGGGAGCAATTATCCGACCAGGCTATCCATCATTTCGAAACAGCCTTGGAGCTTGACAACCAGACCATTCCAGCTTCACTCAACCTTGGCGACGTGTACATGTCGAAAAATGACACGCAGAAAGCCATCTCAACTTGGGAACAGATCATCCGATCCGCTCCCGAACGTTCGTATCTCGCTTTTGAACGGCTGGAAACTGCGTACCAGACACTAGGACAACCGACTCGATTCACCGAGCTATGCCGGCAGTTAATCGCCGCAAACTCACAGGATTGGCGCGCGCGTCTCTCCCTCGGTCAACACTTTGCAAATCGTGAACGTCCATCGCAGGCACTCGAGCTTTTCTTTGAATCATTAATACATAACCCACATGCACTTGCTGTTCATCAGGCAATCTGGCGGTCGTTAGCCACGCTGGACTTCAACCGTTCACTCGTAAGGCGGTATATAGAACTCACTCACGACGCTGTTTTTTATCTCGATCCACACGTGTGTCTCCGATGTCGATATCGAAGCACCGAACTACTATGGCAATGCCCTCAATGCCATGAGTGGAACACCTTTATCGAAGAACGGATCGCTCCCGCCGAAGATGCGACAGAAGACACTGATGTACAAGAGGCGGCCGTCTAGCATTGTGAGCGCTAATGAAACGCATTGCACTCACAGGTGGCATCGGCACCGGTAAAACGCACGTGCTTCGCATGATTCGTCGGAATGGCATTCCGACACTCGACGCTGACCAAGTCTCTCGGGCCGTCGTCGATGTCGGCCAACCCGCTCACCACGCACTTCGACAATGTTTTGGAGACGATTATTTCCTTCCGAACCAGCAGGTCAATCGACCCGCATTGGCAAAATTGATTTTTGATAAACAGGCTGCTCGAGCACAACTCGAATCGATTCTCCATCCAGTGATAAGACGGCTTATTGACGTTTGGTTCGCGCGATGTGCAGATACGACCAGTACCACGGTCGCGATCGCTGAAATTCCGTTACTTTACGAAACGAATCGTGCCGAGGTGTTTGACAATGTCATCGTAGTGAGTTGTGCACCGAAAATGCAGGTTACCCGCATCATCAAACGCGACAAACTTTCCGCAGCAGATGCTCAAATCCGATTAGCAGCACAGCTACCAATTACGCAAAAGATAGCCGCGGCATCATGGGTCGTCCGGACAGACGGAACCAACATAGATACTGCACAGCAAGTAGATCGGCTCTGCCTCGCGTTACAAGCCGCGCAATAATCACACTCTACGCTCAAGTACACCTAATCTCTGCAGCGGTCACGGTATTCGACATCAGCATCGCGATCGTAAGAGGTCCAACTCCACCGGGAACTGGAGTGAGCGCTCCCGCGACACGGCCAACCTCTGGATGTACGTCTCCACACCAGACTTGACCACGTTTTTCGAATGCGGACATCTTCTTTGAACCGGCGCCGAATATTAGTTCGACCATTGTTCGGTCGGTTAGGGCATTTGTCCCGACGTCCACTACCGTTGCACCCGGCTTTACAAACCCTGCCGTCACAAACGCAGGACGTCCAATCGCTGCAACAAGAATGTCGGCGCTTGCCGCCACTTCGGCTAGGTTTTGTGTCCGCGAATGGCAAATCGTGACTGTCGCGTGTCGATGCAATAACAGCATCGCCATCGGCTTCCCCACAATATCGCTACGGCCAATTACCACCGCCTGCTGTCCAGCTATGTTGATACCACTACGATCGAGTAGTTCAATCACACCAGATGGCGTACAGGCCGCAAATGGCGCACGTCGCTGCACCAACCGCCCGACATTCAGTGGATGAAATCCATCCACATCTTTTTCCACGTCGATGGCATCAAAGATTTTCTGCTCCGCGTCAACGCCCATACCACGTGGTAGCGGAGATTGAACAAGGATTCCATCAATCCGTTGGTCATCGTTGAAGCGAGAGACGACGGACATCGCCTCATCAAAACTTGCGGTATCGGGTAAACGCTCAAGCGTCGTCCCAATATCCAATCCCTCACTCATCTTCACCTTGTTTCGAACGTATAGCGCAGACCCCGGATCATCGCCGGCCAGTAAAATACCGAGCATCGGTGTTCTGCCAATCGCCACACGGAATGACTCAATGCGCGCACGCAGTGACTCTCTAATCTCAGCAGCTACGGCCGTACCATCGAGCACGCGCGCGCTGTTTTGGTTTCCATTCACAGTTCCCCTCTCGAATTGAAAGCTTCAGTTGGAATTTCGAGTTTACCCTGGGTTTCGGTAAAATGCCCGCCGACCCACCCATAACAACGAACAAATGAATACCGATCACTCTCGCGGCACTTGGGGTTCTCGTTCTGGTTTCATTCTTGCCGCAGCAGGTTCCGCGGTCGGACTAGGAAACATCTGGGGCTTCCCAACCCAAGTCGGCCAAGGCGGTGGTGCCGCCTTCGTGCTTGTCTACCTCATTTGTGTCCTGCTTATCTGTGCCCCGATCATGGTTGCCGAAATCGTACTGGGTCGCCATAGTCGTCTGAGTCCAACAGGCGCGTTTCGGCGCCTGGCACCAAACACTAGTTGGTGGATCGTCGGGGCCCTCGGCGTCGCTACTGGGGCAGGAATTCTGTCATTTTATTCAGTGATCGCCGGCTGGACAATTGCGTACGTCTGGTTCACCGCCACATCAGCCGTTACCGGCAATGCAGACTCTATCAATCAATTTTTTGAGGCGTTTACAAGTAATGGGGTCGTAAATCTCGCACTGACCTCTCTCGTACTCGGGGCCACCGCGACGGTCCTATTAGGCGGCGTACGTGCTGGGATCGAACGAGCGACTAAAGCGCTTATGCCAGCACTGATCGTTCTCCTCCTCATTTTGGCTGTGCGCGCAGCAAGCCTCCCAGGCGCAGAGGTCGGTCTCGATTATTACATGCGACCGGACTTGACCCGTCTCCTCGACATTAGCGTATTCAACGCCGCACTCGGCCAAGCATTTTTCTCCCTGAGTCTTGGAATGGGCGCCATGATTACGTACGGGAGTTACCTTGGCCGCCGCGAAGCCATTGGAGCGTCGACCGTCTGGATCGTAATCCTGGATACATTAATTGCTCTCCTCGCCGGATTCATCATCTTCCCGGCCGGTTTTTCTATCCCTGGCTTCGATCCAACCAGCAGTGGTCCAGGCCTCATCTTTACGGTTCTACCACGGCTATTCTCCACCATCCCTGGTGGGAATCTATTTGGCGCGGCTTTCTTTCTTCTTTTAAGTATGGCGGCGTTGACCTCAACGATTTCGTTACTCGAAGTCCCAGTATCACATTGCGTCGACACTCGTGGCTGGTCGCGCGGGAAAGCTGTTGCAATCGTGACAGGTTGCGTGTTTCTGCTTGCCATCCCATCGTCACTCGGTAATGGTGCGGTCGGATTTTTTTCCGATCTGCCGATTATCGGTGGTACCTTTTTAGACTTGATGGCTACCATTTGGAATAATTTCTCATTACCGATTGGTGGACTTTTGACTTCGATTTTCATTGCCCGGGTATGGCACGTCAATCGAGCGCTTGACGAATTACGTGCTGAGGGCGCATCGTTTCCGGTCGCCGCGCTCTGGGTCTTTCTTATTAAATGGGTTTGCCCTGTAGCGATTGGGTCAATCATTATCGCAACAGCATTAGTGACGTTTTAACGCATCACCGGACGTCTACGACAATGAATTTACTTCTTGAAAAAATCCAAACCGTCGACAACTTCATCTGGCAACCTTTCGCTATGCCATTGGTCCTGGTTGTAGTTGGTGGACTGATCACCCTCGCAACCGGTTTTGTCCAAATTCGTCGGTTTCCGACCGCCGTACGGCTCGCGCTACGGGGTGCCATGGCACGAGATACCGACGCGAATGACAGCAAAGGAACAATTACGCAATTCCAAGCCCTGTCCACGGCGCTCGCGTCGACCGTCGGTAACGGTAATATCGGTGGCGTCGCAACCGCCATTCTGATTGGCGGTCCCGGTGCCATTTTCTGGATGTGGGTCACCGCGGCGGTCGGCATGGCGACCAAGTACGCTGAAGCGGTCCTGGGAGTCCACTACCGCGTAACACGGGAAACCGGAGAACTTGCCAGTGGTCCGATGTACTACATTACCCAGGGAATCCCCAATAAGCTACTCGGTCGCATTCTGTCGTATCTCTTTGCTTTTTTTGGGGCTTGTGCCGCCTTATTTGGCACTGGCAACATGGCGCAATCAAACACCATCGCAAGAACATTTGCCGAAGCCGCAAGAAGCGTCGGGGGCGTTGACGTGCCTCTTTGGTTTCCGGGAATCTTAATCACCACGGCGGTTGGGCTTGTACTCGTGGGAGGCATTCGGCGTATTGCATCAGTCGCTGAGCGCCTGGTTCCAGCGATGATTATCCTCTATGTCTTTACTGCCGCCTTGTACATCCTGCTCAACCTAACCGAGGTGCCTGGCGTATTCAGTTTGATCGTCAGTAATGCGCTCAATCCCGCCGCCGCCGTCGGCGGATTCGCTGGCGCATCCGTCGCAGGAGTAATCGCGGCCGGCGTCAGTCGAGGCGTCCTTTCAAATGAAGCCGGAATGGGTAGTGCGCCAATCGCGCATGGCATCGCAAAAGTAACACATCCGTCTGAACAGGGCGTCATTGGTATCTTCGAAGTATTTGTCGACACAATCGTCGTCTGTAGCATGACCGCATTTGTCATCCTGACGTCAGGACTCTGGACCGACGCAGCCTATCAAGGTGCAAGCGGAGATCTAACCGCCGCCGCCCTGAGCACATCCGTCCCTCTCGCGGCAATTGTCGTCGCGCTTTGTTCCTTTCTATTTGGATTTTCTACCCTAATCGGCTGGTCGTACTACGGTGAAAAGTGCGTCGAATTCATGTTCGGATCACGAGTGATCCCACCCTATCGCATACTCTTCACGGCCATGATTCTCATTGGATCCATGGTGTCCGTGCCTCTCGTGTGGGCGATCGGGACCCTCCTTAATGGCTTCATGGCATTTCCCAACCTAATCGCGATTGTTTTCCTGATTGGAACTGTCCGAAAGCTCAACGCGAGTTACACCGACAATCGTTCTAAATAGGCACGCGTCCGCTGCGTGGGATCTCCGCCCGAAAAAACGTCACTGATAACAGACACACTCGACGCACCTGCAGCTAAAACATCGGCCGCGTTCTCGACCGTAATCCCACCGATCGCAACAATCGGCAACTCCGCCGAAAACATTCGGGCCGACGCGATCGCACCAAGTCCAACCGCGCTATATCCAGTTTCTTTCGTTGTCGTCTCGTAGATAGGTCCGACAGCCGCATAATCGACCTCCAGCAGAAGTGACTCCGCGAGTTGCTCAGCGGTGTGCGTCGACAATCCAATTACGGGTTGACCACCAAGTAACTCTTTCACCGTAGGCACCAATAAGTCATCCTGCCCAACATGCACACCGTCCGCACCACTCATCATCGCAATGTCCACTCGATCATTGATAATCACACGAGCACCATACCGAGCCGCCCGGCTCACTAACTCATCCGCGAGCGTCAGGAATTGAGACATCGAGTGATGCCGGCACCGTAATTGCACCATAGTCGCACCACCATCAAAAAGCGCAGCGCTCAAATCCGAAACAGTCCAGCCAAATTGCTTCGCGCTCTCAGCATCCACAATCGGATAAAACACCGGGAATGACCCCGTGCTCATGTCGCCACCAATTCGCCAGCGCTGTATGTCAAGCGTTCAACACCAGACGCCGTCACCAAAACGTCGTCTTCAATGCGAACACCGCCGAGACCTGGCACATACACGCCAGGCTCAATCGTAAAAACCATTCCACGCTCCAGCATTACAGGCTCTGCGGTTGCCTGCTTTCGACCGACCCTTGGTAATTCATGCACATCAAGTCCCAAGCCATGACCGGTACTATGGCCAAAGGCCTCACCAAGTCCGTAGCTGTCCAATACATCACGTGCGGCCGCATCTACCTGTTCCGCGGACTCGCCCGGAATGACCTTATCGATCGCCGCTCGCTGAGCCTCTTGTACTGCCGAATACAATCGCTTACATTCTGCATCTGCGATACCCACAACGACGGTCCGGCTAATATCCACGCAATACCCATCCAGTACACCTCCAAAATCCAGAATAACCAGGTCACCGTCAGTCAATTTTCGTGCCGTCGGATGTGCGTGCGGTAGTGCACTATTCGGACCGCTAGCAACGATCGTCTCAAATGCCGTGCGCTCAAAGCCCGCCTCGAGCACCAATTGATCAATTCCTCGCGCAATTTCCACTTCAGGCCTCTTCCGAGCCGCTAGCGCCATGACGTCGGGCACGATTTCACTAAGCAAACGACCAGCCCTGCGTAAGATCGCCACTTCTCCCTCATCTTTGATCATCCGCAAACGTTCAACTAGCTCAACCAGCGGGACCAATGAAACGTGCGCATGGCAATCCAGCCACTGCCACTGCCGTACTGTCATGTGATCCGCCTCAAGACCGACTCGTGCCACGGACGTTGAATTCAGAACTGCTGCTACAGCCTCTTCGTAGCTACCCGTAACAGGAACCACCTCGAGACCACTCGGCCCGCATCGCTCCCTTATTAAGGCCGCCGCCGCCGTCTGATATCGAAAATCTAGTAAGAAGCGCAATTTGTCGTCATTCACGTCAACGACGAGTACGCCAGCACTTGTCCGAAGGTGTGTTAAATAAAAAAGATTCGATAGATGGCTCACCACGACCGCATCCAGCTTGTTCGCCCGAGCAATTTCCCGGAGCCGCATGATGCGGCCATCGAGAAGCGTCATTCCATCGCTCGCATCTGATAGTTTTTCAGTCATGGCGAGCGAACCGCTGCCAGCTAGTCTCCGTCCGAAGACTGGACAAGCGCGTCAATAAACCGGTCTAGTCCGATTACGACTCGCGGGTCATCGTCCAATGGCTCCTCGTCGGAGTTATCCCCTGAAATCGCATTCCCCAAAGCCTCGCCAGAATTATTATTTCTGGACGGGATCTCGGCGCCTGACCTGCTTTCGCCGTCCTCTAACTCGGTTGACTCAGTCACACAACATACCCGTAGAATTGTTACCTCGGTGAACGCCGAAATCTATCTCACCAGTGCAATAGCAAGCCCTGATAGCTCCCTGCGCACAATATCAAATCCATCCCGGAAGCCCTGTTTCGACGAGTGCCTCCTAATCCTACCTTTTCGGTCGTATTTACATAAATATTCATATCTCGGGCCCGACGATCTTCGATGCCGAAGCCAAGGTCAATGCAACGTTCTCTTGACACCTCTGGCTAATCCTTTGTAGGATTTGGGTTTGCGCGAACGGTCAGTTCCGTTCGCACACTGTCATTGCACCCGGAATTATCAACTACAAAGCCTGTGTCAACCTACGTCCCAAGCCAAAAAGACATCACGCGCCAATGGCACGTCATCGACGCTGACGCCAAGGTCTTGGGTCGCCTCGCAACAGTCGCCGCGAGACTCCTTCAAGGAAAGCATCGTCCTGGCTACGTGCCATTCCTGGACACAGGTGACCACGTCGTCGTCATTAATGCTGGGCGCGTTCGAATGACTGGACGTAAAGAAGACCAGAAACTCTACCGTCGGCATAGTGGATATCTCGGCGGGCTCCGTGAAGATCTTGCGTCGAAGGTCAGGCAAGAGCACCCGGAACGTCTCGTTGAATCGGCCATTCGGGGTATGCTGCCCAAGACGAAGCTCGGAAAAGCAATGTACCGCAAACTAAAAGTATACGCAGGTGCGGACCACCCTCACACCGCGCAAAATCCTACTACCTACGAGGTAGCCTAGTGGCGGACACTCAAAATTATGGCACCGGTCGACGCAAGACTTCGACCGCACGCGTATTTCTACGACCCGGGACCGGGAAATTCAACATCGATGATCGCGACTTGGAGAAACGCTTCCCCACCGCTACACAGCGTATCCGGATTACAGAACCACTCGTTGTTACCGAATTACTAGACAAATTTGATATCTACGCCACAACTTCAGGCGGTGGGGTCTCTGGACAGGCAGGAGCTCTTCGACTTGGCATCGCTCGCGCACTCGTACAAGCGGACCCCGAACTGCGAGGCACGCTGAAGTCCGCTGGCATGCTCACTCGCGATCCCCGCGGTAAAGAACGTAAGAAGTATGGACTTGCTGGAGCACGTAAACGCTTCCAGTTCAGTAAGCGGTAGGTAGATGGAGGTAGCTTGACGCCGTTGACGTTGCAGGACCTTTTGGATGCCGGTGTACATTTCGGCCACCAGACTAAGCGCTGGAACCCGAAGATGCGACCGTATATTTTCGGACAACGAAATGGCATCTACATCATAGATCTCGGACAAACCGAGAGACTCACGCGACAAGCTGAAGACTTTGTCACTCGCCTCGCAGCCGACAATCGCTCGATCCTCTTCGTCGGAACAAAGCGGCAGGCGCAGGACCTTGTGCTCGAAGAATCCAGACGCTGTGGTATGTATTTCGTTAACCATCGCTGGCTCGGTGGCCTTCTCACAAACTTTTCAACAATCCAAAAGAGCATCGGAAGACTCCGCGATATCGAAGCGATGGCGGAAGACGGACGCTATGAGACTCTGTCCAAAAAGGAAGTCGCGCGTCTCGAGAAAGAAAAACGAAAACTGCACAGAAATCTCGACGGCATTAGAAATATGGGAAAGCTTCCGGACGCAGTCTTTGTGGTCGACACTCGGCGCGAAAAGATCGCCGTCGATGAAGCTCGGAAATTAAAAATCCCAGTCATCGGACTCGTCGATACCAACTGTGACCCCGACGATGTGGACTTTATCATTCCGGGAAATGACGACGCTTTACGTTCAATCCGTTTATTTGTGAGCAGAATTGCCGATGCGGTACTAACAGGCCGAGGACTCAAAGAAGCTGCCGACGCCGACGAAACGAACGGCGACGGTGAGTCAGTCGCAGCCACTGAGCCAACACCCAGTCCCTCATCAGCAGCACCAGCCTAATTTGACGGCAACAACGTTTTCTTTTCTATAACCCGTCGGATACAGCCCAACACCTTTCTGAGCAGTAAAGAGACCAATATGGAAATCAGTGCAAGCCAAGTAAAAGAACTACGTGACAAAACCGGCGCCGGCTTCATGGAGTGTAAAGCCGCACTTCTGGAATCAAACGGCAACGTAGATCAAGCCGTCACTGTGCTCCGCACCAAAGGGCAAGCAAAGGCAGAGAAACGTGCTACTCGTAGTACTTCGCAGGGTGTGATCGGCCACTATGTGCACCAAGGGGGGCAAGTCGCCGTCATTGTCGAAGTCAATTGTGAAACAGACTTTGTCGCTCGCACGGACGACTTTCAGGCACTCGTCAAAGAAATCGCAATGCACATCGCCGCAGCCAATCCGACATGCGTTCGACGGGAAGAGGTGGCCGCCGACGACCTTGACACAGAAAAAACAATCTATCGCAAACAGTTCGAGACGTCAGACAAGCCTGCCCATGTCATAGAAAAGATCGTGGAAGGCAAGGTCAACAGTTATTACGAACAGATCGTTTTATTAGACCAGCCATCCATCAGAGACCCAAAAATTACTATTGGTTCTATGGTCACAGCAGCGGTCGCCAAACTTGGCGAAAACATTACGGTTGCCCGCTTCGCACGATTCAAGGTCGGAGACTCGGCTGACTGATCTATAATCTCCACCGACGACGTGTAGCCTGGCGCATTGCCCGCCGCGCGCATTAGTTCGGTCGAGCTTCATGACAACGCCTGCCTATAGCCGCGTCCTCCTCAAAGTTTCTGGAGAATCCCTCGTCGGCGATCATGACTACGGGATCGATCCAGAGGTAGCAAATCAACTCGCAAACGAGATTGCCACCGTCCAGAAAGAAGGCGTCGAGATCGCCATTGTCATTGGTGGTGGCAATATTTTCCGTGGCCTTGCGGCCAGCGCGGCTGGGATGGACCGAGCAACCGCAGACTATATGGGAATGCTCGCCACGGTGATGAATGCCCTGGCGTTATCGGATGCCCTGGAACGCCACGGTGCGGAAACTCGGGTCGTCACGGCGATCGAAATGCGGGAGGTCGCTGAGCCTTACGTGCGCCGGCGCGCTGTTCGCCACCTTGAGAAAGGTCGCGTTGTGGTCTTTGCGGCCGGAACCGGCAACCCATATTTCACCACGGATACCGCCGCGGCGCTCCGTGCCAATGAGATTCGTGCCGATGTTATTCTCAAAGGAACAAAAGTTGACGGTGTCTTCACCTCCGACCCAATGACGGATCCCCACGCAACACGGCTTAAACAATTGACCCATTTGCAGGTCATCGAACGTGGCCTAAAGGTCATGGACGCCACAGCTGTTTCCTTGTGTATGGATAATCGCATGCCCATTGTGGTGTTTAATTTGACGAAGCCAGGAAATATTCGCCGCGCAGTTCTCGGTCAACCGATAGGCTCCCTGGTCACGGCTTGACCGACACAGACGTCGGAGGACAACATGACGACAATTACTGACCCAGACGCCGCACACAACGACGCCGTTCGCCGTATGGACGGTGCCGTCGAACACGTCCGACGCGAACTCAGTGGCGTACGGACAGGACGTGCCTCCATCACCATTCTCGACGCCGTCCATGTTGAGGCATACGGTACTGACATGCCCTTGAATCAGGTCGCCAGTTTATCGGTACCGGAATCGACACTGATAGTCGCTGCGCCATTCGACCCAACTCAAATCTCTAAAATTGAAACGGCAATACGAAACCAGAATCTTGGCCTTAACCCGAGTAACGACGGTAAAGTCATACGCATTCCAGTACCGCCATTAACCGATGAGCGCCGAAAAGAAATGTCTCGGCTCGTCCACAAACTCACAGAAGAAGGTCGAAACAGTATCCGGCAGATACGCCGTGATTCCAACGATGCCCTGAAGTCTCTCCTCAAGAACCACGAACTCTCTGAAGATGACGAACGCCGAGCTCTTGATGACATCCAAAAACTGACAGACGCTCATGTTAAGAAGATCGACGAGTTACAAAAATCAAAGGACGACGAACTCTTAACGCATTAGTATCGCAGGGGATCCGTGTCATCACTCACCCATCTTGAATGTGCTGTCCCGTGCGGCGCACCGAGCCTTAATCCAAACGAAAGCCATCATCTCTGTCGCTGCGGTGCACCGCTCTTGGCCCGTTACGATTTCAGTCACCTTGACACCGTTCGACTGCAGCACGAACTCGCAACGGCTCCTCCGACGATGTGGCGGTATCGAGAAATGATGCCGAAAACCACTCCCTCTGGACCGATCACGCTTGGTGAAGGATGGACACCACTTATCCATGCTCAGCGGCTTGGTCAGACCATCGGCGTCGACCGCTTATTCATCAAAGATGAATCGCACAACCCAACAAATTCGTTCAAAGCTCGTGGGCTCTCGGCGGCGGTGACAGTCGCCCATCGTCTTGGCGCCACCACGCTGTCCGCCCCTTCGGCTGGAAACGCCGCCAATGCACTCGCGGCCTATGCGGCATCGGCGCACATCCCCGCCAAGGTCTATATGCCCAAGGACGTCAAGCAGCCTTTTATTGACGAATGCACACTATACGGCGCCGACATTACCCTAGTCGATGGCCTTATCAGTGATGCCGGGCGCATCGCAAAAGAGCTCAGCGACGAACACGGATGGTACGACGTCTCGACCCTCAAAGAACCCTACCGCGTCGAGGGCAAAAAGACGATGGCGTACGAAATCGCCGAACAGCTCGATTGGAAATGGCCCGATTGGATGATCTATCCCACAGGCGGCGGCACGGGCATCGTTGGCATGTGGAAAGCCTGCGCAGAGCTTGAAGCGCTCGGATGGATGGCAACTACTGAACGCCGACCGCGTATGGTGAGCGTACAAGCCGACGGTTGTGCCCCGATCGTAGAAGCCTTCAAGTCTGGTCTCGAACGCGCCACCCCCTGGAAAAATGCACGCACAACCGCAGACGGCTTGCGCGTGCCGCAAGCGATCGGAGATTTCCTGATCCTCCGAGCGATTCGAGAAAGCGGTGGAACCGCACTCGCGGTGAGTGACGCAGACATGATCGCCGCCATGCAAGAGATCGGATCAACAGAAGGGGTCAGTGCCGCTCCTGAGGGGGGCGCAACCTTAGTCGCGCTAAAGACCCTCCTACAGAACGGTACGATCCATCCGAGTGATTCCGTGGTGCTCTTTAATACTGGCGGTGCACTCAAATATCTCGAAGTGCTCTCGTCGTAACAAAACGCAGTGAGAACCACTGCCTATTTTCAATGAAGTGGTCACCGCACACATCAACGTGGCCTACGCTTGTTGCCGCGAAGCAAGCACTTCCCCACATAGCTGGCCCGCACCCGTATCTTCCACACAGGGCTCAATCGTCATGTCAATCAAATGATTCCACTTCATCGCCCAGCGCATGAGATCCATCGCACTATCTGATTCGATAACAGCGACACCACTCCGACTCGCGCCGCAGTGCCAGCGGCCCACCAACGTCACGTTCTCTGGGAATTCCGAGGCTGGGTCAGAACTCGTAAACGCCTGCATCACCGTCTCAAACTCCTGCGAATCAATCTGCCAGTTACACACAAACTGCATCAGTTTCCTCCTTGCCTAGGAACATGGGTTCGGTATTCATCTCGGACGTACACAGTATAGAATCTTGCTCTGTTTCGGCTGACGCGAACAAGAGATATTAGCCCTATTTGTACACGTCGATCGCATCGCTAAAGGAGGCCTCCATGCCCGTCACCACGTTCGCCGTACCAATTCTTCCCGGTAAAACCGAAGCCTGGAAACAAGCCGCCGCCTCACTAACCACTGATCGGAAAGCTGACTTTGACGACTTCAACCAACGCTTCGGAATCACGCGGCACGTGGGGAGCCTCCAACAAACCCCTCACGGCGACTTCGCTGTCGTTTTCATCGAAGGTGACGATCCGGATAGTGTCCTCGGCAAGATGCAACAATCAGACCATCCGTTCGAACGCTGGTTTGTCGCGACAATCTTCGAAGATATCCATGGCATAACGTCCTCGCAAGGACCGCCGCCACCAAACACCGTTCTTATCGACTACACAAAATAGTCAAGATAACACACGCGTGATACGCTGCCTTGGGTAGACCACGAGATACGCCACGACCGGCTGGCCGTTGGCAACGGGAGATTACACATGTTGACCATTCGACGACACTTACTTGCCGCGTTCTTACTCCTCATCACTGCGTCATTTGTTCTGCCACCTCCGGCGGACGCGCAGCTAACTGACACGCAAACATTTCTCGCGGATATCGCCGGCCAGTACCGCATCGTGCCGAACGTCGTGTACCACGAAGCGAACAATCACGAGAACACGCTCGACTTGTATCTTCCGACGAATGCACCTGGACCAACCCCCGTGCTCCTCATGATTCATGGTGGTGGCTGGGTCGCAGGTACGAAAGAAGGCCAGTCGCTTCGGCTCCTACCCTATCTGGAAATGGGATGGGCGGTCGTCAATGTCTCGTACCGGCTCGTCCAGGTTAGTCGCGCACCGGCAGCCGTCGAGGACTGTCTCTGCGCCTTGCAGTGGATCGCACAGAACGCCGACCAGTACAACTTCGACTTAGCTCGGATCGTGACGACAGGCAATTCTGCCGGGGGGCATCTGGCGCTAACGACCGGTCTCATTCCGCCATCCGCGGGACTGAATAACCAATGCGCACAGCGTAACTTCAGCGGCGCGTCTTCAACCTCCTCAGTCCCCGTAGCGGCTATCATCAATTGGTACGGCATTACCGACGTGGAAGACCTCACACGAGGAAAGAACACGAAAGGCTACGCCGTCGAATGGATGGGAAATCTGATTAATCGGCTCGACATTGCGCGATTGGTGTCACCGTTGTCACACATCAGCGCGGATGCGCCGCCGATCCTGACCATCCATGGTGACGCTGATCCCATCGTCCCGTATTCCCATGCCACCCGACTACAAACAGCCTTGGAAGGTGCGGGCATTTCGAACACCCTCCACACCGTGCCCGGTGGTGGTCATGGGGGCTTCAATACGAATGAAACGATTGCCATTTACGAATCAATTTATCGATTTCTCAATCAACACGGATTCTAACGGGCACCGTACTTCGTGGGATTAAAGCAGCTACTCAAACAAGGCCTATGTACGCTTGACCCGCTACTTGATAAGGCGTACCGGTCTTACTTCCAGGGCGATATAGGGACCGTCCGAGCAATTTGCCTTCACGCGGTCTCGCCGTCAACTCATCTCGAACACAACACTAGCTTACCGCCAGGACTCGTAAGTACCACCGATGACCTCCGTGTCTTAACGGAATCATTTTTGGAAAACGATTACCGCTTCATCACACCACAAGACCTCCTCACAGAACTTGAGCCGTCTCGGAGCTACATAATGGTCACGTTCGACGACGGCTATTTCAGTACGCATCATGCCGTCGAACTCTTCAAGGAATATGGTCTCCCCCTCAGCATCTGTGTGTCACCGTACTATCTCCTTGAACAAAAAGCGTACTGGAGTGATGCTTTTTATCGATATTATCGTCGCGATCACCAAGCATTCGGCCTCGATTACGGTCAAAAACATGCTGAACTTCGAAGGGCTACTCAATCAGAACGTGAGACATTTCTAACCAACGCGTATGGTCCCGATGCCTTGCTGCCGGAAGGCGATGACGATCGTCCATTGACACTATCCGAGCTAAAGGACCTCTACGCGCTCGGGAATGTCGAGGTTGGAAACCACACCATGACTCACGCCGCGCTCGACACTCTGACAACCTCGCAGGCAACGGACGAGCTTCTCGACGCACAGTCTGCCCTTTCATCAGCACTCGGGGTAACTCCAATAACCATTGCCTATCCGTATGGCTACTACACTCAAGATACGAGTTTGCTTTCTAAAGAACTTGGATTTCAGATCGAGCTCACGACGCAAAATACTGTTCAATCACTCTCAAACCTGTCATCAAGTGGCCTCTACCGGGTCGCCCGTTTCGGGAATTGGGGAAAAAAGAGAACTCTACATAGTCAACTCATTATGATGAGGTCGAATTTCGTCTTCTCAGAGTTAATTACTGCGGCACAACCACTCATGTGGAGCACCGAACCATGAAGATTATCTTTTTGGTGAAGAACTCTCATCTCATGCGGTATTACGTCAGTCGTGTACATGATCGATTTCCGGTGAGCCTGATCATTCAGGAACAAACCAGCGGTCCTGCGTCACCCGTGAAAGGTCTGGTCCAGCGAATCCTCGCTAAAGGTGCGAGCGATATTGCACATGCCATCATTCGGAGATTCGAAACCGATCCTCAAGAAGCCATTGATCAACGACGAAAGATCGAGATTCGGGAAATACTTGGCCCACAGTCCGCCGCGTTTCCTCCCGACATCCCCACACTAACAATCGGAAACATTAATGATGTCGCAGTGCAACAGCGACTAGTCGAGGAATCGCCGGATGTCGTGTTGGTACAAGGAACCAGTATTGTCAAGGATGCAACTCTTCCTGAAGGGGCATTTAATTTCAATATGCACGCGGGCCTGTCACCGTACTATCGCGGAGGAGCGTCAGCGCAATGGGCGTTGATCAATTGGGATCCATTCAACATCGGCGTGACGTTGCATGAATTAACAGAGCAATCCGATGCCGGCGCGATATTGGCTCAACACCGAGTGGTCCCGGAGCCTCACGATACCTCTAACTCCATCAGTCTAAAATTGACCAAGGTCGGCACTGCTGTCGCACTTCGGCTGCTTGAAAAACATGCGCGTGGTGAGCCGATTCAACGTCACCCTCAAGATCTTACGGTCGGTAAATGTTATTTCGCTCGTCATTGGCACCCCGAACTCAAGCGTTATCTCGCAACGATCGACCGGGAAGGCGTGATTCCGAAAATGTTAAAACGGCCGTCAACGCGAGTCCGCCAGCCAATCATCGAGCTGGATTAGTTTGTCACACAGCTCTCTATCGAGTTCGCCCTGCTTCACGTTCTTCTTGTCTCGAACCAGCCATGATGTTGTGCATGCCGTAATTGCCTTCATGGCAGGCAAACTCGTAGATCAGATCCGGGTTCTGCTTCATCGGATGCTCCACCGACCACGGTGTAACCCAGATCGTGGGATCGCTCACGGTGAATTCGTACACCAGCGTCTCGCCGTCCGTTCGCGTAAATCGCTCAACCAGCGTGAGGCTCTCACCACCTGAGAGCAGCGGACGTGCAATCTGATCATGCTTGCCGTTAAAGTGCTGCGTTTCCACAACCAACGTGTCTCCTTCCCATCGCCCACGAGAATCGCCCATCCATTGGGCGATGCGCGCATCGACATGCGGTCGCCCGTCGAGCGGAATAATGCGGACGTCGTGATTCTGTTCATTCAGCAATGCGACAAATCCAGGGATTTGAAATATCTGGACATTATTGTTGTAGCCACCGACGCTGATCGGGGGACCGGCCTTCGCATGTTGGATACAGCGGTCGCCGGCATCAAGGTCTGTGTAGGACTGTGCCGGTCGATCACCGCGGCGGACATCCGCAATGCGTGCGGCTTCCGCAGAATCTGCGCGCCTCCTCGCATCCGGCGTTAATTCCGGGAGCCGCCCGCTCGGTGGATCCACAATAAGTGAGGTGCGTCTTGTACTCACGGCTGTCGTCCCACGGTCCAACCAGAAATTATTGTAAAACCCTGGGGATCCATCTCCTCGCCGGTCAACTTGATTGCTCGCTGAAGTGCGTTCCGGGGCCCGCGTCAGCAAATCTGCATTCCTATTCAGGATGACCTGCTCAATGCTCGCGGCTTCCTCCTCCGTCAAGAAGGCCTTGTCTGCCTGATCGGCCGGCCGTTCCAATGGGGTCACGGTGCGGTAATCCCAGACACTTTGCAGGTCCGGGTCACCCCACGCCGTACGCAAAGCGCCCGCTCCTTGCGCAAATAGCAAGACGGGCGTGACCAGACCGCAGGTAACAACAAATAACGGCATCATCATTAACCGACGATTCATCTCAGTCTCCTCACCGTAACGTGTGCACCACAACAATTCCTGCTATTCAATGTAGTTCCTGTTCCTAAGCCCAGATGAACACTCCATACAGGTTCCCCAACTGGCAATAAAGATCACACCACGTTTCAGGAAGACTCTCGCATCGTCGGACTTAATCGCGCCATCTGCAATTGATCAATCCGTCGCACGACTTGATAGGTCAGGCACACAAGAATCACATTAAAGCCACTAGCAAAAATAGACCATTGGATATCGCTACTGAGCACCTCAACAGAATATCCAGTATTTCCCGGTAACCATCGAGCCGAGAACAATCCCACTATCCAGAATGCCCACCAAAACTCGATAAATGGTCTAGACTCCTCCTCGGTCCGGGTCCCGTGAAACTCACTGCCTGACCAAATCTCGCACATGATCTGATAGGGTCGAAACAAATTCAGGAACGGAACAAAAAATGCCCAGACTGCCTGCCGTTCTGAATATTTGAGTCCTTCAGCCTTCCACACCAGCAAATTCAGATAGGCCTGATAGATCCAGACAAGAAACAACAATCCCGTTGCAATAGAGACAGCCCAACCCACCGCATAAATCATTTCCCCACGGCTTACCAGCTCTTCAAGCCTAACCAACTCCGGGATACTTAAACTGACCACATCATGAAGCTCTTCTTCTAATAACACAGTCACCGCCAAGCCTGCACTCATCACGGATACCACGCCATAGGCCAGTAAGAACCCGAACAATCGCTTCGCCTTTTTATGCTGCTGCCGTACGTTCGCTTCCAGGGAGCCCAACTTGCCCACCGTCGGGGGCAGCAATACTGTGAATACCATGATGGTCTGCCGATTTCAGTTGTACCTAGGAAGTGGGATAGTCGTAAGCACGAACCCAGAGCCGTCGCGACAGCTAGACGCAGATGAGGCATCCCACTGCTTCTCTCATGTCGCCCCCACCCGCACGCTTTGCACTCGGCTATCGACATTACTAATCGCACGCCATAATTCCTAAAGTACATCCCGTCTCTTTATTCCAACGACCTGGCATAGCACTTCATTCTGGCAATGCAAAGACAAACAGATTATTCCCCACACTCGGTCGCAATTCCGGCGTCAGATTGATAAATCGAGGCGGCCCAGTGCTCACCGCCACAAACTGCCGACCATCCACCCCGTATGTAATCGGAAATCCGGTCACGGCCGATCCCAGATTGATCTGCCAGAGTACATCACCGGTCTCATCGTCAAACGCATAGAATCGCCCATTGACGTCGCCACCAAACACAAGCCCGCCGCCCGTTGCCGCCAGTGACATCGTCGCCGCGCGCTGTTCGTACTTCCACATCGTTTTGCCCGTTTCCGCCGAAATGGCTTGTACCGTCCCCACCTGATCCGTCTGCGGCGCGATCTGACTCCGCCACGCGATTGAGTACAGCGGGTTCTGCTCAGAGTTATCAGGGTCCAGTGTCAGCATCCGAGCACACACATTCCTCAGCGGCATGTACATCGTGTTCGTCCGCGGGCTGTAGGCGCCGGCCTCCCAGTCTTTTCCACCCGACGCATGCGGACAGGTCAGTACTTCCTGCCCAACCGATGTGAAGACGAGTTCGGAGTTCTCCGTGACTGCACCGGTGGCGCCATCAATATCGCTGATCACGTTCTGCGTAATCGTTGGTGTTGCCCAGAGAAATTCCCCCGTTTCTCGATCGAGCGTATAGACGATGCCCGTCTTCCCAGGAATGCCGGTAATCACCCGACGTTCTTCGCCCGGTTGCAAACGAGGATTAATCCAGTTGACCTCCGATGCATCCGGGCGTACAACCGTATCCACCAACAAGCGTTCAAACGGATGGTCGAGGTCCCAACTATCATTCAAGTGCTGGTAATACCAGACAATCTCGCCAGTATCCGCATCGAGGGCCAGTGTGCAGTTGTGGTACAGATGCTTCTTGTCGACCCCCCCCAGCATGAACTTCGGCGCCGGCGATGTGACGGATGTCCCGATGTAGATCAGATTAAGTTCAGGGTCATAGCTCGGCACCATCCAGGTCCCGACATGCCGTCGATCCTCAAACGCCACATCGCCCCACGAGTCATCTCCAGGTTCTCCCGGTCCGGGTATCGTCCGACGTCGCCACAATTCCGCACCCGTCTTGGCATCGTGCGCTGTAATCACACACGCGTCTGGTCCGCCGTCGGGCATGCAACTCCGTCCGGAAATGACCTTGCCATTCGCCACAATCGGTCCCGAGGTCTGCGTGGCCGGATGCGTTTTGTAATCGAGTATTTTGGTTTCCCAGACCATGTCGCCGGTCTGCGCATCGAGCGCGAACACATGTTCATCAACACTCGTATCGATGATGAGATTGTCGTAGATCGCGACATTGCGATTGGTATCGCACATACCCGTTAACAGGTATTCGCACGTATCGTCTGGCACAACCCTTCGATGCTCCCAAATCAGGTCCCCAGACACCCCGTCGATCGCCTGAATAACATCATTCGGATTGGGCATATACAGCACGCCGCCATAGACCAGTGGCGTGGCCTGCTGCCGTCCAGGATACAGAGCGCGCGACCAGACCATCTCAAGATCACCCACGTTCGAGCGATTAATCTGATCCAGCGGACTGTAGCCCCATCCATTGAGGGTTCGCCGCCACATCAGCCAATCCGCCGCAGCGGGATCCTGAAGCATCGCGTCTGTGACCGGAACAAAATCATCTTCGGTTTGCCCAGAAATAATCGGCACAGAACCCACGAGCGCCGCAAAGACCAGAACGACGAAGCGAAGCCGTATCCAAACCAAGCCAGGCATGGTAGTCCTCCTTAAACCATGGACCCGTGTCGCATCAGCGACTGTCGACGCGTTTCTACGGTGTCTAGCCTACGCGTAATGCCCGAGCACCTCAATCTTCTTTTAACGGCTCGGCGACAGAAGGTTTCGTTGACGCAGAAGCCCGCGATTCGTCTCAATAGTCATACAGGCTTTCCTTACGACCATGCAATCGCAACGAACGAAACACAGATACTCGTACGCGCAAAGCCCGTAAAAATGTTTCTGGGAAATATTCGTCGATGCATACGAATCTAGTAGCCTAATGTTCCCATTATGTTGTCCAAAGGAAAATCCATTAATCAACGATGAACAGTGTAGCCTTGTGCGTTACAGTCGCATAGCCAACTCGCCAGATAATAGCTGTATAAACATATCGACACGGAGAATATGCATGTCATTTGTCAAGCCCGCTACCGTCGCATTTCTATTCGCTAGTCTCATCTTTACCGCAGCGACGGCCTCGGCACAAACCGTCGCCGATAATTATTCACCGGTCACCGAAGACATGCTTATCGATCCACCGGCGGAAGATTGGTCAATGTGGCGTCGGACATATGGCCACTGGGGACATAGTCCGCTCGACCAAATCAACACCCAGAATGTCGACAGCCTCCGTCTCGCATGGGCGTGGACCATGGGTGAAGGCCTCCAGGAGACCACACCACTCGTCCATGCCGGCATGATGTTTCTCGTCCAGGCCTGCGATTTTGTCGAAGCACTCGACCTTCGGGACGGGTCACGCATTTGGGAGTACCGACGTGACCGGGTTGAACATCCAGCAACCCTTGCCTGCGCTAATCGTAATGGCGTGCTCTACGGCGAGAACCTTTACATCGCTACGCACGACGCCCACCTCGTGGCATTGAATGCCAGGACAGGGACTGTCGAGTGGGATGTCGCCGTTGGTGACTGGACCATCGGACAGCACTACTCCGGCGGACCGATGATTATCAAGAACCGCGTCGTCGTGGGTATGTCCGGCTGTTATTTTCTGAATACGCGCTGCTGGGTGTCCGCACACAACGTCGAGACCGGCGCTGAAGAATGGCGGACCTACACCATCCCCGCCCGCGGAGAGTACGGCTATGACAGTTGGGGAGATATCCCCGACGAGGATCGTCGAGGCGGTTCCGCCTGGAACTCCCCCAGTTACGATCCCGAACTCAATTTACTCTACACCGGCGTCGGTGTTCCGGTCCCATGGGCGTCGGTCCAGCGCGGCACCGGTGACGGCGACGTGCTCTATACGAATTCCACGCTCGCCCTGAACGCCGATACCGGGGAGATCGTCTGGTACTTTCAGCACACCGCGAACGACGAATGGGATCTGGACCACCCCTTTGCGCGGCTCGTTGTCGAAACGGAGGTCTCACCGGGCGACGTCGAATGGGTGAACAATGCCATTACCCCGGGTAATCGACGCAAGATTGTCACGGGTATCCCGGGCAAGACCGGGATCGTGTGGGCGCTTGATGCCGCCACGGGGGCCTTTCTCTGGGGCCAACCGACGAATTACCAAACCGTGGTCGAAGATATCGACGCCGAGAACCGGCGGGCGATCCTCAACTCCGCCCTCAAGTTTCCCCAGGTCGATGTACCCATGGTGGTATGCCCCAGTCTCCTCGGAGGTATTAACTGGAACGCCACCGCCTACGACCCAGGCACCAACACACTGTTCACGCCGACCAACAACGTCTGCATGGATTTCACCGTGAATCAGTTTCGTGATCGCCCAGGTCGTCATCATGGATCCGCGCGGACAACTCGTATCGCGGCACCAGGGTTTGAAGACGCCATCGGGCAATTCTCTGCCATCGACTTACGGACGGGCGAACCCCGTTGGGTGTATCGACAGCGTGCTGGCATTGGCGGGTCCGTGCTCACGACAGGCGGTGGACTCGTCTTTGTCACTGACGACGCACGCCGCTTCCGTGCCTTCAACGCGGAGACCGGTGACATCGAGTGGGAGCAAATCCTTAATTCCAGCGCCGGTGGGTTTCCTGTGTCGTACATGCATGATGGCGTCCAGTACATCGCGATCGCAGCTGGTGGCGGCGTCAACTATCGTAGCGTCACACCAGAAATACAGCAGCCACCGCGTGGAAATACACTCTTTGTCTTTCGACTCCCATAGGAACGCGCCTCACGCGACACCTATTACTGATCCAGGAGATCCGATTGCAAGCTAACCTCTTAGAAAACCGGCATGAACTGTAGTAACTGTGGACAACTCCTCGCTTCCGGAACGAATTACTGCCCGGCCTGCGGCACCCAGGTGTCTCCGCACATCGAATCGGAGCAACCCTCTGCCATCGTCCCCGACTTACCCACACGCCGCCCGGAGGAAGCACCACGGTCACCCGGCACTATCGATCAGCCACACGCCACGAAAAGCGTTCGTCCTTTAGAGGCGTTCCTCCGTCACGAATTCCCAGCCACATGGCTGGCGGTCGTGATGCAAATCATCACATTCGGCATTTGGCCGGTGCACTATATGAAACAACTCACCGAGTGGCTCGACGAGGCTCAAGGCGGACACCCAAACGATTCAACGTCGCCATGGATCAGCGTGGAATTCATCGCCGCCAATTTCGTCTTTGCCTATGGCAACGCGGTGGCCAGTCTGCTCTCGCTCAGCGATGCCGAGAATCTCGCGTATTTCGTCTTCAGTTCCATCATCGGCCTCATCGCATTTGTGTTGCATGTTCTCTGGGCGTTCAAGGTCCGCACCCAACTCCATCATCTCTGGCGCTGGGACTTCCAGACCAGTGGCTTGCTCAGCGGGTTTCTCACGTTCCTCCTGCAGTACCTCTATCTCAATTACAAGATCCTACAGATGAAGGCGCGCTCCGATACGACGCCAACAGCCTAAACCGACATTCTGCACGACGACAGACGGTCCTTGTTTGTCAGCGCTACAAACCAATCACGTTGTAATCGGTTACTATGCATCGCTCCCTGCCATTGTCGTCCTCAGTCATGACACGATTCAGACGTCCCCTCTCCGCCATTGCTGTGTGTATAGCCGCCGCAATAATCACCGCCAAGCCCGCGGTCGGCCAACCACTAGAAACGACGGCCTCCGGGAACGAATTACCCCCGAGTGAACGTTATCGTGTCGAACCGAAACGCGTCGACGAAGGGCCGCTGATTGACGGCCATCTCAATGACGATGTCTGGCAGGACGCCGCCATCATTGATACATTCATCCAACAAGAACCCATCGAAGGCGAGCCCGCGAGTGAACGGACGGTCGTTCGTCTGCTCTACGATGCCGTGAATCTCTATGTCGGTGTGGAAGCCTACGATTCACAGCCCGACGGAATCATTGCCACGGAAATGCGCCGCGACTCCCCACGTCTGCTCAATGAAGACAGCTTCCAACTAATTCTCGACACCTTCCAGGATCGTCGATCGGGCTACATGTTTGTGACCAGTCCCCTTGGCGCGAAGCTTGAACAACAGATCAGTGAAGAAGGTGAAGGTGGCTGGCGGGGTCGGAACTCCCCGAATGTCAACCTCGACTGGGATGGCGTGTGGGATGTGAAAACCAGTATCACTGCTGATGGGTGGGTCGCAGAGATTGTCATTCCCATGATCACGTTGCAATTCCCAAAGACCGAGGCACAAAGTTGGGGCGTGAATTTCATGCGCAACATCCGCCAAAAAAATGAACAGGTGTTCTGGGCCCCGATTACGAAAGAGTACCGGCTGACCCGCGTCAGTCTGGCCGGCACGATGGCCGGCATTACGGGCCTCAGCAGGGGGATGGACCTCCGGGTCACCCCATACGTACTCGGCGGCGGGAAACAGAAACTCGAAGGCACCGTGCTTGAACCCTCCGGATTCAGCGATGTCGGCCTCGACGTGAAATACGGCGTCGCCTCTGGCCTCAATCTCGATCTCACGCTCAACACAGATTTCGCGCAGGTGGAAGTCGACGAACAGCAGGTCAACTTGACACGGTTTCCGCTCTTCTTTCCAGAGAAACGAGATTTCTTTCTTGAGAACGCCGGCATGTTCAATGTCGGCGCGGGATCCTCAGGGTCGACCAGCCGACACGGGGACCTTTTCTTCACCCGGCGAATCGGGCTGTCATCCTCCGGCCAACCGGTTCCGATTATTGGCGGCGCCCGGCTGACCGGGAAAGTCAACCGGCACAACATCGCCATCCTGGACATCACTACGCAGGATGGGTCCGCCGGTCTCGGTGAAAACTTTTTTGTCGGACGCTACAGTCGCGACATTTTTTCGCGGTCAAAAATCGGGGGCATCGTCATTAATAAAGAGACGATTGGCGGACCACACTACAACCGCACCTTTGCCGCCGATACCTCGCTCGCCCTGCATACGAATTTTGTCATCACGGGTTTCCTTGCAAAATCCGAGACACCTGGGATTTCCGATCGCGATATGGCTGGGTTTCTCCGGAGCACCTGGCTCAGTCCCTCATGGAGTGTCTTCGGTGAATATGCTGACCTGCAAGACAATTTCAATGCGGAGGTGGGCTTTGTGCCTCGTGTCGGCATTCGCACATCGAAGCTTCACACCGAATGGAATCCCCGACCCGGTAAATGGAATATTCGGATGCTCGATCCGATGTGGAATATCACCTATATTACCGACCAACAGAACCGTCTCTTGACCCGACGGATGCATCACATGGTCGGCATCTATTTCGAAGATGGATCCTCAGGCTGGGTGTTCTACAACGACCATTTCGAACAACTCGACGCCCCTTTTTACATTCATGAGAACGTCACGATTCCCGCCGGAACCTACCGATTCGGCGAATGGGTCTACACCTACACCACCGACCCCTCACGCCGACTCTACGGAGAAATTCGCTACACCCCGCAGACCTTCTTTGGTGGTACGCGCAAGGATATTCGAGGAACCGTCGGTTTTCGCGCCTCAAGTCAGATTGCAACCGAATTAAAGTTCACCCGCAGTGACGTCAATCTCCCCGACGGTGACTTCATCGCAGACCTCGCCGCCCTGACCGCCGATTTCTCCTTCTCACCAACTCTGACATTACGCACACTCTCGCAATACAACTCGGTCACCCATGAAATAAGTAACAGCATTCGGTTTAATTGGATCTATAAACCTGGAAGCGATATCTATCTCGCGTACGATGAAATTCGGCTTGATATGGACCCTCAATTTGCCGGCATTCGGCGGACGGCACCCTGGGTGCGTAATCGACAACTCGCGATTAAAATGACCTATCTATTGACCCGGTAACCGGGATGGTCAGAAGAGATCTCGGCGGCGCATCGCTCGTGTTAACGCAACGTAAAATAGGTCCTGTTTCTACGTCAGTAGTGGTCTGTGACTCGTTTATCGTTTTGAAACAATCTGGATTTCGACTTGAATCCGACCGTTGGACTCCGTATCGTGTCGTTTCGTTGCTATGCAGTTCGTCACGTCGAAAGATCGACCCGCCGACGGCGCCGGTAAATTACTCGTATCCGGAGAGACCGACTCTACCGTTGAGTATTTTGTTGCGCCTGGCGAACCGGTCCAAAGTAGGACGGTTGCAACGAACTCTTTGGAGGACTTCCCCCTCCAACTGCAGGAACGTCTCTACTACGAGGATGGTCATATTTGGAGAATCGGGCGCTTTGACGGGTTTCGCGACCCCGACGACCGAACCCAGGTCGATGTGGTCCTCCCAAATGTGGAAGACGTCACCCTCCATATTGACGACGTCTATATCCGATCGTCGATTCCGCTAGAAGACCCACTCCCGTTATTACAATCCCGAAACACCGAAACACCATTTTGGCATGACCGTCGGGCCGCCTTCCTCCGCGACCTGCACAAACAGCGTTCGATATACCGCGGCCTCACGGCCCTAGCCAGTTCAAACGTCGAAATTGTGCAGCATCAACTCACGGTCGTTCGGAAGGTCTTGAATGACCCCAATACACGCTATCTCTTAGCTGACGAAGTCGGTCTCGGTAAAACTATCGAAGCCGGCATCATTATTCGGCAATATGTGCTTGATCACCCCGATCATGCGCGCATACAAGTCCTTGTACCAGAACATTTGGTTCCGCAATGGCAACAAGAACTGCTGCAGTTGTTTCGTATTGCCTTCAGCACCGTAGACCTCGAAATCCTCAGCCACCAGCAAGGCGACAAACTCAACACCGCTGACCCAGCACACACATTACTCATCGTCGATGAAGCGCATCTGCTTGCCCAGCATGCATACGGTACCGGTAGGCACGCCGACCTCTACCACCACGTCCGTAAACGTAGCACCCGGGTGAGCGCGGTCCTACTGTTATCTGGCACACCAATCGTCCATAACGAAGATGCCTTTCTGGCCATGCTTCACCTGCTCGATCCCGACACTTACCCGCTTACGGACCGCACTGCCTTTCGACAACGTATCGCGAATCGTGAAGTAATCGCCAACGCCCTACAAGACCTCACGGATGACGCCGGACCAACCATCATCGAACCATCTCTTAATGATCTTGAACCTCTCGCAAACACCAATGAATTCCTGAGTCAGCGCATACAGGCGGTCAGGTCGCTCCTGAGATCGAACGATGACACCGAGCGAACAGAGACCATTCGCCGACTGAGGACCTATCTGCACTCAACGTATCGTCTTGACCGTCGCATGCTTCGGACACGTCGTCGTCGAGACCATGTCAAAGTTCATCTTGGCCAACGACAGTGCGAACCCTGGCTGATCGACGACCCGGATAGAGCCAACATCTACGAGTGGCTTGACGGGTGGCGTCGGAACGCACCTTCCAGCGCAAAATGCAGAAAAGTGTTTTCTACAATGCTGAATGCGGCGATGCGACATCCCTCGCTTCTCGAGGAAGTCATCAACCGTCGCCGCGAGAATCTTAACCATGGTCGTCAAAGCTATTTTGACGGCGAGAAGGACTATTTAGCCCGCGCCCAATTCACCACAGACATCGAACACGATGTCCGGTTGAAGGCGTTAGTCAAAATCCTTGTCAAGCATCGCTACAAACAGAAGTACCTCGTGTTTATCTCGGATCCCTCGATAGCCACCCAGGTAACCGACTATCTCAGAGACTCGAACCTAATCGTGAGTCACCTCGGCGCTGCCGGAAACCCATTAGACAAGGTCGAGCGTTTTCTGACAAACAGGAACTATTCCGCACTCATCTGCGACGAAGACAGCGAAACCGGTCTCAACATCCAACGACCAGGCACGAAGGTCACGGCCATTCATTTCGACATACCGCTTTTCGCAAACCGAATTGAACAACGGGTCGGTCGCCTCGATCGAATTCATGGGGACCCAATCGTTAAGTCACTCGTTCCACTTTGGCCAACCGACTCGCACGGAAACAACTACGAACACGCCTGGACTCAATGCCTGATTGATGCTGTCGGGGTCTTTGATCGGTCAGTGGCGACCCTCCAGCACGCGTTAGATGCCGGTCACCAGCAATTAACAAAAACTATCCTTGCTGAGGGCATCGAGGCGATCGACCACTTAGCCAAGACGTGGAAGGACACGAACCATCCCGATAGCCTGGTCGCCGAATTACAGAGGATCGAATCACAGGAACTGATCGACGAACTCGTTGCAGAAACCGATCATGCGGTCTTCCATCAGACAGTTGAAAATTACGAATATGATGACGACGAAATTAAAGGTTTCCAAACATCCGTAAGAGAATGGGCCAGTGACTGCCTTGCCTTCAAACAACGCGCCTGCCCCAAAAAAGACGACACCTGCCAAGGCGCTGTCGCCTATGAATACCACGATCGCACCACGTTGTTGCCACAACGGACGTTTGTCGAAAGTTTTCCCAGTATGTCCCCGGCATCAAGGTTTTTCAAAGGGATCTGTACAAACTGGATGCACTTCGACCGCGACGACGCGGCGGAACGGCGGATACCGATTGCACGGATTGGCCATCCCTTCATCACCGACCTCCAAACCCAGATCACACACGACGATCGAGGTCGTGTGTTTGCCTACTGGAAAACGATTCGCGCCCATCCTGACCACGCACTGCACGCAACGCCAGAACTGTATTTTCGTTTCGACTTCCTCGTTGAAAGCGACCCCGCAGTCGTCGAAACACTCATCGCGAGTCAACAATTAAGTCCGTCCGCACTCCGCCGGCGCATCGATTCTGTTTTCCCGCCCAGATTTATTACGAAATGGATCGACGTCGAAGGTCGTGAAGTAACGGACGACAACTATATCGGTGTCTTAAAAAAACCGTACGGCAGCGGCGATACCAACCTCCACGAGCATCACTGGACAGACATCGATCGACTCAACCTGTTTGCAGATTGGAATGGCGTATGCAACGCTACCCACCAAACCGCGGCGCAACTCATTGCTGAGGACCCAGAACTGCGCAGAGAAACAACGGTGGCGCGCACCACACTCACCACACAATTCCAAGAGACACGCGACGAACTCCTCGCACGCATAGAAACGACAGAAAACGACAGCGACGCCACACGTCTAGCTCTCGAGACGGACCTGCACAACGCGCTGACTACTGCCCTGGCCACCCCCCGTGTGCGAATCGACGCGGTCGGCGCCATTTTCCTCGCCGCAAAACCCCTCGCTGAGTATCTGCCAGATGACAACCTTTGAGGATATTGCTGACGTTTGTCAGGACTGGCCACGTCGCGAGATCCCGAAACCAGACAACGCGTCGAGCCTCCAGACTCGTATCGCCCAAATCCTGTGCGCCGTAAAGGATGACCCGGAGGAATCTTCCAAAAAACCCGGGGACCTCATCGCAATGCTGCGGCAACTGCTACGAGAGACCAGTGTGAACCGCAAGCACCCAGACCTTAAGCTAGTGGTCCCAAATAACAACACACCGGGATGGCCATCAAAAGCGGAATGGGAAGCGTTCAATATGACCGTCCGCAACGCCGACGACCAGTTTCGTCTGACCGCGCGCGACTGGGTGCCAAAATGGCCGGGTGCAGATTATCTTCGCGACGTGTACCCGCCGAATATTCAGGACCGCGACGCCGAAGGGCCCCGTTGTGACCCACTCATCCGTCAGTTCGAATTGACACACTTCAAATCCGAGAGCCAAGCCGAGGCCATCCGCGCAGCGCACTTACTGCCAGCCGGACACACACTCGTTGTGAACCTACCGACCGGCTTTGGCAAATCGCTATTGTTTCAAACCGTCACGATTCGCGCATGGCAAGCCCACAGCGCCGTCTCCGTGATCGTCGTACCGACCACGGCTCTTGCCAAAGAACAAGAATCGCGGTTGCAGTACCTGCTAGGGAAAGTTGGCGACCCCCAAGCGGCAACGCCCATTGCGTATCACGCCGATCTTTCATCTGCCGACAAACAGGAATTTCGTGACCGGATCCACCGTGGGAAACAGCCGGTCATCATCGCGTCGCCAGAATCGGTGCTCCGTGCCCTACGAATCGCCTTAACTAGACAAGCTGAACGCGGCGCCTTGGCATGGGTTGTGATCGATGAAGTGCACATGCTTAGCCAATGGGGCGAAGACTTTCGATCAGACTTTCAATTGCTCGCGACGTTAATCCGACAGTGGCGCACCGCGCCACGCGCCCACCCTGAAAAAGCGCCACGCACCCTCACCTTAACCGCAACACTCAGTGAGGACACACTCTTTACGATTCGCACGCTCCTCGCACCGTCACCGCCGGAAACCGACGAGAGGTTTCACGTGTTCGTGGCGGCCCAATTGCGACAGGAACCGGCCTATTTCATGAGTAAAGCGCCGGACGAAGCGACGAAACACTCCCGTGTGATTGACGCAGTTCGTCACCTCCCCAAACCGCTGATCGTGTACACCGTCAAAGTTGCCGACGCCAAGATGTTGTATCGCAAGATCCAAGAAGAAACAAAGATCAGTCGTGTGGCCCGATTTATCGGTGGAGATGCCAGCACCCGTACAGGCACGGACAATCTCAGAAAATGGAATCATGCGGAACTCGACATTATCGTGGCAACCTCCGCGTTCGGCCTTGGGATGGATAACCAGGACGTCCGAACCGTGATTCACGCCGGCATTCCAGAAACAGTCGACCGCTATTACCAAGAGGTCGGGCGTGGCGGTCGCGACGGAAACCGATCGCTCGCGGTGTGCATCTGGTCAGAACATGACCGAGTGGCCGCCGACCTATTGGCAACGAAGACACGTATCGGTCTCGACAAAGGATGGGAACGGTGGCAAGGCATGAAAATCGCCGGTACTGTCAACGCCGCACGCGGCACGATCACCGTGAACGTGACGCATAAACCCAGGAACATCAATGCAGACGGAGACCTCAACGAAGCCTGGAATCAACGGACATTGCTTTTAATGGCCGCCTCCGAATTGATCACCGTGTCATGTCCAGAACTCCCAGAGGAAGAGACCGCGTCAATAGCAACGCTGTTTCACACCTATGACATCGCCGAACACCAGCAACTCGAGGAGGATACGTGGCGTAAACGCGTCCACCACGAACGTGAACGCGCCGCCGCACGCGACGAGCAATCAAAACAAAATCGTGACCAATTACTGCATTGCGAGACCCCATTTAATGACGTCTTCGCGAATACCTACAGCGTCGAACTGAACGACAAACCGCTGAGGCCAGATTCGGATGGGCAGCAATGTCCCAGCACACGCGTCACCGCTCCTCATCAAGTGATTCCGGGATCGGCCCGATTGGAATGGACTGCGTCCCTCTTGAATCACCTCCCCAACAACCTCGCGCTCGAACAAGTCGTGGTTGACATTGACGGGCGATTTATTTGGGTGCACTATGATCCTGAGCAACGCAAGAGACACTGGAACAATCAAATCAGGAAGCTCGTACAACGTTTAATCTCCCGTAACTTTATAGAATTTGCGGTCCCAGAAGAACTCCTCAGCATGCTCGAAACAGACGGGTCGTTTGACACTTTTAACAAGTACCTCGTCCTGAAGCGTCTCGACCGTGTACCGCCAACCGCACACACTAAGTCCCTCCCACTGCCTCGTGTCAGTATCATGGGACGCGGACTCACAGCGAACGAATACCAGGCCCAACTGCAATTCCTTCGGGTAATGCCGCACCCCCGACATGTCGTGGTATTCCCATCCAATCTTGCCGACCCCGATCAGCCTGACCGCGCGTTTCAGGAAGCGCACTACACCCACTCACTCTCACACCTTCTCACAGTCTGGGGTGATTGACCGTGCTCAACCGACCCTCTGAGGGACTGACGTCCGTCTTACTTGTCCTATGGCGCACCGTTCGTGCCAACAAGAACGCGATAAAGAAAGAACGACTGATCGCACACTGCGCCCCACCGAAAGGCGTCGCCGACCAACAAAAACAGGTCAAGCAGACACTCACCACCTGGACCGACCTTGGCATCTTTCGAGAGTCCGGCGACGAGATTCGCCTTACGGATCCATTTGCAAAACTTGAGTATCGGAAGGAGAAGGACCCGACGCACCTCGATTTCCGAAGGGCAACGAGGCACGTCGCAATGACCTCAACACATACAAAAGCGCAGGATTTCCAACGAGCCGCGGCAACGTTGCTAGCCAGCGACATCTTCGGTTCCCATTTCTCCGGACACAGGGAAATACAAAAATGGGAGAACACGCACTTACAAGAAACCGACACACCACTCTTTACCAACGACACCCGCTGGGCCGGATTTGTGTCGTGGATACAGTTCCTCGAATTAGCCTGGTCCGTTGGGTCAACGTTCATGTTGGACCCGACCGACGCCGTCAAACAGGAACTTCACAACATTCTGCACCCAGACCAGAAAACGTCGTTCCCAACATTTATGACAGCACTTGCAAAACGGGTGCCCTACCTCGACAGCGGTCGCCTCCAGCAACAGCACTTGAAACGGCGAAGCGAACGCTTCAAGATTGCCGATCCCGCCAAAAATGAAGTCTCACCGGCAGTGTCGCTGGCAATCATTCGACTTGAACAGTCACGCGACATCAGACTGACCCGAGAAGCAGACACGCACGCCATGCATCTCCTCACCAAAGCGTTCAAGTCAATTCCAGGCAAAGAATTTACCCATATCGCCTTACCGCAAGGAGGCGCCAGATGAGTTCATTATTGTCTGTTTGGCCCACCGAGCAACAGAAGTTATCCATCGAAGCGAACGCCATGGACCCCGTCACGCTCTTAGCCGTGCATCAACCGATGCGATTTAGACGCGTCGGCCATAAACAAGCATTCGACCATGGCACAACAGTCGATGAACACGCGATCTTGAAGGCACTACTCGACCATTCCGATGCGGGTCGCACCATCGTCCCAATCAAGGGTCTGTCCGGATCCGGCAAATCTCACGTCATCCGGTGGCTAGAATCTCAACTATCGCAACGCGCGGACCGTGCTAACCGCGAGGTGATCGTCGCGTCCAAAACGATGAGTTTGGCCGAAATTCTCCGGACTCTACTTGAAAAACTTCCTAGCACCAAGGACTACAACAATATTCGAGCGCACCTGGCCACGGCGGCGGCGACGGATCCCTTGACGGTCGCGATTAACCTCGGCAGCGCACTAGGACTCGCACTACAGAAAGAGCAAGAAACAGCCGCCGCGATTAACGTAACGAACCGGTCGCCCGAAGAGGAACTCTACGCTGACTACGGCGTAGCGATCGACGCGCTAGTCAGAGACCCGGTCTTTATCGATCAAGTTCTCTATACACAGGACAAGAACTCGCCCTTTCGTCGGGTGACCCGACACATGGATACCGCGCGCACGCACGACGACGAACACGTATTCAAAGCGGAGGATTTCGAACTCAACACTGACGACATTCATACCTTGAAACAGAGCGTCAACCAAACCGCCCGCCGCATGGTCTCAAGACTCGGAAACCCAGTGCACCGGAAGCAGGTAGCCGATCTACTCAATCTCCAACTCGATGGATGCATCCAACAACTCATAGATCAGAGTTTACAAGGCCGTTCCTTAATCGATCTCTTTCTCGACTTGCGGAAAGCGCTGCTTCAGGACAAGAAGGAACTGGTGATCTTAATTGAAGATTTTGGAGTCCTCACCGGAATGCAAAACGCGATTCTCGACGCAGTGATCCAAGAAGCAGACATTGCCGGAGAAACTCGTTACTGCCCCATACGCAGTGCGATCGCATATACCTCAAATAAACATGTCGAACGCGACACGATACAAACCAGAGCCGTCTATACCTGGCACATTGAGCCAACGGATGCCCATGAAGATGCCATTGTAGAGCGGGCCACCGCGTTGGTCGCCGCCTATTGGAATGCCGCGCGATGGCCCCTTAAAGACCTAAAAACACAATACAAGGCCTCGGAAGATGGCAAGTGGAAAGTTGACGACTTTGTAACGAAGCACGTCGATCTCAGTACCGAGCATCAGGAACAACTCCAGGCCTTTGGTCAGAGTTCGGCAGGTTATCCGCTCTTTCCGTTTACCAAAACCGCGATCAGACAATTCGTCAAGGAATATTCAACCGAGGGGGGGCAAACTGTCTACAACCCACGGAAATTGGTGACCCACCTTGTCATCCAATTTATCGCACTCTACAAGGATCAGTACGCGCAAGCGAAATTCCCGCCGTCCAGTGGATTTGAGAATGCGAAGGCACAAATAACAGCGCCCGATGTGCTCAATGCAATCACGGCCACAACAGACGCGAATGCTCATGCTCGCTTACGCGCATTCGTCGCATTCTGGGGAGCCGAACCGGGGAGTTGCGCCGAGGCAGCGCAGATTCCAAAAGAGATCTACGAGGTCTTCGCGTTGTTACCTCCTGATTTCGGCACACCGCCACCGCGAAGAAAAACGACAACGGGACCGGGTGGGATAGATCCACCGCCACCGCCACCGCCACCGTCATCTACTCCGTGGGCAGCCTGGTTCAAGGAATTGGATTCGTGGCAAAAAGACAAAAACTACTGGCTTCCACAAGCCAAAGCAAACGAACTCAGGAAGTGGATAGCCGCGGCCATCTTGAAGTCCATCTCCCCGGATTGGCCAGGAACAAAATACGATTCCCTCACTCAGACTGATCTCGTGAAGCGTATTTTTCTGCCGGACGCCTTTGGACAAAAAGGTTTAGAGGAACCCGATGCCACGATCACACTCTGCAACGCAACAATTTGGAGAAAGACCGATCAGGCACTCAGAGTCCGAGAACACCTTGAGGCACTGATCAAACGTGAAACCGCGAACAAGTGGCCGGAGTCTGATCCAACATCCTGCGCCGCTCACTATGCCAATTTCGTGTCGACTTACCGAGAACAAGTGCTCAAATGGCTCCACGAACACCGAGAATCCATCAACCCACTAGAAGACCTCGTCTGCACGCGACTACTCGCAGCTGCTGTGCTGGGGCATTCGAGTCAGACATCAAAAGAAACGCTGGACTTAGTCGTTCAGGAACCCGGACCAGAACCTCAACCAAGCGGCACATGGGATGAGGACTGGCAGACGCTTCACAAAAACGCGTACACAGCGTTTAAGGACTTGTACGACCCTCTCCTTCGATGCCTAGCCGCCCGACAAGGAACAAGCTTGACGCCGTACGCCTTTGACACCACCGAACTGCGCCGGATCGCAACAGCGTTCGTCAAGACCTATGAATCATCCGGGGTCCAATTTAAGCAGTTCCACCGCAACGTTGATAGAGAACGTAAAAAACGGCAAACCACGGTCACAGCGTGGCTTCAGGACTCAAAGAACTGGTTTCCTGACGAGCATCCGTTCGACGACGTCATTGCGCAGATTAAGACGACAAGAAGTCTCGTCCAAACCTATACATTAGGCGACACGAACGATCTCGTTCGGCTCCGTGAACACATCAACAAATTAGAGACGGCCGCCTCCACCGAGAATCTCACCGAGTGCATCAAGCACGCCAACACGGTCGCCAAGGCGGATTCGTCCACCGGGCCAGTTCTCGTAGCCGTGGCAAAGACAAGTACAACCTATCGACTATTGATGGTCAGCATGCGGACGCTCTTCGACGACCTTACGACCCACTACAAAAACGTCGAACGTACGCTCAAACAGCGAGGAAGCGGTGATGCCGGGGATGCGTACGCCCAGCAACAGCAAGCAACACGCACGCTACTCACGCAGGTACAGAGCACCCTCATGCTTGAGGAAGAGGGGACGGAATGACGTTGTTTGAGCGAGCACAACGGATTGCAGAGCGTGCCAGCAACCTCGGTAATACGGAAGAAATCCAGCAACAAGTCGACGAACTAGCAGCCAAACATGACGTCCTAAAAGAAAAACTTCAGCAATTGACGGCAGCGACCCAGCACGCCTCCGTATTACGGAAGAACAACTGTTTAGACAAGGACCCACTGCCCGTGAACGAGCGAATAAGCGTATCCAACCGCCTCGCACAAGTCAGGACGAATTTTGACTTGGATCCGGCAACCATCGCTCAAGGTAGGGATTTCACTCTCCTTCTCAAAGGCCTCGAGAGACTCACAAAAACCTCACGGCAAGCGGTAGAGAACGCATGGAACAATTGGTTCGAAACCAAATACCCAAACTATAGTGAAAGTCTGTTAAACACAGTCGGGACTGTCCTCCCAGAAAAGCAGGCAACGGTGGTCGCCATCAGAGCCCACCTTGACGCCCTTGAGAACAATAGAAACGATCCGCCAAGAGATCAGAGCACATGGGACGACTTCGAACGACATTGTCACGAGGCACAAGACAAATACACCAAACTCGTGGCGGACTTCCCGGAACACGTGCGGGACTTTTGTATTGATGCGGCCGACCCTGCCCAGGGCGCTCAAATGTTCTTACTCACCCCAGATGTAGAGAGGTGGCTACGACAACATCATCTTTGGGATGCCCTCAAAATTCATCTCAAATAGATCTCATGCCTACACTGGAAACCATCGGCCTACAGATCCTCGACGAACTGCAACGCCGAGAGTCATGCTTACTCTCCTGGGGCATGGTCGATGGAGCGTTCACTGAAGATGAAATAGAAACGATTACCTCCACGATTGCAGAGAAAGAGGCGCCCGAGATCGACCCGGACGAGATCTTCGACTGGTTACTGGATCAACACCTACTGTTTCACCTCCCTAACGGTCCGGAGCGCTACCGCACACGCGTCGCGGAAACCGTGCGACTCCTTGCACGCCTTCGACAAATCTTCCCCTGGCGATCCTGGCGACAGAGTCCAGAATTGGTCGCGGATTTCCGATTTACGACACGCCCCCGTGAATATCCCAAACGCGAGATCACCGTCACAGAAACCCTCGAAAAGATCTCGCAAAAGGCACAACTATCGTCGCTGAAGGTGCAGGTCGCACACGACCTGCTTGGGGGCGCCACGAGTACGTGGCGCCTCGCGGATTTCCAAGTCGAAGCGACGACCGACGTACTCGCAAGCGTAGCCAGTAAAAAAAAGGGACGGAGTCGCGCCACGATCATTTGCGCCGGGACCGGAAGCGGGAAAACCTTGGCGTTCTATCTGCCAGCATTCATGCATGTCGCAGACACGCGTAAATCCCAAGCACGCACGCAATGCCTCACGATTTATCCACGAAACGAACTTCTTCGCGACCAGTTGAAAACCGCCGTTGCGGAGGCGGCTAAAATTGAACACACACTGGGGCGACCGATTTCGATCGGTGTGTTGTACGGTGACGTCCCAGGAACACAAGACTACATCGGACCCAAGTGGGTCCATCAACTTGATGCGAATACGAACCAGCACGGACGAAAATGCCCATACTTCGATTGCCCGTGGTGTGACCGTGCGTTGGTCTGGCTCGACGATGACCAACAGGACGATCGAGAACGCCTTGTCTGCACGAACACAGACTGCGCGCGTGTAATAGATGGTGCCGCGCTGCGCCTGACCCGTAAATCACTCAGGGCCAACCCACCAGATATTCTTTTCACCTCCACGGAAATGTTGAATCGCGCGCTCGCCGACCCGCTCTTATGGCCCGTCTTCGGAATTGGTGCGCACCTCAACGGACCAGACCTCGTGCTCCTCGATGAGGTCCATACGTATAGAGGTATTCATGGCGCACAAGTCAGTCTCACCTTAAAACGTTGGCAGCACCGTGCCGGCACGACTCCTCATTTTGTCGGACTGTCGGCGACACTGGCTGAACCGGAAGCGTTTATGGGCGCATTGGTGGGCATTCATGACCCATTCTTCGTCACCGCGATTGAACCTCGTCAAACCGAAACCGAGGGGTGCGAAACCATCGTGGCGCTTCGTGGAAAACCTGGTTCCGCCACGTTGTCCACGACGATCCAAGCGTCGATGCTGTTACGACGCGTCCTTGCGCGCACCCCCAACGACATCACCGGTAACAGACTTTTCGTCTTCACGGACAAACTCGACGTCACAAACCGCCTGTACGACGACTTGGCCGATGCCGAAGGTTGGAAAGACCCGAGACGACCCACCCCCGGCGGGGCGCCACTCGCAGCATTACGGTCTCCCACAGCTCCTGAACAGGCAGATCGATTTAAAGACGGCCAATCATGGGACCTTCCCGCGGCCATCGGGCACGACCTCAACCACCGCGTCCGTATCGCCCGCACAAGTTCACAGGATCAATCTGTCGATCCTGCCGCGGAAACGATTGTCGCGACATCCTCCCTGGAAGTCGGATTCGATGATCCCCGTGTTGGCGCGGTTATACAACACCAGGCACCACAGGACCCCGCGAGTTACGTCCAACGAAAAGGCCGGGCCGGTCGGACGCGAAAAATGCGGCCGTGGACCGTCGTCGTGCTCTCAGATTTCGGGAAAGATCGACTTACCTATACCGCGTATGAACAACTTTTCAATCCGATTGTCCCCGCGCGACATCTCCCGGTTCACAACCGGCATGTCTTACGAATGCAAGCGGCGTCTTCTCTGATCGACTGGTTAGCGTCCCAAACTCGAAAACGCGTGCGGCAAAACTTTGAAGAAGCGTTTCGCAATACTCCCGATCAAGACCTCGAGAGCTATATCAAATTGATTCGGGACCTGCTTGACAATCCCAAACAACGGCAACACTTCGAACACGACCTACGCACAGCACTCGGACTCCAAACCGATGACGCCGTTGGTCCCCTGCTATGGGAACCACCGCGGTCGCTGATGTTCTCCGTCTTGCCAACGATCTACCGACGACTCAAAAGCAAGAACCACACGGCGGACGGCGGCATGGAAGAACCGGGGCGAGGGCCACTTCCGGAGTTTGTCCCCCCCACCCTGTTCGCTGATCTCAATCTTCCTGAGGTCACCATTCGGATCGACAACGAGTCAACAAGCGCCCAATCGGACGCAATGGGGATACGCCAAGCCCTCACAGAATTTGCCCCGGGTAAAGTCTCGAGACGATTTGGCGTCGGGCACGGTGTCTCCCACTGGGTGCGCCCCCCGGACACACCAACCTACGCAGGACCGTTAAATCTCGATCGGATCTGCAACGGCACTGACCTCGAATATCTCGGTGACTTTACGTATCCCGCTCAGGCGGGGGTCTCCGTTGTTCCCGTATACCGACCGCATTCACTGAACGTAACCAACCCCGACAAGACCATTGACGTCAAGTCATTCGCACGCCCTCAATGGCAGACAGAAATTGTTACGAATGACGAAAATGGGGAAGGCGCGACCCTTCCGGACAACAGTCCATGGGTGACAGGGTCCTTCTGTAAGAGCGTGCGATTTCACACACACCTCAACAATGATCCACTCGAGATCCGCCGATTTACCACGGGCGCAAAATTCACAATCAAAACCCGTCCACCACATCAGGAGAGTTACGAAGGACTCGTGTCCTACCAACACAATGAGACCGCCGCCGGACTCGGGTTTTGTGAGGATGTCGATGGCATGGCACTAACGATCCAACTTTCCGCAACATTGCGGGACGTGGTGTCATCCGGACCAGAATTGTCTCGCACGCTGCGTGTCGAACGGTTTCGCGATCGATTGCTGCATGCATCGGATCTGGACGGCATCGCAAATAACTTCGAACGACAGGCACTGGCCGAGGTCTACATAACCTATGCCGCCTCTCGCGTAGTCCTGCACGGCGATACTCTGGCGCAAACACGCCAACGCTTCACTGACGAAACCGCACGTAATCTCATTGCAGACAGCATCGCAATCCTGCGACCGGCAGCACACGACCCAGACCCGGCACATGAACCGGAGCCAGATCCCAACGCTCCTCCGGAAGACGAGGCCCAACAGAACCTTCAAGCCCTCATCGACGATCCCGTCGTCCGTGACACCCTCGTCCGTGTGGCGACTAGTCTCACGGAACCGCTCGGCCCAGAGGACGAACCCTGGTTGCGCGACGCTGTAAAGGCCACCGTGGGCGGCGCACTCCTCGGCGCCTGCCAAACTCTTTGTCCTCAAATCGAGGCAAATGCACTCACGCTTGACCTCGACGGCGGACCAACCGGGACCGACGATTCTCAGGAGCACACGATCTATGTCACCGAGGCAACCGTCGGCGGATCAGGATTTATCGAAGACATCCGGCACAAATACCACGAAGATCCTCGCCGTTTCTTTCAATACTTCGAAGCCGAATTGGAACCAAACGATTTCGAAGATGTCGACTATTTCCTACAACAGATCTTGTGTTGGCTCGACACCTCAGACCCAGGCCACGACGCCCAGATCGCGACCGCTGTCGCCGCGGTCCGGACCGCGGACGATTTCGCAGGACAAACCAACGCTTTCGAACAACTTCGCCAAACATTACGACACCGTGGCGTTGCCACATCACACGCGGTTGTCAGCGCGCTTGCGTTACGGTTGCTCCGTCCGGGCTCACAGACCGAGTCTGACCACTTGGTCGCCGCGCTCGTCACTCACCGCCGTGCGCTTGAAGAACAACTCGGCATCGAACTTGACAATCGCTGGTACGCAACCGTCGCCCTTCAACAGGCCAAACTCAGCCAACTGTACGAAGACGCGCTCAAGCCAAACGTAAATCAGACTGACGCAGACCGACATGCCGTCATCACTGGATTGTTATGGCCGCGCGGCGCCGTTGTTCGCGCACAAAACTTAAAGTCATGGAATCCCTTTACGGAGGATGTTTATGCCGACCGCCTTCTACTCCACGCGATCGTCCCTCACGATCCCACGACGATATCGGTGCTTCAGACAAATTGGCGAGACGATGTCGAGGCAGCACTTCGCGAACACGGCCGCGTCGCCCTGTCCGCCCCCTTGGACCAGGCAGACCAGTTACGCGACGCGACTTTAGCATTGGCCACCACCCCCATTGCCACAGATTCAGTCACGATTTTCCCGCGCGTCCGACGATATTTTCGTCGGATCGGGACAGCCGCGATCCTCCTCGACCTGCCAGAGGCTCTGCAATGACGACCTCCCGCACGATTCACAGCGCATCGCATTATCAGCGACGAGAGATCCATGAGTTATTGCAAAGCATTTTCATCGCAGAATTGGTGAGGCCAAGCAAACACATTTGGCTGGTTTCACCCTGGATCAGTGACTTTCCGGTGCTTCATCGAACCATGGATCCCTCGGCCTCACTCATTGGCGACACCACAGGATCGACCATCAGACTCTCGGAAGTACTCGTGACACTCGCCGAACTTGGCACCTCCATTACCATCGTGACCAAGCCCAATGAGAAGCCCAGCATTGAGTTCTGCAAAACGCTCAGACAACGTGCGTTCCGTTCGACCGCCAACGAACGCATCACGATCATCACGAAAGACGAACTGCATACCAAAGGCCTACTCGGTGACGGGTACCGATTGCTGGGATCCATGAACTTCACCTTCAGCGGAGTCCAGTTGAAGGACGAAACCGTAACCTTCGACTGCGAACCAGCGGCGATTGGACAAACCCGCATGTCATTTGAGAACGACTATCCTGTAGCAACTGCAGCCCCTTCAACTGAATGAGATGCCAGGTATGAGTGCACTCGATCGTGACTTCCTAGAGCGATTTCTTTCACCGCCCAACACGCTAGAACTGACACCGCGGTTTGTTACCTGGGTAGATCGAGTGAAGTCAGACCAAGACGTCGTTATCCTGCCCTGCAGACACGACGACAGCGAAACGATCTGGTACGTTGCGGCCAAGGACACTCGAACATTCCGTGCAACACGAGAATCAATCGTGGCGTTTCTCGGTTTGACGTACTCGAACTATAGCGGTGGTCGCCCGCCAAGCCTAGACGACAGCAATACGGTCGAATCAGTACTGACCGAATGGTTTGGAAAGAACGTACTCAAACTGAGAATTCCCCAGTCACTGCGAAACGATGCATGCACGCAATTGGAACGCTTCGTGGCACTGCACGACGGTCAACCCCAACGCACTCCCAAGACCAAACGAGCCATTGGCCGCGTGCTTCGCGATTACGAAGCGGCACTCCACGCCGGCGATACAGTAACCGCGACGCGCTGTCTCGAAGAATGCCAGCGCGCTGGGTACCTGGATCCAACTAATCGACGTTATCTCCAACTTCGAATCGATGAAAAACGCGAGGCCTGGCGTGCCATCCTCGATGCCGTTGACACGTACAACCTCCTTTATCACAGACATCGCCCACGACGCGTTAGCCAAGCAATCCTGCGCGCCCTCTATCACCTCGACTTTTTAGAACACGAGGTCGATCAGGATGCCGTCGCCGCGATTCAGATATTTGTCAGTCTTTACGATCGTTACAAATCGCTCTTTACTACCGAAACACATTACAACTGCCACGAAGCGAACGCATTCTTCCTGATGCGCGCAGTCGTGAATGCCAACACGCAGTCAAAAGTCATGGCGTGTCATGCCCGACTCGAAAGCCTCCAGGAGACTGGAGGCGACGTTTCCTGGTATGCCGCACTCCTCACGCAGTTGCCCAGTGACACTCCAGCGGACAGCACGCCCGCGACGCCCTCGGACGACCTGTCTACTGCACGGACGCTGCTCGGACGACATGAACTCGATGCAGCGAAACCCCACGTGGAGGCGTTAGCGCCAAACCCACACACCGTGCCGATGATCGTCACTTGGGCGTATGAAATGGACACCCTGGAGGCGGCCCAATTTGCACTCAACGCCTACGGTCAGATCACATCCGAGGAACAAGTTCATCTAAGACGTTCCCGAACAACAGCCGGCCAACTAGAACGTCTCCAAGACCTCGCCACGAATGACACCACGGAACCATCTGGGCACCACACGATTCCGCAAAACTGGGTGCAGTGGATTACAGGGATCCTTGAAAACGAAACTTGGGGTGAAAACGCGCGCAACGTCGCCGAGCGTGGTGCGATTGACTGGGACAGTCGCGAGTTCGAAAACGCCGGCTTCGTCACTCAGTTCGCAGACGCTTTAAGTCAATTGAACAGCAGTAAACAACAGAGTCTCCTGTTAGATAGCCTACCGTTTTTATTGGAAAGCATTGAACACTGTGACCCGACGCCACGCATCTTGCAAGACACGCTTTCCTACTTGATTGACTATCACCTCCTTGATGAGGCGCCCCCCGACACTTTTTTCGACACACTCACACACCTCTTTGCACTGGCCGTAAAAGCCGGTCTCAGCGAACAAAACTACGACAGCCATCTTCGGGCAACTTGCGAACACATCGCGCAGGCAAGCCCAACTCAACTCGATACTCTCCTTGATTTTCTGGAAATGCTCGTGGTGCACAAGTCCCCTAATCCAGCGAGTCGTGAAACCGTGGCCTACGCGATCGCTCAACGCTTTACCCGCTCCCATACCCGCGTGACGCTCGACCAAAAGGGCCTCCTGCGCGACCTGCTACGCGAACTCGAATGTGATGTGCCGGATACACTTGACCTGCACGCACCTGAATCCCGCGAAGCGCAAACCGACTCTCCCTGGCACGCATTGGCCGGGAAGACAGTTGCGCTCTACTCACTCAATGAGCCAGTGCTCGGTCGCGTTAAAGAGCAGTTGGAGCAGAGCGTCACCTCGATTACCGTGAAGACCTTTCACGACAAAGTCTGTACGGGCCAACTGACCGACTCAGCTCGGTCCGCCGACATATTCGTCGTCGCAATCGCTGCGGCGAAGCATGCGGCGACCAATTGCATCGGGGCGGTTCGGGGTCAAAAGACGATCTTACGGCCTCACGGGCAAGGTAGCGCCAGTATGCTGCGGGTGCTGTCAGAACATGCCGCAGAACTGGACCAGAATAGGACACAGAACCAATGACAAAACACGAGGACATCGACGCGCTCATCCAATCGCTAGAGCAATTAAAATCTTTTGCCAGTACCCATCTCAAAAAGCTCCAATCCTGCCAACTTCCTCACGGCAACTTCGATTACGCGGCGTTAGTCCGGCAACTCGACTCCATCAGCACGACCTTGCCCGTTCAAGAAGAGTTAAGCGCAGTTCTACAGCAAGCACAAGAGATAGCCACTCAGCACGCACGCCTCGCGTTTCTTGAACTCGAGTCTGACATTAAAGAACTCTGCGAGCGTCACCAGTGGCACCTCGATGGCCACTGGCCACATTTTCACATCGAGCGATCAATTGAAGTCGTCGTAAGTGAGACCAAGCACACCGTCACAATCGACGGGACCAAATTACGTGGCTGCGGTATTGACGCCATCGAGCAATCGATCACACCCATCGCCGACGCACTATTCCCAAAACCATATGACCGAAACGTCTTTGTGGAACTTCTCGCACAATCATTTGACGCGTGTACCCACCGCAGTGACGAGCGCGTCTCTATTCATGACCTTTACAAGCAGGCCGTGCTTCAGAGTCAATCAAAGACCTTTTGGCGCCGCGGGGTCGCCAAAGATTTCTCCGAACTGACCATCACCCAGTTTCGCGCTCGATTATCCACGGTCTTAGACGGTAATAGCACGGATGCGCGCGGTCGAGCATTACACGTCACACCGCCCATTCACACCAAAGACGGACTGTTTCTCTACCTTGGTGCAGAAGATCGCATGGCCTACGTTGGTAGCCTCGCATTTATTCGCTAACGGACCATGACCATGCCGAATATTGACCGAAGAACGGCGAGACGTCTTCTCAAGAAACTGCAAGCCGGGACAACGACGGCCGACGGCACGGAGTCTTTACACGTTGGACACGAAGGTTGGCTCGCGGCACAAAAGGAATTGCGTGACGAAGTGTTCGAAGACGATGATTCCTCTACGAAGTTCGTGAAAGGTGCGTACGGGGCCGGGAAAAGTCACTTCCTCGTTGTGATGCAACGGGCCGCAGAACACGAGGGGTGGGCAACCGCACATGTGGAGTGCAATGCCCACGAGGTGGCGCTCGACAAATTTGTCACGCTGTACAAGGGCGTCATTAAACGTCTACGCGTCCCCGGTGTGGCCGAAGATCTCACCGAACTACTCGACCGATTTACGGACGGAAAGACCGGCGATCTCACCGATCTTCTCGACCGATTTACCGACCGCATCTTAAAAACCGCCGGTCATTCCCGAGCACGAACAATGCATGCGATGAAAAAGGGTCGCGATGTCAGAAGTGCAGTCGAAAAACGTCTGATGCGCGAGGCTAACTTGCCGTACCAATTCCGCAACGCGCTTATCGGGTACGTCATGGCCTCAATAGAGCCAGACGTTTACCTCCAAACGATGGTCACGGATTGGTTGAAAGGCGGCGATCAAGTCCTCGAACTACGAGAAAGCCTCTTAACCACGACGCGATCATCCTCGCGAACTAGCCGGCCAAAAGTTGTGCGTATCAAACCAATTAAGGAAGGCACCGTCAAAGAAACCATGGGCGGGTTGCTGTGGCTCATTAAAAACGCCGGGTACAAAGGACTGGTGCTGTGTGTCGATGAAGTTGAGCACCTCGCCAACCTAAAGCCCAAAACCCGGATTCGCGCAGCACTCGATGAACTCCGACGACACATCGACAGTGCTGGCGGTGACGATGAATATAATGGGCTCTGTCTATATCTGGCGGCGACGCCTGACATGTTTGATAATCCCGATAACTTTCCGAGTTATGACGCGCTGCAAACGCGAATACAACCGCTACGCCAAGGCGAGCGAATTGATTTTCGCGGGACTGTGATCGACCTTGAGAAAACCCCACTGACCGAAGAGGACATGCGCACGCTTACCCGCAACCTCCGAAAGATCCATCAAATCGCACGAAACGTCCAGGACACTGACTTGGTTACTGACACAGAACTCGACGAGTTCCTCGATACAGTCATCACCACCAAACTCAGAGGCGGAAAGCCACGTCTGTTAACTCGACTCGTGATCGACCGCCTAGAAAACGGTCCTGACAGTACGCAAAGTCCGGCGGAACGACTACAGCGTGTCAGCACCGCTGGCCAACAGAGTTAGATGTCCAACAGGACGGCTCGTGCCGCCGTGCGCAACATGCGAAATGGGATCGTGCCCGTCAGCGAAATCGACACGCTCTCCATTGGGTACGAACAATACCGAACGGCCTTTCTCGGTAATTTAGCCGCCCTCAGAAATCACAAGACCCGGCCACACCCGTTATTTGTAACCGGAGAATGGGGAAGCGGGAAATCGCATTGCCTCACCTACATACGCAACCTATGTCAACGTGAGGGCATCCCGAATAGCGCCCTCACGATCACGGCGGGCACCCATAAATTAAACCACTTTCAACGGGCGTATCCGGCACTTGTACAGTCCCTCGAAGTCGACGGCATACGCGGATTACAGGCAATCTTGGTCAAACAACTCAAGGATACAGACCGCCCTCTATGCAGAATCCTCCCGTTACTTCCGCCTCCAAAGGGATTGCCGGTGCCGACGCTCCACAGTCGTCCGTCTGCCAAGGTAAGACTGTATGAAGCGCTCAGCGCTATCTGCGCCGCGATCGACAACGAAATCGACCCTCTCTCAGACCCCATTTTGTGGACCGTGCCACTTGGTGGCGACCTGAATACGGATAGCAGACCTACCTGCGAGAAAGCGCTTGACCGTATTGAGGAACTCAGCACGCTCTTCCATGCCATAGATAGCACAGGCCTCGTGCTCTTTTTTGATGAAGTGGAAACAATCGATCAATTACGAAGTATTACCCAACGACGAATGGCCTATAACGTCATCGGCCGATTGATGGCCATGCCCTACGTCTGGGTGATTTTCGCAATCACCAACCGATTCACGAGGCAACTGGACATTGACCGAGACCGAGTCTTTGAACGGCGAGAATGGGGGTTTCGGCGTCATGACGTGCAAGGGGCCCAATTTCTGTTTGATCACATTGACGGCAACGAATTCGAGCCACTCTCACCGCCCACACTGGACCGGGACGGAGCTGAAGCACTCGCCCAACGGGTCACTGACGTCTACCAACGCGCGTACGATACTGACGATAGCGCCGCCACTGATTCCCACCGCGTCGTGCGGCAGTGGAGTCGCGACCCCGCACGAAACCCTCGAGTCCTAATGCGAATGCTCATAAATGATTTGGATACCATGCGCCCACTCCCGGGCATCGCACCCGGCCACCACACCTCGCATGCTTCTTCGAACAGGAACCCGAGACCATCCGCGGGACGCGACGATGTCATCCTTGCCGAGGGTTTTATTGACCGGTTTCAGCAAATTCAGTGGATGTCTGACGACGAACTTGTAACTGTCCTCACTATTGATGAAATGGCGGACTTCGCCCGTATGCTCGAGACGAAATCATGCATCCCCTTAAATGCCAATCGCGAGGCCATGAGACTCTACCGACATGCCGCACGTAACGGACACGCTGACGCGCAGTTCAAACTGGGTCATCTCTACTACCGGTTGTCTGCCGACCTTGACTCGGCGATTACGTGGTGGACCGCGGCGGCAAACAACCGGCATGTCGAAGCCATGCATTGGCTTGCCTGTTGCTACTGGCTGGGCGACGGTGTCTCGGCAAGTAACGCCGACGCCTATCGGTGGGTCTTGATCGCGAACAGCCACGCAGCAGTTGAACCAGTCGGGTACCGTGACGAGCCGAGTGACTGGAGAATTCGGTCAACCGAACAAATCGACCGTATGGTCGAACGCCTTGAAAACGACCTAACGCCCGGGGAACGAGTTCACAGCAAGCAACTCGCCACTGAATGGCTCACAGTCCATCCAAAAGACTAGGCGATACCCCGCGAACGCTAAAGGAATTTCACTCGTCTTCACCTGGATTTTTTCTTCCATTCCCTGACAATATAGTCCGCGAGCACCGCCTTATCTTTCTGCGTATTTTCAATGTCGTTCCACGCTCGGCGCAACACCGGCCACCGACCGTCTTCTTCTGTCCACGCACAGCGCTTTTTAAGCACAAAGACCCGCCGCTTGACATAGGGGACCGCTTTGCGACGGTCGCGGTCCAGGTCGTAACGACTAATCACGTTCTCCATGACCTCGTCCATCAACACCCCCATCGCATAGATCCCAGTGCCATGCACGAGGCGACTCGTTCGCGGACTCCCTTCCCACGCAACAGGCCAAACCATTCTCACCCCGCTAAAAAACACGGAGACCACACTCGCACATTTCGCAGCGGCGTCGTCCTCTGGTTCGAGACTATTAAACTGGGAGAGCACACCCCCTTGCGTAATACTTCGTTTGATTACCGCAATCAGCGTGTTCTGACTGAGTTTCGCATTCCCCCCCGTCGAGCCAAGACCCTTCACTCGTCCGCAAAACGGCGAGTGTCGATCGAATCGCAAGATGTTCAGTACTTTCCCCGCAAACCGTTGGGCTTGCATCGCTCTCGTCAACTCCACTTCCCCGCCAATTTGGGGCAGGAGTTCTGTGATCAAATCTTTTGGAAGCGGTTTCGTCTTATTCACTAAGACAAACTGTTCCCGTTGTTTCTCGGGAGAGGCTGACTGAAAGCCGACCACCACCACCGGAAACGTTCGGTTAGGATCGAGTTTCGACAGTGCGGCCACCCGCTGCTGGCCGTCAACGATGAAACCTGGTTTTGCCTGACCCGATTCCGGGAGGGGGATCGTCAGGGTGCCTAATGTGCCCCACGCGCTGTCGTGCGTCCGTTCAAACTTCTTAAACGAGACCTGTCTCCCAAACGCCACCACAATAGCGTTCGGCAACATCGATGTGCTCTTTTTTAAATAGGCGTAGATTTCATTGATATGCCGCGTCACTCGCTCTCGTTGATAGCCTTCAAGGCCACCCGCCCGGTCGCGTTGCGCATACTCCACCGATGCAAAATGACTAATCTGACGCCCATTCACCCCAAAGACAAACAACGGGGTCTCCGCTTGCTGCACAACACGCAACGCATTGACTTTAAGTGCTCGCATTCTCACCTCTGAGATCATCCAATGCTGCCTCTGTCATGTGTATATTGACGGGAGTACGTACATACCGCCCCCCAGTCACGGTCACCCCTGGAACTTCTTCCGACAACTTGAATAATGCGGTACGCAGATCATCAACGGACATCGCGTCCTTCGTCATCACGCTGGCCGCCAACACCACGTCCCGAATCGGCGACGGGCCCATACGTGGCCTGATCAGTTCATACGCCTTCACTAAAGCGGGGCGGGGTCCGTATTCGCGCAATTCTCTTCGTATGGACGACATCGCGTCGCTCGCCTCCCACTGCGTAATGGCAAGTTCTTCTGGCCACAGCGACTTCAACCCTTCCTCAGACTCAAAGATGTCGTCAAATCGCTGCAGCAATGTCCGCCCACTATCAGTCAACCGATACTCAAATGCATTCTTTTTTTGTCCCGCCTTCTTCAGGCACCCCATATCGCTCAGCCATTCAAGTCGGGGCGAAACCCGGTGTTCCAACATCCCGGGACCTTTCGGCGCCGCAGTCGTCTTCGCATGGCCGACGCCAACCCGTCCGCGCGTCGACGGACTCGCCTGCAAAGCCTTCCCGCGTTTTGCCAACGAGTCTCTCACCAACTTGGCAAAGTCCGCCCCTTTTCTCTGGGCGTTCTTGGCCCTCGGCAATTTTTTCGACGCCGCGAGCGCCCTCTCCACAATTGTCGGAAACGCCTTAACGACATCATCTTTTTTGATAGTCCCTGATTCCGTAGACACCGCACGGAGAATCTCTCTCAAAATGACGCCATCCAGTTCGAATAATTGCCGCCAAAACACCACCGCTTCGGCCCCAAGGAGGAACGGATTGTCCGCAGCATCACCAAGATGCTTGCTGGAGTTGTCCCTGGAGTACTTCCGCAGTCGTGCGGCGGCATACCCTGCTGTCGTCCACGCGTGTCTCGCCTTGGACACCACCTCTAACTGCTGACACAATTCAAGTACTTCTTGCACGTTATCGGGAGTCGGCGCACCAATCGTCGACGGCACATCGGGGTGCGCCATCCAGAAATCCGTTTGGTATACCGGAAGGTCTTTTAAGCGACCGTCTCGACGATGCGACGCTTCCCAGACCTTGGCTGTCGTGTGTTTCAACTTGTACTGCGCGTAACGACCCTTGCGACCCTTGCCCTTATCGCGAAACCCTGACTTTCCAATGAGCTTTTTGTCGTCACTGAGGTAACGAAACACGTGGTCGTAACCCTTCTCAGTAAGAGGAAGGTCCTTCTTAAACTCAATCACGTTGAGCACCCTTCGCGTCAATCGCAATTCCGTCTGCGAGGCCGGACTACAACAATCCAACAGCAGATTCGCCAGTCCGAGTCGTGATTTAAAGACAGTTAAGTGGATCAGAAACGGTTCAGACAGCATGCCGCCACCACCAACCCTTACAACTCGATACCACCGTGCACAGTCGCGCGCGGTCGCACGGTCACTACGATCGCCCGACGTGGCGTAGTGTCGATGTCAGACGACGAGACGACACAATACCCCGGGGGTAACATGCGCAACAGTGGATCAATCTTCTCCCAAGAGTCAGGTCCGTACGAGATCTTTTCTGGTAGCTCAGATTTGAGATTCTCTCGTACCGCCCGAATATCGCTCTCCGTTACGAGTTGATGGGCAATAAACGTCACCACCTGACTCAACACCGCTTTATCGATCGCAGATGGCTGTTGGGTTGCTATTACTGCTGACAACCCCATGTTCCGCCCTTCCTTCACCAACTGCGTGAACAAGGACCGGACCGGCGTCCGTGGACCGGGCGCCAAAAAGGTCTGCGCCTCATCAAGCACGACGACCGTTCGAGGCACGCCATTTCTCACGGCAGTCTCAAGGCGACGACGCACCTTCGGTGTCACCGAACTGTCCAGTGCAAGACGTTTCTCCGCAAAACTGACCGCTTGACGCTCACTAATCAACATCCTCGTCAGAATCGAGACAACCGCAGCGCGATAACTCTCATTGAGTCGACTCAGCAGAATAACCGACGCCCGACCAGCCTTCAAAAGATCACGGATACCGGTTCCACGCTTCGTGAACAAGTCGGTCCCATGCATCGCACTGAGTCGTTGTTTCAAGGCCTTTCGCGTCGCGTCGTGCACATCTTCCAGTTCATCCGCCTGTAAGGCGCGACCAAGATCCTCAAGATCAAACTCTTCGCTCTTCTCAATGCGTCGCTGTCCGACCCGATAGCCTTCGGTCGTGACCAATCGCCAGGCATCCGCAAACGTCTGCCCCATCGGATCACTCATCATGTCGACGCCCAACAACAGGCCCCATTCATCTAAACCGGTGCCGGGCACAGACAACTGTAGCGTCTGAAACCAATCCGGGTCCGTCTCCCGACGATGCTGTTCACCAGGAACCCAGGCCTCTACGTCACACTCGTTCCCATCAATTTTCGCCGTTTTCGCCAACGTGAAATGCCGTTGAACTTCGCTATTCGTACTTGGCTCAACCGGAAACCGCGTCGGCCAATAAATATCCAGCGGGTCAAACAGGAGAACGGCTCGTGGCTTCTCCTGTACCGACAACGTCGATCTACCTCGACACGTTAGCCCTTCAACAATCGTGCCAAGCGTAAACGACTTACCACTGCCTCGCTTTCCGACCACGGCAATGACTTGTTCTTTCGAGGTGAGCAACTGAATCTTCGATGCGCCGACAGCACCACTTTCTGCAAGTGTGCCCAACCAGAGACGGTCATCCGTTGACGCGCCCGAGCCAAGCGCGACATCCTTTCTCCCTGGATTGATTTTCGGTCGAACCCTATAACGCGCTAAGGCCATAACTCAGTCTGAGAAACTAATCTCGGAATCAATAAACTCGTGCGACAAAATGTGGCGTTTCTTATCCATCGCACGATTACAAAAATCATCCACTAACCCCAGCAGATCGCGGGGATAGGTGGTTCCGCCCTCTCGGCATGCATGACCGGCGAGTAAGTCCATTCCGTCGGTCGTAAATGGAAAACTTTCGGCATCTATGGGTTCCTCGTTGGCTTCCTCAGCATACTTTTTCTTTAGCTTCTCGGCCTTCTTCGCATCAACAAACGCGCGGCACAGCGATTTAAGGAAGTCAACTGCTTCTTCCTGGCCAAAAGGGCCAAGTTGGATGATGTTCTCCAAACCAAGTCTCGTCACTACTTGTTGATCCTGTAAAGCACGCGGACAGTCATCCTCACCCATCCAGGTACCCGCCCCGATAAAACCAAACTCTTTGTTCTCCTGTCCGAAGATTCCTCTAAACGCCCACTTCCAGTCGTTCTCACTATCCTTATTCGCCGTCTCGTTCAGGTTTCCAAGTTCATCCACGAGAAAGACAAGCGTCTCCTTCGTCGCCTGTGCACACAAACGTCCCAACTCGCGCAACACATGGACGAACTCTTGTGATTGACTAAGGCCTTTCGAACTCAACATTATTAAATTCGCGCGACTTGGACTTAAGGGAGTTTCTGCCCGTAACCACTCCCACCCAATCGCACTCGCTTCTCCTGTAATAGTCTGACTGATGAACGCTTTGGCAACATCAGACGACTGAGTCCGCTCTCGAATGATCTCCTCTGTATCAAGACCGTGTTCTTGGCTAAGACTGCGCATCCACCCCTGGACCGTGTCTTGGCCAATCGCATCAAGGAGGGCCGAATGGAGAACCGAGAATTTATCCTTTGACTGTATGTCCGGCAGTTCCTTAAAGATCAACTTTGCTCGTTTACTCTCATCTTTTGTGATCAGGTGTTCATAATGGCGCAGGGTATGCGTCTTCCCGGCCCCCCAGTCGCCGTACAGGATAAATTTCGGCGGCTTTCGCGTAGAGCGAAACGACCGTTGCAAGATGGTCGTAACTTGTTTACTTTCTGACTTCCGACCGAAAAAGAGATCCCGATCTTCGTCACATTGGATTTCGAAGTCGGGTTTATCCTTTTTAAGTCCGAACCAAGTTTGCTGTGTCTCCATTCCAACTCACCCTTCTCTATAACCGTGCTTGACAAAACCTCTGTCGACCGTCTTTTCTATAGAGCCTCGCGGCCTCTGCCTTTAGCTCCTTAACGATACGGGTTCCGTCACGACCACGTTCGTCGATCAGCATACCAAGCTCCTGATACCTTGTGAGTGACGGCGTCGTAAAGTTCGCCGATCCCATCAACGCAAACGCGCCACCTCTCAATTGAGCAATATATAACTTCGTGTGCAAATCCTTAAGGAACACGACATTTGCCCGTTTTGACTCTTCCCACCGACGTACCGCTTGTTCGTGGGGAGAATCGGACTTCGGCGGTCGCGTCACAACATAGACGGTTGTCCGATCGTCCTGAACCTGCTTCAACAGTTGGTCAAATGACAACTCAGGTGACTTAGTCGTGTTCTCCAGGTCCGACAGCCACGGACTAACCACCCAGAGTTTTTGCAACTTGTTCCTCGCCGCTGTCCCCTTCACCCTTGGTAGTTGCTTGCGCAACCGAATCAGAAACTGCCCGAGGACACGAGTCGTCACGACACGCAACCAACCTGGCACGCCTGATGCACTACGGGAAAATTCCCTTTCGACGACCTGCGGGTGCTCTTTTAGTACGCTTACCGCGGCCTCGATATTTATCTCGGGCGGCATCGTGCGGAGCATCTCAGTCGCTACCGTAATGTCCTTGGCAACAGCTTCCATGGTTTGCGCCAGGCCGGATACGCCCCGCACCGCCGGAGACAATGCCGCTTCAACGTCCTGACTTGTCATCCGGTCCGAATCAGCATCTATCGCGTCATTCAACTTCTTAAAATCTTGATCTAGTTCAGGGCCCTGCTGTTGCGGTCGTGGATTTAGATTATGCGCAAGATATTTTCCTAACTCTCGGCCGTCCAGTTCATTAGTTTGATTCCCCTTCCGAATAAGAAATTTCGTCGGCCCTTTGTCCGGTTTTAAATACAACGGTTCAGCACTATTACCAACACTTACCGCTAGCACTTGTTGCCCCTCTGAATTTGCGGTAACGAAGCGGAATTCATGGGGTGTGTTATCGCCACCATCGCTGAAACTGTCGCGTATGTGATTCCGAATCTTTAGTTCGAGTTTATCTTCGGATTTTCCGGCGTAGCGAAGGTCTTCGTCAATACCGACAATTTTTCCTTTTTTGTCGTGCACACCAATTAGGACGACACCAGCATACGGAGATACGGGGCCAGGTTTGTTTGAAAATCCAACCAATGCTTTAAGCACATTCCACTTTAAATAACTATTCTCTTTGCCGGTGCCGTCATCATGGGTATAACCGTGCTTATACTCGATGTGGGCGCATTCACCTTTTTCAACGAGACTTCTCAGAAAACCTGCGGCCGTTGCATCGTCGGAGGTAAAGAGGTCTTTGATGAGTTCTTCTTCATAAACCATGAATAAATCACGCCCTGGCAACGGGTTAGTTAAGATTGCCAAATGGAACCGAAATCATGTCACGAAGATGGTTCCGTGAACATAATAAAATTCCATTTACGTCATTGCTTTTACACGTAAGAGTGACGTAACATTACCTTGAATTTAGACGTAAGGGTAGCCGGTGAATCGCTTCTACGACGAATACGAACTCGATACAACCGCAGAAACATCCGTCGAACCTGACTATATCCTCGAAAACGTCGAACCGTTATTCACTGGAACCCGTATTGCTGGATTCATTAAGCGAACCAATTCTTCCGAAGTCGCGGACCTGCATCGCGATACCGTCATTGGGTACGACCCGAACCAACAACGCGGGTGGCGGATTACCTATCGAGACGGCGTGGAGCACAAACGCCGGTACATCATTAAGCGTTCCAAAGTAAAAGAAATCGGTCAGGCCATTGCCGAAAATCGTGAATACAACCGTATCCGTACCGCAAATGCCCGACACGGCCACGTCGGCCTCCGCTTCGACCCGTACGACGACCAACCCATTGGGCATGAACGGGGACGACTGTCTCTTTTCCGTCTTGCGCTATCTGACGGACCTGACAGTCTCCTGACGATCCCTGACAGCGCACATCGACAAGAAGGCGACAAATATTTCACCGAACACATTGCCAACCCAGAACAGCAAACCTTTTCCCCAGAACACGCTGGGTTCTCCCCTGCGACCTACGAACTGGTCATGATGATCACCCTGACGGACACCCCGGGCGAAGGCGAAAGCCATTACGAGCACAACGAACTGATCACCAAATCGTCATCCTCTCGCCGGGCGTTTCTCGAAGGCGGTGCATTGAGTCACCCGAATTGGGTCGCGCACGAACTACTGCGACTGAATCCAATCACCAAGGAATTGGTCGAAGTCTACGAAACAAAGATTTCTACGAACTCACCACAAATCGTGACGTTCAGTGCATTAGCGCGCGGCATTCAAGACGGCTGGAAAGACCGACTCTCCACATCAACACGCGCCACAATTGCACACGCGATTAACGCGATGCTCACGATGGCCCGGGAAGAAATCCCTGAATGGGGTCCCCTGCCCTTCACCCAACGTCGAACAGAACGCGAACTCTACCTCTACTCCCAGGCGATCGTGCAACGGTCCATGCTGAGAATTTTTTCCGATTGGTACGGACTGAATGAAAACGACGGCCAGGGCGATGATTGGGAACGCTGGCGACCGACACTCCAGAAACTGAAATCGACGTTTACGCGACATGAGTTTTCCGGGCACTTTCTCTCGCGACAAAATCCACTGTTCTTTGCGGAAGAAGGTGGGGGCATCTACCAACTCAACAAACGAGCACGAGACCGGAAAAATGAAACACGACGCCACGGCCAACTATTTACGCTGGACCCACTCGGGGATCTCACTGTTCAGAACACACGACTCTCAAATGATTTTATGTGCGATCAACTCCGACGGTTTCTCGCGTACGGTCCTGACCAGTTGTCGTTAGAACATCCGACGCTCTCGCCCCTGGCGGTCGCAACATGAAGAAACCACCGGAGGACACCATGAAGAACGCGGTTGTCTTATTGAGTGGCGGCCTTGATTCGACAACCACACTGGCCATCGCGACCGACCAGGGGTATCGCGTGCACGCACTCACCTTTCAGTACGGACAACGTCACGAACATGAGATTGAGGCCGCCAAAACGATCGCAAAACGCTATCAGGTCGCGCAACACCAGGTGTTTCCGATCCATCTTGATCTCTTTGGTGGTTCAGCGCTCACCGCCAACGATATCGAAGTACCGAAACAACGCTCAGACGAAGAAATTGGCACGGGCATTCCGGTGACCTATGTTCCGGCTCGTAATACCGTCTTTCTGTCAATTGCTCTCGCGATGGCTGAGACTACCCCGGCCCACAACATTTTCATCGGGGTCAATGCCCTCGACTATAGTGGGTACCCCGACTGCCGCCCAGAGTTCATCAAAGCCTTTGAGACGACGGCGAATCTTGCGACCAAAGCGGGCGTCGAGCACCAAGGTCCATTTCGTATCCATACCCCATTGATCGATTTGACGAAAGGCGAGATCATTCGTCGTGGACTTGATCTTGGCGTTGATTATGCCCTCACGATTACCTGTTATGCCCCATCGGAGGAAGGACATGCCTGCGGAACCTGCGACGCGTGCAACCTGCGCTTAAAAGGATTCTCTGACAACAAGATCGTGGACCCGGCACCCTACACGACCTAAGCGTACGACCATGGCTTACACCATTAAAGAAATCTATTACACACTCCAGGGCGAAGGCGCGAATACGGGACGACCGGCGGTATTTTGTCGCTTCACAGGATGCAACCTCTGGTCGGGACATGAAACCGACCGACACTCCGCCGTCTGTCAATTTTGTGACACGGACTTCGTGGGTACGGATGGCACCGGTGGTGGGGTCTTTCCCAATGCGGATGCCGTGGCGAAGGCAATCGCCGCGACCTGGCCCACGAACGGGACCACTCGCGAGGGCGAACGGCTCGTCGTCTTCACCGGCGGGGAACCGTTGCTACAACTGGACGCCGCGATCGTCAACGCTGCGCACAACGAAGGCTTCACCATCGCGATCGAAACCAACGGGACACGGAGTGCCCCGCCCGGCATTGACTGGATCTGTATGAGTCCCAAAGCGGGCACGGAAATCGAACTCCGTACGGGAAATGAATTAAAACTGGTTTTTCCTCAGGCCGGCGCTGAACCCGAACAATACGCCTCGCTCAACTTCGAGCATTTCTTTCTCCAACCCATGGATGGTCCAAACGTTAAAGCCAATACCGAACAGGCGATCGCCTACTGCCTCAAGCACCCCCGCTGGCAGTTAAGTCTGCAACAACACAAACTCCTTGGACTTCGTTAACGTGATCGATCCTTCGTCTCACACATCAGCCCCACTCTTCATTATTGCGGCGTGTACCACCCGTAAAAAACAGTCCCAGATATCAGTGCGTTTGAGGAATGTTACCGGCGCATCACTAACAACCAGACTGAAACAATGGAAGACCTCATTACGCCAATCGCAGCAAAACAGACTTCCGGCAGAGCACCTCTACGTCGGTGAATATTGGTCTCTCATTCGTCAACTTCCAGAACTCTGTGCCTCCAAGTTCGATACCAAACTATACGTTTGCTCTGCCGGATATGGATTTATTTCAGCCGACACCAAAATAGCTAATTATTCCGCGACCTTCGCGAGTAACCATGACGACTCCGTCACAACCCGTGCAGATCCGAAATACGCATCAAATACCCGTCGGGCGTGGTGGAAAGGCATGACCGGTACAAGGTTCACCAAACTCGTGGAAAGAAGTCCGGACGCACACGTCCTCGTCATCGCATCACCCGATTACCTCGACGCGATGGCGAACGACCTGAACGACATACGACTGACACTCACAAACTCTGAACAACTCGTCATCGTCTCAAGTCGACTGCCAACTGTGCTCAAAGACGTAATGCGCACGAACCTTGTCGCATCAGTGGCAAAACTGGAATTAAGCAAGGATTTTCTGGGTGGCACGCGCTCATCGCTCCATGCGCGGACAGCTCGGCATCTACTGACCTCGGTGACCCCGAAGACATTTCTCGCCTCAAAACTGCGTATAAAGTACCAAAACAAGGTAAATAGAATTACAGAACCACTACCTAAATTCGATCGCGAACAGCACGACCGAGAAGACATTAAAGAATTCATTCGCGACGAACTCAAAAAAGAACACAAAGGCGAATCTAAGAAACAACACTCCCATACTTCACTCCTTCGAGTCCTCCGCGATGTTAAATGGTGGGCTTGCGAACAACACCGCTTCGCTCGATATTTCGAGGAAGTCAAAAACGAAGCAAGCCTATTCCGATGAACACACCGTCACAATCACATAAACAAACATATCGCTCATGACTCACCGCCGCCTCGCCTATTTTTTACCCGACGCCTTCGATCTCGTCGATCCAACGTTTGACTTTGACAAAGAAACCCGATCAAAGACAGGCACCGCCAATAGACATCGAAACTACCAGTACGCACATGAACTCTTCCCTAAACGTGTCTACGATGGCATGTTGATCTCGAAAGGCATTGTCGATCCGCTCGATGGGACAACTGGCCACTATTCGCCAGCGCAACGTGAGCGGATCGAGCGGGACGGAGGGCGGGCATTTTTGCGGCTGACTGATCGTCGGATACCGATCATGGGGGACTGCGGAGCATTTAGCTACGTCAGTCAAATAAAACCGCCCGTGACCGTCGATGAAGTCTTGCAGTTCTACGAGGAGTGGGATGTGAATTATGGCTTGTCCGTCGACCACGTGATCCGTACCTATACAGCGACCCATGACCACGGCGGCACCAAAGAACTTGATCCCGAGGTCCGCGAACGGCAAGCCATTACGATCCAACTCGCAACTGAGTTTTTCGAGACACACCGAACGCAGAAATGCCAACTTATCCCTATGGGTGTAGCCCAAGGGTGGAGTCCGCTCTCCTACGCATTCGCGGTCACCAAATTGCAACAGATCGGGTACACGTATATTGCGCTCGGAGGACTAGTCACACTCAAGACAAAAGACATCCTCGCCGTATTGCAAGCGATTGCAACCGTCCGCGCATCGAAGACACAACTTCATCTTTTGGGCGTCACCCGCACTGATGCGATGCCGTTCTTCCCGGGTCTTGGTGTCGTCAGTATCGACAGCACTGCACCACTTCGACGGGCATTTAAAGACCAGAAAGAGAACTATTACACCGCCAATCCAAAATTGTCGTACACCGCCATTCGAATCCCACAGGTCGGCGGAAATCCTGACTTGCGTAAACGCATCGCATCCGGTGAAATTCCCAACGACGATGCGAGACAGCTGGAACAGGAATGCCTGGACGCATTAAAGGCCTATGACCACGACAAGAGGACCCTTCAGGACACCGTCAAAACTCTCCGTGCCTACGAAAAGATCCATCATCCGAAAACCGACATGTCTGAGGTCTATACGGACGTTCTACGAAGCCGACCATGGAGGAAATGCCCGTGCCAAGTCTGCAAAGAGCTTGGGTATCACGTGATTTTATTTCGTGGCGCAGAACGAAATCGGCGACGCGGGTTTCATAATATTTGGACGTTCTACAACAAACATCTCAAGGGATTACCTGACGAAGAGTCCGCCGCAGCTGAAATTTTAGTCACCTCGTAAGGTATATTGCTCGACAGTACGGCCGTAAACAACTGACTCTAATTAATACGCGTAGACGTGAGAGAACCAAAGCGTGGTAAAAACACCAACAAGACGACCCCAACCTTCTAAATCACCCGGAGTGAAGACCTCTCGTCGGAAGCGCCAAACAACAACACAGTCCGCTCAGAAGAAAACGACCCGCAACCCCCTGGCGGCCAAGAAACGCAGGCCCAGAACATCCGCCAACCGCAAAAAGAATTACCTGGAGTTCCACGCATTAGAGGTCACACAAGGCAAAAAACGTGTATACGAATTCGCCGTCGATGGGAAAATTGTCGAACAATTCACCGAAGTATCACGGATTCGGCGTAATGCCGACGGACACCTCCAGGGCTACCAACGTCCAGAAGCCAGCAAGCACATCCAAGAAATTAGAGACTACATCGATACACCAGACGCCATCATTCCAAATGCCCCGGTCATTGGCTTTGATAAACGTGTGACCTTCACACCAATAATGGATGTCCCCAAGATACACCCCTACGTACAAGTTGGAATCCTTAAGATCCCCCTACCGAACCAGAAGAGTAATCAACCGAAACCAGGAAAAATCGTCGACGGCCAACAGCGACTGGCAGCGATCCGGGACGCAACCCGCACAGCATTTCCTATTTCGGTGGTGGCATTTATTGCGGACGACGAACGAGAGTTTAGTACCAACTTTATCCGCGTCAACAATGTGAAACCGCTCAAAACGACGCTCGAAACTGAATTAATTACAACGATCAAGGACGCAGGCACCCTCCCAGAGCGATTGGCCAAGAAACACGCGCCAAGTCTACTGGTCGAACGTCTTGCACTCGACCCACGCTCGCCCCTCAATGGACTCATCACCCGGGAAACCAGTCCTAAAAAAATCATTACCGAACAAAGCATGATTGAGATGATCGCAAACAGTTTAAGCGACGGACTCCTATTCGATATTCAAAGTAAAGAGGCACTCACGTACGAACAAATCGAAGAACAAATGTTTTGCCTTCTGAGAGATTACTGGAGAGCGATCGAAAAGACATTCCCGGAAGCCTGGGCAATTCCCCCGAAACAATCCCGATTGATGCACGGCACCGGGATCGTCAGCATGGGATTCTTGATGGAAGAAATCGCCGCACGCGAATTAGGCGCATTACTCGAAAGCCTAGCTGACCACTTACCGGACTCAGAGGACGCCACCTCGTACAGAACTGGGATGTTTTGCAGGAATCTCGAAATCATTGCCCCAGCCTGTCAGTGGACCTCGGGGTCGTGGGACTTTGGCGACGATAACGGAGGTATCACGGCCTGGAACGAAATTGAAAATACGCCGGCTTGGAAAAAACGGCTCACAAAACACCTCAAGCGACTCTACAAGAAACAACGTGGACGCACTCGTCGCGTGAACGAGTTCAGTCACCCGCTCCCATTCGGGGTGTAATCACATTAGAACATTTGGATCACTAATCACGGGTCTTTCACGGGACACGTGCTTCCCGGCCGAACTCCCTGTTTACATCGATTGGGAACATCAGTAGCATCGCTTCCAACACGATACTTCGTGCCGTCGTTGCACGACCACGAAAGCGACCTGATGCCAGCACAGATGATTCCAGAGAGGCCGACGCCTGGGTGCCACCGGTCGGAGGCCGAACTCTTCAAAGTGCTTCACGAGCAGTTGCCCACGACCTGCCACGTCTTTCATTCAGTGCCTGTTGCTGCGCGAAAATCTGGCCGCCACAAATCATCGGACCGTACGGACCGTGAGGTTGATTTTTTGGTGGTCGATAGAAACCGCGGTGGTGCACTCGGCATTGAACTGAAATCTGGCCGCCTTCAGCGAGATGAGAATGGGTATTACAACCAGACGAAAGGCGGACGCGTAAACATCGAATCGCCCGCAAGGCAATCACAAATTGCGCTTTACCGACTCCGCGACGAAATTTTAAAAACTCACCTTTTCAAAAACAGCAGTTTGCTCCCAGAACAATTCGGATGGTGCGTGGCATTGAGTTCGCCCGCGGTTCGACCCACCATCCACCTCGGACCTGACCTGCCACGAAATCGCGTGCTCGATGCGGAGGACCTTAAGCCGAAGAACATAACAAAAAGTATTGCCCGCGCCTTCACCCACTGCATCGGTCGGCAGCCACCGATCAAGAAAGATATGCTCGAGAGATTCACAGCTTTCATCGCACCAACGCTGGACCTCGTACCCAATTTGAACGCTCGGATTCAGCGTGACCAGCAGATGTTCCATCGACTCGCCACGGAACAAAAAGGGGTTTTCAACAAACTCGAGGCGATCCCTCGACTCCACGTACAAGGCCCAGCCGGTTCAGGAAAGACATTACTGGCGATGGAACGGGCCCATCGGTTGACCGACAGCGGACAAACGGTGCTATTCCTCTGTGTCAATAAGAATCTCGCACAGTTTCTCCGGCGTGGGCTCAAAGAGGTTCTGCCTGAACGGCGGTTCGAGATTAGGACCATTGCGGAACTCACTAGGAAACTCCTCCAAGAAACCGGCCAACGATCTCCGCCATCTTTTTCAGGTTTTCAATACGCCTATATGCAGAATTACTGGGATGAGGAAGCTCCTGGCCAGGTTGAGACAGCGCTTTCACAATTGCCCGACTTCAGAGTCGACGCCCTTGTCGTGGACGAGGGCCAGGACGTCGGCAAACTGTGGTGGCTCTGCCTCCCACAGCTATTGAAAAAGCCGACCGACGGCAGTCTCTGGGTGTTCGGAGACCAGGCGCAAAACCTCCATGACAAAGAACCACCGGTTATTGAAGGTATTGCTCCCTACCCACTGACAAAAAACTTTCGAAATACAAAGGAGATAGCAGCGTACTCGTATCAACAGATCGAGCAACCATTAGAGCAAGACGACGACAAGACGCCACGTGGCCTTAAGGTGACAGAAAAGACCGCGAAGAATCGCCTGGAGATGATCAAGAAGGTCAAGGAAAGTCTGCACCAATTGGTCATCAAAGACGCGATTAGTCCTGACCGCATCATTGTCTTGACACCACGATCTTTGGAGTGGAGTGCGGTCAGAGAAAAAATGACATTTGGCAAGATTCTTCTGACGCCTTACAGATTAGAGACGACGGCGCCAGCGGCGCGAAAACCACGTGAAAAAAGGAATGAATGGGTTGACGTGCGAACGGAGTCAATTCACCGCTTCAAAGGGCTTGAGCAAGACGTTGTTGTACTTTGCGAGATCAGGCCAGATGATCCGTATTCCTCCGACCATCATCTGTATATGGCGACCTCGCGGGCCCGACATGTCCTACACGTCATCCGGTATCTCACCAAGGCCGGTTCTCTCAGGCCGCCAGATGCGTCAACACCCAAAGATCTCCTTTGTCATTCCACGACCCTCGACACCATTAGACGATTTGAGACGATCGCAACGGACGCTTGGCACGCCTCATCAGAGATCGCCGGTCTTCCCTCTGGCGCACGGACGGCCCTCACCGACGAATTTCGAATACGCGCCACAAGTTTATTTTGTTACGGTGCCTTCGCGAGTGAGCCAAATTCCCGGTTTTTAGGCAGGATTCGTGGCTTTTCTGACACAAAAACTAAGGTCATTGGCCTGTCATCTATCGCCAAAGAAGGGAAGCGACTCACACCCCGGATCAAAGAGACCGCTACCGAGGTCGAAAGACTCATCTCCACTCGAAAGATGACCAAAACTAAAACCGCTCGAACACGATGGACAGCATCGGCGACCAGAACACTGGTGCGTACTGCGTATGACACGATGTTTAACGTTGAGACCATGGCCGCTGCGGACAACTATTTCCTCGAACTACAGAACGCATTCCGACAGGGTCTTGGGGAATCCCTTCAAGTCGCGTTCGACCACGCACGCGAAACAGTTCTAAAAGATTACTGCCGCACACACCACGCGAACTACGATGACCTGGCCGAAAAACACCCTTCAGAATTGCCGCCTGATTTTTCGTACAGACCAGACGCCGAGGCACTCTTTCGGAACATCGAGATCCCCGAGTTTCTCACGCTGTTTGATCCCACCGCGCCAAACACGATGTTGGACGAAATACACAAAGAATCCTTAGAAGACCCAGAACCGATTCCAGAACTCCTGAGAGCGTTTTGGCCTAGCGACAGAGACGGGGATATTCCTTTTTAAAGAGCATTCTGAGTCAATCGAAAATTTGAATTCACGACGGGCGCACGCGGCGTCGCTCAGCGTGTCTCCGCGACGTTGCCCCGCATGACGGGTATCCTGTCTATCCTTTTTGGACCACCGACCCGACCACGGCAATAAGTCTTCTGGCAAGTCACCACCCAAGAGCGCTCCTCTCCGAGAAACCCTGACCGTCTGCTCCTCCTGCAGGGCAATGTGCCTGGCCTGCCCCGGTGTCCAACCTCGCGCATGCCAGAATAGCCATGCGGGAATCGCCCGCACCGACTCCCGACAATACGTACAGAGAAAGTACCGCTCATCAAACCCGCGCCCTGAGACGATGCCATACCCATCCTGCGTGCGAACGGGAACCGCCGGTCCGAATCCCCCCTGGTTGGCATAGACCGCCGGTCGACGCAATCCGGCATGCCAACCCAGATGCTGCGCATCGATCCCAGGTAAGTTCCATCCGGCCTCCATAGCCCGTTCGACAAATGTAACCGTCCGGCCATCATGAAAAGTCGCAGTGCGCTGGTCCAAACGAAACCAATCCACCGCCGCAATGCACCGACAACATTTCGCTTGTTCATACGGACCGTAAATCGAGGCGCCACACCGATGGCCACATTCCCGCGGCAGTGGAAAGGTCCGTTCAAGATAACTAGACATGCTCGTGCTCCTCACGCCAGCGCTCGACCTGATGTTCGAGTGCGTCGCGAGACATTAGTCCCGGTTCTGCGTGCCAACCCACGCCGACCCAAATATCGTCCGCCCACGGGTCCGGAAGCATGCCCTCCATATCAAGACCATCCGTGACCCACACACGCGTGCACGCCGGGTCCACCTGGTCGGCCACATCTGTCCACGCACCGGCGATCCGGGTTCCGCCACCACCCTGACTGAACGCCTGCCGAATGGGTTCCACATCTGACGCCAGAAAAGGACCGCGAGTGGTCGTGTCAAACACAAACGTCATGGCATCGGCGAGAATCGGCGTCACACGCAATGCCGTAATCATCTGCTCCACAACCTCGTCCGAGATGCTGCCACTGGCGTCCAGAAAAAACACCGGATGTACGCCACCAACACGGCCACGCCCGGGAAGCAACGCATAGCCATTCCGAGGTTCGCGCCGGTAGGTCCTCCCCCGAACCATTTGGCCAGACATTGGTCGTAAGTGCGCGACCACATCAACCACCCATCCTGGCTGGTCGTCGCGCCCACGCCCCACCATCCTGCCACCACTGAGTTCATCGGAATACCCTGGCGAGGTGCGAGACTTCGCTGACGTCCAGACTCTGTCCCACTCATCGGTCTGTTGACCCGCGGCCGCCTGATCCTCCCGGACGCCCGACATGACCGCATCGACAATGCGCGCCCGACGAGCTTCATTTAATCCTGACTCGTCCTCGTCGAAATCATCGGTCCCCTTCACCCATCGCCGCAAGTCGGTCTCTGAAGGACGACCGCACCCCGAGGGCGCCTCTCCTCCCGACGACCCGACTGGCCCGGTCGTTTGTCCCGACTGCGTGCGGTCGAGTAATCGGTCGTACGCGACCTCCGGTCGGCACGGCACCATGTCAAGCGCGTCAAAGGTCACCGGTGTCATCCCCGTTGTTCTCATCGCGTCGAGATCAATCGTGCCGCGATGATGAATCACCGCGTCACAGGCGAGATTCCACTCGTACCTTTGTCGGTTGCCTCGCAGTCGGTGATGCCCCAACAGTACGTGCCACGCCTCGTGCAACAGAAACTGCTCACGTAAATAATCTGCGTCGGTTCCGCGTGGGTCTCCAGGCGGATACACCGCGATCTCCATGTACGCCTGCCCAACCAGCAGCACCATTTTCTGATCGACAACGGCAACCGCGATTGTCCGCAGTGTCGGTTCATACCGCACACTGTCAACTTCCTCGCACAATCGCGTCGTGGTCCGACTCAACGGCCTCAATGTGATCGTCATGCCGCGCTCCTCGTCGTGGTCCCCTCACCATCGCCCTTTCGGGACTTCCCCTTCACGTCCGACTTACTCCTGATCGGAAAGCCCGCCTTCTTTGCGGACTGCTGCTGGGCACTCTCCAGACGCACGTAATACTCCTCACGCGTTTCCGTCGGCCAACCTTCTGTCGACAACGTCGCGTCCGGTGTCTTGTAGTACGCCGTCAGCACACGCCCAATCTCACCGGTGACGTCGTCCTGTGCCCGAGCTTGGAGCAATTCATGTAATTCATGCGCGATTTCCGGCGTCGCCGTCGCGGTGTAATAGACCAGTCCCGCCGCAAGCGCCGCCGCATCGGCCGTCGCCCCCCAATCCAGCGTGGACTCCGTCGGTAATTCGGAAAATCGCGCCTGGACTGCAACCGCGTCCGTCTCCGAAAAACTGCCTTCAATGATCCACTGGCGCACTTGCGACGACTCCCAGAACATCCGCTGCTGCAACCAGTGGGCCATCCGGTGCAAACTTCCTGGTGTCGTCCGGAGTTCCCGGGGCAACTGTCGCTGTGTCTGCGGCCGGATATTCCCGATGTAATGCCGCAATGCACCGAGTCCCTCCCGGTCCCACACGTCGTAATCCTCAGCAGGTGGGTACGGGACACAGAGCAGTCTCGCGATGAGCGCTTCATGAAGCGGACGACGCGAGGGATTCATAGAACACACCACGGCTGCCGGTCTGACCGTGGTATTGCGTAAGCGGCGGTCGCTGAGCACAGACAAAAGACATGCAATCACGTCCGGGGTCGCTTTTTCGATCTCATCGAGATACAACACCCACTTGCCATCCCACTCTGCGTCCAGTAGTTCAACCGGAATCACACTCGGTTGCGTCCACGCTAATCGGTCACCGTCACGCACGGGAAGTCCCCCGAGGTCCTCGGGCGAATCAACACCGGGCATGACGGTCAACAGGCGCCACTCATGCTCGGCGGCCCAGTGCTTGATCAAACTGCTCTTGCCGCATTGTGTCTCACCAACCAGACACAGGACGCCTAGCGGCGACGGACCGACAACCACACCGGACTCGTCCACATCAGACATGGCATCCATCAGTTTCAACAGTTCTCGATCACTCTCCGTCCACGTCGTTGTCACACGATCCTGTTCACTCATCGCATTCTCCTTCTGCTTCGCCACACACGCATCACACATACGTCTATGGCCCTCATTCATGAATGCGTCTCTGTCAATTCTCAGGGACGCCTTTTCGAGCGACTACTCGCGGATGGTTCCGTCATTGCTGCGGTCGGCTGTGGCACCGTGCCGCTTCGTTGGGTTCCCTCTCAGTTGAGGGCTAAAAGCGTCAGGCTACGGTTGCCATCCAGGCGGAGCCGAGTCTCCATCTGCCTGGTTTTCTCCATCCACCTCAGTCGCAGGTCCGTAAACCCGCGCTGATCCTTTCGTGCACCAGTTACTGCTCGCGCACTCCTAGTGCACAATCTTGTCTGTGTTCTTCCGCTGCACGAATTTCTTTAATTCATCGGCGTCGGTCGGCAGATCCTCACCGGTCAGTTCACCAATTCTTTGAATGCACGACGCAACCGTTACCATCAACTCTTCAACGCAATACCGCAACTGAAGATTCGTCGGCGTCCAGTCTTCGTCATTCGGGTTGTACGGATTTGTTTCGTCATCCCTGCACCGGTACTTCATCACGACCTCCTGATTTCACAGAACCCGTCACCGCCACACCATCGCCTGTGTCGATACACCTATCCTGCGAACGAACGCGTCGCTGCCTATTCAGGGACGCCTTTTCGAGTGCTACTCGCGGATGGTTCCGCCGTCTCTGGCGGTCGGCTTTGGCACCGTGCACGCTTCGTTGGTTTCCCTCTCAGTCGAGGGCAAAAAAAGCGTCAGGCTACGGTTGCCATCCAGGCGGAGCCGAATCTCCATCTGCCTGGGTTTCTCCATCCGAACGTTAAACAATTACTCGCTCAACGCACCGACATTATAACAAATAGAGCCCTACATTTAAAGGCTAAATCTCTTGATTTGGTAATAGCCTCGCTCTCACTTTTTCGTTCGCAACGCGCACAATTAGTATCGCGGAATAGTGGCATCGACGCATTGAGACCACGCGTCAATCCCGCCCTGTACGTTATAAAGATTCCGACGGCCCTGTTGCCGAAAATATTCGGCCGCCTGCTGACTCCGAACCCCGTGATGACATAGAAAAATAATCGGCCTGTCCTTGTCGCATCCGCACAATTGATCGTGGTACTTCTGGTCGAGCAGCCGAAAGCCCTCAATCGACGCGATACCACGCTCGCCCTCGCTACGAACATCGACAAGTTCGTATGGCGCGTCACTCGCCATGAACCCTTTCAATTCCAGGACGGAGATCTGTACTATGGGCGCTGGTCGATCTGAATCGTCATCGCTGTCACTCGGCGACCGCTTCATTCCTATTTGTTCTTCCATCGTTGTTTCTCCAAACACTGCACAGAAACTCGTGATGCCAATTAGTTCTTCGCCTCGCATAATCGAAGTTGTGCCATGAAACCTGTCCGCCGAACTTCACGCCGCTGACAGCCATCAAGTACCGATGCTTCATCCGCAACAACCAATACGCGTGACCGAGCCCGCGTCACCCCGGTGTACAACAGTTCCGAGCTAACCAGGTCATGCTCACTAGGCGTGGGCGGCAGGACCAACAAGACCGCGTCAAATTCACTTCCCTGCGCACGGTGCACTGTAAGCGCCCACGCCGTGTCATGCCTCGGCATCGCCTCAATAGATACCCGCCGCATCTGCCGGCCACCCGCAACCGTGGGGAAATACACACCAGACTCGTGATTGCCAACCCCATGCAACACCACACCCACATCGCCGTTGTTCAACCCATTGTGTCGCGTATTGTCATTCACTCGCACGATCACCGGTCGGCCATGCGCACCAGAACCGGTCACAACCCCCTCTTCACGCAACCGATTATCAATCAGCGTGTTCATACCATCCGAGCCATACGGCCCCTCATTGACTGCACAGAGGACGCGAACACGCGCAAGTGCTTCGTGTGCCTGCTCCGGCGTCTTCGCGTGAATTACATCCAAAACATTCGGCCACATGGCATCAACTGCATCCGCACGAGCTCCCGAGGCGTACCGCACCACAGCACCGCCCTGTTTGGGATCGGTCATTTCCCGCACCGCCGATGCGCCATCATGATTCTTAATCGCATCAGCAAGCCGTCCGATCTCGTCCTGCTCATCAAACCGATAATTCCGATTTAGTTCCACATGGGACTCATTCAGCAAACCAGCCTCCCCGGCAACGACCAGTTCGCCAAGGACCCGACCAGCACCCACACTTTCCAGTTGCCGATGATCACCAAGAATCACCAGTTGGGTGTCCGGCGCCAGTGCCTCAAGTAATCGATCCCAAAGCATCAGGTCGAGCATCGACGCCTCATCGATCACAATAACGTCGTAAGGCAACGGGTTATCAGCATGGAATCGACATTGACCAGAATACGGATTCCAACCAAGCAGACGATGCACGGTGCGCGGCGCAGTCGCAGCAGACATCAATTTCGCTGTTGCTCGCTCGAATTTATCACCCAAGCCTGTGACAGCACCCGCAAATGCCTCACCCAACCGGACCGCAGCTCGCGCGGTCGGTGCGGCCAACGCCATCCTGACCTGCGTATCCCGACTGGCAAGCAGCACTAATAGCCTGGCAGCCACCGTCGTCTTTCCCGTCCCGGGGCCTCCGGTAACCAATACGAACTGCCGTTGCATGCCGACCGTCGCCACGTGCCGCTGCGCCGAGGCAACATCAGGAAATAAAGTATCCAGGCTCTTCGGATCGAATTCATCCTGTATTGGTGCCCTTGTTACTAGTTCGTGCAACCGTCGGGCCACACGGCCCTCGGCCATATGGAGGCGCCACGATTGCAATCGACCATCACGGAGTACCAACGGCGTCTGACGACTTCCGTCACTCACCGCCGTAGAGGAGGTCAGGAGTTCGATCTCGTCAGGTTCCAGATCAATCAAGGTGTGTCCGTCCGCCCACGCCGAAAGAAATCCATCAACAACGCGCAAGGCGTCCGCCGGAAGCCCCCATCGCCTGACTAACAACCGTGACGCCGCCGTGCTCATAAATGCCTTCCCGCGAACAATGCGTCAAGTTCAACAAGTAACGACTCAGGCGGTTGAAGTTCAAGGATCCCCTCGCTCGTTTCAGCCTGAACACCGCGCATAAATACAACGGAACCTGATCGTGCCGTCGCCGTTGTCCCAAACAAGCCTAGGTAGCGTCGTAGTGCAACCAGATACAAATGCACCTGAAGCACGTAATGTTTCGATGTCGCGCAAGCCCACATCGCCGCCTGAGAATAGTGTCGTCTGCTCGATCCAAGGTAGTTGCTCTTCCAATCGAGCACAGCCCATCGTTCGTCTATATGCACCAGTCGATCGATATACCCGGTCAGCAGACCGGCTACGGCTTGGCCCGGCAGACTTGCCAGACTCGCCGCATAGTGGAGTTCGTTCTCGGTGCGTGCATGGCGAGTAAATATCTCCGTGAGCAACGTGCCTGTAATCGGTATCGATCCAAGCGGTAAATAAAATTCCCATTCCGATAACCGATGATCATTCGCAGCGCGTGAAAGCGTCGTTTCTAATGACTGAAGTTGCGCACATTTCAGTTCCGAAAGCATCCGCTGAACCGCATTCGAACCCTTGTCCGAATACAACCGGTGCCGCCGCAGACTCCGTCTCACCAACTCGACCGGATCCTCCAAAAAATCCCAGGTTTCCAGCAGATCGTGCAAACAGTTACCCGGCCCAGCGCCACGCGGGAACTCTGCCATAGGCACCTGCGCCGCCTGATCGATTACGGTTCCCCTGCCTTCGATCGTGATCGCCTCGGTCATACCGTCGTCGCGCCGATCCTGTTCCTCATGCAAGCCACGCACCAGCCACGAATAACTACTCATTCGCCACGCATCCAGCGCCAGTGGTGGCGCGGACCGCGCGCGAAGTTCGATGTCCGCACGGGCACCCCGGTCCCACGTTCTTTCCGTCGGGACCGGAACCGGACAAAGACTGATCACCTCAGATTGTTCACGGCAGAGTTGTTCAAGAACCTTTTCGTGATCGCAAAATGCCGCACTTTCCTTTTTGGCTTCCACCATCCCCACATACCAATCCTCCAACGAGGTAGGTTCAGACTCGGCACGCAGGAGCCAGTCCAGTCCGCTCGGAGGCACGGAATTCCCCTTCTGCCCGTAGCCGATCGGCCCGGCAAGTATCGTCACGCGCCGCCTCGCCCGCGTCAGCGCCACATAGGCCAGTCGGATTTCCTCTTTCAGATCCGCACTTTGTTTTCGTAATAGATCGCGCGATACATCTTGTTGATCACTATCAACAAGCACCCACCCCTCACTTCGCCGAACCAAGAGGCGCGTGTTCTTTGGTGCGAACGCGGACCACAAGTACGGACAAAATACAAAATCAAACTCGAGCCCTTTAGCCTTATGCACGGTAACCACCTGTACCGCCGCCCCATCCTTATCCAGCCGATACACACGTTCATCCGGAGTCACTTCTGCTGTAGACATCCGCTGGCCGTCGAACCAGCGCAGCAACAACTCCGCTGACAATCCCTCCCTCGACTCCTCGATATGAAGCAACTCGAACAAGTGCCTCACGTTAGTGAGAAACCGTTCGCCGGTGGGGAGTTCTGCCAGTCGCACCAAGACGTCGGACGAATTCTCAAGCGTGGCCATCAATGCTGCGACGCCACGACGTCGCCAGAGATCTCCGAGCTGGGAAAACAATGTCAACTGTCCTTCGGCCTCCTCGTCCGAGATCATCCGCAATTGGTCCGCGTGGTAACCGAAGAACCGCGTACTCAGCGCCGCTCGACGGGCTCCGTCCTGCTGCGGCGACAATGCGGCCCGGAGAATGCGGGACAATTCCGACGCCATCTCACTTTTCATGACATCGTCATCACCACGAACGACTGCTGGCACCCCACGGGTCGCTAATGCTGTCGCGACGAGTTCCGCCTCGTCGTTCTTTCGTGTCAATACCGCCACGTCAGAGGGTTTGATCCGTGCAGTGGCACTCCCGTCCGATTGCTCGAGCAATTGCACAATGGCTGTCGCCGTACACTCGGCAGCCCGTTCCCGGCGTTGGTCCGCTTTCTTCCACCCGTCCAGTTCTTCATCGGCGACGAGCCAGGCCACCAACCGAGCCTGACCATCTGCGGGCAGAGCGAGTTCATCATCTCCACGCTCCGCACTCATGACGGGATAGGTCAACCTGGGATCACCGAAGGCATTGTCCCGACCAAAGAGCGCGTTCAACGCATCCGTCAGACTTTTTGCCGACCGATAGGTGGTTGAGAGCTGCCATCGTCGCCGATCATCAGCTGGCCGTGCCGCAAGATAGGCATCGAGATCGCCTCCACGAAATCCATACACCGCTTGCTTCGGATCCCCGACCAGAATCAAACGACCCGGCAGCGGCTCTGCTTCGAAGACCGCCCGAAAGATCTCCAATTGCCGGCTATCCGCGTCTTGGCTTTCATCAATCAGGCCGACCCGCCACCTCGCCGCAAGGCGCCGCGCCAGCGCGTTCCGATTATCCCCTGTACACAATGCGGCATGCAGCCGTTCAATCAACCCATCAAAGGTAAGAGAATTCGTCCGCTGAAGAACCGTATCCAGTAGCGTCTTCGCCGTCTCACACACCGACGCCATCCAGGACCATCGCAGACATTGGATGTGCTGCCTGACGTTCTTCGCCGCCACCACGATCGGCAGCGCCTCAATCTTTTCAGCAGCATCCTTACCAGCCTGAGGCCTCCGGTTAAACCATGAATTCGCACCTTCGATCTTCGTAATAATCTCAAACAGGGCGACAGTCGGCTCTTCTAACACCTCGCCGATTAACAATGCGTGCCATCGCTCAATACTCTCGATGCACTTCTCACCAGCTTTGTTCATTCGAACATCGGCCGCAATCCCACGAATCACCAAAAGATCATTGGCGTGCGCCTGCACCGCCGTGAGTGCATTGACGAGACCTTTCCGAGTTTCGAGGAGTGCACTGGGCGTCGGTTCAAATCGAGTACCTGGGCGATCCGTTACATGCTTCCAGACCGACAGGTCCTCTTTGACCGACCACCCCTGGTCAACCGCTGCAGCACATGCGAGCACAGCGTCCGACGCGATGACAGTCCGCCACGTATCCTCGACAGCATCCCGTCGAAATTCCTGATCCGCCGTAACAAGCTCGATCCCGCTTGATAATCCACAGAGGAACGGCTCAGCATCGATGACGCGCTTGCAAAAAGCATGGATCGTGGATACCCACAGCTGGTCGCTTTCCTCAAGTGCTAACTGCAGACGTAACACAGCGGCATCTCGTTCCGTCTCGTCGAGCGCGTTGATCCGTTCCATCAACGCCTTAATTCCAGGCTCATCCGAAGGTGGTGCCGCGTCGTCATTCAGACAGGTGACCAACATGTCCAACTGCTGTCTCGTCCGGTCTCCAAGTTCTCGCGCCGCATCCTCGGTAAACGTCACCAGCAGTAGTTCGCTAATGTTGTTGATGTCTCCGTCCACAAGAAACCGAGAGACAAGATGCGAAATTGCCCAGGTCTTTCCCGTTCCCGCACTCGCCTCGATAACAGACAGACCCACCGGAAATGTCGTCTGCGCTAGATCGAAATTACGCACGGGTCTCCCCTTGAGTTTCGTTTCGACCGGCGTACCACTTCTCGACTCGCGCAAACACATCGACAGCAAGACCTTGCCATTCATCCAGTAAAGGCTCTGAAAACTGATCCTGCCCGCGCCAGACCAACTTCGCCGAATCATCGCCGCCATCGCCTGGGATCCCGCCCCACTTCTCATTCCATTCCCGCTCAGCCTTTTCTCTAAGATCATCCCCACGGCTTGACGCCTTGAATATTGCTTCGCTCGTCGCAGGCTTGAACGGAATCAGACTGCATCCGGCTTCATGCCACAACTCCAGTAATCGGTCGAGAGAACTACGTGCCGTCACCGCATCAATTGCCGGCATACGGTCTACATGACTCGTACGATCCTGCGTCGACACCACCACGGTTCCAACATCCACCCCCACTGCAGATGCAAACGTCGCCGTGACCCATGCTTGAAGACGATATTTCGCTTTTTTGAGATCGCCCGGAACAAGGATCACATGCACACTCTGTGCTTCATTCAGGTAGATCGTGCCAACCACTGATGGGGCAGACAGTCGATAGACCAAGGAATGCGGAACCAATGATCCGCTGGTCTCCTGTCGTGCATCGTCGACCATCGCGCGCCCTAATTCCATTACCTGTCTTCCCATCGCCTCGCCCAGGCGCCCGTACGGTAACCGCCGATCAGCGGCAAGCCGTTCTTCAAGGTATTCATCACGACTGGCCCGCGTCGCCTCAATCACGTCGTGCAAGGCGTGCCATTCGTCTAAACCAGCAGGCGCCGCGATGAGATCGCGGTCCAGTGCCTGTGGGTCATCGCCACCGTACGGCAAGATCACCTGCAGCGATTGCAGCCATCGCTTCCAGGGGTTCTTCAAATCTCCTATCAACTTCTGCAACTCGAGATCATCTACCACTGATACGTCTGCGTCCGGGTTCACTGACAGGTCTACGCCGGGCCTCACTGACCGCGCAAACCGTGCTTCCGTAACGGGGCCTTTCTGCAGAGCCTTCGCCACCTCCATGTGTCGTCCATCGAATGATGGCTCCTCCTGACTAAAGTACCTGTGATGAAAGGGTTGCAGGTGATGACTAACGACCAGTTCTTGCTTGACTCGTTTCTGCACGTCGGGATCACTGGAGGCCGTTCTCGCGGCCACCCTGACAAACGCATCGACACACGCCGAAAATGGTTCCTCCCGGTCAGTACGAATATTTCGTGCGGATGCCGTGACGATAAGCCGCTCCTTCGTCGCCAGGACCGCATCAAGAAACAGCTGTCGATCGTCCCGGAGTGGATCACGATCACTTCGCCGTGGCGCCGCCGCCAGAAGGTCCCACGCTGGCGACCGCGACTTCCGTGGAAACGCCGATTCGTGCATACCCATCAGCACCAACACTCGACACGGGATCGCACGCAGTGGTTTGAAGCCGCCCATAGCCATCTCTCCACCCACTCGCGCCAACGTCCGCCCGTCCTCCTCGACTACACGTTCCAACCAATCAGCGACAGCACCAACTGACAGTGGTTCGACGCACCCGTGGTCTTCCTCGGCTTTGCGCAGTTCATCAATCAGCTCTGCTGACGCGGCCGTATCAAAACGCCTGTCGTCGGATACCACAATCGCGTCCAACGCCATATCCAGCCGCGAGGCCCATGCACCCGGACTTGCCTGCTCCTGCCACTCCTCAAGACATTCCAGGAGTTTATCGAGCCAATCAAGCACACCGCTGACTGACGCAGGGGCATCACCGAGATCGTTCGCGACAGGCAACGCGGGGTGTCCATCCGTACCGCAAGCGTCTCTGCACTCTCCAAACCAGAGGCCCGCAAGCAACCGATCCAATGACCCACGCCACGTACCTGTCAGCGCTTCTCCGGCATTCAGGGCCCGACGATGCGCCGTATCCAACCCCCACGTAATGCCGGACGCACGCAACTGGCCCTTTAGACTTTCGACATTGCCGTCGAGTGCCTCGACGCGACTCGCCAGCACCGGGAGTTCAAGGAACGCCAGCCCTTCACTCAGTGGAGCGCGCCCACCGGCAAAATACAGCATCGCTTTCAGTGCCCTCACCACCTGATCAGTCCGGTCGACGCGCTGCTCGGACAACCGGAGTGGCAACGCGGGCACGCCTTCACGAACAATCCCTTCAGCGAGCGGTCCATAGGACTCGAGATCGGGAGCCATGACCAACACTTCATGCGCCCGAAGACCAGGTAATTCAGTAAAGGCCTCCAACAAGGCGTCCCGCACGACTTCAACTTCACGGCGAACTCCGTGACACCGATGAAAACGTACCGAACGGTCGGTATCGTGGTCGAATGCGAAGTCCGTAGCCTCACCGGGTTGCCTGGCCGCCCGAATATCAGCCTGCACCTGCTGCAACAGGCCCTCGGATAATGACTCGGGGAATGGAAGCACGTCGTATTCCTGCCCGCCATCGACCAATGCGGAATCAAAACTCTGAAAACTCTCGATCGCCTGCTTCCCAAGATGCGCCAACAGCGGATGCCCCTCCCACGCCAGATCCACCTGAGTCCCAGCCCGCATCTGAGACCGTGCCGCCCGGATATCGCCGAGATATTCCGTCGACGGAAGCAGCGCTCGAAGACAGACGGTCGTGCGCCCCGCGAGCGCACGCAGCAAGGGCAACATAATCGGCGGCAGTGGACCGGTAGCAAGCACCTCCAGGCGACCCGATAGCGTGCCCTCCCCGGCGTCTAGTCGCCGCGCCAGTTCTTCGAGACGGCGGGCCGGGTCGGGATGCGTTTGTAATCCTTCAGCGACGCGTCGCCAGAGTTCCCGCTGCCATCCCTCATCGTCCTCGGCAATATCAGGTAAGTCACCCCACGGTGTGTCGGACCTCCACGCGTCGATCATCTCCGGCCGAAAATACATATATTGATTGAACCGATCAGCCACCTCCCGCGCCAATGCCATCTGCGAACGACTGTCTACACACACCGCGTCCAGTCGCGGGTAGCGTCTCTCTTTCACCAACTCAGCAAGACTGGCTAACAGGCGCCACCGCAAACCATCTGGGCGCCACGAAGCATGGAGGGGGGGCAACTCGACCAGTGCGGCGATACGTTCGATAAACGCATCGGGCAATAAAAACGACACCCCCATCGCAACACCATGACGGCGGGCGAGCGTGACTTTGGCGCGCTCGACCAAGGGCACCGACGGCATCAGCACCGGGATAAGTTCTCCGGGATTTGTAGACGGCGTGCTCAGGGTCTCGACAAGATCCTCTAACAAGAGAGTCGCGTGCGACGCGTATTTCAGTTGAAGCGACATTCCATCATTCCAAATGTCACAGTTCGTACTGGCGTGTCCTAGCCCTAATCGGCACTGACAGGGTCACACACAGTCGCACAGTTGACCGCACACTTTTGGCCCGCGCTAGGTACCACAAAACGTCTCGCGCACAATTTCATCAGGTCGTGGCGGTGTTTCATATTCCGCGTACTGAACGTCCTCACTATACGGCGATCCCAAAGCATCGATGAAGCGATGAAACGGGTCGTACTCTCCAGCATACGCACTTTTGATGACCTGTTCGACACGATGGTTGCGTGGAATTCGCACAGGGTTCACCGCACGCATCACCGACAATTGAGTCGGTGTGTCCACCGCATTCGACCACTTCTCGAACCATGCATTAAACGCCGGTTTCTCACGAAACAGCTCCCGCACCAACTCCTCATCCGCCCCGCCCGCGACGGAGGTGAGCCTCCTAAAAAACACCGTGAAGTCGACCGCCTGTGCACTCAACAATTCCAGGCACTCGTGAATGATGTCAGCAGGTGCTGCTGCCGGAAGCGCCAATTTGGCACGGAACCGTGCGATGTATTGACTCCCGAATCGCTCCGAGTACTTCGAAAGCACCTGCTCTGCTTTCTTAATTGCATCGTCCTGCGCATCGGACAACAGCGGCAGCAATGTTTCCGCAAATCGGGTCAGGTTCCACAGACCGATGTCAGATTGATTCCCCCAGGCATACCGTCCGCCGGTATCGATCGAACTAAACACACATTTCGGATGAAAGGCGTCCATGAATGCGCACGGACCATAATCAATCGTCTCGCCGGAAATCGCGGTATTGTCCGTGTTCATCACCCCGTGAATAAAGCCCAATGACATCCATTGAGCGATGAGGTCTGCCTGCCGCAGCAATACCGCCTCTAGTAGGGACAGATGGGGTTCTGGTTGCTGCGCTACCGCAGGGTAATGACGAGCAATGACATGATCGGCCAGCACACGCAAGGCCTCTGTATCCTTCCGCGCGAGAAAATATTGAAATGTGCCCACACGGATATGACTGGTTGCCACACGCGTAAATACCCCTCCGAGTACCCGCCCTTCTTGCCGCATGACCCGTTCACCGGTCGCCACCGCGGCAAGGGCACGAGTCGTGGGCACGCCGAGCGCTGACATCGCTTCGCTGACAATGTATTCGCGAATGACTGGGCCGAGCGCCGACTTGCCATCACCGCCGCGCGAGAAAGGCGTCCTGCCTGACCCTTTAAGCTGCACGTCATAACGCACACCGTTAGTGTCGAGGATTTCACCGAGCAATAGTGCCCGCCCATCCCCGAGCTGCCTGGAAAATCCACCAAACTGATGACCGGCGTACGCCTGCGCCAGCGGTTCGGCCCCCTCGGGCACGCTATTCCCGGCCAGCATTGCCACACCACGCTCTGATTGCAACCAATCGATATCAATTGACAGCTTGGCCGCCAGCTGGTGATTGCACCCGATAAGGATCGGCTCCGGAACCGGCGCAGGCTTCTGTTTGGTAAAGAAACGTTCTGGAAGTCGCGCGTAACTATTATCGAAATGAATATTCATACAAATCTATTTTTAACACGCTTACCGGGCATCCGACTGCTCAACACGTTCATACTGCTGCCCTGCAGGCGTTTTCACGACCGGAAGCAATGCCGTGGCTTCATAGGACCGTACGACCTGTTCCTTCGGAGGCCTGTCATACGCGGTCGTACGCTGCCTCGCCACTCGCGCCACCGAGGTAATCACCGCCTCCATCTCCGCCGGCGGAAGTTCCTGACCGAACGAAGCCCCAGCGGCTTTCGTGATGCTTTCGTTCATCAGCGTGCCGCCCAAATCATTCGCGCCGGCATTCAAACATGCCGCTACGCCGCGCGGCCCCATCTTGACCCACGACGTCTGAATATTTGAAATCACCGGATGGAGTGCTAACCGTGCGACCGCATGCATCAACAGCGCCTCTCTAAATGTCGGGCCCCGCCGTGCACGACCCTTTAAATAAATTGGAGCTTCCATGTGCACAAAAGGCAGTGGTACGAATTCCGTAAAGCCTCCTGTTTTTAACTGCAGGTCCCGCACGCGCGTTAAATGGCGCGCCCAGTGGACCGGTCGATCTATATGCCCGTACATAATCGTTGCCGTGGTGCGAAAGCCCACCGCGTGCGCCGCTTCCATCACCTCCAACCACTGGTCCGTGGTGATCTTGTCCGGGCACAACTCTTCTCGGACCTCATCGTCCAGAATTTCTGCCGCCGTTCCGGGTAACGTCCCCAATCCTGCCGCCTTCAGTTTCAGCAAAAATTCTCGAAGCGTAAGTCCCAATGTCTCGGCTCCCTGCCACACCTCTAGCGGGGAAAAAGCATGTACGTGAATGTCCGGCTCCGCAGTTTTCACCGCCCGGCAGATCTCAAGGTACGTCTCACCCGTGTATTCCGGGTGAATACCTCCTTGCATGCAGACCTCCGTGCCTCCACGCTCCCACGCTTCATGACTTCTTCGCCGAATTTCGCTCAGGTCAAGGTCGTACGGTGCGCCGCGAAGATTTTCACTCAACTTGCCCTTTGAGAAGGCACAGAATTGACACCGGAAATAACACACATTCGTGTAGTTAATGTTCCGGTTGACCACATAGGTCACCTCGTCACCGCTCACCTGACGACGTAAATCATTCGCCGCTCGGAGGACAATTCCAAGGTCAGCACCCCGCACGGTAAAGAGATCAGAAATCTCCGACACGGTTAATCCGTGCCCATCCGAAGCCTTCGCGCACAGCGCCGAAATGCCCGGCGAACCGTGCTCTGGATCCATTCGGTGTAATCGATCCAGTATCGCGTTCGGCAAACGCGCATCCCCATCACCCGGCGACCACTGATCTGCCCGGGCCAAGCCATCCGCATCCGACGCCTGAACCACCGATGCGTGCAACCGCTCGTCAATCCAGTGGTCCATCGCCTGCACGTATGTCGGATACGCGGTGAGTCGTTCTGCCAGAACCTTGCCAGCCGCTTCCGTCTCTTTTGCAAGCAGATCAAGATGCGGCCACGGCGCCTCCGGATTCACATGGTCGGGCGTCACCGGCGAGACGCCACCCCAATCATTAATGCCAGCCTGGATCAAGGTGCCGAACGTGTCTGGACTGAGATTCGGTGGTGCCTGGATGGCCATGCGCGGCCCAAACATCAACCGGGCCGCAGCAATCGTCCACAGTAACTCGTCGAGAGACGGCTCTGCCCATTGGGCCATCGCCGTCCCTTCTTTTGCTCGAAAGTTCTGAATAATGATTTCCTGAAGGTGACCGTATTGGTCGTGCAGGTCACGTAACGCCAACAGCGACTCAATCCGTTCTTCCCGCGTCTCGCCGATCCCAATCAAAATACCGGAGGTATACGGCACACGGAGTTCACCGGCCCATCTCATCGTCTCAAGGCGGACCTCAGGGTCCTTATCCGGTGAGCCGTAATGGGCGTTCCCTTTTTCAAGAAGGCGTCGCGAAACGCTCTCAAGCATCATGCCTTGTGAGGGACACACAGCCCTGAGCGCCAACAACTCATCACGACTGACGACGCCAGGATTCGAGTGTGGCAATAACCCGGTGGCATCCCGCACCGCTTCTGCCGCTGCGACGAGATACTGAATCGTCGTCTCGTAGCCCAACTGCTCTAATTCATGTCGTGCCTGCGGATAACGCTGCTCTGGCTTGTCGCCAAGCGTAAATAACGCTTCCTGACAACCAGTCTCCGCGCCCCGTCGAGCAATAGCCACCATTTCATCAATAGAGAGATAGGCAGGCTCACCCGGTCGTGGCGATTGCGCAAATGTACAGTAATGGCAGACATCCCGACATAACTTGGTTAAGGGGATGAAGACTTTCCTGGAATACGTGACCACCGAGGCGAAGCCTTCGTCTCTGAGTGCAGCGGCCTGCTGCATCAACGTAATCACATCCGGGTCGGTACAGAGACCATAGGCCTCATCTCGATTCGGGCGCGAATACCCCTGCAGGTCCATGATGTTGGATAATTCTATAGATCAATGCGTATTGCAGTCACTGGAGCGAACAGTAGCGTCGGGCAAGCGTTGCTCGCCTATCTCTTGAAACAGGACGATCTCGACGTGAACGTCAATGCTGGTGTCCGGAGACAATCCGCCGCGAGCATACTCCCACAGCACCCTTCCATCACGCCTTACGTCATTCAATACGGGGACGCCACCAGCTTGGATCATCTTCTCGAGGGTGCGAACTGTGTCGTTCATTTAGCGGGTATCCTGATCGAGAGTCCCTCAACAAATTATCAGTCAGCAAACGTCGACGCGACGTGCGCCGTCGTCGAGGCGGCCCAACGCGCTAAAACAGCCCACTTTGTACTCGTCAGTGCGCTTGGCGCTAACGCACGGTCAACGAATAGCTACTATCGCTCAAAAGGAGAGGCCGAAAACGCCGTGAACACATCCGGTCTCGCCGCAGACATCATTCGCACACCCATGTTGCTCGGACCGGACACCGCCGGCGCCAAGGCGCTCGTCGGCATGGCCTCACGGTCGTCCGTTAAAGTACTTGCCGGAGGAGAACACATCCTGCGTCCATTGGATGTGGATGACTTGAGTCAGGCTATCCAACACTGCTGTCAACGAGGACCGACCCCCACGATGACCCATGAGCTCGTGGGTCCAGAACCCATCACGCACCGTGACTTGATTATCGCGACGGGACAACTTTCAGGTCAGACCGTCTCTGTAGGGTCACTCCCGGTCTGGAGTGCAAAATTTGGCGCATCCATCATGGGCCTGTTCCGGCGCGGCGGGATCACCCCATCCGTCATCGACGTCATCACCGCCAATGAGACCATCCATCACAACGCAGACGCCGACCTTGGCGTCACGTTGACCTCACTCTCCACCACATTGGAAAAACTTGTACCCTGAACACGTCCCGACTCGTGACTGACACCAACGTTCCATCCCAATCGGCAAAACGGGCGAACCCGGCCGGTCGCACGCTATTCCTAGTTCTGACCGGTGGCTGCTTCGTGTACCTCTACTACCGCCTGAATGGTGCGGCAACGCGTGAGGGATTGACGCTCACGGTCTACATGACCGATGTCTTTGCCAATGTGCAATGGCTCCCCTGGCTCGGCTTAATGATCGCGTATTCCACGTTCTATTTTGTGATCGACACCTTGGTAGTCACAAGAGCCTTGAACTGGTTTATCAAAGACATCCGCTATCAGGACATCCTGCCAATCCGCGCGAGCACCTACATCATCTCCGTCTTCAACGAACAGATCGGAAAAGGCGCGATGGCCTATTACCTGAATCGTCGCGACCAGGTGCCGGGATGGGAAGTGTCCTCGGTGATGCTGTTCATCATGTTCTGCGAAGTGTTCTATCTATTGATCTGGGCAACCATCGGGTATGCAATTAGCGACGATACCCTGCCAGACGCCTTCGCCTTACTCCCCTACATCGCCGTCGGTGGTGCCGTCGTCCTCACGCTGTGGATCCTCTACTTTCGAGGTGCCTTTCTTGCCACAAATACGTTTCGTGACAAAAAGATTGTCCATGCCTTCAAGATGGCCACCGCAAAGCACTACGGACTCTTTTTTCTCTTACGCTCACCAGCGCTTCTGGCGGCCGTTCTGGTCTACACATTCGCGCTCCGTCTCTTTGGTGTCGACGCCTCATTCGTCTCACTCCTCGGCTACCTCCCCGTGATCTTTTTTTCAGCGGCCGTGCCCACCCCGATGCGGGCAGCCGCGATTACGTTCTGGGTAATCTTGTTTCCGGAAAACGAAGGTCAAATGGCGGCCTTCGGATTTGTGCAGCATAATTTTTTCATCTTCTTTAACGCCTTAATCGGTGTGCTGTTCTGGCGGCGTGCACAGCGCGATCTCTTCGGCTAGTCATGGCACACGCGCTTACCGCCGTGCGTCTCGTACTCATTGCCCCCATCGCGATGGGCTTTGCTAGACCGGACCTCATCGGCGCACCAGTACTCACCTGCCTCCTCTGTCTGGCGATCGCGACCGACGTCATCGATGGACGTGTTGCCCGCGCGACAGGCACCGCGTCTGCCACGGGCCAGGTCTTTGATCACGCCACCGATTGCCTTTTCGTCACGAGCGGACTCGTTGGTGCTGCACTGATCGATCAGATGCCATGGGCATTACCGGTACTAGTGGTCACTGCATTCGCTCAATACGTCCTGGATTCCTATTTCCTGCACCAGCAGAAACACCTGCGCATGAGCACGATCGGACGATGGAACGGCATCTTGTATTTCGTGCCGCTGGTGATTCTCGCAAGCGCGCGCCTACCGCTCTTCTCCATCCTTGAGCCATTTCTGCGAACAAGCGCAACCTTTCTTGCCTACGGTTTGGTCATTTCGACACTTGTGTCGATTGCAGACCGTGCTCTTGCTCCCCGCGTTGCGGAGTAACGTCGTGCGGTAAGTGCACAGCGGATGAAAGATCAGCGAGATGAATATCCCAAGTATTTATCGTGATTCCACGCGGAAGGACCACCATCCATCCGGTCGAGGCGCATCAGGCGGTGGTGCTGCACTCGCCGGAGCTGACAGGCTGTTCAATTTCCGTACCCGCGCACCCCAGGCACGGTCCAGTTCACCGGCCTCCATGACGCGAGTCAAGTTGACCGGGTAGACATCGTCATGAAGTCGTAACCGTGCGGTTCCATCGCCAAGCACCGCATTAGACCACCGTTTCGTCCCGCAATCAGAGCAACTGAGATACAAATCACCGGTGTTCGTCGACATGCAATTCAAATTAATCGAGTGCGGCAGAAAGCCGGCGTTAATTTGAACCTGACAGAGCGTCACAGCGTTGGCAAAGGACCAGTCGCCGACCGGTTCCGCCACCTCCGCCCCCAATAAATACCCGCCTGGGATCCGGTCGCACGGGCAGGTGAGAAACCAATAACCAAATCCAGCCAGACTAAGAACAACTACGACAGACGCGATGATTTTCGCCATGGCCGCACGACCTTTCTCTTCAATCGGAACAAATTCTGGACATTCCTACCGTGCCCATGAACCAACAAAGCCTTGCGCCGTCGCTTCGACGTACTCATCAACGCCCGGCACAAACGCCACCGCCAACGCCGTGATCACGACCGCCACGGCAATGCACTGGTAAAACAGTTTCATCGATTCGTCCCCTAATGCTCTTAGCTGCGGGGGGTTGCCTCGAACAACCACACATCACCCGCTTCGACACCCGCCCTCGTCGTGCGCGAGGGATATTTATCCGTGATTGCTTGACAGATTCCATCAAGGGCTTGGCCGGACGTGATCCGTACTAATTGCCGTTCGTAACGCTTGCCATCGATCCGAAGTACTGCACGCCCATCGCGTTCGGCCTGCGGCGGCCAGCCTTTCCACCACCGCCCCACCGTTGTTTGCATGTACCCAGACCACACATACAGTTTTCCGGCGTGCTCAACCGTCCAGATCCGCCGCGAACGCGGAGGGTCAACCAACTGCATTTCAATCGTCGGAATATCGTTCACGAAACTCCAGTTCGGTTCAGCACCCGTATGCATCTCACCCGCAATCAGCGGACCCCCAGAGAAAAATCGATTCGGACCATCGGCGAACCGTTGTTTAACGGCCGCGGTGACGACAGCTGTCGCTGGGATGAGCAACAGACACAATACAACCGTCAGAAGTCTTTTAATCATAGCCATAGAACGACAACTCTCAGTCCTGATTCCGCGTTGAGTTTAATCGAAGCCTGATCGGAACGCGACCCCGCCACCGTCATCGCCCATACCGTCGAAAAAACGTCGCAATGCCTTCGCTCGCCCTACGAGGATAGACATGGGCCCCATGATGGACCCAGACCATGACAGGCGCCGTCGTCGCGGCTCCATATAGCGTGCACCCATTCCCACATTCCATGGACTCATCGCGGACACTGTTGACGTCGATCGCCAGTTCGAACGCCTCTTGTTGGTCTGTAAAATCCACCACCCGATCTTGGTCTCCCGCAATCACAAACACCGGCCGCGGCATCTCCGGCCGAACGCCATCTCGAAACCGTGCAGCCACCGGCGCGAACCCGGCAAACACCTCCGCCCGTTCCGACCACAACAAGTACGTGAAGCCGCCTCCGTTCGAATAACCCGTCGCGTAGATCCGATCGTCATCGATCCGGAAGCGTTCTTTGAGTGAGGCCAATGCCACATCGACGAGTGCCAAATCACGATTACTGCCTCCGGGTTCGGTGACCCACCCGCGTAAGCCCCGAGACCGTTCAAGTCCTTGAAAATAGACCACCACAGCATCCGGCCAGGCGGTATGCATATTCGTGTACTGAAAGTTCTCCATATTGTCGCCATACCCATGAAACGACAGCACCAGAGGCAACGCCTCACCGGAATCCGCCGTGTCGGGCGCCTGCACAACCGCCTCGCGGGTTGTTCCATTGACCTGCCAGCGCATGATCTCGGCAGACGTCTCAGTCACTGCCACCCCCGTGAGGACACCTATGGTTCCGATACCAACCAGTATTTTTTTGCTCAGCCGCTGTCTCTTACGTCTCACGACAATTCTCCCTCCAACATTCCTCGTCTACGTCGCCGCGATAAACGTACCATCACGCAACTGCGCGTACGCTTCTCTCAGCTCTTCCGGTGTATTCATCACGATCGGCCCGCGCCACGCAATTGGTTCTCCAAATGGTATTCCCGACACCAATAAAAACCGAAGACCCGTCTCACCAGCTTCAACCGTAACCTCGTCACACGAGTCAAACAACACCAACGTCCGGTTGCTCGCCTGATAGACCGACTCTGCCGTCGCATCCTCCGTTAGGACGGGCTGTGGCTCCGACGCGTCTCGAAACGCACCAACTCCAGCAAACACGTAGGCAAAGACGTGATGTGTGTGATCGACTGGAAGGCGCTTACGCAACCCAGGTGGAATTGACACGTCGAGATACATCGGCTGCGCGGCAATGTGGTCCACGGGTCCGCGTCGCCCCCAATACTCGCCGCATACAACGCGAATCGTCGTACCGTCATCATCCGTGACTTCCGGCACATCCGCAGCTGAAATGTCTTGGTACCGCGGCACCGACATTTTGTCGGTCGCCGAAAGATTCGCCCACAACTGAAACCCGTGCATCCGTCCGTCGGCGTCTCCCCGCGGCATTTCTTGATGCAAAATCCCACTGCCGGCCGTCATCCATTGCACATCCCCAGATCTCAATGTGCCCTGATTACCGAGACTGTCTCCATGATCGACCGAACCAGCCAACACGTATGTGATGGTTTCAATTCCCCGATGCGGATGCCAGGGAAACCCGGCGCGATAGTGCTCAGGATTCTCACTCCGGAAATCATCGAACAGTAGAAATGGGTCGAACAACCCGGAATCATCGAAACCAAAGGCACGCTCCAAACGAACCCCGGCACCTTCGATCGTCGGGGTCGGCCGTCTAATTGAGATTCCTGGTTTGATTGACACCAAGCCTCCTTATTTGTCGATCTGGCGCCGTCCGAGATCCCGATAAAAAAAATACTCGCGATATGGTGCCACGCCATCAGTCATTGCACGGATACGTCCATCGTGCCGAAACGCATATCGCCGAAAAAACGCGTGGGCCCGCTCAAACCGAGTATCAGACCATAGCTCGACCCGACGGGCTCCATGCGCAGCCGCCCATTCGAACGCCCAATCCATGAGCTGGGTACTCCAGTCAGTACCACGTAATGGTTGCTCCAGGTACAAACGACGCAGATAACACACGTGCGCGCGCGTCACGTCAGGACGCACCGCGTGTGTCCCACGAACGGTCCCTTCATCATCCAACACAACAAACGCGCCACCGACCTGCTGGTAATGTCTGTCGATGTCAGTCAAATCATCGTCGGCGCCCGTGAGACAGATCTCATCGTCGTACTCTTTCAGTACGCCATCAATAAGCCGAATGATGGCCTGACGATCCTGTGGCTCAGCAAGGCGGAGTAACACGCTATCTAGGTCCCTAGCCGTTCAAAAATGAACCTACACCGACCACACACGTCATTCAATAGTCCTGCTTACCAATTCGACGCAGGTTTCATGTATCGCGCACATAGACGGTCCCTCAGTTCCACGTCACTCGACTGTGTTTACTGCGCTGGTCGAGCATCCTCGCCGCTGGAATGCCGACAATGGCACTCGTCAGCAGCGCGATACACGAGAATAGCAATACCCGTTCATAGTGATCGCCATCAAGCAGGCCCGCGGCAATCGCCGGTCCACTCGCCAAGCCCAGACTATTGATGAAAGCACCGATCGCGGCCATCTGCCCGCTATTATCCATTTCCGATCCCATGCCAAGCAGGTACGGAATCGCGATCGAGAAACCCGCGCCGAAACCAACAGCCGCCACCATAAAGCTCCATGCGATAGGTAGCAAGAACAACCCGGCACACATAGCCATCCCAAACACGCCAACACACATCGGTATCAGTCTTCCGATACGGGTGCCCCACCAAGCCACGATTAATGCCATCATCCCACCGCCCAAGAGTGCACTCGCAAGCACGAGACTGACAAAGTCTGTTTCAAACCCGTAATGACCACCCAGCTCAAGCTCGTACGCGAAGAGACTGAACTGGCCTGCTTGAAAAATAAAGATGGCCAACAGGGCAAACAACGCATACGGCCAAGGCGCCCGCTGCCGCGAGCTCGACTTCTCAGCGGTATTCACCATAACCGGATAGTTGTCGAGCAACGGTAACACCAGTAATGCCGACAACGTCAGAAACACCAAAGACAACCAGACGATGCCGACGCCATAGTCAACCAGCAACGGTGTAAGGACCGCGGCCCCGACACCGCCAAGGCTCAACTGCACAAAGATCGCAATAGCAAACGTTCGCTCAGGATTTTCTGTGCGCGCAACAACTGACGTTGCCGCGCCCATCAGCGCGCCGCCAACGAGGCCGTGCAGGAACCGTATGGGGTATAACGCCTGACTCACACCAATCCACGCCGACAAGCAATCGACGCCAACCAAAGCGACGAGCAGGACCGCAGCCGTGCCCCGCCAATTCAACCGCTTAACGAGAAGAGCAACGACCAATCCTCCCACCGCTGTTCCATACATATTCGCCGACAGCACGAATCCGGCCGTTTCATTACTAAATCCTTCGGACAGCGCCAGACCTGTCACAATGACCGGCCCCAAAGCCGCATAAGCAATACCAGCGCTCATCAAGACGGCAAGTCCAACCCGCGCCGGTAATCCATCGGGTTCTAGACGACGCGGAGAAATCAGTTCAAAGACGTTCATCCAAGACCACTGCCTTCCGTCCATTTCACTAAAACATTAACCTGTACTCTTAAGTAAAGTACTTTTATTCGTGCGAACACTACTCTATGCGAAACAACAACACCCAGGAGGACTGTTATGGCTACTTATATGGTCACTTACGAACTACCTTACGCTAACCGGAACGAAGCAATTAAGCGTTTCGTGAATGGCGAGGCGCTGCAAGACCCCGCCGGTGCGAAGACGATCGCACGCTGGCACGCCGCTGGTGGAAAAACAGGTTGGATTGCCGTCGAAACCGATGACCCTGCGATAATCACCGCCTGGTTTCTTTTATGGACTGACATCATGGACTACGACATCACCCCCGTTGTCAGCGATGAAGAACTCGGCGTGGCCTTCGGGAAAGCCGGTCTAGTCTAGCTAAGCCTGCCAATGAACGGGTGCGTTGTCGCCAACTACGGCGCGCACCCGTTATTCCAGTCTACCGAGGCTACCGGATGTCTTCTGCTCGCGCGCCGGCGAGCATGTTCGGAATGGCGTAGTTACCCTCGTGGCACGCGTATTCGTACACCACATAGTCAGGTTCGGACGTCAATGGCATCGAGATCGTCCAGGACCGTGTATAGACATTCGGGTCCGTAATCGTAACCGTCCACATAATCGTGGCCTCCGACACGCGCTCGTATCGCTCGACCAGGTGCATCGCTGCTGACGTCGGAATTCCCTTTAAACGCCGGCCCGCACCGCTGGTCGCAAACCATCCGCGGTTGTGAAAGTTTTTCGTCTCTACCACGAGAACGTCACCGTCCCAGTGAGCTCGCGCATCGCCCATCCACAAACCGATTCGGTCATTTACGTGCGCATGATCGGACAACGGAATGATTCGCAGGTCGTGAATCATCTCGTGCTGAAGGACCACATGGTCTGGTGTCTGTACGATGCGATGGGTGTTGTTATACGCCGCGGGAAGCATAGAACCGGGAACCCCGCGCGACAAACAACGATCCAGCGTGCTCATGTATCGATAGTGGTCGCCTTCATTCGCAAGACTATAGGCTCTCGCTTCCAACGCCCATTGTTGAATCGGCGCCCGCCCATCAGGGGGGTCGACAACTAAAGAGGTCTGCCCAGTCGATAACACTCCATCTCCACCGTCAAGCCAATAACTCCCATACGCACCGAGTTGCCCGCCTGCCGTTGTCCGCCTGGCGGGCGCATCATCCTGCGCTTGCAGCGAATCTCTTCGCTGCCGACCGGCAGTCGCCATTTCTTCATCCGTAAGGAAAGCTCTCCCTTCAACAGAATCTGGACGTTCCGTCGGCGTGACGGTTTTGTTCCCCCACAGGCCCTGGAGATCCGGCTGGCCGTCAACCGTACGTGGTGTCACCCAGTTTGGATCGGCAACACGCTCTACCTGAGCGGTGACGACCTGTGGCATGTAGGATAGCCAGCTACCCGCTACAAAGAAAAAGCTCGCCGCAATGCGCCATGTCAACGTGCGAGCATTCGCTTGTCCGTCAATTAATTGCATCGATTAGCGTGTGCCTTCGGCTTCTTGCTTCTCAATATTCCGATAGACCTCAAGGATGTGTCGAATATCGTGATTCCCTTCGTGACAGGCATATTCGTACATCGGGCCATCAGTCGACATCATCGGTATCTCCGCACTCCATGACTGATCCCAAGTCGTGGGGTCTTCCACGGTAAATTCAAAGTGAATGCTGTCATCGCCCGTGCGGGTAAATCGTTCGATCACTTTGAGATCACGACTCGAGCCTTGCCACGCGGACTTGTCATTGAAATGACTGGTCTCGATGACAAGTGTATCGCCTTCCCAGTGTCCACGTGAGTCACCCGGATATTGCCGAATATTCTGGGACATGTGCGGTCGCCCATCGAGCGGGATAATCCGAGGCGGATTGTTATTTTGCTCCGTGGAAATGACCACGTGATCAGGTGTCTGGAAGATCTGGTGAATATCGTTGTACGACGGGTTCTGCAGAGGGGGTCCGTTATAGCCATAGTAGATACAGCGCTCGCTGAGCGGCCGTAATTCATGCCCATCAAACGCCCCGCGGTCGCCCCGTACGGCCCGTCGTACATCAGCTCGCGCTTGGGCTTGGGCGTTCCGCGGTGGAATCTTTCCATTGGGTGGATCCGTGACCAACGACGTCCGCCGTGTCGAGAGGCCTTTTGGCACACGCGTCGCCAGCCAAATCGCATTGTCATAATGCACGTATGTCTCGTCCCGATGGGTTTGACTAAGGACACGTTCGCGCTCTTCCGCATCCGCAATACCAATGACATGTCTTGCAAGTGGATCCGCGCCATCAACGGTGAGTTGTGCCTGAAGCTCAGCCCATTCCTCTTCGGTATAAAACGCCTGGTCGCCTAAGTAATCGGGACGCTCCATCGGCGTAAAGGTCTGCGTCGTCCAGTAACCCTGTAAATCAGGATACCCATTTGCCAAACGTGGCATCTCCCAACCAGGATCTTCGTTCGTCTCAACAGGTGTCTGACTTTGCGAAAACGCTGGAGTCGCCATCATCACACCGACGAACAACACGCTACACACCATCGCATACCAATATTTCATGGCTGTCCCCCTTAGAAACATAGATCTGCCGCTAGCCTACCCTGAAGTGGAATTATCATCAATGCGTATCCGTCCTTCCGGACCGCCGTCATGGAAGCGTGTAGGACAATAACGTCGTTCCTGCCGCGACGGTCACATATTGCTTACCATCTTGCCCCATGTACGTAATCGGGTTTGCGCCTCGAATGAGCTGTTCGGTCTCGACACTCCAGAGCTCACGACCACTCATCGTTTCATACGCACGGAACCGTCGATCGGTCGCCCCACCAATGAAGAAGATGCCCCCTGCCGTTGACGTCGGTCCGCCGGTTTGGGAATTAGGTGCCCCCGTTTCGACACCAGGCGGCGCGCCCTCAACCGTACCAAATGGAATCTGCCACGCGATTTCTCCGGTGTTCACATCCACTGCGACCAGTGTCGTCCAGGGCGGTTCCCAGCATGGCCAACCATCGACCATCATCCGGCCGGCGGGCAGGACGTGCCAGTACACCCGTCGCGACTCCGGAGGCCCCGCATAACTGCTTCGGTCGGGCTCATCCTCCACTAATACCAGTTGACTGATGTGTCCCGTATTCGCGTAGTTAATGATGTAGTAGCCGAGCGTGGGATCAAATGTCCCACCGGTAAATTCTGCTCCGCCACCCGTTGAGGGAAAGACGAGCGCGCCGTCTAGGGACGGTGGCGTAAACGCACCTCGGTTCCGTCCGCCCTCATACTCCATTAATAATTCACGACAGGCTGCTTCGTGCTCTGGTGTCACGGTTGCAATGTCGTCCATCGTGAAACTAATACGGCCAAACGGTGGTGGCTTCACCGGGAACGGTTGAGTTGGTGAGTAGTACTCACCCGGAAGATTCCCTACCGGCACAGCACGTTCCTCTATTTCGTAAATCGGCTCACCAGTGACCCGATCGAAAATAAAGAGCACCGGATACTTCGTCATCACACCAACGGCGGGAATCGTCTCACCGTCCTTTTGCACGTCAAACAGGATCGGTGGCACCGGCATATCAAGGTCCCAGAGGTCGTGATGAACGGCTTGGAAATACCATTTCAATTCACCCGTCATAGCATCTACAGCCACAATTGAATTCGCGAACAGGTTGTCGCCCGGCCGATCGGTTCCATAAAAATCGTTGTGGGCGGAGCCGAGCGGCATATACAAAATACCGCGTTCCTCATCAATCGTAAAAAAGGTCCACGTATTCGCCCCACTGACATTCCGCCACGAGTCATTCAGCCAGGTCTCATTACCAACTTCACCAGGTCGTGGCACGGTGTGAAACGTCCAGACTAAATCACCTGTCCGAAGATCCCATGCGCGCACATCACCCGCCGGGCCCTTTGACCCCGTTTCGTCGGCATTGTGAACGCCGGTAAATACAAGATTCTTATAAACCGCGACGCCTGAGGAGATCCCGTAGTGCATATCCGGGAAGCCGTTCATCACTTCCGGTGTCTTAAGATCGACATACCCGTCATTCCCAAATCGGCCATTCGGAATCCCTGTCCGCGCATTCAGTGAAATCAGTTCTCCCTCTTCGGTCCCAAATACAATCTGTGGGACCGTGACGTCGTCTCCTTCCCAATACGCCAGGCCACGCATGGAACCGCCTGTCCAATGAAACTGATGCTCTGGTGAATTCCAATCACCAGGAGCGGTGTACTCCCAAAGCGTTTCACCGGTTTCTGGTTCCAACGCCACGACACGGTAGTACGGAAACGACAAGTAGAGGACACCTTCGACCATCAGCGGCGTCGATTGGCTTGCACGCGACGCGACGCCCACCTTGGTCATCTCATAGCGCCATGCCGGCACCAAAGTCGACACGTTTTCCGCATTGATCTGCGTCAACGGCGAATGACGCTGGTTGCCCCCGTCATGCCCCCACGACGACCAATCGTTCTGCGCATACCCTGGCGACACCGTCAACCAAACCAGCAACAATGCGCATTGCCAACGCACTGAACGACGGTCATTCCTTTGGTTACTTGGGATCACTGCCAGACTCCTCGTTTCCAAGACAAAACATATCAGCGTGCTACTCGCTACCTCCCATGTAGGTAACTAATCGAGTGCGTAGACCACACCTGAATTGATGCGGCCCTCAAAATCGAATTCATCGACCACGAAAATGCGATCGCCGTTGGCGTCAATACTAATATGCTTGATTTCCCGACGGTATTTCCCGCTCTTGCGCCATGTGCCGCCACCGCTAAAGGGAACGACGCTCCCATCCCCTCGAAGTGCTCGTCCCTGCACCACCACAGGCCCCGTCTCTTTTGCTTCATCAACGGCAGGTTCAAATGTCACCGTGCCATAAACCATCCCAAATGAACCAACTTGAGCCTCAACATTGACCTCACTCCAGTCTTTCCTCACTGTCACTGATGTGATCTTTCCGTCAATGTCTGCTTGTTTCTCGCCAATTACACTCATGCAACTCTCCTTACACATCGAACACGAACCGCATTAGTTATGGGGCTGTGTCAAACCGAATATTGAACCAGGTAATCCCAGCTGTTTCTCGAATGCCATGTGGTACGCCCGCCGGAATAAACACGACGTCCCCGACACTAATTCGTTCTTCAACGCCACCGAGAATCCCGGCTCCGCGCTGCCCATCGACCACACGACCTTGTTCGTCGATGATCCGCCCACCGGTCACCAGCGTACCGGATCCTTCACGCACGACATACACGTCCGTGGTCCGTGGGTGCATGAGGGCCGTCTCACCACCACGAATGCGACGAATGTTGACGTTATAGCTTCCGCCTTCGAGTAACCGAACCGTCGTTCGTTGGTCTCTATCCATTTCTCCAACGATCGTATTGAGTTCAGCAAAGGACACACGCGCCGCGCGGTCGGTTGGAGCCTCGTCTCTGACGAAGATCTGAGACCCGACGACTGACCCGCTCACAAACGCAACAAGCGCTGTTGCCAGAATTCCCTGAAGATAACGATGTCTGATCATTGGGCACCCACTGGAAGTGTTTAGGGACGTGCATAGACTACCGCGCCGCGACGGTGCGTTCAATCACGTTTGACGATCCGTTTCAACCCATTCGGCGGTATCATGGTGCCTATGACAAACGCTGGGGGCAGTCTGTCTGGGCTCCTCGCTGCCGTCGTCGCCACGCTAGTGCTGCCTGCGGCCGTCGCCGCACAGGACGAGGCGCAGGCGATGCTCGACAGCTATTGTGTCCGTTGCCACAACGAACGGACCCTGACCGCCAATCTTGCGCTCGACAAGAAGGACCTGGCCAACGTCGCGGGCGACGCCGAAACGTGGGAGAAAGTCTTGGTCAAGCTTCGGGCGCAGACGATGCCGCCGGGGAACAGTCCGCGTCCCGACGACGCCACCTACCGCCGTGTGGCGACGTGGCTCGAAGGCGAAATCGATCCGGTGGCGCTGGCCCATCCCGATCCCGGACGCGGCGAGACGTTCCACCGGCTGAATCGGGCGGAATACCACGGCGCGATTCGCGACCTCCTTGCGGTCGACGTTGACGTCGCGTCATTGTTGCCGGCGGACAACACCTACGAGCACGGGTTCGACAACAACGGCGAGATGCTGTCGATTTCACCCGACCTCGTCAATCGCTACTTATCCGCGGCACGCAAGATCAGTCGGCTCGCGGTTGGGGTACCGCCACTCGGACCCGCCGTATCGAGCTATCGGGTTCATCCGTGGATGTTGCAGGACGGACGTCAGGATAACGAACTGTCATTCGGCTCCCGTGGCGGGATTGCGATTCCGCACTACTTCCCGGTAGACGGGGAGTACACGCTGCGGATTCAGCTCCACCGTAACTTTTCCGACTACATCATCGGTTTCGCCGGTCCCCAGGACATCGATGTCCGGGTCGACGGCGCGCTGGTAAGACGATTCTCGGTAGGTGACGCCGGGACCAAAGGCGAAATGGCCCCGCTCAGCTTCTCCGGTAACATCGCTGGTAATCCCGACTGGGAGTACTACATGAACACCGGCGACGAGGGTCTCGAAGTACGCTTCGACGCCAAGGCTGGCCCACGAACCGTCGGCGTGTCGTTCGTCCGTCGCTACTCCGAGTCCGAAGGCGTCTTGCAGCCGCGCAACCGCGGCTACGGCCGCTTCGTCGATGAACGCTACGACGAGAATGCCTTGGTCGAGCTTGTATCGATCGGCGGACCGTATCGGGTTGACGGAGCCGGAGAAACACCGGCGCGTCTGGAGATCTTCGCCTGTCGGCCGGACGGCACGGTTGCGGAGCAACCGTGCGCCGAGACGATCCTTGGCCGACTGGCGCGCCGCGCCTATCGGCGTCCCGTGACCGACGGTGACGTTGCAACGCTGATGACCTTCTTCGATCAGGGCCGGCGCGACGGCACGTTCGACAACGGTATTCAGTTTGCGTTAGAGCGAATGCTGGTCGACCCCGACTTTCTGTTCCGCATCGAACGCGATCCGACAGACATCGGACCCGGCACCCCGTATCAAGTGGATGATCTTGACCTGGCGTCACGACTGTCGTTCTTCCTATGGAGCAGTATTCCGGATGACGAACTGCTCGGGCTCGCGGAGCGCGGCGAACTGAGTGACCCTGAAGTGCTCAAACAGCAGGCCCGTCGCCTGCTGGCCGATCCGCGGAGCCGTGCCTTGGTGGACAACTTCGCAAGCCAGTGGCTCCGGCTCCGTAATCTCGACGACCAGGAGCGGGAGTCCGCCGAATACCCCGAGTTCGATGAAAACCTCCGCGACTCATTTCGGACGGAAACCGAGATGTTCGTCGAGAGCACGATCCGCGAGGATAGGAGCCTGCTCGACCTGTTGAGCGCGAACTACACGTTTGTCAATGAACGGCTCGGGCGTCACTACGGCATCCCAGACATCTACGGCGAGCGGTTCCGCCGCGTCACGTTTGATGCCGACCATCCACGTGGCGGCCTGCTCGGCCATGGCGGCCTCTTGATGGTGACATCGCATCCGAACCGGACGTCGCCGGTGCTGCGGGGCAAGTGGCTGCTCGAGAGCATCCTTGGGGCGCCACCGCCCGAGCCGCCGGCAGACGTGCCCGGGTTGCCGGACCGTGGGGAGGAAGGCGAGCCGCAGTCGGTGCGCCATCGCTTGGAGCGGCACCGCGAGAATCCGGTCTGTTCGAGCTGTCATGCACCGATGGATCCGCTCGGCTTCGCCTTGGAGAACTTCGACGCGATCGGGAGTTGGCGGGACACGAGCGTGGCAGGTCAACCAATTGACGCCTCGGCCACCATGCCGAGCGGTGCGTCATTCGATGGCCCGGCGGGGTTGCGTGACGTGCTGCTAGGCCGTGGAGACAGCTTTGCTCGCACGGTGACCGAGAAGCTGCTCGCGTATGCACTCGGTCGCGGGCTCGAGTTTGCCGACCAGCCGAGCGTGCGGCAGGTCGTGCAGAATGCGGCGGTCGACGACTACCGCTGGTCGTCCGTCGTCGTCGGGATCGTCGAAAGCGCGCCGTTCCAGTGGCGGCGCTCGCGCACAGCAGACGAAACGCAGGAAAGGGCGGAGCCATGATCATCCGAAAGATATCGTTGCCACGACGGACCGTGCTGCGAGGATTGGGCGCCTCTGTGGCGCTGCCGCTGCTCGATGCGATGGTGCCCGCTGCATCGGCGTTGGCTCAGACCGCGGCGAAACCAAAGCGGCGTTTCGGTACCGTCTATGTCCCGAACGGCATGGCGATGGAGTATTGGACGCCAGCCACGGAAGGTCGTGGATTCGAGCTAACGCCAATTCTCCAGCCACTCGCGGCGTTTCAGGATCAGATGACGGTCGTTTCCGGATTACGCGGCTACTGGACGCCTGCCCACGCGGGCGCATCGACCACCTTCCTCACCGGCGCGGCGGGAGTGGCGGGTGAAACCGCACCGGTGGCCGACACCTCAATGGACCAAATCCTGGCTCAAGAATATGGGCAGGCGACAGAACTGGCGTCGCTCCAACTTGCAATCGACGGACGGGCCAACGCAGGACAGTGCAGTGGTGGCCACAGCTGCGTCTATACCAACACCATCTGCTGGCGCAGTCGTACCACGCCGCTCCCGATGGAGCACAACCCGCGTGTCGTCTTCGAGCAGATGTTCGGCGACAGCGGGAGCACCGACCCTGAGGTGCGTCGCGCGCGCATGGTTCGCGACCGGTCGATTCTCGATTCGGTGACCGAGAAAGTTGGCGACCTGCAGCGTGAACTCGGAATGTCGGACAGCCTCAAAGTCGACGAGTATCTCGAAGGTGTCCGGGACATCGAACGGCGCATTCAGCGAGCGGAGCAACGGGAAAGCTACGACCTCCCTGAGGTGGCACAACCCGAGGGCATTCCGGCCACTTTCGCCGAGCACGTGCGACTGATGTTCGACCTACAGTTGCTGGCGCACCAAATCGATCTCACGCGAGTGTCAACGTTCATGCTTGGACGCGAGGTGAGTTCGCGCACCTACACTGACATCGGTATCCCCGACGCGCACCATCCCCTGTCGCATCACGAGTACAACCCTGAGAAGATTGCGCAGATGTCGAAGATCAACGCGTATCATGCGACCTTTTTTGCCGAGTATCTGGAGAAACTCCGGACAACGCCTGACGGCGACGGGTCGCTGCTTGACAACATGCTGCTCATCTACGGGTGCGGCATGTCTGACAGCAACAGCCACAGCCCGCTCAATCTGCCGGTGCTGCTGCTCGGAGGCTGTGGCGGCACGCTCGAAGGCAACCGCCACTTGCGCTACACGGACGATCCGCTGATGCCGAACCTACTGGTGTCGCTGATGGACAAATTGAACGTGCCGGTCGAAAAATTGGGAATGAGTGACGGCCGTTTGAGTGTCGATCGATTGACGGGCGTGTAACCGGGGCGACGCCCCGACTAATTGTTAGCGCCCAGGCGCCGCAACAGCTCGACCGTCTGGTTCTCCCCGTCGTCGCCACCACGTCCGGTGGCCAGCGCCAACGGCGTCTGTCCGTCGGCGTTCTGCGCGGTCAGGTCTGCGCCGCGTTCCACAAGCAGTTCCACCACCGTATCGAGACGGCGCGATGCCGCGTCGTGGAGCACCGTGTTTCCCTTCTCATCTATTGCTGCGATGTCGGTACCATGGTCGAGCGCAATCGTCACCGTGTCGAGCACGCGGCGCTCATTGGCGCCGGCGTTCGCCGTCAAGCCGGGCTCTTGACGCCGACGCGCCGCCGTGGCGGCGTGCAGCGCGGTCGTTCCGTTCATCATGACGAAGCTGGCGTCGGCGCCGTGCTCGATCAGGCTGCGCATGATGGTCGGCTCTGAGAAGTGGGCAGCAAGCCAGAACGGCGTCGCCCCGACAACGTCGTGTTCCAGTACATAGTCGGGGCTATTCCGACGCCCTTCGCTTCCCCGGGTCACGAGGGCGTTCGCATCGGCCCCCGCCGCCAGCAGCGCATCGGCCACCACGCCATCTCCCCGCAGCGTCGCGGCATGCAGCGCGGTATAGCCAGCCCCGTCTGTGTTCGGGTCGGCGCCTTGATCCAGCAGATAGATCGCCAGCTCGGTGTGGCCGCTGTGCGCGGCGACCACGAGAGCGCTCGTCCCAACCGGCGCAGCGTCGTTCGCATCGGCGCCAGCGTCGATCAGATACCGAGCGGCGTCGAGATCCCCGTGTCGCGCGGCGAAGAGCAACGGACTGTTTCCACCCTGCGTGACGTCGACCACACCGGACGGATTGAAGCCGGCGGTGCGCGTATGGATACGCCGTGGGCGTTCGGCAGACCGAACACTGATGTCGGCGCCGAGATCGAGCAATGTTTTAACGACGCCAGATTGACGTTCGGCGATTGCCCACATCATCGCGGTCTGTCCGCGGCTGTGCTCGGTCGCGTCGATCGTGGCTCCATGTTCCACGAGGAGCCGTACCGCATCGGATGAGCCGGTGCGGGCTGCCATCATCAGCACGGTCTCACCAGACGCCAGTGCCGCGTTCGGGTCGGCGCTGGCCTCAAGCAAGCGCTTGACCATACTGACGCTCCCATTCTGCGCGGCAAGCCACAACGGCGTCGCACCGAATTCATTGGCCGCGCCGGCATCTGCGGTTACTGCAAGGAGCGCGTCGGCCATTGCGACATCGTCGTGATGCGCGGCCCAGTGGAGCGCCGTGGCACCGTCTGCCTGGGTCGTGTTCGGATCGGCGCCGTCGCTGAGCAGCGCTTCGACGCGCTCCGCGTCCGCTGCCTTCGCCGCCGCGAGCAACCGCGCGGAAGACGCTGGGTCTTGGGCGAGGGCGCTGATGCTACCGAGAGTCACGAATGCGACAAGCGCTGTTGCCAGTATTCTTTGAAAGTCATGATGTCTGTTCATTGGGCACCCGCAGAAAATATTTAGGGACGTGCACAGCCTACCGCTCCTCGACGACTCGTTCAATCATGTTTACCGATAGTGTTAAACAGAACTAAGGGGCACTGCCCCCTTCTCCACCAGTAACAGTACGTTGTAGCAGAGAAGAGGGTTCTACCTGTTGCGCAAGACATGGTGCCATCTACGGACGACGACCACGCCCTTCGACGCTAGATGCTCCAGCCTGTTCATCAGTAAAGACTGGTGTGGTTTCCCAATCAATAACGTCGCCCCACTCAGCTGCATGCACGTAAACAGTCTCCGGCTTATCCGTCTCGACCAGCAACCATCCATTCACAGAACCCGGTGCGTGCCAGCGACCCAGTAACGTCGACCCTTCCGGCATCGGTGCTGCTCCTTGAAGAAACCGATCATGGGCCTTATCGTACCCGTCCGCTTTTATTGACCATTCCATCATGTACAACATGCCTTACTCTCCTTAATGTTTATTTAGCAACGCACCGGACGCCCCTCTGACGTTCAGTCGTCATCTATCCAGTGTGCAGTTACTCTTCTCCATCCCCACAACCGCACCGTTCAACGTGCGTTAGCCGCGGCGTTCGCGTAATACTTCTCGCCACTCACTGTACGGACGAACCTCGGTAATGTCTTCAAACAGCAACGCACCGTCCTGTCCCATCGGCAAACCCATCACCGTCTCGAGTAACGTCGCATTCGCTCTGATCGCGGTCTCGCCTTCGACGCACAAGACGCCGTATACGAGTGGCGCACTCACATCCTTCCATAACGTCACAATGAGTCCCGCTTGCTCAGCACCCTCTGCAGCCTCCGCTTCCTCCAACCAGCGATCCATGAGTTCGTCAGCAGATTTGTACCGATTCACATCGACGCGTACACGCGCCAAGAAATAATATTTTGCCATCGCTCTCTCCTGTATCTGGATGACGGGTCCGCTCCATGCCGACGGACCGAGAACCGTCGTTTTATTCAGCCTACAAAGACTTCTCTCCTGACGACAAGGCCGGAAACCATCCTGCGGCCGCCGATCGACATGCGCCTACCTACACCACATACAATCCGAGGTACACCAGAAGGGCGCCTACCGACACGCCCAACACCCCGAACCCGCGCAGCATCCCGTCACTCATCTTCGTGTCCGCCCATTGAAGTTTTTTCTGCCCGTACTGCCGAAAAAACCCCGAAAAGACAGTCTGGCACAGTCCGACCGATAACAGTCCCCAGAGAACCCACATGGGCCACTGTGCTGCATCGTCGCCTCCGAAATCATTCATCAACAGCAAAAGCGACAATATTCCGAGCACTCCACCCCCTATTCTGATGGAGCGATCGACCGAAAATATCGCCAGCCAGAAATGAATGGTGCGACGTGGCGCAAACACGAGCGTGCTCCGCGTCAGGATTACAAGCACACCGAAGCCAATGAGAAGTACCGAGGCGCGACTCATCTCTTCCATTGGAAATTTTGCACGCGATCGTGACACATCACCGCCCAACACCTAAACATCGACTACACACCGCCACGACGACTGGCGGGCGGTATTACCCCGTTCAGTCTAAGATACACGGCCATCTGGCCGTAGATATCCATCGCATGACTCAGCGTGAAATACGCCATCCGCACACGGGTCACATTCCCCAAATAACGCGGACCGGCGACCGGCTCAAGTAACTCCTCCTCAGAGAATTCTTGAATCACTGAAATTCCGTAGTCATATCCATCACTGAGTGCCTGAAGCACCTTGGTTTTCGACGTGGCCGGGAGTCCAAAGACTTTAAAGTCAGAAGTATCGACGTCTGGTGCCGCAGTCACACCGCCCACATGCTGCATGAGGAATATATTTGCACCCGCGATATGCAAAATCTGTTCGGCGTACGTCCGTTGGGCTTCCGTCGGTTTGAATCCGTAGGTTTCTTCAGGCATCGCCTCCGCAATGGCCATCATCGTCGTTTTCTGCTGCTGCCAGTCTGCCAACAAATCGCCCGCTACCGTCGCATCCTGCCCGTACGCCGAACCACTACCGCCCAATAGAATCGAGACAACGACTCCCACAGAACACAATGACCTCATTCACGACTCCTTTGAGAGACGACAGTGTGTGATCTCATCAGGTATCGCACACGATTACGATACGAAGCCATTGGTCTCACTGCGTGCTTACTCGTCTAAAATGACAATACGTAAACTGCTGCTGCTTCATACTCGGGGTGAGATGAACTTCATCGCGCACATTCAATAATCGGAACTCGGCCCCTAACTCGGCACCAAGCTTCTCTGCATCGTATTGCACGACATCAAGACCGCTACACTTTGTCGGCCCACCGAGTCCGAAGGTCGCCATCACCACATCGCCACCCGGTAGCAGGGATCGCTCCAGCACCGCCCGATACTGCTGTCTTTCAGATTCGTCGCTCAGAAAATGAAAGACAGCCCGGTCGTGCCACAACGCATACTGATGTGGCGACTCGTACTGTGTAACGTCGGCTTCTCGCCACTGAATGTCTTCTGCAACATCACCGAGTCTCTTCTTGGAGGCCGCTAGTGCGGCACCGGAGATGTCCAGCACCGTGATGTTACGATAGCGATCCCGAGTCAGGAAATCGACCAATACCGATGCGCCACCACCCACATCAATAACAGGTGCATCACGCGACAGTCCTGCACCAGCAATTAATTGCAAGGAGAGCGTGGGCTCATCCTGGTGCCAGCTACGATCCATGGGGGTTGTCCGCTGGTAGACGCCCTCCCAATGGTTGTGCCGGTCTTGCATTACTCGTCTTCCTGCGTATTATTGCTTTAGTTGTGACCGCAGCCTAGAACTTTTAAACTACTCACCAGTCAATAGCTGTCAGAATCACAAATAGATATGTTCCGATCCGCATTGTTACGCATCGTCCTTATCTTGGCCCTCACGACCATCGGTCGTGCTCAAAACCAAGAACCCCGCATGCCCGATCCAGACTACCGAGCCCCACGAACTGCTGACCAGACGCCCGATATTTCTGGCCTCTGGCGCAATGACACCCTCACGCCACTTGAACGCCCGACCGCACTCGGCGACCAGGCATATCTAAGTGACGAAGAAGCCGCAGCCATTCAAACACGCGCGGAACAGGCTCGCACGCGGGACAACACGCCTGGCATCCAGCGAAGTCCCGGCGGACGTCCATCCGAACGGGTCAACGACTTCTGGTATGACCCGCGCGAAACCGTCGTGCACACGCGGCGCACATCCATGATTAGCGATCCGCCGTCCGGCCGCGCGCCGACCCGCCCCGCGGCTGAAGACCGGGCCCAATGGCTCGTGACCAACCGTACTACTTCACACGAAACGATGAGTCCGTATACCCGGTGCATCACCCGAGGTATGCCAGGCTCGATGATCCCGAATGCCTACAACACTGGTAATCATATTTTCCAGATTCCAGGCTACGTCATCATCTTGTACGAAATGGTCCGCGAACCCCGGATCATTCCGCTGGATGGCCGACCATCCGTCGACCCCAAAATCCGTCAATGGATGGGAGATACCCGGGGACGCTGGGAAGGCGAAACACTCGTGGTTGAGACGACCAACTTCACAGAGAAGGGCTGGATTACGCCAAATCAGAATGCGGGGCGTATGCATGGCGTACCGGTCAGCCGGGAGCTCAAACTGATCGAGCGCTTCACACGGCTGTCTGATGACATTCTGGACTGGCAGGTTCGCGTCGAAGACTCGGACACCTATACGGAACCCTGGACGCTTGAGCTACCACTACGGCATGACATGAACTACACGGTCTATGAGTATGCGTGCCACGAAGGAAATCGGGCCGTCACGAATATTCTGAGTACTGCTCGCCAGCTGGAGCAGTAAGTCAACCCGTACCCGATTACTCCGCGGGTTCGATTCTCAACACCGCCCCATCTTGCATGTCGGTCGTCACGTACAGAAATCCGTCGGGCCCTTGCTTGACATCACGGATCCGCTGACCGAGCTCCGTGAACATCGTTTCGCGACGACTCTCGATGCCGTGTTCAGTAAACACCACCCGCGACACCTGACGACCGATGAGTCCCCCGGCGAGCAGATTCCCGCGCCACTGTGGAAATTGGTCGCCTGTGTAGAACGTCATCCCCGAGATAGCGATTGAGGGTTTATAGAACGTGAACGGTTCTTCCATATTCGGTGCGGCCGTCGGGGGCTGCACGTTCGGGGGTGGCAAGCCTGATCTCGTACCCTCAAGATCGCTTGAATACGCGCGACCATAGCTAATGACCGGCCAGCCATAATTCAGACCTGGTTCAATGATGTTGAGCTCATCGCCGCCCTGTGGACCATTTTCTGTCTCCCACAGCGCGCCCGTATCAGGGTGAAACGCCATGCCAATCGAATTGCGGATACCAAGTGCAAAGATCTCAGGCAGATATCCGGACCGATTGACAAATGGATTATCGTGCGGGACCGTGCCATCGTCATTGATCCGGAGAATCTTTCCACCATGCTGGTCAGGTGCCTGCGACCACATGGCTTCGCCTGCTTTTGCCGAACTGATCGGCGCACCAATGGTGAAATAGAGCATCCCGTCCGGTCCGAAGATGATGCGAATCGACGAGGGGCCATCCGTCCAGGAGACAGACTCGAAAATCTCCTCCACTTCAACCAATGCATACCCGTCCAAACGCGCGCGAACGATTGTCGCAGTCCGAAGATCTTCGTCTCCAGGTTGCGGTTTCCAGTACGCCACATAAACCAGACGGTTCTCCGAATAGTTCGGATGCACCGTCACATCCACACCAGCGGTATCCCGTCGCTGACTTGTACTCACCGGCGGAAGCCCCGCGATCGGTGTCGGATCCAGAACACCGTCGTGGATTAAACGAAGTGTCGTGCGGTTCTGTTCGGTCACCAGCATGTCACCATTCGGAAGAAATGCGAGCGCCCACGGATAGACCAGGCCCTTAATGGGCACGACCCGAACAGGCCCCGTCATGGTGTTCACAATAACCGGCGCCTCTGTCAGCACGGGCAGGGTTGACTCCGGTTGTTCGGCCGAGCTCATGGACGGCACAGTCCAGAAACACAGCCACAGCAGGACCAATTGAATCCGTTTCATCGAATACCTCAATAGTAAAACTGGCATAACCGCCATAGCGTATCTCGGAGAGACAGTCGGTTCAACGTCTAGACTTCGACCAGCGTGATACCGGGATTTCCCTGGTCAGTCCTGAGCTCCTCTTTAAGTTCCGAAAATCGAGACCGGAGGTTTCGACCGATCTTAGAATGCTGATAGTCCTCTCCGCTCACGTAATGCTTAATTGAACCATGCTGCAACGCTGATTCCAGTTCCTTCCGAACGGCCCTCTTAATCGCACCGCCGGTACCTGAAGACCCGTAGCCATGAATCAATCTGACGACTGATATCCCTTTCGTACGAGCTTCGTAGAGTTGTCGATTCATCCGATGGAGCGCTTCTTCAACGAACGGGCGCCCTTCCTCCAGATTGACCGTGACGATTGTCCTCCGCACCCTCTGCTTCGCCTCAGAAGACACTATGGTTTGTGGCTGCTCGCAGTAGGGACACTTCCGCGCAGACGATTCGATCTGATTACCGCAGGTCGTACAGTCCTTCATGAGACTCAGACAGTATGGAACAACGGACCGGCCACAAAGGCAAAACCCACCAGGGGAAATCTAAAACATCGAATCACGTATCTTCTAGCCGAGCGGTGGTCGAAAAAGCATTCAATTGAGCGCTGCTCCAAAACTCCGCTTCCGTCCATCGGCCACGTCTTTGCAGTTTGGTGTAATCTCCGCAAAGAATAACGTGCGGTCGCTACACAAACCTTCTTTTGACGGAGCACACCCGATGCGCGTAATTATCCGATCCCTCCCACTCCTCGCGTTGGTTGGCTACCTGACCGTTCCGCTCTCATCCCAAAACATTGGACCAACCGGCCCGATCCCCTACGACATCGTCGATAGCTGGGCGAAGCCATTTGCAGCCGAGGGGTTCGCCTTCGGTGGTAACTCGGGCGTCTACGCCGAATCTCCGGACCGGATCATCGTCTTGCAACGCGGTGAAACACGCCTTCCAGACCCTGTGCCGCCAGAGTTCAATGGCTGGGCCGGGCCGTTATGGAACGTTCTCAGTGGACGTGGCCGTACCTGGCAGAACTGCATCTACGTCCTCGACGGCGACGGTAACGTCACCGAAGTCTGGGACCAGTGGGACTACCTTTTTGAGGGGTCAGACGGACCAGGACCACACCGCATCCGTGTCAGTCCCTACGACCCGGAGCGCCGCATCTGGATCGTGCACGAAACCGCCCATCAGATCTTTGTGCTGTCGAATGACGGCAAGGAACTTCTGAAGACATTCGGGGAAAGAAATGTGAGCGGAACCGACCAGACGCATTTCGGGCTTCCACAGGATGTCGGGTTTCTGCCGGACGGACGAGTACTCATCGCCGACGGATATGAAAATTCCCGTGTCATGGTTCTCGACGCCGACTGGAACTATTTAACAGAATTCGGGAGCGCTGGCGAAGGCCCCGGCGAATTCCAAATCGTCCACAGTATCGCGATGGCACCCGGTGGCAGGATCCTCGTCGCTGACCGGGACAATAACCGTGTCCAGATCTTCAACGACTCCGACTACTCCTATATGGCTGAGATCCCCGTCGGAGCGCTGGCCCTCGACATCCTCGTCAGCGGGAGCCGTGTCTTTGTTTCTGATGTCGGCCCACCCAGGCTCAGACAGTTTGACCTGGACGGCAACCCGGTCTACACCTGGATTGCGCCGGGAGACGACTCTCCGCATTGGATCCGGGAAATGCACTCGATCGGGGTCGACTCGGATGGCAACCTGTACGCCGCGGACAATCAGAACGGCCGGATCCAGAAATTAATTCCGAAACCGGATGCCGACCCGAACCTGCTCGTTGGCCAGCCCTACGTCCCTCGCTAATACGGCCATGCGACCGGCACCATCCACGACGCAGTTAGCCACGGTCGCCCGTCACCGAGCGTCCCGGGCCAGAAGCGGCTCGAACGGAATCTCAAGTGACAACTCCTCTGTCCTGGGCACGTAGCAGACCGTGTCGCTGCAGACCTGGAACAGCACCGACACCGGGAGATTAACCACTTCTGGTCGATCTGCATTCGTCCGGTGGAACACTTCTGCATTCGGTGTCACCGGAATCGCCACATCGACAACGCCTTCGTAGACATTGAGGGTCACACCGAGCTCTGGAAACGCCCTTGGCTGCGTCGCGGGATACTGCGGGTCACCGATCCGAAGGCCCGGCATATCCTGCATCGTCACTTCAGACGCGATGTACCCATCCGGAAGCGGTCGCCCGTATACGTGTAGTCCGTCGTCGAGCTCAAAACGCACATAGATTGTCGACTGCGTCTCGAACTTAAGAGACGCATCAGACAGGAAGGCTGACAGTTTGACCTGATCGGCATCGAGTTCGACCGTCGGCGCTTCGTGACGGGCCAGGAGCTCGCCGAGCGCCGAGTCCCGTATCGCACCCGCAGAATCACGAGTCCCGTAGTACCGATGGAAAAACTTCTCAGTGACGACGCCGGCCTCATCGGTCACGTAGACGCCGGGAAACGGAAGCCCGTAGTAGCTTCGTCCAGCCCCTTGCTCTGGATCATCTGGGGTGATCAGGGTATTAAGAATGCCGAACTTCCGGATCACCGCCGAATCCGGATCCGACAGAAGCTCGTACGTCACGTCATGCCCGTCCGCGAACGTCCGTAGCTGCTCCTCGCTGTCGTAGCTCACGCCATAAACGCGGATATTTTCCGCTTCGAACAACTCCAGGTTATTTTGCAGCTCGACCAGCTGCGTTCGACAGTATGGTCACCAGACCGCCGAGCGATAGAACACGACGATGGACTTGGAATCACCCCGATCGGCGTGATAATCGACGAGACGGCCCTCTTGATTCAAGAGTGAGAATTCTGGAAGCCGCTCGCCAATCTCAGGCCCCGTTGGAAACTCATCCGACGCCGGGTACCGACGGGCCGGGTGGCTCGCCGGGATCCCAATCGTCACCCCAACGTCATCGGTCATGGTGCCTGGCTCGAGATTCTCGTGAGCAGGTTTGACCGGAGCGGGCTCTTGTCCTGTAGTCCTGACCATCATCGTCAACACCACTGCAAATATTGCCAAGCAAGACCAGCGCGTCATCGTGTCGTCTCCATAATGCATTAAATCAGTCTCGCTAATACTATAGCGCCTTGCCGCCTCTGACTCGATTGTTGTGCGAGACTTACGTCGTTGTGCCAGAGCTTTCCAACGTGTTCCAAGTAATGTTGGCAATTGTTCACCGCTTCTAAAAACGCGACCGCATTCATAGCCATGACATCTTTTGATCCCTATGCGTTGGCAATAGCACTGGGCACTGCGCTCGCCGTCCTCAGCGCGCTTCGTCGCTCCAGCCAAACGGTGCCTGATGCCACGCACGTGATCGCGTGGCTCTTGCTGTGGATCCCGTTCGACCTACGGTGGTGGAATCAACTCTACGCCGGCCCTGGCGGACAATACGGTTACGAGTTCTGGGCCGCGTATGTGACCGGGATCGCACTTGTTGGCTGGGGGGGCTTTCATCGATGGGAGTTCCTCGGCATCCGGGTACCGCAACCGCGGGACCCCCTCGTTTCCCTCGCGGCACTCGCAACGCTAGCGGCAATACTGATTCCTCCAGGACTCGGATCAGGATTCCTGCAATGGAACCCGTCTCCCCCGAACCTGCTCCACGGGGCAAGTCTGTTCAGCACACTCGCGCTCACGGTCGCGCTTCCAGAGGAATTGTTCTTCCGCAGTCTCCTCCAAACCTGGTGCGAACGCTGGACTGGACGACGGTGGCTCGGTTTGGTGCTCGCGTCACTCGCATTCGGCTTGATGCATTGGAACAACCGACCGGAGTTCGACGAAAAAGTCATGTATTGCGCACTGGCGAGTGTCGCCGGCATCGGCTACGGCTTGGCGTTCCGATATGGCGGGCTGTTCGCGTCCGTCATGACGCACACGTCAGTGAACTGGATCTGGCAGGTCTTACTGCGTGGATAGCCGGCGACACCGCCACCGCCCCCCAAGGTGATACGACTGTTGCCACGCTCCTCGCGGGTGGGGTGTTCACGCCATCAGGCAACGGCGGTTGCTTCAAGCTCGACCATGGTCTCCGGTTCGAACAATTTCGTCACGCCGAGCAACGTACTGACTGGCTTGCACCCGTCCTCCGCAAAAATCGGTACGAGGTCCGCGGCCACCGCCATAAAGGCATCGACGTCCGTGGTGTACATATTCAATCGCACGACGTTGGTCGCATCCATATCGGCCGCCGACAGCGCATCTTTCACATTTGACCAGGCCAGACGGAATTGGGCGACAAGATCACCCGCGTGCATCGGTGTGCCGTCAGCAGCGTTCGCGGTTTGCCCGGACAGATAGAGCACCCGTTGCCCACCCGTGACCTCGATACCTTGGTTGAGATTGAAGGCCAAAAGCCATTCCGTCGGATTAATTTCTCGCTTTTCCATGATTGATCTCCTGTTTTAGGAATAGGTACCGCATGAATATCCGAGGTCGCTAGGGTTGCGCCAATGCAACCGGACCACCATGGTCAGCGATCCATTGCCAGCGACCATTCTCTTTCATCAATACGTCAGTAAATCGCATGCGTTCCTCGACATCTTGGCCATCCTGCCCCCTGACCACGTTCTGCAGGTAATAGTGTGCGACCGCGACGTTGCCGTGCACTCGAATCGCAATCGGCCGGACCTCGGACGCCCGCGTTTCCGTCGTCTCAAACAACACGCGTGAAAACTTTCGCTCGCCGTCCTTAGTTCGCGGCACTAAGTCCAGATAAAACCAGCCAGCGAACTCCTCGTGAAAACAATCAAACCACGCTTCAGTCCCGTACCGTTCCTGGCACGTCTCGATAAACTCCCAGACTTCCTGCTGCTCAGTTGATAATTCCTGGCCAGACATTGTCGTCGCCAGCACCACAAAGAATGCGCACGTGAACACCATCGCCTTGATCGTCGTCATCTCGTTCCTCCCAAAACATGTTCATAGAAATCATAGACTTAATTCCTGAGAGGAGAAACACTCGACGTGTCAAGAAAATCCACGCACAGCCGAGTAGGCTGCACATTGTCCCCCTTGCATCGCGCGCATTCTTCCGAATTCGATCTAATTGCATTCCCCTCACGCGGGAAAGGTGGCACAATCTCAACATAAAGCACTCTTGAGATATGTCTGGTTTTACGCGAACACATTCATTCGTTATTTCAGCGGCCGTGACCTGCATGTGCTCCGCACAGACGATTCACGCCCAAGAATTCGAACTACTCGAAGCGACCATTACCGACGTGCATCAGGCGTTTGAATCCGGTCAGCTCACCTGCCACGAATTGACGTCGCAATATCTCGAGCGAATACGAGCGTACGATGACACCGGTCCAACGCTGAACAGCATCCAGATGGTCAATCCCAACGCCTTGCAAGAGGCCGACTCGCTCGATGCGCAGTTCAGTCGCTCTGGTCTTATGGGACCACTCCATTGCATTCCCGTCTTGCTAAAAGATCAAGTCGAAACCCGCGACATGCCAACCACGTATGGCTCTGCGGTATTCGAAAATTTCATGACCAATCGCGATGCCACGATCGTGACCAGAATGCGTGAGGCGGGCGCGTTGCTCCTTGCCAAAACAACGATGGGGGAATTCGCCTCGCGCTATGTTGGGTCAGGCTTTGGTGTAATCCGGAATGCCTACGATCCGACTCGCAACCCAAGCGGTTCCTCCGGTGGAACGGGTGCGGGCATTGCCGCGAATTTTGGGATGGTCGGTATTGGCGAAGACACCGGTGGGTCCATTCGTGGTCCGGCGGCCGTTCATAGCCTCGTTGGACTGCGCCCCACGGTACCACTTGTCAGCCGCTACGGCATGATGCCGGCCAATCCGTCCAGTGACACACTCGGCCCAATCACGCGCACTGTCACCGACACCGCCATCCTGCTCCACGTGCTTGCCGGCTACGACGCGAACGATCCCATCACTGCATATGCGGTTGACCACGTACCTCCGTCCTACACCGAGCCGTTTACTCCCGACGGACTCCAAGGCGCTCGTATCGGTGTCATTCGGGCGCCAATGGATCCGAACACGGACACCACATCTACCGACTATCAGAAGGTCCGCGTCGTCATCGACCAGGCCTTTCGTGACCTTCAGGGCCTCGGGGCGGTCTTGATCGACCCCGTCTCCCTCGCGCATCTTGATTCAGTCGAACAAACCTATTCCGGGAATAGTTACGAAACCGAAGAGGCCACGGACGCCTATCTTGCTGAACACGAACACGCGCCTGCCACCACGCTTCGTGACATCCTTCTATCGGGCGACGTCACTCCGTGGCGTGCCAAGGGACTCATAGCCCTGATTGGGAAAACCACCGCCGACGCCGGCTACCTGGAAGTTTTGACTGCACGAGAACGGCTCCGACGAAGCGTACTGACGACCATGGCCGACCATCGTCTTGACGCCCTTGTCTATGCCACCTTCGATCACCAAACAACGGTGATCGCCTTAGACGTACTTACAAATGCAAATACAGAGGATGGGTACGCACTCGGCAATAATCGCTACCTGAGTCCAGTCATCGGGTTTCCGGCATTGACCGTTCCAGCTGGCTTCACCACAGACAATCTCCCGATCGGTCTGGAATTTTTGGGGCGTCCGTTCACGGAGTCAACACTATTACAGTTTGGCTACGCCTACGAACAAGGCACGCATCGGCGACGACCACCCACACCCACACCCGCACTCCCATAGGAGGTTTGATGAACGCACTCAGGGCTCAATCGGAAGCCATTTACGCGACGACTCGAATAGTGGTCGGCTTCTTGTTCGCTCTCCATGGCGTGGAGAAAATGTTCGGCGTGATCTCCCGAGACGAACCCGTCGCACTCTTCTCATTGCTCGGAACCGCTGGCGTGATTGAACTAGTTGCCGGCGTGATGATCTGCCTTGGGCTCAAAACCTCCTGGGCCGCCTTCATTTCCAGCGGACAGATGGCCGTTGCGTATTTCTATGCCCACCAACCACGCGCATTCTGGCCACTCGAAAATGACGGAGAGCGTTCAATACTCTACTGTTTCATTTTTCTCTACTTCGCCGCGAAGGGGTCTGGCATTCTCAGTGTCGACCACACCATGACTCAAAGCAATGGTGGCTACGATGGATGGTCACAGCCACCAACCACACCGATATCTGGGTTTCCTAAACAATAAAAATGAGCAACGAAGGACTGACGTGATGCGAGCCTATTCCAAAACACCAGCAATACTGATCGCCGTAGTATCGATATTCCTGCAGGCGTCGCTTAGTCTTTCGTTCGCGCAGAACGTGGAAGAACATGACTATCTCCTCCTAGCGACCAATCGAACGTCAACGATGGAAACAGAAATGCAGGAAGCCGCCGACGAGGGGTACGTGTTTGCCGGAGTCATGGGCGGAGAAACCTCCTTTGGCGGCAATGAGGTGGTGGTCGTCATGGAGCGTTCGGGAACTGCCCCCAATGCACGGTACGACTATCGGTTACTAGCGACAACAAAAACGTCGACCATGCAAAAGGAAATGCAGGACGCTGGCGATGCCGGCTATATCTACAAAGGGCAGACCGTCTTTGGCACCACATTCGGTGGCGACGAAGCGGTGGTCATCCTCGAGCGAGACAACGATCAAATGGGTGTCACGTCCTACGAATATCGTTTACTGGCAACGAAACGCACCTCGACGATGCAAGAGGAATTGAGTGAGGCGGGACTCGCGGGATTCGAATTTATTGGAGTGACCGTGTCTTCGACCACTTTTGGTGGCGATGAGGTGGTCGCTATTTTGAAACGTCCAGTTTCTTCGAATTAGACGACCGACTCAGTCATAGCCGAACGAGAACAACGGCCACAACAAAGCCTTCCGCTCTGCGCCGCTTGTCTGACGATGTGGCTAAAAAAAGTAGGTGTCAGTTTTCAAACAGGGCACTGCCTTACCAAAAGAAAACAATGAAGAGATTTTGTCATTCTCGGTCACATGCTCATGCCCAATCGCATACGACGCTTCCGTCATCGCACCTGTTAATCAACGGGGTCCGGTGGGAGTCGAAAATCACTGAGGTTTGGTGGTGTCACGCGGCGTTCAACGGGTCTCGAAAGCTGCGGCACCCAGTCATATGGGATGCGATGGGCACGGTAGATGCGGTGCGTGTCAGGATCAGTGCCGAAAAATGGGTTTACGTATTCCCAAACGATTTCAGACTCTGCCGTCAGTTCAAAAATGCGTCCGTCGGCACCTTCGGTAACCATCGTATTACCGTTCGGTAACCGCTGCACGTTGCTCACATAGTGACTGAAAAATCGATGCCGTTCTGTTCCAGTCAATGTGTATTCCCACACTTTTTCAAATGTCACGGGATCGATTTCAAGCACCCGTGAGTTGATGCGGCGAACCGTCGCTCTTCCTGTCGGTGCAGAGGGCGTCGGCGTGCCGTAGCCGGCTTCCCCACCGTTATCAAAGACCAACAGATTACCGGCTCCAGGCAGTCCTTTCGGAATAATGTGCGGATTATGCTGACCAATAATCTGTCCGAGCTCACGGAGCGCTGGGTCCGTCCGGTAATCGGGTCCCATCCGCCACACAACCGCCCCTTCTCGATCGATGATCGCCATGATGTTGGCTTCGCGACTACTCCAGATGATGTTCTCAGGGTGAAACCGATCATCGCCATCGTCGTACCAGTGATTTGGTCCGACGTAGGAGGCAGCATTGATGTGTAACCAGTCTGCACTTTCTCGCTCTTCATTCCATTGCACTGAGCGGTAGAGCGCATTTCGCTCGGCCTCGGAGAAGCCGAACTCATCCACATGCTCGCTCGCCAGCCATTTCCAGGTCACGTCACCATCCCACGTGACTTCCAGAAGGACGTCGTCTTCTAGCCGTTTGTCTGTAATGTCAGCTTGCACCAGATTCGTATGGGATAAGACGAGTGTCTTACCGCCATTGACCCTGGGGTTCGCGTCTGGCGCGTAATAACCGATGGGATTGCCCTCCCGTTGCCAGTCGTGATGGAGCCGTGAGGCCCACACGGTGGCGCCGTCTTCGGTTTCCACTTCTTCGAAGTCCTGAAATTCCCAGACAACGTTGCCATCCCAATCCAATTGCACGAGCGCAATCGCTTCCTGATGCGGTTCACGTGGAATCGTGCCTCCCATAACATACCCACCGGGCAGGATGCGAAATGGACTCGGAACGGCGGTCAGTTCTGTCCAATGCCTGACCACCTGCCCGTTCATGTCAATGAGCACCGCGCCCTGTTCGTCTGGGGTGTCGTGAATCGTGTACCCGTTCCAAGCCTTGTCAGGGTCATACCGTGTCGTACCTGTCGGGTAGACAGACGGCGCAGCTGTAAACATGGTGGGCAGCAATAGGAGCGCGAGGAGGACCAGGAGGCTCGTCACTATGGCCGTACGGGAGTGGTCGGTTTTGACGCCGTTATTTAATTTGTCCATTTGACTAGTCGGTATCCCAGGGCGTTTCTGTCGAAGAACGGCGTGAACATCCCAATGGCTCGTTCAACGCTTTAGTCCTATGGGAGGTAGCGCTCTGTCTCGACGTAACCACTACATACCCATACCACTTGGGAGTCCTTGAGCCCGTCGAAGCAGTGCAATTTGGCCTGTGTGATAACCAGCGTGAAATACCGCCGCACCGAGCAATGCCCCAAGCGTTGGAAACAGTTCTTTAACCGGAGACGACTCCGGTAATGCAGTGTCCAGCTCGCCATCGCTCATCGAGCCCAACCGGGCGACCACCCCGCCAACGATATTCGCAACCTTCTCCGTCACCTCTTCGAGCGCCGGATAAGCAGCAACGTCTGCCACCGGCTGGCTCCCGATCCCAAACTTCTCGACATACGAGTCATCAAGTTGACTCTGGAGACCAATCGCCGGAACAACAATACGGTCGAATGCATACGCCAAATGTCCGACATTCCACAGAATGTGAGACCGAGACGGTGTAAGTTGAAAAATCAGATGGTGGGCTTCGAGATCATCAGAAAGTACCGTTGTCAGTAACACCGGTATTCCTGCTAAAGACTGACTATGCGCTTGAAGACCATTATTGCCTGCCATCTCTGACCTCTCTATTCCTCTAAAGAGCCATCCTGAAACAGTGGCCCACTTTGTAACATCCCAGAATCACAAAACCACACGGGCGTCAGTAATCTGCCGCATCCAATGACACGCGTATCACCTCTTCGTCGTTGCGTAGCACAATGTGTCGATTCGCAAATGCGGGATGCGACCACACAACACGGCGGTCACTCTCGCCATGACGAAACCGGGAACCCGTTCCAGCCCGAGAACCACCGTAGCCCGCATCTGACGTCGGATCTAACAGATGCGTGCGGTCCAGCTCCACATAGCCCTCAGGACTGAACTCCACAATAATGAGGTCTCCCGTCTCGTTGTAGACAAAGTGCCGGTCCCCATGCTGAATAAAGTACGCAGACCCCCAACGATTTCGTGTCGTCAAACCTTCCGCTTCCCACACGCGCTCGCCTGTTTCGGCCAACAGCCCGCGAACCTGCCCGTGACTGCCGATGCCGTAAATGTAATCCCCGTCAATGAACGGTGTCGTCATCACCGCGTGAAGGCCGGTCGATTCCGAGACTTCGATGCCTCCTTCTAGTACCCGGTTATTTTCCCCACGCCAGAGCGCTTCCGCAGTTGGGCGGTCGCGGTCGAGCCGCATCATCAACGACCCGCTATAAAACCCGGACACAAACAGATACGGCCCACTTTTAACAGCATCGGCCACCGTCATGTTGGCACGGCCCGGGAAGGCCTCTTCCCAATAGACCGCTCCCGTCTCAGGATTAAGCGACGAAAGAGCGCGCGGATGCCAGACAATCAGTTGCCGCGCGCCACCTTCTTCAATAATCATCGGTTGGTTGTAGCCCATCTCTGTTTGCGTTTCTAACGCGCGCCACACTTCGTCACCGGTATGGGCATCGAAGGCCATGACTAGCGCGTCGGGTTCCCCGCCCACCAAAAAGATCACGCGGTCCCCATCCACCAACGGTGCACTGGAAGTCCCCCATACCGGAATACTCGTGTCGTATTCGGCCACGGTATCTATGTCCCAAATGACTGCTCCGGTTTCCGCATCGAAACAGAAGATGCGTCCGGTGGCACCGGTCACGTAGACGCGCCCATCATGCACGGTCGGTGTGGCGCGTGGCCCGGTTGCATAAGTAAACATCAACATGCGGTAGGTCGTTGCCCATTCGTGCGACCACAGCAGCTCCCCCGTCACCTCATCCAATGCGAGCAGCCGTTCCGTCCCATCCATGGTGCGTGGTTCCGTTTCAACATAATCCAGTACATAGACGCGGCCATTTGCCACAGCTGGACCTGCATACCCGCCGCTGATCGGCACACGCCATTTCACGGTCAGTCCATCCGCAGGAAAGGTGTCAACGATACGGTCCTCGGTCCACACACCGAGACGATCCACACCGCGCCATTGGGGCCAATCCTCCGCCTGCAGCCCAGTCAACCCAACCATCACACCTATCATCGATACGGCGACTAGCATCGCTTTGCACCGATGGGCCGTCCGTCCGCAACCGGGTCCGCTTCGCATCTTAGTCATCGCTCCGCATTATGTACTCTCTACCGTCGGCACAGGTAGAAAAGTTGGCCGCTGTGACCCGGCCATTTCGCCGCGCAGCGACCACCGCCACGTTCAGGCACTTCGAAAAGCAAATAAGAATTATCAGGTGGGCGCCACCATCTGTCGTAAAAATCGCAAGCCGGCGGGCGCTTCGATGACCCTTAGTCGCGCGGGGGCGCTTCATTCCATTCGCGAACGAGGCGCTGGACTTCGGTACGTTGTTCAGGCGTTAATCGCTCGTAGGCCATGTCGCGGAATCCAGTGCGGCTCTCTGCGGGCCAGCCAAGAGGCAATCTTGCCGAATAACGATTGAACCACAGGTACGCCTGCACATAATCGGCCCGCTCAAAATAAAGGAAGCCGAGATTCGACAGTGCGAGATCGAACCCTTGTTCTGCTGCCAATCGATACCACCGTACGGCTTCATCCTCGTCCGGGAGTACACCTTCCCCGTCTTTATAAATAGCCCCGAGGGTGAACATCGCATTGCCATGCCCCTGTTCCGCCGCCAATCGATACCACCGCGCAGCTTCCACATAATTCTGCTTTACACCTTTGCCGTCTTTATACATACCCCCAAGTCTGAACTGCGCGTTGCCATCCGCCTGATCCGCGGCCAACCGATACCACCGCACGGCTTCCGCATCATCCTGCGGCACACCACGGCCGCTCGCGTACATGACGCCGAGTCCGTTCTGAGCATCGGCATGTCCCTGGGCCGCCCCCAATCGAAACCACCGCACGGCTTCCACAGCATTCGGCGGCACACCTTCGCCGTTGGCATAAATACGGCCGAGGTTGTACTGCGCCTCGGCATCCCCCTGCTCAGCCTTCGCATGAATTTTATCGATAGGTTCTTGATGCGCGGTACCCTCAACAGCAAGGCTCACCACCAGCACCGCCGCTGCGAAGAACGTCGCGCTACGTCGCGTCATAACCCGTCTAGATTACGCCTGTCGAGCACGTGTTTCAACGTGGTGCGATTGTCGTTTCCCACACGCCTCAAAAGTGGCAGAATGCGGCAGTGGTGCAAGGTCTAATTCGATGAACAATAATCGAAAGTGTTCTGCTTAACTAACGTTCTATGTGATCGGAGTTAGAAATGAGCGTGTTAGTCAATCTACAGTTGAAAGTAAAACAAGATCAGGTTCCAGCTGTCCTCGACATGTTCCCGGAATTGTTACCGGGAACGCGTGCATACGAGGGATGTCACTGGGTGAAATTGATGAAGAACCTCGAACACGACAACGTTTTAGAGGCGGTCTCACAGTGGGATTCAAAGGAGCACTATGATGCCTACCTGAAGTGGAGAGTAGACACGGGTGCGGTGTCAGCGCTAACGGAATTCCTGGACGCAGAACCGGTGTTTCGATTCTTGCCGGTTGAACTGGAATACTAAGTCCTTTCCCGGAATTGACTCTAAACCTCTATTGACGTCGGCGCGTTCGTCTGAGGTCAGATTTCGGCGAGGCCACATTTCCTCAAGAAGGCGAAGTTGCCTATTCTTGTAAACTATTGCAAACGGGCCGCTAGCTCAGTTGGGAGAGCGCAGCGTTCGCAACGCTGAGGTCGTGGGTTCGAACCCCATGCGGTCCACCATTACATTACGGGGCTTAGGGTAAGAGATTACTGCAGTCACAATCGTGGCGAGTCGCACGCACGACAGCGCTACACTCTAATTTGCATCTACTATGCAGACGAAAACATTTAGTGCCGTACTCCGCTGTATCGCTGGTTGCGAGGGCGACCATTCGCTGCTAACGCCGATCTATCACTGCCCTACCTGCAATGACCTGCTTGAAGTGCGCCACGACATTGATGCTCTCACGGAACGTTCTCCCGGCTCATGGATGAAGGTCTTTGATGAGCGATACAAACGAACAACGTGGCCGTACGGTTCTGCTGTATGGGGAAAGAAGGAATGGGTATGTCCTGTTGTTCACGATGACAACATCGTCTCAATGGACGAAGGTGGAACCAATCTCTTTTGGGCTGAGAGACTCGGCCAAGAAATAGGAATCGAAGACCTGTGGGTCAAACTGTGTGGAAATTCTCACACTGGTTCATTTAAGGACCTTGGGATGACAGTCCTCATTTCCGTCGTCCGCCAAATGATTACGCAAGGTGCACCAATCCGTGCCGTCGCCTGCGCATCGACCGGCGACACCTCAGCCTCGCTGGCTTCTTATGCGGCAGCAGGAGGTGTACCCGCCATTGTTATTCTTCCTCGTGGCAAAGTGTCAACTGCTCAACTCGTACAACCGCTCTCCAACGGCGCTACTGTTCTGTCCCTTGATACAGATTTCGATGGTTGCATGGCAATTGTTAAACGTCTTGCGACAGAGGAAGGCATCTATCTCGCAAACTCAATGAACAGCATCCGGCTCGAGGGTCAGAAAACCGTCGGGATCGAAATCGTGCAGCAGTTCGATTGGGCAGTTCCAGACGTCGTGGTTATCCCGGGAGGCAATCTTGGTAATGTCAGTGCGCTAGGTGCAGGTTTCGACATGATGAAGCGGCTGGGTGTCATTTCAAAGCTACCGCGTATCGTTGTCGCACAGGCTGCAGCCGCCAACCCGCTATACCGCGCATACAAAAACGAGTGGCACTTCGAACCAATCACGGCAACTCCGACGCAGGCGTCGGCTATCCAAATTGGTAATCCTGTATCAATCGATAAGGCTATACGAACATTGCAGCGATACCGCGGCATCGTTGAACAGGCCACAGAGAAGGAACTGGCAGACGCAGCCGCTAAAGCCGACCGCACAGGGATGTATAACTGTCCTCACACCGGCGTGGCATTGGCTGTACTAATCAAATTGCGTCAGTCAGGACAAATCTCAGGATCAGAAAGAGCTGTCGTAATCTCGACCGCGAATGGACTTAAGTTTACAGATTTCAAACTCGGCTACCATCGAGGAACATTGCCAGAGCTTTCGTCAACGTTGTCCAATCTACCAATCGAACTTTCGAACGATTATGATGCCGTGCGAAAACAGGTCGACGAGTTAACCGGTCTGTAAAAGAAGATTGCTATGCCGATATACGAATATCTCTGCAATGACTGTAGTCATGCATTCGAAACACTCGTACGAAATGGAACCAAACCGGATTGCCCAGCATGCAGGAGCCGATCTCTCCAGCGGACACTCTCAGTCTTTGCCATCTCAAAGAACACTTATGCAGGTGGTGGGCTTTCAGACACCCGACCATGTGGGTCATGCGGGGACACACGGGGCCCTGGTGCTTGTACCTTAAATTAATATCTTGATAACTTCATATTCTTGACATAGTTACGGCCGCTTCAGACAATATTAGCGATATGGCCATCCCACGGATTACGAAAGAAGACCTCCAGGCACTCCTCGAGGCCAACGAATCAACAACTCCAATCCTTCTAGATGCACGATTAAAGTATCCGTACGAACATAGCACCGTGAAATTGCCAGGCGCTATACGGCTTTCACCGCCAGATTTTGAAACGAGTTCAGTCCCAAAAGAGAAAGATGTCGTCGTTTACGACTCCGACCCTGATGAAATCGTAAGTGTGAAAGTCGCGGCCGCACTTATTCGACAGGGATACCGTGCCAGTGCGCTTCAAGGAGGCATTGAAGAGTGGTTGGCTGCCAAACTACCTACCGACACCAAGGAAGCACCCAAGCAAAAACCGCCCGTGGCTGGTGCACTAAAAGGCTAAAGCCGACGCCCCTTAACACCTAAACCAACTACTTCTCGCGTCACTCAGGACGCGCTGTATTTACAATGCGAAAACAATGCATCTCATTTATCGCCGTGCTCTGTGTGTCAGCGACTATAAACAGTCAGACAACGTCGCCAAGCGTCGAGACTGTCATTTCCAGACTCCAAAGTCGCTACGACAGGCTTAATGATTTCTCAGCTGACTTCCATCACACCTACGCCGGAGGGCTACTATCGACCACCGACACCGAACGCGGCATCGTTCACGTAAAAAAACCTGGACGTTGGCGTTTCAACTATTCGATACCAGAAGAGAAGAGTTTCATTAGCAATGGCAGATCGATTTTCTCGTACTTTCCACAAGACCAACAGGTAATCATTAGTCAATTACCAACCAGTCCTGGAGCATCGACCCCGGCATTGTTTTTATCCGGCGTCGGTAACCTTCATCGTGATTTCACCACCGAGGCTTTAAAACCCGTCGACTCAGACAGCACGTCACTGATGCTCCGACTTACGCCAATCGCAGATAACGCAAATTACGAGTTTTTAATACTCACGCTTGACCCTGAGACTTTCAACATCAAGGTAATGGCGACCACAGATTTCCAAGGCGGTGTCTCCACCTACAGATTCTCTAACCTGAAGGAAAACCCTGGTTTGTCCGATACAGTCTTTGAGTTCGACATCCCTCAGGATGTCGAGGTGATTACCGATGACAGCTTTACACGATGACACAGTAATTCATGCTTCTTGGCTGTTTAGAAAAATCTTGAGATGGCAAACCATCGCCGTCCTCTTGCTCTCCATTGCCATCTCATCGTGCGCCACGAGCAATGCCTTACGTACCGGGCAGCTCGCTGAACGGGAACGAAATTACGACGCCGCAGTCATCGCCTATACCCGAGCTATTCAAGAGAATCCACGAAACAGGGATGCGCAGCTTTCTCTCGATCGCGCAAAACTCAGAGCCGCCCAACTTCACTATAACGAAGGCCGCCGATTCTCCCAGAATGGCGAGTGGGACAGCGCGCTTACCGAGTATCAGATCGCCTATGAACTCAATCCGACCATGGGTGATATTGAGCGAGAAATCATAGAAACCAGAGACGCCATCCGAGTTGAACTCTCAAAACCAGAAAACGGACTCACCGAACTCGAGGCTCTCATTAACCGGACCCGAGATGCCTCCCCGGAAAATCTTTCATTACCACAGGGTATCCGGCTCCCCGATTCCGTTGTATTCCGTGAAGCCAGTGCGCGAGCTGTTTTTTCCAGCCTTGGTCAGTTCGGCGGTGTAAATCTAATATTCGACCCACAATTCAGAGACGTACCGATCTCTATTGATTTGAGAAACACTACCTTCGACACCGCCATCGCTTCCGTCGCTGCCAGCACGCAAAATTTTTTTCGTGTCACTGCTCCGCTGACCGTCACGATCATTCCAGATACCCCAAACAAGCGTCGCGAATATGAACAGGAGATCGTCCGCACGTTTTACCTTAGCCATGCTGATGTCGCGGAAACCATCGACCTACTGAGGCTCGTAATAGACCTCCGGCGGTTGGCGCCGGTAACCGCGACAAATTCGATCTCGATAAAAGACACGCCCGAGCGCATTGACGCCGCCGCAAAACTTCTACGGGCAATCGACAAGGCACGCCCTGAAGTCGTAATCGAAGTGCAACTCCTCGAGGCCGATCGCCAAACCCTCAGAGAGTACGGTCTTCAATTTGCCAACATTGGCACCGCCGGCATCAGCACGCTCGCCGGTCTCACGCAACAATCTTTAACACTAGACCAAGTGCAGCGCCTCGGGAGTTCTGACGTATTCATCGCAGACATTCCGAGTCTGTTTATGCGTCTGATCGCCAGTGACACAAGCACACGAATTTTGGCAAATCCCCACTTACGGACTGCAGATGGGGTCGCCGCAACAGCTGCCTTCGGCGAGCGTGTTCCTGTCCCTGTCACGACCTTCTCGCCTATCGCAGCTGGGGGCGTCAGCCAGCAGCCTATAACGTCGTTCAACTATGAAAATATTGGCGTTAACATTGAAATTACGCCTCGCATCCATCACAACAATGAGGTATCACTCGCACTCGATGTGGAAATCAGTAATATCTCCGGCACGGGATTCGGCGACCTGCCTCAGTTCGGCAATCGAAATATTGTGACGTCGATCCGATTACGTGACGGCGAAACAAACATTCTTGCGGGCCTAATTCGCGACGATGAGCGGGAAGTCTTAGAGGGCGTACCTGGTTTTAATCGCATTCCTGTCCTAGGTCGGTTGTTCGGACGAAACAAAACAGAAACGCAAGAGACGGACATCATTCTAACGCTTACGCCGCATGTGATTCGTGGAATTGAGATCGAAGAAAACGACCTACTTCCCTTCACCGTCGGCCGTGACCTCACGTCCAGCCTGACCGGCGGCTCGCCCGTCCAACTACAGCAACAAGTTCAGCCCCAGCAACAACCACGCGCGCTAGCACCTGGACAACAACCCGTCTTCCCGCCAAGCCAACCGAACCAACCTGAGCCACGCTAAAACAGCTCGCTACACGGCTATTCCACAGCCACCTGCGCTCCAAGCGAACGAAGTCTCGTTACAAGATTTCCATAACCCCGTTCGACGGTCTCGAGTGGCCCTATACGACTCACACCTTCTGCGGCGAGCCCTGCCGCGATTAAAGCCATCCCTGACCGTAGGTCACGAGTATCTAAACTTCGTCCACTGAGAACCGTAGGCCCGTCAACAATGATCCGATGCGGGTCACAAAGGAACAAATTAGCACCCATTCCGCTTAGTTGCTCCAAAGCAAATAATCGGAGTTCATACATCCAATCATGAACCAAGGTGCGCCCTTCGGCTTGCGTCGCCAAGACTGTCACCAGACTCACCATGTCGCTTGGGAAGGCAGGCCAGGGAGCAGTCGTAATCTCCCGACAACCTTTCATCTTAGAGGCCCTAACGATTAATCGTTCATCATTCGCGTCGCAGTCAAGCCCCAGCCGTTTCAAGACACTGATGATGGGTTCCAGATCTGTAGCCCGAGCACCGTGCACGGCAACATCGCCACCCGTAATTGCTCCAAGAACAGCCCAGCTTCCCGCTTCGATGTAATCACCTTGTAACTGATGCGTCGCTCCCGTCAGTTTTGAGCCCCCGTGAATTCTTAACGTAGAAGTCCCAGCGCCCTCAATCTGAACCCCCATCGCCGAAAGAAAACTGCATAATTCGACCACATGAGGCTCAGAAGCCGCGTGCCGGATGTCCGTAATACCTTTAGCCGCAGCGGCTGCAAGAATGGCGGTTTCTGTTCCAGTAACCGATGCCTCGTCAAGGTAAAAAGAAGCAGCCTTCAACCCGTCAGTCGCATCGAGAACATGACCGATACCGTCACGTTCGCTTACTCCCATCTCCCTCAAAGCCTGTAAATGAACAGACAACGAACGCCGAGCCGGGAAATCTCCCCCAGGCGGCGCAAGTTTTGCTGTACCGACGCGGGCCAACAGCGGGCCCATTAGTAACACAGATCCGCGCAATCGTCCCACCAAACCAGGGTCTGGCTCATCTGAAGATATCTTTGAACAATCCACCTCCAGCGTCGTTGTGCCTTTCCGTTCGATGACCGCTCCCAATCCGGACAACAGCTCTACCATTACATCGACATCTCGAATACATGGCATGTTCGTCAACTCACACAACTGGTCTGTTAGTAAGCAGGCCGCAAGTAGTGGTAGTGCCGAATTTTTGTTACCTTCGACATCGATGCGGCCGTCCAACTTATGGCCGCCGTCAACAACAAGCGTTGAACTCCGATTTTTATTAGATTGCTTCGACATTTCCGTTAGTCAAACTCTCCAAGCAATGAGATCTCAGGCACGAGTTCCACAGTAAATTTTCTTTCGACAGTTTCCTTGCACCGATCCATCAGTACCTTAACGTCAGCGGCTGTGGCATTCCGGCGCGTCACAAAGAAGTTCGCGTGCCTCTCAGAAACCCGTGCCATTCCCTCAGCGCATCCCTTTAAACCGGCTGCATCAATTAATGCTCCAGCCGAACAGGGTATCCCTGAAATCAATTCGGCATCGGTCATCATCGGGTTCCTAAACACGCAACCCGCGCTCGGCTCAGCGAGCGGCTGCGTCGATTTCCTGAACTCTAATGACCTACGTGCCGCTCGGCGTAAATCGGTGGGACTTGCCTGAGCCGTTTCAAACTCAGCCCATACAATAAGCTCTTTCGTGTTTTGTATCCTGCTTTTGTCATACCCAAAGTTCATCTCGGATGCCAACACATCTACTTGATGCCCGTCCGCTTCGACCAAACCAACACCTCGGATCCTTTCGCTCAAAAGGCGACCTCCGAAATGAGCATTCCCTGCGACTGCTCCACCGACAGTGCCAGGTGTTCCCGCCCACGTTTCAATTCCACTAATTCCTCGTCGTACCATCCACCGCACAAGACCATTCAACGTAACCCCAGCAGACGCGCGCACACTGTCAGCGGTTGGACAATAAATCTCACCGTGACGGGCACGGACTACAAGTCCTCTTACCCCCCGATCGCTAATGAGTACATTCGAGCCTCCACCGAGCATCGTAACCGGTATATTCAATTGGCTCGCGGCCTTACGTACTGCCACCAATTCCTTTTCAGTTCTCGCCTCGAGAAAGAAATCCGCCAAACCACCAACCTTGAATGTCGTGTAGGGCGCTAAAGACCAGTCCCGATGGACCCGTTCCCGTCCTGTCGCTTCCGATAAAACGTCTATGATGTGCTTCCCGTTGAAGGCGTCCGACGGTGTCTCTCTCTCTCTCATTGCACCGCCGCCATTAATTCTTCTAGTTCCACTAATGCCTGCCGCGCAAACACGCGATCACAGACGTCAAATTCCAACCAATCGCCAGGCCCAAGTTGTCCAAGTAGATGCAGATCGGCACTAATGACTGTTGCGATTTTCGGGTATCCGCCTGTTGTTTGGCAGTCAGCCATCGCCAATATTGGCTCACCAGATTGAGGGACTTGGACAGAGCCCATCGGAACGGCCTGAGACAACATCTCACGAGCATCGCCACGACGAACCGGAGGACCCTCTAGTCGGTACCCCATGCGATCCGACGAGATTCCGACCCAGTATCTCTTAGAACAAAAAGTTTCAACTGAATCCCGAGGAAACCAATCCACCTGGGGCCCAAGAATCACTCGCACCTTTGCTCCGCCAGTCGGTCTTCGCCTCCATCTAAGACCAGGACCCGGATGCGATCTAATACTCTCATTCCGTAAACTCCCGACTCGCAACTCATCACCCCTTCTAAGCGGCCGCCCCGCCATCCCTCCTTTTTGCGTCGGCAGATGCGTCGAGCGACTTCCCATGAATGACTCGCCTTCTACACCGCCCGCAACTGCGATATACGCTCTCGCTCCACTTAATCGTCGTCCAAATATCAGGCACTGGCCACTACCAATCGATAATAGGGTCTCCGAAGAGACCTCATACTTATCGAGCTGGAGTATAAATTCTGCCCCAGACACCGCAACTTGACTTTCCCGATTAAAACGAATGGTCGGGCCTGCCAGTGTTACCTCAAGTGCGGTAGTCTCGTCACGGTTCCCAACCAATCTGTTTGCTAATCTTAAGGACAGCCTATCCATTGCCCCAGAGACCGAAACGCCGTGATGCTGCGCTCCCCAACGACCTAAATCTTGCAGCGTCGTTAGCAGGCCTGGATCTTCTACTGTCAGCGAAACCGGAGATGTCACAACGTGTTCTCTTGGATTCGTTCGTAATCCTGTTCACCAATCGGCTCAAAACGAACACTCTTCCCTGACTCGAGAAGAAATGGTCGCTCGATCGACCAATTCAGTAACTTTACCGGGCACCGCCCAATGATCTGCCAGCCACCGGGTGACTGCGAGGGATAGACGCCAGTCTGTTTCCCTGCAATACCTACGGACCCAGCATGAACAACAAGCCTTGGACTTTTTCGACGAGGAGCAGCGATCTTTTGATCAACTTTTCCGAGATAGGCAAAGCCTGGTAGAAACCCCAGCATATAAACGCGATACGTCACCGACGCATGGCGTCGAATGACGTCATGCTCGCTGCACTGTGCGTATGCTGAAACTACTGACAGGTCAGGTCCATATCGACCTCCGTAACATACGGGCAATCGAATCGGTTCTAGCTCCTTGTGCTTCTCAGGTCCCGCCACTGTCTTACTTGCAAGATTCCGAATGACTCCAACAGCCAGTTCATTATCAATCGCTAAAAGATCGAAATAGACCGTGACGGACGCATACCCTTCCACCACGTCACGAACCCACGGCAATTGACGGCTTCGTATCTCACAGGCCAATGTCACGCAGCGAGAATTAATAATCGGATCGATGAATTCAGGAAATGAAACAACTATCCCGCTATCACCTTCTTGCCGTATGGTCCACGATGACTGCTCCGAATTCATCACCCTGTAATATCCGCCGGATCCTCCGGAGTCTTTTCAAGGCGGGCTAAAATATCATTGTGTAATCTTCCAAATTCACCATTCGACATTAACACGATCACGTCACCACTTCGTGCAGTATGGACAACATGGTCACACACATCTTCAAGCGTGGATGCTGCGTAAGCACAAGTACCAACAGCACGAAGATCACCAACTAACTCCTCCACTGAAAGCCGTTCTTTCTCTGGAATCGATGCACGAAAGACTGGTGCTACGACCACATCATCAGCCAGTGCGAGCGCTTCCGCGAACGATTGTTGAAACACTCTCCGGCAGGACGTTGCAGAACGAGGTTCAAATACTGCACAGATTCTATGGTCTCCTTTTGCTCGCAATGCCGCTAATGTTTCCCGTATAGCTGTCGGGTGATGCGCGAAATCATCGTAAATGGAAATATTCCGTGATGTACCCCGGAGTTCTAATCTCCGACGAACGCCTCTAAATTCAACTAATGCATCCGCGCACTTATTGGGGCTCACTCCTACCGCATCCGCAACCGCAATCGCTGCAAGTGCATTTCGTACATTGAATGCGCCTAGCAAAGGAAGACTCACATCCGCAACCCCACGGTCTTCATGCAGAACCTTAAATCTCGTAGAGTCACTCTCATAGACAATATCTACTGCACGCCAATTCGAACCTGGATTCAGTCCAAACGTTTCAACGGGAGCCTTGGCATACTCTTTGAGCGCTGAAGCCTCCTCGTCATCGCCGCCAAGCATTACCCGTCCATTCGCGGGCACGACGCCAAGAAATCTTCGAAATGTCGACCGGACTGCGTCTAAGTCTTCGTAGATGTCCACGTGATCAAATTCGACATTGCCTACAACGGCGATATCTGGAAGATATTTAAGGCATTTCGCTGTCTTATCGAAAAACGCACTGTCATATTCATCTCCCTCAATCACAAACGACCGTCCAGTGCCGATTCGAAAACTGGAACCAAAATTCTGCGGAATCCCGCCGATCAAAAAACTCGGGTCAGTGCCTGCCTGAACGAGAGACCATGCAATCATGGACGTAGTCGTCGTCTTTCCATGAGTACCGGCAACAACAATGGGCTTCCGACTCCACAAGAAACGATCACGAAGCATCTCCGGAAGAGACATGTATCGAAGCCGTTTATCCAAAACAGCCTCAACCTCTGGATTCCCTCTGGATACGGCATTACCGATTACAACCACATCGATATCTTCCGTAATATGAAATGCGTCATATCCAAGTAGAGGGGAAATGCCCTGTTCTTCAAGAAAACGATCCATGGGAGGATATATCCCAGCGTCGGAACCACGAACTTCCCAACCACCCTCTTTGAGCATCGCGGCAAGAGACGCCATCGCAGTGCCGCATATTCCAATTAGATACGCAGTCATGCGGTCACTGCTGCCTCCTCTACGACAACCTCAACTCTCGGATTCGTGTAAACACTAACCTCTACTCCAAGTGGCAGAGTCACCATCGGATGAGGCGTATGACCTGTCCGCAGTCCAAACAATACGGGACCATCGATATCACCAGTGTAGTGATCCAATACCGACCGCGCAGACAGCATTCCGGCTTTCTCTAAACAACCGGGAAATTCAGAGCAGACCAACCCACAGGCTCGTTTAAGAAGCCCGGCTTGCCGCATTTGATTCATCATCCGGTCAATTCGATACGGCCGCTCGTCAACATCGTCCAATAGCAAAACATATTTATCGGGCGGATTAAATGGAAATGGTGTGCCAAGCGATGAAACAATTTGCGTGAGAGTTCCTCCATAGATTGGCCCACGCGATGCTCCAGGTTTCAACACATCCACGCCATCACAGCTCACCGCCCCGTAGGGGATTGCTGACATAAGTTGCCTGACCAGACAACCCCTGTCATATCTCTCACGACCATTCCCAAGTGTCACGACCATCGGCCCATGAAATACTGCTATTTCGCACTGAATGCTTACGAAATTTAGTAGAGACGTAATGTCACTACATCCGATCAACACTTTTGGCGTTCTCCGAAAAACAGTAGTATCAAAAAACGGCAGTAACTGAGCACTGCCGTACCCACCGCGCACGGCCATCAGACCGACAATAGTAGGATCACGCCACGCCGCAAAGAAATCCTCCGCACGACTCGACGCACTACCTGCAACATACTCTGACCTATCAAACACTGACCTATTAAAAACAGGTTCCAACCCAATCGAACGGAGCTCTATGAGTCCACGTTCAAAATCTTCTCTATCAAATGGACTCGCTGGCGCAACCACAGCGATACGATCGCCTTCGCAAAATGCGGGAGGTTTAATCATCTACAGATATCTCCGCATTGTCTCCGCAATTTCTTGGTGATCCGAACATCCTATTACCTCGTTCAGTTCATTCGCTGATGGTGGTCGCCACAACAGATCTCCACTCAAAAATTTTTCCTTCATTCGCCGTTGACGACTCAGCGCATCCTCTACGCGTTTCTCAGACAAGCTGCCATCCTCCACCGCATGAATAATGCCTTCTATGATCGACACGTGCAGGTCATGATCAGGACCACATAGCAGCAGTACGTCACAGCCAGCCGCCACCGCCTGCACCGAGGCCTCCACGGGATCGTAGTTTTGTACGATTGCCCCCATCTCCATATCGTCGGTAATAATCAGGCCGTCAAAACACAGTTCATCCCGCAACAACGTCCCTATGATTACCGAAGATAATGTGGCTGGGTATCGGTCATCCAAAGCAGGATAACTCACATGCGCGGTCATAAGAGCCGACACATCCGCTGCGATTGCTGCACAGAACGGCTTAATCTCCACCTCTCTAAGCCTTGCTTCATCCAATTCCACGACGGGAAGACACAGATGCGAATCCGAGCTCGTCTCACCATGGCCCGGAAAGTGTTTTCCGCACGCCGCAACACCAACATGCTGGATAGCCGAGACTATCGCCTGGCCCAAGTTAGCAACATCTATCGCATTCTTCCCGATAGCCCGATCCCCGATTACGGGATTGTCTGGATTTGTCGCAATGTCTAGTACGGGCGCGAAATCCAGCGTAATACCAGTTATTTTGAGTTCAAGCGCCAAGGCTTTTGCAAATTCAACTGCAAGTTGCTCGTCGCCACACCGTCCGAGCGTTGCAAGGGGCGGCCATTCTGTATGAGGCGTCCGAAGGCGCTGCACGCGCCCTCCCTCCTGGTCAATGCTGACCCACATTGGCAACTCCTGCTTGAACTGTTTCGCAGCGTAGGCTTGTTCCGCAATCTGGAGAGGTTCCTCGATGTTGCGCGCGAATAAAATAACGCCGCCAAGTTCAAAATCATGGGCAATAGACCAAAGTTCCGCAGGCACTGCAAAACCGTCGTAGCCGGCGATAATAAGCTGTCCGATTTTTTCGTGAAGACGTCGCGACATTATCAATTTGACCAGCTGATTCGACCGCATTCAACCAGTAACGCACAATCGTGTGATTTCAAATACGCGCGTTTTGCGGGCAAACATTATAATGCGCGCTTGCGCATCATTTCCTCTGCGCCAACTCGCATTGACCTTGCGGGCGGCACACTCGACATCTGGCCACTCTACCTTTTCCACAGCAATTCACAAACGCTTAATGTCGCGATCACACGACGCGCAGAATGTGTCTTATCACCGCATCCAAACGGGCGACTCCGTCTCGATGCGAATGATACCGGTGTAACGATTGAAGTCGATAACTACACTGAGCTTGAGAGCGGTAATGCAAACATGTTACTCAGCCGCATCGCTCGCCACTTCTTAGCAAGCGACATGGTCATCTCCACTCGATCAGATTCACCGGTCGGAGCCGGACTGGCTGGATCGTCCGCCCTCAACGTAGCGCTCTGTGCAGCTTTCCAGCAGTGGAACCAACACCCGATCAAAGCAGAACCATTGATCCGATTAGCCCGAGACATTGAGGCGCAGGTGATTAGCGTGCCGACTGGCGCACAAGATTACCATCCTGCGATGTTCGGTGGTATCGCGGCACTTCATCTCAGACCCGGCACCATCGAACGAACACTGCTGCAAGTAGATCACAAGGAACTCACGGCTCGTATCGTACTTGCCTACACGGGCCAAAGCCGACAATCCGGTATCAATAATTGGTTAATTACCAAGGCGCATATCGACGGGGATAAAACCGTCTTTGGTCTCTTCGAGGAGATCAGGGACATTTCTCTCTCTATGAAACACGCACTCGAGCATGGTGACTGGAATGAAGTCGGCAAAAACATTGCAGCCGAATGGATTCTACGGAAACAACTAGCACCGTCCGTCACTAATCAATATGTTGACCAGGTTATTCAGAGCGGACTCCACGCCGGGGCAATCGCGGCCAAATTATGCGGAGCCGGTGGTGGCGGCTGTGCAATCTTCTTTATTGAACCGGACAGACAGGCCGCTGTGCAGCAAGCGGTAGAATTAGCTGGCGCCAAAGTACTTAACTATTCGATCGACACCGAAGGGCTTCGCGTCGCAACGGAAGAAAGCGAGCCCATCACGTGACGGACATCGTTGATTCAGAAAATTAATTAAAATAACCACCTGTAGTTGAACTTCGACGACAACGTAATTATCCGCCGCCCGATGAGTACGAAAGCCATTCGACGAATCAAAACACTCTATTACGACACCACAAAATCGAGTATTGAAAAGGATTTGAGCGAAGCGATCGAGCTATTCAAAACATTCCAAGAAGAATCAGATCGAGAATCCGTGGCCGTTTATATGGATGGTTTATCCCAGATGCGGTCTGAATGGCGCATAGAGAAGGTTCGCGTCCGAGAAAAAGCTCAGAGAATGAGACTTAAAGAACAATCCGCTCGACCACAGAAACGGAAGGGTCGCCCACGAAACAAATAAACTACCAGCCGTCTTTGAATTACTGTAACAAATAGGTCTGATAATTAGAATGATCTATGGTGGCAGTGACCACCTCACCGTTGGCACCCAAAGGTCTCGCGAGTCGGTTATTTATTTTCAATGACAGGACACCGGCGTCGCCAATATTCAAAATAGTCCGATCCGTAAAACGAATAATCTCTCGATCGCCAGACTTCATTAGTTTCGACAACGACTCGACGCCGTCCACCACAGCGGACACCCAACAATCCGCTTGCGGCGCCAGTTCAATGACTAGCTCGTTATTTGTCACGACAACGTCGCGGTCGGCCGCAGCGATTCGAGACTCTGACCGCACGACTGCTGCTGCAGAGCTAGGACTCGCAATCGTAGTTTCTCTCGCCGGGTTCTCAATAAGCTCGCTGGTCTCCAGACCGCCTTGGAAAAATAAGTACGCAACAACCGCCAGACACAACACAACCAATCCCGCAACTAACATCGTGGTGCGTGCCGCTAGTTGGCGATTCTCGTGCTCCTCTGTGGCAAATGCATTGACATTGTCATCCTTAATAATCTGGCCAACATCGTCTGGATACTTTTCGACAAATTCATCGAGAATTACGTCAGCTTTAAGACCGAGAGTAATGCTGTAATTTTTTATAAACGCACGGGTGTAGATCCCTCGCGGTAGAAATTCGAAATCTGCTTCCTCCAAAGCTTTGAGTGAAGCGGCCGAGATATTTGTAATACTAGACACATCAGCCAGAGTCATTCCTTTTTCTTCACGCGCCGTCCGGAGTTTGCTCCCTGGACACATCTCGTCCAATGTCATTCTTTATAGACTAGCAACTCTGGCAGGTATTCCCCGGTTATTTTTAAGTCCGATGAAGACAATTTGTGCTCCAATCGAAACATTGGCACACAATTGCACACAAACTCAATGGACTTTTAAATTAGCTCGCAAGACTTTGCTAATTCGAATCAAACACATAACGACATTGCTCTACCTGCCCTGCACGTTCGTCGTCGGTCAACTTAGCACCATTCATAAATAATCTAACACCCGCGATTCCTGACGCAGTCGCCTTCGCGACATCGAGAGAGTCTCTAAATTCCAACCCTCCAATACCAATCACTGGTGTATTACTCGCAGCCGCAATCTGCTTGAGACCGTGAAATCCTAATGGCGTTCTGCCCGGTTTGGATAGCGTAGTCTTAACCGTACCAGCTAAGACGTAATCAACATACCCGCCACCATTAATTTCATTGACACCATTAACATCGTGAACCGACCGGCCGACCAGCCAATCACTAGGCCAGTACGCTCGAATCCTCTCTATAGGTAATGGTTGGTCTTTTAGGTGAATACCATCTGCTTTAGCGGAAAGCGCAATGTCCGACCGGTCGTTCACGATTACTTTAGTAGGAAAACTGGACAGACTATCTACTGTCAGTCTTACGAGTTCTAATAAGGCCCGATCCGATAACCAAGCCTCACGTATCTGCACAATATCCACACCAGCTTTTGCCCATGCGAAAGCGAGCGAAACAACATCCCGCACAACAGCCTCAGATGACTGCCCGGACCCATGGAGGATTTCTCCGCCCGTAACAAACATAACAGTTGGTCGCTTCATGCCTTCCTTACCACCATGACGGATCCCAAAGGCCGACCGATGACAGCAAATTCCGTGATCGCGGCAAACAAGTTAACCACGCCCAAACCGGACACACCTCCTCGCACCGTCAAAGCCAATAACACGGGTTCGAATACAGGCCATATTTCGAGAAATATATTTCGATCCCAATAGACCGTCCATGGCGCGATCAGTAGCACAAGACCTACTTCGAGAAAATATAGGATTAGGAGAGACCGCCTAAGAAGTGTACGAGTGATAACACTAGCCTCCTAAAGACGAACCAATAAACTGCACAGTGTCCCTCTCCACTCAAACACTGCTACTAGCGACCAGTCTCGCCTAAAGCTAGGAGCCGTGGGTCCTTATGACGTGTCTTATTGTCAAACAGCCGTCTTGGCCTGAAACTCCGCCTATGGAGTTCCGAATAACCAAACATTTCCATCGCTTCAAGGTGTGCACTAGTCGCGTACCCCTTATGTCGGTCAAAACCATACCGACTGTCACTTTCGTGTAGCTTAACCATCAGTCGGTCTCGAGTAACTTTAGCCACTATCGAAGCCGCCGCAATCGACGCACACTTCCGATCACCACCAACAATCGCTCTCTGAGGGAATGGCAGATCGGGAATAGAAAATCCATCTACTAACGCGAACTCTGGCGGTGGGCTTAGTCCCATCAAGGCCTGTCTCATCGCCAGTAATGACGCCTTGTGAATGTTTAGATGATCTATCTGAGCCGGCGAAACTTCAGATACACTCCAGTCTGAAGAACCAACTATCTCAGCATAGAGACGTTCCCGTGCCTTGAGCGATAATAATTTTGAATCGCGCAACCCGGCCCACATCGCATTGGAATCTAGAATGACGGCCGCAGCAAATACTGGTCCGGCGAGACACCCTCGCCCGACCTCATCGACACCAGCAACACGGCTAAAGCCATCTCGCCACAAGGATTTTTCTTCATTGAACCGAGCGTCTTGTCGTCTTGCCACCATCGTGTCGGGCGGGGCAGTGAAGAGAAGCCAGCAAAGGTAAACTACGTCGCGTCAAGCCCGGCGTCGTCGTTCACGAAGCCTGGCCGCTTTGCCTCTAAGTTTACGAAGAAAATATAATTTTGCGCGCCGAACCCGTGCTGAACGAACCACTTCAACTTTTTCGATCATCGGCGAATGCAGAGGAAAAATACGTTCAACCCCTTGGCCAAACGCCACCTTTCTAACTGTAAATGTCGCTCTAGCCCCGCCCCGATGCTGCCCAATCACTAATCCTTCAAAAATCTGCACACGTTCTTTTTCACCTTCTTTGACCTTGACATGAACCTTGACAGTATCGCCTGGTCTCATAGTTGGTCGTTCGGTGACCTGAGCGCTTTCAATCTCTTGTATTACGTTCATACTTCAACTCCGATTCAGCGTATCCCTGATTCTAATGCGTTAAGAATAACCTTTTCTTCCGCGTCTAGTTCTGCCGCATCAAGTTGCGCCAGTAAATCAGGACGCCTTTCTAATGTTCTTTTTAAGGCTTGTTGTTTACGCCACCTTCGTATTTCTGCATGATCACCAGACAAAAGCACCTCTGGAACGACATGGTTCTCCAACGCTTCCGGACGCGTATAGTCTGGATAATCAAGTAAATGTCGGACAAACGAATCGCCTGCGACTGAATCTGCATCACCAACCACGCCCGGAACCTGTCTCGCTACCGCGTCCAGTACAACACAGGCAGGCAACTCGCCACCGCTAACCACGTAGTCGCCTATCGACAACTCTTCCGTCGCCACATGTAGACGCACCCGTTCGTCTACGCCTTCGTAGCGACCACACAGCAACACAATATGCTCAAGACTACTCAGACGTTCAACAACCGACTGCGATAATTGACGACCCTGCGGCGACATCAGAACGACTGACTCAGGAATACCCCTCTCGCTCTCAATGTGTGAAACCGCACGCATAAAAGGTCTGGCCTTCAGCACCATCCCTGGCCCACCACCGTAGGGCGCATCATCCACGGTGCGGTGCGAATCATCCGTAAAAGTTCGCAAATCATGTACCACGACATCCAACGCACCAGATCGGACTCCACGACCAACCACGCCGACGCTTACGATGTCCTCAACGAGCGACGGAAAAATAGTCACGATGTCAAATCTCAACGCACCTCTCCCTTCTCGATTGCTCTTACCGGTCGTTTAGATCTAACAAGCCAACTGGTGGCTCGATGTAAATGCGCCGTGCCCTTAAGTCTATAGATACGCAAACTGCATCAACCAGTGGAACATCACAAACCTTTTCTTCTTTCACTACGATAAGTCGCTGTAATCCGGTCGGCCCTTCAATGTCAGACACAAGTCCCACTGACGTACCCGCCCGCGTAACCACCTCACAACCTACAAGATCATGGCTATAGTACGTTCCGGCCGGTAGCGGACTCAGCGCTGATTCCGGGATGCGTAATTCACAATCACGCAGTTCTTCTGCATCAGTGATGCTGTGAATGTCTTCGAAGCCAATCACTGGCCTGCCGCGCTGAAAACGCAGTTCCGTGATTCGCCGTTTTGTGATGCCCGTCCCGGTTTTCGTATAAACCAACTCACCGACTCGAAAGCGGGACTCTGGGAAGTCTGTCAGCGGGTTCACGACAACATGCCCTCGGCGACCATGCGACCTTGCCACGGTCCCCACACTGACCATCTCCAGCCAGTCGCTTTTTATTGTCAACCGTGCTCACCCCCGAGTCGCGGTCTCACATTGCTCAGTCATCTCGCTCGTCGTCAAAGTCGACAATTACTCGCTGTCCTTCACGATCCGCTGCTATTTCCGCGATCACGCGAACCGCAGTCGCCGTGCGGCCTTGTCGGCCGATCATCTTTCCCAAATCACCAGGTCCAGTTGTCAAGGAAATTCGCACACCATCGCGACTATCATGCTCGGCCACATCAACCGATTCTGGATTATCCACGAGGACCTTTGCTATTGTCTCAACAACGTCGCGAGCGGCGGTCACGACCCCGCCGTCTCCACAACTTCTGTCTGTTCTGATTCGACTACGTCAACGATCGGTTGCCTCGCCAACAAACTTCTAACTGTGTCACTTAATTGAGCACCCCGCCCGACCCAGTGCTCAATGCGTTCTCGGTCTACACGTAAAGTCTCCGGTTGCGTCTTTGGGTCGTAATGTCCGACCACTTCGAGAGCGCGCCCATCACGTGCGGAATGTGAATCAATCACTACCATTCTATAAAACGGACTTTTTTTTGCACCATGGCGCCGCATTCGTATTGTGACCATTGTTCTCCCTTACTAGTCTGGTTCTAATCTTTCTCTCGTCGCTACAACCTTATCCCTGCCCTCTGGCAAGAGATCGTATCGATGGCATCGCCGGGGGTGTAAAACGACCCCGTTTTCGCTTACCCTTACCTCGTACACTTCCCGAAACCGCCTTCAACATCTTTCGCATCTCTCCGTACTGCTTCATTACCCGATTCACCTCTTGCACACTCGTGCCACTACCTCGAGCAACGCGCAAACGGCGACTACCATTAATAATGTTTGGTCTCTGCCGCTCGCCTGGAGTCATTGAATCAATAATCGCCACTACTCGCCCCATCTGAGTTTTATCAACACCCTCAGGGGACGGTGCAAGCTTACCTAGCCCTGGAATCATATTCATCACCTGGTTAAGCGGGCCCATCCGTCCCAATGCCTTCACCTGATTCCGTAGATCTTCTAATGTAAACGTGTTTCGACGCAATCGACCAACCATTTCAATGGCTTCGTCTGGTTCGATCGCCTGTTCTGCCCGTTCCACAAGGCTCAAGACATCACCCATGCCGAGCATGCGCGAAACCAACCGATCAGCCTGAAATAATTCCAAATCTTCAAGGCGTTCGCCCGTCGCTGCAAATACCACCGGCACCCCAACCACCGAGACCACGGATAATGCTGCTCCGCCGCGCGCGTCACCGTCCGTTTTGCTCATCACAACGCCCGTCACCCCCATCTGAGCATGGAATTCACCGGCACTCTTAATCGCATCTTGCCCGGTCATAGCGTCCGCTACAAAAAACACATCGGTCGGGTTGACCGCCGATCGAATTGCTTTTAGTTCAACCATTAATTCTTCATCGATATGCAACCGGCCAGCAGTATCAACAAGAACAATGTCATAGCCCATTTCACGAGCATTCTTTACTGCACCAACTGCACGCAATACGGGATCGCTTACTCCATCTGCGGCGTGAACCCTAAGTTTCCCACTGTGACCAAGGATCGACAATTGCTCGATCGCGGCAGGCCGCCGGATATCAGTCGAAACAAGTAAAGGATGGCATCCTTTTTTCGTCAGCCATCGGCCAAGCTTTGCCGTTGTTGTTGTTTTGCCTGCCCCCTGTAAGCCCACCAGCAGGACGACCCGTGGTCGATTGGCCGAATCTGTAAGTCCCTCCTGTGGCTTACCAAAGAGAGAGATCAATTCGTCCCTTACAACCCCTATGAGTTGTTGCCCGGGCGTAAGGCTGTCAAGCACGTCTCGTCCCACAGCTCGATCCCGTACACGGTCAATGAAGGCTTTCGTGACCTTGAAATTAACGTCAGCCTCTAGCAGCGCAATGCGGATCTCACGCAACCCTCGCTCTACCACTTCTGGACTAAGTTTCACTTCTGCCCGGAAGCTAGCGAATACAGCCTGCAGTCTTGAACCAAGTGTGTCGAACATAAATTACGGGGACTATCAGTAACGGGCTTCAATAGGTCGCTCTAAACGACTCACAGGAAGACATTTATCGTAGCGCAGCGTTTCTCTTCCAGTCAATCTCCCGCTTAGTTCGTTTAGGAAGATACTAAATAAACAGAAAGAGAATCCTCTAACAGCCAAAGAACCGACATCTCCTAATATTGGCCACTACACTGAAGATAACCGATGTCCGAGTTTTTCTTTTTTTACGCGGAGATAATCTTTCGAAAATTCAGATGGTGGCACCTCTAGCGGCACCGACTCCAGTACCGACAGGCCGTACCCTTCTAGTCCGATGAATTTTCTTGGATTATTTGTCAGAAGGCGCATTGTCCGGATACCAAGATCACCCAAAATTTGCGCTCCTATGCCGTAATCACGTTGGTCCGGTTTAAATCCAAGACGCTCATTCGCTTCAACGGTATCGAGCCCTCCGTCTTGCAATTCGTAGGCTCGTATCTTATTTCCGAGTCCAATCCCTCTACCTTCCTGATTTAAATACAGCACCACACCGCGCCCCTCTTTCGCGACTCGCTCCAAAGCCAGCGATAGTTGCCGCCCACAGTCACATCGAGCCGAACCAAACACATCCCCAGTCAAGCACTGCGAATGCACTCGCACGAGTACCTTTTCGCCCTCTCCCAGTTCACCACAAATGAGTGCCATATGCGTTTGTCCATCAATGAGACTTTCGTACGCGGTCACCACAAACGGTCCGTGTTCCGTTGGTAAATTCGCCGAAGCAACGCGTCTAACCAACCGATCATGGCGCATGCGGTATTTGATCAATGCTTCGACCGTTATCATTGGTAACTTATGGTGCTCTGCAAACTTACGAAGGTCAGGAACCCGAGCCATTGTCCCATCGTCGTTCATGATTTCGCATATGACCGCCGCCGGATACAAATCTGCTAGTCGAGCTAAATCGACAGATGCTTCTGTTTGCCCCGCACGAACCAAGACACCACCATCGCGCGCTCGCAGCGGCGATATATGTCCAGGCTTTGCAAAATCGTTCGGCTTCGCGTTCGGATCTATTGCCGCCCTAATAGTCGCCGCACGGTCAGCAGCCGAAATCCCAGTAGTCGTCATTGCTTTCGCATCTATCGGCACTGCAAACGCTGTCTCATATTTCGACGTGTTTTCACTCACGATCATCGGAATGTCAAGCTCATCAAGCCGTTCGCCGGTCATCGACAGACACACCAGACCGCGCCCATATCGCGCCATAAAATTAATGCCGTCAGGCGTCACTTTATCGGCGGCAATCGTAAGATCTCCTTCATTTTCTCGATCCTCATCATCAACAACGATGACCATTCCTCCAGCTTGAAACTGCTGAATAGCCTCTTCAACCGTCGCAAACCCTTCCTTTGCAGTTTGGTCCACTTCTAATGACGATTCTTCGAATTTCAGATTTTCTTTTGATTTCACAACCCACTCCTGCTGCCAACGCTCTTAGAACTTAAACGTCTTTGTCCAAACTGCTACATTCCAATATCCGTCCAACATATTTCCCGATGATATCGCACTCTAGATTAACTTGGTCTCCAGATGACCGAGAATTCAAATTCGTGTGATCCCACGTAAAAGGAACAATTTGGACATCAAACTCACTCTGTTCGACTTTCGCAACCGTTAGGCTAATTCCATCAACAGCGATTGCCCCCTTGTGAACGATATAGGGCAGCAATGCTACTGGACACCGGATCTTTATCCGCCAAAAGTCAACCTCCCGCGTAATCTCAGTTACGGTACCCACATCATCGACATGCCCCTGAACAACATGACCTCCGAACCTGCCATCAGCAGCCAGTGCCCTCTCTAAATTGACTGTGGAACCAGTGTCCAGGCCGGCGAGGGATGTGACCCGAACAGTCTCAGGCGACACATCCGCTTCAAAGCGGCCTTGACCAATTGATACCGCAGTCAAACAAACGCCGTTCACGGCGATGCTTTCGCCATCTCTTAATTCAGTAACCCAGCCGGTGTCGATACAAATTCGTAGACCACTTGGCAATAAGGCCTTCTCAGCAACCGTTCCGACAGACTCAATAATTCCCGTAAACATCACCTTCCACCAGAACATCGGGCCCGAAGTTAGTTACCTTTATTGTCGCCAATTCCTTAATAACAAACTCTCTATTCAACCACTGTTCTCCATCAAATCCCAATCGAATAGGGGTAATAAACATTTGTACTCTATCGACATACCGATCACGCCACAGGGCGTGATGCACCACTTTCCCACCCTCAACGACTAGGCAAGTCAGGTCACGTCTACCAAGCGACCGTAAAACCCGCCCCATATCATCAGCCTGGTTTACTGCTTCTATATCTGCACCAACGTCTCGGAGGGCCTGAACTTGGTCAGGTTGCTGTTCACAGCGTGCCTCGGTGGTAACCACAATAATAGGACCGGCGTCACGCGTACCAAACAATCGAGCCGACGGTGACACGCGAAGTCGTCGGTCAAAGACAACTCGCGTCAAGGGTCTCTCACGAGGGACATGCCGCGCTGTAAGTAATGGATCGTCGACGATTACAGTATTCGAGCCAACAGCAATCCCATCGACCTCCGCCCGCATTCTATGAACATGTGAATCAGCCGTATCAGACGTCAATTTCGTCCTACACTGACCTTTTCGGCCCAAATAGCCGTCTATGCTTAATGCGACCTTCATAATCACAAATGGTCGCTCTTTTACTATCCATGTAAAAAATGCAACATTCAGATCCCGCGCATCCTTCGCACATAGTCCAACATCAACAACAATACGATGCTGTCGGAGTATCTCTGCTCCACTTCCGCGCACAACCGGGTTTGGATCCAATGTAGCGACAACGACTCGCCGGATACCTGCAGCAACTATCTCTTCAGTACATGGACCTGTACGACCACGATGGCAGCATGGTTCAAGTGTGCAGTAGAGAGTTCCACCAAACGAATTTTCTCCCGCTTCCCGCAAAGCGCTCACTTCTGCATGTGGTCCACCTGCACATTCATGATAGGCAGTGCCTACAATCTGACCATCACGACCAGTAACAACCGCGCCAACCATCGGATTAGGACTAGTCCTTCCACGCCCTTTCGCCGCCAGTTGAAGCGCTTGCTGCATATGCTGTTCATCAACAGTCACATCGCCACCTCAACCAGACCCAATAGCGGGCTGACCGAACAAAGCTTCGACATAAGTTTCTGGCGTGAATGGCAATAAATCCGTGATGCCCTCTCCGACACCAATGTAGCGGATCGGCAATCCCAGTTCTCCCGCAATTGCGATTGCTACGCCTCCCTTCGCTGTGCCATCAAGTTTCGTCAGAATGATGCCGGTAACGCCAGCAACTTCCAAAAACTGCCGAGCCTGAACAACCCCGTTCTGACCCACGGTCGCATCCAACACCATCAACACTTCATGCGGCGCCCCTGGAATTTCTCGCGCAACTACGCGTCTTATCTTGCCGAGTTCGTCCATTAGATCGCTGCGAGTGTGCAAACGACCAGCCGTATCAACAACCACTACGTCGCAATTGCGCGCCTGCCCTGCCTTCATCGCGTCGTAGACCACAGAAGCAGGGTCCGCGCCTGGATTCGACCGAACAATATCCACAGCGGCACGTTTCGCCCATGTCTCAACCTGCTCAACTGCAGCAGCACGAAACGTATCCGCCGCGCATATAAGCGGCACTAACCCTTCGCGCCTCCACAGTTCGGCCAGTTTTCCAACCGTCGTTGTCTTTCCCGTACCATTGACACCAACAACAAGTACGACGCGTGGGGCACTTTGTTCTTTTGTTTCATATTTCGGTCCGGTCAAGATATTAAGAACTTCAGCTTGCACACGAGAACGCAAGGCACCTCCATCCTGACCTTCATTCTCACGAACACGCTGTAAAATCGTCTTCGTCGCTACCAGACCTACATCGGCCTCGATCAATAACTCTTCCAATGCCTCGAGTGATTCGTTACGAACCGACGTCAGCTCGTCTTTCGATGCGACTTGAAAAGACAGTTCGTCTAGCCGCTTAGACCATTCCTGCGCCGTTCGCCGGAGACCGATGTGTAATCGTTCGATGAAACTCATCCATCTCTCTCGTCACGTTGTTTTCGTAACATCAGTTGCTCAGCCGCCTCGTTCGGCAACTTACGACCGGCGAGCACATCAGCCATTTGTGAAGTAATCGGCAATTCGACACCCAGTCGTTTACCAATATCTATGGCTGCCTGTGTCGTTCTGACACCCTCAGCAACTGTTCGAGTTCCCTTAAGAATGTCACTCAATGCTAAACCTTGGCCTAGTTGTATTCCTAGGCGTCGATTTCGACTCAAGCCCCCCGTGCATGTCAACACAAGGTCTCCAAGCCCGCTCAAGCCCGAAAGAGTTTCCCTCTGTCCTCCCATTGCGCAGGCTAGTCTTGTACTCTCAGCCAATCCCCTGGTAATGATTGCCGATAGTGCGTTATGCCCTAATCCTAAAGCCTCTACAACACCAGCTGCGATAGCCATTACGTTCTTTAGGGCGCCACCTACCTCGACACCAACCGTATCGCGGCTTGCATAGAGTCGAAATGCTCGAGAACGAAAATCGTGTTGAACCGAAGCTACCGCACCCTCACTATCGCCAGAGACCACAACCGCCGTTGGTAAGCAACGAGCGACTTCCGCTGCAAAACTTGGTCCCGACAAAACAACTATCGGGCAACTGGCTACAACTTCCTCTTGAATAACTTCCGACATACGCAAAAGTGTCGCCTCTTCAATACCTTTCACTGCACTCACAATCGTAGTATCCGGTTCTATATAACCAGCGATTTGCCGAACCACATCCCTCACTCCATGAGACGGGACCGCAATAACAACATAGCGCGCACCAGATAACGCAGCCCCAATCGAACCCATTGGTTGAACCAACTCGGGTAGGACAACATCAGGCAGATAGGCTGAATTAATCCTGTTCTCTGTGAGACTACCAACAAGGACTGGGTCGCGGCCCCAAAGTCGAACCGGACGCTCAGTACTCGCCAGATGAACGGCAAGAGCAGTCCCCCAGCCTCCACATCCTAGAACCGCCGCCGGGCTTTTAATACTGTCTGTCATATGACGTCACGCCCTCCAACAGGCGTCTGACTGGTTAATCGTCTCTCATTTCCAGACGCTAATCGTCCGATGTTCCCTCGATGACGAAAAACGATTAAAGCAGATACCGCAAATCCGGCAATGATTACATTTATTGATTCACCATTTATCCCTAGCATCAACACCAGGGCCAATGTAGCCATCATAGAAGCGAGAGAAACAAAACGTGTCACTGCGACCGTTCCAATAAAACACAAGAAAGCGACTAAAGTTGACGCTGGAGAAACTACAGCAAAAGCACCACCAGCCGTTGAAACACCCTTGCCGCCATGAAATTTCAACCACACGGGATACAAATGTCCGACCACGACAAAAATCGCGCTCAACTCACCCATTCCTTCATGGGTACTAATCTCCACCGATAACATTACGGCGAGCGCGCCTTTCATAGCGTCGAGCACTAAGACAACCAAACCCAGACTAAGGCGCGTAACCCTGAATGCATTCGAGGCTCCAATATTTCCACTACCCAGATACCGTACGTCCAAGCCTGTCGCCAAGCGTGTCAAGAGGAACGCAAAAGGAATTGAACCGAGCAAATACGACAAGCCGGCTACTATAAACATCGCTAACACTTCTTAAAGAACATCGTTGCAACACCGACATCCTTGTATGAACGAATTAGGCCTTGCGCGACCAGGACGACAAAACCGACTTAAACGTTTTTGGGTACAGCAGTAATCATGAGAAAAGCCGTCGTCATATCCGCACTACCGTTCCGAAGCCGATAGCAATGTCTTCCTTAAAAGATTCAGTGCCACTTGAGAAGTTTGGAATTTCACTCGACGACGATCGCCGGGTAATTGACACCGCCTTGAAACAACATCGTGAGCGGAGTCCGCAAGCGCAACATGCACCGTCCCCACCGGCTTCCCAGAAACCGCTCCCCCTGGACCGGCAATTCCCGTCGCACTCACGCCAAAATCTGTTCCTAACTTTTGCCGTACCGCCAAAGCCATTGCAATAGCCACCTCGTCGCTGACAGCCCCATGACGGTCAAGTAAGTCTGAACTCACATCCAAGAGTATTTCCTTAGCCGCGTTACTATATGTGGTCATCCCACCAACCACATACACTGAGCTACCGGCAACATCTGTAAGCCGTGAAGCAATAAGCCCTCCCGTACAAGACTCCGCAACGCTAACCGTCGCATTACGCTCTACCAAGAGCTCACCAACGACTTCAGGCAGGCTTCGTCCGTCCTCACTAAAAACCAATAGCCCTAACCTTTCCCGCAACTCAGATACCGCATCATCCAACATAGCCTTCGCTTCAAATTCGTCACTACTAACCACGCTAAGGTGCAAATCTATTTGTCCGAGGGACGCGAGGATCGTGGTTTGAATCGGAATGCTGCGAGAAATCCATTTCCGATAAACCGGTTTGGCGCATTCGTCGACAAAAGACTCTGTTTCCCCTGTCGTTCTCAAAACCCGTCTATACACGCGTTGGCCTGCATTTGTACTCCTCAGTCGATTAACAACGTGCTGTCTAAACATCGGCTGTAACTCTCGCGGTGGACCGGGCAGTAGCACTGCTGTCATCGTTTCGTTTCCCAAAATTAGTCCTGGAGCTGTTCCATGCTCATTCCTTAGTATCTCCGCACCCTGTGGAACCTCGGCCTGCCGCCGATTTATTTCCGGCATCCGGAGTCCCCTTTCCGAGAACCTTTTCCGAATATCCTCCAAGAGCACTTTATCGATCTGCAATGATCGGCCCAATGCGGACGCAATAACGTCACGCGTAAGATCATCTTCCGTTGGACCAAGCCCACCAGTAACAAGAACTAATGGCGCAACGCGGCACGAGTAATGAAAAGCTGAATCAAGGTCGTGAACATCGTCACCGACAACCATTTTCTGGGTGACCTTGAAACCGACACTATTCAATTCTTCGGTAAGGAAAAGAGAATTGGTGTCTAATTTGTCTGGTGTTAATAGTTCGGAACCAACCGCAATTATCGCAGCTAGCGAAGGTCTTTTGCCTAACGATTCCATCGTCATCACGTGGCCACAACTGGTAGTAACCAGAGAACTGTCCGAACAAACAGGTACCCATACAGCCCGGCTACAAGATCATCCGCCATAACTCCCCAGCCACCCGGCAATTGTTCAGCCATTTTCGCAGGAAATGGCTTGACAATATCGAAGAATCGAAAGGCCAGAAAGCCAATCAATAACGAGCCCCACCCACCAGGTAGCCAGAGAAGCGTCAGCATCATCCCCGCGACCTCGTCAATAACAATCTCGCCAGGATCTTCACGCTCATAATGACGCTCAGCGAGATTAGCCGACCATGTCCCGACGGTCACAACGATCAGTAAGACCCCAAGCTCCATCCAATCGTTTCCAGTCGTCCGAACGAGCATCAGAAGACCGAGTCCAACGACTGAGCCTGCGGTACCCGGCGCCACCGGCACAAGACCACTAAATCCAGCAGTCCAAATAAAAAAAGCAACTTTCTTCATCAATACACCGTGCTCACTCATGAATAACCTTTGTATTCGCGACGACGTCATGTAGTGCATGCCCATTACTGATCGCCACGCGAAGATATCCAATACCAAAGGGAACAATGGACACACTAGATACCGCAGTCCGAATCGCGACAGCACGAAAGCCAACCGACCCATTGTCCCTACCAATAACCCTTATCCTAAGTAACATCTTGCCAATGGTTTGTCCGCCAAAAGTCGTAAGAAACACAACATAACTGCAGTCCAAAAGCAGTAAAAACGCAACGAGAGGCAGGAGTACTCGAAGTTCTCCAAATGAATCGATAGGCGCCTCTGCAAGTCGCTCTGTGAGCCGGACGACAGCACCGTCGATTCCCAAGAGGATCAAACAATCAATGATTAACGCTCCGATGCGCCGACTTACGGAGGCTAATGGAGATGGTTTTCCTGATGGGGAATGTTTCTGTCGTATTCGAGAATCCTCGTGCTCAAAATCTAGACTCATCGAACTGACAGTATTCCGGCTTCGTTTCGTGCCAATTACACCGGTTGATGCCTGACGTGCCCCAAAGGACACAGCACGCTTTCTAGTCACTGTCCGCGTCTTTCTCTGTTTATTATCAGTATCATGCATCACAGATCCCACAGCCAACGTTGAAGCGTTCCGAATCAGGTTCGAATTGGCTGTACCATCGGTTTCTGTCTCTGGCCAGGACAGTTTTCACTCAGCCTGCCTTGATTGTCATATCTCCATTCAAATACCACTTAATTCTTTTCTATTCTATATAGTGCAATCCGAACTACGACTGTCGTGCATACTAACCCTGCTTCAGTACAAATGGTCCATGTGATGCAACGTTTCAAATGGAACGATTGATCTACTTACGGCCGGTGTCTGGCAGTCGCGGTTGACAAATGATTGAGTCGATTCCAAACATCAGTGAAGGACGAAACCGTAGCGTCATCAGACAAACCATACGAGCGATCGAATGCATCAACAGCGCTACTCTACTTGACTGCTCGTCAGACTCCACGCACCATCGGACTGTTCTTACAATTGCCGGCACTGAACTCGGAATTCAAAATGCGATACTCTCGATAGCGGATAATGCGATTCGAAACATCGACCTCCGACAACACGACGGCATCCATCCACGCATCGGCGCTATCGATGTAATCCCTTTAGTACCGTTAGCGAGAGCATCGCTAGACCAGTGCATCGCCTTATCTCATTCACTTGGACGACTATTAGCTGAAACGCACGAGATCCCTGTCTTTCTCTATGAGGAGTCTTCACAATTCCCTCATCGCCATCGACTTGAACAGATACGAAAAGGCGGTTTTGAACAACTCAAAACAAAGCTCTTACTTGATAATTGGCGTCCTGATTACGGACCACAGCAACCGCATCCGTCAGCAGGCGCGTGTGTAATCGGGGCCCGAAGACCGCTTATTGCATTCAATGTCAACCTCGAATCTCACAATCTAAACATCGCCAAAGAAATCGCTCGTCGAATTCGTGCCAGTAATGGCGGGATTCCATTCGTTAAAGCGTTAGGACTCTTAGTATCAACAACCAAACACGATGGTGTACAAGTATCGATAAACCTGACGAATTATCAACAAACATCCTTAGCGGAAGTGCTCACTGCGGTCTTTAAGGAGGCCACGAATTTCTCCGTCACAATATCCGGAACTGAATTCATCGGACTAATCCCGGCCGATGCCGTCGTCGGCGCCGCGAAAAACATCCCTATTCAAAAATTTATAGCGCCGAACCAGATCCTTGAGAACAGGCTAAAACAACAGCCCTAACGGTTCGCTGCGCTAGAGAGCACGGTTTCTACTTACTTCGCAACTAGTCTTTAGTATTCAGCAAGCCCTTCAGTTCAGCCATAAATTCGCCTATGTCGCGAAAGTGCCGGTAGACGGATGCAAATCGCACATACGCAACCGCATCCAATGTGCGAAGTGCATCCATCACTAACGTCCCGATTTCTTCTGTCAAAATCTCCTTATCGGGTCGTTCTTGTAACGTAACTTCAACCTTATTCGCCACTGCCTCGAGAGAACCAACGCTGACTGGCCTTTTTTCGCAGGCCTTCAAAAGCCCAGCAATGACCTTCTGTCTTTCAAAACGTTCCCTCGTGCCATCTTTCTTGACGACCATGTACGGAATCTCGTCGATGCGCTCATAACTCGTAAAACGCCGACCGCAATTCACGCACTCACGCCGTCGCCTGATGACCTCACCTTCTTTTCCTTCTCTGGAGTCGACAACCTTATCGTCAAGATTTCCACAAAACGGACATTTCACCGGGGTCCTCCTTAGATTGCCAATATTGCTAAACCCGATCGCTACATCAACAACCTGCTCTAAATAGCATCACTCACATTCTGTCTCGTTTTTCTCAACGACGTCGGTAATTCGGCTCAGCTTTAAACCATCTCGAGCCATCAGTACGAGACCAATCAACGTCACCGGTAAAAATGACAAAACATGAGCAACTAATCCCGCGCCGACTGCCGCTGCATCAGATGCACCGTATAAACCCGTAACTCCGAGTTGATACGCAGCATGATACCCACCTACGCCAGCCGGTGTCGGCACTGCGACTCCAACTGCAATCAGGACCACGATCACACCAGTTCCTACGACAGGCATATCGATACCAAATGCAACTGTCACTAACCAGAGACTCAAAGCAATACTTGACCAAAGCGCCAAGGACCAAATCACCGCAAAAGCCAACGGTACCACCTGCCGCATCACAGCAAACCCTTCAAGGAAATGCCTTGACGCCTGAATCAACGAGTCAGCGAATCGCTTTGGCAGCGGAGTCACCACTAACCCAATAAATTTATCGACAAACGATGGCCCACTCGCGGCTATGCTAGCAAAGCCAAGCATCACAACGGCAACCCCTGCGGCGACACTAGCCCCCGTATGTATTCCAGCCATGAGCGATTCATTCGTGGTCACAAATTCAGGATCGAAAATGACGACAGACATGCCAAAAATCACAAGAATGGCTACAAGATCAAGTACCCGTTCAACTAAAACCGTAGCTACAACCGCACTCGTGCTCAGGTGTTCTCGCCGCGCTAAAAGATATGGCCGCAGTAATTCTCCGACGCGCCCTGGAAGTATCGCGTTAACCGCAAATCCAATCATCGTTGAATGCAGTGCAGTCCCTACCGTAACTTCCCCGAGAGGACTCAATAGATATTGCCACCGGATCGCACGAATCACATAGCCGAAGGTCAACACGAGCAGCGCAAGGAAGATCATTCCTTGTCTTGCAGTAGCTATTGCATTGGCCACACCCGAGAAATCTACGTTCCGCAAAAAGAAAATCATCAGCACTAATGCAATGAACAGGCCGAGGTATTTCTTGACGAATGTACGCATGCCGGGTCGACCGTACTACATTTTGATCTTGCGGTGGTTCGGTCACAATCGGTAAGCTACTCGCTTCCCAAACTGACGAGAGGAATTTGTGACTGCTCAAGAATCCATCTTTGAAACAAACCTAGACGATTTAACACGTCACCGCCAGGGCAAGGTGCGCGACATGTACGAGGTCGACAACGCCCACTTGCTAATGATTGCAACCGACCGTATTTCTGCCTACGATCTCGTCCTAGGATCCGCTATCCCCGACAAAGGGAAGGTCCTCACCCAACTTTCTTCATATTGGTTTCAGCAAACTAGCCACCTCGTACGAAACCACATGGTGTCTGTTGATCCGAATGAATACCCTCAACCTCTCACGAATCACATCACGTTGCTAGCCGGGAGGTCTATGTTGGTGCAGAGAACAAAGCCCATTGCGATCGAATGTGTTGCTCGTGGGTACCTATCCGGTTCGGGATGGAAGGAATACCAGAAGAATGGTGAGGTTTGCGGAATTAGATTACCCACAGGACTAAAAGAATCAGACCGCTTGCCAGAACCAATATTTACGCCGGCAACAAAAGCAGATACAGGTCACGATATCAACATCAGTGAATCTGAAGCCGGACGTTTAATCGGAAATGAATTGGTCGCGCGGTTAAAGCGACTGACCCTCGACCTATACGCGTACGGCGCAAAACATGCGAAAAGCAAGGGAATCATTGTTGCTGACACAAAGTTCGAGTTCGGAATTGTTAATGAGCAGGGCCATGACGAAATTATCCTTATCGACGAAGTGTTAACACCTGACTCCTCGCGTTTTTGGCCGGCCGATAGATACGCTAGTGGTGGCCCACAACCGAGCTTTGACAAGCAGTATGTTCGAGACTACCTAGACAAGATCAAGTGGGACCGAAACCCTCCGGTTCCGGAACTGCCAGATGATGTTATTGCAAATACTCAGGCTAAATATGTCGAGGCTTATACTCTATTAACAGGCTGTGAACTAGGCTAGTAACAACCGAGACAAGCTAGAAAGTATTCGTAGAAAGGGTCAACTGCGTGCGGGAACAACTCAACCGACTGGTTGATGAGATGCTAACCAAAGGTATTCTCTACGACGATGCCCGTCGAGAAATAGAAAAGCGCTTCATAACCCGTGCGCTGGCCCGCTCAAATGGAAACCTTGGTCGCGCAGCGTCTTTACTGGGAATACACCGAAATACTCTTACCCGTAAGATTGCTTCGTATCGGCTTAAACGGACAGGATAATCGACTATTTCTCTTTTCCTGAAAAGAGCTAGCTTGACGTAGTGCTTGATAGACTGATTAAATTAGCAGTCTCGGCCTGTGACTGCTACGTCTAGTCTTGTCTTAGGCTGGGCCCTTAAGAGAAGCATTTCGCCAATCATTAAGGGATTTCGGCTTTCACTCATCTGAAGGGAGCACAAGTTTCATGGCTGTAAAGGTACGACCACTACACGACCGCATCATCGTCGAGCGCATCGAGGAAGGTGAACAGCAGGTTGGCGGAATCATTATCCCCGACACTGCGAAAGAAAAGCCGCAGCAAGGCAAAATCATCGCTGCCGGAAAAGGTAAAGTCAAAGATGACGGATCCGTCACGCCCCTGGACGTCAAGGCCGGCGACACCGTGCTGTTTGGCAAGTACTCCGGTCAGGAGATCAAGCTAGACGGTGAAGAATTTCTCATTATGCGAGAAGACGAAATCCTCGGCGTCATTGAGGGAAAATAGTTCGTACGATCGGAATAGTAATTTTGTGATTGGAGTTCGAGAACATGGCAAAACAGATTGTTTACGGTGAGAAATCGCGTCAGATGATCATCGAGGGCGTCAACCAACTCGCGAACGCCGTCAAGGTGACTTTAGGGCCAAAGGGACGCAATGTCGTCCTTGACAAGAAGTTTGGCTCTCCAACAATCACCAAAGACGGTGTAAGTGTCGCGAAAGAAATAGACCTCCCGGATCCACTTGAGAACATGGGCGCGCAGATGGTTCGGGAAGTTGCGAGTAAAACATCAGATATCGCTGGCGATGGCACAACAACTGCGACTGTCCTTGCGCAAGCGATCTACCGAGAAGGGGTCAAAAACGTTGTCGCCGGCGCCAACCCTATGGAAATAAAACGAGGCATCGAAGCCGCTGTCGTAGCGGTCGTCGATGAACTTCGGTCGATGTCTTCTGCGGTTAGTGGAAACATGATTGCGCAGGTCGGTACAATTTCGGCCAACAACGATTCGACGATTGGCACAATCATTGCCGAGTCAATGGAGAAGGTTGGCAAAGATGGCGTAATCACGGTTGAAGAATCTAGAACTCTTGAGACTTCCCTGGAAGTTGTCGAGGGTATGCAATTCGACCGCGGCTACCTTTCGCCATATTTCGTCACGGATGCCGAGCGCATGGAAACAGTGCTTGAAAATCCAATTATCCTCATACACGAGAAGAAAATTAGTTCAATGAAGGATCTTTTACCTCTTCTTGAACAAGTCGCGCGACTCAGTCGTCCATTGCTCATCATCGCTGAAGATATCGAAGGCGAAGCCTTAGCCACCCTCGTCGTCAACAAACTTCGAGGAACACTCCAGGGTGCGGCAGTCAAAGCGCCGGGGTTCGGTGACCGGCGCAAGGCGATGCTCGAAGACATCGCAACACTCACCAATGGTAAAGCCATTACGGAAGACCTCGGCCTGAAGTTAGAGAACATCAATATCGATGATCTCGGGGGTGCCAAGAAAGTCACTATCGACAAAGACAACACAACGATTGTAGAAGGTGAAGGCGATCAAGCGGGAATTGAAGGTCGAGTCAAGCAAATCAGGGCGCAAGTTGAGGAAACCACCTCTGACTACGACCGCGAAAAGCTACAAGAACGTCTCGCGAAGCTAGTTGGCGGTGTCGCTGTGATTAAAGTTGGTGCAGCAACCGAAACCGAGATGAAGGAAAAGAAAGCTCGTGTTGAGGATGCCATGCATGCCACTAAAGCTGCGGTCGAAGAAGGTATTGTCCCAGGCGGTGGGGTCGCGTTACTGCGGGGGGCACTTGCACTTGACAAACTGGCGCTCGACGGCGACCAACAGATCGGCGTCAATATCCTCAAACGAGCTCTTGAAGAACCAATGCGCTGGATCGCACAGAATGCCGGACATGAAGGCTCGATCATCATTCAGAAAGTGCGGGAGTCTAAAAACGCTCAAGAAGGCTTCAACGCACAGTCAGAGAAGTATGAGAACCTGGTAGAAGCAGGCGTTATCGACCCAACGAAAGTCGTGCGGACTGCTTTACAGAATGCCGGTTCAATCGCTTCACTCTTGTTGACGACCGAAGCCCTAGTCGCCGATATTCCTGAAGAGAAATCCGCGGCGCCAGCTGGCCCAGACATGGGTGGTATGGGTGGTATGGGCGGTATGATGTAGTCGCTAGTCTGTTAAATTAGTTCTAACTAAGGGGTCCGGAACGTAAATTGTTCCGGACCTTTTTTTTTAACGTAAATTAAAAAACAGTTCGAGCGTAACCAAGACCGCCACTGGTTCGCCTAGCCTTATCCCGGGCGCGAATAACCACTGTCGTGCCGCCGCTACAGCCTGACTATCGAGACCAAATACGGTGTCCAGTGATTTCGACACCGTAACGTCCCCAACCGTACCATCAGGAAGAACAATGACGTCAAGCCAGACCGTGCCCTGTATACGAGCCCGCATGGCCTCAGAAGTGTATTCCGGTCGAATCTCGCGGAGAACGCGAGGTGGGTCGACACCATTTCCTGGCCGAAACACTCCACCACCAGTCCCACCGCCCTCGCCTGCGCCGAGACCATCACCAACGCCTGGTCCTATACCTCCACCTTCACCAGTACCGGCACCATTGTCGGTACCAATCCCTTGTGAATCAGTAGATGCGGCGCGCAATCCTTCAAGGACACCAGTCCTGGTCTCTACCGACGAGGCCGCAGTTAGAGCAGAAATAGACACTGCCTGAGTCACTATTTCTTCAATCTCTTCTGGTTCTGGTTCTGGTTCAATCAATTCAGGTCTTTCCTCGATAGGAATATCTAAGTCCGCCTCGTCAGTGCCTTCGACTTCAGCGACTTGCGGGGTTTCAAGCGATTCATTACCACCGCCGCCACCACCGCCACCCAGCCCATCTTCAGGAATCCAGACGATTCCAGTGTAATTCTCAGCAATAGACTCGACCACCTCGTACTCACGCACAGGCGCCAGGCTAATCAAAAACACTATGATGCCGGCTACCGCAATATGACTACCGAATGAAATAGCGAGCGAACGTTGTATTCGATCTTGATCCGCTGCGATTACAAACGCCAGCTCGACGGGAGCGAGATCGTCTGGAAGAATAGAAGACTCGTTCCGGTCAGCACCAGAATCCTTCCTCGCTGCGATTCGTCCGTCCAAAGGAAAATTCGAACGGGCAGCTTTTAACTTCAGTGGTCCAACCGTACTTGATCGCTTCCCCCTACGACGCCGCTCAATTGGCGTATAGGGTGAATATGATTTTGAGAACGGGATCCGACCGAGACCGAGGCCATGCCCCACCTAACGCCTCCCCGTAATTATTTTTTGTGCTTCAAACTGGCGCTTAGCGCCCGTCAACACAGACTGCAAGAAACACGAACTAGCTAAAGCACGCCTCAGACGCGACCTCTCCAGGCCCCTATCGCGGCATTCCCCCCGCCATATGCGTGAAATAACGCCAAGGCATCAGCAGCCCGCATCTCACCTTCGGCAGCAACCAGCACTCCACCTCGCCCTGTTAGGGTCTCAAAAATAAATCCATCATGATCTTGAAACCCGGCTCGTCGCATTGTCGCCGCCACACCCGCTTGATTAAGAGCATTGTCACGTCCCTGTAGTGCACCGACCAAAGGTCCATGTGCAACAGAATTACCTAACCCTGCGATTTCTACAGAAACCTGCGATTCCCCAACACCAAATGTCCGTTCTACTAAGACATCAATATCTTCCGACCGTTGTGCAACGAGAGACAGGCGCTCTGCCGAAAAACCATTCTCAGTTAGGGCCGCCAACCCACGTGAAGCCCATTCCGCGTCCTGAAATACACACACGGTAAAAAGGAGTTCTTCTTTCTGCTGTGCCATGCCTATATTGTACCCTCCAAAAGGATTCCAGCCTTAGCAGGCCGTTCGTCTCTTCGTGGAGCACTTCGTCCTTGACGACAAGAGTCCCCTGACCATCACCTAGACAACAACTCGACCGCTGCCTACGCGTCGTGTCACATGTACATAGTCAAGATATTCAAGTAGCGGGATCGCGTATTTGCGACTAACACCAAATTGCTCTTTGAATTCACCCATCTCGAGTGGGACGGACTCATTTCGACCTTTCTTAAATGCGAGCATATCGATTTTTAAACGCTCAAGAACAACGCTATGAAACAACAAACCACCCACCCTTTGAAGTACACCATCTCGAATAAGCAATCCAGCCATGCGGTCGATACTGGCCTTGTTGAAGCCCTCATCCACGACCACTTGATCCAGCTCAGGCGGCGTCAGACCGCTTGCCAGAAACCTTTCTTCAAGTCCCGTTTTAACGACAGTCTCTTGCTCAGTTAGAACAATCTGATGATTTGCAAAGGAGAGGTGGCGACCAGAAACAAGTGTGCCTCCCTCTACTAACTGCGCGACTACATACTGAAATAATTCAGCGCCAGCATATTTCGTTAATCGCTCTCTAGCCTCTTCTCTGGGCAAACCCTGCCCCAATGGAGAATCACGATGATATTCCTCCAGGATTTTCTTTAGTCTTGACGAGACCTCGTCAAGCCGATCTTTTGATACAAATGTTTCTCCGACTTGACACACCAACTCGTCAGCAATCAGCTGATCTACTATCTCTTGGACCATCCTCAACGGCAGACCGATACGTGACACCAAGGATGAACCCGAAATCCCCTGGCCTGCCGCCTGCCCGACCATTACCGCAACTGCCGCTTTCTTCGTATCCGCAAGACCCCGTAACCGCGTCCACCCAGCAACCGTACGTAGTCGGCCATGTCCTGGGTGAGGATCTAAGACCACACCACCGGCAACCGTAACCGGCGGCGAATACGTTCGCATTACGAATCGATCGTCGCGCGTAACAGCGACCGGTCGTTCTAAATGTAACCGAACGAAAGTGCGCACCCCTGGCGCCAACGTCGATGGAAATGGATCCGGCGCTCCATCTACAGCACCGCAATTTGGTCCGATGGCAATTCGTGCCATCACCTCAGTCGTGCCTTGATGAAATCGAACGCGCGCGCCGTACTTAAGCTCCCGCGCACCTTTAAGAAGTGTCACCTGGCAGTCGACTCGCGTTGTAGGGCACATCGTCCCTGGCGTCGTTAGCGTATCGCCACGTCGAAGCTCCTCTACCTCAATCCCATTCAGATTAACCGCGACTCGCTGTCCAGCAACCGCCGCTTTTGTTGGCTCCCCATGTATCTGTAGACCACGCACCCGAACGCTTCGCTCACTTGGCAACAGAACCAGATCGGTGTCGTGATCAATGCGACCAGATACCTGCGTTCCAGTAACGACCGTCCCAAAACCTTTTAATGTAAAGGCGCGATCAATCGGAAGCCGAGGAAGACCATCTGTTGGTCTCCCCACAACGACGTCCGCAACATTAGCTAACTCCGCTCGCAATCGGGAGAGACCATCACCCGTACGCGCCGAGACCGAAACAATCGGCGCACATTCAAGAAACGTACCAGCCACAAGTTCTTCCGTTTCGAGACGAACCAGATCCAGAATATCTTCATCAACAATATCTGACTTAGTAATGGCCACCACCCCAGACGCGACACCAAGTAATCGACAGATATCAAGGTGCTCTCTCGTCTGCGGCATAACCGAAGCATCAGCGGCAATCACCAGCAAAACGGCATCAATTCCCGTTGCCCCGGCCAGCATATTCCGCACGAAGCGTTCATGCCCTGGAACATCTACAAACGCAAGGTCAGTCGCACCATCTTGATATCGAGCGAATCCGAGATCGATCGTGATGCCACGAATCCGTTCTTCTTTCAATCGATCAGGGTCAACACCAGTCAGCGCCTTAACTAGCGCGCTTTTCCCATGGTCGATATGACCCGCCGTACCAATAACAATGTGCTTCATCGTATCGTAGACATGTCCAGCACCCACTACTCGGAGACAACGACTAGCGTCGCTTCTTTCGCCGCCTAGAGCTCACCGGTCTGGCGGTATGTTTCTTGATTTTTGTCCGAACCTTTCGGCCATCCACAGCATCACGGACTGACCGGAGTACGTCCGTCAAACCCAACTCCAGCTGCCGATGGTCCTTATCGATCCGGACCAGTTGAACATGTACAAGATCCCCTAACCGGTAGATCTTTCCAGAGTTCTCACCTTTAAGTAAGTATTGCGACTCTACAAATCGATAGTAATCATCAGCCATACTTGAGATATGAACGAGGCCCTCAACGAATTGTTCGGTCAGTTCAACAAATAATCCAAAGGCCGTAACACCTGTAATGTGACCGGTAAATTCGTCGCCAACCTTATCCGACATAAATCGCACTTTTTTCCACTGGATCAATTCCCGCTCGGCATCTTCTGCCCTTCGCTCACGGTCCGACGTACATCGAGCCGCCTCGGGTAATAGTTCAACCCATGCCCGTCTCTGGCCGTCTGTCAATTTGCCTCGTGTGCCAGCTCGCAGCGATCGATGCACAATCAAATCCGGATAACGTCGAATCGGCGATGTGAAATGTGCGTAGAAAGGCGCCGCTAATCCGAAGTGCCCCTTATTAACTGGATCATATCGAGCCTGTTGCATCGCTCTCAGCATGAGGGAGGTGATGGGCCTCTGCTCAGGTTGACTCTTTAGTCTCTCAAGCAATCGTTGAAAATGCCCAGGGCTGACTGACCCTGCACCAGCAGCAAGGCTATATCCGAGCGAGGTAACGAATCCTTCAAATTCTTCCACTTTAAGCGGATCCGGTGGCTCATGAACGCGATATAACGTTGGAATACCCCGCCCCTCGAGCTCAGCCGCAACCGTTTCATTCGCCACTAGCATAAATTCTTCAATGAGTCGATGCGCGAGCGTGCGTTCTTCAGGAACAATTGCCGTCACAGCACCACCTTCATCAAGTTCAAAGCGTGCCGCTGGCAGATCAAAATCGATCGCCCCGCGCACCGTTCGACGCTTCCGTAAGACATGAAACAGTGCTTCCATCATTTCTAACAAACAGACCAAGCCAGTGTATTTCTTACGCAAGCCAGAACTCTTCTGAGTCAAAATGGCATCAACATCACCGTACGTCATCTGTTCATTGCTACAAATAACACCATCATGTATTTCGTAACGCTTCACTTCGCCAGCGGAATCAATTTCCATAAGACAGGATTGAACAAGGCGATCCACTTTCGGTTTCAGACTACATAAACCAGTCGACAACTCTGGAGGAAACATATGGACGGCACGATCGGGGAAATACACAGACGTTGAACGGGTATACGCCGAGCGATCGAGCGCGCTGCCTTCGGCTACATAGTGCGATACATCCGCGATATGCACTCCCAGCCAATAATTCCCATTCCCTAAGCGGTCAATCGTGATGGCATCATCGAAGTCACGTGCACTCACTCCATCTATTGTCACCGTCACAAGATCCCTGAAGTCAGTCCTCCCACGCCGGTCGCGCGGACGAACTTTGTCACCTAGCCGCACCGCCTCCTCTACTACTTCCTGGTCATGCACATCCGGAATGCCGTACTTCTTCAATACAAGTTGCGTATCAACTCCCTCTTCTTCTATCTGTCCCAGTACCCTAATCACACGTCCAACAGGACTTCGTGTCTGCGTCGGGAACGTCGTGATCTCCACCTCCACCATGTCGCCAGCCTCGGCTTTACCAGCGTTACCAGAAGCGATATGAACATCCATTACAAACCGACGATCGAACGGAATGACATAACCAAAACCGGCAGTATTCGGCTCATATCGACCCACTAACGCAGTCGCACTCCGTTCCAATACCCGAACAATCCTCCCCTCAGTTCGCGAAAGAGCTCTCCCGTGTTCCACGCGCGCTACCACACGATCGCCATGCATCGCCTGGTTGAGGTTTGAGCCAGCAATAAACAAATCACTCGCAATATTGCTAGTCGAATCTTCCGGCTTAACGAAACCGAATCCCTTTGGATGGACGTGCACCCGTCCGGTCAACAAATGCATCCGTTCCGGCACACCGTATCGTTGGCCTCTGATCTTGATCAGGTCGCCACGCTCAACAAGCTTTGCGAGTCTTCGACGAAGTGTCGCCCGCTGCGAACCAGGTAGTTTCAGACTCTTAAGAATCTCTTGAACCGTTGCGGGATGACTGATTTTCGCTTCAATCGCTTCTAGTAATTCATTAGGCGTCAACATGACTGACTTCAATGTTCCTTTGTATTGACTCGCATCAGGCTTACGCAATCAGAGCAATCTGAAGATCACCGACATTTGTGGCTGTGGCACCTGTATGCAGCAAGTCGCCCACACCATCGAAAAATGCATACGAATCGTTTGCGGCCAGATAATAGTCTGGACGTTCCAGGCCCGCATCAGCGGCACGGAGTGGTGTCGTTGTATCGATGATCGCACCGGCTGCATCGGTTGGACCATCAATGCCATCCGTACCAACACTCGCAACAACAGCCAACGGAAACCGCCGAACAAGCGAAAAGGCTCCGGCAAGTGCGAACTCTTGGTTCCGTCCACCTCGACCTAGACCTCTAACCTTGACAGTGGTTTCTCCCGCTGACACCACGCACAGTGGACGCGGTTGTTCATGAGCGTGTCGTGCCAGCGACTTTATGTACGCATCACCGGACACTCGAGCCTCTCCAGTAATAGGCTCCTCAAGCGTCAATGCATTAAACCCTAATCGGCGGGCCTCATGTGCGGCCGCCGACATCGCATCCAAGCGACTACCGATAATGTGATACTCAGAATTATTTGGTAGGTGGTCGTTAGGCTTCAGTGTTTCTTCTAATTCCCCATTGCTGCCACGTTCAAGCACTGAGACAACTGCACGCGGTAGCAATGTCATTCGCCCACTCGAGTGCAAATACTGAAGTGCGTCCGCATATGTCGTCGGATCTACCGCCGTCAGGCCAGACCCAATCACTGCCGGATCATCTGGGACGGGATCAACCACATCCGAGATCGCCAATGTAATACAGCGACCACTCGCCGCTATGGCCAGTCGCCCACCCTTTATCCCGGACAGGTGTTTCCGCACGCAATTCAACCCATCAATTGAAATGCCACTCTCAAGCAACAACCGTGTCACACGCACCTTGTCATCCAGACTTACACCCTCAAGAGGAACTGTAAGCCCTGCCGACGCTCCACCAGAGAGTAGCACCAACAAAATATTGCCTTCCCCAATCTCCGACGCTAATTGCAGGGCACGCAAGCCGGCATCAACGCTACCTTCCGTCGGCGTCGGATGACCAACATCAAACCATTCCATCCCGTCGACTCGCTCACCTAACTGGGGTGACGCAATCAAACCCCTTACCGGTTGTCCAAATTCAGACGCAAATGCAGAGGCCATCGCACCGCCAGCTTTACCTGCAGCTATAACCGTCACCTTCGTGTCTTGGGGCACACGGGCCAATACCCCGTCCGCTAGCGCGCTTTTGATAAGTGACTGAGGGTCAGCGCCAGCAATACCCGCCCTGACAATTGCTAGAACGTGCTGACGAAGGATTGAAAGAGTCAGGGGGCTAGATCTAAAAAAAGAAGGGTCTAATGTATCCGCGTCGATTTCGACCATGACGATAACCGAGTCACGCCATCAATCTTACACAACAGCTGCGCAACTACTTTTTGCCCGCGCTCATCAACGCACAATGCGTCAACACGCAGCATCAACCTACCGAGTGCGCCCTCAATGTCAGCAATAGCTTTATCGGAGTAGTGTTCACGCTGCTGCTCAAGACACTGCCAGTGCCGAAACAGTTCCTCCCGATAAAATGTAATTCGAAGTTGCTTCACATCTCGACGTAAGCGGTGAATGGTTTCTCTAGCCTGCACCGCAGTCAACCTGGAAGGAGTTACACACCTAATGTCAGTCTAGCCACGGCAGTCATTCGGTGTCAATCCTTGACTCGTTTTCTCCTTCTAGCAAGAACCCATATTTCAAAGCAGAATGACCATGCAGTCAAATCATGCCCCTAGCATCGTGCGCAGTAACTCATTTACTAGTTTCGGATTCGCCTTCCCTTTCGTCGCACGCATCACCTGCCCTACTAGGAAACCAAGGGTGCCTTCTTTTCCAGAACGGTACTTTCCTGCGGCTTCCACATTCGCATCAAGCACTTGCCGAATGACGACCTCAAGTTCGCCAATATCTCCGATCTGAGATAGCCCTCCATCCCGTACAACGTCACGTGGACTTTTACCGCTATCCGCAGTCGTCTCAAACACTTCTTTGGCAATCGAGCCGCTGATTGTCCCGTCGTCCACCATACGAATCAGTTCTGCTAATGCCTCAGCCGGCACAATGTTCCACACCGGTGTTGCGGTCACCTTCGCCCTCCGCGCCGCCGCACCAACTATCCAATTAGCCGATGCTTTTGGATTCTCTGATACCTTTACCACCACTTCGTAATACTCTCCGAGCTCGTGATCTGCAGACAAATAGTAAGCATCCTGCCGGGATAATCCATAGGCAGCCATGAAACGCTCCGCACGAACCTCTGGTAACTCTGGTAAAGACTTACGGACGTTCTCACGAAATAATGAGGAAATTATCAGTGGAGGAAGATCCGGGTCTGGGAAATAGCGGTAGTCATGAGCCTCTTCCTTACTCCGCATCGACACAGTCCGGTCACCATTCGTATCCCACAGCCTAGTCTCTTGAACGACGTCGGCTCCCTGGTTCAATACTGACGCTTGTCGACCAATCTCATACTCGATCGCCTTCTCTAGATACCGAAACGAATTCAAATTCTTTATTTCTACTTTGACCCCAAGTTTGGTCCGTCCAACCGGTCGCAGCGATACATTCGCATCACACCGAAGACTTCCTTCTTCCATATTTCCATCATTCACACCGATCGCCATCAGAATTCCACGAAGACGCTCAAAAAATAACGCGCCGGCCGCCGGGGCCCTGAGGTCTGGCTCAGTTACAATTTCTATTAAGGGAACACCACTCCGATTAAAATCTAAATGGGTCTTTCTATTTGAATCAGCAAACCCGTCATGAATAGATTTACCAGCATCTTCTTCCATATGAACTCGCGTAATACGCACTCGATGAAGCTCGGCGTCGTCCGAAAACTGCACCACTCCATCGATCGCCAACGGGTCCTCATATTGCGAGATCTGATATCCCTTCGGTAAGTCAGGGTAGAAGTAGTTCTTACGTGCAAAAATAGATTTTTCCTGCACCGTACAACCAAGGGCGAGAGCAGCCCGGACTGCGTACTCAACGGCTTGGTCGTTCAATGTAGGCAGTGCCCCCGGCAAGCCCAGGCAAACCGGACACACATTACTGTTCGCAGGTCGCCCAAAAGCAGTCGAGCATCCGCAAAATATCTTTGTCTCGGTTAGAAGTTGAGCATGTACCTCGAGGCCAATAACTGGTTCAAAACCCATGGCACTTGTTTGGGAACCTCGCGATTAGACCTTTGGTCCCGCAAGTACGACCGTCTCGTCCACTTCGGCTTCAAATGCTTTGAAGTTTTCAGTAAACATCGTAGCTAATCGCCGCGCCTGCGCATCATAGTCTGCGCCATCGCTCCACGTACCCCTCGGCTGCAGCACCGACGCTGGAACGCCAGGCACAGCGACTGGAACCTCGACATTAAATACCGGATGCAGAAGGTAATCGACATCAGACAATGCGCCCGAAAGAGCCGCAGTAATCATCGCCCGCGTATGCGCGATCTCCATCCGCCTACCCTTACCGTAAGGTCCACCAGTCCAACCTGTATTAACCAACCACACGTCGGAACCGTGCTCCGCTATTCGCTTACCGAGTAACTTCGCGTACACATTCGGATGATGCACCATAAAAGGAGCGCCGAAACAGGTGCTGAATGTGGCCTGCGGCTCTGTAACCCCTTTTTCCGTACCCGCTACCTTGGCTGTGTACCCCGATAGAAAGTGATACATCGCACCGGCAGGGGTCAGTCGAGATATCGGAGGTAAGACACCAAATGCATCCGCGGTCAACATAATGATGTTCGTTGGGTGCCCACCTTGACCAGTAGGCTCCCAATTGTCGATATATGAAATAGGGTAAGCACCACGAGTATTTTCCGTAAAACGATCATTATCAAGATCCAGTACTCGTGTATCAGCATCCATTACGACGTTCTCGAGGACTGTCCCAAATCTTTTCGTTGTCGCATAAATATCCGGCTCAGCCGTTGCCGACAACCGGATCATCTTCGCGTAACATCCACCTTCAAAATTAAAAACGCCACGTTCAGTCCAGCCATGCTCATCGTCACCAATTAACAGTCGTTCCGGATCGCTTGACAGCGTCGTCTTGCCAGTACCAGAAAGCCCAAAAAATAACGCAACCTCACCATCCTTAGAACGATTCGCCGAACAATGCATCGGCATCACATTTCGTAACGGCAAGAGGTAGTTCATGACACTGAAGATCGATTTCTTGATTTCCCCCGCATAGCTTGTCCCGCCGATCAAGATAAGCCTTCGTGCAAAATTCACAAAAATAAATACGTCCGAATTAGTTCCATGCCGTGCCGGATCAGCTTTCATTGAAGGAGCATCGATAACCGTAAATTCCGGAACATGAACACCCGGTGGCGTGCCAGCCGGCTGCTCTAAAAACATCGTCCGCGCAAAAAGGCTATGCCAGGCATACTCCGTGATGATTCTGACCGGCAAGCGGTGGTCCGCGTCAGTGCCAGCGCAACAATCCTGGACAAACAATTCTTTATTGACGAGACTCGCCATCATGTCGTCATAAAGCCGATCGAATTGTTCGGGGCCTACGGGCCGATTGGTCTTTCCCCACCACACGTCATCTTGGCTCGACGACTCTTTGACAAGAAATTTATCATTGGGCGACCGTCCCGTATGCGCCCCTGTTAAGCACACCAAAGGACCGGATTCAGAAACCATACCTTCGCCGCGGCGGACGGCTTCTTCGTAAAGTGCGGCAGCTCCTAAATTCCACTCTATACGGCCTACCGAAGCACTGCTCAGCTCAGGTAACACGTCAACGACTGTCTTATTGTTCATCACCAACCAAACTCTATCTATGGGATACCCGTGATTTCAGTGCACATGATACTGTGGTTTCACATGCTATGATGCAAAAATATTGACGCCGCGAAGCTTCCCCTACACAGAAACGAGTACCGGTAGGCGTCGGGTCTTTCTCGCCACTCTGATCGCGACCTTACTCCCTGGTTGTATCCGTCGCAATGCTGTCACACCGACTACCGACACAGTGAATCGCGATCACAGTTCTATAAACATCCGTGTCCAACAACCTGACGACACTGTCAAAACAATCCCTGTCGATTATTACGTCCGTGGAACGATCCTCGCAGAAGTCCCACTGGGTTCTCTATCGCTGCCAGCTGCCCGCACAATTGCTGAAGTTCAATCGATCATCGCGCGAACCTATGTCTTGCATCACCGGACCCGCCACTTTCAGGACGGCTTCGACTTCTGCTCAACCACCCACTGCCAAATGTACCGCGACCCGACCGAAAATCTCACCACGCACCAATTACTCGCTAACGAGTCAGTGACCAGAACAACGGGAGTGATCGTCACCTACAACGGCATACCAATTGACTCCGTCTACCACGCAGACTGCGGAGGCGCGACCAGCTCGGCAACCAGCGTGTGGGGTGGCCCGGCCCCACCGTACCTAGACGGAGTTATCGACGACTTCTGCCGAACGCTGAACCGTCCGCCTTGGACGTTAAGTATCGGTCGTGAAACACTGCGCGACGCACTAAACGGCGATCCGAGAACCACAGTCGGACCCGATCTGGAAACCGTAGTAGTAACGCGACGGGACAATGCGGGTCGCGCACTCAAAATCGAACTTAACGGCAGCAAGAAAATAATTGTAAGCGGCGCTATTCTCCGTTCTGTTCTGGGACCTCATTTCGGTTTTACGCGAATCAAAAGCACAAAATTTGAGGTTCGCAGACGCAATGACTATTTTCTAATTACTGGCACCGGCTTCGGCCACGGTGCTGGGCTATGCCAAACAGGCGCAATGGCCCGTGCTGAAGCCGGACACCCCACCACGCAAATTATTACGGCCTACTATCCAGGTACTAGTCTCTCGAACTACCATGAATTGCCAATTCAGACACGACCGATCAGCACGGTTGCGCCCGACAATAGCGCGCACAGGAATACTGCTACCGAGGTATGATTAGAACCTAGACGCTCACTGTAAGCTGAAGCCAACACTGTGTCGTCTTTGAACTTAATGAATGCCATGGTCGGCACTGTATCTTCGTCTACAGCAGACACCTCGAACTTTGATAATGATTCAAGGATTGCATCTAAAATCAAGCAACTGCTGCATTCAGGAAAACATCAAGAAGCACGCAGCCGTTTCGAAGACATCATAGCCACCCATCAGAATCGAATCACCCGGATCGCGTATTACTATCTTCGCGATCCCGCGGAGGTCGATGAGGCCGTCCAAGATGTTTTTTTAAAAGCCTTCATCCACCTCCCAACATTTCGGGATGAGCTGTACTTTGGACTGTGGCTATCCCGAATTGCAGTAAACGGGTGTCTTGACAGACTTAAAGCCCAGGGTCGACGGCGACGCTGGGTTGTCCCTACTAGCGACCATATAGATGCACTTATCCACCAAGAACCAGACCGCACGCCCTCAGCGGAACAAAATCTCCTCGCGAACGAACGCCGCGACCAATTGCTTATCGCAGTGGAACAACTCCCCCATCGACAGCGTTCCATCGTCATCCTTAACCAATTCGAGGGATACTCAACCAAGGACGTCTCAAAGATGCTTGATATCGCTGAATCGACCGTTCGAGTACACCTCTTCCGTGCGGTTCGTGCTCTCAAACGACTAATCCAGGACGACCACTCCTCAGCCAAAGGTAACGGTCTGAATTAAGGGCATAAGGCAGATTATGGAATCGCTTCTTTATTGGTGCCGAACCATCGGATATGCGGCCAGACATGCCGCAACTGGCCACCTGACTGAGAACACTCTAATTGCGATCGCACTAGCAGGAAATAAATCGGCTTTATCCGTACCAGTAAGACGAAGCTTGGATGTAGCGCAGGACCATGTCCGCGGTTGCGAACAGTGCGAGACGGATCTTGCCGAAATCAAAGTCACGCTCGAAAACATCCACCAAGGTGCACAAAGGGCATCATGCGCCATTGCTGAATTAGTCCCTCATGAACTTACGCAGCGCGCAGAGATCCTACGTCGGATTGATACTTACTTGGCACCACCAGCGCCCCTATTACGCTTTCCATCGATTGCCCGACGATCACTTGCTCAACTAACGCCCGCAACCGTCTGCCTGGTGCTTACGTGCGCTGCCGGACCTTTGTTGAGCGTTATTATTCGCCCATCCGTTACATCTTCCCAAGATTCGCTCGTCGAGATAAGCGCATCGTCACAAGATGATTTTCTTGACGACGAACGATCAACTCAATTGAGCGAATCGACATTTGGACCGTACGACCTTGCAGCTGACGAAGCACTCATGGCTGAGGTCGAGTACGCTATTGGGTCGCCGGTGGTGTCGCCTCTCAGTGTTCTCGATGAACTGACTCCACGGCTTCACGACGCATCTGTCACAGTACGGTAGGAGCCTGAACGAGCTTGTCTGCAGAGGTATTCAGAAAAGGACTAGACCTCAAACATGTGGTAGCTGGCGATCTCGCCCGTGATTACAACAGCGATCTCGTCGAGACCATACGTCGTAATGATTTCACTTATCAGGACGGTCGTGTCTCAGTACATCTCGCGAAAGAATTTGGCTTCTGTTACGGCGTAGAACGAGCGGTTGATTACGCGTATCAGACACGAAAGAAATTCCCCGAACGAACGGTGTACCTCACTGGTGAAATCATCCACAATCCCCAGGTCAACGCCCGTCTTCGGACAGCAGGTATCCGCTTTTTGACTGACCCGTCTGAATCCATTGAGCACGTCAACTCCAATGATGTCGTTATTCTCCCGGCCTTTGGCGTTACCATCCGTGAGCTCGAACGCCTGATCAGTTCCGACTGCACACTAGTCGACACCACATGTGGATCAGTTTTGAACGTCTGGAAGAACGTCAGACAATACGCTCGTGACGGGTATACCGCAGTTATTCACGGGAAGGTCAAACACGAAGAGACCCAAGCGACCGCATCTCAAGCGCGCGTTACCGACAATGGTCGATATGTAATCGTTCTCGATCGAAAAGAAGCCGAACTAATCTGTGACTACATCACGGGCAGGGAACCACTCGAAACGTTCCGCGACCACTTTCTGAACGCCTGTTCTCCGGACTTCGATCCCAGCCGAGATCTCACGCGCGTTGGGCTAGCCAACCAAACGACGATGCTCATGTCTGAATCTCTTGAAATTGAGCAACTGATACGCCAGGCGATGGCTGACCGGTACGGCGAACAGGCGATTGATCAACATTACCGTGCATTCGACACTATCTGCAGTGCAACCCAAGACCGCCAAGACGCGATCCAAGCGCTCCTTAATGACGCCGACCTCAATCTGGCTATCGTCATCGGAGGCTATAACAGCAGTAATACGCGTAATCTTGCGAAGATCTGTGCACGTAAAGTTCCGACCTACCATATAGCGGCCCCCTCGTGTCTCACGTCACCAGCAGAACTACGCCACCTCCCGACAACAACGATAGCCGGCGCCAGCGCCGAACAGGTCCAAGAACACTGGCTCCCGACTACCGGAAAACTTTCTATTGGGGTGAGCGCTGGGGCATCTACCCCAGACAATATCGTCGGCGAAGTAATTTCTCGCCTTATAGAACTCTGCAAATAGTCCTCCCGGTAAACACATTAGCTTTCTAATTCGTAATACATAACTATAGAAGTGGTTATTTTTTTAAGAACGCGGTAACAATCGGAAAAGAAATAAAAACTGACGAGTGGTGGTCTCTACAAGCAAAACGTTTGGCTACCAACTCAGGGAAATAGATACAGATTAGGATGACTAAAGGGTCTCGCCATGGTTAATACTCGGCACCGTGCCACGCTCGTGCTCTGTACGCTTGCTATTCTGGTCACATCGCAACCGGTAGCGGCCCAAGGTTATAAATGGTGGACCTATGAAGAGGCCAAGAAAGAACTGCGGCTTACGGATCCACAGACTGCTGAACTCGAAACCATCTTTCAGACCCTTCGTCCAAGACTCAAAGAACTGGCGGAGGACTTTCAGCTAGAGCGCAAACTTTTGTCAGAGATTATGCATGCGATGAAAGCAGAAGAATGGGAGGTCACTCTTCAACTCGACAAACTCGAATCTGCACGCAGTGCACTCAATAAAACCAGGATCCTCATGTTGTACCGCATGCACAAGGTATTGTCACCCGAACAACTAGATGGACTACACAGTCTCTCGGAGCGTCGCCGGTCGACTCGTGACGCCAGACAAAAACATCGTCAATAAATACCGGACTCTCCCATGTCGCCAAGAAGGGGCAAGGCGACTCGACCAGGGACGCACTATCACTACTAGACGCTGGAGGACTTTTCCGTGGACAAGGTTCGATACATTCTACTTACGTCACTCGTCGTAACACTGTCTGTGACGACCGCTGACAGACTTGAGGCACAGACCTTTACCGCCGAGATCTCACGTCTCATTACGAACGCCGAACATCGCCTACAGACGACCGGCACGCGTCAAACACGCCGGTTCGAACTAAGTCTTGACGATGCGATCGAACGCGCGCTCGAACGCAATCTGGATATCGCGGTCCAACGTATCAATCCGCTTGTCCAAGATTTAGGGGTCGCCTCTGCCAATGCTGCATTTCTGCCGCTGTTCCAAACTGGTTTCGGGGTCAATCGCGCAACCACGCCGTCGCGAACCCAACTCGACGGTGGCCGCTCCACCGGCTCGAGCGGCATCATCACTAACCGGGGTAATTACGACCTCGGCATCGGCCAGCAATTGAAATGGGGCGGCGGTGAATACAACGTCGGCTGGGATAGCAATCGCCTTGAGTCAACAAGTAGGTTTTCTAACTTCAATCCAAGTTACGGCGCAAATATGTCAGTCGGATACACGCAACCACTATTGCGCGGGTTCAAGACTGATAATCAGCGACGCCAATTAGTAGTCTCACAAATCAATCGAGACATTTCGGACATCGACCTCGAAGAAACCATCGCTAATACACTTGCAGACGTCCGGGCGGCCTACTGGGACCTCGCCTATGCGGTGGCCGCCGTCAGCGTGCAAGAACAGTCGCTCGAGCTAGCGGAACAATTAGTACGCGACAACCAAGCGCGGGTTGAAATCGGCACGCTCGCTCCAATCGATGTTGTGCAAGCCCAGTCAGAATCGGCTTCTCGCCGGCAATTGCTTGCGCAAGCCGTACAGACGCTTCGGACGTCAGAACTGACCCTGAAACGTTTGCTCGTCGGTGGCACAAATGACGAACTATGGAATGCTGAAGTTACGCCAATCGACCAACCATTTATCAGTCCCACAGTGATCGACATCGAATCCGCCGTTCGAAATGCACTGGATCGACGAACAGATATAAGCCGGATTAGAAGCCAGCGAGACATTAATGATGTGACGGTAGACACGCTGCGCAACAATACGCTGCCCTCACTAGACCTCGTCAGTCAGCTCCAATTGACCGGACAAGGCGGCACCCAACTAGTCAATGCGGGACTCGGCGGACCGACCGTCGTAGAAATCCCCGGGGGCTATCGCGATGCCATTAACAGTATCGTCGATACTGATTTTCCTATCTGGAGCGTGGCGGTTCAAATGAGTTATCCCCTCGGACGGAATTCTGACAAGGCTGAATATGCCCGAGCCCGACTCCAACTCCAACAGGCCGAAGTCCAGATCCGTCAAATCGAACTACAGATTGCGACAGAAGTAACAAATGCAGCATTACAAATTGACGCGATCCAAGAACGGATCGACGCGTCGACCGCCGCGCGAGAACTAGCGGAAGAACAGCTACGCGCGGAGGAAAGTAAATTCGAGGTTGGACAATCAACCAATTACTTCGTTGTCCAGTCCCAACGCGATCTCTCCACAGCACAAGACACTGAGTTGCGAGCAATCCTTGACTACCAGAAGGCTCTGACCGAATTTGAGCGAGTTCAACGTACTTCCCTCAGTCGCGCGGGTATTTCCATCGTCGGAGCAGGAGGCGCTACTGCGCCAACAGCTGGAAACTCACGATAATCTATAGGCAGAAACTGGAATGATGAAAAAGCTTCTAATCGTTGGAGTGGTGATCGGCGGATGTCTTGTTGCGTATTCTTACCTAACCAACCAGTCAAACGAATTCATTCCCGACATTACGACTGCCGAAGTTACTGTCGGCAATATCGTCGATGCAGTCGGAGCGACTGGAACGCTTGAGGCCGTAACAACAGTTCAGGTTGGAAGCCAGGTATCCGGCATCATTCAAGAATTGAATGTCGATTTCAATTCAATCGTACGCGCAGGCGATGTCATTATGCGCCTTGACCCCGCTCTATTTGAGAGTCAGACGGAACAGGCTCGAGCAAATTTACTCCGAGCAGAAGCAGACGTCGAGCGCCTGCGCGTCACCGTGGATGACGCAGCCACACAACTCAAACGTTCGGAAGACTTATCGTCTCGCGAACTGATCGCCGTCACCGAGTTAGAGGCAGCACAGGTTGCATTACGTTCAGCAGAGGCTCAAATTAAGTCTGCAGAAGCACAGGTCGTCCAAGCGCAGGCAACACTGAACCAAAATGAATTAAGCCTCGAACACACCGTGATCCGATCCCCAATCGATGGGATTATCACCGCTCGCCTAGTCGACATCGGACAAACCGTTGCGGCGAGCTTTCAAGCACCGGAATTATTTGTGATCGCGGCTGACCTCACAGACATGCGCGTCATCGCAAACATTGATGAATCTGATGTCGGCCGGATACGCCCGAACCAACGTGTGACATTCGCGGTAGACGCGTTTCCGGGTGACGAATTTGAAGGAACAGTCTCCCAGGTTAGATTGGAGCCTGTTGTCCAACAGAATGTTGTGACGTATGCCACCGTGATCGACGCACCCAATTCAGAACTTAAGCTCAAACCTGGTATGACAGCGACGGTCTCCATCGAGATCGCTCGCCGCGATGGCGCTACACGCATCCCCACTGCTGCACTTCGATTTCGGCCTACCCGAGAGATGTTTTCGGCTTTAAACCAAGCTCTCCCACCCAATTGGCAACAAACGACATCCGAACACAGTCAAGAAGTTTCGCGCGGTCGGCCAGACGGTTCGAGCGATAGACCATCTGTTCCTGATGAGGTGCCAGCCGATTCACCCGAACGACGCCAACAAATGAGAGACCGCCTGCAGTCCATGTCTCCGGATGAAAGGGAGGCATTCATTGGCCGGATGCGGGAACGAAGAGCCAATGCAGGCCAACAAAACGGTCGGCCCGCTACAACGCGACCAAGCCAACGCCCGCGCACACCAGCGACAGAGACGATCCCGGCCGTCGACCGCGGCGCAAGCACGATAGACGCTTTGTTCGCTCCAATCAAAGTCATCGAAACTACTGGGCAAGTCTGGCTCTTGAGCAACAACGTACTCACACCCATATCCATCACTCTCGGCGCGAGCGACGGAACAAGCAGTGAATTAGTAACCGACCAAACTACAGGACGTGCTCTGATAAATGGTTCGATCCTAGTGACCAATATAACGACCCCTGCTACATCGCCCGTCCGAACAACGGGAGGCAATACATCGCCGCTTATTCCCCAGTTTCCATTTGGACGTCGCCCGAGTAACAATTCTCGAAATCCCCGGTAACCCGAACGATGGCACTTATTTCCGTCGACAACATCACAAAGACCTATGCCATGGGCGATGTCGAAGTGCGAGCCCTGCGCGGCGTCAGCCTCGATATCGAAGCCGGAGAGTTCGTGGCAGTGACCGGACCGTCAGGTTCCGGAAAATCCACACTCATGCACATCCTCGGCTGCCTTGATCGGCCAACCAACGGACGCTACACCCTGGAAAACAGAGACATCTCGAGTTTATCGAGAAATCAACTCGCCGAAGTACGAAACAGTCAGATCGGCTTTGTATTTCAAGGATTCAACCTTCTCGCTCGGACTACGGCGCTCGACAACGTTGAATTGCCACTCCTCTACGGCGGCAGTAAAGATTCTTCGTCCGACCGACGAAAGCAAGCCGAACATATGCTGGCAGCAGTCGGCCTGACCGACCGAATGCATCATTTACCTAACCAATTATCCGGCGGCCAACAGCAACGCGTCGCCATCGCACGAGCCCTGGTAAACAACCCCTCGATCCTTCTTGCCGACGAGCCGACTGGCAATCTCGACTCGCGCACAAGCATCGAGGTAATGGATATTTTTCAACAATTAAATAGAACAAAAAACATAACAGTACTTCTGATTACCCATGAATCGGACATCGCAGAATACGGCAGCCGAATCATCCGCTTTCATGACGGCACAGTCGCATCTGACAAAGCGAATCTAGTTCAACGCATCGCCCAAGATGAAATCGCAGATACTACTGGTATGAGCGACGACGACAGTACAGACCGTCCCATAGATCTGGCTCGCTAGAAAGAGACTACGAATGTCTATTTTTATGGTACTACGCGTCGCGCTAAAAGCACTGGCGCGAAACAAGATGAGAACCAGCCTGACCATGTTGGGAATGATCATTGGTGTCGCCGCCGTCATCACTATGGTCGCGTTGGGCCGAGGTGCTCAATCAGAAATCGAAACACAAGTGCAGTCCGCAGGAACCAATATGATCACCGTGCGAGCTGGTAACTATCGGAGTCGCGGCGTGAGCATGGGCATGGGGCAATCACCCACTTTAAACAGCCGCGACGTCGACGCTATTCGAGAGCGGGTCCCAGACGCACTTTACCTCGCGGCAGGCGTACGAACTCGAGACCAAATCATTGCAGCGAATCAAAACTGGAACACCACAATCCAAGGGACCGACATCGAATATCCGCAGATCCGATCGTGGGCCACTGAGCTCGGCACATTTTTCACTACAACGCAGGTACAGAGCGCCGCAAAGGTTGCCGTTCTGGGATCAGTTGTGCGTGACAATCTGTATGGCGAAGGTATCGACCCAGTTGGCGCACGCATTCGCATTCGGAATCAATCGTTCCAGGTCATTGGCGTGATGTCATCAAAGGGTGCAGGACAATTCGGCGAGGACCAAGACGACGTTGTCTTTATCCCTTACTCTACGGTGAATAAGAAATTACGTGGTCGGGATGGTACAAACATTTCACAAATTGACATCTCGGCAGCATCTGCAGACTCCATCGAGGTTGTTGCGGACCAAATCGCCGACACTTTACGGGAAGAGCATGCGCTCGGACCCGGAGAAGACAACGATTTCATGGTGAGGACGCAAGAAGACCTCACCCGTATCCGTAGTCAAACGACTCAAACGATGACGGGACTGTTAGCAAGTATCGCCGGTGTTTCTCTCATCGTAGGCGGAATTGGAATTATGAACATTATGCTCGTATCGGTAACAGAGAGAACACGTGAGATTGGACTCCGAATGGCCGTTGGGGCGAAAAGCCAGGATGTTCTGCTGCAGTTTCTCGTCGAAGCCGTCGTCCTTAGCCTGGTCGGAGGTTTGGTTGGAGTGGGGCTCGGATTCGGACTCTCAGAAAGTCTGACCAGATTTTTATCCTGGCCTACCTCAATCCCTGCAGATGCCATCGTCGTGGCGGTCGGTTTCGCAGCCGCAACTGGTATTTTCTTTGGCTTCTATCCTGCGCGAAAAGCAGCCCGCCTGGACCCAATCGACTCACTGCGATTCGAATAACAATTCCGTTGGCAGAAACGCTCTAGCGCAACGGATGGTTTAGACGCGAAAGTAATTCACTCATGGTCGATCCGGTGACAGGATCCATCAATTCCGGCGCAATACCCACTAATGGTTCTAGTACAAACCGCCGCTGACGAAACCGCGGGTGCGGTACCTGCACATACTCATTCTCAAATGTACAAGAGCCCAGCAAAATCAGATCGAGGTCAAGTGTTCTTGGTGCGCCGGGGTAAGGTCGTATACGGCCACGTTCCTTCTCTATTTCCAACAAGGCCTTCATAACATCCTGAGGTAACAAGTCTGTCAGCCCGACGACCACACCGTTCAAAAAGTCTGGCTGTCGTCCGACCCCTTCAGCAACCGTTTCAACAAACGAAGACGCCCGCACCTCCGCAAAGAGGATCTCTAAAGCGGAAATCGCGTAAGCAAGATGTTGGCGACGTTCGCCCTGGTTACTGCCGAGAGCAATAACAACGTCACAAAATCGAGGATTTACGACTTTTGTTTCTCCTTGCACTCAATACACACACGAGTCCACGGGATGGCATTCAGCCGAGCGGGGGCGATATCCTCACCACAATCACGGCACAGCCCATAAGACCCGCTACTCAGTCGCTCGAGCGCCTCTTCAATAGCTTGAAGGATTTTTGCGTCCGTTTGCTTCAGCTTGAGCTGAATATGAACCTCGTTAGTCCCACTCGCCTGGTCGGCCATATCGCCTTGTCGGGTATTGTTATCCATCGGCGTGGACAGTGACTTCCCTTCACGCTCAGCGAGAATCTCCGCCCGTTTTCTAAGTAAATTCTCTTTATAGACCGTCTCGTTCATTCGATGGCTCCTCCCGAACTGAAGGCGAACGCGGGAGTTTAGCACGCTGTTCCGTTTCGCTTCCAGCAGGTGCTTTTATTAAAACAGATACCAAAGAAAAGAAGGCTGTTACTCCGCTCTTAATGTAATCAGTGGTTTTTGCCGAAGAACGTCAAGACTCGAGACTACCCCGACGGTAAGCACTAAGGTAGCGGTCAAAACGACGCCCATAGCAGTCGTCAGCGGAACCGGTGTCCAGGGGATCTCTAGTACTTGGCGAGTCAATAGCCACGTCAAAATCAGCGACCCTCCGGAACCAATAGTTCCAGCGATCACACCGAGCAGGCCGTATTCAAATACATACATCACTGCAAGTCCACTCGACTTCGCACCAAGCGTTTTAAATACTGCACTCTCGTACAACCGTTGAAACTTCGTCATCGCAACTGACCCCACAAGGATCAAAATGCCCACAATCATCGCGATAGTCCCGACGGCCGTAATCGCAACGGCTACATACTCAAGAACTCGACGGATATCACGAATGACTTCAATGCCATCGATGACCGACACATTCGGAAACTGAGAAACTACCGTGCTCTGCAACAGACCTCGTTCTTCGGATAACACTGGCCCCTGTAGAAAACTGATATACGAGTGCGGCGCACCGTCAAAACTGCCCGGCCTAAACACGAACATAAAACCACCAGCTCGAGAATCATCCCAGTCAACAGTACGCACGCTCGTTACTGGTGCCACAATTTGTCGTCCCAAGACATTAACCGTTACGGAATCTCCAAGCCGTATTCCCCGTTCGACTAAATCGTCGACAATCGACACCTCGGGTCCCTGAGTCGCTGTATCGTCCCAAAATCTGCCGTCTACCACACGTTCATTTGCCGCTAACCGTTCTCGATACGTCACGGTATATTCACGGCCAAGCCCAGCCTTCCGAATAGCCTCCCGCCCCTGAATGTCACTTTCCGGCCCAGCCACACTGACAACCCTCGCACGCAGCACAGGAAGCAACTGTGGAACCGGGCCATCACCATTCGGGCCTAATGCGGTTTCCCGAAGGATGGCCCTAACGCCGTCAACCTGGCCTTGTTGGATATCCATCATGAACATATCAGGCATGTCATCACGTAATTCCATGGAAAACGCAGTGACTAGATTCTCTTGCACCGCTCTGATCCCGACGATAAAAAAGCTCCCCAAGCCGACGGCTAACAGGACGACTCTAGTCTGATTGCCGGGACGTCGAAGATTAAGCGCCGCATGGCGTAACGGAAACCACTTCGCAGCCTCAAGCGGTCGGAGACTTTGTACCAGGATTCGGCTCAATACATGCAAAATCGCAGCGACAGAGACAAATCCTCCGACGACATACGCTCCAACTTCAAGTGAATCGGCCTGCCAGCTGGCAACCACGACCAGCAACACCGCAATGCCTCCGCTCAATGCGATGCGAAAACTGTCAATGGGACCTGTCTGTAGCGTCTCCCCCGATCGCAACAACATAATCGGCTTGACGTTTCGAACATCAACCAGTGGAATAAGAGCGAATAGAATCGATATCAGTACGCCGATCACTAACCCTTGCGCAATCGCAGACCCAGTCACTCTCGTTGAAAAGACAGCAAACCCTGTGGCCTCCGCAGCCTGTGAAGCAAGGGAATCCGGCAAAGACATCAAGCCAATTTGCGCAAGACCCACGCCAAGTAATGACCCACTAAACCCAAGTAAGGCGACCTGGACAACATAAACCGACAACACCCGGCCTGTCGTCGCACCAAGACATTTCATCACGGCAACACTGCGCAGCCGCTGCTGAACAAACACACGGGTGACACTCCATACGCCGATACCACCGATGATAAGAACGACAAACCCGATCAAACTCAGATAATCCTCAGCACGTCCGAGGTGCCGCTCGATCCGATTCTCCGTACGTCTATAGGACCCAACGCTGACAAACATTTCCCCGAGATCATCTCGAAGGGAATCAACCAAAGATTCAATAGACGTCTCTGGTACCTTCAGTAAGATTTGTCGTTCAGCGCGGCTAGCGAAATCCAACAGGCCGGTTTGCTCCAAAGCATCGTAAGCAATGATTACCCGTGGCCCGAAGCTAAACCCACCGAGTTGTCGACCGGGTTCGGTCACGATCACATCCCTGATCTCAAATTCAACAGTTCCAATCGCGATCGCATCTCCAACTGAGATACCAAGCTGCGTAAGTACTTCGGACCCAACCAGCGCTCCTCGTTCATCCAAAAGCATCGAGGAGTACTCTTTCCCACTTTCAAGAACAAACCGGCCATAAAACGGAAAGGCGCGCTGGACAGCACGCACTTCGACGACTTTCGCCTGTCCGTTACTACCCGGACCGACGCGTGCCATCGTGACGGTATCTACCGTTTCGGTAACAGTCAGCTCTGGAATGCCATCTAATCGCGATGCGATCGCGACCCGCGCTTCTTCGGACCACGGCTGGTCACTTCTCAGGTAGACATCACCGGCCGTCAGGCTACGTGCTTCAGAAGCCAGTGCCATCCGTACGTTCTGCACAAGTGAGCGGATTGCGACAATGCCACCGACTCCGATGGCAACGCAAAGGAAGAAAAACAGCATCCGGTGCCACGTCGCCCGCAATTCCCGCCACACCATTGCCAATACAAACGTCATTTTTTACTATCCACTACATCTCTTGGCTGGCTCTCACCCGCCGGTATCAGATGTGGCCTCACGTCTTTCCGTTCGGCCATCACGCATGACCACAGTCACGTCGGTTTGAGCAGCGAGTTCGTCATCGTGAGTCACTAAGACAACAGTGGTGCCGTGCCGTCGGTTAACATCGACGAGTAAATCAATTATGTATCGACCTGTGACACTGTCGAGATTCCCTGTCGGTTCATCAGCCAGTAAAATCGGTGGTGTGTTCGCCAGTGCTCTGGCAATCGCTACACGCTGCTGTTCTCCACCTGATAGTTGGGCAGGATAATGATGTGCTCGGCTCGTCAACCCAACCTCATCAAGCAACGTTCGCGCCCGCTCATGCGGATTGGCTTCGCCGATAATCTCAAGTGGCACAAGTATGTTTTCAAATGCGGTTAATGACGGCATCAAATGGAAAAACTGAAATACAAATCCAACCGTCCTGCCGCGGAACTCCGCAAGGCGGTCTTCATTGAGACTCGTTATGTCGGTTCCGTTAATCACTATCGAGCCGGTTGTCGGCATGTCAAGGCCAGCAATCAAGCCCAACAGCGTCGACTTCCCACTTCCTGAGGGACCAACGATAGAAAGTAACTGTCCAGTTGGAACTGTCAGATCAAGTGGATGGACAATTGTGAGCGGGTTTTCCCCACTCTGAACCGTCTTCGATACGCCCTGTAATTCAATCATCGCTGCAGCGGAACCATCCCTGCATCCCCTGGCAGTTGATTCAATAGCGTTTCGAGTGCTGGCCACAGATGCTCGGCCACACGGCGTGCCCCGGCTGCATTGGGATGAATGCCGTCACGCTGATTTAGTTCAGGTACGCCCGCTACACCCTCCAGCAAAAACGGTAAATACACAACATTATGTCTATCCGCTAACACACGAAATGCCGTCCTAAAGCGCGCAGTGTATTCAGCGCCGTAATTCGGAGGAGCTTCCATTCCCGCAAGCAGCACATCGATTCCCTCAGATAGCAGCCGCGTAATGATTTCGTCGAGATTCATCATCATCTGTTCAACCGGCAAACCACGAAGACCATCGTTCCCTCCAAGTGCCACCACGACACTCGCAACGTTCTCGCGAGCCCCATGACCACCCATTACCCACTCTAACCGGCTCAGTCCACCTGCCGTCGTATCCCCAGACACGCCATGAGGAACAATGTCCACAGCGTATCCAGCATTATCTGAAAGGACCTGTAACTGCGCGGGATAGGACTCCGAAACTTCCAGCCCAAGTCCGGCTGTTAATGAATCCCCAAGAATGACTATTTTCTGGCGCGGAACCGCACTCTGTCGGCCTCTGTCGGCCCCAGCAATCGCTCCAGTCGCAAACGTCCTGTCCACACGTGTTCTGTCAGGTTCCGATGAGGTACCGCAAGCAATACCAAACAGACAGCTGGCCGCAGTAATCAAAAATGCGGATGGACGAAAGATCTTCATACGAAAACTGTTAATACCTTAATCTTACATGGGGTCGTTCCGTCCTCTCGGAAATCGCCAGATCAGGAAATACCCCAATAAATTTATACCCACAGCAAATGAAGCAAGAAATAGCTGCCCATCGACCGTCAATCCAGTCGGATACAACAGCGGAGATAGATAATGCGTCAGAAATGTACCCTGATAACCCATCTGACCGCCCTGCATGAGCAACCACTGCTCCAACGGCGTTAGCGGACAGACCTCACCGGTAAGCTCAACCGTGATCCCCCAAACGACCGCCGGCACGTGCAGCCAGGCAAGTCGCCCCCACCTCCACACTGCTACCACGCCGATGCCAACAAACAATACGAACGCCATATGTAACAACGCAAGCGCATCGGCCGCCAGGAGATAGCCCATCTGAGGCTATTTAGTCTGACCTAATCCCCACAAACACGCTTCTGCAATGTTTTGTTGCTAGCGGCCAAACGACCTTTTCAGGTACGATTCAAACTCACCATGCCAAATTGTCGCATCTACCTCGCCTTGCTAGTGGGGGCGTTATTGGCCGGAAATATTTCGCCCTCTGTCATTGCAACCACTCGGGGTTTGACGACAATTAGCGGAGTCAAAGTCGGACATCATACGCTGACCGGACGACCGACCGGTTGCACAGTTGTGCTCGTTGAGGACGGCGCGACAGCGGCCGTCGACATACGAGGTGCCGCACCAGGCACTCGAGAAACCGCGCTCCTTAATCCAGCTAATGTCCGTGTGCAGCAAATTCATGGGATTGTGCTTTCTGGCGGAAGCGCCTTCGGCCTTGCTACTGCTGATGGCGTCATGCGATATCTTGACGAGCGCGGGATTGGGTTCCAAACAGGAACTGGTCCCGTACCGATTGTGCCCGCCGCCGTTCTATATGATCTAAACCTAGGCAATGCTTCAATTCGACCCACATCTGAATGCGGGTATCAAGCAGCTACCACAGCGAACGCTCAAAATATAGAGGAAGGTAACGTGGGCGCGGGGGCCGGCGCCACTATTGGAAAAATCGGCGGTGCCAACCGTGCGATGAAAGGCGGTATCGGTACGGCCTTAGTCGAACTACCAAACGGACTCCAGGTCGCAGCACTAATGGCTGTCAATGCGGTCGGTGACATCGTTGATCCCGAAACGGGATCAATCATCGCAGGGGTCCGCACAAATGATGGCCGTGGCTTTGCCGATGCACGTACAATTCTCAGACGCACCGAGTCGACCGGACCAAACACACCCGACGGTCAAAGCACAACCATTGGAGTGGTTGTAACAAACGCAACGCTCACGCCAGCGCAACTCAGCGTCGTCGCCCGCATGGCTCAATCAGGTCTCGCACGGGCTGTGCGGCCAGCACATACACCCGCGGACGGCGATACGATCTTTGCCCTAGCAACAGGCAACCGAACCGAGGCTCCCAACCTCTTGCGTATCGGTGCATTCGCCGCCGATGCCACAGCAGACGCAATTATTCGAGCCGTGCGTGCGGCAACAAGCATTCCGGGGTATCCTGCGTCTCAAGATTTTTGAAGGAGAGCACACAATGAACGCGGTCGTTCTTGCAATAACAGGTCTGGTGGCAGTCTTCGCTGGCTATCGCTTCTACTCGAAGTTCATAGCTGAACAGATTTATCAACTTGACCCTGATTTCGAGACCCCGTCCCATACGATGCGAGACGACATCGACTATGTGCCAACTAATAAGTTTGTCCTATGGGGACACCACTTCACTGCAGTTGCCGGAGCAGCTCCGATCATCGGTCCTGGTATCGCTGTAATTTGGGGCTGGTTGCCTGCTTTTATCTGGGTCATTGTAGGTACGATTTTTTTCGCGGGCGTGCATGACTTTGGTGCGATTTGGGCAAGCGTCAGAAACAAAGCCCAATCCGTCGGTTACCTGACGGGAGAGGTTGTTAGTCATCGGGCAAGAACGCTTTTCATGATCGTGGTGTTTTTCCTGCTTCTGATGGTTAATGCCGTGTTTGCCGTTTCTATCTCAGCAGAGCACGTCAGGACTCCTTCCAGTGTCATCCCAGCTTGGAGTGCTGTCTTAGTCGCCATGGTCATTGGAGTGTTGCTCTACAAGGTTCGAGTGGGAATTTTGTGGCCGACCATTATCGGCACAGTCATTCTGTACGCTGTGATCGGACTCGGCGAAGTATTTCCAATTGAACTACCTGCAATGATTTTCGGGTTAGGCCCACAGGCTCAATGGATCCTATTACTCTTTTTCTATGCTGGTGTCGCTTCGATGCTACCCGTCTGGCTCCTCCTCCAACCACGGGATTACATTAACGGCATCCAACTGATAGTTGGGCTCGGCATCCTCTATGGCGCGGTGTTAATAAGCAGCCCGACAATCGTTGCGCCTGCCATCAACGCCAATGTTCCGGCTTCGGCGCCGCCCATTTTCCCTTTGCTGTTTGTCACTATTGCCTGCGGTGCGATTTCTGGATTTCATGGGCTAGTCAGTTCTGGAACAACCTCGAAACAACTCGACAAGGAGACTGATGCCCGCCAGGTTGGGTACCTTGGTTCCGTCGGCGAAGGCGCACTCGCACTAGTCGCCATTATTGCTGCAACGGCAGGGTTCGCATCTTTTGGGGAATGGGAAGCGATGTATTCCGAATATGGCAATGGTGCCATAGCCGCCTTCGTGCAGGGTGGCGCCACGATCGCTTCCAACGGCCTTGGACTGTCTTTTACGTTTGCGGAAACGCTTCTAACAGTCATGGCTGTCCTCTTCGCCGGGACCACCATGGATGCAGGGGTTCGATTACAGCGTTACATCATCCAAGAATGGGGCACGATTTACAACATTCCCATACTCAATAACGGTTATGTTGCTACTGGGTTGGCAGTATCAGCCTGCCTAATTTTGGCATTTGGTGCAACGCCGCCCGGACAACCACTAGGCACAGGCGGAATGGCCATCTGGCCACTCTTTGGAACAACGAACCAGCTCTTAGCCGGTCTGACATTGCTGGTTATTAGCACGATCCTCGTAAAGCTTGGGCGTCCCTCGCGCTACACATTAACACCCATGGTCTTCGTCACGACAATGGCACTTGCCAGTGCTTTAATCCAAGTGCGGGACTTGTTCGCTCAGGGACAATACGTTCTCTTGGCCATTGACATCGCCATCATCATCTGTGCAATTTTCGTCATGCTCGAAGCGTCCTCTGCCCTAATGCGCGAGCGGCGTGCTGCCCAAACTGCAGCAATCGGCAAATAGGGCACGAGAAGAATTTTAAGAACGATGAGCACGTCTCGCCCGAACACGTTTCGTGCATTGCTTAAGGAGTTCTACGAGGCGCCGTATCGGGGCGCAATAGCCCGCGCGAAGCGCGACGAAGACGACCTCTTTATGTTGTTTGTGTACGCAGAGCTCTTGGGAATACCAAATCCCGCAACTTACTACACGCTTGAACTACAACCAATCTTGCTCGAACGATTCCATGAGTGGCACACTCGCATGGGACTGGAGCACTCACCCCTTGATCACTTCCGGTGTTGTTAATAGCCTAATCGACCGCCGCATACTTTTTGTCGGCGGAAAAGGTGGCGTTGGGAAGACAACAACTGCCGCTGCACTCGCAGTCATGGCGGCCGAGCGCGGTCGATCGTGTCTTCTCGTGTCCACAGACCCTGCGCATTCGCTCGGAGATATCTTCGGACAGAATATTGGCGACCAAGAGACACGACTTGCGCCTGATCTGACGGCTCTTGAAATTGATCCAGACTACGAAGCCAAAACACATATCGCTGCCGTTAAAGAACAGATGAAAAGTTTCGTTCATCCGAGGTTGTATTCCGAGATCGACCGCCAACTCAATCTTGCCACGCATACACCTGGCGCCACCGAGGCGGCCCTCTTGGAACGAGTCGCAGAATTAATGGCAACCGCTGGCATTCGATATGACTTGGTCATCTTTGACACGGCACCGAGTGGACATACCGTGCGACTACTCTCCCTTCCTGAGGTCATGAGCGCTTGGACCGACGGACTACTAAAGCGCCGCCGGCAATCGGCTCGTTTCTCGACCCTGCTCGGAAATCTTACCGGCGGACGACAACAAGGGGATGACCTATCTCACCTCGACACACCTACAGACTACGAGCCCGGTAGCGTCGAGGAGCGCGTCAATAACCTACTGACCGCCAGGCGACGAAAATTCACTACAGCACGAGAATACCTATTGGATAACACGATAAGCGCTTTCTTGTTGGTATTAAATGCGGACCGGTTATCCATACTAGAGAGCCAGAAAGTGGTAGAGGCTCTGGAGGGATTCGATGTCTCAGTCTCCGCACTGATTGTTAATCGAGTTCTGACGGACACGATCCATGCGTCCGGTGAATTTATTGACGCTCGACGAGCTCAGGAAAATAAATACCTTCAACAAATCGACGATGTCTTTCGTGGTCTGCCGCGCACTATCGTCCCGTTGCAACCTCACGATATTCATGGCCTCGAAGCACTGCGCGGCATCGGTTATGAATTATTGAAACCATGACCGTCAGTCCACTAATCGCGGCCGGCGTCTGCCTGGCCGGCTACTTCGTGGCCTACCGCTATTACAGTCGATTTTTAGCCACACACCTTTTCGCACTCGACCCATCTCGCCCAACCCCGGCAGTTACACTGCGAGACAACGTCGACTATCTCCCAACCAACCGTTACGTCTTGTTCGGACATCAATTCGCCTCAATCACCGGATTATCACCGATGCTCGGACCGGCGATCGCGGTTATTTGGGGGTGGGTGCCAGCAATGGCCTGGGTTGTCATCGGGGCTGTCTTCGTCGGGGCTGTCCATGATTTCGGGGCACTGGTCGTGTCGATTAGAGGCCGTGGAATGTCGCTCGGAAAGATTACCGAAAGCCTGATTGGCTCACGGGCAAAGACATTATTTCATCTCGTAATCTTCTTCCTGATTGCACTCGCGATGGGTGTGTTCGTTCACATCATTGCGGTGCTGCTTACCGCTGACTTCTATCCGGAAGCAGCTATCCCGAGTAGTGGATTGATTCTCATTGCCGGAGCAATGGGAACTGCCGTACACCGCCGCGGCCACGGGCTCAAACAACTGACTGCTGTCGGGTTTCTCTTCGGCCTGATACTACTCGCCGTAGGCATCCAATATCCCGTTCTTGGTCCGAGTCTTTCGCAGTGGAAATGGCTTCTCCTTGGCTACGCCTATGCCGCGAGTGTCCTTCCCGTGTGGCTGCTACTGCAACCGCGAGACTATCTCAATAGTTTGCTGCTTTATCTTGGTGTTGCGGCTATGTACATAGGGTTTATTGCAACAAACCCTTCCTTTGCGGCTCCGGCGCTTGATCTAACCCCCACTGGAGCACCGCCTATTTTTCCGTTTGTATTTGTCGTCATTGCCTGCGGTGCTGCCAGCGGGTTTCACGCCTTGGTCTCCTCGGGAACATCGGCAAAACAACTCGCGAATGAAAAAGATGCGCGTTTTGTCGGCTACGGAGCCATGTTGGGTGAATCTGTACTTGGATTAATGGCTGTTCTAGCCTGCACGGCTGGATTCATCTCGCGTGAAGCGTGGCTTGAGCGTTACATCAGTTGGCAGGTTGCCGATGGACTCGGAAACAACATCGCAGCATTTGTCCGAGGTGCCGCCTATTTTCTTGAAACACTGGGAATACCCGAAACAATTGGCACTACATTTATTGCGGTAATTGTCGTGTCGTTCGCGCTTACGTCACTCGACTCCGCCACACGACTACTCCGCTACAACGTCGCTGAAATGGGCGAGACTTTTAGACTGCCAATACTTCAACACCGTATTGCTGCAACTGGCGTTGCGGTCACAGCAATCTGGTTCTTTGCCTTCGCGCAGATTGATGGAGATTTTGCAGGCCTCATCCTATGGCAATTATTCGGCACCACGAATCAACTCCTCGCTGGACTTGCGTTGCTCGCCATCACCCTCTATCTCTTTCGACGCGGAAAACCGATTATGTATACCGCCATTCCAATGCTATTCATGCTCGCCTCGACCCTAATCGCCATGACGATCAATCTGTTCGATTTCCTGATCAATCGACAATGGATGTTACTGACAACCGGCATCATAATCTTCGGATTAGCACTCTGGCTTCTAATCGAAGCAATCATTGCAGTTGCCCAATTCCGACGTAATCCTGGCTACGAAGACCTTGAGATTCGATTTGGCAACGCACATCCAGCCGATTCCAACAGGATACCGACCGGCTAATTCAGTACAATCAAAAAACTTTGTTGAAATACCAACGCACAGCGATATCCGGCATCTTCCTGTGCCGCTTACTCGTCACGCCCATCACCGGGCAAGACCTCACATCCACATGGGATGCCATCTACGTTGCGGATCAGGCCGCTAAGGGTGCTGGACTGTATGAGACATCCTGTGCTGAATGCCACGGACCGGAACTGGAAGGAGGCGAAACAGCACCGGCACTAGCTGGTCCAGATTTTCGGTGGGCCTGGAATGGCCGCTCCGTCGGAGAATTGTTTGAAAGCATACGTATTTCAATGCCGGAAGGACGCCCACAAAGCATGACGCGCACTGAAAAAGCCTCGGTACTTGCGTTTATGTTGTCCGAAAATGGATTTCCCGCAGGTGCCGCAGAACTCGCAAACGAGACGGACCTTTTGGAAACGTTCCGAATCGATGCAGTACGACCCTAACTCTCATGGCATCTCACCACTGGAAAGCGAACGGACTCCTTTTTGAAAACTGCAGTTGCCAACTGCTCTGCCCTGCTCATGTCTCTTTTAAGCACACATGTGACGGTGACCGATGCCAAGGCCATTGGTGTTTTCATATTGACTCCGGTCAATTTGATGACGTCTCACTAAACAACACCAACATTGCGGTGATATTCGATGCTCCAGCAACGATGTATAAAGGTGACTGGGTCCAGATGTTTTACATCGATGAACAAACATCGCCAGCACAACGCCTGGCACTGGAATCAATTTTTTCAGGTCGTACTGGTGGGCCATGGTCTGTGTTAAACCGTTTCGTTTCTAGGCAACTTGAAACCCGTCTCGTACCAATGATGTTTGAAGACAATGGGCGTCAAAAGACACTGAATGTTCCCGGAATCTTTGAAACCACGGTCAAGGCAATTCGCGGCGCCGACGACGATGGAGATGCCATCATCTCAAATCTCCACAATGTGATTCATGGGCCTGTTCATACGATGGCTCGTGGGCAATCCCATCACATCGACCCAACGCTAGGTTTTGCAGTCAAAGATACGCATGCACTCTACTCCTACTTTTCCTGGCATGTCGGTGAGTAGGCTTTATGTTTGCCGCCTTGATATTCCTCAGTAATGTGTTGATGTGGACTGCCATGATGGCAGTCATGATGTTGCCAGCAGTCGGGCCCTGGCTACTGGCCATGCGGCGAACAAGCACCGACTCACCGTTATTATTGCCTGGTCTTTTTCTCTCGGGCTATTTGCTTGTCTGGACCGGGTTCAGTGTCTGCGCCGCAACAGTACAGGCCGCACTGTTTTATACCGGACTCGCATCACCCACGGGGGTACCGACACATCCAGTAGTGCCTGGTGTATTTCTTATCATGGCCGGCATTTTTCAGATGACTCCTCTAAAAGACAGGTGCCTGATTCATTGCCAATCACCAATCGGTTTTTTTTTAACGTCGTGGCTAGATGGTTGGTCTGGTGCCGTCAAAATGGGCGTCCGGCATGGTGCGCATTGTGTCGGCTGCTGCTGGGCACTAATGACCCTTGCCTTCGTCGCAGGGGTAATGAACATATTCTGGATGCTCGGCGCTACTCTCTTTGTCTTAATTGATCACGCGCTACTCCGTACAGCAACTCTCACTAAATTATCCGGGATCTTGTTTCTGATCGCCGGCATCTGGTTCCTCAGTCAACCACCCGAGGTTCCCAACTTACTGCCGCTGAAGAATCAGCACGCGCCGATCGTCACCTTCGCGTTCGCTGTCTCCAACAACCACTAATACCAGATCGCCGTCTGCCGAGACATCGCGCGCCGGACGAGGCGTCGAAAACATACCAGCCGACTCCGGCACTGACGGATCCGTCAGTGCAACTACCCGCACACCAGAATCACTATCGGCCACGTAGGCATATCCACCATCCACCGACACCCGCGTCGCACGTCCGGGGGTCTCAAATGTTGCAATCCTGCTTGGAGATTCAGGACTCGACACGTCATAGACCTGCACGTCCCCTCCTCCAGCACCAACAATCAACGTCGGGCGATTGGCGTCACCGGGAACTACTTCAATATCCCGTGGTGCGGATGGGGCGTGTACGACACCAACAGGGTTTGGCTCGCCGGCTTGAGAAAGATCGAAAATATAAAGACCGGATGGTGAATCAGTGGCATACGCAAACGAACCGGCAGTCACTACGTCTCGGGCATATCCGTCAAGAAAAAATGATCCAACGCCCTGTGGCGCGGCTTCATCCGTTACATCAATAAGAACGAACCCCTCCATATGGTCAATGATTCCCACTTTGCCATGCGCAATATCTCCAATCTTCGTCTGGCCAAGTGTTTTATGCTGGCTGACCAAGATCAGATCATCCGGATTCGAAATGTCGAGAATCCCAAGACCAAAAAAGTTAGCGCCGACGTAAGCGCGGTCACCAGCCAAACGAAAACCCCAAATTTCCTCTGGAAACACGTGTGAACTTCGCGCAACCGGCATCGATGGGATCGATAGGTCATAGACGGTGAACGTATGACCTCCAGACACATAGGCGAACTGTCCAGACACACGAACAAGTTCAACCGGACCAGGGATTTGACCGACCTCTTCGAGTTGAATAACTTGCGCGCGCGCCGCTGGACTCGAAAAGCCAACAAACACCGACAGAAGCACGCCAACAATCAACCGATTAGTGACACTGTTACTGATTTCCGGTCTCAACATGTCACGAATCCCCTTTGGCAATACGGTAAAGCTTCGACTGCGTACGTATAAACAGACTGCCCCGTGCGATCGCAGGAGTCGCGAGTGTCATTTCATTCAACGGATTCTTATGCAAAATCTTGAACTCCGATCCCGCCTCGACAACGTAGGTTTCTCCATCTTCACTCAACAGAAACAACTTGCCGTTATATGCCCACGGCGATGCCGTAAAACCATTTCCAATCTCCAATCGTTTACGGCTATAAATTTCCTCGCCGGTGCGCGCATCATGCGCCACAAGGAATCCGCGGTCCAATAGCGTGTAATACGTGTCGCCGTAGACAATCGCAGTCGTGTTGTAGGTGCCAAGTAGTGGATACGACCACGCAATGTTTTCAGACGACGCCAATGTCCCTGGAAACCCAGAAGTGATTCCACTACGCATAGCTTCATCCGAAAATAAAGAAATATCACCAGCGGCACCTGGCCGAACCGCATATACAGGCCTTAAGCCTCCTCCGGGGTACCCTGAACTGATGTACACCAGACCATGACTAGCGAATGGCGTCGGAATCGTGAGTCCCGACATGCCGTGAATCTCCCACAGCAACTCACCTTCAAGATCATACGAACGCACTCCTTGCGTTCCCGCTGTTACCAATTCTGTCCGTAACTCGTTTTCCCATACAAAAGGTGTAGACCAATTCTGTCCGCGCTCATCACGATCCACGCGCCACAGTTCATCTCCATTGTTTTTATCGTACGCGGCCACAAAAGAACGTGTTGTATTGTCATTGACGAGATAAACCCGATCCCCATGCAAAATCGGAGAGGCGGCGGTCCCCATCTCGAGCGTCGTGTTGTAGACATCAATTTCCTGTGTCCAAACAGTCTCGCCACTCAAGTTAAATGCTCCTAACAAGCCAATGCTGCCGAAATACACATACACACGACGACCATCAGTCACGGGAGTCTCGGAAGCAAAGCTATTCTTAAGGTGCCGCTTCATTGGTGGCGGCGCACTATGCAATTCCCGCTGCCATCTGATCTGGCCGGTTTGAAAACTCAGGTCGTACAGCATCCAACGGTGCTCATTATCTGACCCTTCAGACCCGTTCTCCATGCCAGGGTCATAGAGACCCTTGATCGGAATCGGTTCGTCACCAGCGCTGATGGCTGCTGTCACGAACACATGGTCACCAGTGATTACTGGCGAGCTCCACGACAGGCCAGGGATATCTGTGGCCCAGATAACGTTGTCCGTTTCACTCCACGTCTCAGGAAGATTGGGGTCATCAGGGACCACACCAGCAGCCACACCACGGAACTGAGGCCAATTCTCTTGGCCAGCAACTAGTCCGCTACCGACCATTACTCCGCAGAACACCAGAAGCACAAACCGCTGTAGTCTCATTTGATCTCTCCTTAACGCATCTACTGTACGGCTCTAACTGTGGCTGTCAAGAACTGCCGTGCACAGGCATAATACAGGGGTCAACACTTATTGATAGGGAGTGCCTGATGAATCACCTGTCCTTAAAACTGACGGTGTATGCACTGACCACTGGTCTATGTGTGCTCTCGCCTGAGACCGCACCCAGTCAAACGTTAGCTGATGGAACTGCGTGGGAAGTCCCCCGCATGGCTGATGGCCAACCCGATTTACAAGGAGTCTGGGATTTTCGTAGCCTGACACCACTCGAGCGCCCGAGCCATCTCGGTGACCAGGATGTCTTTACGGAAGAAGAAGCCGCTGAATTTTCTCAAGAACGCCTTGCTACTCTGGACAAAGACCAACCGGGACCAGACGGCCGTATTCCGCTTTCAGGCGGCTACAATGACTTCTGGTGGGATTACGGCAGACAATTAACAAGCGACCGCCGCACCTCGCTAATCGTCGATCCTCCTACGGGCCGCATACCAGCACGGTCTCCAGAAGCAAGGACACGGTCAGAAATACGCCAAACTGAACTTGCACGAGACGCGCATGGCCCCGAAGACCGAGGTGCCTTTGAACGTTGCATCCTAGGATTCAACGCTGGCCCCCCCATGACCCCAAGTGCATACAACAACAACATGCAACTCTTCCAAACGAGCGACCATATTGTCATTCTAAATGAAATGGTCCATGACGCCCGTGTCATCCCGATTAACGGCTCAGATCATCTTCCATCACACCTCAGACAATGGCGTGGCGACTCACGAGCAAGATGGGCTGACGACGTACTCGTCGTTGAAACTAAGAATTTCACCGAAGAAACCTCATTTCGTGGATCGAGCGAGAATCTGCTGTTGATAGAACGCTTTTCCCGTGTTGCAGCGGACACATTACTCTACGAATACACGGTTCACGATGCTGATTCTTTTGCACGGTCTTGGACCGTGTCAGTCCCAATGCACAGAAATGACCAGCCAATCTATGAGTACGCCTGTCACGAAGGCAATTACGGCATGACAAACCTACTAGTCAGTGCGCGAGTCCGGGATGACACAACACAACAAACTGATTCACAATGAACGAATTCTTCGTAGCTGGAGAGTAAAATTACGCTTACCTTCCTCATGTAGAAACTTATCGTGAATTCAACAGCAAAAAGACAGGAGCTTTTCATGTTAACCATCGTCGCGAAACGACTAATCACAATAAGTGTCGTATCAGGTTTTGTCGTTGCCGGCGCATCCACAACAGCAATGGCGCAACTGGCACGAGTCGCGGACAGTTCATGGACCGTCTCTCGGACTGCCGACGGCCAGCCAGATCTGCAAGGCATCTGGGGCAACAAAACCCTAACCCCGATGGAACGTCGCGAGAATGACGAGGGGAAAAGCTTTCTCTCGAACGAAGAAATTGCGCACATTAACCAACAACGTGTTGTCGATGAGCAGACCCGTAACGACGCGCCTGCGCAGCGGTACCAAGCAGGCGCTGGCAATGTCGGAGGGTATGGTAGCTATTGGCTCGACTCCGGTGATACCGTGCTCTCAACCGGCCAGACCTCGTTGATTGTCAAACCGGAATCAGGACGGGCCCCCATCAAACAATGGGCACTCGACACCAAGGCCTATAACTTGGCTAGGAACGGTGACCATTACCAGAACATGAGCGTCTGGGATCGCTGTCTTTCTCGTGGTATTCCTGGCTCAATGTTCCCGGCGGGTTACAACAACGCATACCGCATCGTGCAAACGCCAAACTACGTGGTCATACAGCACGAAATGATCCATGACGTCAGAATTATTCCTTTTTCCAACCAACCCCACATTTCATCCAGTATCCGACAATGGATGGGAGATGCACGCGCTCATTGGGAGGGCGATACGCTCGTGGTCGAAACGAAAAACTTCCACACCCGTGGTTGGATCGCATCCAGCATGGCAGGTGCTCGTCTAAAAGGTATTCCGACCAGCCGTGAGTTGCATGTTGTCGAACGCTACCAGCGTGTCTCAGAGGACACGATCATGTGGACTGTCAACATTACCGACCCGAATGTCTACACAGCACCGTGGACGATCTCGATGCCGCTCACGGCAGAGCCGAATTACGAAATCTATGAGTACGCCTGCCACGAAGGTAACTATGCTGTTCCGAATGCCCTTAGTGGACAACGGGTCATAGACGCACGCAATCACGCAGCGCAATAAGACTGCTTTAGTTAGGGATTGTCACTGAATAGCTTCGCCTAGATCGGTCAAGCGATAAAGCTTTGACTGCGTCCGAATGAATAGACTTCCGCGAGCAATTGCTGGCGTCGCAAGCGACATCTCGTCGAGTGAATTCGTGCGCAAAATCTCAAAAGTACTGCCGGCACGAATGACATACGTGTCACCGTCTTCACTAAGCACAAACACGTTTCCGTTGTAACCCCATGGCGACGCAGTGAAGCCATGGCCGGGCGCTATCCGTTGTCGCCCATAGATCTCTTCACCTGTTCGTGCGTCATGACACAACAAAAACCCACGATCCAGTAACGTATAGTAATAATCACCGTAGACCAGTGCCGACGTGCTATAGGTCCCCAGAAGTGGCTGGTACCACGCGATAAATTCATTACTGGTCTCATCCTCGTCAAGTGAGATATCACCTAATGCACCGGGTCTGACTGCATAAACGGGACGGGGGTACCCGCCGGGATACCCTGAACTCAAGTACAACAAGCCATTGGCGGCAAATGGCGTCGGCACGACATTAACCGTCATGCCGCCCAACTCCCATAACAGCTCGCCATTTACATCGTAGGACCGAATTTTCTGCCGACCAGTTGTCACGATCTCTGTCCTGGCTCCATTCACCCAAACAAACGGCGTCGACCAATTCTCTGTTTCATCACGCTCAACTCGCCAGATCTCATCGCCTGTATCCGCGTCAAAGGCGGCCAGAAATGAACTTGTCGTATTGTCATTCACGATGTAGAGCCGTCCGTCATGTAGTACGGGTGAAGCCGCCGTTCCAAATTCTTGTCCTCCATTGAAAGATCCGACATCGGTCCGCCAAACAGTTTCTCCGGACATATTTAACGCCGCGACAAGACCGATACTGCCAAAATATACGTAGACCCTGCGACCATCAGTTACAGGCGTTTCGGACGCAAAACTGTTTTTGACGTGTTTGAGTTCTGTTGGAACCAGGGCTTCAAGCTCTCGCGCCCATCGAATCGACCCGGTCTCAAAATCAATGTCGTAGACCATCCATTGGTGCGTCGCATCAGAACGAGTTTTACCAAAGGACTCTCCCGGGTCATACAACCCAGGAACAGGTGCCCGTTCATCCCCACTACTAACGGCCGCAGTCACAAAAACATGCTCACCTGCCACCACAGGCGAACTCCAACCCAAGCCAGGAAGATCAACCGTCCAAACAACGTTTTCGGTCGTGCTCCATTGATCAGGAAGGGAGGGGTCGTCGGCGACGGCTCCGGCCGTTAAACCACGAAACTGTGGCCACTCGGCAAGAAGACTCTGCTGTGCGCCCACGTTGCCAATGAGCCATGCGCTCACACCGGCGGCTATCAACGTCACTCTAATCACTCGCACCATCATCAGAACACTCCGGGAAATCACAAATCAGCGCCAACAGCTCAGAAAACTGCTATCTTAAACACAATTGAACGTAAGTGGCAGCGCTTATGAATTTTGACCGGACCAAGTTCACCGCTTTTCTACTTATCATCGCCGTATCTGGTGCGATGGCAACATCGGCCGCCGCGCAGTCCCCCCGCTTGGCATCAGGTGAACCCGACCTTCAAGGAGTCTGGGATTTTCGAACAATGACACCACTCCAGCGTCCGACTGAATTCGCTGATCGCGCGACGCTGACCGCTGAAGAAGCCGCAGCCTACGAAACGAGAACTAATTCAGATCGTGACAGCTACGACGTCGACCGAAACCCGAGCGTTCACGCTAAGTTTTGGCTAGACAACGGGAGAAACCTCCAGCCGGACCTGCGAACCTCACTCGTTGTCGAACCTTCTGATGGTCGCATCCCTGCACTAACCGCTTCTGGCCAAAAACGAGCAGAAGCCCGGGCGGCATTACGCCGAATTTCTCCGCGCAGTCATCTTGACCGTAGCATTACTGAACGATGCATGGTTGGATTCAATGCTGGTCCCCCGATGAACCCTGGTGCGTATAACAACAATGTTCTTATCCTCCAGGTTCCTGGCTACGTCATCCTACATAACGAAATGGTGCATGAAGTCCGCGTTATTCCCATGGACGGACGACAGCACGTCCCCAGCACCATAAGGCAAGTTCGTGGCGACTCCCGCGGACACTGGGATGGAAAGACGTTGGTCATCGAAACAACGAATTTTAGGGCTGATACCTCGTTTGCGGGATCAGGCGAACACATGCATCTGACCGAGCGGTTTTCCCGAACATCAGAGCATCAACTGCTGTACGAGTACACCATCAGTGACCCGGAGTCCTTTGTTCAGCCGTGGACCGTAGCTGTGGAAATGCAGAAGACTGATCAACCCATGTTTGAGTTTGCCTGTCATGAAGGCAACTATGGGTTGCAGAATATTCTCGTCAACGCCCGCGCCGCTGACGAGCCCAAGCCTTAGGAACGTTAACCACCGAAAACCGAGGAGACATCATGAGCAAAATCACCTTCATAACCGTAACAACAGGTCTGATCGTGTTTGCATTTGTCGTCAGTCCAGTCATTGCCCAGGACAATTCATGGACTGCTCCACGAACAGCCTTCGGACAACCTGACCTGCAAGGCACGTGGGCAAATAACAACGCGACTCCATTGCAACGACCTGAAGTACTTGGCGACCGTGCATACCTTACCGACGAAGAGCTATCCGCCATCCAGTCAAAAGCCGCCGAACTTTTTTCACTAGACGCCAATGACGCCGCGTTCGGTGACACCGTCTTCACGGCAGCATTAGCTGAAGTACAGAACTTTACATCCAATGACCGAGCTACTGGTAATTACAATCAGTTTTGGATGGTTGAGAGAGATTGGGATAACCGCACATCTCTCATCACCAGTACCGAAAATGGACGCATACCAGATCGCACGCAAGCGGCCAAAATGCGCGCTGCCGATGCCGGTGAAAAACGTCAAAGGCATGCCGTATGGACAGACGATAGAAGTCTTGGAGAACGTTGCCTGAGTTTTGGAGCGCCGCGATTGGGAGCTGGCTACAACAACTATTACCAAGTGTTACAAACGCCGGATTACGTGGTTATTCAAGTAGAAATGGGACATGACTCTCGCATTATCCCTCTTGATGGAAGACCACACGTCAACGACAACATACGACAGTGGCTTGGAAATTCACGTGGCTATTGGGACGATGACACGCTCGTAGTCGAAACAAAGAACTACTCGCCATACGCGAGCGTCATGGGAGCGGCCGACAATCTTCACGTCACAGAACGCTTCACGCGCGTAAGTGAAGACGTTCTGCAGTATGAAGTCACGCTTGATGACCCGACCACATGGACGGAACCGTGGACCGCGATGATCCCACTCAAAAGTAGTTCCGATGCACTCTTCGAATACGCCTGTCACGAAGGCAATATCGGAATGGAAGGTATTCTCGCCGGCGCGCGACACCAGGAAGCGGAAGAAGCAGGTAATCAATAAGTCGGCGTGACGTGAGGCGCCCCCCCATGACTCGATTACACATTTCTCGATTCAAACAAATCATGCGATACGCCATCGCCGCACTTGCAGCACTGTGCTTACTAGACACGCCCTTGTTGTTCGCTCAAGTAGATAGCGCTGGAGCGTCAAACGTCCCCCAGACCAGTTGGGGGACACCAGACCTACAGGGAGTCTGGACGAATGCCACGCTAACGCCACTCGAACGTGCTGGCACTATGGACGGTCGTGACGTGCTGACGGCTGAAGAGGTCGCCAACCTTGAACAAGCGGCTGACGATCGTAATGCGCGCTTACTGAATGAATCCGCACAACGAACAGACGCCGGTGGGAACGTTGGAGCGTATAACAATTTCTGGATGGATCAGGGGACACGCGCAGTTGACGGGCGGCGCACCGCTCTCATTGTCGAGCCTCAGGACGGCCGAATTCCGTGGACTCCCTCCGGTCAAGCTCGGTTCGAGAGTGATTCAGCTCGATATGGTGTGGGACCGTATAACTCGTGGATTGACGCCGATACTGGCGAGCGCTGTTTGACCGATGGCTTACCGTTACTGCCCCTGCAGGGCTACAACATGAATTATCACATCCTTCAATCGGATGGATGGGTCGCGATCCTTAACGAAATGTTTCACGAGTACCGCATGATTCCGACCGATGGCCGAACGCACATTCCCGAACATATGGGACAGTGGCTCGGCGATGCCAGAGGTCACTGGGAAGGCGAAACCCTTGTCGTCGAAACAAAGAGCTTTGCTGATAAAAACCTGGACCTCTGGCGATGGACGTGGCGAGGCGCCCGACCTAACCTACACTTGGTCGAACGATTCACCCGAATCGACACCGAAACTCTAAATTACGAGTTCACAATGACTGATGCAAACATGTTCACCCGGCCATGGTCAGCACGCGTCCCCATGACGACCAATCAAGAGTCTAGGGGCGTTACTGCCGGTCCGATGTATGAATATGCCTGCCACGAGGGCAACTATGGACTGCTCAACATGCTCCGAGGCGCCAGAGCAGGCGATATTGCCCCATAATTCACGGTTTCCTGCCATCGTTCCCCTGATTTCACGATGTACTCGTGACTAATACAGTTCTGTGCTGTATAAGTCTCCGTCATGGAGAGTACAGTCACCTGCTGTTCACATACACCGGTATCCCGCCGAAAATTTCTCAGCACGACGCTACTGTCTACAGCGTTCGCACCAGCTATCGTCAGTGCACAGCAAAACCAATTGCCTCCCTATACGGCACGCGACTGGTCTGGCAACACACCCCTGCACTATCCGGACCCTGACATCCACGCGCTCGACCCACGATTCAGGAAATACATCCTCTTCAATACACCCATACGTCGTCATTACTCGGGCACACTCTGGGCGGAAGGTCCGGCTTGGAATGGCAGCGGGCGTTTCCTCGTATGGAGCGATATTCCGAACAACCGGCAACTGCGCTGGATCGAAGAAGACGGTCACGTCACTGAGTTCAGAAACCCGTCAGGGCACAGCAATGGAAACACCTTCGACTACGAAGGCCGCCAACTATCCTGTGAGCATGGCGGCCGGCGTGTAGTCCGTTACGAACATTCCGGTGAAGTTACGGTGATAGCAGATACCCATGACGGTAAGCGGTTAAACTCGCCGAATGATGTCATCGTACATCCGGACCGTAGTATCTGGTTTACCGACCCGCCTTACGGGATCCGTGGAAATTATGAGGGCTTCCAAGCGGAATCCGAGGTTCCAACCTCGATCTATCGGGTCGACGGTAGCACCGGTGCCATTACAAAATTAACCGACGATATTGACGGACCGAACGGTCTCTGCTTTTCGCCAGACTACGAGCGACTGTACGTCGCTGACACAGGCAGTGGTCGAGAAATTAAAGCCTGGGACATTAACGGAACCGCGTTAGCGAACGGCCGCACACACGCCAGCTTGACAGACCCGGGCACACCAGGAACTCCGTCGGCCGCTGATGGTATGCGCTGCGACTTGGATGGAAACATATGGACTGGTGCCGTTCCTGGCGTGCAAGTTATCGCCCCAGACGGCGACGTCATCGGGGTCATTCGACTTCCAGAGCGATGCGCAAATGTGTGCTTCGGGGGCACCCGCCGCAATCGTCTTTTCATGACTGCAAGTCAGTCACTTTACTCCGTCTACGTCGGCGTACAAGGTGCCGGCATTGCGTAGGAGTCTTAAGCTATGGGTAATGCACCGAATGCAAGTTATAGCATCACTATCCGCGTTGAATTTTCAAATGACTCCGGCATGCTAGGTCGGCTAACTTCTGAAATTGGACAACACGGAGGCGATATCGGTGCGGTTGACCTTGTCTCGGTTAACGAAAACCGAATGACACGTGACCTAACGATCAATTGCCGCGACGATGCCCACGCACAAGAAGTCATTGACGCCGTTAATGCCCTCGACGATTTCTCGCTGCTCCATCAATCCGACCGTACATTCCTTCTCCACCTCGGAGGAAAAATTGACGTCGTCAGTCGCTCACCCATTCGAACACGTGACGACCTCTCCATGGTCTACACACCAGGGGTCGCCCGGGTCTGCATGGCTATTCACGACAACCCGGAAGCCGCGTATACGCTAACCGTTAAAAAAAATATGGTGGCCGTCGTCACCGACGGCACTGCCGTTCTCGGACTTGGAGATATTGGACCCGCTGCCGCGCTTCCGGTCATGGAAGGCAAGTGTGCCCTATTCAAGGAGTTCGCCGGCGTTGATGCGTTTCCTTTGGCCCTTGATACCAAAGATACCGATGAGATCATTGAAACAGTCGCACGGCTCGCCCCGGTCTTCGGCGGGATCAATCTTGAAGACATCGCCGCACCGCGCTGTTTTGAAATCGAGAAGCGACTTGAGCAACAACTCGACGTCCCCGTTTTCCACGACGACCAGCACGGCACGGCAATCGTCACATTAGCGCCACTCATTAATGCGCTGCGTCTTGTCAACAAGGAACCAGGAGACCTCAAAGTTGTCTTCAGCGGTGTTGGAGCTTCAGGCGTCGCCGTAAGCAAAATCTTTATGGACTACGGCGTAACCAATATCATCGGCTGCGATCGCGTCGGCGCAATTTATCGTGGACGCACAGACCATATGAACTTTATGAAGGAATGGTACGCGGACCATACCAACCCTCACGCTGAACAGGGAGCTCTCGGTGAAGTGATCGAAGGAGCTGACGTCTTTGTTGGACTTTCGGCCCCTGGCGTGCTCACCGTGCCAATGCTAAAACAAATGAACCGCGACCCGGTCGTATTCGCAATGGCCAATCCGACGCCAGAAATCATGCCTGAAGAAGCAGCACCACATGTGCGCATTATGGCGACTGGCCGATCAGACTATCCGAATCAGATCAACAACGTTCTCGCATTTCCCGGGGTATTTCGAGGAGCGCTCGACTGTCGTGCCTCGACGATTAATGCAGAGATGAAAAGAGCGGCTGCTTATGCAATAGCCGAGGTCATTCCAAAGAGTGACCTGAGTGAAGACTACGTCATACCGAGCGTATTCAATAAGGCAGTCGTACAAGCGGTCGCACAAGCCGTTTCGCGTGCCGCGCTTGAGACCGGGGTCGCTCGACGGGAACCGTAGGAATTCAACGAGCTTTATCGAACCGACTAATGACCATCTTCCAGTGATGGTCCCACATTTCAATGCAGTTTTCTCTTGCGTCGGGGGACGACACCAATCCAATCTCTACCAAAAGCGTGCAAAACTCTTTCGTGGGGTGCTCTTCGTCCTTCCGCGACCGTACAAGCGCTGTTATTAATATTTTCTCGCGCGCGTAAGTATTCACCGATACCAATGTCAATATCTGTTCAATAAGGCCGCGATGAGCCACCCAAGTCGGCAGTCCAGCACCCCGAATTAACTCAGCATGAGTAATCCCTTCACCGACGGAACCCGATCCGATCTGATCAACTATGTAAGCCTCCACACGCCTAGGCAGCATGCCGTCGTATAAAAGGCCTAATTGCTTACGGGCGCGCTGACGCACACGCATCAACTCCTCCGTTCCAACAATCTGATCAAGGTTTATCACTTTACCAGCTCAACTAGTGCTCTTACGCACGAAGGTCATAGCACAACAATCGTGGCTCAGATCCCGTCAACAGGTCGCGAGTATTCTGAGAAATGTACAACAGGCCATGTGAGAGCACCGGCAGATTCCAACACTCCCGTGCAGCAAAGAGCCAGGTTCGCGAAATTTCTTCAAAACCACCAGGGCCTAACCGGAGCCACAAGAGATGGCCGAGTTCGCCGAGACACAGAAAATCCCCATCAGCAGCTAGTAGCGAACCCCGTGCGGTTCCCATGAGCCGTTCTTGCACACGACCGTTCAGTTCAAACGACTCGGCCCATTCTGGTGTTGCACGCCACACAATTGTTCCATTCTCGGCATCAAGACACGCGAGCGATGCGTCTCCCATATTGCGACCATCAAAACCGTACAAATATCCATCGCGATAAATCGGCGTGTTGAAATGCAGTGCGAAATCAGGAGTCGTCCAATCCAAGGTGTATTCGAAATCAGGAGAGATACTAAGTAAAGCCCCGCCGGCGCGATAACTCGCCGAAATAAAAACCTGATTATTGAACACTACAGGACAGGACGCATTAACCGACTCAAAGGTTCGACTACGCCACGGAAATTCAAAATCTATCGCACCATCTGCCGGGTCCAGAACAAGAAGACCTCCGCTCGGCGGCTGTGACTCGCCCCCAGCAAAAACGAAGATGCGACGTTGACTATGGATGGTAGCGGGAATCGGAGAGGCATAACTGGCTCCCCACTCAGTGCCTGCACGCCACAGCTCGTCTCCAGTCTCGAGCGCAAACGCAACCACAGTCGGCCCACCGGGGGCCCCAACATTAACGATAAGCGCGTCGCCTTCAATCAATGGTGTTGATGCAGTGCCAAAAAAATCCTGCGACACCCGGTACTCCTGCCGTAGCTCTTTTCGCCAAATGACCCGGCCGCTGTCCAATTCAATCGCATGTAGCTTACCCTCTGCCCCAACGGTATAAACACGACCGCCGATTTCATCAACGACCGGGCTTGACCGTGGTCCATTGTTGTACCCGTAGCGATCTTCGTACACCGTACTGTATCGATATCTCCAATGAACAGAGCCTGTCTCTGAATGCAAACACTCAATGACCTCTTCATCTCCAACGCGATGAATGTAGACCAAGCGGTCAGTCACAATAACTGGGGAGGCGTAACCCGAACCGGTAGGGAATTCCCACACTACCGGTGCCGGTAACGTGCGACTCAACTTGGTCTCCGTCGACACCGCATTGAACGTTGGCCCAAGAAACGACGACCAGTTGTGAGTCACTGCGTTCGGAGCGAGTGGTTTCGGCTCACGGTACGCCCTCACCTGCCCCGCAATTGAAGCGGGCAAGTACATCGGAGCCGCTAATACCTTTAAAACCGTCCGACGGGATACAAACGACATATTGTCCAGATTGCAGTACTACTGAGGACGATTCGAGAGCACCAAAAACGCACCCGCGGCCGCCATGAGAATCCCTATGAAGAATAAGGGCGAGGGTGCCTCCCGAGGCGGGTTATAAAGCATCGCAACAAACACACTGACTATAGGTGCGCCGGCAAACACCAACGGCGGAACAACATTAGGTCGCCCACCATTTACCAATGCTAAAACGATCCCAAGAGCACCCAATGCGCCAAGAACCCCAGCACCAAGAGTAAACAATGAGCCTTGGGGTGTGAACGTACTCCATGACCCCGCCCGCACCACCATCATGCCCGGAACCGCTATCGCGACCAAGACATACGCAATACCCACCATTAGAAAGGCATGCACACCGCTACCACTAAGGCCCATTTGGCCACGGTGAAGCGTAGGAATGTACGTACCCCAACTAAGAATCGTCATAATCACAAATGGAAGCCAATTCCGCATCGTTCTGATTCCCTCAACAAAGAAAGAAAAGGCTCGCCTCAGTAAAAACTGAGACGAGCCTATGAAATAACCAGACCACCCATGGCCTCTTCACCCTGGGCTACTAGTCTGGCAACTCGGTTACTGCCTGAGTGTTCTTCAGCCGTGCCCCAGCCATGATGCCGTGCATACCAACATTACCTTCGTGGCAAGCGTACTCAAATAAGGATCCATCGGTACGACGGAGTGGCATCGTTGCCGTCCAAGGCTGAGTAAAACTATTCGGGTCTTCGACGGTAAACTCGTACATGACCGTGTCAGAATCCAACCGTCTAAACCGCTCAATTAAATGAGTATCCTTCGACGACCCCCCGAGACTTGTCTCCCGAAAGAAATTCTTTGTTTCAATAACTAAAGTCTCACCTTCCCATCGCCCCCTCGAATCTCCTACCCATTGTGGGATATCACCATGCGGTCGCCCGTCGATCGGAATGATTCGAGTGTTGTGAACCATCTCATTAAAAATAACTACGGAATCTGCCGTCTGGAAAATCATGACGTTATTGTTATACGCACTAGAAACCATCGGAGGACCAGAGTTAAACCCCATAATGCAGCGGTCAGCCAGCGTACGGTCGGTATAATGATCGGCAAAACCGTTCCGCATATTTAAACCGCGAATCCTGGCCCCACGCTGATACTCAGCACGATAGGGAATTCGACCATTCGGCGGATCAACAACGAGCGATGTCCGCTTATCGGAGGTCAGCTCAATCCCGCGCTCATACCAAAATTCATTATACGAAAGGACGCCGCCCTCAGCTCGAGACTGATAACCAGCATTCGGTGCACCAGTTTCGGGATCGAAAAGGTCACGATTTTGCCGGATGCGCTCGGACGCCTCAAACTGGGCCGCTGTCTCCTGGTCGAGTGTCTCAAGATCCGCGAACTGCTGCGGCCGTTGCATCGGTGTCAGCGTCCGAAATGTAAACGTACCTGAGATATCCGGGTGACCATCAGCCGTACGCATAGAGTCAGATTCCTGCGCTTGCCCTGTTATCGAAAGTGACACCAAGAACAGTGGTATAGAAAACCAGCTAGCAGCTATTCGGCGCATCATTGAGGCAACCTCCCTAGTCATAAGTACTTGCCGTCGCGAGAATCCTACCTTCTTTAGAGTTTCACCGTCCACATCCGTATAACCCGTCCGGTACAAAAAACGCCTCGCCCCGGATGAACCGAAGCGAGACGTTCTACTCTCACGTTTGTCTGAAAACTCCTTAGTAAAAAAGCAAACTACTGCTCCACAACAGCTTTTTCAGGATTCTTCCGTCTGGCACCAGCCATGATGCCCTCCATCCCGATATTTCCTTCATGGCAGGCGTACTCGAACAAAGGTCCATCGGTACGCCGAAGCGGCATCGCCGCGGTCCATGGCGCCGTCAACGTGTTTGGATCTTCAACGGTAAATTCATACATCACCGTATCCCGATCGAGCCGCCGGAACCGCTCAATCAAATGTGTATCTTTTGTCGAACCACGCAAACTAGTCTCTGTAAGAAAATTCAATGTTTCAATGACCAACGTTTCGCCTTCCCAATGTGCCCGTGAATCTCCCGACCACTGCCGGAGCGCACCATGTTCACCGCCATCAATTGGAATAATGCGAGCGTTGTGCACCATCTCATTAATAATCACGACCTGACCAGGAGTCTGCAGGATATGTACATTGTTGTTATAGGACGCTGCAGTCATTGGTGGCCCCGCATTAAACCCCATTAAACAGCGGTCGCCTAAACTTCGGTCAAGGTAATGATCGGCAAAACCGTTTCTCAGATTAAGCCGCCGAACACGACGCTCCTCGCGGTGTTTGTCGGTAAACGGGATCCGACCGTCCGGAGGATCGACGATGAGTGACGTCCGTTTGTCAGACGTTAATTCAACACCGCGTTCATACCAAAATTCATTATAAGAAAGAACACCGCCTTCGGCCCTGGACTGATACCCGGCGCTCGGCGCACCGGTTTCTGGGTCATACAGGTCCCGATTCAAGCGAATCCGCTCTGATGCTTCAAACTGAGCCGCGGATTCGGCATCCAGCGTATCCTGCCCGGCCAGCGCCTGTGGGCGCTCAAGTGGGGTCAGCGTCCGAAAAGTGAAAATTCCAGATATATCGGGTTGGCCATCGGGCGTCCGCATAGCCTCGTCCGACGCATTACCCGATTGCGCTGATACCATACCTGGCACAAACAACATCACCGCTATCACAGCACATAGAGGGGTTCTCGTCATCTAACGCTCCTTCGTCCTAGGTAAACGACTTAATCCTAAAGCCGGTTCGACTGGGGTTCAATAAATCACAATTTAATCCGCTGATATTCGATATAACTTCGACGCAGTACGCAGGAAAATGCTTCCCCTCGCAAAGGCAGGCGTAGCTAACGTCATCTCATCAAGAGAGTTACGTCCAAGGACTTCAAATTCAGAACCAGCCCTAATGACATAGGTATCCCCATCTTCGCTAAGAGCAAAAATCTTACCGTTATAGGCCCACGGAGATGCCGTAAAGAGCGTCCCCGCGGTCACACGTTGCCGTGGGTAGATTTCCTGCCCTGTTCGCGCGTCGTAGCACATCAAAATCCCGCGATCGAGCAAGGTGTAGTGATAGTCCCCATAAACAAGCGTTGACGGATTATACGAACCCAACTGAGGATGCGACCAGACGATGTAGTCGTTGCTCGTGCTGCCTTCTCCCAATGTAATATCGCCACTGGCACCCGCTCGTATCGCATACACCGGCCTATTCGAATCTGCAATGTAGCCCGAATTGATAAACAGCAAGTCATGGGCGGAAAATGGTGTCGGGATGACTAATGAAGACATGCCATGAAGTTCCCACAACAAGTCGCCATCCAAACTATATGAACGGACGCCACCGGTTCCTGTCGTAATGAGTTCCGCGCGAACGTCATTCTCCCACACAAAAGGTGTCGACCAATTCGTACCTTCTTCACGAGCAATCCGCCACAGTTCTTGACCACTCTCTGCGTCATAAGCCGCTACATACGATTCGGCTTCACTGTCATTCACAACATAGAGTCGACCATCATGCAGAATCGGTGACGACGCGGCACCCCAGTCTTTGCGAGGAACCCATTCAAGATCCACTGACCAGACTTCGTTGCCGGAAAAATCAAACGCGTACAAACCAATATCAGCAAGAAATACGTACACGCGGTCTCCGTCTGTCACTGGTGTTTCGGAAGCAAACGTGCTTTTTGAATGGGTTGGCATTGAAGGTACGGCCGTATGTAACGTCTGACGCCATCGCACATCACCGGTATCAAAATCGACATCAAAGAGCACCCATTCCAAATTGTCTGTCGGTTTGACAATGTCAGCTCCGGTCATTGAACCACCCAAAGACCGCGCGCGATAGGTTTCAGTCGGTTGTACCGGCTGCAAAAGAGAATCGTCACTACTAGCCGGCATCACTGTCAAAACAAACACGTGCTCTTCCCAGACAATAGGTGAGCTCCATGCCCGACCCGGAATATCGATTTTCCAGGCAATATTTTCATCAGGTCCCCAGCTCTCAGGCACTGCCGCTGTATCGGCAATGACACCGCCACCAAGTCCCCGGAATTGTGGCCAATTTGACTGAGCCCATGTAGAAACTACCGCACCGCTCATCACGATCGTAAAAGTCAATAAAATCCGTGCGATCAACACCAAGCCCTCCTAAGTCAATCTAGCCAGTCACCATTCTACTGCCAATTTCCTCGTGTCCCCATTCCGTCTGAATTCGTATCAAAGTGATAGCATGCCAAAATCGAAGTGCATACGCCATTACTACAGTGGACGGTCTCTTTTCTTCGGCCGTATCTAGCCCGTATCGTCGGGATCAGCACCCTATCGATTACTGAAATCGGCCTCGCCGCACTGGCGCCATGGACGCTCAAACTGATTGTCGATAATGCCTTAACGGGCGACGCACTACCTAGCTCGCTAACAGCATGGCTCCCCCAACTCCGGACCATCGACGCAGTCAGCCTATTAATCGTTCTGGCAATTGCCGGTTTAGTCATACAACTTACAAGCGAAATCGCCCGAATGGTGCACACGCAACTTCAAGTTGATATGGGCCAGCGAGTAGTTCACGACTTAAGGAGCCAACTGCTCGCTCATCTACAAGCGCTCCCGATGGCACACCATACGACCCACCGCACTTCGGACTCTGTCTACCGAATCGATGCGGACGCCTACTGCATTAATGACCTGGTAACCGGAGGTGTGTTCCCACTCGCCATTGCCGGCATCAATCTCCTAGTCATGTTTACGATTTTGTTACAGGTTGATGCCGTTCTCGCCTTCATGACCGTTGGCGTCACACCATTTCTCTATTTGTGTCTCAGATTTCATACAAGCACTCTCGTCTACCGTGCCGAAACCGTAAAAACCCGTGAGTCTTGGCTCATAGAACGTGTTTACGAAACACTCCGGTCAATTGCAGCAATTAAAAGCTTTACTCGCGAGAACCACGAACACAGTCGCTTCGTGCACGCAAGCGAAGAAACGATTCAGGCGCGCCTTACACTCACTTGGCAAGAATCACTATTTTCTGCGGTTGTGACAGGTATTACGCTCGTCGGCACGGCATCGATTCTTATTATGGGCGGCATCCATGTGCTTGACGGCACGCTTCGTCTCGGCACCTTATTGGTCGTAATTGCGTACATCGCGGCCGTTTACGACCCGATCTCATCAATCGCTCACACAATTGGCTCTCTGCAACAGGCGGTCGTTAGTGCCGATCGAGTACGAACTATTTTTTCTCTTGCGCCAGAGATACTCGACAAACCAAACACAACAAACCGCCGCATCACGGGACGCATCGCATTCCGAAACGTCAGTTTTTCATATGACAGCGTACGCATGGTTCTCGAAAAAGTCACTTTTGACGCGCATCCCGGTGAAATCGTTGCCATTGTCGGCTTAACGGGCGCCGGGAAAACGACGCTCGTCAACCTTATCCCTAGACTGTTCGAGACGACCGAAGGCCGTATCTTGATCGATGATATTGAGATCTCGGAGTACGGACTGCGTTCATTACGCAACCAGGTCGCACTCGCCCCTCAGACGCCGGTATTACTCGCTGGTACCTTCTCGGACAACATCAGATTCGGGCACACAGAGTCAACAGACGACGCTGTTGTGCGTGCAGCGAAATCCGCACAAATCCATGACTTCATCATCGGGCTCCCTGAGGGCTATAACACCACAATAGGCGAGGATGGTGCAACGCTCTCTGGTGGAGAACGGCAAAGGATCGGTATCGCGCGAGCGTTTCTTAAAGAAGCACCTATCCTAGTGTTAGACGAACCAACATCCTCGCTCGACTCCATATCAGAAGCAGCCGTGTTCGAAAGTATTCGGCGAGCCAGAGTAAAACAAACAACCCTCGTCATTGCCCACCGACTGTCGACTATCCGTGACGCCGACCAGATCATCGTGGTCGACCAAGGTCGAGTCATCGACACAGGCACGCACGAGAGTTTGCTACAAACGTCTCGCTTGTACCGACGACTCTGGGAACGACTTTCACATGGGCGAACGCTCGATGAACGCGCGCTCTTTCATGGACAACCAGAAGACGCACCAACGCAGGGTTCATCATGAAGATTGTTCTCGCTGGCATCATTGCGCGATACCCCTACGGTGGGGTCACGTGGTGTTCACTGATGTACTTGCTTGGGCTACGCAGCCTCGGACACGATGTCTGTTACATCGAAGACACAGGTGAGTGCATCTACAACCCTGAACTTAACACCCTCTCCCAAGACCCTACCTACGGCACAACCTATATCAACGACACACTCGTTTCATTCGGACTCGGACATCGGTGGTGTTTTATTAATTATGATGAGACCTATCATGGAATGGCACGCCAAGAACTGCTGGAGTTTTGCCGGGATGCTGACCTCTACATCAACCTGTCTGGCGGGTCGTGGTTCTGGCGCGACGAATACCACGCGATTCCTCACCGAATTTTTATCGACACGGACCCAGTCTTCACACAACTCTCAATCGCAAAAGGAGACCCTTGGTACGTTGAATTCTTCCGTGGCTTTAATCACCTTTTTACCTTTGGAGCTAATATCGGTACACCTCTATCCGACGTGCCAACTGGCGAGTTTACCTGGCACAAAACCTGGCAACCGGTCGTCTCAGACCTCTGGCGAACTAAGCACCACTCACTAGCATCGCGGTACACCACAGTTATGACGTGGCGCACCGAAAGTTTCACCGATCTCGACGGAAATAAAGACAAGGAATTCAAGCGATTCCTCGAACTTCCGAGGCACGTAGATGTGGAGTTCAGGCTTGCAGTCAATGGACCGATCCAACTCCTGAATCAGGAAGGATGGAATCCTGAATCTGCGATGGATATCTCAAGAACAATTCATGACTACCGTCAATTTATTCAAGACTCACGGGCGGAATTCGGCATCGCCAAACACGCATATGTAGCTCATTGGTCGGGTTGGTTTAGTGACCGCACCGAATGCTATCTAGCCTCAGGACGACCCGCCATCGTGCAGGATACGGGCTGGAGTCACCATCTCCCGACAGGCCTTGGCCTTCTACCCTTTTCAACGCTAGCTGAAGCGATTGACGCTATCGCAAAGGTCGAATCTAATTATTCTCAGCACACTCAGCACGCAACAGAGATCGCTCGTGAACATTTTGACGCAGCTAGTGTGCTGCAGCACCTTCTCCGCAAGGCAACAGCGTGAAACAGCCACGAACTCTGCGCATCGCTCAGGTCGCACCAGTAGCGCAATCAGTTCCACCTCACCACTCCGGTTCAATCGAAACAACGACGGACCTACTTACCCGGGGTCTAATAGCTCGTGGTCACGCCGTCACACTATTTGCGACAGAATCCTCAACAACAACAGCCCGCTTGCATGCAACATTTGCCCACGGTTATAACGAAGACTCTGAACTGTGGCCATGGGAGTTTTGTGAGTTACTGAATATTTCCGCTGCCATCGAGCGAGCTAAACAGTTCGACATTATTCATTGCCACGCTGAATACGCTCCACTTGCGATTGCATTTCAACAGCTTTCTGAAACACCGCTTGTACACACCGTCCACCACAGCCCAATGCCTTCAGAAGTCAAACTCTGGACACGGAATGGGAACGCCCCGTTTATCGCTATATCACGGCACCAAGCCAAGCAACTCACGAATCTAAAGGTGCTCGGTGTTGTGCATCATGCAATCGACATAGAAAAATTTGCCTTTGAGGACACACCTGAGGATTACCTACTATTTCTCGGACGTTTTGCACCAGAAAAAGGAGTACTCGAAGCAATTACTACTGCCCGACGTACAAATATTCGGCTAATCCTGGCTGCGGCAGAAAATGACTACTATCGCGAACACATAGCCTCGCTCGTTGATGGAACACACGTGACCTACCATGGTGAAGTAACTGGCACGACAAAAGCGAGACTGGTCGGACAGGCCAGAGCACTGCTTTATCCGATTCAGACAGCAGAATCCTTTGGACTGGTACTGGCCGAAGCAATGGCCTGTGGAACGCCAATCGCAGCACTCCGACTCGGCGCAGTCGACGAACTAATTGACGAAGGCGTAACCGGGATTGCCTACGACACGCTTGAGGAACTCGTGTACGGGCTCCCTCGCGTTCTTACGCTCGACCGAAAAGCAGTACGTGAACGTGCCGAACAAAAATTCGGTACTGACCGCATGGTCGACCAGTATCTCGATATCTACTCCTCCGTAATCAGGAACCATTCGACTCGACATCGCTGAACAGCAATGAGCACAAACGAAAACTCTCTCCTTGTAATCACGGCACATCCAGATGACGAATCCATTCTCTGCGGGGGACTTTTGGCGAGTTGCTCAGCACACGGGGTCACGGTCAACCTCCTCTGCCTAACTCAAGGTGAACATGGTCAGGGCACAGGCGATATTGCCGTTTGTCGCCAAGCCGAACTCAAGGCTGCCAGCGACATCCTAGGCGTATCGTCCACAACCCTACTAAACCATGAAGATGGCATGCTGCCGTGGATTGATCCCGCCATAATCTGCGCCGATATCACCAAAGCCCTAGACCATTACTGTCCAGATGTTGTCATTACATTCGACGAAGATGGGATGTACGGTCATCCAGACCATATCGCCGTTCATCACTGCACCACAAAAGTCATCAATGTACATCCTGAACAGGCACCAGCCTTGTACTATGGCACGACACCACCGCGCGCGATGCGAGCACTGACTGACTACGTCGCCAAACAGTTCACGGCGAAGGATCATGCCTCCGCAAGCCCCACAGACATTCTGGGTATCTCAGACCCGGACGCATGGGGACATGCTGCGCCACAACCCACATTTATATTTCAGGCAGACGACTTCAGTCGACAGAAACTTTTGGCACTTCGGTGTCACAAATCACAATTGAGCGATAGTGCGCTCTCCTACGTACCGGAGGCGGCCGCATCTCTTCTTCTCGGCACCGAATACTATCGTCAAGCTCCAATCGGCCGCCAAGGCCGTACGTTCATTGAACTAACGAATCCGTCGTCATCGTGAAGACAAACATAATCTCACTCTTACGTTGTCCGTTTTGCGGCACGACTATCTCGATTGTTAATGATGGGATATTCGATGAAATCGATGGAGAACTGCGGACGGCAATCTTGGGTTGCGAGTGCTGTGCATTTCCACTGGTCGACGGGATTCCAGTATTTCTTGCAAATGACTGCACACGGGAAGCACTGCACGCACTTGATGGAAACGACATAGGCCGTGCGCGACAAATACTACTCGGACTCGACGATGCGTCAGCACGGGCCGTGTCAACCCTCACCGATGGCGACCGGGAACCCACATATCGTGAACTTCTTGGGATTATCTCGGATGATGCGGAATCAGACTATTTCCTATACCGCTTTTCAGATCCGACGTATCGAAGTGCCGACGCAATTATCAGAGCCCTTACAACACATCACAATTACAACTCAGGAACTGCAGTTCTCGATCTCTGTGGTGGCTCAGGACATCTGACAAGGAGTCTATTGGCACGTCCTGGGCCCGGAGAGACGGTGCTTGCCGATCTCTACTATTGGAAGCTGTGGATTGCCGCGCGCACGACGGCGATCGACTGCACGGCTATCTGCTGCGATGCGAGTGCTCCACTGCCGTTTACCTCTCGCATCTTCTCGACCGTCGTTTTATCTGATGCATTTCCATACATTTGGCACAAACGTCTGTGTGCTGACGAAATAATCAGAATTAGCACCGATGACGCAATTCTTATGCTGCCACACCTACACAATGCACTCGGCAAAAACGTCTCAGCCGGGAACACGTTAACACCGTCGTCTTATCAACAGCTCTTCTCACAGCGACCAGTCAGACTATTTGATGACAAGGTATTGCTTGACGAGATTCTAAGAAATGCTGCGATTGACTTGGTAAGGAACATCGAACCTCACGACCTAGGAAGCACACCAGCCATCACATTACTTGCAACGAATGCTGATTGGGTCTTTGACCGGCATGGCATCCCGACGGATCTCGAAGTACGCGACACACTTATCGTCAATCCGTTGTATGACGTGTCCTACGACAATGGCCGGTCACACCTCACACGACGATTTCCAACAGCCGAATATGGCCGAGAATATCAAGCTCTTGAACGCTATCTACCGGAACACCTTGACGTCAGTAGTGACCTCCGAGGACCGCTCACGGCCAAGCAGGTCGGCATTGACTACGCAGAACTCCGTCGCCAGTGTGTCTTACTCGACGTCCCTGAACTGTATTACTGAAGACTGCCTCGGGTGCGCTCAGTCTCCAGTTCATACGGCATAGCAGTACCTGGCGGATCACCGAAGGCGCTAAGCAATGTTAATAGCAGTCCCTCCATTCTTGTTATTGCGGGAAAGGAGGGCGCAAGTCCTTCTGTAAACCCAGCCCGACGAAAATGATCCAGTAGCGCCGCACGACTTGCGATCACATGCACAGGAACATCCCACGAGGCCCCTTCACCGCTGACAAGAGACGGCGGTTGATGGTCGCCGATTAGTAACACGACGAAGTCACGGTCACCGCGAAGTCTCAGATAGCCACTGACTGTATCGTAGGCATAGCCAAGAGCCTTCACATAACTCGGACCGAGATTCATCCAGTCAGGCCAATCAGACCAGGCCCGATCAAGAGACTCCTGGTCATAGGGACTCTCGGTCAACACACGTTCCCAATCGCTCTGGTACGGGGGAACCGGTGTGAACGGCGCGTGAGTACTGATGGTAGGAAAAAAGACGAACCGGGGCGACCGCTGAGACGGTTTGATCTCCAGTGCGTCCACATTCGCGAGAGCATATTGATCGGTCACACTCCACCATCCGAACGGCGGCCCACGGTAATCAAGCTTTGCGTGGTCATACACTTCATCAAAACCGTAAAATTCGCCTTCCGGCCAAGCCATGAGATGCCCTGGCATGACTGCGACCGTTCGATACCCATTCCGCCCAAATTCTTTTACGAGTGTGTTTCTCTCTTGAGCGAGTAATCGCGCATTAGCACGATCGTCTCGAACCTCAGTACCAGACAATAAACTCACATGCGCGAGCCATGACTCTCCGCCGAATGTCGTTGACTCTACAGCCGCCGAAACAACGGAGCGACCCGTCTCAGTTATCGCCTCAGTAAGCGCAGCCCGACTATCGGCTAACGCCTCAACAAACTCGGGTCGATTCCAACTCACAACACCATACGATTCCATGAAAATCATAAATACGTCGGCGCCTTTAACACGACGAAAATCAGAGGCCATCGATGGAGCTGGTCCCAACGCATCAACTCCCGCGCCACTCATTTCATAAAACAGTTCGAATATTTCCCCGGCATAGGCCACGGAAACGGGGTCAGCAAAGCGGAGTCGATCGGTCGATCGATATCCGGCGCGGTCCATTACAAATAGCAGACACAGGCAGATAGCAACCGTAGTAAAGGCGAGACGGACGGAATACCCCTGCAAAGATGTTGAAACCTGCCGGAAACACCACCGCGTCAATAGGTACACTGCGATTGGGCATACTGCGACGACGACAACCACCATTACGATTTGCCACGGGTTAGCCACGGTTGAAAACATCGCGCCAACCTTCGGGATGTGCCGCATGTCCCAATAAATGTTTACTTCCCGACCATAAAGCGAACGCGTCGTCACATCCACGTAACGTCCTACGATCAGCAAAACCCAGCCTATCGACAAGACCCGACTCAAAGTTTCCAATGAACCTATGCGCCACCGTGAAAACCCAATAAGCAGAAGAATCGCAACCGGCAGTTCGACAGTCAGATCGGCGGTGGGACGCACATCCAGCGTCGGCCACACGTTCACAAAAGTTAGAGAGACCTGAAGGATCAAGAGCGCGCCGACACACGCTAACCATCTAAGCGGCCAGATAGTGCCAAACATACCGAAAACAGCACCTAGTGTACGCATCGTCTAGGAGGTCACACTCCACGCGAGTCGTCGGCCACTAACCCCCAGCGCCAACAAACTTCCCACGACTGGAGGTCCATATCCATTAGTCAAATAGCTCATGGTGAAAATTATTTCACTGGCGAAATGGAAATTAAGAATCATTGCAAGTGTTAACAACGCTATCAGCCGCACCCGAAAACCTACAAACAGCGCGACCCCCGCACAAATCTCAGCAACGGGAACCAGTCGCGCGAACACTGCTGCGCCCGGCAGCGCTATAGTCTCTAGGTACCAAAGACTGCTGCCAGATGCTAAATCACGCCACTGCAACAACTGTGAGACCAAAATATCACTATCGGTGATCCAGGTAAGCTTATTGACGCCCATGAGGCATAAAAATACCCCCATAACAAGCGATAGGATGCGCAGGCCAATTCCGCTCGAAGGAAGCTGGGACATACTATTTCCTTTCAACGACGAAGTTCCATTGTAACCATGACCGGTGGCACCACAGAATTACACTCCCTTTAGTATCATGAGTCGAACACAGCGAACACTCGGCCTAGCCCGGTCATTGTTCATTTATCACGCGATTCCTGGTCGCCAGAATCGCCTTCGAAAGATTTACCGTCAATTTGTTTCCGCCGGAGACCTCGTCTTCGATCTCGGAGCACATGTCGGCAATCGGACCAGGGCATTCAACGCGTTAGGGTGCCGCGTCATTGCAGTTGATCCACATCCTGACTGCGTTCTCATTCTCACAACACTATTTGGGCATTCTCCTCGAATAGACATCCTTCCATCAGCCGTCTCCGAAACGGTCGGCCACGTAGCATTGTCAATTAGCGAGCGACATCCGACGCTAAACACAATCGATCCCGAGTGGCAGAATGACCGTGAACAAGACCCTCGATTCGGTGCAATTCAATGGAATCACACTCTCGACGTCCCCTCAACGACTCTTGATGCGTTGGTCGAGTCCTATGGTCTACCCGCATTCGTTAAAATTGACGTTGAAGGAGCGGAACCCAGAATCCTGAACGGGTTGAGTCACCGTCTACCTGCACTATCGTTTGAATATCTGCCTGGTTCGATTGCAAACGCACGAACCTGTATCAATCGCCTATCCGCTCTGGGAACATATCGATTTAATTGGTCACCTGGTGAAAGTTACCAATTAGCCTCAGCCCAATGGCTCGATAGAACAACATTTGAATCCGTCTTAACCACAACCACTGGCCAAGTAGAGTCGGGCGACATCTACGCGATCCTAGATAAGACATGACATCGATTTCTTCGACGTCGGACACAGAAAACGTAAGACGCTACTACGATCGTCATACGTCCTCATTTCTCTCATACGGACAAGGAGGAAGCCAAGGCTGCATTCACAGAGCAGTATGGGGTCCAGACGTCAAAACACGCGAACAAGCGTTTCACTACGTGGAAAGCATCATCGCGGATACGCTTATTACTCACTCAATGACGACCGAAGCCACACACATCATCGATCTAGGCTGCGGTATCGGTGCGAGTCTCTGCCACATTGCCCGCAAGTTTCCAATTCACGGTACTGGCGTAACGCTAAGTCCGGTACAAAGGCACATCGCGAGTAATCGGATTCACGCAGCCAGCCTGGACCAACGCATTCGCTGCATTGAAGGGGATTACAGTGACCTTACCCTCGCATTACCGGAAGCCGACCTCGCATATGCGATTGAATCATTTGTTCATAGTCCAGCCCCTGAATCATTTTTCGCGCAGTGCAAACGAATCGTCCGGCCTGGTGGACTTTTGCTAATTTGCGACGACGTTCTTCAAGCACCGACTGATCCACGAGCAAGCCCGTTTATCGAACGATACAAACGCGGATGGCAAGTTCATACGCTTATCGAACGTCGTCAACTCGAACAAGTAGCACTTGAGGCTGGTTTCAAACACTGTTCAACGACCGATCTCACTCCGCACCTTGAACTCAATCGACCAAGGGACCGAGGTCTCTCCGTTCTATCCGGTCTACTAGCTTGGGTATCGCTTGATCGGTACCTTGGACACCTGACGGGCGGCAGTGCGCTTAACAAATGCTTGAAGCGTGGATGGATTGGCTACGAAGCCACACTGTTTCAACGCATTACATAGAAGATATGGTCCCAAATGCCCATCAATGACGCAGACGTACGTTACTGGGACTCACCAGCACCGGACGAAGCCACATGCAGAGCGCGTAGAGATCCTGTTATCGTCCTGCCGTTAGCCGCAACCGAACAACACGGGCCACACCTGCCATTATCAACGGATGTCGATATCGGACTCGGCATACTCAATGAAACCTTTCTCCGACTTGACCGTAGCATCCCGGCGTGGACACTACCAATAGAAACCGTCGGTGCAAGTCTGGAACACGTCCGTTACGATGGAATCACGAGCGTGACTCCAAATGAACTCGTGCAAACAATCTTCAATCACGGCAAACATCTATCAACCCTCGGAATTCGCCGCCTCGTTATCAGTAATAGTCATGGGGGAAACAGCGCGCCAATCGAGTCAGCGGCACTACGCCTACGAGAAGAATGTGAACTTCTGGTGGTCAAAGCAAACTATTACCGATTTGAACGACCAGTCGATATCGATTTACCAGACATCGAGTGGCGTCACGGCCTCCACGGAGGCGCGGTGGAAACGGCCATGATGCTCCACCTTCGACAAGAATCTGTAAGAACAGACGCCATCAGCACATTCCCGTCGATTGCAGAAGAACTTGAAACTCGAGGCTCACGAATATTGCCGACTGGACCAGCCGCGTTCGCTTGGTTAGCCGGGGACCTTAACCCTCTCGGTGTTGTTGGTAACGCAACTCTCGCGTCTGAAGAACTAGGCAGGACACTAGTTACACACTACGCCACGATCCTCGCAGACATCATTAAAGACGCCTATCACTTTCCAATCGAGAAATTAAATCAACGGGACCGTAGCAGGAAGACGTAAGCTGGGCACTACTTTAACGACAGTGCACCGGCCAGCATGTCCGAAAGCCAATGGCCGGACCGCTCTACTTTCGCTTTAACGTAGGCCACATTATGTCGATTGAGCGTCCCATAAAGTGGCAGGCGATTTACGACCTCAATACCCGCATCACGTACGGCATTTACTTTTTCCGGGTTATTCGTTAGCAATTGCACACGATCAATCTTGAGGGTCTTAAGCATTTGTACCGCCGCACCATAGGCTCTTTCGTCAGACCCAAACCCTAGGATCTGATCGGCGTCGACGGTATCAAGTCCTTGTTCCTGCAATGCATACGCCCGCAACTTGTTGGCAAGACCAATATCCCTGCCTTCCTGAGACATATAAAGCAACACACCGCCACCCTGATTAGCAAACAACCGAAGGCTGCCTTTCAGTTGCTCTCCACAATCACATCGCAGGCTCCCAAATAAATCCCCAGTAAGACATGCCGAATGAATTCGAACTGGTACCGGGTCTGGCCAACTATCTTGTGTGCCAATCAAGACTGCAACATGCTCCCGCAATCCATTCGCCTCACGAAAGGCCATAAACCGCGCATCGTCGGCTTCCGCTAATGGTACTGGGCCCTCGCTCACATGCGTCACTTCTATACTGCCGTCAGTGGCCCATGCTGACACTTCAGTAGGAGTCACAGACAATGTTGTCCCGGTCGAAACCCGCCTGTGAACGACGTCTGCCCTATCACCAATGACATCCGCACAGACTACGGCCGGCAAGAGCTGCCCCAAACGAACAAGCATCATTCCAGCCAATTCAATATTACTCGCAGGCCGGACGTCATGGGCGCCCGAACCCGCCACATTGTTTTCACTAGCTAGCCGAACAATCTGCTCTGGCCCCTCTCCATTTAGGGACAAGCTAAATCCACGCGATGTTCCGTTAGAACCAACCCCCATCGACTGGGCACGATGCGACGTAATTACCAAGCGAAGGCGTCCGAATCCACGTAATTCCTCAAGTACTCCGAGGGCTAAGCCATCAACGGGCACGACGAGGGCGCCACTGCTGGCCGACTCTGTAATGTAGAGCGGTCGCCCTTTTCTCAACTCAAACAGCCCGCGTTCAGCGTGATACATCAATTCTTCCGTCTCAGGCGCTAAGGTTGTTACTGTATGAACAATAGCGCGATGCCAAAAACAGTCTCCATCAATGAGCATACAGCCTGGGAACTAATTAAGGCCGTCGATCCAAAGAACGCCTTCACCAGTTCAGTTCGCATTAACCATGATCACAACTGTGACGCCTGGTTGCAAGTTTTGCCCTCGGGGTCTTGGAAAACATCTTCCTTGCCATCGGCTGAAGCCAGTCAAATGTTCGACATTTACTTGCCAATTCGAATCGTGTCTCATCTCATCATTGCCCAAATAGGTCAGAGCGTCGATGGTCGCATCGCAACGACCAAGGGAGACTCACACTATGTCACCGGACCAGCTGACATTAAACGCCTGCATCGACTTCGAGCGCTCGTCGACGCCGTAATCGTAGGCGCCGGAACCGTCGCCACAGACGACCCTCAGCTTACAGTTCGCCACGTCGACGGACCACAACCCACACGTGTGGTAATCGACCCCAACAAAAGACTTTCGAACGACCATAAGATCTTCACAGACCCTTCGACCACAACCATTGTGATACACCGCGGTGCTCCCCCGCAGGACTGCCCTGAAAACATCATTTACTGTCCAGCACGGGAATCCGGACTAATTGACCCTACCGATATCGTAAATGCCCTTCGTAACCGAGGATACCAGCGCCTCCTCATCGAAGGCGGCGGTATCACCGTGTCTCAATTTCTTGATGCTGGCATTGTTGACCGTCTTCATGTTGCCGTCGCACCTATAGTGATCGGTTCAGGCCACCAATCATTCACGTTGAAACCGATCCCCGCTCTTAAAGATGTCCCACGTCCTCCATGCCACATACATACACTCGGCGACGACGTGCTGTTTGATTTCGATCTACAAAACAAGAGTTCTAAGCCATAAAGAAATGGCTACTTCAGGTGGTCTGAGTCGTGCGAAGCCCTACGAGCAACACGCCTGCTCCCGGAAGGCTAGAAATTAAAATCAACAACCCATAAGTGGCAGAGATAGCAGCACCTTCTACCGCTGACAAACCTGCGGCAGCCCACAAAAGAGCAGCCACTCCTTCACGTACCCCCCAACCCGCAATCGATATGGGCAATAACATCGCCAAAAGTACAATTGGAATTAACGGGACAAGCGTTGCAAGTGGCGTGTAGCTCCCAATCGCTCGAGCGGCGATTACGAACGTTAGCAAATAACTTGCGACAATAATGGAAGAAGAAATCAACTGTGGCGGCAGTGCTTCTCGTGAGCACACAGCAATCCGTGTGTCGTGAAGAAGCTTTTCAACTAGCGATTCATTTTCAGATGAACGCCTGCGAACCACAGTCATCACCACAACCGTGACCAGTGACAATATAACCAAGAGAACCCAACCATACGGCACATCACCTATTAAATCTTCTGGCAACGCTGCGACCGCTCCCAATGACAAAACGATCATTACCATTTGACCGGATAAACGCTCAAGAATAACGGCGCGCACGGCCGGACCAGTCTCGGCGGTTCTCGCATGGCGCCAGGCTCGAGACAAGTCCCCAACAATGCCACCGGGACAAACCTGATTAATGAAGATTGCAAGATAGTACTCCCTAACCGCGTCTCTTAATGAGAGATTCAACCCTAAACGCTTAGCTGTGTAACGCCATCGCCATCCCGACAATACGGTCTGACCAAAGGTCACGACGACACCTATCAGTAGCCAGCGAAAATCAATATTCTCTAGCTGGTCAAGTAAAGCGCGTCCATCAAGCCACCAACCAAGGCCGATCAACAGGCCAACGCTTACGGAAAACCGCCAAGCAACGTTTGCAGCCCAAGGAAGTCTCATCTTGGCCCAGGAAGCGCGACAAGGTCGAGATGTCCAACTGTCAGACCAAAATCTCTCTGAGCCACCGTTTCGCGCCGACGCTCCGCCCACAAGTGAAATCGATCTCGTTCTCCATCATTTAATTCTGACTCTGAATGTTCGACCGCAGCCGACTCCCAGCCACTAATCAACATGTTGACCAATTTGGAATCCGCCGGTCCCAACCTCCAACGACTTTGTAATAACCACACTTGATAGCCTGCCGCACGAAACGCAGACTCCGTTTTCAGATTAGCCATCGGACCGAGCGCAGGACCGAACCCTTTGTCTCGGCGTTGGTGTGCATTGACGGCCTGGCGCACAGCAGCATCATCGGGGTCATCCACAAGTTCCAAATTATTAACATCAGCATGCCATTGAATGGATCCGTCATACGTCAGAGAAAAATACACCCCCCGTCGCTTAGCCCGACAAGTATCGACGACCTCATTCACCCAAGACTCCGATACCAGATCTAATAGCGCTGACCCCGTCACAAGATCCGCATCTGTTGATTCGATCTGCTTAGAGATCCCAGAACTGAGATTTCGTACAATCTTTGTCGCGACACCGGCGGTCTCTGGCAGTGAACCTGCGGCCAATAGTTGCTCGTCATGATCTATCAGTGTCCACTTCTGTGGTGTGGGAAGAAGCGGCGAAAGATAACGAACATTCGCTCCCGTGCCAGCCCCAAGGTCAAGAACACGATTCCATCCATTCTGCTGCCACGCCTGCTTAATCATCGTGACCGCAACTGCCGGTCGTGACCGCCCATCAACTGGCTCTCTCGATTCAAGCCAACCCGCGTCGAATATATCAGTCATGACTGCGTGCTCGGATCAATAAATCGATTCGAAATGGAGCCAATACCGCCGATGGTCACTGTGACCACATCATCATGCCTCATTGAACCAACGCCCACCGACGTACCACAAGCAATCACATCACCCGCTTCTAGTGTCATGTCGTGGGACAAGTGACTAATCAGTTCAGCCGGCGAAAACACCATGTCTGCTACCGGATAGTTTTGGCGCTCGGTCTCATTAAGCGTGGTAATCACTCGCAATGTCGCAAGATCGAGTCCAGTCGCGACAACAGGCCCGAGCACTCCAAAAGTATCCGCTGCTTTTGAACGTGTCCACTGTGGAAAATCCGGATCTTTATTCAAAAGACCGATTGCCGTAACGTCATTTACACACGTGCAGCCAAATAAACACGCTAACGCGTCTTCCGGGGACACATCCCGACACGTATCACCAATAACAAGACCAAGTTCGCCTTCAAAAATAATTTTACCGGCATAGCGTTTCGGGCGCGTAATCGGTACGCCACCTTGATGAAGCGACGTATTTACTTTTATGAAATACAGCGGCTCTTCCGGAATGCTGCCTCCGGCCTTTTCTATAAGCGCATGAAAATTATTGGCAAGACCAATCATTTTCCCAGGCGCAACGGGGGGCAAAAATGTAACGTCCGCCGGCTCCAACACCTCACCAGTCGGTTCAGGATTCTGAAACATGCTTCCGGATTGAACGAGCACAATATCGTCATTCAGCGTTCCTATTTTCAGCGTCCCATCATGTCTAAACCGCACCCATCGCATCCTCTATACCTCCAAAACCTGAATCGGCTTTCTGTCCAAAGAACGAATCTAAGTCAATTCGGTTATCGCGTTCTCCATCTGGTTGACGGCGGACTCCCACGTCTGCATCGTTGTTGCGTATCGACGCGCTGCCTCAACACATCGAGTACGCATCGTCACACCCTCACTACCGTTAATGAAAGTTCGGATGGCGGTCGACAAGGCAACTGCATTCCCTGGCGGCACCAACAAACCTGTTTCGAGAGGAACGGTGTCTGGAATCGCACCACCAGTCGTACTAACAATGGGTAGTCCTCGGGCGAGCGCTTCCGTTAGTACCATGCCATAACCTTCATAATACGAAGGCAATACGAACACGGAAGCCCGCCGGTAAAAATGATCGAGCTGAGCCGAATCGCATTCACCAACAAACTCGACGCGCCCCACTAACTCACTATTTTCGATCGACCGAACCACTTGTCCTGCATACGACCGATCGCGAACAAGACTGCCTGCACAGACGCAGTGCCATCTGTACTGCCTCAAAGACGCTAGTGCCCGCACAAGGACATCGTGGCCTTTCCGAGGAATCACGGTACCAACCACCAATAGCTCCGGCGGCGCATCAGACGCTGGTCCTTCTGCAAAACCAACTTTATCAACGCCGGGCGTAACGACTCGCACCCGTTCCGAACTCACACCGAACCGTTTGAGCGTGTCAGCAGTAAAACCGCTCGTGACGACAACACCAGCAACGGCACTCAGTGACTGTCTTTCGTGCCGCATCAACAGGTCGCGCATGTCCGGCGACAATCCTGTCTCATCAGACAAAGGATGATGCATCAGAGCAACTAGTCTGAGTCGTTCCCGATGTTTTGATAAGACATCCGGACAAACCCCAAGCGTCAAACCGTCAAGAATGACCCGTGAACCATCCGGAATCCCCGTAAGTACCCGCACAAGGTTTCTGCATGCGCCATCATTTGGAAGAGGGAAATCACCACGCAAACCATGGAACTCAACACGCCAACCACGCTCACGCAACCCTTGGACCATTCGGGCATCATAAATATAGCCACCCGTGCGTTGGTCTAGCGGACCAGGTGCTAAAACGTGGAGCTCTAACGCACTCACACCGGACCTTCAAACCGTCCCCACGCAACGTGCGATTCAGACAACGTGACGGATACTGCTGTAACTCCGCGACCGATTTCACCAAGTCCACCGGCATGAATACTACGCACAAGTCGATCAAAAATATTTCGCGCGAGAAATTCAGTGGTTGTGTTTTGTCCAGCGAAGTTGGGGTCGTCGTCTAGATTTCGAAAATTGAGATCCGCAAGAATAACCTTTAACTGTTCATTAGCGAGTCCGATATCGACGACCATGCCACTGCTATCAAGTTCTGATCGGCTAAACGTCGCGTCGACGACGTAGGTTGCACCGTGTAATTTTTGAGCCGGACCGAAAGCATCCCCACGGAAACTGTGAGCAATCATGAAATGGTCACGGACGTTCACGCTATACACAACAGCTTCTCCTTGCTCGAGCTCAAGTCACGTCGTAATGCACCAAGTGACACAAAGTCTCACTAGGCCCCAAGCTCAATTTGGTCATTACCGATGGCAGTTCCTCGAAAGCACTTTGCTGATTTATAAGAACATCGAGTCGCTTATCATGCAGTAACTCCAAGGCGAGCCTTAGTCGAGAACTTCTCGTCCATCGGTTAAGGCGCTCAGGCGGCAGGTGGCCAACCTGACTACTCTTAATCGTTAGACGAGCTGAGTGAAACCGCTCACCAAGCGGTAACGGCACGTCTTGTGTCCCATACCAACTCGCGTCAACAATTGTGGCTTCCGGACCAGCTACAGTTAATGAGGCACGTAACCCTTCAACGGTCCCACTCGAATGCACAACCAAATCAGCAGAAGGAAGAGTCGGAACCGCACATTGCCAGGCTAAACCAAGTTCCGCCGCGATCGTCTTCCGCGTCTCCAATGGATCGACAACGATAACTTCGCAACCGGGGATATCCTGACACAATGTGGCTACAAGCAAGCCTACGACACCAGCACCAATGACCACCACGCGATCACCAACGCAAGGCCTCGCATCCCAAAGAATATTGACTGCCGTCTCCATATTGGCAGCAAGCACCGCGCGTCTCGCAGGAACACCTTCCGGGACACATTGAACTGCTTCGGCCTGAACGTGATAGAAGTCCTGATGCGGGTACAAGCAGAACACCGCTTTCCCTATGAGTGAAGAAGGACCTTCTTCGACAACGCCCACACTGCTATACCCGTATTTAACCGGCCCTGGAAACTCGCCATCCTGGAAAGGAGCCCGCATAGATTCGTACATTGAAGGGGGGACCTCTCCTCGAAATACAAGTGACTCGGTACCACGGCTAATCCCACTAAATACTGTCCTGACAAGCACGTCACCATCATTTCTAGGATTAAGTCTGACGTCCCGAATTTCTGACTGCCCCGGACTCTTGACCCAGAACTGGCGTGCGGTATGGTGAGCAGGCATGATCGTAGGCACCCTAGTGCGATGACAGACTTAACGCAACCCGACACGTTTTCAGAACCACCCTCACACAGGTGGGAAATCATGGGCGACCTTGTCGCCGCACTAGCACTAGTAACTGTAACAGCGGTCACCATCTCGTGGTCGCTTGAATTTCCGACTCGCTATCTCTTAAACACCCTCGGTCTTTATCTTTTGATTGCAACGCTAGTACTAATAACCATTCCACGCACATTGGCCGGACCAGGCCTCGGATATGCAAATCGCGTCACACTTTTCCGAGCCAGCCTAATTGTGCCCATTGCGGCGATGGTAACAAAACTGGTTCCACTGACTGCTTCCGAAGCCTGGTGGGTTATCGCAGTCTCAACTATCGCCTTGATACTCGATGGTATTGATGGGCGTGTGTCGCGTCATAAGCAATGCCAGACTACCTTCGGCGCAAGGTTTGATATGGAGCTCGATGCATTCTTCTTACTGGTACTATCTCTTCTCGTATGGCAAACCGGTAAAACAGGTATGTGGATCACTGGGATCGGAGTTATACGATACGGCTTTCTTATCGCGGCTTTCTTCAGACCATGGCTCGGTCAAACACTCCCGGAAAGTCTTCGCCGCAAGGTAATTTGCGTGGTTCAGGGTATCGCACTACTCATCTGTCTTGGCCCCATTGTTCCCTCGACACTCGCAATCTTCGTTGGTGCGACCGCCCTCTTTCTCCTTGTTGTTTCATTTGGCATCGACATCTATTGGCTTGCAAATCACAGAACGACCATCCGACCTACCGATTGATGCATTTTCAGAATCAGGCCGTCGCGCTTCTTATCGTCGTCGTTTTAATCTGCCTGCAAGGATGTAGTCCAGATTCTCATCTCTCCGACACCAATCTCAACTTTGAAGAACTCCAACACCGGGCAAACACGGGTGACAACAATGCACTTTTTGACTTAGGCGAACGCTACGCAAATGGACATGGTGTAGCCAGAGACAATGTTCTGGCTTACATGTGGTACGGACTCGCGGCTGAATTGTCGACAACTGAAGAACGTTACCAAGCACAACGGATGCAATTGACCCTCGATCGAGAAATGTTTCGACACCAAATCGCCGAAGCCGAACGCCTGGCCACTCTCTGGAAACAGCAATGGCGCTAATCGGCGAGATATCGCGGCGGTTAAAGCAGAGATTGCTCCGCGTCGCCAACCCATCATTTGTTAAGATTTGTAACAGAGCACTGCTAGAAGTCCATGGCCGATACGAAACTTCCCTCAGAAGAACCTGAGTCAAACGTCAACAATGAGCAGGACGACGACGTCAAGATACCGACTGACGCATCACAAACGCCTGCGACGGACACACCGACGCCGACACTCGCAAGCCTGCTACGATTTCCGCTGAAGTGGCCACGATCGTCTGAAGCACGTGCCATTACAACGACAATGGCAGGTGCAGCGTTCCTAGCGGCCGTTCGTGCATTTACAAAAAGTCGCGACAAGAAAAAAATTGATCTCAATGTTGCTCAGGAGGCACCAGTTCCCGTGACAGCCCCAGAAAAGACCAGTAAGAAACAACAAAGCCACTCACTTGCTGACCGCCGAGAATTGATCGAGCAAGGCGGTGGACAAAAGAGGGTTGACGCGCAACATTCCCGAGGGAAATTCACCGCCAGAGAGCGTATCACCAGAATCCTCGACCCTGGCACGTTTGAGGAACAAGGCCCGTATATCGAACATCGACATTCCGCGTTCGGGCTCGACCAACAGCGATACCCCGGCGACGGAATCGTTACCGGCTTCGGACGAATCGACGGGCGCCGTGTCGCTATTTGTTCGCAAGACTTCACCGTGCTGGGCGGATCATTCTCTGAAATACAAGCACTAAAAGTCGGGCGCCTCCTCGAAGCGGCAACATCTGCTGGTCTCCCGATATTGACGCTTCTAGATTCGGTCGGAGCCAGAATCCAAGAAGGCGTCTGGAGTCTGGCTGGGTTTGGTGACTTATTTTGGCGAAACACGCAGGCAAGTGGAGTCGTCCCACAAATTAGTGTCATGCTCGGACCCTGCGCGGGGGGGGCAGTCTATTCGCCAGGCTTGACCGACTTTGTCATCATGGCCCGGGGCACGAGTTACATGTTCATCACCGGCCCGGACGTGATTCGAACGGTCACAGGTGAAGAGGTGGACATCGACACCCTTGGCGGGGCTGAAACACATGCAGCCCGATCGGGCGTCGCGCACTTCGTTGCAGAAGACGAAGACGGCGCACTCGCTCTAGCGAAACAGCTTCTGAGTTATCTACCGTCGAATAATGCGGACGACCCGCCGACCACCGACACAGACGAGAGCGTAACCAGACCTAACGCGGACGCACTTGATAACCTCATCCCGGCAAAGACCGAGGAGGCCTACGACATACGGGAAGCTATTAGATTAATGGCAGATCCGGAATCATTTTTGGAAGTCCATGCTGACTTTGCTCCGAATGCCGTTGTTGGCTTTGCTCGGCTAGACGGACGGGTAGCGGGATTCGTCGCAAACCAGCCATCACACCTTGCAGGAGTGCTCGACATTGACGCCTCGGATAAGATCGCTCGGTTTATTCGATTTGCGGATGCATTTAATATTCCACTTGTTACGCTGGTTGATTGCCCAGGATTCCTCCCTGGTGCAGGCCAAGAGCATCAGGGCATCATTCGACATGGAGCCAAGATCGTCTACGCGTACTCCGAAGCAACGGTCCCAAAGGTTTCGATCGTCTTACGAAAAGCCTATGGTGGCGCGTACATCGTGATGAGTAGCAAAATGATTCGAACTGACGTGTGTCTCGCCTGGCCAACCGCTGAAATCGCCGTTATGGGTGCTAAAGGTGCCGTAAGTATTCTGTACGCTCGGCAACTCAAAGCGACCCCAGCCGAAGACCGTGAGAGGAAACGTCAACAATTGGAAGATGAATTTCAACAGGAGTTTAATTCGCCATTTGTCGCCGCCTCATCAGGGCACATCGATGATGTGATTTACCCCCGTGAAACACGGACTCGCGTTATTGCGGCACTCGACTACCTCAAAGACAAACAGCCGGTAACGCAGCCAAAAAAACACGGAAATATTCCACTCTAATGTCCTCCGCGTTACAGACTGTCATCGAAATTGCTGGCGTCGGAACAGCGTTACTGTTCCTCGCACTCGTGGGCCTTGTGGGACTCATGTACGCCCTTACCTCGCCGTGGCTTACAGAGCGACTCAGCCCATCGACCACAACAAACACGGCACAAGACGAGTCAGAAGAACGGATTCTTGCAGCGGCAGAACAAGCCCAGGAAGAAGCCCTCTCCGAAGCAGACCGCCAACAAAGAGCCGTTGTCCTCGCGGTCGCGGTCGCCTGCGCCACATCAGAACTCCGATTAATTCATGTCCCGGAAACCAGTTCTGCCTGGCGGCGACTCCATCAAACCCGTCGATTTTCCCAACGATCTAGCCGACAAAGAGCACGGTCATGAAAAACTATCGCGTCACCATTGATGGGCGGGTCTACGATGTCGAAATCGACGACCCCCAAGCACGACCGGTCACGGCACGCCTCTCCGGAACGGCCTACTCGGTTGAGATTGAATCCGGACAAGCTCTGCCCGCTGAATCCGAGCCTGACATTGTGCCGGCGACACCTCCGGAACACACAGCAACACCAAACGAATCCAAAACAGCGAAGCCGAGTCGAGAACCGCCCCGCCCCTCCAACGTTTCGACACCTGCATCTAGTCAAACGACTCCTCAAGGTATGACGGCACCGATTCCAGGAGTCGTTTCCAAGGTCAGTGTTCTCCCCGGACAAAAAGTTGAACGCGGTGATGAATTACTCACTATTGAAGCCATGAAGATGTTTAACGTGATGCGGTCACCAAGTAGTGGCACGATAGCCACTGTTCACATTAAGGATGGCGACCGGGTGGTCCAGGGACAGCCCTTGGTCACATTTGCGCCCTAGGCACACACTCACCAACCATGCTTTCACTAACACCAGGGATTTTGTTCATGTTCGCCGTCGGCGGCGTCTTGCTCTATCTTGCCATTGGTAAAGAATATGAACCCACGCTGCTACTCCCAATCGGCTTTGGAGTTCTTCTTGGCAATTTACCGAACTCGCCTTTGAATCATGAGGGAGGGATGCTCTACATTCTGAATGAATTCGGAATTCAAACAGAACTCTTCCCCCTCTTTATTTTTATCGGTATTGGCGCGATGATGGACTTTCGCCCTCTACTGTCACAGCCCCTATTCGCATTACTCGGCGCCGCTGGCCAGTTGGGGATTTTTGCCACGTTAATTTTGGCAACGATGCTTGGATTCCCATTGAATCAGGCCGCATCGATCGCAGTCATCGGCGCAATCGATGGCCCAACAAGCATCTACGTCACTTCACTTCTTGCACCCGAGTTATTAGCCGCAATCGCTGTAACGGCATACTCATATATGAGCCTCGTGCCGATTATCCAACCACCTATCATGAGGCTGCTAACGACACAAAAGGAACGACGTATTCGGATGCCCTACGCACCAAGACCAGTTCCACGCGTAGCCGTGATTTCCTTTCCAATCATTGTGACGATCCTTGTTGGTTTGTTGGTTCCCGAATCAGCGCCGCTTGTTGCCACACTCATGTTAGGCAGTTTATTGAAAGAGTCCGGCGTAGTACCGCAATTGACAAAGTCAGCTGAAAACGAACTTACCAATATTTCTACACTCTTCCTGGGACTGACGATCGGTAGCCTGATGCAGGCTGAGACATTTCTTCAACTGCAAACGCTTTATATCTTGCTTCTTGGGCTCGCAGCCTTTGTTCTCGATACGGTCGCCGGACTCTTTTTCGGAAAACTACTGTCGATGGCAACGGGCGGCAAAGTTAATCCATTAGTTGGGGCAGCCGGAATTAGCGCGTTTCCAATGAGTGGACGTCTTGTACAGAAAGTGGCACAAGAAGAAGACTTCACCAATCACGTTCTGATGCACGCTATGGGAGCGAACACCGCAGGTCAGCTTGGCTCAGTTATTGCGGGCGGCGTACTTCTTGCCCTTGTCACCCAAATCCTCGGCTAAGCCGCTGCCTACGGCAATCGGTAGGCGAGAACCTGATCCGTCGCCGTGATAACGACGTACTGGCGGCCATCGCTACCTTGGTAGGTCATCGGGTTCGCATTGCCACGCCCCTCTAATTGCTCAACCCACAACTCCCGACCAGTCATCGCGTCAATTGCTCTAAAACGATTGTCATCAGTCGACGCGATAAACAACAGATTACTCGCCGTCACAATGGCCGCCGCTCGTCCCGGACGTCCGGTCTCCTGCTTGCCAGTGGGTAACATATCAGTCACACCAAGAGAGACTCTCCAAACGATGTCCCCGGTTGCACCATCAATTGCCGTCAATTGTCCCCAAGGAGGCTTTTGACAAGGCAATCGTGTGCCGTTGAGATTCACTTCAAAACTTGCAGGCGTCGGCGTTTCTTTCCGATACGGCCCAGGCGCATCACCATCTGAATCAACCATCCATCCCAAAGCACCAACATCCATGGCCATGACGAACAGGTACCCGGACTCCGGGGCATACGCGGCGCCACCCCAATTGGGGCCACCGACGCCACCCGGGAAATTCAGCGTTGTTCGCATGGGGCCACCCATTTCTCGGTACACCCAAGGCGTAAATGGACCTTGATTTACGAGTTCGCCCAAGCTCGAAACCAACGCCTCACAGGCCTCAACATGCTCAGCAGTCGTCTCGTCAGTCGTGACAAGATCACTACCGTCAAAAGTTACTCTCGCCATCGGCGGTGTCCGACTTGGAATCGGCTGCGTCGGGTACGTCTGTTCACCCGGAACATCACTCATAGCAACAGTCTGTTCTTCGACGCCATAGACTGGCTCCCCTGTTTCACGATGAAGGATGTAGAGATAACCAGATTTCGTCGTCACGCCAAGAGCTGGGACGATCTGACCGTTACGCTCGATATCAAACAAGGCTGGAGGCGCCGGTGGGTCAGCATCCCACAAGTCGTGATGGATCGTCTGGAAGTGCCAGACGTACTCACCAGTTTCTGCACGAACCGCAACAACTGAATTTCCGTAGAGGTTTGCGCCTTCACGGTCACCACCGTAATAGCCAGGAATCGGCGAAGCCAACGGTAAATACAACAAGCCCCTATCTTCGTCGACCGTAAAATAGAAAGGCCACGCGTTGGCTCCCAGCCGGTCCTGCCAGCTGTCACCAGCCCAGGTGTCGTGGCCGACCTGACCCGGTTGAGCGACCGAGTCAAACTCCCACAATTGGTCGCCAGTTCTGGCGTCGTACGCCCTCGCATTACCGATACCACCAATGGCTCCTCGAGGAGTGTTCGCTCCAATAATCACAACATTCCGGTAAACCAGTGGCACCGAGTTATACGGCACCCCAATCTCAACCAGACCGCCTTCTCCAAAAGCAACAACGGGTTCTCCAGACGACGCATCGAGTGCCCGTAGATCAGCTCCAGTCACGAAGATAATACGAGGCGCGAGTGAGCCCTCACCAGGCCAATACGCCACGCCACGGCGGGACGGCGAAACGCCGTCGACCATATGTCTCCAAATCTCTTCACCACTAACCGGGTCCATCGCGACAATCCGGTCAGGCGCCGGCACGTACATCACTCCCTCAATAACGATCGGCGTTACTTGGGAGTTCGGACCTCTGTCATCAGGCCCTGCCATTTCTCTGGTCAGGTCATAACTCCACGCCTGCACCAATGTTGAGACGTTCTCAGGAGTAATTTCGGTCAGTGGTGAATGTCCGGTACCAGCGAAATTACCGCGATACATCGGCCAATCAGAAGTTTCTGCTGCTGGCACTTCGGTTTCCACCGCTGTTTCAGACGGTGATCCGCCACATTGAGTGATACCAAACAGACAAAAAAGTCCGCAAATCGTATAAATCAGCCTTGCACGCATCTACATCATCCTCCTGCTGGGAGGGCATTGTATATCGCGGACCTCACAAAAACCGTTATAAGCTATAGCAACCGTTCGCTTTTGGGAGGAACACGGCATGCAACGCGATTTTCGCTATCGAACTATTGGCATCCTGAGTATCGCAGCCATTATTACGGCGTCAGTCATTACCGTATCCGGCCAGTACTCACTGACCGTAAATAAGGAACGCCTTGAAAACGCCCGTAACGAGCCACAAAACTGGTTACTCATGAACGGTGACTACGGAGCCAACCGCTATTCTCGACTGACACAAATTAATCGTGACAATGTTGGGAACTTACGCATGGTCTGGGCTCTTGCTATCGGCGGCATGCAAGATACCGGACAGAACGGACCTGAAGCAGAACTAAACCCGTTAGTCGACAACGGATATATGTACACCTCAGATGGCTGGGGCACTGTTTACAAGATCGACGCTCGCGCTCCAGACCACGCCAAATTCGTTTGGATTGCGGACCCGGGTGTCGACCACGAAGGTAATACATCACGATCCCGTGGAATTGCGCTCTGGGAAGATAAAGTAGTCGCCAATCTTCCTGATGGAAGGGTCATTGCCATTGATCGGGACGACGGAGAAATCATCTGGGACGTCGAGGTCGCAGGCGTAACCGAATTCGGACGCCGCGAACGATTCCTGACCGCCCCTCTAGTCGCAGATGGGAAAGTGTTAGTGCAGAACGGAGCCGGAGATGGCGGCACTCGTGGTTGGGTCGCCGCACTCGATGTGGAAACAGGCGAAGAACTCTGGCGTTGGTACACCGTACCGGAACCAGGTCAGCCCGGCAGTGAAACGTGGACCGACGACCATAACGCATGGAAAACTGGTGGCGGCGGAGTGTGGCAGACCGGCTCCTACGATCCGGAAAATAAACTTTATATCTTTGGCACCGGAAACCCGTATCCCATCTATGACCCGGAGTTCAGACCCGGAGATAATCTGTACACCAATTCCGCTGTTGCCCTTGATATCGACACCGGTGAGCGCCGATGGCATTTCCAATACACACCCAATGACTCTTGGGACTACGACGAAGTCGGCGTGCATCTACTCTACGACCTCACAATCGACGGTCAACTACGAAAGGTCGTATCTCATTACGCTCGAAACGGATTTTTTTACACGGTTGACAGGAATGACGGATCGTTTATCAAAGCCGGCCAGTACGTAAACGAACTGAACTGGACTGCGGGCATCAATCCAGAGACAGGCACGCCGCTAGAGTACGACCCGAATCTAGAAGTTCAAATCTATAACCCTGAAGCCCGTGCGTTACGGGTCGACCGCGACCGCATGAAACGCGCCTGCCCAACGTGGCACGGAGGCGTCGCTCATCAACCGACGGCGTTTAACCCGGATAAAGGGATCGCATATGGTGTCGGTACCGAAGGGTGCTTTACTCAAAATGGCGCAGCTGTCGCTTCAGCCGGCCCGGAAGGCAATGTCGACAACCAAGCGAGCGAACGACGTCAATATACTAGTGAGCTCTACTACGGTTCCATAACCGCTGTCGATGCTGTCGGCCACGAAGTTCTCGCAAAAGTCGTCACTGATATCGAAGTCCGATCAGGTGCAACTGTCACTGCCGGTGGACTTGTCTTTAGTGCACTCCAAGACGGCTGGGTGGTGGCTTATAACGATGAAACCTTGCAGGAGTTATGGCGATTTAATGTCGGTACGCCTCTGAAAGGTGCACCCGTGACGTACGCGATCGGCCCCAAGCAGTATGTAGCGGTACAGACCAGTGGTCGCCACCTCCACCCGGTAAACTGGGACCAACTTGAAACCTCGAGCTACTTGTTTGTGTTCGCGCTCGATGAATAAAGACCCTATTGGGAGAATTCGCTACAGGCATCGACTTCTTCGCCCCAGAAGTCGATGCATTTTGCACGGTCCATTGCACCCTGACCGATCACCTTCTCATACAGAAAATCTGCTAGTCGGTCGACCTCTCGATTCTGCAATGTAGCTGCGGGGTCAAAGAGCTCAAGCCCCATCCGCTCAAGATCGGCATGCGTTCGCCCCAAACATCGATCATCGGTATAGGCGCGTCGGTCGAAAGCTGGCATCCCCCGCCCTGGCAGCCCGCACTTAATCACGAAAATCAATTGCTCGCGCTCCAACGTACTCTCGCGCAAGTTCGCCCCATCGGGCATTTGACTATCCATCTTACGTCCATCGCCGGCCCAGCCGTGACAAGCCTGGCAGTCAGCCTTCTGGCGATAGATTCGGCCACCTGCGGCAACAGTGTCCGTCTGCGCAAAAACACTTTCTGTGAATTTGGATACGGTCCAAAGTCCACCAACGAACAAAGTCGTACAAACGGCTAGCCACAGGCATACACGTACACGCTTCACGATATTCCCTTTCGAATTAATGGCAGGCCGCAAGAAAAGAATTTACGGCATTTCACATGCAAAGCTCGCCGCATCATCGGTACTGCCGCTACCACTGTAGACGGCAAGTTGCGGATACGGGCATAGCGGCCGAGTGCGATCAACCATGCCGTCACGCTCGCGAGACGCCACAATGTGATCCGGCGCATTTCCATCTTCTACCCAAGACTCCAACGCCGCTAGCGCATCGAATCGATTCGGCCCTTCGCCACCGCCACAATGTCCCATCCCTGGAGCCATGAACAATCGATACGAATCATCGACTGCTGACTGGTCTCCAACCGTCTCAACGACTCGCTCATAATATTGAGTTGCATTCGCCGGAGAAATTTGCGCATCACTCCACCCGTGATACGCAATGACTTTCCCACCATTCTCAATGAACGGCCGTAAATCTGCGTCGAGCGCATTTAATGTGTCGCTATCTGTTTCCTCCGCGCGCACAATGTCACGGTCGAAGTCAAAGCGGTCGATCGTCCAATTCGGATCCTCGTCAATAAGATACTTAAACTGCTCGATACCTGTGTTCCGCGCCGAACGCGTCCAGCCCAAGTCTGTCCAGTCCAGTTCACTCCCTGGTAATAACCCTGTGATTGCACGTCCGGTTTTAGGATTCTCGGGCGATGAATACAACATCGAGACTGTCTGGAGCTGAGCCTCCGTCAGGCACGACGGACTATCCGCTCCCTGGCACAGCAACGCAGACGGATCGAAATTACACCGCTCTGGGTCCCCAACCACGCCATCCGTCACTCCGTCGTCGGCATCACACGCCTCAAGGACTGCATTATGCACCAGGGATCGCTTTCCCTCAGACAGACGCGCTCCCTCATTGGCCTCAAGTGGTTTAGCGACCCGTAAGGCCGCAACAGCCCGCCCCGTCCAATCATTACCTGGCGCCCCGGCGATAATGCCATCGAAATCATTCGGGAACCGCTGCGCCTGTTTCAGAGCTTGCCGTCCACCGGCCGAACAGCCATGCCAGTAGGCGTATTCCGCGGGCTCCCCGTAGTAGGTTTCAATAATCTGTTTAGCTGTAACGGTCATTTCGTGAGTAGAGCGCCACCCGAAATCAACCACCTTTTCCGGATGACCTAGCCCAAAACTCGCACTACCACCTTCATGTCCAGTATCCGTCGAGGCACTCGCATACCCAAGATCGACACCGTAAGCGAGCGAACGCCCCCCACCATATCGAATACTTCCCGTAAAGGCTCCGTTGCCAACAGCCTGTAACTTCCCGTTCCACGCCTCTGGTAACCACACTTCCACCTTGATATCTGAATCGTCAGACGGTGTTAGCGTCGCCGCCACACGACAAAACGAAGGAAGAGCCGCATATTGCGCCTTCGCCGTGTCTGACAGCGGGCGCGCACCAGGGGGCATGGGCGGCACGAACGTTCCAGCGGATACAGCCTCAGCCATTGTGACCTGACCGTTCGCTATCGATAAGGAGGCCAAGTTTGCACAGGCCGCGCCCATGTCAGTAGCCTCATCACCCGCCTCCGTCATGGCACTGCCACCACCACACTGCGCGAGCCCCGCCGTACCTGCCGCCAGAAGAACTGCTGTCAGTAGTTTTCTCATCCTGCTTCCCCTCGTCTTTCCAAGATATACACACCAAAACTATAGCGAGCCACCACGCCGAAAGCACGTGCTCGTTTCGATATCTCCACAGACCCTCTAGGGCAGTGCGAAAATGAAGAGATTATTGCCACGGCTTGGTCGAAGTTCGTCAGTTAAGCGCATATTGTCCCGCGAACTCAACGACGAACCGGTACTCGCAGCCACGTATTGCTTTCCGTCAACGGAAAATGTGATTGGGAACCCCGTGACCATAGAGCCCAAATTGATCTCCCACAACACATCACCTGTTTCTTGATCGAATGCACGGAACCGACCATTCCCATCACCGCCAAAGACTAGCCCCCCACCAGTTGCCACTAGAGAAGTGGTACCAGCTCGTTGCTCATAGACCCAAACGATCTCACCAGTTTCAACGGAAATCGCCTGAACCGTTCCGACCTGGTCTGTTCCAGGTGCGATCTGATCCCGTTTCGGCAGGTTGTACAAAGAACCATCATCAAGCGCCATCATACGAGAGCACGTATTGCGGAGCGGAAAATACATCAATCCAGTCACGGGACTATACGCTCCCGCTTCCCAATCTTTCCCACCGGTAACGTATGACGGACATATGAGATTTTCTTGCCCTTCACGCGTAAACACCAACTCGGCGTTCTCAGTCACAGCACCCGTCGCACCGTCGATATCACTGACAACATTTTGCGCGGTCGTCTCAGTTGCCCAGAGAAACTCTCCTGTCTCCCGATCGAGCGTATAGACAATCCCTGTCTTCCCTGGAATCCCGGTCATCACCTTTCGTACTTCACCTACCTCTAGTCTCGGATTAATCCAACTCACATGGTCTGGGTCAGGCCGAACAGCGGTATCAATCAAGAGTCTTTCGAATGGATGATCCAGATCCCAATGATCATTCAGATGTTGGTAATGCCAAACGATCTCACCAGTGTCCGCATCTAACGCTAACGTCGAGTTGTGGTACAGATGCGTATTATCGACACCACCCAGAAAGAATTTCGGAGCTGGTGAGGTTACTGAGGTTCCAATGTAGAGAAGGTTTAATTCGGGATCAAAACTTGGAACCATCCATGCGCCGACATGACCGCGTTCGTCAAACGGCACATCTCCCCACGTCTCATTTCCTGGTTCTCCCGGCGCTGGAATCAATCGACGCCGCCAGAGTTCCTCGCCCGTTATCGCATCGTGGGCAACAATGACACAGGCCTCCGGTCCTCCAGCCATTGTTCGAAGACTGCCCTGGTTATCTCGTGCCGGCGAACTGCTGCCGCGCCTGCGTGGCGGCGAACAACTCCGACCAGAAACCACTTTCCCATTGGCAATGATCGGACCAGAGGTTTGATTGGCAGGATTCACTCTGTAATCAAGAATCTCCGTTTCCCAAACTAACTCACCCGTCATAGCGTCAAGCGCAAACGCGAAGTCATCACCACTTGTATCGATAATGAGACCGTCATAGATAGCCAAATTTCGATTCGTGTCGAGGAGCGCAGTAATCATGTAATCGCCGAGATCATCTGGCCGATCTCGTCGATACTCCCAGATCAAATCCCCCGTAACGGCATCAATAGCCTGAATCACGTCACGTGGATTCGGCATGTACATGACTCCGTCGTACACGAGCGGTGTCCCCTGCTGCAGACCAGGCGCTAGTGCACGCGACCACACCATTCGAATCTCATCAACATTGCTCCGATCAATTTCGTCGAGAGGACTGTAGCCCCAACTGTCGAGCGTTCGCCGCCACATCAACCAGTTCTCCGGCTCTGGATCCTGGAGCATCGCATCCGTCACCGGCACGAACTGAGTAGTCTGGGCCTGAACGTCGATCCTACCTAACACGCCCACCGCAACCACCAGAAGAGTCATCGACAAAAGAGCGGCCTGTGATAGTCCGTTTCGCGTATCCATCTTCAAGATTCTCCTCGCCCGTGTTACGGGCTACCTCCCGGCGGCCTCCCGCTCCTCTTCCACCCGAGCCCCCCCCAACATAACTGGCATTGAATAGTTCCCTTCATGGCAGGCGTATTCAAAGATGGGGTCAGGATTTAATCGTAAGGGCACACTGGCAGTCCACGCTGACACCCAGGTATCAGGATCAGTAATCGTGAATTCATACTCCAAAGTATCAGCGTCAACGCGAGTGAATCTTTCTACCAGTCTCATCTGCTGGCTTGAATTTCGCCAACGACGCTTAGGATCAAAATTCAGTGTTTCAACGACAAGCGTATCGCCTTCCCAATGACCTCTCGAATCACCAGACCACTGCAATACATCCGCATCGAGATGAGGTCGTCCATCAAGGGGGATAACTCGAGACGTATTCACCATTTCCGTCATGATCACGACGGTATCTATTGTCTGAAACAACTGCATGTTGTTGTTATATGCACTCGGGGTAAAAGGAGGGCCTGCATTAAACCCTAAAATACACCGAACGCCGGCACTAAAGTCAGTAAACGAATCTGCTCGACCGCGTCTCGCACTCCCCTCCGCCGCACGACGCTGGCCCGCCAGGGTTAATGCCGGATACCGACCATTGGAAGGCTCGATAATCAACGAGGTTCTCCGTGTATTGACCGTATTCGTACCGACATCGATCCAAAACTGGTTATACGATCCAGGTGCCTCACCGGCGCCGCGCCTGTCGACATTGCCTCCCACCTCCGTGCGCTCGGAAGCTCGGTTCCATAACCGTTCTTCTCTATCAATTGCTGCTTGATCGAGATCTGCAGCCTCCTCTGCAGTCAAAAACTCTCTGTCCCCGTATTGCTCAGGACGTTGCATGGGGGTAATAGTCCGAAAATCCCAGACACCCATTAGGTCAGGTGCTCCCCATGGTGTCATCGGCACCGCGGTCTGAGCCTCGCTGGGCACCGAAGCTCCCAGTAACGCAACACTGGCCATAACCACCATTTGATAGCGCATCGAATCTCCTTCCAGCACAAAATCGACTCCGTGCAGTCTACCTTGGCCTCGCCGCGAACGTGCAGACAATTCGGGAGCATAAACACTCCACCAAATCGATCAGCACGACAATGTTTGACCGACACGACGTCGTCTCTCTCTAGGCTCTACAGCTCGCGCTGAGTGCAGCTGATCTCTCCTTGACACCGCCGGGCATTGGACGGGACCCCTCAGCCTTCGTATCATGCCCTGTGGCAATGAGAGTGTGGGGACTCATTAGCGTCATTCTCCTGACGGGAATGCACCCATTAGCAGCCCAGGGTGAGGACTCCTATCAATCCAGATGTACGTTGTGCCATGGCGCGGATGCCAACGGAACCGACCGGGCTCAGTCCATTCTCCTTACGCTGTATCGAACTAATCGTGACCAACTTTCAACAATCATCACTGAAGGCGTTCCCTCGAAAGGTATGCCCGCCTTCAATATTCCAGGCGCGGAACTAGACGCACTGATTACTCACCTGAAAGATATGGCTGAAGCGGCGGCACCCGCTGCTCGTGACCCACGTGCACCTACCCTACGAACCGGTTCTCTTCAGCTTCTCAACGGTGAAACTATTAACGGTACCGTGCTGAACGAAAGTGGCTTCGACGCACAACTACGAACCGCTGACGGCAATATCCACCTTCTCACAAAAGAGGGCGATACGTTTTTCCAGCCACAATTGGAACCATACGTTGACTGGAGTTCTTACAACGGAAGTGATTCCTCAAATCGTCACAGCACGCTCGCCCAAATCAATCAGGACAACGTTGACCAACTGGCAGCGCAATGGTTTTTCCCGATCCCAGATTTACCAATGATCGAAGGAACACCGGTCGTTATCGCTGGCGTGATGTACGTCACCGGACCAAATCAGGTGTATGCCCTTGACGCGGTCAACGGACGCGAACTCTGGCGTTATGCGCAACCGCGGACTCCCGGATTGGTCGGTGACCCTGCCATCGGTCTGAATCGAGGGGTCGCAGTGCGAGGAAATCTTCTGTTTACAGTCACCGACCATGCACATGTCATCGCACTCGACCGGTCGACGGGTAGATTGGTGTGGGATACAGAGATGGCCGACTATTACGACCACTATGGTGCCGTGGCGGCACCCTTGGTCGTCAATAACCTTGTGATTGCCGGCGTTAGCGCCGGAGACACAGGGCTCCGCGGATTTCTTGACGCCTACTATGTAGATACGGGCGAACGCGCGTGGCGTTTCTGGACCATTCCCGCACCCGGCGAACCTGGTTCGGAAACCTGGGGTGACCCAGAAGTACTCCGACGAGGATGCGGTGCAACCTGGCTCACGGGAAGCTATGACGCCGACCTTGATCTGCTCTACTGGCCGACCGGAAACCCCTGTCCAGATTTAAATGGTGATCGGCGACCCGGGGATAACCTGTACACCAATTCCGTCATCGCCCTCCGTCCAAGGACTGGCGATCTGGAGTGGTATTTTCAATTCACGCCACACGATACACACGACTGGGATGCACAGGAACCGCTTCTATTAATTGACGAAGAATTCCAGGGGCGCCCACGCAAACTTCTTGTCCAGGGAAATAGAAATGGTTTCTTCTACGTGCTGGACCGAACAAATGGGCAGTTTCTTCTTGGAGAGCCATTCGTCCGTCAAACATGGGCAGACGGAATGGATGACTCTGGACGACCCATCGTCCGAGCAAACACAGACCCAACGGAAGAAGGCAACGACGTCTGTCCTGCCATTCGGGGTGCGACCAACTGGTGGGCAACGAGTTATCACCCTGGCACTAAACTGTTTTATCTCTTGGCGCATGAATCGTGCATGACGTACACGAAAAATGACCGTGATTGGGAGCGGGGACGAAGTTGGTTAGGTGGGACCGCCAGACTCACCGCCGACTCACCGAACCAAAAATTCATTCGTGCGATTGACATCCAAACAGGTGCAATCGCATGGAGCTATCCTCAAACTGGTAAAGCCCAGACTTATTCTGGCGTGCTCTCAACGGATGGAAATCTGGTCTTTTTTGGAGAAGACAGTGGAGCCTTCGCAGCGTTAGACGCCGCGACTGGCGATCCTCTCTGGCACTTCCAGGCAAATCAAGACTGGAAGGCGTCACCAATGACTTACATGGTCGGTGGTCGCCAATATGTAACGATCGCCTCCGGTCTTGGCTTTTGGACGTTCAGCCTGCCTGAATGACCGAGGCACAATCGGTCACAGAATAAGGACACTCCCACTCGCGAGCATCCTTAATGCCTCCATCCAACTAAATGCTGTGACGCACCCCTGGTCGTACGTTAATCCCCCAGCGATGCGTCACAACAAAATCGCCTACGCTAGGCCTAATTGAGACAACATCGTGTTCAAGTCAAAATACTGTCGACTCAACGCCACCTTGCCATCCCGGACGACAATCACCGAGATCGCCCGCATGCTAAAGCTTTTCCCTGTTGCCTCGACCACACCATCCGGTGTGATCAATGGCCCCGTATGCGTTCCCGTCCACGTTTTTTCCAGGATCACCGTGTCGCCGCTCGCCTGCGCATCGTGAAAAGTGGCTTTTGAATCCGGAAACCCAGCGCCCCATCCTTTCCAAATCTCAAGAACTTCAGAGATTCCCTCAGCCCTCCGGTGCGTAGCCACTTCTTCGTACACAAAATCGTCTGTATGAACTGCCTCAGCTTTCGCCCAGTCTTTTTCGTTGTACGAAATGATCGATTGCTTCGCCGCTTCAATTAACGCTTCCGACATTATCGTCCTCTTCTAAAAAACCCTTAACGGGGATGCGCTTCCTGGCAGCATCCCCAACGAGACCGCATGACGCCTGAGTAAGGCTAATGCCGCACGACCTTCGTCGCCAAGATCGACGGTCCAATCGTTGACATACAGATCAACATGTTTGAACATCACATCGTCGGTAAATTCTTGTGCGTATTGCCGCATGGTCTCCAGCGTTTCATCTCGATGTTCGACGGCGTAGATAACAGACTCTTTTATTACCGTTTTTACAGTATCAAGACACTCAGCCTCAAGTCGATGACGCGCGACAATCCCACCAAGAGGTAGTGGTGTAGACGTCTTCGCCTCCCAACTCTCGCCGAGATCCTCGATTAAAAACAAGCCTTGGTCACGCCACGTAAATCGTCCTTCGTGAATGCACACACCAAAATCGGCCGCCCCCTTTTTGAGCTCAGGCATGATCTCAGAAAATACCCTGTACTCAATGTCTCCTTCTCCGGTATGAAACAGGCGGTACAACAGCGTCGCCGTTGTCTTTTCACCAGGGCACAAGACACGCGCCTGTGGTCTCTCAGAACCTGACTGCCAATGACTCGGATGTGTATCTCGGCGTGCGGCAAGCAGTAATGGACCGACGCCGAACCCAAGAGCCGACCCAGCAGGAAGTACACCGACCTCAGATCCCAAAGACATCGCTGCATAAAAGCTCGCCTTTGCGACATCAAAATCGCCTCGCAATAGTCGCTTGTTCAGTTCATCGACATCCAAAAGTTCAATCCGGAATTCCAATCCTCGTAGATCTATTTTCTGTTTGAGTATCGCGTGAAATGCAAACGTGTCGTTCGGACAGGTCGAAATACCCAAGTGGACCGGCGTCATGCAGGATTGTCCCACGACGCACACTCGATCACCTCTTCAGCAAGAGACCACGCCGCACTTAAAGCTTGTGGTATCTGCCAGTTCTTGCTCAGCCGATCACCCACGACATTTGACATTCCGCGAACGATGACAAGTGGGACGTGTTCGAGTCGACACGCCAATGCAACCGCGTAGCCTTCCATGTCTTCCGCGACTACTCCTGGATATCGATGTAATCGATGCCGCATGTCTTTTGTTGACGCTGACGCTGCGCTGCACGTCAGCAGCGAACCAGAAACTGACGAGAGCGGAGTACTCAATACGAGCTCGTCGCCAATCGGACTCTCTTCGCCCTGCCCGGGCCAGTGCTGAAATCCCATCTCCCCGGCCGGCACAAACGTCTCGTCGGTTCCTACACCAATGCCGTGCATGATCACCCGCGGCAGTAATGCTGCACCACCAACCCGTAACACCGAGGGATTAAAAGTTCCCGCAATCCCAATCAGTAGGACTCTGTCCGGTTTATGAATAGCTATTTGACTTGTTGTGCGGGCCGCGGCCGCGATGGGCCCAAACCCACACAGTTCGCAGGGACCGTAGGCATTAAATCGAGGTTGGGTTGCAAGGTGCTGCCGCTCGATTTCGGTCGGCACCAGCAAGAGCGTGTTCGGGATAATCGTTATAGCTAGGGCTGAGAAACTTTCGGCTTCTTCGCCTGGGCTGGATTTAGCAACTCAGGCTGTGGCTCAGGCTTCTTTTCATAGATATCACGAATCGCAGGTCGCTCACCGGCCATCGACAAGCCGTCAGCCATCATCACCCGAGTCATCGCCTCCGTGGTCGGACGCGATAATTTAAACCCGCCACCACGATAGCCTTCAGCAATAAAAAGTGGCGTTAGTCCACGTTCATTCTTCTCTTTCCAAATCGCAGAATCTGCGCCATGTTTCGCGAGCAATTCAACAACGGTAGGGAAATTCCCATACGCAGCACCATGCATCGGCGTATCACCATTTTCGTCAATGGCATCAATATCGGCACCGAGGTCCAACAAGAACTCAACCGCTTTGTATGCTTCCGGCTCTGTGCCTGCTTCTTCAAGGGGAGCCGTCGTCCCAAGACCAGCCGCGGCCATAAGTGGTGTTGTAAATTCAATGTTCGGCATGAAGGGATCAGCACCTAAGTCAACCAACAATCGCATAAACGACACATCGGCCCTATCCGCCGCCATCAGAAACGCCGTCGCACCTTCATTACTCAACCGAGATGCCGTTTGTGGCGGCCTGCCCTTGGGCTGTTCTAATCGCAGATCCACGTCCGCACCTCGTTCGACCATGCCCCTGACAAAATCCAGACTGGTCAAGTTCCCGGAACCAACAGGTGAGGGATTCCCCGTATCACTGGCATCCGGCTTACGCGTCCAACTCACACTATGAATCGGACTAAACCCGGTGCGCTGATCATTCGGATCAGCACCCGCATCAACAAGCGCCAACGCCAATTCGAAGTGCCCATTTCGCACTGCCAGGAGCAATGGACTCATCCCATCATTCACGGGTCGCGCAGAGCGGGTATCACACCACGCACAGACGGCATCCTTATCGCGCTCCAACAGCGCATCCACATCAACGCCAGCCCGCAACAACCGCTGAACCACTTCGATTCGACCTTCTCGAACGGCAAAAAACATTGGAGTAAAACCGGAGTACAACTTCGCGTGTACATCCGCACCAGCATCGATCAGCGCATCGACCACTGATGCATGCCCCTCGGCAGCCGCCCACATCAAGGCCGTTTGATTGCGATGCTCCGTCGCATTCGGGTCGGCATTATGCCGAAGGAGGGCCTCGACAACGCCCAAACTCCCGGTGTAAGCCGCCGTCATTAAGACGGTCTCACCCCCATCCGATACCCTATTCGGATCGGCTCCGGAGTCAAGCAAGAGCTCAACAAGGGGACCATTCCCATTCGTTGCCGCAAGCGAAATAGGCACCACTCCGTACCGGTTCTCTCGAAGCACATCGGCACCGGCCTTCACTAACAGCTTCGCCGTCTGAAATTCATCGTGATAGACGGCCCAATGTAACGCTGTCATTCCGTCAACCTGCGCCGCATTGACATCCGCCCCCGTCTTCAACAGGGTCTCGATTACCGCTACATCTCGACTCTCGGCAGCATCGGCTACCGGGGCCTCCCCCGCCGCCGCGGTAATTCCGACACGAGCCCCCAGCGCAACAAACACGACCACCTGAACGCAAATCCTTGCAGTGCGCAGCATGCCCATCGCTCCTACCCCCCGGTTAAACGGTAACTTCATCAAATAAATTCTCGACTTTCGCATTGCTATCACCAAACGACTCAAGATGCACACCGACACGGTCGAGAAGAGTCAAATGCAAATTCGCCAACGGTGTCTGCTCCGCGTATCGAATATGTTGCCCACCCTTCATGCCACAGCCAGCTCCACCGGCAACGAGAATCGGAAGGTTCTCATGGTCATGAATACTTGGATTACCAATGCCACTTCCATAGAGGTAGACGGTGTGGTCAAGCAGCGACCCATCTCCGTCAGGAGTGGCTGCCAACTTCTGAAGAAATTCAGAGAAAAACGACACGTGATACGTGTTAATTTTCGCAATCTTCTCTAACTTCTCAGGATCGTTTCCGTGGTGACTCGTTGGGTGATGCGGGTCAGGCACTCCGATTTCAGGATACGTCCGGTTATTCAATTCACGAGTCAGCTGAAACGTAATCACTCTCGTTAGATCCCCCTGTAGTGCAAGCGCCTGTAGATCAAACATCAGCCGCGCATGGTCCGCGAATGACACGGGCACCCCCGTCGGCCGATCCATGTCAGGCTCCGGATTCGTCATCGCACCGTGTTCGGCTCGTTGGATCTGGCGTTCCACTTCTCGAATGCTATCGAGATACTGGTCAACCCTGTTCCGGTCGCCGGCCGTCAATTTCGCCTTCAGCTGCTGAACATCCGCACTAAACGAATCCAGCAAACTTGCTCTGCTCTGCAGGGCCGCACGCCGCTCTTCAGGTGTCCCTCCCTCTCCAAACAATCGCTCGAAGACCATCCGGGGATGCGCCTCTGATGGTAACGGTGCGGTTGGTGACGACCACGACAAGCTGTTCTGATAGACACAGGCGTAGCCGTTATTACACACACCCGCAAGCGGATCCAGGTCCATGCATAATTCCAATGACGGCAACTGCGTGTCTTGACCAATTTGTTTTGCAGCAAGTTGGTCGGCGGTCGTTCCAAGGTGATAATCAGAACTCTCAGTGTGCTTAGCAAACGCCGCACTCAAAAAACCTGAATTCGACGTATCGTGCGTTCCCGGATACGACATCTCCAACTCAAGATTTGTCACGACCGTCAATTGGTCGCGAACCGGCTCTAACGGGCTCAAACTCGGTGACAACTGCCCCAATCGTCCCTGACCTTCAGGAATCCATTTATCGTGATGGCACCCCATGGGTATGAACACATACCCCAAGCGAGGCACTGGCTTCGCCGCTGTCTTTGCAAGTGCCGTGGCCGCCGGAATCATGGCGTCCAGTAAGGGCAAGGCCAGAGTCGCCTGCAACCCGCGCAAGAACGTACGTCTTGGTAACGCCTTCTTTGTGATGATCATGTTGAATTCCTCATCTGAAACGGTACGCTGTTTACAATCCCAAGAATAACTGACGAAAATCGATATCCTTCAAATTCCACATCGCGAACAATTTTTCGGATAGCCGGCGCATCATAAAACTCAATACCGCGACCAAGCGCAAAGGTCAGCAATTTCTCAGTCAATGTTCCGGCAAAAAGATCCGGCCGACTCAGTAGGCCTTCCTCTAAGCCCGCCACCCCCACAAAGTCCCCAATTCCTGGAAGTCCACCAGAGGCATCCATTAAACCGTTATCCCCTTCATGCTCACGCCAACGCCCAATCGCATCAAAATTCTCAAGCGCAAATCCAACAGGGTCGATCGTGCGATGACAACTTGCGCACACCGCGTTTGTACGGTGTGCAGCTAAGCGTTCTCGCATTGGTAAATTCGCTGCCACCGCATTCTCTTCCAGAGACGGGACATTCGGCAACGGCGGCGGTGGTGGCGCGCCAAAAATATTATCGAGCACCCAGACACCGCGAATAACAGGCGATGTCCTCGTCGCATACGACGTTACTGACAAAATGCTACCGTGTCGAAGCAACCCACCCCGTTTACTACCAGGGTCAAGAGAAACGCGACGAAACCGGCTACCGTAAATATTTGGAATCCCATAATGCTTCGCAAGTCGCTCATTTAGAAACGTGTAGTCCGCACTCAACAAATCGACCACGCTCCGGTCTTCTCGGAGGACACTATCGAAAAACATTTCTGTTTCTGCACGAAACGCCTGTCGTAGATTGTCGTCAAAGTCCGGATACAGTCGCGCATTCGGGGTCACGGCTTCGAGATTCCGCAGACGGAGCCACTGCCCCGCAAAGTTACTGGCCAGGTTAAAGGATCGTGAGTCCGCAAGCATTCGTCGGGTCTGTCGCTCTAATTCATCGGAATCACTCAGCACGCCACGAATTGCTGCATCAAGTAGTTCGTCGTCCGGGATACTGCTCCACAGGAAAAACGACAACCGAGACGCCAGTTCAAGGTCACTAATGCGGTAAGCAGCCCCACCATCCACTATTTCTTCTGGGTCGGATTCCACACGAAACAGAAAGCTAGGACTCATGAGGACGGCACTGAGCGCCTTCCCGATACCGGCGTCAAAATCTCCCTCTGCCTGTCCCTCTCTGAAAAACCCCATCGGACCGTTCAGCTCGTCCTCGGACACCGGTCGACGGTACGCCCGGCGCATCACGGTCATGAGAATCTGCTCTGCACAGTTCTCGTCGAGCGATTGATTCGTCTCAGTCGGTTCGCACACAAACAACCGCCGACGACTGGGTGTATCAGCAGCACCCGTCGCGTTATACGGCCCGGCAATTGATATCTCATATACAGCCGGTGTCTGACGCGGATGTCGAGTCTCATTAAAGTGTGACTGCAGCGGCTGGCGCTCTGTTTCAAGAAGCGAAGCGGTCCGCTTAAAGAATGTCACACCGACATCATGTGGACCCGCCGTTACTTCAATTCGTGTCCTCAGATGTGCATCCACCAGCGCATGGTCGTCTTCCTCAGGTGGTTTTTCAATCGTGAACAACTCAACGCGTTCTCGATCAATGAGCAACTCCAGTGTGTGATCCTCTGGTTGCCTCAATCCTCCTACGCGACCTTCGCGATTCCGCGCCAAGCGAATTTGAATGTCATACTCGCCGTTTTGAGCAAACGTATACGGAACAACCACTCCGCCACGCGTCCCGATAGGAAGACCTTCCATATGGTCTTCCTGCGTCACATCGGCCGGCAAACGAATAACATCACTCTGCACTGAGCTCAATGTCGTGCCGACGGCCAACCGGCTAACCCGCTGAGCAGCAGATATGTACCGGTCTAGCAGCGACGGGGAAAGATCCCCAACATTGACATTATCGAAACCATGACCCGCTTCGTCTGGAGGCAACAGTGCTGCACCATCGATGTCCAAAGCCAACAGATCACGAACGGCATTCTGGTACTCAGTGCGATTCAGCCGACGGAGCGATTCTGTTCGGCCAGCAAATGGTTGCGTTTCAGCGACCGCATCTAAATTGGCTTCCAACCATGTTCGCAACGCAAAGCTATCTTCGACAGGCGGAGGGGGCCGGTTCGGCGGCGGCATCGTACCCGTTCGCAATTTCCGTACAACTTTCTCCCATACCTCTGCGTGCTCCCGTGGATTTCCAACGTCGATATTTTCCAAGCTCAAACCAGCAGTTTCAAGCCCGTCGTTATGACAAGTAACGCAATACCGATCAAGTAACTGTCGATGGGAAGTAGAAGCCTCTTGCGCAGCGACGGGGCCAACGACGCAGGTTGTTACAGCTAGTGAAAGCGCAGTCTTTCTTATTTGCATTCTGGGCATCGCTACATTCTTGTCACATGCATATCAGAACACGTACCATTCGGCACCATGAGACTAGTCGTACCGGCAAAGCAAGTCAAGAACAAATATGACGTAACCCCATAGAACATAAAGAGTTAGAACTGAGCGATCCCCATTTCAGACACCACTAGAATCTCGGTGCCTTTTTCCTTTTGGAGCGTCATGAACGAGTTAATGCAAGCCGTCCGCTGCCACCGTTACGCCGGGCTCGATGAATACGGAAAACCCGTGCCCACACCAGACCCGCTGAGCGAAGTTCTGAGGCTGGACGAAATCCCTGCACCCCCATGCACTGACGGTCAGGTGCTTATCGATACCTATTACGCTGGTGTCCAATACCCGGACGCCCTTCAGGCTCAAGGTCTCTACCAGACGAAACCAGAACTTCCGTATATCCCAGGAATGGACGTAACCGGAACCGTCAAATCCGTGGGCGCTGGCGTAGAACACGTCAACGTTGGGGACCGAGTCATTGCACAAATGTCGATCGGTGGGCTCTCTTCCGTCGTCAGTGTTGGCGCTACTAACGTCTGGAAGGCACCACCCCGTATCCCTCTAGCGAAGTGCGCTAACCTTGGCCGGAACTTCTTTCCTGCCTATCACTCCCTTAAGACATTAGGGAACGTTGCAGCCGGTGACCTTGTTCTCGTCGACGGGGCATCAGGAGGTGTAGGTATGGCTGCGATTGAACTAGCAAAAGCCATGGGCGCACAGGTCATCGCTGGCGTGAGTGTTCCCGAAAAGAAATCATTGCCACGTAAGGCTGGTGCTGACCGTGTCTTTTGTTATGGTCGTGACCGGGATAGCTACCGAACATTCAAAACTGAGGTCAAACAGGCCTCGGTAGAATTAGGTCATCCAGAGGGAGTCGATTGTGTCCTCGACATGGTGCAAGGCGACCTCTTTGAGGCAGCGCTGGTCTCAGCCATCCGACCGTTAGGCGTGATTTGCCTCGTCGGCTTTACAGCCGGCCAAAAACCCATTCGGCCGGGAATCCTTCTAATCAAACAAGCAACCGTTATTGGAAGTATCTGGGCTGGCTGGGCAACCAAACACCCTACCGAGCATCAAAACAATGTTGCAGAAATTATCGCGTTCCTTGAAAGTGACTTAATCTCACCGCGTGTAGACCGCGTATTTCCGATACAGGATTACATCGAAGCCTTCGAACTCTTTGAGCACAACCGCGGCCGTGGCAATACAGTCGTCTGTTTTAGGGAAGAGTAAGACGGACCTTTTGATCAAGCTGCTTCTCATGTACCTTGATCATTGAACTTTTGGGTTCGTCTCCCAATCCCATATCGATCGCTGCCTGGTACGTCGATACCATCGCTGTAACCACCGGCAACTGAGCCTCGCACTCAGCCGCCGCTTCCTGAACATTCACAATATCTTTGTACGCCGCACGCAATGAGAAATCGCCCTCAAATTGGCCTTCAAGAATCTTCGGGACAAAGTATTCGCCGGCGAAACTTCGTGCGCTACCAGTCGTCAAGACATTGGCCAGTGTTTTTGGTGAAAGACCCGACTTAACCGCCAGAGGCATGACTTCAGCAAGCGCAGCAATGTTGATGTCATAGATAATGTTATTGACCGCCTTCATGAGTTGTCCCTGGCCAACCTCGCCACAATGCACGACAAACTCTCCCATGATGTCGAGATATGGCTTAACTGCAGTAAATCGCTCAGCCTGCCCACCAAACATCATCGTAAGCGTACCGTTCTCGGCCCGGAGCGGTAAGCCAGACACCGGACAGTCGCTGTACGACAACTGAACTTCTTCCGCGCGCTTCGCTAATCGAACCGCCGCGCCGCGATTCATCGTCGTCGTATCAACGACCACGGGGCAACGGCCACTGGCAGCTACACCACGGTCACCAAACAGCACCACCTCTGATTCCTTATCTGTGGGTACACACAAGAACAGAACATCTACCAGTTCGGCAAGTTCAGCAGCATCACTGGCGACCTTCGCACCATGTTCCATCAATAGCGCCGGCGGCCTCTGGTCCACGTCCCAGACCACCAGTGGAACTCCAGCCTGCACCAAGTTCCTCGCCATACCGAAACCCATATGACCAAGTCCAATAAATCCTACTGACGGATCTGTCATCTGTTTCCCCAAGTAGTTAAGCGCTAAACACCCTATCGCCAAGCTCAAACCGTCCCGTCGCCATACTAGAAACCTCCTAGACCGCGAAACGCCTGACTGCTCAATTCGCTACCCGCTTGTCACTGTCTTTGCATTATTAAAGATGAATGTAAATCAACCGATTTCCGACAAATTAATAAAACGGCGGGTGCTCAACAGTCACCACTTCAATCTCAAATATCAATGTCGCATTGGGAGGAATGGGGCCCTGGCCATCCGAGCCGTATCCGAGCTCCGGAGGAATAATAAGCCGACGAATCCCACCGACCTTCATCCCGGGCACACCCTGGTCCCAACCCTCGATCACATGTCCTGTACCAACGATGTACCTAAACAGCGTGCGGTCTCTATTGGAATCAAATGACGAGCCCTTATTATTATCGGGTGAGGCTTTCACGTACAGCCAACCCGTATACCAGACTTCTATTCGGTCTCCAGAAGACACTGTGTCACCGTCCCCAATTTTTAAGTCCACCGTACTAAAAGACACACCCGCCGTCGGTATCCCTGACGGTGACGTCGGTCCCGGCGGTGCACACGCGGCAACTGTTGCGACACCAAATAGAACAACAGCAAAAAATACGGCGCGACCACTCATGAATATTTCTCCGTGAACATCATCCTCAACTTTCTTTACCTAGACTATTGTTTCGTCCACATACTTTCCTCTACGCGATTCGCCGCGCAGTAGTACCGTTTGCAAATACGAGCTAGAAATTTGAACGCCGCATAATAAATCGTGGCAACAGTCGTATCACCAGCATAATCCAACGCCAAATAGCCGGTGCGTACACAACCGAATCGCCTCGGTCGATAGCGCGAATTACTCGACCAGCCACATCCTCGGCATTGCCAGCGAACGGAGGCGAGGGCAATCCTGCAGTCATGCTGGTGCGGATAAACCCAGGCTTCACACACAAAATCCTTAGTCCCTGTCGGCGATACCGGTGGTCTAGCGCCTCAAGGTAAGTTGATAACCCCGCCTTCGCTGAACCATAGATCCGAGCCGGTGCTCGCCCGCGGTCTCCAGCAACCGAAGAAAACACACAGAGCGTCCCACCACCGTTACTGAGCAACCGCTGACTTGCGTGCTCACAAAACTCAATTGTGTTTACAAAATTGATCTGCATTAAATGCCGTGCCAACTCTTGATCTTGATCTAATCCATCTTGTGTCGCAAATACTGCTGCCGTCACAACCACCAAATCCACTTCGCCTAAAGCCGTGACAGCGGCGTCAAGTACCCTCGAGAATGTGTCCGGCGCTCCAAGGTCGCACAACAACGTCTCCGGCGCACTCGTCAATCCTCCTCGAACATGCAGGTCTTGTGCCGTTCTGTGCAGATCCTCCTGATTACGACCAAGCAAACATAACCGGTCACCCCGAGCAATTAAAGCCCGACTCACGGCTCGCCCCATACCTTTCGTCGCACCAAGAACAATACAATTCATTCTGGGTCTCCAAAGATACGCACCGATTGGGCGCTTCGAATACGGAGCGCCGGATCCCACTGACGACGCACCGATTCCCAATGCGGCAATCGCGGTTCCATGGCTTTAAAGTGTTCAGCACGCGTAAATGCATCCTTCGCCAAATAGATTCGTCCGCCAAGCCCAATAGTCCATTCATTAAAAAAATCTACAAGACCTTGCGTATCGCGATCGATCGGCAAATCAATCGCCGCCGACATACCAGACAATGGAAATGAGAGCATCCCGTGGCCCTCATCACCGCAATTCTTAATTACGCACAAAAATGCGTTTGCATGCTTCTCAGAGAGATACTGTAATAATTTACGCATCCCTTCCCGTCCGTGTTCTTCGGGAATCACGCACTGGTATTGCGTAAATCCTCGTCGGCCATACACCCGGTTCCAGTTTCCAATGCTGTCAAGCGGATAGAAAAACTCGTACGGAGACTGCATATAAGCACGCGTTCTACTGCCATGGTGAAGATAAATGCCGTCATTGAATCGCCCGACAGACCACCGATTTAACGCCCAATGAGGTAGATCAAATGGAACGATAGGCACTCGGCTAGGCTGCACCGGCGACTCTCGCCCAAACGTTTGCTCATTCCAACGCCCCTTGTACACAATGCCACGTCCCAGTTTCGTTCCTGCAGCCAACCCGTCTACCCAAGCCACCGTAAATGGCCACTCGCTACTCGACTGATGCAACTCATCGAGTAACGTATCAATGCCATCTAAACGCACGCTCTCAGCCGTTATCCATGGCGACGGTATTCGACTCATGCGAAAGGTAACCTCGAGGATATGCCCCGTTAAACCCATGCCACCGATGGTGGCCCAAAACAGCTCAGGTTCATTGGCCGGACCGCAGGTAATGACTCGACCATCGGCTACACGGACCAGCAATTCATCGACATAGGATCCAAAACATCCATCGATGTGGTGGTTTTTTCCATGTACATCTGCGGCGACCATGCCACCAACAGTCACATCACTCGTCCCAGGTGTAACCGGTACAAACCAGCCACGAGGTAACAATAGTCTCACAAGGGAACGTAAGCTGACGCCCGACTCTACTCGCAAACGACCATTACTCGGATCGAAGTGAAGTAACCGATCGGCTAATGTCGTACACGCTACGCGCATGCCAGGTGAAGCTGGAAGAGATGAGTCTCCATAAGACCGACCTAAGCCACGACACAGTGAAACGTTTCGCGTTAATCCGAAAAGATCATCGGAGGATATTTGTTGCCCGACGACCCCAACACGCCCCCAGCCCGAAATTAGCTGTTCTGACATCGTATCGACAGGCCGAAACTAAAACATGACGGGCAAGCGCACACTAAGAAAAGCGGCCACCAACCATCCTGCCCCACAAACGATCAAAGATGGAGCCGAGAGCAACACATCAACCGGCGAATCCCCCAAATCCGTCTTGTAAACGAGTCGGAGATACTCCATGACACCAAACACAACAAACGGCACCGACCAAAACTCCCTGCCAGGAAGAAGCCCTCGTCCATCCATGCAGTACAACGCATACGCGATGATTGTCATACCGGCAGACACCGACAGGGCCTGGTCTAAAAACATTCGGCTATAACCACCAAGACTCGGGCGGTGTCGTGTAGTCAAACCACCAACGATATCAGCGCGACGTTTCGCTAACGCCAAAAACATTGCCAATGCCGATGAACAGAGTAACAACCAGTTGGATGGGAATGCGGACACCAATGCACACCCGAGTAGAACACGAATAACAAATCCAGATGTAAGCAAAAACACATCAACCAGAGGCAGGTCTTTCCCACGAACGCAGTAAAGAATCTGGAGGCCAATATAGGAACCAATTAGACTGATAACCATCCCCCTCGCACTCAGAATAGCGAGGGTGACCGCACAAATAGCTAATCCGGCACTCAGTATCACTGCAGTAGTTTCAGTCACCCGTTTCGCGGCGACCGGTCGAAACCGTTTTACCGGATGCTCACGATCTCGACTGGCATCGACCCAGTCGTTAAAGACATACACCGCAGAATTCGCCGCGCACATTGCGACTAGCCCAATACCCAACACGTAGAGATCAAGAACCCCACCATCGCCTAAAGCAAATGGAATAGGCATCACGACAAACACATTTTTTAACCAGTGCCTCGGTCGCAACAGGCGTCCGATATCAACCAGGCTCCACTTCTCAGCCGCATGTGGCGACTGTTCGTGGTCACGCCCTTCTTGCTCTTGCCTCCCTACTGGCTCAGACATAAACTGAAATTTATTACGGACACAGCACAAATAGAAATTCAGCTACGAAATGATCATCATCTCCACGGAACCTGAATTCTCGCAATCCGTACCCCGCCCGCGATTCCACCCACCCAGATTTCCTCACCAACTTGAATCGCCGCCGTTCCCAAAATCAAATGGTCGTTTGTTGGATAGGTAAAAAATTCTCTCGACGTCATTGCATCCGTATCGACTCGGGCCACACGTGACGTAATCCCCCCACAGATTCCTTCGCGCATGCATTCACCAACCCGCGTGTCTGTCGGAGCGGTATGGCCGGCCGCCAGTAATGTGCCATCCGATGCCCAATGAACATTATCGACATTGAAGCCAATGGGTACGGTCTCCTTCACAACCGGTGTAATGCCACGCGACAAGCGAGTGACTAACTGTCCCCGATAGCCAGCCACATACAACCAACGGCCATCCGGCGAAACCTCAAGACCATTCGGTCCGATACCAGTACTTCCTGGCACCAGTGTCCATCCTGAGCCAGTTTGCCATTCCCACACATCGTTAGTCCTTGGACTTGTGGCTGCAAATCCCCCCTCTGGGAGCGGCACGACCGCATTTAGTCCAAGTTCGGCTGGCGCTACCGCACACCCAATCCACGTAATAGTCGGGGTCGATCTGCCTATCTCAACCTGAAAGATTTCGATCGCTTCCCGCTGACCATGGCGGACAACGTAGAGTTCATGGACGCCATTCGAACGACTCTGCAGGCTAACTCCATGCGGCCGAAACCCGTCGACCGTCATACCCGGACAGGACGGATAGCGCTGTCGATCATGTTCTGACCGAGAATTAGCTGTGGGAAAGAGCAGCTCTGAACTGTGGTCACGACTGTCGATCACAGACAGATACCCATCATCCTCCATACTTGAAACAATGACCCACGGCGAATCTGGTACCGGAACCAAATCCTCCGGGCTAATCGGACCGCAGGTGAACTGAACATCCCCGTCTGGCTCACACTGGGCTTCTGCATTACCGATGCTTCCCAGCAGGACAACAGTAATAACAAGCGCGCTCAGGACTCTCATGGACCGCATGGTATCTCCCTCCAATATTTCTTTCTTTGCCGAAACGATCTCAGCACAAAGCCGCACACGAGAAATGTACCAGACCGCCACTGGCGTCGATACTACCCTGCTACGAACAGCAACCGTCGAAGGTAGCTAAAAATTAGCCCAGCCAAACCCAGTGGTATTCCGGCAAGTACGATGACAAGTGGAGTTGAAACAAGACCCAGATGGAAAAGATACATCCACCAGAAGTCCAGACTGTGTGCGAATTGAGACGAAAAATCACGCGCCTCTCCTTCCGCTATTTCGACTTCTGGTAGAGGTACACTACCGACAAGATGACGTACGTTGCGTGGCACGGCGGTAAGTGCCGCTTTAGTATTCAAGACCAACGCAGATGACTGCCATTCCCAGCGACGAAGTTCAAATGACCGATAGCCAATCTCTTCGGTATGCCCAACCTTTGAAAAATCGACGAGTACGCCCGGAACTTGAACAACAGTGCTAGCGAGTAATGCTGCAAGAAGAAACTGGCGTTTCCATTCGCTAGATTTAAGTGCAAACCACGACACCAGTGGCACACATAGAAAAGCCAAACCAGGCAGTAAATACCGGGGCCCATAAGACCTATCCGCATCCCAATGCGCCAACGTGGAATAAAAACAAAACAATGTCAGGATGACTCCACCGAATAAAAAGGCCGTCCGGCGGTCTGACCGGGCAAGGTCGGCAAGCGCCCACACTCCCAAAATGAGCAACGGAGAATACACGAAAACAGAGGCTCCGGGGCTAATGAGTAAGCCCAAAGCTCCGGTCCAAATCGAACCGAACCCAGCCGTATCATCACGAAGATAACCGGTGTCTAAGGGGTTTCCGAAGCGAGTTAGGTTGTAATACCCCGTAGCCAACAACGCCGCCGCAACCGGAGCTGCAACAGTCATAGCGTTCTTCAAGAAGCGCTTCCAATCCGGTCCGTACTCAAGGAGTAACCAGAAGCCAACGGGTACAGTTACAAGAACCAGTTCAAGACGAACTAACAATGCGAACCCCAAACCAATCCCACCGCACACTAACATTCCAGATCGACAACCACGTACACCAACCCAGACGCCGTAGACCCCAGCTAATACACAGAATGTCGCCAGTGGCGCATTAAAGCCAAACTTAGAGTACGGCCAGAGCATCGTTGAGAACCCGAACGCCAAAGCCGTCGCTACCGCAGGCCTCAACATGCCTACAAGCGACCATGCAAAGGAAAACACCAACCACACGGCTCCAGCGGCCGCCACGGCACTGCCTGTTGCCACAGCCGCTTTCCGCAAGGATTCTGACCGGCCGATTTGAGTACCAGCTAGCTGTTCAACAGTTCGACCCGCAACGTAGAAAGGCACACTATAAATCGCATGGCCGATGCCGTACGGCGCGTAGTAACGACCATCTGTCCCACGGTGAGCATCCATGCCAAACAGGTTATCCGGCATTTCAACCGACTGACGTTCAACCATACTCTTGGTCACTTCGTACGTCATGATGTCGGTCGCCATGCTGCCACCAGCCGTCAATCCATAACAACATAATGTCAACAGAAAGACGAGCCGGCCGGTTTTCCTGACCGATACACTTTGAGAGACAACCGGCAAATATACCTGCCCCTTCATACGGTCACCCCTTCATATACGTACAGCCTCCTAAGCAGTAACAGCGACAACCACCCCGCGATCGCGAGAGGGGCGAGTCCCAGACTTACAGCCCACCCCGCCGGCATAACACCGAGGTAGTACAGGTAGAGCCACCAGAAATCGAGACTAAACGAAAACTGCTGCGAAAAATCACGCTGCGATTCTTCACCTGTACGAGATACCTGAGGGATGGCCATTCTACCGGTCACATACGCCAGATTTCTTGGTATTGCTATGAGGGCTGCCTCCGCGTTGAGTTTAAGTGGTGCACCTGACCAAGTGTATCGACTCATCTCAATCGAATAGTTTTCGGTCTGTCCGGCAAATGCATTCTGTGTCTTCGAATAGTCAACCAACACACCAGGAAGTTGTACCAATACACTTACCACCAGCAGTACCGGCAGCAGGCGTCTCATACGAGAAAACCTATTCAGTGAAAAACAAGTAGCCAATGGAATCGTCACAAACGGGAGAACGGGAATCAAATACCGTGGGCCATAACTTTCGCCCCCATCCCATTGATGCATACGACTGATTAACATCAGTAAAAGGAATACCTGCGATCCAAATAGCATGGCTGTTGAACGGTCCCGTCGTGCAAGCAGCCATAGTGCGGCGACTCCACCCGCGACAACGGGACAGTAGAGAAACCATGCTCGACCCGGACTCGCTAGCAATCCGTGCAGCCCGACAAGCACAGGTGTGTCAAATTGCACATTGGGATCGCGTAACAATCCAGTATCAAACGGGTGTCCGAACCGGGCAAAGTTATATATCATCCATAATGAAACGCCGATCGCAACAGGCACCCCGAACACAGTTAATCGACTCATGAGCAGCTTGCGATCATCGATTGACTCCATCGCGATCCACCCGGCCAGCGGCACTGCCATGATGGCCATTTCATGCCGAGTCAACAGGCCATACCCCAGTAAGATCCCGCCCCACGCCAACATCGCCCGATGTTCCGTTCGAACACCTATCCAGACACAGTAAGTCGCTCCCAGCAAACACAACGTCGCCAAAGGCGCATTAAAGCCAAATTTTGAATATGGCCAGAGCGACGTTCCAAACGCTAACGCGAAAGCAGCAAACAGCGAACCGACCAAACTGCCAGTAATCCGCCAGGCGAAGAGAAACACCAACGGTGCGCATAGCGCAGCTGTAACCGCACTCCCCACCACAACCGCGGCCTTATCAAGCGTTTCAGGCTTACCCAATCGGACATTAACAAGTTGCTGGACGACTTGTGAACCAAGATAGAATGGAATACCAACCAAAGGATGCCCAATTCCAACGGGCGCATAATATTGTCCGTCCAGTCCGCGCTCGGCGTCTGTCTCGAGTACGTTGTACGACATCGCAACAGAACCTCGCTGAACAAGGTTCTTTGTAACCTCATAACTCGCGAGATCGGTTGCAAAACTGCCCCCCGTTGTCGTTAAGTAGACACAGAGCACAATTCCAAAGACGGCAGCAGCGGTACGCCTACTACTCATAACAGCGACCCTTCTGATTCACATTCTGTATAGGAGTTCACTGTGAGGACGGCGCTACTACTTCACTACCTCGAAGGCGCCATCGTCAGAATAACACGCCGTGAGCGCGCAAATGAGCGCCGTCTTCTGTATTTTTTTACTCAACATCCCGACTGCAGAATGCACTTATTGTCTAAGCTATAATTGCGACCCGCTACTGGTTTTCCGACCCACTGCCCGTCAACAAATATTCACGCTCGCAGCGTCGACTGGCTGGCGAGACAAGACGACTGATGATGTCGAACACATTAGAACACTTTGAACGCCGTCCGTACACAGTCATCATTGCCATCGGGATCATATTTTCAATCGCTTATCTCATGGCAATGACCCTGTTCCCACGTGAGCACGGGCGAGTCATCGATGGCGATGGTATTCAGTACTACGCTTACGTCCGGTCCATGGTCTTTGATGCGGATTTTAATTTTTTCAATGACTATCAACTTTTGTACGGTAACGACGATGGCGGCGTCTGGACTACAACCCGCACAAGCACTGACTACGCTATCAATCTGATGTCCATTGGGCCAGCGCTCTTATGGTTACCCGCATTTCTTTTGGCATACGCGACGTCATGGTCAATCAATCTCTTTGGCGCGCAGATCCCCCTGAACGGCATTGCTCTACCCTTCCAGCTCTCCGCTGGTCTTGCTGGTATCGCGTACGCGACTGCTGGAACCTGCCTGTGCTTCCGGATCGCTAAGCATCTATTTACTGCAGAGTCGGCGTTCTGGGCGGTCCTCGTAACCTGGTTGGCGTCTCCAGCCATCTACTATTCCCTCAGCGCTCCTGCCTACTCTCATGCAACGTCTTTGTTCGCAGTGGCCTTGTTCGTTGACAGCTGGTACCGAACGCGCGAGCGCACTGAATTAACACGTTACATATTACTTGGCGTACTGACCGGGCTCGTCACACTAGTCCGTTGGCAAGATGCAATCATCGTAATCTTTCCGCTAACTGAAGCTGCGTACGAGCTGCTGACCAGAAAAACCACGTTTACAGTGACAGTTCAGAGACTCGGAGTTATGGCAGGGGCAGCGGCACTAACGTTCACTCCCCAAATGCTGGCCTGGTATGCCATATACGGCCAATTACTTCTCACACCGCAAGGATCGAATTTCATGCGATGGACCGATCCGCAAGTGTTATCAGTATTGTTTTCCTGGAATCACGGTCTCTTTTCATGGACGCCGGGATTACTCGTCGCTAGCTGCGGACTCTACTGGCTCGTCAAACGCGATACAGTGCTCGGTTTAGCGAGTGTCCTGGTGGTCTTCACAGCGATCTACATCAATGCCAGTGTTGAAGACTGGTGGGCCGGAGAAGCATTTGGGGCACGCCGTTTTATCAGTTACACAGTTCTGTTCGCTATTGCCCTTACAGCATTAACCTCTTCGCTGGATTCGTTTCGCAGACCAAACTGGGTCCGTTTCGCTGCCATATGTTTGATCGTATCGAACGTGCTCTTTATGACCCAGTATCAACTGTACATGCGAGGCTATGACAATCTCGCTTCGTACCCAACGACTGCAAAACAGGTACTACTCGAACGTTTTTTGATTCCATGGCGATTAGTCACTCAATTTCCTCGCGAGTAACCCCCAGGCAGTGACTCGGCCCTCTAGGTTTCGTTCACAATTTGGTCATAGAACGCCACGAAATCATCAGGCTTATCACCCGCTCGAAATTCTATCGCCGAGCGCGGATGAAGATTTAATTGCCCCGTAATGTTGTACGGAATGAGTGGGCCCCACTCCACCGTCTTTCGAATCTCAGGCATAAATTTCTGGAGCAATTCGATTACGGGCCGCAGGTCAAATTTCGGATTCCGAAGAAATCCAAGCAACAATTCCATCGGGCAGTTGCCAGCGCCACGACCTAAACCTGCCATCGTCGCATCAGCACGGTTCGAGCCCAATACGATGGCCTCAATCGTGTTAGCAAAAGCCAACTGCATATTGTTGTGCGCATGAATGCCAATTTCCTTGCCGGTACCCTTCATAGCATCAGCATACTTTCGGTAGAGCCGGTCGATCTGTTCACGATATAGATGACCAAAGCTGTCAACAATGACCATCGTACTCGCTGGTGAGGGAGCAATCGCTTCCAACACTGTAGCAATCTCCTCCTCTGTAATATTCGATACGGCCATCAGATTCGCCATCGTCTCGTAGCCTTGCTCGCTAGCGTGTTGAATCATGTCGACCGCTTCCGATACCTGGTGAGCATAAAAGGCGACTCGGATCATTCCCAGCACGCTGTCTTTAGCTGGACCAATCGCTGTCTTCCAATCACTTTTTCCGGCGTCAGCCATCGCCGAAAGCGTTAAGCCCGTGCTCGCAGCATCATGGTCACCAACAACACGCCGCATGTCTTGCTCATCACAATGACGCCAGGGACCAAATGAATCTTTCGGAAACAGTCGTTCAGAGTTCTTGTATCCAATCTCCATCGTATCGACACCTGCTTCGATACACGTGTCATAGACTGCTCGCACAAATTCATCATTGAACTGATGAGCATTGATCAGGCCACCATCGCGAACGGTACAGTCCAGTACTTTTAGTTCAGGTCGATAAGTGATCCACGGGGCATGTTCGGACGAAGTATTGTTATTACTCATATCTTTTTAAGAACCACAATCAATGTTTTCTTTTACAAATAATTTCTTCAGCCACCATACGATTCTTCCGTCGGCTGATTACCGGCTACACAAAGCACTATGCCTCAACGCGGGCAATAAAAAACCTTCAACCCTTTTACCGCGCCAAAGAGTCACGGCTCGGTCTCCAATGAGGGAGACCCCCCGTCGAACAAAAATCTCTGGATAGCGAAGCTATTTAGCATAGCAGGAATAAAGGACGCCTCTCACAGAAACCCTTATCTGGCGCTGTCTGGACCTAATCGCGTCCAGCTAATGACTGAAATCACCTGTCGGCCTTCGTCATCGGTACGAACGGGAGGGCGTAAAATTAACTGTGAATCTGTTAGTTCATAGTACCGCCGAGCATCAGAATCACTGTCTCCAGGATTTTCGCTTCCGACACGATGATGCAGAAAATACCCCTGATCGCGAGGACCAGGACACGAAATGCAACCGACAATTTCATGCACCGAAAAAGGACCAAAATAGCTACCATATGTCTCCGTCGCGCTCAATGCTTCATCAGCAGTAGGCCGACCGCTGACAAATGCCACCCGATCAGGACGCATTAGGTGCACCGACATGTGACCAGAGCGTGCGTAGAACAAATACGCCGTCTCGTACTGATCGGCCTCTACTGGGTACCCATCGGTCGTGTGACGAGTAACCGACTCTACCCGGAACGCACCAAACAAGCTCTTATGTGTCTCTGTTAATTCAGTATCTGGTAAATCAGGTAGTCGTTCCCAAATCAAAGAGGCTTGCGAACCGTCGTCTCCAGCTGGAGGGCTGAGCACTAAGTTATTGGCTACAAACTGATACCCCCGTTGATAATCAGCACCAACGCCACTCGGGTTCAGACTCCCTTCAAGGTGATGCGTGATAATTTGTTGCTCTTCGTCAACGCTAAAGCTCCCGAAATAGGATGTATATGTACCAAAATCACGTAGTGCTTCCTCTGCGGTTGGTTCACTCTCGGCGTATGGCACCCGGCCAGGACGCATGATGGTCACGCCCATATACCCGTCCGCATCATAAATGAGGTACCCAACTCGGTCTTCAAGAGGCGCGGTCAACAGTTCCCCTTCTACATTTCGACGCTCAATTGTAGTTAGCGACCAAGCGCCCACAAACTGCTGGCGATTACTCGAAACAGAAGGGGCCGATAATGCTCCTTCGCCATTCGAATCCACCGATGGCGGGGCGCCACCACACGCCCACGTGCCTACAACCGCAAGTGCCAGAAACAGATAGATATAGCGAATAGTCATAGGTCTCCTCCGCCGGCCACACTCATAACAAGCCTGTATCCCTCACATCCGCCACTATGACCGCGGTGTACAAAGCAAATGGCTGGTTATCCGTTCTGTGGAATAACCACACTCTTCAAAAAATTCGTACAACCAGGCCTCGTCACCAGAACGATACATCCCTGGATGTAGTTCGAAAAACACTACCGGACGCTTGGTCTCACCGCAAAGGAGACTTCGAATGTTTTTCAACACTTCAAGTTCGCCTCCTTCAATATCCATGAATAACAAATCCATGGTGCACCGTTCACTCGATAGAAAGTCCAGCAAGGTCACACATTGAACCGTCTCGGTTGAATGCGTGCTCACACCCTTCTCCTTCCTACCGTCTAACCTTTCTGAATAATCAAGCCCCGTTATCTGTTCAATGCCAGAATATGGGGTAATTGAATCTGCCCTAAAATCCACAGACGAAATCGAAGGCGGTGCGACAGCCAGATTTAATAGCCGAACATTTCCAAGTGTATTCAATGCAACATTTCGTTCCGCTATTTCAAAATATTTCGGAAAAGGTTCAAACCCATATACTCGACCTTCCGGACCAACGAGGCGTGACAGGTGAATCGTAAACGCACCGTAACAGGCACCCAGTTCAACAACGACAAATCCCGGCCGGACAATGCGATCAAGCGCATCGAATGTCCATGGCTCAAATGTTCCAAACCGGCGCTGCGCTGCGGTTTCACCATAGGAAATAGGCAACCACATCCGGCAATTTCTCCGACGAATCCTAAAAACGCGCCCTGGCGTCTTTCGCTTCTGATGGTAAGCCGCATACAGACGGATGAGATCTGTCCGTAAATCACTCACTAACCGGCGTGCATCCCGTGCCAGGAGACCTGGACCCGTAAGCCGCCGCAATACCTTTCGTACAAGGTCCCCGGTCGCCATACTACGCAAGGAACGCCTAATGTTTGATCTCATGAATAATCAAAGAGTCTCACTTGATCCAACAAACGGAAGTTCTCGCCTGCTTGCTCAACCAGGAACTCCTCCGGATGAATTGGGTTGTGGGGGGAACTTTCCGCTTAACGCATTTTTGATCAACGCCTTCAAATCATGCGAAAAGTCACTCTTGATAATCCATTCTAAATAGCCGGGATCTTTCTCGACGACTTCTTCCAGCGAAGCACCTTGATGTTTACCAAAGCTCAATCGAGCAACCCCGTCTCGCCAGATGAGTTTTCCATCAACGTCAAGTCGGTTCACACCAGTCTGATTACGCACTGACGATAATCCCGCCACAGACAGATCAAGTTGGTCGCTCACCCCTGGACTTTTCATTTGCCCAAGCAAAACACGTGCTGTCGTGTCGATGTCCGCATCTGCCTGATGTGCATCATCTGGTCGCGTCCCAACAAATCGCTCAGACGCATCGACCAATGTTCTCGGCTCTAACCGCTGCCAGACATGGAGCGGGTCAATGAGCGCCACACCGTCAAATGTAAAATCCACGTCGACACGGTCGCATTCAGCCTGAAGCATTTGCCGATCAAACCGAAAGTTGTAGCCAATAAAATCATGTCCGGACAACGCCTCTGTAAGAGAGGCGGCAACCTCACGGAAGGTTGGTGCACCCTTAACGTCCTCATCCGTGATGCCATGTATCGCCGTGGATTCTTCTGGAATCGACCGCTCGGGATTAATCAATTGGTCAAACGCGGTCACGTGATAGTCAGGCGTGACCGTGGCATACGCAATCTGTACGATCCGATCGGATTTCGGCCAGACCCCGGTTGTCTCGACATCAAGAACGGTCAAAGGTCGCTGGATCTTGAGTGCCGAAGCAATCTCTATTAGAACGTCTTTTAGGGGGGTATTAGTACTCACTCGAATTCCGATCATGGTACCTGATTGAACGACAGCGCTTCTTCATGCACCGTATCGAGAATACTATCCAGATTCCCGGTATTAAGAACAGTCACGGAATATCCAAAATCAGCCGACATTAATTCCTCATCGCCATCTGCCCCGTACGCTGGGCTGACGAGGGCAACCGTCACTCATGCGATCGCGATTCCTACACGTACTAAAATACATGCCTCTTCTCGCCAGCTAAAGCGACTTCCCTAGTCCAAAATCTAACCCCTACGTTAACCTTTCATAATGCCGTATCACCACTCATTCTGACGACACCGTTAGATTGACCGATCCCCTTACCGTATTTGCTGCAATACAGGCCCGTTCGGCAATCGTGACCAGTTTCTTTAACTGCGGGCCATCCGCCACTGCAGTCACGTGCATGTGAATAGCAGAGAACCGCGTCATGTCGTCAGATAACGTTGCCGTAACCGTCAGCGCTATACTCTCTACGCTAGCATCTTCTCGAGCGGCAATCGCCGCTCTAAGATTACTCATAAAACATCCCCCCAAAGACGCTAATAATAATTCTCCGCCCATCGGGCCAGCATTATGTCCACCTTTAGCCTCTGGCCGGTCAATGATAAATTGATGCTCACGAATCGTGGCCATACTGGCAGTCATTTCATGCTGTTTTAACGTTACGGCAATCTCAGCCATTTCTACTCACTCCCTCTTCTATTCGGTTTTACGCCATACAATTCTCACCACCCACAATAATAAAAGTGACAGGCGGCTGTTTGTTGCTTTCGGCACCTTCATATCGTTCAATGGTGTGATTAATTCTGACGGAATTCTACGCACATGAGAAAAGACACTCTCCGCACGAACCTCTTACTTTTATCAAGCATTCTAGTATTCGGTTTTCCAACGTCGACCCACGCCCAGGACAGACCGAACATTATCCTTCTTATGGGTGACGACCACGGGTGGGAAGAAACGGGTTACAACGGACACCCTTATTTACACACACCAGTCCTCGACGAAATGGCATCGTCTGGTCTTCAATTTAACCGTTTCTATGCAGCTCACCCAACCTGTTCACCAACCCGGGGTAGTGTTTTAACAGGACGCCATCCCAATCGCTACGGCACATTTGCACCGAACTGGTCTATCCGACCTGACGAAATAACCATTGCTGATTTATTACGAGAAGCGGGATACGCAACAGGGCATTTCGGAAAGTGGCATGTCGGACCCGTCAAGATTGGCTCGCCGACTAACCCGGGAGCTATGGGCTTTGACCAGTGGTTGTCGCACGATAACTTTTTCGAACTCAATCCGGTCTTGTCGAGCAACGGTGAAACACCCAGCCGTATCGAAGGCGAAAGTTCAAGTGTACTTGTCGATGCGGCGATTGATTTCATCTCGAATTCCCAAGCGAGTGAACAACCATTCTTCGCAGTCGTCTGGTTCGGCTCTCCACACGAACCCTATAGCGGATTGGATGAGGATCTTGAGTTGTATGACAACTTGCCAAGCCGGTACGAAGAAAGAATCGTCACCCTGACGTCAAACCACACTGGTCTTCAAACTCGACGTCCTTTGCGAGAGGTTCTCCGTGAACGCTATGCGGAAATCACGGCGATGGATCGGGCCATCGGCAAGCTGAGAGATTACCTCGAAAAAGCTGGCCTCAAAAATAACACGTTGCTCTGGTACAAGGGTGACAACGGTACGCCTTCCAGCGGTTTGGCAGACTCGCCACTCCGAGGCCTCAAAGGCACAATGTACGAAGAAGGAATTCGCGTGCCCAGCATTATTGAATGGCCGGCACGGATTCACTCTTCGCGAACAACGCATGTGCCAGCGGTTACGAGTGATATTCTCCCGACACTCGCCACTCTCGCAGAACAAAACCTCCCGAGTCGAGTTCTTGATGGAATCAATCTGGAACCACTGATCGACAATGCAATGCGTACGCGGCCAGAGCCAATTTTTTTCTGGGGTTTCAATATCGGCGGGCTCAATGGTCGGAATGCCGCCCCCTATATCCCAGCGGACCTTCAGGAAGGCACCACCCCTCTAGTCAAACTCATGGATGGCATCCCGACACGTATTTTTCAAAACTTCCACTACTCAACAGTCCTACCAAGTGATTACCTGGGACCACGTGTCGTCCTCGATAACGACTACAAGCTTGTCGTTCAGGGCTCGACTAACTCGAGCACGGAACTATTCAACATAAGTAATGATCCTGGCGAGACGACCGATTTATCAGAACGTGAACCCGCCATCGTCGACGCAATGCAGCACCAACTCCGCGAGTGGCAAGAATCGACCCTGAATAGCCTCACGGGTGACGACTACCGGTAACTCTTTGCACGTACGTTTAGGTTGATAGCACTGAACGTGCATTAATCAGCACGCTATCTATAGACAGGAGACAACCATGGCTCTTTATCAACTTCACTACAAAGCCAACCCAGCCCTATGGCCTAGTGACCCAAAAGAAAATCTTGCAATGTGGGAAGAAACGTCACAGGCCGCCGAAGACTTGCTCGCCTCCGGTACAATGCACGACCTTCATCTCATTACACCAACAGAAGGATATGCACGCGTCCAGGCGGAATCAAAAACAGCCGCACTCGCGATCGCGGCTAGCTTTTTCCCAATGTTCACTAACGAAATCGTCGAACTCGTTCCTTGGAACGAAGCAAAGGGCCCCGTACTCGAAGCGGTACGTCAAGCGGCCGGACAACGGTGAGTCCCTCAAAAACAAGGGCGGTAATACCGCCCTCTTTTCATCTTCCGACCTTCAGCGTAGACAACTAGCGACCATCAAAAATATATTGGACCGTCGCGCGGAGACTCCGTTCAGGCGCAGAAAACTGATTGTACGCAGCGGGCAGACTGTAGGCACTGACAATTTCATCGACCGACCGGCCTATCGCCCGAGGCAAGACGGCGCCTCGCATTTTCGACTGTCCGATGGAATACGAGCAGTGCATCCGCATTGTCTTGCTCATCGGTGAAATTATAGGTCCGCCCGTCTCGTACCTTGATACGCAAATTATGTTCGAGGTAATCGACTGCAAACTCTTCCATGCCCTCAAGCGTCACTTCAAAAGCATCATCATCACTCGTCTGATAACGAAGCCCACTCGTACTGGCGACGAGTTCTCCGACACAATCACCGAATCGGTGTTTGTGTATGACTGCCACTCGCTCATCGAGAGACACCTGCCTAAACGTCACAACAATTGAGGCTCGGTCTCCATTAATTTCAATATCCTCTTCGTATGTTTCGTAACCCGACGCAGACACATTGACCCGGTACCGCCCCGGACCGAGCGTAGTGGATTCAAATGGCGTGGTACCAACATAACTCCGGTCAATAAATACATCGGCCCCATCAACATCGGCCACAATCTGCAGCACAACTGGCGGCACCGCCGTCACCAAGTCTGGTTCCGCCTCAACGACTGGCTCTTCTGTCGAAGGCAGGGGCTCAGCACGATCCGGTTCGGCGGGTAACGGGTCCAATTCACTGGGTGCGGCTGGTGACACCGGCACATCCGCAGGTGCCGTTACTGTCGGGACATCAGCCATCGAATTTGGCTCAAGGTCTGTCGAGGTTCTGAACAGAAATAGATATGCCGCACTGGCGACCACCACGACAGAGACCAGCACGTAGAGCCCTGTCGGTTTTTTCGGGGGAACATCATCGACATCGCGTAGTAACGTCATTAGTCCTTTCGTGACTCCAGCTATGCCATCGAACCGTTCGGTGCATACCGACCGATCGCAGACTTAATAGTCTCAGCGGTCACACTAAAATGAGAGGCTTCCCATACCACCTGGCCTTTGTGAATCAACAGCGTTTGCGGCGTTTCATGTCGCACCTTAAACCGCGCGGCCACAGCATCTGACAAACCCCGATGTGTCTGGACGGTCACGATGACGTATTGAGTCGTATGCTGACCTGTACTAAGATGATCCACCAATTCATCGTAGGCTTGCGCACTCGTCCCACACGTGACGCTGTGTTTAAACAAAAGAACTAAACGTTCCTCTGACGTGGCAATGGCGTCCTCAAGTACCTCAGCACTGTCTAGAACCATTAATTCTGAAGGCATTGTAGAAGTGTAACAATCGTGTTCGATACGCGGTGGGCCACCAGAAAGCATTCAGTCCGAATCCACGACACTGAGACGGTTCCAATACACCACCGTCTGCAGCACTTGACCGTCTACGTCTGCGGCAGGCGGCTTCAGGATCAGCTGGTCGTTTCGAAACTCAAAAGATCGAAATGCCTCGTCACCGACCCTGTTTGGATTGAGATGGCCGTCCCGTCGGTGCAGGACCACGGCCGCGTTGCCATCCACCGTGAACGAACCAACGTAACTGACATAGCCCTGCATTGCAGCAGCAGCTTCTGTCGACGTCGGACGCGCCCCTTCGTAAAACGCACGATCCGGTCGCATGAGGTGAACCATCATGTGACCAGACGGCATATAAATGAGATAGCCCTGCTCATACTGTGGCGTCAGCACCTCACGACCGTCGGACCTCCGTCTCTCCACCCTGTCGATTTCCCAAAACCCAAGAAACCTCGAATCGATGTCACTAGCGGGCGACGGCGCGATCTTCTCCCAGACATTGCGCAATTGAATGCCGGTCGTCCCATAACCGCATCCTCGGTCTGTTAGAAAAGAATCAGGACATTGCAGACTTGGCGTCAGGACAAGTTCGTTCTCGACAAGCTCATAGAACGGCTGCGTGTCCCCACCAGCCCCGCGTGGATCAAGACTGCCAAGCACCTGATTCACAACGTAGCCGTCTTCCGTGTCGATCGAATAGGACCCAAAATAGGCTATGTAGCTTTCGACTGCCGCCAGTGCTTCCTCAGGTGTCAATACAGCACTAGCGCTTCTAGCGCGCTTGTCCTGCTGCACGACCGCTGCCATCCGCTCACCGTCGTACATCAAATAGCCGAGCGCTCCCGGCCGTCCTATCTCCTGATGGACAAAATCCTGAAGCAGTTCGCCCCGCTGGTCATACCGCTCCACTCGGACAAGTTTCCAAGTCCCGCCAAATAGAGTCCGGGCATCATCCACTTCTGACATCGCGTCAGTAACCTCCATCGACGACATCGACTCCGAAGATTGACACCCGGTAACAACACCAGCCAACACCAGGCCCATCACGCCCCTGCCAAGACCGCGATGTCGTAATAGAACACGCAACGCACTCAACTCTTCACCTCAACATTTCGAGCAACCACAGCAATAACAATTTATTTTTTCGTCCGGTTAATTTTCACGGTTTAGACTGCTCACAAGCAAATGGTGTCGTAAGCGGAGGATCACACATGCTTCAAAAGCCTTTTGGCGCAATTACAGTCTCACTGTTGATGGTGCTCGTAACGTCTGGCGCGGCTCAGGTAGACCAACCGGGAGTGCACCTAAACACGGATGAGATCGCAGCGATCGCGAATCGAGTTCGAGCTGGTCGTAGTTTGCAGCCTGAACGTTGGCCCAACGGTGCCCGCGTCGCCGTCCTGCTGTCGTTTGATGTTGATAACGACACCATATTGCTTGCCCGAAGTGACAATCCTTCGATCGGGGCAATGTCCCAGGGAGAATACGGAGCCCGTGTTGGTCTGCAACGTGTGGTCGACCTGGTCGATCGACACAACATTCCAGCGTCGTTTTTTATCCCGGCCGTCAGCCTCATCCTGCAACCTGACATGGTTGACGTCATACAACAATCAGGCCGGCATGAATTCGGTGTCCACGGATGGATTCATGAATTGAATACCGAGTTAGATGCTGACACCGAACGAGACCTGGTCGGCAGAGCCACCGACTATCTTGAGAACGTCACGGGTCGGCGACCCGTTGGGTATCGGGCACCGTCCTGGAACTTTAGTCCGAACACGCTGCGCATTCTCAGAGGGTTCGATTTTTTGTATGACAGTTCATTAATGGCCGATGATCGGCCTTACGAACTGCTTCAGAACGGTGAAGCGACGGGCATCGTCGAACTGCCGGTCGAGTGGATTCTTGACGACGCACCGCTGCTCAATCCGCGCGGCGCAAGCTATACGTCACCACGCGACTTACTCCAGGTCTATATCGACGAATTCGATCAAGCCTACGAAGAAGGCACGATGTTTCTGCTCACAACACATCCTCATATCATTGGGCACCGCTCACGCATTCTGATTCTTGAAGAACTCATTTCCCACATCCAATCGGTTGGGAATGTCTGGTTCGCCACCCACGAACAGGTGGCGCGCTATGTTCTGGAACAAGCCAGATAACCGTCCGGCGTCAATTGGTCACCACATCGGGTCTACCCGACATCGCTTTGGCGTAGTGATGTCTGCTCTACCTTCCGCTCTATTCACCGCGATATGACTTATGAGTAAACACTCACTTCATGCGCATCATTTAGACCAATCATGACCACAGCATCCATTCAGACAGAGATCTCACCAATAGGGAAAAGCGCACGGATCGAATCGCTTGATGTGCTTCGCGCAGGCCCTCAATTCGAGGTCCTCGACATTAATAGTCTTGATGAGATGGCCATGGCGTCGCCAGCCATCGTCGGCGACCGACTCATTATCCGTACACGCTCAAAGGTGTACAGCATCCGGAAACCAGCGGGTGACCGCGAGAGACCGTAGCGCGCGTTTCCGAATTCGGATAAATCGCTGGGGGGAGCGTTCCCCCCAGCCAAGAGCGCAGACTCTCCAACAAACGGATAAGCCCCCCATCAGTCTCGACACTACCCGCCGATTACGCCCACTCCCAAATTTTTGCCTTTGAGCTGCCGTCCGCCTCCACGTCGTATTCAAAGACTGAGGCAACACCATTCAGCCGGGAAAATTTCTCTGACGTCGTCTGAAAATGAATGGCCCCACGGTAGTGAGTCGCGCTTCCCGGCCCACCCGATTGATCCGAGGCACGGCCAAGCAAATGCACCACGTCACCATCGGCGGTCGTCATGACGCCATGACCTTGACCAAAGACGGAGCCGTCTGTCCGGGTCGTGGATGTGTACGTCCATATCGACGTGTGCGCAACACCTTGAATCGTTCCGGCCGCTTGCAGCGAGACCTTAAGAACAGCCCCACCATCTTCGGGGGGCAACACCTCGATACCTGTCACCTGTCCCGTCTCTTCATACAACAAGTCACCTAACATTGGCTTTCCTCCTTGTGGTCTGTCACCGATTAGTTGAGTGAATAATGTAACTTCTGGTCAGCGTGGGGTCTTGGCAATGTCGGGCAGGCGCATTGGCAGGTGTACCAATCCCAACATTCCCTTCCATTGTTGAATCGAACGTACGTGCCAATCCAACCGCTGACTCGCCGATGAGTCTGATAATTATTCCTGTTCGCATTTCAGTGCCTTCTGACGGCCCTAGGAAAAGATGCGATAAATGCATTGTCGACGTGTCGCCACTCGCTTCCCGTGCCGCTTGAATCCCACTCAAAAAGCGGTACGAATCGGCTATTGTCGTCCCGGTTTCCAGCGTGCAACGCCTCGTAGAAACCAAAGAACTGCGATCGCTTGAGCCTGAATAGGCGTTTCGGTTCTCACCAATATTCCGATTCGTCAAAAATCTTCTGTTACGGTCGTTACAAGTAATCGTTTCGTACTCAACCGTTGCGACAGATGACGCCCAATGCTCCATATCGTCCCAGGACACAACCCTTGTCAATTGGTTCATTTCGGCATTGTTCCCTGCGATAGGCTGGCGATAGAAAACCATATTCGGCCCTCCACTCTGGATTTGCCGAGCTCGCCCCTCTTCAACCGCATCGTCGAACGTCACGCCATCATTTAAGTAACACTGCGTCGCGACATAGAGCGAATCTGGCGGGGGCAACTCCTGCGCACTTGCGAGACTCGCAAGACAGAACATCGCACTTAATTGAACCAAAATAATTTTTTTCATTCTCCACTCCCGACACAATCAAGAACACATACCGAGTTAAGTAAACTCAAACCCACGGCTAGAGCACTAGTTATATGCTGCTTTATGGCAGACCATTTATTTTCCAGGACAATATAGCAACATGAACTATGGTTCAAACGAGTCTTTACTAACTAAAACCCGACGTAAACGTGTTGGTCTCGTGTTCGAGGTCCTTCAATAACCAGCACCCTCACGTAATAGCGCGCATGACAACACGCTCAGATTTTTCTCGGATCGCAGAACAGATGTTGCATGACTACGACGCGCACACACCAGGAACAACGTTTGCCGACGGGTTTCGTTTATCAATCAGTGATGCCTATCGACTGCAAGCACAAGTTGCACATCTTCGAGAACGTCGTGGTGAACATCTTGCAGGCTACAAGATCGGATGCGTCTGCCGAGGGAATCAGGAAAAGAATGGACTCACCCATCCTGTCTATGGGCGCTTGTGGTCAACCGAGCAACACGTAACCAATGTCTCGCTAGCCATGAATGAGTTCGCCCACTTAGCGATCGAAGGAGAACTCGCGGTCTCGCTGCGCCATGACGTCGACCCTCGACGGTCATCGATTCAAGAGATCGCGGAGGCGGTCGACGAAGTCTACACAATCATCGAACTCCACAATCTCATTTTACGCAGCGACCATCCGACTGGCGCAGAACTCATCGCAAACAACGCCATCCATGCAGGCGTTGTGTATTCCAATGGTGCCAGACCACCAGAGACCGGAGACTGCACAGAATTGTCGGTCACTCTTGATGGAAGCATTGCCGAACATTGGGTTGATCGGCGATGGCCGGACGATGTCCTCGCGGCAGTCCCCTGGTTGGTCTCAGAGCTTGCGAAAGAAGGCCACCATCTCAAGGCCGGACAGAAAATCTTAACTGGGGCCTGGGGGCCCCCGCTTCCCCTCCAACGATCGAACTCAGCAGAAACGCCTACTCTCTCTCACAAAAGAGACGAACTCCACGATGCAGCGCAATGCACTGAAAGCACAACAGTCAACCGGGTGAAAGTGGAATCGACGTTGTTCGGTAGTGTCGCAGCGTCGTTCTCATGCCGTCAGTAAACAAATTGCAGAGAGGCTCCAATCGCGCGCTTTCGCCTATTGGTGTGTCGGCACCACGGTACAGAGAGAAGCTATCGCCCGTCTATCAAAATGAACTCTCCTGTGGAGGCCGATTGACGGATGCGAACGAGTTCCTGATAGCCGTCAGAGTTGTACCATTCAAGCGCCTCAGTTCTTGAGTCGAAGCGAATAATTACCGTGACTGATGCCTCCCACTCTCCCTCTAGGACTGTAGGCTCAGCGCTCCCCGCCAGGATCTCGCCGCCATATTGCTGAAATACATTCCCAAAGCCGGCTCGATAATTATTGTACGCTGCCGCATCCGTGACTGTTAGCTTCGCGATCATATACGCCGGTGGTTCCTGAGCTGGCAGCACGGCTCCCATCAAGATCAACACTATTATGAAAAAGAATTGTCGCATCACATCCTCCTTTATCAGTTATCAGTTATCAGTAGTTCAGTGTGAACCAGGCGATCACCAGTTGATATACCAGCGTGCCCTATCCCACACACCTTGCCAGACTGGCAGGATTGTCAAGCACGAACGGGGCTGGTGTCAGCCCGTCGGCACTCACCAGCGTATCGAACGCCACCTGCTGTAGCGCGGTGGTCTCCTGACGTGACAGTCCTAGCTCGAAGGCAGAGCACTCGTGATCACCTAGCGAGCGTGGGTCACGGCCCGTCAGTCGTCCAAAAACAACGAGTGCTTCGAGGTAGTAGCCATAGGTACTGGCGTGGTAGTAATCGTAGGTCCAGAGACTAACCGTACCGAACTCGATACCGTCGTACGGATTCGAGTCGGCCACGCCGGCCTCCATGGCACGGTTCCAGGCCTCACCAACTGGAACCACCGACGTAATCGCCGCCGAGGCCTGCGCCGCCTGGTCGTAGCCAGCACGGACTTCTTTAGCCATGGCATCAATGGGCTGCCCGGCCCAAGCGCCCTCTGGTCGGTATGTCTGATCCGCTCTGGACCAAGTAGCCATTAGGTGTACTTCGACCGCTGGATTGGAGGCGTGGAGAAATTCCGCGATTCGACCACTGGTGTCGACGAGTTTGTCTGGATTACCTGGATCCTCGAAGTCCAGCGTGCTCTGCCCATGCATGACGACAGCGTCCCAGGCCCTCCGACCAATGGTGCCAAGTCGGTTCTCGAGATGGAATTCTAGGCCGCTACCGGGTTGCGTCTCCACATACACGTCGTAGTCCGAACCGATTTGATCGGTGAACGACTTAAACAGGGCTGGCACTCCGCCAATCCCCGTATTGTTGAGGTCGGTGACCGTATCGGAGCGGTAGAAACGCACCGGCGAGCCGTGGCCGTAAGTGAAGCTGTTCCCGATGAACAGCACGGTGGTATCAGACTGGGCCCAGGCCGCAGCCGGAGCGCACAGTGTGGACAAGATCAGCGCCAGTGTGATCCTCATACGTGAGTCCTCCTTCGAAATCCGTTGGCTTCCTTGCGAACAGCGTCAGCGATTCTGGAAGCGAACGGGCGTCAGGTCAAGTTCGACCGCGGCAGTACTGCCGCACGCACGCCCTCGACTCCCCTCTGAGCAAGGCGACGCCCATTCAGAGCCGCTGGACTTCAGTTCATTGGTCTGAGGTAAGTCGTGCAGTGATCCCATCGTCGATACCGGTTAATTTTCGGCTTGGTCTATCATGGCCAGGCGAAAACGACTTCGCGCAAGGGGGAAGTAAATTGGCGAGTTTCACAGAGCGGATGATCGGAACGGCGAAACTCGACGTGCATGCCTATGAAGAAGTGGAGGCCGACACTCGTGCCACTGGCCAAGCCACAGGAGTCGTGCTTCTAGCCAGTCTCGCTGGTGGGATCGGATCAGTCGGCTTGGGGACTGGAGGTCTTGGTTCATTCACTATCGGCGCCATCGCGGCGTTGATCGGATGGGTCACTTGGGCCTTTACGACTTATATCATTGGTACCCGGCTGTTGCCAGAGCCCCAAACACGCGCAGACGTCGGCGAGCTTATGCGGACCCTGGGGTTCGCCCAATCACCGGGGCTACTTCGCATTTTCGGAAGCCTCCCCGGCGTGGGTCCCCTCGTCTTGAGTCTCATCCAGATTTGGCTGTTGGTCGCCATGGTGGTTGCCATCCGCCAGGCCCTGGATTACCACAGCACCTACCGGGCCGTGGGTGTGTGTCTCGTGGGGTGGGTAATTTCGACTGTAATTGCTGTTGTCCTGTTACTATTCGTCGCTCCTTGACGGGCCTCCTCGTCGTCTCGGGACTGCGCCGGTGAATCGACACTGTCCAAGGGCGCCTATCCACCAGAACCGAAGACGGTCCGCACTCCGAGCGAATTATTGGACCTTGCGCCCCTCAACTCCCGAGTGGTGACATCACCACCGGAAGGCGATCCTCCACGATGTCGACTGCGACTTCGTCACCCTCTGCCAAGCGCGGACTGAGGTCGTCCCGAGCCGTGTACCTCGACGCTTGACTGTCGCCGCGCGGACCGCAGAAATGTAGGTCGATGGCGTCCTGCGCGCCGACGTTCCGCATGACGTGAATCGTCTCATCCTCGGCGAACTCGGTGAGCTCCGACGCGCCGAGCTGTGCTCGGCGAATAACGCGAAGGCGATCTTCCGCAATCCGCGCAAAATCGATGACCTCGACCGCCCCCTCGATGCGGCGGCACACGGCGGAGTAGTCATGAGAGTGGATGTGCGCCATCTTGCCAGGCGTCCACAGGATGCCGACCAGTGATGAGCCGTGGTCAGGACTCCGCCAGAATGTTAATCGCCGGTAGTTGATACCGCCCTGGAGCGGACTTTGGCGGAGCGGGACGAGTTCGCCGATAGCCGGCTGGACTCGCTCCAGTATGCGCCGGGCATAGTCGAGTGTTACGGGACCGGCACGGTCGTCCAACTCGAACAGATCGACCGCTTCGCGCACGGTGAGCGGTTCGCGTGCCGCGAGCCGCGCACGAAGGTCCGCCGGTTTCGGCGCCCACCGGCGGAAGACGATGAAGCTGGCGGCGAGCGCGGTAAACCCTCCGACCACACCATACGCCGGCTCGCCCCGAAGCACCGCAACGAGCAACCCCAATGAGAGACCGGCGGTAGTGACCCAGGCAGCCCCGGCGGTCACGACGACGCGCCACCCTACGTCAAGCAGCGTCCGAATATGAATCTGCAGTCCGATCGACGCGCAGACCGCCGCGATGGCGACGCTGACGACAATATCGTTGACCTCCAGGACACTCGCCCACGCGTCTGCGCCTCCCATGGATCCGGCTGCCGAGAATAGCTGGTCCCCGAGGACACGCAGTCCGAACATCAACATGTACCCGATGACAAAGAGTGGTAGATGCGCCGTCAGGCGCAGGCTGACGCTCTCTTCTGCCGGCGCGCGGCGGCGCAACAAACTGAACCCGATCAGGAGCGGACCCAGCAGCAGAATCCGAATGGCCTTTGCCATCGTCGCCACGAGACTCTCATCCTCGCCGAACTGGCTCCCAACGGCGACGCTCGATGACAGGTCGTTCACGGCGAGCCCGGCCCAGAGGCCGGATGATTCGGTGTCGAGCTCGATCGCCGTCGCAACGGGAAGCAACACCACCAACGCGACGACGCTGAACACGAAGATGGCCGTCACGGCAAGCCCCTGCTCACGGCGTCGTGCGAGCACGGCCGGCGCGAGCGCGTTGATGGCCGACGCGCCGCACACCATCGTGCCAATTGCCACGAGATCAGCGATCTCTCGCCGGAGCTTCAGCCACCCGGCCGTCGCGTGCGCGACGAAGAACGTCGCCGGCAGCGTGACGACCAGGACAAGCAGGGCGAGCGCCAGCAACCGGGGCTCGATGAGGTCCGTCCGGATCTTTAGCCCCATCAAGACGATGGCGATACGGAGCAGCCACTTGCCGGTGTACCGAAGACCCGGCTCGTACGGGTCGCCGTCACGCCGGCCGTCGATATTCAGACCGAGCCCGCGCGCGATCGGAGAATTCAGTACCAGCGCGCCCAGTCCGATCGCTACAACGACGCTCGACGCCCACGGCGAGGCTTGAAAGACGATGGGGGTCGCGACGAGCGCGACGAGTGCTAGACCAAGGGCGAGCGCGAGCCCTCGGAACTCACGCGGTGAAGGAATCCAGGCAGGCATCAGTTGTCTTCTGACGATAAGATCCGCTACCAGACCTTCTTGATATGGGCATCACCCGCTTCATATATAAACCGCTGGAAATAGCCGGGGGCTTCGCCCGACTTCGGGACGAGTCCCGCCCAGTCCAGCCCCTTCCCAACACTGATGCCTACGAATCGGTCTTCTTTTTCGAGCACCCGAACGGACCCGGCACTTCCAAAGACGAGCGCCATGTCGACGTTGCGTGGATAAACCACCGCCATGTTGTTGATACCTCCCGCACCGCGTGCCGGCACCACTGCAGTGTTGTCATTCCAGTGCCGGTCGGTCAGTTCGAGAGCGAAGAAGAGGTCTCCGTTCCGCCTATGAGCCGATGCGTGGGTCTTGGTAACGGTCATGTCGAATAACTCTTTGCGGAATCCCCAGTCGTGTCCAATCGCGAGCATCAGCCAATCTTCAACGGGCATGTTGTGGACATACCATGTGTCGTGTCCGTCAGACGCCACAGCCTTCAACATCACCATCCCTTCCTTGTAGCGGACTACGGGATTTGATTGGTTGTAATCGACAATAACCAGCGACACCTCGGGGTTTTCCGGCATCGTGAAATTTCCCGGGAGCAATGTCTTGTAGAGAGCGACGTCTGCCGGCTCAAATGCGACAAAGAGACCGAATTGACCCGTGTCTGCGGGAAGGCTTTTCAGGTCAATGGCTCGTTCAGAAGGCTGCCGTGGCCCGGCTCCACGGTTGATCAGCGTGGTCTTGGAATCATCCTCAAAGAAATCGTGAAGACGCTGGATTAGCATCCCCGCAGAGTAAGCCTGTTCTACTTTCGATTGATGATTCCCGAGCCCGTCGGTTATCCAGGGGAAACTGGTGACAATGTCATTTCCGGTGTCATGACTTTGGGCCAGGGTGATTACGCTGGGAAGCGCCATCGCGATGGCGAGCAATATGGCCGGTGTTAACTTTGTCAGCATGGTGCGATGTTCCTTGTTGTTTTAATTCGTGACCGACAGGCTTCGAAGCTATCTGGTCGCTACGAGAAAAAGGCGCGATTCGCGTCGGCCGTCACTATGGCCGAGGCGTCCAGAAGAAGACTTCCCAATCGCGAAGTGGTTCGGTCCCTGGCGTGTACTCCGTGTCCAGAGGCCGTCCCCCCCCCCACTTCTCAAGCATCGGGAGGCGCGCGTCACCGAGGACCTCGGTGGCGTGCATCGCATACGTCTCGTCACCGAAGCGCAACCATCCGTCGCCGGTTCCGTCTCTCACACGCTGTGCCCAGTATCCTCCGTCGGGACGAGTGGCCGTGATCACCCCCTCGGGGGTGCCCACGTATGAGAGATAGACGACGAACGGGGGAAATCCGCCGAGTTTCATGACCAGTGGGCCATCGAGGTTTCGTCCGAGCCGCGTAAAGTCGCTCGGCGCAGACGTCAGCGCGCCGCCGATGATGACACCGGGCGTCCGCGAGAGTCCCGTATTGCCGAGGTAGGGAGCCGTGGACACCCAGGCTGCCACGCCGACCAGGAGCACCACTCCGGTCACAATTCCTACGGCCTTCTGCCCCCTCATCCCACGTCCCCCGTATTGAATTCTACCCTGCGTTCTCAATGCGACGCCCCGATCAGACGTGCTGCCTGAGGGCGCCAACATCTTACTTCCAAACGGCGCTTCGCGCTCAACCCGGCCTCTTCCTTACCTGCGACCTTAGATAGCGTCAGTCGACCGGTTCAATTCGCAGCAAAGCGGCCTCGCCGCGCGCCGGGTCAACGCCGAGAAAGCTCCCGGCGGTGAGCACGTAGATGAGCCCCTCAGGACCCTGCTTCACATCGCGGATACGGCGACGCAGCGGTTCCAGCAGCGACTCCCGCCGCTGCTCGAGACCACGCTGGTTGAACTTGATCCGTTCCAGGTGTCCGGTGCGCTCGATGCGCCCGGTCATCAGGGAACCTACGAACAGGTCACCACGCCAGCCCGGAAAACGTTCGCCCGTGTAGAACATCAGACCGGAGGGGCCAATCGACGGAATCCAGACGAACTCTGGCTGCACGAGGTTTTCACGCCAGGGACGCTCGGCAACGCGCTGGCCACTGTATTCGCGCGAGTAGGACACCTCCGGCCAGCCGTAGTTCTGGCCGGGTCGGATGATATTGACCTCGTCCCCTCCTTGTGGGGCATGCTCGCTGGCCCAGAGTTCGCCGGTCTCCGGGTGAATCGCCACGCCCATCTGGTTGCGGTGGCCGAGTGAGTACACTTCGGCCTGAGCGTCCGCGTGTCCGGCAAACGGGTTGTCGGCTGGCGCAGAGCCGTCGTCGCGGAGCCGCAGCATCTTCCCCACATGGCTCAGCGGGTCCTGCGCCTCGGACCGACGCCCCCCAAGGGCTCCGCCCAGACTCATGAAGAGCGCGCCATCAGGGGCAAACACCAGACGGGACGCCCCGCCCCCCCCAGTGCCATTGCTCACGAACAAGTCGCGCACTTCGGTCAGCACCTGACCGTCGAGTCGACCTCTGGCCAGCGCCACCACCGACCCGTTCTCGGTCGGCTTCGAGTAGGTGAGATACACCCACCGGTTCTCGGCAAACGCGGGATGCACCGCGACGTCCATCATCCCGGTCAGAGCTTGGCCGGTGTAAACCTCCGGTACCCCGGCCAATGGGGTCGGGTCGAGCATTCCGTCTCGAATGACTCGCACATTACCCAGCCGTTCGGTGACCAGCACGCGACCATCCGGCAGGAACGCAAAACCCCAGGGATAGGTCAATCCGTCGGCCACCACGCTGACCCGGATCCGCTGGCCCTCGGCGGTGTCGTATTCGACCGGTGGATCGGGCAGCGGCACGGCCGGGATACCCTCGGCCGAGAACGGCTGCTGCGCATTCCCGAGGACCTGAACCGTCAGCATCACACCGGCTAGAACCGAGATGAACCACCGATACATCGGCTGAGTCCTCTTCACGATGGGGAGCATCCTAACAGAGTGTGGAAAATACCCGTAAAAACAGGGGCACTCGCCTTGGAGTCAATTGTCGGCAACCTTTCTGACTATCCGAGTTAGTATCGGGGAAACGCATGTTCGGACCCTACGTCCACCAGATCGACCCGATCCTGTTTGACATCGCCGGTGTGCACCTCTGGTGGTACGGGCTGGGCTTTGCTCTCGGGTTTTTGGAACTTCATGTCTTCCTGAGACGCCGTCATAATAGCCAGCCGCACCTGTCGCTCCGGGAGGTCTGGAGCCTAAGTCTGTTCATGGCCATCGGCATCCTCGTCGGAGGCCGAGCCGTCGAGATCGCATTCGACGAATGGTCGTTCTACCGTGAGCATCTTGGGCTGATTCCCGCCTACTGGCTCGGGGGCATGGCTACGCACGGGCTTATGCTCGGTGGCGCGGTTGGCGCGGGACTCTTTGCACGCCGGTACCGGAAGTCGTTCCTCCTCCTTGCCGACACTCTCGTCATTCCGGCGGCATTCCTCATGGGGATCGGGCGACTCGGGAATTTCATCGACGGCCAGATCGTCGGTGCCGTGACGGAGGTGTGGTGGGCAGTCAAGTTTCCGGACGCGGACGGGTTTCGCCATCCGGTGGTACTGTATGACGGTGCGAAGAACCTGCTGCTGATGGCGTTCCTGATGCGCGTGAGACGAGTGAACACGACACCTGGCGCGACCGGGGCCCGGTTCGTGTTCTGGTACGCATTCCCTCGCTTCTTCATCGACCTCTTCAGAGACTATCCGACTCACCGGCTCGCCTTCGGAACGGGGCAAACGCTCAACATCGTGATGGCGCTGCTCGGCGCTGCACTGTTGTATCGCTCGCGTCTGCGGAGGCTAGGTCGCCTTAAGAATAGCGCCGTTGCCACTTGCCTCCCGGGCAGATCGCTCAACGCAGCGCCGTTGGTCTCCCAGCGCATCGCCTTCATATGCCTACTGGTGTTCTGCCTGACAATTCCGAGCAACTGGACACAAGACATCCCGTCGCGGTACGGCGAGCGACACGCGGGACTGGAGTACTCCTGGCTGTACCCCATGATTGACACCGCGCCGCCGCCTGCAGAACCCCAGGTGCTTAATCAGTTCCCCGGGCGTTTCGAGGTCGGTGCGCTCGGCGTTGACCCGAATGGGGAGCCAGACCCGCGGCCAGACGGGCACACCGAGGGACAAGACCAAGCGTTGTCGAGCAGGTCGGCGACGGCGTGGATTCCCGGCTTGCGGTGGCTATGGCAATCGGGGGCCCAGTGAGATGACTCGGTCCATCCTGGCGCTCGTCTTGTTTGTGACCGTGTCGGCTTCAGCCGCGGCCCAATCGACCGCTCTGGACACGGTCAACGAACCTCGCAGCGGCGTGCCGTTCCCGGTCTCGGTGACCCCGCCTGGTGAGGCGACGCCGCACTGGCTCATGGGCACGGGAATCCGGCAGCGGACGATTTTCAGGGTGAAAATCTATGCGTTCGGACTTTATGTCGATCCCGAGGGCGCTCGTGCATCTCTCTCTCGGTTCGCGCGGCTATCGGCATCGACGCTCGAGCGCGACGAGAGCTTCTACCGACACCTCCTCGATCTGAACTTCACGATGACGCTCCGGCTAGTCATGACGCGTACCATCGACGGAAACGACGTGGCCGAGGCCTTCGATGACGCCCTGAGACCCCGGATGACACGGGCTGTCACGGACACAAACAATTCCCGCGAGTTGGCGGTGCTCGAGAGGTTCCGCGGCTACTTAGAGGTTGACGAGGTAAGAAGTGGCACGGAGATCGTCTTCTCCTGTGGTCCGGCGGGACGCCTGGCTACCTCGGTTGGGGGAGACGAGCGCCCCCCCATCGACTCGCGGGTCCTATGCCGGGCGCTGTTCGACGTCTACCTCGGTGAGGATCCAATTTCCAATGAAGGGAAGAGGAGCATCATCGCCGGATTTCCTGACCTGATCGGGTGAGCTACGCGTCGACGACCTCTATTAGCGTCGAGGCGAATTCGCGGGTCCCTGCTAATAAGTATGATCGGTGCAGCATGGAGATACCCGAACCAGCGTGTTGAGACGCCGCATGATTGAAACCATTGTCACGCACCCCGGCGGCGCCCATAAAGACGACCTCCTAGCCGTCTGCATACTCATAGCCCGGCACCGGGTCCCGGTGTTCCGGCGAGACCCCACCGACGACGAGCTCGATGACGCGTCTGTAGCGGTCGTCGATATCGGTGGAAGCCACGACCCGGCGAAGTCCAACTTCGACCACCATCATTTTGACCGCGAACACCCGCCCACCTGCGGGCTAAGCCTTGTGCTGCAACATCTCGGCCTCTACGAAGACGCGCTGCATTTCTGCGATTGGCTCGAGACTGCCGAGTGGTTGGATAGCCGCGGTCCCAACAAGACGGCCGAATGGCTTGGTGTTCCTCGTAAAGCGATCTCGCAGCTCAACTCGCCCATCGACATGACGTTGCTTCGGCGCTTCGCCCAATCGCCATCGCATCAGCCGGGCGAGGCGCTGTACGAGTTCATGCGGATGGTGGGTGACGATCTATTGACGCACCTAAACACTGCCCGGGAGCGAATCACATTCGCCGCCGCTCACGTCGAGCGGTGGTCGATTCCGCATGCGGGCGAGACGATCGAGGCGCTGTTTCTTCCGCGCACGGATCCTGGCAGCGACGAGCCGAGCACGGCAGTGGGCAACTACATTCGGTCCGAGGGTCTCGGCGAAGTCATTCAGGTCATCGTGTACCCAGACCGCCGCGGCGAGGGATACGGCATCGGACGCTATGAGGACCATCCGCGTTTCGACTTCTCACGCGTGCAACAAGAACCGGACGTGCACTTCGCGCACAAGAGCGGATTCATGTGTAAGACGACGGCCACCGACCCCGACCGATTGCGGGCGTTAATCGCGGGGGCCCAGGTCGACGTCACCTAGCGGCATCATCGTCACGGGGAGACATAACCCACTTGTGACCCAGTTTAAATACCCCGGTACAAAAGTAGCGATTCAACGAGAAGGGGCGTCAGTTCCGTGTGAAACGACGCTACTACCTGGGCCACGTGTACTTAATCGGATTCGCCGAACCCGCTTTGCGATAGCTGTCTGGCAATCGTTTACCAACATGCATCCTTTGAATTTTTACCGCGGCTTCAGTTCCTACAAATAGGAAAATGCTCGGGATGACTGGATTTGAACCAGCGACCCCCTGACCCCCAGTTTGAGAGACTCCCGTCCGGATACGTCCACCGAGATGTATTCCTTAGAGATTCGACGGTTCACATTCCAGTGTGGTCCGCTATATCCACCGGCGTCCACTCGGTAAGCTGTCACTTAAGCTGTCAATTCTTAGCGGACGGTTCAACGGGGACGGGGTCACGCGGGTGCGCGGGGTCCCACTCGCGGGCAGGTGGCGCGTGAGCGACGTGCGCGTGGCGTCGGCTGAGGCACGCGTAACCATCTATAATAGAGTGAGATAGACATGAGAGGCCGCAAAACTGGCGGGCGACGGAAGGGGACGCCGAATAAGGCGACCGCCGAGGCCAAGGCGGTCTTTGCGGCGATCCTCGACGACCCCACCTACCGCACGAATCTGACGGCTCGCGCCTGGGCGTGGTGGAGCAAGCTCCCGAACTTCATGCGAATCGGTCCCGAGGATCTGGCGATGTTCCCGTCATGACTTGCCCGAGGTGTCGAGTCGCGATGAAGGAAGATAAGCGAAGCCACCACAAGAAGCGGAAGTGGATCTGTCCAAAATGCCGAAGAGTTACGTTTCAAGAGGGACGAGCGGACAAGACGTCTTAAGACGTCTTGCTCAGCCGCTCATCGCTAACACAGCTTCCAGTAGAAAATTTGTACTCGCGGACAACTACGAGAGACTCCCGTCCGGATACGTCCACCAAGGTATATTCCTTCGAGATTCGACAATTCACATTCCAGTGTTGTCCGCTATATCCACTGGCGTCCACTCGGTAAAGTGTCATTTGATCTGTCAAGTTTTAGCGGGATCGACCGTGCACGAACGCAAATAAGAGCAGATGCCCCTCGTTACCCTCGACCGTGTTTCCCTAACGTTCGGACACCAACCGTTGCTCACTGAAGCCACGCTGCGAGTTGAGCGCGGCGAGCGAGTGTGCGTCGTCGGCAGAAATGGCACCGGCAAATCGACACTGCTGCGGCTCATGAGTAGTGAACAATCACCTGACGCCGGGTCGGTGTGGGCGGAGCCGGGCGTTCGCATGGCCAGACTCGACCAGGATGTGCCGTTCTCGACCGATCGTACGGTCTTCGACGTCGTCGCCGATGGGTTCGGCGATTTGAGCGATCTGGTCGCGAGCTATCACCGCACGTCGGTCTCAGTCGCCGAGGACAGCACGCCGGCCTTACTCGAGAAGCTGGGTCGTCTACACGACGAGCTCGACGAACACGACGGGTGGCGCATCGAACGGCGCGTCGAGCTCGTGCTGTCGCATCTCGCGTTACCGCCAGATGCGACGGTCGACACTCTCTCCGGCGGATGGAGACGCCGGGTGCTGCTTGCGAAAGTACTGGTGACCGAGCCAGACGTACTGCTGCTCGACGAGCCGACGAATCACCTCGATCTCGATGCCATCATCTGGCTGGAGTCTTTCCTCTCCGAGTATCCGGGCGCCGTCGTGTTCGTCACCCACGACCGTGCGTTCCTCCAGCGGGTCGCGACGCGAATCGTCGACATCGATCGCTGTCGGCTGACCTCCTGGTCGGAAGACTACCCGACCTTCCTCCGCAAAAAGGATGAGTGGCTGGCAAACGACGCAGCCAGGCGGGACAAGTTCGACAAGCGCTTGGCTGACGAGGAAACGTGGCTGCGTCAAGGCGTAAAGGCCCGGCGAACGCGTAACGAGGGGCGTGTCCGCGCGCTGACGGCCATGCGTCAGGAGCGGGCGGCGCGGCGCGACCAGCTGGGTGCGGTCCATCTTCAGATCGAACGAGCCCAATCGTCCGGCCAGGTCGTGTTCGAAGCCGACGACGTAAGTAAGGCGTTCGGATCGAAACAGGTGATCCGCCGATTCTCAACGCGTATCATGCGCGGCGACCGGGTCGGTCTCATTGGGCCGAATGGCTCCGGAAAGACGACGTTGCTCCGGCTGCTGCTGGGGGAACTGGCGCCGGACGCAGGAGACGTAAGTCGTGGCGTAAAGGTCGAGGTGGCCTACTACGATCAGCACCGTGGGCAGCTCGATCCCGAACGAACGATCTTCGAGACGGTCGGCGAAGGCAGCGACACTGTGACCGTCAACGGCCGATCGCGTCACGTCAATGCGTACTTACGTGATTTTCTGTTTCCGCCTGAACGGGCGCACTCGCCAGTGAAGTCGCTGTCAGGCGGCGAGCGAAACCGGCTGTTGTTGGCTCGGTTGTTCACGCGCCCGGCCAACATTCTGGTACTTGACGAGCCGACCAACGATCTCGACCTCAGCACCCTCGAGTTACTCGAAGCGCAGCTCGTCGAATGGCCTGGCACGCTGCTGCTTGTCAGCCATGACCGCGCATTCCTCGATAACGTCGTGACAAGCACGATCGTGTTCGAGGGCGACGGGAAGCTGGAAGAATACGTAGGCGGGTACGAGGACTGGCGGCGCCAGTATGTGCCAGCGGTCTCGTCTCCACGGCCGCCGTCCACGCCGAGGCCAACGAAGCGCCGGCCGGAGGACGTGGGTCCCGCACGAAAACTCACATACAGGGAACAACACGAACTCGCCGAACTGCCCGCCCGGATCGAGGTACTCGAGGCTGAACAGCGCGCGCTCGGCCGGACGATCGAGGCGCCGACGTTCTACACGCGGCCGGCCAACGAGATTACCGCTGCCCTCGAGCGAGCGGAAGGGATCGAGCGTGACCTTGGCGAACTGTACACACGGTGGGACTCGCTCGATTCGCGGTCGACCTGACTACAATAGCGGCACCAAATGGATGCGATGAGCGCAACCCCGACACGCGTGTCCTTCGATCTGCCCAGGACGGTCACCGCGATCGCATCCGAGTTCGGGATCGCACCGACACAGGTCCGTGGCGCGGTCGACCTCCTGTCAGACGGCTGTACGATTCCCTTTATCGCCCGATACCGCAAAGAGAGCACCGGCGGGCTCAACGAGGTCCAGATCGGGGCCGTCGAGGACGCCGTGGCGGCCGCCACGGAGCTCATCGATCGCAAGAATCGAGCATTGAAGTCGATTTTCCAGCAAGGCGTTCGCGATCGTGAACTGGAGCACGCGATCGTCGGTGCCCACGACGCGCGCGAAGTGGACGACCTCTATCTGCCATACAAGCGCACGCGAAAGACCAGGGCGACAGTCGCTCGTGAACGCGGCCTCGATCCGCTCGCGAGCATCCTTGTGGCCCAGGTCGATCTCGAGACGACCCGGGCCTCGATCCTCAAGGCGTTCGTCGATCCCGCTCACGAAGTGGAAGACGCTGAGGCCGCACTGAAAGGTGCCTCCGATATCATCGCCGAACGCTGGTCTGAGGATCCTGCGACGCGCGCCTGGTTGCGCGATCAACTCGGCCGCGGCTACGTCAAGACGAAGAAGAAGCGCGGCTATGACGGCGAGGACCATCGGTTCGAGACCTTCTACGACTTTCGCGAGCTAATCGCGCGGCTTGCGCCCCACCGTTTTCTCGCCATGCGACGCGGCGAATCTGAACACGTGCTCTCGCTCGCGGTCGACGTCGACGACGCCAAGCTCACCGCGGCCATCGGCCGTCGCCTGCTGACGAATCCCGGTTTCATGTTCCGCCGCGAGCTCGAAGCGACGGTGACCGACTGCTACGCGCGCCTGCTGAAGCCGTCGATATCCACCGAAGTGCTGTCCTCGCTGCGAGAAGTCGCCGAGAAGCAAGCGATTAGCGTGTTTGTAACTAATCTCGGCGAACTCCTTCTCGCCCCACCCGCCTCTCAGAAGACGATCCTTGGAATCGATCCGGGTTTTCGAACCGGATGCAAAGTCGTCGTCATCGACTCCACGAGTAAGCTCGTGACTCATTCCACTGTTTATCCCACCGCCCCGAGAAACGACGTCGAGGGCGCGGAGCGAGAGCTCCTCCGGCTGATCGACGCCCACGACGTCGAACTGATCGCCATCGGCAACGGCACGGCCTCGCGCGAGACCGCAGCGTTCTGCGCACGACTCGAAAGGGCCAGGCCCCGCGTCAGGAAGGTCGTCGTCAATGAATCTGGCGCGTCAATCTACTCGGCGGGCGCGATGGCGCGCGAGGAGTTCCCCGACCTCGACCTCACCATTCGCGGCGCAATCAGCATTGCCCGTCGGCTCCAAGATCCTCTCGCCGAGCTCGTCAAGATCGACCCCAAGTCGATCGGGATCGGGCAGTATCAGCACGACGTCAACCAGGCTCAACTCAAGAAAGCCCTCGACCGAGTCGTCCGCTCATCGGTGAACCGGGTCGGCGTCGATGTGAATTCGGCTTCGGCAACGCTCCTGTCATACGTATCGGGGATCGGTCCAACGCTGGCACGGGCAATCGTGGCTCATCGCGAAGCCTCCGGCCCGTTCGCGACCCGCCATGACCTCTTGCAGGTCCCTCGCTTCGGCGCGAAAGCGTTCGAGCAGAGTGCTGGCTTCCTGCGAGTACGCGACGGAGCCGAGCCGCTCGACGCGACGGCGGTGCACCCCGAGAGCTACTACATCGTGGAGACGATCTCCAGACGACTCGGTTGTCGATCTTGCGATTTGCTCGGCAATGACGCCACTCTGAAGGGCGTCGACCCCGAGAGCCTGGTCGACGACAACCTCGGACTGCCAAGCATTCGCGATATCCTCGCGGAGCTCTCACGACCCGGCCGAGATCCACGGCGAGAGTATGAGCCGGTGCGATTCGCCGACGGCGTCGAGACAATTACCGATGTCGAAACCGGGATGCGGCTGGAAGGGATCGTCACCAATGTGACGCACTTCGGTGCATTCATAGACATTGGCGTTCACCAAGACGGCCTCGTTCATATCTCCGAGCTCGACAATCATTTCGTCAAGGATCCGACCGAGGTCGTCAAGGTCGGCGATCATCTGCAGGTCGAGGTACTTGAGGTCGACCGGCATCGACAACGGATCGCCTTGTCGCGGAAGCGTACCCTGGAATAGAAACACGGAGAATCAATCTGACCATGCGAGGTCGCGGTGTAACTCGCAGCAACGACCTAGTACCCGTGTTACCCCGGTGTTACCCAAAAAGAAAAGACCCAACCGACAAAGTCGATTGAGCCCAGTATTTATTGGTCGGGATGACTGGATTTGAACCAGCGCCCCCCTGCCCCACAGTCAAGAACCAAGGATCAGGAGCGATCACGTCGCATAATCTCGGCTAACCGCAGGACGCGTGAACGCCGCACCTGTTTCTTATCCCACAGGCCCACACTGAACTAAACTGACGGAGTACTTCTTATCTCAATGAACTATTGATGAAGATCCTTACTAGCGCCCTGATCGGGGTCGCCCTTTTGATGCCAACCGCGTTGGTCGCCCAATCGACCGACACCGTGACGGTGACACCATTCGTCAATCTCAGTGCACAGCCATCCGACGACTGGATCGGAGCTGGAATCGCGGAAACGGTGGCGAGCGACCTGGAACGCCGAGGGATGACAGTGGTCGGTGAGGAGAGCGGCGCGCATTGGCGCGTCGTAGGCGCGTACCAACGGATGGACGACCTCGTCCGCATTACGGCACGGCTCATTGAGGCGGAAACTGGTGCCGTGCGCCAAAGCGGCACGGTCGACGGTACACTAACGGACCTCTTCGAGCTGCAGGACCAGATTGTGCCGACCTTGGGTGGCGAGGTCATTCCAGTTCTCCCCACCGACGACGATGTGACCGTGACCGACATCACAGGCGTGCTCGAGTTGGAGAACGCGGTCGCCCCGAGCCGCAATGAGAATCGAAGTGAGACTGGCGGCGGGTTTGCGGCGGACCCACTGGACGATCGTCCGCGCGCAATTATTCCGAGAACGACCGCAGCGCCTATCATCGATGGCCGTCTCGATGACGTCGTATGGGAGACAGCCACCCACATCACTGAGTTCACGCAAATCGCGCCGGTGGCGGGAGCGCCGGGCACCGAAGCGACCGAAGTCTGGATGGCGTACGACAGCAACAATATGTATTTCGCGTTCTACGCGCATTACCGTGAACCGTCGATGATGCGAGTTAACCGCACTGACCGGGACCAGTCGCGCGGCGACGATGAGATGGCCGTGCTATTCGATACGTTTCTCGACCAGCAACGAGCGTATCAATTCTCGGTGAGCGGGTACGGCGTTCAGGGAGACTCGCTGGTAAATGCAGATGGCAGCACCGGGAGGAGGGTTTCCTCAGGCGGAGCGTCACAGACAGGGACACGGAGCAGTGGGTCGCGCCGGAGTGGCGGTGGCAGTAGTCTCATGAGTTCCGGGTCCTTCGGAATTCCCGGCGACTCGTCGTGGAACACGCTGTTCGAAACTGGCGGCCAGATCGTCGACGATGGGTGGACCGCCGAGATGGCGATCCCGTTCAAGAGCCTCCGGTATCCCGCGCGCGCGGCCGGGGACCCGCATCGCTGGGGCTTTCAGATTACCCGTCGGATCCGCGGAAGGTCAGAGGCACAATCGTGGGCACCGGTTGCTCGGGACATCGCTGGACAGTTGACACAGTTTGGCATTCTTGACGGGCTCGAAGGTCTTTCCCAGAGTCGGAACCTGGAGATCTTGCCAGAAGTGACCGGTGTCAGCTTCGGCTCACTTGCTCGTGACACCGGCGACTACAACCAGCGCGACCCCGAGGGCGACATCGGCTTGGGTTTCAAGTATGGGATTACGCCGAACCTGACGGCAGATCTAACCTACAACCCCGATTTCTCTCAGATCGAGTCAGACCGGCCACAAATTGAGACCAACCAGCGGTTCGCACTCTTCTATCCGGAGCAGCGACCATTTTTCCTTGAGGGTCAGGAAATTTTCCAGACGTCGACACCACTGAGCCTGCTGCACACGCGCACGATCGTTGACCCACGGTTCGGCGGAAAACTGACAGGCAAAGTAGGCAAATCAACGCTCGGCTTCATTGTAGCCAACGACGAGGCAGCCGGTCGTCTCGACAATCGGGGCGACCCGCAGTTTGGGTCAACGGCGCAAACCGTCGTCGGACGCGCGCGGTATGACTTCTACTCAGAGTCGTATCTGGGTGCCATCATGACGGCTCGTGAATTCGGGCAGGATTACAACCGGGTCGGGGGAATCGATGGGCGGTTCCGTCTGGGGCAAACGCACCGTCTGAGCTTTTTGGCAGTCGCTTCGTCGACGCAGAACGAGTTGGAGGGAACACTGAACGGGCCCGCCATTGAGGCGGACCTGACGCGGCAGGGGCGCAACCTTGGGTACAACGTTTCGTACAGCAGCATCGATCCTGAGTTCCGGACCGAGAATGGCTTCCTGCCTCGAGTGGACCTGCGGCAAACGTCTGGCACCGTATCGTATCGGTGGTGGCCGGAATCGTCGCTGAGCACTTGGGGACCATCGTTCTCCTATCTGCGGCTTTACGACCACACGGGCAGACTGCAAGATGAACAGATTCTGGGGCAGACTAGCTTCCAGTTTCGGAACAACATGCTGGTCAGTGCCAACGTCAGCCGCGACCTCGAACGCTTTCACGAGATCGACTTTCGTCGAACCGGATATGGTTTTTACGCAATTCTGGTCAGCACGCCGCTTATGGGTGCCACCGCCGGGTTTAACTGGGGCGACGGGATCTTTTTTAGCGACAGTCCGTTTCTCGGCCGGTCAATGACCGGCAACTTCCTCCTCAACCTGAGGCCAAATTCTCGGCTTGGGACACGGTTGACCGGCGTCTTTAGCCGCTTCGTTAACCCGACCAACGACCTCGAGGTGTTCGACGTCCAGATCTATCGCTTGCGGACGACTTTCCAGTTCACCGACCGATTCCTCCTGCGCCACATCATGGAGCACAACACCATGGCAATGACGCTTGGAAATAACGTCTTGCTGACATACCGCGTTAATGCTGGAACCGTTGCGTTTCTAGGGTACGACGACCGCTACCAGCGTGGCACTCGCATCGACAACATGCTGTTTCCGACCACGGCTCTCCGGCGAACAAACCACGCATTCTTTGCGAAGATGTCCTATCTGTTCCGCTACTGAGGTCCCTGTTTCAAAAGGGTCTGATCCGCTCATGTCGTCATCGAAAAGAACTGGCTCGAATGCGCCTTTGTGGACGTGGCGCGCTGCGGCCGTTTTTGAGAGTGCACGAAATGTTTGGATGTCGCGTTTCAGAAATTCATGGAAAGACAACGCTACGTGGGACACCGTCTTCAATCAGCTGATAACGACCGTATTGACGTCATCGGCGCCCGGGCGCTAATCGCTGGTCATATTCCAAAACTCCTCAAGCTTCCACCACGGATCACCGTCGGCAAGCACAGCGCGGAGTTCTGCGAGAAGCGAATCGTAATACTTCCTCGGTCAGCTTCGTCCCATTCGCGAGCAAGGCGTTGCGCTTCGGCACGTTGGTCAGGGGTTAGAAGATTCGCAACGTCTGTCGCGCTCTTCGACCGCGGCGATCAGTCAATTGCAAAGCAGTAAAACCGGCCGGCCCCTCCGGTCGCCACTAGATCGGGTTGGGAGCAACTCCGGGAAGGATGGGCCTGGTTCCACGACGAGCCCGGGGTCGTGAAAGCGTAGCGGTCGGCGTGGCCGAGCATGGCGCTGCCGTCGCTGTTGCTGGTCCAGTTGTTACAAGTGCGGTCGTCACCCGCCGCAAACGCCGTGCCGTCCATCTGGGTACCGGTCAGCACATCGTGCTCCGAAAAGTCGGGGTTCCCGTCGATGCGTGACGGGAACTGATTGCCGTTCTCGTCGCGCATATAGGTCCAGTTGAAGTTGGAGTTGTCGTAGTGCAGGCTGTCGACGTTGGCGGCCATGACGAGGCCGACCGCGTTTGCCCACGGACCGTCCCCGATCCGGTCGCGCGCGTTAACCGCGCCGGGCCCCTGCGTGCTCAGATAAGCGCGCCAGGTCCGATCTCCGGCACCGGCCGCGCTGGCTAGCCTCTGACAATGGGCGTCCGCGCCTTCAAGGCCTTCCAGGTTCGCGCCGTTCCCAGCCCCAACGCTCGTGATGAAGACGCCCATCGGCGGCCGCTCATCGTCCTGTTGGGCGACGACCGAGAGCCCAGACAGCGCCACTGCACCGATGACCGCGATAGCTACCAGAAGGATTCTGTTGTTGCTAATCATGTGTCTTCTCCTATTAACGTCATCCACCGTTGACGCATAACCTGTCTAGATTACGACAGCCGGGCGCGCACTTCAACACTGCTCCAACGCCTTGAGTTTGTCTCCCCACCGAGCCGGCACGCCGGACTGCTCGGTGAGTGTTTGCAAATCCGTATGTACAATCGCACTCAAGTCGTGCAGAACATCTTGGATGCGAACTTCAACAGACTTGAGCTGTCGGTATTGGCCACCCATCCATGCATATCAGGCCCTTCTGGTGACTAGCGGTCAGCCAACCGTCCCGATCCGCCCAACTCGGAATAAATGATTGGCACAAAATCCTCGGCTGTCCAACCGGCTTCCTGACCCCAGGTCGCGTCATAAGACTCGGTCGGTTGCGCGCGCAGGACGCCCTCAAGGTTTACCTGATTCTCGATTAGTCCGAGGACTTTCCCGCGAACATCGAGGATCATGCCCAAGAACTCTCGAACTTCGTCTCTACCAACGACAGACACGCCATGGCCCGGAATCACTTTGGTCTCTGGTCCGGCTATCTCTAGGGCTAGTTCCAGCGCGTCGATGGTGCCCGCCAGTGTTCCACCGTTATACAGGTCGATGATCGGGTAGCTGGTAGTTCTGAACACATCCCCAAGATGCAAGACATCCGATACTGGAAAGTAGACAAACGTATCCCCATCGGTATGCGCAGGAGGCGCCAAGAAGGCTCGAATGTCTTCACCGTTGAGATGAAAACTAATCTCATCGTTGTAGGTTACGACCGGTCGTCCCCCTACGGGCGGTGGCGGTCCAAAGCGCCCACCCTGCCTAGGAATCCTCGTCTTATCAGCTAGGAAACGTAGTCGCGTGTTGTCATGCGCAAAAATCAACACGCCCTGTTCCGCAAGGGGAGCATTGCCGCCTATATGGTCACCATGAATATGCGTATTGACCAAAAAACGGATCTCACCGGAGGTCACCTGTCGAACAGCGTCGACAAGCTTCTCTGACAGCGGAGCAAAGAGCGAATCGACCAACAGTACGCCATCCGGTCCGACAGACACGCCTACGTTGCCACCGCCGCCCGGCCGCTGAATCATGTAGACATTGCCAGCAACTGGCTCAATCGACAACTCAACGCCTTCAAACCGATTTCCTTGACCTTGCCCGAAAGCCATGACCACCAGACTGAAGATGGCAAGCAAGCAAGTAAAAAGGATGCGACTAGAAATTACGAAACGAAACATCGAAGTAGTCAGTCCGCTCATACCGCCCCATATAGACCCGTAGCCTACCTCCGCTCGCCGGCCAGTTCAACAGTACACATCAGTGCCACCACGAACACAGCCATCGCGAGACCGGCGTCGATACGGACGTCAACGGCCTCGCGTGTTGCGCGGCGATGGCCTGCTTGACCACAACATTTATTAACAGACGAGAGGCCTATAATGGACCCAGTTCAATTACTTCGATTGCAACTACAAAGAGCAGGTCCTCTACAGCGTCTGTGATAAACGCAGTCTGAGGGAGAATCGATAAGAACTTTTTTGAGGAGAAGGGAAACCACACATGCGACCGGGCATACTTGTCTTCGTGATTGCTGGCGCAGCGATCATCTTGTCAGCGCAGGCATCCGAGCGCCAGTGGTTAGCAGGTGACTCTCACGTACATAGCCACTGGAGTCCGGGCTACGATCGAACCGGTGACACGCCTCGTGTGATCAAGGGCCGCGATGCGATCTACTCGACGCCTCAGAACGCATCGATGGCTGAGCGGTTCGGCTTAAGTTGGATGGTAACCACTGACCACGGTGGTCCAAATCACGCGAAGTTCAATGCGGAACAGGCATACACCGAGTTGGTAGAGTCACGGGAATTGGTACCTGATGTCTTGCAGTTCTACGGCATGGAGCTCAACATGCCGGGCATGGACCACCACACGCTGATCGTGCCGAACGCTAATGATGAGTCGTCGATGCTGTTTCAAATAGAGTCCCGGTTTGACAAGAATGAAGTGTGGCCGGTCGATCCTGATCGTGACACAGAGGCGGCGAGAGTCAGGGCATTGGACTACATGCGAGCGTTGCCTCGATTGCCATTGTTGTTTGCGAATCATCCGTCGAGATCTGCTACGGAACTCGGCCAGTACGGGTATGACGAACCATGGGAACTCAGGACCAACAATGAGCGGGCGCCAGAAGTGTATCGTGGAATGGAAGGCGCACCAGGCCATCAGGCTGGGACCTTCACAGCGTCACATGCATCGGGCAGCACCCCCTCCGCTCGAGGCGCGTACCGAAACGAAGGTGCGGGAACACTCGGCGGCTTTGATCAAATGACGGCAATCGTCGGTGGCTTCTGGGATTCGATGCTGGGGGAGGGGCGCCGTTTCTGGATCGTCGCCACATCTGACTCACACAAGCACTACTCGGAGACGGAGGAACGAGGTATAGATTTCTGGCCTGGCGAGTTTCACAAGACTTACGTACATGCTCGAAAGAGCTACGATGACGTCCTGGATGGTCTCAGGGCTGGAAGAATTTTCGCGGTGGCCGGGGATCTAGTCACAGAGCTCGATGTTGTGACGACTGGGGAGACAGGAACAGCGACCGTTGGTGAGACGTTGCGTGTCTCAGCCAATGAGCCAGTCGAAGTTTCGATACGTTTTCGTGATCCGAAAGTGCCAAACGGGAGCGGGGATGACCCCACGGTTAATCGACTTGACCTGATCCTCGGACACATCCGAGGCCCGGTGACCGACCCGAACACCGACACAAACGAGACCACGCGGGTGGTTGAACGATTTTCGGAATCAGATTGGACTCGAGATGGTGAGATGGTGACCGTAAGGACGGTCCTTCGGGCCGTCGACAGCGATGCCTACATCCGAGTCCGTGGGACGAGCGGACACGATGCCGAACCCGTGATGGATACAGTCGGTGAAGATCCATGGGCTGATCTCTGGTTCTATTCGAACCCAGTTTTCATCGATGTGAGATAGGTCAATTGATACGCATTCGAGGTGCCAATTGATAGTTGTTCGCCGTCACTTAAGCTGTCAATTTTTAGCAGGTGTTCAACGGGGATGGGCTGACCGCCGTCGAATCAACGACCCTCAGAAGTTCACAACCCCGAATATTGGCACCCCATCGGGCTCTCAAACAGCTCGACTCGCTGCCCGCCTGGTGCGCGGTCGGTTACGACTTCGACTGTCTTCTCCAGAAGAGGTAGCCGAAGCTCGCGTGTATCGTCTCGGCGAGCGAAGGCGGGTTGATCGCGTCTGACGGAGAATGCCAGAATAACGGGACTCGGATCGGACGATTTCTAGTTGAGGAGACGACGGATGAACAGGCTGCTGACGATAGGGTGTGTGGGACTGGTGTTTGCGTGCGCGTCGATGAGCGGCCTGGCTGAGAAGACCGGCGCAGTGACGAGTCGGACGGCGCTCGCGGTTGGACAGGAGGCGTCCAGCTCGGTGCTGGACGGCGTGTTCACCTCGGCGCAGGCGCTTCGCGGGGGGGGGCTCTACAACGAGAACTGCGCCTCCTGCCATGGCCCAGACTTCATGGGGGACGAAATGGCCCCGAGCATCGCCGGAAACGACTTCATCGTCTTCTGGACGGAGGTGCCGGTCGGTTCACTGTTCGAGAGAATTAAGGTGTCTATGCCGGCGGACGACCCGGGGCGGTTGTCGGACGAGGATTACACCGACGTCCTGGCGTACCTGCTCGAAGCCAGCAGCTATCCCTCCGGCGAGTCAGAGCTGCCGGCCGACAAAGCGGCCCTCGACCAGATCATGATCGTGGCCCCCGCCGAATAAATCCCGACCACGCCGCTGGAGGCATGAACGCGGGTCCCTCCGGCTAGGCGGTTCTGAGGGCTCGTACCGCCGCTCTCGCGGAGTAGGTCATGATGGAATTCAAGTAGGATGAGGAAATATTCGAAATCCGTGTGGATGCCGGGAGGATCGATGGGTCAGTTGGCCGCGGCCATTGAATTGACCTGGATCGTCCAGGTCGTGGAGTCCAGCGTGCCGACGACTGCTACCTTCTTTCCGGCAAACTCTCTTGATTTGTCCTGGTCGCTCAACAGATAGCTTGCTTCGCCGTCAAACAAAACGAACTCGACGGTGTGGTCATCGACGCAAGCGATGGTGCAGGCAGCGTCGGTCGACCCCATCCGCATTCCGGAATGATCGGCGCTGGGGCACTCGTCATCGGTGATCGTGCCTGAGAACGTCTGTCTGCTCTGCGTTGCAAACATCGTGGCGGAGGCAAGAAGAGCGGAGGCAAGAAGACCTATCAGCAGATATTTCATAACGCTCACGCAAAGCGAAGTCATTCGCAACCTGCGGGAAATCGGGGGAAGCTGTCACACACCTCCCCCTGATTCGTGGTCGAAAACCCCGAGGCCGAGAAGCTCTCTACCGGTTATCGGCCATTTATCATGATGTGGGCTTCCGGCGTGCCCTCAAACATCAGCCAGGCGCCGCCCGCGTCGCGAACATTCGGCAGTCCGACTTCGTCCGCCTTGAAGTTCGGCATGCCGATAAACGTGTGCCAAATGGCGGTGTCCTGGGTGTCGCCCCGGAGGTTATACCAAATGGACCCGACTTCGGGCAGCTCACGCGTTCCGTCTTCCCCGGAGGCCACAACCAGATCCCTAATCCCTCCGGTGCCGCTGCTCGACAAGACAGGACGCCCAGCGGCCCTGCCTCCACTGGCCTCTGCCAGCAGTGGCTGGGCCTTGGCCCCCATCTCCGCGAACGCTCGATTCTGCGCGATGCGCCCCATGTTGGAATCGCTGCTAACGCACTCCACCGACCACGGCCGCTCTCCAGGAAAGCCGGTCAGGTCGTAGCAGATCATACGGCCGGGGCCGGGCCTCAAAACTTCAAACGTAAAGTCGGCAGCCGTGACATCGTCCTCCGGACTCTTCTCCGGATTCCGAATCCACTTAATGACCGTGGCGTTCCTGGCCATAGCCGCGTTCGGAGCGGCGAGCAACGGCTTTTCGATGGGGTCTTTCGTATCGGTCCGGCGCTCCTCATAGACCTGCGCCTGCGCCGGCGCGCTCATCGCAACCGTCATTACGCCGAGTACCAACAGAGAGATCGGTTTCATATGAGTCCTCCAGTCGCTATGCCTCAAAATTCAGGTATCCAAAAACCAGCAGCATACCACGACGGCCCGTAATCTGCTCTATCGAATGTTTCCGCCGACGGGCAGGCCGCTCGGTAGGCTCTCGGGAATCGTCTTGTCGAACGAGTCATCGCTCAGAGCATATAAAAACTCGATCAGATCCACGTCTTCTTCGTCCACGTTCTGCAACTGGCGAAGCAGCGGATCGAGCTCCTCGAAGGGGACGTTCGGGTTCCGCGACTCCCCGGCGATGGTGGATTCATAGAACCCCACGACGGCGCTCAGCGTCCGGAACATGCCATTGTGCCCGTATGGGAAGGTCAATTCGAGGTTTCGCAGCGACGCCGTGCGAAACGCATAGCTGTCGCACGCTGCTCGGGTCGCGTCAGTACGCGGCTCCGGAGTACCACCTGCCGGGCAAGGAGGGTTCTGCGCGCCTCCATCGGAGGCGGGCGTTGTGGCACCTGCTAAGGGACCAACAAGAGCGGGGTTGTCGGGCACGCCCATGGTATGCAGTTTGTAATCGGAGAACATGGGCCCGTTGTGGCACCTGATGCACCCGATCTCCTCGAAGCGCTCCATTCCTCTGACCTGTTCCGTCGTCATGGCGCTTTGGTCGCCGCGCATGTAGCGGTCGAACGGCGCGTTGTTGGCCGTCAGCGACCGCATAAACGCCGCTATCGCCCTGCCTAGGTTTTCCGCGGTGACCGGCTCTTCACTGCCGAAGGCCTCGGCGAACAGGCTCTGGTACTCGGCGTTGGCCTGGAGCTTCGCCACCACTCTCTCGAGAGCCTCATCCTCCGGGTAGGTGTCCCCTCGCATTTCCTCAAGCGACTTGAGCGGTTCGAGCGCCTGCGATTCGAGGCTCCTGATGCGATTATCCCAGAACGCCACCGCAGTCGTCGGGTCGTAGCGGCCCGATTGATCGATGCTGTTGAAAGCAACGTTCAGAACCGTCGGACTATTGCGTTTGACGAGAGTCCCGTCACGCCGGAAGCGGCCCAGGCCGGTACCCGACACGCCGAGCGACAGGTCGCGGTCCTCCGCATAGGCGCTTTGGGGATGATGGCACGTCGCGCAGGCTACGTCTTGGGGTCCCGACAACAGCGGGTCCCAGAACAGCAGCCTGCCCAGCTCAACTTTTGCTGGGGTCGTCGGGTTATATCCCGGCGCCTCTTGAGTCAACGGCAGCGCCGACACAGTGTGTTCACCGTCGACCGGGAACTGAGCTTCTTGTCCAACGGCACCAACTTCAAAGAAAAGGATTACGGCGACCGTAGCTGTTGCGACCAGCAGTCCGGTAAGGTGTTTCGCTCCGAACCAAAACTTACGGAATTGGCTTTTCGTCATTGCTGTCTCCTATCGCACGCACTACTACGATTTCTGACTCTTCCGAAGAATCTGTAGACCCCAATCGGCCCCAACGAACCGCGTCATGCCGTTCTTGCGCCCGAACTGGACATTCTTTTCGGCACTCGGGCTCTTGGGATCAAAGTGATGGTCACTTTGTAACGTGGCTGCGTTGTTTCGTCAAGACCCAAAATCATCACAGCCGTTATTGGTGGTCCTGACCAGCCTGAGGACTCGTCGCGGTGTTACCCATGTGTTACCCAAAAAGAAAAGGCCAACCGACAAAGACGATTGAGCCCTATATTTAATGGTCGGGATGACTGGATTTGAACCAGCGACCCCCTGACCCCCAGTCAGGAACCAGATTTTTTTCAGCGTTCTTGCAAAGCCTGCCGTGTCACGCACTTAGTGTTCGCTTTTACGTTCTACCCCTATTTTCATGGGACTATTTCGACCTTTGTAGACGTATTTCACTGACAGCATGTGAGTGGAACGGAACAGACTGGAACATTTGTCACAACCATTTGTACCCCTATTTGTACCCCTAATTTGTGCCCCCAACTAATGGCCAGGTTCTAGCCAGCGACCCCCTGACCACGAGTCAGGTGCGCTACCGCTGTCGAGAAATTACTTTCCTCAGTCGCACAAAACAGAAATGTGTTCCTGTTCTAACTTCTCCTCTTCATTCTCTTTCGTGTTATTGGTATCGGTTTTCTAAAGTCCGTCAAATCAGACGGGAAACGTTTGACCGCCCATTCAGCAATGACCTCGCATCTCTCATCTATGCCTTTTGGTGTCCAATCCGTCATTTTCTTTCGTTCCATTGTTCGTTTCCAATTAATCGTTGTTTCAAAGCGGAACTCTTTTACCAATTCCCCATAAATATCTTTAACTCTTTTGTTGTATTTTTGCCCGTTTTGTCTCTTTCCCATCGGGACTAGATTGCCCCAGAGATCAACCGTTCGTTCGTGTTCCGGACGTTCTTCGTCTGACAGATCCTTTAGGTTTTGGGCCATCATATGATCGACCTGGACCATCTTGTCGTATACGGGATTCTCCCTTGTTCCACTTAAGTATTTCTCATACTCTCCCACGCAAAAATTAGGGAGGTGCCTCTTTCCATAAAGTTTCTCTGTCCTTATCGCTTGCTTGAACTTCTCATCATCCGGAAACCATTTGGTGCCTGTCGGCATTTTCTTTAACACCCGTCCAGGATCTCCGTGTGTGTCAAACCACAACCTCTGAAAGATCGCGTGATAACCTGTGCCCTCTTCACCTGTGACCAACTGGCGCCGAACAAAAAATGACTCCATGATGCGAAGCGACGTAACAACGTCTTTCTCTGTTAGAGCTTTCTTGTTTACTTCAAACAAACATCTCATCAAAAACGGAAACGCCACCGTATTATTTGGCCGCAATTGATGCATTCTGGTGATAGCATCCTTCAACGGTTGTGAATAAGTGGGCGGAATGCGTTCCTCGTATTTCCTTGTAGCTTTTTTGCCCTCAATCCCTTCATCGTGGACCCAGACAAAATATGGACCTATGTATTCCTCCATACCTGCGATTACAGCAGTTGCTTTTTTTCTCGTCCACGAATTCTCTAGAACAGTCTGCAATGACCTTTCCGTAACTCCTTGCTGTAAATTTCTGGCGTACGGCAGAAAGAACCCCTCGCTCTGTTTATCTTTGGATTCTTGCGTTTGTTTCGGGTGCAGTAGTGGCTTTAGAGCTTTCTCAAACGGAGACCAGTGTTTGGCATAAAACAACTTTTCCTTTTTCGCTCCGACATTCTCGGTTCTGAGTTTTTGAAAGATTGCATTTCTAACGTGGTCAACCCTCGACAAGCGTTGACCGGCAGTATTAAGTCGAGTAAACACCTCGTTAGCATCATGTTTCTTATTGACTACGATGTCCGCAACAACAAATCCGGTGTCCAAGCCGTGAAGGTAGAGATCAAACCATTGTTTCTCTGTTTGACCAGGGTCTATTTTTTTAATCTCTTCTTGAATAACCTCAAAACGGAGGAATTCGAACGCATCAGTTAGCTTGCCGGATTTCGGTCCAAGCGGATCTTGCAAAAGATCGATGTCTCCATCAAATTCTTCCAGGATTACATTGAATTGATTTAGATCTTCGCTAGTGGGTTCTAGATTGGGTATGTATGTGTTCCTACCGAGTCTTCTTGCCAACTTGGTATCAATCAAATCCTCATAATCTTTCTTCCAGCCTCGTTCTTTCGCATGTAATGCTGCTGCCGCATACATCAAATAAAGGGTCGTCAGCCTTTGTTGACCATCTATGACCTCAAGAAACCGTTCTGAGCGACCGACAACTCCCTGCTGCTTTCTAATTTCATGAATAGAATCGCTAAGTATTATTGCGCCAAGAAATACTTCTTTTTCTTGAACTCCAGTGACGTTGTTGTATAACTCCGATAAATCTCTTTTGAACAACCTAAGTTCGGTTTTCTCGGCTTTCGCTGTCCAGCAATAAGTTCGTTGGTATAACGGCATCACGTACACTTTGTACGGGTCCAATAGTTGTCCAACCGGTGTTGGGTAATCACTGGTCTCTTGAGTTCGCATGTCTATTTGTCTCCCTGTTCAACTCCAGAAACCCTGACCACGCAAATGCCTTCACCTGTGCCCCACCTTGTCATAGCGTTGCCATACTCTTAGCGATAAGAATAATTCTAAAAAAGGCTGAAGCATTGATTATTTTTGACTATCAATCGAAGAAATTACTACGGGACCAACTCGGCCAACCCTTGCGCTACATAGAAACGTCGATGTGGGAATCAGAATACAGAGAAACTGGGAGACTAACAGGAGCTAATCGGCCACCTGTCACTGGTCAGCGACACGTGGTTTTCGCTACGGTAACGATGAAAAATGGACTGATCGCCAAGGTCCAGTAGATTCCCCTCGGCTCGCAACGGACAACAGAAACTGACATAACAAAAGCCTGAGGACTAGGCCAAGTACCGAGGTCTTGATCGGTTGAGATCTCAAGATCCTGTCAAGAGCCGCCAAGAAAATGCTGGTCGGGTGATGCTGAATTTCTGCGTTTGTACCCCTAAATGTACCCCTAGTTTTTGTCTTTATGCATTTAAATCAAAAATGCGTCAAAACATTAAGGAAAATGGTCGGGATGACTGGATTTGAACCAGCGACCCCCTGACCCCCAGTCAGGTGCGCTACCAAGCTGCGCCACATCCCGAACCGTGAAAATCTTAACGTGTTTTTACAAATACCGTCTGTTG